>Ga0209578_10000011_pt1 | contig 799789 bp, 653 predicted proteins | sample tdAd472_FD_187127 | JGI IMG/M metagenome (GOLD analysis project Ga0209578, IMG submission 187127) | Marine sediment microbial communities from the Atlantic coast under amendment with organic carbon and nitrate - tdAd47.2 (SPAdes)... | ecosystem: Environmental > Aquatic > Marine > Coastal >... | reverse complement strand
GCTTCATGACGGGCAGAGTCTCCCCGAAAGGACGGTCCCCGAGCAGCTTCGGTTCCCGAATGTATGGAACTTCCAATCCGCGCCCCCAAAATACGCCTTCCTAGCCGCGGCCGAAGCCCTGGGAAACCCACCCCGATCTGGGTGAGCCTCCGCGCCGCCCCCGAGTCCCCGGACAGGGCGAGCAGCAGGTCCACGGCTCTCGCCCGGTCGAGGCCTCCAGGCGGGATCGTTCGGGACGCGCGTGAAGCGCGCCCGGAGGCTTCAGCCCCCGACCAGGCCCAGGGGGTCGAAGGTCTGGACGGTCTCTCCGACCGATCCGGCGCAGTCGCCGCTGCAGTAGGAATCCCAGCCGGTGATGCAATCCGCCGCGACGACCTCACGGCTGCTCACGCCGTTCTGATTGCCGACCTCGACGGACGCCTTGAAGCAGATCTCCCCGGGGGTGAAGGTGCTGGGCAGGTCGTCGCCGCCGCCCGTGGGGATGGGGCGGTAGACGGTGCCCGTGCTGGTGCTCGAGGACGACCCGTTGAGGGTCCCGCCGTTCCCGCCGCCGTTTCCGCCCCCACCTTGGTTCTGCTGGGCCTGGAAGGCCTGCCAGCGAGCCTGGGGGCCGGGCAGCACGACGTGGACGATCCCATGGTCGCTCACGAGGTCCACCCCGTCGGCCGCGTCGATGACGGGCGAGCCATCCACGTTCAGGGTGGCGAAGAAGGATGCCTGGCCGGCGGAGTGGATGAATCCCTCCGCGATCGGGATGTCCATGATCAGGACCTGGCCGCGGCGCGTGCTGGCGTCGTGTAGCTCGACCCGGACTCCCTGCTGGCGCACGAGGTCGGGGAGCATGCGGAAGGTGCCGTCCACGACGACGCCGAAGTTGAAGTTCTTGTTGTTGAGCGTGCCGTCCGTGAAGTAGGTCGCCACTTGCAGGTGCGGCCCGTCGGCCTCACCGCTCGCGGACACGGAGAGGCCCAAGCTGCCGGGCAGGGGGCGCGACTGGGCTTGGCCGGGATGGCTGCCGCGGGCGAACTCCTCCAGGTCGGTGAAGCCGTCGCGGTCGCTGTCGGGGTGGTAGGGGTCCGACCCCAGGACGCCCTCGACGAGGTCCGTCAGCCCGTCGTAGTCGTAGTCGTACACGAACCCGCCGCCCGCGTGGACGACCCCCGAAGCTGCGGCGCCCGGCGCCGCCGCCATGACCCCGGATTCACTCAGCGCCCAGGCGCCCGCCACGGCCAAGGCGGCGATGGGCAGGATCAGCTTGCGCCGGCGACATCGGACAGGCGAGGGGGATTGCATGCCGTGCATCGGGGGGAGCGGGTGAATCATGATTCGGAGGGAGAAAGGACCGCGTACACAGCGGCCGTGGCGGAACGTGAGTGCCGCCAGACCGGTCGTAGCTACCCGGCTACCGAAGAAAAGGCTACCGCAGATCGTGAGGATTGGGCAAGGAAAGGCCTTAGAAGGCCCTTAGCCGCTATCGAGCGGGGATTCCACGGATTCCGGACGCGGCGCTCGGCCAATCCTTGCGGGCCCAATCCCGGCGGGCCCATTCCATGCGCAGGGGTCCGGCCCTACCATTGCCGCCCCTCACAGCGCCCGTAGCTCAGTTGGATAGAGCGTTGGCCTCCGAAGCCAAAGGCCACAGGTTCGAATCCTGTCGGGCGCGCCACTCTCCGGATCGCCCTATCCGCTTTTCGCCGCTCGCTCCAGGACGGCCTCGACCTGAGTGAAGGTCGCGCGCCGATCGAAGTCGGCCCGGCGCGCGCGGGAGGCCTCGAGGAAGCGTTCCGCGAGATCGGGCTCCTCGAGCAGGCGGCGCACGGATGACGCGAGGGCCGAGGGGTCGTGCGGATCGACGAGCAGACCATTCCGTTCGTGCTCGACCACCTCGGGATTGCCGCAGACGTTCGAAGCCACCATGGGCGTGTCGAGGTGTAGCACCTCGAGCAGGGTGTGGGACAGGCCCTCGTAGCGCGAGTTGAGCACGAAGACGTCGCTGGCCCGCACGTAGAGCGGGATCTGCGCGTGCGGCACGTTGCCCAGGAAGGTCGTGCGCTCGGAGACTCCCAGCTCCGCAGCCAGTGCCTGCCAGGGCTCGAGCATGTCCCCGTCGCCCGCGACGAGCAGGTGCGTGTCCTCCGGGAGCTCCTGCATGGCCTCGAGGATTCCCCCCACGCCCTTCCAGACCATCAGCCGGCAGATCGTGAGCAGGTATCGCTTTTCTGGCTCCAGGCCCAGGTCCCGGCGCACCGCCTCGACGTCGACGGGGATCTCCTCGGGGTCGGGACCGTGGTAGGCGTTGAAGATGCGCTGCACCTTGTCCGCGGAGACCCCATGACTCTGGATCAGGATCTGCCGCAGGAACTCCGAACAGCTCACGATGCGCGTGCACCAGCTCCACCAGCGTCGCTGCAGGAAGCGGGTCAAGCGGACCTGCCAGCCGTAGTCCTTGCCCTGGAAGGTGACGATGTCGTCGTCCCCGCACCACCCCTTGCGGTGCGCGATCTCCCAGGCCCCGTCGACCATGATCCGGATCACGACCGGCTTGCGGCGCAAGCGGGCCGCGAGGACGTGCAGGAGGGCGAGGTGCTCTTGCACGTAGACCACGTCGGCCCGCCCCGCGTGGCGGAGCACCGCGAAGAAGGCCCGCAGGTAGCGCAGCGGCAAGGGCCCGCGGGGGATGGCGTGGATCGGGAAGGCGAAGCCCTGGGGTTCGCGCTCGGAGCAGAAGGCCACCACCTCGACGTCGTGGCCGTGCTCGAGCAGGAAGCGCGCCAAGCTCGGCACGTAGACGGCGGGCCCGCCCAGGTCGGGGGGGAAGACCGGAGAAGTGATCAGGACGCGCAAGCGGCTCGCCTCGCCAGCTGGGGTCGGGTCGCGGTGAGGGCCGGCCTCCGGAGCCTCAGGCGTTGACCTTGCCGTCCGCGGGCTGCAGCGGCTCGCCGCGGTGGGCGCAGCGGTCTCCGGCGATGGCCTTCAGCCGGTCGGCGGTGATGTCCCCCGTCGGGTACTCCCCCGTGAAGCAGGCATTGCAGAAGTCCTCGATCATCGGGTTCCCCTCGCGCGCGGCGGCGTTCATCGCGTCACGGTCGAGGTACATCAAGTAGTCGACGCCGAGCTCCTCGGCGATCTCCGCGTTGGCCTTGCCCGTGGCGATGAACTCGGTCTTGGTCGCCATATCGATCCCGTAGGGGCAGGGCGCGACGAGCGGAGGCGACGTCGAAGCCAGGTAGACGCGGCGCGCGCCGGCCTCGCGCACCATCTGGACGATGCGCTTGGAGGTGTTCCCGCGCACGATCGAATCGTCCACGAGCAGCACGTCGCGTCCTTCGAACTCGATGCGGATCGGGTTCAGCTTGCGGCGCACGGACGAGCGCCGGCTGAGCTGTGTGGGCATGATGAAGGTCCGCCCGATGTAGCGGTTCTTCACGAGGCCCTCGCGATAGGGCAGCCCCAGGGCGTGGGCCATGGTCAGGGCCGCGTCGCGCGAGGAGTCGGGGATCGGGATCACCGAGTCCGGCATCGGGGCGCCCGCCGCCTTCCACTGCTCGGCCATGGCCGCCCCGAAGCGCCCGCGCGTCTTGTAGACGGAGATGTCGTCCAGCATCGAGTCGGGGCGCGCGAAGTAGACCCACTCGAAGATGCAGGGGCGGTGGCCCTTGTCGGCGAGCTTGGCCTTGTGCATGGCGCGCTCGTGGTCGACGAAGATGACCTCGCCGGGGCCGACGTCCGTCGTCTTGCGGTAGCCGTTGACGTCCAGCACCACGCTCTCGCTGGCGCAGGCAAACCAGGTGCCGTGCTCGTCCTGCTTCTCCCCGAAGATGATCGGCTTGATGCCGTAGGGGTCGCGGAAGACGACCATGCCGACATCGGGCAGGGTGGCGACGACCGAATAGGCCCCCTTGACCAGGTCGAAGACCTCGCGCACCGCGTGGAAGACGTCGTCGGGCAGGATCTGCGAGGCGTCGCGCTCGGTCAGCCGCTCGTCCAGCGCCCGCGCGAAGACGAAGAGGATCACCTCCAGGTCGCAGGAGGAGTTGAGCCGCGTGCGGTTGCCCTGGAAGAAGCCCCGAACCAGCTCGGCGTAGTTGCTGACGTTCCCGTTGTGGGCCATCGCGATGCCGAGCGGGTACGTCAGGTGGAAAGGCTGGGCGTCCTCCCCGCGGTTGTCGCCGATCGTCGGGTAACGCACGTGCCCCACGCCGAGGTTCCCCCGCAGCCGGCGCATGTTCTTCTCGTCGAAGACCTCGAGCACCAGCCCGAGCCCCTTCTTGACGTGGAAGGAGTCGGTGAAGGTGATGATCCCGGCCGCGTCTTGCCCGCGGTGCTGGACGGCCAGGAGGCCCTCGTAGATCTCACCGGCGACGTCGACGCCATCGGGGCCGTAGATTCCGATGAATCCGCACATAGGGGAGGTGCCTGACTGGTTTGGAGGCGCCTTTAGGGGTGATCCGAGCCCTGCTTGGGTTGTCCGAGCTCTGGGGATCGGGGGAGCGAACCTCCAATCTAGTCGATCGGCCCCGATCGGCGCAGGCCCGGGCGGGAGAAGTCTGCCCGGCTTATGATCGGGGTCGCCATGTCCCGCCCCGCCCCGTCGATCCCGATGCAGCGGCTCCAGCGCGCCGACCGCTTCCTGGGGCGCTTGGTCCTGACCGCGCTCCAGCCCTGGCGCTGGATCCGGCGCCTGCGGCCGGCGCGGGACGCGAGCCGAGTGAGGCGCGTGCTCCTGATCAAGTTCTGGGGCGTGGGCAGCCTGCAGCTCCTGACGCCTGCGGTCCGCAGCCTCCGCCAGCGCCACCCGGGGGCCCGGCTCGTGCTGCTGACCCTCGAGGGGAACGCGGACTTCGCGGGGGGGCTCGGCGTCTTCGACGAGCTCAGGTGTCTCGACGTCTCCGGGGGCAGCTGGCGGAAGATCGCGCTCCGCGTGCTGCGCTTGCTCGCTGGGCTGCGAGCCGACGCATACGACCGCGTCTACGACTTCGAGTTCTTCACGCGCTTCTCGGCCCTGGTCTCCTTCGTCGCGGGGGCGCCGCGCTCCCACGGCTTCTCGTCGACCTCGGCCTGGCGAGGCGGCCTGCACACCGACGACGTGACCTTCAACCGCTACTGGCACGTCGCCCGCAACTTCCGGGCGCTCGCCGGCGGCGAGGACGGGGCCGAGCTGAGCTGGCGGGACCTCGCGCCCTACGAGGTGGAAGCGCGCGAGCGCCTCGCCCTGGGAGCGAAGCTCGCCGCGGCCGGCCTTGCGCCCGCTACGCCCTACTTGGTCCTGAATCCCAACGCCGGGCAGCTCTCCCTCGAACGCCGCTGGCCGCGGGAGCGCTTCACCGCCCTGGCCGAGCGGGCGCTCGCGACCTGGGACGGGGCCGTGGTCCTGATCGGCTCGGCCCACGAGCGCGCCTACACCGCCGGCGTCGGGACGGAAGCGCGCGACGGGGGTCGGCTGCTCGACCTCTGCGGCGAGTTGACGATGGGCGAGCTCTGCGCTCTGCTCGAAGGGGCGCGGGCCGTCGTCAGCAACGACTCCGGACCGATGCACCTCGCCGCCGCCCTCGGCGCCCCCACCCTGGGGCTCTTCGGGCCCGAGACGCCGCTGATGTACGAGCCTCTCGGGGAGCACGCGCGTTCGCTCTGGCGGCCGACCGTCTGCAGTCCCTGCATCAACGTGCACCAGGGCAAGGTCGCGACCTGCATCCACGAGCGGCCCGAGTGCCTGGAGAACATCGGCGTCGACGAGGCCTGGAACTGGCTCGCGGCGCAGCTCGCGTCGCGGCCGCGCAGACTGCGGCTCGCCGCGGGCAGCGTCGAGGCCGTCGACGCCTGAACGGGGGGCCAGCGTGCGCGTGCTGCTCTTGAATCCGCCGGGACGTGAGGTCTACATCCGGGACTACTTCTGCTCCAAGACGACGAAGTCGAACTACCTCTTCCACCCGGTCGACCTCCTGGCGCTCTCGGGGACCCTGGCGGAAGAGCACGAGGTCGCTGTGCTCGACTGCATGGCGGAGGAGCTCGACGAGCCCGCCGCCCACCGTCGCATCGCCGAGGCGCGCCCCGACGCGATCGTGAGCCTCGTTGGCGCGGTGAGTTGGGAAGAGGACCGGCGATTCCTGGCGCGGGAGGCCGACGCCGGCCGCCGCGTCCTCGCCATCGGCGACGTGCTGCACGAGGACGCGGAGCTGCGGCTCGCCCAGGAGCCCTGGCTCGATGCCGCCCTCGACGACTTCACGAGCCGCGACGTGTTGCACCTGCTCGCGGGCGAGACCGATGAAGTGCGGCGCGCGACCTTCCGGACTCGGGCGGGCGAGATCGTCTCCCGCGCCCTGCCACCCGACGGAAAGGAGTACCGCCTCCCGCGGCCGCTCCACGAACTCTTCCCCGAGCGCGGCTACCGCTTCTCCTTCGCCCGCCGCGCGCCCTTCGCCACCCTGCTCACCGACTACGGCTGCCCCTATCCCTGCACCTTCTGCGTGATCGGGACCTTGGGCTTCCGCACGCGGCCGGTCGCGGACGTCCTGGAGGAGATCGACCACCTGCGCGCGGCGGGAGTGCGCGAGTACTTCGTCATGGACCAGACCTTCGGCGTGAGGCGCGAGCGGGCGCTCGAGCTGTGCGCGGCGCTGGAGGAGCGCGGCGACACCTCGTGGACGGCTTTCGCCCGTCCGGACCTCGCCGACGACGAGCTGCTGGGCGCCATGGCCCGCGCGGGCTGCCACACGGTCATCCTCGGCGTCGAGAGCGCCTCCGAGGAGCTCCTGCGCCTCTACCGCAAGGGAGTCTCCTGCAGCGAGGTCGCCGGCGCCGTCGCACGCGCCAAACGCCACGGCCTGCGCACGGTCGGCACCTTCATCGTCGGGCTCCCCGAGGACACCCGCGAGTCCCTCGAGGCCTCCTTGCGGCTCGCGATCGAGCTCGAGCTCGACTTCATGAGCCTCAACGTCGCGGTGCCGCGCTTCGGCACGGACTTCCGCGGCCGGGCCCTGGAAGAAGGGCTCACGCGGCGCGAGGAGCTCGTGATGGACCAGGGCGGCGCCCGCGCGAGCCTCGGCACGGCGAGCCTCACGCGCGAAGAAGTGCTGGCGCTCAAGAAGCGCATGGTGCGGCGCTTCTACCTGCGGCCCGGCTACCTCTGGCGGCGCCTGCGCGACTCCCGCAGCGTCCCGGAGCTGTGGGGTCAGCTGCGGGAGGGCCTCGCCTTGCTGGCTCGCAACGCCTGAGTCAGGTCCAGGCGCCGCGGCGCGTGGAAAGCACTCGAGCCTGGATTTCCTTGCGCCGCGGCGCGCCGAGGCGCTTCTCGCTCGCCACCTCCGCGCGGTGCACGGCGTGCAGGATGCGCCTGCGACGCCGGGAGAGCTCTTCACGGCGCGAGGCGCGCAGGCTGCGACGCTCGAACCGCGGCGCGGTGCCGAGCATCGCCAGCGACGCCCCGTGGCTAAGGCCCTCGCCCCGCAGCCGCTCGAGCATCCGCAGCCGCTCCTCGGCGTTGTGGACTTGCTGGGTGAAGCGGAGGGTCTTGGGCGAGGGGCGGACCGAGGTGAAGCCCGCGCTCTCGACCTCGACGCCCCAGGGCTCGAGACGACGCTGCATCGCCTGCTCGAAGAGCGGGTCCAGCTCGCCCGAGCTCTTGAGGGACTCGCGACCGGTGGCGCGCACGATCTCTTGCACCGAGAGCGCCATCATCTGCTCCATCCCGTAGTCGAGGTCGTCGACCTCGATCAGGGCCTTGCGCACGTCCACGACGCGGAAGACGAGGTTTACATCCACGAACCAGACGAGGCCGTCCCGCGACGTGACCTTCTGGTCGGGCAGGTCGAGGGTGCGCGCTCGGGTCGGCAGGACCTTCACGCGCTGGAAGTAGGGGATCTTGAAGACGAAGCCCGGCTCGAGGACGCGCGTCGCGCGCCCGAAGCTGAAGAAGAGCCCGGTGGTCCCGGTCTGCACGGTCGTGCCCATGGCCTTCGCGAGTCCCCAGAGGGCGAGGAAGAGCAGGTAGGCGTTGTCGCGCACGATCTGGAGCGCCGTGTCGCGGAAGAACTCCCAGACCTCTCCGGCGTCGAGGGCCTCCTCCGGGCCCGCTTGGGCCGCGGCCTCCTGGAGGGTCGCGACGAGCGCGGACCAGGGCGACATCAGGGCGCTTCCTCCTCCCCGAGGGTGTCGTCGCCGCCCTCGGCCCCTTCCTCATCGCCGAGCTTGCGGCGCGCGGGTCCCTTGCCGCCCTCCTCGATGAGCTCGGTGGCCTGCTCGAAGGCCGCATCGACCTCGCCCTTGCGGCGCGCAGGGTCGATGACCTCGCGCCCGGCACCGGTCGCGACGACCGCTCCGGTCAAGAGCGCCACGGTCGAGTCGGCCGCGAGCCCCTCCCCCCGGAACCGTCCGTAGAGCGTGAGCCGCTCCTGGGCGAGGAGCTCGAGCTGCGTGATCTCCAGGGTCGCCGGCGAGGGCGAGATGTTCGAGAAGCCGAACTGCAGGATGTTCACTCCCCACTGGTCGGCGACCGGCTGCAGCTCCTCGACGATGCGCTCCACCATCTCATCGGTGCGGTGGACGCTGTGACGGTCCTGGGCCTGGACCACCCGCTGCACCGCCATCACGACGCGGTTCTCGAGGCCGGTCACGAGCTCGTCGATCTCGACGATCGCCTTGCGCAGGTCGACGATCTGGTACATGAGCTTGCACTCGACCTCGTACACGAGCTCGTCCGAGAGCTGGATCGTCTGGGGCTCGAGGTCGAGGGTCGTGTGCTTGGTCTCCTCGACGGCGTACTTCTGGAGGATCGGGACCTTGAAGTGGACGCCGGGGCCCACGACCGATCCTGCGCGGCCCAGGGTGAACTTGAGGGCGTGCTGACCGTCGTAGACGACGACGAAGAGCCCTGTGACGGCTCCGATGATGTCGAGGGACATGGCGCGATTCGGCGGAGGAGGTGGCCGTCATTCTGGCGGCTCTCGGTCCCGGAAGGAACCGGCGGGGCGAGCTAGCCGGCTTGCGGGCGAGCCTCGACCCACGCCGCGATGCGCGCGGCGCATGCCGCCACGTCCGTGGTGTCGAAGCGCGCGGCGTAGGTGCGGCCCTTCTCGGAGTGAGCGTAGAGGGGGTCGTAGTAACGCTCGAGCAGGAGCTCGGTCAGCTCGGCCTCGCGGCCGCCGTCGAGCAGCTCGACGAGCCGCCCGGCCCACTTCTTCTCTCCGAGGCGATTCTCGATGAAGGGCAGCTGCGCGCGCAGCTGGGCCCGGCTCTCTTCGGTCGCGAGGTAGTCCTCGATCAGGACCTCGACGCGCCGCTCGACGGGCGCTTCGAGGAGCAGGTGCGTCCCACCCTGGAGCGCCTCCCAAACCCGCGACGGCAGGATCGTGTCGCCGACCTTACGGCTCTCCCCTTCGATGACAGCGGGCCCGGGGAAGCCCTCGCGCAGGCGCGCGCCGAGGAGGCTGTCGAAGGTCTTCTGGGTGCAAGGTTCGAGGCCGACCATGCCGAGGATGGAGCTGCGGTGACCCGCCAGGCCCTCGAGGTCGAGGGTCCAGCCCGGGCGCTGACGCTCGAGCTCGCGCAGGACGAGGGTCTTGCCGACGCCCGTCCCGCCGCGCAGGACGAAGGCGGGCGGCGCCTGCCAGGCGTCGAGCTCGGCGAGCAGGTGCTTGCGGTAGCTCTTGTAGCCGCCCTCGATCGACACGACCTCCTCCCAGCCGAGCTGACGCAGGAGCGTCACCAGGCTCCCCGAGCGCAGCCCGCCGCGCCAGCAGTGGACGAAGAGGGCGTTCGCGGGGGGCAACGCGGCAGGACGCGTCGTCAGAGCGCGGTGGACCTCCTCGATGCCGCCGGCCGTCAGCTCCGCCACGAGCTGCCCCAGGTCCTCGCGCGGCGAGGGTCGTCCCGCGACGCGCGCCAGCTCCTCGACCATGGGCGCGATGGAGTCGAGCACGAGGCGCCGTCCTTCATCGAAAGCCTCCTCGGGCGAGCGCCTCTTGTAGAGGGTCCCGATCAGGGCTCGTTCGGCATCGTCGAAGAGCGGCACGTTGCGGGCGCCGGGGAGGTGGTCGGCGGCAAACTCCGAGGGGCTACGGAGGTCCACGACGCGCGCGTCCGGCGCCGCGAGGACGTCGGCGACGGGGACGGTGGGGACGACCCAGGGGTCGTGGCGAGTGGGCACGGGGGAATGCATATCGATTGGCCGAGGCAGCGAGTATAGGCGCCTCGGGGCACGCCAAACATGGCTATCGAGCCCCCGTACACTGGAGTCGATCACCTGACCTCGACCCTCGTGCCCCCTCGCCGAGTCCCATGCGCCGAATCCACACATCCCTCCTGGGTGCCGGGCTCTTGCTCGGAGCCCTTGCCCATTCACCTCGAGCCGCAACGCTTCAGGCCGCCCCGACGACGATCCTCTCCCGCGCGGAGCGCTTCCCCACGCCGAGCCAACCCCTCGTCATCGAACCGGAACAGTCGATGGCCGAGTTCATCAGCGCGTTCGAGCGAGTCACCGGAGAGCACGTGCTGTTCAGCAGGGAAACCCAGAGTCTTCTCCAGGGAACGGACTTTGCACTGCGTCAGCCCCTCGAGGTCCCGCCCGAGAAGGTCTACTCCGTATTCCAGGACGTCATGATCACGCACCGCTTCGTGATGATGGACGTGAGGCGCGCTGAACCCCGCATGATGGTCGTCGCGAGCCTCGACTCTTCCCAGCGTGCTCAGCTCAAGCAGGCGGCGCTGTACGTCCCGATCGAACATCTCCATGAGTACGCCGAAGACACCGCGATGCTGGTCCAGACGGTCATCGAGCTCCCCAACGTCGACGTACGAACCATGGGCGCCCCCATGCGCCAGCTCGTCGTCGATCCCAACACGATGCAGATCGTGCCGCTCCCCGAGACGAACCAGCTCATCCTCACCGGCTTCGCCGACGAAATGAATCAGTTCGTGCACCTCCTGCAGCGCATCGACGAGAACAGCGCGCGGGTCAAGGAGCGGCGCCGCCTCGAGGCGGAACAGAATCCGCCCGATCCGATCCCGGAGACCGAAGGAGAAGGGTCCTGACTCCACGAAGCGCGCCGAGTCCGGCCCACCCGGGCAGGAAAGGATCTCAGGCGCCGAACAAGAGCTGCAGGTACTCGCGGTAGTGCCGTAGCTGAGCCACGAAGGTCTGCCGGCCCGGGAAGGTGCGCGCGAGCACGAAGGCGCCCTCGAAGATCACGGTCAGCATGTCGGCCAGGCTGTCGAGGTCGACCTCGCGGCGCGGCGGGTGCGCCGCGGCGGCGGCGCGCAGCTTCTCGCCAAGGGCCTCGCGCCAGCCTTCCATCGCGTCGGCGACGACGCGCCGGGTCTCCTCCTCGAAGAGGCCGCTCTCGAAGCAGTAGGTCGCGAAGAGGCAGCCCGGCTCGGGGCTCGCGTCGAGGGTCTCCCCCATCTCGATCATCAGGCCGACGAAGATCAGGAGCTGCTGGAGCGGGTCGTCGCTGAGCTTCTCGGCGCGCTCGAGGCTCGTGCGCAGGACTTCCTGGTCGGCGGCCGCGAAGCGCTCGATCAGGGCCCGGGCGAGCTCAGCCTTGCTCTTGAAGTGGTGGAAGAAGGCACCCTTCGTCAGGCCGACCGCCGTGAGGATCTGATCCACGGAGGTGGCGGAGAAGCCCTGCTGGTTGACGAGCTCCTGGGCGGCATCGAGGAGCCTGTCGCGGGTGTCGGTGGCGCTACGAGGGGGCATGGTGGGATTCTCCAGACTATTCGGTCTGTGAGCAACGACTGACGGCCGGATGATTGCTACCGCATAAGTCTATATTTTTTAGTTATCTACAGCTCCATGCCCAGAAAGACCCCAGCCGGCTGGCAGCTTCGCCTCGGGATTCTCGCTTGAACAGACCGACCGGTTGGTTTGCTGGTCGAAGCCCCTTCCCGAGGAATCCCATGAGCATCCTGAAGCATCGATCCCCTCTCCTGACCGCACGCCGGGCCCTGGGGGCCCTCGTCGCCCTCGTGGGCGCGACGGTCTGGACCCACACCCTCGCCGGACCCCTGCGCGTCGCCGCGGGGCTGAGCGCCGAGGAGCTCGCCCCTGCGGCCCTGGGCCTGACCCTGGCGGCGATCCTCGCCGGCCTGGCCGGCTCGAGCGCTGCGGGCACGCTTCGCGGCGCGCTGAGCCGCTCGGGCGTCGCCGCCTTCCTCGGCTGGGCGGCCCTCTCGATCCTCGCGCCGAGCGCGGCCTTGCCGGCCCTCGCCCTCCTGCCGGCGGCCGTCGGCGCTTCGGCCCTGGGCAGCTGGCTCGCCCGGCGCCTGCCGGCCGCGATCGACGAGCTGCCGCGCCGCTTCCCCAAGCTCTCCTGGGCCTGGGCCGCGGTGGCCCTGCTCGCGGTCGTGCAGGTCGGTCGGCTGTCGACCTACATGACCGACGCCGAGAGCGATTGGTTCCTGACGACGCGCCACCCCTTCTACGCGAAACACGAGTGCGCCAACGCCTACGTCTACGGCGCCGAGCTCGACCGCCGCGGCGAGGAGAACGTCTACGACCCCTGCCACTACCCCGGCCTGAACCCCGAGGCGGAGCCGACGACCGAGATCGCCGGCCTGTCGCCCGAGGACCCCTTCCAGTACCCGCCGCCCTTCCTGCTCCTGCCGCGCCTGGCGATCGAGCTGACCGCGGACCACGGCGCGATCCGGATGGCCTGGTTCGGGCTCAACGTGACCCTCTGCCTCGCGGCCATGATCGCCCTTTCGACCTGGGTCGGGGGGAGGACGGGCATGCTCGCGGGCATCCTGACGCCGGCGGTCCTCGCCTCCTTCCCGGTGCTGCACGACTTCCAGTACGGGCAGGTCCACTTCGCCGCCGTCGCCCTGGCGGTGCTCGGCTCCGTCGCCTTCCAGACGGGCCGCCGCCCGCTCGGTGGCTTCCTCCTGGCGGGCGCGATCCTGGCCAAGATGTTCCCCGCCATCCTCCTCGTGCCCCTCGCCGTGCAGCGGCGCTGGCGCGAGCTGGGCTGGACGGCGGCGGCGGGCGCGGGCATCTCCCTCCTGGCCCTCTGGGTCCTGGGACCCGCGCCCTTCACGGCCTTCGCGGACTTCCATCTGCCGCGCCTCCTCGACGGCAGCGCCTTCGCCTTCGACGAGGCCTGGCCCGAGGTCGCGATGCTCGTGCAGGCAGGCAATCAGGGAATCCACGGGATCGTCGGCAAGCTCGCCGCGATGGGCGTGCCCGGCGCCGGGGACGCGATGGCCTCCTTCGCGGGTCGGGCGTTCTTCGTCGTCCTGGTCGCCCTGGGTGCCCTGGTGGGCCTGCGCGGCGCGGGCGCCCCGCGCAGCGCGCAGGCGGTCGCCTGGCTCGGACTCCTGGGGCTCGGCTCCCTCTCGAGCACCGGCGCCTGGGCGGACTATGTCCCCCTCACCGGAGTTTGGCTGCTGGCGTTCCTCTTCCCGATGGCCCACGGGTATCGGCTCGCTCAATTCGCGCTGGGACTCTGCGCGCTGATGCAGGTGACCTTGCTCGGCACGATGCCACTGGGTGAGTGGGCCGACGCGAGCTGGATGATGCCGCTCTCGTTGCTCGGGGCGCTGCTGCTTCTGGGCACCTTCAGCGCCGCGACGCTCGTCGCGCGGCCCAGCGCGGAAGCCGTCTCCGCTCGGCTGGTCGTGGCGGAGGAAGGGCGCTGACTCGCAGAGCGCCTCCAGCGCTTCCGCATCCGAGCCCGGCGTCGCCTCCCTGCGGCGCCGGGCGTCTCCTCAACGTTCGCTCTCGCCCTCCCCGAGGGGCGGCCGCGTGAGCAAGAAGGACTCGATCGTCTCGGCGATGATCCGGTGGCCCTCCGCGCCGGGGTGGACCCTGTCCTTGGGGACCACGCGCAGCTCGACGATCCCCGCCGCGCGGAATGCCTCGACGGTCGAGAGGCGGTGGAAGCCCAAGCGGTCGACCTCATGCTCGACCATGCGGTAGGCGTGACTCCAGAGGTCGCGGAAGGCCTCCTCGGGGCCTTCGTCGAGGATCGGGAGGAGGACCACGCAGACCTCGAAGTCGTGCTCGAGCGACAGCTCTCGCAGGCGCTCGAGGGACCAGCGCAGCTTCTCGAGCCGCGGCCGGCTCGTGTACCAGCGGATCTCCCGCTCCGTCCGCGCGCGCATGGGCGGGTCTCCCTCGTCGATCGGGCCGTCCCAGGGGGCGAGCGCCCCCGTTAGCTCACGCATCATCGCCAGGAGCTCGCGGTCGCCTTCGATGCTCGAACGCTCGCCGCTGAGCTCGTCTTCCTCGAGCAGGGCATCGATCCGCGAGCGTCGCGTGTTGCGCTCGAACTGGATCATGCACCACTGGAAACAGCGCGAGTGCAGGAGCGGCCCGCTCATGCGCTGGATGCGCTCGACGTACGCCAGGTGCGGAGTGATCGTCGCGACGTCGTTGTAGCAATAGGCCACGACGACCATGTCCGGCTCGTAGGGCAGCGCCTTGTCGACGAGGAAGGCGACCTCGTCCTCCGTGTCGAAGCCGTCGACGCCGAAGTTGAGAACCTCGGCATCGTGGCCGACCGCCGCGAGTCGTGCCTCGAGCTGCTCGGTCCAGATCTCATCCAGGGCCAGGCGCGTGCCGAAGGTGATCGAGTCGCCGAGCGCGACGATGCGATAGGTGCCCGCGGGCTTCGCGAGCTCGTACTCCCGATCGCGGAAGCCGGCCGCGTTGATCGCCATCTCCTGGCCCTGCACCTCCCGCATCCGTCCGGGGTGCAGGTCGTAGAGATAGTCCGCATCCGGCGTGTAGCGCAGGATGCCCTTGCGGCCGACGTGCTCGCCGAATACCGGGTTGTAGCCGGCGATCCGCAGCGAGATCTCGATCACCAGCAGACAGCCGATGAGGGAGAGCAGCGAGATGCCGACCTTGGATCCGAGGGTCCGCGGGCGCATGAGGAGGAGTCTAACTCCTCGCCCGGCCGCGGAGACCCTCGCCGCCCGGCCTCAGTCCCCGGCGACCTCGTCCTCGGGAGCGGGCTCCCGGGTCTCCGACGAGGCACCCTCCTCGCCCTCACGTTCCGCCCATCGATCCGCCAAGAGTCTGGCGCGGCGGAACAGCTCCTCGTCCGGCAGGCTGGCGAAGCCCTCGAGCTCGTGCTCCGTCAGCGCGCTATGCTCGCGCAGGGTCGCCACCAACCGCCGACGACGGCGCTGGTTGATCTCGCGGCGGCGGTCCTCGTGACTGAGGACCGAGAGGTCGACGAGCTCGTCGGGCTGGATGCGCAGGTTGCGGCGCAGATCGCTGGTCAGCTGGCGCTCCCGAGCCCGGGCCTCGCGCCGATCCTGGCGTTCGGCGCGCCCATGGGGAGAGAGGTTGCGAATGCCGCCCTCGTGGCGCAGGCGCTGGACCTCGACGAAGTAGTCGTCGGCTGTCAGGCCTTCGAGGTCGCTCCACATCTCCTGGGTGAATTCCCGCAGGAGGTCTCCATCCGCTCGCTCTCGTTCGTCGAGCTTCCGCCAGAGGACCATGACGACCTTCATGCGCTCCTCGATCGGGAGCCGCTCGAGGCGCCTCACCTCATCTTCTCCGTAGCCAAGAGCCTCCGCCAGGTCCTCGACCGCACGGGCGCTGATGCGCTCGCGCGTGATGCGCCGAAAGTGCTCGAGGCGCTTACGGCGTTCGGCGGGCGGACAGTCCCGGAGCCAGTCGCGCGTCTTCTCGGGCAGCATGCCCTCGATGCGCGCACCACGCTCGCGGCGTTCGGCCTCGACTATCTCCTCGATCAACTCGCGGCGCTTGGCCGGAGGCTGCTCCCGCAGGCGGTGGCGGTTCTCCGGGGAGAGGCGCTTGAGGAGGCGCGCCTCCTCCCGCTTGAGCACGGCGGCCCGGCGTGTGAGCTCCGCGCGCTCGCTCGCATCGAGGGACTGAAGGCGGACGAATCGGTGCCGCAGGCGCTCCTGCTGCTCGGAGCTGAGGGAGTCCCATCGCTCGCGGGCCTCGGCGGGCGTGAAGAGCTCCTCGCCGTTCTGGGAATGCTGGTTCTGGGCCCACAGCTCGGGCGGCGCGTCCGAGCTCGCGATGGCGAAGAGCGTCAACCATCCGCAGAGCAGCAGGGAGAACTTGGCGAGGGAGATCTTCACGGCGGTCGGTGGGCTCGAGCTCAACCCCCCGCGGGGTTCACGGTCTCGGAGTCGTCCACGTCGATGAAGCTCAGGAGCAGCTCGTCGCCGGGCTCGAGGGAATCGCACAGGAGCAGGTGCAGGTCACCCTCCGCCTCCGCCGGCTCGACGGAGGCCTCGTAGTCTCGCCAGAGTCGGTCGTCCTCGATCAGGTCGAGCACGGCGAGCATGGAGGGGTCGGGGTCCTCGGCCTCGGCGACGACCACCGCCCGGGGCTGTGCCTCCTCGGCGGGCGGCTCGCTCCAGAGCGAGACGCCCAGGGCCATGAGTAGGACGGCTGCCGCCGCGGCGTAGGTCGGTAGGGCGAAGCGGCGTCGGGCGCGCTGACCGCGCTCGGCTTCGAGGCCGCGGAGGACGCGTCGGCCCAGGTCCGACGGCACCTCGACGCCCGTGTCCACCTCGAGCAGGGCGTCGAGGGCCAGCTCCGCGCGGAGTCCGCGGCGGACGCGCTCGCCGAGGCCGGCGGGCACGGGCGCGCCGGCGGCATCCAGCAGGTCGTCGAGGCCACGATCCGCGCTGGCCAAGGACGTGGCGGCGACCTCCTCGGACGAGGCGTGCGTCAGGCAGGCGACCAGCCGCCGCTTGAGCTCGGGCGGGAGCTTCGGCTCGGGCAAGGTCGCGAGCAGCACCTCGAGCGCCTCCTCCTGCTCGAGCAGCTCGCGACAAGCTCCGCAGCCGAGCAGGTGCTCGTGCCAAGACAGGGTCTGGAGCTCCGCGGGCACGGGCAAGCCCTCCAGGGCCCGGGCGAGGTGCGCTCGGAACTCGTGGCAGCCGGGGTCGATCGTCATGGTGTGCCTCCCTGCTGGAGGAGCGGGGCGAGCGTTTGGCGCAAGGTCTCGCGCGCGCGGTGGATGAGCGACTTGATGGCCTTCTCGGACGACCCGAGGATCTCGGCGATCTCGGCGTAAGGCGTGTCGTGGTACTTGGCGAGGATCAGGGCGGCGCGCTGCTGGTCGGGCAAGGCGGCGATCGCCTGGCGCACGGCTCGCACCACGTCGTCGCGCTCGAGGCTCGCGGACGGGAGCTCCACCCGGCTGTCGTGGATCTCGATCGTGCCGCCTTCACCGTCCGCCCCCAGCGGCTGGTCCAGGGAGAGGGCGCCGCGGTTCGAGCTGCGCTGGGTCTCGTTGACCGCCATGTTGAACACGATGCGGTACAGCCAGGTGGAGAAGCGCGCTGTCGGCTGGTAGCGATCGCGGGCGCGGATGACCCGCAGGAACACCTCCTGCACCAGGTCCTCGCGGCCGGGTCGGGACCCCAGGAAGCGAGTCAGGAGAGCGTAGACCTGCCCGGAGTACTGCTCGACGAGCCGATCGAAGGCGCCTTCGTCGCCCGCCTGGTAGGCCAGCATGAGCTGGACCCCCTCGTCTCTGCCGTAGTCGCTCGCCATCCTCGCCGGAGATCCAGAATCGGCCCCGAAACCCATCACTCCGGAGGGGTTTCGACGCCGTTGGGGGTTTTCTCGGCCGACTCCCCCGACACCTCCTGGGCCGAGACGGCCCCCGATTCCGCCCCGGGTCGCGAAAAGAGGCGCTGTCGACCCGGGGGCCAGAGGATGCCCAGGGGCCGTCCGATGACAGTGGAGAGCTCGGTGGGGCCCCAGTCGCGCCCGTCTTCGCTCTGTCGGGAGTTGTCGCCGAGGACGAAGATCTCCCCGGGGCCGAGCTGCAAGGGCTCCTCGAGGGGCCGGCTCCCGCGCGGCGTGTAGTGCAGGTCCCGGAGCACCCGGATCCCGTGGAAGACGGCGCTGCCCGCTGACCCTCCGAGGTAGACCCGGTCCGTGGGCATGGACGTCCCCGCTTTCACCAGGTCCGTGGGATGGAGGTGGTTACCCGCGTAGGGGACGTCGAGCAGCAAGCGGTCGTCGAGCCAGAAGAGCAGGCGGTCGTTCAGGTTGGCCAGGCGCAGGCTCCTGCGGCCCGCGGGGAAGAGGAGGTCGCGCTCGGCGAGGACCTCCAGGCCCGCGGCGTTCTTGCGCAGGAGGGCGAGGCGGGCGTCCGGGCCCTCACCCGTGGAGAGGGCCGCTTCGAAGGTGTCGCCTTGCTCGCTCAACCCCAGGCGCACGACGAAGCCAGGGGTCTCCACCTCGACCGAGCACTCGACGGCGGAATCGGCCACGGTCACGGCCCCCGCCACGAAGCGCCCGCCGGGGTCGTAGTAGCCGTCCTCGAGGCTGCGGCGCATGTACATCAAGCCGGCATTGGCCCCCGCGTCCACGCCCCGCGCGTCCATCCGCCATCCCTCCCCGGCGCGCTCCCACAGGGGCCCGAGGCGGAACTCTCGCTGCAGGTCCGAGCGCTCTCCGTCGAAGATCGGGATGAGCGGGCAGCTCTCGAGCGACGGTGACACGAGCGCGCCGTCGATCCAGAGGTCACCGCTGCGCAAGGCGACGGACTCCCCGGGCAGACCCACGACCCGCTTCACGAAGGGCTCGCTCTCACCGGGCGGGAGCAGGACGACCAGGTCGTAGCGCTCGAGGCCCGCCCCGTCGCCGTAGGCCACGAGCAGCCAGTCGCCGTCGGTCGGGGAGCCGTGCAGGGTCGGCTCCATCGAGGGGCTGTCCACGTTGTAGACGCCGAAGAAGAAGGTGCGCACCAAGAGCAGCGCGAAGGCCGTGACGACCAAAGCCCATCCCAAGCAACGCAGCCGCTTCACTGGATCACACTCCGACGACGAGGCTCGCGACCGCCAGGTAGAGGGCTGTCCCCGAGATGTCGCTGATCGTGATCAAGAATGGGCCCGCCACGACCGCCGGGTCGATGCCGACTCGCCTGCAGGACATCGGCACGATGCACCCCAGGAAGGCCGCCCAGGTGACGGCCGAGGCGATCGCGGCTCCGATCGCGAAGGCGAAGCGCAGCTCCTCGCCGTCGGCGAAGACCAGCACGCTCGTCGTCGCCGCGCCACAGAGCACTCCGATCACGAGCCCGACGAGGAGCTCCGACCCCAGCACCGAGAGTTCGCGGTCGGGCTCGACCTCCCCCGTGGCGAAGGCCCGCACGAGGATCGTCGAGGCCTGGATGCCGACGTTCCCCGCCAGGCCGATGATGATCGGGATGAAGCGCAGGAGGTCCGCCTCGGGGCTCGCCTCCCCGACGACGCGCGCGATGATCCACGCCGTGACGAGGCCCCCCAGCACCGTCAGGCCCTGCAGGGGCAGGCGCGCGCGCACCCGGCGCAGGACCGGCAGGCGCGTCTGGAGCTCGGGCGAGGTGCCGACCATGCGCAGGATGTCCTCGCTGGCCTCGTCCTCGATGATCTCCTGGGCGTCGTCGGCGGTGACGACGCCCACGATGGCTCCCGCCTCGTCGACGACGGCGATCTCGACCAGGCCGTAGCGCAGGAAGCGCTGGGCGACCTCCTCCTGGTCCAGGTCGACGGGGACCGACATCGGGTCCGCCATCACCTCGTCGACGCCCTCGTGGATCGAGTGGCTCAGCAGCACTCGGTCGGGCACGTAGCCGACCGGCCGGTTGGCCTCGTCGACGACGAAGATCCCCAGGCCCTCCTCCGCCTCCTCGGGCTCGAGCTTGAGCAGCTTGATCGCGTCGCCGATTCGCGCGCCCTCGGGCGCCACGACGAAGTCCGTCGTCATCAGGCCGCCGGCCGTGTCGGGGGCGAACTCCGCGAGCCGGCGCAGCTCGCGGGCGCGGTCGAGGTCCACGATCCGCAGCACCCGCTCCGCGGTCTCGTCGCTCGAGAGGGCGAGCAGGTCCACCACGTCGTCGGGGGCCATGTCCTCGACGATGGCCGCGATCTGCCGGGGGGTGAGCTGCTCGAGGAGCTGCTCGCGCAGGGTGTCCTCCGCGCAGGAGAGCACCTCGCCCCGACGCGACATGTCGAGGGAGTCGAAGACGATCCACGCCTCCTTCTCGCTCAGGTCGAGCAGGGCCTCCGCGATGTCCGCTTCGTGCAGGTCGGCCAGGGTGGCCGAGAGCTCGCCTCGAGGGCCCTCGACCGCCGCCTGCAGCTGCTCTCGCGGGCTGCTCTGGGTCTCCTGTTCGGGCTCGGGACCTTCCATGGACTTCGGGGGGCGGGCTGGGGCCGGCGCAGAGTCTAACGATGCCCCAGGACACCCTGCACCGACTGGTGGAATCCGGTCGGACGCCGTCCCCCGGTCGGAGCCGCGCACTCCTACATCGCTTGTGGGATGCCGGAGGCGCGCCTAGACTCTCTCGCCGCGGGCGGATCAGCACTGGGTGTTCGACGCCGCGGGCGCTCGCGACTCCATGACCCCGAAGCACTGGATCGACCTCCTCATCGGCCTGGCGATCACGGGCCTGATCCTCGTGGGGATCGAGGTCTCCCTGGGGGCCGCCGGCCTCGGTGAGGTCCCCGATGCGACCAACTGGTCCAGGGGCTTCGACCCCTCGGCGCGCTACCTCGTGCCGCACGCCGAGCCCCCGGGCTCCTGGCAAACGCGCTTCAAGCACAAGACGCGCCCCGAAGTCACGGTCCCGCCGAAGGGCGAACTCCCGCGCATCCTGACCTTCGGCGGCTCCAACACGGCCGGCTTCGACACGGGCTACATGGAGCAGGTGCTCGCCAAGGAGCTCGGCTCGAAGGGCTTCGAGGCCTTCAACCTGGGCCGGCCTGGCTACGGCTCCGAGCGCGTCAAACTCATCTTCCTCCAGGCCCTGGAGGTGCTCGACCCGGACGTCGTGATCCTCTACACGGGCCACAACGAATTCGTCGAGCGCGGCTTCGAGATGGACCTCGAGGCCGCCAGCGCCGGCGGCTGGGCGACGGTGCCCCTGCGGGTCGCGCGGGACACCCGGTTGTTCAACGCCATCGTGCAGCGCTACTCCCAGGGCGGAGAGTCACGCCAGAAGGAGCCCGAGGCCTGGGACAACGAGTACCAGAAGTTCGCCGACATCACCTACGACCAGACCCAGGAGTACTTTCGGGCCTACAAGCAGAACGTCCGCTCCATGTGCGAGGCAGCCCTCGAGCGCGGTGTCCGCGTCGTGCTCTGCACGATCGTGTACAACCGCATGTCCGTACCCTTCTCCTCGACCTTCCCGGACGACTTCGACCCCGCGGTCGTCGAGGAGTTCGAGGGGCTGCGCCGGACCGCCCTCGCGCGTCTCCCCGAGTACCTGGACGTGCTCTTGCCGACGAAGGAGAAGCACCGGTTGCACGCCATGGACTTCTCCGTCCGGGATCGTGAACGCGAAAAGCCGGCGGAGGTCCTGCAGAGGAATGACTACGAGGGCTGGCGAAAGGCCAAGGGATTCCTGAAGAAGCGCGACCCGATGCTCCAGAACGCGAGCCGCTGGGATGCGAAGGTCCACCGCTACTACGACGCCGTGCTGCGCCACCAGCGGCGCGACCTCGGTGACCAGAGCCGGGATCGAGTGCTGCGGGCCGAGAAGCAGCTCGAACAGGCTCTCACTCTCTACCCCGAGCACCCGCGCGCCTTGTTCGAGCTGGCGCTCACGAAGCACCTCGTGGGGCGCTCCGGGAAGTCCGTCGCCGCGCTGCTCGAGCGCGCCGCGGACCTCGACCGAGCCCCCCGCAAGGGCTCGAACATGGTCAACGAGATCGTGCGCAAGGTCGCCTCTCAGACCGAGGGCGTCGTGCTCGCCGACATCGACCGCGCCTTCCAGGAGTGCCTGCCGAACGGAGTCGTCGGCTGGGAGTGGATGGCGGACCACTGCCACCTCAACCGGGGCGGCCGCGACGCGATCACCGAGCTCATGGCCGCAGCCGTGCTCGAGAATTGGCGTGACCTGGCGGCCGGTGGCGACTTGAAGGAGGGGGCTTCCCAAGGCGAATGAACGCGCTCAAGGAGTTCCTGCGGAGCCACCCCCTCGTCTGGCTCGTCCCCATGATCGCCGTGCCGATCATCGTCGGCCTGGTGTTCTACCTGGCGCGGCGCGAGTCGCTCACGCCGGACAATCCCTTCATCTACGACATCTAGGGCCCTTCATCTACGACATCTAGGGCCCTTCATCTACGACACCTGAGGCCGGTGGCTCGCCGCGCGGACCTCTCGCGGAGACCGTCATGAGAGCCACAGCCCTCCTCCTCCTTCTCGCGGGCCTGATCGTCTCCCGCCAGGAGCCCGAAGCCGAGCCGCCGGAGACGGAGCAACCGACCGCGCAGGAGCCGGCCCCGGAGACCTCCCCCGCCGACCCCTTCCGGGAGCCGCCCCTCGAGCTGGTGCTCGAGCTCGACGGGGAGCGACACGAGCTCGTGCTGGGCCGCCCCTTCGACCTCCAGATCGGGGAGACGCTCCACCAGGGTCGGGTCAGCGGGCGCGGCTCCCGCGCCTTCGACGCCTCGGGCGTGCGCCTGCGCTACCCCTCCGACTTCGTCTACGAGTACGACGACGAGCTCGAGGGTCTGGACGTCTTCAACTTCGAAGGCCCCGAGACCCTGATCATGATCCAGGTCTACGACGAGGAGCTGGACCTCGTGGACGTGATCGACGCCACGCTCGAGGCCGTGCTCGAGGAGCTCGAGCCCTTCGAGGTCGAGACGGTCGAGCGCGAGCTGGAGCTCGGTCAGCGCCAATTCGCCTCGACCCAGCTGCGCATCGCGATCGAGGAGGAGGGGCTCGCGTTCACTCAGGACTACTTCGCCTTCCGCTGCTCCCTCGGGACGGGGGTCATGTGCATCCACCTCGGCTATGACGAGGAGGGCAAGCTCTCGCGCGAGAGCTCGCGGGCCGAGCGCTTGCTCAAGTCGAGCTTCGACTTCGACGCCGCGCAGTGACCTCGCGCAGCAGGGCGTGGAGCCGGCGCGTCGCCTCGGGGCGCTGAGCCGGGTCGAGCAGGAACAGCTGCCATAGCCCGCCCGATTCGAGGTCCGCGTGGCGGGGGACGATGCCCGCCTCGAGCAGCCGCTCGAGGGCCGCGTGGGCGAAGCCGGAACCACCGCCGCCGACCAACACGACCGAGGAGGAGGTCGGCAGGAGCTCTCCGCACTCCGACAGCTCGCGCCGCAACAACTCGAATCCCGGGCTGGGTGGGCAGTGGACCACGACGCCCCGCGCCGTGACCCGCAGGAGGCGCGGTCGCACGTGGTGGGCGTGCATCAGGGCGAACAGATGGGCCGAAGCGCCCTCCCCCTCGACGCGGAAGCCGACCAGCTCCCGGTGTCCCGCGATCGCCAGGGGCGCCTTGCCGGGCGCTCGACGCTCGATGCGCGTCCCCGGGAGCTCGGGGCACCCCACGTCCCGCAGCTGGAGCTCGGTCTGGCCTGCATGCAAGGGCTCGAGGGTCGCGGGGTGCAGCACGCTCGCGCCATGGAAGGCCAGGGCCTCGGCCTCCGCCATCGAGAGCTCATCGACGATGCGAGCTTCGGGGACGAGCTCGGGGTCCGCCTCGAGCAGGCCGGGCACGGTCTTCCAGAAGACGAGACGCGTCGCCCCGAGCGCCTGGGCCACGAGGGCCGCGGTCAGATCCGAGCCGTTGCGTCCCAGGGTGGTCAGGTTGCCGCCGCCGTCGGCGGCGAGGAAGCCCGTCACGACCGGCGTGCCCGGGACCTCCTCGAGGGAGCGCCGCAGGCTCGCCTCAACGCCGGGCAGGGGCCGAGCGTGCCCGTGGCAGGAGTCGGTCGTCAGCCCGAGGTCGAAGGCGTCGACGGGGGTGGCGGCCACGCCCGTCGCGCGCAAGCTGGCGGCGACGACCCGGGCGCTGAGGCGCTCGCCCATGGAGAGCACGAAGTCGAGCTCCCCGGGCTGGATGTGCCCGCGTTGCGCGACCCCGCGCAACACCTGGCCGAGCTCCCCCAGGAGCCGGTCGAGGAGCTCCGAGTCGAGGCGGAGCTGACGCAAGAGGCCCTTGTGGCGAAGACGGACCTCCTCGAGCTCGACCCGGCCACTGGCGGCGCGTTGCGCGCACTTCTCCAGGGCTCGCGTCACGCCTTCGTGGGCGCTGACCACGACGACGGGCTCGGCCGCCGCTTCGGCCGCGACGAGCTCGCAGGCCCGGCGCACGGCCGGGCCGTCGGCGAGCCCGGCCCCGCCGAACTTCATCACGAGCTGGTCCTTCAATTCCGTGGAGGCGTCTGGAAGGCGGATTCTAGCGGCGCCATGAGATGTTCACAGGGTCGCTGTAGACTACGTTCCGATCTTCTGCGCCGAGGAGACCCGTCATGACCCAACCGGAACGCGAGAGCCTGATCCACGACTGGAACCAGCCCTACCCGAACGTCGCGGGCGAGGTGATGTTCGACGACGAGACCCTGCGGGACGGCTTGCAGAGCCCCTCGGTCCGCGACCCCGAGCTCGACCAGAAGATCGAGCTGGTGCACCTGATGGACCAGCTCGGGATCCACACGGCCGACGTCGGCCTGCCCGGCGCCGGGGAGCGCGCCCGGCACCACATCTCGACCCTCGTGCGCGAGATGGCCGACCTCAGCATCACACCCAACGTCGCCTGCCGGACGGTCATCGGCGACATCGCCCCGGTGGTCGACGTCGTCCAGGAGACCGGCCAGCCGATCGAGGTCTGCGCCTTCATTGGCTCCAGCCCGATCCGCCAGTTCGCGGAGAACTGGGACTTCGAGAACATGCTGAAGCTCTCGAAGGACGCGGTCGAGTTCGGCGTGAAGAACGACCTGGACGTGATGTTCGTCACCGAGGACACCTCGCGCGCCACGCCGGAACAGGTGCGCGCCCTCTACACGACCGCGATCGAGGCCGGCGCCAAGCGCATCTGCATCTGCGACACCTGCGGGCACTCCACCCCGCTGGGCACGAAGACCCTCGTGCGCTTCGTGAAGGACCTGGTCGACGAGCTCGGCGCGGACGTGGGCATCGACTGGCACGGCCACCGCGATCGGGGGCTGGGGCTGATCAACACCCTCGTCGCCCTGGACGCGGGCGCCACGCGCCTGCACGCCACGGCCCTCGGCGTCGGCGAGCGCACGGGGAACACGGAGATGGACCTCCTGCTCGCCAACCTCAAGCTCAACGGGGTCATCGACAACGACCTCTCGAAGCTCGGTGAGTACTGCCGCAAGGCCGCCGAAGCGATCGGCATGCCCTTCCCGGTCAACTACCCGATCTTCGGCAAGGACGCCTTCGAGACGGGCACCGGCGTCCACGCCTCGGCGGTCGTCAAGGCCCTGCGCAAGGGCGACACCTGGCTCGCGAACCGGGTCTACTCCGGCGTGCCGGCCGACATCTTCGGCCTCGAGCAGGTGATCCAGGTCGGCCCCATGAGCGGCAAGTCGAACGTCCAGTGGTACCTCGAGAAGCGCGGCAAAGAAGCGAGCGAGGAAGCCGTCAGCCGCGTGCTCGAGCTCGCGAAGAAGACGCCGCGGCTGTTGACCGAGGAGGAGATCCTGGAGGCCGCGGGATGCTGAAGGCTGCCTTCACCGTCTTCGCCGCTTTGACGCTCGCTGCCTGCAGCTCCCTCGACGTCGGCGTCGACCGCGACGAGGACTACGACTTCTCCGGGGCCCGCACCTTCGCCTGGAAGGAAGGCGTCCCGGCCCAGAACGAGCTCAACCAGAAGCGCATCGAGAGCGGCGTCGAGGAGGCCCTCGCCAGGCGCGGTATCGAGCTCTCGGATTCCGGCGCGCCCGACCTGTGGGTCGCGACGGAAGTCGGGGGCCACCGCGAGGTGCGCTCGACGGGCGAGAGCGTCAACGTCAGCTACCGCCACCACCGCCGTTACGGCAGCGTCGGCATGGGGACGAGCAGCGGGAACCGCATCTACGAGGTCAAGGTCGGAACTCTCGTGATCGCCATCCTCGACGGCGAGACCGAGGAGCTCGTGTGGCGCGCCCAGGCCGAGGACACCGTCGGCAACGACCCTCAGAAAACGGCCGAGACGATCGCCGCGGCGATCGAGCAGTCCTTCGAGCAGTTCCCGCGCGAGGTCGCGGGCGAGTGAGCCGGAGCGACCGCCCTTAGAAGGGCTCCCGTTCCCCGAGGAGGCCCACCTCCGCGTCCTCGACCCGGGCCCGAAAGGCATCGAGCTCCTCACCCATCACTCGCTCGAAGTCCGGCCGGACCTCCTCGAAGGCGCGCTCGGCCTCCTCGGCGAGGCCGAGGTGGGTCGCCGAGGGCGGACCCCAGGTGGACCAGATCGGCCACAGGGCGCGGCCGATCCTGCTCTGCAGGTGGTCGTCGTTGCGCTGGATGCCCTTCGCGTCCTGCGGGCCGACGAGGGACTCGCGCAGCTCCTCCAGCGCCTCCTCGAAGTCTTCGGCCGCGTCGAGCAGCTCCTGCTGGGGATGGTCTTCAGCGGGGTCGCGGCCCTCCTCGAGCTTCGCCACGACGACCTCGACGTCCTCCCGGGTCGCGTCGATCGAGTCCACGGCCCGGGCGATGCGCTCCTGCAGCTCGCCGAGGCGCTCGATCACCTCCCAGCGTGCGGCGGCCGCCTCGGCCGCGCCATCGAATCGCGGGTCGGCGAGGACCTCGAGCTCGGACTCCGCCGAGTGCTCGCCGTAGCTCACGACAACGCGGTAAGTGCCGGGGGACACCTCGGGGCCGGCCGGCGGCTGCTCCCAGTCCACGGGCGTGCCGGGGCGCCGGAAGCCGTCGCGGCGCAGGTCCCACACGACGCGGTTCAAGCCCTCCCGCGGGTCAGGGCGCAGACGTCGCAGTCGCTCACCGCTCGCGTCGAAGACCTCGACCGTGAGCTCGGGATCGTCGTCGGCCTCTTTTTCTTCCGGGTCGTCGTCCGTCGCTTCGGTCTCCTCGGGCTCCGGCGGCGCCGCCGCCTCCAGATTCATGCAGAAGTCGACGTGCGCCCCGTAGGCCGGATTCTCGCCGCGAAACTCCTCGGTCCCGGGGAAGCGCGACTCGCCGGTCTGGCGCAGGCGGTGCTGCTGCGCGGGCACGATCTCGAAGAGGTGCAAGGGCTCCTCCAGGACCGCCGCGTCGAGTCCGCGCAGGGGCGAGACGTCGTCGACGACCCAGGCCGCGCGGCCGTGGGTCCCGATCACGAGGTCGTTCTCCCGTTCCTGGATCGCGAGGGCGCGCACGGAGACCGTGGGGAAGCCGCTCGTCCACTTGGACCAGTTACGACCACCGTCGAGGCTGACCCACAGCCCGAACTCCGTGCCGAGGAAGAGCAGGTCGGGGTCGACCGGGTCCTCCTCGATCACGTGGGCGTAGCCGTCGACCTCCTCGCCCGCGATCAGGGCCCAGCTCGCGCCATAGTCGCGCGTGCGATAGACGTGGGTCGTCCAGTCCCCTCGGCGGTGGTCGTCGAAAACCGCGTAGGCCGTGGCGGGATCATGTCGCGACGCTTCCACGTGCGGAACCCAGGTGTGGCGCGGGACGCCGTAGAGGTTCTCCTCGACGCTCGTCCAGCTCTCGCCGCCGTCGCGTGTCAGGTGGAGCCGACCGTCGTCGGTCCCGACCCAGACCAAGCCGCGCTCGATGGGGCTCGGCGCGATCGTCAGGATCGAGCAGAAGTTCTCCGCGTTGGTGACGTCGAGGGTCAAGCCGCCGCTCTCGCTCTGGCGTTGCCAGTCGGGCTCGTCGGTAGTCAGGTCGGGGCTCAACAGTTCCCAGCTCTCGCCCCGATCCCGCGAGCGGTGCACGAACTGGCTCCCGTAGTAGAGGCTGTTCTCGGCGTCGAAGGGGTCGAGGGCGATGGCCGCGTTCCAGTTGAAGCGCAGCTCGACGTCCTCGGGCCCCGGCGGACGGATCGAGCGTCGCTCGCCGGTCACGGTGCTCCAGCGGAAGAGCGAGCCGCCTTGGCTCATCGCGTAGCCCTGGGTCGTGTCCTGGGGCAGCGGGATCGTGGCGAAGCCGTCGCCGAAGCCGACCTCCTCCCAGTGGTGGTTGCGGATGCCGCCGTTCTCCCAGACCTCGCTCGGCCCCCGCCAGGAGCCGTTGTCCTGCATGCCGCCGTAGACCCGGTAGGGCAGCTCGTCGTCGACGGCGATGTGGTAGTACTGCGCCAGGGGCAGCGCGCGGCAGAAGCGCCAGCTCCGGCCGTGGTCGGTGGAGATCGCCACGCCCCCGTCGTTGCCGTCGATCAACAGCTCGGGCCGCTCGGGATGGACCCAGAGGGCGTGGTGGTCCGGGTGGATCAGGGACCAGGGGATGAAGGTCTCGAAGCTCGCGCCCCCGTCGTTCGAGACGCGCACGGTCGAGGCCATGTTGTAGACGCGGTCGGGGTCGGCCGGGTCGACGCGGATGTCGGCGTAGTAGAAGGGCCGCTGGGCGACGGAGTTGTCGTCGTTGACCGTCTCGAAGGAGAGCCCGCCGTCGTCGGATCGCAGCAGGACGTTGTTCTCTGCCTCGACGAGGGCGTAGACGACGTCGGGGTCGGAGCGTGAGATCGCCAGGCCGATGCGCCCGAGCTCGCCCGCGGGGAGGCCCTCGGCGGTCCCGAGTCGCTTCCAGCTCTCCCCGCCGTCGCGGGAGAGGTGGAGTCCCGATCCCTCGCCCCCGGAGGTGAAGAACCAGGGCTCGCGGCGATGGGACCACATCGCCGCGAAGAGCTTGTTGGGGTTGCGCGGGTCGGCGACGAGGTCGGCGCAACCGGTGCGCGCGTCCACGAAGAGCACGCGCTCCCAGCTCGCTCCCCCATCGGTCGTCTTGTAGACGCCGCGCTCCTCGCCGTCGCTCCAGGTCGGACCCAGGGCGCCGACCCAGGCCGTGTCGGGGTCGGTCGGGTGCAGCACGATGCGGTGGATCTTCTCGCTCTCCGAGAGCCCGAGGTGCGTCCAGCTCGCGCCGCCGTCGATCGAACGCCAGATTCCCTTGCCGACCGAGGTCGAGTTGCGCGGGTTGCCCTCGCCGGTGCCGACCCAGACGATCTCCGGCGCGGCCTGGAAGACCTGCACGGCGCCGATCGAGGCCACGGGCTCCTCGTCGAAGAGGGGCTCCCACTCGAGACCCCCGTCGACGGATCTCCACAGACCGCCGGTGGCGGCCCCGACGTAGATCACGTTGGGGTCGGACTCGAGGGCGCAGACCGCCGCCACGCGACCGCTCATCCCAGCGGGGCCGATCGAGCGCGCGCGCAGGACGGAGAAGCTCTCGGCCTCGACCTGGGCGAAGGCGGAGGAGGCGAGGACGAGCGGGAGCAGGAAACGCGGAAGGCGGGGAGCAGTCATGGTGCGTCGATCGAGTTGGGCGTTCCCGCGGAGATCGCGGGCGGAAGAGCCTAATCGAGGTCCGTCCTATCGGCGATCCACCGCGTCCGCAGAGCCGCTTTCCGGGGCTGGGTGGCCGGCATTCCCCAGGTTGCGCTCCATCCCCGCCCCCTGCGAGGGGGAGCCCCCGTGTGGCTTGCGGGTATCTTCTGCCCATGTCCAAGCCCCGCCCCGAGACGAACCGCCGCAGGAGGCTCGCCGTCCTCCCCGGCCTCGTCGCCTTCGCGCTGCTCGCCTGGCAGCTCGACTTCCTGACGGACGACGCCTACATCTCCTTCCGCTACGCGCGGAACTTCGCGGAGGGGCACGGGCTGCGCTACAACCTGACGCTGGGCGGGCCGGTCGAGGGCTACTCGAACTTCCTCTGGGTGGTGTGGCTCGGGCTGCTCGACCGGGTGGGCCTCGAACCGCCGCTCTGGTCCCGTGTCAGCTCGGTGGCCTGCGGCTTCCTGCTCGTCGCCTGGGTCACGCGACATGCCGCGAAGAAGCTCGAGCTCGACGGCCCCGGCGAGGTCGCCACGGGCCTCGTCTTCGCCACGCTGCCCCCGGTCGCCGTGTGGGCCACGGGCGGCCTGGCGACGATGGCCACGGCCCTCTTCGTATTCGGCGCCTACGAGCGCTTGCTCGGCAACCCCGAGCGGCCGCGGGGATTCCAGGCCGGGGTCTTCGCCGCCCTGGCGGGGCTGATTCGGGCGGACGGGGCGCTCTGGATCGCCTTCCTCGGCGCGGCGGCCCTGCTCGTCTGGTGGCTGCGCGGGCGAGAGCGGCGGCTCTTCGGCGCGACGGTGAAGATGGGGACGATCCTGCTGCTCGCGGTCGGCGCCCACGTCGCCTGGCGGCTCTCCTACTACGGCGACTGGCTGCCGAACACCGCGCGGGTGAAGGCGGGCTTTTCGAGCCACCGGCTCGAGCGCGGCGTCGACTACCTCGCGGCGACCCTCTTGAGCGCGCCGGCGCTCTTGGCCGCGGGGGGCGCGGCGCTGGCGGCCCTGGGCGGGCGGGCGCGGGAGATGGTGATCGTGGCGCTCGTCGTCCTCCTGCCGACCGGGGCCTACGCGGTCTACGTCGGTGGGGACTTCATGCCCATGGGACGCTTCCTCTTCCCGGCGGCGGGCTTCGTGGGGCTGCTCTTCGCCGCCGCCTGGAGCCGCCTACAGCGCGGTCCGGCCCTGGGCCTAGCCGCCGTGCTCGTCGCGGTCAACGTGGCGGGCTGCTTCGACTGGAACGTGGTCCCGGCCTCCTTGCGCTCGCGCTTCCACTTCCGCCAGGACCGCGAGTGGGAGAGCGAGCTCTCGATGCAGCGCGGGATGAACGAGCGGGCCGCGCACTGGGCGCTGCAGGGTCGAGCCCTCGCCCGCGTCGTCGAGCCCGGCGAGACGATGTCCCTGGGAGCGATCGGCGCCATGGGCTACCACTCGCGCCTCGAGATCTACGACAGCTACGGCCTCGTGACGCCCTCGGTCATCGAGGCCGTCGAGCCCCTCGAGCGCTCTTCACCCGGGCACGACCGACGCGTGGGCCCGATGTTCTTCAACGACCGCCAACCGACCTACGCCGGGTCGATCCTCGTGAGGCGCGACAAGAGCTTCGAGGATCAGCTCGGGGGCTTCGACGAGCACCCCCTCTCGAAGCTGGTGCGCCTGGAGCATCACCCCCTGGGAGAGGTCGACGGCTTCCAGCCCGGGGACGAGCTGGTGGTCCTGCGCTTCGTGCGCTGGGAATGACGCCCGCCTCCCCGAAGGGGAATCAGGGCTCGGTCGCCAGCAGCGCCTCCATGCGCTGCACCGCGATGTTGTAGACCCGCGTGTACTGCGGATCGTTGACGAGATCGTTCATCTCGTTCGCGTCGACCTCGTTGGCGACGATCGGGAGGTCGCCGCTGTAGAGGTGGTAGAACTCGTCGTAGTCGAAGCCGTCGTCCCCGAGCTTGCGGATCAGCTTGAACCAATCCTCGCCGATGCGGGTCGTGTAGCCGCGGCGGCGGGAGCTCTGGTTCGAGATCGGCGGCATGACGTCGGCGGGGTCGCCGTTGGGCGCGAAGCGCTCGACGAAGGACCAGTCGCGGACGGTCTTGATCCAGTCGTAGTCGTCGATCGTGCCCTCGATCAGGCCGCGGAAGGAGATCCCGTCTTGGATCCGGCCGTCGTTGACCACGGTGCTGATCGTGGCGCCGGCGAGGTCGGCGATCGTCGCGTGGACGTCCACCGCGTCCACCGTGGCGTTGCAGACGCCGCCCGGGTTCCCGACCACCGGCCCACCGATGAACATCGGGACGCGCACGCCGCGCTCGTAGGGCTGGTGCTTGAAGTGGTTGTTCGGAGCGCCGACGCCGATGATGTTCGGGTAGACCGTGCCGATGTCCTTCTCGTGGTCCCGCTGGGCCGACAGGAAGATGGGCGGCGGCGAGCCGTTGTCGGCCAGGATCATGACGATCGTGTCCTGGAGCACGTTGTCCAGCCCGCCCAGCGAGTCGAAGAGGGCTTCGAGGCGGTTGTCGAGGGCCTCGACGTGGGCGCAGTAGCCGGTCCAAGCGGTGGTGGGCCCGGAGCCGCCGGGGACCGGGAGGCCGTAGATGGTCGTCCCCGGCCAGTACTCCTGGGTCGACAGCCAGGAGGTGTCGGGGAAGTCCCCGTAGGGGGTGTGGGCGGCGCTGAAGGAGGAGAAGACGTACCAGGGCACTCCGGGCTGCCCGGTCTCCATCCAGTTGATGACCTCCGCGATGCGCTGCTGTTCCTGGTCGGTCGCGTAGTTGTTGTTGACCAGCGGCGTCTGGAACGGGTCGCTGCCGAAGTTGGCCCAGGACTGGAAGTTGTAGTAGCCCTGGTCGACGTCGTCCTCCGGGAAGACGCTGCCGCTGACCCCGGGCACGTGGACGGGCGAGACGTAGGGCCAGTTGCTCAGGTTGGCGTGGATCGACCAGGCGTAGTCCCAGTTCCCGAAGTCGAGGATGTGGGGGAAGCCCAGGCCGAACTGGCCACCCAGCGCGATCTGATCAGTGCCGAGCGCCAGGTGCCACTTGCCCACGTAGCCGGTCTGATAGCCCGCCGAGGAGACGACCTCGGCGATGGTGAACTCGTCGTTCCCCGCGCCCACGCCGAACTCGCCGAGGTCACCGACCGTGTCGTCGCGGATGAGCGAGCCGACGCCGTTGCGGAAGGCGTAGCGCCCCGTCAGCAGGGCGGCTCGCGTGGTCGAGCAGGTGGGGTTCACCCGGAACTGGTTGAACCGCAGGCTCTTCGTGGCGAACTCGTCCAGGAAGGGCGTCCAGGGGTACAGGTTCTCCCCGTTGGGGTCCTCGAGGACGTTGAAGGGGTTGTCCCCGTCCCACTTGTTCTGGTCGTGGTAGGAGCGCAGGAACTCGAAGCCGATGTCGTCGATCAGGATCTGCAGCACGTCGTACTGCGGCGCGCCGACCTGGATCCGACTGGGCGTCGTGAAGTTGAAGGGGTTCCCGACGTGGCTCGGATCACGGAACCAACCCTGGAAGCGCAGCTCCGCGCCCGGGAAGACCGACGCGTCCGCCGAGGCCAGGTCGTCGATGTCGACCTCCAGGCGGATGCGGTTGTTCCTGGCCTGGACCGGGACCACGTTGACGCGCTGGGCCGCGCTGCCCAGGCAACTCAGGCCGTCGGCGAGGGGCAGCCGGGCGCGATCGCCGGCCGCGTCCGAGGAGTAGAAGAAGATCCCGGGCTGGTTCGGAACCGGGTGAGCTTCCAGGGTGACGCGTCCCCCGGGGAGGACGGCTTCACCGCTGACCTCCAGCTTCGCCAGCTCTCCGACGGAGTTGGGCCCGGGCTCGCAGCCCACGTCCGTGCTGGACGCCGGGGCCAAGGCCAGGGCAGCTGGTGCGAGGAACCCGAGAGCTACGAAGGAGGCGACGTTCGAGGGCACGGCTGGGAGGGTGGGGTGGAACCCGGTCGGCCCACGAGGGGCGCTGAGAAAATGAGTGCCGAGACGAGCCCTTCGCGCCGCTAGCCCGCGCGGTGGCCGATCTCGGACCTCGGCAAAGACTACCCCGGATCCTGGAATCCCGCCACCGACGCGGGAATCGAGGCAATTCGCCGTCGCGACGACTCCCCTCCCGACTCGACGACTCGAAGCCCCCGAGCCTTGTCTCGGGCCCGTGGGATAGGATCTTGGGGAGCAGTTGGACCGCCCTCGCGGGAATCGGTCCCCTCCGGCGAGCCCGAGCTCGCGACCAGACGATGCCCGGCTCCCGTAAACAGAGTGGATGGGAAGTCGCACTCCTCGTCCTGATCCTCGCCCTGACCCTGGGGACCCGCCTGGGGCACGCCCGCCGAGGACTGCCCTACCTGCACCACGTGGACGAGCCCCACACGACGGTGCAAGCCCTCGAGATGATGCAGTCGGGAGAGCTCAATCCGGGGCGCTTTCGCTACGGCAGCCTCTTCGTCTACTCCATGGTCGCGGTGGACGCGGTCCACTATCTGTGGCTCTGCCGGAGCCCCGATCCCCTGACCGGGGGTCGCATCGAATTCGAGGAGATCGAGCCGCAGACCGACGAGGCCTGGCGGTGGGAGATCTCCCATCCCAGCTTCTACCTCTGGAACCGGGGCTTCTGTGCCCTGCTCGGCAGCCTGACGGTGCTGCTCGTCTACCTGGTCGGACGGCGCGTCCATCCTCTGGCAGGGCTCGTGGGCGCGACCACCCTGGCGGTGACCTCGGTCCACGTCCAGAGCTCGGCCATGGTGGCGCCCGACGTGCCCGCGGGCTTCGTCGTTTTCCTCTCGGTGGCCCTCTGCGTCGCCTACATGCGCTCGAAGCGCACGGGGACCCTCGTGTGGGCCTTCGTGACCTGCGGGATGGCCCTGGCGACGAAGTACAACGTCGCGCCCCTGCTCCTCGCGCCCTACCTCGCCCTCCTGCTGGCGCCCGGTCATGGCGAGGCCACGCGGCGACCGAGCTGGCTGTGGTGGGGCGGGATCACGATCACCCTCGGCACCTTTCTCCTCTGCCAGCCCTACGCCCTGCTCGACCTCCCGACCTTCTTGCGGGACGTGGGCATCGAGGTCGCGCACTACTCGCTCATGGGCCACGGCCCGCACACGATCGAGGCAGGGCTGACGCACCTGGGCTGGATCCTGGCCCGCCTGGCCGAGTCCTGGACCTGGCCCGTCCTGATTCTTGCGCTCGGCGGGCTGCTCTTCGCCACGAGCTGGAGGGAGCGCTGCGTGCTCCTCGCCTACCCGGCCTGCTTCGTGTTCCTGCAAGCGCAGACCGTCGTGGCCTTCCACCGCAACCTCCTCTCGGTCTACCCCTTCCTGGCCGTGGGATTGGGCTACGCCGCGCACGGCCTCTGGCGCTGGTGCGGCACGCGCAAGCCCGCGGCGGGGACGGCCTTCGCCGGAGTCGTGGCGGCCCTCCTCGCGTGGGCCGGCATCGCCCGGGGGCTGGAGGCGAAGGAGGTGGCGACGACGCCCGAGACACGCACGCAAGCGGCCATGGCCGTGGCCCGCCTGGCCGAGGAGCACGGCTGGAAGCGCATCGGGGTCGCGGAGAACCTCCGCGTCCACCCCATCGACCTCGCGCGCATCGACGCGGAGCTCGTGGTCGACGCCTTGCCTGAGCTGCGGGCGCAGGCAAAGCACCTGGACGCGATCGTCTGTCCAGCGACCTACGCCTGGTCGGACTCCTCCTCATGGAACCGGGAGCACCGCCTGGACCGGCACCAGAAGCGCGTGCCGACGGTCGAGCCGATCTGGAGCGTCGACGGTGCACCCATGGAGCTCGCCGTCATCTCCCCGGACCCCGCGGTGCGCGTCTTCGTTCCGCCCTATTCGGCGAAGCAGGCCGAATCCGCCGCTGCCGAGCCCACCGCAGCCGAACCGACCCCCTCCGAGCTCAGAGAGAGCGGACCTCCGGAACCAGCAGACGGGTGATCGCCTTCGCCGCGATCTCGGCGCCGTCCGGGTTCCAGTGCGGGTCGTGGTCGAAGCAGGTCGGGAAGACCTCCGTCTGCTGGAAGGTCTCGAGCAGGGAGTGCACGGGGTAGTCCACGCGGCCCGCCATCTCCTCGAAGTAGCGGAAGGGCTCGAGGACGTAGGGGCCGAGCGGGACGTACTCGCCCACTTCCCAGTTGTTGGGGCACTCGCGGTCGCTGTACTGGAAGGAGCGAGGCAGGACGACGAGCACGAAGGGGAGGCCGCGCTCCTCGCACCACGCATGGATGCGGCCGATGTTGTGCTCGACCTTCGCGAAGGAGTCGCGCGTCTCCTCGAGCGGCGCCTCGGTCATGAAGAAGCGGCGCTGGGGGAGGTCCGGATTCAGGCGCGCGAAGATCGCGTCGAAGGCGGGCCGGACGAACTTCTTGAGCGTCTTCATCGTCAGCGGAAAGTGCTGCACGAGGCGGTAGGCCCCCCGCTCCTCCAGCATCGCCTCCCAGCGGATGTCGTCGCGGATGTCCGTCATGTCGAGGCAGAGGACGACGAGGTCTGGGGAGTACTTGTCGCCGATCTCCTCGAGGCGGCGCAGGCTCAGGAGCGGCGAGGAGCTGACCCAGCCGAAGTTCGCCACCTTGAGGTCGCGCTCGGGAAAGCGGTTCTGCAGCCGGCGCTCGACGAGGGCGGGGAAGGTCTCCTCGGGCTCGAGCAGCATCCCGAAGGTGAAGGAGTCTCCGAGGAAGACGACGTTGGTGTCCTTCGCGCGGAATTCCCCCGGTTGGTGCGGACAGCGCAGGGAGTCGCTGTTCCAGCCCTTCTTCTTGTCCGTGTGCTGCGGCCGGTGGTCCGGGTCCTGCAGGGCGATCCAGGTCTTCAGGCCGTAGACCCGCGAGAATGCGGGCGGGGTGAAGCGCTCGATCCCGAGGTAGACGACGAGCAGCAGCGGAAGCCCCAGCTTCCACCCCAGCGGTCCGCGCCAGAGGCCGTAGACGACGCACCACAGCGCCGCGAGAGAGAGCAGGCCAGCGAGCAGCGGGCGGAAGACGAAGTTCGTCCGCTTGTCGTTCAGTTCGCCGAACTGGAGGAGCGCCCAGACCGCCGCCGCGCCCACGAGGAGCCCGAGGAGCACCCCGAAGAAGGGCGCGTGGTTCCGACCGGCGGGGGCGCCGGCCTCGGGCTGTCCCGATCCGCCGGGCGCGGTCACTGCTCCTCCTCGTCGTCGTCCTCTTCGTCGGACTCACCTTCGCCCGAGTCGAGGTAGCCGATGTTGTTGAGCTGCTGCGCTTGCTCGCGCGTGAGGCCGCCGGCGTCGATCTCGCCGCCCTCGGCGCCCGACTGCTGCCAGATGACGATCGAGCCGGGCGCGAGCTCGGTGTCCGGCCCGGGGCCTGCGCTCACGTAGGGCTGGATGCGCTTGTCCTTCGGTAGGGCGGGGAAGACGAAGTGCAGCGTGCTCGTGTCGACGCCTTCGCCGTTCACGCTCAGACGCCGCGCATCCGGCCAGACGCCGTCGACACGCAGCAGGTAGCGGCGCTCCTCCTCGGGGTGCGTGAGGCGCAGCTCCAGGGAGGCCCGGTCGACGCCGTAGGCGTCGGAGCGGTGGAAGGAGGCGATCGGCGGCTGGCGCTCCTCGAAGCCCTCGGCCCGCACGACCTCCAGGTGCTTGGTCGCCCGGCCTTCGAGGTAGCGCACCTCGCACTCGATCTTCTGGGCTCCGGGGTGCTCGATGGCGATGCGCGTGATCCCGGCGGCGTCGTCTTCGTCGATCCTGTAGGAAGCGCCGCCGAGCGTGACCTTCGCGTCGGTGGCCCAGACCGGGATCGCCGGCGTGCGGCCGACGGGCGTCTTGCCGAGCATGACCGCCTGGGGCAGGTCGTCGCGACCTCCGTGGCGCACCCACCAATGGACCTCTTGCCACTTCTTGAAGATCTGCGGGTGCAGGACGACGTCGAGCCCGTCGGGGCCGACCTCGCCCCGCCAGCGGAACTCGTGGCGGTCCTCGGAGACGCAGCTTGCGTCGACTCCTTCGACCCGCTCGATGCGGGCGCTGGGCATGCGCAGCCGGAGGTCGAGGTCGTAAGGCTCCGCCATCGGCACGCACTGGATGCGCCACTCGACGCGGGGCCGGAAGGCCTCGAGCCGTTCGCTCAGGATTGAAGTGCGTTCCCCGAGCTCACTGGAGAGGTTTCGCTCCTCGCCGGGGTCCTCGAGCCAGTCGTAGAGCTCCTGCTCCTCGGGCTGCCAGCCGTCGATCAGCTTGAAGCGCTTGCTGCGCACGGCCTTCTCGCTTCCGACCGAGGACTCCATGTAGACGAGGTCGTGCACCTGCTCCTGAGTGCCGCGCATGAGCGGGACGAGGCTCTCGCCCTCGATGCGTTCGTCGCGCGGGAGGTCGAAGAGCTCCATCAAGGTCGGGAGCACGTCGATGTTCTGGGTGATGGCGCCGATGCGGCGACCCTCGGTCTGCCCCGGCAGGTGGATCAGGAGCGGCGTGTGCGCCACGCCCTCGTAGAGGCGCTTGTGGGTGAAGGCGGCGGCCTCGCGTTCCTCCGAGAGCTCCTCCATGTTCTCGCCGTGGTCAGCGAGGACGACCACGACGGCCTCGTCGAGCACGCCGCTCGTCTCGAGGCGCGCGAAGAGCTCACGGATGCCTCCGTCGCAGCTCAGGATCTCGGCGTCGTAGCCCGCGCGCCCCGCGGCGAGCTTCAGCGCCTTGCGCAAATCCTGCGGCGCCTCCTGCTGGATCCACTGGTGACGGGCTGCGGGGTCCAGGGGGCGCAGCGCATCTGCGTGCTCCTCGAGTCCGAGTTTGGCGAGGTGGTGATCGAGGAATCGGTTCCGAAGCTCCTCCGGCGGGTCGTAGAGGTTCCCGTAGAGGTCGGTGTGCGGATCGAAGTAGTGGGCCCACAAGAAGAGCGGCCGCGAGCCGTAGGCCCCGTCGTACTCGTCGAGCAGCCCGAAGAGCCGCTCGTTCGTGTACGACGCCCGCGCGTAGAGTTCGCGCTCCCCGAGGGGGATCGGCTCACCGAGGTGCGAGATCGCGTCCCAGCCTTTCCAGAGCACCGCATCCTCGTCGCGCTGCGCGGCCCAGGACGGATGGCTCGTGGCGGCGAGCGTGCGGTGCCCCAGCTCGCGGAAGGTCTCGGCCGCGCAGCGCAACGGCGAACTGACGACCGTGCCCTCGATCGGTACCGCCAGGTAGTTGCGGTGGGTCTTGGGGTACACGCCCGTGAAGATCGAGGTGATCGATGGGAAGGTCGTGTTGCACTGCGTGCTGTTGGCCTCGAAGAGGTAGCTCTTCGCCGCCAGCTCCGCCAGGAAAGGACTCGTGTCGAGCTCGTAGCCGTAGAACGGCAGGTGGTCCGCCCGCAGCGTGTCGATCAGGACGACGACGACGGGCGTCTCGCGGTCGAGCAGGAAGGGGTCGGGCTCCGCTCCTCCGCCGCAGGCGGCCGTGAGAAGGGCGAGGCCCGCGGCGATCGGGAGGCTTCGAGTTCGAGGCATGCTTCCGGCCAGGATATCCGTAGCAATACGGAGTCGCACACCTTGTTGCTGAACGACAGCAAGGGGGTACCGCACAAGTCCGGTCACGGACCGCTGGAGCCGTCCGTGACCGGACTTGTGCGGTACCCCCTTGCTGTCGTTCAGCAACAAGGTGTGCGACTCCGTATTGCTACGGGAGGAGCTCGGCGAGCTCAGCGACGAGGCCCGCGCGCTCCTCCGCGAGGTCGCGCTCTTCCCGGGGGTCGGCGAGGACGTCGAAGAGCCGCCGCGTGACCCCGTCGTCCCGGCGCTCCTCGATCAACTTCCAGGGCGGCCGCAGGACGGCTCGCCGCCGGACCTTGTCGCGATCGACGGCGAAAAGAAGGGGGCGCGCTGCGGGTCGATCGCCCGCTGGCAGCGTGCCGAGCACGTCCACGCCATCGGCCTCCGACCTGGGGGGCTGCCCCGCCTGGGCCTCCAAGGTCGGCGCCAGGTCGACGACCCCGACGAAAGTGGAAGTGCGCCCCGGCTCGATCCTCCCCGGCCAGCGCAGGAAGCTCGGCACCCGCACGCCCCCCTCGCGGCAGGTGTACTTCCCGCCGGCGAGCTCGCCGTTGCTCCCGCCGTACTTGGGGTTCGCGCCGTTGTCGGAGAGGAACCAGAGCAGGGTCTCATCGGCGAGGCCCGCGACCTCGAGGGCCCGCGCCACCTCGCCCACGCCGCGGTCGAGGGACTCGACCATCGCCGCGTAGGTCCTGCGCGGCCCGCGCCCCGCCTCGTCGCCCGGGGCCTGGAGCGGAGCGTGGGGCGCGTTGAAGGCGACGACGAGGAAGAGCGGCTGCCGAGCGTCATGCTCCTCGATGACCCGCACCGCCTCGGCGGCGATCAAGTCGGTCGCGTAGCCCGTCTCGTCGAGGCGCTCGCCGTCGCGGTGCCAGTCGAGCCGCCCCTCGACCTCGTGGGTGAAGTAATCGATCCAGCCCGCGAGGTGGCCGTAGCTCGTGTCGAAGCCCCGCGCCCCCGGCCGTTGCCCCTTGCGCGCGTGCCCGAGGTGCCACTTGCCGACGAGGGCCGTGCGGTAGCCCGCCTCGGACAGCCGGGCGGCAAGCGTCGTCTCCCCGGGGGCGAGCCCGGCGCGGGAGTCGGGCTTGAAGTTCTGGTAGATGCCCAGATGCACGGCGTGCTTGCCGGTCATCAGCTGCGCCCGGGCCGGCGTGCACATCGGCGCCGCGTAGAAGCGGTCGAGGACGAGCGACTCCGCAGCGAGGGCGTCGAGGCGCGGCGTCGCCAGGTCCCCGCCGCAGAATCCCGCGTCGCCGTAGCCGAGGTCGTCGGCGATGACGAGCACGACGTGCGGCAGACGCGACGGCTCCCCGCCGGGCGCGCTCCCCGGGCCGCAGGCCGCGAGCGCCGCGAGGCAGATCGCGCCCAGCCCCTCGGTTCTCCTGGACCTACTCGTCGTCTCCGCCCCGTTTCTCGCGCTGCTTGCCCGCCGCGCTCGGCCGCTCCGCGCGCGCCCAGGTCTTGCGCCAGATCCGGTCGACGTTCTTCGACAGCCGCGGCAGCTCGGGGCTCACCTCGTAGCCCTTGCGGTTCGCCCGCCACCACTTCGTCCAGGCCTCCTCGTCGTCGCCGAAGGCCTCCCCCGTCAAGACCGAGAGGGAGACGGCGAACTGCTTGATCAGGGGCTGGCTCGAGCCCTTGCGACGCGTGGCCTTGCCGGTCTTCTGCATCAGGTCCATCAGACCCTCCAGCGCGTCCACGTGCCGGATCCGGCCCAGGGCGTAGATTCGCGCGACGGTGACCTCCTTGGGGTGGTCGGCCAGGGCGTTGTCCATCAGGGGCTCGACGGAGCTCGGGCTCTCGTGCTGGCCGATGGCCTTGATCAGGGACTCGTGGAGGAAGTCGTCCTTCACGAGGGCCTTGTCCTTCGCCAGCGCTCGGTGGAGCAGGTCGAGGGCCCCGGGCAGCTCCTGCCAGCGCAGGGCGACGAGGGCAGCGGCCTTGAGGGAGTTGTCCTTGTCTTTCAGGCCCTTCTCGAGGAAGGGCAGGACCCGCGGGTCGGCGACCTCCCCGTGCGCTTCGATCGCGGCCCGGCGCTCGGACGTCTTGCCCTTCTTGAAGGCCTCCTCGAGGGCCGCCAGGGCCTTCTCGACGACTTCGGGATCGGGGACCTCGGGATCGGAGACCTCGTCCCCGGCCTCCTGCGGGCGCAGGATCGGCGGGGCGGCGGCGGGCGGGGCGCAGAGCGCGAGGGAGAGGATGAGTCCGAGCACGGAGAGCTCCTGGCCGATGGCCTCGAAGGCGTTCGTCTGCGGTTCAGGATAGGCCCTCGGCCTCAGGGGCGAGACCCCTCGGGCCGAGAAGGGTTGGTGCGACCTCCAGCCGATCGACCCCGCACCCCCAGCGTTAGAATCCCCGCCCCATGACCACCGACGCCCCCCCGCTCCTCGCCAGCGCCCGCGACCTCTACCGCTTCTTCGACCAGGGGGACCAGCAGGTGGCGGTCCTGAAGGGGCTGTCCCTCGACGTGCACGAGAAGGAATTCGTGTGCGTCATGGGTCCCAGCGGGTCGGGGAAGTCAACGCTGCTGCACGTCCTGGCCGGCCTCGACCAGGCGGACGCAGGCAAGGCCTCCCTGGCCGGGGTGCCCCTGGAGGAGATCGGCGAGCGGGAGCGCACGCGGCTGCGGCGCGACACGATCGGGCACGTCTTCCAGTTCTTCAACCTGCTGCCGAACCTGACGGTCCTCGAGAACATCGGCGTGCCGTTGGCGATCAAGGGCGAGCAGGCGGGCGAGGGTGAAGCGCGCATCCGCGAGCTGCTCGCGCGCCTCGGGCTCGCCGGCCGCGAGGGCGCCTTCCCCCACGAGCTGTCGGGCGGGGAGATGCAGCGCGTGTCGATCGCGCGCGCCCTGGTCGGCGACCAGCCGCTCTTGCTTTGCGACGAGCCCACGGGCAACCTCGCGCAACAGGCCGGGCTCGAGGTCATGCAGCTCCTGCGCAAGCTGCGCGACGAGGACGGGCGCTCGATCCTGCTCGTGACCCACAACCCGCGCGACGCGACCTTCGCGGACCGGGTGCTCTTCCTGGTGGACGGGGAGCTGGCGAAGGACGTCGAGCTGCGCGGGCCGGGGCTCGCGGTCGAGGAGGTGCACGAGACCCTCGCCGCCCTGCACATCTGATGGGGCTCGCAGTCACCCTCGCCCGGCGCAGCTTGCTGCAGCGCCCGGCGCGCACCCTCTTCTCGATCCTCGGCATCGCCGTGGGCATCGCGACGGTGGTCGCGGTCTACACCCTCGATCAGAACACGATCGCGGGGCTCCAGACCCACTACCGCAATCTGGACGGGCGCGAGTCGGACGGAGGGGAGTGGAAGCCCGAGTTCGAGGTCAGCCCGGGGCCGGGCGTCGAGGATCCGCGCTCCAAGCTCGGCGCCATGGAAGGCATCGCCGGCGCGGCGGCCTTCTTCCAGAACGAAGTCGAGCTCACGCCCCTGCCCTCGAGCGGGGACTCGAATGGCCCCTCCATTGGCGACTCGAACAGCAGCGAGATCAACAGCGGCGAGGCGCCCGAGACGAAGCGCGCGCGGCTGCTCGCGGTGGAGTCCGCGGTCCTGCCGCGCATGGAGGCCTACTACCTACTCGCCGGCCGCGACATCGACCCCGAGGCCGACGAGCCCGAGGTGCTGCTCGGCCCCCAGCTCGCCGAGGACCTGGCCCTCGAGCCCGGCGACCGGGTCGAGCTCGCGCGGCCCGCCCGCGCCGCTCCCCGGGTCTGCATCGACGGCCGGATGCAGGAGAAGCGCGGCGCGCAGCGCGAGGCCCCGGTCGGCATCACCTTCGTCGTCGCGGGGATCATGACCGCCGAGAAGCTCGGTCGGCGCGCGGGGGGCGAGATCGCCGTCGTCGAGTTCGGATGGGGCGAGCAACTCTACTCCGGTGCCCGCACGAGCCCCCGCTTCTGGGTCCAACCCGACCCCGTCGCCAACCTCGAAGACCTGCAGTCGCGCCTCGCCGGCTCCTTCGCCTACGACGTCAGCCGCAGCCTCGTGGTCGGCCAGAACGCCGACGAGCGCGCCTACCGCAACGGGATCCTCATGGCGGGGCTGCTCGCGCTGATGCTCGGGCTCTACGTCATCTTCCACACCCTCTCGATGTCGCTCGTCGAGCGCATCCGCGAGGTCGGCGTGCTGCACGCCCTCGGCGCGGGGCGCCGCCAGGTCGGGCGCATCTTCCTGCTCGAGGCCCTGATCCTGAGCTCCCTCGGCGGCTTGATCGGCCTCGTCGTGGGCATCCTCCTCGCGAAGGTCCTCTTGAAGGCCGGCATCACGACCCTGGGCACCGGCAAGCTCATCAGCGGCTTCTACGTCCCGAGGGGGGTCTTCCCCCTGGCCGCCATCGGGGCCGGCACGGCGCTCCTCGGCTCGATCTTCCCCCTTCTGCGCGCGCGCGGCGCGAGCACGGTCGAGGCCTTGCGCGGCGAGAAGGCGATGGAGCACGAGGGCCGCGCCCACAGCTTCCACATCTTCGCGGCGCTCCTCATCGCGGTGCTCCTGCCCGCCCTCTACTTCACGATCGTGCCGGTCGTCGGCGCAATCTCCGCGCCCCTGATCGCCACCCTGTTGCTGGCGGTCGGGGTGCTCGGCCTGCTGCTCGCGGTGCCGCTGCTCGTCCCGAGCGTCCTGGCGAGGATCTGCCGCTTGCTGGCGAAGCCCATGGCGCGCTTCTTTCCCTTCGCCGGGGCCATGGCCTCCCACACGATGTCGGCCAACCCGCGTCGCATCGCCGTGTCCTCGGCCGCCATTGCTCTGGTCTGCGCGGCCTTCGTCGGCCTGAAGGGCATGACCGCGAGCCTGCGCGGTGAGGTCGGGGACTGGGCCGACACGGCGGTCGAGAACAAGGTCTGGGCGCGCAACCTCCCGGGCATGAAGCTCGACGAGATCTCCGCCGCCTTGCGCGAGCTGCCCGAGGTGCTCGGCGTCGAGCCGGGAAGCGCGCGCACCTACGCGCCCTTCCTCTTCATCGGGATGCCCTCCTCGGAGCTCCTGCGCTACGGTCCGCTCTCGCGCGACCCGGCCTTACGCAGGCGCTTCGACGAAGAGCACGGGATCATCATCTCCGAGCGCATTGCCAACGACCTAGGCTACGGAGTCGGCGACCGGATCCAGGTGAAGACCGGCAGCGGCGCAGTGGTCGCCTTCGAGGTCCTGACGGTCAGCGACGAGTACGGTTACTTCCCCAACCCCGACGAGCGCATGTACGGGGTCGTCAGTGACCGCTACATGAAGAAGTACTTCTGCGTCGATGCCGCGAAGCCGGAGTCGATCGGCGTGCGCATGACGGAAGACGGCGACCCTGACGCCGTGATCGCGATCCTGCGTGACCTCGCGAAGAAGGAGCGCCGAGGGATGCGCTTCATCAAGGGCCCCGACTTGCGACGCATCCAGGTCGAGGACATCGACCACGACTTCCGGCTCTTCGACCTGATCCTGGGCTTGACCGCCCTGCTCGCGGCTCTCGGGGTCCTGAACGGGCAGTTGCTGTCGGCTCTCGAGCGCTCCAAGGAGCTCGGCATCCTGCGCGCCCTCGGCGCGAGCAAGTCCCAGATCAGCGGCATGGTCTGGCTCGAGTCCGCGGTCATGGGCTTCTTCGGCGGCCTGCTCGGCCTCGGCCTCGGGAACCTCCTCTCGCCGATCATCCTGCGCGCCCTCCAGACCCTCTCGGGCCTCGAGCTCGTGTCGAAGAGCGCGGGGATGTGGAATTGGATCACCCTCCTCGCCGCGGTCGTGATCACGATGCTGGCCGGCGCCTATCCTGTCTGGCGCATGAACCGCACGGACTCCGTGCGGGCGATCCGCACCGGGGGCTGAGGCAGCACTCCCCCGGAAAGAGTGCAGGAGGGGTAGGCTGGGGCCGCGCGCCGCCTGCCCCTCGGCAGCTCCCTCGAGCCGGCCAACGACTGGCCATGACCCACGGCCCAGGAGGGCCAAGCGTCATGTGGATCGCTCTCTTCCTGTCGCTCCCGCTCTTCGCGATCGAGCCCTCCGCCAATCCGGGAGGAGAGGCCGAGGCCCTTCATTTCGTCGAGAGGGCGGGGAGGTCCCGCCTGCACCTCGGTGGAGTCGCCACGGAGCACGCGACCTGCGCGCGCGTCGTCGACCTGCGCTCCTTCCCGATCCCCGGCGGCACCGGCGCCGCGGCGAGCTGGTCCGAGGTCGCGGAGAGCGGAGCCGTCCAGCGCTACGCGGCCGTGAGCCTGGATGGCGACCGGCTCGACGCCCTGCGCCCCTCCCCCGCCACGATCTGCCTGCGGCGGAGGACCTTCGACCCCCTCGAGGCGACCGAATCTGAGCTCGAACCTCTGCTCGCCGGCGGCGGCCGGGTCCACATCGTCCAGTTCGAGACCCAGCCCCTCGAAGCCTACCGGGAAGTTCTGCGCGGGCTCGGCGTGCGATTCGAACGCTACTTGGCCCACGACGCGCACATCGCGACTTTCGACCCGGGCTCGCGAGGGGAGCTCGAAGTCCTTCCCTTCGTTCGCTGGGTCGGCCCGTACCTCCCCGCGGATCGGCTCGAGGCCTCGCTCCTCGCCGCGGCCTTGCACGGCGAGCGCGGAGAGCGACGGCGCGTGATCGTGCAGGTCTTCCGTCGCGGCGCCCTGCAAAAGGAGCGCGTCGCCGAGACGATCCACGCCGAGGGCGGGAGCGTCGACGGGCTCGACTCCCGCGGCCCCTTTCTGCGCGCGGAGCTCGGCCCCGCCGGCCTGCGCGCCGTGGCCGCGATGGACGAGGTCCTTTGGGTCGACCCGATCGGCGAGCCGGTGCAACTGATGAATCACGCCCGCAATCTCTTCGGGGTGGAGCGCGCCGAGACGGCCTTCGGCTTCACGGGCGAGGGCGTGCGCGGCGAGGTGACCGACAGCGGAGTGCGCCTCGACCATCAGGAATTCCAGGATCCGCCGCTATTGCTGCACACGCCCGTCGACACGGGCTCCCACGGCACCTCGACCACGAGCCAGGTCTTCGCCACAGGCCTCAACTCCCGGGCGCGCGGGATGTTGCCGGACGGCCAGGGCATCGTCGGCGACTTCTTCAAGATCGGAGACCCCTACGTCTACCACCACGAGCTGGTCGATCCCGCCGGGCCCTATCGAGCGGTCTTCCAGTCCAACAGCTGGGGCTGGCTCCCCCTCGGGACCGACTACAGCAACCGCTCCGCCGAGGTCGACGACTTCATCTTCGAGACGGACCTCCTGATCACCTGGGGGCAGGGCAACGAGGGCAACCGGACCTCCTTGAGCGAGGCCTGGGCCAAGAACGTCGTCTCGATCGGCGGATTCCGGCATCGCAACACCCTCGCGACCGACGACGACGCCTGGACGGGGTCGGGGAGCATCGGCCCCGCGGCCGACGGGCGGATCAAGCCCGACCTCGTGGGCTTCTACGACAACGTCTTCGCGGCGACGAGCGTCGGACCGGGCGCCTACGTCCCCGACTTCGGGGGGACGAGCGCGGCGACGCCGATGTGCGCAGGGGCCTTCGGCCTCTTCTTCCAGATGTGGCACGAAGGCGTTCTAGGCAACGCGCCGGCGGGCGCGACGGTCTTCGACAGCCGTCCCCACTGCACGACCGCGAAGGCCGCCCTGATCAACAGCGCCAGCTCCTTCGACTTCGGCGGGCCCGCGGACGACTTCGCGCGCACGCACCAGGGTTGGGGTCGGCCGGACCTCGCGCGGCTCCTCGAGCGGCGCGACTCCCTCTTCGTCGTCGACGAGACCGACGTTCTCTCGAACCTCGAGTCGGCGATCTACAAGTTCCAGGTCGGCGAGCCCGGTCGGGACTTCCGGGCGACCCTCTGCTACCTCGACGTGATGGGCACGCCTTCCTCCACGAGGCACCGGGTCAACGATTTGAGCCTGCAGGTGCTGTCGCCCTCGGGGGAGGTCTACTGGGGGAACAACGGCCTGGACCTCGGGAACGTCTCCCAGGCCGGTGGCCAGCCAAACACGGTCGACACCGTCGAGAACGTCTTCATCGAGGACGCCGAGGTCGGGGCGTGGGTCGTCACGGTTCTCGCCGCGGAAGTCAACGCGGACACCCACCTCGAGACGCCCGAGCTCGACGCCGACTTCGCCCTGGTCGTCAGCGGGCACTCCCCGGGTCGCCAGATCTATTGCCAGGCCTCCCTCGCCGCAAGCTGCGGCGCCCCTCGGACGACCGCCACGGGCACTCCGAGCGCTACGGCGCCGGCGGGCTACCGGATCGAGGCCGGGCCGGTGCGCGGGGAGAGCGCGGGGATCCTGATCTACGGCATCTCCGGCGCGGCGGAGCTCCCCTTCGCGGGTGGGACGCTGTGCGTCGGACCGCCCCAGCGGCGGAGCGTGGTCGTCCGGGCGGGCGGCACGCCGGGCGCTTGCGACGGCCTCCTCTCCATCGACCGCAACGCCTTCGCGCAGGGCCTCCTGGGGGGCAACCCGGCGGCCTTCCTGTTGGCCCCCGGGACCACCGTCTACAGCCAGTGGATCGGCCGCGACAGCTCGCCGAGCGGCGTCGTCCTGAGCCAGGGAGTCGCCGACGTCATCGGGCCCTGAGCGGGGCCCGCGAATTCAGCCCGCGCGGGTCGCGGCCAGGTCGGCGGCCTCCGGCTCCGCCTCGGCGGCTGGGGACTCCGCGGTCGGCTCCGCGACGGCCGTGTCGGGCATGGCGGCTGGCTGGGGCTCGGGCTCACCGTGCAAGGCGACGTAGTTGTTGTTCCAGGCGCAGGTGAAGCACTTGTGGTAGCGGTCGCGCTGTCGATCCTGACAGCGGGCGCGATCCACCTTGTGCGCCAAGAGGACGGGCGCGGAGTCGACGCGCGTCGGGCAGAGGCGGAACGGGGTCTCCGGGTGGGCCATGCTGCTCCTGGTTTGGATCGGGCGGGCGGACCGCCGGCGCGGCGCCCTCGTATCGCGTCTCGATTTTGCTGGTCGCGTGAAGGCCAGATCAAGAATCCCCCGCGATCGCCTCCCGCAAATGACCGAAGGCTTGCCGCGCCGCGGCTGGACCTCGGTGGCTGTCACGCGAGAGCTCCACGGAGGCAATGCCTTCGTAATTGACTTCCAGCAAAGCGCTTATGGTGTCTTGCAGATCCAGGTCGCCGCTGCCGAAGGGGCCGTGAAGGTGCACGCCCCGGGGACAGTCGTCGAGATGCACGTTCCTGATCCGGCTTTTGAGGGCGCGGATTTCATCGCTGACCGGCAGATCTCCGGTCACGACGAGGTGACCGACGTCCAGGGTCAGCCAGAGGCACTCCCCAGCGCTGCCGAGATGCTCGAGGAGCGCCAGGTACTCCCCCGGGCGCTCGACGAACATCCCGGGCTCCGGCTCGAAGGCGAGGTCGATGCCGCTCTGCCTGGCGTGGGCGAGGACGGGCTCGAGCCCCTCGGCCAAGCGGTCCCAGTGCACCGTCGCGCGCTCGGGATCCGCGCCGGCCAGCTCCCCGCCCGGTGCCTGACCGGACCAGATCGAGACCACCTCGGCGCCGAGCTCCCGCGCGAGGTCGATCGAGCGGCGCAGGAAGTCGACCCGGCGCCGCCGGTCGGCGGCCGAGTCCTCGAGCAAGGTCGGGAAGTGCTTGCGCTCGGGATCCATGAGGAAGCGAGCCCCCGTCTCGACCGAGATCCGCAGGCCCCGCTCGCCGCAAGCCTCGCGCACGGCCGCGACCTCCTCCGCCGAACAGTGGAAGGGGTCGAGCTGGCCAACGTCCGGCGTCAAGGCCAGGGCCGTGTAGCCGATGTCGGCGATCAGGTCGACCGCCTCCAGCAAGCGGTGGTGGGCCAGGCCGTTGGTGTTGTAGCCCAGGGCGAACATCACGGAGCGGGGCTCAATCGCCGGCGTCCTCGCGCTCGGCCGGAGCCGCGGGCGCGGCCGGCGTCGGAGGCGGGTGGGTCTCGGGGTACCAGGGCGGCCGGCGGCGCGCCTCCTCCGTCGGCTCTTCCACCGAGTCCGAGGCCTCTTCCTCGCCGGCCTGCGAGGACGACTGCGAGCCGCTCTCTTCCGCGGCGACTCCCTCGACGGCCTGCTCGGCGGCGCGTCGGGCGCTCAGCACCTCCTCCTCGACGCGGCGCGTGGCGTCCCGCGCCAACTCCCGGGGATCGTGGCGTCTCACTTCCTGGGCCTCGCGGTCGAGCTCTCGCTGCAGGCGCCGGAATTCCTCGCCGACGCCGGACTCGCGCCAGACCGACGTCAGGGCCCGGCGCGCCTTCTGGACCTGCGAATAGGCCTTGGCCGCGACCCGCGGCAGGTCACGCCCGAAGACCATCACCGCCAGCGCGACGATGACGAGGATCTCCATGAGGGCCAGGTCGCCGAAGAGGGCCATGGGGAGGGGAGCGGGGGTCGGGGTCAGAGGGGAATTGGGTCGGCCGGACCGGAGACGGGCATTGTGCCCGAATCCGCGGGCCCGAGCGCCGATCGCTTCGGCCAGGCAGGGCCGCCGAGCCTGGAACCGTGCGAGGCCGCGGAGCTGAGCTTCCGAGGGGCCGGCGGGCGGCGTCACGGGGCGCGGCGACAGGCGCCGGTCTGCCGGGGCCCTGACAGGCGACCTACACCAGCTCCGGGCGGATCGCGGCGGCGATCTTCGACAGGAGTACCTGTCGTGGCGCCGGCTTCTGCACGACGTCGGCGAGGCCGGCGCCGCGGAAACGGTCGAGGAGCTCCTGCTCGGCGAAGCCGCTGGAGAGGACCACGGGCAGGTTCGCGCGAAGCTCGCGGAGCTCGACGAAGACCTCCGCGCCGCTCTTGCACGGCATGCTCAGGTCGAGCAAAACGCAGTCGATCTCGTCGATGTGCCTCCGGAAGACCTCGACGGCCTCGGCCCCGTCCGTGGCGTAGACGACGCGGTATCCCGCCTTCTCCAGCACGCCGCCGCAGACTCGCCGCACCATCTCTTCGTCGTCCACGACCAAGACGCAGGCGTCCCCGTGGACCTCCTCGTCGGCGGGCGCGGCCTCCTTGTGGCCCGGGGGGTCGAAGCGCGGCAGGAGGACCGTGAAGGTCGTGCCGATGCCCGGCGCGCTCTCCAGCTCGACCACGCCTCCGTGGCCACGCACGATTCCCTGCACGGCGGCCAGGCCGAGGCCGCGACCACTGGACTTGGTCGTGAAGAAGGGGTCGAAGATCCGCTCTTGCGTCGCGGCGCTCATGCCGCTGCCCGAGTCTCGCACCCAGAGGCAGACGTAGTCGCCCCCTTGCAGCCCCGCGTCCGGGTGACGCCGCGCGAGCTCCTCGCGCGTCAGGGCGCGCGCCTGCGTACCGATCTCGATCACGCCCTCGCAGTCGCCGACGGCCTCGGCGGCGTTCGTGATCAGGTTCATGACGACCTGGCGCAACTGGCTGCGGTCCGCCCGGAGACCGAGGGGATCCGGGGAGAGCGCGTAGTCGAGGTGCGCCTTCTTGGAGAGGGCGACCAGCATGAGGTTCCCGAGCTCGCGCACGAAGGCGTTGCACTCGATACCTTCTGCGGAGAGCGCCCCCCGACCCGCGTAGGCCAAGAGCTGGTTGCAGAGCTCCCCCGCGTTCGCGCTCGCGGTCACGATCTCGCGCAGCATCGCGGTCGTGGCGCTTCCCGCTGGCAAGTCCGCCAACGCCAGCTCCGCGTTGCCCATCACGATCGCGAGCAGGTTGTTGAAGTCGTGCGCCACGCCACCCGCGAGCACGCCGATCGCCTCCATCTTCGACGCGCGCTCGAGCTGCTGCTCGAGCCGGTCGCGCTCGACCGCCAAGCCCACCATGCGCGCGGCGATCTCGAGCCCGTCCATCTGGTGTCGTGTGGGCGCACTGGGGGCGTCGGAGTAGAGGGCCATCGCGCCGAGCACGTCGCCGCCGGTGGTCGTCACGGGGTGCGACCAGCAGGCACGGACTCCGGCGATCGCGGCCGCCTCGCGCAGGTCTTGCCACAACGGATCGCGCACGATGTCCTCGACGACGACCGGCTCGTTCCAGAAGGCCGCCGTCCCGCAGGAGCCCACGCTGGGCCCGAGCCGCAGGCCCTCGACGGCCTGGTTGTAGGCAACGGGCAAGCTGGGCCCCGCGCCGCCGATGATGTACTCACGGTTCGGGTCCACAAGGAGGATCGAGCAGCGCAGACCAGGGTTCTTGGACTCGACGATGAGCGCCATTGCGTTCAGCGTGTCCCCCATGGTGGCGTTGCGCGGCCCCGAGTCGGTCGACGGAGGGCCCTCCCCGCCGGCCTCACGTGACGGCCGCCCGAAGGCCACGGCTTCCCCCTGGTGCTCGCGAACGTGCCAGACGAGGGGCAACCACTCCCCGCTCTTGGTCTCGTGCCGGGCCTCCACGCGACCCGAGCGTGCGGAGAAGCGCTCGGCGAGAGCGTCGCGGTCCTCGGGGTGGATCCAGTCCAGGATCGAGCGCCCGGCGAGCTCCTCGACGGTGAAGCCCCAGCGTTCCGAGAACTTGCGATTCAGGCGTAGGAGGCCTCCCCGGCCCTCGGCGCGCACGATCATCGGGACGTCGTAGGCCGTGTCCATGCCGCTATTCTGCCGCTTACCCGGCCCGCCCTCCACCGGGAGCCCGGGAAGGCGGCCCTGGGCCACAGCAGAGCGAAAGGGCTCCAACTGCGGTCAGCGGAATGGCTGGGCCAAGAGCGGAGGCTGCGCCGAGGCTCTGAAGCGGCCGAGAAAGCCGATCGACCCCTCTTCCTGAGCGACATGGATCAGGGGCACCATCAGGCGCAGGTCTCCCGAGTCAGCCGCCAGCTCGGCGAGTGCGCTGAGCCGAACCTCGGTCGAGCTGAGGTGCATGGCTGCTTCGACGGGGTCGCGCCCCATGCGGACCTCGGCTTCGTGCTGGCGCTTCAGCCGGTCGTGAGTGGAGGAGATCCCCCAGGCCAAGAGGGAGGCTGTGTCCTCGCCGAGGTTCAGGATGCGCCGGCGGACGTCCTCGCTCACGCGCGGACCACTGTCGCCTTCCTCGACGAGCTCTTGCACCAAGTAGCGATGGCTCTCGTCGGCGCCGGCCAAGGTCCACCAGATCCCGTTCGTGTCCCAGTGGAGGGCTGCGTCGAGGGCCTCCGAGACGCGTTCGAGCGAGAGCTCGCTCGCCTCGGGGACCGAGACCTCGAAGTGGATGAGCCCTGCGGGGGAGTTGACGAACAGCTTCCAGCTCCTCACGGGCATCTTCTTCCAAGCGACTTCGAAGAAGTGAGCCGGGCTGCCCAGGATCGTCGTCGCCCCCTCCCCGCGGAACTCGCGGTAGGGGTCGGACCTCCGCTCGCGATCCCCCTGCGCTTCGAGGTAGCGCTCCAAGGAGAACGGGTAGCGATCGGACTCCAAGAAGTCCGGGTTCACCGGACGAGAGTCCCCGGGTCCCCATGTGATCGACACCTCGAAGGCCTCCGCGGGATGATCGAGATCGTGCTGGAGGACCAGTCGGCCTCCCTCGAGGGCGATCGCATGCAAGGGGAGCTCCCAATCCTCGTCCAGCTCGGCCCGCAGGGGGACGAGGGGAGACACGAATCGCCGTCCGATGACGGGCTCGAAGTCTTCGTCGGTTCCTGACTCGGCTCGAGCCTGTCCCGAGTCGCCGCAGGAGCCGAGGAGGAGTCCGATGCCGAGGAGCGAGGCGACGAGCTTCATTGGGCGTGGCGGCGGGGCTAGAGATGGTGGGACGAAGGCGCCGTTCCCTGCCGGAGTCGTGGAGGTCATGCCGTGTTCTGCTGGGAGCGTACGCAAAACTCGTGGGTTTCCCGTTCCCTGCGCGAAGCCCGCTGTCGGCTCAGAGCCGCGCCCGCTGCAGGGTCTGCATCGAGCCGAAGGTCGGGGGACGCCAGCCGATGAGGGGGCGGACCTTGAAGGTCAGGGAGCTGCCCCCCTCTCCAGAGCGGAAGCCGTAGGCGAGCTCGAATACGAAGTCGTGCCCCAGGCGCCGCAGGAGGAAGTCGTTCGAGAGGGCCGAGTTGTCGATGCGCGAGAAGCTCTGACGTGCCTCGACCTGCCACTTCGAGGTCGCGTCCCAACGCGCACCCAGGTTGACGGCCTCGTAGAGCCTTCGACGGTCGTTGTCGAGGCCACGGTTGTAGGAGACCTCCACGCCGAGCACGGGGTGCGGCAAGACGCTCAGGCTCGTGTAGCTGAGCACCGTGTCCCCGTCGTCGAGGTCGTATTGGCCGTCGTGCACGATGGCGAAGGGAACACCCTCGGCGCGCGCGAGGAGCTCGCCCAGGACGCGGATCGGCTGCCATCCGTCCTCGACCCCGGTCGGCACGGCGTCGGCGTGGGTCCCGCGCACGGCGGCGTCGAGGTAGCGTCGGCCACCCGGGACGCGCCAGCGCGAGCGCAGGCTGGCATCCAGGTAGCGACCGGCGAGGGGGGTGTCAAAGGCGTCCAGGACGAGGGGCTCGCCGTCGTCCTCGAAGGCCACGAGGTCGCCGCGGTACCCGACCGACGGGGTGATGGAGTTCACCACCCCATGCTTCCAGGTGCGGAAGAAGGTCGACTGGGCCTCGGCACCCGCGATGACGGCGCCGCGCGTGGGAGAGTCGGCTGGGTCCACGCCCTCGCTCCAGACCGTGCCCGCGAAGGAGGTGTAGGGCGAGATCCGCACGCCCCCCAGGCCGAGGTCGAAGGGAGCCTCGACCCGGTGGCGCGTGTCGCCCCGCAGGACCTCGCGGTTGCCGAGGCCGTCGTCGTAGAGCGGATCGAAGGGCGAGACGACGTCGCTCGTCCCCTCGCGCCGCCGCAGGTAGGCCGCATCGGTCGATGCGGCGTAGAGCAGGGGCTGACCCCAGAGCTCGGCGAAGGGCGTCGGGCTGCGCAGCCAACCGACGTCCGGGAGACGCTCGAGGTAGTTGCGGAAGTCGTTCGAACGCCACCGCATCTCCGCGAAGTAGTAGTTCTCGTCCTCGGCCTTGCGCCAGCGCAGGTAGCTGTCGCGGCGCTCGAAGGCGACGAATTGACCCTCGTCGAACTCGGCCTGGACGCCGGGGTCGCTCTGGCTCGAGTAGGCGAAGTCGACCCAATCGTCGTGCGTCAGGAGGTAGCGCCCGCGTGAGTGCAGGATCCAGCGCAGGCCGTCTCCGCCATCCTCCTTGTAGCGCAACATGCCCCGGTCCTCTCCCGAGTCGTAGAGGCCGTCGAGGTAGATGTTCATCCAGAACTTGTCCGCCGCGGTGAGGCGGAAGCGCTGGTCGAGGAGAAGTCCGCGGGCGTTCAGGTAGGAGGCCTTGATCCGGTAGCTGCTGTCGACGTCCTCGGGGTCCACGTCGAGGAGCGGCGCGACGCTGCCGATCAGCGCGTCCCCCACGTCGACGTCGACCGAGGCCTCGACGAAGGTGCCGTAGCGCGCCGAGTCGCCGAAGTTGAGCCCACTGAAGGTCGGCCGGCCCTTGCTGTCGCTCTTGTAGTGCACCCGCGGCAAGGGGATCTTCAGCCCGTAGTCGAAGATGAGCGCGTTGTCCTTGAGCAACACGTCCCAGACCGAGGCTCCGCTGTCGATGGGCTTGAGCCGCAGGTTCTTAGTGCGGATCACGTAGTCCGGCTCGGCGAACTCGCAGGCCGTGACCTCGGCGAAGTCCGCGCTGAGACTGCCGTCGGCGGAGTGCCGGAGCCAGTCGGCGCGGATGACCAGGTCCGGGCGCGTGCGCCCGATCTTGGCGTGGACGAGGATCTCGCAGTCCTGGATCCAGCCGTGGCCGTCTACGACGTCGACGTACACGGCCTGCATGCTCGCCGAGCGCTCTCCGCCGATCGAGTAGACGATGTTCCCCTCGAAGTACATCTCCTTGAGGACCTTCGAGATGCGGGCCGTGTCGTAGCCGCCGAAGAGCGTCGGCGCCCGGGGCGGGGGCCCGGCATCCTCTTCGTCGCTCGCGCCAGGGAGCTCGTCTTGGGCAGCCGTCTCGTCGTCGAGCCACTCACCCGTGCGCTTCAACCACTCCTGGCGATCGAGCCAGTAGACCGCCCAGTCGGCGCGGACCTCCTCCTCCCCGCTGCGCATGACCAGATTGCGCATGACCATCATGGTCGAGTCGGCGGACTCGAAGGGCTGCAGGGACTCGTACTCCGCCGACCAACCCTCCCAGGTCGTGCCCTCGGCTCCGTGGATCCGTCCCTGGTCGGTCCGCACGAGGACGTTGGGCACGTCGTACTCGATGTTGTCCGACTCCCACACGAAGCCGCGCACCTCGAAGCGCGCGGGGCGACCTTCCATGCGCAACACGCGATAGCCCGCCTGAAGGATCTCCCCCTCCCCGCGCAAGTCGCCGCCAACGAGCAGCTCGAAGCCGTCCCAGGCGACGAGCTCCTCGATGCCTCTGGATTCGGCCGCGCCTTCCGCGGGCTCTGACGGGCTCAGCTCGAGGTGCATCGACCCGGCGCGCAGGTCGAGGGTCTCTCCCTCGGCGGTCTCGCCGATGAAGCGCGCCTTCCCCGACAGGAGCAGCCCAGCCTCGTCCGCGGTCATCCACTCGGCTTCGCCCGCGTGCAGCTCGGTCGAGGAACGACCCTCGAGGAGCTGGGGCAAGGCGGCCGGGCGGTCGAGCTCGATCTCGGGGAAGAGCGCCTGCAGCTCGCTGCCGGTGAACTCGACCCAGGTCGCCGTCAAGACGTAGGGGAGGCCGTCTTCCTGGAAGCGACCACGGGCGTCGACCCGGCCGCCACCGTCGGCCTCGAGGCGCGTGCCACCCCTCGCGGTCCAAACGATTCGGTCGCCCGTCGCGCGGAAGGCGCCGAGCTCGCCCTCGTAGTCCGCCACGACGGAGCCGCTGGCGGTCATCTGCTCGAGCTCGACGCGAGCGCTCCCCTCCTCGTCCTTCGAGTAGCTCCCCGAGCCGAGGACCCGGTCGGCGACCACGGTGGTCTGGCCATCGGCGCTGCGCAGGACCGAGCGCGAGATCTCCCGCGCCTCGAACTCGAAGCGCGTCGGGAGCCCCTCGACGACTAGCCCCTTGGGCCGGAGCTCGAACCACTCACAGTCGATCTCCTCCTCGAGCTCTCCGTCGGAGAAGCGCAGCTGGACGCGTGTCTCGGCCCGTGCGCGGCGCGCGTCGACGTCGATGTGCTCGGCGCGGAGGAAGCCCGACTCGAGATCTCGGCTTGCCGAGGCGTCGACGTCGTAGGTCGCGGGGGACTCGGAGTCCCCGAAGAGCTCGAGGTGCTCCCGCGAGTGCCCGACCGCCCGCAGGGCCGTTCCCGAGCCGATGGGCCCGCTGTACTCGACGCCGCCCCCGGCGGTGAAGGTGCCTTGCTCGAGGTCGAGGTTGCGCAGCTCGCCGACGCTCACCTCCCACAGGCCCGCGTCGATCAACTCCATCGTCACCTCGCGGCCGAGCTTGACGAAGAGCTCGCCGTTCTCGAGCTCGACCTGCAGCGCACGCTGGCTGCGCATGTCGACCGGCCTGCCCTTCGAGTCGGTGCCCTCCAGGTGCGCGGGCCGTTCGGTCTCGAGGAACAGTCGCCGATCTCCGCCCTCGGTCTGGCTGCCGCGCAAGTCGACGTCCGACCCACTGAACTGGAGGTCACGCAGGGCACCTTCGACCTCACCGCGGAGCGTGGCGCGAGCGAGTCCCCGGCCCCAGAGGTTTCCGCCGAGGCCGCTGGCAGCCTCCATCTCGAATTCCGCGCCGGGGGCCTCGATGCGGGCCGGACCCGGCAGGTCGAACTCGGCCAGGGGAGAGCCGGCCGCGTATTGCAGCACCAGCGGCCCGATCCCGGAGATCTCGACCTGGATCGGCTCCTCTGTCGGCTGCGGCGAGGAGGGATCGAGGTCGAGGAAACCCGTGATGCGCGGGCTCTCCTCCACCTCGAGTCGCTCGAGGCCGCCGGCCGCGTCGAAGGTGATCTCCGCCTCCCCCCCGCGGATCTCGTTCTGGCCCTGGGAGAAGAGGACGTCGTCGACGATGCGCGCGTGCTCCGCTTGGAAGTAGCGGCCCGGGACTCGGTCGTCCCCCGGAGCCCGCCCCGTCTCCGGGACGGTGACGACGCTGCCGTCGAGGGAGATGTCGTCCCCTTCGACGACGAGCTCGCGGTCTGTGCGCGCGATCACCCGCCCCCCCCGCGGCAGGCGCACCTCGACCTTTTCGAGGGCCGTCGAGAGCTCCGTGCGCTTGATCTCGATCGAGCTCGTCGGGGAGGCAAAGAGCTCCACTTCCTCCTCCTCCTCGCCCTGGAACTGCACGTGGCCGTTGCGCTCGAGGACCAGGCGCTGCTCGAGCTGCTGAGCCACGAGACCCGTGCCGGTCGCGCGGAGGCCCTCTCCTTCGATGCGCACTTCCGAGCTCGAGTGGATGCTGAACTTGCGCAGGTCCGCCTCCGCTACGGGCAAGTGCAGGTCGACGGGCGACATCGGCGTGCCCTGGTGGAGGGTCACGACGGCATCGAACAGCCGCACGCGCTCGGAGTGCCCGACCGTGATCGTCGTCTCGCGGCGCTCGATCTTCGCGACGCCGCGCTCGGCCCGCAGCGTGGTCCGGATCTCCTCGGTCTCGGGGTCGAAGAGGTGGACCGTGATCCCGGACACGTCGTAGAGGTCCTCGCCCCGCGGCTGCGTGTCCTGGAAGTCGAAGTCGTAGAGCTTGTGCTTGCGCTCGTTCTCCTCGCGCACCGCGCCCCAGGTGTGCCCCGCGATCGCGCCGACGATCGGCCGGCGTTGGCCCGGCTCCTCCTCTTCCCCCTCGCCGGGCTCCGTCTCGACGGTCTCGGGGCCCTGGGGCACCTCGATGAAAGGCGTGCGCCGACCCTCCTCCCCGATCTGCTCCTGCTCCTCGTCGAGGCGCTCACGGCTCTCCTGCTTCTTCTCCGCCGAGAAGTACAGGATCACGGCGAGCCCGCTCCCGAAGAGGAGCAGGAAGAGCAGGGCCCGCCTCATCTCGACGCCGCGGACCGGATGGCCTGCCACTGGCCCCGGACGCGCAGGAGGAGCTCACAGACCTCGCGCACGGCCCCGCGGCCGCCGGGTTGGCGGCAGAGGTGGTCCGCGACTTCGCGGAGCTCGGGGCGGGCATCGGAAGGCACGGCGAAGAAACCCGAACCCGCGCGAAGGGCGAGGTCCGGCAGGTCGTCGCCCATCGCGGCGGTGCGCTCGCGGTCGATGCCGAGCTCGCGCTGGATCTCCTCGAGGGCTGCGCGCTTGTTCCGGCAGCCCAGGCGCAGGAACTCGACCCCGAGCTCCTCCGCACGGCGCTTGGTGGCGGGCGAGCCCCGCCCGCTGATCCACGCCAGCTCGACCCCGCACTTCCGCAGCCACACGAGGCCCTGGCCGTCGTGCACGTCGAAGGCCTGGATCTCCTCCTGACCAGCGTAGACGACGCGGCCGTCGGTCAGGGTCCCGTCGACGTCGAGCGCGAGGAGCCGGATCGACCGCAGGAGCTTCGCCGTCTCCCCGGTGGGGGGGCGAGGGGCTTCGGATGAGGGAGCCAGGAGTCGGGAGTCAGATGCGGATGTCGAGCAGGTCCTGGACGTCGAGCAAACCCACCGCGCGCCCGTCCTCGTCGAGCACGGGGACCTGGTCGATGTGGAACTCCTGCAGGAGCCGCTGGGCCTCCTCGATCAGGGCGTCGGGGCCGATCGTCTTGGGCTCGGCGCCCATGAACTCGCGCACGGGGGCGTGCAGGTGGGTCAGGTCGCCGGCCTCGAGCATGCGCCGCACGTGGCCGTCGGTGAAGATGCCGACGAGCTTGCCGTCGCCGTCCGTGACTAGCGCCGCCCCGGGGCGACCAGGGGTGTGGGTCATGGTGATCAGGACGGAGTCGATGCGCGCGTCTTGGTCGACGAGCGGCAGCTCCTCGCCTTGTCGCATGACCTCGCGCACTTGCATCAGGCGCCGCCCGAGGCTCCCGGAGGGGTGGAAGAGGGCGTAGTCCTCGCGGGTGAAGGCGCGCTCGCTGAGGACCACCATCGCCAGGGCGTCGCCCAGGGCCAGCATGGCCGAGGTGGATGCCGTCGGGGCGAGCTTGTGGGGGCAGGCCTCCTCGATGTCCCCGATCTCGAGCACCGTGTCGGCCAGCTTGCCCAGGGTCGAGGCCGGCTTGCCGGTCATGGCGATCACCTGGGCGCCGATCTTGCGGGCCACGGGGACGATCGCGTTGACCTCGGCGGTCTCGCCGGAGTTGGAGAGGGCCAGCACGACGTCCCCGGGCCGCAGGCGCCCCAGGTCCCCGTGCAGGGCCTCGGCCGGGTGCAGGTAGAAGGAAGGGGTGCCGGTCGAAGCCAGGGTGGCGGAGATCTTCTGCCCCACGAGCCCGGCCTTGCCCATGCCGGTCACGACGACCTGGCCCGCGCCCTCGAGGATCAGGTCGACGGCCTCGCTGAAGCGTCCGTCCAGGCTCGCCTCGAGGCGCGAGAGGGTGTCGGCCTCGAGCCGGATGACCTCCGCCGCCCGGGCCAGGCGCGCCTCCAGCTTGCTCGTCGTCATGGTGCCTGCGCAGCGCGCGATGCGGCGCGCTGGGCGGGATTCTAGTCAATGCGCGGGGCCGAGGCGATTGGCCGGTGGGCGCGGGACTGCTATAAGGCCTTGCTGGCGCAGGGTCCGGGAAACCACGACCGGCGCCCCGACCCCACAGGTATCGCGATCCTCCTCCTGAGCCTCGAACACCAGGACCTCACGGTCAAAGGCCTCGCCCTGGGGTTCCTGATCCTGTCCCTGGGGATCCACGAGGCGGCCCACGCCTTCGTGGCCTGGCGCTGCGGGGACTCGACGGCCAAGGACATGGGTCGAATGACGCTGGATCCGATCCCGCACATCGACCCCGTCATGACGATCCTCTTGCCGGCGGTCCTCTACTTCACCAGCGGATTCCTCTTCGGGGGAGCGAAGCCGGTTCCCGTCCTCTACCACCGGCTGCGACACCCGCTGCGGGACATGATGCTGGTGGCGCTGGCGGGGCCGGCCTCCAACTTCATCCTGGCCGTGCTGTTCCTGCTCATGAACAAGGTCCTGTTCTACGGCTTCGGCATGAGCGAAGACCAGATCGCCGTCCGGGTCATGTTCGAGGCGATGCGCTGGAACCTCCTCCTCGCGGCTTTCAACCTGCTCCCCGTCCCCCCCCTGGACGGCTCGCGCGTCATGACATGGATCCTGCCCGCCTCCTTGCGCGAGGGCTACGCGGGCCTCGAGCGCTTCGGCCTCCTGATCGTCATGGCCCTGCTCTTCACGGGGATCATCGGGAGATTCGTCTGGCCCCTCATGAGGTTCATGGCCGACTTCGCGGACACCCTGACCGGAGGCTCCTGGAATTGAAGGACTACACCGTCTACCTCGAGCGGGTCTTCCGCGGCCCGATGGACCTGCTCCTGCACCTCGTGCGCGAGCAGGAGGTCGAGATCCAGGAGGTCGAGATCTCGCGCGTGATCGAGGGCTACATGGCCTACCTCGAGGCGCTGCAGGATCTCGACATCGAGCTGGCCGGGGAGTTCGCCGTCATGGCGGCGACCTTGATGGCGATCAAGTCCCGCTCGCTCCTGCCCCAGGAGGAGATCGACCTCGCGGAGGAGCTCGACCCCAAGGACGAGCTGATCCAGCGCCTCCTCGAGTACCGCCGCTTCAAGGAGGCCTCCGACCACCTGGCGCGGGGCCTCGAGACGCGCCGCAAGCTCCACCCCCGCGGGGCCTTCCCCGAGCTCGCCGAGGAGCGCGCGGCCGACGAGCCGACCCTCGACCTCGGGGACCTGACGGTCTGGGACCTGCTCGCGACCTTCTCGCGCCTGATGCGCGAGACCCTCGCCAACCAGCCCATGCACGTGGCCGGCGACCCGCGGCCGATGCGCTTCTACGTCACGACCCTGGCGCAGAACCTGCAGCGGGCGGGGCGCATCTCCTTGGGGAAGCTCGTCGAGACGCTCGACGGCCCGGTGAACCGCGAGACCCTCGTCGGCTCCTTCTGCGCTCTCCTCGAGCTGATCAAGATCGGCGTCGCCCGGGCCAGCCAGGAGGCCGGAGGCGGCGAGATCGAAATCGCCTTCGCGGAGGCCTCGGGCGAGGATCTCGAGCACCTCCTGGACGGCACCACCTTCGAGGACGAGGTGGACGAGCACGCCCTCGACGCGGAGGAGGAGGAGTCGCCCGAGAGCCCGGAAGCCCAGGCTCCCTCCACGGTCGACCCCGCTCCCGCGGCGGAAGGGCCATCGGAGGAGCCTCCCCTGGCCCCCGCCGACGAGCCCCGGGACGCCGCCAACCAAGCCTGACGGGCGCAGCACGCCGATCCGAGGGAGGACTGGGAAGAGAGGGTGGACGGCGCGTGACCCAGCGCCCATATTCCCCGACTCTCTCCGACCGATCCCCCCAAGGAGTCCGCCTGCGCCCACGCCGCTACGAGCCCGATCCGCTTCGAAGCGAGCGCAGTCCCCGAGCCCCCGACCACCGCCCGACATGAGCAACGCCCTCGACGTGACCGACAGCACCTGGGAATCCACCGTCCTGCAGAGCGACACCCCCGTCCTGGTCGACTTCTGGGCGGAGTGGTGCGGCCCCTGCAAGGCCATGGGGCCGCTGGTCGACAAGCTGGCCGAGGACCTGGGCGAGAAGATCAAGGTCGTCAAGCTCAACACCCAGGACAACCCCGAGGTCCCCGGGCGCTACGGCATCGTCTCGATCCCGACCTTCATGCTGATCAAGAACGGCGAGGTCGTGCACCAGATGCTCGGCTCGATGCCCTACCCGAACTTCAAGAGCGAGGTCGAGGCCAAGCTCTAGCAGCTCGGGCCGCGCGCTTCATGCGCTGCACCTTCCTGGGCTCACCGCCCTTCGCCGTGCCCGTCCTCGAGGCCCTGCTCGAGAGCGGGCACGTCCTCTCTGGGCTCGTCACGCGGCCGGACAAGCCGCGCGGGCGCGGGCGCAAGGTCGAGGCCTCGCCCCTCGTCGAGCTCGCTCGGGCCCGCGACGTGCCCGTGCTGCAGCCGGCGACGACCAAGACGCCGGACTTCGTCGAGGCCCTGCGCGCCCAGGAGCCGGACGTCCTGCTCGTCGCGAGCTACGGCGAGATCCTGCGCGAAGACGTGCTCGAGCTCGCGCCGCACGGCGCCCTGAACGTCCACGCCTCCCTGCTCCCCCGGCACCGCGGCGCCTCGCCGATCCAGGCCGCCATCGCCGCCGGCGACTCGCGCACGGGAATCTCGATCCAGCGCATGGTGCTGGCCCTCGACGAGGGCGACGTCCTGCTCGCGAAGGAACTCGAGATCGGTGCCGAGGAGACGGCCGGCGAGCTGTTCGCGCGCCTCGCGACGCTCGGTGGCGAGGCCACGGCGGAGGCCCTCGACCTCGTCGAGGCCGGACGCGCGAGTTACACGCCCCAAGACCCGGCCCTCGCGACCTACGCGCCGCGCCTGCGGAAGGCCGACGGCCACGTCGACTGGCATCGGCCCGCCCAAGAGCTCGCGCGCCACCTGCGCGCGATGACCCCTTGGCCCGGCGCCCGGGCCTGCACCGCGGACGGCAAGCCCCTGGTCCTCCTCCGCGCGCGCGTCGTCGAGGCGCCGGTCTTCGAAGCGGGCAGAGGCAAGCCCGGCGAGCTCCTCGAGGTCGCGGAGCGCTGCGTCGTCGCCTGCGGGGAGGGCGCCCTCGAGCTGCTCGAGGTCCAGCCCGCCGGCAAGCGCGCGATGGAGGCGGCCTCCTGGCTGCGCGGCGCCCGCCTCGCGACCGGCGCACGGCTCCAGGGCGGGGGCGCCGGAGCATGAACGCCCTCGGCACGCGGGCCCTGGCCTTCGAGGTGCTGCGCTCGGGGAGCTCCACCCCCACCCGCAAGGTGCTCACCGTCGCGCGGCGCGCGGAGCTCGACGACCGCGACCGGCGCTTCCTGACGCAGCTCGTGCGCACGGAGGTCCGCCGGCGCGGGACCCTGCAAGCCCTCCTGCGGAGCTTCGCGCGCGGCAAGCCCAACCGCGACCTCTCGACCTTCCTGCGCATCGGGCTCGTGCAACTCCTCTTCCTCGACGGCGTCCCGGACCACGCGGCGCTCGGGGAGACGGTCGGTGCGGCCGTCGAACGCCTCGGGCTCTCCAAGGGCCCCTACGTCAACGGCGTCCTGCGCGCGGCCCAGCGCGCGCTCCAGAGCGGCGCGAGCGGCGACCCCCGACGCGACCTCGTCGGTCGCGACGCGCACTTCGAGGCTCCGGTCTTCCGCGACCCCGCGACGCACCCCTTCCTGTGGGCCGAGGACGCCCTCTCGATCCCGGCGCCACTCTACAAGGGCTGGGTCAAGCGTTTCGGCGAAGAGGAGGCCGGCGCCCTCGCCCGTGCTTGCCTCGAAGAGCCTCGGATCTCCCTGCGCGTCGTGCGCGGCGAGCGCGAGGCCTTGCGCGATGAGCTCGCGGCCGCCGACGTCGTCACGATCTCCGGCGAGCATCCCGCGATCCTCGTGGCCGAGCCCGATCAGCTCGGCGCGCTTCTCTCGAGCGCCGCATTCGCGGAGGGGCGACTGACTGTCCAGGGCGAGGCCGCCCTGCGCGCCGCCGAGCTCTGCGGCGCACAGGAAGGCCAACGCTGGCTCGATCTCTGCGCGGCGCCGGGAGGGAAGACGGCGGTGCTGGCGGGGAAGGGGGCCGAGGTCGTCGCCTGCGACGTGGAGGAGGCGAAGCTCACCCGCTTGACCGAGACCCTCGCGCGCCTCGGTCTCGCCGAGCGGGTCGAGACCCGATTGCTCGATCAGGAGTCCTCCCTCGAGGCGGAGAGTTTCGACGGCGTCCTCGTCGACGCACCCTGCTCCAACACCGGGGTCCTCGCCCGGCGGCCCGACGCGCGCTGGCGCTTCGGCCCCAAGTCACGCCGCGCCTTGACGGAGCTGCAGGACGAGCTCCTTGGTCGCGGCGCCGCCTGCGTGCGGCCGGGGGGGGCGCTCGTCTACTCGACCTGCTCGATCGAGCCAGCCGAGAACGAGCAGCGGGTGCGGGGCTTCCTCGAAGCTCAGGCGAGCTGGACCCTCGAGGAGGAGCTCGCCACCTTCCCCCGACCCCGAGGCCCCGGGGGCAGCGTCGACGGAGGCTTCGCCGCGCGCCTGCGGCGCGGCTGAGGCCGCGACCGAGGGGCGGACGCCTTTCGCGGCTCGAAGGGCCGCACGCCTGGCGGGCAGTCCTTATCCTCTTCGGCATGTCGAGCCGTAGCCGTCGCGCCAAGCAAGGGCCGCCCCTGGGCCCGATCCTGCTCCTGGTCCTCCTCATGGGGGGCGCCGTCGTCATCGCGCGCATGGCGGCCAAGAACAAGCCGGAGGAGGAGGATGCGCCGGCGAAGGAGGTCCAGGCCTCCGACATCTTCGTGGGCTTGCCGGAGGAGGAGCCTCCCCCGCCCCCCGGCGGAGACGGCTCGAAGCGGATGGTGAACGTCGCCCCGGCGAACCTCGACCAGCACGCCGACTTCCAGCGGGCGCGCGAGCTCGCCGAGCAAGCGGGGAACGCCCTCGACTCGGCCAAGAAGGCGAAGGCCGAAGGCGACCATGCCACCTGGAACACCAAGGCCACCTACGCCAAGAACCTCTACGACGAGGCCGTGACGATCACGGCTCTGTGGGAGGAGGAGTTGCTCGAGAAGTACGGCGACCGCGACCGCCAGGTCAAGGCGATCATGGACGAGCGCAGCCGGTGGTTCAAAATGCTGACCACCTTGCACAAGACCACCGGCCGCGAGTGACGGGTCGCCGCGCCCTCGTCACCGGGGCCTCCTCGGGCATCGGCGAGGCGACCGCCCGCCGGCTCGCCGCGGAGGGCTATCGAGTGGCCTTGCTCGCCCGCAGCGCGGAGAAGCTCGACGGCGTCCTCAGCGCGCTTCCCGGCGACGGGCACCTGCGGCTCGTCTGCGACCTGACCGACTGCTCGCAAGTCGAGGCAGCCTTCGCGGAGTTGGAGCGAAGCTGGAGCGGCCTCGAGCTCCTCGTCAACAACGCCGGCCTCGGCTACCGCGCGCGGGTCGCGGAGCTCGACTCCGACCTCCTCGAGCGCTTGTTCCGGACGAACGTCCTCGCGGTGCTGCACGGATCGCGCCTCGCGCTGCCGCTCCTCCGGCGCGGAGAGCGGCCCGTCGTCGTCAACGTCTCCTCAGTGGTGGGCCGGCGAGGGATCCCTGGCCAGGTCGCCTACGCCGCCTCCAAGGCCGCGGTCTGCTCCATCGGCGAGGGCCTGCGCGTCGAGTGGGCGTCGGAGTCGATCGCGGTCTGCACCTTGAACCCCGCGCTGACGGCGACCGGCTTCTTCGAGGCCCAGGCCAACCCGAGCGGGTTGCCCGACCCCTCCCTCGAGCGCGCCGCGGGTCCCGAGCGAGTGGCCGAGGAGGTCCTGGCCCTCGACCGCGACCCGCGCCCGGAGCGCAGCCTGCGCTGGAAGTGGCGGCTGCTCGGGGCGCTCTCGGTGCTCTCCCCGCGCCTCGCCGATCGCTTGCTCGTGCGCCACCTGGGCGACGGTTGGAGCGCGCCGCGCTGGTGACCCGGCGCGCGTCGCTAGAGGATCGTCTCGTCCTCGTCGCCGGTCGGCTCCTCGATCTCGAGCTCCTGCAACACGGCGGCGTCCGCCTCGTCGAAGAGGTTGCCCCAGCCGTCTCCGTCCCCTTGCAGGTCGAGGTCGCCCCCCGGCAGCGCGGGGGCGGGCTGGACGTTGTGCTCGAGCCAGCGCCGGTTGGAGAGCACCGTCCCCACGACGGCCAGAATCAGGAGGTCGCTCTCGGCGGCGATGCAACCCAGGATCTCAGCGGGGACGATGGCGGGCATGCAGATCGTCAGCACCTGCCCGTTGCGGGTCAGGGGCACGAGGGCGTTCTCGACCAGGAAGTCCACGTCGAGCCCGCGCTGGGCGTCGGGATCGGGGTCGGCCACCTCGACCGTGAGGAACGGGAGGTTGTAGAGCTGGCAGACGACCTGCGAGAGCTCCCAGTCGGAGACGAGGTTGGCCGTGACGAGGGCCTCAGGGAAGGGCAGGCCGCCGTGGGAGGCCATGCTGAGGGCGTCCTGGACTGCCTGGGCCTCCACCAAGCCGCGGTCGATGAGGGCCTCCGCGAGCCGCTGATATCCCAATCGCTGATTGTTCATCCACTTCCCGGGCGCCGTGGGGGCCCCGGGGGGATCCGGGGGACGGGAGACGCCGGGGCTCCTATCGGGCAGCGCGGGGCTCACCCTGGAGGGGATGTCGGGAAGAGTCGGGGGCTCCTGGACGGCGACGGGCGAGGCCCCGGGGCGGTGCCCCGACGCGTCGCCCCTACACCTCCGCCCTACACGTCGAGATTCGTCGCCTCCAGGGCGTGCCGCTCGATGTAGCCGCGGCGTTGCTCGACCCCGTCGCTCATCAGGACGGTGAAGATCTGGTCGGCGGCCACCGCGTCCTCGAGGTCGACCTGGTAGAGGCTGCGGACGCTGGGGTCCATCGTCGATTCCCAGAGCTGCTCGGCGTCCATCTCGCCCAGGCCCTTGTAGCGCTGGACCTCCACGTCCCCCTGCCCCGCCTGGCGCATGACCTCGCCGAGCAAGGACAGGCGGTCGCACTCGAGGGTCTGCTTGGGGCCCGCGACCACCCAGGAGCCGCCGCCCTCGATGGAGAGGCCCTTGTCGGCGATTGCGGCCAAGGTCTTGCTCAGCTCCTCGTGGTGGGCGATGTGGCAGCTGACGACGTCCGCGTCCTCGAGGGCGACCTCGCTCTCGGGACCGTTGTGGACCTTGAGCTCCTCCACGCCGAGTCGCGCCTTCTGCAGCTCGAGGTAGTCGTTCAGCTCCTGGAGCGTGTCGAAGAAGGAGTCGACCTCGCTCCCACCGTCGCCGGCGGCACGCGCCCAGTGCATGGGGAGCTTCTGCCCGTCCCAGCTCGCGAGCACGTCGTCGACGGGCAACGGCACGCCGACGGGGGCGAGCTTGGGCAGGAGCGACTCGAGGCGCGCGAGGTCCTCGCTGATGGCGCGCAGCTCCCCGCCCTTCCAGCTCTCCTTCGTGTTCTTGTCCGTGAGGTCGAGCGAGTTCATGCCGAGCTCGTTCAGGAACTCGCGCAGCTCGCCGTCGGTGATGATGTAGCGCTCCTTCTTCTTGTGCTTGACCTTGTAGAGAGGCGGCTGGGCGATGTAGAGCCGACCTTGGTCGATCAACTCGTGCATGTGCCGGAAGAAGAAGGTGAGCAAGAGCGTGCGGATGTGGGAGCCGTCCACGTCCGCGTCGGTCATGATGATGATCTTGCCGTAGCGCAGCTTCTCGGTGTCGAACTCCTCGGCGATCCCGCAGCCGAGTGCCGAGATGATCAGCTGGATCTCGGAGTGGCCGAGCATCTTGTCCAGCCGCGCGCGCTCGACGTTCAGGATCTTCCCCTTGAGGGGCAGGATCGCCTGGTTGCGCCGGTCACGGCCCATCTTGGCCGAGCCACCTGCGGAGTCGCCCTCGACGAGGAAGATCTCGGACTCGGAGAGGTCCTCGCTCTGGCAGTCCGCGAGCTTGCCGGGGAGGTTCCCGCTGGCGAGGGCCGACTTGCGTCGCACGAGCTCGCGCGCCTTGCGCGCCGCCTCTCGGGCCTGCATGGCCCGCACCGCCTTGTTGACGATCGTCTTGGCGGTCTGGTTGTGCTCCTCGAGGTAGATCCCGAACTGCTCGCCGACGATCGACTCGACGATCCCCTGCACCTCGCGGTTGCCGAGCTTGTCCTTGGTCTGTCCCTCGAACTGCGGGTCGGGGACCTTGATCGCCAGGATCGCCGTGAGTCCTTCGCGGAAGTCGTCGCCCGACGGAGCCTTCTTCTCGTCCTTGAAGACCTTCTCCTTCTTGGCCCAGCTGTTCAGCGAGCGGGTCAGGCCCGCGCGCAAGCCGGCGAGGTGCGTCCCGCCGCCGTGGGTATTGATGTTGTTGACGAAGGTGAAGACGACCTCTTGATAGGCATCGGTGTACTGGAGGGCGAGCTCGACCTCGTAGGAGGCGCCGGTCTCGGGCTCCTCGACCTCCTTGACGAAGTGAATCACTTCGTCGTGCAGGACGTTCTTGCTGCCGTTGACGTCGCGGACGAAGGAGAGCAAGCCGTCGGCGTACTCGTGTTCCTCGGTGTCACCGGTGCGCTCGTCCGTCAACTCGATGCGGACCCCGCGCGTGCCCATCAGGTAGGCCAGCTCGCGCAGGCGCTTGGCGACGATCTCTTGCTGGAATTCGACGGTCGTGAAGATCTGGGCGTCGGGCTTGAAGCGGATCACCGTACCGCTGCGGTCGGTGTCCCCGGCGACGTGCAACTCCTTGATCCGTTCCCCGCGCTCGAAGCGCATGCAGTGGCGCTTGCCGTTCTGGTGCACCTCGACCTCGAGCCACTCCGAGAGCGCGTTGACGCAGGAGACGCCGACGCCGTGCAGGCCGCCGGACACCTTGTACGCGCCCTTGTCGAACTTGCCGCCCGCGTGGAGCTTGGTGAGCACGACCTCGACCGCCGGCTTGCCCTCCGAGGCGATCATCCCGACGGGGATGCCCCGACCGTCGTCGCTCACCGAGCAAGAGCCGTCCTCGTGCAAGGCGACCTTGCAGACGCTCGCGTGCCCCGCGAGGGCCTCGTCCATCGCGTTGTCGACGACCTCCCAGATGAGGTGGTGCAGGCCACGCACGTCCGTGTCCCCGATGTACATCGCGGGCCGAATGCGTACGGGCTCCAGACCCTCGAGGACGGTGATCGACTCGGCGCCGTACTCGGCGTCGACGTGGCTCGAGGAGCGGCTGGAGTCACGCGGCTTCAGGGTCTCGCCAGGCTGCATCGTATCGTCGGGGGACTGGTCGCTTTCCATGACTAGCGCTTGAGGCGGAACAGGACCTTGTCGATGCGCGACTCGCCAAGGAGCCGGTTGGCCTCGCAGCGGTACTGCTCACCGGTGAAGTTCTGGAGCTCCTGGTGGTGAGCCGCGGACTCGACCTCCACCGTGAGCTCTCCGAATCTGAATTGGACGGGGCGAGCTCTCTGGGAGAGCTCCGGCCCCAGGGCGTCGTTCCAGGCGCGGTAGACGCGGGCGTGCCGGAGGCGCTCGCCGAGTCCACTGGACCTGAGGAACCCTCGCAGGGCGACGTCCAGGCCGACCGGTCCGCCGCGCCGGGACTCCTCGCTCGAAGGAGCCCGGCTCAAGTGTCGATCGTGATGGGCATCACGATGTAGACGTAGCTCTCCCCGAGCGTGAACTTGCCCGGGCTCGAGCTGTCGTTGAACTCGAGCCGGACGCTCTCGCGCTCGGCGTTCTTGAGCCCGTCGAGGACGTAGTCGGGGTTGAATGCGATCTCGGCCGGACCCCCGGTGTAGGCGATCTCCATGTGGGCGTGGGCTTCGCCGCGGCCGACCGAGTGTCCGAAGAGCTCGAGCTCACCCTTGTCGATCTTGAGGCGCACGGCCCGCGTCTCGTCCCCGGTCACGTTCGCGACCAGCCGCAGCTTGCGGCCGAGGAGCTCGCCGCTGGCTTCGAAGGCGACCTTCGACTTTGCCGGGACGACGTCGGTGTAGCGGGGGTACTCCCCGTCGATCAGGCGGGCGGAGATCTCGGCCTGCTCGGTCTTCAGGCTGATTTGGTTCTCCCCGAAGCCCAGCTTCACCAGGGCCAAGGGGTCGCTGATCGCCCGACAGAACATCTGGATGCCCTTGGTGGGCACGATCGCGGTCGAGGCGGAGGCCGGTGCGGACTCGACCGGAGTGTCGGAGAGGGCGAGCCGGCGGCCGTCGGTGGCCACGAGCTGCAACCGCTCGTTCTCCACGGTGAGCAGGACGCCGTGCATGGCATAGCGGCCGGCTTCCCGGGCCGCGGCAAAGGCCGTTTCGTTCACGAGGCGGGTGAAGGTCCCTCCCTGGATGGAGAGGGTGTTCTCGTCGTCGAAGGCCGGCGGAACGGGGAACTCGTCGGAGTCCATGGTGACGAGCTCGCAGCTGTCGGCGCCCCCGGTGATCGTGCAGTTTCCGTCCTCGGTCTGCAGGCTGATGGTCTCGCTCGTCAGGTCCCGGATGAAATCCAGGGCCACGCGGGCGGGGATCACCGTCACTCCCGGATCGGCGACCTTGACGTCGTCGATGGAGTAGCGGACCGAGACCTCGAGGTCCGTCCCGACCAGCTCGAGGGCCGAGTCGGTGGCGACGAAGCGCACGTTTTCCAGGATCGGCTTCGTGCTGCGCGCCGGGACGACGTTGTTGACGATCGCCAATCCCTCGCGGAGCTTCTCGCGGTCACAGAGAACCTTCATGGGAGACCTATTTGCGGACGGCGGGGGGATGAGGAGACGAAGTGTTGGCGGGAGGGCTCGGCTCGGATCCCCTTGACTGTTTAAAGATCATCGTCTTAACAGGGAGGGGCCGAATTCGTGGAGCGTCGAGCCTTCGAGCGGCAGAAGTGTCGTGAAGAGCGTGCCTTGCGTCGTGGCGAGGGTCTGTGGAGCGTTGCGCAGCCGTGGTGGAGAGTCCGGGATTCGGGCGCGAGTTTTGAACGCTCTTCCAGGGCCGGTCGGGGCAGGTGTTCGGAGGAGTGGAGAGAGGTCGAAGCTTCCGGAGTCTTCCAGGTGCTGTGCACCTCGAATCCAGAGGGTTGTCCACGGTCTCGACGGCGGGAGCAGCGTCGATTGGGTTGTCGTCGTGCCGGCGTTGCGGGTGCGTCGGCGTCAGGCGGCCTCGGTCGTTCTCGATGAGCCCCGGTCGTTCACGATGGGCCCCGCTCGTTCTCGATGAGGGCCTCAGCCCGGGACGAGAGGTCCCTGGAGGGCTGCCCCGGAGCCTGATCGGGACGCCCGGGATGGACGGCATTCTAGGCGAATCCACGCCTGAAAACCATCGCTGCCGGGGCCGCCGAGAGGGCCTCTCGAGGCGGCCGAAGGGGGGTGGCGGCGGGCGATCGGAGGGGGCCTCCAGGCGGCCTCCGGGAGCTCGCCTGAAGGGCTAGGAAGCGCTCCCCGAACCGGGGGCCTGGAGGTCGTCCAGGAAGCCGGCCAGGAGGTCGCGGCAGCTCGGGTCCTCCTCGGTCAGGCGGGTGACCTTGCGCACCGCGTGGAGCACGGTCGAGTGGTCACGGCCGCCGAAGAAGCCGCCGATCTCCTCCAGGGAGTGGCGCGTGATGTTGCGAGCGAGGTACATCGCGACCTGGCGCGGGAAGGCGATCTGGTTGGTGCGCTTCTTCGACTGCAGGTCGGAGAGTTTGACCCCGAAATGAGATGTGACGACCTCGATGATGTCCTCCATCGCCGGCTGGCCGCGCCGCCGGGCGAAGAGCTCGGTCAGGACCTCGCGCGCGAACTCGACCGTGATCGACTGACCGGTGACGTTCGAGAAGCTGTAGAGCTTGTTCACCGTGCCCTCGAGCTCGCGGATGTTCGTGTCGATGCGCTCGGCGATGATCTGCGCGACTTCGTCCGGCAGTTCCTGGCCCCGTTCGCGGCCCTTGCGCTTGAGGATCGCCATGCGCGTCTCGTAGCAGGGCGGCTCGATCTCGGTCACGAGACCCCACTTGAAGCGCGAGACCAGCCGGTCCTGGAGCGTGGGGATGTCCTTTGGCGGCGAGTCGGAGGACAGCACGATCTGCTTGCCGGCGTTGTAGAGCGAGTTGAAGGTGTGGAAGAACTCCTCTTGCGTCCGCTCTTTGTTCGCGAGGAGGTGGATGTCGTCCACGACCAGCACGTCGACGTTGCGGTACTTGCCGCGGAACTTCTGCAGGTCGCCGTTCTCGAGGGCGCTGATGAAGTGGTTGACGAAGGTCTCGCAGGAGAGGAAGAGGATGCGGACGTCGGGCCAGTTCTCGATCATCGAGAAGCAGACCGCCTGCAGCAGGTGAGTCTTGCCCAGGCCGACGTTGCCGTGCAGGAAGAGCGGGTTGTAGGTCTTGCCCGGCGCCTCGGCCGTCCCCAGCGAGACCGCGTGGCAGAAGCGGTTGCAGGGGCCGACGACGAAGTTCTCGAAGGTGTAGCGCGGGTTGAGACCGATGTCGCTGCCGCGCACGAGGCCGCCGACGATTCCCTGGCCGATCGAGTTGGCGCCGATCGCGTCGGCCCCACCGGAGTCCGGGGCGTCGAGGCCCTCCGTCGGCGGGTCCCCGGCCGTCGAGGGGCTGCCGTTCGACGCACCGCCGTCGTTCGGGGCGCGCGCGCCGCCGAGGGAAGGGGCGGAGGACGCGAGGGCCGAGGAGTCCTCGGCATCGGCGACCGGATTCCTGCCGCGCGCCTCTTCTTCGGCCGCCGTCTCGACGGTCGGCGAGTGCAGGGTCAGCTCCGGGTCGACCGCAAACTCCACCTGGAGCTTGCGCTCGAGGACGCGTTGGGCGGCTGCCTCGATGACCTCGCGGTAGTAGGTCCGCAGCCAGTCGCGGGAGAAGCCGTTCTGGACCGCGATGCAGATCCGCTCCTCCCCCACGCTCACAAGGGTCGCTCGCCGGAACCAGGTCTCGAATTGCTCGGGCTGGATGCGCTTGCGGATCGAGGCGCGTAGCTCGCGCCAGACTTCCTCGAGGCCTGGCTCCTGCTCGACGGTTCGCTCCCCTTCGGCGGCTCGTTCCTGCTCGGGGACCGGGGTGCCGTTCCGGTCGTCTGCCTTCGTGGCCTCGGCGGGGCGGGCGCTCTGCGCGTCCTCCCGTCGAGGCTCCTCGGTCCCTGGTCCAGCGCTCCCTGGGTGATCGGTGACGCGGTCGTGTGCCGTGGGGGGCGGCGCTTCCTGGACGCTGGGGCGGAGATCCTCGGGCTTGGGCATGCTGGCGGTGCGTGGCAGGCTTGAGGAAGGTCGGTTCGAGTGTCGGTCGCGGAAGGCAGGGACGGCCAGGCGGCGGCGTCGAGCTCCAGGTGACGCGCGGAATGAAGGTGCCTGCGCGGAGGCGAAGCCCCGGCCGACGGCGGAGCGCACGAGCTCTCGCCCGTCTCACTCCCTCTTCGGTCCAAGGCCCCATCTCCTCGTTGGGGCTCCTCGGCGCGGGCCGTCGGCCCTTGCGCGACGACCCGCGCCTCGAGATTGACCTCCCCTCGAGGGTCGGGTCGCATTCTCGCGATCCCTTCGCTCGGCTCGGGCGACCCCCCGGGTCACCACGATCCGTTGCCCAAATTCCCGGTGTCAGAAAACGATGGTGAGCGGTTGCCCGGATAGGCAGCGCCCGGAGAGCGCGGCGCCGCAGAAACGCGGCGCCCGGAGAACGTTCACCCCTGGTGGTCGGCGCGGTCGGCACGAGCTGAAGGCTTCGTCCGAGAGAGCCGTCGAGGGCGATGCCTCGAGGGGATCAGCCGCGTCGCTGGGAGTCCTTGTCGAGAGCGCGTCGGGTCGTCGTCGATGGAAGCGGTTGGGTCGGTGTGCGATCGACGGTCGCCGGAGACGCGCATCTCGGGCGGCGGCGTGACGAGGCCCATTAGAGTCGCGCACTCCGGGCCGGTCAACGAATGCTCAACAAAGTCGCGCGCAGCTGTTCACTCGCGAGACGCGCCGCGCGTTCGCGACAAGTCGTTGAGAACTTTCCCCAGCGTGTCCACAGCGCTGTGGATATCCGCGCTCGTCGTGTTCCAACCCATGGAGAGACGGAGACTCGCGCGCGCCTCGTGCTCCTCGAGTCCGATCGCCTGCAAGACGTGCGAGACCTCGAGCGCTCCGCTCGCGCAGGCGGACCCGAGACTCGCCTCGAGTCCTTCCAAGTCGAGTCGCGCGACCAACGTACGACCGTCGACGCCTTCGAAGCGCAGGTTCAACGTGCAGGCGGCGCGCGCTTCGTCCTCGAGGCACGGTCCGGCGAGGCGCGCCCCGGGCGCCGCCACCTGCAAGCCGGTCCACAATTGTCGCGCGAGATCGCCCGTTCGTCGAGCGAACTCCTCGCGCCCCTCGCAGGCCAGCCTCGTGGCGAGGGCGGCGGCTCCGATGGCCGCGGCGCTCTCCGTCCCCGGCCGCATTCCGAACTCCTGTCCACCCCCCTGCGCGAGGGGGCGCAAGGCCGCCCTGGGCCTCCGCACGAGCACGCCCACGCCCGGCGGACCGCCGACCTTGTGGGCCGAGAAGCTCGTCAGGTCCGTCCCCCAGCGTGAGAGCTCGAGGGGCACCTTTCCCAGGGCCTGCACCGCGTCCGCGTGCCAGAGCGGGCGGCGATCGCCGAGGGTGGCGAGGCGCTCGGCGATCTGCTCCATCGGGGCGACGGTGCCGAGCTCGTTGTTGACGAGGATGACCGAGAGGAGGCGACAGCTCGGCTCGCGCGCCGCGGCCTGCAGAGAGTCGAGGTCCACGACCCCTCGCTCGTCGACCGGGAGGACCCACAAGGGGTGGCCCCTCTCCCCGAGCTCGCGCGCCGGCTCGAGCACGGAGGCGTGCTCGACCGAGGTGACGGCCACGCCCGCCTCCGGCCCCGCGGCTTCGATCGCTCCGCGCACGGCGAGGTTGTTCGACTCGGTGCCACCCGAGGTGAAGAGGACCCACTCCTCCGGCACCTCGAGGGCCTGCGCCACCTCGGCCCGGGCGTCGTCGACCACGGCTCGCCCGCGACGGCCGGAGGCGTGGGTGGCGGAGGGGTTGCCGAGGTCCTCGGCCAGGAGCTCGAGCCAGCGCTCGCGGACCTCCGACCGCATCGGCGAGGTGCCGTTGTGGTCGAGGTAGACGCGCGCCACGGGGCTAGCCCCCGATCTCGAAGGCCTCGGGCGGCAGGGGTGGGAGGTCCTGGCTGCGCATGATGCGCAGCTCCTCTTCGACCGCGTCCACCGGCGGCCGCTTCGGGAGTCGCCTCCGGGGCGCGGGCGCCCGCGGCGTCGGCGCGGGCGGTTCCGACGCCGTGGGCTCGGCCGCTGCGGGTTCCCCGGCCGGATGCGACGGGGCGGAGGGCGTCTCCGGAGGGGGTTGCGGGGTGAGGGTCACCTCGCGCTCCGGCGTCGGCTCCGCCTTCGGAACGGCCGCATCGGCTTCCGGAGCCCTTGTTTCGATCTGGGGAGAGGCGCTGGGCAGCTGCTCCACCTGCGGGCTCACCGGGTCAGCGGTCGAGCCAGGCTCCACGCGCTGGCGGGGCAGGTCTGCCAAGGGCCGCGGAGCCGGCAGGTGCGCCAAGTCGGGGTGAGCGCTCTCTTGCTCGATGACCTCGATCGCCAGGCGCCGATAGTCCCGGGCCCCGTTCGACTCGGGGGCGTACTCGATGATGCTGGCGCCGAAGCTGGGAGCCTCCGCGAGCTTGACGTTGCTTCGGACCGGTTGACGGAAGACCTGTCCAGGAAAGTACTTACGCATCTCGGCCCACACTTCGCGGGCGAGCTTGAGGCGGCTGTCGTAGAGGCAGCCGGCGATGCCGGTGATCTTGAGCCCGGGGTTCAGGCGCTTCTGGATGAGGGTCACCACCTCGACCAGCTTGCTCATGCCCATCAGGGCCAGGAACTCGGTCTGGACGGTGATCACGACCTCGCCGGCGGCGGCCAGGGCGTTGATGGAGAGCAAGCCGAGGCTCGGCGGGCAATCGAAGATCAGGTAGTCGGCGGGCATCCCGTCCGCGCCCTCGGTCTCCGCGCCTTCGGTCCGCACCCAGTCGTCGATCGCGTCCGAGAGCAGTCGGTCGCGACCGATGGCGCCCGCCAGCTCGAGCTCGGCCCCGGAGAGGTCGATGTTGCTCGGCAGGACGCGCAGCTTGGGCTCGGAAGTGGCCTGAAGCGCTTCCCCGAAGGTCGAGCGCCCGTGCAGCACCGTGTAGGTCGAGGGCTCCTCGGATCCGGGCTCGATGCCGAGGTGCAAGCTCAGGTTGGCCTGGGGATCGAGGTCGACGAGCACGACCCGCCGTCCTTGCTCCGCCAGCGCCGCGCCCAGGTTGACCGAGGTGGTGGTCTTCCCCACTCCTCCCTTCTGATTGATGATGGCGATGCGACGCATGGGCCGATGGCGACCGCCGGGGCGCGCCGCCGCCCGCAATATAGCGGTCGAGGGAGGGCGGCCCAATGCCGGGGTCGGGGCACGACCTCAGGGGAGGTGCAGCACCAAGTGCTCGGCGCAGGCGGGGTCGAGCTCCCGCGCGAGGCCGTCGATCCAGCCGGTCCCATGGCGCGCGACCCAGGGAATCGGGCCGTGGACCTCGTCCTGGGGCCCGCCATGGGGGCGCAGGCCGTTCGCCAGGAGCCGCCGCCGACGCCGGGAGCGACCTCGTCGGTTGGCGCCGACGCGGGCGACTTTCTGTCCCAGGCGCTCGATCGAGCCGAGGAGCTCGCGGGTGGCGCGCTTCCAGGGGATGGCGAGGGAGGGTTCGAGGTCCGTCAGCCGCGGTCGGAGGTTCGCCAGGCGCTCCCGAGACTCCTGGGCGAGGACGTCGAGGGCCTCCAGGAGCTCCCGGTCGGGCACCGGGACCTCCCCTTCGGGGGAGCCGTGGCGCAGGACCTGCTCGAGCTGGAGTCCCTCGCGTTCGAGGGCGTCGCGCGCCGCTCCGTCGACGAGGGTGAGCGAGACGCGCCGCAGAAAGGCGGGCAGCGGGAGCCCGAGGGAGCGGTGGAGGTCGGCCGTGATCAGGTGCCGCGCGAGCTCCCCGCGGTCCCCGACGACCGCGGCCACCGGTAGCACCAGGTCCCGCACCAGGGGCCTCAGGAGCGGAGACGGAGACCAGGGCTGCGGTTCTTGCACGAGCTCCGCGGCCAGCTCGCTCGGCGTCCGCGACCCGGGCTCGTCCCGGTAACGGTAGCCGTCACCCCCCGCGCCGAGGATGCGCGGCGTCGTGCCGCCGGTGTGGACGATCAGCTCCTCCTCCTCGAGCTCGAGAGGCGCGCCGCCGGGGAAGGTCGCCAGGGCTTCCCGCACGCTCGCGAGGAATCCTCCCGAGACGATCCGGGCGAGGGCCTGGGAGCCGCGCTCGCGAAGAGTGTCGGACTCGACCACCACCAGGCCGCGCGGACCGAAGAGTTCGAGCCAGCTGCGAGTGCAAGCGCGACCGAGGTCCTCCCCCTCCCGCGGCATGAAGAGGTCGAGGGCCGCGTCGATCTTCGGCGCGTCCCCGTAGAGCTGGCGCAGGAAGGCGCGCGCGGCCCCCAGGCCATAGCGCTCGCGCACGAGGGGCACCGATCGCCAGCTGCGCTCGCCGCGGGCCACGGCCTCCAGTCGCACGCGGGCCAGCTCATCACTCCGGTCGAGGACCGTGCGCTCCTCGAGTCGGCGCGAGTCGATCCCCTCGCAGTCGTTCCAGACTAGAGGCACGACCGGGGCCCCCCAGCGCGCGCGCAGCTCCTCCGCCAACGAGACGACCTGCAGGCACTGCGCGAGGGTCGCGAGGGTTCCCCCACCGAGGCCTGGCTCCAGACAGGTGACCACGCAGGACGCCCCGGGCCGCGCGAGGGAGCGGATCGAGTCGAGCACCGCCACGTGCGGAGCGTGGAGGGTCGCCGCGGCTTCGAGCTCTTGCGCCAGCTGCTCGCGTTCGGCGGGCAAGAAGGGGTCGACGGGCGGGCGGAGCTCGTTCAGCCCGAGGACGACGCCGTGCGCCGCGAGCTTGCCGGCCAGGGCGGCAAGCTCGAAGGGGAGGAGGCCGTGGACGTCGGCGGGCAGGTGCTCGAGGAGCCCGGGCTCCGCGCTCATCCCGTGCGCTTGCCGAGAGCGGAGCGCAGCTCGGCGATCATCGACTCGAGGGAGGCGAGGCTCGCGTCCTTCCAGGACTTGCCCTCGTGCTCCGGTTTGCGCCAGGCGTAGAGGATCCCTCGCGAGGAGTTGACCAGGGCGCCGCGCCCGCCTGCGAGGAATCCGCTCACCGTCTCGGCGGCGCCCGCGCCCTGGGCGCCGTAGCCGGGGATCAGGAGCGGCGTGCGCGGCAGGAGGTCGCGCAGCTCGGCGAGCTCCGCGGGGTGCGTGGCGCCGACGACCGCGCCGATGCTGGAGAGCCCGCGCTCGCCGACGAGGCTCGCGCCCCAGCGGTCGACCTCACGCGCGACGACACGCGCCAGAGGCGGGTCGCCGTGCTCTTGGAACAGGCCGCTGCCGGGGTTGGAGGTGCGCACCAGCACGTACAACCCCGCGTCCGCACGCTGCGCAACCTCGACGAGCGGCTCGACCGAGTCCGCGCCGAGGTAGGGGTTGACGGTGATCGCGTCGCAGCGCGCCTCGCCGGCGTCCTCGAGGTAGGCCTGCCCGTAGGCGCGCGCGGTGCTCGCGATGTCCGAGCGCTTGACGTCGCCGATGACGAGGAGGCCCGCACGTCGCGCCTCGGCGACGACGCGTTCCCAGGCCAAGGCGCCGTCCGCGCCGAGGCGCTCGAAGAAGGCGGACTGGGGCTTCACGGCGGGCACGCGGCCGGCGGCGAGCTCCACGATCCCCAACAAGAACTCCTCCATCGCGCGTGCCCGCTCGGCGCGTGGGGCACTGTCGTCGCGTGCGACGGCGAACTTCTCGGGCAGAAGCTCGAGGTGCGGATCGAGTCCGACGAGGCAGGGGTTGCCCCGCTCCTCGCAGGCGGCGTCGAGTCGGTCGGCGAAGTTCATGGCGTCAGCTGGGCTCCTCGTCGGGCTCGCCGTCTTCCAACTCCGCGCCGAGACCCTCGAGGGAGTCTTTCAACTCGTGCACTTGTTCCGCCGCGGGCACGAGCACGCCGGCGGAGACCGTCACGCGCAGGGCCTCGTCCACGCTCAGGGGCAGGGGGATCAAGCGGTCCTCGCGGATGAAGACGGTGAAGCCGGTCATCGGCATGGGAGAGGTCGGGACGAAGACCGAGACGTAGCGCTCCCCTAGGGCCTCGTGCACGGTCTTGAGGCCGGGGCTCGTGACGAAGGCGATGGCCCACACGCCCTCGCTCGGGTAGGGCGCGGCCACCACCGTGTCGAAATCGAAGTCGGTCTCCGCAGCGAAGAACTCGACGAGCTGCTTCGTGTAGGGATAGACGGAGCGGATGATCGGCAGGTTCTGGGCCGCGCGGTCGACGGTGGCGATCATGCGCCGGCCGAGAAAGCCGCTCGTGAAGTAGCCCAGGGTGAAGATGACGATCAGGCTGACGAGGACCCCCACGAGCGGGTGCACGATCGCCCGCACCTCGCGCCTCAACTTGTAGGGGTTGATCGCCAGGGCGTGGAGGTCGCGGAAGAAGCCCATCTCGGGCTCGCGCAGGATCTCGATCTCGCTCTCGAAGGCCGGGTCGTTGATGCCCTTCTGCCGCAGGAGCTCCTGCGCTTCCTGGGGCAGCTGCTCGGGGTCGAGGAACTCGTCGGAGAGGGGCTGGATGTCGACCGACTTGAGCACCTTCCAGCCCAGCGCGTTGCCCTCCAGGAGCCAGTAGATCGTCGAGTTGATCGGGGTCGTGACGTAGTTCTGCGCGAACTGCACGACGGTCACCAGGATGAACAAGGTGAGCACCGCCGGCAGGATCGTGATCAGGCCGCGCAGGAAGAAGTTCTTCGGCTTGCGAATGCGCGGGCGCAAGCGCTTGGACTTCTGCTCGGGAGGGGGCTCGGTCATGCCGGCTGCCGGGGGCGGGCGGCGCGCATGGTACTCCTTGCCCCGGGGTGGGGAAGGGATGGAGCCCGGCCCCGAGGGGTTGGGTTCCTCGGCTCTGGGATTTCAGAGAGGAGTCGAGGAAGGCGCCCGGCTCTTCGGGTCCTCCGCCGGCTCCCCCTCCGAGCGCGCCTCGAGGAACTCGGCCGCCACCCGGTCGGCGAGCGGGATCCCGCGCGGGGCCAGGGCGAAGCGGCCGCCCGAACGCTGGAGCAGCCCCAGCTCGGCCAGGCGCCTGGCCGTCTCGACGGCCCCGTCCACGGCCTCGGCGACCCCCGCGGTGCGCCGGGCCTCCTCGGGGTCGACCCCCGCCGTGCGCCGCAGACCGAGCCACCAAGTCTCCCCCAGGCGCGCAGTGGGCTCGAGCACCTCGGCCCACACGACGGCTTCTCCGTCCCGGGCCACGCGCGCCGCGTAGCCATCCGTCCCCTTGAGGTTCCCGAGCCGGCGGCCCGCGACGTGGCTCACCGCCGAAGGGCCGACGCCCAGGTAGTCTCCGTTCGCCCAGTAGTTCAGGTTGTGGCGGCACTCGTGACCGGCGCGGGCGTAGTTCGAGATCTCGTAGGGCGCGAGGCCCGCCGCGGCGCAGAGCTCGCGGGTCAGCTCGAAGAGCTCGAGCTCACGCTCCTCGGGGAGCGGCTGCAAACGACCCTCCCGCAGCCAGCGGCTGAAGGCCGTGTCCTCCTCGAAGGCGAGGTTGTAGGCCGAGAGGTGCTCACCCCCCAGGGCCAGCACGCGCCCGAGGGCCGCCCGCCAGGCCCCCGGAGCGTGACCGGGAGCGGCGTAGATCAGGTCGACGTTCAGGTCGTCCATCCCCGCGGCGCGGGCCGCCTCGAAGGCGCGGAAGGAGGCGTCGACGTCGTGCACCCGGCCGAAGAGCTCGAGGGTGGCGGGCTCGAGGGACTGGAAGCCGATCGAGAGCCGCGTCGCGCCGTGGTCGAGCATCATGGCCGCCTTGTCGCGGTCCAGACTCTCGGGGTTGCACTCGAGGGTCACCTCCTGCGCGGAGGCCTGGTAGCCGGTGATCCGGTCGAGCGCGCCGAGGAATCGATCGAGCTGCTGGCGGTCGAGCAGCGAGGGCGTGCCCCCACCGAGGAAGACGTAGCGCGGCTCGCGCGGAGCCCGCAGCTCCGCCTCGCGCAGGATCGCTTCGAGCGTTCCGTCGACGTCCTGCCCCGCAGCGGGGACCGAGAAGAAGTCACAGTAGTGGCACTTCGCCTCGCAGAAGGGCAGGTGGACGTACAGCGGCGTCCCCCGCGGCGCGCGATCGCGCGCGCCCGGCTCAGGCTTCTTTCGGCTTCTTGCCGGTCTTGCCGATTTCGAGATGGCTCTTCTCTCCGCTCATCACGGCGTAGAGCTTGCGCAGAGCCTCTTGCTCGATCTGGCGCACCCGCTCCCGCGTGAGGCCCACGATCTTACCGATCTCCTTGAGGGTCATGGGCTCGGCGTCCTCGCCCAGGCCGTAGCGCAGGCGCAGGATGGCGGAGTCACGCTCGTCGATCACGTCCAAGAGCTCGTCCAGGCGACGCAGGAGGTCGATGTCGACCAGGACCTCGTCGGGCTGGCGGACGCCCGTGTCCTGGACCGTGTCCTGGTTCTGCGAGAGGACGTCCAAGGACACCTGCGGGCCCATGCCCGAGGTCGAGATCGTGCGCTTGAGGAGCGGCCAGTTGTTGCGAGGCACGCCGAGCTCCTCGGCGACCTCCTCGACCGTGGGCATGCGGCCGAGGTGATAGGCGAGCTCCTGGCTGACGTAGCGCCACTTGGAGATGAGCTCGTTCATGTAGCTCGGCACGCGCACGGACTTGACGGTGTTCGTCAGCGCGCGCCGGATGGCCTGCTTGATCCACCAGGTGCCATAGGTCGAGAAGCGACAGCCTGCGTCGGGGTCGAACTTCTCGGTGGCCTTGATCAGGCCGATGTTCCCCTCGGCGATCAGGTCGGCGAGGTTCAGGCCGCGCTCGGCGTACATCTTGGCGACCGAGACGACCAAGCGCAGGTTGGCGCGGATCAGGTGCTCGCGAGCTTCCTGGTCGCCGGATTGGATCCGGCGCCCGAGCTCCTTTTCCTCGTCCGCGCTCAGGAGGTCGACTTCGTTGATTTCCTGGAGATAGGTCTCGAGACAGCGTTCGGCGGAAATGGCTGGCCTCCATGCCAGGTCCTGGCGGATCTCGAGGCCCCGGAGAGCAGGGCCGCGCGGGGGGGAGCGGAATACGGCGGCCCCGGGAACCGGAGCGCGCACGGGGCCCTGGATCGGTCGCGCGCGCACGCGGTCTTGAGCCCGCTTGGGAGCTCCGGAGGGACTCCCCCGGGATCTGCTAAGCTCTCCGCCCGCGAGTGTCCCGGAAGACGCTTCCGCAGCCCGGGACCCGCCCAGCCGATGACCGAAACCTCCCTCGATCGCATCATCTCCGAGGAGACCTTCGCGGGGGTCCTGGAGGGGGAGGCCGAGATGTTCTTTCGCATCGCCAACAGCCTCCAGTTCAAGTCGGAGGCCCCTCGGCGGCGTCAGCAGCTGTATCAGCTCGGCATCGAGTCGAACCTGCTCGAATCCTTCCTCGACGACCACGGCGCCCAGCACAACCAGGCCTTCTGCTTCTTCCGGGAGCTCGTGGCCTCCACGCGCGGCTTCTCGAAGGTCGGATTCGCCCTGGAGCACCTCCAGCGGCGATTCGAAGGCTACGGGACCCTCCTCGACGGCGTGGACCCTCGTCGGAGCGAGTTCCTGGGGTCCCTGGAGCGAGCGGCGGGCTTCATCGCGGAGGCCCTGAAGAGGCTGCTGGAAGCCGCACGCGAGGAGGCCCGGAGCCTCGGGTTGCATCCGGTCGAGCAATTCTTTCCGGAGGAGCGCTACACGACGGGGCTGGTCAACCTGCAGCTCCCCCACAACCTCGGGGACGAGCGTATCGACGAGGAGACTCCCCGCGTGGCGGAGGTGGCCAGCAAGTACCTGCAGGTGTGCGCCATGTTCCGGGAGGTCGGGATCCGGCGCATCGAGGAGCCCGAGGCCCGAGAGACCTTCTTTGCCAAGGAGTGCACCGAAGAGCGGGCGCGCGTCTACGAGGCGACCGTCCATAACCTGCAGTCGGCCTACGATACCTACATCCGCGACACGAGCCACGAGAGCGCGGACGAGCGCTTGCGCAGCCTTCGCGGGCACGCGTCGGCGGCCTTCCACTTGCTCGAGTCGGTCACCGGGCTCACCCACTTCGTCGAGCGTCACGAAGCTGGAGGGCGCAACGAGGAGCAGAAGAAGCGCATGGGCGCGCTGGTCGTGCGCGCCGAGGTGCGGGAGATCACTCTCAACCACTTGCTGTACTGGGCTGGCGAGCTGATCCTCCTGGGCGAGAGCCTCGCGCGGGACATCCTCTCGCGCTTCAGCACCGTGCAAGAGCTCGAGCTCGAGCTGCCCGCTGGCGTGACGATCCACGCCCGCCCGGCGTCGTTGGTCGTCGCCATCGTCAATCACTACGAGATGCCGGTCGAGCTCGAGGTCGCGGGAAAGACCTGCAACGCCGCGTCGATCCTCGAGGTCCTGATCCACGCGGGCTCGAATCCCGACGAACGGCGTTACGTCTTCCGCGGTGACGTGCGGCCTCTCGGCGACATCCGCGCGCTCTTCGAGGCGGGGCTCGGCGAGGATGGGCTGGACAAGCTGCCCGATTCCCTCGCCTACCTGCGCGACTGAGAGCGGCGGGCGTCCTCAGACGCCCATGTACAAGCGGTCGGCGAGGACGCCGGGCAGGCCCGCGGCGCGGATGCGAGAGGCCTCGCGATCGATGTCGTACTCGATGCGCTTGAGGGCGACCGTGCCGGCGGCAGTGTCGAAGACCGCGCAGGCCGCGCGAGGGTCGTCGTCCCGCGGCTGACCGACGCTGCCGACGTTGATCAGCGCCTTCTGGATGCCGCGCAGGTCGATGAAGTCTTCGGTCGTATACGCCGTGCGATGCGGATCGTCCGCGAGGCGCAAGAGCGTCACGGGGACGTGCGTGTGCCCCACGAAGCAGACCGGGCGGCGCATCGCGTCGAGGGAAGGGTCTGCGTCGCTGGTGCTCTGGATGTAGTCGAAGAGCTCGGGCTTGGCGTAGGTCCCGTGAGCCGCGGAGCAGTCCTCGAGGTCGACCGTGTAGGGCAGGCCCGCCAGCCACTCGAGCTCGCCCTCGCTGAGCACGGTCTGCGTCCAGCGCACCGCCTCCCGCGCGAACTGATTGAAGTACACCAGGTCGATCTCGCCCGTCGCGGCCGCGTCGTGATTGCCCTTGACGACGACGGCCTCGAGCTCGCGCAGGAACGCGATGCAGTCGCGCGGGGCGGCGCCGTAGCCGACCACGTCCCCCATGCTCAGGAAGAGGTCCACGTCCTGCTCCTTCAGGAGGCCCACCGTCGCTTCGAGGGCCGTCAGGTTGCCGTGGATGTCTCCTAGGATGCCGTATTTCACAGGGGGTCTGCCTTGGGGATTCTGCTCAGTGCGAGCGCGCCGGGACTTGCGAGGGTCCCGCGCCGAGGAGCAGCGCGCCGGCTGCCAGCACCATGATCGGCCCGAAGGCTCCGAGGAGTCCAGCCGGACCGGCCTGTTGCAAAAAGGCGGGCGCGTGATGCGCCCGCAGGAGGGAAGCGAGTTGGTCGGCGGCGGGACTCGCCCCGGTGACCAGGCCCGGCAGGATCCAGGCGACGAGGGGTAGCAGCAGGGACCGGCGGGCGGCGCCGGGAAGCCGCAGGATCCATACCCCGAGCAGGCCGAGATGCAGTGAGCTCAGGAGGATCGCCAACCAGAGGGAGCCCGGGGTCGGGAAGCCGGTCGGACCCAGGGCGGAGCCAGCGGCGACGAGGACGGCGCCCGCCAAGGAGCACCCGGCCAGAGCGGCGAGCATGGATGCAAGTTCCTTCGGTTGGCCGCCACGGCGGAGGATCCAGGCATTCTCTTGCAGGGCCCCGATGGCCAGCATCGCACCGCCCATACCGGACAGAAAAGCAACTTGGTAAGTCAGGGAGGTCGGGTCTCCCCCGTGACCGAAGAGGCCCTCGGGCGTCAGGACCTGCAGCAACGGAAGAGCGCCGAGGGACAGGGCCATCCAGAGCCACCCCGCCGGGCTCAGGAGGGCTCGGCGCCACATCCACTGACAAACGCTCGCGAGGTACATCCGACGGTTGTAGCCCTCCAAGGGGCTGGAATCCAGCTCCTCCGGGCATTGGGAGTTTGAGGGCTCGCCCTCGCTCGCTGCTTGACCTGGCCTCCCCGGGTCCTAGCCTGGGACGGTGGGGCGCAATCGGTGCCGGGCCACGCGGTTCGGCGGGACCCCGAACGACCTAGCAGAAGGAGGATTCACATGGTCGAGCGCAGGTTGGGACGAGGCTTGGGGTCGCTCTTGGCAGGCGGACAGCCGGAGGTCGAGCCCGAGCCGAAGGCGGCCACTGTGCCGGCGGAGGCCGAGATCCTGGTGTCGGAGATCCGACCCAACCCCCACCAGCCTCGGGAGACCTTCGAAGAGGGGGCGCTCGAGGAGCTGAGGGATTCGATCCGCAACCACGGCGTCCTTCAGCCTGTCGTCGTCCGGCGAGCTGAATCGGGCTTCGAGCTGATCGCGGGGGAGCGGCGGTGGAGGGCTTCGAAGCTGGCGGGGCTTGAGCGCATTCCGGCGGTCATCAAGGAAGACGTTAGCGACGACCAGCTCCTGGAGCTGGCCCTCGTCGAGAACGTCCAGCGCAGGGATCTGGACGTCCTCGAGAAGGCCAAGGGCTATCGCAACCTGATGGATCAGCTCGGCCTCACGCAGAGCGCCGTCGCGGAGAAGGTCGGCATCCAGCGCTCGACGGTGGCCAACCATCTTCGCCTGCTCGAGCTCCCCGAGGACGCCCAGAACGCCCTCGGGGCCGGACTGATCTCGATGGGGCATGCTCGCGCCCTGCTCGGGCTCAAGGATCCGGAGGCGATCGGCAAGGCTCTCTCTCGGATCGTCCGCAAGGGGCTCTCGGTTCGACAGATCGAGGAGCACGTGCAGCAGATTCAGGATGCCCAGGGCCGTCGCACGGACCCTCGGAAAGGGCGCTCCAAGGACACCGAGGGGTCGACGGCGGAAGCCGACGAAGGAGGGCAGCAGGAGCCGTGGGTCGTCGACCTCCAGCGCCAGATGCAGATCCACCTCGGGACCCGGGTGCGGGTCCAGAATCGTGAGGGCTACAAGGGGCGGATCTCGATCGAGTACTACGGACGTGAGGACCTCGACCGATTGATCGCCATCCTCGCCCCTCGCGAAGAGCTCTAGGCGAGCCGAGGTTCAGCTCAGGGTGGTTCCCCACGAAAGGCGCCGGGGGGGTGTTCCACGTGGAACACCCCCCCGGCGCTTGCTTCCTGTGCCCTCTGGCTCGTGCCAGGCCGTCCTGTTCCTGCTCAAGCCCCCGGCGTTACAGTCATCGACTGGATGACGACGGGATCGGAAGGCCGCTGTCCGGAGGGGTCCGCCGGCAGGGCGGCGATCTCCTGGGCAACCTCCAGGCCCTCGACGACTTTGCCGAAGACGACGTTCTGGTCGTTGCGGTAGTGGACGTCCTGGACCGTGATGGCGAAGAGGCTGCCGTTCGAGCCCTCGTCCGTGGCGAGCTTGTTCATGGAGAGGTAGCCCGCGAAGTGAAACAGCCCGGTCTCCTCGGTCTCCACGCTGTGCTCGATTCCCTGCTTGCCCCACTCCAGGGGGTCGGAGCCCTCTTCCTTTGTCAACGGGTCGCCGGTCTCCAGCATCTGTCCGAATGCCGTCCGGTGGATCTTGATCCCGTTGTAGAAGCCGTCCTGGGCCAGCTGGATCAGGTTCTCGCTGTGCTTCGGAGCCAGGTCCTGATAGAGGGCGACCACGATGTCCCCGTAGTCGGTCTGAATCGTGACGGTCGGCGAGCCGGGAGGGGGAGCGGGATTGTCGAACAGCTGGGGCTGAGTCGAGCGCCACTCGGCCTCCGCGTTGAAGACCTTGCTCAGGTGCTCGATCGCGCTCAAAGGAGTGGCAGAGTCCCCACGGGTCCGCTTGTCACGGACGAGGGGGTGCTCCGGATAGCGCTCCTTGATCTCGAGCAAAACGGCGACGGCAGCGTCGTACTCGCCTTGCTCCCGCAGCCCTCTAGCCTTCAGGAATAGGGCCCAGGGGGCGGCAATCGTCCCTTCGAGCTCCGAGGAGAGGCCGTCGATGAGGTCAGGATCGCCGATGAGCTCGCCGCCTCCCGACTCCTCGACCGCGGACATAAGGCGCGTCCAGCTCGCGTCGACGACCTCGGCCGCCTGGCGACTCTGCCACTGCTGATAGAGGATGAAGCCCGAGACCATCACCGCGACGATCGCACCCTTGACCCAGTGCTTCTCGACGAAGGTGGCGAGGCCAGACTTCTCTTCGTGAAGGGCGACGGTGACCTCGGTCGGTGCCTTGTGCTTGGCCATGGCGGCTAAATGAGTCTTAACTGGCGCCTATATGTGCGCCATGTGGGTTTTTCCTGCCAATCGCGGCCCGCGCACTCTGGCGAGGAGGCCGTTCTGAGCTGCGGGAGTCCGGCGGGTGGCGCTCCGATCATGACCCACGGCAGATCGCCGAAGTCCTCTCGGAGGATCGAGGCCCACCCCGGGCGGCGAGCATTATAGGGACGTCCGGGCGTCTGCAAGCCCTCGTCCCGACTCACCCGAGTCGTCGCCCTTTTCCCGGTGCGGTTCTATCCTGTGCGCCCCCTTCGCGAGGATGCGACGGATCGGCAGGAAAGAGGGCCGATCAGCGCGATCGCCGTACTCCCTGCGCTCCCCACGAGTCCGCTGCCTCGGCGCGCGGAGCGCAGCCCCCGATTCTCCGTCATGCGTAGCCTCCTGCTTTCGGCCCTGGCCCTACTCGTTCTCGCTCTTCCGACGCTCTCGGCGGCGGCCTCCACCCCGTCGGCTCCGTCCCTCGCTTCGCAACCGAGCGCGTCGCAACAAGCCCGCTCGATCGAGCGCTCCGAGGACAAGGCGGAGTACGAGAAGCGGCGCGCCGCGGCCGGCGACGACGTCGAGAAGCTCTGGGATCTCTACCTCTGGTGCGATGCCTACGAGATGGACAAGGAGGGACGCTCCTGTCTGCGGGCCATCTTGAAGGAGGACTCGAACCACCGAGGTGCGCACGAAGCGCTGGGTCACATCGAGTACGACGGCCAGTGGTTCACGAGCAAGCGCAAGCTCGAGAAGTACAAGGAGGAAGAGGAGGAGCGCCGGGCGAAGGAACAGGGCCTTGTGCGCTACGAAGGTGAGTGGGTCCCGGCGGAGCACGTGCCTTACCTCGAACGAGGCCTCGTTCAGGACGCCGACGGCAACTGGGTCGACGCCGAGACGCTCCAGAGACTCAAAGAAGGCTGGGTGCGCCAAGACCTCGTGTGGATCCACCCCGACGAGAAGTCCAAGGTCGAGGAAGGCTTGTGGAAGTGCGGCGAGGAGTGGAAGAGCCTCGAGGAAGCCAACCGCTACCACGCGTCTTTCGAGAGGATGTGGGTCATCCCCAGCGCGGAGTTTCGGCTGCACACGACCTGCGATCGCGCCGTCGCCCTCGAAGCCCTCGACCACATGTCGCGCGTCGTGCGCGACATCGAGCATGCCCACGGGAGCTTGCCGCCCTTGCCCGTGGACGTCGCCCTCTTGCGCAACGAGCAACAGTACAACGAGTTCGCTGGCGGCGGCGAGGGGCGCCGCGCGACGGAGCTCACCGGACTCTCCTCGCTCCACTACGCCTACTTCGCGGACTACTGGTTCGACGAGGAGAACGCCGGCTTCATCCATGCCGGCGTCGGCTTCTGGGACGCCTCGACCCAGGCCGGAAAGAACTGGGGCATCCACTCTTCCCGACACGCCGCGGCCCAGTCCCTGCTCGATGCCCTCGACCCCTCACCGGAAGCCCTGGCCGGGCTCGCGAAGAAGGGCCTCGAGGGCTACGAGCCCGAGAGCTTCTGGCAAGAGAAGCGCTTCCCGATCTGGTATCGCTACGGCATGGCCAGCTACGCCGAGCGCTACTTCACCGACCAGTACGCCGCTACCGACGGCAACCCCTTCTGGGCCCGGGACTGGTCGATCGAGATGCTGCGGCGCCGGGGCGGCCCGAGGCCCTTCGACGAGATCTTCGAGGCGGAGCTGTCCGCGGAGCGTTACGAGGACTCGGCCAAGCTCCTGAACGAATTCGGTCTGATCGTCTCCTTCGTCGCCGATGGGGAGTGTGCCCCGGTCCAGACCGCCGTCGAGGCTCTCCGAACGGCGCTCGAGGAAAATGACGCCAAGGCCCTCCCGAAAGCCTTTCGGAGGCTCGAAGAGGCCATCGCGTCCAACGAGGAGGCCCTGCGCGAGTTCTCCGGCCTCTAGACCTGGATCCGAGACCCGACCGAACTACGCACCGAGCCGCGACGACACGATCAGGGCCCCCGCAGGAATCGAGCAGGGCCCCTACCCACCCATAGCAGGCAGCTCCGACCACCCATGCACATCAGCTCCCTCCTCCCCGCCCTGCTCACGAGCCTCGGTGGAGGCCACGCGGACCTCCACCCGGCCAACACGAACCTCTACATCGAGGTGCCGGCGATCCGCTCCCTGACGGCGGCCTACGAGGCGGCGCCCCTGGCGCAGTTCTTCCGGGACGAGGAGGTGCGCGAGTTCGCCGCGAAGCTGACGGGTCTGGAGGGCGAGACGATCTCCTTCACCACGCTGCTCGAGGCGCTCGTCGACGAGCTGCGCACCGAGCTGCCCCCCGCGGGCGTGCAGGTCATCGACCTCGTCCCCCAGGTCGAGCACTTGTCGGTGTCCCTCAGCGGGATCGAGCTCGAGGGCCTGGCCGACCACATCCTCGAGGCCGAAGGGGATTGGTCCGACGACCTGCGCGAGCGGGTTGGCCGAGTCCGCCTGCAGGTCGTGATGGACTTCTCGAGCGCCGAAGCGGCCCAGAGCTCGGTCGAGCTGCTGCGCAGCCCGTTCGAGGACGAGTCCTCCCAGGCCGAGAACGTGACGGTCGTCGAGACCCAGCTCGAGTTCCGCGGCCAGATGCTCGACTGGACCTACGTTCGAGCCGTCGATGACGACATGGAATTCGGCTTCTGGTTCGCGAGCGAAGGCGCGCGCCTGATCGTCGGCTCGGGTCTCTTGACCACGCTGGAGGGCCTCTTCCCCGACGGGAATTCGCTCGCCGAGAGTCAGGCCTTCGTCCAGAGCTTCGCGCACCTCGAGAACGAAGCCGGCCAACAGGTGCTCGAGGCCTACACCAGCCTGCACGGCCTGGACGAGTTCCCGAGGATCCTCGCCCTCGCCCCCGACGTGAGCCCGAACCTCGTCGGGCTGGCGGAGAGCGTGACCGAGTTCCTCGTGCCGCTCGGCGCCGTCCAGGCCGCGAGCCAGGTGCGCCTGGTCGGCAGCCGTTTCGTCACGGAGTCCTTCGAACGCGACTTCTCGTCGGACGACAGCCCCAGGATCTCGAGCGACGAGCCGGTCACACGCCAGACCTTCGCGAAGGCTCCCGCCGACGCCGTCAGCGTGTGGGCGACGCACCTCGACAAGCAAGGCATCAAGACCCTCTTCCTCGACTGGCTGGCTGGCTTCAGTGGGAGCGAGCCGGAGGAGCTCCTCGCCAACCTGGAAGAGCAGTACGGATTTCGCCCGGACCGCGACTTGATCGACTCCCTCGGCGGCGAGCTCGTCTTCTACAACCTGCCGTTCAGCGGCATCGGCATGCCGAAGATGTACCTGGCCCTGGAGCTCGACGACCCCGAGGCCTTCGCGCGCGGCCTGGAGGGCCTGGGCGAATACCTGACCGCCGTGGGGGAGGGCAAGGTCGACTTCGAGTCGCGACCCTACCGCAAGCACCCCTTCGCGAGCTTCTCGCCCGGCCAGGACCTCGACGAGCTGGTCGACGGCGCCGACATGTCCTTCGCCCCCGCCTTCCTCTCCCTCGCCGTCGGCGTCGGCGTGCTGGAGGATCGCGCCGTCCTCTCGCTCTCGAGCATGTACACCAAGCGCGAGATGAAGCGCCTGCTCAAGGCGGACGACGAGGACCGCCACGCCATCCTGACGTCGAGCGAGGAGCTCCCGGCCGGGTTGACGAGCTACGGCACGACCGACTACGCCGAGATCCTGGCCGGGCTCTACGACTCGGTGCGCGGCTTCCTACCCCTCATCTCCCAGGGCGGCGGGGTGGAGCTGCCCTTCGCGATCGAGGACATGCCCGACAGCTCGATCTTCGCCAAGTATTTCGAGCCGACCCGCTACTGGACGCGCCGGGTCGAGGGAGGGCGGACCACCTACAACGAGTCCTCCTTCGGACCGGAGGTCGGGCTCATGATCGGCGCCGGTGTCGGCGTCGCCGTGACGTCCTTCGCGCGCGCCATGGAGTCCGAGTTCGAGCCCGCCCCGCCCCAGCCGGTCGATCCGGGGGACCCCGGTGCAGGAGACCCCGCCGCCGACACCCGCGAGCGGATGCGCAAGCTCGACGTCTCGCTGGTCGTCTACCGCAGCGACGTCGGCCGCTACCCAGTCACCCTGGCGGACATGAAGGCGCCCACGCCAAACTTCCCCAACGGCATCCTCGAGGGTGAGGAGCTGCCGTCGGACGGCTGGGGCCACTCCTTCCGCTACGACGTGGACGCCACAGGCGAAAGCTATCGCCTGTGGTCGGTCGGCCCGAACGGGGCGGACGACGATGGCGGCGGGGACGACCTGGTCCTGAAGGAGTAGCCCGGAGGGAGTCGCGCCCGAGGAGTGGGGGTCGGACGGACCCGCTCCCTACAATCGGGAGCGCCCTGACCCGATGGCCTCCACCTCGACCCTGCCCCTGCGCGCGCGCCTGCGTCGCAACAAGCTCCTGCGCCGTGCCCGCCGCGCCTCGGGGCGTTGGTTCATGCGCATCGTGGGGCGGACGCTCCTGCGCCTGAACGCCTCGACCTGGCGCGTGACGATCGAGAACGAGGAGCGCCTGGTGGATGCCAAGGGCGAGGGCGGGGGGCACTTCATGGCCCTCTGGCACGGCAAGATGCTCATGGGCGTCACTCACTACCGAGGCCGCGGCTACACGGTGCTCGTGTCGCAGAGCGGGGACGGCGAGATCTCCATGGAGATGCTCCGGAGCTTCGGCTACGACGTGATCCGCGGCTCGTCGAGCCGTGGCGGCGCCCGCGCCCTGCGCACGATGCTCGAGGCCCTGCGCCGCGGCGAGGTCCTGGTCATCACGCCCGACGGGCCCCGCGGTCCGATGCACTCGATGAACCCCGGACTGGCCTGGATGTCGCGGGCGACGGGCTACGGCGTGGTGCCCGTCGGATTCGCCAGCGACCGCTGTTGGCGCGCCCCGAGCTGGGACCGGATGATGATCCCCAAACCCTGGGCGCGCGTGGCCTTCCACTACGGCGCCCCGGTCTTCGTTGCGCGCGACGCGGGGGAGGAAGAGCAGGGCCGAGCGACCGAGGCGATCCGCGAGGGCTTGCTCGCCGCCGAGCGCGCGGCCGCAGCCGCCATCGGGCCGGAGGGCCGGACGTGATCCGCATCGGCCCCGCCGGTTGGTCCTACGCCGACTGGGAGGGGGTCGTGTATCCGCGGCCCAAGCCACGCCAGTTCCATGCTCTGGCGTATCTCGCCGACTACTTCGACTGCATCGAGGTCAACAGCAGCTTTTACGCGATGCCGCGCGCGGAGCACGCCCGGCGCTGGGTCGAGCTCGTCGAGGATCGCCCGGACTTCCGCTTCCTGAGCAAGCTCAACGGCGCTTTCACCCACGGCCCCGGGCTCGACGAGCGCGCGCACGCGGCCGCCGTGGGCGCCTTCCGCGCGGGGATCGAGCCCCTCGCGACGAGCGGCAAGCTGGCGGCCCTCTTGATCCAGTTCCCGGTCACCTTCCGCGCGGGCGCGGCCCAGGTCGAGCGTCTCGAGCGGCTCTTCGATGCCTTCTCCTCCTACCCGCTCGCTCTCGAGTTGCGTCACGCGAGCTGGTTCGAGGAGGAGCACTACGCCTCCCTACGAGCGCGAAAGGTGAGCCTCTTGCACATCGACCTGCCCGCGGCGCGCGACCACCCCCCCGAGGACGTGCCCGCCACGGGGCCGCTCGAGTACCTGCGCCTCCACGGCCGCAACCGAGCGACCTGGTTCGCGAGTGGCGTCGGCCGCGACGCGCGCTACGACTACCTCTATGCACCCGACGAGCTCGATCAACTCGTCGCGCGCGCCAAGCGGCTGGCCGGCCGCAGCGACGAGGTCTACGTCGTCACGAACAACCACTTCGAGGGGCAGGCCATCGCCAACGGCCTCGAGCTTCGGGCCGCGCTCGACGCCGGGCCCGTCGCCGTTCCCGAGCCCCTGCTCGAGCGCTTCCCGCACCTGGCCCGGATCGCCAAGCCGCACGGGCAGCAGCGCATGTTTTGAAGGCTGGGCCTGAAGGCAGGGCCCGAATGCCGGCCCCCGAAGACCGAGTCTAGAGACGGAAGCTCAAGGCGAGGAGCCCCGCTTGACCCTCGGTGTGATTGAAGGCGTTGAACTCCTGGTAGACGCGCACCTCCGCGTGCCCGCCCCAGTCGGGGAGCTCGTAGCGCGCTCCCAGCCCCAGGGCGGCGACGCCGTAGAAACCGATCTCGACGTTCGCGTCGGCGCCCTTGTCCCGGGAGGTCTGCCACACCCCGTAGCCGACGAGCCCCGCGTTCCAGCGGTCGTTCAGGTGCTTGCCGAAGGACCAGTCGATCACGATGTCGTCCCCGGGCCGCAGGTCGAGGCCGTCGACTTTCGAGTGCTGACCCCAGCGCGTCATCGTCGAGAGATGCCAGCGACGCTCCTTGTACGGGTAGTAGGTGAAGCCGAACGCGAGCTCGAAGGTCTGGAATCCCTTGCCGCTGCTGTTGAGGTTTCCGGCCTCGAAGTCGCCCGTGTCGAACCAGTAGCCGGCCTTGAGGGTCGCCCAACCGGTCTCGCCCGGCCAGTGGAGGGAGAAGGGCTCGATGTAGGTGTCGAGCAACTTGAAGCCCCGGTTGCCGGCGTCGAGGGAGCGCGCATTCGGCGCTCCGTTGCCCAAACCCAGGACCCCCTTCATCGCGTAGTCGCCGCCGAAGATCTTCCAGGGCGAGCCCCAGACGATGCTGAAGTGATTCGAAGCGTGGCGCACGCTTCCGCCGCTACCCGTCTCGTTGCCGTCGCGGTCGCGTTCGATCTCGGAGTTGTAGAGGTACAGCAGGTTCTCGTAGCTCACGCCGCGCGGCGGCTTGAGGGAGCTCTCGAAGCCGGTCGAGCCCGGGATGGCGTGCCCCGTGTAGAGCGGCCCATCGACCTGCGCGTTGGCGCCCGCCGTCATGACGGAGGCGGCGGCGAGGAAGGCCGCGAGGCGCAGGTGTCGGGGGGCGAACATCATCACGAGCGTCTGGGGAGTGGCTCACCGCGCGCTGGCGGTGGGGGAGATCCTAGCCGGGAACGGCCGGACACGACCAACGCCGATCGCGGCTCCAGGTCTCGCTGTCGGCCGCGGAAGCCCCCCGACGAGAGCGGTCTTTGCCCCTGCGGCCCGATTCCAGAACCCGCTTCAGGGGCCGAGCTCCGCTGAGCCCCCTCCGGGCGTCGCGGGCCCCCGCCGCCAGGCCAAGGCGCCCTCGAGGGCGACCCACAGGGTCAGGACGCCGATCACGGCGCCCACGGCCGTAACGAGCCACTTCCCGGCGACGAGGTCGCGCTGCACCTGCACGATCATGGCGCAGATCGTGATCCCCATCACGATCACCGCGGGCAGGGCATAGGCGCGCGAGCGCCGCCCGAGGCCTCGCAGGTAGAGGGCCGTGATCAGGAGCGTGAAGGCCGCCAGAACCTGGTTCGTCGCTCCGAAGACCGGCCACAGGCTCTTCGCGCCCTGGTCGTAGTCCGCGTAGATCAGGACCAGCACCGAACCCGCGGCGACCGCGCCGCCGACCCAGCGGTTCTGGAGCGGCCGCACGCGGTAGATGCCGCCGAGCTCCGCGAGGACCATGCGCTGGATGCGCAGGGCCGTGTCCAGGCTCGTGGCGGCGAAGGAGATGACGAGCACGGCCACGACGGTCATCCCGACTTCGCTCGGGATCCCGAGCGAGGCGAGGAAGCTCGCCGCCCCCTGCACGAAGGCCATCAAGGCCTCCCCGACCTGTGGCAAGGGGAGGAGGCCGTCCGCGGCCCCCGCTTGGACGCGGCTCTCCAGGAAGCCCCAGGCGTGTGTGTGTTCCGCGCCGGCCCACAGACCGCAAGCCACGGCGAGGGTCGCGAGGATGGCGAGGGCCGCCTCGCAGAGCATCGCGCCGTAGCCGATCGGTCGCGCGTCGGGCGCGCGGCCGAGTTGCTTGCTGGTCGTTCCCGAGGACACGAGGCCGTGGAAGCCCGAGATCGCGCCGCAGGCGATCGTGACGAAGAGCAAGGGGAAGATCGCGGGGAGAGCGCTGAGCTCGCCCACAGGCGGCGCGGCGAACTCCGGCGCGAGCAAGAAGAAGCCGGCGTAGAGGGCCACGAGCCCCACGAGGAGCTGGTGGCTGTTGATCAGGTCCCGGGGCTGCAGCAGGAACCAGACCGGCAGGCTGCTCGCGACGTAGGCGTAGAGCATGAGCGCGACCAGCCAGAAGTCCTTCGACGCCAAGAGCGATCCCTCCGCCGGCACCCACAGGCTCCCCGTCGCCGTCCCGAAGATCATCCCGTAGAGCAGGAGGAGGGCCGCGATCGACGGCAGGAGCAGGGAGCGACCGCGCTTGTAACCCCACCAGCCGATCGCCATCGCGACCGGGATCTCGAGGTTGACCGGCAGGACGCTGGCGGGGAAGCGCGTGAAGAGCCCCGCGATGGCGAAGGCGAAGACCGCGCCCACCAGCCAGATCAGGAAGAAGATGACCAGCAGGAACAGCACTCGCGAGCGCGGCCCGATGAAGCGCGCCGCGAGGTTGCCGATCGTGTTCCCGCGATGCCGGATCGAGAGCACGAGCGCGCCGAAGTCGTGGGCGGCTCCCATGAAGACCACGCCGAACACGACCCAGAGCAAGGCCGGCACCCAGCCCCAGACGATCGCCATGGCCGGCCCGAGGATCGGCGCGGCGCCGGCGATGGAGGAGAAGTGGTGTCCCCAGAGCACCTCGGCCTTGGTCGGCACGAAGTCGACCCCGTCCTCCTGCTCGACGGCGGGGACGGGTTCCTCGGGGGAGAGGCGGAAGAGCGAGCCCGCGAGGTAGCGCGAGTAGAAGCGGTACCCCAGGGCGAGGGACGCGTGGCAGGCGAGGGCGACGAGGGTGGCGGTCATCGAGGGGCTCGCGCTGCGCGCCGCTCCGCGGAGGACCTCAACGCGAGCCGGCGCTGGTCAGGCTCTCGACGAGGTCCATCTTGGAGATGATCCCGAGGACCTGGTTCTCGTCGTCGACGACGATGCCCACCTCGCCCTTCGCGAAGCACTCGAGGAGCTTGCCGGCCTCGTCGTCCTTGTGGAGGGTGTGCGCCGAGCGGAACATCACTTCCGCCACGGCGGAGGCGAGGGAGGCGTGGCCCTCCACGATGCGCGCCAGGAGGTCGGACTCGGTGACGATGCCCACGAGGCGGCCGTCGTCGATGACCGGCATCTGGCTGATGCCGAACTCCTTCATTCGCATGACCGAGTCGGAGACCGTGTCCGAGCTCGTGGCCGAGATGAGCTCGCGCTGCGGGATCTTGAGCAGCACGTCCCCGATGGAGCCCGACTCCCAGCCCCCCTCGGTGAAGCCGTGCGCCTTCATCCACTGGTCATCCATGAACTTGGTCATGTAGTTGCGCACCGAGTCCGGCAGGAGGGTCACGATGCGCTTGCCGGGGCCGACGCGCTTGGCGAGCTCGGTGCAGGCCCACATGGCCGCCCCCGAGCTCCCGCCGCATAGCAGGCCTTCTTGGCGGATCAGGCGTCGGGCCATCAGGAAGGACTCGCGGTCCTCGGACTTGATCCACTCGTCGATCAGCTCGCGGTCGAGGACGTCGGGGATGAAGTCGTAGCCGATGCCCTCGACGGAGTAAGAGGAGACCTCGCCCGGGCCGGCGAGGATCGAGCCGACCGGGTCGACGCCGACGATCTTCACGTCCGGCTTCTGTTCCTTGATGGCCTTCGCCACCCCGGTGATCGTGCCGCCGGTGCCGGCGGTCATGACGCAGTAGTCGAGCTGACCGTCGGTCTGCTCCAGGATCTCGCGCCCGGTGCCCTCGTAGTGCGCCTGCGGGTTGTCGCGGTTGCCGTACTGGTCGAGGATGTGCGAGCTCGGGAGGATCTCCTTCAGCTGCTCCGCCACCGAGATGTGGCTCTCGGGGGCGTCGAAGGCGGCCTCGGTAGGCGTGCGGATGATCTCGGCGCCGAGGGCCTCCAGGGTGACCTGCTTCTCCTGGCTCATCTTCTCCGGCATCGTGATGATCATCCGATAGCCGTGCACGGCCGCGGCCATGGCCATGCCGATGCCCGTGTTGCCGCTCGTGGGCTCGATCAGCGTGTCGCCCTTCTGGATCCGTCCGGCGGCCTGGGCCTCCTCGACCATGCGGCGGCCGATGCGGTCCTTGACCGAGCCCCCGGGGTTCAAGAACTCGCACTTGGCGAGGAACTCGCAGCCCGTCGAGCGGCCGATGCGGCGGATGCGGACCATCGGCGTGTTGCCGACGGCCTCGAGGATGGAGTCGTAGATCTTTCCCACGGTTCGCTCGGAGGGTTCAGGTGGCGGAGTCCGCGATTGTATTCCGCGGGGCCTTTCGGTGGCCAAGGCGAATCTCGGGCCCCAAGCCGCTCTCGCGCCCAGCGTCGATCTGATTGACTCGATCTGACAGAATCGCCCCATGAGCCAGGAGACGGTCGTCGTCCGCGTCGCCCCCGAGGAGCAGCGGGCCCTGCGCGAGCGCCTCGGCGCGGGTCAGTTCGACTTCCGCCGCGTGCCCCACGCGCGCTTCAGCGTCAAGGGCGAGGGCGTGGTCGCGACCCTCTACAACTCCGGCAAGCTCGTCGTGCAAGGGGCCGACCCGGGCCACTTCCTGGCCCGCTACGGCCTCGCCTCCGGCGTGCCGGCACCTGCCGCACCCAAGGCCGAGGCCTCCGCGGCCGCGCCTGTCGGCGACCGCACCACGGTCGGGAGCGACGAGACCGGCAAGGGCGACTACTTCGGCCCCCTCGTCGTCTGCGCCGTCCGCCTCGAGCCCGAACAGGCCCGAGCCTTGCGCGACGCGGGCGTGATGGACAGCAAGCGCCTGACCGACCCCCGGGCCTTGCGGCTGGGCGCCATGCTGCGCGAGGAGACGACCCACGCCCTCGAGGTGCTCTCGCCGCCCGACTACAACCGCGAGTGGCAGGAGCTCGGCCTGCACAGCCTCCTCTCCCGTCAGCACGCCGCCGCGATCCGCGCCGTCGCGCGTGCCGGGGATCGCGTCGTGATCGACCAGTTCGCCAAGCGCGACGAGATCGGTCCGGCCCTCGCCGACCTCGAGCTCGACATCGAGCAGCGCCCGCGGGCGGAGTCGGAGGTGGCCGTCGCCGCCGCCAGCATCCTCGCCCGCGCCGAATTCCTCAACTGCCTGCGCGAGCTCGGTGAGGAGTACGGCGTCCCGCTGCACAAGGGCGCCGGGGCCCCGGTCGACGCGGCGGGCGCGGCCTTTGCCCGGAACCACGGCATGGACAAGCTCGCCGAGGTCGCCAAGCTCCACTTCAAGAACACGGACAAGGTGCGCGCGCGCCTCGGGCGGCGCTAGCGAGGCCGTGCGCTTCGAACGCTACGACGGCGCGGGGAACCGCTTCCTCCTGGTCGCGGACCTGCCGAGCGGGTCGGGGGCGGCCGAGCTGGCTCGCCTCGCCTGCGCCCGCCCGAGCTTCGACGGCTCGCGCGCCGACGGCCTGCTCTTCCTCTCGCGCGATGAGGACGGCGCGCGCCGCCTCGTCGTCCACAATGCCGACGGCGGCCGACCCGAGGCCTGCGGCAACGGCCTGCGCTGCGCCGCGTGGCATCTCTTGCGCGAGGGCGCGGAGACGCGCGTCCTGCTCCGCATGGACGTCGGCGAGCGCCGGGCTCGGCTCCTCGCGCGGGATGGCGCCCGCGCTGAGTTGCGCGCGAGCATGGGGCGCGCCGACGTCAGCGAGCTGACGCTTGGGCTTCCACCGGTCCCGGGCCTCCAGCGCGCCCATCGCGTGTCGGTCGGCAACCCCCATTGCGTGCTGCGCGTCGGGGACGAGCGCCTCGTCGACGTCGACGGGCTGGGGCGTGAGCTGCAAGCCCACCCCGACTACCCCGACGGCGTCAACGTCGGCTTCCTGGCGCGGCGCGGTGGGGCCTGGCGGTTGCGCGTCTTCGAGCGCGGCGTCGGGGAGACGGAGGCTTGCGGCACGGGCGCCTGCGCCGCGGTCGCCACGCTGCGCGAAGAGGGCGCGATCGCCGAGCGCGAGGTGTCCGTGCAGATGGCCGGCGGATGCCTGCGCGTGCTGCCCGCGGCGGACGGGGAGCTCGAGCTCGCCGGCACGGCGACCCGCCACGCACCCTGCGAGCTCGAGCTCGGACAAGGGGTACGCTAGCCCCTCGATGGGCTTCCTGCTCCCGATCCTCCTCGCGGTCGCCAGCCTGCTCCTGCACGAGACGGGGGACGCCGCGGGCCCGGACTATCCCTGGGCCCTGATCCTCCTGGGGCTGGTGCCGATCCTCGCCGCGCGGCTGAGGCGGCGCCTCTCCCTGGCGGGCTCTTTCGGCACCGCCCGGCGCTTGGCGCGCCTCGAGCGTTACCTGCCCGCCGTCCTGCAGGCCCTCGCGATCGAGCCCCTGGGCTGGATGCGCAGCCTCGAGGGCTGGTTCGAGGTCGAGCTCTCCCTCCTGATGTGGCCGCGGCCGGAGCTCCTGCTCGCCCTCCTGCCTTTCGTCCTCTACAGCGGGATCTCGATCGAAGTCGAGGCGCGCGGCGACGGCCCCAGCGGCTTGCGGCGCGAGCTGCGCGCCTTCCAGGGTCGTCTCTTCGCCGCCGGGATGGCGCCGATCGCGCTCTACCTCGCGCTGGCCGGGGCCCTCGGTCGCTGGGACCTCCTGCGCATCGGGGTCGAGGAGGTGTCCCTCTGGAGCCTCGCCTTCACGGTGTCGCTCGCGACCGTCTTCGTCTTCGCCTTGCCCTTCTTCCTGCAGCGGATCTGGGCCACCGAGCCCCTGGGCCCCTCGCCGGAGCTCGAGCTGCTCCAGCGCGTGGCCGACCTCGCACGCTTCCGTTGCCGGGAGTTGCTCGTCTGGAGAACCGGGGGGCTCGTCTCCAATGCCGCCATCGTCGGCCTCGTGCCCTCGACGCGCCGGGTGTTCATCACCGACGGCCTCCTGAGCCAGATGGGGCCGCGGCAGCTCGCGGCCGTCTTCGCCCACGAGATCGGCCACGCCAAGCGGCACCACGTGGCCCTCTTGCTCGTCTCCGCCCTCGCGTGGCTGGCGCTCGTGGACGGCCTCCTCGTGGCGCTCGCGCTCGAGCAGCCGGCCCTCGAGCTGGCGTTCTTCGGCGCCGGTCTGGTCTCGTGGCTGCTCGTGTTCGGCTGGATCTCCCGCCGCGTCGAGCTCGAGGCGGATCTCTATTGCCTGCGCTTGCTCCGGGACGGGATCGGGATCACGAGCGCCCTGCAAGCGGTCGGCCCGACCGGGCACGACCGCGCGGGCTGGCGCCACTTCAGTACGCGGCGGAGGATCGAGTTCCTGGCGCGCGCCGCCGCCGATCCGGGTGTCGGTCGTCGATTGCGAAGGCGGCTCCTGACGGTAGGGGGCGCCAGCCTGGCCGTCCTCTTGGCGGTCGGGACCTGGCGCCTGGCCGGCTTCGTGCAGGACTACCCCCTCGAGCGGGCGCGCGTGGACCTGCGCCTGGGGCGCCTCGGAGAGGCGGCAGAGCGCCTCGCCGCCTGGGAGGGGCCTGACCCCGACGGGGAACTCCGGAGCCTGCGGACCTGGCTGGAGGAGGCCCTGGCGAGCGGCTGGGCGCCGGCCCCGAGCCGGGCCGAGGCCCGCCAGCGCTGCGCGGCCCGCGCCCGGGCCGCCCTGGAGGCCGGCGAGCTCGAGGAGGCGCTGGGATGGCTGACCCTCGCAGCCCTCACCGGGGACCGGCCCGCCGGGCGCGCGGCGCGGGTCCTGGAGGGGCGTCTGGAGGACCCTCCGCGCCTGGGGGAGGCGGAGGGGGATCTGGGCCCCTGGGCGGGTCCGTTGCAGGCCGTCCCCAGCAGCGCCGGAGCCTCCCACTAGCCGGCTCTCGCGGGGGTCTCAGACGCGACGAGGTCGCCAGCAGACCCCCTATATAAATGTAGGCCCCCCGTTGAGGGCGCCGGCCGCGCCGGTGATAATGCCCCCCCGACGGCTGCCGTGGCGGCCGAGCATCCTCCCCCGCGCCCTCCCCTCCGAGTCGATGCCCGCCCACCGCGTTCACTGGTCCTGGTCGTCTAGCGCACGCCAGGACCCCATCGAGGCCGCCCGCGGGCTGGAGGAGCGCTTGCGGGAGTGCGCCCAAGACCGCGCCGCCAGCGCCCGCCAGGTGGCTCTCGAGGCCGCGGGCATCCTCGTTGCCTGGCTCGGTGAGCGCCCCCGGGCATGGGGCGAGGGCGACGAGGGTCGCGCCCGCGCGGCGATCGAGCTGGAGACCGGCTGGGCCGCTTGGGCCCAGGATCAGGCCTGGCGCGGGCCCTGCGCCCAGCTGCTGGACGACTTGCGCCGGACCTTCCACGGTTGCGACTGGCGCCGGTCGGGCGGCTTGCGCGAGGCCCTGGAGCAAGAGCTCGAGGCCTGGCCACAGCTCGGGGAGCGCCTGGCGGACCCCGCCGAGCTCGTGCCCCATGCCCTGCGCCGTCTGGAGCGGGGCCAGACCCTCTTGCTCTACGCTCCCTCCGAAGCCGTCGTCGCGGCCCTCGGCGCGGCCCAGCGCGCGGGGCTCGACCCCGAGCTGCTCCTCGCCCAGGGCGCCCCCGATCAGAGCGGTCCGCGCGCCGCGCGGGAGCTGGCCGCCTGCGGGCTGCGCGTGCGGCTGGCCTGGGACGCCGCGGTCCTCGGCGCCGTCGCCGACGTCGACCAGGTCTGGCTCGAGACCGAGGCGCTGGCCCCCGACGTCTTCGCCGGACTCGTCGGCACGTCGCTCCTCGCGGGCGAGGCCCACCGACACGAGGTCCCGGTGCACGTGCTCTGCACCTCGGACGCCCTGCTTCCCGCCGGCGCCGCGCTGCTGCCCGCCTGGGGCGCGGAGGAGCGCTGGAACCTGTGGAGCCAGGGCCCCCGGTCGGTGCGCGTCGAGAGCCAGCCCTTCGAGCTGGCCTCGGTCGACACGGTCGACCTCTGGATCACCGAGGCCGGGCCCGAGACCCTCCCCGGCCTCTGCACCCGCCGCCTGCGCACGCGCGCCGCGGCTCCCTGTGACGAAGGCGCCGCGCGGAGTCGCGCCGCGCACCGACCGACCACGCTGAGCGAAGCGGATGACTGATCAGGACGAGAACGTCGCCCTCCCCTCGGGCGGCAACATCACGACGCGCTCCATCGTCTCCGAGATGAAGGAGTCGTACCTCACGTACGCACTCAGCGTCATCAAGGCCCGGGCGCTGCCGGACGTGCGCGACGGCTTGAAGCCCTCGCAGCGGCGGATCCTGGTCGCGATGAATGACCTGAACCTCGGGCCGCGCTCGAAGTACCGCAAGTGCGCCAAGGTGGCGGGCGACACCTCGGGTAACTACCACCCGCACGGCGAAGCCGTCGTCTACCCGACGCTCGTGCGCATGGCGCAGGACTTCTCCCTGCGCTACCCGCTCGTCGACGGGCAGGGCAACTTCGGCTCGATCGACGGCGACCCGCCGGCCGCCATGCGATACACGGAGGCGCGCATGGCCGGGACGGCAGTCGAGCTCCTGACGGACCTCGACAAGGACACCGTCGAGTACGAGTGGAACTACGACGAGACGCGCAAGCAGCCCACCGTCCTGCCCAGCCGCTTCCCGAACCTGCTCTGCAATGGTTCCGACGGAATCGCCGTCGGCATGGCCTGCTCGTTGCCGCCGCACAACCTGCGCGAGATCTGCCAGGCCATCAAGGCGGTGCTGGCGGACCCGGGGGTCTCGCTCGCCGAGCTGTGCTCGATCGTGCAAGGCCCGGACTTCCCCACGGGCGGGATCATCATGGGCCGCAGCGGCATCGCGCAGGCCTACACCACTGGGCGCGGGCACGTGCGTCTGCGTGGCCGCTACCACGTCGAGCCGAAGGGCAGCAAGGAGCAGATCGTCGTCACGGAGATCCCCTACCAGGTCAAGAAGACGACGATCATCGACAAGATCGTCGAGGTCGTGCGGGACGGCCGGATCACCGGGATCGCCGACGTGCGTGACGAGTCGGACCGTCAAGGGATGCGGCTGGTGGTCGAGCTCAAGCGTGGTGAGGACCCCCAGGTCGTCACCAACCAGCTCTTCAAGTTCACGTCGCTGCAGACGACCTACTCGATCATCAACCTGGCGATCGACAACGACAAGCCGCGCACCTTCGACTTGCGCGGCTTGCTCGATGCCTACGTCGACCACCGGCGTGAGGTCATCCGGCGCCGCACGAGCTTCTTGCTCGCCAAGGCGGAGGATCGCCGCCACATCGTCGAGGGGCTCCGGATCGCCGTCGACAACATCGACGAGGTCATCAAGATCATCCGCGCCAGCGCGAGCCGGGAGGATGCGAAGTCAGCCCTGTCTGACCGTTTCTCCCTGTCGGACCGCCAGTCCCAGGCGATCGTCGACATGCGCCTGGGGAGCCTCACGGGGCTCGAGCGCGAGAAGCTGGAGGAGGAGTACCAGAAGCTCCTGGAGGAGATCGCCGACCTCAAGGACATCCTCGAGCGCGACGAACGCGTCGTCGAGATGATCCGCGAGGACCTGGACGAGATCGAGGCCAAGCATGGTGACGAACGACGCACCGAGATCTCGAGCGAGGAGATCGACGGCGGCTTCGACATCGAGGAGCTGATCGCCGAGGACCTGATGGTCGTCACCTACAGTCGCGACGGCTACGTCAAGCGCACGGCGAGCGACACCTATCGCGCCCAGGGCCGGGGCGGCCGCGGCATCCGCGGGTCCGACTCCAAGGAAGGGGACGTGCTCAAGGCGATCTTCGTCGCGGGCACCCACGACACCCTCCTGTGCTTCTCGAACCTCGGCAAGGTCTACTGGCTCAAGGTCTACAACCTGCCCGAGGCCGGGCGCACCTCGAAGGGGCGCGCAATCACCAACCTGCTGAAGATGCAGGAAGGCGAGGAGATCACGAACATCCGGCGCGTCGTGGAGTTCGACAACGAGAGCCACGTCGTCTTCGCCACGCGCAAGGGCATCGTCAAGAAGACCGCCCTCGAGGCCTACTCGCGCCCGAAAAAGGGCGGGATCTGGGCCATCAAGCTGGAGGAGGACGACGCGGTCGTCGCCGTGGGCCTGGCCCGCCCCGCGGACACGATCCTGCTCTGCACGGCGGAGGGCCGCGCCATCCGCTTCGACGAGCAGGCCGCGCGGGCCATGGGGCGCACGGCGCGTGGCGTGCGCGGGATCAAGCTCAAGGAAGAGGACCAGGTCGTCGGCATGGTCGTCGCCACCGGCGAGGCCACGATCCTCACGGCGACCGCCAGGGGCTACGGCAAGCGAACGCCCCTCGAGGAGTATCCCGTGAAGGGCCGCGGCGGCCAGGGCGTCATCAACATCCGTTGCAGTGACCGGAACGGGAAGGTCGTCGGCGCCACGCTCTGCACCGAGGGGGACGACGCGATGTTCATCACCGAGTCCGGCATGATCGTGCGCACCGAGGTCGGCGCCATCAGCACGATGGGTCGCAACACCCAAGGGGTGCGTCTAGTGAATCTCAAGAGCGACGACACCCTCGTGGCCCTCGAGGTCGTGTCCGAGGAGGACATCGAGAAGTACACCGACGACGTCGCGGACGAAGGCGAGGCCGGCCCCTCCGCAACTGGAGCGGAGGCCACCCCCGGCACCGAGCCCACCGCCGGAGAAGCAGCCCGCCCCGACTCCGACGGCGCCAACGGGGCGGAAGCATCCGAGGAGGAGTGACATGAGCCTCTCCAGCCGCATCCAGGACGACCTCAAGGCCGCGATGCGCGCGAAGAACGAGGTCGCGCGCGACACCTTGCGCATGGTCGTGGCGGCCATGAAGAACGCGCGCATCGAGCTCGGCCGCGATCTCGAGGAGGCGGACGAGCTCGCCGTCCTCACGCGCTGCGTCAAGACGCGCCGGGAGTCGGTTTCTCAGTACCGCGAGCACGGCCGCCCCGAGCTCGCGGACAAGGAGCAGGCCGAGATCGAGGTGATCGAGGGTTACCTGCCCCAGCAGATGTCGGCCGACGACGCGCGAGCCGCCGTGCAGGCGGCCGTCGTCGAGGCCGGCGCGAGCTCGATGAAGGACGTCGGCGCCGTCATGAAGGCGCTCATGGCCCGGCACAAGGGCATGATCGACGGCAAGCTCGCCCAGCAGCTCGTGCGGGAAGCCCTGGGCTCCTGAAGCGGGCCCGTGGGCGCAGCCGAGGGGGACTCGCGCGGCGCCGAGGTCGTCGTCCGCCAACGAGGCGTCGCCCGGCGCACGGTCTGGATCTCGATCCTGACCCTCGTCTCGCGTGTCCTCGGGCTCGTGCGCGAGGTGATCTCCGCCGGACTCTTCGGCGACGCTTCGGTGGTCTACGACGCCTTCCTCTTCGCCTGGCGCGTCCCGAACCTCTTCCGCCGCTTCCTGGGCGAGGGGGCCCTCTCCACCGCCCTGCAGTCCTCGCTCACCGAGGCTGACGCGCGCCGCGGCGACGAGGCGGGCCGCGAGCTCTTCGTCGCCACCCTGCGGCTCCTCTCCGGACTGCTCGTCGCGCTGTGCGCGGTCGTCATGGGAGCCGTGACGCTGCTCCCGGACGTGATGCCCGGCACGGGCTTCGCCTGGCTCGGACCCGAGCCCGACGTCGTTCGCGAGCTGACCGTGCGGCTGGCGCCCTTCGTGCTCTTCGTGTGCCTCACCGCGGCGGTGGGCGGAGCGCTCAACGTGCGGGGGCACTACTCCCTGCCGGCCTTGGGGCCCGTGTTGCTCAACGTGCTCTGGATCCTGGGCCTGATCGCGATCGCGGCCTTCCTGGACGGGTCGGGCGAGGCCGAGCCCGACGCGCAACTGGAGATGGTGCGCTGGCTCGCTTGGTGCGTGCTCTTGGCGGGGGCCGCCCAGCTCTTGCTGATGTCTCCGGCGTTGCGGCGGCGGGGGCTCTCCCCGACGACGGGATGGCTACGGCGCCCGTCCCCCGCAGCGCGCCGCGCGGCCCGGGCGGTGCTGGAGCGCAGCGCGCCCCTCGCCTTCGGCGCTGCCGTCTACCAGATCAACGTCATGGTCGACGGGCTGATGGCCCAGAGCCTGCTCGCGCCGGGGGGCCAGACCGTGCACTACCTCGCCAACCGGGTGCAGCAGTTCCCCCTGGCCCTGGTGGCCATCGCCGCGACGACGGCGGTCTTCCCCGCTCTGGCGGCCCTCGGTCAGGAGCGACGTCTGGGCGAGCTGCGCCGCCTCCACGACCTGACCCAGCGCAACGTGCTCTTCGTGGCCCTGCCCGCCACGGTCGGCCTCGCGACCCTCGCGCTGCCCGTGACCGCTGCGCTGTTCCAGTACGGACACTTCGGCGAGCTCGGCGTCGAGCGCACTGCGGACACGCTGCGCATGCTCTCCTTCGCGATCCTCCCCGCGGGAGCCGTGGGGCTCGTGGCTCGTACCTACTACGCGGTCGGTGACTTCAAGACACCCGTGCGCGTCTCGAGCTTGATGCTCTTCGTCAACGCGGGCCTCAACGTCGCCTTCATTCGCCTGTTCGACATGGACGCCGACGGCTTGGCGCTCGCGACCGCGTTGACGAGCTTCGGCAACCTGCTGTTCCTCCTGCCGGGGCTCTCGCGCAAGCACGACCTCGTCTCGCAGGAGTCCGGCTTCGTCTCGAGCGTCGCGCGCATGACCGCGGCCTCCGCGGTGTGCGCAGCGGCGGCCTTCGCCTGCGAGCGTGGCCTCGACCGGTGGTTGCCCGGGGTCCCGCGGCTGACGCTCGCGATCGCGGTCGGAGTCGTGGCCTACCTCGCCGCCGCGCGCGCCTTGCGGGTGCCGGAGTGGGGGCCCTTCGCCGACCGAATCCAGCGGATTCGGTCGCGGATCGGAGGGAAATAGCGCCACAACCCGTGGGGGCGAGCTAAGTAAGCCTCCCACAATATCTAGGGTGTGTTCTCAACCTCGGGAGCTTAAAATGCTTGGGGCGGCTCGTCGGGGAAGGGTAATTTGCCCCGCGGTCGACGGGGGGCCACGACCTGCGGCGGCGCTGTCCAGAGAGCGCCGGCGGCGGGCTCCGATCGACCGCATTCAGCGAGGAGACGATCGGGATCATGCGCGGGACGACTCGGATTGGGGGAGGTAACCCTCTGCCGCCCGGCGCCTTAGGGCGACGGGTCGAGTCGCGGGGCGAATCCGGCGCGGAGCGGCGGCGCTTCCCCGGCCGCTCCTGCTCGTGAACCAAGACTCACCCGACCTCCCCCGATCGTTCGAACCCAGACGCCAGCAACACAAAGCGAGGAGACCAGTCCGACCGTGAACCCCACCGCCCAGATCACCCACGGCCAACGCGATCGTCAGAGCTCCGAGCACCGCGCCGACGAGGTGGCGCGACTGCAGTCGATCGACCCGCCCGCCTCGTTGATCGAGCCGGACCTGAAGCCCAACGCGATCACGGTCCTCGAGCGTCGCTACCTCAAGAAGGATCCCGAGTCGGGCGAGCTGATCGAGACGCCGCGCCAGCTCTTCTGGCGCGTCGCCACCTGCGTCGCCGGCGCCGAGCTGATGTTCGCCCCCGAGAACGAGGAGCGCGCGGTGAGCGTGGCCGAGGAGTTCTACGGGCTGATGGCGCGCCGGGAATTCATGCCCAACAGCCCCTGCCTCATGAACGCGGGTCGCGAGATGGGCATGCTCTCCGCCTGCTTCGTGATCCCGGTCGAGGACTCGATCGACGGCATCTTCGAGGCGATCAAGGCGACCGCCCTGATCCAGAAGGCGGGCGGCGGCACCGGCTTCAGCTTCTCCCGGCTGCGCCCGCAGGGCGACCTCGTGCGCTCCTCGGGAGGGACGACGGAGGGTCCGCTGTCGTTCATGCAGGTCTTCTCCAAGGCGACCGACGCGATCCAGCAGGGCGCCTTCCGCCGCGGCGCGAACATGGGGATGCTGCGCGTCGACCACCCCGACATCCTCAAGTTCATCACGATCAAGGACGACCGCAGCAAGCTCGAGAACTACAACCTCTCGGTCGCGGTGACGGACAAGTTCTGTGAGCAGGTCCGCAAGGACCCGAGCGCCCTGCACGAGGTCAAGAACCCGCGCACGGGTCAGATCGAGCCCCTCGCGAAGACGACCGACGGCGGCAAGCCCTCGGGCGAGTTCTGGAAGGTCGGTGAGATCTGGAACATGATCATCGAGCACGCCCACCAGAGCGGCGAGCCCGGCGTCGTCTTCATCGACCGCATCAACGCCCGCAACCCGATCAAGAACGTGGGCGAGATCGAGGCCACCAACCCCTGCGGTGAGCAGCCTCTCCACCCCTACGACTCCTGCAACCTGGGCTCGATCAACCTCGGGATCCTGGTCGAGGAGCGCCCCGCGAACGGCGGGACCGAGATGGTCTTCGACTGGGAGCGCTTCAAGACGATCATCCACAGCTCGACGCGCTTCCTGGACAACGTGATCGAGGTCAACCGCTACCCGCTGCGGGCGATCGAGAACATGTCCAAGACCACGCGCCGAATCGGCCTCGGCGTGATGGGCTTCGCCGATGCCCTCTACAAGCTGGGCATCCCCTACAACTCGGAGGAGGGCCTGCGCTTCGGCGAGGAGATCATGCGGGTGCTCAACGAGGAGTCCCACGTGGCCTCGGAGATCCTGGCCGAGGAGCGCGGAGTCTTCCCCGCCTGGGAAGGCTCGGACTGGGAGGCCCAGGGTCGCCGCATCCGCAACTCCTACACGACCACCGTCGCGCCGACGGGGACGATCTCGATCATCGCGAACTGCTCCGGCGGCATCGAGCCGATGTTCAGCCTCGCCTTCGACCGCCAGGTCATGAAGGACTCCACGGGCAAGCCCACGGTCATGCGCGAGGTCAACTACGTCTTCGAGCGCCGCACGCGTGAGATGGAGGTCTACAGCGACGAGCTCATCGACGAGGCGATCACCGCCGGCACGATCCAGCACGTCAAGGGCATGCCCGAAGAGTTGCGGCGCACCTTCGTCACGGCCCACGACATCGAGCCGGATTGGCACATGCGCATGCAGGCGGCCTTCCAGCGCCACTGCGACGCCTCGATCTCGAAGACGATCAACTTCCCGCGCGAGGCCACGGTCGAGGACGTGCGCCAGATCTACGAGCTGGCGATCGACGAGGGCGTCAAGGGCGTGACCGTCTACCGCGACGGTTGCCGTGAGATGCAACCGATGGCCCTGAAGCACTCCGGCAAAGAAGAAGGGAAGGCGACCTCGGGCGAGGAGGCGGCTCCGAAGCTCGACGAAACCGCGATGCTGCTCAAGCCCGGCCCGGACGGGGAGATGATGCTCTCGCCGATCCGCCTGCCGGAGATCATGAGTTGCCTGCGCATCCGCCAGATGACGCCCTTCGGCAACATGCACGTGAAGGTCTCGGTCGACCCGGTCTCGGGTCGAGAGCGCGAGGTCTTCGCGCAGCTCGGCAAGGGCGGCGACGTGGCGAACTCCGACCTCGAGGCGATCTGCCGCATCCTGAGCCTGTGGTTGCGCTCGAACGGTGGCCTCGAGCTCGCGGTCAAGCAACTCGACGGGATCGGCTCGAGCATGACGGTGCCCACCAAGGACGGGCGCATCATGTCTCTCGCCGACGGCCTGGCCCGCGCTCTCCGGCGCTACCTGGAGGCCAAGAACAAGCGCGGACTGCGAGCCCTTCTGCTCGGGGAGCTGCGCCCCGACGAGATCCCCGCGGCTCAAGTGCCGGGGGAGACGCTGGGCAATTCCCAGGCCTCCCAATCCGATCCGCTGATGTCGGCGCGGCCGCGCAACATCTCCCAATACAAGCTCAAGTGCCCGTCCTGCACCTCGGTGCTCGCCTTCGAGGAAGGCTGCGTGAAGTGCTACTCCTGCGGCTTCAGCCAGTGCTGATCGACCGGAGCTGATTCAATTGGGCGGCGGCGTCTCGGCGCCACAACCGATCGTTTGAAGACTCTCTATGAGCCCGGGGGCCGTTCGGTCTCCGGGCTCCCTTCGTCTCCGCCTTCTTCCGACTCCGCGGCGGGCTCCTGGCCGTGGGGGGAGCGATCCGCCGAGGCCTCCACTGCTTCCCGCTGCGCCGCACGCCGAGCCGTTCCCGGGAGCCAGTCGAGCTCCTCGTAGACGAGTTCCGTCAGGGCGCCGGTGCGGACGCGCTCGAAGGTGAAGCGCGAGGAGTCCTCGCTGATCATCAGCAGGGTCGAGCCCCGGATGTCGACGTCGTACTTCCAGACTTCTCCGGGGAGCCGAAACTCGGCGAAGCCGTTGCCCTTGTCGAGCGAGCCGATCAGGGTCTGCGCCAGGAGCTCGGAGTCCGCGTTGAAGTTCAGGCGGTAGGTCCCCGTCTGCATCATCCGCGCGAGCATCCCCTTGCCGTCCTCGAAGTAGCCCATGTGGATCTCGATCGACATGAACTCGCCGGCCACCATGAGGAAGGCGACGTCCTGACGGCCCGCCTCGCGCAGCTGGGAGGAATCGAAGCCCACGAGTTGCCAGGTCCCCTGCATGCGCCGCAGCGTCTCGACGTTGCGGTTCCGGCGTGCGAGGCGCTGCTCTTCGTTCTTCTGAGCCAGCCGCTCGATCTGTTGCTGTCGACGCTCCTCGGCCGTCAGGGCTTCGCCTTCATCCTGAGCCGGAGCGTCGCCGGCGGTCGCAGAGGAGCGCAGCCCCAAGAGGGCTCCGGCGAGGAGGAGCCCCAGGGCGGCGGAAGTGGTACTCAGGGTCATCGCGATCTCCAGGGCGGTCGGGTGGGCATTCTGTCGGCCGGATCGGGGGGCGACCGTAGCCGCCGCGGCCCAGGCTAGCGCTCCTTGGGAAGCTCCTGGAGCGGCGAGCCGGGGGGAGATCCTCCCGGATCGGTCACACCGGAGGCCCCCTGCTCCGTAGGCCAGCCCCGACCCGTGGGTCCGGGGCGGCCGGAATCGGGCCCACGAGCCGCAAGCCCGGCGTCGAAACGCGTTCCCGCTGCTAGAGTTCCCCCCCATGATCCGCTTCCTGACCCCCTTCCTCGCCGCCCTGGCCGTCCTGACTCCCGGCGCCGACGCCCAATCGAAGGCCAGCGCCGAGCTCTTCACCCGCGTCGAGGACGGCGAGCTGCGCTTCGCGATCGAGATCGAGGTGGCGGAGGGATTCCATCTCTATCACCACGAGCTGGGGGCGTCGGATTCGGTCGGCAAGCCGCTCCGGGTCGAGGTGTCCGGGGACTTCGAGCAGGAGGGGGAGCTGATCTGGCCCGTGCCCCACCGCTACGAGCAGCTCGGCATCGGTGACGGGGGCGGTGACACCTTCATCCTCGGCCACGAGGGGGCCTTCGTGATCTTCGGCCGCGGCACCGTCGAGTCTGGCACGAGCCCCGCTCTCGAAGCCGAGCTCGACGGACTCGCCTGCCAGGACGACGGCATCTGCCTGCCCTATCGGGAGACGATCGAGTCGAAGGGGGAGGGACGCGACGCCTTGTGGGCGGACTTCCCCGAGCCTGCCGGTGGGATCGCGGCAGACATCGTCGCCCCACCGGAGGAGGGCTTCGGCGACAACGCCTTCGGCATGGGCGGGGGCGAGTCTGGAGGGGGCGGCTTCGGTGTCCCTGGCGGCGGCGGCTCGAGCTCCGACGCGAAGGCCTCGGCGAGGCTCCACACGCGCACGGTCGACGGTGACGTGCAGATCGCGATCACGATCGAGATCGACGACCGCTACCACCTCTATCACGAGGAGCTCGGCGCGCCGGACGCGATCGGTCGCCCGACAATCATCGAGTTGTCCGGAGGGGGCCTCGAGTTCAGCGAGCTCCTCTGGCCCGTGCCCCACCGCTACGAGCAACCCGGCATCGGCGACGGGGGTCGCGACACCTTCATTCTCGGCCACGCGGGCGAGATCGTGATCTACGGCCTGGGCGAGGGTTCCGGGAAGGCCGGCGACGTGGTCGCGGAGCTCAACGGCCAGACCTGCGAGGACGACGGCGTCTGCCTCCAGTACGCGGAGGAGATCGAGACGGGAGGGGAAGGCCCCGCGGAGATCTGGGCGGGCTTCCCGACGGGCGACTGGGCCGCGGCCCTCGCGCAGCGGACCGACGAGACGCGCGCCGTCGCCCAGCCCGCCCCTGCTGGAGCGGAGGAAGGCGAGGCGCCGGAGACCGGAGGGGAAGAAGACGGCGGGCTCTGGGCCCTGATCTTGGGCGCCATCGGCGGCGGCATCTTCGCCCTCCTGATGCCCTGCACCTACCCGATGATCCCGATCACGATCTCCTTCTTCACGAAGCAGGCGGAGGCGCGGGGTGGGAACGTGCTCGCCCTCTCGCTGCTCTACGGGGCGGGGATCGTGCTGATCTTCGTGGCGATCGCCCTGACGGTCGGCTCCTTGATCATGCCCTTCGCGACCCACCCCGTGACGAACATGGTCATGGGTCTCGTCTTCGTGATCTTCGCCGCGGCCCTCTTCGGCGTGATCACCCTCAACCCGCCGCAGTCCCTGATGAACATGGCGGGCAAGGCGTCCGCGACCGGGGGGTTGCTGGGCGTGTTCTTGATGGGCATGACGCTCGTCCTGACATCCTTCACCTGCACCGCGCCCTTCGTCGGCTCGCTGCTCTCGGCCTCGGCGGCCGAGGGTCACAGCCTCTGGGAGATCACCCTCGGGATGGGGGTCTTCGGCCTGACGATGGCCGTGCCCTTCACGGCCCTCGCGCTGGTCCCCGGGAAGCTGCAGGCCATGCCGTCGAGCGGAGAGTGGATGAACACGCTCAAGGTGACGCTCGGCTTCGTCGAGCTCGCGGCCGCCTTGAAGTTCTTCTCGAACGTCGACCTGGGTCTGGAGTGGAACTTCCTCTCGCGGGAGCTCTTCCTTCTCTTGTGGGCGCTGATCTTCGTCTTGGCGGGTCTCTACCTCCTCGGCTGGATCAAGATCAAGGGCTACTCGGTGAGCGAGGTCTCCGCGGGCCGGATGATGAGCGCGGCCTTCTTCCTCGCCCTGGCCGCCTATTGCTGGCACGGCTACCGCGGCCACCGGATGGACGTGATCATGACGGCCATCATCCCGCCCTACTCTTCCGCGCCGGGCACGCTGGCCTCCGGGGAGGGCGGCGCCGTCGACGTGACTCGCCCCGAGAAGCACGTCGTGGTCAAGGACGACTTCGAAGCGGCGAAGGCTCGCGCCCTGGCGGAGAACAAGGCGCTGATCGTCAATTTCACGGGCCACTTGTGACCGGCCTGCCGGCAGATGGAACAGACCGTGTTCCCTGCCCCGGCGGTCGCCGGAGTCCTCGAGAGCCGCTACATCGAAGCGCGGATCTACAACGACGGCAAAGACCAGGAAGAGGTCCGGGCCTGGCAGGACGACCTGATCCAGACCCTGGCCACGCCCTCCTTCGCCGTGATCGACCCCGAGAGCGGAGCCCTGATCGCCAAGCACGAGGGTCCCGACCTCGACGCCGAGCGCTTCGCCGCCTGGCTGAAGAGCGCCTACGAGCGTTGGCAGGGCAGCTGAGCCCCGCTCGCCGCCGTCAGTCGAAGCCCAGCCAGCGTCCCCCCTGGTACACGACCAGGCTCGCGAGCCACGCGAGGGCGGTCATGTACGCGAAGAGGAAGAGGGGCCAGCGCCAGGAGCTGGTCTCTCGATACACGGCGGCCAGGGTGCTCATGCACTGACAGGCGAGGGCGATGAAGACCATCAGTGAGAGGCCGACGAGCGGAGTGTAGACCGCGCTACCGTCTGGCCACTCTTCGCGGCGCAAGCTCTCGCGCAGGCTCTCCGACTCCTCGTCAACATCGTCGGAGACGCCGTAGACGACGCCCATCGTGCTGACGAAGACCTCGCGCGCCGCGAAGGCACCTATCAGGCCCACACCGATCTTCCAGTCGAAGCCGAGGGGTTCGATCACGGGTTCGAAGGTGCGCCCCATGCGCCCGCCGTAGCTGTTGCGCAGGACGTCTCGCGAGCGCTCGGAACCGATCCGCTCGAGCTCGGCGTCGAGCTCGGCGCCGCTCAGGGTCGCGGTGGCCGTTGCCTCCAACTGGGCGTAGTCCGTCTCGAGCTCGGGGTTGCCGGGGAAGGAGAGCAGGGCCCAGAGGGCGATCGTGCAGACGAGGATCACGCCCCCCGCCTGGCGCAGGAAGATGCCCCCGCGCGAGAGCATCATGCGCACGACGCTCCCGAGCTGGGGCATGCGATAGGGCGGCAGCTCCAGGATCAAGGGGACCCGCGGTCCCTTGAAGAGCGTGCGACCCAGCACCGCGGCGGCGGCGAGGGCCACGAGGGTGCTGAAGACGTACATCGCCACCATGAGCGAGCTCTGCACCGGCAGGAACCCGAGGAAGGTCGCTTCAGTGTCGAAGAGCGCCGCGATCAGGAGCGTGTAGACGGGCAGCCTCGCCGAACAGCTCATGAGGGGCACGACCATCATGGTCACCATTCGGTCGCGCCGCCGCTCCATCGTGCGCGTTGCGAGGATCGCGGGGACGGCGCAGGCGAAGCCGCTCATCATCGGGACGAAGGCGCGCCCGTGGAGCCCGATGGCCTTCATGATGCGGTCCATCAGGAAGGCCACGCGTGCCATGTAGCCGCAGTCCTCCATCAGGCCGATGAAGAAGAAGAGGAGCAGGATCTGCGGCAGGAAGACGACGACGCCCCCGACGCCCGCGACGAGGCCCTCTGTGATGAAGTCGCGCAGCAATCCCTCGGGCATGACCGCGACGACACCGTCGGAGAGCCAGGCGAAGACTCCTTCGATCCAGCCGATGGCGGGATCCGACCAGCTGAAGAGAGACTGGAAGACGAGCCCCATCAAGAGGAGGAACAGCCCGAAGCCAGCGACGGGGTGCAGCAGGACCGAGTCGAGGCGCGCGGTCGCGCTCGGCTTGGCCGGGCTCGCGTCCACGAGGGCCGTGGCCCCGTGTTCGTCGATCCAGCCATAGCGCGCGCGGATGATCTCGGCCTCGATGTCGCGCTCGGTCGTGCTGGCGTGGGCCCGTCGCGCGTGCACCCGCTCGCGCAACTCGTCGGGGACGCCCTGGAGCTCGTCGTCCTCGTCGACCGAGAGCAGCGCCCAGCAGGCGAGCGCTCGCTGCCTCCGGGGAGAGCCGTTGGCCCAGTGAGGGGGGAGGACGGCGCCCACCGCATCGAGGTCTTCTTCCAGGGACGGGCCGCTCGTCCAGGGCGCCGGCCCCGGGGCCGGGCGCTCGCCCGCGAGGACCTGACCCACGGTCTTCAAGAGCTCGTCCGTGCCCGCGCCGCTCAGGCCCGAGACGGGGACGACCGGTGTCCCGAGCTCCGCGGCGAGGCGTTCGACGTCGACGCGTTGCCCGCTGCGCGCGAGGAGGTCGGTCATGCTGAGCGCGACCACGGTCGGCACGCCCGTCTCCACCACCTGCAGGGCGAGGTAGAGGTTGCGCAGCAGCTGGGTCGCGTCGACGACGACCACCACGAGGTCGGGCCTCTCGAGGGGCGGGAGGCCGACGACCGCGAGGCTCGCCAGCTGCTCCTCCGCGCTGCGTGCCGAGAGGCTGTAGGTGCCGGGCACGTCGGTGATCACCGCCTCGCCGCCGCTCGGAAGTCGGAGCTTCCCGCTGTGGCGCTCGACCGTGATCCCGGGGTAGTTGCCGACCTTCTGCGAGCCGCCGGTCAGCCGGTTGAAGATCGAGGTCTTGCCGACGTTCGGGTTGCCGGCGAGGGCGACGAGCGGGAGCTCCGGCACGGCCTCACCCGCGCTCGCCGTCGACCACCACGTGGCGCGCGTCGGAGCGCCTCAGGCTCAGGTGGCAACCGCGGACCTCGACCTCGATCAGGTCGCCGACGTCCACGCGGCGGACGAGGGCGAGGGGAGTCCCGGGCAGCAGGCCGAGCTCCATCAAGCGGCGCCGGAAGGAACGCTCGCCGCCCACTTCGACGAGGGAGGCGCGGCTGCCGGCGGGGAGATCGCTGAGTCGGGTCATGGGGGGAGGTATTGAGATCCATTCTCAGTTTATCCCGCCTCGGAGGCCGCCGTCCAGCCGTTGGGAGCTGATTCCGGACCAAGATGTCCGACATGAGTTGGCCCCGGGGGTCCTTAGAATTCCCCCATGGCACCCATGACCCCCAAGGAGGCCAGCGGCCGGCACGCCGCGGAGCTGGTCCAGGACGGCATGACCCTCGGTCTCGGTACGGGCTCGACGGTCTTCTTCACCCTCCAGAGACTCGCGGAGCGCATCCGCGACGAGGGCCTCCGCGTCCGTTGCGTCCCGACCTCGGTCGACACCGAACGCAAGGCCGAGGGGATGGGCATCCCGCTCGTCGAGCTGGCCCAGGTCGAGCGACTCGACCTGACGATCGACGGGGCGGACGAGATCGACGGCGAGTTCCAGATGATCAAGGGCGGCGGCGGAGCCCTCTTGCGCGAGAAGGTCGTGGCCTCGATCAGCGCCCGCGAAGCGATCGTCGTCGGGCGCGACAAGGTCGTCGATCGCCTGGGGGTCGCCTTTCCCTTGCCGGTCGAGGTCGTGCCCTTCGCCGTGCCGACGGTCAGCGGCTTTCTGCGGGAGCTGGGGGCCGAGCCGGTGCTGCGCGGCCTCGAGTCGGCCGCCGTCTTCGAGACGGACAACGGCAACCACATCCTCGACTGCCGCTTCCCGGAGGGGATCGAAGACGCCCGTGGGCTCGAGCGGGTTCTCGCCCTTCAGCCGGGCATCGTCGAGAGCGGCCTCTTCATCGACCTCGCCCACGTGCTCGTGATCGGGGACGAAGGCGGCGACGTCGAGGTGCGCGAGAAATAGCGGGGGCGGGGCTCGTTCCTGCCATCTCGCCGGGCTCGTCGCAGGCGCGTTTGGAGCGTAGGGCTCAGGCGCCCCCGGCGCGCGGGTCCGCCTCGGCGGCGCTCCGGAAGGCCTCGTTCTCGCGGGCGATGGCCCGACGAATCGGGACGCGGAGCAGGATGCCGGCCACGAACGAGGTCCAGCCGGACAGCTCCACTCGGAGCAAGTTCAGCGTCCCGCGCTCCGTCGCCGCGAGCTCGTGGACAGCGGTCATGGTGAGGCCCGGCAGGGTCGTCGACCACTCGAACAGTCGCTGCGGTTCGAGGGCCGTGACGGTCCACACACGGCGCGGTTGGCCCGGCTGCTTCAGTCGAGCCCGGCTGCCGATGGTGAGTGGACCGTCATCGAGTCGTTCGACCGAGGTGATCGTGGGCGTGATCCGCGGCCAGTCCTCGATCGCCGCGGTCAGGGCCCAAAGCCGGTCGATGGGGGCCGCGACCTCCAGGACGTGTTCGACCTTCATGGCCAGAGGATAGGCGAGTCCCGGACCGTCGCGACTCAATCCGGCGCAGACACAAAGCAAGGCGGCCCGGCAGCGAGTGCTGCCGGGCCGCCCTTCGCTTGCTCGAGTCTCCCTAGAGAGACTTGATGAAGGCCAGGATCGCCTCGGTGTCGGCGTCCGGGTCGACGCTGTTCAGGGTCTGCTGGACCTTGGAGTCTCCGGGCATTCCGGGCGGGTCCTCGTGACCGCGCACGTCGTGCACCTCGTTGTAGACCTTGAAGACGCCCGGTCGGTCGGTGGGCAGCCCGTAGGCCGGGTCACCGTAGACCGCGTCGAACATCTGTGCCTCCGGGTCCACGAGGCCCCGGAGGGAGTAGACCACGTGGTCGTGGAAGTAGGGGCCCGTCGTCCAGACGCCCAGCTTGGTGGGGATCGAGAACTGCGCCTCGGGCCGGGTGAACTCCCGGAAGGGGTCCTGCGGGTCGCAGGTCGGGTCGAACTGCGGGTCGCAGGGGCAGAGGTAGCTGTTCGGGTCGTCCCGCTTGAAGGGGTCGGGCTTGTCCCGGTTCATGACCGCGTAGGTCTCGCGATCGTCGAAGCCGTCGCCGTTGCGATCGATGTCGATGATCAGGTCCCCGTTGAGGTCGACGTTCGCCCCGGTGTTGACGTTGCGGATGCCCTGCGACGCCGTCGTCTCCCGCAGGGAGAAGCAGTCGGGGTCGAAGCCCTCGAGGGCCTCGCCGGCGGAGAGGGTCGGGTGGACGAAGTCCACCGTGAAGAACCGCCGCCCGGGGAAGCTGAGCGGGTTCGTCTCACGGTTGTCGTGGCACTCGAAGCAGTTGGCCGTGCGGAGCGTCGGGTTCAGCCCCGTGGCGTCCTGCCCGAAGAAGAGGTCCTGGCCCAGGGCCGCGGTCGGCGTGAGCTCGTAGTTCGCGCCGCGGAAGGGGTTGAGGGGCGGCGACATGACCTCGTGGTGGTCCACCAGGCCCTGCTGCTCCTCGTCCGTGAAGATCCCGTGGCCGCCGTTCTCGCCGCCGAACATCGGGCCGGTTTCGCCCATGTTCAGGCGCACGGCCTTCCACAGGATGAGACCGGTGCCGCGAGAGCCGCCGTAGACGGGCATGGTCGAGCGCGGGCCCGCCGGGCGCTGCCAGACGTTGCCGTCGGCACCCCCCTCGAAGTGGCAGGAGGCGCAGGAGTTGTTGAAGTTCCCGGTGGTCTGGGGCCGCGAGGCGTCCTCGAAGAGCTCCTGGCCGATGCGGATCGACTGGTTGAACTCGTCCGTCCCGGTGATGGTCTTCACCTGGGGGAAGCGCTGCAGGATCGTCCCGGCACCGAAGTCGACGTAGAGGGAGCTGACCGTGCGGTTGCCTTCGTTGATGACGAAGACGTAGGCGTCGTCGTTGTCCGTCGTGGGGTCGGGGATCATCGCCATCCCGAGCGGGATGTCACCCATCGGGGTGCTGTTCGCCAGCGCCGGGCGCTCGAAGAACTCGATGCGCTCGGGGAAGACCGTGCGCAGCGTCAGGTCGGAGCCGCTGACGTCGAAGAGGAAGAGGTCCTCGGAGCCGCGGTTGAGCATCAGGAGGCTCTGGCCCGAGGGGCTGTAGAGCGCACGGCTGGGCTGACCCGGGCGGTAGCCCAGCTCGTTTTGGCCGTAGGAGTCCGAGCTGATGCGGAAGCGCACCGCGTTCGTCGTCCCGGGCTCGTTGGTGCCGCCGTCGAGGACGCGGGCCTGCGCGATCCAGACCTCGCCGTCGTAGCTCGGGCTGTTCGGGATGGAGAGGCTGAAGGAACCGCCGGGGGCGTTCAGCATGAAGCGCGGGCGCAGGTAGCGGAAACCCTCCGCGCCCAGGTCGTCGTTGCGCTCGACGCGACCGAGCCACATCTCCACCGAGTCGCCCGGCTGAACGCCCTGCACCTGCAGGTCGATCGAGCCGCCGAGGACGGGGTTGCCGCTGCCGCCGAGGATCAGCGGGTTGCCCGTCGTCGTCATGACGTGGGCCTCACCGAAGGAGGCGTAGCTAGCGGGCTCGAGGGGGTCGGACAGCTCGTGGTGCAGGCGCCCTGAGTTGTCGTTGCCCGGGTCGTAGGACTCGGCCGCCGCGTCGAGGATCGTCAGCGCGGGATAGACGCGGTTCGCGAAGTCGCCCGCGAAGCCCGGACCGAAGTCGTGGTTGACGTCGTGGTTGATGTTGTGGAGGACGTGCGGAATCGCGGCGCGCGTGCCGTCCGGCGAGATCGCGACGTCTTCCAGGAAGCGCGGGAGCCCCTGGCTCAGGAGGACCTGCACCGGAGTCGGGTTGAAGAACGGGTCCTTGTCGTACTCGTTGGTGTCGATCTTGGCGCTGAGGGAAGTGCCCGTCGGCAGGCCGTTCCCGTCCAGGGCCACGTCGAGGATCGAGATGTAGGGCGACTTGAAGTGCGTCACGTAGATCTTCGAGCTGTCGTCGAGGATCGTGAAGCCCCGGGGGTCACCCAGGTCCGGCAGGCCGTCGCGGTTCTCGTCCATGTCCGCGACCGTGAAGGGCGCGGGGATGTCCGACATGTCGAAGAGGTACTGGTGCGTGTGCAGCAGGTTGAAGGTCGTCGCGTCGTAGAACTTCATCGTCCCCGACCGGAAGCCCGAGACGACGAAGTACTTCCCGTTGGGAGCCACGACCACGCCGTAGGGCTCCACCCCGACGTCGTTCAAGGTCGTCAGCACGCTGGGCCCGGCGGTGTCGATGACCGTGACCGTCCCCGGCATGGCGTTGGCCGGGAAGCCCCGCACCGAGTTGGCCGCGAGGGGGATGTTGCCGCGCTGGTTGGCGACGAAGAGCAGGGAGCCGTCCCCCGAGAGGGAGAGGGAGCGGGGATTCACCCCGACCGGGAGCTCGGACAGGACGGTTCCGTGGAAGGCGTCCACCAGGGAGACCGTGTTGTTGTCCCGGTTGCAGACCCAGACCTGGTCGTCGGTGCCCGGATTCAGGGTGATGGGAGAGACCTGGGCGTGCTGGGCAGCCGCGCTCGACGCCGCAAGGCTGACGGCGAGGAGGATCGAGGAGGGTTGGAAGCGCATGGACGTATCCCCGGTTGTCGGGTCGAGGCGCTCCGGCGAGGGGCCGGGCTGCCTGGGGGTGTGTGGAATCGGGTGCGGCTCGGACGGGGGGAGCGAGAGCCCCCTGCGACGGGTTCTCGTGAGTCCGAGGACGGTGGGTCTATCCGCCAAAGCATACCCGGGGCTCGCAATTCCGGGGGGGCGCCAGGGGTTCTTACAAGGAAGTACGGCCCGAATAAACATGCAGGTCAGGGTCAGCTGGTCCGCCCCGAGGCCGGAGCCTCACCGACGGCGGCCAACGGTCCAGAAGAGGGGGCCTGGATCGGCTCTCTCTTCCGGCCTCCGGTCATCCCTTCCGGCTCCCCGGCAAGGAAGGACCGGCGAGGGCGGGCTCTTCTCCGGGGCCGCTGGAGAGCAAGTCTTTGCTGCATAGGGCCTTATGGCGTCAGTCCGCGCTTGGCACCGGCCTTGCTTCCCAGGCGGGCATGGGAAACTCAGCAAGTCTCCCTTCCTTGGAAAGTCTGGGGCGACCGCTCGGCACGGAGTGGTCGCCCTACTCTCCTGGATCCAAGCTGCTCGACCCCGAACGAGCCGGCTCGGATCCCCGTCAACAGCGAGCCGCGAGCCTCGAGCCGGGCGGCCGGCGTCGGGCGAGCCGCCGCGCCACGGGCTCGGCCCGGGAGAGCCGTCGCGGCGAGCGGCCCGAGGAGGCCCGTGCCCAGCGACAGGCCCAGCGGGCCGAGTCCCGCCGCACGAGCGAGACCCGGGACCGGGAGCAGCTCCAGGCCCGCCGATCGTCCCAGCGTCCCGACGCTGACCAGGCGCCGGGCCCGTCCTCCCATCGAGAGGGATCGCCGGTTGAGGCGCCGCCCGAGCCGACCCCCGGCGACTTCGCCCGGGAGCTCGAAACGCGCCTCGCCGCGCCCTTCGCCGAAGGAGTCGGCGACGTCGAGGGCGACGGAGCTGCCACCCAGGGTCCCGTCCCCGGCGTTCCCAGCTCACCGGTCCTCTCCGGTGGCTCCCGGGGTTCGAGCGGGTCGCCGGCTGCGGCCCCGGTCCGGGAGGCCGTCGCTCCGGCAACGCGGCCGGGCGCGATGCCCCCTTCCGGGGTGGCCTCGGGAGAGGTGAAGGGGCCCGCCGAGGTTCGTGATCCCAAGCCCACGCGCCCCGCCGCCGAGGCGCGGCCCGCCGAGCCGCCGGCACACTCCGCGGCCGACGTCCTGCAGCGCATCCGGCTCGAGCTGCACCCGGGCCTGCGCTCGGCGACCGTCCAGCTCGCCCCCGCGGAGCTGGGACGCCTCTCGATCCGTCTCCGAGTGCGGGAGGGCGGCGTCGACGCCGTCGTCCGCGCCGAGAGCGCGGAGGCCCTGGGCCTGCTCCAGCAACACGTCCACGAGCTCGAGTCGGCCCTCGCCGACCAGGGCTTCGGCGAGGCGAGCCTCGAGCTCGTGCTCGATCAGGGGGGCGGAGAAGGTCCGGCCTCCGGCGACGCCTCCCGCCGGCTCGACGCCCTCGTCGAGCCTTCCCCCTCCACCGACCCGGGCCCCGACGGGGGCACCCACCTCCGCTCCGACGCCGTCGGGGTGGACACCTACGCCTGACCCCAGACAACACGATGAACGTCACCGGAATCGCCGACGGCGCCTCCTACCTCGAGGGCAACGGTCCGACGACCGACCAGCTCGGGAAGGACGCCTTCATGCAGCTGCTCGTCAGCCAGCTCCAGAACCAGGACCCGATCAATCCGCAGTCCAATGAGGACTTCATCGCGCAGCTGGCGCAGTTCTCCTCCCTGGAGCAGATGGAGCAGCTCAACGACTCCTTCCTCGGCCTGGCCGTGCTCCAGCAGAGCAACGCCCTCATGTCGCAGCTCACCGAGGGCAGCGCCCTGATCGGGCAGAGCGTCACCTACGCCGACCCCGTGAGCGGCGAGCTGACGTCGGGCGAGGTGACCTCCGTGAGGATCGAGGACGGCATCGCCGTGCTCAACGTCGAGGGCCGGGACGTGCCGCTCATGAGCGTCGTCGAGATCACCGGCGAAGTCGCGACCGGGGACGACGCAGGCAGCACGGACGAAGGGGAGACGGAGGAGTAGTCGCATGTCTTCAGCCCTCTTCACCGCGCTGTCGTCCCTGAAGTCCCACCAGGACTGGATCGACGTCATCGGCAACAACCTGGCGAACACCAACACGCCCGGCTTCAAGAAGTCGAGCATGCGCTTCTCGGACAAGTTCTCGAGGACGCTGGAACTGGCGCGGGCGCCCATCGGACAGCTGGGCGGCGTCAACCCCTCGCAGCTCGGGCTCGGCGTCGCCATCGGGTCGGTGGTGCGGGCATTCGAGCAGGGCGCGCTCGCGGATACCGGGCGGACCTTCGACCTGGCCCTCGAGGGACAGGGCTTCTTCGGGGTCACCGACGGCAACACGGACTACTTCACGCGCGTGGGCACCTTCGGGCTCGACGCGGCGCAGAACCTGGTGGACCTCTCCACCGGCTACCGCGTGCTCGACCCCAACTCGTCGCCCATCAGCCTCGACGTCGACTCCGCCTTCCCGCCCTCGGGGACGGGCAACGTCGAGCTGGCAGGGAACCTGCCGGCCGAGGTCACCGGGCCCCTCGCGGAGGTCCTGACCGGAGCCTCTGCCCTCAAGCACGGATCGCCGGCCTCCCTCGCGGGCACGGTCGGGGGCACCATCCCGATCCCCGCGGGTGAGACCTGGAGCCTGGAGGTCGTGATCAACGGCGGTGCTCCCCAGACCGTCCAGGTGCCGGGCGCCGCCGGCGGTGTCCCGGTGGCGGACGTGGCGGCCGCCATCGACGCGCTGAACGACGTCGGGGCCACCGTGAACGGCGGTGGCTTCGTCGAGGTGACGAGCGGCCTGGTCGGCGCGGAAGTGACCCTCAAGATCAACCCCGGGGATGCGGGGCGCGACCTCGCCTCGGCCATCGGGATCCCCACGACCCTGGTCACGGGTGCCGAGGGCCCGTTGATCACGGGCGTCACCACCCTCAACGACCTGCCGGCCAACCTCGCCGACTACGTCCCGGGGGACGTCATCAACATCTCTGGCGTCGACACCGACGGGGCGCCCGTCAACGCGAGCTTCCGCTTCGGTCCCACGGGCTCGGGCTTCGACGGGGAGACGGTGGACGAGTTCATCGCGTACATCGACTCCCTCTACACCGACGCCGAGGTCACGCTCAACTCCGCCGGCCAGATCCAGGTCGAGGCCCAGACCGCGGGGGAGTCGAACCTGCTCCTCGCCTTGAGCGACAACAGCGGGCAGGACGGCCGCACGAGCTGGTCGACCTACGCGACCTCGGTCACGACCGACGGGACGGGTCCGGACCGCGTCGTGACCTCGACCGAGGTCTACGACAGCGCGGGCATCCCGCACACCCTGACGCTCACCTACGAGCGCCAGGAGGACCTGACCTGGACGATCACCCCCGAGCTCCTCAACAGCGCGGGGACCGTCCTGAGCGGGCCGATCACGGGCCTGCAGTTCGACGAGAACGGCGCACCGACGGGCCTGGGTGCGGTGAACAACACCGTCGACGTTCAGTTCAGCGGCTCTTCCCTGACGCAGAGCGTCTACATCGACCTCGGCACCGACGGGGGGCTCGACGGCCTGACGCAGTTCGGTTCCGAGGCGGGGGTCTACGTCTCGAGCCAGGACGGCTACGGTTCCGGTGAGCTGGCGAGTATCAACGTCCTCGACGACGGGACGATCAGTGGCTTCTACTCCAACGGCCAGAGCCGCGACTTGGGCGCGGTCGGCGTGGCAACCTTCGCCAACCCCGAGGGTCTCGCGGAGGTCGGCGACAGCCTCTGGGGCCGCACCCCGAACAGCGGCAACCTCGTCATGGGGCCGGGCACCGTCGCCGCCGCGGGGCGAGTCGTGGGCGGCTCCCTCGAGAGCTCGAACGTCGACACCGCGGAGCAGTTCGTGCGCCTGATCGAGGCCCAGCGCGGCTACCAGGCCAGCTCGCGCGTCATCTCCATCGAGGACGAGATCCTCGCCGAGACCGTGAACCTGATCTAGGCCTCGTCGGCGAGGGGCCTCTCGCCGCCAGCCACCGGGCTCCGACTCACCCCAGGGGGGAACGCGGGCCGTCGCCGTCCATCTCGGGCGGCGGCGGCCCGCCCCTTTCATTCCGGAACTTCTTTCCCACCGTGGAAGCCCGAGCGTGGCCCGTGGCGCCCGGATCGGCCTCCGCGGTCCCTGCCGCAGCTTGGCACCGGCCTTGCTACCCGGAGGGCGTGGACAACGGACTCTATAGCGGCGTGGCCTCGGCGCGCGCCAACGAGCGGCGGCTCGAGGCGATCACCGCCAACCTCGCCAACCTGGACACGCCCGCCTACAAGCGGGTCAGCACGGGCACCCGCGCCTTCCAGGTCCCCGGCGGAAGGGAGGCCGACATCGAGACGGTCGCCCACGCCACGACGGACTTCACCCAGGGGGAGCTCCAGAGCTCGGCGAACCCCTACCACCTGGCCCTGATGGGCAACGGCTTCTTCGTCGTGGACGGTCCGGACGGGCAGCTCTACACCCGCAACGGCGAGTTCCACGTCGACCAGAACGGTGAGCTGCTCACCAACGAGGGCTTCCCCGTGGCCTGGGAGACCAAGTCGGCGCCAATCGACCCCACGGGTGAGATCGTCTCCGTCGACGCCAGCGGTCAGATGCGCCAGGGCAGCTTGGAAATCGGCCAGCTGTCCCTCGCGTCCTTCGGCGACCCGAGCAGCCTCGAGAAGCTCGGGGGCGGCTACTTCCTCGCCCGCCGAGGCAACTCGGAGCGCCCCACTGACGCCGTGGTCCACCAGCACTACCTCGAGCGCTCGAACGTCTCGAGCGTCGACGAGCTCGTCGGTCTGATCGCCGTCCAGCGCTCATTCGAGAACGCCCAGAACGTCATGCAGCTCATCGACCAGTCCTACGAGCGACTGACTGCGAGCCGCTAGACCCCTCCTCCTCAGCACCTCCCCCTCACCGACCCAGACGAAGCAACGCCATGATCCGCGCGATGATGACCTCGGCCTCCGGCATGAAGGCCCAGCAGAAGATGGTGGACACGATCGCGAACAACATCGCGAACGTGAACACCGGCGGCTTCAAGCGCAGCAGCCTGAGCTTCCGCTCGCTGCTCTACCAGACCTACCAGGAGCCCGGGGCCGCGACCTCCCAGCAGGGGATGAACCCCACGGGCCTGCAGATCGGCAGCGGCGTGGAGATCTCGGGCAGCCGCAAGGGCTTCCGCCAGGGCGATCTCGAGCCCACCGCCGCCCCCTTCGACATCGCGATCAACGGCCAGGGCTTCTTCCAGGTGCGGTTGCCGAACGGCGACCTGCGCTTCACCCGGGACGGCAGCTTCCAGCGCGACGGCAACGGCGTCGTGGTGACCTCCGACGGCTACCCCCTCGAGACCTTCCCCAACATCGGGCCCGACGTGATCGACATCACGATCGCCGAGGACGGCACGGTCACGACGCGGGAGAGCGACAGCGACGTGGGCACCATCGCGGGTCAGCTCAGCCTCTTCCGCTTCGCCAATCCCGAGGGCCTCAAAGCCCAGGGCGGCAACCTCTTCAGCGAGACCGCGAGCTCGGGCCGAGGCCAGCAGCAGATCCCCGGCTTCGAGGGCACCGGACGCCTCGTCCACCAGCACCTCGAGCGCTCGAACGTCGAGGTCGTGGACGAGCTCGTCGGGCTGATCATGGCCCAGCGCAACTACGAGGTGAACAGCCGAGCGGTGCGCGCCTCCGACGAGATGCTCCAGCAAGTCAACCAGATGATCCGCTAGGCCGCCGCCATGTTGACCCTCGCCACCCTCCTCCTCAGCCAAGTCACCGTCACCCTCCCCGCCGAGGCCACCGTGCGCGGTTCGGAGATCACCCTCGGGGAGATCGCCACCGTGACCGGCCCCGACGAGGAAGAGGTGACGAAGGTCCGGTCCGTCGAGCTCGGCTACGCGCCCTCCCCGGGCTTCACCCGCGTGCTCGAGTCCTGGAAGATCGAGGCGCGCCTCGAACGCCAGCTCGCCGGAATGGAGATCGACCTCCAGGGCGAGGCGAGCTGCCGCCTCTGGCCCGCCGTGGCCGTCGTCCGCTCCCAGGAGCTCGTCACCGTTGCCCGCGCCGCCCTCGAGGAGGTCTTCGCCCAAGAGGACGCCACGATCGAGACCGTCGGTGAGGTCGACGACCAGACGGTGCCCGAAGGCAGCCTCGGCCGTGAGCTCCTCGCCCAGCCGGACACGAGCGCCTCCACTTCCGAGTCCCTGCAGCCGGGAACGTGGAACGTGCCCGTCCAGATCCTGGTCGATGGCATGCCCTACCGCACGGTCTGGACCTCCTTCCGCGTCACTTTGCACCGCGACCTGCCGGTCCTCACCCGTGACATCCCTCGCGGCGGTTCGATCCAACCCGGTGACCTCGTGCTGGAGCGCACAGCCATCGCCAGGAGCGGAGCCTTCCAGCCCCTCGGCGAGCGCAAGCTCGTGGGGGCGGTCGCCAAGCACCCGCTGCGCCGCGGTCACCCGGTGACCGCCTCGGACGTCCGCCGCCCCCTGGCCGTCGCCGAAGGGGAGACCGCCCACCTCGTCGTCGAGAGCGGCACGATCCACGTCACCGCGCGGGTCACCGCCCTCGAGGATGGCTATCTCGACGACGTGATCTCCGTAGTCGTCGTCGGGACCGAAAAGGAGCTCTCCGCGCGCATCACCCAGCGCGGCCGCCTGCTCCTCGACCTGGGGACGCCCGCTCCCGCGAACCTCGTTTCGAACTCGATCCGATGATGCTCCACAAGATCCTCCTCAGCCTCCTCGTCTTCCTGGCCTGCGCGGCCCCCGCCTCCGCGCAGCTGCGTCGAGGGTCGATCTACGATCCCGCGCGAGGGCCCTACGGTCTCGTCGCGAACAAGACCGCCGCACGCCCCGGCGACCTCGTGACGATCCTGATCTCCGAGTCGACGGACGTCTTGGAGGAAGAGCGCTCGAATTTCTCGCGCGCGACCGACCTCTCCTACTCGCTCGACTCCTTCAACATTGCCCCGGACGCCTTCAACGTGCTTCCCGACATCGGCGCGTCTTCTGAGGACGGCTTCGAGGGTGAAGCGCGGCAAGAGCGGCGGGGGACCTTCACGGCGCGGCTCACCGCGATCGTCGTCGACTCCCTGCCCAACGGGAACCTCGTCATCCGCGGCCGGCGCGAGATCCGCGTCGACAAGCAGGTCAAGACGATCGAATTCTCGGGCATCGTGCGGCGCTACGACATCGCCCAGAACAACACGGTCGAGAGCGAGCTCGTCGCCGAGGCGAAGGTCTCCTACACGGGCGTCGGCCCCTCCACCGAGGCCCAGAACCGACAGGGCCTGGGGAGCCTGATCCACAGCGCCGTCGTCTGGCTCTGGCCCTTCTAACGCGCCGCGCCTTCGAGCACCTCGACCATCATGTTCAGCACCCTCCTCCTCAGCCTGGCCCCCGTCTGGGGGCCCCTCGCCCAGGAGCCGGCGCCCTCGGAGGCGCCGGCCGGCGAGGCCCGTGAGCTCGAAACGAACGTCTGGGCCGGCGGCGGCGTCGAGGCTCCGCGCCAGCCCATGCTGGAGTCGAGCTCGAACTACTTCCGCACCGACCGCTACTCGCCGCAGACCCCGGCGGACCCGAACCTGCAGGCGACGCGTACGCCGATCACGAGCCTCGTCTCGGTGCGCGGCATGGAGGAAAACCACGTCATGGGCATCGGCCTCGTGACGGGCCTGGCGGGCTCGGGAGACTCGAGCTCGAGCGCGAAGATGCTCCTGCAGAACCTCCTGCTCACGCGCAACATCAACGTCGACCTGGCGGCGCTGGCGTCGAAGAACATCGCGGTCGTCCGCGTCGAGGCGGTGCTCCCCGCTGGCATCCGCGCCGGGCAACGCATCGACGTTCGGGCCTCCACCATCGGGGACGCGACGAGTCTCCAGGGCGGGACGCTGGCCATGACGGAGCTGACGGACATCAGCGGTCGCCACGTCTTCGTCACGGCGTCGGGGCCGGTTACGGTCGGCGGTTTCTCCGTCGGGGGCGAGAACGCCACCGCGACCCAGAACCACGTCACCGTCGGGACGCTCCCGGGCGGCGGCAAGATCGAGCGCGCGGTCGAGACGAGCATCGTCAGTGATCACGGCTACCTCTACCTCGACCTGCGGGCGGCCCACGACACCCTGGGCAATGTCGTCCACATCACCGAGGCGATCAACGCCCTCTACCCGGGCGTCGCCGTCCCCGCGGCGGACGGCAAGTCGGTCCACGTGCGCGTCCCCGAGGACTTGCCCGAGCAGGACCACGTGGCCTTCGCGCACTCGATCCTGAGCCGCGAGGTGCGGGCCGAGAACGTCGCGCGGGTCATCATCAACGAGCGCTCCGGCGTGATCGTGATGGGCGGCGACGTGCGCCTGCAGCCAGGCGTCATCACCCACGGCAACCTGACCGTGACCATCGCGGAGACGACCGAGACCAGCCAGCCCGGCCCCTTCTCCAACGGGTCCAGCCAGAACCAAGGGCGCACGCAACTCGACGTCGTCGAGGAGGACAACGCTCTCATCCTGGCCCCCGGCGCCACCACGCTGCAGGAGGTCGTCGACGTGCTCAACGTCCTGGGCACGACGCCGCGCGACATGATCACGATCCTGCAAGCCATGTCCCAGAGCGGCACGCTGCTCGCCGAGATCCGGAGGATGTGATGCTGGGAATCGATCTCCAATCTCTGCCGCCCGGCGCGGCCCTCGCGAACATGCGAGCCCAAGAACTCGCCCTGCCGGAGGCGTTGGGCGAGGGCGGCACCGGCGCCGCCAAAACCGCGGAGTCCTTCGAGGCGCTGCTCGCGACCATGATCGTCAAGGAGATGCGCCAGACCCTCTCCGAAGGCTTCTTCGGGGACGGGCCGGGGGCGGACACCTTCGGCGGCTGGCTCGACACGGCCGTCGGCGAGAGCCTCTCGGACACCTGGCAGCTCGACCTCGCCGGGATGGTCAAGACCAACATCGAGTCGAAGCAAGCCCGGCTCGACGCGGCCCTGCAGGGCGCGGGAGGCGTCGACGTATGAACGCACGCAGCCTCGTCAATCACCTCGTGGACTACCTGCGCCGCGAGGTCGAAGCCCAGCGGGCTGTCCTCGCCTGCATCGAGCGCCAAGAGGAGAGCATTGCCAAGAACGACCCCGCGGGTCTCGAGGAGGCCCTCGAAGAAGCCGGACACTGCGCTGCCGCGGTGGAGGGCCTGGGCAAGCGCCGCAACCAGCTCCTCGCCGAGCTCGCCGGCCAATGGGACCTGGCCGAAGGAGCGCTGACCCTGGGCGGCATCGCCCGGCGACTGGGCACCGCGGGCGCCGAATTGGAGGCCCGCCGGCGCGAGCTGCGTCTGGTCGTGGCGCAGGTCGTCAAGCGCAACCGGCGTCTCTCGGCCCTGATCGGAATGCACCAACGGATCCACACCGACCTCTTGCAGGTCCTCGTCGGCGCCGAGCGCCCCGAAGACGTCGAGAGCGGCGGTCACCTCGTCGACGCGGAGGCCTGAGCATGGGCGGAATCGGACTCAACACGGGGCTCAAGGCCCTGCTCGCGGCCCAGGCGGCCCTGGACACGACGGGCCACAACCTCGCGAACTCGAGCACGCCGGGCTACTCCCGGCAGCGCCTGCAAGTCAGCGCCTCGCGCGCGCTCCTGCAGCGCGGCACCTTGATCGGCTCGGGCGTGAGCGCGGACCTCGTCCAGCGCTCCTCCGACGCCCTGCTGCTGGTGCGCACGACGAAGCAGATCTCCTCCTTGAATCGCCTCGAGTCGGCTCTGGCCGGCATGACGGAGATCGAGGCTCTCCTGGGCGAGCCCGGCGAGTTCGGGCTCAGCGCGGGGATCAGCAGCTTCTTCGGCGCCGTCTCCGAGCTCTCGGCCTCGACCGAGGACCTCGTGCTGCGCTCGGGCCTCGTCCAGATGACGACGGCCATGACGACGCAGTTCAACCAGCTCTCGTCGACGATGTCGACGGTGCGCCGAGACACCTCGAACCAGGTCCAGATCCAGACGCAGCAGGTCAACGCGATCACCGAGCAGATCGTGCTGCTCAACCGCGAGATCGGGAAGGCCGAGGCCGGGGGCGTCCCGGCCAACGACCTGCGCGACCAGCGCGAAGAGCTCTTGCGGGAGCTTTCCTCCTACGTCGACGTGCAGTTCCACGAGGACGAGAACGCGGTCCTGCGCATCACCTCCGGCGGGCGCCTGCTGGTGGGGGGCACGCGGGCCTTCGAGCTGAGCTCGGTGACCGGCACCGACGGCTCGGTGGAGATCTTCATCGAGGGCAGCGACGAGCCCGTGCAGCTCAGGCACGGGACGATCGCGGGCCTCGCCCAGGTCGGCGACCAGTTCATCCCCGACCTCCTCACGAAGATGGACCGCCTGGCCCGCAACATGATCTTCGAGCTCAACCGGGCCCACAGCACCGGGACGCCCGCGGCGGGGACCTTCCAGCACTTGAGCTCCTCCTACCGCGTCAACGACCTCGACCTCGACGGCTCCGCGGAGGACGAGCTCCTCTCCCAGGCGGGTTTGCCATTCGAGATGCAGGCTGGCGAGCTCTTCGTCAACGTCACCCACCACTCGAGCGGAGAGTTGAGGAGCACGAGCATCCAGATCGACCCGCTGACGACGACCGTCGGTGAGTTCCTGGACGAGATCGACGGGATCGACGGCCTGAACGCCGCCCTCGACAGCTTCAATCGCGTGCAGATCTTCGCCGACGCCGGTTTCGGCTTCGACTTCGCGGCGCGACTCGACCCCGTCCCCGACAAGCACGGGACCCTGGGTAGCGATCACGCCTCCCTGGGCGCGGGTCAGCAAGGGCCCTACGCGCTGAGCGACGGGGACACCCTGCTCGTCACCGGAGCTGTCAGCTCATTCGGCGTCACCTTCCAGGACGCGGACTTCGAGGAGTTGTCCCAGGCGACCGCCGAGGAGTTGGCTGCGGTCCTGAACGCGAACCCGGACATGCAAGCCAACGGCTTGCGCGCGGTCGTCACCGACGAGCGCCTGTACCTGCAGACGGTCGGGACGGGGACGGCGAGTGGATTCACAGTCGACGGGGGTACCTCCCTCGGCGCCCTGGGCCTCGTGGGCGGGACCGCCGTCAGCGGCTCCTCCACCGCGGTCGACATCCAGATCGGCGGAACCTACTCGGGCGAGGTCAACAGCCACTACCTCTTCGTGCCCCGGGGCGACGGGGTCGTCGGGACCACGCCCGGCTTGGAGGTCGACGTCTTCAACGCCGGCGGACAGCTCGTGGCGACCCTCGACGTCGGGGACACCTACCAGCCCGGGACCGAGCTCGAAGTGGCGGAGGGCGTCACCGTGACCCTCGGCTTCGGGGCGCTGTCGGCCTCGGCCAACGACTCGGCCCGCCTGGAGCTCATCGCCGACTCCGACACCTCCGACGTCCTGGCCGCCTTCGGCATCAACTCCCTCTTCGTCGGGACCGGCGCGGCCGACATCGAGCTGCGCGGCGAGCTGGTCGACGATCCCTCGCTGATCTCGGCCGGCGTATCCGGCGCGCCCGGGGACAACCGGGCGCTGCTCGAGATGCTGGACGTGCAGTCGCAGGCCCTGAGTGACCTGGACAACGACTCCCTGTCCGACTTCTACGGCGACGTCGTCAGCGGCGTGGGCTTCGACATCTCCCAGGCGGGCGCGAGCCGCGAGGTGGGCGAGTTCTTGCTCCAGAACCTCCAGACGCGACGCGAAGAGATCTCCGGCGTCAACGTCGACGAGGAGCTCGTCCAGATGGTGCGCTTCGAGCAGAGCTTCGGCGCGGCCTCCCGCTACATCCAGGTCTTGAACGAGCTGTCGGACGAGATCCTCACCTTGATCTGAGCCATGGCGATTCGACCGACGCAGAACAACATCTACAGCCTCGTCTCCCGGGGCCTCGTGCTCAACCTGAGCAAGCTCGCGCACGCTCAGGAGCGCGTCTCGACCGGCAAGGACATCCTGCGGCCGTCGGACGACGCCGTCGGCACGGCGCGCGCCCTCTCGATGCGCCGCCGCCTGGGCCTGCTCGGGCGCTTCCAGGAGAGCGTCCAGAGCACGCGGCCCGTGCTCGAGACGAGCACGGCCGCCCTCGAGGAGATCTCGAGCATCCTGAGCGAGGCGCGCGAGCTCGTGATCACGAGCATGAGCGGTTCGATGGATCCGGAGGACCGCGCGACCATGAGCCAGCAGATGACCCTGTTACTCGAGAAGCTCGTGGACGTCGCCAACACCAAGCTCGGCGACCGCTACGTCTTCGCGGGGACCGCGACGGGTTCCGAGCCCTACACCCTCGACTTCTCGAGCGGCCAGGGCGCCGTGAAATACAACGGCAACAACCAGGTCCAGCGCATCGCGGCGGGCTTCGGCACCGAGATCCCGATCAACGTGCCCGGCTCGGAGATCTTCGGCTCGAACGCGGTCGAGAGCATCGACCTCTCGGGCTTGACCGGCGTGGCGTTGGGAACGACCGCGAACGAGGGCCGAGGCTTCACGGACCTGCACTTCCGGCACGACGCGACCCTGGGGAGCCCGGGTTCGGGCATCGCCCTCGTCTCGGGCGGTGCCTTCGACACGATCCTGAACGACCACACGGTCACCGTCGACGCGGTCGCCGGAACGATCCAGCTCGACTCGGGGCCGCCGCTGCAGATCCCGTCACCTGGAAGCCCGGAGTACAGCGACTTCAGGCTCATCAACGACCGTGGCGCGGAGGTGCACCTCGACTTCTCTGGTTACACGGGCGTCAACAGCGTCTCGACCCTCACCGGCGAGGGCTCGGTCTCGATCGACGGCACGACCTACACCGCCCTGACCTTCACCGAGACGGACCTGGAGCTGGTCCATCCGACCGACGGTACGGTGCTGCACATCGACACCACGAACGTGCACCGCGCCGGGGAAGAGCTCGTGAGCTTCACGGGGGCGACCGACGTCTTCAATGTCCTCGCCGGCGTGGCCGGCGATCTGGCGAACGACGGCGGGCTGGAGGCCTCGCGCGTGGTCGACCGCCTGGAGCTGCGCTACGACGAGCTCCTGCGCGGCCTCAACGAGACCCTTCGGGGCCTCGGTACCCTCGGCGCCCGCACGGAGCGCTTGATCTCGAGCGACACTCGACTGCAGGCGACCAGCGTCAACCTCCAGGGCCTGCTCTCCCAGGTCGAGGACGTGGAGATCACCGAGGTCATCCTTGACATGAACAAGGCAGAGCAGACCCTGCAACTGGCCCAGGCAACGGGCTCGCGGCTGATCCAGCACACCCTCCTCGACTTCCTGAGGTGATTCCATGGTCGACAAGCTCCCCATCCAAGGTCAGCTCTCGAGCCAGAAGACCGGTCCCGCGCAACCGGCGAAGTCGGTCGCGCCCGGGAAGTCCGAGCCGCAAGGGGGCCCGGCCTTCCGAGCCTTGCTCGACAAGCTGCAAGCCGAAGCCCGCGACCTCCAGCGCGAGAGCGAGTCGGTGGAGGCCGCCGAGGACCTGAGCGGCGCGGTCGAGCGCGCGCGCAGCTCCCTCGGCGACGCCCTGACCCTCGGCGACCAGCTCCTCGAGGCCTATCGCGAGGCGCAACGCCGCGGGGCGGAGGACCCGGCGGGCGGCGCGGAGTCGAAGCCGAGCGAATGAAGATCGAGGTCCGGGAGGACCCTCGGGCGGCCCTGCCCTTGATGGAGAGCGTGCTGCGCGGCGGGCGGCCCCTGGCGCCCGAGTACCCCCTCGTCTTCTCGCCAGGCGGCCGCGGGCGCGCGGTCGTCGCCAGCGAAGGCGGACAGCCGCGCTCTGCCTGCGCCTTCCTCGAGCGTGAGCTCGTCCTGCCCGCGGGTCGCGCTCGCGTGGGCTTGATCGGCTCGGTCTCCACGGCCGCGGACGCGCGTGGCCGAGGTCTGGCGTCGGCCGTGCTCGAGCGGGCCGAGGCCGAGCTCCGCGAGCGTGGCTGCTTGCTGGCGCTGCTGTGGGCGGATTCCCAGGAGTTCTACTCGGGCCGCGGCTACGCGCCGGTGGGCGCCGAGCTCGACGTCGTCCTGAACAGCGAGCTCTTGACCGCCCTCCCCGCCGAGCCGGTGCCCCGCGCGGCGGACGAGCGGGATTTCGCCGACATGCACGAGCTCTACGCGACCCAAGAGCTGCGCGTACTGCGCACCCGGTCGGAGAGCGAGCTCCTCTACGCCAGCCCCGGCATGCGGATCCTCGTCGCCGAGGGTTCGCGGGGCGTCGAGGCATACGCCTGCCTCGGGCGCGGGGAGGACCTGCGCGGTGTCGTCCACGAGTGGGCCGGGAGCACTCCGGGAGTGCTCGCCTGCCTACGCTCCTTCCTCGAGCTGGCCGCGGCGGCCGGGGCCAGCGAGCCGCTCTACCTGATGGGACCGGTCCGGTCCGGCCCGATCCCCTCCGAGCTGGAGCGGCTCGGGGCGCCGTCAGCCGTCGGCTTCCTCGGAATGGGCAAGCTCCTCGACGTCGAGCTCGCGGGGCAAGCGCTCCGGGAGTCGGCGGAGAGGGAGCTGGGAATCGAGGCGCGCGCCGACGGCGGCTGCACCCTCGTTTCCGAGTCGGGGCGCGCGGAGCTCTCGCGCGAGGGGCTGATCTCCATGTTGCTTCCCTCCCGCGGCGACCGCGCCTGGCTCCGCGCCGTCGAGGCGAAGCTCGGCCTGCGCTTTCGGGGCCTCCCCTGGAACGCCTTCCTCTGGGGGCTCGACTCGATCTAACCCCCAGCTGGAATCGCCTCCGACGTGGCCTAGACTCGATCCATGAGCGATCGAGCGAGCGACGTGATCATCGTCGGCGGCGGGATCGGCGGCGCGGCGGCTGCCCTGCGCGCCGGCCAGTACGGCCTGAAGGTCACCTGGGTCCTGGGCGACTCCGCGTCGGCCCGGGCGAGCCGGGGCAAGTACGTCCACGAGGTCGACAACATGATCGGGCTGCACCCCGGGGTCATGCTGGGCAAGCTCCGCAAGCTCCTGAAGGACGACGAAGAGGCCCTGCGCAAGCTCGACGCCGCGACCTTCACGATCGGGACCCAGGACATCATCGACAATGTGGTCGAGCGGCTCGCAGAGCAGTATCCGGAGAGCGCCGTCCTGCTGCGGGAGACCGCCGTGAAGGCCCGCCGCACCGATGGCGGCTTCGAGGTCGAGCTCGCCGGCGGCGATCGCCTCAGCGCGCCGGCCTGCGTCTTGTCCACGGGCGTCATGGACGTCCAGCCGCCCATCAAGAAGTCCCTGCCCAGCGGGAAGGAGCGGGACGACATCGCCTGGGTCTTCCCCTACGCGAACTTCGGCCGGCTTCTCTACTGCATTCGCTGTGAGGGCCACATGGTGCGCGAGACGCCGACCGCCGTGATCGGCGCCAGCGAGACGACAGCGCAGATCGCGATGATGTTGCACGAGCGCTACGGCGTCGAGGTCACGATCCTGACCAACGGCGATGAGCTCGAGGTCAGCCCGGAGAGCCGGCGCCTGCTCGAGGCCTACGGCATCGGGAGCCGCAAGGAGCGCATCGTCGACTTCGAGGACCTGCCTCCGGGGGAGCAGCCCGAGCAACGCGTCAAGCGCGGGACCGAGCTGCACGCGGTGGTCCTCGAAGGCGGCGTGCGCGTCCCGGCGCGCTTCGCGATGATCGCCATGGGGCTGCACCGCGTGTACAACGACCTGGCCCGCGAGCTGGGGGCGGAGCTGGAGGGAGGCGAGCTGCCCGTCGAGCGCCAGCACGTGCTGGTCGAGGACCGCAGCTCCGAGACGAGCGTGTCCCAGCTGTTCTGTGTGGGCGACATGGCCCGACGTCGGGACGGGGGGCCCCTCATGAAGCAGATCTACACGGCCCAGGAGTTCGCCGTGCGCGCGGTGGACACGATCGAACGGCGGCGCCGCTCGGCGCGAAGAAGCGAACTCCTTCGTTAGCAGGCTTCGAAGGGTACTTCGAAGCCTCGAGTCCCGGGGGCCCGCGACCTCGGGCTCGAGGCTCCACGAGGCCCGTGGTAGACCGAATTGGGGTGATTACCCCAGATTCTCACGCTCTTGGGCGGGCTATACCCGGGGCGTCATGGCCGCCCCGATCCGCAGCCAGCCGCTCTCCGGAGCGGCTCTCCGAGCCGGCCCGTGCCGGTTTCGCCCCGGCGCGGGGGGCGCCTCAGCCGTAGTTCTCGGGGAACAGCTCCCGTTCGACCGTCTCGATCGCGATGTGGAGGACCTTGATGTGGACCTCCTGGATGCGATCCGAGGTCTCGGCCCGCGGGACGACGATCGGGACGTCCACGAGGGCGCGCGCCTCGCCCCCGCCCTTGCCCAGGAGGCCGACGGTGGTGACACCGCGCTCGCGCGCCTCCTCGAGGGCCCGCAGGATGTTCGGGGAGCCGCCGCTCGTGGAGAGGGCGACGAGCGTGTCCCCGGGCTTGCCGTAGGCGGCGACGAGCCTCGCGAAGACCTGGTCGTAGCCGAAGTCGTTCGCGATGCAGGTGAGGTGGCTCGGATCGGAGAAGGCGAGCGCCGGCAGGGGGTTGCGGTCCGACCGGAAGCGGCCGGTCCATTCCTCGGCGAAGTGCATCGCGTCGCACATGCTGCCGCCGTTCCCGCACGCCATCAGCCGGCCGCCTCCCTGGAGGGTCTCCTTGGCGGCCGCCGCGAAGCGCTGAACACCCGCGACGCAATCGGGATCCTCGAGGAAGGCCTGCAGGGTGCGCGCAGCTTCCTCGAAGGAAGCACGAATCGAACTCTCGACCATCGTGGAGGGCATTCTCGGCCCGCGCGTCCTCCTCGGCAAGGCATTGCACCGAGTCCTGTGGATTCCCCCGCGGCACGCTCCGCGTAGGGGTCCCACAACCAACGAAATAGGGGGTAAGCGATCATGATGCGGCTTGGAGCCATTCTGCGGAGGGCGCGAGGGAAGGACTCCCGCGTCCAGTTCGCCCGCAAGCTGGGCCTCTCCTACACCTTCGTCCGGGCCATGGAGCACGGGCTGCGCTTCCCGTCCGACAAGGTCCTGCTCGACATCGCCGAGCGCCTCGGGGAGGACCCCGAGAACCTGTTCCTGGCGGCCTACTGCGACCGCTCGGCCCACCTGGCCGAGGTCTTGAAGGAGCGCGGGATCGCGATCCCCGAGCCGGCGAAGGAGGCCGACACGCCGGAGCCGACCGCGGAGGCCGGGGCTGCCCCGGAGGCGCGTCCCAGCTCCACCGAGACCCCCACGCCCCGCGTCGTGCGGGCCCACGACCCCTTCTGAGGCCGAGGTTCCTCCGGGCTCAGGCCTCGGCCTCGGCCCGCCGCTCGCGCACCAAGGCCGCGACCTCCGCCTGGAGGCGCTCGCTGATCTCGTCGTAGCCGAAGCTTCCCACGGTCCGCGGCCCGCGCTTCAGGTTCACCTGCTTCGGCCCGCACCACAGGCCCAGGTCGGCATCGTCCGTCTCTCCGGGGCCGTTCACGCGGCAGCCCATCACGGCGATGGTCAGGTCTTCTTCGGCGTAGTCCTTCGTCACCCGCTCGACCTCCTGGGCGAGCTCGATGAAGCGCTCGTTCTCGACGCGTGAGCACGACGGACAGGCGATGATGTTCAGCCCGTCGAAGAAGTTCGGGGGCACGCTGCGGAAGCGGCCCTGCTCGATGTCCTCGATGATCTGACGGCCGACGTCGATCTCCATCCCCTTCTCCGCGAAGGGGACGGTCAGGGAGACCCGCAGCGTGTCGCCGATCCCGCGCGAGAGCAGCTGCTCGAAGGCGATGCGCGTCTTGATCACTCCATCGGGCGGCATGCCGGCCTCCGTCACCCCCAGGTGCAGGGGAACGTCCGGGCGCGCCTCCGCGAAGCGGCTGTTGGCCTCGATCACGAGCCGCGGGTCGGAGTCCTTGATCGAGACGAGGTAGTCCTCGAAGCCGAGGCCGTCGAGCATCTCGCAGTGGTCGACCGCGCACTGCACGATCGCGCCGACGTGGTCCTCGCCGAAGCGCTCGAGGTAGGCCGGGGCGATGGAGCCGGCGTTGACGCCGATGCGGATGGCGCAGCCGTGCTCGCGGGCGCAGCCCGCGATGAAGGCGACCTTCTCCTCGACGGCGAGCTCCTTCTGGTGGTGGTGGAGGTGGCCGGGGTTGTAGCGGATCTTGTCGACGAAGGGAGCGACCTCGGCGGCGAGACGGTAGCTCTCCTGGAGGTCGACGGAGAGGGGCACGCTGGCCTCCTCGCTCAGCTCGCGCAGGGCCTCGACGTCGGCGGCGCTGTCGACGGCCACGCGCACGAGGTCCGCGCCGGCGGCCTCGAGCAACCGCAGCTGCTCGCGGGTCGCCGCGAGGTCCCGGGTCGGCGTGGCCGCCATGCTCTGGACCGCGATCGGCGCGTCGCCTCCGACGGCGAGGGGGCCGATCGAGATCCGACGCGTGCGGCGCGGGGGGATCCTGTTCTCCAATGCGATCTCTTTGATCTGCCGGCCTGGCGGGTGGAGGAATCGACCCTGGGAAGGGCGGGCAGAGAATCGGAGAATCCTAACCCTCCCCCGCGTCGGCCCACGGAGACGGGGTCGAGAAAGTCGCGTCGTGCCCTCGTGAGACCGCCCGGCGGGTCGCCCCTCTTTGCCTGTCGGCGGGAGGGCGCATGTTCTCGCGCTTCTCCTTCGTCCCACCGAGATCCCCTCCCGGTGGGGCGTCTTTTTGGGAGCGACCTGGCGTCAGGGGCCCGCCAGCCGTGGGCGCGGTGGGGATGCCCTCCGTGCTAAAATCCGTCCGGCCGCCTCCGGGGTGGCCTCGAGACCCGCCGCGGCGCGCGCAGTCCGCGGCGGCATTCACAAGGGAGGTGGGCGCATGAGAGCTCGAATCGTGATCGTCGGGGGTGGGGTGATCGGCATCTCGATCGCCCTGCACGCCGCCCGACGCACCAACCCGCTGGAGGAGCCGGTCATGCTCCTCGAGCGCAACCGGGTCGGGACGAGCCCGTCCTCCTGCTCGGCCGCCGTCGTGGGCCAGTTCTACGGCTCCAAGCACGCCTCCGGCATGGCCCGCGACTCCCTCCGCTACTACGCGGGGCTGGAGGGCAAGACGGGGCGCTCCCTCGGCTACCTGCAGACGGGGCTCCTGACCTTGGCCAAGGACCGCAGCGAGCGCTGCAAGGCGCGCCTGCGCGAGCTCGTGGAGATGCAGGACTCGATCGGGATCCAGGTCGAGGTCGTGGACGCCGCGCGGATCCGCGAGCTCTTTCCGGGCATCCAGGTGCCCGACGACCAGATCGCGGCTTGGGAGCCGACCGCGGGTTGCCTCGACCCGCACAAGGCCGTGGAGAGCTTGACCTCCCTGGCCCGCAACCGCGGGGCGGTGATCCGCGAGGGCAACGGCGTCGAGCGCATCGTCGTCGAGGACGGCCGGGTCGTCGCGATCGAGTCGAAGGAGGGACGCGTGGACTGCGAGCAGGTCGTGCTGGCCGCCGGCCCCTGGACGCGGCGCGTCCTGGCCGAGCTCGGCATCGAGCTGCCCATCGAGAGCGTCCTCGCCGAGCACTACTACATCGGGAGCACGCAGGAGTCGATGGAGGGGGCTTTCGAGGAGAGCGCCCTGAGCATGGCCAGCCCGGAGGCCTCCGGCGCCACGGGCTGGTACTCCCGCGACGCCCTGCAGGCCAGCGCCCTCGAGACGAGCTCCGAGGAGCGCTTCAGCGAAGATTCGGAGCCGATTCGCACTGCGCACCCGGTGCTCACCGACCCCGAGACCGGATTCTTCGTCCGCTGCGACCCGCTCAACAACCGCGTCAGCGTCGGGCGCCGCGGCGGGAACTTCAGCTCCATCGCCGACCCCGACAGCTACGACCCCAGCGTCTCCGAGGCCTTCACGAAGTGGGCGCGGGCTTCCCTCGAGTCGCGCCTGCCGTACTACGAGGAGCTGCCCGACGTCGGCGTCGAGGCGGGCATCTTCACGCGCAGCCCGGACAACCAACCGATCCTCGGTCGGCTCGGAGCGATCGAGGGCCTCTACGTCGCCTGCGCATTCTCCGGCCACAGCTTCACCATGGCCCCCTCGGTGGGGGAGGGCATGGCGCAGATGCTGATGGGCGAGCCGGTGAGCGCCTTCGACGAGGACTTCTACTCCCCGGCGCGCTACCTCTGAGAGGGCTCTCCGCGCGGAGCCGCCGCGTCAGTGAGGAACGACCTCGCTGATGCGGACCGCGTACTTCTCGTCGATCGTCACGATCTCGCCGTGGGCGACGAGCTTGCCGTTGACGAAGACGTCGGCCGGCTCGTGGGCGTTGCGGTCCAGGGGCACGAGGGAGCCGGGGCTCATCTCGACGAGCTGGGCCAGCGACATCTGGGCCTCGCCGATACGCACGCTCAGCTTCACCGGGACCGTCATGACCCCGCCGAGGCCGATCGGCTCTCCCGCGGCGTCGCTGCGCTCGAGCTCCTTGAGCTCGTTGGCCTTCACGGCCACCGCCTCGGTCGCCTCGTCGATGGACTGCTCGAGCTCTTGCTCGACGCTCTCTTGGGTTTCTTCTTCACTCATGTCGCTCGGCCTCCGGCGCGGCGTGGATGTGCATCAACGGGTCGAGGTCCTTGATCGAGAGGGCGAGGCCGCCCTCGAGCTGGCCCCAGTGCGCCCGACCCGCCGGCTCGCCCTCGATCAGGACGTCGATGGGTTGCCCGACGCGACGGTCGAGGGGGATCACGTCGCCGACCTCCATCGAGACGAGGTCTGACAGGGGCACCTCGGCTCCGCCGAGCTCGGCGCAGATGGTGACGGGGACGTCGTCCAGGTGCGAGGGCAAGCTGGGCGCTTGGATCCTCGTGGTCGACCGCCGCTCGGGGAGGACTCCGGGCAGGTAGAGCCGCAGGGTGCTCGCTCCGATCGGGCCGTCGATGTCGAAGTGCAGGAACAGGCGCTGGGAGTCCTCGCCGTGGTCGGGGCCGCCGAAGGTGGCGAGCTCGCGCTGGCTCTGGGGCAGGCCGAGCGGTCGAGGGGACAGGCCGAAGGGGCGCGCAGCGTGCTGGGCGAGCTCGAGCAGGAGGTCCGACACGACCCCCGCCTCGAGCGGCGAGAGGGGGCGCGCTTCGACTTCATCCGGGAGCTCGGCGCCCAGCGCGCGCGTGGCGCAACGCAAGGCGGCATCGTTGGTCCAGATCGCCCAGCCCTGGGCGCCGGCGACCTCGAGCACCTGGATCGCCACGGGGTCCTCGAGCCCGTCGAAGAGGCCCCGCGCGCTGACTTCTCCCAGTCCGGCCAGGGAGACCGTGGGCACCTCGCGCAACCACTGCTGGAGCTCGCTCTCGATGCGGGGCAGCTCGGCCTCGATCGCTCTTCGGATCCCGAGCTGTTGCGCCGAGCCGAGGCGTCGCGGCTGGCTGAAGTCGCGCGGCTCGACCGTGGCGGCGGCGTCGGAGATCGACGGCTCGCCCACGAGGGCCTCGACTTCTTCTTGGCTGAGCTGCGTGGTCACGCCTCTTCTGGGTCACTGATCTGGCTCGTGGGGCCAGGCCCTCACTGCACGAGCAAGTCGACGGGGAGGATACGCATGATCTTGCCCTGGACGCCGATCCGGATCTCCCCGGTGAATTCGGGCTTCATCCCGCTGACGTCGACGAACACGACGTCACCCTTGGAGGTCACGATGCGCACGTCGAACTCGCCGCCTTCGAAGCTCGTGCGAGGACCGTCGTCGATCCACATCTCCTGCTCCGGCCCGACGTGGAGCACGTGCTCGTGGAACAGGCCGCGGAAGGAGTTCTTGTCGCTCGAGAGCCCCGGGCGCAGGCCCGACTCGGGGTCGACGTCCCAGGGGAGGCGCGTCTCGCCGATGTGGACCGGGAAGAGCACCGGAGCCAGGGCGTCGCGGATCTCCTCCATGAAGGTGGACTCGTTCACTTCGCCGTAGATCTCGTTGAGGCTCTTGCGCGAGGCGATCTTGAAGACCGTGCTCTGCACCTCTGCGCGGTAGAGCTCGTCGGTGACGCGGACCTTCATGTACTCCGGGTCGTACGTGAAGTAGGTCGCCTGGGGCTTCATCTGCAGGTAGCGGGTGCGGCCCTGCTCCTGGAGGTTGCAGTTGAAGAGCTCCGGGAAGAGCGGGATCGTGAAGGGGCCCGCGAGGGTCTTGGGCGCCTCGGTCTTCGGCAGCGCCATCACGGCCGCCATGGCCCCCGCGGCGATGACCGCGACGAAGCCTCCGCCGAGGAAGAGCTTCTTCTTGCTCTTCGGCGGTTCTTCGGCCGCGGCTTCCTCGGTCTCCTGTTCCTGAACTTCTTCTTCAGCCATTGTGCTCTACTCGTTTTCGGCCGTCGGGGCCCCTGGGGTCAGCAGCCGGATGTCCACCGAGCGGTTGTCTTGCCCATCCATGGGAAGCTCCTCGTGCCAGGCGCGGGCCTCGACCCGCTCTGGGGGGAAGCCGAACCTCTCGATGAGGTAGTCCCGGACGACCATGGCCCGTGCGGCGGCGAGCTGGGGGTCGTCTCCTGCGAACTCGGGACCCGCGTCGTTGGCGTGGCCTTCGATGACCAGGAGCTGGTGGTGCTTCGGGTGCAAGGAGGGCGCCAGCATGTCGAGGTAGGCCTCCGCGCCGGCGGGGAAGACCGCCGCGCCCGCGGGGAACTCGATCACAGCGGGGTAGGTCAGCTGGTCGTGGGGTTGCAGCGAGTCGAGCAGGCGCGTCCGCAGGAGCTCGAGACGGCTCGCGTCCTCGGCCTCGACGAGCTGGTCCTCGGGGGCGTCCGAGGGCACGTTGAACTTGCGTCGCACGTGCTCGAAGACCTCTTGCTTCTCCTGGCCGGAGAGGACTCCGTTCAGGCCGAAGGACTTGACCGCGACGATGAAGGAGCCCACGCCGTTGGCGAGCAAGCCGACCTGCTGTTCCTTCGCGAGGGAGACCAGCAGGATGAAGAACGTCAGGATGAGCGTCATCATGTCGCAGAAGGACACCATGTACGCGGGGGGGGAGGCCTTCGTCGACTTGATCGGCTTACCCATCGGAGCCTCCCCCACTGGGCACATCACCACGCTCGAGGGCCGCGAGGCGTCCCTCGCTGAGGGCCATGACGCGGACCTCGACGCGCCGGTTCAGGCGTCGGCCCTCGGTGTCCGCGTTGTCCGCGCGCGGGCGTGACGCGCCATAGCCGGAGACCTGGACCTGATAGGGGCTCAGCTCGCTCGACTCCAAGGCCAGGCGCGCGGCGGCCTGGGCGCGCGCGATGGCGAGGGCGTTGTCGGTGGCGTGTCGCGTCGTGGGCTTGAAGGCGTCGTCGGTGTGGCCCTCGAAGATCACGGTGTAGGGGTAGTGCTCGAGAACCTCCGCGAGCTCCGTGATGGACTTCGCGAGGTGGGGTTCGAGCTCGTCCGAGCCGGGCCGGAAGGACGCGCGCTCGTCGTAGCGGATGCGGATGCCGTCCCGTATCGCGCCGAGGTCGACCTCGGTGTGCTCCTCGGTCGTCTTCGCGCCGAGGTCGTTGATCTCGTCGAGCAGCTCGGACGAGGGACGCGCGTGGGGCAGCTGGGCCCCGCGGAAAGCGTCCTTGGCGGCCATGATGTCGACCGAGGGCGGCTTGACGCTGCTCGTGGAGCCGTCCGAGTCGAGCACGCCGGGCGTGCCCGTGTTGTTGCCCTGGACCCGAAAGACGTCGAAGTCCTCCATGCTGCTGAAGGTCATCAGCATGATGAAGAAGGTCACGAGCAACGAGATCATGTCCGCGAAGGTCACGATCCAATCAGGGGCTCCGGGGGGCGGCTCGGGCTCTTTGGCCGGCATCGGCGCCCTCCGCGGTCAGGCCTCCACCAGCGTGCGGCTGGTGGGGGCGAGGAAGCCCTTGAGCTTCTCCTTGATCAGCGCCGGCTTTTCACCGGACTGGATGGCGACGATGCCCTCGACCATCAGGTCTCGCAACAGGCCCTCCTCGCTGGCGAGGATCTCGAGCTTCCCCGAGAGCGGCAGGAAGACCATGTTGGCGAGCATCGCGCCGTAGAGCGTCGTCAAGAGCGCGGTCGCCATACCCTGGCCGATCATCGACGGATCGGAGAGGTTCTGGAGCATCTGCACCAGGCCGACGAGCGTTCCGATCATTCCGAAGGCCGGGGCGAAGGCGCCCATCTGGTCCATGACCTTCTTGCCCGTTCCGTGTCGCTGGCGTTGCCAGTCGGCCTCCAGCTCCATGATGTCGCGGACGGTTTCACCGCTGAAGCCGTCGATCACGAGCTGGATGCCCTTGGCGAAGAAGGTGTCATTGACGCTCTCCAGCTTCGTCTCGAGGGCGAGCAGGCCTTCCTTGCGCGCGAGGTTGGCGTACTCGACGATCCGATCGATCTCTTCCGTCGGGGAGGCCGGCTTGCGGAAGGCCGTCACCATCATGACCTTGACGATCGACTTCAGCTCCGAGCTCGGGAAGCACATCATCGTCACGGCAATCGTGCCGCCGAAGACGATGATGAGCGATGGCACGTGCACGAAGATCGCGATGCCTCCGGGGCCGGAGGCCATCGCGAACAGGACCAGGCCGAAGCCCAGAGCCGTGCCGATGATGGTGGCGATGTCCATGTGGGGAGAGTCGCGCCGTGGGGCTGGCGCGTGGTAGGGGGCGTCGCGGCGCGGGGAGCTCCCCTCCCTTATCGGCTGGGCCGCGGGCGAGCTTGATGGCGCTCGGAGGTGGCCTCCGAGCGCAAGGCGCTGTCAGGAAAGGACTTCCGTGACTAGTTCCGATCCGGCACCGGCTCGGCGCGGCGGTAGGCGTCCATGTACTCCTTGCGGCGCGAAGCGGGCGTGATGAGGCGCAGGATCTCGCCGGCCTGCTCCTGCTCCAGCTCGCGCAGGATGAGAGCCGCGTCATCGGGCTCTTCCTCGGCGAGCAGCCTGGCGTTGACCTCCGCCGTGCCGCCTTCGTAGAGGCGAGCCATGTCGCGCCAGCCCTGGAGCTCCTGTTGCTCGCGCGCTTCCTCGTCCCGCTCGAGCTCGGCCAGGCGCAGGTCGATGGAGCCCTCCATGTCCTCGAGCTTCGTGCGCAGGTCCGCCAGCTCGGCTTGGCGCTCGCGCAGGGACTGCTCCCACTCGTCCAGCTCGAGCGCCCGAACCTCGAGCCGCTCCCGCTCGATCGTCTGGGCGCGCATCTGGGCCTTCAGCTCGTTCACGAGCTCGCGCAACTCGGTCCCGGAGAAGGGCGACTCGATCATGTAGGCGCCCAGGAGTCCGACGTTCGCCTCCAGCAATTCGCTCCCCGACTTCTCCGGCTCGGGCGTCGCCTCGGCGGGGGAGTCGCTGGCGAGCTCCTGTTCCTGCGGAGTCGCCTCCGCGTCGGAGGTCTCCGGCGGCTCGACGAAGATCGAGATCCCGGGGACCTCGTGCAACGGCGCGTCCGAGACCACGGCGATGCCGACGTAGGTGGACGCGAAGAGCGTGGCGCCAGCGGCGGCGTAGACGGCGATGGACAGGCTTCCTTTCATGACTTCGGGGAGGGTTCGGGGGTCGTTCTCTCTTGTTCGGCGGCCGCGGAGCGCCGGCGGGCATCGCGCTCCATGGCGACGGCGTCCGCGAGCTTGGCCTCGGCTCGGCGCTCTTCCTGGACGTGGTGGCCCCGGGCCTTGGCGCGCAGACGTTGGAGCCCCTGGAGGGCCGTGCGGGCCTCTTGCCAAGCCCGGCGCGCGACCTCCGAGCGCCCGCGGGCGACCTCGAGGCGACCGCGGGCCTTGCGCTGGTGGCCCTCGAGCAGCTCGATCGAGCGGCGCGTCGTCAGCACGAGGCCGGGGTCGAGGTGTGGGGAGGTCTGGACGCTCTCCTGGTAGGCCCGGGCGCCGACGAGCTCTTGCTCGATGCGCTCGAGGCGGGCGAGCTCCGCGCGGGTGTGCGCCTCGGCCGCTTGCCAGGCGTTCTGCGCCAGTTCCTCCTGGACCGCGCGGACACGCAGGAGGCGGTCCAGCTTGAACTCGAAGCCGCTCACGCAACTGCCTCCGGATCGCTCGTCACGAGCTCGAGCAGCTCGAGCGTCTCGGCCAGGGAGCAGGCCTCGCCGCTCCCCTGTCGCAGGAAGGCCTCGATGACCGGCATGCGCGCGATGGCCTCGTCGAGCTTGGGGTTCGTCCCCGCGGCGTAGGCGCCGATCTCGACCAGGTCGCGGCCCTCGCGCCAGGCGGCGCAGAGCTCGCGCACGCGGGCGGCCCGCTCGCGGTGATCGGGCGTCGCGAGCTGCGGCATGAGACGCGAGAGGCTCTGGAGCACGTCGACGGCGGGGAAGTGTCCGACCTGGGCCAGCTCTCGACTCAGGAAGAGGTGACCGTCCAGGAGGCCGCGCAGCGTGTCGGCCACCGGCTCGTTCGGATCGTCGCCGTCGAGCAGAATCGTGAGCAGACCCGTGATGCTCCCGCGCTCGCTGCGCCCCATGCGCTCGACGAGCTTGGGAACCGTGGCGAAGAAGCTCGGCGGGTATCCGCGCACCGTCGGCGGCTCCCCCGCGGCGAGTCCAATCTCCCGGCAGGCCCCGGCGAAGCGCGTGACCGAGTCCATCACGAGCAGGACGTTCTGGCCCTGGTCGCGGAAGTGCTCCGCGATGGTCGTCGCCACGAAAGGGGCGAGGTAGCGCTCGATCGGGGGCCGGTCGGAGGTCGCGACCACGAGCACGGCTCTCCCGCGGGCGTCCCCCCCGAGGGTCTCGTCGATGAAGGAGCGGACTTCGCGCCCCCGCTCGCCGACCAGGCAGACGACGACGACGTCGGCGTCCGTCCCGCGCGTGATCTGCCCCAGGAGTGTCGACTTGCCGACTCCCGAGCCGGAGAAGATCCCCAGCCGCTGTCCGCGGCCGACGGAGTTCAGGGCGTCGATCGAGCGAACGCCGGTCTGCAGGGGTTCGTCGATCGCCGGCCGGCCGAGGGGGTCCGGGGCGGGTCGGCGCACGCCGCGGGCCTCCTGCGCGCGCAGGTGATGCCCGCCGTCCATCGGCTTGCCGAAGCCGTCGACCACGCGCCCGAGGAGGGAGTCGCCGACGGGGATCGAGAAGGAGCGGTGCAGGGCCGTGACGAGTTGTTGCGGCGCGATGCCGTCGAGGTCGCCATGGGGCATGAGCAGGGTCCGGTTGCCGCGGAAGCCGACGACCTCCGCGTCGATCCGGCCACGCGTGCCGCGGTCGATCCGACACATGTCTCCCAAGGCCGCGGGGACGCCGACGGCCTCTACGATGACCCCGGAGACGATGTCGATCCGTCCGCGGTAGACCGGGCGCGCCCCGTGTTGGATGGCCTCGCGGCAGAGGTCGAGGTCGATCACGACTCGAAGACCTCCCGCAGGTTCTCGCGGATCGACAGCAGACAGTCGTCGAGCTCGCGGACGAGCAGGCCCTGCTCGGTCTCGATGCGCACGTCCCCGCGGCGGAGCGCGGGGTCGGCTTGCACGTCGGTCCCGCTGCGGAAGCGCACGGCCTCGAGGGCCTGGGCGTCGTCCGGGTGGACGTGGATCACCGTGGCGCCGACCTTTCCGCCCTCGCTGGCGAGCATCGTGCGCACGATGGCGGTGATGTCGTAGTCGCCCGCCGTGATCTCACGGACGAGCAGGGAGCGGGCGACCTCCAGGGCGAGCTCGATCGTCACCTCCGCGACGGAGTCGAGGAGACCTTCGCGGAAGGACTCGAGCTCCTCCACGGCCTTGTCGAAGCTCTCCGCGGCCGTCCGCTGCGCCTCCACGGCGAGCCGGTCGACGAGCTCGCGGCGGCGGGCCTCCGCGAGCTCGGCGATGCCCCCGGGGAGGAGGCGGGCGCCGGTGGGGGCCGCGTCCGTTCGCACGGGCGTCGTGGGGGACTGGGAGATCAAGTCACGAGCTCCTCGCCGCTCCGCGCGGGCTCGAATTCGCCGGAGTCGATCAGGCCGTGGACGGCCTTCAGGATCATGGCGCGGGACTGCAGCACCTCGGACATCGGGACGGCGCCGACGAGGTCGCGCTCCTCGACCACCATGGCCTTGACGCGGGTGCTCAGGTTCTCGGTGACGTTCGCCTCCACGTCCGCTGCGCAGGCCTTCAGGGCCACGGCGAGCGTCCGGGTGTCGATCGCGCCCAGGATCTTTTGCATGGAGCGCTTGTCGACGTCGGCGAGATCCGTCCACGTGAACATGTACTCGCGGATCTCCTCCGCCATGCCCTCGTCGTCGGCCTCGATGCCCTCCATGACCGATCGCTCGAGCTCGGTGCTCGAGAAGTTGAGCATCTCGGCCACGGTCTTGAGGCGGACCGAGGGGTCGGGGGCCGGCGGCTCCTCCGCCAGGACCTCGAGGCGCCGCGCGAGGTTGCGGGCCATGCTGCGAAGGACCTGCGCGTCCGGGGAGACGAGCGTCGCCATGCGCGTGACCGTCTCGAGGGCGACCTCCGGGTCGAGCTCGCTGATGATGTCGGCGGAAACGCCGGGGTCGACGTGGCTGAGCACGATGGCGGAGGTGAGCGGCGACTCGGCCTGAAGGGCCTTGGCCAGGGCCCGTGTGGGGAAGCGCTCGATGTCGCGGAAGGGCCGCGTGTGGAGCTGACGGCTCCGAATCTCGCCCAGCATCTGCTTCGCGCGCTCCTCGTCGAAGGCCTCCGCGAGGAGGGCCTGCAACTGAGAGTCGCTCTGGGAGGAGACCGTCCGCCTGGTGTTCAGCGACCGCGCGAGGTCGGCGTAGAGGTGGTCGACGGAGTCCTTGTCGGAGAAGGACTCCCCCAGCTCCGTCATGGCGGTCGCGACTTCGGCGACGAGGTCCGCGTCCAGGTGCCTGAGGAGCTCGAGGGCGTCCTCGCGCTCCAGGCTCAGCAGGAAGGCCGCGATGCGCACCGGGCCCGATGTCGCTTGATCGTCCTTCATCGTCCGGCTCCGATCGTCTCGTCGATCTCGCTCGCCCAGCCGGCCAGGATCTCACTGACCCTCTCCGGGTCGTTCTTCACGAGCTCCTCGACCTGGACCCGCGCGAGCAACTCGGGATCGATGGACTCGAGCTGTTCCTCGGTGACTTCCTTGCCGTCGGCCGACGCCTGCTTGGCCACCACGGCCTCGCCGGTCACCTTGCCGCCGCCCTTCAGGCTCTTGAAGAGCACGAAGACGAAGGCCAGGGCCGCCAGGATCTCGACGCCGTGCTCGATCAGGAGCTCGACGTACTCGTTCGGGGCCGGTGCGGGCTCCGCGGGCTCGGGCAGGACCGGCGCTCCCTCGTCGTCGCGCTCGACCGAGGCCAGGGGAGCGATGAAGGACTCGAACTGGTCCTTGCGCTCGGCGTCGAATCCCACCGCCGCCTTGACCATACGCTGGAGCTCCTCGATGTCCTCGGCCGCGCTCTCGTCTGCGATCAGCGCGACGTTGAGCCGCGTGATCTGAGGTGTGCGGCTCGTGCGGTGCTCCGTGGAGTGCCCGACGACGCTGCGCTTGATCGAGTCCTCGGAGGTCTGCTTCCGCTCGCTGCCGCCGCCCTCGGTCCCGGCGCTCTCCACACCGAAGTCTTGTGTGATGTTCGAGGAGATGCCGGCTTCACCGCCGGCCACCGCCGAGCCCGAGGACCCCTCGGTCTTCGAGGACTCCTCGTAGTAGGGCGCGGACTCCTTCGGGAGGGCGGACTGCCTGATCGACTCCAGCTCTTCGTAGCTCCAAACGGAGTTCACCGTGACCCGCGCCATGCCCTGCCCCAGGGCCATCTCGAGCCCGGCGTTGGCCCGACGCTCGGCGTCCGCGTCGTAACGGCGCTTGTAGGCGTAGAGATCCTCGCCGTCGAACTCGCTCGAGTTCGAGCCGCCGTCGTGGAGGAGGTTTCCCTGCTCGTCGACGACCGTGATGTTCTCCAGCGGGACGTTGAAGCGCGAGCGGACAAGGGTGGCGACCGTGCGCGCCTGCGCCTCGTCGAGGAAGTAGCCGTGGCGCAGCCCCAGCGTGACGGAGATGGTCTCGGCCTCGGGGCGGCCGAAGGCACTGCGCACCTGGCTCGAGCTGCAGACGGTGGCGCGCTCGACGAAGTTCAGGCGCTCGAGTTGGAGCTCGCACTCCTGCCACTCGCGCTTCTCGGCCATCTGTTCCCGCGTTCGGGCGCTCATGAAGGCGCTGTCGACGCCGCCGTCGGTGATCTGGATCCCCTTGTTCGAGGGCTTGTAGCCGCCGAGGGCGACCTGGGCCTCGGCCGCGTCGCGGTCGGAGACGTCGACCCAGATTCCGTTCTCCGGCGGGGGGGAGGAGCGGAAGGCGATGCTCGCCTGGGCCAGGGCGCGCTTGTACTCGGCGGCCTCCGCGGAGGTCAGCCCCGACCAGAGCTGGACGAGGTCGGGACGCGTCGCGAACCAGCTCGACACGCCGGCCGTCGCGAGGACGGCCAGGGTCGAGAGCACGAGCGTCAGGCGCGTCGCGGGACGCGCCGAGCGGAAGAGCTCGAGGAGCTGCAGGAATTTGTCCTTCATGGCGATCGGTCACACGCTCATGCGCATGACTTCCCGGTAGGCGTCGATGAACTTGTTGCGCACGGCGAGGGCGAACTTGAACGAGAGGTCCGCCTGCTTGACCTGGGCCGCGATCTCGTGGAAGTCGGAGACCTCTCCGCTGACGACGCCCTTGATCAACTCGTCGCTCTTGCGGAGCTCCGCGTCGAGGCCGCCGATGCTCGTGTCGAGGTCGGCAGCGAAGCTCTCCGGCGACTTCGCCTCGGGGGTGCCGCGCAGGTTGGCCTCGACGTCCGCGAGGCGCCGACGGGCTTCGGCTTGGCGATCCATCGCCGCGCGAATCGCGTCGAAGGCGTCGCTCGAGCCCTTTCCGATGCCGTTGACCATCTCGATCTCCTGGGGACGTACGGGTTACTGCTCCGAGCTACGGTGCAGGCTTACTGGGCGAGCCGCAGAGCTCGCTCCGCCATGCGGACGAAGGTGTCCTGGGCCTTGAGGCTGGCCTCGTAGGAGCGGACCGCGGTCATGAGGTCAGCCATCTCCTTCATCGTGTTGACGTTGGGGAGGCGCACGACCCCGTCCGGGCCGGCGTCGGGGTGCGTCGGGTCGTAGATCTCCTCGAAGGGCGTCTGGTAGTCGCCGCTGATCTCGGAGACGCGGACGCCGCGGACCTCGGTCTCGCCGCCCTCGAGCTCGTGCAGGATGGGGGCAAAGTGGACGACCTGGCGGCGGTAGGGCCGGGGCTCGTCGCTGCCGGGCATGCGCGTCGTGCGCGCGTTCGCGAGGTTTCCCGCGATGACGTTCATGCGCACGCGCTCGGCGGACATGGACGAGGCCGTCGAGCGGAAGCCCGAGAAGAGTCGCTTGACCGAGTCCATGATCAGCGACCCTCCTCGATGGCCGCGCGCAGGAGCTCCATGCGCCCGGCGAGCATCGTCGAGTAGAGCTCGTACTGCATCCTGTTCTGGAGCAGGCCATTCAGCTCGAGCTCAGGACTGACGTTGTTGCCGTCGGCGCCCGTCGGCGTGAAGTGGTCGCGCTGTACTTCGGGCTCCACGGAGAGGAGGTCGGGCCGAGGCTCGTTCAGCTCCTTGGCGAGCAGGTCCTCGAAAGCCACGGTCTCGCGCACGTAGCCCGGTGTGTTCTGGTTGACCAGGTTGTTCGTCAGGACCCTGTAGCGTTGGGTCGAGGCGGACATCAGCTTGACCAGCAGCTGGTTCGGTTCGTTCGAGATCGTCATGGCTCGCCTCAGGTCAGGAGCCCCGTGCTCTTCCAGAGCTTGATCTTGTTGCTCAACGTGCGCGCGGTGAGCCCGAGCCGGCGCGCAGCCTCGGTCTTGTTGCCGCCGGTGGACTCCAGCGTCGCGAGAATGGCGACACGCTCGATGTCCGCGACCTTCAGGTTGGCGAGGTGCTCCCAGAGGGCCCCCTCCCAGTCCGCTGAGTCGTGGACCTCGATGCCCGAGGCGTGCCCCACCTGGGGCTCCTGGGTGCTGATCGTGGTCAAGCCCGTCGGAGGACCGAAGGTCAGGTTCTCCGGGCGCACCACGTCCGACTCGAGCAGGACGACGGAGCGTTGGATGACGTTCTCCAGCTCGCGCACGTTCCCGGGCCAGCTCCAGCCGAGGAGCTGATCCTGGGCCTCCTGGCCGAGGCGCGGTGTCTCCCGGCCGTTCTGCTTGGCGTAGCGCTCGAGGAAGTGCTCGGCCAGGGGCAGGACGTCGTCCCGCCGCTCCCGCAGCGGCGGGACTTGCAAGGGCAGGACGTGCAGGCGGTAGTAGAGGTCCTCGCGGAACTTCCCCGCGGCGATCTCGTCGGGGAGGTTCCGGTTCGTTGTCGCGATCACGCGCACGTCGACACGCAGCGTCTTGGTGCCACCGACGCGTTCGAACTCCTCTTCCTCGAGGACCCGCAGGAGCTTGACCTGCATGGCGGGTGAGATCTCCCCGAGCTCGTCCAGCAGGATCGTCCCGCCGTCCGCCAGCTCGAAGCGCCCCGGGCGCTGACGATGGGCGCCGGTGAAGGCGCCGCGCTCGTGGCCGAAGAGCTCGGATTCGAGCAGAGTCTCGGAGAGGGCCGCGCAGTTGACCCGGATGAACGGGCCGTCCTTGCGCGGCGAGTGCTGGTGGATGTACTGGGCGATGCGTTCCTTGCCCGTGCCGCTCTCTCCGGTGATGAGCACCGTCCCCTTGGAGCGGGCGATGCGGGAGGCGGTCCGCATCAGCTCGACGCTGGCGGAGCTGTTGACGATGACCTCCTCCTCGGTCCCGCCGACCAGCTCGGAGCGCAGGTACTCGTTCTCGTCCTCGAGGCGGCGCGTGCGCTCGATGCGGTCGATGACGAGCTCGATCGTGTCCGGCGAGCAGGGCTTCATCATGAAGTCCGCCGCTCCGCGCTGCATCGCCTTGACGGCTTCCTCGACAGAGCCGTGGGCCGTGACCACGACGGTGGGCAGCCCCGGGTAGTCCTTCTCGATCGTCTCGACGAGTTGCGAGCCGTCCATCCCGGGCATGCGCAGGTCGGTCAGCACCAGGTCCGGCGGCCGGTTGGCGACCGACGCCAGGGCTTCCTCGGCGGAGGTGGCCTGCTCGACCGTGAAGCCGAGGGTGCCGACGGCTTCGGTCAGGAACTCGCGGGACAGGGAGTCGTCGTCGACGATCAGGACTCGTTGAATGGACATGGTCGTGGTCAGCGGAGGGGGGAGGTGGGGACTTGGAATGAGATGCGGGCGCCGCCCAGGGCGGAGGGAGTGGCGTCGATGTCGAGCCTCCCGCCGTGGAGCGCGACGAGGGTGTGGACCAGGGAGAGCCCCAGCCCGGTGCCCTCGGCCCGGGTGGTGAAGAAGGGGTCGGTCAGGCTGCCGGCGAGCTCGGGCGGGATGCCCGGCCCGGCGTCCTGGACCTCGAAGAGGACCTCGTCGCCGCGCTCGGTGATCGAGACCCGGAGCGCGCCGCCCTCGGGTTGCACGTCGAGGGCGTTCGAGACGAGGTTGCGCAGCGCCTGGCGCAGCTTGATGTGGTCGCCGCGGAAAGGCCCAGCGGCGCACTCCGTGCGGATCTCCCAGTCGCTCGCGGGGCGCTCGCCCGGCGTGCGCTGGAGCGCTGCGGCGACGGCGGCATCGAGCAGCAGGGCGGGATCGATCTCCTGGAGCTGGAGCCCGTCTGGGCGCGCGAAGGAGAGCAGGCTCGTGATGATCGCGTCGACCTCGCGCACGCCCTCGGAGATCAGCTTCGCCCAGCGATAGTGGTCGTCGGCCGGGTCCAGCTCGCGCTGGAAGAGGTCTGCGAAGCCCTTGACCGCGTTCATCGGGTTGCGGATCTCGTGGGCGATGCCGGCCGCCATGTTGCCCAGGGCGGCCATCTTGTCCATCTGGTGCACGCGGGCCGAGAGGCGCACGAGCTCGGTGCGGTCGTCGAAGACGTCGACGGATCCCGCGGCCTCACCGCCCTCGAAACGGATGGAGGAGCGCTGGGAGGTGAGCACGCGCTCGGATCCGTCCGGTCGGGTCCAGCGGATGGGCTCGCCGTCCGGGTTCGGGCGGGGGAGGTCCGTCTCCGGGGCGCCTGCCGAGTCTCGCGAGTCGAGCCCCAGGATGGTGCTCAGGGCGCCGTTCGTACGCGCGACCCGGTCACCGGCGTCGCGCACGACGACGCCCACCGGCAGGGTGTCGAGGATGGTCTCGACCTCGGCGACCTTCTGTTCGAGCTCGCGGTTCGCGAGGCAGAGCTCCTGCTCGACGCGCTCAGCACGTCGCTCGAGGCGCTCGTAGCTCTCGAGCAGGTCGCGCGAGATCTCCGACAGCGACTGCACCATGGCGCCGAGCTCTTCGGGCGTCGAGTCCGCGGGCGCGGCGCTCGTGGGGGATGTGCAGGGATCGCTCAAGGCTTGCTCCCCGCGGCCGCGCGGTGGTCGACGACCTTGCGGTCGAAGTCGATCAGCCACTGCAAGAAGCCGCGATCGGCCTCCGCGCGCTGGGCCAGGGCGCTCTCGGGGCCCGCGTCGATCACGCGCGTGTAGGCCGCGATGGCGTCCCGGGTGCGGTCGAGGCGCTCGTAGCAACGACCGATCCAGTAGTCGGCCTCGGGGTCGCCCTCGCGCGTCCTGAGGAGCGTGAGGGCCTCCTTGTAGCGCTCGGCCCTGTAGTAGGCGCGACCTTGGCGGATGGGGTCGGCGGTGTAGCCGGGCTCCTCGATGGTGAGCTTGCCGCTGCCCTTGCGCGGGGCTTGAGCCCCGTTGTCGAGCACGGGCGGCCAGATCTGGGCCACCCCGCTGCGTTGCTCTTCGCTCAGGCCGGTCGTCGGGACCGAGATCGTGCGCGTCGGCTCGCCCGGGTTGCGGGGATCCAGCGCCGTGGTCGGGTCCTCGCCCAGGTGCTCGAGCACGTTCTGGCGCTCGTCGTCCTGCAGCCGGCGCTCCAGCTCTCCGATCTCACGCCGCAGCTGGTCGAGGAGCTCGCTGCGCTCCCGATCACTGCCGAAGGAGGGCTCGGTCGCCGCGAGGATCGCCTCGACGGCGGCGTAGTCGCCGTTGCCGAGCTCCCCCTGGATGGAGGAAAGGGAGTCCAGGGCGCGCTCGGTGGAGTCGAGCGCTCGGCCGAGCTGCTGGGTCGATTGCCCGCGGTCGATCGCGCTCGGCACGACGAGGGCGCCGACGAGCCCGAAGTTGACGAGGTAGGTGAACTTCAGCATCAGAGCTCTCCTCCATAGGCGGCCGCGGCCGCTGCGAACTGGTTGTTGCGCTCGTAGATCTCCCCGGCGAGCAGGTAGAGCTGCGTGCGGTTCTCGACCGACTCGAGCGTCATCACGACCTCGCGCAAGACGGCTACGGCCGCGCCCACGCTCTCCTGGGACTCGAGCAAGGGCGCGTAGGTCTTCGCGTAGGCAAGCCGCTGGGACGCGGGCAGCGCCCGGAAGTCGCGCTCAAGGCTTTGCAGCTTGCGCAGCGCCTGCTCCGAGGCGCCGGTCGAGGCGAGCCGTTGAGCGAGCCGCAGCCGCTGGGAAGGCGTCCCGCCGGTGAAGGTCGTGGCGTCCAGGCCGAGGCGCGAGCGAGCTTCGTTCAGGTAGGGCTGGAGCGCGTCTCCGAGCCCGACGGCCTGCGCCTGCCGGTGGAGGAACATGACGCCGAGCTCCTCGCCTTCGGCGGAGAGGGCCACTTCGGCCGCCCGCACGAAGGCCTCGCGTTGGACCTCCTTCGACTTGCCGCGGCTGAAGTGCAGCCAGGCGACGGCCGCTTCGACGGGGTGCCCGCTGGCTTCGAGGGCGCGGGCGCGCAGGTCCATGCCCTCGAGCTCATCGATGTACTGGCGCTTGCCGCGGGCGATGCGGTCGAGGTCCTCCAGGGCCTCCTCGTACTCACCCAGGCCGATCTTGGCGCGGGCGAAGAGCATCAGGCGCTGGGCGGCGTCCTCGGGACTCAGGGGCTCGACGACCTGACCGAGGCCCTCGAGCATGTAGAGGGCCCGCCGGCTCTCGCCGCGCATCAGGATGCAACGCGCGAGCTCGCGCCGGGCCAGGGCGACCAGCTCGACCTCGTCCAGGGAGGTGCCTTTGTCGAGCTGCGTGTTGCCGATCAGCTGGAAGTGGGGCATGGCGCGCTCCCAGTCCTCCAGCTCGACGAGCAAGAGGCCGGCTTGCATGTGGGCGGCGAGCTGTGCTTGACGGTCCACGAGGGCTTCGGCCAGGAGCTCGTAGTGGCGCGCGGCCTTCTCCGGCTGGCCGCGGTCGACGGCGATCTCCGCCAGCCGCTCCCGGGCCTCGAGGGCCTCGCTACCGTCGGGGAAGCGCTGGAGCGCGGTCAGGTAGCCGATCTCCGCGGCCTGCAGACAACGCTCGCGGTCGGGGAAGGGAGGCTTGAGGGCCGTGACCTCCAGGCGGTCGGCGCCGAGGGTCCCCGAGAGCCCCGCCGCGCCGAGGACGTACTCGACGACGACGTGCAGCGGGCGGTGGCGAAGGTAGACGGTGACGGGCGGCGAGTCGTCGACGTCCTCGAAGCCGACGAGGCCCAGGCCCGCTTCGCGGCAGAGGCTCTCCATCAAGCCTCGCACGGGGTAGTCGCGGGCTTCGATGTCGAAGTACACGTCGCCGTCCTCGACGACGTGGTCGATGATGACGGACTTCTGGGCCCCGGCGAGGGGCGCCGTCAGGACGAGCGCCAGGCCGGCGAGGGCCCTTCTGCCGAGGAAGGGGAGGCTACGGAGGAAGGAGCTCACTGGAGGCTCTCCCGGAGGTGGTCGGCCTCCGCTTCGTGACTGAAGGCGATCAGGTAGGCCGCGCGCCGCTCCACGCCCTCACGCTCCTCCGGCGGCAGCCGGTCGAGCTTCGCGAGGAGGGCGTACACCATGCGCCGCGCCTCGTGGAAGCGGCCGTCCTCGATCGCGCTGTCGGCGACGGCCAGGACGCTGTCGTGGAAGGTGTCGAGCGCGGGGATGGCTTCGTCGCTGCGCCGCGCCGTTTCGCTCTGCGAGTCCTCGTCTCGCTCGGGGTGGCGCTCAGGAACCTCGAGGGTCGTCTCGGGCCCGCGCGTCGGCGGGGGCTCGACCTGGGCCACGCCCGAGTCCATGGGTCGGGCGTCGAGGCGGCGCTCGTAGGCAGTCGTGAAGTTCCATGCGATGAAGAGCAGCCCCGCCATGAAGCAGGCGGAGAGGGCCGTGAGCACCCACAAGGCGGGGGAGCCCCCCGTCGCCAAGACGGGGACTTGAACGGGAACGGCGGCAGCCTCGGTGCTCGCGACGGGGAGAGCCGGGGCCGGCTCGACGACGGGCTGGGTCGCCTCGGTCGTCTCGGGCGCGGGCTTGTTCTTCTGGCGGCGCTCCTCGGCCTTTCGTTGCTCCTCCTTGGCCTCGCGCATGATCTGCTCGACCTCGTCGTCGATGCCGCCCGCCGCGGGGGGCGGCGTCGGTGCCTCGACGGCCGGTGTCGGAGCCTCAGGGGAGGGGCGCTCCACGGCGTCATCGGGGGCTTGGGCTGGCGGAGCGTCGAGGAGGTCCTCCTCCTCGAGCTGCATGTCGATCGACCCGGCGGTCTCCTGCACGGGCTCGCTCGCCGGCAAGGCGGGCGACGTCTCGTCGAGCATGGCGTCCAGCTCGTCCGTGCCCGACTCCTCGGGGCGGGCGCTGGCCTCCGGGACGTCGACGGGCGGGAAATCGAAGAGGTCCTCGTCGAGGTCGTCGAGCGGCTCGTCGGGCTCCCCTGCGGGGGCGAAGTCGTCCAGGGACATGGTTCAGCTCCTCAGGGCGTGGGCGACGGCGCGCCGCGGGTCGGGGTCGGCCAGGAGGCGCCCGGCGACGACGGCCAGGGCGGGCGACAGCTGCAGGGCCTCCGCGCTTCCGCCTTCGCGGAGCAGGGCCAGGAGGTCGCGAGTGGTCTGGGGGCTCAGGTAGTCGTGCTCGCTGAGGTCGGTGGAGGCCTGGGCGTAGGCGACGCGGTAGGCGCCGAAGCGCATGCGCACTCGCGTGCGTCCGTCTTCGGTGCGGACCTCGAGACCCTCGGTCAGGGCCGCGGCGCGGGAGAGGCCGCCGTCGGCGCAGAGGTGCTCGGTCCCGAGCTCGACCCCGTCGACGCCGACGCCCGCATCGCTGACCATGACCAGGAGGTCGCGTCCCTCGATCTCGGCGTCGACTTCGAGCTCGCCGGAGCGACAGGGGTAGGCGTGGCGCACCACGTTCTCGACGACCTCGCCGAGGGCCGTGCAAGCGCGCGCGCGACAACTCGGCCCGATCCCGCGCCCGGTGGCGAAGGCGGCCAGGTCGAGCTGAGCTTGCTCGACGCTGGGGAGCGTCGCGGCGTAGCTGCGCTGGAGGCGCGCTCCTTCGAGGCAACCCTCGGTCTCGACGGCCTGGACGAGCTCCTCCAGGCGGAAGGGCTTGGAGAGGAACTCGCTCGCGCCGAGCCGCAGGGCGCGGCGGCAGCTCTCGAGGGAGGGGCGTGCGCTGAGAAAGACGGTGCGCGGGGCGAATCCGCGTCGGCGGTAGCGCTCGAGCAGGTCGAGGCCCGTCAGACCCGGGAGCTCGGGGTCCGCGATCAGGACCTCCGGCGGCGTCAACGCGAGCGCTTCCTCGGCCCGGCGCGCGACGTCGACGTCGTGCCCGCGGGACTCGAGGGCGGCAGCCAGGGCCCTGGCCACCACGAGCTCGCTCTCGACGATCAGGACGCGCATCTCAGGCGGCGCCTTCGATCGGCTGGTCGAGGGGGAATCGGGCCGTGAGCTGGAAGTTGCCCGGGGCCGACGTGCTGCGCTCGAACGTGCCCCCCATGCGCTGGATCTCCTGCTCGGCGACCCGCAGGAGCAGCTCGTCGTCCGAGCGCCGGAAAGGGTCCGGCGCTGCGCGGTTGCCGAAGCAGCTCTCTTGGCCGAGCCCCGCGACGAGGGTGAACACCGCCTTGCCGCCGATCACCTGGACGCGCAGGAGGGCCTGGCCGCGCCCGGCGACGCTGGCGTGGATCAGATGCGAGAGCCAGCGCGAGAAGCTGGGGCCGTCGACGCAGGTGAAGGCGCCCGTGTCCTCGACCGCGCAGAAGACTCGCTCGCGGACGCTCGTCGAGGTGGCGCGAACGGCGGAACGAGCGAGCTCGTCCAGCGTGCAGCGCAGGGGGACGGGTTCGTGCGGCGCTGCGAGGGCCGAGATCACCTGGACGTTGCGGCCCACGGTCTCGATCAAGCCGACCGCCTTGCGCAGGCTCTGCGTCTGACTCGAGTCGGCGGGGAATTCCTTTCCGAGGCTCTCGAGGCAAGCTCGCAGGGCGTGGAGGGGCGTCTCGATCCCGCGTCGGATCGTCGTCCGCACGTCGTGACTCGAGGAGCTGGTGGCGTGGGTCGCGCCGTGGTCGGTGTCGGTGTGGCGGGGAGAGTCGGCGTGCATCGCTGCGGAAGGGTTCGGGGCCTCGATGGGCCCGATGGGTGGGCAGCAAAGATTTCGGTCGCCCGCGCCAATTCCCTTGATGGGCCAGATCGGCGAGACGGCACTTTTTTCTCGCCCGGGGTCCGAATGCGCTCCGAAGGGAGCAGGAGTGGCGCATCGCGCCCACGACGGAGACGGGCAACCTGTCGAAATTTTCGACAGGCAGCGGCGCGGAGGCCTCAGGCCTCGATCTGGTACGCGCGCAGCTTGTTGTAGAGGGTCGTGCGATTGACCCCGAGCAAGCGCGCCGTCTGGCTGCGATTGCCGCGCGCCTCCTCGAGGGCACGGCGGATCAGCTGCTCTTCCATCTGCTTGAGCCCGAAACCCTCGAGGTCGAGCTGCACCGCGGCGGGATCACGCCGGGTCTCCGGGCCCTCCGCGAGGCCGAGGTCCTCGCTGGTGATCCGATCTCCGCGGGCGCGCAGGGCTCCGCGCTCGATGGCGTTGCGCAGCTCGCGGACGTTGCCCCGCCAGGGGTGGTTGCCGAGGGCCTCGAGGGCCTCCTCTGCCAGGGCGCTCCGCTCGTGGCCGAACTCGCGGCGGTAGAGCTCCACGAAGTGCTGGGCGAGCTCGGGGATGTCCTCGCGGCGCTCGCGCAGGGGGGGCACGACGATCGAGAGGACGTTGAGGCGATAATAGAGGTCTTCGCGGAAGCGGCCCTCCTCGACCAGCCGGCCCAGGTCGCGGTTCGTCGAGGCGACGAAGCGCACGTCCGTGGGCAGGTCCTCCGAGCCCCCGACCCTCCTGTAGACCCGCTCTTGCAGGACCCGCAGGAGCTTGGCCTGCAGCTCGAGGGCGAGCTCACCGACCTCGTCGAGGAAAAGCGTCCCCCCTCGCGCGGCGGCGACGAGGCCTTCCTTTCCCTTGGGGTCGGCACCGCTGAAGGCGCCCCCCTCGTAGCCGAAGAGCTCGGCTTCGAGCAGGTTCTCCGCCAGGGCGGCGCAGTTGACGGCCACGAAGGGGCCCTCGGCGCGGGCGGAACCCTCGTGGACGGCACGGGCGACGAGCTCTTTGCCCACGCCCGACTCGCCGGTGACGAGCACGGTGGTGCGGGGCGTCGAGGCGACGCGCTGGATCTGCTCGTGCACGCGGGCGACGGCCCGCGAGCGGCCCACGATGGGACCCGACCGCAGGCGGGCGACCTCGCCGCGCAGCAGGTCGCGCTCCCGCGTCACCGCCGGGTCGCGGCGGACGCGCTCCATGAGTTCCTTGATTTGTCCCGTTCGAATGGGCTTTTCCAGGAAGTCGCAGGCACCGAGCCGCATGGCCTCGACAGCGCTCGGGACGTCGGCGCGCTGCGCGACGAGCACGACCTGGGGGCGCGGCTCGAGCTCGAGGAGTCGCGGCAGGGTCTCCAGGCCTCCGCCTGGCATCTCCGCGTCCAGGAGCACCAGGTCGGGAGCCGCGCGGCGGGCCACCTCGACGGTTTGGCGGGCGCTCCCGGCCTCGAAGCTGCGGTGGCCGAGGGCCTCGCAGGTCACCACCAGGGCCTCCCGCGTCGCGGGATCCACGTCGGCAATGAGGATGCGGCTCTCCATGGGATCGGACCTCGGTCCGGCCCTGCACTTCGTCTTCGGGGGGGGAAGAGCTGGGGTCCCTGGCCGGCCTGGCGACGCGCGTGGCCCACCACCGGGAAGAATTGTCCACATACACGGCGCGTCCTTCGCCTCGATCCGGGCGACAACGCCGTCCGTTTTTCGGGACTCGATGCTCATGGGCTCCGGCGCGACTCCGAGAACCTCCCACGTCCGGCCGGGTCCAGCACCCAGCCAGGCAACCTCAAAGCGATTACCTAGAGACCGAACCAGGAGCCGAAACCATGGGCCTCAGAGTCAACACCAACATCGCCTCGTTGACTGCTCAGCGCAGTCTGGGCAACGTCACCGACCGCCTGCAGGGCAACTTCGCCCGCCTCTCCTCCGGCCTGCGGATCGCCACCGCGGCCGACGACGCCGCGGGATTGGCGATCTCCGAGCGCATGCGCTCGCAGATTCGTTCCCTGGGCGCCGCGAGCCGCAACGCGCAGGACGGCATCTCCCTCGTGCAGACCGCCGAGGGCGCGCTGAACGAGGTGAGCAACATCATGGGCCGGATGCGGGAGCTCGCCATCCAGGCGTCCAACGGGACCCTGAGCACGGACGACCGCATCACGATCAACACCGAGATCGTCGCCCTGCAGTCGGAGATGGACCGCATCGCGACGACGGCGACCTTCAACGGGATCAACCTCTTGAACGCCGCGGCCACCGTGGACATCCAGGTGGGCATCAACACCGGTGAGATCATCGCCGTCAACCTGGAGGACACGCAGACCGCCAACCTCGGCATCGACTCGGGTAGCCTCGACACCCTCACGGTCGCCGCCGCCAACACGGCCCTCGGCCTGCTCGACGCGGCCATCGGCACCATCAACAACGTCCGAGGAAACCTCGGCGCCTCTCAGAACCGCCTGCAGAGTGCCGTCTCCTCGATCCTCAACAGCAAGGACAACCTCTCCGCCGCGGAGAGTCGCATCCGGGACGTGGACGTCGCCTACGAGACGGCCGACCTGACCCGGAATTCGATCTTGCAGCAAGCCGCGACGTCCGTCTTGCAACAGGCGAACACGCAGCCGCAGATCGCACTATCCCTACTCCAAGGATAGTCGGAGTTCGGCCTCTAGCGCCGAATCGCTGAGGGGGAGGGTCGTCGCGAGGCGATCCTCCCATTCCCTCCCGCCGAACCTCCAGAGCTCTCTGCTTCGATCCCCTTCGCGCGCTTCGGTCACCGTGCCACGACTCGAGCGCCTGCTCTCTGACCAATCCTGATCAACCGTTCCTGCTCGAGCACGAGAGGCTCGCGGGAGCGGAACAGTGTATCCAGCCAGCTCCGTCCGGACTGATCGATCCGCACCCACCTCGCCGCGTGCCAATTGGCGGGGGACGATCGAGAGTGTCCGCGACAAGGGAGTGAGACGAGCGGGTGGGTATGGGGTGCATGTCAACTCTCTGAATCAATCCAAGGAAGAAACTGATGGGACTTCGAGTCAATACCAACATCGCGTCGCTGACCTCGCAGAGGAATTTGGCAGGCGTGACGGGCAGGTTGCAGGGCAACTACGCCCGCCTGTCTTCGGGCCTGCGCATTGCGACTGCCGCGGACGACGCGGCCGGCCTCGGCATCTCCGAGCGCATGCGTTCCCAGATCCGCAGCTTCTCGCAAGCTGGCCGCAACGCCCAGGACGGCATCTCCCTCGCGCAGACCGCCGAGGGCGCGCTGAACGAGGTGAGCAACATCCTCAACCGGATGCGTGAACTGGCCGTGCAGGCCTCCAACGGGACGATGAGCACCGCTGATCGCACCACCATCAACACCGAGTTCACCGCGCTGACCTCGGAAATCGACCGGATCGCCACGGAGACGGAGTTCAACGGCATCACGCTCTTGAACGCCGCCGCCACCACCAGCATCCAGGTCGGCATCGACTCCGGTCAGACGATCGGCGTTGCCCTGGGCGACGTCCAGACGGGTGCTGGTGGTCTCGCGGTCGTCGACGACGATGTCACCACGGCTGCCAACGCCAACACGGCGCTGACGGCCCTCGACGCCGCGATCGACACGATCACGACCCAGCGAGGCAACCTCGGCGCGAGCATCAACCGCCTGCAGAGCTCCTACACCTCGATCCTCAACGTGCACGAGAACCTCTCGGCCGCGGAGAGCCGGATCCGCGACGTGGACGTCGCCTACGAGACCGCTGACCTGACGCGGAACTCGATCATGCAACAGGCCGCGACCTCGATCCTGGCCCAGGCCAACTCGCAGCCGCAGCTCGCGCTGTCCCTGCTCGGCTAAGCCTGACCTGGTCCCCAACCCACGAGAAGGGGCCCCGAGAGCGGGGCCCCTTTTCCCTTTTCGGCGGAGCATTCTTCGCCTCCGCCGGAAGGATTTTCCGACCGCCCGGGAATCCGGATCCGCCGTGATTCCGGGCTAACGCGGCAACGTGCCGCGCCCGATAACCCTGCTGGACGACCCCCAGGGGGCGATCGACCCAGGAGCATCCATGATCAGTTTCGGCGGACTCGCGAGCGGACTCGACACCAACGCCATCATCGAGGCGCTGATGAACGTGGAGCGCTTGCCGCTCCAAGCCCTGGAGGCGAAGCAGGAGACCGAGCGAGCCAAGCTCGACCTGATCGGCACCTTCAAGGACCTCGTCAAGGGGCTCCAGAGCGCAGCCGACGGCCTGCGCACGAGCGACAAGTTCTACGACTACACGATCGACGCCAGCGTCGAGGGCATCGCCAGCTTCAGCTCCACCGGGCAGACCGAGGCGGGCTCCCACACCCTGACCGTCCAGAGCCTGGCCCAGGCCGACCGCTGGGCCTTCGACGGGGTGCTCGATCCGGACACCGACCTCGCCTCCGCCGACGGCGAGCAGCTCGACTTCGCGGTCGGCGGAACGAACTACTCCATCGCCGTGACCCAGGCAGGCTCGAGCCTCAACGAGATCGCGGCGGAGGTCAACTCGCTGGCGGGCGACGACGTGACGGCCTCCGTCGTCAACGTCGGGACGGACTCGGCCCCCTCCTGGCAGCTCGTCATCGCCTCGGACGAGACGGGAGAGGACTACCGGATCACGGGTATCTCGACGACGATCTCCAACTTGCGGATCGATGGCACGGGCCCGGATGCGGGCGGGGTGGCCCAGAGCACGAACAACATCACGGTCGGCTCGAATGCCGTCGCGATCATCGACGGGCTCACGGTCGAGCGCGAGAGCAACGACTTCAACGACGTGCTCCCCGGCATCTCGATCACGGCCCTCTCCGCCGACCCGGGGACCGAGGTCAGCTTCACGGTCGAGCCGGACAAGGAGGCCGTCAAGGAGAAGATCCAAGCCTTCGTCGACGCGTACAACGAGGTGGTCGAGTTTGCCAACTCCCAGAACACCTACAGCGAGGACGGCGGCGCGGGCGGAGAGCTCTTCGGCGACTCGATCCTCCGCTCGGTCCGCTCGACGATCCAGACGGCGCTCTTCAACGTCGACACGGCCACCGTCATGGCCGACACGGAGGGCTACTCGACGCTCAGCTTGATCGGAATCAAGGCGGGAAGCGATGGCACGCTGTCGATCGACGACACGACCTTCGACGAGAAGTTCGCGGCGAACGTCGACGCCATCGCGGACCTCTTCGTCGACAGCGACGGCTTCGACAACGGAGGCGCAGCGGAAGGGACGCCAGAGTTCTACGTCGACACGACCGCGGACACCGGCCTCGCGGACAAGCTGTACCGGAGCTTGGACCTCCTGTTCGGCTCCATCCCCAACGGCCAGGGGGGCTCGAGCGACGCCCTCTTCGACGCGCGCACGGACTCCTTGCAGTCCGCGATCGATCGCCTGCAAGACAGCATCGACGCCAAGGAGCGCTACCTCGAGACCCATGAACGGAGCCTGATCGAGCGCTTCTCGGCCCTCGAGGAGCTCATGGGCGGTCTCAACTCCCAGGGAGACGCGCTGCTCAGCGCGCTCTCCGGCTTGAACCCCGACAACTGATCGCAGCGGACACTAGCCACTCCGTCCCCCCTCTCCATGCAGAACGCCCAAGCCGCCGCTACCTACCGCCTCGCTCAGTTCGAGAGCGCGCCTCCGGTCAAGATCGTCCAGCTCCTCTACGCCGGCGCGATCCGCTTTCTGAAGCAGGCCCAGGACCACGAGCCGACCTCCGAGGAATACCGCGGGTTGGTCCGGCGCGCCGAGGACATCATCTGCGAGCTGCGCGCCTCCCTGAACCACGATCCGGATCCGGAGCTGAGCGCCCGCCTCGACGGCCTCTACCTCTTCGCCCAGAGTGAGCTCGGTCGCGCCATCATCGATCGCGATGCCGAGGCCCTCGACGGACCGATCCAGGTCCTCGAGACCCTCCTCGAGGGCTGGAAGGGCGCGGCCAAGACGCTCGATGCGCAGGACGCCAACACGACCGTGCGCCATGAAGGATGAGCTGCAGCGGCTCGAGGCGGTCCTCCAGGAGCTGTTGACGGCCCTCGACTGCGGCGAGCCCGCGGCGCTCGCCTCGGCCTGGGAGCGCTGCGAGGAAGCCCATCGGGTCCTCGACGCGCGGATCGCGGGCGCGATCTTCGAGAGCCCGGAAGAACGAGACCGGCTGCGGGACGGCCTCGAGCGTGTCCTGCGCCTCAACGCCGTCGCGCGTGGCGCGGCCCTCGACATGCAGGGCTCCCTCGGCGAGGACCTGGCGCAGGTCCGCCTCGCCGCCGAACAGCTGCGCGCCTACCGTGGACCCGCGGGTCCCGCGGGCGGGAGCTGCGACCTGGCGGGGTAGGACGCGCTGGCTTCGCGACCGGGCCGCGTCTACCCGACCCGGCCCCGCCTTCCCGACACGGAAGGGGCTCGCGCGAAGCGGCTTCTACCGTGGGCGGCGTCCGCGGCCCGACTGTCGAGAGAATCGACAGGCTGTCGAGATTCTCGACAGCGACCGCCCCGGGAGGGCGACGAGGAGGGACCGCATGAGCGCGTGGAGGGCGCTCGGGCGCTTGGCACAGGCCTTGCCTTCTTGGAAGCGATCGAGCTCCCGCTCCCCGCTTCCCCGCGCCCATGCACCTCCCCTTCGCCCCGCTGCCCCTCGCCCTCGTCGCGAGCGCCCAGGAGACTTCCAGCCTCGGCGGCACCACCGGTCCGGACCTCTCGCGCTACTTCGCCGTCTGCGCCGTCCTGATCCTCGCCACCGCTGCGGTCGCTTGGGGCCTGCGCAAGCTCGTCGCCGGCAATCTGCGGCAGCGGGCCTCCGGGCGAGCTCTGCGGGTGGTGGACATGCTCCCCCTGGGGGGCAAGCGAAAGCTCGCCGTCGTGCGTTGCTACGACCGGACCTTCGTCCTGGGGCTCGGCGAACGCGAGGTGACTCCCGTGGCGGAGCTCGACGCGGGCACGGTGGAGGATCGCGCGAGTGCCGCGACCTCGAAGGCCGACGACGCCGCCTTCGCGCGGGCCCTCGAGGAGATCCAGGACAAGCTGCCGCGTGAGGAGTTCGCGCTGCGCGCCAAGGCGCCGATCGCGAAGGGCTCCGCAACGAAGCAGCAGGCCGCCGCGAAGCCCGCCGAGGGCGGCTCCCGCAAGGTGCTCGTCAAGCGGCGCAAGTCGGCCCGCAAGCAGCCCGAGGCGAGCGGCGCCGCGCTCGAGGTCGCGGACGCTGCGCGCCGCATCGCCGCCGACAAGCGCAAGCTCGTGCCCCGCGCCAAGTCGAGCTCCGCGCCCGCGCCCCAGCCTGAGGCCGCACCGCAGCACCCCTCGGCCCAGCCGCGCCTGGAAGGGATCCTGGGATGAACCGGGCTCTGCGCACTCACATCGGGGGCCGCGCTCTGCGCGCGGGTCTCGTGATCCTCGCCCTCGTCGGCGTCCTGGCGCTGCCCGCGGCGGCCCAGGACCTCGAGCGCGCCCTCGAGGGCGTCGTGGAGAGCGCGAGCGGTCTCGCCGCACCCGAGGGCGACATGCCCGCCGGCGAGGAGGCCCCCTCGCGCCTCTCGTCGGCCGTCGAGATCGCCGTCCTCCTGACGGCGCTCTCGCTGCTCCCGGCGATCCTGATCTCGATCACGAGCTTCACCCGCATCGTGATCGTCCTCTCCTTCGTTCGACGCGCTCTCTCTGTCAACGAGCTGCCGCCCAACCCCGTCATCATCGGCCTGGCGCTCTTCCTGACCCTCTTCGTCATGGCGCCCGTGGCCGACCGCGTCTACAGCGAGGCCTGGCAGCCCTACGAGGAGGGCGAGCTCGAAGCCAAGGAGGCCTCGGAAGTGGCGTGGGGTGAGCTGCGGGGCTTCCTCGTCGCCAACACGCGCGAGACCGAGCTCCAGCTCTTCGCGGACATGAGCGGCTACGCGCCGCCCGCCGATCTGGCGCCGGACGCCGAGCCGGAGCTGCCCCTGACCGTGGTCGTCCCGGCTTTCGTGCTGAGCGAGCTGAAGACCGCCTTCCAGATGGGCTTCCTGCTCTTCCTTCCCTTCCTGGTCATCGACCTCGTCGTCTCGAGCATCCTGCTCTCGATGGGCATGTTCATGCTGCCACCCGTGATGATCTCGACGCCCTTCAAGGTGCTCGTGTTCGTCCTCGTGGATGGCTGGCACCTGATCTGCGAGTCGGTCGTGACCTCCTTCATCGCCTTCTAGCGCCATGCCCGAACTCGACCTGCAGCTCACCGACCTCGCGCGGGAGCTCTTGATGACCGCCCTGATGTTGGCGGCGCCCGTCCTCCTGATCGGGCTCGTCGTCGGCATCGGCGTCAGCCTCCTGCAGGCCCTGACGTCGGTGCAGGAGCAGACGATGAGCCTCATCCCGAAGATGTTCGCCGTGCTCATCGTCTCCCTGCTCCTGCTCGCGCCGGCGATGCAGGTCATGCGTGACTACACGCTGCGGATCTTCGAGCAGCTGCACACCTTCGGCCTGAGCTGAACCGGCCTTGGCGATCCCCCTCCCGCTCCTCGAGGCCTTCGGCCTCTACCTCGTGCGCACGAGCGCTCTGATCGTCGCTTCGCCGATCCTCGGCAGCGGCACGGGCTTCGCGAGCTACCGCATCACGCTGATCGTCGCGGTGGCGCTCGTCCTCTTCCTGAGCACGGGACAGGCCCTGCCGACGGAGGTGGGGGCGATCGAGTTCGGGATGATGTGCCTGCACGAGGTGTTGGTCGGGCTCTTCCTCGCTTTCGTGCTGCAGTCCGTCCTGATGGTCGTGCGCGTCGCCGGGGAGCTGATCGGCGTCCAGATGGCATTCAACATGGCGGACATCGTCGACCCGAGCACGGGCATCAAGACGCCCCTCGTGACCCAGGTGTACGAGATCGTCTTCTTGCTCGGGCTGCTCGCCGTCAACGGGCACCACTGGCTCCTGCGCGCCCTCGGCAGCTCCTTCGAGCGCGCCCCGATCGGCGGCGTCGAGGTCGACGGGGGCGCGGTCGCCGCCACGATCGAGCTCTTCTCGCGCATGTTCAGCGCTGGGGTCGTGCTCGCGGCGCCGGTGATGGTCTTGCTCCTGATGGTCTCGGTCGTGATCGGCCTCCTCGCGCGCGTCGTCCCGCAGGTCAACGTCCTCGAGGTCGGCTTCAACGTGCGCGTGGCCGTCGGGCTGCTCGCGCTCCTGCTCTTCTCTCCCTTCCTGGCGCCCGCCATGGACGAGCTCTTCTCCCAGCTGATGCTCGGCCTCGACGGTTGCCTCGACTCCTTGGAGGCCTGACGTGGCGCAGCACGACGAGTCCGGCGAGAAGACCGAAGCCGCGACGCCACGGCGGCGCGAGGAGACGCGCGAGAAGGGTCAGGTGGCGCTCTCGACGGAGGTCATCGCGGCCCTCGCCCTGGGCATGGCTTTCCTGCTCTACGTCATCGCCAGCGGGCCCGCGCTCGAGATCCTCGGCGGCGGCGTGCGCTCCAGCTTCCACGACCTCGCCAGCGTCGGGACGCTCGAGCTGGACGTGCCGACGGCGGCGGGGATCCTCGGCGCGTCCGGCGGCGGCGCCATCGAGGCGATTCTGCTCTTCGCCCTGCCGCTGCTCCTGTTGACGCTCCTCGTGGGCTACGGCCAGGTCGGCTTCCGGCTCTCACCGAAGGCCCTCGAGTGGAACCTCTCCAAGCTCGACCCGATCAAGGGGCTCGGCCGGCTCTTCTCCGCGCGCACGGCGGTTCGCACGGGGCTGTCGAGCCTGAAGTTGCTCTTCATCGGCCTCGCGGTCTTCCTCACGACTTACGGCCAGCTCGGCCGGATCGCCTCGATCGACGGCGTCGAGCTCGCCCCGGTCCTCGCCGTCGCCGACCACGTCTTCGCGCGCGCCGTCGTCGCGGCCCTCGTCTCCGTCCTGGTCATCGGGCTCGTGGACTTCGCCTTCCAGCGCTGGCAGCACGAGAAGGACATGCGGATGTCAAAGCAGGAGGTCAAGGAAGAGCACAAGAACACCGAGGGCGATCCCCACATCCGCGCGCGCGTTCGCCAGGTGCAGCGCGAGATGGCCAGTCGGCGGATGATGGAGGACGTCCCCGACGCCACGGTCGTCGTCACGAACCCGACGCACTTCGCGGTGGCCTTGAAGTACGAGCGCGACGCGGCGGAGGGCTCCGCGCCGACCGTCGTCGCCAAGGGCGTCGACGAGGTCGCCCAGCGCATCAAGCAGGTGGCGCGCGAGGCCGACGTGCCTCTCTTCGAGAACGTGCCGCTCGCCCGGGCGCTGCACGCCCGCTGCGAGATCGGCGATCGGATCCCCGAGGAGCTCTTCGAGGCCGTGGCCAGCGTGTTGGCCTACGTCTACCGCGTGCAGGGGGCGCGGGTCGTCGCCTGAAGGCGACCGAGCTGAGTCATGGAACCCACGATGGGAAGCGCGACGCGCGCCGCTCGTCTCGGCGAGCTCCTGGGGCGCTATTCCGACTGGGTGATGGGCATCGGGGTGCTCGGCCTCCTCGTGACCTTGATCGTGCCCCTGTCGCCCTTCGCGCTCGACGCGCTCCTCGCGACGAACATCACGGCGTCGATCCTGCTGCTCTTGGTGACCATGAACGCGGCCAACGCGACCGAGGTCACCACCTTCCCGACCATCCTGCTCTTCACGACGCTCTTCCGGCTCGGGCTCAACGTCGCCTCGACGCGCCTGATCCTGACCGGCGGCGAGGCGGGGAGCGTCATTCGGGCCTTCGGCGAGTACGTGGCCGGCGACGACCTGACCGTGGGATTGGTCGTCTTCCTGGTCCTGATCATCATCCAGTTCGTGGTGATCACCAAGGGCTCCGGGCGGATCAGCGAGGTCGCCGCGCGCTTCGTGCTCGACGCCATGCCCGGTAAGCAGATGGCCATCGACGCGGACCTGAACAGCGGGCTGATCGACTCGACCGAGGCCAAGAAGCGCCGCAAGGACATCGCCACCGAGGCCGAGTTCTACGGGGCCATGGACGGCGCCTCGAAGTTCGTTCGCGGCGACGCGATCGCGGGCCTGATCATCACGGGATTGAACCTGATCGGCGGCATCGCGATCGGGACGCTTGGGGGGATGAACTTCTCCGAGGCCGGCGAGCGCTTCTCCAAGTTGACGATCGGTGACGGGCTCGTGAGCCAGATCCCCGCGCTCTTCGTTTCCACCGCGGCCGCCGTACTCGTGACCAAGAGCACCAGCCCGCACAGCCTCGGCCAGAACCTGATCGCCCAGGTCGGTGGACGCCCCAAGGCGACCCTGATCGCCGCCGGCATGCTCTTCGTCCTCGGGCTCCTGCCGGGGATGCCGCGCCTGCCCTTCTTCATCCTGGCGACGGTGATGACCCTGCTGTGGCGCTCGACGCGCGACGTGGCGAGCATCGACGAGCTCTTGGGAGGTGAGGGCGCCGACGGAGATGAGGCGGAGAGCGGAGCGCAGGACGCCGAGGGCTCCAGTCATGCCGAGTCGGAGCACGTCGAGGAGTTGCTGCAGGTCGACCGCTTGGCGCTGGAGATCGGCTACCGGTTGATCCCCCTCGTCCAGGACGAGAACGGCGGCGGCATCCTGGACCACATCGCCCAGCTCCGCCGGCGCTTCGCCTTGAACCAGGGCGTCGTCCTTCCGCCGGTGCGCATCAAGGACAACGTGCGCCTGCAGCCCAACGGCTACCGCCTCCTGATCGGTGGGCAGGAGGTCGCGCGCGGGACGATCGAGCCCGGCCAGCACCTCGCCATGGACGGCGGCACCGCCAGCGGGCCGGTCCAGGGCAAGCAGACGACCGACCCCGCCTTCGGCCTGCCAGCCTGGTGGATCGACGAGAGCCTGCGCGACGAGGCCGAGCTCCTCGGCTACACGGTGATCGATCCGGCCAGCGTGTTGATCACGCACCTCTCCGAGATGATCCGCGACGACCTGGGTGAGCTGCTCAGCCGCGACGACGTCAAAGAGCTCGTCGAGTCGGCGCGCAAGACCTCGCCCGCGGTCGTCGAGGAGCTCGTGCCCGACAAGATGGGCTACGGCGAGATCCAGAGCGTGCTGCGCAACCTCCTGCGTGAGGGCGTCGCGATCCGCAACATGCCGGCGATCCTGGAGGTGATCGCCGACAGCGTCGGGCGCACGAAGGACGTCGAGACTCTGACGGAGCTCGTGCGCCAGCGCCTGGGCCGGGCCCTGTGCGAGGCCTTGACCGACGGCGACGGCGTCCTGCACGCGGTCACCCTCGACCCGGAGATCGAGAACAGGATCGCCACCGCTGTCGGCGGCGGCGGCACGGAGATCGAGGCCGGCTCCGTCAGCCCGGCCTACCTCCAGCGCCTGATGGAGAGCGTCGGCGAGGCCATCGCCCAGGCCACGCGCGGAGGGCACGAGGTCGTGTTGCTCGTGCGCTCGAGCGTGCGCCGCTTCCTGAACGAGCTCGTGCGCTCATCGCTGCCGAAGGTCTCGGTGCTCTCCTACAACGAAGTCGTCCCTGCGCGGTCGGTCGAGACGGCCGCCGTCGTGAAACTCGAAGATTGACATGCAGATACACAAGGTCCGCGGTGAAGACTTGAACGACGCCCTCGAGCGGGCGCGACGCACCTACGGCGAGGGCGCCATGGTGCTCAGCCACGAGGAGGCTCCCGGCGGCGGGATCACCCTCGCGGTGGCCGAGGACCCGGTCGCCGCGCGGGGCGGCGCGCCGGCCGTCGTCCAGGGCGGCACCCTGCAACCCGGACGGGTCGAGCCCATGAACTTTCCGGCCGAGACGGGCATGCCGCCCGGCTTCGAGGAGGTCGAGGCGCGCCTGGTGCGGACAGGGTGCAGCGCGGACTGGGCGCGGCGCCTGTGCTTGCGTGCGGCAGAGGGCTGCGACGCCGGCGATCACCCGATGGACACGATCGGCACGGCCGTCGCCTCGGAGGTGCGCATCGCCAAGCTCCCCAAGGCCCCGGGAGTCACGCGCGTGATCTGCTTCGTCGGGAACACGGGCGTGGGCAAGACCACGGGGCTCGTCAAGCTCGGCGCTCGCCTCGTCAAGAGTCGGCGCGCCGTGAGCCTGGCGACCCTCGACTCGCGCCGCGTGGGGGCCGTCGAGCAACTCCAGACCTACGCCGGACTCCTCGGGACCTCGGCGCGCGTCCTCAAGGGTGACCAGGAGCTCAGCCCGCAGACCTTGGGGGTGCAGGGCAACGACGTCGTCCTGCTCGACACCACCGGCCGGGCGGAGACCGACGCCCAGCGCCTCGTGCGCTTGCACCACTCCCTCACCGACGGGCACCGCATGACTCGCCTCGACGCCTTCCTCGTGCTCTCGGCGACGAGCAGCCGGGCGGCCCTGCGCGAGGTGAGCGAGGCCTACGGGGACCTGCCGCTCGCCGGCTGCATCCTGACCAAGCTCGACGAGACCCGCTCTCCCGCGGGGGCGATAGAGCACGCCGTCGAGCTGGGGTTGCCGATCGCCTTCCTGAGTGACGGACAGGACATCGGACGCAACCTCCACCGCGCGAGCCCCGAGCTCCTGGCGGACCTCCTGCTGCTCGGGAGGCTGGGATGAGCTCGACCCTCGACAACGGGACGGGCTTGGAGCTCGCCGCCGAGCCGGTGCCCGGGACTCGAGGCGCGCCCCTCGTGCTCTTGACGGGCGGGAAGGGGGGAGTCGGCAAGACGACTCTCGCCGCCGAGCTCGGGGTGCTGCTCGCGAGCCAGCGCAAGCGTGTGCTGCTGGTCGACTTCGACCTCGGCCTCGCGAACCTCGACGTGCTCCTCGAGCTGACGCCGACGCGCACCGTCGAGGACGGCCTCGCGGGGCGTTGCGACTGGACCGAGTGCATTGCCACCGGCCCCGGCGGCGTCGAGGTGCTCCCGGCGGGATCGGGCAACGCCGACATGGGCCGCCCAGACGGCGCGCGGCGCGCCGCCCTCCTGCGGGCGGTGCGCGAGCTGGCCGTGGACTACGACCTCGTGCTGGGGGACTCCGCGGCCGGCATCGGCCCCGACGTCCTGGCCTTTGCCGCGGCCGCCGACCACGTCTTCGTCGTGACCACCCCCGAGCCGGCCGCCTTGACCGACGCCTACGGTTTCCTCAAGGCGCTCGACGGCTGGGCCCACGAGCGCGACCGCGAAGTGCCGACCCCCGAGCTCGTGGTCAACCGCGTCAGCGGTCTCGAACAGGCGGAGGTCACCGCCGGGCGCCTCCAGCGGGTCTGCGAGCGCTTCCTCTGCCGCCGGCCTCGCAGCGCCGGCTGGATCCCGCAACGCGGACCCGGCGGCCTGCGTCGACCGGCTCCGGAGCTATACCCCAAGTCCTTGTACCACAGTTGCTTGTGTCGTCTTGGTGGCCGAGTCTCGCGGCTGCTCGAGGCCCCCCGGGTCGGCGCCACGCGCTAAGGCCCTCGCCCCCCATGGTCGATATCGAATCCAGCATCCAGCGTCCCGACGCGGTCTGGCGAGCCTTCGGACAGCGCCTCGCGGCGGGGGTGGGGGCCCTCAGCGCCCTCCTCTCCCTGCTCGCCGGCGCCGCCGTCAGCACGGCCTGCCTGAGGGGCGCCGTGGCCCTCTTCGGGGTCCTCGCCCTGACGCGCCTCGGTTCCGCCGCGATGGCGGGCATCGAGGCCGCCGAGACGCGGGCCTCCGAACGCGAAGGCGAGGACGCCGAGACGAGCGAAGAAGCGAAGGCATGAAGGCCCAGAGAGATCAACGCGCCGTAGTCGGGAGCCCGCTCGAGGAGCGGAGGAGCCGCCGTGGTTGACGCGACTCCCTGCGCGCCCCTCGACGCCGACGCGCGCGAGGCCTTGATCCTCGAGCACGTGCCGCTCTTGCGCCACATCGTGGGCCGCATCGGCTTCGAGGGCCGCGGCGGCCTCGACCGCGACGACATCTACGGCTTCGGCATGCTGGGGCTGATCGCCGCCGCGGATGCCTGGGATCCCTCCCGCGGGCTGAAGTTCTCGACCTTCGCCTACACGAAGATCCGCGGCGCGATCCTCGACGAGTTGCGGCGCCTCGACTTCCTGCCGCGGGGGCGGCGCGAGCGCGTGCGCGGCGTCGACCAGGCCATCCGCGAGCTCGAACAGCAGAACGGTTCGCCGCCGAGCCCGGAGGAGATCGCCGAGCACCTCGGCGTCGATCCCCGCGAGGTGGACGAGGCCCTGGCCTCGGCCCGCCAGGCCGCCGAGGTCAGCATCGACGACGAGGCGACCTCGCGCGTGGTGGGGATGCTGTCGGACCCCACGAGCCAGAGCCCGGTCGGCAGCGCCGAGTGGGAGGAGACCCGCGAGCTCTTGACGGAGGCGATCCAGAGCCTCCCCGAGCAGGAGCAGACCGTCATCACCCTCTACTACGGCGAGGAGCTGCTCCTGAAGGAGATCAGCGACGTGCTCGGAGTGAGCGAGTCCCGGGTCAGCCAGATCCACGGCCGCGCGCTCTACCGCCTGAACCGCAGCCTCGGAGAGGTCATCGACTCGCCCTGAGGGGCGTGGAGGACGCGATGGATTCCAACAAGGTCAACCCTGTCCGCACCGGCGGCCTCTTCGGCGTGCAACCCACCCGACGCCGCCAGCGCGAGGACCAACCGCAGCAAGCGAAGAAGCCCTTCCGCGTCGAGGGCCAGGATGACGCGCCCAAGCCTCCAGACACCTCGTCGAGCAGCGAGGAGCTCCAGGTCTCCGAGCGAGACGAGGACGAGTCGGGCGGCAAGCTCGACCTGACGGCCTGAACAACAGCACCCATGGCCCAACCGATCATCAAGCGCGCGCGCGTGCACTTCGATCCCTCCGAGGGCGAGCGCCAGCGCTCCGCCCACGACCCGCGCGCCACGCAGCCCGGGGCGGCGGAGCCCGCTCAGCACGGAAAGCTCGTACGCCTCCTGGAGGAGGACGGCCGCGTCATCGGCGTCGAGCTCCGTTGTAGTTGCGGCGAGGTGACCGCCGTCGAGCTCGAGTACCCCGCGAGCGGCACCAACGCCCAGGCCTCCCCGCCCCCCACGCCCGAACCCTCTCCGACCCCCGCTTCCTAGCGACCCGCGCCATGAAGTCCCCGACCCTCTCCCTCTTCGCCTTGGCCGCGACCCTCGCCCTGGGAACGACGGGCGCCGGTTGCGCCCTTCCCTCCCTCCAGGCCCTGCCGACCGAGTCCGCGCCCGAGACCGCGTCCCCCGTGGAGCGAGCGCCGAGCCCGGCCTGGACGCGCGAGGAGGTCCCCTCCCCGCGCCTCTACGCCCGCGACGGCAGCGTCGTCACCAAGCAACCCGCCGGTACGGTCGAGACATCGCCCGACCCGGGCCAGTCGATCGCCCCCGAGAGCGGGAGTCGCTGGACGTTGCTCGAGCAATACCAGTCGGCGGTCGAGCGGAACGAGGAGCTCGAGCTCGAGCTGCGGGCCATGTCGCGCGCGCTGGAGCAAGCCGAGGCTCGCGAGGACGAGCTGGCCCTCGAGCTCGAGGCCGTTCGCGGCCAGACCGCGGAGCTCGAGGAGCGCCTGGAGACCCTCGGGAACCAGAACGTCGAGCTCGCCTCGCGCCTGACCACCGCCCAGATCCGGCGCCTGCAATCGGAGAAGCTGCTGCTCGAGGCCAAGCTCGATTGGCGGCGCGTCGAGGCGATGATCAACGCTCCCGAGGCGCAGGAAGCTACCCACAGCGGGCAGCCTCTCGGCGCTACGCCCACGCGGCAAACCGAAGCCTCCGCGGGCACCTTCCAGGAGCAGCGGCCGTGAGGTTCCTCTTCGCGAGCTTGCTCCTCGCCCTCTGCGCCGGCTGCTCCCTCGTCGGAGCGCGCAAGGTGGACCACCTGGCGACCGCTCAGGTCTCCTCGGACTTCGACACCTACGCGATCCACCGCGTGGGACTCCTGCCCGTCATCGGCCGCGAGCTGGACGTCGAGCACGCCGCTCTCCTGCAGAGCGCTCTCTACACCGAGCTGAGCCTCGGGACGCCCTTCGAGATCGTCCCCCTCACCGGCGAGGACATGGAGGAGGTCGAGCACGGCCAGCCGTACCTCCGCGGCCGCTACCAGCCGGACATGGTGATCGGACTGGCGCGCCGCTACCGCTTCGACGCGATGTTGCTCGTGACGGTCATCGACGCGAGCTTCTACAGCCCCCTGCGCCTCTCGATGCAGGTCGAGCTGATCGCCACCGAGACCGGCGCCGCCATCTGGTCGAGCGCCGTGCAGCTCGACGCGAGCTCTCCGCGCGTCCAGGAAGCCGTCGAGGCCTTCTACGACGAGAGCGGCGCGGTCGAGGCTCAGGACGGGCAGGGGTGGGAGATCGCGTTGCTGTCTCCGACCCTCTTCGCGCGCTTCGGGGCCTGGCAGATCGCGCGCTTGCTGTAGGGCAGGCGGGGGGGCCGTGCCGGCGCGATCTAAGCGGCGGCCTGGGACGGGAAGTACCGACGCCGGAAACGGAGGGCGACGTTCACGAGGCCGATCAGCACGGGCACCTCGACCAAGGGTCCGATGACGGCGGCGAAGGCCACGCCCGAGTCGATCCCGAAGACCGCCACGGCCACGGCGATTGCCAGCTCGAAGTTGTTGCTAGCAGCCGTGAAGGAGAGCGTCGCCGTCTTGGAGTAGTCGGCCCCGACCTTGCGTCCCATCCAGAAGGAGACGAGGAACATCGCCACGAAGTAGATCAGCAGCGGCACGGCGATCCGGACCACGTCCATCGGGATCTGGATGATCAGGTCGCCCTTGAGGCTGAACATCACCACGATCGTGAAGAGCAGGGCGACGAGGGTGAGCGGGCCGATCCTCGGGATGAAGGCGCGCTCGTACCAGTCGCGCCCGCGGGCCTTGACGAGCACGAGTCGCGTGAGCATTCCGGCCGCGAACGGGATGCCGAGGTAGATGAGGACGCTCCCCGCGATCTGGTCCATGCCGATCTCCACGACGCTCCCGCTCAAGCCGAACAAAGGCGGCAGGACCGTGATGAAGAGCCAGGCGTAGACGCTGTAGAACAGGACCTGAAAGACGCTGTTGAAGGCGACCAGGCCGGCCGCGTATTCGGTGTCACCGCCGGCCAGCTCGTTCCACACGATCACCATGGCGATGCAACGAGCGAGCCCGATCATGATGAGCCCGACCATGTACTCGGGATAGTCGTGCAAGAAGGCGATCGCGAGGACGAACATCAACGCAGGCCCCACGACCCAGTTCTGTACCAGGAAGAGACCCAGCACCCTCCAATTGCGGAAGACGTCGCCGAGCTCTTCGTAGCGCACCCTGGCGAGCGGCGGGTACATCATCAGGATGAGCCCGGCGGCGATGGGGACGTTCGTCGTCCCGACCTGAAAACGGTCGATGAAGGCCTCGACGCCTTCGACGGAGGAGCCGAGCAGGATGCCGGCGCCCATCGCGAGGAAGATCCAGAGGGTCAGGAAGCGGTCGAGGAGGGAGAGCCTCCCCCGAGAGCGGGCGGGTTCGGTGGTCATGGGGTCGATTCGGGGTCGGCGCAGCACCCGCTCACCTCGGCCAGGCGCTCGGCTCGATCAGCGTCTAGGCGGAGGTCGGGCACCTCCTCGAAGCAGCTCAGCAGCCCGCGATGGGAGCCGCTGCGCGCCTTGGCCAACGAGTAGAGGCACGACCGGCCGTCGCGCCGGACCTCAACGAGCCCAGCCTCGCGCGGGTAGCAGAGGTGGCGCGAGGCGGTCGTCTGGGACACGCGGAGCACCTCCTCGAGATCCCCGACGCACATTTCTCCGTCGAGCAGGAGGTGGAAGGTCCGGAGGCGGGTTCGGTCGCTGAAGGCCCGGAACATCCGATAGATCTCGGTGCTCATGTGCGCCTACACGAATACAAGGGCGGCGAGCCCCCGTCCAACCTCGAGCCGAAGGGCTTCACCCGGCATAGGGGTGAGTCTGGCTCTCTACGCCACGAAAAAACCGCCCACGCCGTGAGGCGCGGGCGGCCTTGCCGTAGAGCCCCTCGGGGCTCTACGCGCTGAGGTCACTGGTCACCGAGGAGGCGCTCGGCGGCGGCGCGGGCGCGGTCGGCTGTGTTCAAGATGCCGTTCTCGTACTCCATGCGCATGATCTGGATGCGCTCGGCGCGGGCTTCACGGCTCTCTCGGTTGCCGCGGGCGTCCTGGATCAGGTCGGTGCCGGACTCGATGACCCCGGGGCTGCCGGCGCCGTCGCCGCGAAGCTCGTCCGGGGAGCTCGTGCGCTCGGTGTGCTGGGCGCGCGCATTCGCGACGCGGCGGGCGTGGGCCCGCTCGGTGTGGTCGCGGCGCGCGTTTGCGATGCGCTCCTCGCGCTTGCGGCGGGTGTGGTCGGCGCGCGCGTTCTCGACGCGGTTCTCGCGCCGCCCCTGGGTGTCCTGCTGGCGCGCGTTCTCGATGCGCTTCTGGCGGGCTTGCTGCCGCGCCTGGCGCAGGCGCTCGCCCACGTCGACCCCGGGGTCCTCCTGGGGCTTGGAGCGCTCGAAGGAGTCGCGGGAGGGGCGGGCGGACTTGGCGTCCCGCGGGCCGTCGGTCGGCTTGGCCTCCCCGGTTCCCCGGGTCGGCTCGACCGGCGTGCCGCGCGTGGAGGTGGCATCCTTTTCCGCGGGAGCGTTCTGCGAGTGGCGGGGCTTGGGGCCGTCGCCGGCGTTGTTTCTGATCTGCATCTGGATTCACCTCCCGGATCGGGGAGCCTGAGTTCCAGGAGGGTTATCGACCTCCGCCGGCTTCGCATTAGCCCTTATCAAGGCGAAGAGCGACTCCTGGGAATCGCCGCTCACTCCGATCTGGGTGACCCGGCGCAATTCACTGTCATACAAAGGCTTATGGCACGGGTTCTTGCCTCCCGGGGGGAGGACGCGCATCATGGGCCGGCCGGAATCCCACCAATCGCCCCATGAGCCCTCGATCCGCACTGCTGGCGCTGTTGCTCGCCCTCCCGGGAGCCCCCCCCGCCGCGGCGGGACCCCCGCCGGTCGCTCCCCCCTTCGCGAGCCCCTCCCAGGGCACGCCCAACCGGATCGACTACGAGATCCGAGCGCGGCTCGACGGCGAGACCAAGGTCCTGGAGGCCTCCGAGACCCTTCGGTGGACGAACAACACCGCGGTCGCCACGGACGAGCTGCAGTTCCACCTCTACCTCAACGCCTTCTCGAACAACCGCACGACCTTCGCCCTCGAGGGGCGACCCTCGCACAAGGAAGGGGAGTGGGGCTGGCAGCGCGTCACCGGGGTCGCGGTCGACGGAGAGGACGTCTTCGAGACCTTCGCCTACGTCGACGCGGACCCCGACCCCGTGCCGCTCTTCACCGAGGGCGAGCCCTTCGTGGTGCCGGACGACCGCAGCGTCTTCCGAGTGCGGTTGCCCCGGCCGGTCGAGCCAGGGCAGACGGTCGAGATCGAGGTCGAGTGGAGCTCGCAGATCCCGCGGGTGCGTCGCCGCACGGGCTACAAGGGGGACTTCCTCCTCATGGCCCAGTGGTTCCCCAAGCTCGGGGTCTTCGAAGGGGAGCGCGGCTGGAATTGCCACGAGTTCCACAACAGCACGGAGTTCTACTCGGACTACGGCACCTATCGCGTGACCCTCGACCTGCCCGGGGAGTACGAGGACAAGGTCGGCGGCTCGGGTGTCAAGGTCGCCGAACGTACGCACGGGGGAGACCGCGTGGAGGTCGTCTTCGAGGCTCCTTCCCCCGACGACCGCGAGCGCTCCGACATGTTCGGCGAGCTTCCGGTCGTGCACGACTTTGCCTGGACGGCCGACCCGGCCTACGTCGTCAAGGAGTACCACTTCAAGTACGACGAGTGGGCGGAGAAGAGCCCCGCTCACGTCGAGGAGGTCGCGCGCGTCCAGGAGGCCCTCGGACCCGACACGCCCCTCGCCCTGCGCGACGTCGACGTCACCGTCCTGATCCACCCCGAGCGCATCGAGCAGGCGGACCGCCACTACGAGGCCACGGCCCACGCCCTCTTCTTCTACGGGCTGTGGTGGGGGGAGTACCCCTACGAGCACATCACCGTCGTGGATCCGATCTGGGGCGACAACCGCGCGGGCGGGATGGAGTACCCGACCCTCTTCACCGCGGGGACGGCCCTCTTCACGACCCCGGACATGTACCGCCCCGAGAGCGTGACGGTGCACGAAGCAGGCCACCAGTTCTGGTACGGCCTGGTCGGCAACAACGAGTTCGAGGCCGCCTGGCTCGACGAGGGCTTCAACTCCTTCACCGACTCGGAGGTCATGATTCGGGCCTATGGGCCGCAGCGCAAGACGACCAGCTACTCCCGCTACCCCTTCGACGGCGTGCGGCCCGTGAGCCTGCCCGACGGCGGCAAGCTCGGCGCGGCGATGAACGGCCGCAGCATTCGCTGGAGCGTGAGCGCGCTCTCGAATGTGCCGGTCGTCGGGCGAGTGGCGAAGGGGCGTGTCACTCCACTGCGCAGCTCGGGCCTGGTGGACTGGTGGCGCGACCAACCGCTGGCGACACTCGTCTCGCGCTGGAGCGATCCGCGCTGGGACGACCGCAGCGGCTACTTGCGCAGCCCGGACGTCGATCCGATCGACACGCCGGCCTGGAAGTACGCCGACCGCGCCTCCTACCGCTGCAACAGCTACCCCCGGCCGGCCGTCGCCCTGCGCTCCCTGATCGGCGTCGTCGGCTACGAAGACTTCCTGCGGGGCTTGCGCGAGTACTCCGACCAGTGGCGCTACCGCCACCCCTACCCGCAGGACTTCTTCGACACCTTCAACGAGGCGATCGGCCAGGACCTCTCCTGGTACTTCGACGACGCCTTCCGCAGCACGAAGACCATCGACTGGAGCGTGCAGGTCCGTCAGGAGCGCCCCGCCGACCCCGAGGGCTGGTTCCAGGGCGAGGATGGCGCCTTCGTCCTGCTCGAGGACGCCGAGGAGTCCGAGGACGGAGAAGAGGAGCCCGTGGACGTCGCCGAGGACGGTGGTGACGCGGAGAGCGAGGACGCGGAGGACGATCCGGAGGCCGAGGAGGACGAAGGCAAGCCCTGGGCCGTGGAGATCACGCTGCACCGCAAGGGCGAGCTCTGCCTCCCGCTGCCCTGGCGCGTCGTCTACGAGGACGGGACCCACGAGGACTACGTCTGGTCGCGTGAGCGTCAACTCGAGCAGTCCTGGATGCGCGTCCGCACCGAGAACGCGAAGAAGATCGAGTCGGTCGTGCTGGATCCCGATCGCGCCTATTACTTCGACACGAACATGTCGGACAACCAGTGGTTCGCGGAGGGAGACGAGGTGGCTCCCCTGCGCTGGACCGAGCGGGTCCTGAACCAGTACGGCCACCTCTTGCACTGGTACGCCGGCATCGGAGGCTGAGGTGGACGCTCCCCTGGAAACGCGCAACCTGGAGCTCGAGGCCTCCGGCCCCGTCTTCTCCCGCGCCCTCTTCTCGGCCATGGGACGGGTGCCGATCTGGCTCCTCGTTTGGGCCGTGCTCTTCCTCCTCTCCTTGGTCGTCGCCTTGCCCTGGTACGAGTGGTTCGACGAGACCCTCGGCAAGAGCTACGCCCCCGGCGCGGAGACGCGCTCCCTGAGCGAGGTCTTCCTGCAGGACCAGGCCTCCGGGATCTCGGCCATGAACGCCGCGACCGGCCAGGCCGGCGCAATCCTGGCCTTCGCCTCGATGCTCTTCGGCGTCTTCTTCGCCGGTGGTTGGCTGCAGGTCCTGCTCGAGCGCACCCGCGGCCAATCGCTGCGCCGCTTCCTCTTCGGCGGCGCGCGATACTTCTGGCGCTTCCTGCGCCTCCTGCTCCTGACGCTCGCCCTCCTGCACCTCTTCGGCTGGGTGATCTACGGCACGCCCTTCCAGGAGAGCGTGCTCGGTTCCTGGCTCGGCGTGGCGAAGGGCGACTGGGGCAAGCTCGAGTCGCTCGACTCCGAGGGCACGGTCTTCGCCGTGCGCCTCTTCCAGGACGGCCTCTTCGCCCTGCTCTTCGCCCTGACATTGACTTGGGGCGACTACACGCGGACGCGCCTCGCCCTGCAGGACACCTACTCGGCAATTTGGGGCGGCCTGCAGACTCTCTTCACGATGCTGCGGCACCCGATCAAGACCTTGCGGCCGCTCGTCGTGTTGCTCCTGATCGAGTTCCTCGTGATCTTCAGCCTCTCCGCGCTCGTCGGCTGGCTCGAGGGTGGCTTCGAGGCCGCCGAAGGCGAAGAGCTCGCGGGCACCGGCCGCGTGTGGATCATCGCCCTCGTCAGTCAGTTCGTCCTGATGTGGCGCTGCATCATCCGCGGCGCGCGCTACCACGCGACGGCGATCGTCAGTCAGGACGTCGTGCGGCCCCTCTCGCGGCCCGACCCGTGGCGCGAGTCGATCGGCGGCCCCGGCGGCCCGCGCTATCCCCTCGAGGAGGGCGACGAGTACGGCGTGGCGCTCTGAGCGGTCGTGCCGCCCTGCGCGCCGCGACACGTGGGGTTTCCCTTAGGCTGAACGAGCCGTGAGGGAGACTCCAAGCGACAGCCGCGCCCCGTCCAGCGGCACCTTCTTCAGCCGGGCGGGCCGCGGGACGAAGACGGACGCGCCCGAGCTCGAGCTGGAGCTCCAGCCCGGGCGGCGGATCGGGGACTACACCCTCGTGCTCTTCCTCGCGCGCGGCGGGATGGGCCAGGTCTGGGAGGCGCGCGACGAGACCCTGGCCCGCTCCGTGGCTCTCAAGCTCGTGCTCCCCGAGCGCCTGGACGAGCGCAACCTCGCGCTCTTCGCGCGGGAGGCCCGGGCGGGTGGGCGCATGAATCACCCGAACATCGTCACGACCCTGGCCTACGGCAGCGACGAAGGCCTCTCCTGGATCGCGCAGGAGCTCGTGGAGGGGTCGTGGACACTGCGGGATTTCCTCGGAGTCCTGCGCACCGAGGACGCGGTCCCCGAAGGCTACTACCGCCGGGTGGCGGGATTCGTCGCCCAGGTCGCCGATGGCTTGCAGGCCGCCCACGACGCCGGGGTCGTCCATCGCGACGTCAAGCCCCAGAACATCCTGATCACGGGGGACGGCACGCCGAAGGTCACGGACTTCGGGCTCGCCCGTGTCACCGAGGACCCCTTCCAGTCGCGATCGGGCGAAGTAGCCGGGACCTGGGCCTACATGAGCCCGGAGCAGGTGACGGGGAAGCTCGTCGAGCTCGATCACCGAACGGACGTCTTCAGCCTGGGCGTCGTGCTCTACGAGATGTTGACGCTGAGGCGGCCCTTCGAGGGCGACACGACCCAACAGCTCGCCCACCAGATCGTCTTCCGCGACCCCCCCGACGCGCGCGGGATCCGCTCCGAGTGCCCGCGGGATCTCGCGGTCATCGCGAGCAAGGCGCTCGAGAAGCCCCGCAGCCGTCGCTACGGATCGATGGCCGAGCTCGCCGCGGACCTGCGCCGGTCCCTCGCGAACGAACCGATCCAGGCCCGCCCGCCGGGGGCCGTGGAGCGGAGCCTCAAGTGGATGCGGCGGCATCCGACTCCGAGCGCGGCTGCGGCCGTGTTGCTGGTCGCCCTGGCGGTGATCGGAGGCCTCTTGGCCGAATACGTGGACAAGGCGGACGAGCTCTCGTCCGCGAATACGGAGCTCTTGACCCGCAAGCTGGAGCTCGAAGCCAAGTCCGAGGAGCTCCACGAGAGCAACGAGATCCTCGAGGCCCGATCGGAGGAGCTGCGTAACACCAACGAAGCGCTCGGGTTGGCCAAGACCGCGGTGGAACAGGAGAAGGGGCGCGCCATCGAGGAGCGCGACCGGCTCGCGGAGGTCGTGTCCTTCCTGGAGGCCTTGCTCGGGGACCTGGATGCGGAGGCCTTCGGTGTCCGACTCCGGCTCGGCGCGCGGGATGAGCTCGCCGCGACCCTGCGGAGTCGTGGCGCGGACGACGCCGATGTCCAGGCGGCCGTCGACGCCCTGGATGCCGTGATCGACCCGATCAACTTCACCGACCTCGGGGCCGCCTCCCTGGAGGAGGAGCTTCTGCGGCCCGCCACCGCGAAGCTGGGCGACGCCTTCCAGGCGGACGCGCTGACCCGGGCGCGCGTCAGCTCTGCCATCGCGAACGCTTACCGGCCGCTCGGGCTCTTCGAGCCGGGCGAGGAGCTGCTCCTGGAGAGTCTTCGCCTACGGCGCGAGGAGCTGAGCGACGAGCACCCCGACACCCTCGCTGCCGCCTCCGAGCTGGGGGTCTACCTGCGGACCATGGGCCGCCTCGAGGAGGCGTTGTCCCACGCCGAATTCGCCCTCGAGGGCCGGCGCCGAGTCCTGGGAGACGAGCATCCGGACACCCTCAAGTCGGTCGCGAACATGGGGAGCCTGCTCGAGGCGATGGGGCGCCTCGAGCAGGCGCTGCCCTATTTCGAGGAGGCCTTCGACGTCAGGAGTCGAGTCCTCGGCAACGACCACCTCGACACCCTGCTCTCTCTCAACAACCTAGGGCACCTCCTCGGGTCGATGAATCGGCAGGAGGAGGCGATGGACTGCTACCAGGAAGCCCTCGACGGTTTCCGCGATGTCCATGGCGACCGACACTCCGCCACCCTGGTCCTGATCAACAACATCGGGGCGCTCTACCAGTCGCAGGGAGAGCTCGAGGAGGCCCGCCCCTATTGCGAGGAGGCGCTCGAGGGGGCCCGGGAGGTCCTCGGCGACGAACATCCGGACACCCTCACCCTGGTCAACAACTTGGGCGCGTTGCTGCGCGCCCAGGGAGAGCTGGAGGAAGCGGAGCTCTACTTCCGGGAGGCCCTGGACGGGAACCGCCGGGCCCTCGGCAACGAGCACCCGGCCACGCTGCGCTCCCTCAACAACATGGGGGGGCTACTCGGATCCAAGGGGCGCCTCGACGAGGCTCTGCCGTACTACCGCGAGGCCCTCGAGGGCTACCGCCGGGTCCTCGGCCCCGAGCACCCCGACACCCTCGGGTCGACCGTCAACATGGGGGCGTTGCTGGAGGCCATGGGGTCCATGGAGGAGGCCTTGCCCTACTACGAGGAGGCCTACGCGGAAGGGCGCCGGCTCTTCGGGGACTCCCACCGCCTCACCCGCTACGCGAAACGAAAGCTCGAGGCCGCACAGGCTCAATTGCAAGTCAGCGAGGAGTGAGTCTGTCCGGGCAATCGACCTGGAGGGTGCGCCCCTCAGGCCTCGATCACTTCCCAGGACTCCTCGCGCGCGACCCGGAGCAGCTCCGCGTCGGGGCGCACGGCGACGGGGCGTCGCACGCGCCGGAGCAGGGGCAGGTCGTTGTGGGAGTCGCTGTAGAAGGCCGAGTCTTCCAGGTCGCTCCAGCCGAGCCCGCGCTCGGCGAGCCAGGCCTCGACGTGCTTCACCTTGCCCTCACGGAAGCACGGGAGGCCGCGCACGCGCCCGGTGAAGCCGCGCCCCTCGCGTTCCGTCATCGTGAAGAGGCCGTCCTCGATCCCAGCCATGCGCGCGATGGGGGCGGCGAGGAAGTCGTGGGCGGCCGAGACGACGAGGACCTGATCGCCTCGCCCCTGGTGGTCGGCGATGCGCCGGCGCAGGGTCTCGCAGAGGGTGGGGACGATCTCCTCTTCCAGGAATCGCGCCCGGTGCTGGCGCAGGAGCTCGGGATCGAGCCGGGCCAGGGGCTCGAGCTGAAAGCGCGCAAAGGCGTCGAAATCCAGCTGGCCGGCAATGTAGTCGCGATAGAAGCCCTCGATCCTCGACATGTCGTAGATCCCGTTGCGTGTCAGGTAGCGACACCAGAGGGTCTCGCTGTCCTTCAGGATCAATGTTTGGTCGATGTCAACGAGGGCCAGTCGCATTCACTCTCCCGAGGAAACAAGACTCAGGGCAACAAGGCTTACGCGAACGGAGCGGCGGGGCGCTTCACGAATCCGCAGGGCGAGGGGGGAGCTTGTATTCTAAACGAATGCGCTCATCCGTCTTCCCCTGCGTCGCCCTTTGCGTAATGGCCCCCTTCCTCCGGGCCTCCGAGGCGCCCCCGGCGAGTCCGCCGGTGCCCGATGACGGCAAGGGCGCCACCCTCCCCGACGGCGCGCGCTGCGGTCTGGGCAAATCGTTCCACGCCGGCCGGCGCACGGCCCTCTGCGCGGCTCTCGGTGAGGGAGTCGTCCTGATGCGCGGCTTGCCGGAGACGCGCGGCTACGAGCCCTTCCAGCAGGACAAAGCCTTCTGGTACCTGACGGGGGTCGAGAGCCCGGGGGCCGCGCTCCTGATGGAGGCACCCAGCGGCCGGCAAGTCCTCTTCTTGCCCGAGGTCAGCCGCATGCAGGAGATGTGGGAGGGGGAGATGTGGGACGCGCACGATCCCTGGGTCAAGCGCCTGACCGGCTTCGCCGAGCTGCGCGCGACCTCGGAGCTCGACGGCGTCCTGCGTGAGCTCTGCGGTGATGGGAAGACGGTATGGACGGCGCAGCACCCCCACGTCTCCCTTGCGGAGAGCTACGACCGCGCGATCCCCTTCAACGCCCGCCGCCAGCGCGACCCCTTCGACGGACGCGTGAGCCGTGAGAAAGCCCTGAAGCGCGTCCTCGAGGAGGAGTTCGGCCTCGCCGTGCGCAACCTGACGCCCACCCTGAACGAGCTGCGCCGCGTCAAGCAGGAGCCCGAGATCGAAGCCATGCGCCGGGCCGCGAGCGTCGGCGCCGAAGCGATGCGGGAGGCGATGCGCTCCACGCGCCCCGGGATCGGGGAGTGGGAGCTCGACGGCCTGATGACCTTCGTCCACCGCCTGCGAGGCGCGACAGGCCCCGCCTACCACGCCATCGTCGGCGGCGGGCCGAACTCCCTCGTCCTGCACTACTCCGCCAGCGGGCGGCGCGTGCGCGACGGCGAAGTCGTCTTGATCGACTACGCGCCCGAGATCGACCACTACGTCAGCGACATCACCCGCACCTGGCCCGCGAACGGCGTCTTCGGCGAACGCATGGGGGAGATCTACGACGCCGTGCTGGCCGCCCAGGCGGCGGGCATCGCCGTGGCCCGCCCCGGCCTCGAGATCGCGGACGTCGAGGCGGCCTGCGCCGAGGTGCTGCGCGAGCGGGGCTTCGGCCACCTCGTGCGCCACGCGAGCTGCCACTACATCGGCATGGAGGTCCACGACGTCGGCCGCTCCAATCGCCCCCTGGAGCCCGGGGTGGCCTTCACCATCGAGCCGGGGCTCTACGACCCCGAGCACGACATCGGCGTGCGCATCGAGGACGTGGTCGTCATCACCGAGGACGGCTGCGAGAACCTCTCCGCCGCCGTGCCCCGGGATCGGGCGGCGATCGAGGCCTTGATCGCGGAGGAGGGGGTCTTGGACTGGATGCGGGAGCGCGGGCGTTGACGGAAACGGGACGGCCTTCCTCGCGTATCCTGGGGCCCATGCAGCAGCACCGCAGTCGGAGCGTCTTCGTCCTCCTCGCGTCCGTCGCCACCTGGGTCCTCGCCTCCGCGGGCGTCGCCGCCCAGGACGCGCGCCCCGTCGAGGCCTCGAGCAAGCGTGGCCCGCGCGTGCTCGACCCCGCCGAGTGCGGGATCGGCGAGGCCGTCCCGCGCTTGGCCTGGCGGGACCTCGACGGCCGACCCGGGCGTCTGGGCGAGGCCGGCGCGCTGGGCGGGCAGGTGGTCGTCCTGACCGACACCGCCTGTCCTCTCGCCCAGAAGTACGCGCCGACGGTCGCTCGCCTCGCGAAGCGCTGTCGGCAAGACGACCTGGACTTCGTGCTGCTGAACACCGTCGAAGGCGAGGAGCCCGCCGAGATGCGGCGCTGGCTCGCGGAGCACGAGATCGAGGCGACCTACGTCCACGACCCCAGCGGCGAGCTGGCCCGGGCCCTCGGCGCCCGCACGACCACCGACGTCTTCCTGCTCGACCGCCGGGGACGGCGCGTCTACCGCGGAGCGATCGACGACCGATTCGGCCTGGGCTACGCCCTGGACGCGCCCCGTGAGCGCTACTTGGACGAGGCCATCGAGGCGCTCTTCGACGGGGATGCCGCGCCCGTGCCGGCGACCTGGGCGCCGGGTTGCGTGCTCGATCTGGAACCGACGACGGCCGCCGGAGAGCTCAGCTGGAACGGGCGCGCCGGCGCGATCATCGAGCGGCGCTGCGCCGCCTGCCACCACGAGGGCGGAGTCGCGCCCTTCGAGCTCACGACGCGCGAGGCCGTCGAGCGCCGCAAGGGCATGGTGCGCTTCGTCGTCGAAGAGCGCCTCATGCCGCCCTGGGGTGCCACGGAGGAAGGCGGACCTTGGCGGAACGACCACTCCCTCTCTCCGGCCGAGCGTGACGACCTCTTGGCCTGGCTGGCGGACGGCTTGCCGGCTGGCGAGGGCGATGCGGCCCGCGAGCTGCGCGCTCCCCGCGCGGAGTCCGAGTGGCTGATCGGCGAACCCGACGTCGTGATCGAGATCCCCGAGGACCGGCACATCCCCGCCGAGGGCGTCCTCGACTACGTCGAGGTGGTCGTGCCCACGAACTTCGACGAGGACCGCTGGGTGAGAGCCGTGGAGATCCGGCCCACCGCGCCCCAGGCCGTGCACCACGTCCTCGTGCACGTGCTCGACGGGCGGCCTCATGACGAGTCCGACCGGCGCCTGCCGGGCTTCCTCGCGGCCTACGTGCCCGGCAACAGCGAGCACGTGCTCCCGCCGGGCTTCGCCAAGAAGCTGAAGGCAGGGAGCCGCCTCTTCTTCCAGCTCCACTACACGCCCAACGGCGCCGCGACCTCCGACCGTACTCGGCTGGGGCTCGTCTTCGCCGACGGTCCGCCCGAGCACGAGGTGCGCTGCGTCGGCATCGCCAACAAGCGCTTCGAGATCCCGCCCGGCGCCGCGATGCACGACGTGAGCTCGGAGTTCGAGGTGCCGCGGGAGGTGGCCCTGCTCTCCCTGATGCCCCACATGCACCTGCGGGGACGGGCCTTCCTCTTCGAGAGCGAGCGGCCGGGGGAGCCCCTCGAGACCCTGCTGGAGGTGCCCGACTACGACTTCAACTGGCAGTTCGCCTACCGCTTCGAGGAGCCGGTCGTGCTCCCGAGGGGGTCGCGGATCACCGTCACGGGCTGGTTCGACAACAGCGAGGACAACCCGGCAAACCCCGACCCGGCCCAGGCCGTTCACTGGGGCGACCAGACCTTCGACGAGATGATGATCGGGTACGTGGAGTACTACTTGAGGTGATGGGCCTGAAGTAATGGGTTCCAGCTAGGGGGCTCGAAGCAGACGGCGGGGGCGTGCTTCCAGGCGAACGGAGCCCCGGGAGGCGGAATCTCCGAGCTTCGAACCGACGCTCGAAGGCTCGGCGGCAAGGAGAGCGGGGGGGCGGCCGCGAGAATGGATGCGCGGCGCCCTCCTCGCCGTGCTGTTCAACTCGCTCGACTACGTCCTCTTCCTGCCCATCGTCGTCGCGGGATTCTACCTCTTGCCGCAGCGTTGTCGGGCGGCGGGGCTGCTTGCCGCGAGCTACGCCTTCTTTGCGGCGTGGCAGGTCGAGCTGATCTTGCTGCTCGCCGCCTCGACCCTCGTCGACTACGGCGTGGGTCGGCGAATGGCGGCGCTGCCGGACCGTCGGGGGCGTGGGCCCTACCTCCTGTTCAGCCTGGCGGTGAATCTCGGCTTGCTGTTCACCTTCAAGTACGCGGGCTTCGCCAGCGTGAACCTCGGGCTGCTCTGCACGGCCTTCGAGCTGTCGATCGACGTGCCCCGGGTCTCCCTGCCGCTCCCGATCGGGATCTCCTTCTACACCTTCCAGACTCTCAGCTACACGATCGACGTGTATCGCGGCCGGAGCTCGGCCGAGCGGCGGCTCGACCGCTTTGCCCTCTATGTCGCCTTCTTTCCCCAGCTCGTCGCCGGGCCCATCGAACGCTCTGGGAAGCTCCTTCCGCAGCTGGATGCGCTGCGCGGGGCCGATTGGGTCGCCATGCGCAACGGCCTCTGGCTCATCACATGGGGCTTCTTCAAGAAGCTCGTGGTCGCCGACCGCCTCGCCGTCTACGTCGACGCGGTCTACGGGGCACCGGAGGAGGCTTCGGGCCGCGCCGTGGTCCTGGCCTCCTGCATGTTCGCTTACCAGGACTACTGCGACTTCTCCGGTTACACGGACATCGCCTTGGGGACGGCGGGGCTTCTCGGAGTTCGACTCAGCCCCAACTTCAATCGACCCTTCGCGGCGCGCGACGTCCAGGAATTCTGGCAGCGCTGGCACATGACGCTGACTCGCTGGGTCATGGACTACGTCTACACACCGCTGGCCCGCGGGACGAGGCGCGGGCTGCCGCGGGCCCCGGCGATTCTGATCACATTCTGTGTCCTGGGGGTCTGGCACGGCGCCGGCTGGAACTTCCTCCTGTTCGGTGTCTACGCAGGAGTTGCCTTCCTCGTCGGCTACCTGAGGCGACGGTGGGGCTTGAGGTTGCGGGACGTCCTCGCCCGTCCGGAGCTGGCTCGGCGGCCAGTGGTGCGCGCCCTGCTCCCGCTGCATCGCGGGTTGCAGCGGGTGGCGGTCTTCGGTCTCTTTGCAGGCGCCTGCATTCTCTTTCGAGCGGAGAGCTTGGAGGACATCGGAACGTTGCTCTCGCGCCTGGCCCGGGACGGGCTGACGGGCCGCGTTCTTCCCGCTGCGCTCCCGACTCGCGGCCGCTGGGCGTATGAACTCACCCTGGCGGGAGCGGCGATCGGAGTCATCGAATTCACGCAGTGGCTCCACGACCGCCGATCGTTCTCCCGGCGCGCGCGATCCACGCCGCTCGTCTTCCGCTGGAGCCTCGCGTACGCACTGATCTTCGCGATCCTGATGTTCGCCGAGCTCGGGCGGCGCCCCTTCATCTACTTCCAGTTCTGATGGTGAAGCGCATTGTCGCGGCCTCCGCCTTTGTCATCGCCGGGCTCGCCTTGGGCGGTGCCTTGATGAGCCTTAGCCGCGACTCGGACCCACCCCGGGTCGAGTACCTGCTGCGGTGGGAGGGTCTCGAGCGCAATGCCGACTCCATCGAGGCGATCGTCGTCGGCTGCTCTCAGGGTGATGCCGTCGACTTCGGAGCGTGGGATCTCGAGGGCTACCATCTGTGGATGCTGGGCGGTGACGCCTTCGAGGCCGAGCTCATCGCTCGCGCGGCCCTCGAGCGACTCGATGGGCTCGAGCTGGCGCTCGTCGTCGTGCCTCGAGTCGCTCTCCACCACGACAACGGGTCGTCGGAGAGTGGGCACGGGAGGCGCGAGCTCTGCTACTACAGCGTCCCGAGCCTGCGCTGCATCCGCGGGGACTGGAGGAGCTGGATGCGAGGCAAGGTGGGCCTCATCGCACGCGAGGACCACTGGGCGTCCGCGTTCTGGACGGCCTCACGGGAGGCCGGCGGCTCGGGCCAGGCCCTCGTCGACGAGACCGGGTTCATCGGCCGGCGGCGATCCACCGCGATCGGCGCCGCGGAGCAGGCAGCCGGTAGCTGCGCGCGAGCGCTCCGCCTGATCGAGATGCAGGATCGATCGCGTCGAGCCGCACCCGGGCTCCCCAGCGAGGTGGAGTCGGCCTACTTGCGGCTCGCACTCGCTCTCGAACGACGAGGAGTACGCGTCGTCTTCCTCATGACGCCGCTGTTCCGCGACCACCTCCGAGCGTGGGACGAGCGCGCACCGGGATGCCACGCGGAGCTGGTCAGGGCCTTGGACAGGGTCACCTCAGCGAGCGGAGCCGAGCTCCTGGATCTCAGCCGTCATCCGGGCTTTCGCGGCTCGCCACAGCTCTTCCGGAATGGGGACCACTTGAACGCAAGGGGGGCGCGTCGCCTGACCCGCCTGCTTGCCCGCTCGCTCGGCGGCCCCGTGTTCATGGCCCTCCCTCGCCCCGGGGGGGGCCCTGCGTCTGGCGGGCCCGCACGCTAGACTCTGCGGCTCCTCACCCCTCGCGATCATCGCCATGACCACTCCGCTCTCGATCCTCCTGGCTCTCGCGGCCCTGCTCCCCCTCCGCGACTCCCCCGACCTGATCATCCTCGACAACGGCAAGGACATCGAGTGTCGGGTGCTCTACGAGGACGACGAGAAGGTCGTCTACCGCAAGTCGCGCAAAGCGATCGAGATCGAGCGCTCGGAGGTCGCCGACATCATCTCGATCGAGCGCAACCTGCGGACCTTCCTGCGCCGGTACTCCGAGATGGACCCGGGGAACCCCAAGGCCCTGATCGACCTCGCGAAGTGGGCCGAATCGAACGACCTCCCCGGGGAGTCCCGCAACCTCTGGATCCGGGCGCTCCTCGCCGACCCGGAGAACGAGGAGGTTTGGGACGAGCTCGGCGGCTCGAAGGGCCGCAAGGGCTGGCGCCTCCGCGTGCGCGGTCGCTGGTACACCCTCGAGGAGCTGCGTGAGCGCGCCCAGGACTGGAAGAACGCCATCGAGCTCCCCACGGCGCACTTCTTCGTCAAGACCAACGTCGACCCCGAGCTGGCCCTGGACATCGCCCTCGACGTGGAGCGGCTCTACCTCCTCTACTACGACACCGTCGGGCAGGCCATGGAGCTCTACCCCTTCGAGGAGGTGCCGGAGGTCCACGTGCGCGCCGACGTCGAGGACGCCCCCCGGCCTCCGCGCTCCGACTGGACAGCCTGGTACCAACGCGTCGGCAACGCCCTGATGGTGCTCGGCACCGAGGCGAACCGCCACCAGGTGCGGACGAGCGCTGTCGAGATGCTCATCACGAACTCCTTCCGCATGGCTCAGGGCAACCGTGACGGGGCCCTGCCGCGCTGGGCACGCGAGGGGATTTCGAACGCCTTCGCCCTGGCCTTGCGCCGCGAGGGCGTCGAGTGGGGCCTCGAGCGGGGCGTGCCCTACCGACCCTGGTTCGAGGCGCAGGCCGACGACGAAGAGCCCATCGAGCTGAAGCGTCTGATCAACGCCTCGCGCGGGGACTTCAAAACGGGGTCGCAAGAGGAGCGCTTCGTGCGCCAGGCCTACACCTTGGTGTACTTCCTCCTCAACGCGGAGGAGGCCAAACATCGCAAGCCCTTCGTCGAGTACCTGCGCAGCGCCTTCGACGGCAAGAGCTCCACGAGCAACTTCGAGAAGCACATGGGCGTGAAGCTCGAGGACCTCGAGTCCGAGTGGGCCAGCTACGTCCGGCGCATGGCACAGTGAGAGCGCGTCGCGTTCCGCTCACCCCCAGCCCTGCTTCGAGATGAAGACTCGCCTGGCCCGACCTCTGGGGCTCGCCGTCGCCCTGACGTTCGCGCTCGGCGCTTGCGCCTCCAATCTCGGCGGGCGGCCGGCGCCCTCCCCCCACGCAACCCTGAGCTCCTGGCAGCCCGGTGCCACGCGAGCCGCGCTCGAGGGCTTCGTCGCGCGCGTCAGCGACCCCGAGAGCCCGGACTTCGTCCCCGCCAGCGAGCGCGTCGCCGTCTTCGACAACGACGGGACCCTGTGGGCCGAGCAGCCGGCTTACTTCCAGCTGCTGTTCGCGGTCGACCGTGTCCGAGCCATGGCGCTCGATCACCCCGAGTGGAACAACCAGCAGCCCTACCAGGCCGTCCTGGAAGGTGACATGGAGGCGCTCGCGGCCTCCGGGCACGAGGGACTCAAGACCTTGCTGGCGGTCTCACACGTGGGGATGACGACCGGGGAGTTCGAGGCGCAGGTGCGCGCCTGGGTCGAGGACGCGCGCCATCCGACCAGTGGCCGTCCCTATACCGCGATGGTTTACCAGCCGATGCTCGAGCTCCTCGAGTACCTGCGCGCCCACGGCTTCAAGACCTTCATCGTCTCCGGCGGCGGGATCGACTTCATGCGCGTCTTTACCGAGGAGGTCTACGGGATCCCACCCGAGCAAGTCGTCGGGACCTCGATCGAGTTGCGCTACGAGGAGCGGGACGGAGAGCCTGTCCTCGTGCGCCTCCCGGAGCTCTCTCTCCTCGACGACAAGGCGGGGAAGCCCGTCGGGATCCAGCGCTACATCGGACGCCGCCCGATCCTGGCCTTCGGGAACTCCGACGGCGACTTCGAGATGCTGAAGTGGACGGCCGCAGGGGATGGCGCTCGCCTCTGCGGGCTCGTGCGTCACACCGACGCCGTGCGTGAGTGGGCTTACGATCGGCAGTCGAAGATCGGCCGTCTGGACGCGGCCCTCGACGCCGCTGTCGAACGCGAATGGCTGGTCGTGGACATGGCGCAGGACTGGAGTGCCGTCTTCCCGTCGAACGACGCCGGGACCCACGACTGAGTCCGAGCGCTCGGAGACGCGCCCCGGATTCCCGGAGGAGGGCGAAAGGAAAGCGCGTCGATCGCGAACTCTGAGCCGAGCCCTACCCAGGAGGTCGACATGCCCCACGCCGCTCTCGCTAGCCTCTGTGCCCTCGGCGCAATCACCAATCCTCTTGCTCCTCCCGCCGCCGAAGGGGTCGCGCAGCTCGAGATGGCCCCGGTCGAGCTGGAGCTTCCCGCCGGCGCCTCCCGCACGGCCTACCGCGGATCGCTGCGCGTCCGGCTCGTGCGCGCGGACCCCGAGAGCGCGGAGATCGGCGTGGACGTTTGGCGCTTCCCCGCCGCGGAGGGAGTGCCGAAGGACCGCCCGCCGATCTTCCAGCTCCACGGAGGACCGGGCTGGCCCGGCCTCCAGCCGGAGCGCATCGACTGGGAGAGGCAGATCGCTCCCCTGGTGGCCCACGCCGACCTCGTGATCGTCGGACAGCGCGGAATCGGCACGTCGGAGCCGGACACGAGCTGCGATCGCTTCGCCAGCGGGATCGCTCCCGGGCTCCCCGAGAACGAGGAGATGGCCGCCCTGGCCGAGGCCTGCAAGGCCTGCCGCGCGCACTGGGAATCCCAGGGCTACGACCTGCGAGGATTCAACGTGATCGAGGCGGCCGCCGACGTGGACGACGCGCGGCGGCTGCTCGGCTACGACGAGATCGTCGTGATGGGCGGGAGCTTCGGCTCCCACTGGGGGATGGCCGTCATGCGCTTCCACTCGGAAGCGGTGGCGCGCGCCGTGCTGCATGGCATGGAGGGACCGGATCACACCTACGACAGTCCCCACGGCATCCTGGCGGCGCTCGAGCGCATCGCCGCCCAGGCCGAGGCCTCGCCCCGGCTCGAGGGGCGGCTCCCTGAGGAGGGGCTGATCGAGGCCCTGCGCACGGTCATCCGCGATGTCGAGGAGGATCCCTTCGAGCTCGAGGTCGGCGACGCTCTCGTGCGCATCGACGCCGACGGCCTGCGCGGCCTCGCCCGCGGCTACGAGCACCGCGTCAACTCGCGCGAGACCGTCGGCGGATGGCCACGCGACGTCGTGCGCCTCTTCGAGGGGGACTTCGAGCCCGTCGCGCGAGCCCTCGCGAGACAAAGGTCGAGCGGCGGCGGCTTGCCCACCGCCAGCTTCTTCCAGCTCGACTGCGGCTCGGGGATCACGCGCGAGCGGCTCGAGCGCTACACCACCGACCCCGCCATCGAGGTCGTCGGTGACCTCGCCGCCTGGTACGAGGCGCTCTGCCCCGCCTGGGACGCCGACCTCGGCGAGGACTTCCGGGCGGGCTTCACGACGGACATCCCGACCCTCGTCGTGCAGGGCACCTGGGACGTGAGCACGCCCTACGAGAACGCGGTCGAGATGCTGCCCTCCTTCGAGGACGTCCACTTCGTCAGCGTCGAGGGTGGCACCCACGGCGCCTTCCGTGAGGCGATGGGCTTCGACCCGGCATTCGAGGAGGCCGTCATGGCCTTCGTCGCCGAGGGGACGCGGGAGGGCTTGCCGGCGGAGATCGTCCTGCCGCCGATCGAGTGGATGAGCGGGTGGTGAGCCTCCGCACGGGATCCTTCAGGTCGCGTCGCCCTCATCGAGGGCGATCGAGAGCCTGATCAAGGCGCGACGGAGCAGCTGCCGCGAGCTCTCCTCGCTGCGGCCGGTGCGCTCGGCGATCTCTCCGTGGCTGAGCCCGGCGATGCGGGCCAGGGAGAGGACCTCACGCTGCTCTTCCGTCAAGAGGTCGAAGGCCGCCTCGATCCGGTCGAGCTGCTCCCGGGCGCTCGCGTGCATGCTGGGCGTCGTCATCGTGGCGTAGGCATTCAGGAGCCCTTGCTCGCCGGCGTCTCGGGCCTCGCGCCCGACGTCTCGCTTCTGGGCGTTCATCCTGCGATCACGCTCGACGATCTTGCGCAGGGCGGCGGTGTAGAGCCAGCCGCGCAGCTCCGCCTCACCGCGGTACTCGAAGCCTTCCTGTTCGAGGAGCTCACGACACACCGACTGGACGATGTCGGATGCGGACTCGCGCTCGCGGATTCGTCGATTGCTGCGCAGCCGGACGAAGGCGCGCAGCCCGGAGAGGTGCCGCTCGAGGACTTCCTCGGCGGGCGCCGTCCGCTTCGCCGGCTCCCGTTCCTCGCCATCCCCTCCCATCGGCACGAGTCTCCCGGCGGCGCGCTGGCTTGTCAAAGGGGACTGTTTCCGGTCCGGTTCAGTGCCCCTCCTCGAGAGCCCCGGTAGATCGTTGCTCCAGCAGCGCGCGACATCGCGCGTAGTGCTCCGCGGCCTCGGGGGCAAAGGGCTCGTAGATCCCGGGCGCCACCTTCGACCTCCGAAGCACCTCCAGCTCTTCTTGCGCACGCTCGAAGTGCCCCAGGGCCGTGGCGAGGTCGCGCTCCCGCTCGACAGAGCCTTCTTCTTTGGACTCACCCCAGGCGAGGAACAACCGACCCTCGCCGATGCTCGAGGTCAGGCCCATCAGCCGGGCGCCCGCATGGGTCCCTGGTTGGGCGAGCTCGGCCTCGACGAGTCTTCGAGCTTCGACCAAGGTGTCGCGAGCCGCGAGGAACTCTCCCGCGTCGCGCTGGCTGGAGGCGAGGGCCTGGAGAGAGAAGATGAGCTCCCCCCGGGCCGCCGAGTCGAGTGGGCTGCGCTCCACGACCTCGCGGAGGAGCGCAACCGAGCGCTCACGGCACCGCCTGGCCTCGTCGTCATCGCCGAGCACGACGCAGGTCGGTGCCTTGTTGCGATAAAGACGAGCCAGGCTCGCCCGCGAGGACACGTCGGCCGGGTCCGCGCGAGAGAGCTCCTCGGCGCCGACGATGGCCTCCTCCCACAGAGGGAGGGCGGCCTCGGGGTCGCCCTGCTCTCCGAGCGTCTGGGCCAGGTCGCCGGCGAGTTCGGCGGAGAACCAGCGCGCCTCGACGTAATGCGGGCTGGAATCGACGAGCTCCATCAAGAGGATGAGCCCGGCCTCTTGCTCCTCTTGGGCCATCTCGAGGTCTCCTCGTCGCCGCCAAGCCTCGCCGCGGATCCGGTGGAAGGAAGCTTGGACCATGGTCGCGGCCTGGAGCCCCGGGCTCTCGTCCATGAGGCGCAACGCGAGCTCGCTCCCCTCGTCGCAGGCGGCGTCGAGGTCCTCCCAGCGCCCTTCGTTGAGGGCCAGCTCCGCCAGGCGCATGTGCACTTGGCTGCAAGAGTGCAGGTCGCGCGCGTCGGCGCGCTCGAAGCTCTGGATGATGGGGGTCGCCGCGAAGGCGCGTTCGAAGACCTCCCTCGCTGCATGGAGGTCTCCCCGCGAGCGATGCAGATCGCCCAGGCTCAGGCAAGCGCTGATGAGAAGCTCCGGGGCATCGCGGTCTTCGGGATCTCGTTCGAGGATGCGCTCCGCGATGAGCACGGCCTTCTCCGTGAGCGGCACGGCCAGATCCGTACGCCCGAGGTTCGCGCCCCGCTGGGAGGACAAGGAGGCGGACAGCATGAGGCAGGTCCGGGCCAGCCGGCGCTCCAGGGTGACGTCGCCCGGGCTCTCCTGGACGAGCTTCTCGAGGTAGGGCAGCGCGCTGCGCGTGATCAGCTCCTTGGCCTCGGTGGCGCCGGGGAGCATCGCGATCTCGCCCCCGATGTCATTGACCATCGTGACCAGCAGTTGCTCGAGGTCCTGGGAGCGCGCGTCGGCCCGTACGCGCTCCGCCTCGGCGGCGGCGGCCTCTTGGACGGCGAGCTCGCGCTGGGCCTGGGCGTCCAGCTTCGCCTCCCGCTCCGCCTCCTCCCGCTGCTCCGCAAGGCCTTCGTTGCGGCGCGCCTCGAGAAAGTGGTATGTGCTCGTGATCGTCGCCGCGACCAGGGTCGCGGCGATGACGAGGCCGGCGGTCACGAGCACACGGTGCTTGCCGACGTACTTGCGCAGCAAATAGGTGGAGCTGGGCGGGCTGGCCTGCACCGGGTCGTTGTCGAGGAAGCGCCGGATGTCCGCTGAGAGCTCGGCGGCCGAGACGTAGCGGCGCTCGCGCTCCTTCTCGAGCGCCTTGAGCACGATCCAGTCGAGGTCGCCCCGCAGGCTGCGCTCCAGGGAAGAGCGCGAGCTCCCCCGCAGGCGTGCGACCTCGGCGCCGCCGGTGCCCAGCTCCGAGAGCCGCCGGCTGGGCCGCGGGGGTCGCTGCTCTTGGATCATGCGCCGGAGCTCGTCGAAGGAGGCTCCGTCCATGTCCTCCCAGCGAAAGGGCTGGCTCCCCGTGAGGAGCTCGTACAGGAGCACTCCGAGGGAGTAGATGTCCGTGCGCGTGTCCAGACCCTCGCGCGTCGGCTCGGCCTGCTCCGGGCTCATGTAGGCGGGGGTCCCCACGGCCACGCCATGCCGCGTGAGCAGGCTCTCGCCGGCCTCGTCCACGTCCACGACGCGGGCGAGCCCGAAGTCGATGATCTTCACGCACAAGCTGCCCTGCTCGTCGCGGGCGTCGCGCACCAGGACGTTGGCCGGCTTCAGGTCGCGGTGGATGATCCCCTTCTGGTGGGCGTGCTGGACGCCGTCGCAGACCTGCTGGAAGAGGTGGAGGCGCGCACGCAAGTCGAGTCGCTGGGCGTCGCAGTAGGCCGTGATGCTGACGGAGGGTACGTACTCCATGGCGAAGTACGGCTGACCGCGTGCGGTGGTGCCGGCGTCGAACACCCGCGCCACGTTCTCGTGGCTCATGCGCGCGAGGGCCTGCTTCTCGAGCTCGAAGCGGCGCAGGATCTCCTCGGTGTCCATCCCGAGCTTGATGACCTTCAGGGCGACCTGCCGGCGCACCGGCTCGAGCTGCTCGGCGAGGTAGACCGCGCCCATGCCGCCCTTCCCGATGCGGCGCAGGACGCTGTAGCCCTCGACCTCCTCGGCGAGGGGCTCGCCGTGTTCGAGCTCGAGTTGCCGCTCGTCCTCGCGGACACGCTCCAGGACCGCGAGCGCTCGCTCGCGCAGCTCGGGCCGGTCCCGGGTTCGCTGCTCCAGCTCGGCGACGGGGTCGGAGGCCTCGAGGCAAGTGAAGACGAGGTCTTCGAGCTTGCCTTCGTCGGCGTCGGGCGGAGGTGCGGAGGGGGTGGCGCTCATTTCGGGCAGGCGGCTGTCCAGTCTAGGCGGGTCGAGGTCTTCCCACCCCGGATGGCGGGCCGGAGCGCTCCGTGACACGCCGGTCCTCGGATCGGCGATTCCATCGCCGAGAGCGGCTCCGGCGCCCGCTCCGGGGCGGAAGGCTAGAAGGGACAAGGGCTTGTGACGCCTTGGCGCCTTTCGTGGCTCGGCGCGTCACGCCCGGTGCCGGTCCGCCATCCAGCCCGTGACGCCGCCGATGACCGGCGGATCCAACAGGAGAGAACCGGAATGAGAATCGAAGACCACATCGGCCAGGCGCTGCTCGACGACACCCTCACGACCCTCGACGCCGGTGAGTACCGGACCGCGCTGGACGGCTTGTACGAGGGCCTGCTCGCCGTCCGTCGGGCCCTGCCCAGTCAAGACTGGCGCGAGTTCGTCCAGCGAGCCGTCCGTCACCCGCTCCGGGAGCGGATCCACCAGGACCCGATGACCCGGCGCAGCTTCGAGAAGCCGCGCGGCTACGCGGGGGACGCCGTGCTGCTCGACTACATCTATGGGCTGCGGACGCCCGAGTCGGACGACCCCGTCGCGAGGGCCGTCTACGCTCACGCCGCCTCGCGGCCCGCGGCTCGCTCCGTGCGTCGGCGACGGGAGCGCATCGCCGGACTGATCGACTCGGTCGCCGAGCGGCGGGGAGCGCCGATCCGCGTGCTCTCGATCGCCGCGGGGCACATGCGCGAGGGCGAGATCTCGAACGCTTTCTCGGAGGGCGCCGTGGAGACCTTCGTGGCCCTGGACTCGGACGCGGAGAGCTGCGAGGAGATCCGGAGGTCGTTTCCCCAGGCCGAAGTCCGCCACGGCTCCTTCACGAGCCTCTTCCGCGAGCGGGCGTTCGCCGGGCACTTCGACCTGGTCTACTCCGCTGGGCTCTTCGACTACCTCGACGAGCGCGTGGCCTCCCGCCTCACGGCTCGGATGTTCGAGATGCTCCGTCCGGGCGGGACCTTGTTCCTGACGAACTTCCTACCGACGACGGAGGACGCCGGCTACATGGAGTCCTACATGGGGTGGGAGCTGATCTTCCGCAGCGAGCAGGAGCTGGCGGCCTTGACGAGGGTCATCGCGGGAACCGAAGTCGCGGGGCGACGCGTGTTCGCGGACGAAGACGCGACGATCGGCTACCTCGAGGTGGACCGGGGCTAGTCGCGGGGGGAGCGCGCGGGCGGCGACCAGAGCTCCCTTCGAGGGCGTCGCCGCCCGCCACCCCTTCCGGCCGACTACAATGCGCCGGAACCGCGCGCGCCGCCCGGCGGGACGCGCGCCCGACCGTGGCCCGACAACCCCGAGGACCTCATGGAGATCGTCTACTTCCTGCTCATCGGCGCCGTGGCCGGTTGGCTCGCCGGCCAGATCCTGAAGGGCGGGGGCTTCGGCCTCGTCGGGAACATGGTGGTCGGCGTGCTCGGCGCAGTCGTGGGCGGCTACCTGGCCGGCGTGCTCGGGATCGCGACCGAGGACAGCATCGTCGGCTCCCTCTTGACCGCCGTCGGCGGGGCGATCGTGTTGCTGCTCGTCGTGGGGACGCTGAAGAAGGCCTGAGGCCCGGACGCTCTCCAGCTCCGAAGCCCTGACTTCTCGCGGTGCTGGAGCTAGAATCCCGCCCATGGCTACCCTCTCGGACATCCAGGATCGCGCCCAGGCCCTCCTCCGTCAGCTCGAGCAGCTGAAGGAGAGTCTTTGACTACCCCAGCCAACTCGCGCGACTGAAGGAGATCGAGGCGGCCGAGGCCGAGCCCGAGTTCTGGTCCGACCAGGAGCGGGCGCAGAAGATGATGGGCCAGAAGAAGGCCGCCAAAGGCGTGGTCGATCCCATCGAGGAGGTCGCCGGTGCCCTGGAGGAGATCGAGCTGTTGGGTCAGCTCGCCGCCGACGAGGGGGAGGAGCTCGTGCTCGAAGACGCCGAGAAGGCGATCGCCACGGCGCAGAAGGGCGTCGAGGCCCTCGACTTCCGCGTCATGCTCGGCGCGCCCCAGGACAAGTGCAACGCCTTCGTCGCCATCTCCGCCGGCGCGGGGGGCGTCGACGCCTGTGACTGGGCGGAGATCCTGCTGCGCATGTACATGCGCTGGGGGGAAGCCCACGGCTACGACGTCGAGGAGGTGGAGCGCACCGACGAGCCCGAGGCGGGGATCCGCTCCGCGACGATCAAGATCAGCGGGCCCTACGCCTTCGGCCACCTCAAGGCCGAGACCGGCGTGCACCGCCTGATCCGCATCAGCCCCTTCGACAGCCAGGCGCGGCGCCAGACCGCCTTCGCATCCGCCGACATCACGCCCGAGCTCGACGACGACATCGACGTCGACCTGGACGAGAGCGACATCAAGGTCGACACGATGCGCGCCGGTGGCGCCGGCGGCCAGCACGTGAACAAGACCGAGTCGGCCGTGCGGATGACCCACCTCCCGACCGGGATCGTCGTGCGCTGCCAGAACGAGCGTAGCCAGCACAAGAACCGCGCGATGGCCCTCCAGCTGCTCAAGGCCAAGATCCTCCAGCTGCGCGAGGCCGAGCGCGACGCCGAGCTCGCCAAGCTCTACGGCGCCAAGGGCGAGATCGCCTTCGGCAGCCAGATCCGCACCTACTGGATGCACCCCAACCAGATGGTGAAGGACCACCGCACCAAGCTGGAGAAGGGCAACCTCCAGGCGGTCCTCGACGGCGACCTCGACGACTTCATCGAGGAGTACCTGCGCTCGAAGGGCGGCGCGGCGGCGACCTAGGGAAACCGGCCTCCTCTGGCTCCGGCTCTCTTCCGGGTCCCCGCGGGCGGGCCGGGCTGTTCCAGACGGCTCATGCGGCCTCATCTCCGGTGGCTTGCGGCGGACAATTTGCATTGAAACGTGGGTTGGGACCCGCCTTTTGGCGTAAATTCACCCCATGTCCAGCTACCTCGAGGAGATCGCTCGGCGGGACAATCGAGTCGTTCGCGCCAGGGACTTTCCGGGCCGCGAGGCGGGGCCCGAGCTCCGCCGCCTGGCGAGCGTGGGGACCCTGCTCAAGCTGGGACACGGCTACTTCGCCCTGGTCCCCGAGGCGAATCGGGAACCGGGGACATCTTGGCGACCGACCATCGAGGCGGCGGCCCTGGGGATCGCCGTGGCCGACTACGGGCGAGACCGGGTCGCCCTCCTGGGCCCCTCCGCGGCACGAATGCACGGTTGCTATCCCCGGTCGTTGACCACGGCCGTGGTCGCGGTACCGATCCAGCGGCCGAGCAAGGGGACCGTCCTCGGGAGCATCAAGTTCGTTCCCCGTGACGTCGAAAGCCTCGACCTGGTGAGGCTGAACACGGAGCTCGGCCCAGGGTGGATGACGAGCCCCGAGCAGACCCTGCTCGACCTCTCCGGGCGCTGGCCCCGCTGGCCCGTCAGCGACGCAGCGCGGCTGGAGATGGTTCGCTTGCTCGCCGGGCGAGCGTCAATCGAGTTGCTGGAGGGGCTCGCCGAGAGGCCACGGGGGCGCGCAGCCTATGACCGAGTGAGGGAGCTGCTCGATGATCTCGAGTGAAGAACTCCGCGGGAAGGCGGCGGCCTACGGCGTCCCCGAAGACCAGATCCTGCGGGACCACCTGATCAGCCACCTCCTCTTCGCCCTGTCGACGCTCGACTCCCCGAGGGTCACGTTCTTCGGAGGCACGGCCCTGTGCAGGACGTGGGCAAGGGACACGCGGCTCTCGGAGGACGTGGACCTCTTGGTGGAGGATCACGTCGACGCGTCAGCTCGGCTCCCCGCTCTGATCTCGCGCGGGATTCGGCGCGAGTTCCCCGAGACTCGTTGGATCGATCTCGGCCGGCTCCACGAAGTCGTCACCCAGGAGTTGCGGACCGGGGAGGGCATCGCCCTGAAGGTCCAGCTCACGAGGTGGCGGCCCGAGTGGCGGAGGCTCCCGTGTGTCGCGACGCAAGTCAGGCTGCGCTACTCGGACTTGCCTGAGAGCGTGATCCTCGACGTGCCCACCCCAGCCTCGATCGTCACCATGAAGTTGCTGGCCTGGAGCGATCGACAGGCTCCCCGGGATCTCTTCGATCTCGATACCCTCGCCACGGGAGGCTACTTCACGGAAGAGGTTCGGGAGCTGTTCCAGGCGATCGCCGGCTACCCTCCCCTGGAGACATTCCGTCGTGGAGGCCTCCCCAGGAACGTGGAGGACCACTGGCGTTCCGAGCTCTGCCATCAGATGGATGAGCTGCCGAGCGCCAGGAGCTGCCTGGAGACCGTGCGGCGAGCCCTGGAGGCGATCGCCTTGGACTGACTCTGTTCCGGAGACGCCCCTGAAGCTCCTCGCCCCGTTCACCCTGCCCGTCCGCGACTTCTGGAGCGGATTCAACCGTTGCCTCGAGCGGGGCTTCCCGGGGCTCGCGCTCGTCGTGCTCGGGCTCGCCCTCGGCTGGTGGCTGTACGTCCCGATTCACGAGCTGCTGCACGCCTACGGCTGTCTCTGGACGGGAGGAGAGGTCACCCGCCTCGAGATCGACGCCCTCTACGGCGGCGCCTGGCTCGCGGAGGCCCTGCCCTTCGTGGAGGTCGGGAGCGAGTACGCCGGCCAGTTGACGGGCTTCGACACCCGGGGCTCGGACGCGATCTACCTGGCGACGGACCTGGCGCCCTTCCTCTTGACCGTGTTTCCCGGGGTGTGGGCCCTGCGTCGCTTCGGGGGGCGCGGGCAAGCAGTCCGCTTCGGCCTCGTGTTGCCCCTCGCCCTGGCGCCCTTCCTCTCCGTGACCGGAGACGCCTACGAGATCGGTTCGATCCTCGTCACGCAGCTCCCGCCCTGGACGGAGGCGGCGATGTCGGAGTTGCTGCGGGGGGACGACCTCTTCCTGGCCTTCGAGCGGGTGCGCGCAGCGGAACCCTCGCCCTGGGGCGGCTGGTTCCTCGCGGGCGTGGTCGGCGTTCTGTGGGCCTTCGCCACCTATGGCGCGGGGGCCGTCGTCGCCCGTTGGCTCAGCTCGGGTCGCGTCGAGGAAGCGCCTTGAGTCGTGGGTTCGGGAGGGCGAGAAGATGAGCGCCCCGAGCGAACGCCATCGCCTCCGGCTCGGCGAGGGAACGATCAGCGGCGCCCTCTCCGTCTTCCTGGGGCTCCTTGCCCTCGGCGGCGTCTTGTGCTTCTTGTTCCCCGAGCAACTCACCACGCCCGAGTTCCGCGTCCACTACTCCGTCGGAGTGCTGCGCTGGCTCTTGCAGGCTTGCCTGGTGGGCTCCTACGTCGCGGCCTTGACGAGCCTCGTCCAGTGCCGTTCGAAGCGACCCGCCCTCGTCGGCGCCTCCATCGCGACCCTGGCGCTCTTGCTCGGCGGCGCGGGCGTCGAGGTCGGTGCCGTGGAGGCCGAGGGCGCGCACCTGAGTCTGGACTGGTTGCTCCTCGACCTCCTTCTCTTGGGGGCGCTGTTCATCCCCCTCGAGCTGTTCCTGCCCGAGTACCGCGGGCAGACCAAGTTCCACGAGGAGTGGCGCACGGACCTCGTCTACTTCGCCGTCGGCCACCTCTTCGTCACCTGGATCGCCCTGGCCGTGCGCGCTCCGGCGCAGCTCCTCTTCCGGGGCTGGCGACTGGGGGGTGTGCACGACCTCGTCCAGGGTTGGAGCTTCCCCGTGCAGCTCCTCCTGGCCATCGTCGTGGCCGACCTCTTCCAGTACGCCGTCCACCGAGCCTTCCACCAGGTCCCCTGGCTCTGGCGCTTCCACGCCGTGCATCACTCCATCCAGAACGTGGACTGGCTGGCCGGCTCCCGCCTGCACTTCGTGGACATCCTCGTCACGCGGGCCTTCACCTACTTACCCATCTACGCCCTGGGCTTCTCCCCCGAGGTCTTCTACGCCTACGTCGTGATCGTCGCCCTGCAGGCGGTCATGGCTCACGCCAACACGCGCCTGCCCTTCGGCCCGTTGAGGCACCTGCTCGTCACGCCCCAATACCACCACTGGCACCACGTCCGGGATCCCGAGCTGCGGGACAAGAACTTCGCCATCCACCTGCCCGTGGTCGACCGGTTGTTCGGGACGCACCACTTGCCCGCCGACGCTTGGCCCGAGTGCGCGGGGCTCGAGGACCAGGCCTTCCCCAAGGGCTACCTGCGGCAGCTCGTCCAGCCCTTCGGACGCCAGCCCCGATCCTCCGGGCTTCCTTCGACGCGCTGACGGCTCCGCGAGCTTCGACCGGCCGCAGGCCTGCGGCGTCGGTCCCTAGAGGAGCCGGTCGAGGGCCAGCGAGGCCAGGGACAGCACGAGGAAGAAGCCGCACATGTCGGTGATCGTGGTCAGGATCGGCCCGGAGGCGAGGGCCGGGTCCTTGCCGGCCCGCTTCAGGATCAGCGGGACGGCGCCCCCGATGCAGACCGCCACGACCGTGTTGACGGCCAGCGCTCCGCCCATGACGAACCCCAACCAGGCGTTGCCCTTCCAGACCCAGGCGGCCACGCCGATCAGGACCCCCAGGGCGGCGCCATTCAGCAGCCCGAGGCCGAGCTCTCCCAGGACGACTCGCCCCAGGTCGGAGCTGCGGATCGTGCCGAGGGACAGCTCGCGCATGCTGACCGCGACGGCCTGGCTCCCCGAGCAGCCGCTCATGTCCGAGATGATGGGGAGGAAGACGGCGATGGCGATGACGGCCTCGAGGGTGTCCTGGTGGAGCGCGATCACGCTCGCGGCCAGGACGTTGAGCCCGATGTTGACGGAGAGCCACGCGAGGCGCCGGCGTGAGCGCAAGAGCAGCGGCATGCTGCGTAACTCCTCGCCGCCCACGATCCCCTGAGAGCGCCGGAAGGTCTCGTCGCTCCTGTCGGCCACTGCCGCTTCGACGCCGGAGCGCCGCAGGACCCCGCAGAGGACGCCGTCAGCGTCCAGGACGGGCGCCCCGAAGAAGTGGTGCTCGTCGAAGAAGTGGACCAGCTCTTCGATGCCGGCGTCCACGCGCACGGAGTGCGGGTCTCGCAGCATCAGGGTCTCGACCTTGGCATCGCGGGGGGCCATGAGGAGGTCGCGCAGGCGGAGGACCCCGACGAGGCGCTCGGACTCGTCCACCACGTAGGCGTACTGCACGTCGTAGCTCGAGTACTCCTCAGCGCGGGAGCGGAGCTGTTCGACGACCTGGTCGACCGTGTGGCCGCTCGGGACCTCGACCAGCTCCGTCACCATCAGGCCGCCGGCGGAGTCCTCCGGGTAGGCGGCGAGCTCCCGGAGCTCGCGCGCGTCCTCCGGCTCCAAGTGGGCGAGGATCGCCTCCGCCTCGGTCTCCTCCAGGTCGCCCAGGTGGTCCGCCTGGGCGTCGCTCGGGAGCTCCTCGAGGATCCGCGCGGCCCTCTCGGGGGCCATGCTCTCCAGGGCATCGACGGCTTGCACGTCGGGGATGTGCTCGAGGACGTCGGCGGCGTCTTCCGGCCTGAGGAGCGCGAGCAGCTCGACCCGGACGTCATCGTCGAGCCGTGAGACGACGTGGACCGTCTCCAGCGGCGGGAGCCCCTCCATGAACTCGGCGGCCCGCTCGCGATCACCGCGGTTGACGAGCGCCGTCAAGCGCTCCCAGGGGGGCTGCTTCTCGAGGTCCTGGGTCATGGCTCGGGTGAAGGCGGGGCGACCTCGAGGTGGCCTCAGTCGGTCGCCGACTGAGGAATCTCGGTGTCGAGCTGCTTCACCTTGCGCCTGCGAATGCGCTTGCGGCGCTCAGGCAAGAGGTCCTTCATCGTCTCTCGCTTGCCGAAACACAGCAGCCGATCCTCGGGCTCGAGGACGCGCGAATGGAGAGGGTTGGGGATGACCTTCCCGGTGCGGTGCAGGCTGAGGACGATGATGTCCTTCTCTCGCAGGCCGGACTCCGCGATCGACTGGCCGATGAACTCGGAGCCATCGGGGATGTGGAGCTCGCAGACGCCGTAGCCGCGGCTGACGGTGAGCTTCTGCCGGATGTCCAGCTCGGGGAAGCGCACGTGCTCCTGGGCGTAGTCGATGATCGCGCCCGCGATGTCGAGCTTCGTGGCGCCCTCGATCCCCTCGAGCCCGGGGGAGGAGTTCACCTCCATGATCTGCGGACCGGAGCTGCTCTCGAGCATGTCCACGCCCGCGACCTGGAGGTTCATGATCTGCGCAGCGCGCACGGCGGCCTCCTCGAAGGCCGGGTCGAGGGCGACGGTCTCCGTGCGGCCGCCTCGGTGCACGTTGCTGCGGAACTCCGCTCCCTGGGCGACGCGCCGCATGGCGCCGACGACCCGGTCACCGACGACGAAGGCCCGGATGTCCTTGCCCTTGCTCTCCGCGACGAAGCGCTGGATCAACACGTTCTGGCGCGTGCTCTGCAGGGTCTCGATGATCGCCTCGGCGATGTTCGGGCTGTCCGCCAGGATCACGCCGACCCCCTGCGTTCCCTCGAGGAGCTTGATGATGATCGGCGCCCCGCCTACGCGCTCGATGGCCGGCAGGACGTCCGTTCGGTTCTTCACGAACTCCGTCGCGGGGATGCCGATGTCGTGGCGCGACAGGATCTGCAGCGATCGGAGCTTGTCGCGCGAGTTGACGATGCCGTCCGCTCCGTTCAGGCAGAAGATCTCCATCTGCTCGAACTGGCGTACGACCGCCGTCCCGAAGAAGGTGATCGACGCGCCAATGCGCGGGATGATCACGTCGTAGGTCGAGAGCGGCTTGTCCTTGTAGTAGAGGTCGGGCCGGCCTTTGTCGAGGTCGATGGCGAATCGCAGGGTGTTGAGGACGGTCACCTTGTGGCCGCGCGAAAGCGCGGCCTCGCGCAGACGCCGCGTGCTGTAGCTGTTCGGGCTGCAGGAGAGGATTCCGATCTTCATGGGGTTCTAGGGCAAGGGACCGCGGCGGCTCGCGTGAGTGGCGCGCTTCGCGGTTCTGAATCACTGGCTCGGGTCGAAGGCGTCCTGAAAGAAGTCCACCTCATCCGCAACGGGTTCGATTCGCTCGAAGACCGCAATGTGGAACAAGGCGTCGCCCTCGTTCATGAGGGGCAGGTTCGTCTGGCCGATGAGGACTCCGTCGGTCGGCGAGCACACGGGGATCTCCTCGTTGCCGAGGGGATCCGACATGATCCCGAGTTCCTGGTCCTTCCTCACGCGCGCCCCGAGCTTCAGCCGAGTGACGAGGATCCCGCTCTCGGGTGCCCGGACCCAGGTGCTGCCGTGCGCGACGAAGGGCTCGACCCGGCGTCGACGGGACTTGACCGCGGGGAGCATCTCCAGGTCCCGCATGACCGACAGCACCCCTTTGACCCCGCCGCGGATCGCAATCTCGTCGAAGCGCAACGCCTCGCCCGCCTCATAGACGATCATCGGAATGCCCAGCTTCTGGACGGACTCGCGCAGGGAGCCCTCGCGGAGCGCCGCGTCCATGATCACGGGCGCGCCGAAGCTCTGGGCGAGTTCCTCGGTCCCTGGGTACTCGAGGCTGGCGCGGACCTGCGGCAGGTTGGAGCGGTGGAGGGAGCCCGTGTGCAAGTCGATCCCGTGGGTCGACTTCTTCACGATCTCTGCCATGAAGGTGTTCGCCAGGCGCGCCGCGAGCGACCCCTTGGCGGAGCCCGGGAAGCAGCGGTTGAGGTCGCGCCGGTCGGGCAGGTAGCGGGTCTGCGCCACGAATCCGTAGACGTTGACGACCGGGACCGCGATCAGGGTGCCGCGCAGATTCTTGACCAGGTTGCGCTTGAGCACGCGTCGAATGATCTCGACCCCGTTGATCTCGTCTCCGTGGAGGGCCGCGCAGACGAAGAGACGGGGCCCCGGCTTGCGCCCGTGGACGACGCAGACGGGCAGCGAGACCTCGCCGGCCGAGTAGCGACGCGAGACGGGGATCAGCATCGTCTCCCGGGTGCCGGGTCGGATGACGGCGCCGTTGAGTTCGAAGGGGGAGCAGTCCAAGCGAGTCCGGGCTGTCGTCGGGACGAAGGGAGAAGGCCGCGCGCTCGTGTCGAGCCGCGCGCCACGGCTCCCTAGCCTACGGAGCCGCGGGGGTGCGTGCACCTCGGCCTCTCCGGGCACGGGTCAGGCTTCTCGGCGCGGGGCGCGCGCCGAGGCCGTCCGCGCCCCCCGGCCGTCAATCGGAGACTTCCGCCTCCCAGCTCGTCGTCCCCGAGACCTCGGCCTCCACCTCGAGCGTGCCGAACTCCTCCTCGGAGACGAGGGTGAATTCGATCTGGCTGTCGAGCTCGAGGGCCAGGGAATGGAAGTGCCCTTGGTCGAGGTTCCACGTCATCTCGCCCTTGCCCTCGATGGCCCACAAGCACTCGAACTCCATCTGTCCCGGATCGAGGTCGGCCGACTCGGACATGCGGGCGAGCTCCTCGGTGAGGTCCGCGGACAGCTCGACCTCGAGCTCCAGCGTGAGCTCGGCGAGCTGTTCGCCGTCGACCTCTCGGGTTCCCTTCCAGTGCACGTCGAGCTGACCGTCGATCTCCTGAGAGGCGTCGGCGAGGGAGATCATCGAGACCGCGACGACGTGCCGCGGGTCGAGCATCCGGTAGCTGCCCTCCTCGAGCTCGGTCTCCCAGCCCAGGGAGCCGCCGGGCGAGAAGAAGGACTTGGCGCCGGCGAGGTCGACCGTCCACGAGCTCCCCTCTTCGACCTCCTCGTCCGGTGCGACCCACTGGAACTCGGCGTCGTCCAGGAGACCCTGGAGGCTCTTGGCGTCTCCCTCGCTGCCCTCGTCGAATTCGAACTCGTGGGCCTCCGCGTCCGCGTCCCAGCGGCACAGGACCGTCTCGCCGGAGAGGGGGCTCGTGAGCTCCGCGGTGTGGGCCTCCTCCTGGCCGACCGCCTCGACGGCGAGCTCGGCCTTGCCCGAGACGTCCTCGAAGGTCCGCCTGCGCAGGCCGAGCACGCCGTCCTCCGTCTCCACGTACTCGTCGACGATCTCCATCGAGCGCTCGAGGGCCCCGTCCATGCTCGCGTCGCCGGCGTTGATCTCCTGACCGTTGATGGTCTGGGACATGGAGTCGAGCTCGAACTCCGAGACCTCGCGGAAGGTCTTGGTGCGCGTCGCGCCGGTCTCGAACTTGTTGACCAGCGCGACGTCGTGAGGCTGGGCGAGGGTCGCGGCGGCGAGGGCGAGGCAATACGGGGCGGCGAGGCGTTCGAGCATGACGAGCTCCATGCGAGGAGTGGGAGACGGCGATTGGCGACGTCCTCAGTACAAGTCGCGCCCGGAGCCCTCGCAAGCTCCTCCGCTTTTTCGCACTTCGGCGTGGCGGGGGGGCGCTGGAAGCGGCAAGCAGCCCGGGGATCCCCGCCCCTGCTCCTCAGTACCCCAGGGCCGACAACCGCCGCTGGAGCCCCTCGTCGCGTGCCGTCTGCGGCTCCACCTGGTCGGCGAGCTTGCGCAGCACGAGCTGCCATGTCTCGCGCAGGTGCCCCTGGTGGGCGAAGACGTCGTCGAGCTCGAGGGGGTCGGGCCCCAGACGGTACATCTCGAAGTCGTCCTCGCCGGGGTCGTAGACGAGCTTGTAGGTCTCGTCGCGCAGGGCGTGCAGGGCGCGCGGCGCCTCGGGCGGGTGGGTCTCGGCCATCAAGACGCGCTCTCCCGGACCGAGGAGCGACTCGCCGCTCGTCGGCTCGAGCCCGCCGAGCCCGAGGGAGTCGAGCACCGTCGGGGCCACGTCCACGTGCCGCACGAGGGCGCGCTCGGCCGCCTCGAGCTCGGGATCCCGGCGGTCGTGGGGCAGGCGCAGGACGAGGGGGACGTGGAGCAGCTCGTCGTAGAGATTCACGACGTGCCCGACCGTCCCGTGCTCACCGAGGGCCTCGCCGTGGTCGGCGGTGAAGACGACGAGGGTGTTCTCCCACAGGCCGCGGCTGCGCAGCTCGCGCACGAGGGCTCCGAGGGCGGCGTCGGCGGCGCGCACCTCGCTCGCGTAGCGCGCCTGGAGCTCGCGGGTCGACGGGAGGTCGTTCAACCAGGCGCGGAGGGTGACCTGGCGCACCTCGCCCGACTCCATGGACAGCTCGAGGGTGACCTCCTCTTCCGGTCGCAGCAGTTCGCCGCGCAGGAAGCGCGTCGCAACCTCGGCCTCACGGCAGACGGCCTCGAAGCTGCGCAACTTGAACTCGTCCTCCGAGCGCAGCACGAGCTCGTGCTTGCCCGGTGTCAGCTCGAGCTCGAGCTCCCAGCGCCCCGCGCTCGATGTCGGCACGACCCCGACGCGCTCCCCGTCGAGCCAGGCCTCCGCGCGGCTGGGGCTCTCCTCGCCCTCGAACCAGGGCGCGTGCTGGTCGTAGGGTTCGTGGGGGTCGGCGAAGTGCGCGAAGAGGAAGAAGGGGCGGTCGGGGTCGAGGGCGTCGAGCGCTTGGGCCACGCGCTCCTCGGTGTCCTCCGCCGGCGCGATCTCGAGGCTCCCCGTGTCGAAGCGGTCGAAGCCCCGGTCGAGGCCGCGCCCCGGCGCGTGGGGCCAGAGGGTCGCGAGGCTCACGACCGCCGAGGTCTGGTAGCCGTGGCCGCGCAGGGTCTCGGCGAGCAACGGCACGTCCGCGGGCACGGGTTCGCCGTTGTTGTAGACGCCGGTCTCGTAGGGATGGCGGCCGGAGAAGAGGGAGGCGTGGGCCGGCAACGTCATCGGCGCGTGGGTGAAGGCCTCGCGGAAGGCGACGCCGCCCGCGGCCAGCTCCGCCAGGTGCGGCGTATCCGGATTCCCGAGGGCCGTCGAGATCGCGTCGGCGCGCAGGGTGTCGACGACGACGAAGACGACGTTCGGGCGCTCCTCGCGGAGCATCCCGACGAAGAGGGCCACGGAGAGGCCCGCGAGGAGGCTCCCGAGGGCGGGGCCGGTCGGCTTCGGCAGCGGCACTGGAGTCGGATCCGGGGGGCGGCGCGGCGGCGCCAGCCCTCCGCGAACCTCATCGGTCCGCCCGGATCCCGACCCCGAGGGAAAGGGGGGAAATCAGTCGTCCTCTTCCTTCTCGGCCGCCTCCCCGCCGTCCGTATAGCCGATGGCACTCAGAGCATCCCGATAGCGCTGCTGCTCCACGGTCAGCGGCTCTCCGCTCTCCCCGGGGATGTAGCGGCGTCGGTTCACGATGGACTCGACGTGCCGTCGAAGGGTGCGCATGACGTCGGGGTGCTCGGTCGACACATCGTGGAGCTCGCCGGGATCCACCTCGAGGTCGTAGAGCTCGTCCGGCCCCTCCGGTCGGTGGTAGAACTTCCAGCGCTCGGTCGTCAGCCCGAACTTCAACCCGTCGGTGTCGTCTCCCGGTTCCCAGTCACGCTCGCGAACCGAACGCTGGGAGAAGGCGAAGCGCCGCAGGTACTCGCCGCTGAAGAGGTCCTCCCCCGAGGCCTGGGCCAGGAGCTCGGCGGCCGCGGCCGTGTCGAGGCGCGCCATGACGGTCGGGAAGACGTCCACGATGGAGACGACTTCCTCCACGTGCAGGGGCTGCTCGACGACCTCGCCGGGGAAGCGCATCACCAGCGGCACGTGCACGTTCTCGCCCTGGATGCGCCCGTGCTCGAGCCAGTCGTGCTGGCCGAGGGCCTGGCCGTGGTCGGCGGTGAAGACGAAGATCGCCTCCTCGAAGCGCCCCGCGGCCTCGAGGGCGTCCATCAGCCGGCCGAGGGCCCGGTCCACGGCCAGAACGTCCGCGTCGTAGCGGTCGAGGAGGTCGCGCACCGCGTCGCGGTCGATCGGCGGCAGGTCGATCTCCCCGCCCTCACGGCCCCACACGGGATCGAAGAGACGAGCGAGCTCGTCGTCGTCGAATGCCTCGCGCAGAACCTCGGGGCGGATCTGGCGCTCGTCGATCAGGCGCTCGACCGCCTCGCTGGCCGCGATGCGGTTGCGGTCCTCCTCGTGGGGCATGTTGGGCTCGTGGGGGTCCCAGTAGTGGACCCAGAGGAAGATCGGCTCATCGGGCGCGGAATCGAGCCACTCGATGGCCCGGTCGGTCGTCTCGCTCGAGTGGCGCGAGGTGCTCTCCATCGAGACGATCTTCTCGTAGTCGTGCTGGTCCCAGACTTCGAAGCCTGCGTCGATGCCGGTCACGCGGCCCACGGTCTGGCCCGAGACGAAGGCCGCGGTGCGGTAGCCGTCGTCGCGCAGGATCTCCGCCACCGCCCGCCGCGACTCGTCGGACTCGAAGCCGCCGGACACTCCGTGGTTCGCCACGTAGCCGTGCTGGTGGGGGTAGAGCCCGGTCATGATCGACAGGTGGGCCGGCAGGGTCGTCCCCATGGTCGAGTAGGCCCGCTCGAAGAGAACGCCGCGCGCGGCCAGGCGGTCGAGGTTCGGGGAGGTCTCCCGCGGGTGGCCGTAGGTCGAGAGGTGGTCGGCGCGCAGGGTGTCCACCGTGACGAGCACGATGTCCGGCCGTCCCGCGAGCTTGCCCGCCGCGCCCTCCGGGGCCGAGGGGTCGGCCTCGGTGGAGCCGCCGCAGCCGGTGGCGAGGCCGAGCACGAGGACGAGCGAGAGAGGGGCCGGAGATCGCATGGAAGCGCCGAGGATGCGGCGCACCAGGATAGCCGCGGCCGGGCGATGTCGCGGGAGTCTACGCGGGACCTCGGTGCCCCGATGGCTTAGACTGCGCCTTTCGCGATCCCCCAGACGGTCCCACGGGACCCCTCCGAACTTCGAGCCCGGGTGGGCTGGAGAACGCCATGAAGCACAAGGTCGAGCGGGCGCTGATCAGCGTCTCGGACAAGTCCGGCATCGAGAACTTCGCCCGCGCCCTGACCCAGATGGGCGTCGAGATCCTCTCCACCGGCGGGACCTTCGCCAAGCTCGAGGCGGCCGGCGTGCCCGTCACCGAGGTCAGTCAGCACACGGGCTTCCCGGAGATGATGGACGGCCGCGTGAAGACCCTGCACCCCAAGGTCCACGGCGGCATCCTCGCCCTGCGCGACGAGGCGACCCACCGTGGCGCAATGGAGAGCCACGGGATCGCCGGCATCGACCTCGTGGTCGTCAACCTCTACCCCTTCGAGTCGACGGTGGCGCGCGAGGACGTCGCCCGCGCCGAGGCCATCGAGCAGATCGACATCGGCGGGCCCTCGATGGTTCGCTCGGCGGCCAAGAACCACCGCTTCGTCGGGATCGTGTCCGACCCGGAGGACTACGGACGCGTGCTCGACGAGTTGCAGAAGCACGAGGGCTCCCTGTCCGACGAGCTTCGGCGCGAGCTCGCCTGCAAGGCCTTCGCCCTGACCGCGCGCTACGACGCCGCGATCAGCCGCTGGCTCTTCGAGCAGGAGGGCGCGGACGGCCTGACGGAGACGCCCTTCCCCGGGGGCTTCAGCCTCGCAGGCGAGAAGAGCCTCGAGCTGCGCTACGGGGAGAACCCCCATCAGCGCGCCGCCTTCTACCGCTGCGGGGGCTTCGACGAGCCGTCGGTGGCGACGGCCGAGGTCCTGAACGGCAAGGCGCTCAGCTACAACAATCTGGTCGATCTCGACGCGGCCCACGCCCTCGCGAAGGAGTTCGACGAGCCCTTCGTCGCCGTCACCAAGCACAACAACCCCTGCGGCGCCGCGGCGGCCGAGGCCATCGAGGACGCCCTCGAGGCGGCCTGGGCCGGCGACCCCCTCTCGGCCTTCGGGTCGGTGCTCGCCTTCACGCGACCTCTGAACGCAGCCTGCGCGGACTTCCTCGTGTCGGGCAACCGCTTCGTCGAGGCGATCGTCGCCCCGAGCTTCGACTCCGAGGCCTTCGAGCTCCTGACCAAGAAGCCCAAGTGGGGCAAGAGCGTGCGCTTGCTCGCCTGCGGCGAGGTGCACCCCTCCGGTCGTCAGACCCGCGACATCGAGCTCAAGAAGCTCGTCGGCGGCTTCTTGCTCCAGGAGCGGGACCTCACCGCCTCGCGCCGCGGGGACCTCGAATGCAAGACGAAGGTCGCGCCCACCGACGAGCAGCTCGACGCGCTGCTCTTCGCCGAGAAGATCGCCAAGCACGTCAAGTCGAACGCCATCGTGCTCGTCAAGGGCTCGCGCGTGCTCGGGGTCGGCGCTGGCCAGATGAGCCGCGTCGACGCGGTGCGCATGGCGATCCACAAGGCGGGCGACGAGGTCCAGGGCTCCGTCCTCGCCTCCGACGCCTTCTTCCCCTTTCCCGACGGCGTCGAGACGGCCATGGAAGCCGGCGTCCAGGCCATCCTCGAGCCGGGCGGCTCGGTGCGCGACGATGAGGTCATCGCGGCCTGCGACGCGCGCGGCGTGGCGATGGTCTTCACCGGCCAGAGGCACTTCAGGCATTGACCGCGACATTAGCCGAGGCACTGACCGCGGCACTGAGCCTCAGCGCGGCCCCGCGAGGCGCAGCCTCAGTCCTCTTCTTCCTGGTGCCGCGGCAGTCGGATCTCGAAACGCGCTCCGCCCAGGGGGCTGCTACGAGCCTCGATCGTCCCGCCGTGCGCCTCGACGATCTTGCGTGAGATCGCGAGGCCCAGGCCCGACCCCTTGGCCTTGGTGGTGAAGTAGGCCTTGAAGAGTTCGTCCTCGTGCCCCGTCGGGAGGCCTTCGCCCGAGTCGTCCACGCAGACGACGACCGAGTTCGCCTCGGCGTAGGCCTCGAGCCGGAGCTCGCCGCCTCCCTGCATGGCCTCGAAGGCGTTGTTCACGAGGTTCGTCAGGACCTCCTCGAAGCGCAGGCGGTCGACGAGCACGTCCGGGCAGTTGCGGGCGACCGAGATCTCCAGGTCGACGCCGGATTGCTCGAGCTGGGGCACGAGCAAGGCGGTCGCGCCCCGGAGCAGCTCCAGGACGGAGCTCGGCGTCGGGTCGAGGTCGAGGGGGCGCGCGAGGCTCATCGTGCGGCGCATGAGCTTCTCGAGCTTCTGCATGCGCTCCACGAGGTCGCGCAGGACCACCTGGTCGTCTTCGCCCAGCTCCTTGGCGACCGCACGCAGGGCGAGGTTGACCGCCGTGATGGGGTTCTTGATCTCGTGGGCGAGGATCGAAGCGGACTCGCCGATCTCCGCCAACCCACGCAGCATGGCCGCCTCGCGCTCCTGGCTCTGCCGGATCTCGGTGATGTCGCGACCCTCGGGCAGGAGCAAGGTGACCTCTCCTTCCTCGTTCCGAAAGGGCTTGATGGAGAGGTCGATCACGCGCTGGCTGCCGCCCGGAAGCGACCCGCGGGTCTCGAGGCGAACGAACTTCCCCGCACCCGCCTCGCCGATGGCCTCCAGGATCCTGTCCTGCGTCTCGGGGTGGTCGGCCCAGCAAGGCATCTCCCAGAAGGGCTTTCCGATCGCTTCATCGCACTCGACGCCGATGGCCTCGAAGGCCGCCCGGTTCAGCTCGAGGACCTTGCCTCCCGGAGTCATCAAGCCGACGAACTGGTACTCCTGGTCGAAGATCGCGCGGAACTTGCGCTCGCTGGCCGCGAGGGCCCTCATCGCCCGGTCGCGTTCGGTGATGTCCCGGAAGCTCCCGACGAAGACGGGCTCCCCCTGTCCCGGGAGGTCGACGCGCGAGACGGAGAGCTCGATCGTGATCTGCTTGCCGTCCTTCCGGACTACCGGGAACTCGCGACGCCTCCCCAGGACCGCCGTCTCCCCGGTCTCCAGGTAGTGCGCGAGGTGCCCGTCGTGCTCCGAGCGGTAGGGTTCGGGCATCAGGAGTCGCACGTTGCGACCGACGAGCTCTCCGGGCGGGTAGCCGAAGATCGTCTCGCAGGACGCGTTCGCGCTCCGGATGGTCCCGTTCGACTCGATCGTGATGATGGGGTCGAGAGCCCCGCCCAGGATGGCCATGAGCTCGGTGCGGCTCTCGGCGAGCGCGCGCTGGGCCGACCGGATCTCCGTCTGGTCGCTGGCGATCGAGACGAGGTACTCGAGCTCCCCGCTCTCGTCCTCCTTGCGCGTGATCGACCAGCGCATCTCGCGCACCTCGCCCGAGACCGAGACCTGGCGGTTCTCGAAACAGAAGGGTCCGTTCGTGTCCCCGCCGGCCCAGACCTCGAAGCCGGCATAGGTCCGGGCGCGGTCCTCGGGGTGGATGAACTCGAAGGCCGAGCGGCCGACGCATTCGGCGGGCGTGAGCCCGAGGAGCTTCTCCGAAGCCTCGTTGACGTAGATGAAGCGCCCCTTGGCGTCCACGACGGTCACGAGGTCGTCCGTGGCCCGGGCGAAGCTCAGGAGGAGGTCGGACTCAGCGGGGCTGATCGGCTCGCGGGACATGACGCTAGGGCGACGGGGTCGCACCTCGACCCTGGTTGGCAAGTTCCAGGATAGCAGGCGTCAAGATGGACGGGGGCGATGGCCGCTCCCCATACCTCCCCGCGTTCTACGCACTTGTGCCCAGGGCGCCGACCTGCTTCCCTCATCCAGAATGAAGGAGCGGGCCTGGCGGCCCCAGTTGGAGGGACACGCGAATTGCAGAAGATCCGTCACATCCTGGTCGGCCTCGAGGTCGACGTCCTCGGCGAGGAGATCTGCGCGGGCAGCCTCGCGGCCCTCGACCGGGCCCGGTGGCTGGCGAAGCGCAGCGGCGCGGGCGTCGACGTCGTCCATTCGCTCGCAGGCGATCGCTACGCCGAGCGCGAGGGGCGGACCTACGTGGTCTACCACGAAGGCCTCTCGTCCGAGCTCCAGCACTCGATCGACGAGCAGCTCGTCCGATTCCACGAGGTGGGCGTCGAAGCGCGCCTGCGCGTGCGGGATGAGTCGCCTCCGGTCGCGATCGGTCGCGAGGCTCTGCGTTGCGAGTCGGACATCGTCCTGATCGGAAAGCACGACGAGCGCGAGCCCGGGCCGCGGCTCGGTAGCGTTGCCGTGCGCGTGGTCCGGGAGTGTCCGGGTGCCGTCTGGCTGGTCGACCCGAGCGTGCCGCTGGACCCGCGCGTCGTGCTCGCCGCCACCGACCTGAGCCCCGTCGGCTTGAAGGCCGTGGAGTCCGCCGCCTGGGTCGCCGAGGCCGCGGGGGCCGAGTTGCACGTGGCCCATTGCTTCCAGATCTCGATGGCGGACCAGCTCCAGGGCGCGACCGACGACGCGTCCTTCGAGCGGCTCTCGCGCGAGGCGCTCGAGCGGGTCCAGGAGCACGTCGCGAGCGCGAACTTGGGGATCGAGCCCGAACTGCACGTGGGTTGCACGAGCCCCGTGCGCGGGGTCCTGGCCCTGGAGGCTTCCTTGGCACCGGACCTGCTCGTGATGGGGGTGATCTCCCGGGCCGGGCTGCCCGGGCTGCTGATCGGGAGCACCGCGGAGAAAGTCCTCCCCCGGGTCTCCTGCTCGCTGCTGACCCTCAAGCCCGACGACTTCGTCACGCCCCTGCAGGCGGAGGACTCGGAGGCCTAGGCTCGACTCGCCCAGGGACTCGAATCCGCCGAATCGGGCTACACTGGATCAAGAGACACCATGGAAATCATCCGGGTTTACCTCGTCGACGACCACTCGATGGTGCGGGCGGCGATGCGCTCCCTCCTCTCCAAACTGGGGGACATCGAGGTCGTCGGCGACCACGGGGACCCGCGCCAGGCCATCGAGGAGTTGCGGGACCTGCGGCCGGACGTCGTGCTCCTCGACATCACGATGCCCGGGCTCTCGGGGCTGGACGCCATTGCGCAGATCCGGGAGGTGAGCTCCGCGACCAAGATCGTGATGCTGACCCACCACGAAGGGCAACGCTTCGTGGAGCAGGCCTTCGACGCCGGCGCGGAAGGCTACCTCTCCAAGGACTCTGACTCGGCGGAGTTGGCCCTGGCGGTGCGCGCGGTGCACCGCGGCGACCCCTACGTCTCGCGGCGCCTCTCGGTCGGACGCGCGAACAACGCCGCCGGCGAGATCCCCCACGGGCGGATCGGCCGCTTGACACCGCGCGAGCGCGAGGTCTTCCAGCTCTTGGCGCTGGGCCACTGCAACAAGGAAGTGGCGCGGGATCTGGGGATGAGCCTGGGGACCGCCAAGAAGCACCGCGAGAACCTGCAGCGCAAGCTCGACTGTCACTCCGCGGCGGAGCTGGCCCGGCTCGCGATCCGCGAGGGGCTGCTCTCGCCTTCCTGATGGCGGCGGCCGTCGCTCCGCAGGAGGAGCCCGACGGCTACGAAGAGCGCGAGGCCCCCGACGAGGTAGCAACCGTAGGCCTCGGCCAGGTCGCTCCCGCGTCCCCCGAGGAGCCCGGAGCCCGTGGCGCCCACGGAGAGGGCCGCGGCGACGAGCCCCGCCAGCGCCAGGCGGAAGGCCGGGCCGTCGCGAGCCCCGCGGAGCTGGGCGACGAGGTAGGTGATCGGTAGCACGAGCAACACGTAGTGGTGCTTCCAGCTGCGCTCGGAGAGGAAGAGCATGGCCAGGGCGAGCAGCGCGAAGCCCCCCAGGGTCCAGGGACCGACCCGCGGCCGGCGGGCAGGGGCGAGGCAGGCCCAGAGGAAGGCCAGGACGGCCCCGCAGGCGGCGAGGTGCACGACCCGGAAGCCCCCCGACCCGAGGTGCAGAAGGCTCACCGAGAGGTCCGCGGCGCCCTCCCCGCGGCCCGGGATGGCCACCGAGTCGGTCAGGAGGCGCCCCAGCACGCCCAGGAGGGACTGGTTCGTGTGCTCGGTCTGCGGGAGACCCAGGGGGCGCCCCTCGAGGTAGGGCGCCGCCATTTGCTGCCACCAGGCGGCGGCGAGCTCGAGGTTGCGTTCCCAGCCGACGAAGAGCGCCGGTAGCAAGACTCCCACGGCCGCTCCCAACCCGAGCCCGCAGACCCCTCGCCAGCTGCGCTGGTGCAAGAGGAACAACAGGCCCAGGGCCGGAGTGACCTTCAGCGCCGCGCCGATCCCCAGCCAGGCCCCCGCCCTGAGGTCGCGCTCGCGCTGCCAGGCCCAGGCGCCCGCGACGACCGTCGCGCCCACGACGAGGTTCAGATTGCCGTGGGTGACGTCGGAGAGCAGGGGGCGGAAGGAGAGCAGGATGACCGCCACCTTTCCCGCCGCGCCGAGTCCCGCTCCTCCTCGTCCGACGAGCGCGAAGGCCCGCGTCACGATCCACCAGGCCAGCCCGATCTTGAACAGCGCCCAGGCGAAGGCGCCCGGCACCTCGCCCAGGACGCGGAAGGGGCTCATGAGCAGCAGGCTGAGCGGCAGGGTCGGGTAGCCCTCCGCGCCTACGCCATAGAGCGCATCTCCCGACCAAAAGGCCTCCGCGTCGGGTGCCCAGCGCAGGTAAGCGGCGCGCCCTTGACCCGCTCGATGCAGAGCCTGGATCGCGGCGATCAGCGAGAGCACAATCCCGAGGATCACGACTCCGCGACGTCTCGCGGTCGGACTCACACGCTTCCTGCAGGAGAGGAAGAAGACCCGCCCGCAAAACAGGAAGGCACTTCGAGAGGGCGAGGTCCGGACATAGAATGTTCGGCGAGTGGGTGGACCACCGAGCGCTCCCCCGGACAGACCGGAGGGCGAGTCGGGATCCGGCGACATCCTAAGCCCTACCTCGGGCACCACCACTCACCCTGTCCCCAGGCTCAACCCCACACGACTCGAGATGAACACCAAGCACTCCCCAAACGCACGCTGGATCGAACGCGGATCGCTGATGCTCGCCGGCGCGACGCTCTTCGGCGCCCCGGCCCTGGCGACCGACCCGGTGATGGGGGGCACCGCTGAGGAGCCCGCCCTCCGCGCGACTCCCGTCACCACCCTCAACCTGCCTGACGGGATGGAAAGCCTGAAGGACGCCCTCTTGGCGGGAGAGTTCTGGGCCAAGTTCCGCTACCGCTACGAGAACGTCGACCAGTCGGGATTCGTCGACGACGCCCACGCCTCCACCCTGCGGACGGTGCTCGGCTACCAGACCGCCGACTTCCACGGCTTCACGGGCGTGCTGGAGTTCTCCGACGTCTCCAAGATCGGCGACACGAACTACGACTACGACGAGGGCGCCGGGAACGTCGCGCGACCGGTCGTCGCCGATCCTCCCCTGACCGTGGTCAACCAGGTCTACGTCGACTACACCGCTGCCGTCGGGAAGATCCGGCTCGGACGCCAGCGGGTGAACCTGGACAACCAGCGCTTCATCGGCAGCGTCGCCTTCCGCCAGACGGAACAGACCATGGACGCGATCAGCTACGACAAGCGTTTCGATGCCGGCTTCCGCGCCTTCTACTCCTTCGTGGACAACGTGAACACGGTCGTCGGGACCAACGCCAACGCGAGCCACCACCTGCTGAACCTCAGCTATGAGTTCGGGGACATCGGGCAGCTCACGGCCTACGGCTACTACCTCGACTACGAGAACTCGCCGGTGCTGAGCACCTTCACCTTCGGCGGCAGCTTCGTGGGCGAGTACGCGAGCGACGGCTGGGGCCTGAACTACCGCGCCGAGCTGGGCCACCAGACGGACGTCGAGGACAACCCCAACTCGGTGGACGCGGGCTACTCCCACGTCTCCCTCGGCGGCAACGTCGCGGGTGCCTACGCCAATCTCGGCCTGGAGATCCTCGAGGGCAACGGCTCGGCGGACCCGAATCGCTCCTTCCAGACGCCCTTGGCGACCAAGTGGAAGTTCAACGGCTGGGCCGACAAGTTCCTGATCACGCCGGCGGGCGGCCTCGAGGACACCTACCTCGACATCGGTTGGGCGAACGAGAAGTTCCGCGGGGGCATCGTCCTGCACCAGTTCGAGGGCGAGCGCAGCTCCCAGGCCGACTTCGGCGACGAGGTCGATCTCTACGCCATCTACCAGATGGACAACGGCGTCGAGCTCGGCGCCCGCTTCGCCGAGTTCGACGCGGAGGACAACACCTCTGCGTGGGCCGACACCCAGAAGTTCTGGCTCCACATGGGCTTCGCCTTCTAGTCGCCCAGAGTTCTAGTCGCGAATGGGCGACCCCGGGCCTCGAGGGCCCTTCACTCGCGGTCGGAGGGTACGAGCTGCTCGTACCCGACGGCCGCGAGCCATTCGTAGATCCGGGCGAGCGGCGTAACGAGCCCCATGTGGGGAACCACGGTGGGGCGCAGGTTCCCGTGCGTGTAGATCTTCGAGAAGATCCCGAGCAGCTCGTGACTCTCGGCATCGAAGACGCCGCCGCCGGAGTTCCCGATGTAGGTGGGGGCGCTGATCATCCAGTAGGCGTCCCCGTCCACCTCGTGATGCGTGTCCGCGATCTCCCCGAAGGTCGGGATGGGGTCGTTCCCGAGGGGGCAGCCGACGGCGTAGATCGTGTCGAAGACCGAGCGCTCGGCCAGCGTGGCGGCCGAGGGCAGGCGCGCTCCGTGTCGTAGAGCATCTCCGGTGTGAAGCTCGAGGAGGGCAACGTCGAGGGCGGCGTCGTACTCCAGCAAGGTGGCGGACACCCGCGAGCGACTTCCGCTGACCTCGTAGACGTAGGTGGGGATCGAGCTCTCGGCCTCTTCAGTGCCATCCAGCACGTCGCGCACGACGTGGTATGCGGTCAGGACGTGAGTGCGCCAGTCTCCTTCCCGGAGCTCCTCGGACTGGAGCAGGACGCCGCTCCCGACCGTGGACTCGTCGGCGATCTGCACGGTCGGACCCAGGAGGTGATCCCACATGCTTTGCACGTCGCGGGACACGCGGGCCTCGCGGGGCAGCTCGCGCACGAAGTCGTCGAAGGTGTGGCGGTTCGTCTCGGCGATGCGCGCGGTGGCCTCGAGCGTCCTGGAGACGTCGTCCCACCGCGCCTCGAGGTTGCGGTGCAAATCCGCCAGGCCCTCGCCCAGCGTCTCGCGCACGAGCTCGTCCTGGCGCTCGCCGACTTCGTCGAGCTCCTCGGACTGGGCTCGCAGGCTGCGACGGGCCAGGGCAAGCTCCCCCTCGAGCTCGGCCACCTGATCCGCGAGCCGCGCTTGCTCGCGGTCTTCGGCCTCGAGGGCCTCGAGCTCCTCGCGGGCCTGGACCAGGTCTCGGCGCAGGCTGGCGACCTGGGCGCTGAGACGCGCGACGTAGCCCGGCTTCTGGGCCTGCCGGCTCTCGATCCGGCTCAGGCGACCGTCCACGTCACCGACCAGGGTCACCCCCGCGGCGGACGCGATCGCGAGGACGGGGAGGGAGAGGAACCACTTGCTCATGGAGCCACGGAGATCGGGGGGACGGGCCCCGGGGGAGGGGCGGGATCCCCGCTCTGTCGGCCAGACCCGGGTCGGGAATGGAGCGAGGTGCTTCTCCACAGCCACTCCCCGCATTGTGGAGAACTCCAAGTCATTGCCAGGAAAAGGCTTGGGGAGCTTTGAACGGCCCTCTCCACGAACGACCGTGGATGCCGTCCCCGGCGGAGGGGCCCTAGCAGTCCGGCCTGGGGCCGCGGGGCCCTTCTCTCAGCGACCCCGGGCCTGGACGGAGAGGATCCGGTCCCCCTCCTCGATCTCCCGCAGCACCTCGAAGCCGTGGGTCAGCTGCCCGAAGAGGGTGTAGCGGCCGTCGAGGTGGGGCGTGGGGCGGTGGGTCACGAAGAACTGGCTGCCCCCGCTGTCGGGGTCGGCGTTGCGCGGCATGCCGAGCGAGCCCTCGACGTAAGGGAGCTCGTTGAACTCGTGCCGCAGGGGCTCCTCCCGCCAGGAGACTCCGCCGTTGCCGTCGCCGCGGTAGTCGCCGCCCTGGATGACGAAGTCGGGCACGACGCGGTGGAACAGCAGGCCGTCGTAGGCGCCCTCACCGGCGAGCGTCAGGAAGTTGTGCGCGTGCACCGGAGCCTGCTCGGGGTAGAGCTCGAAGACCATCGTGCCTCGGCTCGTGCGCACCTCGACCCGCGGCCGGGCTCCCGGCGGCGGCGGCTCGGGAACGTCTCCGGTGCGCGGGGGCAAGGGCGAGGGGTCGGGCAGGCGCTCCCGGGAGAAGCGTTCGACGAAGAGCTCCCGCGCCAGCTCGCGATTGAAGGCGCGGCCGTCCGCCAGGCCCTCGCGCAGGATCTCGAAGGCGCGGTCGTCCTCGAACTGGCCCGCGACGCGCAGGATCTCGGCCCGGATCTCGTCGGCGATGTCTCCTTCGCTCGAGAGGTAGCAGCGGTGGAGGTGCGAGAGGTCGTCGGGGACGGGGCCTTCCTGCAGGGCCAGGACCGCTGCCAGGCGCATGCCGTTGTCCCGGGACTCCAGGAGCTCCCGGGTCAACGGACGGCCGCCCTCGTCGATGAAGTCGCCGAGTCCCTTGGCCGCGGCATAGGCGACCGCGGAGTCGTCGTCGCGCACGAGGCGGGCGAGCAACGGCAGAGCGTTGGGCGCCGGGAGCTCCGCGCAGCTCAGCGCCACGGACTTGCGCACGACCGGGTCCGTGTCGAGGGCTCGCGCCTCGAGGTCGGCGGGGGCGTCCTCGCGGAAGAGTCGGGTCAACGAGTGGATCGCCGCGCCGCGCACGGAGGGGGAGACGTCGACCAGGCAGCGCTCGAGCAGAGGCCGCGCCAGGAGGCGTTCGCCGCGGAAGGCGCCCAGGCTCTTGGCGACGGTCGCGCGCAGGTGGCTCGAGGGGTGCTCGAGCGCGCGCTCCATGCCGGGGATCGAGGCCGCCTCCGGGAAGCGCCCGAGTGCGGTCGCGGCCTCCACCGCCACGCGCCAGTCCGGATCGGAGAGGCCCTCCCGCAAGGCGTCGCGGGTCGCCTCGTTCGACTCCTCGAGGCTCGCCAGGCCGCGCATCGCGAAGAGGCGCGCGAGCGGCCGGTCGGGGGCGCGGCACCAGAGGTAGAAGACCTCTCGTCCGCGCTCGGATTCGCGGCGCGCGAGGGAGAAGAGCGCGCGCCAGATGACCTCGGGGTCCTCCGGCTCGACCTCGAAGCTGTCTCCCTCGGGGAGGTCCCAGCGTTCCTGGCGCAGCTTGGCCGGGGCCTTCGCGGCGACGTTCGCGAGGGCGCTGTCGACGACGCCCGCCGCGTTCGAGCCCGTGTCCCAGCGGTGGGGGGCCATGGCGGCCTGGGCGCGCACGATGGGCGACGGATCGGAAAGGGCGTACATGACCTCCTCCCGCAGGCTGCGGTCCTCGAAGCGACTCGCCGCCTCGACCAGGCGAGCGCGAACCTCTTCGTCCTCGTCCTGCCAGGCGGCGAGCAAGGCCTCGATCGACGTGGGATCGGCGCGCAGTCCCAGGCCGAAGGCGGCCAGGGCCCGAACGCGCGGCACCGGGTCCTCGAGGGCTCGCGTGAGGGCGCGCGTCACCTCCGCGCCGAGCTCGGGATAGGGCAGCCGCCCGAGGGCTCGCACGGCTCGCTCCCGGGTCGCGGAGTCGTCCGCCAGGGCCAGGCGCTGGAGCTCCAGGCCGCCGTCGCTGCGCCGGTCCTCGAGCCAGACGATGCGCGCGGCGCTCGCCCGCCGCGCGCGCTCCGCGACCGAGCCCGCGTCGACCGTGTCCTCGACCGCTTCGGGCGTCGGTCCGGCACAGGCCAGGCTGGCGAGGGCGATGAGCGCGGCGAAGAGGAGCTCTCGCGGGGCGGATTCGGACATGGAGGCGGCGGGATGGGCCCGAATGGAGGTGTCCAGGGGGCTGGGGGACCCCGACCTGGCTTATGATGGTGAGTTGAGTCGGGCCCGTGAAGGCTCTTGCCGAGCGATTCCCCGGGCCAATCCGAAGGCCCGAGCAAACCCGAAGGCCCCCGAGACCATGCCGATCAGCGAAATCCCCGAGATCCTCGAAGAGCTCCGCCAAGGGCGGATGATCATCCTCGTCGACGACCCTGACCGCGAGAACGAGGGCGACCTGGCGATGCTGGCCGAGTTCGCGACCCCGGAGACGGTCAACTTCATGGCTACCGAGGGGCGCGGGCTGATCTGCATGCCCCTGGCCGAGGAGATCTGCGACCGGCTCGAGCTCGAGCCCCAGGCCAAGAAGAACACGAGCAAGATGGGGACCGGCTTCACGGTCTCGATCGAGGCAGCCGAGGGCGTGACGACGGGGATCAGCGCCGGGGACCGCGCGCACACGATCAAGACGGCGGTGCGCCCCGACGCGCGACCGGCCGACCTGGCCCGGCCGGGTCACATCTTCCCCCTGCGGGCCAAGAGCGGCGGCGTCCTCGTGCGCGGCGGCCAGACGGAGGGCATCGTCGACCTCGCGCGGATGTGCGGCGCGCGGCCCGCGGGCGTGATCTGCGAGGTGATGAACCCCGACGGGACGATGGCTCGCATGCCCGACCTCGAGGCCTTCGCCGAGGTGCACGACCTCAAGATCTGCACGATCGAGTCGATCATCGCCTGGCGGCGGACGAACGAGCGGCTGGTCGAGCCCGTCGAGCTCGACGTGCCCCTGCCGACGCGCTTCGGGGACTTCCAGGCCCACATGTTCCGCTCGGTGCTCGACGACAAGGAGCACGTCGTCCTGAGCCGGGGACTGCGCGGACCCGGCCTCGACGGCCCCTGGCAAGCGATCGAGGAGCCGGTCTTCGTGCGCGTTCACTCCGAGTGCCTGACCGGGGACGTCTTCCACTCCATGCGTTGCGACTGCGGCTCCCAGCTCGACAAGGCCCTGGAGACCCTGGGACAGAAGGAGCCGGCGGTCCTCGTCTACATGCGCCAGGAGGGACGCGGGATCGGCCTGGCCAACAAGCTCAAGGCCTACCGGCTCCAGGACGAGGGGCTCGACACGGTGGAGGCCAACAAGGCCCTCGGATTCCCGGCCGACCTCCGGGAGTACGGCCTGGGGGCCCAGATGCTCCACTACCTGGGGGTGCGCCAGATGCACCTCCTGACGAACAACCCCAAGAAGATCGCCGGCCTGCACGGCTACGGGCTCGAGGTGATCGACCAGCTACCCCTGTCCGTCGACCCTAACCCCGTGAACGTCAAGTACTTGCAGACCAAGCGGGACAAGCTGGGGCACATCTTGGAGGAGGTCGAGGTCCGCCCGCAGACCGGCCAGCCGAAGGAGAGGGCGGCGGACCTGAAGGAATAGGGACGCCCCTGGAAGAAGGCAGGGGGTCCGGACGTCCCAGGACGCGCCATGGGGATCGTCCCGATGAACACGGCCCGCGCGGAAGACACGAGACTGGTTCAGGAGACCCTCGCGGGGGACTCCTCGGCTTTCCAGGAGCTCGTCGAGCGTTACCAGTCCAGGCTCTTCGCCCTGACGCGGCACTACACGCGCAACGCCGTCGAGATCGAGGACATCGTCCAGGACACATTCCTGAAGGCCTATCGGCGGCTCGACAGCTTCGACCACCGCTCCTCCTTCTACACCTGGATCTACCGCATCGCGACCAACACCATCCTGGACGTCCTCAAGCGCCGCGGCCGCTCGCCGGTCCAGGCCGTGGAGGACCCCGAGCTGGTGGGAGAGGCCAAGCCCCTCGAGTGCCCGCCGCCCTCCGCTCGCCTCGAAGCGCGCGAGGTGGCCGAGGTCACCCAGGAGGTCCTGGGTCACCTGCCCGAGATCTTCCGCTGCGTACTGGTCATGCGGGAATTCGACGGCCTCGCCTACCAGGAGATCGCCGACACCCTGGGCATCTCCATCGGCACCGTGGAGTCGCGCCTGTTCCGGGCGCGCGCACGTTTCAAGGACAAGCTGCTCTCGCTCTACCCCGAGTACGGCCCCGAGACCGGGCAGTGCTGATCGCCGGAGCCAATGCCATCATGAACTGCAAGGACTGCCTTCCGCTGATTTCGAGCTACGTGGACGACGAGCTGAGCGAGCCCCAGGCCGCTCCGCTGCGCCAGCACCTCATGGACTGCCCCGCCTGCCGTCGGGCGCTCCAGGGCGAGCGGTCCTTCAAGCGCTGGTTCGAGCCCCGGCCCGAGCCGGTGGCCGTGCCCGAGGGCTTCGCCGCGCGCGTGGCGCGACGCGCCTTCGCCGGGGACGAGGGCAGCGGCGCCGGATGGGACTCGGCCGTCGCCGAGGACGCCTCCCGCGCAGGCGAGACCCCTGTCCTGCAATTCGTCCTCCGGGCCACCGCCGTCGCGGCCGGCCTCCTGCTCGTCCTCTCCATCTCCATCTTCTCGACCCGCCTGCCCGACGGCGGCAACGTGCACGGGCAGCGGGTCAACGACAAGGAGGACGTCCTCGAGGCCCTCGACGCGCTCAAGGATCCCGCCGGGGGCCCCGAGGCCCTGGACGGACCCTCGGCCCTGCGCGACATGGCCGAGGCTCCCGGAGCGGACTCCGAGCCCGGTGGGCCTGGCGACGAAGCTCTGCGGAAGGAGGCGCCGAAGGAGCGTTGAGCAGCGTCCGGCTGTGGGTCCTGGTCCTGACCGTCGTTGCCTTCTTGGGGGGCCTGGGGACGGGATTCCTCGTCGCCGAGCGGGCGCGCCGCGCCGAGGCGCAGGCGAGCGTCTTCGGTGACTTCGAGCGCGCCTTCAGCGAGCAGTTCGACCTGGATCCGGTCCGCCAGCGGCTCCTCGCGGACCTCCTCGATCACTACAATCGCGAGACCCGGGCGATCCGGGACCGCTACGCCGCCGAGAACCACCGCGAGATGGAGACGGATCTCCGCCGCGCGGGCATCGAGTACCGCCAGCTCGTCCGCGACCGCCTGCTCCCCGAACACCAGCGCCCCGAGTTCGACCGCTTGATGGCGTCCTACATCGAAACCCTTTGAGAGGATCCCGATGGCCAAAGCCAGCGGACTGAGGATCGGCTCGCGCCGCTTCGAGCTCGTCGTCCTGGACGGCAGCCCCAAGCGTCCCAAGGTCGTCACCAGCGTGGCCGGGGAAATCCCTCCGGACGACGTCGACCAGGCTGGCGCAACCGCCCGCGCGATCAAGGCGGCGATCAAGGCCCATGGCGTCTCGACCGAGAACCTGGAGCTGGTGATCGACGCGCGCCACGCGGCCTTCCGCAACATGCAGCTGCCCATCGAGGACGCGAGCAAGATCGAATCGGTGCTCAAGTTCGAGGTGGAGTCCCAGCTGCCCCAGTTCAACATCGACGACGTCGTCGTCGACTTCTACCTGCAGGACGCGGTCCAGTCGGCCTCCAAGCTGCTCGTCACCGCGGTCCCCAAGGAGGAGATCAACCGGGCCCTCGAGATCTGCAACAAGGCGGGCTTCGACCCGATCGAGGTCGAGGTCGAGACCACCGCGCTGATCGACGCGGCCGCCGACGCCGGGCTGTGCGGGGCCGACCAGGCCCACGTCGTCCTGCACGTCGGCGAGGAGTCGACGGCCGTCGCCGTCGTCGACGGCGGACGTGTCCGGGACATGCGCGTCATCCACGCCGGGGCCCTGACCCACACGCCCTTCGGGGACGGCGGGGCCACCGATGAGGAGGTCGCCGAAGAGGAGGCCGTCGAGGAGGAGGTTCCCCTCCAGGAGGGCGAGGAGGACGAGGACGTCTTCATCGAGGGCTCCGACGTCGAGCGCTTCGACGACTTGGAGCTCTTCGAGGCGCCCGGCCCGCCGGACATCGTCAAGGCCGAGGAGATCGTCCAGCGCATCCGGCGCGAGCTCGCGCGTACGATCTCCGCGACGCGCACTCTCAACGACATCGAGGGCGTCCACATCACGGGCTTCCTGCTCCCCGGTCTGCTCGAGGCCGACATTCTCGGCGTCCCCGTCGGGATCCTCGAGAGCGTCGAGGTGCAGGAGCACGAAGGCGACCTCCACGCGGAGTACGACGGTTGCTCGATCGCCTACGGCGCCGCGCTCTCCCGAATGGGCGGCGGCCACGTCAAGGCCAGCCTGCGGCGCGAGGAGCTCAAGTTCTCCGGCGCCATGGAGCGCCTCGAGCTCCCGCTGGCCGTGATGTGCCTCTTGATCACGACGCTGCTCGGCGTGTGGTTCATGTTCCTCGAAAAGGAGCGCGACTCGATCGATCGCGATCTGCGCTTCATGCTCGAGTCCTCCGTGAACTACCTCATGGGGGACCCGAAGAAGGGCGTCCCGGGCAACTTGGAGTACCCCACCGACGTCCTCAAGGACTACGTCGACCGCACGATGGGACTCGTCCCCGGCTCCGACCCGCCGGAGTACCGCGAGGACCCGATGCGGAACCGCTACGACCAACTCGTTCACATCCGGAACAGCCTGCGGTCGGAGCAGCGCGAGCTCCAGAAGCAGCTCGGGCACGACAACGAGCTCGTCCAGCCGCAATCCGCACTGAAGGGCCTGACGCTCGTGCTCGACCTGATCGCCCAGGGCGAGGGCAAATACGGTCGCGTGGCCTTCCACAGTCTCGGCGCCGACTACCGCTCGGGCACGGGCAACCGCCCCGACGTGGTCATCGTGACCTTGCAAGTGGCCTTCTTCGCCGACAACACGACCGAGGGCACCCGCAACTACGAGGCGCTCTTCAACGACCTGCAGACCCAGGTCTGGTACGTGGAGCACGACTACACGCGCTCGGAGCCCATCACCGGGGCCGAATCGGGCGCCTTCCTCCCCAGCGTGACGATCCATGTGGACGTCTCCAAGGCCGACGTGGTGACGCCGTGAAGGACTTCTTCGTCAACATGAACCTCGCGCGGGCGATCATCCTGCTCTCGATCCTCGGCTCGGCCTACCTCGGCTGGGCGGGCTGGCAGCGGCAGCAAGAGGTGAGCTTCCTGAACGACACCTTCACGCACGCGATCCCGCTCATGTGCAAGGAGATCCAGGAGACCGCCCTGTTGAACACGAAGCTCAACAAGGACATCAAGGGGGACCGCTTCATCGACGAGGGCAGCGCGGACAGCTACGTGCGCTACTGCGCTGACAACCCCAGCTCCCAGATGGGGGAGGTGACCACGGACGCGCGCGAGGAGAACCCGGCGCGCGGGATCACCGACAAGAACGTCACGATCAAGCCGCTCGACGCCAAGCAGGCCTACACCCACGCCCAGATCGCGGCCTTCCTGTACCGCCTCGAGGCGGACAGCAACCAGATCAAGGTGACCAGCGTCAGCTACGACTTGCTCGACAAGACCGGCCCCGACGAGTACCCCTCGGACTCCTGGACCTTTGACGCGACGATCACCAACCGCGTCAAGGACACCACCCGCGCCGCCCCCAACGCCGCGGGCGGCTTCTGATCGCTGGAGCCGCCGGCGGCGGCGGGGATGTCGACCTCTCCTCCCGAGCCGAGCCTTCCTCGCTCGAGCGCTGAGCCCCTCGAGGGCGCCGGTCGCCGCGCTCACCTGCTGAGCGCTTTGCTCGTGCTCGTCGCGGGCGCCCTCGCCTACTGGGGGAGCCTCGACAGCCCATTCGTCTTCGACGACCTGCCCACGATTCGGGACAACCCGCACTTGCGGGCGCTCCCGAACTTCGCCGAAGCGATCCGCGCTCCCGCCGGGAGCTGCAGCAGCGGTCGGCCCGTCGTGGCCTTGTCCCTGGCGGGGAACTACTGGCTCGCGGAGCGCCTGGACGGCGATGGTCTCGACGTCGCGGGCTACCGGCTCTTCAACCTCGTCGCGCACTTCGCCTGCGCCTTCCTGCTGCTCTCGCTGACGCGTCGTGTCCTGGCGCGGATCTGGAGCGAGGGCCGAGCTCTGGCCGTCGCGACGGCCGTCGCCCTCCTGTGGATCCTGCATCCCCTGCACACGGCCGCGATCGATCACGTCTCCTATCGCACGGAGACCCTCGCCGCCTTCTTCTACCTCGCGACCCTGTGGGCCGCCGACCGGGGCTTCAGCGCGAAACAGAGACTCGGCTGGTTCACCTTCGGCACGCTCTGCTGCGCCCTCGCCATGGGCAGCAAGGAGATCGCGGTGTCGGCCCCGCTCGTCGTCCTCTTGTGGGATGCCGCGGCAAACTCGCGCGGCCTGCGCGACGCCTTGCGCCGGCATGGGGGCTTCCACCTCGCGCTCGCCTCGACATGGGCCGTCCTGGCCTGGAGTTGGAGCCTCGGGGAGCGGGGCGAGACGGTCGGCCTCGGCGCCGAGGGCGTCGGGGCCTGGAGCTACCTCCTGACCCAGGCGGGCGTGCTCGTGCATTACGCGCGGCTCGTGGTCTGGCCGGACCCGCTGGTTCTCGACGCCTCGGACTGGCCCATCGCGGCTTCACCGGCCGAGGTCTGGCCGGCGGTCCTCGGCGTGCTCCTCGCCTTCGGCGCGAGCCTCTACGCGGCCCTTCGAGGGCGGCTGGCGGGGGTCGTGGCCCTCGCCGTTTTCGCGGTCCTCGCGCCGACCTCGAGCTTCATCCCCATCGCTGCCGCGCCGATGGCGGAGCACCGCATGGTCCTGCCCTTGGCGGGCGTGCTCGTGCTCCTCGTGCTCGCCCTCGAGCGCTCGACCGCTCGCCTTCCGTCGGCGGTGCGCGTGGCCGTCGTGCTCCTCGCCGCGACCGGCCTCGGTTGGCGGACGCAGCTGCGCAACCACGACTACCGCTCCAGCCTCGCCATCTGGCAGGCGACCGTCGACGACCGCCCGGGTAGCCTCCGCGCGCGCGAGTACCTCAGCCGCGCCCTGACGGCGGCGGGGGAGTCGGAGCGGGCCGAGGAGAACTTCCGGGCGGCCCTCGAGCTCGAGCCCCAGGACGCCTGGTTCCACTTCAACTACGCCTCCTTCCTGCGCGGCGCCGGGCGAGAAGAGGAAGCGCGCCAGCACTTCGACGCGGCCCTCGTCGAGGCCCCCGGCATCGCCTTCCAGCAGTTTCGCGCCGGAGCGCGCTCGCTGAGCCTCGGACGCGTACGCGGCGGGCTGCGCTCGATGCGCGTGGCCCTCGAGGTGGACCCGGACATCGCCTCGCGCCGCAACGCCCTCCAGCCCTGCATTCAGTTGGCCTGGACCTGCGCCGTCGCCGAAGAGGAGGACCTCCACGATCCGGCCTTCGCTCTCGAGCTGGCGACCCGTCTCCTCGGGGCGCTCGAGGAACCGGGCCACGCGCGGGCCTTCGCGCAGCGCGCGCGCCTCCACGACACGGTCGCCTGCGCCCAGCTCGCGCTCGGCAAGAGCGCGGAGTCCAGGGCCGCGGCCGCGCGCGCCGTCGAGGACGCGGATCGATCGGGGAACGAGGCTCTGCGGCGCGAGGTCCGCGAGCACGCCGAGCTCTACCGTTCGGGGCGCGCGCCGCGCGCGGCGGTCGTCCCCGCGATGCGAGGGGGCTGACGCGGCTCGGTGCGGGAGGCGCTCGGGGCGCCCAGGGAGGCGCAGCAGGCCCGGGAGACCCGCGCCTGGCCGGCGCGAGGTCGACCCAGGGACCCTCCTCGGCGATTCATGGAGAGTCCTGGCAGGGGAGCGCCCCACTCTGCGCGAGGTCAGGCATGAAGAAAGCCATCCAGACCGAGGCAACCCAGCAGGACGCCGGCGTCGAGCAGCACTACGGCTCCGCAGAAGGCGAAGAACCTGCTCCAGAACTTGAGCGAGGATCGAGTCGCCGTCGCTCAAGCCGTCTGCCGGCGAGCGAACTGAGCGGAGTCGTCTGCCGGCGTGCGAGCTCGTCGCGTGGAGGCTAAGCCTCGACTTTGCCCTTGGCGACCTGGTGCAGCTCCTGGATGGAGCGCACCTCGTAGTCGGCGCGGTGCACGGCGGTCAAGGCGCTGACCACCGCGGAGATCCCTGCCAGGGTCGTGATGCAAGGAATTCCGCTCGAGACGGCGGCGGCGCGGATGCTCGAGTCGTCGACGCGCTGCTGCTTGCCGTAGGGCGTGTTCAGCACCATGTCGACCTCGCGGTTCTTGATCATGTCCACCACGTGCGGGCGCCCCTCGTGGACCTTGTTGACGCGCTGGACCTCGATGCCGGCGGTCTTGAGGGCCTTGTAGGTGCCCTCGGTGGCGAGCAGCTCGTAGCCGAGGGAAGCGAGCGTGCGCGCCTCGGGGATCACGCCGCGCTTGTGGGGGTTGCGCACCGAGATGAAGATGCGACCGCTCTTCTTGAGCTTGGTCCCGGCGGCGAGGTAGGCCTTGACGAAGGCGTAGCCGAGGTCACGGTCGATCCCCATGACCTCGCCGGTCGAGCGCATCTCGGGGCTCAAGAGGACGTCGACGCCGGGGAAGCGGTTGAAGGGGAAGACGGGCGCCTTGACCGAGAAGTAGGGCGGCACGACCTCCTCGGTGAAGCCGAGCTCTTCGAGGGTCTTGCCGCACATGATCATCGCCGCGTACTTCGCCAGCGGGACGCCGATGGCCTTCGAGACGAAGGGCACGGTGCGGGACGCGCGCGGATTGACCTCGATCACGTAGAGCTGCTCGGACTTGATCGCGTACTGGACGTTCATCAGCCCCACCACGCCCAGCTCGAGGGCCATGGCCTTGGTCGTGCGGGTGATCTCCTCGATCATCTCGCGGCCGAGGGTGTGGGGCGGGAGGACGCAGGAGGAGTCGCCGGAGTGGATCCCAGCCTCCTCGATGTGCTCCATGATGCCGCCGATCACGACCCGCTCGCCGTCGCAGATCGCGTCGACGTCGATCTCGATCGCATCCTCCAGGAACTTGTCGACGAGGATCGGCTTGTCCGGAGAAGCCTGGACGGCGTTCTGCATGTAGGTGTCCAGGTCGTCGTCGTCGTAGACGATCTCCATCGCGCGGCCGCCCAGCACGTAGCTCGGCCGGACGAGCACCGGGTAGCCGATCTGCCGCGCGATGTCGAAGGCCTCGGCCACCGTGGTGGCGATGCCGCTCTCCGGCTGGCGGATGTCGAGCTTCTTCAGGAAGGCCATGAACTGCTCACGGTCCTCGGCGCGATCGATGGACTTGACCGGCGTCCCGATCAGCGGCGCCCCCTCGCGGTCGAGACCGCCTGCGAGATTGAGCGGCGTCTGGCCGCCGAACTGGACGATGATCCCCTTCGGCTCGACCTTGCGGACGATGTTCATCACGTCCTCGTGGGTCAGGGGCTCGAAGAAGAGGTCGTCCGAGGTGTCGTAGTCGGTCGAGACCGTCTCGGGGTTGGAGTTGACCATGACCGCCTCGTAGCCGATCTCTCGCGCGGCGAAGGCGGCGTGCACGCAGCAGTAGTCGAACTCGATGCCTTGCCCGATGCGGTTGGGTCCGCCGCCGAGGATCATGATCTTCGGCTTGTCGCTCGGGCGCAGCTCGCACTCGTCCTCCCAGGTGGAGTAATAGTACGGCGTCACCGCGGCGAACTCGGCGGCGCAGGTGTCGACGAGCTTGTAGGTCGGCTCGAGGCCGAATTCCTCGCGCAGGGCCTGGACGGCCTTCGCGTCGGTGCCGGTCGCCAGCGCGATCTGCTCGTCGCTGTAGCCGAGCTGCTTGGCTTCCCGCAGGAGCTCCTTGTCGAGCAAGGCGCCCGCAAGCTCTTGCTCGAACTCGACGAGTTGGCGCATGTTCTCAAGGAACCACTCGTCGATCTTCGTCGCCTCGTGGATCTCCTCGGTGCTCCAGCCGGCGCGGTAGGCGACACGCACGGCGAGTAGCCGGAGGTTGTTCGGGACGCGCAGGCAGCGGGTCAGAGCCTCTGGGTCGGAGGCCATCGCTTCCGCGGGATCGCGCGGGTCGAGGCCCAGGCCGGGGCGCCCGGTCTCGAGCCCGCGCAGGGCCTTCTGCAGCGACTCCTTGAAGGTGCGCCCGATCGCCATCGTCTCGCCGACGCTCTTCATCGAAGTCGTCAAGGTGGCGTCGGCGCCCGCGAACTTCTCGAAGGCGAAGCGCGGCATCTTCGTGACGCAGTAGTCGATCGTGGGCTCGAAGCAGGCCGGCGTCTCGCGCGTGATGTCGTTCTGCAGCTCGTCGAGGGTGTATCCCACGGCGAGCTTCGCCGCGAACTTCGCGATCGGGAAGCCCGTCGCCTTGGAAGCGAGGGCCGAGGATCGCGAGACCCGCGGGTTCATCTCGATCACGATGATCCGCCCGTTCTCCGGGTTGACCGCGAACTGGCAATTCGAACCGCCGCACTCGATGCCGATCTCGCGCATGATCGCTAGCGAAGCGTTGCGCAGGGCTTGGTACTCGCGATCCGTCAGCGTCTGGGTCGGCGCGACCGTGATCGAGTCGCCCGTGTGCACGCCCATCGGGTCGAGGTTCTCGATGGCGCAGATGATGACGACGTTGTCGGCATTGTCGCGCATCACCTCCATCTCGAACTCCTTCCACCCGATCAGGCTCTCCTCGACCAGGATCTCGGAGTTGAGCGAGGCCGCGAGGCCCCCACCGGCGATGGCCTCGAACTCCTCGACGTTGTAGGCGATGCCGCCGCCCGTGCCGCCCATCGTGAAGCCCGGACGGATCACGCAGGGCAAGCCGATCTCCGCCAGGGCGAGCCGCGCCTCTTCCATGTCGTGGGCCACGCGCGAGCGCGCGTTCTCGAGGCCGCAGCGCTGCATGGCCGCCCGGAAGAGGTCGCGGTCCTCCGCCATGCGGATGGACTCCGACGTGGCGCCGATCATCTCGACGCCGTGCTCCTCGAGGATCCCCCGGTCGTAGAGCTCGAGCCCCGTGTTGAGGCCGGTCTGGCCGCCAAGGGTCGGGAGCAGGGCGTCCGGCTTCTCCTTGGCGATGATCTTGGCGACCGCCTCCGGCGTGATGGGCTCGATGTAGGTCGCATCGGCCATGCCCGGGTCGGTCATGATCGTCGCCGGGTTCGAGTTCACCAGGACGATCCGGAAGCCCTCCTCTCGCAGGGCCTTGCAGGCCTGGGCTCCCGAATAGTCGAACTCACACGCCTGCCCGATGATGATGGGCCCGCTTCCGATGATCAGAATCGACTCGAGGTCGTCGCGACGGGGCATGCGGCGGGAAGCTGGGGGGCAGCTGGACGTCGGGGGCCGGGGAGGATCTCGGCGGGACCGTCGGGCGCCGCCAAATTGGCGAGATTCAACCACACGCGAGGGCTCCTGTCGACGCGCGGCTAGGATTCGCGACCCGCACGTCCTCACAGGACCTCTCGCCCATGCACCGACTCCGCTCCTCGGCCGTCCTCCTCCTCTGCCTCGTCGCCGCCCTCGTCTCGGCCTGCGCCTCGTCGCCTTCGGGAGGCCGGGCCCCATCGCTGGCTCCGGCCGCGACCGAGCGCCTCTACTGGACGAACGTCCTCGACGAAGAGGAGCTGGCGGAGCTGCGGGAGCTCGCGCCCGGCCTCGCCTTCGTCCACGGCATCGAGCGTGAGGAGGCGCTGGAGCGCGCCGCGGAGTTCCATGCCGCCGACGCCCACTTGCTCGACGAGGCCTTCCTGGAGCGCGCCGTGAACCTCGAGTGGGTGCAGTCCTGGAGCGCCGGCGTCGAGCGCTACCTGCGCCTCGAGGGTCTGCGGGAGAGCGCCTCGATCACGCTCACGAACATGGCCGGAGTTCACGGTCCGGTCATCGCCGAGCACGTCTTCGCCCTGCTCCTGCACCTGAGGCGTGACCTCGGTCCCTACCTCGACGCCCAGCGCGACGGCCGCTGGGACTCGCGGGCGGCGGAGGGGCAAGTCGCCCTTGCGGGCTCGACGCTCTTCGTCGCGGGCATGGGCGGGATCGGGAGCGAGGTCGCGCGGCGCGGCAAGGCCTTCGACATGGAGGTGCTCGCCACGGTGCGCACGCGCCGCGAGCCGCCGGACCATTGCGACGAGTTGGGGACCGCGGAGGACCTCGACCGCTTCCTGGCGCGCGCCGACGTGGTCGTCATCGCCCTGCCGCTCACCGACGAGACCCGGGGGCTCTTCGACGCCGAACGCCTCGGGCGGATCAAGCCCGGCGCGATCCTGGTCAACGTCGCCCGCGGTCCGATCGTCGACACGGACGCTCTCCTCGCGGCCCTCGAGTCCGGCCGTATCGCGGGCGCCTGCCTCGACGTGACCGACCCCGAACCGCTCCCCGCGGACCACCCCTTGTGGAGCCGCGACGACGTCGTGATCACTCCTCACGTCGCCGGGCGGGCCGAGCTGACCCAGGGGCGCCGCTGGGACCTCTTCCGCGAGAACGCCCGCCGCTTCGCCGAGGGGGAGGAGCTCTTGAACGTCGTGGACAAGGCGCGCGGGTACTAGCCCACGCCGCTCTCAGTCGCGCTCCAGCTCGCGCGGGTCGAGCTCGAGGGGCGAGTCTCCCTCCACGGTGAAGGGCAACTTGGCTGCAGTGTCGAGGTGATCGCCGCGAAGGACGTAGTCGCCGGGGACGAGCTCGAGGCGCGCGCCCTCACTGGGCTGGAACAGCGCCACGGGCACGAAGTGGACGAGCCTCCCGACGTCGAGCGCCGTCGCGATCTCGAGCGCCTCCAGGCCGCTGTCCTCCCACGGGAGGACGCGGACGGAGACCGTCGCTGGTTGGCTCACGGGGCCCAGGTCGAGCTCCTGGCCCGCGGCGAGTCGACGCTCGCCAAGCGGCACCGCGCCCTGGCCCGGGACGAGCAAGTGCAGCAGGTAGTCGGCGGGGCGCAGGCCCACCACCTCGATCCGCTCGCGCTCGGGGTTCCAGGGGCCGATCGTCCAGCCGCTGCCCTCGGCCCAGGCGTGGAGGCGGACCCCGCGCGGGTCGACCTGCGGTGAGAGTCGAGGGACGAGGCTGATCCGCGCCGGGGCTGGCGTCCGCTCCTCTTCCAGTCGGAGCACGTGGATCTCCTGCGAGGCTTCGATCCCCATCAGGCCGACCTTGGAGCTCCCCATGCGCGCCTCGTCGGGGCCGTAGGCCCACAGCTCGAAGCTCGTGTCGGGGATCTCCTCGAAGCGGACCTCCCCCTTCTCGTCGGTGCGCGCGTGCTTCGTCCAGGCGAGCCCCGAGATCCTGACGCCGAGGAAGACCGTGCAGCCCTCGACCGGCTCGCCAACGGGATCGACGACCCGAGCACGGACCGGGTCGAGTTGCTCGAGGACCGCGTCCCATTGCATCTCCTCGATCCACTCCCCGTTGCAGAAGCTCCGGGCGCGGAGGCCCGGGTCTTGCGCGGACTGCGCGAGGAGTACGCACAGGTGATCGGGAACGCCGCGCAGGGCGAAGAAGCCGTCCTGGTCGGCCTCGATCGTCCACGACTTGTCGGGTTCGTTCGGGAGGGGGATCAGGGTGATGCGGGCTCCGAGAGCTGGGGAACCATCCGTGTTCGTGATCTGGCCGCTGACGGCGGCGCCGCGTTCGAGCTCGAAGACCGGCTCCTCCTGCGTCGCGCCCGCCGACGGGATCGGCAGCTCCGTGGGCACGAACTGCGGCGCCCACGCCAAGGCCCCCAGGGTGTCCTCGTCCAGGAGGTCGAGCTCGAAGCGCCCCGCCTCGTCGGAACGCGTCTCGCGATAGCCGGCACGGACGAGGACCCCGTCCTTGCGCACTTTGTCCGTTCGCTCGCGGCGGATGGCGAGGATCGATGCGCCGGCCACCGGGTCGCCGAACTCGTCCACGAAGCGCCCGCGGAGCACGCGCTCGGGGCCGCGGAGTGGGATACTCACGGGCCCCGCGCCTTCGAGGGGCAAGGGGATGTAGTGGGAGTCGGAGAGGGCGTGGCCCGCGGCGAAGGCCGTGACCTCCACCGGATCGTCCGCCGAGGCGAAGCCCGCGACGGGGACGAGGCGCGAGGCGTCGACCTCGAGCGCGGCTTCCCCGTTCTCGTCCGTGAGGGCGCGAGCCAGGACCTCGGTGTTCTGGAGCAGCGCCACGACCGTGGCGCCCGCGACGGGCGCGCCGAGGTGGTCGACGACGACGACCTCGAGCGGGCGCAGGGAGTCGGTCGTCGACGCGACAGGTGCTTCGGGGGCCGGAGCCGGCGAGAGCTCGGTGCGCGCGTTCGCCGCGAAGGCCGGATCGCGGTCGTCGGAGTTCTCCGATACCGCGGGCTTCGCGGCTGCGCCCCTGACCGTCGGCTGCACAGCGGCGACTTCTTCGACCGGATCCTCCGAGCTCGGACCGGCGCTCAGGGCCCACGCGATCGCCCCAACGGTCAAGACGAGCCCCACGACCGCCGCGACTCCCCAGCCGAGGAGTCCGGTCGGGAGGAGCGCGAGCTCTTCCTCCGCCGGGGCGAAGAGCGGCCCGAGCGCCAGCGCCCAGGCACGTCCGTCGCCCCCCGCGTCGCGGTCGAGACGCGCGCGCAGGCGCTCGAGCCCGCGCCGCGTCCAGGTCTTGACCGTGTTGGCTGGCACGCCCAAGCGCTCGGCGACCTCCTTCACCGGGAGCTCCTCGAAGTAGCGCAGTCGCAGGACCTCGGCGAAGGGATCGTCGAGCTCCGCCACCGCGTCGATCAACAGATGCGCGCTCGAGCGCCACTCGGCGAGCTCGGAGGCGGGTACGGCATCCGCCCTCGCCACCCGCAGCTCGCGATCGCGACGCAGGAGCTCCCGACGCCGGCCGCGCGAGGCCCCGTGGCGCAGGACCGCCCGCATCCAGCGACCCAGGTTCCGCACGCCCCGGCCCTGGCCTTCGAGGAGCGCGACCCAGGTCTCCTGCACCAGGTCGTCCGCCGCGGCGGCGTCCGCGACGAGGTCGCGCGCCAGGGCCCGCAGGTTGCGGTTCAGCTCGAGGAGCTGCTCTTCGTGGAGGGGTCCTTCGCGCAGGGAGTCGGAGGCGTCCATGCCACCTCAGGGGTAGCCGGGGCCGCGGGGGTTTCGACCTTCTCCCGGAATCGGCGGCACGCGCAGGACGAAGTGCTCGACGCGCTCCTCGAGGGCCTCTTCGATCACCTGGGCGATGCCGTCGGAGGGCTCGCGGAAGGGCCGGTCGAGGACGACGCCGAAGCCGAGGGCGTGGGCCTCGATGCCCTCGTCGGCCCAGGCCCAGGCGTCCTGCGTCTTGACCCGCAGGTTGGTGCGCGCCGCCTCGTCGGCGTAGACGCCCTCGACACGCGCCGGGTCGGGCGCCTCGGGCTCCGCCGCGCGCAGGACGACCGAGCGCAGGCCCCAGCGGTGCGAGGCGAGGTAGCTGTGCTCGGCGTGCCCGGTGATCAGCACGTCCTTCGGCCGCAAGAACTCGCGCGCGTGCTCGCGCCACTCTCGGGCGGGGTCCGTGCGGTCGAGGTGGAGGTTCGCGGCCACGACGAAGGCGAGCTGGAGGGCGAGTCCGCCGACAGCCAAGAGCGGCGCGGGCCCTGCATCCAGGCGAGCGAAGAGGTCGAGCAGTCCGAGCAGCGCGACGGGGAGGAGCCAGAGGCAGGCGGCGTCCCAGCCGAGCGCGCTGTGGAGCGCGAGGAACAGGAGAGGGAAGCCCGCCCAGGCCCAGAGCCAACGCGGCGGTGGTTCCTCGCTCGGATCGCGGCGCAGGAAGGCGAGGCTCGCCAGGCCAGCGAGTGCCAGGCCGAGGCCCGGGAGGGCGCTCGCGAGGCGCTGCAGGACCCGCGCGTCGAGGGCCAGTCGCCCGCCATCGAGCTCCATCCGGCTCGGCATCGGCACGGGGTCCCAGGTGGAGAGCTCGACCGCGGTCACGAGCGCGACGACCGCGAGTCCGGCGAGCCACCAGAAGCGCGCGGGCCGCCGACGCTCGCCGCCGAGCCCGTCCGGCCGGCGACAGGCGAGGAAGAGGGCGGGCCAGAGCAGGAGCAGCCCGTCGTCGAGGAGCGCGAGCCCGGCCCAGAGGAGGAGCAGCCTCCAGGGGCGTCGCTCTCCCGGTCGCCACAGTTCGCTCATCAGGAGCAGGAGCAGGAGCAGGGCGGCGGAACCCACCCCGGGCGTCGTCCCGGCGATCCAGGCGCCCGGCGCCGCGAGGACGACCGCGCTGGCGGCGACGGAGAGGGCGAAGGGGCAGCCGAGGCGCCGGCCGAGGGCGAGGGCGGCCGGCACGCAGGCGCCGTAGGCCAGGGCGGAGGTGACGAAGCGCAGCTGCTCGGCGCGCAGGCCCAGGAGACCAGCGAAGGTCCCGTGCACTCGCTCCCAGAGGTTCCAGATCGCCGGTCGCTCGAAGACCTCGGCGAAGGCCGGACCGACGAGACGCTCCTGCGGGAAGGCCAAGGCGACGAGGGCCAGCGCCAAGCCGAACAGCCAACCGGCGAAGACACGCTTGCGAGAGCGCGAGTCCTGCTCCTGTTGCAGGAGGTCGCGGGTCAAGTGGCGCGGGAAGCCCCCCAGGATCTCCGGCCAGCTGTCCTGGTCGTCACCGGGAGGGCCCGTGGGCGCCAAAGGATCGGGCTCGATGGGCGGCGGCAAGGCGCGCGATTCTAGCCCGGATCCGCCATGAGGCTGAGTCGCGATCGACGTAGTTGCCGGCGATCAAGACCCAGCTGCGTGAACGGGTCTGGCGAGTCAGTCTCCCTCGGGAAGCTCGATGGTGTACGCGACGCGGTGGGGGATCGGTTCACCGTTGTCCGTTTCGAACTCGATCTCGTACGCGTCAAAGGCGATGCCTGATCCGTCAGGGACCTCGATCATCTCGGCGGGCACGGTCGCACGAACGACTTGCCACCCGCCGATGCTCTGCACGTCTGCACCGCTCCCCAGGGTCGCCACAGTCGCCGTCGTCGACCCGCCGGTGAATTCCAGGGAATACCGCATCACCTGCGAACCAGGCCGCGCGCAAGTGATCTCGATGTCCCCTTGATGGGGGCCGGAATGAACGACTCGCCAACTCGCGAAGTACGCAGCCTCGACCCAGCCGGGCAGGGGGCCGGGGTCGATGCCCAAGAGCAGGACTTGATACTGCCCCTCGAGCCTGTCGCGGCGACGTTCCGCCATCGCGTGATCGTCCGGGAGCGAGAGGAGCTCGATGAAATAGGTGACGTTCTCGTCCGACGGATCGGGGAAGTCTGCGAAGCGGTAGAAGTAGAAGCTCTCCAGGGGGCGCTCCGTGAGGCTCGTCCCTCCTGGTGATTGGATCGGGCCTCTGCTAACTCTCCCGGACTCCCCTGCCGGGGGATCCCACGGGTAGATCTTGAGCGACGGCGGGCCCATGCCCGCCGGGTGTGCGATGTTCGTAACACCACTCGATAGCTGGACAGGCGGACTCGAGACAGGGCCGCTCCCGTCAAGGCTCGAGACGGTCAACACGGCGCACAGCCCATTGAGTTGCGGATGGCCCGAAATGCTGATCCCTCCGCTCGGAGGTTGCACCGGAGGACCCTCCGCAGCGACGCTCAAACCGACGGGGCCGACATCCAACTGGCTGTCGACTTTGGTCCCCGGTTGCAGCGGGGCGCATGCAGCAACGAGGAAGGCGATGAAGGCAAGGAAGGGGTGATTCCGTCGTCTCATGTTCTTGGTCCTCAGAAAAAGGGGCACGCAGAGCGCCGATCGACTCGATCGAGCGGGCGGCGACGACCGCACGGTCCCGCCCGTCAAATTCGAGAGCATGAAGAAGGACGATCGAGCTGTGCGGCGGTCACCTTCTGCTTGCGAGTCTCTTTAGGCCCTTCCTGCGCCCGGAGGCCTCGATCACTCGCATTGTTCGGAGGAACGGTTCGCAGTGGCGCTACTTCGCGAGCTCGAGCAATTCCAGCTCGTCCATCCTCGACTCGCGAATCCGCTCGAGCATCTCGTCGAGCCCGACTCGTCTCACGAACTCGTGCGCGGCTTGGGCCAGCTCAAAGGAGTCTTCCCGTTCGTCGGAGAATCCTTCCGCCCTCGTCATTCGGAGCATGGCTCGCGAGAACTCGATGTCGGGACGAGGGTAGAGGCCCGTTCCAAGGTAGAAGGGGTCCGTTCTCCCGGCGTGACTCTCGAGCGATGCGATCGAGGCGTTCGCCGCAGGCTTGCGGTGGGGAGGCAAGTAGGCCAACCCCATGGCACCTGCGATCCCCTCGTCGATGAGGTAGGGGAGATCCTGATCTCGGAAGGCCAGGTGGGTGAGCTCGTGGGCGAGCATGGACACGTAGACCCCCGGGTCCCAGACGCTGATCCTGCAGAAGAGCAGCCGCGGGTCGCCCTCGTCGAAGCAAAAGGCCAGCGTGCCCTTCTTTCGAATGTAGTCCCCTTTCTGGACTCGAACGTGAAAGGGGGTCTCGACCTCGACGCCGAGCCGCTGCTCGACATTCTGGGTCACGGTCTCCGTCAACAAGAACAGGTGGCTCGCATAGGCCTTCCCGTAGGACTCGTGCACTTCCATCACGCAGTGCTCGCCTTCGAAGCGATGCACGGGCGCCGCACAAGCGGTCAGGAGAATCGCGGCGGTGAAGAGGAGGAGAGGCGCTCTCATTCCATCGGCTTTCGAGGGATCGGGATGTGGACGAGGACACTTGGGGGCTGCCGATTCTCCCGATCCCCTTGGTATTCTCCTAAGCAAGAATGACCGAGCCCTGGCAACCGGACATCGACTTCGACGAGGAGCGCGCGCGCGCCCTAGTCGAGGCGCAGTTCCCCGAGCTCGCGCCGGCGCGCTTGGAGGTGCTCGGGCGAGGCTGGGACAACCTCGCGTTGCTCGTGAACGGGGAGTGGGTGTTTCGCTTTCCGCAGCGGGAGCTCGCGGGGGATCTGATGCGACACGAGGTGGCGGCCCTCGGAGCCATCGCGGGTGACTTGCCCCTCGCCGTACCCGAGCCGAGCCTCGTCGGCCGACCGGAGGGGGACTACCCCCACGTCTTCTGCGGCTACCGGATGCTCGAGGGACGGACCGCTTGCAGCGTCGATCCGGTGACCGTGGCCGACGAGGCGAACGCGCGGGCCGTCGGGGAGTTCCTGCGCGCCCTGCACGGCGTCGAGCCCGCGCGCGAGCTCCCTGGCGATCTGATCCGCCGGGCGGACCTCGAGTATCGCCTCGAGCGGGTGCTGGAAAAGCTCGCGGCGATCGCGCCCACGGTGCCGGACGTCGACGTCGAGGCGCTGGGGGTGGCGGCGCGCGAGCTGGCCCGGACGTCTCCTTGGGGAGGTGAGCCGCGCCTCGTACACGGCGACCTCTATGCGCGGCACCTCCTCGTCGACCGGGAAGGCCGCGTGAGCGGCGTGATCGACTGGGGCGACGTGCACCGCGGGGATCCGGCCCTCGACCTCTCGATCGCCTACGGCTTCTTCCCGGCCGTGTTGCGCGGCGCCTTCGAGGAGGCCTACGGCGGCGTGGACGAGGCGACGGGGCGCCGGGCGCGCTTCCGGGCGATCCTCTACGGGGCGCTCCTCAGCGAGTACGGCGCGAAGGTCGGGGATTCGGACGTCTCGCGCCTCGGGCGCTGGGCCCTGCAGAACGCCCTCGACTGACGGGCGGAGCTCAGGCGAGGGGCACGTCGAGCCGCACCTCGCCGGCGCGGACCGGGAGCACGAGGCGGATCTCGTCGCCGACGCGCTTCTTGTCGCTGCGCATCGAGGCGACCAGGGCCTCGTCCTCGATCGCGACGCCGTAGCGCGCCTCGAGGTCGTCGAGGGAGATCGGGAGGCCGAGGTGACGCGCGAGGGCGGCGGAGCGCTCCGGGAGGTTCGTGTCCTCGAGGAGCCCGTACCGGGCTGCGTGCTCGAAGGCGATCGCGATGCCGGCCGCCACCGCGACGCCGTGGGGAACGCGGCCGAAGCCGGCGATGTGTTCGATCCCGTGGCCGAAGGTGTGGCCGAGGTTGAGGCAGGCGCGCTCGCCCGCTTCGTGTGGGTCGCGGGCGACGACCGCCGCCTTGAAGGCGACGCAGGCCTCCACCTGTCGCGCGAGGCAGGCGGTGTCGCGCGCGACGAGGCCCGCCGCGTCTCGTTCGAGGGTCGCGAGGGCTTCCTCGCCCGAGAGGAGCGCGGTCTTGAGGACTTCGCCCAGGCCGGAGGCGAGCTCCTCCTCGGGTAGGGTCGCGAGGGTCGTCACGTCCGCGAAGACGGCGCGGGGCTGGTGGAAGCTGCCCGCGAGGTTCTTCCCCGAAGGGAGGTTGACCGCGGTCTTCCCGCCGACCGAGGCGTCGACCTGCGAGAGGAGGGTCGTCGGGCACTGCAGGACGGCGATGCCGCGCTTGTAGAGGGCGGCCGCGAGGCCGGCGAGGTCGCCGATGACACCGCCCCCCAGGGCGACGATGCAGGCCGAGCGGTCGAGGTCCTTCCGCACGAGCTGCTCGAGGACGTGCTCGAGGGTGGCGAATCTCTTCGACGCCTCACCGGCGGGAACGACGATGGGGTCTTCGGCGAGCGGGCCGAGCTGCGCGGCGTAGAGGGGCGCGACGGTCTCGTCGCTGACGAGCGCACAGGCGGAGAAGCCGCGCGCGGCGGCGCTGGCCTCCGCCAGGATTCCCTCGCCGATGCGGACGTCGTAGCTCGGCTCGGTCTCGACCTGGACCGTGCGCGGCGAAGGCGTCGTGCGCGTCATCCCGGGCTCAGGTCTGCGGCTGCTCGGCGGCCAAGCGGCGGCGGCGCTCCTGGCGGCGACGCACGAGGTCTTGCTGCAGCTGCCGTGACTTCTTTCGGTCTCGAAGGAGCAGGAGCGGGAAGGCGATGACGAGCAGGAGTGTCAAGCCCAGGACGCCCCACATCAGCTCCTGGGCCAGGGTGTCCTCCACCGGGACGAAGGGCACGAGCTCGGTCACGACGAAGTAGGGCGCCGTGCGCGTGCCGTGGTCCTTCGACTCATAGTTGTGATTCTTGAGGAAGAAGCCCTTGCCCTCGACCAGGCGGGCCCCGCCCTTCCAGTCGAGCAGCTCGGGGTGCTCGCCGGGCATGACGAACTTCAGCACGCCCGCCTGGTTGTTCCACGTCCAATTGCCGATCCAGCCCGTCGTGATCGTCTCCATGCGAGCGGGGTTCTCGCCGGGGTCCAGGGTGCTGGTCCCCATGTTCTTGCAGATGGGGATGCGGATCGGGACCGGCACCAGGTCCTCCGTCAGGGGCCTCCGCTCCCCGTTCACGTCCGGCTCGCCGCGCGGGTCTTCCCCTCCGTTGGCGGCGAGGCGATAGCGCCAGGCTTCGCCGTCCGAAAGGAGCGAGGTCATCGTGACGTTGTTCAGCTCGACGGCGTCGTTCTCCCAGTCGATCGCCGCGTAGGCCTCCGTCTTGGCGAAGTCCATCAGCGCCCACTGCGCGCGCATGACGAAGCCGTCGAGCCCCGTGGACTGCATCGCCTTGTCGTCCTGGATGCGACCCAGGTGGTCGAGCAGGACGAGGGGCGTCAGGGCGTCCAGGTCGGTCAGGGGGTAGGAGGGCACGAGCTCCGCGCCCACCAGCAAGGGCCCTTCCACCCACTCTCCGCCGTTGACTTCCTCCCGGTAGAGCTTCACGAAGAGGCCGTCGATCCGGACGAAGCCCTCGGCCCCCGTCTGCGGCACGTCCAGCACGATGAAGTGGACCGCCTGGCCGTCCTCGTCGCGCAGCCAACCGCGGTGCTCCGTGGAGCCGTCGGGCCGCTGGCGGGCCTCGATGTCCTGCAGCTCGCCCCGCGCGCGGAAGGGTCGGGCGCGGTGGCTCGCGGGATCGGCGAAGAGGCCTTCGCGCGTCCCGGCGTCGAGCACCTCGAGGCCCAGGGCGTTGAAGTGCACCGCCGTCTTGCCCCGCACGTAGTCGGTGAAGGGCTGGGTCAAGGCGCTCGGCAGGAGCACGCGGTCCTCGGGGCGCGCGTCGGCGAACTGGCCCTCGACCGCGGCGAGGTCGAAGTCCTCGACCCATAGCGTCTCGATGAAGGGAGCCTCGGTCTCCACGTCGAGCGTCGCCTGCTCCTCCGCGCGGTGGCGCTCGCCTTGCAGGGTCGTGGCGAAGTAGGCGCCGACGACGAGCACGAGGCCGACACCCATGACGATCAGCCGCGTGCGGTCCCGCTTGCTCTGCCGTTCGGCGTCCGCGAGCAGGGAGGCCCGCTTGTCGGAGGGGCCGCGCTTGTCGGAGCCGCCCTTCTTGCTGGAAAAGGGGGGAGGGGTGGGCTTGCTCATGGCGGCGGATCAGGGGGCGATGAGTTCACGCCCATCGCGGAGGGATCTGCGGTTCGCGGCGAAGGCCGCGGCGTCGGTCAAGGCGCGGAAGAGTCGGTCGTGCGGACTCCCCTCGGGCGAGAGCTCGGGGTGCCACTGCAGGCCGAGGGCGAAGGGGTGCCCATCGCGCTCGATGGCCTCCACGAGGCCCGAGGCGTCACGGGCGCTGACTCGCCAGGGGGGCGAGACGCTCTCGAGGGCCTGGTGATGGCGGGAGATCACGTCGAGGGGGCCTACACCGACGAGCTCGGCGAGTTTCGTGCCGACCTCGATCTGCACGGGGTGCAGGCGATTCCCGCCGTGTTCGCCGGCCTCGGGGCGCTCCTCGGGGATGTGCTGCACGAGCCGCGCGCCCTCGGCGAGGCCCAGGGCCTGCATCCCGTAGCAGATCCCGAGCACGGGCACGCCCCGCTCCAGGGCCGTGCGCACGAGGAGGAAGTCCCAGTCCTGCTTGGCCGCCGGCGTGCGCACCGCCGACGCATGCGTCTCGCCCAGCCCGAGGCGCTCCGTATCGAAGTCGTCCCCGCCACCGAGCACGAGACCGTCGACGCGCTCGAGCACGGCGGCGACGTCCTCGGGGCCACCGACCGGCGGGAGGGCCACCGGGATGCCGCCGGCGCGCAGGACGGCGTCGGCGTAGGTCAGCCGCAGCTCGACCTTGGGCGCGTCTCCTTCGGCGAGGCAGCCGTTGATCGCGATGAGAGGGCGGGAGCGTCGTGCCACGCCCCGATTCTAGCCCCGCGCCAATCGCCCGTCCCCTCCCCACCGCTATCATCCCGCCCATGGATCTCGCCCTGGAGCTCGTGCTGCTCGTCGCGGGCTTCTACCTCCTGGCCAAGAGCTCCGATTGGCTGGTGGCGGGGAGCTCGGTCGTCGCCGAGCGCATGGGCGTGCGTCAGCTCGTGATCGGGCTGACGGTCGTCGCCTGGGGGACCTCCGCGCCGGAGGTCGTCGTCTCCAGCCTGGCCGCGGTGCGCGAGAGCCCGGGCATGTCGATGGGGAACGTGCTCGGCAGCAACATCGCGAACATCGGGCTCGTGCTCGGGATCTCGTCGTTGATCTTGCCGCAGGTTCTGCACGGGCGGCTGGCTCGGCGCGAGGCCTTCTGGTTGCTCGTCTCGGTTGGGATCTTCTGGTGGCTCTGCGCCGACGGGCGCGTCAGTCGAGTGGACGGCGTCGTGCTCCTGGGGGCCGTCTCGATCTACAACTTCCAGCTCCTCTGGGAGGCGCGCAAGGCCTCGCTCGGGGCGAAGCCGGAGGTGGACGAGCCGACGAACTGGGTCGAGCGCAACCCGCGCCTCACGGTCCTGGGGGGGATGCTCGCCCTCGCGGCCGCGGCCTACATAACCGTCGAGAGTGCTCAGGCCCTGGCGGGTCGGGCCGGGCTGAGCGACGAGGTGGTCGGCCTCACCGTGCTGGCAGTCGGCACCTCGCTCCCCGAGCTCGCGGCCGGCGTTTCAGGTGCCTTGCGCGGCCACAGCGACATCAGCCTGGGCAACGTGGTCGGCAGCAACGTCTTCAACGTCACCGGGGTCGTCGGCGTCGTGGCCCTGATCCGGCCCTTCGGCGGGGACGGCGAGCCGGAGGTGCGCGACGCCCTCGGGGAGCTCGTCAGCTTCGACTTCTTCGTCGTGATGACGTTCAGCCTCGCGGCCTTGCTCCTCCCGACCTTGGCGCCGGGGCGTCACGGACGCGCCAAGGGAACGCTGCTCCTCGCGGGCTTTCTGGGCTACTCGGGCTACCTGCTGATCGGCGAGCTGCTGGCGCCGGCCGGACCCTGAGCGCGGGCCCGGCTCTCGATCGGCTCAGTCCACCCGGACCAGGCGCACGATCCAGGGGTAGCGGTAGTCCTTGCCGCGGTAGGTCTTGACGCTCGCGATCACCGAGAAGACGAGACCCGCGACCATCACGATCGGCACGACGAACAGACCGACGATCGTGATCGAGAGCGCGATGCAGGCCAGCGTCAGGTTGATCTGGAAGTTCAATGCCTCGACGGATTGGCGCACGAGGGCCTCGTTGCCATCCTTCTCGGCCTTCAGCTTCCAGATCAGGAGCGGGATGATCAGGGCCGAGCCGTAGGGGTAGAGCACCCAGAGCAGGAGCGGCGCGGCGTGGGCCGCGACGAGCCAGGCTCGCTGGGTGCGGGCCTCCTCGTCGAGGGGCGGCGCGGCGCCTTCCATCCAAGGGCGGTCGACGAAGTCGGAGGGGGGGTCGGCGGTGTTCGACATGGCGGGAATTGGGGCTGTTTCCTCGAAGCGCCCCCCCTGCGAGGCCAGCCGGGACTATTTCGAGAGTTGTCGCCGGACTAGTCGCGACCCCCGGAGGAGTTCGCTGCCAGGGCCGCGCCGATCGCCTTGTAGAGCAGCCGCGCGCCGACGATCGCGTCCCAGCTGTCCTCGTCCGCGGCCGGCTCCTCGCCCGGGCTGACCTCGCACAGGTCGAGGCCGACGACACGCTTGCCCGACTCCGCGAGGACCTCGAGCCAGAGCATCATCTCCCCCCAAGCGAGCCCCCCCGGGACCGGCGTACCGGTGTTCGGACAGAGGGCGGGGTCCAGGCCGTCGACGTCGATCGTCAGCCAGAGCTCCTCCGGCAGGGGCTCGAGCTCGCGTCGCGCGAGCTCACCGAGGTCGAGGCCGGCGGCCCGGTGGCGGGCCCAGTCGTGATCCCAGAGGACGCCGATGCGGCCGTCCGAGGCCTCGACCGCCTCGAACTCGCGCTCGCCGACGTCTCGCAGTCCGACCGAGAGCGAGCGCGAGATGTCGGGGTTGCGGTCCAGGACGTTGTGCAGGATCGATGCGTGGGACCAGGTGAAGCCCTCGTAGGCCACGCGCAGGTCCGCGTGGGCGTCGAAGTGCAGGAGGCCGAGGCCCGGGTGGGCATCCGCCGCCGCGCGCATCGCGCCCGAGGGGACCGAGTGGTCGCCGCCGAGCACGACCGGCAGGCCGCCGGAGGCGAGCACGAGGCGCGTCCAGCCGTGGACGCGCGCGTCCACCGCCGCGCCGAGCTCGTCGACCCGCGCCCGCGCCGCTTCGAGCTCGGGTCGGCCCTCGATGCGGCCCCCGACCTCGATCACGCTTTCGGCCAGCGGGCGCGCCTCCCGATTCCAGGCCTCGACCTGCGCGTCGATCTCGAGGTGGATCCCCGCGGCCCAGGGTCGCCCGTCGCCGCCGGGCCAGCGCGCCTGCGCCGGATCGAAGAGGTCGACCTGGTGGCTCGCCGCCAGGACCGCGGCCGGTCCGCGGGCGGCGCCCTTGCGGTAGGAGGTCGTCGCGTCGAAGGGCACGCCCAGGACTCGCACCCGGCACTCCTCCTTGGGGCTGCTGAGGCCGAAGAGGCCGGCCCCGGGCTCCGCCGGAGCGTCGGGGTCGAAGGCGTCGGGAGGGGCGGTGGACACGGAGATGGGCGGAAGGGGTTGGAGGGGCCCGGCGGGGGGAAGAGAATAGCCCCCGGCAACCTCGACGTCTCCGGCCCCAGGGGCACGGCCCGGAGACAGTCTTCCGCGCCAGCGGCGTGAATAGCCGCGGCCCGGCCCGTAGATCGGCCTCCACTGCCCCCCGACCCGACCCACGCATGAAGACCCTCGACATGGACGACGTCACCCCTCCGGAGGACTCCGGTGCCCGGCGCCCCCGGCCCACGCGGGGCCGCGGCTCCGGCAGCTCGCCGAACATCAAGGGGCTCCTGCTGACGGGGGGGTCGCTCGCGATCGCGATCCTGACCCTGATGGTCCTCTTCGCCACGGGGAACCTGGGCGTCGCCAACATCGCGGACGACCAGGTGGCGGTGAAGATGAACTACCTGACCGGGGAGCGGGAGGTGATCGACAGGCCCGGCTTCAAGATCTACTTCCCCTTCGTCCAGAAGGTGTTCCCGCTCGACCGGACGCCCCAGAAGTTCCTGATGGAGGGCAAGGTCACGCGCAGCGAGAACCACGCGCCCTTCCTCACCGTTCGCGCCAGCGACGGCTCGAACTTCTGGTTCGAGTCCCTCGAGATCCAGTACCAGATCATCCCCGAGCTGGCGGACTTCATCCTGGACGACTCGGGGCCCGGCGACGGCTTCAAGCGTGACTGGATGCGGGCTCACGCCCGCTCGATCCTGCGCGACGAGTTCGGGAAGATCTCCGCCGTCGAGGTCGCCAACCCCTCGAGCTACGAGGCGGCGGGTGTGCGGGCGAAGGAGCGCATGAACCAGATCCTCCGGGACCACGGGATCTTCGTCCGTCAGTTGATCACGCCCAAGCCCCGCTTCGACAAGGACTACGAGTCGGCGATCGAGGAGAAGAAGGTCGCCGACCAGAAGGTGGACCACCTGAAGGTCAAGGAGGAGCAGCTCCTCCAGCAACGCGAGCAGCAGCTGGCCCAGGTCTCCAAGGAGAAGGAGATCGAGTGGCAGGAGCTGCAGGGCGAGCTCACCAAGGCCCTGCTCAACGCCCAGCGCGACGCGATCCGGATCACCAAGGCCGCCGACGCCTACAAGGTCACCCGCGAGGCCGAAGGGCAGCAGGAGCGCGATCGCTTCACGGCGGATGCGCGCGGTCTCGTCGCCAAGTACACCAAGGAGGCCGAGGGCATCCGCGCCCGGGCGACCGCCCTCGAGAAGAAGGGTTCGGTCATCGTGCGGGAGGCCCTGATCGAGAAGCTGCGGACCGTTCGCTTCACCCTCGTGCCCTACAGCCGTGACCCAGCTCCCCAGCGCCTGGAACACGAAGGCGGCGGCCCCACGGCGCGGCTCTCGGGCGAGCGGACCCCGGAGGATCTCTAGATCATGAAGCTGCTCAAACTGTTTGTGGTCCTGATCGCCTTGCTCGGCGTCTTCATGATCGTCATCGCCGGACTCTTCGAGCGCATCGAGCCGGGTGAGATCGGCGTCAAGCAATACATGTGGGGCACGGGCGGCTACGTGGAGAAGGACCACGAGCCCGGCTTCCACTGGGGCGTCAGCGGCATCCACAAGTTCCACCGCCTGGACCGCCGAACGCACTTCCTGACGTTCTCCGAGGAGCAGTCCGTCACGGGCGGCTCGCGGGGCACGGGGAATGCGCAGGAGCGCGGCCCCCTCGAGATCCGGACGAGGGACAACAACCGGGTCAGCGTCGACGTGACGGTGACCTACCGCATCATCGAGGGTCAAGCCTGGAAGCTCGTCGCCGACGGCAACAAGAACGTCTACAAGGAGCGCGTCGCCGAGGCGATCCAGGGGCGGCTGCGCGACGAGCTCGCGGTCCTGGACACGGAGAGCTTCTACAAGACCGAGGAGCGCCTGGCCCTGATCGCGAAGATCCTGCCCAAGCTCGAGGCCGAGGTGGCCCAGGACTTCGTCAAGCCCGAGACGATCCTGATCCGGGCCGTGCGCTTCCCGCAGCTCTACGAGGAGGAGCTGCAGAGCAAGCAGCTCACCCAGCAGCTGACCGAGCTCGCCAAGAGCCAGCGCAAAGTCGAGGACGCCCTCAAGGCGACCGGCAAGATCGAGAAGGAGACCGAGGCCATGGAGAAGGAGGCCCGCGCGGAGTGGGACAAGAAGCTCCAGGACGCGAGCTCCACCAACCAGGTCGAGGTCGCCACGGTCCTGGCCGAGGCCAACATCTACGACAATCAGGTGCGGCCCAGCGCGGACGCGAACTACGAGACCCTGCTGGCCGAGGGCAAGCTGGCCCTCGAGAAGGCCGAGGCCCTGCGCGACGAGCTGCGCAACGAGGCCCTCGACACCCTCGGCGGGCGCATCCTCCAGGCCCGCGCCGCAGCGGAGAACGTCCACTTCGAGAGCGTGACCCTCAACTCCAACGACCCGAGCGTCCCCTCGGTGATCGACATCGACGAGCTGGTCGAGCTGCTGGTCGGCGAGAACTGACGTCGACCTCCGGCTCCTGCGCCGCTATGGACCCCCCGGCCGAGAATCCCTCGGGCGGGGGGTCGGCGCTTTCCGGAGCCACGTTCACCCGGGCCGCTCTTTTCGGAGAATGCGCCAAGAGCCCCTCCGTGGGCGCCGTCACCCCCCCGAAGGTCGCCACCGACTGCCTATGACCGAACGGACCGACAGCGAGCTCCTCTCGCGCTGGCGCGCCGGGGACAGGACAGCCTTCCCGGAGCTCGTTCGCCGCTACCAGGGCGCCCTCCTGCGACACGCGCGGGGGCTCCTGGGACCCGGCGGAGCCTGCGAGGACGTGGTGCAGGAGGTGTTCCTGAAGCTGGCCCACGATCGCCTGCCACAAGAGGTGGGGACGAAGGGGGCGCCGCTCGAGGGAGCGAAGGACCCGCAGCTCGCGGCCTGGCTGCACAAGGTGACGAGGAACGCTTGCATGGACATCATCCGGGCCGAGACGCGCAGGAAACACTGGGAGCGGGAGGCGGCACCTCCCGAGGCGACGGCAGGGGGCCAGACCGAGGTCGAGGCCCGCGACACGCGGGAGCTGGTCGAGCGCGCGCTCGAGCGGCTCCCCGTCGATCAACGCGAGGTGCTGGTGCTGCGGCTCTTCGCCGAGCGCAGCTACCGCGAGATCGCGGAGGTGACCGGCCGCAAGGTCGGCACCGTCGGCTGGCTCATCAGCGAGGGCCTCAAGACCCTCGGGGAGCGACTCGCGCCGCAGCTAGGCGCGGAGGCGGGAAGGAGCGAAGCGGGACCTGGCGAGATGGGAGTGGCCTGAGGCAGAAGACATGAAGAAGCACGAAGAATCCCACGACGACATGGAGCGGACGGACCGGATCGGCGAGAGCGCGAGCGAGCGCCTGTGCGCCCTGGTCCTGGGTGAGCTGGAGGCGGCCGAGGCCGCGCAGCTCGAAGAGGAGCTCGCCGGCTCCGAGGAGCTGCGGGCCGAGAAGGCGCGTTTGGAGGCCACGATCGGCTTCCTGCGCGACAACGCCCCCGGCGGCGAGGCCCTCTCCCCCGGCGCCCTCGACGAGATCGAGCGCGCCGCGAGCCCGGCGACGCCCACTCAATCCGCAGGCGGCCAGTTCTCGAGCAGCCGGCCGTGGTACCAGCGCACGCCCCTGCGGGCGGCTGCGGGACTCGCGGCCCTCGCCACGGGCCTCCTCGCCGGACGAGCCTGGCTCGAGCGCGAGGAAGCGCCGCGCGCGACCGATCTCGCCAAGCAGGACGCTCCTCTCGCTTCGCCCGCGGAGGAAGTCCTCTTGGGTGAGAAGCTCGCCGCCAACCACCGCGGCGCGGCTCCGCTCGAGCGGGAGGAAGCCACCCTCGAGGATCGCTTCGGCGGACGCGAGGTCGAGTTGCGCGACGAAGCCGTCGTCCAGCGCGTGAAGAACGAGCTCCGCGGCCGGCCGGTCGATGGTCCCGTCTCCGAGCCGGAGGAGGCCATCGAGCCCTACCGCTTCGGCAAGGACGCCTGGTCCGAGGGCGACGCCGATGCCGGCCGGCGGGCGAGCGCGGCGGCGCCGGGCACCGCGAAGGAGCTCTTGGACGGTTTTCAGCTCGAGACCTACCGGGGCCCCGGTGACTCGGCTCCCTCCGGCGGAGCCGGGAGCGGCTCCGGTCCCAGCGAGCCCGCTCCGACTCAACTCGGTCTCCTGGACTCGTCCCGTTCGCAGAGCCAGCTCTCCAAGGAGCAGCTGAAGCGGCTCGAGTCTCTCGGGTACGTGCAGGGTGCCGACGACTTCTTCCTGGGCCACGGACAGCGAGGAGGCTCGAAGGACGAGAGCGCTGGCGAGGTGCGACTCGGCTACGCGGGAGGGACGCCCGCACCCACGAGCCCGCAGGTCCTGCACGTCACCGGTGGCGGAGGCCCGTCCTCTCCCGGTCCGCTCTATCCCAAGCTGAACACCTCCGGCCCGAGCGGCCCGCCGGCCGCAAGCAGCGGCGGGGCGCCCGCGCGGGCTCGCGGAGAGCTGAGTGAGCTGCCCTCCGAGAAGCGCTTCGCCGGACGCCGCCGGCTCGCCGCCGGCGTCGAGGTCGATGTCCAGGACGATGACCGCATCACCCGCATGACGGCTGACCAGCTGGAGCTCTACAGCCGCACTCGCGCCGACGAGATCCTCTCCAGTTGCCGGCGTCTCCCGAACGAGCGCCCGGCGGACATGTTCTTCCGCTTCTGGGGCGACAATCCCTTCGAGCTGGCGCAGCTCGACCACCTCTCGACCTTCTCGGTCGACGTCGACACCGCCAGCTACGCCCTCGCGCGGCGCTACCTGACGGACGGCCACCTGCCGTCGAAGGCCCAGATCCGCACCGAGGAGTTCGTCAACTACTTCCGGCCCGATGTCGCGCCGCCGACCGAGGGGGACTTCCGCATCGCGACCGAGCTCGCCCCGAGCCGCTTCGGCAACGGCGCCGATGCCCCCTCCCAGCGCTGGATGCTGCGGGTGGGGATCCGCGGCCGGGAGGTGGCCCAGGAGGAACGCAAGCCCCTGGCCTTGACCTTCGTGGTCGACACCTCCGGCTCGATGAAGCAGGAGAACCGCCTCGAGCTCGTCAAGCACTCCCTGCGCCTGCTCGTCGCGCAGCTCGACGGCCAGGACTCGATCGCGATCGTCGGCTTCGACAAGTCCGCGAGCCTGGTGCTGCCCATGACGAGCGCCGCCAACCGCGGGATCATCGAGGCCGCCCTCTACGGCCTGACGGCCGACGGCGGCACGAACGCCGAGGCGGGGCTGAAGCTCGGCTACGAGGTGGCCGCGGCCTCCCTCACGTCCCAAGCCCACAACCGAGTGGTGCTGCTCTCCGACGGCGTGGCGAACATCGGCCAGACCGACCAGAATCGTCTCAATGCCGACGTCTCGTCCCACCGGAGCTCGGGGATCTTCCTCAATACGATCGGCGTCGGCATGGGCAACCACAACGACGCCTTCCTCGAGCAGCTCGCGGACAAGGGCGACGGCCTGTGCAACTACGTCGACTCGCCCGCCGAGGCCCGCCGCGCCCTGGTGGAGAACTTCACCGGCGCCTTCGAGCCGATCGCCCGCGACGTCAAGATCCAGGTCGGCTTCGACCCGAGCCAGGTCTACCGCTACCGCCTGCTCGGCTACGAGAACCGCGCCATCGCCGACGCCGACTTCCGCAACGACGCGGTCGATGCCGGCGAGGTGGGAGCCGGTCACCAGGTCGTCGCCCTCTACGAGCTCGAGACGACGGGCGTGCAGTCGAGCGAGCCGATGGTGACCGTCCACTTGCGCTGGAAGCCGCCGACGGGCGCCGGCCGAGATCCCCTCGAGGACGCCGCGACCGAAGTCTCCCACAGCCTCGCCTTCGACGAGGCCAAGGCCTGGGAGGGCACGAGCCTCGGCTACCGGCGCTCGGCGCTCGTGGCGCAGTTCGCCGAGATCCTGCGACGCAGCGTGCACGCGCGGGGCGACTCCCTCGACGAGCTGCTGCGCGAGACCGTGAAGCTCGCCGAGCAGGATCGCGACCCGGATCTGGTGGAGTTCTTGACCCTGCTCCAGACGAGCCGCGACCTGATCGTGCGCCAGGCCCCGCGCTACGACGACCTCTCGAACTGCATCGATTCCATCCGGCGCAACCGGATCCTGCGGGCGCAGTACGAGGAGCTGCGGCAGACCGAGAAGCTGGCGGCCCTCCAGGAGCTGGAGCGCACCAATGAGGAGCTCGAGCAGCGCATCCGCGACCTGATCCGGGCCGAGCTGGAGCAGCGGCGGCGCTGAGGGGCTCCCGCGGGGCAATCGGCGGCAGGACGGCCTGGGCCGGGGGGCGACCTTCTCGCAGGTCGCCCCCCACGCCTGGCCGGCGCTGCGTATAGTCGCGCGCTCGAATTCGTCGACGACCCCCCTCGATGCGCTCCCAGCGACCCTCCCGGCACCCCCGCCTCGCTCCCTTTGCCCTGCTCGCGCTCCTGGCCCTCGCGGCCTGCGAGAGCACCTCGCAGCACGAGACCACCGCGAGCTATCCGGAGATCGTCGCCTCGAGCTTCGGCGAGATGCGCAACGTGTCGGTCACCGGCTCGATCTGGTTCGGGACGACGCCCACCATCGCGGACCTGGAGCTCGCCGAGCGCCGCGGGATCGAGCGGGTGATCGACCTGTCGACCCCCGGCGAGGAGTCCGAGTGCGACGTGGCCGGCGTCTGCGGGGAGCTGGGCCTCGAGTACCTCATGGCCGCCAACGACTCTGGTGACGTCGTGGCCGACCACTGCGTCGACCTCGTCCTCGGTTGGCTGCGGGAGGGTCAGCCGACGTTGATGTTCGACGGCTCGGGCGGTCGCTGCGCGACCTACGTCGCGATCCACCGAGCCGCGGACCTCGGGGTACCCTTGGAGGCCGCCTTGGTGGAAGCGCGCCGGGCCGGAATGAAGCCCGGGGAGCCCGAGATCTTCGTCGCCGAGCAGGTCTCCCGGCTGACGAGTGCGGCCGGCGGGGCAGCCGTCGCGCCCTGAGGGAGCGCCCGCCAAAGAGTCTGGCCGCCCCACGTTGCCAGATTCCCGAATCGGGGAGATACTTCCGCGGGAAACTCCCGTCTCTGCCGGGTTTTTCCCCAGAAGGCGGTGCTTCGGCGCCGCGTCGATCCCCCGCACCCGCTCCGAGTCCAGCCCATGCCCTTCCTGCCGCGCGCCTGCCTCCTCCTCGCCCTCCTCGCGCTGAGCACCCCGGCCTGGGCGCAGTTCTCGGCCTTCGGGGGCGGCTCGCTCGTCCCCGCGGCGGGGGACGGAGGCGACGCGGTCGTGCAGGGGGACGGCCTGGCGGTCTACGACACGACCCAGCCGGGCCTCTACGCCAGCGCGACGACCAACGTGCCCGAGGCCGTGCTCCAGGTCGACTCGGTGCGCATCGACGGCCTCTTCCACTCCTGGGGCGGCGACTTGCAGGCGACCCTCGTCGATCCCGTGGGAACCGAGCACTTGCTGTTCGTGCGGCCCGGGTACCTCAACACGAGCTCCAGCGGCACGGCGGGGAACTTCACGGGCGGCACCTACACGATCGTCGAGACCGGGGGCGCCACCCTGCCGACCTCCAGCGACCACGTCGACATCCCCCCGGGCACCTACGACCAGACCTTCACGACGGGCGGCACGACCTGGACGAGCGGCCAGAACGGGATCTTCAACACCCCGCTCTCGACCATCGCGGGTCCGGCGGGCGTGTGGGAGCTGCGCATCTACGACTGGGCGAGCGGCGACAGCGGGAGCTTCACGGGCTGGACCCTGAACGGGAACGGCTACGTCGAGGACCCCGGCATGGGCTACTGCTTCGGCGACGGTAGCGGCGTGGCTTGCCCCTGCGGCGGCAACGGGGCCCCGGGCGGGGGCTGCCTCACCACCAGCGGAACGGGCGCGACCCTGGTCGGGACCGGGGACGGCGTGGTCGGGAACGACACCTTCGTGCTCTCCGTCACGGGCGGGCCGCCGGACAAGACGGGCATCTTCTTCCAGGGCGAGGTGCAGGTCGCGAACCCCGTGGGCGACGGCATCCTGTGCGCCGTCTCCCAGAAGCGCTATCCGGTCAACATCCTCGACTCGAACGGCGAGACCTCGCGCACCGGCTTCTCGGCCTTCGCGAACCCCGGGGACACCAAGAACTACCAGTACTGGTTCCGCGACCCCCAGAACCCCTGTGGCGGGGAGTTCAACTTCAGCAACGGCTGGGTCCTGACCTGGAACTGAGCCTCGGGGGCCGTCCCGCGGGCGCTGGGCCCGGCCGGGGCCCCCGACCCCCTCGGGAGCGCCCCTGGGGGCCCGTCGAGCGCGCCGCGGGCGAAAGGAGGGCGACCGAGTTGCCGCACCCGGGGATTCGAGGGATACTTTCAGGCCAGGATCCGGCCTAGGAGTGCCCGGTAGGCAGGTCCCGAATCGCCGGGTAGGCACTCCCTGAGCCCTCTGAGGCCCGATCTCCGATTCCACCCTTCGCAATCGACCGACCCATGCGGACTCTCCACCTCCTCTCGATCCTCACCCTCGGCGCGGCCCTCTCGACCCCCGCGGTGGCCGATTTCTCCGTCTCCGGGGGCGGCTCGGCGGTCCCCGCCAGCGGCGACGGCGGCGGCAACTGGGCGACCGGCCTGCCCACCAGCCCGGGCGTCTCGAGCGTCGTGGTCAACGAGGACGTGTCCCACATCGACGCGGTCGTCATCAACGGCTTCCAGCACACCTGGGCCGGCGACCTCCAGGCCACCCTGGTCGACCCCGACGGCGTCGAGCACCTGCTCTTCGCCCGTCCCGGTTACCGCAACCCGACGGGGGCCAGTTTCGGCACGCCGGGCGACTTCGTGAACGGCACCTTCGCCATCCTCGAGGGGAGCGGCAACTCGCTGCCGACCGTCGCCGACGGCGCCGACATCACCCCGGGGGACTACAGCCAGAGCTTTGACACCGGCGGCGAGACCTGGGTGAGCGGGAACCTGGGGATCTTCAACACCCCCCTGGGCGACATCAGCGGCCCGGCGGGCACCTGGGAGCTGCGCATCTACGACTGGGGCTTCGGTGACAACGGCGCCTTCACGGGCTGGAGCCTGAACGGCAACAGCGGCATCGGCGGTCCCAACAGCGGCTCGGCCTACTGCTTCGGCGACGGCTCCGGCGCGGCCTGCCCCTGCGGCGGCACGGGCGCCACGGGTGAGGGCTGCCTCAACACCGGCGGCACCGGCGCGGTGCTGACCGGCACCGGCGACGCGGTCGTCGGGGCGGACTCCCTGGTCCTCAGCGTCACGGGCGGCCCGCCGGACAAGGCCGGCATCTTCTTCCAGGGCACGAACCAGATCGCGAACCCCGTCGGCGACGGCATCCTCTGCTCGACCCCGAGCAACCGCTACGACCTGAACGTCTTGGACGGGAACGGGGAGACGACTCAGGCCGACTTCGGCGCTCTGGCCGGCATCGGCGAGACGATCAACTACCAGTACTGGTTCCGCGACCCGATGAACCCCTGCGGCGGTCAGTTCAACTTCTCGAGCGGTTGGACGGTCACCTGGGAGTGAGCCCTGATTCGAGCGCCCCTCGCTGAACCCGGCGAGGCCCGGCGAATCGAGACGAGCGCGGCGGCGACCGCGCTCGTCTTCGTTTATGATCCCTCCGCGCCGCCCTCGCGGGTCGTCCGAAGCCATGCGCCCCGCTCGACTGCTCCTGCCGCTCGTGATCCTGCTGGCCGGGATCTGGCTGTACTCGGGGCTCCGGGACGGCGACGAGGGAGGTCTCGGGCGAGAGCCCTGGGTAGAGTTCCCCGCGGAGCCCGACCCCAAGGAGCTCGACGCCCAGTACGCAACCGAGACCCGCGACGCCGTGGAACGCGAGGTCGTCGCGCTCCCTCCCGCCGGGGGTGACGCGGAGGGGAGCGCCGAGCGCCAGCTGGTGACCACCCGCCTCGCCGGGCGGGTCCTCGACCCGGCGGGGACGCCCCTCGCGGGCTGCGAGGTCGTCTTCCTCGCCGGTGGGGCCTGGATCGCCTCCTCGCGGGAGTCTGTGGACTTTCCGCTCGACCACGCGCCGCGGACCACGACGGGCGAGGAGGGCGGCTTCGCCTTCGTCGGTGTCGCTCCCGGGGACGACCACGCCCTGCTCGTGCGCCACCCGCGCCTCCGACCGGAGCTCGTCCAGGGCGTGGTCGTCGACGCCTTCGCACGCTCGGAGGAGCCGCCGATCGTGTTGCGCGAAGGGAAGCGCGTCGTGGGCACGGTGCGCGACCGAAACGGCGCTCCGATCGAGGGCGCCTGGCTGCATCTCGACGGGGCCTGGATGCCCACCGGCCCGCGACCCAGCCTCGACCGCCTGAGCGCGACGACGGACGCCCTCGGCCGCTACGAGCTGCGTGGCGTCCCCGACGGCAAGCGCTGCCTGACGGTGACGGCCGAGGGCTTCGGGACCTTGACCCGCGTCCAGAGCCTCGTCATCAACGACAAGACGGGCGACACGCACATCGCGGACTTCGAGTTGGGGACCGCCGTCGAGCTGCGCGGGCGCGTGCTCGACCTCGCGGGCGAGGCCGTCGCGGGCGCGGAGCTCCTGCTGATCGACCGCGCCGCCTATCGCGACGTGGCCCATGGGAGCGCGACCAGCGCGATCGACGGCAGCTGGGCGATCGAAGGCCTTCTGCCGGGGAGCTACGAGCTGCGCGTCACCTCCGCCGATCACGAGGAGGTCGTCCAGCGGGACGTCGCGGTTCCCCGCGAGCCCTGGTCGCTGCTCCTCCAGCCGAAGCGCCGAATCCAGGGTCGTGTCGCGGACGCGGAGAGCGGCGCGGGGCTCGGTCGCTTCTCCTTGCGACTGCGTCGCTTCGAGGACGGACTCGGCGTCACCCACCCCGTCGGTCCGCTGGCGGAGCAGGTCGGCGGGCCCCTGGGAGAGTTCTCGATACCCGCGGAGTCGGAGCTCGGCCCCTGGGTCGTCGAGGCGCGGGCGGCGGGTTACGCGCCGTCCTACTCGCCGCCCTTCGACGGGTCGCTGGAGGGCGACGTCACGGGCGTCCAGGTCGACATGCGGCGCGGCGGCGAGCTGCGCGGAAGGCTCGTCGACGCCGAAGGCCGGCCCGTCGTGGGGCGCGTGACCTGCCGAGACGCGGCCTGGGTCCAGGACGCCATGTCCGCCTTCCTCGGCGAGCAGGGCCTGGGCGAGGCGACGGTCCGTCACCTGCGTTGCGGAGCCGATGGAGGCTTCGTCCTCTCCCACCTGAGGCCGGCCCGCTACCAGCTCTCCGCCCGCGGTCCGGGCTTGCCCGAACGGCGGCTGCAAGGATTCGAGGTCGTTGAGGGGGAGGCCCTCGACCTGGGGGAGATCGTCCTCCCGCCGGGCGCCTCCGTGCGCGGGACCATCTACGGCGGAGACTCCATGCCGATCGTGGGGGCGATGGTCTTCCTCCAGCCGGCGGACCGTCACGCGGGCCTCGCCCTGCGGCGAACCAAGAGCGGGCTCGGGGGAGCGTGGCGCATGGGGGACGTCGCGGCGGGCACCTACCTCTTGAGCGCGAGGCCTCCCGATACCGACCTCGGGGTCTTCACCTTTTGGCCCGACCGAAGCGGTGAAGAGCTCGTGCTCGAAGCCGGCGTCGAGGACGTGCGCGACCTCCATCTCGAAGGGTGGAGCCGCCCCGAGCCTCCGCCCCCGCCCCCGCCGCGCGGCCAGGTGCGCGGCGTCTTGACGAGGGCCGGCGGCGAGCCGGTCCGCGGGGCGCCCCTGGAGCTGCGGGCCGCGGGCATGGGCCGTGAGGCCCCCCACCTCGCCAAGACCGGGCTCGACGGAGAGTTCGTCTTCCCGGCCGTGGAGCCGGGCGACTACCTGCTCCTGCCCACCGGATACGAGGAGCTGGCGATCGACGTGAGCGTGCGCGCCGACGTCGAGAGCGAGCACCGACTGGAGCTGCCCGAGTGACACGCGCCCTCCCGTCGACCCTTGTGGCTCTCGCCCTCTGCGCCGGGCTCTACGGGCTCGCCGCGTGCGGGGCGGAGTCGGCGGCGCCCGATCCGCCGCCCGAGTTCAGCGAGGACGCCGAGGCGGTGCGCTTCGTGCGCAGCCTGCGCGAGGCGCTCCAGCAGGGGCAGCGCCCGCCCCTCGAGGAGGTCGCGCGCCTCAAGGAGATCGGCGAGCGCTACCCCGAGGACCACCTGGTCGAGGAGACGCTGCTCTCGATCCTGCCCGCCTTGAAGGACTGGAGCGGGCTGGTGGCCTACCTCGGGAGGAGGGCGTCGCTCAACGATCAGCACAGACTCCTGCTCACTCGCGTCTACATCAGGCAGGCGGACTACGAAGGCGCCTTGAGGACGATCCGCGAGCTCGCCGAGCGCGACGCGCAGCATGTGGAGGCGAATGCCCTGACCGCCCGGGCCCTTTACTTCCTCGGGCGCAACGAGGACGCGGTCGTCTACTTCGACAGGATCCAGGAAGCCGTCGTCGAGCGCGGCATGTCCCCGGAGATCGCCCTGCGCGCGATGATCGAGCTGGACGCGGGCCGCCTCGGCGAGGCGCGCGCGATGCTCGAGGCCGCCCTCCCGCGCGACCCCGACTCCGCGCATCTCCACAACGCCCTGGCGCGCGTGCTTGCTGCCCTCGGCGAGCACGAGGAGGCCGAGCGGCACGCCCAGCGGGTCAGCCAGATCCAGGCCGAGATCGAGCGCTTCGAGCTCGTCGCGATGCGGCGCGCCGCCCAGACCATGACCCTCAACGCCGCCTGGGGGCGGCGCGATTTCGAGGAGTGCCAGCGCCTGATCTACCTCTACCTGCCCGAGGTCTCCCCGGACTTCCAGGATCAGCTGTACGGCTTCCTGGGGAGCATGTACGAGGCCGCCGGCCGTGGCCCGGAGGCCGCCGCGGCGATCGAGCGCGCTCGCCAGCATGCTCGTAGCGGAGGCGATTGATGAGGCTCGGGCGAGTCACGATCGTCGGGCTCGCGCTCTTCGCGAGCTGCGCTCCGAACGCAGAACAGCCACGCCCCGAGCGCGCGGGGCCGACGGTCGTCGCGGGACCCTTGCGCTTCGTCGACGAGGCCGGAACCCGCGGCGTCGACTTCGTGCACCAGCCCACGCGGACGGCCGAGAAGTTGATGCCGGAGATCCTCGGGTCCGGCGTGGCGGTGGCGGACTTCGACCGCGACGGGGCCCCGGACCTCTACTTCGTCGGCGGGGGGAGCCTGCGCGCGGACGGACGCCCGGCTGTCTGCCGCGACCGGCTCTTCCTCAATGACGGCTCCGGCGGCTTTCGCGACGCCAGCGAGACCTGGGGCGTCACCGGCACGGGCTACGGCATGGGGCTGGCCGTGGGAGACTACGACGGCGACGGCTGGACCGACCTCGTCACGACGAGCTTCGCGGGAGGCGAGCGGCTCTACCGCAACACGGGAACGAGCTTCATCGATGTGACCGAGGAGAGCGGCCTCGGCGGGAGTCCGCGCTGGGGGACGAGCGCGGGCTTCTCGGACTTCGACGGCGACGGGGACCTCGACCTCTACGTCGTGCGCTACGTGGAATACGGCCTGGACCCCGCGCTCCCCTGCACCCTCAACGGGCGCCACACTTACTGCTCTCCGGCCCTCTTCGAGGCCGAGCCCGACACGTTTTGGCGCAACGAGGGCGGCCGCTTCGTCGACGCCAGCGGGCCATCGGGAATCGCGGCGCACGCCTGCAAGGGGCTGGCCCTCGCGTTGGGAGACGTCGACGGGGACGGGGACGTCGACGCCTTCGTCGCGAACGACATCACGCGCAACCTGCTCTGGATCAACGACGGAGCGGGGCGCTTCACCGACCGCGGGATCCTGTCGGGCACGGCCTATGACGAGACCGGTCGGGCCTCCGCAGGGATGGGAGCCGACTTCTCGGACATCGACGAGAACGGCCTGCTCGACATCGCCTGCACGAACTTCCAGGACGAGACCTCCAACCTCTTCGTGCAGGGCTCGCCGGAGGTCTTCCGGGATCGCGCCTACGCCTTGGGCGTCGGGCAGTCGGCTCAGCAGCGGCTGAGCTTCGGCGTCGACTTCTTCGACGCCGACAACGACGGGGACGAGGACCTCTTCGTCGCCAACGGCCACATCGACGACGGCGTCGACGCCGTCAGCGAGACGACGGCATTCGCGCAACCCAACTCCCTCTACCTCCTGGAGGGAGGGCGCTTCGAGGAGGTCGGCGCGAGCGCGGGGAGCGGATTGGCCCTGGTGGAGGTCTCTCGCGCCGCCGTGAGCGCCGACCTCGACGGAGACGGCCGCCTCGACCTCGTGCTGACGAGCAACGCGGGCCCCGCGCGCCTATTGATGAACCGCAGCGAAGCCCGGGGCGAGGCCGTGGTGCTCTGGCTCGAGCGCGCGGCGCCCCATCGCAGTCCGATCGGGACCCGCGTCGAGGCGCGCGTGGGCGAGCGCGTGCTACTGCGCGAAGTCCACGGCTCCTCGAGCTTCCTCTCGCATTGCGACGCCCGAGTCCACCTCGGCCTTGGCGAGGCGCAGGCGCTCGACGAGCTCGTGATCCGCTGGCCGGGCGCGGAGCCCCAGGAGATCGCGGAGCTCGCGCCGGGCTTCTGGCGTGTCGTCGAGGGTCGGGAGCCGGAGACCTTCACCCCCGGCGCCAAGGTCCTGGCCCCGGAGTGAGGCCGCGCTGACGCGAGCTCCTCAGTCGAGGTGCCCGCGATCCGCGTCGCCCATCTCGACGTCCCCGCCGGGGAAGTACTCCCTCCAGCGCCCGTCGACCCGGCGCGCCGTCTCGGGGTCGGTGAAGAGCTCCTCGGGGTAGCACGACTTCATGCGCGCGTCGATCAGGACCGGAGCGCGGAAGCCGGTGTGGTTGTGTTCCCGACGCAGCTCGGCGGCGTGCAGGTCCGCGGCGGGGTCGAAGCGCGTGAAGGTGGTCCAGAGGAAGTTGATCGTCGAGCGCGTCGCGCGCTCGGCGTCGTCGGTCAGCACGAGCAGGGGCCAGTCCGCGAAGGCGGGGTCGGCCGCGATGCGCGCCGCGGCGTCGGGGTCCTCGGCGTGCGACGCGCCCTCGATGACGAGGCAGCCGGGGCAAAAGGGCCGCACCGCCTGCACTTCGCCGGAGGGCTCCCCGCTGAACTCCTCCGGCAGCTCTCGCCGCTTCTCGCCGAGCCCGACGAGGACGCCCTTCGAGCCCTCGTTGAGGCGCGGGCCCGCGTAGTCGAGGGTGTCCATCGAGAGGTTCGCGAAGACGAAGAGGTCGGTCTCGAAGTCCGCGCGCTCGAGGACGTGCTGGAGCACGCCACGAAAGTCCTTCAGGTCGATCGGCCGGTCGACGAGCAGGAGGAACTTCGTCAGGGAGAGCTGCCCCTCTCCGAGGATGCGGAAGGCGCTGACGAGGGCCTCGCGCTTGTAGCGCTCGCGAACGACCGCCGCGGAGAGGGAGTGATAGCCCGTCTCCCCGTAGCTCCAGAGGTCGACGACCGAGGGCATGACGACGGGGAAGAGCGGGGAGAGGAGCTCCTGCAGGTAGTCGCCGAGGAAGAAGTCCTCCTGCCGCGGTTTGCCGACGACGGTGGCGGGGTAGACCGCGCCGCGGCGATGGAGCAGGGCGTCGACGCGGATCCACGGGAAGTCGTGGACCTCGGAGTAGTAGCCGTAGTGGTCACCGAAGGGACCCTCGGGTCGCCGCTCGCCGGCGGGGATCTCGCCCACGATCGCGAAGTCGGCCTCGGCGACCAGCGGCAGGGGGCCGGCCGGGTTGGCGCACAGCTCGAGGCGCCGTCCGTTCAAGAGGCTCGCGAGCAGGAGCTCCGGCACGTTCTCGGGCAGGGGCGCGATCGCGGACAGCATCAGCGCCGGCGGTCCTCCGAGGAAGATGTTGACCGGCAGGGCGCGCCCGGCTTCTTCCGCCGCGGCGAGGTGGAAGCCCGCGCCGCGGTGGATCTGGATGTGGGCGCCCAGGGCGTCCTCGCCGTAAAGCTGGGCGCGGTACATCCCCAGGTTGTGGCCGCCGCTTTCGGGGTGCTCGGTGTAGACCAGGGGCAGGGTCAGGAATCGCCCCCCGTCCCGCGGCCAGGTCTTGATCGCGGGCAACCGCCCGAGCCGCGGTCGCCGTTCGACGTAGTCGCACACCGGACCCGATCGGCCGCGTCGCAAACCGACGCGGGCGAGGGAGGCGAAGAGACTGCGTCGCGCCCACAGCTTGCCGAGGGTCGGCGGCATGAGCTCCTCGGGGAGCTTCGCGACCTCGGCCACGAGCTCCCCGGGCCGAGACCCGAAGGCGAGCTCGACTCGCCGCGCCGAGCCGAAGAGGTTCGTCACCAGGGGGAAGTCCGCTCCCTCCACGCGCCGGAACAGCAGGGCGGGCCCACCCGCGGCGATCACCCGGCGGTGGATCTCAGCCACCTCGAGCTCCGCCGAGACCGGGGCCTCGATCTCGACCAGCTCGCCCTCGGCGCGCAGGACGTCGATCCACTCCCGCAGGCTGGCGGGCGGTGCCTGGCTGCTCACCGGATCCCTCCGCGGGCGCTGGAGGGGGCTGGGAGGCCGGCGGAGGGGGATTCCATGGGGATCGGGAGCCGCAACGGAAGAAGGGCGGACAAGAATACGCCCTCCCGGTCGATAGGGTCCAGGGCCCTCCGTAGGCCCGGGGAGCCCGAAACCACGGTGGATCACCGCGGTTCGACGGGCCCGCCCGCGAGAGAGATCCCCGACCGATCCGCTCCGCCCGAGATCCATGCGCCTCCAGCTCCAAGCCTGCTTGCTCTCCGTCTGCCTGTCGACCCTGGCCGCCGGCCCTCTCGCCGCCGCGCCGCACGCCACCCCCGGAGAGGGCGGGGACGAGGTCGCGCAGGAGCTCGTCTGGAACCGACGTACCGTCGAGCACCTCTTCAACCGGGCCGGCTTCGGGGCGCGCGGGGGTCAGATCTCCCGGGCGCTGAAGCGCACCCCTGAGGAGGTCGTGGACGAGCTCCTCGAAGGCGGCCGCCACGTCGCGCCGCCCTACGCGAGCCAGGGAACGGTCGAGGACACGGAGGTCGATCGGAGCCAGCCGCGGGAGAAGCGCCGACGCGAGAGCGCCCTCCTGAAGCGCGAGGATCGCTACCAGATGGAGGCCTACACCTGCTGGTGGATCGACCGCATGCTGGCCCACGACGACCCGCTGCGGGACCGCATGACGCTCTTCTGGCACGGGCTCTTCGCCACACAGTACGGGATGGTGAAGCGCTCCTACGACATGATCCAGCAGCACCAGCTCATCCGCGATAACGCGGTCGAGAGCTACGCGACATTGCTGCACGGCATCGCCAAGGACCCGGCGATGGTGCTCTTCCTCGACAACCAGAGGAACAAGAAGAAGGCGCCGAACGAGAACCTGGCTCGCGAGCTGATGGAGCTCTTCAGCCTCGGCGAGGGCAACTACACGGAGCAGGACGTCAAGGAGGTCGCCCGCGCCTTGACGGGGACCTCGCGCGACAAGATCGGCAACTACCGCTTCGACGCCAAGCACCACGACAAGGGCCGCAAGACCATCCTGGGTGAGACCGGGCGCTACGGAGCAGAAGAGGTCGTCGACCTCCTCCTTCGCCAGACGGCCTGCGCGCGCTACGTCACGCGCCGCATCATCACCTACCTCGAGGGCGTCCCCCCCGACGAGCTGCGCCTCGTCGAGTACGCGGCCTTCCTGCAGCGCCACGAGTACGAGCTGAAGCCCTTCCTGCGCAAGCTCCTGCTCGATCCTCGCTTCTACCGCGAGGAGGTCCTGGAGGCGCGCGTATTGGGCCCGGTCGACTACGTCGTCGGCTCGGCGCGGCGGCTCGGCATGAAGATCAGCCCGGACTACGTCCGCGCGGCCAGCGCCGAGCTCGGCCAGAAGCTCTTCGACCCGCCGAGCGTCAAGGGCTGGGACCAGGGGGTGGCCTGGATCAACACCGGTTCCCTCCTCGCCCGCGGCAACAGCGTGGGCCTGATGCTCGGGACCGTGGACCTGGAGGAGACCTTCCGGCCGAAGGGCAAGAAGCGCAGCGCCCTGGACGAGCCGGCGGACGAACGGGTCGAGGAGGAGGAGCGCGGGGGGCGGCGCTCGCGCGAAGAGCCCAGCGACGACGACTACGAGGAGGAGGACTCCATGGGCGGGTCCATGGGCGGCTCGATGATGGGCCAAGTGGACGACGACGAGCCTCAGGACGATCGCGACCCCATGCCCAAGGAGCTTCGCCGCCTGGTCAACGCCCTCGGCACCGACTACCAGCCCGAGCTCAACCTCTGCTGGAGCCTGAGCCGCGGCGGCGTCGAGGGGGACGAGCGCATCGTCGCCGCCTTGCTCGACGACCTGCTCGCCATCGAAGCGCCCAGGGACACGCGACGACGGATGCTCGATTACTTCCGCGCCGCCCGCGAGGCCGCAGGCCTGGCCGAGGAGGGCTTCCTGACTGAGCCCGACCGCGCCGAACCCATCCTGCGCCAGCTCGCGCACCTGATCCTGGCCCTGCCCGAGGCCCAGCTGGGCTGAGACGCCCCGAACACACGCCGGCATGAAGCACTCCGACGATCCGCGACGAACGAACGCCATCAACCGCCGGGCTTTCCTGGGCACCTCACTCGGCGCCCTCGGCCTGACCCTGACGGCTCCCGGAGCGAAGGCGGGTGCTCTGCGCCTCCTCGGGGGCCGCCGTCGCGAGGGCGAGCGCACGCTCGTCATCATCCAGCTCAACGGCGGCAACGACGTCCTTTCGACCCTCGTGCCCTACGCCGACGACGAGTACCACCGCGTGCGCAAGTCGACGAAGATCGACCACGACACCCTCTTCAAGGTCGACGACTACCGCGGCTTCCACCCCAAGCTCCGCAAGCTCTCGAAGCGCTTCGCGGAGGGCGAGATCGGCGTCATCCAGGGCGCCGGCTACCCGGGCCCGAATCGCTCGCACTTCAAGTCGCGGGAGATCTGGCACACCGCCGACCTGCGCGGCCGCGCCCGGGGCGACGGCTGGGCCGGGCGCCTCTGCGCCACGAAGTGGCCGGAGGAGAGCCTGCCCGAGCTGAGCGTGCACATCGGACCCAGCCTGCCCTTCTCCCTGCACTCCGCGACGCACCCGCCCGTCGCCTTCAACACGCCCGACTCCTACCAGTGGCTCGGGGACGAGGGAGCCGAAGGCTCCTTGGAGATGAAGCGCCAGGACGAGGAGGAAGAGCGCCGTCCGAGCTCCGTGCTCGACCACCTGCGGGGCGTGATGAGCGACGCGCGCGGCTCCTCGGAGCGAATCCTGGAGGCGATCCGCCGCTACGAGACGCCGGTGGACTTCAAGGGCGAGACCTTCTCCCAGGCGATGCTCACGGCCTCGGCCCTGATCCACTCGGGCCACGGCAGCCGCGTCATCTCCGTCACGACCGGCGGCTTCGATACCCACGCCTACCAGAAGGGGGACCACGCCACGGCCCTCGAGAAGTTCGACGACGGCCTCGACTCTTTCCTGCGAGACGTGCGGCGCTGCGAGGCGGGGGGCCGGACCCTGGTCGTCGCCTTCTCCGAGTTCGGCCGGCGCGTCCAGGAGAACGGTTCCGGCGGGACCGATCACGGCAAGGCGGGCCTGATGTTCGTCGCCGGCGATCCGGTGCGGGGCGGGCTCTACGGGAAGTACCCCTCCCTGACCGACCTCGACGACAAGGACCTGCGCTTCAACGTCGACTTCCGAGACGTCTACGCGACCGCCACGCGTTGGATGGGCGGCGACGTCGAGGCCGTCCTCGACCGACCCTGGGCGGGCCTCGACTACCTGAGCTAGGCGGCTGAGCTAGGCCGCGCTGATCAGCGTGTGCAGGCGGGTCACCGCTGCGCGATCGAGGTCGAGGTGCAAGCTCGAGTAGGCCTCGCCGAACTCGGCCCAGCGGTAGTCCGCCCAGCGGCCGTCGAGGCGCAGCTCCTGGATGGTCGCCGCGAGGGAGCCGTAGGGCCACTCGACGACCTCCTCGTCCCCGAGCTGCCACAGCTTGGGCATCTGCAGGTCGATCAGGTCCGCCGGCTTGGGCAACCCGACGTCCCGCGTGACCTCGCGCTCGATGGCGGTCTCGATCTTCTCCCCGAAGCCGATCGCCCCGTCCAGGGCGCCCCAGGTGGGGTTGTGGCCTCGGGCGCTGCGCAGGAGCAGATAGCGGGGGTCGCCGCGCTCGAAGCTGTAGATGAAGACCTTGATCCTGTGCTGGAGCTCACTCATCGGGGAGAGGGCAGCCGGGGCGGGGGGGCGGCCGAACGGGGGGGGGCTGCCCTGGGGCTGATCCTCGATTATCGGCTCCGACGCCTCACGACCTGGGAAAATGTATTCTGAGTGCGAGATGGCCGCCGACCGCCTGGACCGCGCCTTGGGGCGCCTGGACGCTCTCGTGAACTGGGAACGTCGGGATCGCGGTGGAGGGATGGATCGCTCCCTGGAACCCGTCCGAGACGTCCTGGAGCGGGTAGGGGCCCCACATCGGGGGTTCAACTCGGTGCTGGTGGGGGGAACCAAGGGGAAAGGCTCGGTCTGCGCTCTGGTGGCCACCGCCCTGGATCGAGCCGGAGTCGCGGTCGGGATCTACGCCTCTCCCCACGTGGAGCGGGTCACGGAGCGGGTGCGTCTGGGTGGCGAGGAGGTGGGCCGGGAAGCCCTCGCGAAGGCCCTGGAGGAGGCCCTCGAGGCCCGGGAGGCCGCCCTGGCGGAGGGGGCGCCTGGGGGAGCGGCCACCTGGTTCGATCTCGTGACCGTGGCCGCCTTCCTCCTGTTCGCCCAGGCCGAGGTGGACTGGGCCCTGGTGGAGGTCGGGATCGGCGGTCGCCTCGACTCGACCCGGGCCCTCGATCCGGCCGTGAGCGTGGTCACGAACGTCGAGCTCGAGCACACCGCCACCCTGGGCCCCACGCGGGAGGCCATCGCCGGGGAGAAGGCCGCCGTGGTGGGGGAGAACGGAGTCCTCGTGACCGGAGTGCAAGAGGAGGACGAGGCCGTCTGGGAGGTCCTGCGGACGACCTGCGAGGCCGCGGGGGCGCGCCTGGTGTCCGTCCCCCAGCGCGGCCCGATCGAGGCGCGCAATCTCGCCCTGGCCGAGGCCGTCCTGAACGAGCTCGGGCGTCTGGGGGTCCGCGACGGGGACGGGCGGCCGATTTGGCGCTCCCACCTGGACGCCGAGGCCGCCGCCTCCGCCCGCCTCCCCGGCCGCCAGGAGCGCTTCTCGGTCGCAGGCGTGCCGGTCGTTCTCGACTGCGGCCACACCGCCGAGGCCGCTTCCCTGCTCCTGGAGGAGCTCGAGCGGGACCCCGAGCTGGGCCGCAAGCCCAAGTTGCTCCTGGCCCTGGGGCGCGAGAAGGACGCCCCACGCCTCCTCAAGGCCTTCGCGGGCCACGTCGATAGGTGCCTGTGCTCTACGGCCCCCGAGGGGAGGCTCCTGGACTGCGAGGAACTGGCGGAGCGGGCCCACGAGGCCGGCCACGACCCCGAGGCCTGGGACGACCCCGAGGAGGCCCTGGACGACGCGATCACCGAAGCCGCCGAGACTGGAGGGTGGGTCCTGATTTTCGGATCCTTCTACCTGGCGGCGGTCCTCCGACCCCGACTCGAGCGCCTGGCCGCCGACCTCCTCGACTGACCCCATGATCACGATCGTCTCGGACCTCTTGCTCACCGACTCCTTCCTCATCAAGGGGAACGTCGAGAACAAGTACACCCGTCTGAGCCAGATCCTCGACGAGCACCGGCGCTACTTCCTGAAGGTCCGCGACGCGACCCTGATCGACCTCAAGACCTGCGAGCGGATCAAGACGCCGCTCCTGCACGTCAACCTCGACGAGATCCTGATCGCCCACGAGCTGCTCGACGAGGCCGGTGACCAGCACATGCGCGTTGCGACCCCCGAGTCCGAGCTGCACCGCGTGCGCGTCTTCTACACGGGGCTGCTCAACATCGAGGTGGCGGGCTACGTTCGGCCTGGGGCCTACGAGGCCGACGACCACCTCTCGCGCCGCTTCTTCGTGCTGCGCAAGCCCGCCCTGCGCGGCTTCAAGGACCACGGGGACGAGGACCTCAAGCTCCTGGACTCCCTGAGCTACCTGATCCTCAACAAGGTCCGCCTGTCGTACATCTACGACTTCAACTAGGCGAAACGCCGGCGGCGCCGCGCCGTAGGATGAAGGCGTGGACGTCGGCGAGATCGAGGACAGCGGAGAGCGCGAGGTCGAGTGGCCGGGGGACCAGCCCGTCCCCGAGTCGCTCGAGCGCGGCGCTCCCCACTACCTGACCCTCGGGGGGCTCCTCGGCGGCAGCGGCACCCTCGTCCTGCTCGCCACCATCGCCGAGCCCGATCCCCGCGGCTACGGCACCCACGAACAGCTCGGTCTCTCGCCCTGTCGCCTCAAGCAATGGACGGACGTGCCCTGCCCGGGGTGCGGCGTGACGACGGCCACGACGCTTGCGCTGCAGGGTCGCCCTGTCGACTCCTTCCTCGTCCAGCCCTTCGGTCTCCTCACGGCGATCGGTCTGCCGCTCTTGACGCTCTGGGCCGTGCTCGGCCACCTGCGCGGCGCGGACGTCTACCGCACGATCGAGACCCGCAAGGGGCGCTGGGTGAAGGTGCTGCTCGCGTTGCTGGGGATGGCCTGGATCTACAAGATCGTCGCGGGCTGAGGACGTCGCGCTCTCGGGCTTTGCGCGTCAGGGGCTGAAGGTCACCCGAAGGGCGTCCGTCAAGTTCGTCCCGCTCCCGGCGCCGTCGGTGAAGAGGAACTGGAACCCCCAGGTCACACCGGGCTGGAGGTGGGAGAAGGCGGCGAGCTCGGCGCCGACGACGCGCTCCACCTGCCCGTGGACCGGGACGAGCGCGGGGGGGCCGAGGCGGACCAAGGGCATCGCGCCCCCGTCGACGCAGAGGTAGCCGCCGCCGAAGGGGACCGGGTCGCCGGCGCGCCCCATGAAGAACCACCCCGTCTCTCCGGGAGGACAGTCCATCGCGCGCAGCACGAGCGGCTCGTCGAAGGAGAGCGCCAGGTGGCCCAGGCCGTAGATCCGCGCCGCGGCACCTGTCGAGTTCGGCGAGCTGAAGCAGTAGACCTGGGCGCCGGGACAACCCGCTTCCGCGCCGAGAAGCCGTCGATAGAGGCAATTCTCCGTCCTGGTCTCCAGCAGTTCGTGGATCGCGGCGGTCATGACCAGCACGGCTTCGTGCGCGTTCGCCTGGGTCTGGATGTCGGCGGGCAGCGTCCCGAGCGCGGGGCCCGTGACGTCGGAGGTGTAGATCTCGACCGCCGTCGATGCTCCCGGGGTGGATTGAACGAGCAGGACCTCCAGGCGATCCAGCAAGTGGACGCCCTCGTACTGGGTCGAGCGCGCGATCAGGTCGCTCCGGATGTTCGCCGCCTGGAAGCGCTCGTCCAGCATCACGTGCTCCTCGACGGAGAGGTCCGGAGCCTCGGCCTGTCGCGCGAGCTCCAGGGCCCGCTGGGCCTTGACGAGGAGCTCCTCCAGGCCGCCGAGTTGCGCCTGCAGCATCCCCACGCCGTCGGCCCATCGATGGTCGGGGTCCTGGGCGGCGGATGCCGACGCGGGAGAGAAGGCGATGAACGCGAGCGCCAGGGGCGCGAGACGGCGAGGGTCGTTGATCTTCATGGGCACCTACGCGGTGGCGTGGGGGTCGCTGGGCTTCCGAGTGCAGATCGACCGCGTGGGCGAACCGACCGCGAAAACTCCACGCACGGCGGACTCGAGGGCGCTGCCGGGTGTCGGCCTGGGTCGCCGAGCCCGGGGCCGCCTTCCCAGCGGAGGGGCTTCTCGCCCCGGCTCGGATCGGTTGGGATGGAACCCATGGGGACCCTCCTCGCACTCGCCCTCCCCCTGCTCCTCGCGACGCCGTCCCCGCAGACCGGCGCCCACGGGTTGGCCGAGGTCGACGCCCTGATCGAGATCTGGATGGAGGAGGCGCTGCCCGGTTGGCGTGAGCCCCTGGGGCCCGCGCCCAGCCTGGAGGAGGTGCTCGCTCCCCTGCCGGCGGACTTCGTGCCCGTCCGCGAGCGCGTGCCCAGCCCCGAGACCGCGACCGAGCTGGAACGCGTCGCCGCCGAGCGCAAGGCGACCCCGGAGGAGGACCTCGAGGGCCGCCTGGCCCTCGCCCGCGAGGAGCTGCGGCTCCTTGACGCCGAGCTGGGACCGGGCCACCCCGACACTTACGAGGCCAGCGATCGCGTACGCGAGCTGGGCACCCGGCGCGACCTCGACGCGGATCAACGGGCGCGATTGACCGACATCCGGCGGGAGTACCACGAGGCCGTGGCCGCCTATCGCGCAGGGCGCCACGCGGAGGCCATCTCGGTCCTGGTGGCGGGCCTCGCCGAGGAGCGCGAGCTGATCGGCGCGGAATCTGTGACGCACTGGGTGCTCGCGCAGTTGACGGTCATGCTCTACGCCGGCGGTCACTACCACCGTGCCGAGCGCGTCGGAGACGTGGCGCTCGCCATGGCAGTCCAGCGCTTCGGCCGCATGCACCCGGCCGTCACGACTTCCCTGGGCAACTTCGGATTCGTCAACATCGTGCTCGGTCGCCTCGACGTGGCCGAGGAGTTGCTGGCTCACTCTCTCGCCTGCCGCCGGGAGCTGTACGGCGACCAGGGCGCCGAGGTCGCCTTGACGCTGATGCAGCTCGTCGATCTCCTGTTCCTGCGGGACGACCTGGAGCGGGCCAGCTCGGTTTGCGATCGAGGGATCGAGATCCTGCGCGAGCGGGACGAGCGACCCGAGTGGCTCGGCATTTTGCTGATGCACCGGGGAATCCTCGATTGGTCGCGGGGGGACGAGGCGCGAGCCCACGAGCACTTGCTGGAGTCCGTGGACCTCCTGCGCGAGGCCCACGGCGGCGACAACACCGAGCTGGCCCTCGCCCTCGGCAATCTGTCGGACGTGGAGCTCGGCCTCGGAGCCCACGAGCGCTCTCTCGAACTGGCGGGCGAGTCCTTCGCGATGCTCCTCCGCCTGCACGGTGAGACACACCCGACCATTGGAATCGCCCACCGCCGGAGGGCCGCCGGCTTCGAGTACGCCGGTGAGTTGAACCGCGCGGAGCTCGAGTACCGCGCCGCCATCCGCGCCGCTCATCAGAATGGAGCCGCCGGCCCCTTCGACGAGGCGCGCGCAACCCAGGCCCTCTCGAACCTGCTCGTCCGTCGCGGAGACCTGGAGGAGGCCCTCGTGTGGCGGGAGCGAGCCAGCGAGCGCTGGAGGGTCGCCCTCGGTCGATCCCGCTTCGTCGCCAAGAGCCTCCGGGATGGGGCGGGTTTGCAAGCGGCTCTGGGCAACACGCGCGAGGCGATCGCCGCTCAGACGGAGTCCCTCGAGCTCTACGCGGAGCTGGTCGGGGCGGATCATCCTCGCACGCTCCTCGTGCGCCTCGACCTGGCGCGCATGCTGCTCGCGGCCGGGGATGTGGAGCGCGCGCGGGAGCTCGTCGACGCCGTGCTCGACCTCGAGCTCGAGCCGGGGGACGGCCGGGACCGGCGCGAGGCCTTCGACCGCGCGCACCTGCTGAGCGCGCGGTTGCGTTTCCAGGAAGGCGCCCACGACGCGGCCCTGCGGGAGGTGAACGCTTGCCTCGAGGGAGTCGAAGCGCGGGTGCAATCGCCCCACCTCCAATGGAGCCAGGCCTTGGCGCTGGCCGGCGCCATCCACGAGGCCCGCGGAGAGCTCGATCGCGCGGAGGATCGCGTCGCCGCGGCCCTGGACCAGTCGCTGGGCTTGCGCACGCGAGTCGCCGGAGACGAGCGCGACCGTGCCCTCTATGCGGAGACTCTCACCCTCGCGGAGCTCTCGCGCCGTCTCGTCCGCTTGCGCATCCTGAACGGCGATCCGCGTGGGGCTCTGGAGGCGGCGGAGCTCGGCCGCGAGCGCGCCCTGCTCGACCTCGTGCACCGCGCGCCGCTCGACCTCGTGGAGTTGGCCCAGAGCCGGGAAGACCTCGACCCCGGTGAACTCGGCGCCCTCGTCGAGGCCGAGGCGGCGGCGCGCCGGGGGTTGCTCGACGCGGAGATCGACTGGAGTCGTCTGGCCCAGGGGACTCGCGTCGACGAGGCGCGCGCCGCCGCCGGGGAGGAGGGCGTGCTCGAAGCGCGTCGCGCTTGGCGCCTGGCCCAGGGCGAGCTCGAGGCGGGGCTCGAGGCGGTCTGGCCCGCGGCGCGCCCCCTCGACGCCGAGGCCGTGATCGCAGCTATGCGCGAGGACGAGCTGCTCTTGCACTACGGTCTCGACGGTGACGGCGCCTGCCTGGTGGCCGTCTTCGGCGGCGCCGAACCGGAGGTCCTGGGCTACGTCCTGACCCGGGACGCGGAGGAGGTGACCGAGCTGCGGGAGCGGGTGCTCCTCGCGTGTGCCTCCTTGCGCGCTGGCGGCGTGCTCGACCCCGGTCTCCTGGCCGAGGTGGCGCAGAGCTTGATCCCCGCCGAGCTCTGGCCGCGACTCCTCGAGCGCGAACGCCTGGTCCTGGTGCCGGACGGCTTCCTGCACGAGCTGCCCTTCGAGCTCCTCCCGACGCCGCGGGGAAGCTGGCTCGAGCACGGCCCGCGCCTCGTTCGCAGCTCTTCGGCCACCCTCTTCGCCCGCGGTCGCGCGCGCGGCACCCTCAGTCGGCCCTCCCCGCCACGAGCGGTCGTGCTGGGGGACGCGCGCTTCGGCGAGGAGCCGGTGGAGGTCCTCGCCACGGCAGCGGGGACGCGCAGCGGTGCCGCGGCCTCCTTCACGCGTGCGCGCTTGTTCGCGGGGGGCCTCGCGCCCTTGCCCGGCAGCGGCGTCGAGGCCCGCCAGGTGGCGCGGCGCCTGGAGCGTCGCGGTTGGGGCGTGGAGCTCTTGCTCGCCGAAGAAGCGGGGGAGGCGCGCTTGCGCGAGGCGGTTCGGGGCGCCGGCCTGCTGCACCTCGCCACGCACGGGCTCGCGCCCAGCGCCGCCTCCCCCTACGACGCGGCCTTGGCCCTCTCGACCCCCGAACGCTGGAGCCCGGGGGACGACGGCTTCCTCACGCTCGAGGACCTGGTGCGCGACTGGGGTGGCCTCCTCGCGGCCTGCGACCTCGTCGTGCTCTCCGCCTGCGACACCCAGGTCGGCGTGCCCCTGGGCGAGAGCCGCGTCGCCCTCTCCTGGGGCTTCGCCTTCGGCGGCGCGGACTCCGTGCTCGTCAGCCTGTGGAAGGTGGACGATCGGGCGACGGCGCTCTTGATGGATCGCTTCTACGCGAACTACTGCGGAGACTTCGACGCGCCGCGCCAGCTGCGCGAGCGTCGATTCGAGGCGGGGAGACCGATGCCCGAAGACGCGGCGCTGCACGAGGCCAAGTTGTGGCTCGCGCGCTCCGATCCCGCTGCCAACCGAGCGCGCCTCGAGGAGCTGGGGTACGCCGCCGAGGGAAGCGCCTCCCGCGACTTCCCCCGACCCGGCGCGGACCCGAGCTCGCGCCCGACCGAGGCGTCCTTCGACTTCCGAGCGCCGCAATTCGGGTCGGCCTTCGCGCTCCACGGACAGCCGGACTGAGTTCGCTCCGTCAGCGCAGTCGCCCGACCCGCACCTGCGCGCCGAGCGCGCGCGACAGGGTCTCGCTGCCGTCCTCGTCGAGCACGAGTTCCCAAGGAGCGTCCTCGAGCCGTGACTCGGGGAGCTCCTGCAGGCTCACCACCGCCACCACCGCCCGCAGGCGCCGTCCTGCATCGAAGCGCGTCGGGTAGGGCCCGAAGCGGTGGTCCGCGTCACCGTCGAAGCGAGCGCTCTCGTGGCCGTCGAGGTCGAGGGGCATCGTGTGTGGCTCGCCCCGCTCGTCGATCGCCACGAGCCGGATCCATGCGGAGAGCTCGAGGCGTACGCCCACGTGGAACTCCTCGAGCTCGTGGGCCGTGTCACGCATGGGGCCGAACAGGTCCTGGGCCTCTTCAGCCAAGGCGAGCTCCACCCGGCCCGGGGCGGCGCCTTCCTCCGGCTCCCAGAGGAGGAGGAAGGCGAGGAGGGCCGCGGCCGCCGCCGCGAGGGCTCCCGGGAACAACCACCGACGGCCCGGCCGTGCAGGGGGGCTCGCTGCCGGCGCTTGCTGCGCGGTCGCGGGCGCCGCGCGCGCCTCGTCCTCGGGCGCCGCCGCCCCCACGAGCTCGCGGCAGGCGCGGCAGTCAGCCAGGTGGAGCTCGACCGCCTCCCGCTCGAAGTCGAGCAGGCGGCCTTCGGCGAAGCCGGCCAGGGTCAGCTCGTCGGGGTGCGAAGAGGGAGTCTCGGAGGCTCGGGGTGTGGCAGTCATCCTTCGTTCGGCATCTCGGGGTCGCGCGGGGTCGCGGGACGTTGACCCTCGTCCCCCGGCTTTCCGAGGGCGAGGACCAGTTCCTGGATCCACGTCGGGTCCTCGCGTTCCACGGCGGAGGCGGTCGACACGAGGCGCTCGCGGAGCTTGTCGGTGGCGTGCTGCAGCAGGCGCGTGACCCGCGAGTCGCTGACTCCGAGCTGGGCGGCGATCGCGCGCTGGGGGAGACCTTGCTCGTGCTTGAGGAGCAGGGCCAGGCGCTCCTTGAGGGTCAATTCCTGACGCAGACGGGCGGCGAACTCGACGATCCGGTCGCTCGCCTCCTGGCGCTCCGCGGCCTGGGCGGGGCGCGGCGCGCCGTCGACCTCGGCTCCTTCGACGAGCTCGACCCGGCGCGCCCCGCGCCGCGCGCCGTCCGCGACCCGGCGGCGCGCGATGGTGCAAAGCCAGCCGCGCAGGGAGCCGGAACCGTCGTAGCGCGCCAGAGGCGAGCTGCCGTCGCTGCCCGCGGAGAGCAAGGTGCCGGGCAGACCGTCCGCGAGCTCCTCCGCGTCCGCGGGAGATGCCCCCTGCGCGCGGGCAGCGCGCAGGACCGAGTCGCGGTGCAGGGTCGTGTAACGCTCCCAGGCGGCGGCGTCGCCGCGCTCCCAGGCGATGGCGAGGGCCAGGTCCGCCAGGGCCACTCGGGAGACGGCGTCTTCGAAGCTGGCCGCGTCCGGCTCGAGTCCGGCGCGCTCGAAGCGACGCAACGTGCGCGCCGCGGCGACGCTCGCCAGCTCGTCGAGCTCGACGCCGAGCCCCTGTAGCTGTTCGGCGATCCCGCTCCAGGCCGACTTCACGGAAGACCGGGCCCAGACCCGCGGACCCTGTCGCTCTGCGCTCGTCATGGCCCCGGATCGGATCCTACGCCAACCGGGGGGCGAGGCGCCGCGCAATGCAGGTCGGATCGGTCCGGGAGGGCCCCAGGAGAAGAGCTCGGGGCCGGAGAGCGCCTCCGGCCCCGAGCTTCGGGCGTTGAACGAGCTGCTGGCGGGCGATCAACTCGAGACCAGGACCTCCAGCGCGCTCGAGACGTTGTTGCCGTTGCCGCAGGGACCGTTGTTGTCGCGATACCAGACCTGGAAATAGTGGGAGGAGCCGGCGCTCGCGGTGCTCGTGGTCAGCACGTCCTGGTCCCAGGTGGCCAGGCCGGCCGCGTCGGCGAAGACGACGCCGTGGCGCTTGAGGGAGCCAGCGACGCAGCGGACACCGTCCCCGAAAGTGAGCCCTGGGTTGTCGATGCTGAAGGGTCCGGAGAACATCAGAGCCGGGCGATTGGGAGGCAGCTGGCCCGAGGCGATCTCCAGGTTGTCGAGGGTGAGGCTCGCGCTCCCGTAGCCGAGGGCGTAGGCGCCGAGGCCCGTCGAATTCAGGCAACCCTCGATCGGGCCGCCAAAGTTGGCGCAGGGGCAGGGGCCGGCGGTTCCGTCGCCGAAGCAGTACTCGGTTCCCTGGCGGGCGCGCAGGACGCTCACCTCGTCGACCAGGGCGAAGAAGGCGCCGCCGTTGTTCGGGCCCTCCCCGTAGATGCGTAGCCGATCGAAGGTGACCCCGACGATCTCGAAGTCCATCTGAGTCCATCCACCGGCAAGGATGAGCTGGGCGTCCGTCTCGATCACCGTGGCCCCCAGGCTGGCCTCCAGGACGATCTGGTTGCCTGCGGAGCTGCCCGGGATGACGTACAGACGCACCTCGGCGCGCGTGGCCTCGCTGAAGGGCAGGATGCGGAAGCTACCGATGCGTCCCGCGGTGCCGATCGTCCCGGGGATGACGGGGCCCGTGTCCAGCGTGTTGGGGGAGGTGAAGTCGGGGAAGGACCCCAGGTTGGCCGAGGCGTCCTCGATCGAGAAGGGCGAGGTGGGCCCGCTCCCGTCGTAGAGGTCGAGGTTGTCGAAGCGCAGGTTGTCCTCGACGTAGTGCGTGGTCCCCGCCCCCTCCGGCACGACGTCGAAGTTGGCCGTGGACCACTGGGCCGTCGCGGCGGGGGTCATCAGGGTGGTGGCGGCGAGGAGGAGCAGGATTCGGTTCTTCATGCTGGAGCTCGGGGCGTGGGTTTCGGTGCGGACCCAGCCATCGCGGGTCACTCGGCACCCCAGGTCCCGCCCCGCGGGCGAGCCTTGACCCCCCTCCTCCGAAATTCTCCCGCCGGGGCTGCCCGGAGGGCTCAGTCCACGCCGAAGCGCGCGAAGCGGCCCTGGGGGGCGGGGTCGAGGATCCAGATCTCGGGCGGGGTCGCCGCGGACTCCAGGCGCCGCCTCAGTCGCCGCCGACCCTCGGGTTGCAGGCTCGCGGAGTTGACGATCAGGGCCGCGCGGCCGCCGCTCTCCTCGAAGGGGCAGGCGAAGTCGCCGCGGCAGTCGATCACATCCGCGCCCGGGATCGAGAGGAAGTAGACGCTCGTGAGCGAGACCTGCCTGCCGCGATAGGCGCCGGAGGTCCAGAAGCCCAGGGTGCTCAGGTGCTCGACGCCGCGCTCCGCGAGCTCGTCGACGAGAGCGTGCGTTGGTGAGGTGAATGCGCGTGGGACGCGGGCGACGGTGATCGCGGTCCACGCGAGGCCTCCGGCCGCGAGCGTCATTGCCAAAGGGACGGCCCGGCGCCGCAGCGGCCGAGCGAGCACGACGAGGGCGAGCACGACGACCAGGGCGGCGCCACTCCAGCGCAGCGCGTCGCCCCCCGCCCAGCTCCAGAGGTAGAGCGGGTCGACCGCCGGCCAGAGCTGCGCCTGCCGCACCGCCGGGGCATAGACCTCGGAGACCTCGATCGCGACGAAGCGCAGCGCGAGCGGGAGCGCGACCAGCAGGGGCGCCGCGAGGCCCGCGGGGCTCCCGGCCAGCCGCCGCAGGAAGACCGCGCCGACGACCGCCAGGGCCGGATAGGCCGGCATGCCGTACCAGGGCCACTTCGACTCGACGAAGCAGAAGAGGGCCAGGACGAAGCCGGCGAAGACCGCGAGCAGGCGCAGATCGCGGCTCTCCTCGCCCCGCGGCCAGCCGAGCAGGGCGCTGCTCCACGCGACCCCGAGCAGCGGGCCCCAGGGCATGAAGCTCCGCCAGCAGGCGAAGAGCCCGGAGGCCCAGCTCGCGTTCGGGTCGAGGGCGGCCTTGCCGGTGCGACCGAGGATCTCGAGCTCGAAGTAGATCTTCCAGAAGCTCTGGCCGTGGGTGATCCAGGCGTAGGCGTGCCAGGGCAGCACCACGACGAGGAAGCCCGCGAGGAAACCGAGCCCCCAGCGACGCGCGGCCCCGCGATCGGCTCGCCACAGGTGCACCGCGAGCGTCGGCACGAGGAAGACGACCAGCGGGAGCTTGATCATCATCACCAGCGCCGTGCACAGCCCTGATGCCCAGAGTCGCCAGGGCTTGACGTCGGCCCGCAGGCCGAGGACGAGCGCGGCGAACATCGTCGTCACGAGCACCGAGTCGAGGCTCGCCGTTCGCGCGCCGTGCTCGAACACGAGCTGGTGGTTCCCGAGCAGGAGCAGCGCCGCGCCGACGGCCGCCAGGGGCCCGGCCAGCCGCCGCGCCGTCCCGTAGACGAGGGCGACCAGCACGAGGGCCGCGAGGGCCGACGGCAGGCGCGCGAGGAGCTCGAAGTTGCCCGGCAACCAGCTCAGCGAGCCCGCCATCATCCAGTAGACGAGCGGCGGCTTGTTGAGCAGTGGTTCACCCCAGTAGGTCGGGGTGAGGAGGTCGCCGCTCTCGGCCATCTCCCGCGCCACGGCGGCGTAGAGGGCTTCGTCCCCGTCGTGGAAGCTCGCGGCGCCGAGCTCGCCGAGGAGCAGCCAGAGGGCGAAGGCGGCCAGGGCCAGGAGGGCGCCGCCTTCGAGCAGCCGGTGCTTCACGCTCGGGGAAGGCTGGGGCTCGGCGGGCATGGTCGTCCTCGCCGCGATGCGGGTCGAGGCGGAGCAGGAGAATAGCGGCGAGGGAGCCCTTCGTGGAGCGCGACGCCTTGCCTGCTCCGGAGGCGGGCCTAGATTGGTCACCCCTCCTCCGCCTTCGCGCGCCGGAGACGACATGCGACGGACCCTCCTCCCGCTCCTCGCCGCCCTCGCGGCCTGCGGCCCCGCCGCCGAAGCGCCGCGCGACGCGGATGAGCTCCTGGAGTGCAGCGAGGCGGTCTTTCGGCCCACTGCGGAAGGCGCGACGATTCACTGGGTCGCGCGCGTGGAGCTCGAGGCGCGCCTCCGCTGGGGGTCGGATCCAGGGGAGCTCGAACACGAACGCGAGCTCAGCTCGAGGGGGCCGACCGAAGTCGTGATCGACGACCAGCCGGCGAACCGAGAGGTCCACTACCGTCTCGAGTTGCGGCGGCGCGGAGAAGAAGCCTGGGCCTCGCGCCCCACCCGCAGCTTCCACACCGCTCGCGCGAGAGGCTCGACCTTCCAGGTCGGCCTCTTCGCGGACTCGCACCTCTACACGGTCGCGAAGCACAAGGCCTTCAAGGACCTGCGCGCGACGATGCGGCGCCTGGTGGAGGACGATCTCGACTTCCTCGTCTTCCTCGGCGACGAGGCGGGCGTTCACTTCTACGGCGACACGGTGGAGACCATGAACACCAATGCCGCCCTCGAACGTTGGCGTGGATGGCGCCGAACGATGACGCCCTTGCTCGAGCGTTTCCCGACCACGATGGCCCTCGGCAACCACGAGGGGGAGGCGGGCTTCTATCGCGAGCTGCAGCTGCCGCGCGGCGTGTTGAACCTGCAGCGCTGGGGGACGACGGCTCGCAAGCACTACTACCTGAATCCGCTGCCGACGACCTACCCCGAGGGAGGCGAGGACGCGGATTGGGTCGACGAGGGAGCTCCCTCCGGCAATCGCTCACCCTTGCAGAACTACTTCGCTTGGACCTGGGGCGATGCTCTCTTCGTCGTGATCGACGTGCACCGCTACACCGAGGGCGAGCCGCGCACCGTCGAGCCCGGCAACCCCTCGATGGAGGTGAGGGTCGACGTCGACGACTGGACCCTCGGGGAGGAGCAACTCGCGTGGCTCGGGCGCACGCTCGAGGAGAGCGACGCGACCCACAAGCTCCTCTTCGCCCACCACCTCGTCGGGGGCTGGGGCTACGGCCTTTGGGGACAGGACCGTGAAGCGCCCTACAAGTACGGCCGCGGCGGTGCCCGCTACGCGCGCCAAGGCGAGCAGAGCGCCATCACCGACCTCATGCGGCGCCACGGCGCGCGCTACTTCTTCTACGGACACGACCACGTCTTCGCGCACCAGGCCTCCGAGGGGGTCGAGTTCGTCTGCTGCGGCCGCCCCTCCTACCTCGAGCCCGCCTGGTGGAGCTCCGAGGGCTGGCTCGAGGCCTACGGCCCGCGAGAACCCGCGGACCCGAAGTCCTTCCTCGGCACCGTCGGCTACACGCGCCTCACGGTCGGTCCCGAGACCCTCGCGATCGAGTACGTGCGCACGCCGGAGCGGCCGCTTCCTGGTGAGAACGTGAGCGGAGGGTCGGGCGAGGTCGTCTACCGCTGGGAGAGCACCGAGCCCTCGCCCGAGGTCGAGCTCGTTCGCTGAAGGGCTAGCGCGTCGGCACCGGCCCCGGGTGCAGGGAGCGTTCCAGGTACTCGCGCACGAAGGGGATCGGGTCGACCTGATTCCGGTCCTCCTGGCCCTTGCACTGGTGGAAAGCGAGCCACAGGCGGCGGGCTCCCTCGACGTCGCCGGAGATGACGAAGTAGCGGTAGACCGCGGGGCCGTAGACGTTGAGCGGGAACTTGGCTACGGGTCCCCAACGGTGGATCACGTCCTCGTAGGCCACCGGTTGACCCCAGCGGTAGTACAGGTCGGCCGCGGCCTTGTAGACGTTCTCGACCTCGAAGGGCCGCAGGTTGCCGCCGCGTTGAACCAGGCCGAGGGCCCGCTCCATGTGCTCGCCGGCCTTCTCGAACTCGAAGAGGCGCGCGTGGCCCATGGCGACGGTGGCGATGGCGGTCGCCGAGTTGCCGGCCTTCAAGGCCACGTCGGTGCGGGCGCGCTCCTGGTCCCGCTCCCAGCGATCGTCGGCGAGGCGGCGCAGGACGAAGCGGGCCTCGGCGGTGAGGCCGTCGACGGAGCAGCTCACGCGCACCGGGTGGTCGCCGGGGGGGAAGAGCTCCTGCGTGACGTAATTGCGGTTGCTGCGCACCTCGTGCAGGTCTCGCTCGTCGAAGGAGTACTCCCAGTGGAAAGCGTCCCGGGGCTCGCCGCCATCGACAGCCAGTAGCAGCTCTTGGTACAGGGGTTGTCCGAAGTAGTGCTCCTGGTCCTCCGGCTCGTTGAGCATCAACTGACCGTCGTTGCGCGCAGCGACGAAGAGGTCCAGGGAGGGTGCCACGTTCCAGACGAAGGTCGTCGGCTCCTCGTCGCGCACCAGGTCGATGCGCTGGATGGTGTTCGCCCCCTGGGCCCGGTGCCGGTAGCCGAGCAGGAGCTCCATCTCGTAGCGCGTCCAGGCGGAGCGCGGGCCCTCGATCAGGAGCTCCTCGTCGACGATGCCCTTGCGGCGCTTGGGCGGGTCGCCCTTGAACATCACGACGGAGTAGCTGTAGGCGCGCGGCTGGCGCGGATCGGCCGGGTCCAGCGGCTTGGGGTAGGTGGTCAAGCTGTGGCGACCCTCGGGACCCAGGACGCTGTCGTAGGACTTGTGGAGGATCCAGGCCGCGATCGGCACCTCGTCGTCACCCCCTTCGACCCAGACCAGGGGCTCTGCATGGTCCGCCTTGGGCATCGTCGAGCCTCGCCGCTCGTTCGGGGCGAAGCGCAGGCGCTCCTCGGGATGATCGCCGTCGAAGCGGCGGTAGAAGCGGAAGCCGTAGATGCGGTCGAGCAGCTCGGGCTGCGAGTCGAAGGGAGGTCGGTCGGCGAAGTCCTCGGGGATCCAGAGCTCCACGAAGAGCGCGCGCGGCTGCCCGAGCTCGCCGAGCTCCGCATAGCGCGGGTAGTGCACGACACGAGCCACGGGCCCACCGGAGACCTCGGGGATCTCGTCGAGCGGGATGGGGAAAGTCTCGTTGAAGGTGTAGGGCCCCACCGTCACCGTGACCGTCGCCTCGGCCAGCGTCTCCTCCTCCGGCCAGGTCGGGAGCTCGTCGACGAGGCCGTTCGCGAGCAGGGTGTGGCCATTCAGGTAGCCGCCGCTCTCCGCGTCGATCTCGGCCTCGATCGGCTCGGCGCCGGGGATCGCCAGGCTGATCCGCACCTCGGGCGTCACCCCCGGCAAGAATCCCGGGTCGACATAGGTCTGCGAGGAGAGGATCGCGAAGCCGCCCTGCTCGAGGGGTCTGGGGAAGGCCTCGATGGCGTTGATGTCCACCGGCGGGTCCACGTGGACCTCCACGGTCCGCTCCACGGTCGCGCCGCCGAGCTGGACGAAGCCCTGGACCTGAACGGGCCCCTTGCCGAGCTCGTGCGGATCGAGGCCGGAGAGGGTCGCCGTCACCTTGCCGCTGTCGACGGTCTCCTCGCCGGCCTGCGGGTCGACCTCGCGCCACGGCTGCTCGCCGACCTTCACGCGGAACCAGCGGCAGACCTCGTCCTCGATCCCGAGGGGGCGCGTGCGGTAGATCAGCTGCAGCTCGAGGGTGTCCCAGGCCACTTGGTTCGCGGTCAGGAGCAGGATGCGCGCCGGCTCGGTCGCCGGCGGCGCGTTGCGGAGGGCGTTGCGGGTGCGCAGGAGCTCCTGCTCGACCTCCGTGACGGTCAGCGTCGTGCGCGCCTTCCCTTGCACCGTCGCCTCGTGGGCCTGGAAGTAGCCGAAGACCGCGCTCGACAAGGGCGCGCCGTAGACCTCGGTCCACAGCCCCTCGATCCTGTCCCAGAGTCGGTTGTGCTCCAGGAAGCGTCGGCGCGCCTCGCGCTCATTCGGTCCGTCCTCCAGGCTCAGGATCCGGTCCAGCGGGAGCCTCTTGGCTTCGTCGCTCGAGAGGGCGCGGGTGATCGCGGCGTGGCGCTGGATCACCTGGCCGACGTAGGCGTCCAGGCGCAGGCGCCCGATGTCCTCCTCGGGGTTGCGCGGGTCGAGGGCTTCGGTCTCGAGCTCGAGGCCGTTCTCGAGGCTGCGGTAGGTGGCCTCGACGCTGGCGCCCTGCGAGACGGACCAGGCCAGGTCGTGGAGCTCCGCCTGGGTCAGGTGCGCGGCCTTACCGGTCGTGATCGCGGAGGCCACCAGGAGGAGCTTCTGGTACTGCGACTTGTCGAGCTCGACCCAGTCGCCGCCGCCCGGCGAGGGTACGTGGTACGCGCTCGTGTCGCCGTCCCAGAGGACCGACAGGCCCCACTCCCCGTGCTCGGAGGTGAAGAGACTCAGGCCGTGGTAGACCTTGCCGTCCCGCGTCAGCATCCCCCCCTGGGCGATCGCACTCTGCAGGCGGTAGCCGAGGGCGGGGGCCGCGGCGGCCAGGGCGAAGAGCTCTGCGGCGGCGTCGACCACCGCGGCGGCCGGGGTACCGGAGAGGAGGCTCAGACCCGCGGCCTTCTTCAGAAGCACGTTCAGGGCACCGAAGTACTGCGCGAACTTCCGGGATTGGGGAGTCATCCGGAAGCGCAGGGGCTCGAGCTGCTCTTGGATCTCCGCGTGCTTGGCGTGGAGCTGCTTCGAGGTGTCGTAGACGTCCTTGAGGATGCCGAGGGCCTTGGCCGTCGTGTCGAGGGTGCTGACCAGGGCCTTCTGATGCTCGAGCTTGTGGCGCGCGTATTCGACGTCGCCTCGGGCCACGTCGGCGGCGTGGAGGTCGCCCTTCAGCTTCACGTAGTAGTAGCGGGCGACCGGGTCGTCCGTGGCGCGGCTCGAGGCTTTGGCGATGGTCTCGGTGAACTTGGCGCTGGCGCGGTCGCCGGCGGCCGTCTTCTCGAAGAAGACGCCGGTCGCGCCCGCGAGGGCGTCCCGCTCGAAGTTCTGGATCGCCCCCAGGAGCGCGGTGGTGATCCCCATCCCGTAGTCGAAGCCCGAGGAGCTGTCCGCCAGCACGGCCTCGGTGATGGCGATGCCGTCCTTGAACTGCGCAAGGCGCTGGAGGCTGGTCGTGAGCGACTTCTTGTCGGCCTTGATCTGGTTGCGAGCGGCCTCGGCCTTGGCCACGTCCTCCAGGAAGCCCTGGTTCTGGCGTACGAGCTTGCGCAGCTGATCGCGCTTGCCCGTGCGGTCGGCGGCGAGCTGGACCCGGAGGTTCTTTCCGATGAGCTCCCGGGTACGCGCGATGTTCTCGTCCAGCTGGACCGCCTGCTCGCCGTGGTCGAGCATGCGGTGGCTCTCGGCCAGGGCGTACTCCATGACGCCAAAGGAGCTCTTGAGGAGCGCCAGCGGGTTCTGGCTGGCGATCGCCTTGTCGGCGCCGGCCTGGATCAAGGTCTGCCTGTCCCCGTGCACGAGGTCCAGGCGCGCGGAGTCGGCGGCGGCCTGCTTGCCCGCCAGCCGCAGTTGGCCCGCGGTGTCGATCGAGAGGTCGCTGGCGTCGAGGGCGGCGATCTGCTCCTCCCCGTCGGGGCGGATGTCCATCAAGCCCTGCTCGCGCTTCCAGCGAACGACCCACAGGCGCGCGGCCGCCTTCCGGGCCACGTCGCGGTCGACCTGAGTGTCCAGCCCCGGTCGGGAGCAGCGGACGTCGGCGACGGCAGGAGTGCGCGTCTCTTGGAGCGGGTGAGGCGCTCCCGCGGAGGTCAACGCGAGGATAGACGCGACGCCGGCGCACCGGATGCGCCACCTGATGCTCGATCGCCCCACGACTCCTCCTTGGCCAAGGCCCCGGGACAGGGGCTCCAGCATAGGCCAAGGGCTCGTCGTGTGCTCCGCCAGCGACCTCAGAGGACAGCGACCGGAATCGGGGTCTCCAGTTCCCCCGCCTCTCGGGGATCGACCCGCAAGGGGTCCATGGATCCGCTACTCGCCCGCCTCCTCCTCGCTCTCCTCGACATCGTCCCCGAGGTCGAAGTCGTCCGGGGCCGCCTCGACGAGCATCTCGAGGTAGCTCAGGTAGCGAGACTGCGCCAACTCGCCCTCCTCCAGGGCGTCGAGCACCGCGCATTCAGGCTCGTGGTCGTGGGTGCAGTTGGGGTACTTGCACTGCCCCTGGAGCCGCACGAATTCCGGGAAGAGTCCACGCAGGTCGCTCTTCTTCACGCCGTGCAGGCGGAAGACGCGGATGCCGGGGGTGTCGACCACCCAGCCGCCGAGGTCGAGGTGGATCAGGCGCGAGAAGGTCGTCGTGTGCCGCCCCTGCTCCCAGTGCCGGCTGATCTTGCCGACCTTGAGGTCGAGGCCGGGCTGGATGGTGTTGAGGCTCGTCGACTTGCCGGCGCCGGAGGGGCCGTAGAGCACGCTGACCTTGCCCGTGAGGAGCTCCTCCAGCTCGTCGATCCCCCTGCCGTCCTTGGCGCAGAGCTCGAGAATCGGCACGGGGACCGACTCGTAGGTGGCGCGCACTTCGGCCAGGCGGCCCTTCTTGTCGAGGTCGATCTTGTTGAGCACGAGCACCGCGTCCAGGTGATTCCACTCGCAGGCGGCGAGGATGCGATCGGTGCGGTTGCTCGAGAAGCGGGGCTTCTCGAGCGAGGCGAAGATCAGCACCTGGTCGACGTTCGCGACCAGCACCTGCTCGCGCGGGTCGTGGGAGGAGGCGACGCGCGAGAGGGTGTTGCGGCGCGACAGGACCTCGAGCAGGCTCGCGGGCTCGGTGCGCAGGTCGAGCAGGACGCGGTCGCCGACGGCCACGGGGTTCTTGACGCCTTCGAGCTTCTCGAACAGCAGACCGCGGGGCGCCGCCTGGAGGACGTCGCCGCCCACCTCGACGTGACACACCTTGGCGTCGACCCGCACGACCAGTCCTTCGCTGCGCTCCATCGGGGGCCCCTTGTACCCGGCGGGCGCGCGGGCTCCAAGCCGGGGCGGGGGCGGTAGACTCTGCGGGATGGAGAGTCCGCCCGTCATCCGTTCCCGCTCGAACGCCCTGCTCAAGCGCGCGGCGGCGGCGGCCCTCGGCCGCTCGTCCGAGCACGTCGTGCTCGAGGGCGACCGCCTGGTGGACGACGCTCTGGCTGCGGGGATCGAGCTCGAGGCGCTGCTCGTCAGCGAGGAGCGCGAGGAGCGCGCCGCCGATCTCGAGGGCCGGGGACTCCCCGTGCGGCGGGTCGATGCCGCCGAGCTGCGTCGCGTCAGCGCCCTCGAGACGTCGCCCGGCATCTTGGCCCTCGGTCCGCGGCCGATTCCGGCTCCCCTCGAGGCGCTGACCGCCGGGCGCAGCCGGCGGGTGCTGGTCGTTGCCGGGCTCCAAGACCCAGGCAACCTCGGCGCCCTCGCGCGCTCGGCCGAGGCGGCGGGCTTCGACGCCTTGGCCTGCCTGCCGGGGGGCGCGCGGCCCTACGGGCCCAAGGCCCTGCGCGGCTCGATGGGGAGCCTCCTGCGGCTCGTCGTCTGCGAGCCGGGCTCGGTCGAGGAAACCGTGGCGCAGCTCGATCGTGAGGGCTTCCGTCAGCTCCGCGCCGCGACCCGCGGGGGGCGGGACTGGCGCGAGCTCGACGTCATCGGACCCGTGGCGGTATGGGTCGGCGGCGAGACCGGCGACGCGGCGCTCGAGCGCGCCGAGCTCGAGCCGGTCACGATCCCCATGGCGGGGCGCGTCGAGTCCTTGAACGTGACCGTCGCGACCTCACTCCTGCTCTTCGCCGTTGGAGGGGACCGATGAGCCGCGACCTCTTCGGCGAGACGGAGGACGCGGCGCAGGAGCCCTTGGGCGAGATCCTGGCGGACGCGCCCCTCGCGGACCGCATGCGCCCGCGCTCCCTCGAGGAGTACGCCGGCCAGCGCCAGCTCGTCGGCGAGGGCAAGATCCTCGGCTCCCTGCTCGAAGGCGGCCTCTCCCAGAGCCTCATCCTCTGGGGCCCCCCCGGGACGGGCAAGACGACCCTCGCGCGGCTGGTGGCGGCGGCCTCGGGCTTGCGCTTCGTGCCCTTCTCCGCGGTGCTCTCGGGCATCAAGGAGATTCGCGCGGTGATGGCCGAGGCGGAGGAGCTTCGACGCCGCAAGGGCGAGCGGACGCTCGTCTTCATCGACGAGATCCACCGCTTCAACAAGGCGCAGCAGGACGCCTTCCTGCCGCACGTCGAGCGTGGGGACATCCTGCTCGTCGGGGCGACGACGGAGAATCCCTCCTTCGAGGTGAACTCCGCGCTCCTCTCGCGGGTGCGGACGCTCGTGCTCGAGCCCCTCGCGGTCGAGGACCTCGTGGGCCTGATGCGGCGCGCCCTGGATGACGAGGAGCGCGGCCTGGCGCGGGCCTTCGAGGCCTCCGACGAGGTCCTGGTGCGCATCGCGAATGCTTGCGACGGAGACGCGCGCCGCGCGCTGACGGCCCTCGAGACCGCAGCGGCCCTGCTCGCGCCCGGGGAAGAGCTCGGTCAGGAACGCGTCGCCGAGGTCCTTCAGCGCAAGGTGCTGCACTACGACAAGAGCGGCGAGGAGCACTTCAACCTGATCTCGGCGCTCCACAAGAGCATTCGGAACTCCGACGAGAACGCGGCCCTCTACTGGATCACGCGCATGATGGAGGCCGGCGAGGACGGCCGCTACCTGGCGCGGCGCATGATCCGCATGGCGAGCGAGGACGTCGGCCTGGCGGATCCTTACGCTTTGAGGGTGGCTCTCGACGCCGCCGAGGCCTTTCACCAGCTCGGCTACCCCGAGGGCAAGCTCGCCCTCGTGCAGTGCGCCGTCTATCTCGCGCGGGCTCGCAAGTCGAACGCCCTCTACGTCGCCCTCGGCGAGGCTGAGAAGGACGTCGCGCGGACGGCGGCCGAGCCCGTGCCCCTGCACCTGCGCAACGCGGCGACCGACCTGATGAAGCAAGTCGGCTACGGCGAGGGCTATCGCTACGCGCACGACGACCCGGAGGCGGCCCGCGAGATGACCTGCTTGCCCCCCGGACTCGCCGGAAAGCGCTACTTCAAGCCCCGTCGAGACCAGGGCGAGAGCGCTCCGGACTCCTGACGCCTCGGAGGCCGTGTGCTCGAAAAAGTGCCGATTTCGGCCCCTAGAGGCCGATTCACGGCCCTTTCGGCTTGGGGCGGTGCGCAATCTGCGGTGTGACGTCGTGTAGGCGCGATCGCCAAGACGCCCGAATTCGCCACGGAAAAGCCTTGTTCGCGCCATTCTGCCGATTTAGAAGGGCCTCGTTCGCATCGCGAACAACCTCGATGTCCTCGCGTCCTCGCCCGACGGTGGCCTCTGGCCGCGGCTCGGGAGAGACAACCCAGCGACGACTCGAGATCCGTACGCCAACGTCGATCAGGACCCTCGGCCCCGCCGTGGGTCCTGGTCGTTTCAGCCCTCCGCTAGCGCGCGGAGCTTCTCCCCCAGGGCGCTGTTGCGCTCCCGCTGGGAGGCGTTCTCGACGGCCATCTGCACGGCGCGCAGCGAGCCGACCAGAACCACCAGCCGCCGGGCGCGGGTGACGGCCGTGTAGAGCAGGTTGCGCTGCAGCATCATGTAGTGCTGCGTCACGAGGGGGATCACGACCACGGGGAACTCGCCGCCCTGGGAGCGGTGCACGGTGATCGCGAAGGCCGGACGCAGGTCCCCGAGCTCGGCCAGCGTGTAGTCGACCTCCCGCTCGGGGAAGGCGACTCGCAGGCCTCCGCCGGGGGACACGGAGACGATGCGACCCATGTCGCCGTTGAAGACCTCCTTCTCGTAGTCGTTGCGCGTGTGGATCACGCGGTCCCCCTCGCGCCAGGTGCGCTCGCCGCGCACGATCTCGAGGACGGGGGCGTTGCCCCGCGCTTCTCGCCCGGCGTGCAGGGCTTCGCGCAGGGCGTCGTTCAGCGCGTCCACGCCGGCAGGACCCCGGTACATCGGGGAGATGACCTGCACGTCGCGCATCCAGTCGAAGCCGAAGCTCTTGGGGATGCGCTCGGTCGCCACCTCGACCACCCGCTCGGCGCAGGCCTCGGGGTCGTCGGCGGGGAAGAAGTAGAAGTCGGCGTCGCGGTCCCCCCGCTCGGGGAGCTCGGGCAGCTCGCCGCGCAGGATGCGGTGGGCGTTGGTGATGATCAGGCTGCCCGCGGACTGACGGTAGACGTGCTGGAGGCGGTGGACCGGGACGCTGCCCGATCCGATCAGGTCCGCGAGCACGTTTCCGGGACCGACGGAGGGGAGCTGGTCGGGGTCGCCGACGAGGAGGAGGCGCGCGCCGGTCGGGACGGCCTTGACGAGGTGGTGGGCGAGGGCGACGTCGAGCATCGAAATCTCGTCCACGATCACGACGTCCTCGTCGAGGGGCGTCTGGGAGTCGCGCTCGAAGCCGCCTTCGGCTGGGTTCCAGCCGAGCAGTCGGTGGACGGTCGAGGCGTCGCGGCCCGTGGCCTCCGCGAGTCGCTTGGCGGCCCGACCCGTCGGCGAGGCGAGGGCGATCGTCGCCCCCGCGGTCTCCGCCAACGCCACGACGAGGCGCACGATGGTCGTCTTGCCGACCCCCGGCCCGCCCGTCAGGAGCGCGACGGGCGCCGCGAGCAGGCCGAGCACGGCGGCGCGCTGATCCGCGTGCAGCTCGAGGCCCGCGCGCTCCTCGGCGGCGGCGAGCTGGGCGGCGGTGGCGAGGGGCCGTGCCTCGCCGCCGCGCAGGAGCTCGACGAGGTTGCGCGCCAGCATCGACTCGCAGTGGTGGAGCTGGGGCAAGTAGAGCCGCTCTTCCCCCGTCTCGGCCACCGCTTCGACGACCAGCTCTCCGGTCGAGGCCGCGGTCTCCACCGCTTCCTCGAGGGCGTCCCGCGAGACGGCCTCGGCGAGCAGGGACTCCGCCTGCGCGAGGGCCTCCCTGCGCCCTAGGCAGCTGTGGCCCTCGTCCGCTCCGTCGCGAAGGGCCTGCAAGAGCCCCGCCCGCGTTCGCCGCGGATCGTCCACGCCGAGACCCAGTGCCCGCGCCACGCGGTCCGCCGTGCCGAAGCCGATGCCCGGGACGCGGCCTGCGAGCTGGTAGGGGTCGCGACGCACGAGGTCCTCGGTGTGCACCCCGAGCTTCTCGACGATGGTCGCCGCCTGCGCGGGGCCGAGGCCGAGGCCGCGCAGGAAGGCATGGGCCTTGTGGGCGACGAGCTCCTGGGCGACGCGCTCCGCCAGGGTGGCGGCCACGTCGGGCCGCAAGCCGCGGATCCCGTCCAGGCAGCCCGGCTCCTCCCGGATGCGTTCGAGGGCCTCGGGACCCAGCTTCTTCACGATGCGCTTCGCCAGGGTCTCGCCGATGCCCGGGAAGCTGTCGCCCGCGAGGTAGCGCGCGAGGCCCTCGGCGTCGGTGGGCGGCAGCAGCTCGATCTCCTCGAAGGCGAACTGCCGCCCGTGGGTGCGGTGGCTCTCCCAATGACCGGCCAGCCGCACCCGCTGGCCCGCGCCGGGGCTCGGGACGCGGCCCACGGCGGTGATCCGCGTCGGGCGGAAGAGCGAGCCGTCCGAGATCTCGTAACCCGGCTCCGGGGAGATCCTTAGGACCGAGTAGAGGGTCCGCTCGTCGCTGTAGGTGACGCGCTCGATCGTGCCCTGGAGGACCTCCTCCGGCGCGTCTCCGAGCCTCTCATCGTCCCCTGCGCCCCGTGCCACATCGGGGAGCATCGCAGGGCGCCCGGGGGAATTCCAGGAGGGCCTTTGCCACGGAAGGGCCCGACGGTACCCTCTTTGGCCAGATTTTCGCGCCCCTGCCCGCGGGTCAGTCGGCCCCGAAGCCCCCCGCGAGACGCCTCGCCCAGCTCCTCACCGCCTTGATCAAAGTACAGGTTCGCCCGAACGAGTCCCTGGAGTCCGCGCTGCGCCGCTTCAAGCGCCAGTGCAACTACAGCGGGATCTTCCGTCTCTTCAAGTCGCACACCTGGCACGAGAAGCGCTCCGACAAGCGTCGCCGGGAGCGTCGCGAACGCCTGCGCACCGTGCTCAAGGCGGCACGCCGCAACGACCCGAACTTCCGTGGTCGCAACGCGCGCTCCAACCGCTCGCGTCGTTCACGCCGCGCGGTCAAGCGAGCGCCCCAGCAGACGAGCGAGTCCAACGAGTCGAAGGGCAGGGACTCGGGCGGTCCCTCGACCAGCCCCGCGACGACGAGGCCGGCCGGAGCCGAGACGAAGCCGACCACGGCGAGCACGTCCTCTTCCTGAGGCGGCCTGCGCCACCGAGACAGCCGGAAGACCCCGCCGCCCGACCCCGGGCGGCGGGGTCTTCCCCTTTCTGGAGCGCCAGGGCCGGCCTGGAGCGGGTCGGCGGGCGCCTCGCTATCATGACCGGGTCCGCCCCTCCCGGGCTGGAACCGCCGGTGGGACTCTTTCCTTCGAATCGCGACCTGAACCGACCCCCTGAGCGGGTGGAGCTCCCCGTGCGCGCGAGCTCCTACGGGCTGCGTTCCGAGGACCTCGAGGTGCGGCTGGACGCCTTCCTCGCGCGGCACTTCAAGTGGCGCTCGCGGACCTCGGTCCAGCGCCTGATCAAGGACGGCTGGACCTACGTCGCCGGGACCGCGCCGGGCGAGTCCGCGGGGGAGGAGCTCTTCCGCGAGCGGCGGCCCGGACGGCGCCTGCGGGACGGGGCGCGCGTCGTCGTCGTCATCCCCCCCGAGGCGCGGCTGCCCGTGCCCGAGGTGAGCGGCGAGGGGCTCGAGGTCCTCTACGAGGACGAGGACGCTTTGGCCGTCGACAAGCCGCCCGGGCTCCCGGTGCACCCGAGCGGCCGCCACCACGCCGACACCCTGATCCAGCGCGTGCACGCACGCTACGAGGAATCGCACCTCGCTCGCGGCCTCGCGCCGCGCCTCTGTCACCGCCTCGACCGCGAGACGAGCGGCATCGTGCTCGTCGCGAAGAACCCCGACGCCCACCGCCGCCTCGCGACGCAGTTCGAGGATCGCGAGGTCGAGAAGGAATACCTCGCCATCGTCACCGGCGTCCCCGAGCGCGAGCAGGGCTCGATCACCTTGCCCATCGGACCCGCGCGCGCGAGCCGTGTGCGGCTCAAGATGACGGTCGCCGCCGACGGCTTGCCCTGTCGCACCGACTGGCGGCTCCTGCGCGCTTACGGGGACTGCAGCTTGGTCGCCTGCCGGATCCAGACCGGGCGCCAGCACCAGATCCGCGTACACCTCGCCGCCATCGGCCACCCGGTCGTGGGGGACAAGCTCTACGGTCCCGATGAGCTGCTCTTCTGCAAGCACGCCGAAGGCGAGCTCACGGAGGAGGACCTGCGACAGCTCGAGCTCCCGCGTCACGCCCTGCACAACCACCGGCTGGTCTTCACCTCCAGGGTGACCGGTGAGGCGGTCGAGGTCGTCAGTCCGCTTCCCGAGGACCTGCGCCTGCACCTGGCGCAGCGCCAGCTGCAGGACGTCTGAGGCCGACGCGCTCGAGGACGAGCTCGACCAAGAAGAGCCCCGCGACGAGGGCAGCCGACCCGCCGAGCCCCGTGACGAGCCGCTGGGCCGCGATCGCGAGCAGGGTCAGGACCACGGCGAGGGTCAGCAGGAAGCCCGTCCAGTCGTGGTGCACCTCGATCTCGTCGGCGGCGGTGGAGAGGGGCAGGTCGAGGGTGCAGCGCGGATAGAGCAGGCGCAGCGAGATCAGGGAGACGAGGGCGCCCGGGAGCGCCAAGCGCAAGGTGAAGAGGGGGCCCGCGAAGACGAGCGCCAGCAGGACCAGGGCCAGGTAGAGGGGAGCGAGGAAGCGCACCGCGAGGGCCTTGATCGCCCCCGCCTCGATCGCCCCGCGCGCGAGCGGCGAGCCGTCGAGGAGCCAGCGCGCCTCGGGGCTCGCCGTCACCGGTACGTGGGCGAGCAGCACGGGCAGGTAGACCGCGGGCGTGAACAAGAGGAGCGCGAGCAGATCCTCGAGTCCTTGTCCGCGCTCTCCCTGGGCGCCGACGACGAGGAAGGCGAGGGGGATCCCGATCATCGGGTAGGTGCGCAGCACGAAGTCGCGCTCGAGGGGCAGGGCGTCGTAGACGAGGTCGAAGGCGGCCCGCTCCTCCTTGCGTACCCAGAAGCGCGAAGCGAGGGCGCGCAGCGGAGCGAGGGCGCGCGCCAGGAGCGTCCGCGTGCGCCGGCCGCGACCCTCGCGGGCGGGGGGCAGGACGAGGAGCACGACGAGAGCGACCGCGGTTGCCGCGAGGAGCCAGGCCGCACCGACACCATCGACCGACGACGGGGCGTCCGCGACCAGGGATGCATACCAGGTAGGCGGGAAGAGGGCGAGGCCTCCGGCGGCGCTCAACTCCCCCGACTCGAGGGCGGCGACCGTCGGCACGAGGGCCGGGGCGTAGAGCAAGCCGGTGACCGCCGCGACCACGAGCAGGGTCTGCAAGAGCACGAGCAAGCCCTCGACACGCTCTCCGAAGAGCGCCTGCACCGCGAGCAAGAGGGAGCCGAGGGCCAGGGCCTGGGCGGCGCTCGCTCCGAGGAGGAGGGCGCGTTGCAGGAGCGTCGCCTCGGCGGGCGCGAGGAGCACCGCCGGTAGGAGTGCGCCGACGCTGAGGGCGATGAGCAGCACGAGCACCGCCAGAGCGTGGGCGGCGCGGCGCTCGAAGGGCGTCGCGGGCAAGGCCTCCGACCAGGCCGCCGCGGGGTCACGGCGCAGGAGGCTGCCGAACTCCCCCAGCAAGGTCATCGAGACCAGCCCCGCGCCGAAGCTCAGGGTGAAGAGGGCGAAGCCCCAGCTGGCGAGCTCGGAGCGGACCATGAGCGCCAGGGTGCCGACGAGGGAGCCCTGGGCGAGCAGGGCCGCGGCGGGGATGAGCTCTCCGCCGAGGTGGGCCCGCAGGCGCGCGCTGGCGATCGCCCGGATGCGTTCGAGCACGCCTAGCTGGGCCGCAGCTCGCCGAGCAGGGCGGCGGCTTGTTGCGCGGGGTCCTCGGCCCGGGCGATGCGGGCGAAGACCTCCTCGAGGGTGCCGTCGACGCCCGCCCCGGCGCGGAGCTCCTCGAGGCTCCCGGCGCCGACCAGGCGTCCGCCGTCGAGGATCAACATGCGGTCGCAGACGCGCTCGACGACGTCCAGCAGGTGAGAGGTGTAGAGCACGGCGCCCCCGCGACGGGCCCAGGACTTGAGGACCTCCTTGAAGACGGCCGTGGTGGGCGCGTCGAGGCCCGAGAGCGGTTCGTCGAGGGCCAGGAGGCGCGGGCGCGGCAGGAGGGCGCAAGCGAGGGCGGTCTTCTGACGCATGCCGCGGGAGAACTGCCCGACCGGGTCGTCACCGCGCTCGGCCAGGCCGAGGGCCGTGAGCAGGCGGTCGCCCTCCGTCCGCCAGTCGTCGGGGTCGAGGCCGTGCAGCCGACCGACGAGCTCGAGGTGGCGGCGCGGGCTGAGGTTGGCGTAGAGCGGAGCTCCGTCGGGGACGAAGGAGAGCAGGCGCCGGGCCGCCAGGGGGTCGGCGGCGACGTCGTGGCCGCCGACCTCGACGCGGCCCGCGTCGGGCTCGCTCAAACCGCAGAGGAGGCGCAGGGCCGTGGTCTTGCCGGCGCCGTTCGGGCCGAGCAGACCGAGGACTTCCCCGGGACGCACCTCGAAGTCGAGGTCGTCGAGGGCCCGCAGCTCACCGAAGGACTTGGAGACGCCCTGGAAGCGGGCGACCGGGGGCGGGGAAGGGTCCGAGCTCACGCCGGCCAAGGTAGCAGGTCGGGCGCGGGCACGAAGGACCTCGGATCCCCCTGGCGCGTCGCGAGGCTCCCTCGAGGAGCCGGGCTCAGGCGACCGCGCTGGCCGAGTCGACGACGGTCACCGTCACGCCGACCTCCTCGGCGACCAGGTCCGCGATCTCCTGGAGGCGGGCGCTGGTCACGCCCTTGGGCTGGCCCTTGCGGGCCCGCGGGGGCGGGCTGGTGATGAGGACCTCCTGGGGCTCGACGTCTCGCAGGCGCTTGATGAGCCCGCGGACCTCGTTGTCGGTGGAGTTGTCCACCTCGCCGCGCACGAACTGGGCTTGGACCGTGACCTTCTCCAGGGTGCTGAGGTGCCGGACGATGTCTCCCAACACGGAGGGCTTGTGCCCGGTCAGCTTCTGGAAGGTCTTGACGGTGCCGTACTCGAGGCGGATGACCGGGGTGTCGTAGAAGCCCAGGGAGATGCGGGCGTCCATGTCGGCCAGGGCGGGGTCGTCGGACACCAGGCAGAGCTTGGCGCGCGGGAACCACTTGGTGCGCAGGGCGCGCAGGTTCTCGCTGATCTCCCGGAAGCCGGGGTGGCGGGTCGGGTCAACTTCCGACCCAATCACCACGATGTTGTCCACCTTCTCGCCGCCCTTGGAGATCCTCATCATCTCCTGGGCCGCGAGGGTCACAACCACCGACGCGCGCGGGAGTCGGTTGTCGCGGCTGATCGCGAGCGAGGAGTTCAGGGTCCCCAGGTCGATCGTCAGGGTGCGTCCCCAGCGATCGCTGCGGCGGGGTCCGGAGATGATGGACTCGGGATTCAGCACGACCATAAGTTCTTTCTGGACAACGATGAGGCGCGGATTCAGGGCCGACCATGATAGGCCCTTCGGCGTGGAAATCAATCGCGCCGGCCGAGGCCTGGGCGCCAGCCAGCGGAGATCGCCGAACGGGTCGCAGAGCCGCGAAGAGCAAGGCGAAGCCCAATAGCGTTCGCCACGGATGTTCGAGGGCTCTATCGATGGCTTGGATGAGGGCCAAGTGCACTTCTAGTTCAAGTCCGTCGAGATGCATCTAGGAAGTCGTTCTTTGTGCTTGCCGGATGAGGGGGAGGTGCTTGCTTGGGTCGATGGGAGCTATCCAGTAGTTCTTTGGTAGCCAAATGGACCGTAGATCGAAGCCAATTGAATTCAACAGGGCTCCGCAAACGCCCAGCGGACTCCCTTGGCCCTCCATTCGAATCCGACGATCGACCCGAGTGCCCGTTTCGCTCCGCGCGTCGCCAGGACCGCCTCGCCCGCTCGATAGGGGGTGCGTGGGCGTCCCGGAAGCTGCCTGGGGGTGCTCCCGACGAAGGCCCGCGAGAAGCCGCAGGAGCCGCCCAGGATTCTTGACAGTGTTCGGAAGGGCTCCATAGACTCTCCCGCGAATTCGGGGCGCAATCAGGGCCCGAACCGCCGCCCAGAACCCGTCCGTCCGTCCGCCCGAAGGGGGTCGCAGGGGCCTCCGCCAGCCCCTCCGTAGGCCCTCGGATCGCCCGTCGATCGCCCGCGCCAACGCCCCACCGCTCCATCCCGACCCGGGGACTCCCGGGTCGCGACGCCCCACCGAATGCACTTCGACTACCTCAACGTCCTGCTCTTCTCCTCGGTGGGGTTCTTCTTCGTGTTCGTGAACGTCGCGGTGGGCTCCCTCATCCGGCCCAAGCGCAACACGGAGGAAGGCCTGGAGACCTACGAGTGCGGCGAGCTGACCCGGGGCGACACCTGGATCAAGTTCGACATCCGCTACTACACCGTGGCTCTGGTGTACGTGGTCTTCGCGGTCGAGATCGCATTCCTCTTCCCCTGGGCGATCGTGCTCAAGGACGCCTTCGCGGACACCGGCGCCGCCGCCGGGAGCGGGGTCGGCTACTTCGCCCTCGTCGAGGGGGCGCTCTTCATCACGATCCTCTTCCTGGGCCTCGCCTACGTCTGGGCGAAGGGCGACCTCGACTGGGTCTTGGCCTGGTCGGATCGCTCTTTCGGTCCCGACGAGACGGGCCCGCGGCGCGTCGCGCCGGTCCCGGTGGCGACCCTCAAGTCGGAGCTGGAGAAGGAAGAGGGCGACGGGCATGGCTCCGATGAAGAGGGCTCCGATGAAGAGGGCTCCGACGAAGAGGGCGGCGACGAGCCCCCGACGGACGAAGAGGCCGCCTGAGCGCCGAAAGCTGAACACGGACGACCCCCACCATGCCGATCCTCCAAAACGCCTTCGAGGAGAACCTCCTCACGACCAAGGTCGACTGGCTGCTGAACTGGGCCAAGCTCAACAGCGTCTGGCCGATGACCTTCGGGCTCGCCTGCTGCGCGATCGAGATGATGGCGGTGGGCGCTGCGCACCACGACCTCGACCGCTTCGGGGCCGGCGCCTTCCGGGCGACGCCGCGGCAAGCGGACCTGATGATCGTCGCGGGCACGGTCAACTTCAAAATGGCCGAGCGCATCAAGCGGCTCTACGACCAGATGCCGAGCCCCAAGTACGTGATCGCCATGGGCGCCTGCGCCACGGGTGGTGGTCCCTACTACAAGTACGGCTACACCGTCGTGAAGGGCGTCGACCGGGTCGTCCCCGTGGACGTCTACATCGCCGGCTGTCCCCCGCGGCCCGAGGCTCTGCTCGAGGGCTTGATGGCCTTGCAACGCAAGATCCGCACGACCGCGGTTGTGCGCAAGCCGGCCATCACGGCCTGATTCCCGCGCCCCCGCCCCGCTCTCCAAGCGATCCCCCCATGGACTTCCAGGGCATCCACGACCACCTCAAGGCGGCCGACGTCCCCGGCCTCCTGAAGGCCGACGCGCCCCGGCCGCCGAACCCCGAGGACAAGAAGGACAAGGGCCGCGCCGGCGATCCCTTCGTCGAGGTCGACCCCGTCCAGATCTGCGAGTTCATGGCGGCCTGCCGCGACGACGAGCGGTTGCGCTTCGAGATCCTCGCCGACCTGAGCGCGGCCGACCCCTCCGCCGACAGCGAGGAGCTCTGGGTCCTCTACCAGCTGCTCTCGATCACGCACCGCCACCGGCTGATGGTCAAGGCGCGCATCCCGAAGGAGGACGCGAACATCAACACCATCGCGGGCATCCACCGCGGGGCCCAGTGGCACGAGCGCGAATGCGCAGAGATGTTCGGGATCACCTTCAACGGTCACCCGGACCCGCGCAACATGCTGCTGCCCGACGACTGGCCCGGCTATCCCCTGCGCAAGGACTACGAGTTCCCCGAGGAGTACCACGGCATCTCCTGCGTCTGAGAAGCGCTCTCCACCTTCACTCGTCCTCCAGCCGACCCCAGCCGAATCGACCCGCCCGGCCCAGCCGGGCGACTCCTCTCCCCCCGATGCCCGAAGTCACCGCTAGCGCGAAGAAGTTCTTCCCCGAGCCGAGGATCCTCCCCGGCGGCGAGCGGGAGTTCATGATGGACGTGGCCACGTCGGACCTGGAGGTCAGCATGGGGCCGCAGCACCCCGCGACCCACGGCGTGATGCAGGTCCTCCTGCGGGCCGACGGGGAGATGGTCACCGCCGCACAGCCGCACCTGGGCTTCCTTCACCGCTGCGCCGAGAAGATCGGCGAGAACGTGGAGTGGCTCCAGTACCTGCCGTACACCGACCGCTACGACTACCTGGCGGCGATGAACAACAACCTGGGGTACTCGATGGCGGTCGAGGCTCTGCTCCAGGTCGAGATCCCGCGGCGGGCCCAGCTCATTCGCATGATCTGCGTCGAGCTCAACCGCATCGCCTCGCACCTCGTGGCCTTCGGCACCTACGGCCTCGACCTCGGCGCCTTCACGCCCTTCCTCTACGCCTTCCGCGAGCGCGAGTGGCTGCTGATGATCTTCGAGAAGATCTGCGGCGCGCGCCTGACCTACAGCTATCTGCGCATCGGCGGCGTCTTCAACGACGCGCCCCCCGGCTGGCTGCAGGAAGTGGAGCACTTCTGCGACGTCTTCGAGGAGAAGTGGAAGGAGTACTACGACCTCTTGATGGTCAACAAGATCTTCGTCGAGCGCACGGCGAGGGTCGGCGTGATCACGAAGGAGCAAGCCCTCGACTTCGGCCTCACCGGCCCGATGCTCAGGGGCTCCGGGGTCGACTTCGACTTGCGCCGGGACATGCCCTACCTGCTCTACCGCCAGGCCTTCGAGGACGGCGCCTTCGAGGTGCCGCTCGGCCGCGGCGAGAAGGGCGAGCTGGGCGACTGCTGGGACCGCATCTACGTCCGCGTCAAGGAGATGATGGAGGCCCTCGGCATCGTGCGCTGGTGCCTCGGTTGCATCGAGGAGGGTCCGGTCCTCGGCGAGGTGGGCAAGACCCTCAAGGTGCCGCCCGGCGAGGCTTACGTCGCCATCGAGAACCCGCGCGGTGAGCTCGGGCACTACGTGCTCTCGGACGGCGGCAAGGGCTCCAGTCGGTGCCGCGTGCGCGGTCCGTCCTTCTGCAACCTCGCGATCATCGAGGACATCATGCCTGGAACGCTCTTGGCCGACGCGGTGGCCATCATCGGCTCCACCGACGTCGTGATCGGGGAGACGGACCGATGATCGGGCTGCAAGAGAGCCCGGAGGTCGCCGCCGCGGCCGCCGCGCCGATCGCAGGGGGCGGCAACTGGACGCTCCACTTCCTCCAGGGCATCACCCCGGAGGCGGTCCCCGGCTGGATCCTGCCCATCGTGACGGCGAGCATCTCGGTCGGCGTCGTGATCGCGATGATCTCGGTCATCGCCATGCTCTCGGTCTGGCTCGAGCGGAAAGTCTCCGGACACATTCAGTGCCGCTACGGCCCGATGTACGCCGGCGGCTGGCACGGCTGGGCGCAGACGATCGCCGACGGGGTCAAGCTCCTGACGAAGGAGGACATGGTCCCCTCGGGCGCGGACAAACCGCTCTTCATGCTCGCCCCCGCGATCGTCCTCGGCGCGATCTTCGGGGCCTTCGTCGCGATGCCCCTGGCCCCCGACTACTTCTTCGCCGACATCAACCTGGGTGTCTTCTTCATCCTCGGGATGAGCTCCTTGACCACGATCGGCGTCGTGATGTCCGGCTGGGCGTCGAACTCGAAGTGGTCCCTCTACGGCGCAATGCGGGAGGCGGCCCAGGTCGTGGCCTACGAGATCCCGCTCGGGATCTCCCTGATGGTCGCGTTGATCTGCGCGGGCACCTTCAACCTGATCGACGCGAGCGAGGCGCAACGCGATTTCTGGGGCATGGGGTGGTTCATCTTCAAGAACCCCTTCGTGATCCCGGCCGTGGTGCTCTTCTTCGTGGCCACCCTCGCGGAGACCAAGCGCGCGCCCTTCGACCTCCCCGAGGCCGAGTCGGAGCTAGTCGCCGGCTTCCTGACCGAGTATTCGGGCATCCGCTGGTCGTTCTTCTTCATGGAGGAGTACGCCGCGATGTTCCTGATGTCGCTGGTCATGGCGGTGTTCTTCTTCGGCGGCTTCGAGAGCCCGGTCACCTACCTCGCAGCCGAGTCGATGGGCCTGGGCTACGACCACCTGGTCACGAACCTGCTCGGCGCCGTCACCCTGATCGTGAAGTCGATGATGGGGGTCCTCTTGATGATGTGGATCCGCTGGACACTGCCGCGCGTGCGCATCGATCAGGTCATGACCATGGGCTACAAGTACTTGACCCCGTTGGCCCTGGTCTGCGTCCTCGGCGCGGCCCTCTGGGAAGCCGGCAAGCAGGCCATCCTCTGATGAGCGAGCAGCAACTGGACCTTCGGGCGGAGGAGCAGGCTCGCCAGCCGGCCTCCATCGGCGACTACTTCAAGAACATCTGGGACGCGGTCACGACGACCGTGGCCGGGATGAAGATCACGGGTCGGTACTTCCTGCAGAAGCCGATCACGGTCCAGTACCCGGACGAGCAGATGCCGATCCCGGAGCGCTATCGCGGGATCCACTACCTCGAGCAGGACAAGTGCATCGAGTGCAATGCCTGTGCGCGCGCCTGCCCCATCGACTGCATCGAGATGGAGGCGGTCCGGCACGGCAAGGAGCTGGAGTGGATCAAGTTCACGATCGACTACCAGAAGTGCATGTTCTGCGAGCTCTGCGTCTACCCCTGCCCGGCGGACTGCATCCACATGGGGACCGAGTTCGCCTTCGTGACCGAGGACCGCAGTGAGTTCAACCTCGACCTCCTCTCCTACAAGGGCATGTCGCGCGACGCCCGCATCCGGATGAAGGAGGCGGCGGAGAAGAAGGCGGCCAAGGAGGCCGCCAAGAAGGCCAAGGCGAAGGCGGAGGCCGAGAAGAAGGCGGCCGAGGGCGGCGACACCCCGAGCGAGGACGGCGGCGAGGAGGGCACCGATGCCTGACCTCCAGAAGCCCTTCTACGCGGGCTTGGTGCTGCTCGTCATCGCCCTCCACGGCTGGGGGCTCTCCGCGGCGGGCGTCGGGGGCATGGCCTTCGGTCTCTGCGCGAGCCTCGTGATCGGCGGCGCCTTGATGTGCATCTGGGAGCGCTCGGTCGTGCGCAGCGCCTTCTCCCTGATGGCCACCTTCAGCGGCTGTGCGGGCCTCTTCATCCTGCTCGGCGCCGATTTCGTCGGCATGGCGCAGATCCTGATCTACGTCGGCGGCATCCTGGCGCTGCTCCTCTTCGGCGTGATGCTCAGCCCCCCCGACATGGGCGAGCGCAAGCTCGTGCGCGTGGGTGGTGGCATGCTCGTGATCGGCGCGGGCGTGGCCTGGGTCGGCGCCAAGGTGGCCTCGACCGTCAAGTGGGCCCAGCTCCCCGCGGAAGAGCTCCCGGAGATGGAGAGCCGCGCCCACGACATCGGCATCGCCTTCATCGCCCCCGACCAGTACGTCGTGCCCTTCGAGCTCGCGGCGGTGTTGCTCACCGTGGCGCTGGTCGCGGCCGTCTACATCGCTCGCCGCCGCATGTCCGACTACACCCCCGAGCCCGACCACGGGCGCGTTGGAGGCAACTGACCCATGGCACTCGGAGCCTACGTCGCCGTCTCAGCGGCCCTCTTCGCCCTGGGGCTGGTCGCCATCGCGGCCCGGCGCAACATCCTCTACGTGCTGTTCGGGATCGAGATGATCCTGAACGCCGCGAACATCAACTTCGTCGCCTTCAACCGCTTCAACGGGGACGGGATGGACGGTCGCATGTTCGCCATCTTCGTCATCATCCTGGCGGCGGCGGAGGCCGCGGTGGCGCTCGCCATCGTGCTCAACGTCTACCACCTCTTCGGCAGCACGAAGCCCTCGGACGCGGACCTCCTGCGCGAGTAGCCGCGCCACCCATCGATGGAATTCCTGCACTTCCACCCCGAGACGGACTTCAAGCTGCTGCTGGCGGTGCCGCTGCTCCCGCTGGCGGGCTACATCATCCAGATCTTCTTCGGGCGCTTCCTGCCCCGGAAGGGGGACTGGCTGCTGACGCTCGGCATGTTCGCGACCATGTGCATCACCCTGCTCATGCTCGCGAAGGCGATCTATCACGCGAACTCGGGTGATGGGCACGGCGGGGCCTTCTGGCACCACTCCTCCGAGGCGGGGATGACCTGGAGCTGGCTGTTCCAGGTCTCCGAGCAGCCCTTCTCGCCCCTCAACCTGACCGTCGGGATCCTCTACGACGGCTTGGGGGCGGCGATGCTGGCCGTGGTCGGGGTCGTGTCCTTCTTCGTGCACCTCTTCTCGATGGGGTACATGAAGGGCGACCACCGCTATCACATCTTCTTCGCCAACATCAGCCTCTTCACGGTGGCGATGCTGGGGCTGGTCCTCTCGGACAACATCCTCTTCCTGTTCGTCTTCTGGGAGGTGATGGGCCTGATGAGCTATCTGCTCATCGGTCACTTCAGCCACGACCCGAAGAGCCCGCGCATCACCCACGCCGCGGCGGCCTGCAAGAAGGCCTTCCTGACGACCCGCATCGGGGACTGCTGCCTCTTCATCGGGTTCATGATGTTCTACCTGCACTACCAGACCTTCAGCTTCGAAGGCCTGTGGCAGGCGACGACGCAGGACGTCATGCAGAACGGATGGCAGAGCTGGCACAACACCGCCGGCCTCTTCCTCTTCGGCGGCACGGTCGGCAAGTCCGCCCAGTTCCCCCTGCACATCTGGCTGCCCGACGCCATGGAGGGTCCGACGCCCGTCTCGGCGATGATCCACGCGGCCACGATGGTCGCGGCGGGAGTCTTCCTCCTCGGGCGCCTCTACCCCGTGCTCTCGCCCGACGTCCTCGTCGTCGTGACCGGCGTCGGCGCCCTGACCGCCATCTTCGCCGCGACGATAGGCATGACGGTCTTCGACATCAAGGGGGTGCTGGCCTACTCGACGATCAGCCAGCTCGGCTTCATGGTCGCCGCCATCGGCACCGGGGGCCTGGGGCTCGTCGCCGGCCTCTTCCACATGGTCACGCACGCCTTCTTCAAGGCCTGCCTCTTCCTCTCGGCCGGCTCCGTCATCCACGGCTGCCACCACGAGCAGGACATGCGCAAGATGGGCGGACTGCGCAAGAAGATGCCCGTGACCTTCGTGTGCATGCTGGTCTGCACCCTCGCGATCGCCGGCATCCCGCTCTTCTCGGGCTTCTACTCGAAGGACAAGATCGTCCAGTCGGCGCTGATGACGAACGAGCTCGGCGGGAGCTGGGCCTCGGCCTTCGCCGGAATCGCGCTGCCGCTCGCGGCGTCGATCACGGCCTTCTACATGTTCCGGCTGATCTTCATGACGTTCTTCGGCAAGCCGAAGGACGAGCACGTGCACGATCACGCCCACGAGTCGCCGCTGCCGATGACGATCGCCCTGTCCTGCCTGGCCTTCCTGGGCATGGTCGGCGGCCAGTTCTGGCTCGCGAACGGGGACGTCATGGGCTCCCACCCGACCTGGTTCGAGGGGATCCTGGGCATCCACCACGACTACACGGACCTCTCGGGGCTCTATCCGGGCGTCGAGCTCCAGAACACCTACGTCGGCCTCGAGGCGGGTCACGTGGAGGAGGTCGCCCACCACGCGCACTCCTCCGCCGTGGTGATGTCGCTGATCGTCGCCGTGCTCGGCATCCTGCTCGCGACCATCACCTACTGGCGCAAGATCATCGACCCGGCCAAGTTCACGGCGACGATCGCCCCGATCTACCGCCTGGTCCTGAACAAGTACTGGATCGACGAGTTCGCCAACAAGACGGTCATCCGGCTCACGGTGGTGCTCGCCAAGGTCCTCAAGGCCTTCGACGAGTACGTGGTGGACGGCATCGTCCTCACGGTCGGGCGCATCAACAAGGCCCTCGGCTTCATCCACGCCTGGTTCGACAAGACCGTCGTCGACGGCCTGGTGAATCTCGTCGGCGGCCTCTCGAACACCTTCGGCGCGGCCCTGCGTCTCTTCCAGACCGGCCGCATCCAGCAGTACGTCTCCTTCGCCGTCGGCGGTGGTCTTCTCACCGCGGCCTGGCTGATCCTCTCCTGATCCCCCCGACGCCCGCCACCCAGCGCATCCGCTCCTCTAGAAGCCGATGGACAACCTCCTCAATCTGATCACCTTCATCCCGCTGCTCGGGATGCTGGTCGTCTGCTGCCTCCCGAAGACGGCGACGGGCCTGATCAAGGGCGTGAGCCTCGTCGCGACCGGCATCCCGCTGATCCTGGCGACCCAGCTCTACTTCGCATACGACCCGGCGCTGGGCGCGGATGGGGGCTACGCCCACGTCCTGAACGTGGAGTGGATCGGCGTCATCGGCGCGAACTACTACATTGGCATCGACGGCATCAGCTTGCCTCTGGTCTGGCTGACGACGCTGCTGCTGTTCCTGGGCGTGCCGGCCTCCTTCAACATCGAGAAGGCGCAGAAGGCCTACTACGCGCTCTTGCTCCTGCTCGAGGTCGGGATCATCGGGGTCTTCATCTCCCTCGACTACTTCCTGTTCTACGTGTTCTGGGAGATCATGCTCCTGCCGATGTACTTCCTGATCGGCATCTGGGGCGGACCGCGGCGGGAGTACGCCGCGATCAAGTTCTTCCTCTACACGCTGGCCGGCTCGGTCCTGATGCTGATCGCGATCATCGCGCTCCGCCTGGACAGCGGGACCTTCTCGATCCCGGAGCTCGTCGCCCTGGCGCACAACGGCCAGCTGACCGGCGCGAGCCTCCCCGGTGGCGGTGAGCTGCTCGGGATGTCCTTCTACACCTGGGCCTTCTGGTTCCTGTTCGTCGGCTTCGCGATCAAGATCCCGGTCTTCCCCTTCCACACCTGGCTCCCGGACGCCCACGTCCAAGCGCCCACGCCGATCTCGGTCATCCTGGCGGGCATCCTCCTGAAGCTCGGTGGCTACGGCCTGATGCGGGCCTGCTTCCCGATCCTGCCCGTGGCCTTCGTCGAGAACGCCTACTTCCTCGGCATCCTCGGCGCGGTCAGCATCGTCTACGGCTCCTTCGTCGCTCTGGGGCAGACGGACTTCAAGCGCATGGTGGCCTACTCCTCGGTCAGCCACATGGGCTACGTCTTGCTCGGGACCGGCGCCCTCACGATCTGGGGCACCGACGGCGCGGCCATGCAGATGTTCGCCCACGGCACCTCCTCGGCCGCCATGTTCCTCGTGGTGGGCGTGATCTACGACCGCGCACACCACCGCGACCTGAACGGCTTCGGCGGGCTCTCGCAGCCCATGCCGGTCTACTGGGGCATGACGACGATCTGCTTCTTCGCGGCCCTCGGGCTCCCGACCATGTCGGGCTTCATCGCGGAGGCCATGACCCTCGTCGGCGCCTTCCAGTCCGGCGACACGCGCTTCCAGGCCCTCGTGCTCTTCAGCGTGATCGGCATCGTGATCACCGCGGCCTTCCTGCTCTGGGCCATCCAGCGCGTCTTCCTCGGGCCGCTCAACGAGAAGTACAAGGGCTACCCGGACATGAACTTCCGGGAGATCTTCTGCATGGCGCCGCTGCTCTTCCTGTGCGTGCTGCTCGGGGTGTTCCCGCACCTCATCCTCGACAAGATGGAGCCGAGCATCACGCACCTCGTGAACCTGCTGCAGTCCGCCGCCAACTAGGCCTCGAAGCCGCACCCACCCCAAGCTGACGCCGTGGAAGCCTACGCCGACGGAATGAAGGCCATCGCGCCGGAGCTCGTGCTCACGGCGCTCTCGCTCGTGGTGCTCGTCGCGGACCTCGTGATGCGCGGCCGCAACTCGCGCATCGTGGGCTACATCACCCTGGCGGGGCTCGCCGTGGTGGCCGGCATGCTGGCGATGCGGGTCGGGGACGCGCCCCAGACCGTCTTCGGGATGGTCCAGGTCGACAGCTTCGGGACCTACTTCAAGCTCTTCACCGTCGCCTCGGTGGCGGTCGTGACGGTCTTCATCCTGAGCGACCGGCAGGAACGCAGCCATGGGATCGGGGAGTACTACTTCCTGCTCGTGGGGGCGGCCGTGGGGATCTTCTTCATGGTCAGCACCTACCACCTCCTGCTCCTGATGCTGGGGCTGGAGCTGCTCTCCCTGGCGAGCTACTCCCTGGCGGGCTTCCACAAGGGCGAGCGCAAGTCCGCCGAGGCCGCCATGAAGTACGTCGTCTTCGGCGGGCTCAGCGCGGGGGTGATGCTCTACGGCATCTCGCTGCTCTACGGCCTGACCGGGACCCTCGAGCTCGACGTCATGGCGACCCAGGTGGGTGACGCCATGCCCTACGGCCTGGTGCCGCAGCTCGACTACGACGTCGTTCCCGTGGGCGTCGCCCTCGTGATGGTCCTCGCGGGCTTCGCCTACAAGATGTCCGTCGTGCCCTTCCACTTCTGGACGCCGGACGTCTACGAGGGCGCGCCGACGCCGGTCACGACCTTTCTGGCGGTCGCCTCGAAGGCCGCGGGCGTGGCGGCGCTCCTGCGCTTCATCGGAGCGCTCTTCATGACCGAGGGCGTGCAGCCGGTCGTCGAGTGGTACGGCGACAAGATCGGGCTCCTGCTCGCCATCCTGGCGGCGGTCACGATGACCCTGGGCAACCTCTCCGCCCTGCGCCAGCAGAGCCTCAAGCGGATGCTGGCCTACTCCTCGATCGCCCACGCGGGCTACATCCTGATCGGGGTGGCGACCCTCGAGGCAGACGGCTTCGCGGCCTCCATGTACTACATGGCGGCCTACTACTTCATGAACCTCGGGGCCTTCGGCGTCGTGCTCTACTTCGAGAGCACCACCGGCTCCGACCGCATCGAGGACCTCAAGGGCCTGGGCTGGAAGGCGCCGCTGATCTCGATCGCCATGGTGGCCTTCCTGGTCAGCCTGACGGGCCTCCCGCCGACCGTCGGCTTCTACGGGAAGTACCTTCTGTTCAAGTCGGGCGTCGACCACGGCCTGGCCTGGCTCGTCTTCGTGGCGGCCGCCAACAGCGTGGTGAGCCTCTTCTACTACTTCAGCGTGGCCAAGGCGCTCTTCCTGAACGAGCCTTCGTCGCGGCCGGCCCTCTCCCAACCGCTCTTCGCGGCCCTGCTGGCCGTCCTCGGCATCGCGACGCTCTGGTTCGGCCTGCGACCGGAGTCGATCGAGACCTTCGTGGCGCGCTGCCTCCTGTGAGCCCGATGGACGAGCCGGTCACCTCTACGAGCACTAACTGGGCGCTCTCCGCGCACCTCCTCGGCTTTCTGGGGACATACATCGTGCCGGCCTTCGGCAACATCCTGGCGCCGATGGTGATCTGGCTGATGAAGAAGGAAGAGGACGCCTTCGTCGCCCGCCATGCCTTGGAGGTCATGAACTTCCAGATCACGGTGTTCCTGGCGATGCTCGTTTGTGCCCCCCTGGTCCTGGTCTTCATTGGCATCCCGCTGCTGGCCCTCCTGCTCGTGGCCCAGATCGTCCTGGGCATCGCCGGCACCTTCGCCGCTGCCAAGGGCAAGGAGTACCAGTACCCCGGGACCCTGCGTCTCGTGAAGGGCTGAAGGCCGAGCGCGGCCCCCTGGGCCAGCCCTCGATCGGTCTCGTCAGCCTCGAGCCCATTCGGCTTCAGTTGGCCACCCCCGCTGGCCGAGGCTCTCCCCCGGGGAGTCGTCGCCTGGGGGAGCAGGGGTCATGGGGAACTGGATCGAGGAATCGATGGGGAAGGTCCGTCTGCGCGGGCTCTTCCTGGGCGCGGCGCTGGCCGTCAGTGCGGGCTGCAGTGGCGGCGGCGGCGGCTCGGGCTCGTTGCCCGACGTGAGCTTCTCCTTCGCTGGCTCGTCGGGCATCGCGCCCGAGGGGGGGGCCGGGCTGACCGTGACGGTCGAGCTCTCGACGACGCGCGCCAGCCTGGGCGAGGACGTCACCGTCGAGGTCGTGGACCTCGCGACCGGCACGGCCACGGCCGCGGGCGACTACGCGGCCTTCGGAACCCAGGTCCTGACCTTCCCCGCGGCCAGCGTCCACGGCGCCCTGCGGAGCGTCACCCTGACCGCCCTCGCCGACAACCGGGTCGAAGGCGGCGACGAGACCGTGAACCTGCGCCTGCGCATGCCCAGCCAGGGGATCGTCCGCGGAACGAGGAACTTCGTCGCCTCGATCGACGATCAGAACGAAGCGACCGTCGAATTCACGACGGGCGCGAGCGCCCCCCTGGACGAGAGCCCCGTGGACCACGACGTGAGCCTGGTGCTGGACCTGGCCCCGGGGGACGTGCTCGAGGTGGACTCTCGAGTGCGGGTCTCGGACTCCGGCTTGGGCTCGGCCACGGCGGGAAGCGACTACGTGACCTTCAGCCCGCGAGACGTGAGCTTCCCGGCGGGCAGCCTCGACGGAGCGATGCGGACGGTCTCCCTCAGGATCCTGGACGACTCCCAGGCCGAGCTGGACGAGACCACGACCCTCTCGCTCGACTCACCGGCCGCCGGAACCCGCACGGGCGCCGTCGCGACCCACGAGGTCACGATCCCGGACGACGACAGCGGGACGGACGCGACCTTCGGCGCGAGCGCCGGCGCCACGGGCACCGAGGACAGCCTGGACCACGACGACCTCCTCGACCTCGGCTCCGCCTCCGTGGGCGCGGGTCCGAACGCGGGCACGCGCCTGCGCGTCACGAACCTCGGGGACCTGCCCATGGGCCTCGGCGCGCCCGTGCTCACCGGCGACCACCCCGAGGACTTCGTGCTCGAGATCGAGCTGGCCCCGATGTTGCCGCCCTCGACGGAGGCGACGCCCGAGGTCCAGGACCTGGGCAGCCCGCTGACCGCCGCGGCCGAGGCGTACGGGCCGGGGTTGGCCCTGACCCTGGACCCCGCGCTGCTGGTCGAGCTCGAGAGTACGACCCACGCTCGCCTGCACGGCTTCCCCGTGCCGGGAGTGGGGGATGTGACCCTGGAGCTCGAGCGTGCGCCCTTGCCGATCGCGCCGGGGGCCGTGCTGCACGTGGACGGCGAGCCCGTCCCGGGCGGGCTCGAGGAGGCGGCGCGCGGTCTCTCGATCTGGCGCGGGAGCGCGCTCGAGCTGCCGGGCTCGCGGGCCTTCGTCGCCTTCTCCGACTCGGGACCCAACGGCTACCTCGAGCTGCCAGAGCAGTCGGAGCGGGTCGTGCACCTCTTCAGCGAGGGCGTCGGCGCGGAGACCGGGGCGCTCCAGTGTCGCGTGGTCCACGAGGACGACCTCCTGGCCCTCGGCATGGAGATCCCGTCGAGCCTCTGCGGTGGTGAGCTCCTCCCGCCCGGTGAAGAGCTCCAGTCTCTCGAGCTGGGGGCCAGCCCCCCTCCCGCGGTCGAGGCCCTGACTGCCGCTGACTGCCGGCTGGCGATCGAGACCGACCACCAGCTCTACCAGCGCTTCGGCTCGGTCCCGGCGACGACCGACTACGTGACCCAGCTGATCGCGGCCGTGAGCGACCAGTACTTCACCGACGTGCAGACGACGCTCTCGATCGCCTACCTCGGCGTGTACTCTTCCGCCGGTGATCCGTGGAGCAGCCAGGACGGCGGCGGCGACGCGGGCGACCTCCTGGACGAGTTCCAGGCCGCGTGGAACACCAGCGGCTGGCCCGCGGGCGCGAACCTGGCCCACTTCATCTCGGGGGCGAGCCTCGGTGGCGGCGTCGCCTACGTCAACGTGCTCTGCAACTCCTCCTTCGGCTACGGGGTCAGCGGGAACATCGCGGGCAACATCGACTGGGGAACCTGGAGCGGCGCTCCCGGCTCCTTCACCTGGGACTTCGTGGTCGTGGCCCACGAGCTCGGGCACAACTTCGGCGCGAGTCACACGCACTCCTACTGCCCGCCGATCGACGTCTGCTACTCGAATTGCGAGAGCAGCCCGAGCTGTAGCCAGGGGACGATCATGAGCTACTGCCACACCTGCGGTGGCATGGACAACATCGACCTGAACTTCCACCCGCAGATCGCCAACGTCATGCGGCAGCGCGTGCAGTCGAGCTGCCTCGGCAACTCGGCCCTGGCGGGCGGGGACTACGTCCAGTACCGGGTCCGCTTCGACCCGCGCAGCGCTACCGGTCAGCGCACCGCGGAGCTCGAGTTCGCCCACGACGCCGCGAACCAGCCCCAGCCCTTCCGCGTCCGGCTTCAGGGCACGGGGAACTGAGGGGCGCCCGGGGTGGGCCCGGGCGCGCCGGGCTCAGGCCTTCTCGGCGTGGATCCAGAGGCTGCCCGCCTCCGAGTAGGCCTTGTAGGACGACCAGTCCGGGAAGGCCTGGGAGGCCTCGAAGTCGGACTCCTCGCCCGGACCGCGGCGGTCGACGACGCGGGTCAACTTCACCTTGTCGAAGCCCGCGCCCTCCAGGGCCGCCTTCCACTCTTCCTCGCCGAGGGAGTGCAGCTCCAGGCCGACGTACTCCGGCCAGCTCGCCACACCCGGGCGGTCGCCGTAGTAGTCGACGACCAGGTCGATGCTCCCGCCGCCCTTCAACACGCGGCAGGCTTCCGCCAGGGCCTTCGCCAGGTCGGGGGCGTAGTAGATCGCCTCGACCGAGAAGACCATGTCGAACTTCCCGTCGGGGAAGTCGAGCGCGAGGAAGTCGCCGACTTCGTAGCGCGCCCGGATCGTGAAGCTGTGCAGCTCCTCGGCCTTAGCGATCATCTTCGGCGAGGCATCCACGCCGATGGCCTGCACGCCGGCGGTCGCCTTGGCCAGGATGCGCGTGGCCCAGCCGATGCCGCAGCCGAGATCGAGGATCTGGAAGCCCGGCCGGATGTTGAGCTGTTCGATGACCTGCAGGGCCACGTCGCCGTGGCCCTGCTCCATGCGCTCTCCACGCCCGGTCTGGGCCCATTCGTCGAAGGTGGCGGCGATCTTGTCGTGGCTCATGTCGGTGCAGTTCCTGACTTCCGGGGGGGGGCTTCAGGCCGAGAGGGCCTCGCGGGCGGCGGAGCACTTCGCGAGGATCTCGTCCAGCTGCGCGAAGACGACCTCCCAGTCGTAGTGGTTTTCGACGAAGCGCCGGGCGGCGCGACCGAGCTCGTCGGCCCGCGGGCCGTCCTCGAGCAGCTTGCAGACGCCGTCGGCGAAGGCCGTGGCGTCGTCGGCGACAATGTAATCGCGGCCGGGCTGGCCCTCCACGCCCTGGGTCGCGGAAGTCGTGCCGACCACGGGGAGACCGCAGGCCATGGCCTCGAGGACCTTGTTCTGGATGCCCCGGGCGATGCGCAGGGGGGCGACCGCAACGCGCGCGCGCTGGGCCCAGTCCGTGACGCTGTCGACGAAGCCCGTCACCCGTACGCCCTCGAGGCGCTCGAGGGCGCGGACCTCGGGGGAGGGGTGGGCGCCGACGATGCTGAAGGTGGCCGTGGGGTGCCGCTCCCGCACCCGTGGCAGCACCTCCCGTGCGAACCACACGCAGCCGTCCACGTTCGGGTAGTAGTTCATCACCCCCGTGAAGACGAGGTGCCCCGGTTCCGCCCGCTCTGGCGCGGGCGTGAAGGCCTCGAGGTCGACCCCGTTGCGCAGCACGGTCGAGCTCGCGCCCGGGATCTCGCGCTCGAAGATCCGCTGCTCGAGGGGCGTGCACAGGACGTTCTCGGTGAAGGCGTGGGCGACGCGGCGCTCGAACTCGAGCAGGGTGCGCCACTCGCGACGGTACACCCAGCTCATCGGGAACCGCGTCCGCTCGGAGTACTGGCGCCACTTGTCGGAGTCGAGCTCCCCCAGGTGCATGACGCGAGGGAGGTGGCCGTGGGGCTCGAGGAAGGCCCCCATCGAAGAGGAGTAGGCGTAGGCCATGTCGGCCCAGCCCGCGAGCTCGTCCACGCGCCGTTGCAGCTCCGCCGAGCCGTAAACGCCGAGGGTGAGGGGCGTCTTCGTCATGAGGAGCGGCAGCGCGCTCAGCTTCTTCTTGCGCTCGTCGTGGTCGATCGCCGTGGTCTCGATGCCCATCTCCCCGAGCTCGCGCGCCGCCTGCCGATCGCGCTCGTCGTGGGCGAAGGCCACGCAGCGCACTTCGTGGGCGCGCCTCATGCGCTCCACCAGGTGCCAGGTCGTGATCTTGTCCCCACGGTTGGGCGGGTAGGGGACGCGCTGGGAGAGGAAGAGGATCTTCACTCGGAGGCTCCGACGCGCACGCGCATGTCGAGGATGCAGCTCCCTTCGCCACGCCCTTCCGATCGATGGGCCGCGAGGAATGGGTTGAAGTCGAGCTCGACGATCTCGGGGTTGTCGCTGAGCATCTGCGAGAGTCGCAGCAGCACCTCCACCAGCTCGTCCACGTCCACCGGCGGCTTGCCGCGCGCCCCCTCGAAGAGGGCTCGGCCGCGCACGGCCGCGACCATCTCTCGGGCGCTCGACTTCGTCAGGGGGTGCAGGCGGAACACGACGTCCTTGAGGACCTCCACGTGCACGCCGCCCAGGCCGAAGGCCAGCATGCGACCGAAGAGGGGGTCGCTGGCGACGCCGAAGAAGACCTCGACCCCGTCGGTGCGCATCGACTGCATCAGCATGCGCAGGTCGGCGTGCTCGCCACCGAAGCGCTCCTCGAGCTCGTCATAGGCGGAGAGCAGCTCCTCGCGGTTACGGATGTCGAGCAGCACGCCGCCGCGGTCGGACTTGTGCTCGAGGTTCGCGGCGTCGGCCTTGAGCGCCAAGGGGAAGCCGATGCGTCGCAGGGCGCCCAGCGCCTCCTCCCGCGAGCTCACGAGCTGCGAGGGCACGACCTCCAATCCGTAGGCCTTTGCCAGGGCGTAGAGCTCCTCGCCCTCGAGCATCTCGCGCCCAGCCTCCAAGGCTCCTTCGATCGCTGCGCGTGCCTGCCGCTTGCGCACGCGGAAGGTGGGCGCCGCCTCGTCCGGGCGGTCGCGCAGCTCGCGCAGGCGCACGAGGCCGGCCAGGACCCGCGCGGCTTCCTCCGGGAAGCTGTAGTTCGGCACCTTCGCCGCCCGCAGCACCGCTGTCGCCTCGTCGGTCTCCGGCAGCCCGGGCAGGCAGGCGAGCAAGGGTTTCTCCGTCGCCTCCGCGCGCTCGACGAGCACTTCCGCCACCGAGGCGATGTCGACCATGATCGGCGCGACGAAGATCGCGAGCACCATGTCGACCTTCGGGTCGGCCAGCACCGTCTTCAGGGCTCGGTCGAAGCCCGCGGCGTCCGCGCTCGCGATCAGGTCCACGGGATTCGCCGTGGAGGCCTCTGGGGGCAGGAAGCTCTCGAGCTTGCGGCGCGTGCGCGCGGCGAGGTCGGAGAGCTCGAGGCCGTTCGCGACGCAGGCGTCCGTGGCCAAGATCGCCGGACCCCCGGCGTTCGTCACGATGCCGACGCGCCTCCCCGCCGGGAGCTTCCCGGCCTGCACCGCCGCGGCCAGGGCAAAGAGCTGCTTCATCGAGTTGACCCGGTGCACGCCGCACTGGGCGAGCAGGGAGTCCACGGCGACCTCCGAGCCCGCGAGGGAGCCGGTGTGAGAGACGGCCGCCCGCGCGCCCCGGTCGCTGCGACCCGCCTTGACGATCAGGATCGGCTTCTCGCGCGAGACGCGATCCGCGACCTGCATGAAGTCCTCGGGGTTCCCGAAGGCCTCGAGGTACATCAGGATCTGCTTCGTGTCGGGGTCCCGTTCCCAGTACTCCAGGAGGTCGGCGGGAGAGACGTCGGCGCGGTTGCCGAGGCTCGCGAACATGCTCACGCCGAGTCCGAGGGACTCTGCGTCGCTCAGGATCACCGCGCCCAGGGCGCCCGATTGCGACAGGAAGGCCGCCTCGCCCCGCGTCGGCTGGGCGTTCGCGAAGGAGGCGTTCATCGCGACCTGCGGGTGGCTGTTGAGGACCCCCATGCAGTTCGGCCCGATCAGCCGCATCCCGTACTGCTCGCAGAGCGCGATCAGCTCCGCTTGCCGCTCGGCTCCCTCGCCTCCGACCTCGGCGAAGCCCGCGGTGATGCAGACGAGGGCGCGCACGCCCTTCTCTCCGCAGTCCCGGGCGGCGTCGAGCACCCTCTCCCGAGGCACGACGATCATCGCCAGGTCGACGGGGCCGGGGATGCTCGAGACGCGGTCGTAGCAGTGCATCGAGTGCACGACGCCGGCGTTGGGGTTGACCGGGTAGACGGGCCCGGTGAAGCCGAAGCGCACGAGGTTGCGCACGATCTCGTGGCCGATCGTGTAGCGCCGTCGCCCGGCGCCGATGACGGCGATCGAGCGGGGCCGGAAGACGGCGTGCAGGCTCTCGAGGCGTTGGGCGACGGCGCGCCGGGCGAGGCTGCGCGGCTCCGAGGGGAGGGATCGCGAAGCGGGCATGGCCCCACAGGCTACTCGCGGGCCGAGGGCGAAGCGATCCCGCCGAGGGGGCTTCGCCGCCGGCTACAATCGACGCCATGCCCTGGTTCAGCTACCACGGCGGTCACAGCGGGAGCTTCTGCACGCACGCCCGGGACGAGCTGGGCGCCGTGGTCGAGCGCGCCGTCGAGGCGGGCTTCACCCACTACGGCCTGAGCGAGCACGCGCCGCGCGATCGGGCGGTGGACCTCTTCCCCGACGAGCGCGAGCTGGGCCTCGGTCCCGCGGAGCTGGCGGCGACCTTCGAGGACTACGGGCGCGAGGCGCGCCGCCTGCAGGACGTCTTCGCCGACCGCATCGAGCTCCTGGTGGGCTTCGAGACGGAGCGCCTGCCCCCGGGGAGCTGGGACGCGCGCATGGCCGGGCTGCGGGCGGAGGGTGCCTTCGACTACGTCGTGGGCAGCGTGCACGACGTTGACGGCGTCTGGATCGACGCCTCGGCCGAGACGACCGCCGGCTTGGTCGAGACCTTGGGGGGGCGCGGGGCGCTCGAGGTGCGCTACTTCGAGGCCCTGAGCGAGCTGGTCGAGCGAGTGCGCCCCGAGGTCGTGGGTCACCCGGACCTCGTGCGGCGCTTCGACCCTCCCGGAGGTGGCCTGACCCCGGAGGGGCTCGCGGCGGCGGAGGGCGTCCTCGACGCGGCCCTGGAGGTCGGCGCGGCCCTGGACGTGAACTCGGGTGCCCTGCGCCGCGGGGGCCCGCTCTACCCCTGCACGGAGCTCCTGGCCCGGGCTCGCGAAACGGGGGTACCGGTCACGCTGGGGGACGACAGCCACGGCGTCGACCAGGTGGGCAGGGGACTGGATCAGGCCCTCGCCGCCATCGCCGAGGCGGGCTACGAGCGCGTGCACTACCTGGTCCGCGCGGGCGGGGGCGTCGAGTGGCGCTCGGCGGCCCTCGACGAGCTTCACTCCTGAGCGCCGCCCGCCTGCACCCGCCGACCGACGAAGGTGTGCCAGCGTCCGCGGCGCAGCGGCTCCTCGATCACGAGACCGGCGGCCTCGATCGCGGCGACGGTCGGTTCGAGGTGCTGCGTCGGGCAGCCGCTGAAGGCGAACCAGCCGTCCGGGGCGAGGCGCGCTGCGAGATCGCGGGCATGGGCCTGCACGACGTCCGAGTAGATGTTGGCCAGGACCACGTCGAAGTCCCTGCCCGATTCGTCGAAGGCTCCGTCGGTTGCCTCGAGGCACTCGAAGCCCCCCGTGCGGAAGCGGCAGCGCCCCGCGACGCCGTTGTCCTCCGCCAGGGCCGTGGCCGCGGCGGCGGAATGGGGGTCGAGGTCGAAGCCGAGGGCCGAGTCCGCGCCGAGCAGGGTCGCCGCCACCGAGAGCAGGCCGCTCCCCGTCCCCGCGTCGAGCACTCGCTCGCCGCCCCGGATGCGCCGCGTCAGGACCCGCAGGCAAGTGCGCGTCGTCGCGTGGCGGCCGGAGCCGAAAGAGCCGCCCGGGGCGATCGAGAGGCGCAGCTCCCCGGGCGCCACGTCGCGCTCGTCCCAGGGCGGGAGGAGGCAGAGGGGGCGCAGGCGGAAGGGCTTCCAGCTCTTCTTCCACGAGGTCGCCCAGTCCTCGGGGGGCAGGCGCTTGAAGGCGAGCTCGAGGCCCGCGAGGGCCGGCTCCCCGGTGGCTTCGGCGAGCCCGGCGAGGCGCTTGCGCAGCTGGTCCCGTACCTGCGGCGAGTCCTCGGCTTCCGAGAGGAAGACGCGCACGTAGTCCGATCCTTCCGGCGCCTCCTCGACGCCCAGGTTCGGCCGCCCGAAGGCCGCGCTCGTGCAGGGGCCGACCATCAGGCACTCGGCGACGAGCTCCTCCCAGCCGGTGGGGACGATCGCGCGGACTTCTATCCAGGTCGGGGGCGTGCTCAGAACGGCAGGTCCTCCAGGTCGATGTCGGCCGGCGCGGCCTCCTCCTCACTCTCTCCGTCGTGTACCGGCTCGAAGCGCTCGATCGGCGGACCCTCGGGCTCGAGCACCGTGAGGGCCTCGGCGGGAGGCGCGAGGCCGAGGTGGATCATGGCCTGGGAGAGGCAGCGTTCGCGGTCCCCGCGCACGAGGCGCGCGAGTCCCTTTCCTTCCTTGCCCGGGCCGGCGAGGGGCAGCTCGCGCAGGAAGTGCCGGTGGCGCGGATCCACGACGCGCTGGTCGAGGATGTAGACGCAGCCCTGGTCGTCCACGCGCCGCATCAGGCGCCCGAAGCCCTGGCGGAACTTCGCGAGGGCCCGGGGCAGGTAGATCTGGCGCCGCTGCTCGCCCGTGCCGAGGGCCGCGCACTGCGCGTGGTGGTAGCGGTCCGGCACGCCGTAGGGCAGGCGCGCGACGACGAGGTGCTCGAGCGTGGGGCCGGGAAAGTCCGCGCCGTACCAGAAGGTGTCGACGCCGAGCAAGACCGAGTCCTCGCGGCTCCGGAAGAGCTCGCTCATCTCCTCCTTCCCGATCCCCGGCATGTTCTGGTACCAGAAGCCGATGCGCCGCGCCCGGAAGTGCCCTTCGAGGCGCTGGCCGACTCGGCGCACGTCCTCCGCGTTCGTGAAGAGGGCGAGCAGCCGCCCGCGCGTGCGCTCGCCGAGCTCGGCGACGAAGTCGCGCACGTAGGCCAGGTAGGCCTCCTTGTCGCGGGAGACCGCCGGCGCGTCCCGGGGGACGCAGACGAGCACGCGGGAGTAGTCGAAGACCTCCGGCGCCCGGAAGGTCCGCAGCAGGCAGGGGTGCTCCGGCTCCCCCTCCTCGGCCGCGAGTGCGTGGTCGAGGCCGAGGTAGGCGCTGGCGGCGTCGAAGCCGCCGCCGAGGTGGGTCGTCGCGGACAGGAAGGTCGCGCTCGCGAGCTGCGGGTAGTAGAAGCGCCCGAGGTACTCGTTGGGCAGGAGCACGCGCGCCGAGAGGACGAGCTCGCCGCGGCTGTCGATCTCGACGTCGTTGAAGGTCCGGGACTGGAAGGCGGGGCGCCCCTCCTGGAGGGGCAGCCAGGCGGTGACCGCCTTCAGGAACTCGTCGAGCTCCGTGCGCGCGAGGTCGATCGAGCGCCGCAGGCGCCCGAGACGACCGATCGCGAGCTGCTCGAGGCGCTCGACGAGCTCCGCGAGCCTCTCGTCGAGCTGACCGCCGAGCCTCGTGAAGCGCGAGCGCGCGGCGACGAGTTGCGCCCCCGCTTCGCCCGCGGCGTACTCTCGGAGGAGGGAGTGCTCGTCGCGTTCCTCGCGCTCTCGCCCGCGCGCTTTGCGCCACTCGTCGAAGGCGCCGACTTCGAGGCGCAGCTCGCCGAGGATCACGCGCAAGGCCTCGAGACGCGCGCGGACCTCGGCCAGGGTCTCCCAGCTCTTCGTACCCTCCGCCAGGCGCCGGGCGATGCGCTCGAGCAGGCTGCGCCCGCCGCTCCGACCGCTGCGGTCCAGGCGGTCGAGGAGGGCCTCGATCGAACTCAGGGCGACCTGATGGCTCCAGGCTGCATGGGCCTGGTCGTGCAGGTGCTCGCATTCGTCGAAGACCAGGTGCCGGAAGAAGTCCTGCCGCGCCAGAGCGAAGCTGTGGTTGGTGATGACCAGGTGGCTGCGCTCGGCGCGGAAGCGCGCCACCTCGGCCGCGCAGGACTCTCGGTCGTCCTGGAGCCGACAACAGGCGGTGCGGGCGCGCACCTGGCGCAGGAGGTCCCCGAGGGCCGCGCGGTAGGCCCGCCCGCTCTCGAGCTCAAGGGGCGGGCGCCGCGGCAGGCGGTCGAGGTCCCCGGTCGCGTCCCCGAGGGCGAAGGCGAGGAGCTGGGAGAAGGCGAGCCAGGCCTCACCGCTCGCCTCGTGGCGCGGGACGTGCAGCTTGAAGGTCCGCCAGCAGAGGGAGTTCTCGCGGCCCTTGAGCATCGAGACCCGCGCCGGAGCGTCCCAGCCGGCGCGCCGCAGGAGCTCGAGGGCCCGGGGCAGCTCGCGGTCCACCGCCTGCTCCTGGAGGGCGCGGGTGTAGGTCGCGATCCCCACCCGCAATCCGTGGCGCGTGGCCCACAGGAGGGCGGGTACGAGGTAGGCCAAGGTCTTGCCGGTCCCCGTCGGCGCGTGCACGAGGAAGAGGCGCGTCTCGGGCTCGCCCTGATGCCCGAAGTTGCCGCCCACTTCGCGGGCCACCGCGTGTTGGCTGGCGCGGTACTCGCCGCCGGTCGCCTCCCCGCGTATCTCGGTCAGTTGCGCCGGGAGGTGCTCGCGGAAGACCGCGTCGAGGCGCTCGGCGTCCTCCTTCGTCCAGGGCTGCGGCCCGTCCATCCGGGGCGGCAGCGGGTCGAGGGGGCGCCAGGCCTCGGCCTCGCGTTGCCAGCGCGGTCGAGTCTCGTCGAGCAGCACCGACAGGTACTCGGTCTCGAAGGCGTCGCTCTCGATGCGCAGGCCGGCTCCTGCGGCCCCCTCCTCACTCCAGAGCTCTCCGGCCTGCAGGAGGTGCAGCACGCGTCCGAGACGCCCCGCGGCCTCGGGCTCGGCCACGTGCAAGCGGGACCAGGCGGTGGCGAGGGAAACGGTCAGGGCGTGCACCGCCTCGTTGCCGAGCTCGAGGAAGCGGCGCCGCAGCTCGCGCAGGGCGGCGAAGAGCTCGTCGGGCCCTGGGGCCGGGGGCGCGTCTTCGCCGAGTAGCTCGACGACCAGCTCCCCCGGCCGGCGGGCGAGGCGGCCGGGGAAGAGCAGGGCCGCCACCTCGCCGAGCCCGGTCAGGCGCGCGAGGGCCTCGACGCCGGGGGCCTGGCTGGCGCGCCAGCCCTCCACCTCGCTCGCCTCGGCGACGAGCACGGGCCGGCCGTCGACGAAGGCGAGCAGCTCCTGCCAGCCCGCCTCGTCGCCGAGGCCCTCGCCGTCGAGCTCGAGGTCTTCCCCCGAGCCCTCGGGGCCGAGGCGCCGGGCGCGGAGGGCGAGCAGCTCGTCCCGCGCGGGATCGGAACCCGTGGTCTCGAGCCCCACCACCACGAGGCCCCGCCACGGCTCGCTCCAGGGCCCCCCGTCGGCGGCTCCCCGGGACTCGGACGTCCCCTCTTGATCCCGGTCACTCATCCTCGGCGCGTCCTCGGGACGTGATTACATCCGATGCGATTCCCGGGGTGCGGAAGCCGAGTCGGTGCTCGCTGTTAAGTCCATTGTTCGAAGACACTTACGTGCGCCGGCCGGCTCGGGATCGGGCGCGCCGGCGGGCACCGCTCCGAGGTCGAAGCGCTTGACAGTGCCTCCTCGGGCCCTATCTATTGCCCGCCTCGAAGCCTCCCCCGGAACCAAGCCCATCGAAGAATTATGGTGTCCCTCCCGGAAAAGGCCCTGGTCATCGTCGAGTCCCCGACGAAGGCGCGGACCATCTCGAAGTTCCTGCCCAAGGGCTTCCTGGTCGAAGCCAGCATCGGCCACATCCGCGATCTGCCCCAGTCGGCGTCCGAGATCCCCAAGTCGGTGAAGGGCGAGGCCTGGTCGCGCCTCGGCATCAACGTCGACCACGAGTTCGAGCCGATCTACGTCGTCCCGGCGGAGAAGAAGAAGCAGGTCAAGAAGCTCAAGGAGCTGCTCGACCAGGTCGAGGTCGTCTACCTCGCGACCGATGAAGACCGCGAGGGGGAGGCGATCTCCTGGCACCTGATCGAGGTCCTCGCGCCCCAGGTGCCGCAGAAGCGGCTCGTCTTCCACGAGATCACGAAGAAGGCCATCCAGGAGGCCCTCGAGAACCCGCGCGAGCTCGACACGCGCATGGTCCGGGCCCAGGAGACGCGGCGCATCCTCGACCGCCTCTACGGCTACGAGATCTCGCCCATCCTCTGGCGCAAGGTCGCCCCGCGGCTCTCGGCCGGGCGCGTGCAGTCGGTGACGGTGCGCCTGATCGTCGAACGTGAGCGGGAGCGCCAGCGCTTCAAGAAGAGCACCTACTGGGACCTGACCGCCGAGTTCGGGGCCGGCAAGGGCCCGGTCTTCTCGACGGTGCTCGTCTCCCTCGACGGCAAGCGCATCGCCCGAGGCAAGGACTTCGACGGCACGACGGGCCTGCTCAAGGGCACCGACGGCAAGACCTCCGACATCTGCCTGATCGACGGGCCGATGGCGGAGCAGCTGGTGAAGGACCTCCAGACCTCGGACTGGAGCGTCGAGACCGTCGAACGCAAGCCCTACACGGACAAGCCCGCTCCGCCCTTCACGACCAGCACCCTGCAGCAGGAGGCCAACCGCAAGCTGCGGCTCTCCGCGCGGGTGACGATGCAGGCGGCCCAGCGCCTCTACGAGAACGGCCTCATCACCTACATGAGGACGGACTCGACCACGCTCTCGGACGCCGCAGTGGCCTCCTCGCGGGAGGCGATCGAGCGCCTCTACGGCAAGGAGTTCGTCCCGGACCAGCCGCGCGTCTACAAGACGAAGGTCAAGAACGCCCAGGAGGCCCACGAGGCGATCCGTCCCTCCGAGGACTTCCACCGCCCCGAGGACCTGCGCAGCCGGCTGAACGACCGCGAGTACAAGGTCTACGAGCTGATCTGGAAGCGCACGATGGCCTGCCAGATGGCGGACGCGCGCGGGCACCGCATGAGCCTGCGCATCTCCGACGGGCGCGCCGTCTTCCAGGCCTCCGGCAAGACGATCGAGTTCCCCGGCTACCTGCGCGCCTACGTCGAGGGCGCCGACGACCCCGAGGCGGAGCTGGCCGACAAGGAGCTGGTGTTGCCGAGCCTGAACGAGGGCGAGGCGGTGAAGCTCGAGGCCCTCGAGCCCAAGGAGCACACGACCCAGCCGCCCGCGCGTTACACCGAGGCTTCGCTGGTCAAGGTGCTCGAGGCCCGCGGCGTCGGCCGGCCGAGCACCTACGCGACGATCATCGACACGATCCTCCAGCGCTCCTACGTGGTGAAGCAGGGCACGGCCCTCGTGCCGACCTTCGTCGCCTTCGCGGTGGTCAAGCTCATGGAGCAGCACTTCACCGAGCTGATCGACACGGCCTTCACGGCGCGCATGGAGGACGACCTGGACGCCATCGCCGTGGGCAAGATGGAGGCCCTGCCCTATCTCAGGCGCTTCTACTTCGGCAGCAACGGCGACCAAGGCCTGCGCGACCTGCTCGAGACGGAGATCGACGCGCGCGACGTCTGCACCCTGCCGCTGGGGGAGGGCGCCGACGGGCAGATGATCAACGTGCGGGTGGGCCGCTACGGTCCCTATCTCGAGCGCGGGGACGACCGCGCCACGGTGCCCGACGGCATGGCCCCCGACGAGCTGACGATCGAGGAGGCCGAGGAGGTCCTGCGCAGGGGATCGGGACCCAAGGAGCTCGGCACCGACGAGGAGACCGGCTGCGCGGTCTACGCCAAGACCGGCCGCTACGGTCCCTACTTCCAGCTCGGCGAGAACGACGACGAGCCGAAGATGAAGTCGCTCCTGCCCGACATGGACATCGACGAGGTGACCCTCGACGACGCCCTCAAGATGCTGCGCCTGCCGCGCCTCGTGGGCCAAGACCCCGAGGGCGAGGAGGTCTTCACCGACTTCGGCCGCTACGGTCCCTACGTCAAGCGCGGCAGCGACACCCGCAGCCTCGAGAAGCCCGAGGACATCTGGGAGGTCTCCCTCGCCAAGGCCCTCGAGAAGCTCGCCGAGCCCCCCGCCCGCGGCGGCCGCCGGCGGGCCTCGAAGGTGCTGAAGGAGCTCGGCGTCGACCCCAAGTCCGAGCTGCCGGTCCGCGTGCTCTCGGGACCCTACGGCCCCTACGTCAGCGACGGCTCGATCCACGCCTCGATCCCCAAGGACCAGGACCCCGAGAAGGTCACCCTGGAGGAGGCCTGCGACATGATCGCGGTGCGCGAGGCGAGCGGGAAGGTGCGCCGCAAGAAGACCAAGAAGAAGGCGCAGAAGAAGACGGCCAAGAAGACCAAGAAGAAGGTCGCCAAGAAGGCGGCCAAGAAGACCCAGAAGAAGGCCGTCAAGAAGGCCCAGAAGAAGGCCCAGAAGAAGGCTCAGAAGAAGGCGAGCAAGGGCGCCGCCTCCGCGGGCGGCTCGAAGTCGGGGGGGTCGACCTCCCCCGGGCCGGGGAGCGCCAAGAAAACCGGCTCCTAGGGGTCGAGAAGGGCGATTCCGGGGTCTCCGGAGCCCTTGCGGTCTCGACGCAACGGGGCCCTCGGGATACGATGAGCGGCCGTTTTTTTGGCCCCCGGAACCCCCTGCCCACCCCCCCATGGAAATCACCGAGATCCAGGTCGACGGCTACGAGCGAGTCGTGCGCGCCCGCGATCAGCAATCCGGCCTCCACGCGCTGATCGCCGTCCACGACACGACCCTCGGACCGGCCCTCGGTGGCATGCGGATGTGGCCCTACGCCTCGGAGGACGAGGCCCTCTTCGACGTGCTGCGCCTCTCGCGCGGCATGACCCTGAAGTCGGCCGTGGCCGAGACGGGCCTCGGGGGCGGCAAGTCGGTCATTCTGGGGGACCCGAAGACGATGAAGAGCGAGGGGCTCTTCCGGGCCATGGGGCGCTTCGTCGACAGCCTCGACGGCCTCTACATCACCGCCGAGGACATGAACATCGGCATTCCCGACCTCGAGCTCGTCCACAAGGAGACCCGCTGGGTGACGGGCCTCAAGCGCTCGGAGGGGAGCTCGGGGAACCCCAGCCCCTACACCGCCGAGGGTTGCCTGATCGGCCTGCGGGCGGTTGCGGAGGAGCTCGACGGCTCCACCGACCTCGCCGGCAAGAAGGTCGTCATCCAGGGCGTGGGGGCCGTGGGCGGCGCCCTCGCGATCCTGCTCAAGGAGTCCGGGGCCGACGTCACGATCTGCGACATCAATGACGTGCGCGTCGAGCAGCTCCGCAGCGAGTACGGCTTCTCGGTCGTGGACGACGCCGAGCACCTCTCGGTCGAGTGCGACATCTACTCCCCCTGCGCCCGCGGGGCGGGGATCAACGATGACACGATCCCCCAGCTGCGCTGCCGCGCCATCGCCGGCTGCGCCAACAACCAGATGCTCGAGCCTCGCCACGCCGCCGTCGTGCGCGAGCGCGGCATCCTCTACGCCCCCGACTACGTCATCAACGCCGGCGGCATCATCAACGTCTCGGTCGAGCTGCTCCCCGGCGGCTACGACGAGGCCGTGGCTCGCGAGCGCATCTCCCGCATCTACGACAACCTCAAGCAGGTCTTCGAGATCTCCAAGCGCGACGACATCCCGACCGACACGGCGGCGGAGCGGCTCGCGAACGTGCGGCTCGAGGCGGCGCGGGCGGCGAGCAAGTAGGTCAGTCCTCGGAGAGGCCCTCGACGCGGCTCGAGCGGAGGGCTTCCTGCGTCTTCTTCGCGAAGCTGTTCGTGATGTAGTTCGTCACGAGGCACTCGAAGTGTCTCGGGTTGTCTTTGTCCAGCGGGCGGGCCGGGGCCGCTCGTCGATTCACGCGCAACAGGAACTCCCCTACAGGACCTCGGTAGGGACCGACGATCTCGCCGATCGGAGCCTCGAAGAAGGCCACGTCGGCAACGCAGCCGCCCGCGAGGAAGGTCGAGTAGCGACTCTCGTAGAGTCGACGCCGGAGGTCGTAGTAAGAGACCCCGCGAAAGCGGCCCTCGCCCCGGTAGAGCCCCCCGTTCTGGCACTGACCCCAGCGTTCGGGGGGCGGGTCCCAGAAGCCGTTCTGTGACTTCAGGAGTTCGGACCAGTCCGCCGCACCACCTCGTGCAGTGACAGCGAGGTCCAAGGCCCGGGTCCGGGCCTCTCCCCATCCCCCTGGCTTCCATTGGAATTCACGGTGGTCGAAGGCGGTGACCAGCAGCACCTCGACGTCGACCTTCGCGAGCCCACTGATCTGATTGGAGCGCTCGAAGTCGGCTGACAGCACCGGCCCGAGATCGTCTCCAGGCTCTGCAGGAATGGCCTCGGCGATCGAGTCGCTGTAGGCGATCCGCATCCTTTCGTACATCCACTGGGCCTCCCAGGAAGGGAATGCCGTCTGAAGCGGGTATGCGTAGCAGATGAATGGGCGGTAGACCCGCTCCCTCCACCTCTGTCGAGCCTCCTCCGCTGTGGGCAGCTGAACCTCCGGAGGTAACTGCTGCCGGGCCACCTCGAGTAGCGCCAGAAACCTCCGCGCATCGGGCACCTCTTCGGTATCGAGGTGGGGAGCTATCCTCGACCAGAGGTCCCCGGTCTCGAGGGCCAGCTCGTCCTTCCCGTCGTCATCGAGGTCGGCCGTGAACACGAGCTCCGGCCGTAGGCCATGCGTCGTCGTCCGAGTCGAGATTGCGGCGAAGACGAAGTCCCGGACGATCTGGCGCAGGACCCTGCGGTACTCGCGATCATCGGGCTTGAAGGGCGGCTTGCCCTCCGGGGCGGCGTTGACCAGTCCCCCGGGGGTCGGCCACTCCGTCACGCCCTTCCGGTACTCGAGGTTCTCGCGGAAGTCGTCGATAAGGACGTCGCCAGCTTCCCCCCTCAAGGCCTCGAAGCTGACCGCAGGCCAGAGCTCTTGGTCGTCCGGGAGGAAGACGCTGTCGAAGCGCAGCTCCTGGGCGACCTGGCGCTCGAAGAGGTCTCGAGTTCTGTAGCGGCGGCGGACCTCCGTCTCCAGGTCGAGGTCGGGGTACTTCGCCCGCAGCTCGTTCAGCCGGTCCTCGATCTCCCAGCGCAGCCGCGCCTCCGAGACCGGCTCCGGATCCTCGAGCTCCTCGCTCCGACGCTGCTCGATACCCCACTCGATCAGCCAGTCGACCTTCCGCAGCTCGAGCTCCGCCCGGCCCGGCCCGTAGATCAGGAAGCGCTGGATCTCCGCGGTGGGGATGCGCACGTCGTTGACGACGAGGGGTCGAAGGGCTTCCTCCGCGGGGGAGGGCCCCTGAGTGCCGAGGGCGAGGAGAGCGGCGAGAAGCATGAACTGTTGGCCTGTCTCAATCCTCGTCGAGCCCGACGACGCGGCTCGAGCGGAGGGCTTCGTGGGCGAACTGGATGAAGGAGTGCTCGACATAGTCGTCGATCAGGCTCCCGACTTGCTTCGGATCCGTCGCGTCCAGAATGAGGGTCGGGGGCAAGCGTTCCACGACTCGAAGGAGGTAGTAGCCCAGCTGTCCCTTGTAGGGGCCGGACACCTCGCCCACCGGAGCCTCTAGGAGGGCCGTGTCCGCGACGGACACGCCTTCGAGGAAGAGCGTGTAGTCGTCCTCGTAGAAGAGCTTTCGCAGCCGACCCCTCGAGCCCTCGAACGGCCGAGGGCGTGCCCGATAGATCACCCGATGGTCAAACCTCCCTCGTGGTTTCGGCTGGTCCCAGAAGTCGTTCTGGTTGCGCAGGACCTCCGGCCAGAGTTCAGGCTCTCGTTGCAGATCCACGTAGAGCGAAGTCGCGTGCTCCCTAGCCGCGGCCCATCCCCCGAGCCTCCACCTGCAGCGCTTGAAGTCGAGTATGGAGATCAGCGTGGCCTCGACGCGGACCTTGGCCAGGCCCAGAGTCCACTTGGCCTGCTCGAGATGCCAGAGGAGTGGAAGGCCCAGCTCGCCCTCGGGGGTCGACCAGAGGGAGGGAGATATCCACTCGCGATAAGCGCGGAGGAGGCGCTGGTGATCCCAGTAGGTCTCGCAGGAGGGAAAGCGGCCCGAGCCGTAGGGGCTGCAACATGGACGCTTGACGTCTCTCAGATGGCGTTCCTTGATCTCATCGGGAAACGACGAGGACCCTGCGCCTGGAAGGCGCTGCTCCAGGGCTTCTCGTAGCGCCAGATACCGCCTCGCCCGCCGTACATCCTCGACGCAGATGATGGAGCTGACCGCATCCCAGAGCTCGTGCGTAGCGATGGATAGCTCAGAGACCCCGTCGTCGTCGGTGTCCAGTGTGAGAACCAAACCCAGCGGCAGCCCGTCTGTAGCTGTCCTCCAGCCGAATGAGGCGAGGATGTGTTCTCGAATGATGGTCCGCAGGATGCTCCGGTACATGGGGTCTTCCGGAGGAAGGGCGGGCTGGCCATCCGGGTAGCGGTTGGGAAGCGCCTTCGGTGACTTCCAAGGACTGAACTGCAGCCGGCGCCTGTAGCTCTCGCGATAGTCCTCAACCAAGACGCCTTCTGCTTCGGCTTGCAGCGCTTCGAAGCTAACGGCCGGCCAGAGATCGGGGTCTGGAGTCAGGAAGACCTGTTCGAAGCGCAGTTCCTGCGCAATCTGGCGCTCGAAGAGGTCTCGTGTGCGATACCGGCGGCGGACTTCTGTCTCCAGATCAAGATCCGGGTACCCCTCCCGCAGCTCGTTCAGACGGTCCTCGATCTCCCACAGAATGCGTGCTTGGGTAACCTCACCGGAGCTTTCAAGCCCCTCGAGTTGTCGCTGCTTGGCGCCCCACTGGATCAACCAGTCGTCACGCCGTAGCTCGAGCTCCTTTCTCCCCGCCCCGTAGATCAGGAAGCGCTGGATCTCCTCCGTCGGGATGCGCACGCCGTTGACGACGAGGGGGCGCAGGGCCTCTTCGGCGGCGTCGTCGACCTGAAGACCAGGCGCGCCGAGGAGCAGGAGGGCGGCGAGGAGCATGGCGATGGGGATCGGGAGGAGCCGCATACGGGCGGGGTCGGGCCCCGATAGGGCGAAGCTCGACTTCCCGACCCGCGCTCGAAGCCGTTCTCGCCGGTGGCCCCTAGAATCGAAGGACCATGCCGAATCGAAGTCGCTGCCTGGTCTGGCTCGGGCTCCTTTCGCTGGCGTGCACCCCTGCCGCCCAGGCTCAAGGCACCCGCGCCCCGATCTTCCCCACCGAGAAGGACCCCGCCCTCGTCTTCCTCGCGCCCTACGGGCTGGCGAACTTCACGCCGCGCTACAAGCGCACGCTGCGCACCTGGCTCGTCGCCTCGCGGCGCTACGGGCTGGGGAACTACGAGGCCTGCCAGGACGGGCTGCTCGAGCTCTGGGCCCAGAACCAGCCCGGGGGCGGCGGCTGGGGCAACCAGCCGACGCAGCCCTTCGGGATCAACATCGGCTCGCCGCCCTGCTACTACGGCCTGCGCATGCTCACCGACACGAGCGAGTGGCGCGTGCAGAGCGGCGTGGTCGGCGACGCGGCGCCGCGGGAAGTGCAGCTGACGGTGCTGCTCGTCGGCCAGAGCCACGGGGTGGAGCCGCGTGACGTGGCGGAGCTGCAGGCGGGGACCGGTGTGCCGGTCACGCACCAGCTCGACGGGCGCCTCCTCGAGGATGGGAGTCGCGTCGTGCACGAGTCCCTGGAGCTCTTCGAGCAGTACGTCCTGGCCATGACCGAGGGCCAGCTCGGGGTTCGCACCGAGGTCGTGCACCTGCCCGGAGTCGACCTCGCCGTGCACGCTTACCAGAACGGCAACTTCCGCTTCGCCGGGCTCGAGCAGCCGGCGGACGTCTGGGCGGCGCTCTCCGACGAGCTTCTCGCGCAGACGGACTGGTGGTGGCTGATCTACCCCTCCCACGTCCCCGAGCAGTACCCCGACTTCCTGAACGCGGAATTCATCACCGGCGGGATGGGAGTGGGCGAGGACTCGCGCTCACCGCTCTTCCTGATCGACGACCGGTGGCTCGTGCGCAAGCCGCCGCACATCGGCAGCGGGGACTACAGCGCGGTCGAGCGCCGGGCCTACCTTCCGCAGTGGCTCCAGCACGAGTTCTTCCACCACCTCTTCCGGACCTACCCCGAGTTCGGCCTCGAGAACACGCCGCACTCCTGGTTCAACCTCGCGACTTGGCCGGCGGACTTCGAGGGGCGCTACGAGGCGGACTACTTCCACGAGGCCCTGTACAGGCGGCTGCGGACCGCCACGCCGCCGCTGCACGTGGGCCTGCGCTACGCCACGGCCGACGCGCCCTGGGACCAGCTCGTGCTCGCGGACGTGCTCGGGAGCTACCACCACGACCCCGTGCAGAACGACTGGCACGTCGGGACCATCACGCAGTTCGCGGGCGACACCCTGGTCTGGACGAACGATGCGGGCGTGAGCTGGCTCCTCCAGGCCGAGCTCGAGGACGGCGAGCTCCTGACCGGCCCGGACTGCCCCTATTACGACCCGCCCGACGGGACGAAGTTCGAGATCGTTCTCGAGCGCGACGCGATGGGGGACCTGACCTCGGTGGTGCGGGGCTTCTCCTTCGGGGGCGGGATCTACGAGAAGCAGTAGGTCGCCCGGGCGGCGACTCCGTCCAAAGGGAAGGGCCCGAGCCTCCAGCGGAGACCCGGGCCCTCACGCGTCGCGGCGTGTGCGTTACTCCTTGCGCAGGAAGTCGACCAGGTCGGCCTCCAGCTCCGGGAGCCCGTAGTCCGGCACGATCAGGCAGTTGTAGACGATCTTGGCCAGGGCGTCCGGGGTGTTCGGGTTGAGGTCGCGCGGCGGCGGGTAGCTCAGGAAGTAGCTGAGCGAGAGGCGCTCGGTCTCGCCGCCCTGCTCGCGGCCCGCGAAGGTCCACGGGACGTCGTCGAAGGGCAGGACGCCGGTCAGGATCTCGTACAGCATGATGCCGATGCCCATCACGTCGGCCTTGCTGTCGCGCAGGAGCAGGGGGTTGTAGTGCGGGGTCGTCGTGATCACCGCGCGCTCGTCGATGCGCAGCGCGGGGTCGATCATGACGACGCTGCCCGAGGGCTTGATCAGGATGTTCTCGGGCTTGAGGTCCCCGTGGTACTCGAGCTGGCCGTTCTTGTTGAGGCGCTGGAGGCTGCGCACGATCGTCAAGAACCAGTTGAGGCGGATGCCCTCGAGGGCGCGCACCTTCTCGCGCAGCGTCTTGCCGCGGGCGTACTCGAGGGCGACGATCGGGCGACCCTCGTGGTTGAAGACCTCGCGCACCTTGACGAGGTTGGGGTTCTTGGCGCCCTGCAGCACCTCGCCCTCGCTGCGGATCAGGTCGTCGATCTCGTGCACGTCGAGGAAGTCGATGCGCACGCCGTTCTGGCGGAAGAAGATCGCCTCGGCCGGCGTCTCGTCGGGGCTGATGCCCTCGGGGCGACGCTGGTTGGTGATCTCGAGGAAGCGCGTCACGTAACGGCCTCCGCCGGCGACGTCCCCGACCTTCAGGGCGACCTTGTTGCCCTCGGTGTCTTCGGCCAGGTAGACGAGGGCGAAGCCTCCTCGGGCGAGGAACTCGATCACCTTGTAGGAACCGATGCGTTCGCCTGCTTCGAGCTTGATCATGACCGGACTTCGGGGAGTCAGATGGGGCAGTGGGGACCGCGACCAGGGGGGAATCGGACCCCACCTGTTTCGATCGAGGGGGGTCCCCGGATTGAGGCTTTCCGAAGCCCTGTCGGCCGGAGTCCGACAATTCCCCGGCGGACGGGGCGAGAGAGTCCGCGAGAGGGGCCGCTTTCTCGGATGTCTCCATATCGGGACACCTGGAGGGCTGGAAGGCGGAGTTTCGGGGCCCGCAGAGCGATCCCGGGCGCCCGGGAGCGTGCTTCTCAGCGCGCCTCGACCGGGCTCTCGAGGAGGTCGAGGGCGACCTCGACGAGCTCCGGGCTCGTGTCGAGCTCGAGGATGCCGCGGGTGCCGGCCAGGACCGTGCCCGTGCCGAGCCACTCGGGCTCCTCGGCGTGGGGCCGGAAGCGCCAGGCGCGGCCGTGGAGGTCGACCATCCCGAGCTCCTGCTGGCGCGCGTTGCGGACACTGAAGAAGTTGCGCCCCTGCGCGCCCTCGGCGAACTCGACCACGCTGCCCACGACCCGCCCGGAGAGGACGACCTCCCAGGCGCGCGTCGCCGCGAGGAAGGACAGCTCCCCTTCGGACTCGAAGGTCTCCGAATGCCGCAGCTGGGCCTGGCAGCCGGCCAGGAGGGCCGTGAGGAGCAGGGGGAGGGCCTTGCGCAGGCTCATGCCATCCCTATCGGAAGGAGGGGCGTCGGACTCTCCGCTTCGCCTTAGAATCCCTGCCCCCTCGGGCCCCTGACCCGGGAGGAAAGCCCCCATGGTCAAGATCCGGGACGAGAGCGAGATGGAGAAGTGGCGCCGCGCCGGGCGCATCGCCGCGGAGTGCCGGGAGTGGGCGCGCGCGGAGATCCGGCCCGGCGTGACCATCCGTCACGTCCTCGAGGGGATCGAGGCCCTGATCCGCGAGCATGGCGCGGCGCCGGCCTTCCCGGCCCAGTCGAGCCGCAATCACGTCGCAGCCCACTACTGCTCCTCCCCCGACGACGAGACCGCCTACGAGGAGGGGGACTGCGTGAAGGTGGACGTCGGCGTGCACGTCGACGGCTGGGTCGCGGACACGGCCACCACGGTCGACCTCTCCACGGACGGCCGCTGGGGCCCGCTGATCCAGGCCAGTGCCGACGCCCTCAAGGCCGCCATCGCCACGGTGGGGCCCGATGTCCCCGTGCGCGACGTGGGGGCCGCGGTCGAGCGCGCCATCACCTCCGCGGGCTTCGAGCCCGTGCGCAACCTGACCGGCCACGGGGTCGACCGCTGGCGCGTCCACTGCGCGCCCCAGATCCCGAACTACCCCGAACGCGGCGGCGCGCGCTTTCACGAGGGCATGATGGTCGCCATCGAGCCCTTCGCTTCGACCGGGCGCGGCTACATCCACGAGGCCGGGCGCTCGGAGGTCTTCATGCTCGTGCGGCCGCCGCGCAAGGCCAAGGGCCTCGACCGGGACATCCTCAAGGCGATCGAGTCCTGGCGCGGCCTCCCCATCGCCCGCCGCTACTTCCGCGAGCACGACCCGGAGGCCCTCGAGGAAGTCATCTCGAAGCTCGCCAAGCAGGGCTCCCTGATGCGCTACCCGCCCCTCGTCGAGGAGCAAGGCGTGATGGTCGCGCAGACCGAGCACTCGATCTTCATCGGCCCGGACGGGGTCGAGGTGATCACGGCCTGAGCCGGACGGAGTCCTCGTGAAGGTCGCCCTGGTGACGACGCCCTGGTCCTCGCGCTCGGGGATCGCGGACTATTGCCGGCACCTCTTGCCCTACCTGCGCGAGGGCGCGGAGGTCGACGTCTTCGTCGAGGTCGGCCGCGAGGGAGAAGACGGTGAGGGCGAGAGCCTGCGGTCGGTGGCGGAGCTCGCCCCTCGCGAGTACGACCAGATCCTCTACCAGCTCGGCAACGAAGCCTCCCACGCCTTCATGTTGCCGATGATCCGCGCCCTCGGCGGGACCGTCGTGCTCCACGACTGGGTGCTCTTCGACCTGGCCGTCGCGGCCCACCCCGAGCTGGCTCGCGGCGGCCTGCGGGGCCTGCAGCGAGCCTGGCGCGAGGGGGGCGCGGGTGAGGCGCGGGTCTTCCTGCGCAACCGCCGCCAGGTCGAGGGCACCGCGCGCGGGGAGCGCTTCCGCGCGGGTTGGTACGCGCCCGAGGCGCAGGGGCGCTGGAGCTCGGCGCGGGCGGAGCTCGACCCGGCGGGGGCGGAGGCGCTGCGCCTCGAGCTCCTGCTCCCCGAGGGGCGCGAGCTCGAGCTGCGCGACGGAGCGTCGTCCCTCGGGAGCTGGCGGGAGGCGGGCGAAGAACGGCTCGAGCTCGAGCTCCGCACCCCCGGCCCACTCGCCTTGGAGGTGCACGGCGCGGGCCCCCGAGAGGAGGACCGCCGCGAGCTCGGCGTCTTCTTGCGCTCGGCGTGCGTGCGTCACGGTGGGCGCTGGAGAGAGCTCGACCTCGCCGAGGCCCCGTCTCCCGCCGAGCAAGGTCTCAGCGCCGATCGCTTCGAGCTCAGCTTGAACCGGTCGGTCGTGCGCCACGCCGACGCCTTCCTCGTGCACTCCGACTGGGTCGGTGAGCGCATCCTCGCCTCGCGCAACGCCCCCACGCCCATCGCCCGCGTCCACCACGGCATCGAGCGGCGCTGGGAAGGAGCCCGGGCGGCGTCCCGCGCCGAGCTGGGTCTCCCCGCCGAAGCCGCGAGCGACTTTCTCGTCGCCACCTTCGGCGCCTTGCAGCGACACAAGCGTCCCGGGGTCCTGCTCGATGCCCTGGCGCGCCTCGCGGAGCTCGACGTGGACGTCCACCTCTTGTGCGTGGGCGAAGAACGGCCGTCGGACGTCGACTTCCGCGCCCAGGCGGCCCGCGTCGGGCTCGCCGATCGGGTGCAAGTCACCGGCTGGCTCCCCGAGGAGCGCGCCTGGTCCGCCCTGGCCGCGGCCGACGTCGTCGTCAACCTGCGGGGGCCCTCCACCGGCGGCACATCGGGAGCGGCTTGCCAGGCCCTCTCCCTGGGCAAGGCGGTCGTCCTCAGCGACCTCCCCGAGTTCTCCCATTTGCCTGCCTCTTGCTCCCTGCGCGTCGCCCCCGGCCCCGGGGAAGTCGAGGAGCTCTGCTCCGCCCTGCGGCGATTGGCGGGGGACCCGGCGCTACGCCAGGACCTCGAGCAAGGCGCGCGCCGCGCCGTGGAGGAGGAGCTGCACTGGAGCCACGTGGCGCGGCGCTACCTCGAAGTCCTCGAGTCCTTCCCGCGGGCGCGGGCCGCGCGCCGCTCGATCTTCGTGCGCCTCCTGCACGCCCGGGCCGAGGAGCGCTCGGCGGCGAAGGAGGCGGCCAGCACCTAGCAGCCCGTGGCAGAAGTCATTTCGATGCATATCATCGTCCTCCACTCCGGATCGACACCTTCCTGCCCGATTCGAATCAGACAGGTCGACGAATCCACCGATTCGCCTGCGTTCTCAGGTGCCAATCCAGAGCGGATGCCGATGATCTGCATCGAAAGCACTTCTACCACGGACTGCTAGGCGCCCGCTTCCAAGGCGTGAAGCGCGCCTAGAAGGTGTTGCTGACGTCGATCGTGCAGGGGTTGGTGTTCTCCACGCAGCTCGCTTCCGCGTGGGTCACGGGCGTGGTGACTTCCGCCGGGTCGTCCTGGATGCGGGCCGTGATCGTCGAGCTCCCACCGGTCGAGCCCGTGACGACGAGCTGCGCCGTCTGCCCGCCCCCGCGCACCGCGTTCACGGACCAGGGCAGCGCCGGGTTCAGCTCCACGACGGTCGATCCGTCCGTATCCGTGTACTGGACCTGGGTGACCGCGATCGTGCCCCCCGAGGTCTCGACCATGTAGCTGATCGGGTAGGTGACGGTGGGCGTCCCGGAATCGGTCTCGTTGGTGCAGCCGCTGGCGACGAGGAGCGAGGCGAAGGCGAGGAAGCTGAAAGCGGTCTTCATGGGTCGTTTGGGCCCGAGCGCGGAGATCGGGCGAGGCTAGCGACTGCTCAAAGGAGCGTCAACGTGAATCGAAGCGGACGAGACGGCGAGCTCGAGAGGCCGATGGCCGGGCGCTTCCACCACGACGACGGCCTCCTCGGATGACAGGAGTTCGAGCGGGATCCGACCGAGGGCGTCGGCCTCGGCGGGCGGGACGTGGCCGCCGCCCTCTTCGAGGCGCCCGTCGACGAAGCGCGTCTGGCGGGCGAGGGGGCGGCGACCCTCGCGCAACCAGGCGCGGGCGTTCGGGAGCGGCGTCCCGTCCACCGTGCGGGCCTGGATCGCGATCGACCCCGACGGCGGGGCGAGGGTCAGCTCACGGCGCTCGCCCGCGCGCAGCTCGACGGTGCGCGGGTCGCGCCAGCGTCCGCCACCTCGGGCACAGAGCGTCAGCTCGTAGCTCCCGGGCTCGAGACCCGCGAAGGCGAAGCTTTCACCCTCGAGCGCCTCGCGTGCGAGGAGGGTCGGGCTGCCCGAGGCGCGCAGCTCGACGGCGCAGATCTCCCCGCTCGACCAGGCGGTCTTCCCGCACAGGCTCGCCGGCTTCGGCGCGTCGAGCCCGAGGTGAGACACCTCATCGGCTCGCACGACGACCTCGGCGCTCGACCCGGGCGAGGGCTTCGCAGGGCGCCCGTTCCGGTCGCCGCGCAGGCTCCAGCGCGCGCTCCAGCGGCCGGGCGCGAGGGGCGAACAGGAGAGCTCCGCGCCGGCTCCGACGACGAGGGTCAGCGGGCCGGCGGCGGTCGCGAGGTCCGGGGAGAGCTCGACGAGGAGCTCCGAATCCGAGGGATTCGAGAGGCGCAACGCGCCGCTCGGCAGGGGCTTCGCGATCAGTTCCTGCGGCCCGGCGGCCAGCATTTGCGGCTCGTAGCGCAGGCGCGGGTGCTCGATGCGGAGCTCGAGCTCGTCCTCGCGCGCCGCGGGGAAGTCCACGCGGCCGCTGGCAGGCGTGAATCCACTGTCGATGGCCCGTCCGCTCGGCCCGTGGACGAGGACGACGCGGGCCCCGGCCACGGGCCGTCCGTCTCCACCCTGAACCGCGACGCCGATCGCGCGACCGGGAGCGAGCTCGAGGCGCAGCTCGCGTTCCGGCTCGACCTCGACCACGAGCGGCCCGAGGGAACCGTGGGGCCCGCTGATCCAAAGCGTGACCTCCTCCGCGCGCAGCCCGTCGATCGCGAAGTGACCCGCTTCGTCGACGGCGAGCTCGCGGCGCGCCGCGCCCGCGCTCCTCGTCTCGAAGCGCAGCCGGCTACCAGCCGCTGGTCGCCCGCGCGCGTCGAGCACATGTCCGCTCAGGCGCCCCGCGGGCCGCAACTCGAAGAAGGCGGGAGTGGGTGGAGCCTCGCCGCGCCAGGTGACGTGCTCGGCGTGCTCCACGACGAGCTCGAGGTCGCGTTCCGCCTCGAGCGGAATCTCGAAGCCTCCGTCGTGAGCGCTCAGCACCGCGTGCGTGCCGTCGAGTCGGCGTGCGAGGCCGGCCTTCGTCCACGGCGTCACCCGCGCGCCGGCGACTGGTCGCCCGGCGCGGTCATGGATCCAGCCGCGGTACACATGGGGCGCCGGGGCGAGTCCCGCCGGCGGGGTCGGCGTGCTCGTGGAGGGCTCGACCGCCACGATCGCCGGCTCCTCGCGCTCCTCCCGCGTTGCGAGGCGTCGATCTTCGCGGAGAGGTCGGCTCTCCGAAGGGAGGGTCCGAGCCAGCTCGACCTCCGGATGCAGGGCCGGGGGCGCGCCCGGCGCGGGTCGAGGGGCGAGGAGGAGCCACAGCCCGAGCCCGACCGCGGCCGAAAAGGCCGTGATCGCGGCCGATCGCCACGCTCCTTGCGTCTCACCTCGCATGCACCGTCCCTGGCTTCGCCGGCGGCGGATCCCTGGATCCTCAGCCTAGTCCGGGGCCCGAATCCCGCTCGATCGAGCGCCTCCAGGCCCCCCGCGGCCGCCCGCCGGCCGCTGGTCGGGCCTTATCGGCAGCTCCCCCCGCCGCGCGTGAGGGTCTCGCAGCCCGGGGTCGGGAGGCCCGGGGCCGCACGGCTCGGGGGCGCTCCAGCCCGCATTGCGGGGGATTCCCCGGCTGGAGTAGATTCCCGGCCATGGACGACTCGCGGCCGCCCTCGTGTGCTCGCAGGCTCCTCCTCTCGGTCGCTGCCTTGATCACGGGCCTCGTCGGTTGCGAGCTCGTCGTGCGCATCTTCGACCTGCGCGCGTTGCCCCCGCCGCGCGCGGAGGGGGGGCTCCTCGCCGAGGTGAAGGACCCCAACCACCGCTTCGTCAACCTGCCCAACGCGAGGCAGGTGCTGCACTTCGACGACGGCCAGGGCACGATCCGGAGCGTCCATATGCGCACCAACGGCCAGCGCTTCCGCGGCCCCGAGGTCACGCGAGAGAAGGCCGCCGGGGTCCTGCGCGTCGCCTGCCTGGGCGACAGTCACACCTTCGGCCATGGCATCGAGGCGGGCGAGACCTGGCCCGATCGCTTGCGCGAACGCGCGCTCGCTCCGGTCGAGGTGCTCAACTGCGGCGTCGAGGGCTACGACAGCCTGCAGGCGGCGCTGTGGTTCGAGCGCTTCGTCGAGCCCTTCGATCCCGACGTCGTCCTGCTCGCTTACTTCCCCAACGACGTCGTCAGCCGCGGCCAGGGGCCCGCGGGCGCCGTGCCGAGCGATCGCTTGACGGTCTGGACCCACCCGGAGAGAGGGGGTTGGGTGCGCAGCCTGCGGGACGCCTCCATGGCGCTCGACATCCTGATGGATCGCGTCTACAGGTCCAGGTTCATGCTCAACCAGCAGTCGGTCTGGGATCGGCAGTACGTCGAGGAGCATCCGGGTTGGCGGGCCTCGCGCAACGCGCTCGTCCGGCTGCAGGATCGCTGCGCCGCGGCGGATCGCGAGCTGCGAGTGATCCTCTTTCCCTTCCTCGTGCCCGAGGGGGAGGCATTCCTCTCCCGTGACGTGCTCGCCACCGTCGCCGACTTCTGCCGGCGCAAGCAGATCGTCTGCCTCGACGCCGAGCCGGCCCTCCTGGCGGCCATGGAGAGCGCCGACGGCAACGACTTGCGCGTCGACCCGAGTGACTTCCACGCGGGCCCGAAGGCCCACGCGGCCTTCGCCCAGGCCGTGGCGGGCTGGCTCGCCGTCGAGGGGATGCCCTTCCGCGCGGGGGATTAGGGCCGGAGCCCTCAGGCCTCCGCCCTCAGGGGACGATCGTGCCGCCCTCGGCCAAGCCGGCCGGGGCGAGCTCGTCGATGCGCGCGAGGGTCGCGGAGTCGAGCTCCACGCGCGCCGCGGCGAGGTTCTCCTCGAGGCGTTCCGGGCGCCGCGTCCCGGGGATCGGGAGGACGCCCTCTCGGCTGGCCAGCCAGGCGAGGGCGAGTTGCGCGGGCGTGATGCCGAGCTCGCCCGCGAGCTCGATCAGGGGAGCGAAGCGGTCGCGGTTGGCGTCGAGGTTCGCGCCGCGCAGGCGGGGGTTGTTGTGGCGGAAGTCGGTCTTCTCGACGCGCTCGAGCTCACCGCCGAAGAAGCCCGCGCCGAGCGGGCTCCAGGCGACGAGCGTTGCGCCGAGCTCGCGCGCGGTCGGGAGCAGCTCCCGCTCCGGCTCGCGGCGCCAGAGAGAGTACTCGTACTGCACCGCCGCGATCGGGTGCACCGCGTGAGCACGACGCAGCTCGTCGGCGGTGGGGTTCGAGAGCCCGAGCTGCCTGACTTTCCCCGCGGTCACGCCCTCGGCCATGGCGGCGACCGTCTCCTCGATCGGCGTGCCGGGGTCGGTGTAGTGCAGGTACCAGAGATCGATGCGGTCCGTGCCGAGGCGCTCGAGGCTGTTCTCGAGGCAGCGACGCGCGTAGTCCGGCGAGCCGTTGAGGCGCAGGGAGAAGCCCCAGCCGGTCGGGAGCTCGCGGTACTCCACGCCCTTCTCGAAGACGATCCCGAACTTCGTCGCGATCACCGCGCGTTCGCGCCGGTCCGCGACGGCGCGGGCGAGGAGGGTCTCGTTGCGCCCGCCGCCGTAGGCGTCGGCGCTGTCGATCATCATCCCGAGGTCGATCGCCCGCTGCAGGACCGCGACGGCGTCGGCCTCGTCGATCGAGCCGTAGTAGCCCTCGAGCACCATGGCGCCGTAGCCCATGCGCTGAATCTCGGGGCCGTCCGTTCCGATCCGGAGGGTCTGGCTCATGCGTCGTCGTCCGGGAGCAGGTCTCGCAGGCGCTGGAGCTCGTTGAGGGCCTGGAGCGGGGTCAGGGTGTCGAGCTGGAGCTCGGCGAGCTCGGCCTCCACGCGGCTGGGGGGCGCGCCGAAGAGGGAGAGCTGGCGGTCTCCGGCGGTCTCCGCCGGCGCGCCCCCGCGCTGGGCGATGCGCGGCGCGAGGTCCTCGGCGTCCTCCTCGACGTCGCGCAGGATCTTGCGCGCACGCTCGAGCAGGGCGCGCGGCACGCCCGCCAGGCGCGCGACGTGGATCCCGTAGGAGCGGTCCGTGCCGCCCTCGACGATCTTGTGCAGGAAGACGATCGAGTCCTCCCACTCGCGCACGGCCACGCTCTTGTTCGCGACCCCGCGCAGGCGCGAGGCGAGGTCGGTGAGCTGGTGGTAGTGGGTGGCGAAGAGCGTGCGCGCCCCGATCTCGTCGTGCAGGTGCTCGACGATGGCCCAGGCGAGGGCCAGTCCGTCGAAGGTGCTCGTGCCGCGCCCGACTTCGTCCAGCACGACGAGGGAGCGCGCGGTCGCGTTGTTCAGGATGTTCGCGATCTCGATCATCTCGACCATGAAGGTCGAGGCGCCGCGACCGATGTCGTCGGCCGAGCCGATGCGGGTGAAGATCCGGTCGACCACGCCGATGCGGGCCTTCGAGGCCGGCACGAAGGAGCCGATCTGGGCCATCAGCGTGATCAGCGCCGTCTGGCGGATGTAGGTCGACTTGCCCGACATGTTGGGGCCCGTCAAGACGGTGACGACGTTCTCGCCGTCGTCGAGGCGACTGTCGTTGGGGACGAAGGTCTCGCTGTCCGGCAGGGTCTCGATCACCGGGTGCCGCCCGTCCTCGATCTCGATCAGGCCGCCGTCGTCGACCGTGGGCGCGACGTAGCGCCCCGTCGCCGCCACCTGGGCCAAGCTGGCGAGGGCGTCGACGCGGGCCAGGGCGCGGGCAGTGTCGAGGATGCGCCGCACCTCGGCCGCGACCTCGGCGCGCAGCCCGTCGAAGAGGCCGTACTCCATCTCCCGCGAGCGCTCCTCGGCCTCGAGCACCTTGGACTCGAATTCCTTGAGATCCGGTGTGATGTAGCGCTCGGCGCTCTTGATCGTCTGCTTGCGGACGTAGTGCTCGGGCGCCTTGTCCGCCTGGGCGCGGGGGACCTCGATGAAGTAGCCGAAGACGGAGTTGAAGCCGATCTTGAGGCCGCTGATCCCCGTGCGCTCGCTCTCCTCGGCCTGGAAGCGGGCCATCCACGACTTGCCGTCGCCCGCGATCTGCCGCAGCTCGTCGAGCTCGGCCGAGTAGCCTTCGCGCACGAGCCCGCCGTCCTTCAACGTGGCCGGCGGCTCCTCGACGAGGGTCTCGCGGATGCGGCCGACGACGTCGTCCAGGGGGTCGAGGTCATCGCGCAGCTCGGCCAGCACCGTGGAGTAGGTCCCCTCGAGCTTCTCGCGCAAGGGGCCGACCGGCTCCAGGGAGGCGGCGAGGAAGACGAGATCGCGGCCGTTCCCGCGCCCGGTCGCGAGGCGCGAGACGAGGCGTTCGACGTCTCGAACGTCGGAGAGCAGCGCGCGCACCTCCTCGCGCAGGAAGGGCGCCCCCTCGAGCTCCGCGACGCCCTGCTGGCGGCGCAGGATGGCGTCGACCTCGCGCAGGGGGGCCAGCACCCACTCGCGCAGGAGTCGCCCGCCCATCGGGGTCGAGGTGCGGTCGAGGGTCGCGAGCAACGTCCCTTCGCTGCGACCGTCGCGCTGAGTGCGCACGAGCTCGAGGCAGGAGCGCGTGGCGCGGTCGAGCACGAGCTGCTGGGCGGTGTCGACGCGCTCGATCGCGAGCACGTGCTCGCAGGCGCCACGCTGCGTCTCGGCCAGGTACTCGATCAGGGCGCCGGCGGCGGGGATCGCGGGGCTCGCGTCCTCGAAGCCGAAGCCCTCGAGGCTCGCGACCTCGAAGTGCTTGCGCAGGGCGCGCAGGGCCGTGTCGTGCTCGAAGCGCCAGGGGTCGCGGGAGGAGAGGCGGCTGCCGAACTGGCGCTCGAGCTCCGCCACGAGCTCGGGCTCGCCCTCGAGCAGGTCGGGGCACCAGAGCAGCTCGGCGGGAGCGACGCGTGCGAGCTCGTCGAGGAGCGCGGCGGGTCGCGCCTCCGCGGCATGGAAGCGCCCGGTCGAGACGTCCACCCAGGCCAGCCCCGCCCCCCCTCCGCCGAGCCAGAGGCTCGCGAGGTAGTTGCTGGCGCGCGACTCGAGGGCGTCCTCCTCGGTGAGCGTCCCGGGCGTCACCACGCGCACGATGCCGCGCTCCACGATGCCCTTGCTGACCTTGGGATCCGTGAGCTGCTCGCAGATCGCGACCTTGTGGCCCAGGCGCACGAGGCGCAGGAGGTAGGTCTCCATCGAGCGCACCGGCACGCCGGCCATCGCGATCGCGCCCGAGCCCTTCGAGCGCGAGGTGAGGGAGATCCCGAGCTCCTTGGAGGCGATCTCGGCGTCCTCGTGGAAGAGCTCGTAGAAGTCGCCCATGCGGAAGAACAGCAGGGCGTCGGGTTGTTCCTTCTTGGCGCGCCAGAACTGCTCCATCATCGGAGTCGAGTCCTTGCCCCCCTTCCTCCGGCCGCCGGCGGGCTTTCCGGCGACGAACACGGTCTTCTTCGGCATCTTCGAGGGGGCGGGTGCGGGCGCGCGCGGGGGCAGTCTACTCCGAAGGCGCGCCGCCTTGCAGCGTCGGCGCGCGCGTGTTGTGCTTGGCGGCGCGACCCGACCACCCCCGCGCACCTCCCGGACCGACACCATGGCCGCCGCCGCCCTCCGAACGAGCCTCACGCCCTCCGGGCTCGCCCTCGCGTTGCTCTTCGCCGGAGCCTGTCAGAGCCCGCAGCAGGCTCCCGATCCCGCGCGCCTGCCCCCCGGACTCGCGGCCGGGAGCGGCGCGGAGGACGTCGAGCTGGACCGCAGCGTGGAGGAGCACCTCGCCCAGCTCATCCGCTCCTCCCGCGTGGTGGACGGCCTGCGGGTCGTGGAGATCGACCTGCGCAACCGCGGCGGCGAGGAGCTCGAGTTCGCCTACAGCGTGGAGTGGCTCGACCGTCAGGGCGCGACGGTCGTCGACCTCGAGGCGGAGTGGACCACCCTGTCGCTCGCCGGCGGCGAGAGCGCGCCGATCGAGTTCCGCGCGCCGAGCACGGCGGCGGACTCCTGGCGCCTCGTGGCCGTCGCCCTAGAGGACTGATCCGGCCTCGGCGGCGGCGCCCAGCCCGAAGGCCGCGCGCAGGAGGTCGTCGAGCTGGCCGCGCTCGACGTCGAAGCGAGCGCCGCGCGGATCGAGGGCCCGGCAACGGGCGACCACCTCGTCGTGCAGTCGCGGGTCGTCCGCGCGACGCAGGAGCGGCGTCGGCTGGCTGCGGAGGTGGGAGACCTTGACCTGCGGGAAGCTGCGCTGGCGCGCGTCGCGAAAGCACCCCCGGTGCCAGGCCGCGGCAACCGAGGAGTTGAGCAGGGCCACGACGAACTCCGGCGCGAGTCCCTCGACGTCGCGGGCGGCGAGGAGGCTGTTGCGGAAGTAGGTCGGCTGTGTGTGCAGGGCCGCGATGGGGCGGTCGGCGGTTTGGCGCAGGAGCACCGGGAAGGAGCGGTAATGTTCGAGGTCGCGGATGCGGAAGCGCAGCTCCGGCCCGGGGGCGAGGTCGAGGCGCAGGTGCCGACTGGGGGCGCCGAGGTCGAAGGCCGCCAGGTCCGCGCCGCGCCGCAGGGGCGCGCTCCCAGGGCGGGCCGCCGCGCCGACGAGCTCCTTCCCCGCGTTGCCCGTGTGGACGCCGGGGTCCGCGAAGCTGCGCTCGGGGAGGCGCGGGAAGCGCTGCAGACGTCGCAGCAGCTCCGCGTCGGGCCCGGCCAAGGGTGGACCGCTTCCCGCGAGCCCGCCAGGCCCCGGCGCGAGCTCGATCAGGACCGCGGGCTCGACGACTCCGGGAAAGGCGGCCTCCCCCAGCTCCAGGACCTCGCCCTCGAGGTGGGCCAGCTCCGCGACGCGGCGTCGCAGGGGAGCGTAGCGCTCGAGTTCGAGCATCGAGCCGGGCAGGAGCAACCGGGCCCGCCGTCCCTCCCGGGCGCAGTGCTCCGCGATGCGCGCGAGGAATGCGCCCTGAAGGGAGGGCCAGCCGCCAGGGCCGGGCTGCCGGGGCGCGAGGCTCCGCGGGCCGGCCTGGCGACCGGAGAAGGAGAGCCAGGGCGGGTTCGCGAGGACAGCGGCCCCCGGACGCCAGGGGGTGGCAGGGGCGAGGGCGTCGGCGAGGAGGAGGTTCGGCTCGAGCTCTTCGGGAGGGAGCAGCGCTGCCCGCGCGAGGCGCTCGAGGGCCCGTCGGCGGCGCTCGGGGTCGATCTCGATGCCGAAGAGCCGCCGGGCCTCCCCGGGGCCGCCGCCCCGCAGCTCGAGGGCGGCCAGGAGGAGGGCCCCCTCACCGCAGGCCGGGTCGAGGAGCTCGGGGCCCGCCGGTGAGGCGAAGGGTTCAGCCAGGCGGCGAGCCAGCTCCGGGGGCGTCTCCACGACGCCCGCGCGCCCTCGCCGCTCCCTCGCTCCCGCCATGGGGCCAGCCTAGCGCCCCGTGAGGGGCGTTCACGGCCCCCCGAGGCCGATTCTGGCCCCGGGGCGTTCGCCTCGGCGAGCGCTCCGGCTGGTGAGGTCGAGAGAAGCGAGAAGCTGATTGAGCCCAGGGGTTGCACTCCTCACCTGGGACCCGAGCCGGGCCCGCCGCACAGGCGGGCCCGGTTCGTCATCCGAGGGCTCGAACTCTCCGGCTCCGCGCAGGCAGCCGGGTCCCCGCCAGCGGATCTCTCGCTGGTCAGAAAGGTCGAAGTTAGGAGTTCGGTCTTTCGCCCGAGGCGGCTGGTGGGGCAGCGGCCCGCCGCTGGGGGATCCAACTCCTCTCGATGCCAAGAGTCCGCCGAGAATGCTCGCTCGGCGGACTCGCTTCGTTGGGGGCGCGCCGGAATCCGGTCACTACGATGGGGCGATGGCCCTCTACCTCGTCACCGGCGGCGCCGGCTTCATCGGCTCCCACCTCTGCGCCGCCCTGGTCGCCCGCGGCGACCGCGTCCGCGTGCTCGACGACCTCTCCTCCGGGCGGGTCGACAACCTCGTCGAGCTGGGCACCGGCCCCGTGGGCGGAGGCGCGCCGGTCGAGATCCTGCAGGGAAGCATCACCGACCCCCAAGCCTGCGCTCGGGCCTGCGAGGGCGCCACGGGGGTCCTCCACCAGGCCGCCCAGGTCTCGGTACCGCGCAGCGTCGAGGACCCCGAACGGAGCTACGAGGTCAACGTGATGGGGACCCTGCGCGTCCTCGAGGCCGCCCGCGCGGCGGGGGCGGGGCGCGTCGTCTTCGCGGCCTCCTCCGCGGCCTACGGCGACAGCGAGAGCCTGCCCAAGGTCGAGACGATGGCCACCGATCCCCTCAGCCCCTACGCCTCGGGCAAGGTGGCGGCGGAGCAGCTGATGAAGGTCTGGGGTCGCTGCTACGGCCTGAAGACCGTCTGCCTGCGCTACTTCAACGTCTTCGGCCCGCGCCAGGTCGACGACTCGCCCTATACCGGTGTGATCGCGCTCTTCGCCCGCGCCCTGCTCGAGGGCCGGCGCGCGAAGATCTTCGGCGACGGAGAGCAGACGCGGGACATGACCTACGTCGCCAACGTCGTCGACATCAACCTGCGCGCTCTCGAGGCCGACCTGGAGCCCGGCGCCGTGGTCAACGTCGGCGGCGGGGAGCGGATCTCGATCAACGAGCTCTACCGAACGATGGCGGACTCCCTGGGCTCGGGCCTCGAGCCGGAGTACGCGCCAGCGCGGGCCGGCGACGTGCGGCACTCCCTGGCCTCGGTGGAGCGCGCGCGCGAGCTCTTGGGCTGGTCGCCGCGGGTCGACTGGCGGACGGGCCTCGAGCGCACGCTGAGCTGGTACCGGGAGCGCTTCGAGTCCGACGCCCGGGTCGGTTGAAGAGCCGATCGCTTGCGGCTTTTCGGGCTCGGCGATAGGATTTTCGCCTCTTTTCTCGGGCCTCCGAGCCGAGTCGACGCGCCCGGATCCCCCCCCAACCTCGAGTCCCCGTACGGGGAAGATCCATGGACTTCCGACAAGACCTCGAAGCCCTGTTCGGACTGAAGAACGTCGAGTACAAGGCCAACCTCTCGAAGGAAGAGCTCTTCCACGAGGCCATCGCGAACGACCGCGGCCGGACTCGTCTCGACGGCCCCGACGACGACCAGAAGGCCTTCGCGACCAAGCTCGGAGTCGACGGCCCCCTCGTCTTCTACACCGACCCGACCTGCACAGGTCGGCCCGTGCAGGACACCTTCGCGGTGGCCCGCCCGGAGACCGAGGACGAGATCTGGTGGAAGAACGACTTCCAGAAGTTCGACCCGGACAAGTTCGAGGCGCTGATGAAGCGGGCGGCGGAGCATCTCAACGAGAAGGGGGGGCACCTCTACGTGAAGGACGTCTACTGCGGGAACGACCCGGAGTACGCCGTGCCCTACCGCTTCGTCGGCGAGTACGCCACGCACGCATTCTTCGCCCACAACATGTTTCCCAAGGGGATCGAGGGTGTCGAGGACGAGGACGAGAAGCGCATCACGCTCTTGAACGTCCCCTCATTCCGTTGCGACCCCGACCGGGACGGCACGAAGTCCGAGCGCGTCGTCGTCGCGGACTTCAAGCGCCGGGTCGTGCTCGTGCTGGGGCGGGCCGACTACTGCGGGGTGAACAAGAAGACGATGTTCACCTTCATGAACTACCGCCTGCCCGGCCAGGGGCACATGTCGATGCACTGCTCGGCCAACATCGGCGCGCGCGGTGACGGCGCGATCCTCTTCGGCCTCTCGGGCACCGGCAAGACCACCCTCTCGGCCGACCCCGAGCGCAAGCTGATCGGGGACGACGAGCACGCCTGGACCCAGAACGGGGTCTCGAACCTCGAGGACGGCTGCTACGCGAAGCTGATCGACCTCGACAAGGAGGCCGAGCCCGTGATCGCGGCGGCCCTCTCGATGCCGGGGACCCTGATCGAGAACGTGCCGCCCCTGCCCGGGAAGCCCCTCGCCGAGACCGATCCCCAGGAGCTCGACCTGACCGACGGCTCGATCACCGAGAACACCCGCTTCTCCTACCCGCTGACCGCCAACCCGAACGTCGCCGAAGGCGCGCGGGGGCCGGCGCCGGAGACGATCGTGCTGCTGACGGCGGACGCCTTCGGCGTGCTGCCGCCGATCTCGATCCTGGAGCCCAAGGAGGTGATGTACCACTTCGTGCAGGGCTTCACGGCGAAGCTGGCCGGCACCGAGGTGGGCGTCACCGAGCCCAAGGCCGCCTTCAGCGCGTGCTTCGGCGCGCCCTTCATGGCGCGCTACCCGTCGGTCTACGCCCAGCGCCTGGCCGAGAAGATGGAGGCGACGAGCGCCCGCTGCATCCTGCTCAACACGGGCTGGGGCGGTGGACCCTACGGCGTCGGCAAGCGCATCTCGATCCAGGACACGCGCGCGCTGCTCGACGCGGCCCTCGCGGGCGAGCTCCATGGCGACGGCATGGAGTACGAGGTGCACCCGACCTTCGGCCTCAAGATGCCGAAGTCCTGCCCGGGCGTGGACGCGACGATCCTCAACCCGCGCAACACCTGGGAAGACGGGGCCGCCTACGACGCCGCGGCGGAGAAGCTTCGGGGGATGTTCCGCGAGAACTTCGAGAAGAAGGGCTTCGCCGAGCTCGGCATCGAGCCGGTCATGTAGCCCGGCGGCGGACCCGATCCGCCGCCCTCGCCTCGTGGCACTGCCGCCGACGGCTCAGTCGTCGACGACGGGGATGTTCCCCGCAGGACCCGGAGGCGACGCCTGCGGGTTATTCTTGAGCTCCTCCTTCCAGGAGATCATGCGCGCCTTGGCGCCCTCCTTCTCTGCCTCGTCGATCATGCCCTTGCGCATGTAGAACATCGACAGGCTCGTGTGGGCGAAGGCGTCTTCCTTGTCGATCTCGACGATCTTCAGGCCGGTTTCGATCGCGTCGTCGAGCTTGCCGGCGTGCATCTGGGCCATCGCCAGGCCGTGCAGGCCCTCCGTCCACTCGGGGTCAAGCTCGAGGGCGGCGCGGTATTCCGCGATGGCTTCCTCGTGCTTGTTCTGACCGAACAGCTCGAGGCCCTTCTGGTAGTGCTGCAGCTTGTCCGACATCGGGGCCGTCTGGCTCGGCTACAGGTCGTCCATGCCGAGGATCTTGCGACCCTCTTCGCTAATCGCGTGGGGAGTCCACTCGGGCTCCCAGACGATCTCGACCTCGGTCTCATCGATCCCGTCGACCGTGTTGCAGCGGCGCCGGACCATGTCGGGGATCGACTGGGCCTCGGGGCAGGTCTTCGAGGTGAGGGTCATCTTGATCTTGCAGACTCCCTCTTCGATCTTCAGGTCGTAGATGAAGCCCAGGTCGACGATGTTGACGGGGATCTCGGGGTCGAAGACCTGCTTGAGCTCGGTGTAGACTTCTTCGGTCGTGGCCATGATGGGGTGGCTGCGGCGTGTTGGCTCGGGGTGTACGGCCCGGGAGTCTAGCAGGTTTCGCAGTGGGGGGCCGGAGCCTCCCGGCCGACGACGCCATGATCCAGTACCAAGGTTCGGTCTACCGGCCGCCCTCGGAGGCGGACAGCCTGATCCTTCAGGCGACCCTGGGGTGCAGTTACAACCGCTGCACCTTCTGCGGGATGTACCGCGACAAGCGCTTCCGGGTCCGGCCGCTGGAGGAGCTCGAGGAGGAGCTCGACTGGGCCGCGGAGAACCTCGCGGGCGTGCGCAAGGTCTTCCTCGCCGACGGGGACGCCCTGGTCGCGAAGGCCAGCTTCCTGGCCGAGCTGCTCGAGGGGGTCCGCCGCCGCTTCCCGAACCTCAAGCGCGTCAGCTGCTACGCCTCGCCCCAGGCCCTGCAAGTGCGCACGGTGGAGGAGATGGCGGAGCTCCGCGATTTGGGGCTCACCCAGTACTACCTCGGCATCGAGAGCGGCCACGACCAGGTGCTCCTCGACCTCGAGAAGGGCGTCGACGCCGAGGAGATGGTGCGCGTTGGGCAAAAGGCCCACGAGGCCGGGGTCAAGCTCTCGACGATGATCCTGCTCGGCGCCGGCGGGCGCGCCCTCTCCCGGGAGCACGCCGTCGAGTCGGCCCGCGTCGTCTCCGCGATCGGGCCGCGCTTCCTCTCGACCCTCGTGATGACCCCCGTCGAGGACACGCCCCTGTGGGATTCCGCCGAGCGAGGCGAGGTCGACGAGCTCAGCCCCGTCGAGCTGGCCGCCGAGCTGCGTGAGCTCCTCGCGCACCTCGAGCTCGAGCGCACGATCTTCCGCTCGAACCACGCGAGCAACTTCCTCGCCCTGGCGGGGAACCTGCCGCGGGACCAGGCCGCGATGCTCACCGCCCTCGACCAGGTCCTCGCCGACCCCGAGCACGCCCCCTTCCGCCCGCGCTGGGCGCGCGGGCTCTGAGTCGGGGGGCGGGCCCGAGGGGCGCTCCCTGTGGTGGCCCGTGTGGTGGGATCGGGAGATGACCGCTACCCTGTCCGCCCCGCGAGACCCCAGCCCTCGACAGCTCCTCCATGAGATCCGCTCCCGCGCTCTGCGCCCTCGCGGTCGCGCTTTCGGCCGCGCCCTCGCTCGCCCAGACCCCTCCGCCGCCCCAACCCACGGCGATCGTCGACGTCCGACTGAGTGAGGACACCGACGCGGCCCGGGTCTCGATCCTGATCCGAGAGGGCCGCGTCTCCGAGATCCTGGACGCAGGCGTCGAGCTGCCGGCTGGCTTTCGCGTCATTCAAGGGGAGGGGGGGCTCGCCCTGCCCGCCTTCATCGACGGCGGCTCGACGCTCGGCATGGAGCTCCCCGCTCCAGAGGCGGACCAGGACGCCGCTCCGCCCGTGGACGCCAACGTGCACATCGGCATGCGCGAGGCGAACCGCAAGGGACTGCGGCCGTCCCTCGAGGCGGTCGACGTGCTCGCTCTCGAAGACCGGGACGTCGAGGCCTACCGGGAGCAGGGATTCGCCGCCGTCCACTCGACTCCGGGTGGCGAGCTCCTCGCCGGTCAGAGCTGCGTCACCACCCTGAGCTCGGCGGCCCTGCGCGAGCGGGTCGTCGCCGACCGCGTGTTCATGGCCGCGGAGCTCGCGGCCTCGGGTCCCGGCTACCCGAGCACGCTGATGGGCTACCTCTCCCACCTGCGGCAGTTCCTGCTCGACGCCCGCTGGCACGCTCAACGCCTCGATCGCTACGGCCGCGGTCTCCCCGACCGCCGACCGCCCCACGACCCGGAGCTGCTGGCCGTGCAATCCCTGCTCGCCAAGCGCCAGCGCCTCCTCTGCCAGGCGAACTCGGCGCGCGACATTCGCCGCTGGATGCGGCTCGCCGAGGAACAGGGGCTCTCGATCGCGATCCGGGGTGGACACGAGGCCTGGAGCGTCGCCGCGGAGCTCGCGGCGGCGGAGGTTCCGGTCGTGCTGAGCCTCGACTGGGGCGAGGAAGTCGAGGACCCCGATGCGGAGGAGGAGGAGGCCGAGGAGGCCGAGGCGGCCAGCGAAGAGGCCGAGCCCGCGCCGGAGGCGACGGAAGCTCCTCCCGAAGGAGGGCAGCCTCCCGCCGAAACCGACGGCGAGGCGGCGTCCCAGGAGGAGGAGACGGCTGAAGTGCCGGCCGAGGAGGCCGACGTCGTCGAGCAAGAGCTGGACTGGACCTACGAGGAGCCCCTGGGCGTGCGGCGAGAGCGCCGGCGCCGCTGGGAGGAGCGCCGCGACTGCGCGTTGCGCCTCCACGAGGCCGGCGTGACCTTCGTCTTCGCGACCCTCGGGCAGTCTCCGAAGGACCTGCTCGAGAGCGTTCGCACCCTCGTCGAGCTCGGCCTCCCCGAGGAGGCGGCACTCGCCGCCCTGACCCGGGGCACCGCCGAGGTCCTCGGGCTCTCGCGTCGCCTCGGCAAGCTCGAGGCGGGACAGGACGCCGACATCGCGGTCTGGAGCGACTCGCCCTTCGCCAAGAAGGCGAAGCTGCAGTGGCTCGTGATCGACGGCGCGAGCTTCGAGCTCGCGGAAGAGACCGAGGCCGCGGAGGCCCCCGCGGAGGGCGTCGACCTGAGCGGCACCTGGGAGGTCACCTACGAGGACCAGACCGGGGACCCCGCCGTCCTGGAGCTCGACATGCACGAGGACGGCGAGGTCGCCGGCACCCTCTCCTTCGAGAGCCCCGACGGTAGCCCATCCAGCTCGGAGGTCTCCGGGCGCCTGAGCGGGCGGCGCCTGACCCTCGAGGGGAAGATCGACCTGGGACAGTTCAGCGCGCGCATCCGCATCACGGCGGAGGTCGGGGAGGACGCCTTCTCGGGCGACGCGACCTGGAAGTTCTCGGGCGGCGAGGACTCGAACTCCTTCACGGCTCGCCGCAAGCCCGACTGGTCCGACCACGGCCACGATCACGGCACCACCAATCGAGGGGGGGACCCGCGATGATCCGTCTGAACGAGAGCTGGCTGCGAGTTCCCCTGATCCTCTTCGCCAGTGGCCTCGCGCCCGTCCTGGCCGAGGAGCACCCCTTCGAGACGGACGAGCAGCGAGCCCCCGAGCTCAAGACCGGCGGCAGCTGCGTCATCCGTGGCGCCACGATCCACAGCGCGGTCGGCGCCCCCGTGGTGGGGGACGTGCTCGTGATCGAGGGCGAGATCCGCGCCATCGGGGAGGTCGAGGTGCCCCAGGGGCTCGTCGAGCTCAACGGCGAGGGACGCCACCTCGTGCCGGGCGTCGTCGACTGCCACTCGCACATGGCCATCGAGCGCGGCATCAACGAGGGCACCGTCTCGATCAGCGCCGACGTCGACATCTCGGACTCGGTCGACGCGGACGACGTGGCCATCTATCGGGCGCTCGCGGGGGGCACGACCACCGCGCGGCTCCTGCACGGCTCCGCCAACGCGATCGGCGGCAAGCACGAGGTCATCAAGCTCAAGTGGGGTCGAACCGCGGACGAGATTCGCTTCCCCGACGCTCCTGAGGGCATCAAGTTCGCACTGGGCGAGAACGTCAAGCGCTCCAACTGGGGGAACAACGACTCACGATTCCCCGCCTCGCGCCTGGGGACCACGGCGGTCTTCCGCCGCGCCTTCGAGCGCGCGCTCGAGTACGAGGCTGAGTGGCAGGCCTACGAGGCCGCCCGCGCTGCCGGTCAGAACCCCTTGCCGCCGCGCCGCGACCTGCGCCTCGAGACGCTCGTCGGCATCCTCGATCGAGAGATCATCGTCCACTGCCACTGCTACCGCGCCGACGGGATCCTGATGATCATGCGCATCGCGCAGCAGTTCGGCTTCCAGATCGGGAGCCTGCAGCACGTGCTCGAGGGCTACAAGGTCGCCAAGGAGATGGCCGACGCGGGGGTCCCGGGCTCGACCTTCGGCGACTGGTGGTCCTACAAGATCGAGGCCTACGACGCCGTCCCCCAGAACGCGGCCCTGATGGACGAGGCCGGCGTGCTCTCCTCGGTCAACTCGGACTCCGACGAGATGATCCGTCGCCTGTACGGCGAGGCGGCGAAGTCGGTGCGCTACGCGGAGCTGGACCCCTTGCGCGCCCTGCGGCTCGTGACTCTCAATCCGGCCAAGCAGCTCGGGATCGACGACCGGGTCGGATCGATCGAGATCGGCAAGGACGCCGACCTCGTCCTGATGACGGGGGATCCCCTGTCCTCGCTCTCGCGGGTCGTGTGGACCATGGTCGACGGCGAGATCGAGTTCGAGCGGCGCGACACCTTCGGCTTCGACGCAGAACCCCTCGCCCCCGGGCCAGGGACCGACCTGCCCCCTTCCCAGGCAGTCAACCCCGCCGGCGGGGACGTGACCGCGATCGTCGGCGGCACGCTGCACACCGTCGCGGGCCCGATCGTCGAGGGCGGGACCCTGTTGATCCAGGACGGGCGCATCCTCCACGCCGGTCCCCTCGACGCCGTCCCGGCCGGGGCGCGGGTGATCGACGCCTCGGGCAAGCACGTGTGGCCGGGGCTCATCGCCCTCAACACGGAGCTCGGCCTGCGGGAGATCGGGGCCGTGCGCTCGACCACCGACGCCTCGGAGATCGGAGGCAACCAGCCCGACCTGCACGTCCTCGAGGCGATCAACGCCGAGTCGGCGCACCTCCCGGTGACGCGGACGAACGGCGTCACGCGCTCCCAGGTCGCTCCCAAGGGGGGGGGACCCTTGCGCGGTCAGTCCGCCGTGATCGACCTCGACGGCGACACCTGGGAGGAGCTGGCCTTCGTGCCGCGGGACATGCTCCACCTGCGCTTCCCGCGCGTGGCCAACAACGACGAGGACAAGGAGGAGCCGGAGGAGGTCGAGCTCCTGCGCGAGCTTCTCGCCGAGGGGCGCGAGTACATGCGCCTCGTCGAAGAGGGTGCGCGGGCGGATCTCGCCGCGCCGCCCTACGATCCGCGCCTCGAGGCCCTGGTCCCGGCCCTGCGCCGCGAGCAACGGGTCGCGGTCCACGCCTCCAACGCTCAGACGATCCTCTTCGCCCTGCGATTCGTCGAGGAGGAGGGGCTCGACGCCGTCCTCTATGGCGTGACCGAGGGCTGGAAGGTCGCCGATCGCATCGCCGCCGCCGGCCTGCCCGTGGTCGTGGGGCCGGTCCTGACCCTCCCGCGCTCGGAGTTCGACCCCTACGACGCCCCCTTCGCGAACGCGGCCGTCCTGCAGCGGGCGGGAGTGCGGGTCGCCCTGCAGACCGACGACGCGGAGAACCCCCGCAACCTGGCCTTCCACGCCGCCATGGCCGCCGCCTTCGGGCTGCCGCGGGAGGAGGCGTTGCGAGCGATCACTCTCTACCCGGCCCAGGTCCTGGGGATCGACGAGGAGCTCGGGAGTCTCGAGCCGGGCAAGGTCGCCGACGTCGTCGTGAGCTCGGGCCATCCCCTCGAGATCGCGAGTCGTCCCGAGTACCTCTTCATCGACGGCCGCCAGGTCGACCTCTCGAACCGCCAGACCCGCTTCTACGAGCGGTACCGCCAGCGACTGAAGCGCCTCGAGGCCGAGGACCGCCGCTGAGGGGGCTCTCGAGGCCCTCGCGCCCCTGGCGTCCGGGGCCACTGAAGACCCGTGGCTCCCGAAGCTCCTTGTATGGGCAGGGTTAGGATCCTGTCCGCTCGGGGGGCCCTGGCCCGCTTTCGGGAATCAATGGCCGGAAGCCCCCTGGTGGGCCTGGGCCTCGAACCTAGATTGTGGGATTCCACGGGCCCCCCGGCCCGCCCGAAGCCCCCCCGCAGCCACTGGATGGGGGATCTGCGTATGAAGCTCTCCTCCATCATGACCACGGAGCTGGTCACCCTCGAGCCCGACACCACTCTCGACGAGGCCATCGAGCTCTTCGAGAAGCACGAGTTCCGGCACCTTCCGGTCGTTCGCCGCGGGGCCCTCGTGAGCCTGCTCTCGCGCCGGGACCTCTCCATGGCCACCGGTTGGCTGACCGCGGAGGAGCGCAAGGCCCGCGGCGACCGCGGCGGCCCGCTGCAGGTGTCCGAGATCATGCGCGACCGCGTGGTCACCCTGACTCCGGAACACGAGGTCGAGGCCGCCGCCTCGATGATGGTGGGCAAGCGCACGGGCGCCATTCCCCTGCTCCAGGACTCCCTGCTCGTGGGGCTCGTGACCGCCACGGACCTGCTGGGGGCGATCCGCAGCCGCAATCCCCTGGCGGAGTGGGGCAAGCGGCCCGACGTCCAGGCGAAGGTCAGCGAGTACATGGAGCCCAAGCCCGCGACCCTGCCCCCCGAGGGCAATGTGACCGAAGCCGCCGGCCTGTGCCTCTCGAAGGACCTGCGCCACCTCGCCATCACGCTCGAGGGCGAGATCGTGGGACTGGTGTCCGAACACGAGCTGCGCTTCGAGTTCGAGGAGTCCGAGGACGGCGAGGCCCCGCGTGACAAGGAGCAGCCGCTCTCCGACGTGATGGTCACCGATCTCGTGACGGTCGGTCCGGACGAGGACCTGTCCGCGGCGGCCGACTCCATGCTGGAGAACCGCGTCAGCGCCTTGCCCGTGGTTCAGGAGGGAGCCCTCGTGGGGCTCCTCACGAACTCCGACGTGATCCAGCACTTCACGTCGAAGTTCCGCTTGCCGCCGATCACGCACTAGCGCCAGCTCACGCCCGACAGCGACGCGGGCTCCAGCGCGCCAGCCCCAGCGGTCGGCGTCGCGGTCGCGGGCTCAGGGCAGCGTGCTCGTGCCCTCCCAGTCGCCTTCGACTCCTCGCGGAGGAGGCGGCTGCGCGCCACGCGGCCTCAAGCCTGGCCGACCCACAGGAGCACTCCCAGCAGGACAGCCCAGAGGGCCAGGCCGAGCCAGTGGTCCAAGCGCGTCCAGCGGTCGAGGTGAATGCGTCGCGTCTCGAGTGTCGTTCTGGAGGGATCCTGTGCAGGCATCGTCGTTCGCACGCCCTTATCCTCCTACTAGGTCGGTTCGACTCCCTTCCCAGGGTCGTATTCCAGGAAGGGGGCCGGGTCACGGAGGAAGCGGCGGATTCGCCTCTCAGGACGCCTCTCGCCGTCCTCCAGGAAACGGACGTACGGAGCCCGGCGCCGCCGGTTCAACACGAAGATGCAGAACAAGCAGATCGAGGTCGATTGTCCCTGTTGCTCGAGCCGCTTGACGGTGGACGTGCTGACGCGAACGGTGATGCGTGCGCTCCCGCCCGAGGAGTCGGACGCGAGCGGCCGGCCGATTGTTCCCGAGGAGCGCTGGGAGGGCGCGCGAGGAAAGGTCAGCGAGCGCCAGACCGGCGCCGTTGATCGCATGGATGCGGCCCTCGAGGCGGAGAAGAACAAGGCCTCTCGACTCGACGACCTCTTCGATCAGGCCAAGGCGAAGATCGAGAAGCGGCGCGAGGAACAGGACGACTCGCTCTGAACGATCAGCACAGCGCGAGCCAGCGCAGTCGCAGGCTGTTCAGGACGACCATCACACTCGAGGCCGACATCACCGCTGCCGCGACGGCGGGCGAGACGCGCAGGTCGGTCCAGGGCGCGAGCGCGCCCGCGGCGAGCGGTAGACCGACGAGGTTGTAGGCGAAGGCCCAGAAGAGATTCGCGCGGATCGTGCCCAGGGTCCGCCGGCCCAGCGCGACGAGCAGCGGTACGCGGCGCGGGTCGTCGAGGAGCAGGGCGCAGTCAGCCGCCTCGATGGCGACGTCGGCGCCGCCGCCCATCGCGATCCCGACGTGCGCGGCGGCCAGGGCCGGGGCGTCGTTGATGCCGTCCCCGACCATGGCCACGCGCGAGCCGGAGGCGCCGAGCTCGGTGATGCGCGCGGCCTTCTCTTCGGGACGCAGCCGCCCGCGGGCCGCGGCGAGGCCGAGCTCGGCGGCGAGTCGTTCCACGGCCGCGGGGTGGTCGCCCGAGAGGAGCTCGAGCTTCAGGTCTTGGTCCCGCAACCGCGCCAGGGCCTCGGCGGCCTCGGACCGCGGCGCGTCGAAGAGCCCGATGGCCCCGGCGGGCTCTCCGTCGACCTCGACGACGACCGGCGTCCAGCCCTCGGAGGCGAGGGCCTCGGTCCACGCCTCGATGGTCGCAGGCTCCGCGACGCGGTCCCGAGCGGCGCGGGGGCTGCCGATCCATACGGCGTGCCCGTCCACCAGGCCCTCGACGCCGCGCCCCGGGTGGGCGACGAAGCCCGTGCAGGGCCGGCGCGCGAGCCCGCGCCGCTCGGCCTCCGCGACGAGGGCCGCCGCCAAGGGCTGCTCGCTCTGGTGCTCGACGGCCGCGGTGAGCCCCAAGAGCTCGTCTTCACTCGGACCCGCGTCGTCGACCAGGACTCGCTGCACGACCGGTTGGCCCGCCGTCAGGGTGCCCGTCTTGTCGAAGACTACCGTGTCGACTCCGGCCAGTCGCTCGAGGGCCTCGGCCGTCCGCACCAGCACTCCCTCGCGCGCACCGCGACCGCTCGCGACCAGGATGGCCGTGGGCGTCGCGAGCCCCAGGGCGCAGGGGCAGGCGATGACCAAGACGGCCACGGCGCGCGCGATGGCGCTCGGGGCGTCGGCGAGGCTCCACCAGGAGAGGAATGTGGCCAGGGCGACGGCGAGGACCACCGGCACGAAGACCGCGCTGACGCGGTCGGCCAGGCGCTGGATCGGGGCGCGGCTGCCCTGGGCCTCGCGCACGGCGCGCGTGACGCGGCCCAGGGCCGTCACCGCTCCGACGCCCGTGGCCTGGACCGACAGGGCGCCGAGGCCGTTGATCGAGCCCGCGTAGATCTTCTCGCCGGGGCCGCGCTCGACCGGGAAGCTCTCGCCCGTCAGGTGGGACTCGTCGAGGGAGCTCTCGCCGACCATCACCGTGCCGTCCACCGGGACGCGCTCCCCGGGACGGACGAGGACGAGCTGTCCGACCCGCACCTCCGCCAGGGGCACCTCGACCTCCTCCCCGAGGCGCATGACGCGGGCCGTGTCGGGGGCCAGCTCGAGCAGGCTGCGTACCGCGTCCCCGGCCCGCGAGCGGGCGCGGGTCTCCATCCAGCGTCCCAGCAAGACGAAGGCGGTGATCATCGTCGCCGCGTGCAGGTGGTCGGCGGCCTCGCCGAACCAGCGCGGCGCCACCTGCCCCCCGACCCCCGCCAGGAAGGCGGCCAGGACCCCCAGGCCGACGAGGGTGTTCATGTCGGGCGAGCCCGTGCGCGCGGCGCGCCACCCGCGTTTGAGGATGTCCTGGCCCGCGACGAAGACCACCGGGGCCGCGATCCAGGGCGCCAGGGCGTGTGGAGCGCCCAGGGGGTGCAGGGCGAGGAGGAGGGCGGTTCCGACCGCGGCGGTGAAGAAGCCCAGCCGGGTTCGGCGCAACTCGAGCGCATCGGCGTCCTCGCCGAAGGCGACGTCCTCCTCCAGGCTTCCCCCACCCAGGGGGCCCTCGGGCAGGCCGAATCCCGCGTGGGCCAGCTCGGCGCCGAGGCGCGCCTCGTCCACCGCCTCCCCCGAGAGCCGCAGGGTGGCGGTGCGGGAGCCGAAGTTGACCTCGGCGGCTTCGACGCCCGGCGCCGCCTCCAGGATGCGCTCGACCTTGGCGGCGCAGGCCTGGCAGGTCATGCCGCGTACCGGCACCTGGACGCGCGCCGGAACCCCTTCGGGGGGCCGGTGTTGGGCGCTCTGCGTCAAGGACTCGACCTCATGGAATGGGGCCGCCTCGGGCCGTGGAGGTCTGTAGCATACCGGCGAGCGCTCTCCAGCACGGATCCCCGTGCCCTCGCACGCGCCGCGGCGGGGACCCGGCCCTTCTCCCTCCAAGATGTCAGACAGCCGCTACCGGGCCATCAAGGCCTACAAGAACGAGCACTTCCTCAACAGCCCCGACGCGCGCGAGCTGCGCATCCTGTCGGAGTACATCGAGCCGAACACGCGCTTCCGGGAGTTCCACGTCAAGGACACGATCGTGTTCTTCGGGTCGGCGCGCTTCTTGTCGCGCGAGCAGGCCGAGGAGCTGGTGCGCCGCGCCGAGGCGGGCGACGGGGACCTGGCGCAGGCCAAGAAGAAGCTCGAGATGTCGCGCTACTACGAGGAGACGCGCGAGCTCGCCAGTCGCTTGACGACCTGGTCGAAGTCTCTCGAGGGCACCGACCGGCGCTTCGTGATCTGCTCGGGTGGCGGGCCGGGGATCATGGAGGCGGCCAATCGCGGCGCCTCGGAGGCCAAGGGCGAGAATGTGGGGCTGAACATCTCCTTGCCCTTCGAGCAGAACGACAACCCTTTCATCACTCGCCGCCTGACCTTCGAGTTCCATTACTTCTTCATGCGGAAGTTCTGGTTCAGCTACCTGGCCAAGGCGATGGTCGTCATGCCGGGGGGCTTCGGGACCCTCGACGAGTTCATGGAGGTCGTGACGCTCGTCCAGACCCTCAAGATCAAGAAGCGCCTCCCGATCGTGCTCTTCGGCGTGGAGTACTGGGACTCGATCCTGAACCTCCAGCCCATGGTCGACCACGGCACGATCAGCCCCGAGGACCTCGACCTGTTCTTCAGGACCGACTCGGTGGACGACGCTTACGAGTACCTCGTTCAGGAGCTCACGACCCACGTCCTGGACCTGGAGAAGACGGCCGTTTCGGCCGATGAGCCCTCCAGCGCCCCCGCGGGGAGCTGAGGCCTCGCCCCCCCTCAAGGAGCCCCCTGGAGCCGCCGATAGGAAGGCGGGCCTCTGGAGACGCCCCCCTCGATGAGCGAGTTCCCCCACTCCACCTTCAGCAGCGACCGCAAGGCCCTCTTCTCCCCCGAGGAGGTGCGAGGGTTGATGAACGCCGAGTGCGCCCGGGCCACGCGCTACGCCTACCCCGTCACGGCCATGCGGATCGCGGTCGACCGCCTCGACCAGCTCGGGGACCTCTACGGCTACGAGTCGCGGGACGAGATCCTGGCCGAGGTGACCGGCGTTATCCGCAACAACACGCGCGAGAGCGACTTCCTGGGCTACAAGATCGGCGGCACCTTCCACGCCATCTTCCCGCACACCGACCGCGATGCGGGCCCGGCCCTCGCGCGGCGCCTCCTGAACGACACGGCTCAGCTGACCTTCGAGGCGGGCAACGCCCGCGTGCAGGTGACCCTCAGCATCGGGGTCACCTACCGCGACGCGGAGGAGCCGGTTGAGCTCCAGGACCTGACCCGCGAGACCGGGGCCGCGATCGACCTGGCCCTCAAGCGGGGCGGGAACCGCTTCGAGGTCTACTACGCGCCCGACCCGATCCTCGACAACCTGCCGAACCTGCAGGAAGCCGCCACCGACCGCCGCGCCCTCACGCAGCAGCTCTCCAAGGTCTTCGACGAGAAGCTGCGTTCCTTCTTCGCCTCGATGGGCCAGGCCATGCCGGACTTCGGCGGGCGGGAGCTCGAGGTCCTGGCGCTCGCCGTCGAGAAGATGGAGTCCACGCATCAGCAGATGCGCGAGGAGCATGCCCAGCAGGTCTCGCAACTCCAGCGCCGGCTCAACAAGGTGACGAGCACCCTCGCCGAGACCGAAGGGCGGCTTCGCCAGAGCGCTGCGGGCATCGAGTTCTCCGAGGGCGTGGCCTCGATCTACCGCACCGTCCAGGGCCTTTCGGGTGTCGAGAACGACATCCAGCTCAAGAAGGAGATGATGGCCAAGATCTTCGAGGCCAACGTCGAGCTCCGCAGCAAGGGGCCCCAATGAACTCCAAGGCCCCGAGGATCTCCAAGGCCCCGAGGATCTCGAAGGCCAGGTGAACTCGAAAGCACAGATGAACTCGAGGGTTCAATGAACCCGGACCCAGCGACCGCTTCCTTCCGCGGCGCCCCGTCCCCCCAAGCGAACCATGTCGAAAGAAACTCAGCCGCAGGGTGCTGCAGACAAGGACCACGGCGTCCTCTACGTCGGCGTCGACCTCGGGACCTCCCGCACGTCGGTAGCAGCCAGCAACGGCGTCCGCGAGACGCTCCCGTCCTTCGTCGGGTACCCCAAGGACGTCGTCAGCAAGAAGCTCCTGAAGAAGGACGTGCTCTTCGGGGACGAGGCCATCGCCAAGCGCCTCTCGCTCAACCTCTTCCGGCCGCTGGAGCACGGCGTCCTGAAGTGTGGCGAGGGCGGGGACGAGGACAAGGAGGGCAACGCCCAGGCCGCGCGCGACCTCCTGCTCGAGGCCGTGCGGCGGATTCGCCCGCGCACCGACGAGCTGATCTACGCGGTGATCGGCGCGCCGGCCCAGGCCAGCATCAACTCGAAGAACGCGATCATCAACGTCGCGCGCGAGTCGGTGGACTCGGTCATGCTCTGCTCCGAGCCCTTCGCCGTGGCCTACGGCCAGGACATGCTCGAGGACGTGCTCGTGATCGACATCGGTGCCGGCACGGTGGACCTGTGCCGGATGCACGGCACGATGCCCGAGGACGCCGACCAAATCACGCTGACCACGGCGGGCGACCACGTCGACCGCGAGCTAACAGAGCGCGTGCGGGCCAGCCATCCCCAGGCGCAGTTCAGCGCCCAGATGATCAAGGAGGTCAAGGAGAAGCACGCCACGGTCGCCGAGGTGACCTCGCCGATCAACGTGCTGCTCCCCGTCGACGGCAAGCCCACCGAATTCGACCTGACGGAGGAGATCCGCGGGGCCTGCAACACAATCGTCGACCCCATCGTCGAGGGCCTGGGCAAGCTCGTTGCCTCCTTCGACCCCGAGTTCCAGCACAAGCTCAAGGACCGCGTCCTGCTCGCCGGCGGCGGCAGCCAGATCAAGGGCCTCGACATGGCCATCGAGCTGCGCATGAAGGACCTGCTCGGCAGCGGCCACGTGGAGCTGATCGAGGAGCCGATGTACGGGGGCGCCAACGGGGCCCTCAAGATCGCCCACGACATGCCGGAAGAATACTGGGAGAAACTGAAGTAGAAGGGCCGGGCGGGCCCGCAGGAGCCCGCGAGGCACGATTCGAAGGACGCGCGGGCCGGGGCTCCTGCCATGGAGCGCTGGGCCCGAAGGAGACAGGAGGAGCGCGATGGCGGACCAGGTCGACTACCAGATCGTCGGGGACGACTTCCAGGCCGTGGAGATCACCCTCGACCCGGGCGAGGCGGTGCGGGCCGAGCCCGGCGCGATGATGTACCTCGAGCCGGGGATCCACATGGAGACCTCCACCGGCGGCGGGCTGATGAGCGGCCTCAAGCGCATGGTCGGCGGCGAGAGCTTCTTCGTCACGACCTTCGAGAACCGCGCCGGCGGCCGCGCCAAGGTCGGCTTCTCGGCTGCCTACCCGGGCAAGATCATGCCCGTGGACCTCTCGCAAGGCTCGATCTTCTGCCAGCGCGACGCCTACCTCTGCTCGGCCGACGGCATCGAGGTCAGCGTGGCCTTCACCAAGCGCCTCGGCGCGGGATTCTTCGGCGGCGAGGGCTTCATCCTCCAGAAGCTCTCCGGCGACGGCCTCGCCTTCGTGCACGCCGGCGGCTTCGTCATCGAGCGCGACCTCGAACCCGGCGAGGAGTTGCGGGTCGACACCGGCTGCATCGTCGCCTTCCAGGAGTCGGTCGACTACGACATCCAGCGCATCAAGGGCGTCAAGTCGATGCTCTTCGGCGGCGAGGGGCTCTTCTACGCCGTCTTGCGCGGCCCCGGCAAGGTCTTCATCCAGACCACGCCCTTCTCGCGCTTCGCCGACCGCGTCATGTCGGCCGCGGGTGGGAACCAGGGGCAGGTCCAGCGTGGCGGGAGCTTGCTCGGGAACATCCTCGGCGGGGAGTGAGCGCGGCGCCCCTCCGGTCGGCAGTCGATTAGGGGAAGTACTTGCGCCGGATCCAACGCGGCTGCCAGGGGTCGGGCTGGCGCGGGATGCCCGTGAGGTCGACCTCCTTGGGGCGCGGCTCCTCGACGCGCAGGGGTTGGCTGTCGCCGAGGCGGGCCTGCCAGGACTCGAGCTCCGCCCAGAGGGTCTCGACCCGAGCGGCGTGCTCGGGGCGAGCGGCGAGGTTCACGAGCTCGCTCGGGTCGCTGGCGAGGTCGAAGAGCTGCGTGTGGTCGACCGCGGGGTAGCGGATCAGCTTCCAGCGTCCGTCGGTGACCGCGCGCTGGGTGGTCGACATCGAGAGGAAGAGGGAGTCGCGCAGGCTGGCGACCTCGCCGCGCCAGAGGGGCGAGAGGTCCTGGCCCTCGATCTCCTCGTCGGGCCTGGCGCCGGCGGAGTTCAGGAGCGTCGGGTAGAGGTCGAGCAGGTAGGTCAGTGCCGTGGTCGAGGCGCCCGCCGGCACGCCAGGCCCCTTCACGACGAGCGGCGCGCGCAGGGAGTGTTCATAGACGCTCTGCTTGCCGAGCAGGCCGTGGCTACCCACCGCGAGGCCGTGGTCCGCCGCGAAGACGACAACCGTGTTCTCCGCCCGACCCGTGGACTCGAGGGCCGCCAGCACGCGGCCGATCTGCTCGTCCATGTGGGTGACGAGCCCGTAGTACTCGGCGAGCTGGTCCTCGATCACCTCCCGCGGCCGCGGCCAGGGGGCGAGGACCTCGTCGCGCAAGACCAGCATCCCGTTGTCGAAGGGGTGCTGGGGCATGAAGTTGCGCGGCAGGGGCGGCCGGTCGTCGTAGTAGATCTCGGCGAAGGGCCGCGGCGGGTCGCGCGGGTCGTGGGGCGCGGTGAAGGCGAGGTAGCAGAAGAAGGGAGCCTCGCCCGTGTAGGTCTCGAGGAATCGCACGGCCGCGTCGGCGAAGAGCTCCGAGGAGTGGCCGTCGCCGGTCCGCGGCCGCACGAGCTGGTCCTCCTCCAGGTCGACCAGCGGCACTTCGCGGTGGTTCGACATGCCGCCGAACATCACCGCCTCGGCGGCTTCGAAGGAGCGCCGAAAGGCCCCCCGGCCGTTGTGCCATTTGCCGGTGGCGAAGGTCGCGTAGCCCGCCTCGCGCAGGGCCTCTCCGAGGGAGCGGCAGCCCGCGAAGTCGTCGACGTCCAGGCCGTGGTAGTCGCGCCCCGTGTGGAGCATCGCCCGGCTGGGGATGCAGACCGCCCCGTGCATCGACCCCAGGCAGTAGTTGCGCCGGAAGGAGCAGCCCGCCTCGACCAGGCGGTCGAGGTTGGGCGTCGCGATGTCGGGGTTGCCCCAGGCGGCGATCGTGTCGGCGCGCTGGTCGTCCGCGAAGATCAGGAGGATGTTCGGCGGAGCCGAGGCATCGTCCTGGGCGCCTGCGCTCCCCGCGCCGAGGAGCGCGAGGAGGAGGGGGAGGGCGCGCATCGAGGGGAAACTCGTTCGCGGCGTGGTCGGGATCAGTCGCCGATGTAGCCGAGGCCCTTCAGCTTCTCCATGACGTCCGCGCTACCGAGGGAGGCGGCTTCGTCGCCCGTGCGCTTCAGGAGAGCGTCCCACTTGTCGTAGTCGGGGAACTCGGTCTTGCCCGCCTCGAGGATCGCGACGGCCTCGTTCATGATCTCGCCCCCGCCGTCCGCGCCCGCGGCCTTGGCTGCGCTGGTGAGCTCGGCGACCACCTCGCTGTAGTCCTTGGCGCCGACGCCGCTGTCCTTGGGCATGGCGAGCAGCTCCTCACGAGCCTTCCCCGCGTCGAGGTGGCACTGGGCGAGGATGCGCCCCACCTTGGCCGAGAGGTACTGGTCGGAGTCCGCGCCCAGGCCCTCCAGCGCGGAGTCGAAGCTCGAGACGGCTTCCGTGTAGCTGCCGCCGTTGAGCGAGCTGTAGCCGGCGTCGACGGCGTCGGCTGCGCTGGTCTCGCCGCCACAGGCGGCGAAAAGGAGGAGGAGCGGGGCGGCGAAGAGGGTCTGGCAGGGGCGCATGGGCGTTCCGGGGGCGTCTGGTGGGTCGGTGCTGGGCAAGTGGGCGGCCAATGTAGCCGATCGATGGAGCCGGGGCCCCCCGCAACGGAGAGCCCCGGACCGGCCCGAGTACGGGCCATGTCCAGGTGCGTGAGGTGCACTCGCGGGGCCTGAGAGGGCCGAAGTCCTTGATCGGCCGGCACTTGGAGCCACTGGACCCCCCAGGAAGGGCCCTGGAGGCCTGTTTTTCCTCAAGGAGGCTCCAATCGCACTCCGATCAGGCTACCATCGGAGTGTCATTGGAGTGCCGCCCCCGCCGGGCGGACTCGCCCGATCAGGCGGCCGAGAGCCTCTTTCGGCCGCCCTTCTCGTACCGAGCCCCGGACCCCGCCCGGGCCCTCCAGCTCCCCCAGCCCCTCCCAGCCGTCGTGCGCGAGAGCAAGGTCACCGTCAAGATCCCCCGCCCGCTGTATCGGAAGATCCAGCAGGTGGTGGAGGACTCGGGCTTCAACTCCCCGACCGACTTCATCGTCTACGTGCTGCGCGACCTGATGGGGGAGGCCGACGCCGCCCAGTCGACCGAGTTCAACCAGGAAGAGCTCGACGACGTGAAGCGCAAGCTCAAGAACCTCGGCTACCTCTAGCGCCAGTCGACTAGCGAGAGCCGACCACCACCGCACCCCCAGCGAGAAGCCAGCCCATGTCTGCCACCACCGCCAACACCACGCCCGTCCACGGCGGCCTCGACCGCCTCGTCGACCGCATCACCTCCAGCGACAGCTCGGCCTGGGCCGCCTTCCCGAAGGTCGAGGTCAACGAGACCGACCAGACGTCGCTCTACCGCATCGCCGACGGGACCCTGAGCCCGCTCACCGGCCCGATGAACGAGGCCGACTACCAGACCGTGCTCGACTCGATGTGGATCGAGCGCGACGGGAACAAGTGGGCCTGGTCGATCCCGATCATCCTGCCCGTCACGGACGCCGAGGCGCAGAGCGCCAAGGTCGGCGAGAAGCTCGGCCTCTACCGCGACGGGAAGCTCTTCGGTGTCCTGACGGTCGGCTCGGTCTACGCCTGGGACAAGCAGCGCTTCGTCGAGAAGGTCTACGGCACCGAGCGCACGGACCACCCCGGCGCTCAGCTCTGGCTGAACGACCCGCGCACGCAGATCGTGGGCGGCGAGATCGAGCTCGTGGCCTTCGAGGACGCACGCCCCTTCGCCGGGCGCGTCATGAGCCCGACCCAGACCCGCGCCCTCATCGAGGAGCGCGGCTACGAGCAGACGATCGCCTTCCAGACCCGCAACCCCCTGCACCGCGCCCACGAGTATGCGCTGGTGTACGGCGCCGAGGTCATCCTGCGCGAGACCGGCAAGAAGACCGGCGTGATCCTCAACCCCCTCGTCGGTCAGCTCAAGGGCGACGACGTCCCGGCCGCCACCCGCATGGAGACTTACGAGGCCCTGATCGAGGGGCGCCACCTCGGCGAGGGCGACATGGACGAGGAGCTCTGGAGCTCGAAGGGTCAGGACCTCAACGACAACCTGCACCTGGTCGGCCTCGACATGCGCATGTACTACGGCGGCCCGCGGGAGGCCGTGATGCACGCCATCTACCGCCAGAACCTCGGCTTCACCCACTTCATCATCGGCCGCAAGCACGCCGACGCCCCCTACGCCGACGGCAGCGCCATCTGGGGCGACTTCGACGCCCAGGAGATCTTCGAAGAGCTCGAGGGCGACCTGAAGATCAAGACCGTCAACGTGGGCTTCGCCGCCTACTTCGAGGAGATCGGCCGCGTCGGCCTGATGGAGGCGAACAAGGACAACACCTCCGTCTTCATCTCCGGCACGAAGGTGCGCGAGATCCTGACCAACGGTGAGCTCCCCGACGAGCGGATCATGCGCCCGAGCACGGCCAAGGTCCTCGTCGAGTTCTACAAGACCAAGAACTAGTTCCCCCTGCGCTCCCAGGGAAGGAGACCGATCATGGGTCTGTTCGACGCCTTCAAGAAGAAGAAGTCCGAGCCCGCGAAGCGGCCGCCGGTGCGCCCGATGATGCGCCCCGGTGGCCTGCCCCCGCACCCCGAGCCCAAGGCCGACAACAACTTCATCATCGTCATCCTCGACTCCTGCCGCTACGACAGCTTCATGGCGGCGGAGACGAAGACGATCCAGAAGATCTCCGGCGGCAAGGTCGAGAAGCGCTACACCTACGCTTCCTGGACCGCCCCCTCGCACTACAACCTGTTGACGGGCCTCCTCCCGCACACGTCTCCGGAGCACGTCTACGCCTCGGAGTACTACAAGGAGGACTTCTTCAACTACAACGAGCGGCTCGGGGCCAAGGGCATCGAGTTCGCCAAGATGGTGCCGGGGCTGTGGTTCCCCGAGCTCCTGCGCAACCAGCTCGGCTTCAACACCGGCGCGCGCGTGTCACTCCCGGTGCTGAACCCGAAGACGGGCATCAACCGCGCCTTCGACAGCTTCCAGCTCATGGACAGCCACAACGACATGGCCGCCATGATCCCGACGCTGAAGTTCAGCGAGGACCGCCCGTCCTTCTACCTGCTGAACGTGGGAGAGACCCACTACCCCTACGCCAAGCCCGACGAGGACTCCTCGATGTGGCCGCGGATCAGCGGGGTCAACGGCGTCTTCCGCAAGATGAACGACCAGATCGACGAGGACGACCCGAACTTCAAAGAGGAGTTCCAGTTCTTCGATCAGGACAAGCTCGACCAGCTACGCGAGCGCCAGATCGACACCGTTCGCTACCTGGACGGCGTCTTCGAGCAGCTCTACGACACCGTGCCCAAGGACACCCACATCATCGTGACCGCCGACCACGGCGAGCTCTTCGGCGAGAAGGGGTACTTCGGCCACGGCCCGATCATGCACGACAAGTGCTTCGAGGTGCCCTACCTCGAGGGCAAGGTGCGCTGAGCCCCATTCACAACTCCCAATCCAAGCAACCGAACTAACGAACTCCCCCAGCAATCCGATGGACAACAAAGGCTTCACCCTGTGGTTCACCGGCCTCTCCGGCGCCGGCAAGAGCACCCTCGCCCAGTACCTCACCCCGATCCTCCTCGAGCGCGGCTGCAAGGTCGAGGTGATGGACGGCGACGAGGTGCGCGAAAACCTCTCCAAGGGCCTCGGCTTCTCGAAGGAAGACCGCGACACGAACATCCGCCGCATCGGCTACGTCGCCAACCTCCTCTCGCGCAACGGCTGCACCGCGATCACTGCCGCCATCTCGCCCTACGCCAGCGTGCGCAACGAGATCCGCGACATGACCGAGAAGACCGCCACCTTCGTCGAGGTCTTCGTCTTCGCTCCCCTCGAGACCGTCGAGGAGCGCGACACCAAGGGTCTCTACAAGAAGGCTCGCGCCGGCGAGATCAAGAACTTCACCGGCATCAGCGATCCCTACGAGGCTCCCGAGAACCCCGAGGTCCTCGTCGACACCTCCAAGGAGAGCATCGAGGAGTCGGCCCAGAAGATCCTCGACTACCTCGGCTCGAAGGGCTTGCTGCCGAGCTGAAGCGACCAGCCACGAGAGTGGCGAAGCAGCGCGAGGCCCCCCGCCGGCAGGACCGTGCGGGGGGCCTCTTCCTTTGTCCCGAGCGAGCTCAGGGAGCCAGCCGCACCTGCGCGGCGCTCGAGAAGTTGGCTCCCGACTCTCCGGCTTGCGTATCGCGGAACCAGGCCTGGACGGCCCAGCTGCTGCCGGGCGTGAAGGCGTGCTGCACCTGGGGGGCGACCAGGTCGAGGGAGAGGCGCAACGCCCCGCTTTCGCTCGCCACCGCGGGGAGGCGCCAGAGCTGTCCGCCGACGCAGCGCTGGCCGTCCCAGCTCGGCAGAGGCGTCATGGGGTTCCCGCAGAAGAAGAGTCCCACCGTGCTCGGGACGGGGCCGGCCCGCAGCGCCAGCTCGCTCGGCTTGTCCGTGCACTCGACCTCGAGTTCCGCGGCCGCGCCGCTCGAGTTGGGTGTCGAGGCGCACAGGGTCCTCACCCGGCGGGGGAGGTTGAAGAGGTGCAGCGCTCCGACCCCGCCATAGTTCCCGACGTACTCGCTAGGGCTCCCCAGGATCGCCGTGTCGTTCCACAGGACGATCGCCGCGCCGAAGGCATCGGCCCCGGGGCCCCCGAGCTGAGGCTCGATCCGCCCCTTCGAGGTCCAGTGGCCGCCCTCGAGCTCGAAGAGCTCGGCGTACTCTTGCTGCATGTGAAGGAAGCTCTGGTCGCGGCAGCCCACCAGCAGGCGGTCCCCGCGGAGCGCGGCCGAGGCGCCGAAGCGGATCATCGAGTCGCCCGAGCCTTCGAGGCGCTGGCCCTGCTTCCACTCCCCGTCCTCGAACTCGAAGAGGAGCACCGTCATGTCCGGCACGATGTCGAACTCCCCACCCGGTATGCGGTGGGTGGTGACGATGCGCTCGCCGTCGAAATCCAGGAGTCCCAGGCCCCGGGGGGACTGCTCGGGCACGAGGGTCGCGCTGTGGCTCCAGCCGCCCGGACCGCGCTCGTAGACGAGCACGACGGCGGCCTGGGGCCCGGCGGCGGAGACGACCATGCGATCGCCCGCGAGGAGCACGCGCCGTCCGAAGTTGCGCGTGGCGAAGTCGGTGGGGGCGGCGAGCTCCTGCACCTCTTCCCAGCCCGCGGGGCCCTTCTCGAAGACGAGCACGCGCCCCGGATAGAAGGTCGTGCCCGGGGCCCCGAGGACCACGCGCTCGCCCTCGACGGCGACCGTCGTCCCCAGCTGCTCGGCGTGCACCGGCTCGTCAGCGAAGAGGGTGTCCTCCAGGGCCCAGCCCCCGGGTCCGCGGCGGTAGAGGAAGCCCGCGCCAGCAGCGAAGGCCATCTGGTGATCCGAGGAGCCGACGACGGCCAGGTCGCCGTCGATGTCCACCGCTTGCCCGAACTCCTGCCCGTACTCGGAAGAGGGCGGGACGAACTTGGCGACCTCGGTGAATCCGTCGCCCTCGTACTCGAGGAAGTAGGCCGCCCCAGCGTTGTGCCCCGCCTCGTCGTCCAGGGGGGCCCCGACGAGCAGGGTGTCACCGGAGAGGGCGAGCTCGGCGCCGAAATGGCTGTGGTAGGCGTAGTCGCTCGCCCGCTGGTGTCCGGCGGGGCATTGCGCTCGGGAAGCGGCCGCGAGGGCCAGGCCGACGGCGATCGAGAGGACGGGGGTCGGAATGCGGCGGAGGTACATGACGATCGGAGGGGCCAGGGATTCGGGAGCCCGGCTTCTTCGGCCGGACGACCTCCCTGGCGCGGAGCGGCCCCCGGGACTGCCGCGAAATCCCCGAGAAGCTCGGGGCGGGCCCTACGCCGCCCGGCCGCTGCGCGGCAGGGCCACGATGTAGGCGAGCGCGATCACCACCACGATGGCGACGGCGTAGCCGCCGTAGCGCTGGACGGCCCGGTAGCGGCCCTCCCGGTCGCCTCGGGTGCGGGGCGTGGCGCCCAGGTAGGCCTCCTGGAAACGCGCGTCGACGTCCTCCCCTGTCTCGATCCAGCGCAGCTCGCTCGCGCGCAGCTCCGCCCACCACGCGTCGGCCTCCGCGAGCTCCTGCTGGAAGGCCTCCTCCACTCGGGCCAGCCCGATGTTCTCGTACTGCTGCGGCGCGGGGGTCTGCATCGCGAGGGCGGCCTCGGCCTTGGCGCGGTAGGCGCGGCGCGCGGAGTCTTCCTCGACCTCGTAGGCGGCCTTGAGCAGGGCGCGGGCGGCTAGGCGCTTGGCGTCCTGGTCGGGGTCCGCGAGCAGGAGGTCCGCGAGGGCCTCGAGCAGGACCGGGGAGTCGTGGTTGCCGAAGCGCATCATCCCGAGCACGCCCTGGACGGCGCGGCGGATCTCCTCGGCCTCACCCTCCTCGCTCACCTCCCGCGCCTCGCGCAGGAAGACCCAGAAGCCGCTCTGGCGCTTGCCGACGGGGCGCGCGCCGCTCCGGTCGAGGGGTGGTGAGAGCGCCTCTTCCTCGCCGCGCAGGTTCAGGAGGTAGCGTACGAGCAACGCCTGGTAGATCTCCCGGCCGAAGTGCGCCTCGGGGTTGATCTCGATCGCGCGCTCGATGTGGCGCAGGCCTTCCTCGAGGTCGCCCGCGTGCACGTGGAAGGTCCCGAGGTTGGCCGCTGTCGTGTAGAGGCCGGGGAAGCGCTCCTCCTTCAACCCCATGAGCTCCACGGCCCGCGCGTCGTCGCCGAGCTTGGAGTGCGCCACCGCGAGGTCGTCGAGGAGCTCGGCGCTGAGGGCGCCGGCCTCGAGGGAGCGGCCGCGGTCGGCGACGCGCCACTCGTAGAACTCCCGCGAGTGCCGGGGAAAGTGGCCCGTGACCAGCTCGAGGGTCGTCGGGAAGCGAGCGCGCTCCTGCGCCAGGGTGTCGTAGTCCCACAAGCAGGGCGCGGCCAGGCCCAGGGTGATCAACCAGCGAGCGGAGGCGGAGAGCATGGATCGAGTCCTCGGTTCAGTCGCCGCGGCGCTTGCGGGGGCGCTCGCGCAGGATCCAGGCGTCGGGGTCGACGACGACCTCGGCGTTGCGCCCCACTTGCAGCTTCGCCCGGCCGCCCTTCATCTCCACGCGCTGTCGCTCACCGTCGACGCTGATCTCCACCGGCATGGGAAAGGGCATGTCGTTCGGCGTCTCCCAGGAGAGTTCCAGGGTCGTGCCCTTGCGCTCCTCGACGAGCACGGGGAGCTCCGGTTGGCGCAGGTAGAGCTCGAAGAACCAGCCGAGCTCCATGCCGCCGTGCTCCTCGGCGATGGCGCGGATCTCCTCGGTGTCGCTGAATCGGCAGGCGGAACCGTCGGTCGTCGCCTCCAGGGCCGGATCGGGGTAGGCCATGCGGCGCTGGGCGAGGAAGAACTTCTCGTCTCCGAGGAGCCAGCGCAGCGTGTGCAGGATCCAAGCTCCCTTGTTGTAGATGTCCCCGCCGGTAGCGCCGAAATAGACGTCGGCCGTGCTCATCGGCTCGCGCGGCGCGACCGGCGCGCGGTTGCGGATGCCGCGCCGGATCTCCGCCATGCGCTGGCGGTAGGCCTCGGGGCCCTTCAGGTGCTCGGTGTAGAGGGACTGGGCGTAGGTCCCGAAGCCCTCGTGGATCCAGAAGTCCTTCCAGTTGCGGCAGGTGACGAGGTTGGCCCACCACTCGTGGGCCGCCTCGTGGTGCAGCAGGAAGTCGAAGCCCTGGTCCGCGCCCCAGGGATTGCCCCTGTACTCGTTGCCGTAGGCGGTGATCGACTGGTGCTCCATGCCCAGGTGCGGCGTCTCGACCACGCCCCACTTGTCCGCCCGGAAGGGGTAGGGCCCGTAAGTCTCCTCGAACCAGCGCATCTGCTTCTGCATGTCCTCCATCAGGCGGCGCCCCTGCTCCACGTTCTCGGGCAGGCACCAGTACGTGAGCTCGAAGACGTCGCCGACCGTGCTCTCGTACTCGCGCGAGATGATCTCGTAGGGCGCGATGTTGAGGGCGACGCCGTAGGCGTTGATCGGGGTCGAGACGCGCCAGTCGAAGGTGCTCCAGCCGTCCTCGGTAAGGACGCCCGCCAGGCTGCCGTTGCTGGCGCAGTAGAGGCCCTCGGGGACGGTCACCTCGATGCGCATGGAGTCGGGCTCGTCGTCCGGCTGGTCCTTGCAGGGCCACCAGAGGTCGGCGCCCTGCATCTGGTTCGAGGTCGCGATCCAGTGGGCGCCGCTCGGCGTGCGCTCCCACTGGAAGCCGCCTTCCCAGGGCGGGCGGCGGGCGACGTGGGGGACGCCGCCGTAGAAGACGCTGACCGAGAGCTCGTCACCGCCGCCGATCCCGTGCTCGTCGAGGAAGGCGCCGACGTCGATCTTCAGCTCGCCCTCGGCGTGCTGGTGGGGCGCGACGCCGATCGCGGACTCCTCGGCGTCCACCGTGGCGAGCATCACCTGGTCCACCTTCAGAGCGTCGTCCAGGTCGAGGGTCACCGCCTGCGTCTCCTGCAAGAGCTCCGCGCGCATCTCGAGCACGCCGTCGATGGCCTTGCGCTCGGGGTCCACGCGCACCTGCAGGTGGTAGAAGCGGACGTCGTAGCAGCTCTGCTCGGGCGGCGCGGGGCGGCCGGAGGTGCGCGTCTCGGCGGGCTCGCCCTGCTGGAGGGCGGAGGCGAGCAGGAGCGGCATGTAGGCGAGGATGCTCATTTCGTGGCGCTGGACTCCGATGCGCTAGAGGAAGCGGCGCGGGCCTCGATGGTCGCGAGCATCTGCTCGTGGCCCTCGCGGTGGAGGGAGTGGGCCATGTCGGGCACGACCTCGACGACCATGTGCTCGAGCAGCCCCGCCTCCTCCGCGAGCTCGCGGAAGCGCTCCACGGCGCCCTCGAGGTAGAAGGTGTCCACCTCGCCGGCGTAGACGTGGATCTTGCCCGTGAGCGACGGCTCGAGCTCCTCCCAGCGCGTGAGCAGGAGGTGGGAGATGTCGTAGGGGCGCCACAGCTCGGCCGCCTCGTGATCGATCTCGCCGCTCTCCCGGTCGAAGACGCGCCGGGGCGTGCCGTCGGCCAGGGGCGGGCTGAAGGTGCCCTCGAAGGAGCGGATCTGGCCCCCGGGGTTCAAGACCCGCTCGCGGCGCACGAAGTCCTCGTAGCTGAGCTTCTCCATGCCCTCCATCCGAGCCACGGGGCGCTGCCGGCCGGCTTCGTCCTTGTACATGTTCCGCGGGCTCCCGTCGGGCAGCGGCTCGTAGAGGTCGATGCCCTGGAAGTCATGGAAGTCGATCGGGTCGGGCACGTGGCTCCAGCATCCGGCGAAGGACTCGGGGTAGGCCACCTGGAGCCAGAGGGAGGACCAGCCTCCGGAGCTCACGCCGGTCACGTAACGCTGCTCGGGGCCGGCGCCGCCGAGCTCGGTCTCCAGGGCCGGGATCAGCTCGTGGACCAGGGCTTCTCCCCAGGGACCGATGGAGCGGGAGTCGCAGAAGACGGAATGGCCGTAGCGGTTGTTCGCGTCGGGCACCACCAGGATGCAGCGCTCCAGGGGGCTGCCCTCGGGGATGCGCCGCGCCCAGCCGTGGATCCCGTCGTGCGTGCCGCCGAAGCCGGTGACGCTGTAGAGCACGGGGTAGCTCTCCTCGGGGTCGTGCTCTTTCGGCAGGAGCACACCGGCACGCAGGGGATACTCGAAGCCGTGGAACTCCGAGAGGACGTTGCTCGTGATCGTGTACTCACGAATTCGATCGGTCTCCCGGAACGGCCGCTCCTCGACCACCCGGTTCAGGTGCAGGGCGACGGCGCCGCCTGAGCCCGGCGCGAACTCGATCTCCACCACATCGCTGTGCACGTCGCCGGCGCCCAGCCCCGCCTGGCGGCCCGTGGGACTGAGGCGCGCGATCGCCTGGACCTTCCAGCTCCGCGGTTGGGCTTCGGGGAGGTCGGTGGGGGCGAAGAGCGCGGCGTCTCCGAGGTCCAGGGTCACCACGGCCCCCGCTTCGAGCTCGTCGAGCTCGAAACGCATGACCGGCGGCGCGTTGAACCAGCCGTGCATCTCCATCCGAGGCTCGCGCTGCGCTCCGAAGGCCACGAAGACCTCGCGGCCGACGTCCTCGGCCCCGGCGAAGGCCTCCGCGTCGAAGTGCAGCTCGAAGGCGCCGACGCGTTGCGCCTCCTGAGCGACGGAAGCGGGGGCGAGGAGCAGGAGCAGGAGCCAAGAGCTCGGGAGGGCGCGGTCGGGCGTCATGGGGCGCGGAGTACGGGAGGCGGCAGGGCGCGAGCGCTCCAGATTAGGGTGCCCGGGATCGGGCGGCAGCGCCCAAACTCCATTCCCCGCGCCGCCCTCCGCTCTGGCCGACCCTAGAATCTGCGCTCCTGCGATCCCCGCCCTCCTCGAGCCATGCCGCACCTCCCGCACCCTCCCGAGCTCACTCCGCTGCGCCGCGCCCTCCTCGGAGTCGGCATGTCGGCAGCCCTCCTGGCCGCCTGCGCCGGTCCCGAGTCCGCCCGGCTCGACCCGTCTCGCTCCCTGGCGGACGAGGTCAGCGTCAAGCCCGGGATCAACGACAGCTGGAAGAGCGAGGACATCGGTCCCCTGATCGGTCGCCTCGAGGGGGAGAGCCGGGAGATCTTCACCCAGCGCGGCCTCATCGCGGCCGTCGTCGGCGCCCCCGAAGGGGCGGTGGTGGCCGACGTCGGGGCCGGCTCGGGCTTCATGGCCCACCTCTTCGCCCGCCAGGTGGGGGCGGAGGGCAAGGTCTACGCCGTCGACATCAACCCCGTCCTGCTCGAGAGCATCGCGGCGGGGGCCGCGGAGCGGGGGCTGACGAACCTCGAGACGGTCCACTGCACCGAGAAGAGCGTCGAACTCCCCCCCGAATCGGTGGACGTCGTCTTCGCCTGCGACACCTACCACCACTTCGAGTACCCGCGGAACACGATGAGCTCGATCCACCGCGCCCTGCGGCCCGGGGGGCAGCTCGTGGTGGTCGATTTCGACCGTGTCCCGGGCGTTTCCTCCGACTGGATCCTGGGTCACGTGCGGGCCGGCAAGGAGGTCTTCCGGGCCGAGATCGAGGCCTCCGGCTTCGAGCTGACGGGCGAGCACGAGCTGGAGAGCCTGAAGGAGAACTACATCCTGCGGTTCCGGCGGCGCTGAGGGCCCCGCCGGGGCGGCAGCCAGGGGGGCCCTCGGCTCCCACGCCGGGGAGAATCACCCGTATACTGTTGGCCCCGCTCCCGGAGCGGGCGCTGGCTCGGCTTCAGAACGCACCCCGGGTCGCCGATACTCCCCGTCCGCGTGGCCCCTTAAACCACGCTCTCCCAGCGACTTGGGAATCGATCCCGCCGTCCGTCGCCCGTCCCGCATGCTGACCCGACTCCTCCGCACCCTGCTTCCGGCCCTCGCGCTCTGCGTCCTGGCCCAGCCGGCCCTGGCTTACATCGGCCCGGGGGCCGGAATCGCCGCCGCCGGGTCGCTGCTCGTGCTGGCCGGCACCTTCGTCCTGGCCCTCGGGATCATCTTGATCTGGCCCATCAAGGCCGTGCTGCGGATCTTCACCTCGATGGGGAAGAACAAGGCCAAGGTCAAGCGCGTGATCGTCGTCGGCCTGGACGGCTTCGACCCCAAGCTGGCGCAGAAGTACATGGACGAGGGGCGCATGCCCAACTTCAAGAAGCTGGCCGAGTCGGGCCACTTCTCGCCCCTCGCGACGGCCTGCCCCTCGATCTCGCCCGTGGCCTGGTCGAGCTACGCGACCGGCGTCGACGCCTCGCGCCACAACATCTACGACTTCCTCACGCGCGATCCCTGCTCCTACCTGCCGGTGCTCTCCTCCTCGGAGGTCGGCACGCAGCCGCGGGACATCAACCTCGGCGTCGCAAAGATCCCCTTCGGCTCGAAGGCCTTCTACCGCTTCCTGCAGAAGAGCCAGCCCTTCTGGAAGATCCTCGGCGCGAACAACGTGTGGTCGTCGATCATCCGCGTGCCGATCACCTTCCCGCCGCAGAAGTTCAAGAACGGCACGCTGTTGTCGGGGATGTGCGTGCCCGACATCCAGGGGACCCAGGGCTCCTTCGCCTTCTACTCGACGCGCAAGCGCGACAAGGGCATCCAGTTCGGCGGCCAGCAGTACACGGTCGCGCGGCGCGGCAACCAGATCCAGTCGGCCCTGACCGGTCCGCCCGGCGCCGACGGGGCGCGCATGAAGTGCCCCTTCACCGTCGACTTCGACGACTCGGCGCGCAAGGCGACCTTCAAGGTCGGCGACGAGACCCACACGGTCGGCTACCGCGAGTACACCCCCTGGATGCGCGTGCCCTTCAAGGGCCTGACGGGAATCGTGCGGCTCTACGTCCACGAATGGGAGGGCGACCAGATCGGGATCTACGCCACCCCGGTCAACATCGACCCCGACTCGCCGGCGATGCCGATCTCGCACCCCTTCGTGTACTCGATCTACCTGGCCAAGCTCTTCGGGCCCTTCTGCACCTTGGGGTTGGCCGAGGACACCTGGGCGCTGAACGAGCGGGTCGTGGACGAGGAGGCCTTTCTGAAGCAGGCCTGGCTCATCTTCGAGGAGCGCAAGAAGATGCTCTGGGACGTGCTCGAGAAGACCAAGAAGGGCTTCGCGACCGTGGTCTTCGACACGACCGACCGCATCAGCCACATGTTCTATCGCTACCTCGACCCGGAGCACCCGGCCAACGAGGGCAAGGACACCGAGAAGTACAAGGACGTCATCCCCGAGCTCTACGGGAAGATGGACGACTTCCTGGCCGAGGTGCAGGCCAAGGTCGGGGACGACCCCGACACCGTCCTGATGGTCATCTCCGACCACGGCTTCACCAACTTCCGCCGCGGAGTGAACCTCAACACCTGGCTGAAGGAGGAGGGCTACCTCGTCCTGAAGGAAGGCGAGGAGACGTCGCCCGACTACTTCCGCAACGTCGACTGGGAGAAGACCAAGGCCTTCACCCTGGGCCTGACCGGCATCTTCATCAACCGCAAGGGGCGCGAGTCGAAGGGCATCGTGTCGAAGGAGGAGCTCCCGGGCCTCTGCGCGGAGATCAAGGAGAAGCTCGAGAAGCTGACCGACCCGCTCGACGGACAACACGTCGTCAAGGAAGCCTTCATCACCCGTCAGCTCCACAGCGGCCCCTATGCCGACGCGGCGCCCGACCTCCTGATCGGCTACCACCGCGGCTTCCGTCACTCCTGGGACTGCGCCACCGGCTCGGTCTCCAAGGAGGTCTTCTCGAACAACACCAAGTCCTGGTCCGGCGACCACTGCGTCGACCCGCGCCTCGTGCCCGGCGTCTTCTGGTGCAACCGCCAGGTCCCCGTGGAGAACCCCGAGCTCGTCGACATGGCGCCGACCATGCTCGACCTCTTCGGCTGCGAGATTCCGTCCTACATGCAAGGCAAGCCGCTCTTCAATCCCGACGCCGCTCCCGCCAGGAAGCGGACGGCCACCCCGGCCCCCGCGCCGGCCGCGGCCAGCCAGAAGGAGGCGAGCTGATGGGCCCCACGCCCCTCGGAACCGCGCTCTTCCTGAGCCTCGGGGCCCTGGGCCTCGCGCCCACGCCCAAGGAGCACCCGCGGGTGCTCGTGCTCGGCATCGACGGCCTCGACCCCGACGTCCTGCGCGAGGTGATCGAGAAGTACCCCGACCGCGTGCCGAACTTCCGCAAGCTCGTCGACGAGGGCGGGATCCACGACCTCGGCACCTCTTGCCCGCCGCAGAGCCCGGTGGCCTGGTCGAACTTCATCACCGGCCGGAACCCCGGCGGCCACGGGATCTTCGACTTCATCCACCGCGACCCGATGACCCGCGGCCTCCTGCCCGGGAACGTCAAGTCCGAGCACGGGAGCGAGATGGGCCTCTGGGGCGAGTGGAAGTTCCCCCTGGGCGGCAGCAGCGACTCGAACCGCACGGGCGAGTCCTTCTGGGTGACCCTCGCCAAGCACGGCGTGCCGGCGGACATCTGGCGCATGCCAGCCAACTTCCCGGTCGAGCCGGCCAAGGGCCTCTCCTTCCCCGGGATGATGACCCCGGCCCTCGACTCCGCCTACGGCAGCTACACGATCTACAGCACCGACCCGCCGGTCGAGCGCCAGAAGAGCGGCGGCAAGTACGTCCAGGTCTCCCTGCGCGGCGACGGCGTGATCCGGACCAAGCTCGACGGTCCGCCCAACGCCTACAAGAAGGGCGACCCCCAGGCCTCCACCGAGCTGCGCGTCTACGTCGACCCCGAAGCCGGCGCGGCGGCGATCGAGCTCGGCGACTCGGTCGTGATCCTCGAGCCCGGTGAGTGGAGCGACTTCCTCCCCGTGAGCTTCGAGTTCTTCCCGGGCGTCATGTCCTCGATGCCCTCGGGGACCATGGGCGGGATCGTCCGCTTCTACTTGCGCTCGATCGAGCCGGAGTTCGAGCTCTACGCCTCCCCGGTCAACATCGACCCGGTCGCCCCGGCCATGCCCGTCTCCGAGCCCCTCGAGGCCTCGGCCGAGCTCGCCGACGCCATCGGCTACTACTACACGCAGGGGATGGCCGAGGAGGTCAACGCTCTCAAGGACGAGGCGATCGACGACCTCGAGTTCATGCAGCAGACGCGGATCGTCTACGACCAGCGCGTGCGCATGATGGACTACGCCATCGACCGCTACCTGGAGAAGCCGGGGGGGCTGTTCTTCTTCTACTTCTCCACGGTCGACCTGAACTGCCACATGATGTGGCGCTTCCACGACGAGGAGCATCCCCAGCACGAGAAGGTCGCCGACCTGGCTTCCAAGGACTCGTCGGAGTGGTCCGGCCGGGAAGGGAGCCGCTGGAAGGACGTCGTCCACGACCTCTACCTGATGATGGACCCGGTCCTGGGGCGCCTGCGTGAGCGGGTCGGCGAGGACGCGCGGATCATCGTCATGAGCGACCACGGCTTCGCTCCCTGGCGCCGCAAGTTCAGCCTCAACCGCTGGCTCCACGACGAGGGCTACCTCGTGCTCAAGGAGGGAGAGGAGCCCGAGCGCGCCAAGAGTGACCCGGACTACAAGCAGGTCATGATCTCCCAGATCGAGCTCGGCGGCGGCAAGTGGATCGAGGGACCCGTGGACTGGTCCAAGACCCGCGCCTACGGCGTCGGCTTCAACGGCCTCTACCTCAACTTGAAGGGGCGCGAGCAGGACAACCCCGACACCGACGCCGACGAATCCGGCATCGTGGCTCCCGGCGCCGAGGCCGACGCGCTCCTGGCGGAGATCAAGGCCAAGCTGGAGGCCCTGCGCGACGTGAACGGCGAGCAGGTCGTGGTCACGGCGGACCTCGCCAAGGACGTCTACCGCGGCGAGCGCATCGCGGAGGCCCCCGACATCCAGGTCGGCTACAACGCGGGCTACGGCAACTCCGACGCCTCCTCCACCGGCCGCATCCCGCACGAAGTGCTCTCCGACAACGCCGGCGGTACCTTCAACGGCAACCACCTCATGGCCCCCGAGGTCGTGGCCGGCATCCTCCTGACCAACGGGAGAGTCCTCGACGGCGAGCACGCCCTCGAGGACCTGACCGTCGAGATCCTCAAGCAGTACGGCATCGGGCCGGGGGATGGCCAGGAAGGCCACCCCGTGCTCGAGTAGCGCCGGCTGCGACTGACGAACCCCCTTCCGGTTCAAGAACTCACTGACTCCCGAGCCCCAGGGCTCACAACCCCGATTCCAGAACCATGTTTGGCGGCGCAAACAAGATCAAGCTCGACAAGGACCTCATCGACCGCGTGAAGAAGGTCTCCGAGGTCGCGGGCTACGCTTCCCACGAGGAGTTCATCACCCACATCATCGAGCGCGAGCTCGCCCACTTCGAGGACGCGGACTCGGACGAGGACATCACCGAGAAGCTGCGCGGCCTCGGTTACATCAGCTAGAAGAGCCCTGCCCCGGCGTAGTTAGGCCCCCACGCTCTCCATGAACGCCCTCAACGGCTTCCTGACGAAGCTCTTCGACGTGCTCCTCGTCCCCCTCGAGCTGCTCGGGGACGAGATGTCGCTGATCCTCGTCAGCGGCATCTTCGGGGTCCTGGCCCTCGTCGTCTTCAAGTACATCAGCAGCCAGAAGGGCATCAAGGCGGCCAAGGACAAGATCAAGGGCCACATGATCGCCATCCGGATCTACCAGAACGATCTGGTGGTGGTGGCGAAGTCGATCGCGAAGGTGCTGCTGCGCAACCTGCAGTACGTCAGCCTCAACTTCGGGCCCTTCATCCCCCTCGCGCCGCTCTTCGTCTTCGTGGTGGCCCAGACGGTCGTCCGCTACGGCTTCGAGCCCCTCCCCGTCGTCACCGTCGAGGAGGCCGAGGCCCGCCTCCCGGGCCAGGGCACGATGCTGAGCATCGAGTTCAAGGAGGATCAGCGCTCCCAGGCTCGCGAGCTCGAGATCGTCTGGCCCGAAGGGCTCCACCCCACCTCGAAGCTCGTCGCGATCCCCTCGCAGGGGAAGGCCTGGCAGGAGTTCGTCGCCACGGCGCCGGGGGACTACGAGGTCGAGCTGCGCGTCGGAGACGGCCCCGCGGTCACCAAGACGGTCTCCGCGGGCACCACCGAGCTGGCCTACCTCCAGCCCGAGCGCGTGTCGGGGGCCTTCACGGCGATGATGTGGCCCGTCGAGGACACCTTCCCCTCGGAGAGTCCGATCGCCCACGTGAAGTTCACCTACCCCGAGAGCGACCTCGGCTGGCTGCCGATGAGCGGCCTCCTTGGGGTGCTCGTGATCTTCGTCGTCGCCTCGATGGTGTTCGCCTTCGCCGCCATCAAGCCCCTGGGCGTCCAGATCTAGCGGGAGCCTTGTCCTACTCCACCCAGGTCGAGCGAGCTCTCCTCGTCTGCCTGGAGGCGCACTACGGTCAGTTCCGGAAGGGCCAGGAGGGCGTGCACTACTCGGTGCACCCGATCCACATGGCCCTGATCCTGGCCCGCACGCGGGTCCGCGAGGAGCTGGTCCAAGCGGCCCTCCTGCACGACGTCGTCGAGGACTGCGCCGAGTGGACCCTCGAGCGCGTGCGCGAGGAGTTCGGGGAGGAGGTCGCGACCATCGTGGACGATCTGACCGAGGACAAGTCGAAGAGCTGGGAAGAGCGTAAGAGCTGGGCCATCGAGCACGTCGCGCGCATGAAGGACGACTGCGTCGTCGTCAAAGCGGCCGACAAGCTCCACAACCTCGAGAGTCTCGCCCACCAGCTCGACGCGGCCGCCGACACCGCGGAGGTCTGGAAGCGCTTCAAGGGCGGCCGCGAGCGCACCCTCGAGATGGACCGCGAGCTCGTCATGACCCTGCAGGGGCGCGTGCCCCACTCTCTCGCGACCCAGCTCGGCGACGCCTTCCGGCGCGTCGAGGAGTCCGCCTGAAGTCATGTCGCCTGCCTCGAATCCCTCCATGGGGCCGCTCGACCACCCCGCGGCCGCGCTCTTCGAGCCCCAGCCCGCGGGCCGCTGCTTCATCAACGCGGCCTACATGTCGCCCAAACCGCGCGCGTCCCTCGAGGCGATGCGGCGGACGGTCGAGCGTCTCGCCAGCCCCGACTTCTCGGCCGAGGAGTTCTTCGAGCCGGGGGAGCGCGTCCGCGAGCTCCTGGCGCGCGTGGTCGGTGGCGAAGCTTCCCGGTACAGCCTGACCGGCTCAGCGAGCTTCGGGATGGCGACCCTGGCCTGGAACCTCCGGCTGCGCGCGGAGGAGCTCGTCGGCTCGCGGCGTCGCATCGTCGGTATCGACGGACAATTCCCGAGCAACGTGCACAGCTGGCGGCGACTCGAGCCCTGGGGCTTCCAGCTCGAGCTCGTCCCCGGCGGCGCGGGCGTCGGTGAGCGTCTGCTCGACGCCATCGACGCGCGCACCGCCCTCGTCGCCGTGGCCCCCCTCTCCTGGACCGACGGCCGGCGCATCGAACTTCAACGCATCCTCGGCGCGGCGGCCGAGCGCGGCGCCCTCACGCTCCTCGACGTGACCCAGAGCGCGGGAGTCGACCCGCCCCTGGCACCCGACCTGCCGATCGACCTCGTCATCGGCGCGGGCTACAAGTGGGTCCTGGGGGACTACGGCACCGGCTACATGCGCCTCACGCCCGAACTGCAGGAGAAGCTCGAGCCGCTCGAGGCGAGCTGGAAGAACTTCGAGGGCGCTCAGGACTTCAACCGCCTGACGGACTACCCCGAGGCCTGGGCGGGCCCCGCGGCCAGATTCGACCACGGCGAGAGCTCCGCCTTCGTGCGCCTCGGGGGATGGGAGGCGGCGCTGCGAGTCCTGCTCGAGCTCGACGAAGGGGAGGTCGGCCGCCACGCGAGCGCCTTCGCCCGTGAGCTGCGTGGCGCCTTGGACCTCGAGCGCTTCGAGATGAGCGACACCGAGGACGAGGGACAGGCCGCGCACCTCTTCCGCGTCGCGCCGCGGAACCCCGCGCGCTTCCAGGAGGGGAGTCGGGCTCTGCAGGCTGCAGGAGTCAGCGTCTCCTGCCGCGACGGCGGTTGGCGCCTCTCGCCCCACGTCTACAACGACGCGAGGGACGTCGAGCGCTTCGCGAGCGCGCTCGCGGAGCTCTAGCTCAGGCCGCGCCGTCGCGCCTCACGACGCCAGGCCGACTCTTCCCAGCTCCGGATCGACTCCGCCTGCAGCGCGTAGCCGCTGCAGACCCCCGCCCCGTTCTCCGGGCAGCTTGTGCAGCGCTCGAGCCTGCGGGGAGCGCGCTGGCGGGCATAGACGAGGCGAGTCAGGGCGAGGAGCGCGAGGGCGACCAGTCCTGGGCCCGTCGGCCCGGCGAAGGCCATCGCGATGCCCGAGGCCACCGCGCAGCCCGCCGAGGCGCGCAGGAGATCGCGCACGACCCGCGGCCAACGAGAATGGAGACGCGGGTGGGACAGGATCGCGGCGGGCAGGAAGCTGGCGGCGAAGGCGAGGGGGCGAGCGTCGGCTCCGATACCGGCGAGGAGGAGCGGGCCGAGGAAAAGGAGCCCGAGGCCGAGGGCGCTGCAGCCGCGGCAGAGGTGCAGCTTCCCGATGCGCAACACGTCCTCGCCGTAGGCGTCGCAGAGCGGCTTGTGGGCCCACTCGAAGATCCACGCGTGTCGCCACCAATGGAGGCGCTCGAGAGCGCGCTGGAGGAGGGAGCTCACTGCCCTCGCTCTCCCTCGAGGACGTCGTGGATCTCCGCCAGGATGTTGCCCACCGCGCCCTCGGGCACGTAGCCCTGCACGGGCCGGATGTGGACGCCCGTGCCGTTGGCGACGGTGACCGTGTTGCCCATCGAGCTCAGCTCGAAGTTCACGTTGATGATCGCGTTGGCCCCGAGGCGCGCCGCCATCTCGAGCAGGCGCTGGATCGCCTTCTGCCGCGCCTCGTCTCCGAGCTGGGTGTAGGAAGAGAGTTCGCCACCAGTGAGCTGCTTGACGCCCATGGCGCAGTCTTGGCCCATGTCCTTCGAGCGCATGGAGATCCCCCAGCACATGCCCAGGTACTCCATGATCTCATAGCCGTCGAAGGAGTCCGAGCCGGTCATGATGATCTTGCCGCCCGAGATCTCGGGCCGCGTGCCGGTCAAGAGGGATGCACGGTCGAGCATTCAGGTCCTCCGCTACGTGCTCAGGGCTTCTGGCCGGAGAAGGGGGCGCCGCAGCTGTTGCAGTGGGTGGCCTCCATCAGCTCGACGTTCTGCTTCTCGCCACAGGCCGGGCAGACGTAGAGCCGGCGACTCGTGACCGAGCGCAGGTAGAGGAAGAAACCGAGGGCGACCACGAGGGCGGCGCCCAGGACGTACAGCAGGACGATGAAGATCCCGGCCATGATCGGGTTCGGGGGGTGAAGAGTAGGCGCCGCGCGCGTCGACGAGCGCCGTGACTCGCAGCCTACACACCGTCCGCTGAGCTATTTCGTCATGCGGAGGGAATTCTCCGCCGCATCGAGGGCGCGAGGGGCCGCTATCCTGGCGGGATGAGCGCGTCTCTCCTGCTGTCTCTCGTCCCGATCCTCGCCTCGTTGGCTCCGCAGGGTGTCGACCCGCGCCTCGCCGCCGGCGAGACCCTCGACGCCTTGCACCGCGCCGCGTCCCAGGCCGACGGCGAACGCTATTTCGAGCTCTTCACGGAGGACGCGGTCTTCCTCGGCACCGACGCCGGCGAGCGCTGGAGCGTCGCCGACTTCCGCGCCTACGCCGAGCCCTTCTTCTCCAGGGGCCAGGGCTGGACCTACGTCCCGAGCTTCCGCGCGCTCGACGCTTCGGCGGGCGGCGACGTGGTCTGGTTCGACGAGCGCCTCCAGAACGAGACCTATGGCGAGGTGCGCGGCTCGGGCGTGCTCGAGCGGGTCGAGGGCGAGTGGCGCGTGGCACAGTACAACCTCGCCTTTCCCGTCCCGAATGACAGGGCGGCCGGATGGACCGAGCGCGTCGTCAAGGACGAGAAGGTCGGCGAGCCTCGAGGGGAGCAGCACTACGCGCTCGACGGCGAGCGCGTCCTCTCGATGTGGAACAAGGTCGTCCCGGCCCTCCTCGAGGAGCCCTCCGATGCGCGCCCCGTCGTCGTCCTGCTTCCGAGCGCCAGCTGGTGCGCGCGGGCGACCTGGGACCTGCCCCTGCGGGAATACTCGGTGATGAACGCCCTGGCGCGCCGGGGCTTCGACGTCTTCGCGGTGGACCCGGGGGGCTATGGGTTGTCGAGCGCGCCGATCGACCCGCCCTCGGGAGGCGCCGCGAGCGCGGCCCGCGACCTCGCCGTCGCGGTCGAGCACGTCAGCGAGCTGCGGGGGGTCGCAGCGGTCGTCCTCGTCGGGCCCAGCTGGGGCGCTCAGGTCGCCGGCCTCTACGCGGCCCAACACCCCGAGCGGGTCCGCGGGCTCGTGCTCTACGGCGCCCGTTGGCGCTCGGGCGTCCCGGCCTCGATCGTGGCTGAGCACTTCGGCGAAGGGATCCTCGAGGAGACCGTGCGGCCCGTGACCCGCGCGGCGGCCGTGGCCGACTTCTTGCCCGGCTTCCACGAAGAGGACGTGCCGAGGGCCTTCGCCACCCATCTGCTCTCCCAAGCGCGTTCCGTGCCCACCGGAGCCCTCCGGGACTTCGTGGGAGAGCTGCCCCTGATCGATCCGTCGGCGCTGACGATGCCGACGGCTCTCTTCTACGGCCGACTCGAGTTCGAGGTCCCCGGCGCCGATGGAGCTCCGGATCCCAGCAGGGTCGCCTTGGACGAGCACCGCGCCGAGGCGCGCGCGCTCTTCGCCGCCTTGCCCGGACCGCGGCACTGGATCGAGCTGCCCAGGGCGGGCCACAGCGCCCACCTCGACGTGCCCCATGGCCTCTTCCAGCGCTGCTTGGCGGGGTGGATCGAGCGTTTGCCGTGAGGCCGCAGGCGCCCACCGCGCTCAGCAGCTACTGCCTCCACTGTCGCTGAGCCCTCAGGTGAGGGCCGGGGCCTGCGAACGAACCCCGACCCCCTCCACGAGGAATCTCCGAAGACCTAGGAGACCGAGGCCTTCCACCCTTTCAGGACGAACGGGCGAGGGAGAGTCACCCTCGGAGTCGAAGTTTCTCGAAGGGGGGCGGCACCCAGGGGGGCCGCCCCTTCGCCTCAGGCTTACTCCTGGATCTCGAAGGCGGAGGCGACGAACGCGCCGTCCTTGACCTCGCCGGCGACCTCGGCCTTGGCGGGACCGCTGCCGCACCACTCCATCGCGCCCAGGCCGAGATCCTGGGAGTTGGAGATCTCGACGAAGTGGGAGTCGATCTCGACGTAGTTCCCGCAGGCACCGACGCTTTCGATCGAGCATCCGCACTGGACGGTGTGGACACCGGTCGAGACGGTCATGTCGGGCAGGGCGGCGGCTTCGATGTTGGCCTCGGCTTCGGCCTCGACTTCCGAGCCGCAGGCAGCCAGGGGAAGGGTCAGTCCCAGGAGAAGGAGGAGTCTCATGTCGTACTCGTGGAGAAGAGTGTGAGGGAGGTCGGACGGGGCGTGCCCCGCGCCCGGGCATGGTAATCCCCCCGAGGGCCGGAGTGGCCTCCCGGGAGAGAGACTCCCTCAGGGGGCCCCTTCCGGACCCTCGACCCCGATGTCCTCGTTCCAGAGTTCGGGCCGCGCGGCGACGAACTCCCGCATCAGCTCCACGCAGCGCGGGTCGTCCACGATCTCGAGCTCGACGCCGCGCTCCCGCAGGTAGGCCTCGGGCCCCTGAAAGCTGCGGTTCTCCCCGACCACGACGCGCGGGATGCAGTAGAGGAGCACGGTCCCGCTGCACATGTCGCAGGGCGAGAGGGTCGAGTAGAGGACGCTGCGCGCGTACTCGGCCGCCCGCAGCCGCCCGGCGTTCTCGAGGCAGTCCATCTCCGCGTGCAGGATCGGGCTGCCGCGCTGGACGCGCCGGTTGTGGCCGCGGCCGACGATCTCGCCGTCGAGGACGAGCACGCTGCCGATGGGGATTCCCCCCTCCTCCAGCCCGAGGCGGGCCTCAGCGACGGCAGCGTCGAGGAAGGGGTCGGTCGCCGGGTTCTTCATCTTCGGTTCCGGGCTCGGCGCGCCATGGCCGGCGGGCTCGGAGTCTACCCCTCGGGCGACGGGGAGGTCGACCGTTGCCCGGGCTCGGTCCGGGGCCTCACTCGTCCTCGCCCGCGTAGCCCAGCCCGCGCAGGGCTTCGAGGACTTCGGGCGAGAGGTCGAGGCGCTCCGGTGAGGAGCGCGGCGCGACGAGGCGCGCCCGGGCGAGCTCGTAGCGCTCGAGGAGGATGCGCAAGCGCTCCGCGCGCTCCCGCCCGAGGTCTTCGATCTGGAGCGGGTCTTCGCCGCAGTCGAAGAGCAGGGGCGCGGGAAGGCGCGAGTCGCGGACGGCGGCCTCGCGACCGCTGTCGACGCGGATGGCGACCTCCGCGGCCGTTTCGCCGGTCTCCGGTGCGAAGGAAGGGTACAGGCTCGCGAAGACCTCGCGCGCCTCGCCCCCTGATTCGCCCCGCAGCCAGGGCAGGAGCGAGCGCCCCTCGCCGAAGGCGTCGCCCAGTCCGGCCAGCTCGAGCAGCGTGGGGGCGACGTCGAGGGTCGTGACCGAATCCCGCACGCGCCCCGGGCTCGCCCCGGGCACGCGCAGCACGAGGGGCACCCGCAGGACTTCGTTGAACAGCGTGTTGCCGTGGCCCAGCCACTGCCTTTCGTAGAACTCCTCGCCGTGGTCGGAGGTGAGGACGATCACCACCTCCTCGTCGCCGCTGAGCTCCTCGAGCCCGTCGAGGAGGCGTCCGACGTGCCGGTCGGTGAAGGCGATCTCGCCCTCGTAGAGCCCGCGCAGGAGCGCCGTCGCCTCGGGGTCGGGGTCGCGCAGCCCGAAGGCCGGCGCGGCCGATCCCCGCGGCTCGAAGCGCTCGGAGAGGCCGGCGTGCTCGACGAAGTCCTGGTGGGGGTCGAAGTAGTGGGCCAGGAGGAAGAAGCGCCTCCCCGCCTGGCGACGGACGAAGTCGAGGGCGCGGTCGCTCACCTCGGTCGAGGTCACGCGCCGGTGAGCGCGCTCCTTCATGGCCTCGATCGTGGTCGCCCCTCCGCTGCGGTCGTCGACCACCATGCCCAGGTCGTCGTACTCGTCGAAGCCCTGGTCGAAGCCCCAAAAGGAGTCGGTGAAGGTTCCGGAGACGACGGCGCCGGTCGTGTAGCCCGAACCGGCGAGGACCTCGACGAAGCTGAGCTGGTCCGGCGCCAGGCGGTGCTCGGTGTGCAGCAAGCCGTGACCCTCCCCGTAGAGCCCCGTCAGCATCGAGGCCATGGCGGGCAGCGTCCAGCTGGCCGGGCTGATGGCGTGCTCGAAGACGACGCCCTCCGCCGCGAGCTCGTCGATGCGCGGTGAGGTCGGTCGGTCGTGTCCGTAGCAGCCGAGGTAGTCGGCGCGCAGCGTGTCGATCACGATCCAGACGAGGCTCGGGCGGGAGACCTCGTCGCGCCGGGCGTGGACGCGCGGGGCGCTGCGCAGGACCTCTCCCGTCGCCGTCGACCAGACGAGAGACGCCCCGGCCGCCTCGGCGGGCAAGGCGGCGCGGAATCGGCGCCAGCCGTCGGGCTCGTCGGCCGCGGGAAGGGACTCCGCAGGGAGCGCCGCTTGCTCGCCCTTCCGCGAGAGCTCGAGCTGCGGGTCGCTCTCCGAGGAGATCGCCGGTCCGAGCTCCCACTCGACGAAGGCCCCGGAGGAGATGCTGTTCGGCAAGGCGATCGTCCGGGCCTCCCCGACGGGACGCGAGACGTTGGCGGTGGAGGCGCGCGCGCTCGCCGCCTCCGAGCGCGTGACGACCCAGGGGCGCTCCTCTTGCGCCTGGCCGCAGGACGAGAGGAAGCCGAGCAGCGCGAGCGCGGGGGTTGCGGAGCGGAGACCCATGGTGGCCAGGATAGCGGCGCGCCGCCCTCAGTCGCCGAGCTCGCGGTCCTCGGGAGCCCAGGCACGCAAGCGGTGGCGCAGGCTTCGCGCTTCGCCGTAGCGACCCTCGAGCTCCTCGAGCTCGGCCAGGACCTTGCCCGTGAGGACGAAGTCGGGGTGTCCGGGCCAGGCCTCGCGGTGGGCGTTGCGTGCCAGCTGGAAGGCCTCCTCGCGCCGTTCCGCTTCGCGGCCGAGGAGCTGGGCGAGGCGGGCGCGCGCCCGCGGGTCGTCGTCGTCGAGCGCCTCGAGGGAAGCGGTGCTACCGGTCGCGAGGGCGTCGAGGTAAGCGATGCCGCGGTGCGCCGTCACCAGCTGCGCGTCGACGGCGAGGGCGTCCCGCCATGCAGCGCGTGCCCGCTCGTGTTCGCCGAGGGCCAGGTGGCACTCGCCGGCCAGGGCCGCCGCCTCCGCCGCGCGCGAACCGCCGCGGGCGGCGACGCTCCGGAGCGCCTCGGCGGCCTCGCGCCAGTGTCCGAGGGCCATCCGCGCGCGGGCGTGGTCGAAGCGCAGGCCCGCGCGGCGCATTCCGCCCGCGACCGCTGCACCCAGCGTCGAGTCGGCGAGCTCGAGGAGGCGGCGGGCCTCGGCCTCGGTCACCTCCTCTTCGAGCACGCGGGCGAGAGCCGCGGAGCCGAGGTCGACACGCGCGAGCGCGAGGGCGGGGTGGGCGCCGAGGTGCTTCGCGGCCTGGGCGAGGGCGGCCTCGGCTTCTTCGAATCGCGCGCTCTGCGACAGGAACTCGACAAAGGAGAGGTGGGCTCCGAGCGACGCGGGATCCTCGGCGATCGCCCGCTCGAAGAGGTCGCGAGCACGCGCGTCCTCGCCCAGGCGTCCGAGCACCCGCGCGAACTCGACGCGGGCGCGCAGGCGCTGGCCGCGCAGGATATCGTCCTCGGGCTCGGGCTCCACGAGCACACGCTCGAATCGCCGGCGCGCCGCCTCGTCCTCGCCGAGGCTGGCCGCGACCAGGCCCAAGGCCAGCTCGTGTGCGAGGCGCAGGGACTCGCGGCCGGCAACTTCCCGGGCCAGGACGCCCCTCACGTGCTGCTGTCGGCCGAGGGCGATGCAGGCGCCCGCGAAGCCCGTCACCGCGCCGGGCATGCGCTGGGCCTCGGGGCCCGAGCGCAGCACGGCCTCGAACTCCAGCACGGCCGTCGCGTGGTCGCCGCGAAGCTGGGCCAGGCGCCCGAGCTCGTAGTGGGCCTCGGTGTAGCTCGGGTCGATCTCCACCGTCCGGGCGAAGGCCTCGCGGGCGCGCTCGAGCTCCTCGCGGGCGGTGTCGCCCTCGCCGGCGTCCCGCAGCTCCTCCGCGCGCCGCGAGGCGTAGATCCCGAAGTTGAAGTGGGCGCGGGAGGCGCGCGGATAGGCCTCGGCGGCAGCCTCGAAGAGGCGATAGGCGGAGGCGTAGTCGCGGTTGCGCGCGACGGTGCCCCAGGCGGCGAGGGCCAGGAAGATGGCTACGATCGGTGCGGCGGCTCGCGCGCTCCATCGCGTCGTGACCCAGGCCGCGGCCGCGCCGAAGGCGAGGGCCGGCGCGAAGGAGACGAGGTAGAGCGCCCGCTCCCCGAGGTTCGTCCCGATCACGAAGGCGAGGTTCGAGATCGGGAAGAGCGTGCCGAAGAAGAAGAGCAGGGCGGCGGCGGCGAGGAGCGCGCGTCGCTGCACGAAGGCGATCAGAGCAAAGGCGAGGGCCGCGACGGCGAGGAGGGCCCAGGGCAGGCTCGACGCTTGGACGAGCCCGGCGGAAGCGGGAATCGCGTCGAAGGAGTAGTCCACCGACAAGGGGTGGGGGACGACGAGGAGCGCCAGCTCGCGCCCGAGGATTCCGAGGGCGTCGTCGAGGCGCTCGAGGGCGCCGAGACTCGCGAGGGGGTTCGCGCGCTCCTTGATGAAGTCCGCGTCGGGGCCCAAGGCGCCCAGCACCTGGAGGCGCAGGAAGAGGTAGCCGCCCAGCACGAGGAAGTAGCCCGCGTACAGCGGCCAGCGACGGAGGGTCGCTCGGCAGGCGGCGCGCAGCCCGTCACCTCCACGAAGGCGCGCGACGCCGTCGAAGAGCACGAGCACCGCCGGCAGGGTGGCCGCCATCTCCTTGGCGAGGAGCCCCAGGGCAAAGAGCGTGAGCGAGAGCCCGTAGAGCAGCCAGCGCCCGGGCCCGCGCCGCTCATGGATCCACAGGAACACGAGCCAGGCCGCGAGGAAGCCGAAGGCCGCAAGGAGGTCGGCGCGCCCCGCCACGTAGGTCACCGCCTCGGTCTGGATCGGGTGCGCCGCGAAGAGCAGGGCCCCGGCGAGGGCTCCGCCGCGCGAGCGCAGGATCCGCGACAGGAGCCCGAGCACGACGAGCGAGGTCGCCGCGTGCAAGAGGAGGTTCGCGAGGCGAAAGCCAGACGGTTCCTGGCCGGACAGCGACCAGCTCCAGGCGTAGGTCAGCACCGTCAACGGCCGCCAGAGCGCCTGCTGCTCCCCGAGCAAGGGGTCGAATCCGTCCCAGTAGCCCGAGCTCGCGATCGTCGCGAGATCGCCCTCGTGCACGTGCTCGTTCTCGACGACGATCTGCAGGTCGTCGAAGACGAAGGGGTGGTCGAGGGACGGCCAGTAGAGTCCCAGGGCCAGGAGCGCGACGAGGAGCCCGTCGGCGAGCCAGGCGCGGAGGCCGGGCCCGCGTCGAACGGAAGGCGCCATCGGGTCCGGGCTCTCGCCGACCTGCATGGGCGTACCCTACGGTCGCCGGGCGATCCGGCAAAGCCGGGGCTGGCCCCGAGGCCGGGCGCCGCGGCGGACTATCATGGCGCGGATGCGCACCCGCTCCTCGCGCTCTCCTCGCCCCCGGTCGTGGCCGCTCGTGGCCCTCGCGCTCGCCGCCCTGGCCTGCTCCCCCGGGCCGAGCGCGGAGCCGGAGCCGCCGCCGCTCGTCGTGCTCGTCTCCCTCGACACCCTGCGGGCGGACCGACTCGAGCTCTACGGCTACGAGCGCGAGACGGCGCCGCGGCTGACGGAGCTCGCGGCGGAGGCGACGGTCTTCGAGACGACCCTGGCCCAGGCGGCGCAGACCCTCGTCTCCCACAAGTCGATGTTCACGGGCAAGGCGCCTCTGCGCCTCGTGCGCGAGGTGACGAACGCGGGCCTCGAGCAGCTGCGCGGGATCGCCGAGCCCCACGACTTCCTCGTCAACAGCCTCGTCGCCGCCGAGGGCAGGCTCGCCACCGACCTCTCGGGCGCGGGCTACCGCACGGCCGCCTTCGTCGACGGAGGCTGGATGAAGAAGGGGATGGGCTTCGAGGCGGGGTTCGAGAGCTTCGACGACTCCGGCGGCGGTCTCGCGGGCATCCTGCCGCGCGCCCTCGACTGGCTCGACGCGGCGCCCACCGAGCCGGCCTTCCTCTTCCTGCAGACCTACGACGTCCACTGCCCCTACGCGACCCGCGAGCCCTACGACAGCCGCTTCTGCGCGGACCACGGCGCGCACCTCGACCTCGCGGAGGCCTGCCCCAAGTCGCACCTGCACCGCATGCAGCTCTCGGAGGTCGACCGGCGGGCCGTGCGGGACCACTACGACGGGGGCATCGCGAGCGCGGACGCCTGGCTCGGCGAGCTCCTGGACCACCTGCGGCACGGCGGGCGCTTCGAGGAGGCCTTGATCATCGTCACCTCCGACCACGGGGAGGGTCTCGGCGACCACGGACAGTACGGGCACGGAGGCCTGTATCTCGAGCAACTCCTCGTGCCCCTCGTCGTCAAGTTCCCCGCGAGCTGGGGCATCGAGGCGGGCCGCGTCGCCTCGCCGGTCGAGCTCGTGGACCTCTACCCGAGCCTGCTCGAGGCCTGCGGGCTCGCCATTCCGGATGGGCTCGACGGCCGCTCGTGGATGCCGGACGTCCTCGGCGAGGGCGAAGCGCGACGTTACCTCGCGGCCCAGACGACCTTCCGCGAGTGGCGGGCGGGGGAGTCGGAGACGAGCCTCACCCGCCGCGCTCTCGTCGAGCCGGAACGCTGGCTCCTGATCCACGACTCGGCCGCGGGGACCCTGGAGGCCTACGATCTCGCCGCGGACCCCGCCTGCGAGCGCGACGTCGCCGCGGAGCGCCTCGACGAGCTGGCCGAGCTCTTGAAGGTCCTCGAGGCGCGCGACCTCGGCCGCGCCGACGCCGCCTTCCGCGCCCCGGAGTCCCTCGAGCTCAGCCCCGAGGCCTTGCGGCAGCTCGAAGCCCTCGGATACGGCGGCAAGTGAGGCGGGGCCGCTATCATCCGCGCGTGATGAGTCGCCGTAGACGAGTGGCTTCGATGGGAGTCGCGACGCTGGCTTCCTTCGTCGGTGCTTGTGCGCCCGAGGAGGAGCCCGCGCGCCCCAACGTGCTGTTGATCTCCCTCGACAGCACGCGGCGCGACTTCCTCGGTCTCTACGGCCACGAGAGCCTCCACGCGCCGGGCGTGAGCAACACGCCGGCCCTCGAGGCCCTCGCGGCGCGCGGGGTCGTCATGGAGGAGGCCTACGCCACGACCTCCTGGACGCTGCCTTCGCACGTCTCGATGTTGACCGGCGAGCCGGAGCTCGTGCACGCCGTCGACCTCGACCAGCACCGGCCCCCCGCCGACCATCCCCAGCTCTCGGAGCTCCTGCTGGACGCCGGCTACCGCACCGCGGGCTTCTTCTCCGGGCCCTACCTCGAGCCGCACTTCGGATTCGAGCGGGGCTTCGAGCGCTACGAGGCCCGCTATGGAGAAGTCGTCGAGGTCGCGGCCCGAGAGGCGCGAGCGGCCCGCGAGGCAAGCGGCGCGGCGGCGCGGGATGCCGACGAGCGCCATCGCGAGGCCGTGCGCGCGAGCCTCTGCTCCGAGGAGGTCACAGACGCCGTGCTCGAGGAGCTCGAACGAGCCACGGAGGACGGGCGGCCCTTCTTCCTCTTCGCCCACTATTTCGACCCGCACTACGACTACGTCCCGCCGGCGCCTCACGACACGCGCTTCGATCCGGGCTACGGGGGCGGACTCGACGCGCGCGACCTCTTGAACAATCCCGCGATCAGCCTGCCCGACGAGCGCGACCCGCTGCACCGCGAACAAGTGGTCTCCGAGCGGGACCTGGAGCACCTCCTGGCCCTTTACGCGGGGGAGCTCGCCTTCACTGACGCCCAGCTCGGCCGAGTCTTCGAGCGCTTGGAGGAGCTCGGTCTCGCCGAGGACACCCTCGTCATCGTGACAGCGGACCACGGCGACGAGTTCTTCGAGCATCGCGGGCTCGGACATCGCTCGACCCTCTTCGAGGAGCAGCTGCGCGTGCCGATGGTGTTGAGCTTCCCGGGCCGCCTCCCGCAAGGGCGGCGCGCGCAGGGGCTCGTCTCGACCCTCGACCTGGTGCCGACGGTCTGCGAGCTGCTCGGACTCGAGGCGCCGGCGGGCTCGCCGGCCAAGAGCTTCGCACGCCTCGCGGCGGGGGAAGAGGACGGGGCCGGGCGCTTCGTCCTGGGGCGCATCGTGCGACCCGTTCCCGGAACCCTGCGGCTGCCTGATGGCGGGAGAGAGCGTGAGGTCGCGGCGACGCGCCTCGTCCTGCTCGAGACCTACCGCGAGGGACCGATCAAGATCACGCGGGAGCGCGAATGGGCGACCTTGCGCCAGGAGGTGCCGTCAGCCCTGGGCGAGGTCTTCGAGCGCGGTAACGCGGCGCAGCGTGCGCGCGAGCAGCTGCGCTGGATCGACGTCGAGCGTTTCCCAGCCGAGCCCGTCGCCCGCCACTCGCGGGACTTCTCGGAGCCTCGCGCCGCCGCGACTTTGGCGCGCTTCCAGGCCCTCTACCGCGAGCTACTCCAGCGGCGTGCCGCGGCGGCACGGGGCGCGAGCTCGGGGAGGGGAGATCAGTCCTCGGCCCTCGAGGCCCTGGGCTACGCGGGCGTCGACCTCGAGCCCGAGGAAGGGGTGGATCCCTTCCTCTTTCCGCCGCCTGGGGAATGAGCCGGGGGGTCCGAGGCCGTGTCCTCGGAAGCTTTTTCCGATCTGAAGCGCCCCCGCGCGAGCTCCACCGGCTGGGAGCCTGACGCCCGGCTTCCCCGACTTCGCGCTTCTTTCAAGGTCGGGGTCCTCGGCGCCCGATGACCTCCTCTCCCTCCCCTGGGAGCGCCAGGGGTGTGGCACGCGGCGTACCCCAACAGCGCACTCCCCTTGGACGATCCCAACCAATTGCGATCCGTCGGCCAGTCCCGCCGTCACTCGCTCAGGCGCCGATGCGGTGGCTTCACGCTGGTCGAGATCATGGTGGCCGTCTCGGTGATCCTGATTGCCGTCGCGGGCACCCTGGCCAGCCAGCTCTCGGCGCAGCGGTTGAACCTCCAGGCTGCGGAGACCGCCGCGGCGATGGCCGACCTGCAGACCTGCATGGAGGAGATCCTGCTCCTGCCGGTCGAGGAGATCCCCGTGGCCGAGAGCGAGTTCGCCGACCGGCAACCGATCGCGGCCTACGAGGGGCTGCACCTGACCGGCGAGCGCATCACGGCCTCCTATCCCGATTACGACGGCGGCGCCGTCCCCGATCCGCTCGAGATCGTGCTGACGAACACCTGGCGGGACAGCGGCGGGTCGACGCGCACGGTCCAGCTGAGCTGCATGAAGGCCCGATGACTCCCAGGCAGATCAAGCGGTCGTCGAAGGCCGGCCTGACGCTGATCGAGATGACCCTCGGCGTGACGCTGATGGTGATCGTCAGCGGGACGCTGGTCATGGTCATGGAGAGCCTCGAGAGCATGACCTCGGTCAACGAGACCCAGGCGAACCTGCAGACCATGGCAGACGACGCGCTCTTCGACATGGTCGCGGACCTGCGCCGTTCGAGCAACCTCGAGTTCGGCGGCGTCGCCTTCCCCTACGTCTTCGACGGCGGTGAGGCGGACGCGGCCTTCGCCGATCACTCGCACGCCGCGGCGGGGGGCGAGGCCGCGGATGGGGACGCGGACGCGGGCCCCGACCGTGAGGTCGTCTTCCTCTTGCCGGCGGACGTCGACTCCGACGGGCGGCCGGACGTGGACGGCAACGGGAACCTCGAGTGGGACATGCGTGAGGTCAGCTTCACGGTCCGCACCGGGGAGGACGGGGTGAATCGCCTCGAGCGGCGGATCGACGGCGCGAACCCGATCACGATCGGGCGCTACGTGGAGCGCCTCGTCGTCGACACTTCCGAGTCCTCGGGCTTCGTCATTCCCCTCGACAGCGTCCGCATCCGCCTGTTCTTCCGCCGGCTCGACCGAGACGGGAAGCTCTTGCGCTACTCCAACGAGGCCGTCGTCGCCCTGCGCAACTGAATGACTGATCCCATGTCGCTACGCATCCACCGGACGATGGACGGCTCTCGGGCCTCCGGCCGCCGAGGCATGGCCCTCGTCAGCGCGCTGGTCGCCTCCTTCGTCGCCGCCGCGATGATCTCGGTCGTGATGACGGTCGCCATGTCGAACAACCGCCAGGCACAGGTGGCCCGTCACCGGGTCTCGGCCCGCTACATGGCGGAGGGAGCGCTGGCGTCCGCGACCAAGGACATCCAGACCGCTGTCGCGAACTGGGAAGACGTGCCGACCGGTGGGTCGGTTGCGATCGGTGAGGAGATGCTCGAGTACACGGTGACTCACACGGGGCTGTCGACCATTTCGACGGACCGAACGGGGATCCAGACCCTGATCGACGGCTACGAGATCCTGTCGATCGGGACCAGCGGCCGGTCCCAAGAGCCGATGCACAAGGTCATCAACGTGCGGGCCACCCCGATCTTCCAGTTCGCGGTCTTCTACACCAACGACCTGGAGATCTTCCCCGGGCCGAGCATGACCCTGGGCGGTCGCGTGCACACGAACGAGGACTTGTACATCGGATGCGGCAACACGCTGACGGTGGACACGAACTACATGGGCTCGGTAGGGAAGATCTACCGGGAGCGCAAGGACAAGCCCGGCATCTCGGCGGGTACGGTCAAGGTCCGGCGCTGGGTCGAAGATCCCTATGACGCCGCTGAGCCCGAGGAGTACGCCGTCCTGCACAGCCAGAGCCAGATGCTCTCGCTCGGCGTCACGACGGATTCGGGCTATGACAGCGCCTTCACCGAAGGGGTCGACCTGAACGGTGATGGGGACTTCTACGACGATGACGAGTGGCTGCCCTGGGGGCCCGGCGCCCTCGAGGCCTTCAGCCAGCCGATGGGTTATGCCGGCGGAGAGGGCAGCACCGTGCTGAGCGAGGCCCACGGCGTCGGAGAGGCGGAGGTGCCCCGGATCGGTTCCATCTCGATGTACGAGGAGTCCGACATCGGCGACTTCGTCTTCGACTTGGACGCGGGCAAGTACGACCCCGTCGCCACGGGGACTGGCACGCACTCCAAGGGCTTCTTCCATAAGCACGCGGACCTCTCGATCATCACCTACGCGAACGGGACCTGGGACGCCTTCGACGGCGACGGCTATTCGGTCAAGGGCGCTCTCGCGGGGGTCGTGACGGTCTCGACGATCTACGACGCCCGCCAGGCGGATGGAGGCGCCTCGACGACCCCGGTCACCGAGATCGACATCGACCAGCTCAACGCCTCGGGCGCGTTCCCCGACAACGGCCTCATCTACGCCGCTCACTACGACATGGGCGAGGGAACGAATGCGAAGGGCATCGTCCTCAGCAACGGCGAGGAGCTGAAGGCCCCGCTCACGGTCGTGTCGGAAGGCCCGATGTACGTCCAGGGGGACTACAACACGGTGAACAAGAAGGGGGCGGCCGTGATCGGGGACGCCATCAACCTCTTGTCGAACAGCTGGGACGGCTCGAAGACCAGCGGCAACCTGCCGAGCGCCAGCGACACGACCTACAACATGGCGATCGTGACGGGGAACCACGAGACGCACGTCGGCGAGTACAACGGCGGCCTCGAGAACCTGCCCAGGTTCCACGAGAGCTGGAGCGGCAAGGACTGCTTCATCAACGGCTCCTTCGTGAACACCTGGGAGAGCCAGTTCGCCACGGGCAAGTGGAAGTACGGCGGCGACCGCTACAAGGCGCCCGGGCGCAAGTGGGCCTACGACACGGACTTCAACCAGGTCGTGAACCTCCCGCCCTTCACGCCCATGGCGGTGACGGCGGAGGGCGTCGTCACCTGGTAGCGCGGGCTCGGCTCGCCGCCGTCCGAGCTAGGGCACCCAGCGAAGGCAGAGGCCGTCCGAGAGGTTGAAGCGCGGGCTCGACGCGGGCCCGTCGCGGAAGAAGGCCTGGAAGCGCCAGGTCGAGCCAGCGTGGATCGCGGCTCCGGGAGCAGGGGGCGCGCTCAGGTCGAGGGGGAGCCGCAGGACGCCGCCCTCCGTAGCCGCGACGAATGGCAGGTCGAAGGGGCCGAAGTGCTCGCTCGAGAGGCAGAGCACGCCCTGTCTCAGGGGGAGCTCGGCGGGCCGCGAGCTGTAGCGGAAGAGGCCGAGGGCGCCGGGCAGGACGGGTCCGGCCTCGAGGACGAGGTCGTTGGCGTCGACGCTCGGCTCGCCGCTCGCGGACATGAGCGCCGCGGCGCCGCTCGCGTTGGGCAGGGAGCTGCAGTAGTTGTAGCGCAGGGCCGGAGCGAGGCCCGCCGCGCATTCGAGGTAGGCGGCGCGGTAGGGGGAGCCGGGGGCCGTGTCGAGGGGCTGCGTCTCGTAGGGATCGACGCGCTGCCCCGCCGCGTCCGTCAACAAGAAGAGGCTGTCGCTGACCCCGGCATGACCGGGCAGACCGAACTCGCGCAGGAGCTTGAAGCGTCGCCGGTCGGCGAGCCGCCGCGTGTAGGCGACGACGCGCATTTCCCCGGCCTCTTCCACCTCTCCGTTGCACTTGAAGAAGTCGATCCTCAGGTCCTGGCGCGCGTGGCGCGAAGCGTCGACCGAGGCGTCCGTGAGCAGGGGGAGGAAGGAGATCCCGTCCACCGGGATCCGCGTGTCGAGTCCCCAGAGCTCGGCGACGGTGGGAAAGAGGTCGGTGACGTGAACCAGGGCGTCGGAGACGCGACCGGGAGCGTCGATCCCTGGCCAGCTGACGATCAACGGGACGTGGATCCCGCCCTCGTAGGCGGAGCCCTTGAAGCGTTGCGTCAGGCTGTTGAGGAGAGCGCCGTAGGGCGGATCGATCGAGCCGTGCTCCTCCCGCAACGAGCGCAGGACCTGCGAGTCGGTCCCGTTGTCGCCCATCACGATCACGACCGTCCGCCCCAGGCGCTCCGGCGGTAGTCCGTCGAGGAAGCGCCCCATCTCCGAGTCCAGGGCCTCGAGGGCGGCCTGGAAGTCTCGCACCCGCGCCTGCGGCGCTTGCAGGTAGGCCTTGGTCTGGACGAGCTCCGGCGGGGGCAGATCGTCGAGGGGGTAATGGGGGGCGTTCGGGGCCACGTAGGCGAGGAAGGGCTCCCGAGACGTGCGGCAGAAGTCCAGCGCCTCACTCATCTGCAGGCTCGTGGCGTAGGTCTCGCTCTCGAGGCGAACTCGGCCGTTCGTGTACCAGAGGTAGTTGTAGAAGCCCCCGGGCTCCCCGTTCGCCATCGCGGGCGAGTGGAGGTTCCCGAAGGTGCAACGCACGTCGTCCCAGTGCCCACGCTCGCGGATCGCCTTCCAGCCGCCGTGGCTCGGGTCGCCGTGGAGCGCGTCGATGTCGGGCGTCGGCAGGGCGAGGTGCCACTTCCCGATCACGCCGGCCACGCCGCCGGCGCGGTGCGCGAGGTCGGCCAAGGTCTCGCCCTCGAAGCCGGGGTCCCCGAACTCCGCCAGGCCTCCGACGTTGCCCGGGATGACGAGGCTGCCGACGCCCGTGCTCGCGGGGGCTCGGCCCGTGAGCAGGCAGGCCCGACCCGGCGAGCAGTTCGGCGTCGCGTAGGCGCTCGTGAAGACGACTCCCCGGCTCGCGAGTCGGTCGAGCACCGGAGTCTGGACGTAGAGCCCGCTCGCGACGGGGTCGATGACCGACCCCCAGGGGTTGACGTCGTCGAAGAGGCGATAGAACTGCGTCCCGAGGTCGTCGAGGTAGAAGACGACGACGTTCGGCAGTCGAGGGTCGCGCGTCGGCGCCGGCCGTTCCGCGGCGGCGGTCGCGACCGACGAGGCCGAGACCAGGCCGAGGACGAGGAGCCGCCGCGAGAGCCCCTGGCGAGTGGCCCGCGGCTCCGCGGCGGAAGCCGGAGGGCGACGCGACGGGGCTCCGGAGAGGAGCTCGGGGATCATGGCTTGTCCTTCCTTTACACTGTAAAGGGGGCTCGCCGGATCCCGCCAGAGCTCCAGATCGACATGGATGATCGACCTAACCCTTTACAGGGAATGCAGATCGGGCTGTCGGCCGCTGCCGGGATCGATGGCCGACGCCTCTCTCGAGCGGCCGCCTTGTCCCCGGGGGGGCGCGCCGAGGAGACTCTGGGCCGTGCCCGCCGCTCCCGACCCCTCGCTGATCAACGCCGACCTGGCGCCCACCACCCCCGACGGGCGCAACTGGTCGGTGCACCACATGGCCTCCCTCTGGATCGGGATGGTCGTTTGCGTCCCGACCTACATGCTCGCGGGGGGGCTGATCGAGCAGGGGATGAACTGGTGGCAGGCGGTCGGTACGGTCCTGCTCGGCAACCTGATCGTGCTCGTGCCGATGATCCTGAACGGCCACGCGGGCACGAAGCTGGGCGTGCCCTTCCCGGTGCTCAGCCGCGCCAGCTTCGGCATCGGCGGCGCCCATGTGCCCTCGATCCTGCGCGGGCTCGTCGCCTGCGGCTGGTTCGGGATCCAGACCGCGATCGGGGGATCGGCGATCTATCAGCTCGTCGGCGCCCTGCGCGGCGAGCCCTTGGCGGGAGAAGACCTGCCCGTCCTGGGCCTGAACCCCGCGGAGCTGGGCTGCTTCCTCCTGTTCCTCTTCCTGCAGCTGGTCGTCATCTACCGCGGCATCGATTCGATCAAAATCCTGGAGACCTGGGCGGCGCCCTTCCTGATCGTCACCGGGCTGGCCCTCCTCGCCTGGGCCTATGTCGAGGCCGACGGCTTCGGCCCGATGCTCTCGGCCGAGTCCGCCTTCGGGCCGGGAAGGGAGAAGGAAGGGAAGCTGCTCTCGGTCTTCCTGCCAGGCTTGACCGGCATGGTCGGCTTCTGGGCGACCCTCTCGCTCAACATCCCCGACTTCACCCGCTACGCGAAGAGCCAGCGCGACCAGGCCCTGGGGCAGGCCCTCGGACTGCCCTTCTTCATGACGCTCTTCGCCTTCATCGGCGTGGCGGTGACCTCGGCCACCGTCGTCATCTACGGCGAGGCGATCCCCGACCCGACGGTTCTCGCCGGCCGCATGGGCGGGGGGCTCGGGGTCATGGTCTCCCTCGTGGCGCTGACCGTCGCGACCCTCTCGACCAACATCGCCGCCAACGTCGTCTCCCCGGCCAACGCCATCCTGAACCTCGCGCCGCGCTGGGCGACCTTTCGCCGCGGCGCCTTCATCACCGCGGCCATCGGCGTCGTGATCCTGCCCTGGAAGCTGATCGAGACCACGGAGGGCTACATCTTCACCTGGCTGATCGGCTACTCGGCGCTCCTGGGCCCGATCGGGGGGATCGTGATCGCCGACTATTTCCTCGTGCGGCGAACGGAGGTCGACGTCGACGCCCTCTACCGGCGCGACGGGGCCTACCGCTACCGCGGCGGCGTCAACCCGGTCGCGATCGTGGCGCTCGTCCTGGGGGTCCTTCCGAACATCCCGGGCTTCCTGGCCCAGGCGGGCTTCGTGGAGTCCGCGCCCGCGGTCTTCAAGGGGATCTACACCTACGCCTGGTTCGTCGGCTTCGGGATCTCCGCGGTGGTGTACACCCTCGGGATGGGGCTCACGCGGGGGCGGTGAGCGCGTAGGATTCGCGCGCGTGTTGACTCCCTTCCGTCGATTCGGGGCCCTCTCGTGGGGCGCGACCCTGCTCCTCGCCGCCGCCTGTTCGAGCGCGGACGACGCGCAGCCGCCCCACGTCGTCGTCATCCTCGTCGACACCCTGCGCGTCGACCACACGGGTTTTGGCGGCTACGAGCGCGACACGACCCCCGGACTCGACGATCTCGTCGGCGAGGGCGTCGTCTTCGACAGCCACTTCGCCAACGCGCCCTGGACGAAGCCCTCGGTGGCCTCGATCTTGACCGGCCTCCTTCCGCCGACCCACGGCTGCCAGTGGGGAGACTTCGAGCGCTCGCAAGAGGGGCGGGTCGACCTGTTGGCGTCGGGCTTCACGACCTTGCCGGAGGTCCTGCGCGACCACGGCTGGTCGACCGTCGCCCTGATGACGAACGAGGTCCTGAACGAGCGCATGGGCTTCGACCAAGGATTCGACCGCTACGACATGCTCGGGACCTCCCTCGACTACGACCGCGCCGTCGCCAAGGCCGCCGTCGGCATCCTCGACGAGGCGAAGGGCCCGACCTTCGTGTGGTGCCACCTCATGGCGCCCCACGAGTACGCCACCGACCCCGAGCGTGCGCCGAGCTTCGAGAGCGAGCACCGCACGCCCATCCGCCCGGAACAGTCCAACGGCGCGATGATCCGCGACCGCTACGGGATGATGTTCCGCGAGCAGGCTCGCGACACCTACGACGAGACGCTGCTCTTCGTCGACGAGGTCGTGTCCGAGCTCGTGCGCGACCTGCGCGAGCGCCACCCGGACTGCCTGATCGTCTTCACCTCCGACCACGGCGAGGAGCTGGGGGACCACGGGGGTTATCTGCACAGTCAGACCCTCTTCAACGAGCTTCTGCGCGTGCCGCTCGTCTTGTGGGGGCCCGGCGTGCCGGCCGGGACGCGCGTCGCGGAGATGACCCACTCCGTCGACCTCTTCCCGACGGTTCTCGAGCTCCTGGGCCTGCCGCCGGTTCCCTCCCAGGGTCGGTCACTCTTCGATCGTGGCGAGCGCGAGGAGGAGGTCTACGCCGAGAAGCTCACGGGCCACGACGCCAAGCGCGCCCTGATCGATGCCGGCGGCAAGCTGATCGAGCACAAGCCGCCGGGAACCCCGGGCCAGCGGCCCGACATGAGCGGCAAGGGTCAGTGGTTCTACTTCGCCGATCCCCTGGGCCCCGAGGACCTGCGCGCGAAGGACACCCTCGCCAAGCCCGACTTCAGCCGCCGCCGCGAGCGCCTCGTCGAGCTCCGCAAGGCCTGCCTCGAGCTCCACGAGCGCCTCGCAGCCGGCAGCGCGACGCAGGGGGTCCTGACCGAGGAAGACCTCGAGGCCCTGCGCCGGCTCGGCTACGCGGAGTGAGCGGACCTCAGTCGGTGACGAGCGAGTCCGTCTCCTTCGCGATGTCGCCCTTCCACATCTCGTCGCGCCCCGCTTGCCCCGCCTTCTCGCGCTTGGCCTGGAGCTGGCGTTCGACGAGGTCGGCGTGGGTGGAGAAGTAGGGCAGGCTCTTGCCCACCGCCTCCGAGACGCTGGCGAGCTCGTGGGAATCGAGGAAGGCCGCGAGCCCCTCGCAGAGCTCGGAGATCATCTCGTAGCCCTTCAGCATCGCGCCGGTGCAGACCTGCACCGTGCTGGCGCCGAGGAGCAGAAACTGCGCCGCGTCCTCGGCGGTCTCGACGCCCCCCATGCCCGAGACCGGGACGCCGGGGCAGGCGCGGGCGATCTCCATCACGTGGCGTAGCGCAATCGGGCGCACGGCGCGGCCGGAGTAGCCACCGGGCACCGTGTAGCCCTCGACGGTCGGCATCGGCCGCAGGGTCTTCAGGTTGACCCCGATCGTGCAGAGGATCGTGTTGATGGCGGAGAGCCCGTCCGCGCCGCCGCGCACCGCGGCCTGGGCGGGGAGCGTCGGGTCGGTGATGTTGGGCGTCATCTTGGCCCACACGGGGACCTTCGAGACGCCCTTCACCCAGCCCACCACCTCCTCGACGATCTCCGGGTCCTGACCCATGGCCGCGCCCATCTTGCGCTCGGGGAGGCCGTGGGGGCAGGAGAGGTTGAGCTCGAAGGCGTCGACGCCGGTCTCCTGGGTGCGTTCGGTGATCTCGACCCAGCGGTCCTTCTCGCACTCCTCCATGATCGAGGCGATGAGGACGCGGTCGGGGTGGGCCTCCTTGCACTCGCGCAGCTCCTCGAGCCAGAGGTCGAAGGGGCGATCGCTGATCAGCTCGATGTTCTGGAAGCCGATGACGTTCTTCTTGTCGCCGGGGTCGGTCAGCTTGCCGTAGCGCGGCACGGTGTTGTGCACCTTGCTGTGCTCGAGGCTGATCGTCTTGCAGACGATGCCGCCCCAGCCGAGCTCGAAGGAGCGGCGAATCACCCGCCCGTTGGTCCCTGGCGGACCGGAGGCCAGCACGAAGGGGTTCGGGAAACGGATGCCGTTGACTTCGATGGAGAGGTCGGCCATGGGGCTGTCAGGAAGGGATGGAGGCCAAGGCCTCGTCCATGACCGCGAGGGCCTCGTCGATCTCGGCCGACGACACGTTCAGAGCCGGCGCGATGCGCAGGACGTTGCCGTGGAGGCCGCCCTTGCCGATGAGCAGCCCGCGCTCCTTGCAGGCCTCGAAGAAGGCCGCGGTGGCGACGGGGTTGGGCGTGCGGTCGCCGGCGGTCTCGTCGACGACGAACTCCATGGCCTGCATCAGCCCCATGCCGCGCACGTCGCCGACGACCTTGGGGTGCTTGGCCTGGAGCTCCTCCAAGCCCGCGCGCAAGCGCGCCCCCTGGGCCTCGGCGTTGGCGGGGAGGTCGTCCTCCTCGATCACGCCCAGGGTCGCGTTGGCCGCCGCGCAGGAGATCGGATTGCCGCCGAAGGTCGAGATCTGCAGCGACTGGAAGGCGTCGGCGATCTCGGGAGTCGCGATCGTGACGCCCAGGGGCATGCCGTTGGCCACGCCCTTGGCCATGGTCATCACGTCCGGCTCGACGCCCCAGTGCTCGATGCCGAACATCTTGCCGCCGGTGCGGCCGAAGCCGGTCTGGACCTCGTCGCAGATGAAGACGCCGCCGTGCTTGCGCACGATCTCGACGGCGATCTCGAAGTACTCCGGCGGCGGGGTGACGAAGCCGCCCACGCCCTGGATGGGCTCCGCCAGGAAGCCGGCGATCTTGCCGGTCGTCGTCGTCGCGATGAGCTCCTCGAGGTCCGTCGCGCAGGCGACGCCGCACTCGGGGTAGGTCTGCTTGAGCGGGCAGCGGTAGCAGTAGGGCGCGAGGGCGTGCTTGATGCCCGCGATCTGCGTCGGCACGGCCCGCCAAGGCGAGTGCGCGGTCAGCGACTGGGCCAGCATCGAGCGTCCGGAGTAGCCGTGGCGCAGGGCGATGAGCTCGATCGAGCCGGTGTAGACCTGGGCCAGGGCCACCGCGGTCTCGTCCGCCTCGGTGCCCGACGCCGTGAACATCGACTTCTGCAGGCGGCCCGGCGTGATGCGCGCCAGGCGCTCGGCCAGGTCGACGATCGGCAGCGTCGGATAGAGCGTCGAGACGTGTCCCAGGCGCTCGAGCTGCAGCTCGACGGCGCGGTTGACGCGCTCGTTGCAGTGCCCGACCGACACCGTGAGGATCCCGCCGAAGAAATCGAGGAACTCGCGGCCCTCGGAGTCGCGCAGGCGCGTCCCCTCGCCTGACGTGAGCACGACAGGCTCGGTATAGTAGTTCGCGACCGAGGGCAGCAGGTACTCGCGGTGCTTGCGCAGGGTCTCGGCGCGGGTGTCGCTGCGCTCGGTGGTGCTCACGCGAAGCTCCGCTCGAGGTAGCGCCCCGCGCCCCGCTCCACCTTGAGGTCGCCGCCGGAGTACTGCACGCGGCCGTTCACGATCACGGACGAGCAAGTGCCGCGGGTCTCGAAGCCCTCGAAGATGTTCGTGTCGACCTTGTGGTGGTGGGTCTTGGCCGAGATCTTGCCGGTGGCCGCGGGGTCCCAGACGACGAGGTCGGCGTCGGCGCCGACGGTGATCGAGCCCTTGCGCGGGTAGAGACCGAAGATCTTCGCCGCCCGCGTCGAGGTCACGTCGACGAACTCGTTCAGGTTCAGGCGACCGCCGAGGACGCCGTAGGTGTACATCAGCGCCAGGCGGTGCTCGATGCCGGCCGCTCCGTTGGGGATCTTGCGGAAGTCGTCCTTGCCCATGTCCTTCTGCCCGACGAGGTCGAAGGGGCAGTGGTCGGTGGCGACGACCTCGAGGGTGCCCGAGCGCAGCGCGTTCCACAGGCGCTCCTGGTGTCCCTTGGGTCGGATCGGCGGCGACATGACCGCCGCGGCACCGGAGAAGTCGTCGGTGTCGTAGATCGAGTCGTCGAGCAGGAGGTACTGCGGGCAGGTCTCCCCGTAGACCCGCTGACCGCGAGCGCGGGCCTCCGCGATGGCCTCGACGGCCTGCACGCAGGTGACGTGCACGACGTAGAGGGGCTCCTGGGTCATGCGCGCGAGCATGATCGCCCGCGCCGTCGCCTCGCCCTCGACGGGCGCCGGCCGCGAGAGAGCGTGGTACTTCGGGTGGGTCTTGCCCTCGGCCATGAGCTGGTCCTGGAGGGCGACGACCATGTCGCCGTTCTCGGCGTGCACCGTGACGAGGGCGTTGAGGGCGCGCGCCGTCTTCATCACCTCGATCAGCTCCTCGTCGTCGACGCCGATCGCGCCGCGGTAGGCCATGAAGGTCTTGAAGGAGGGGATGCCCTTCTCCTCGACGCAGCTGCGCATCCACTCGGCGGTCTGGTCGCCCCACCAGGTCACGGCCATGTGGAAGGCGTAGTCCGACACGGACTTGGCCGCCTTGTCGTGCCAGGCGGCCAGGGCGTCCATCAGGTCCTCGTTCCGCGCCGGGATGACGAAGTCGATGATCGAGGTCGTGCCCCCCGCGACGCCGGCGGCGGTCCCCGTCTCGAAGTCGTCGGCGGAGATCGTGCCCATGAAGGGCAGCTCCATGTGCACGTGGGGGTCGAGGCCGCCGGGGAAGACGTACTGCCCCGAGGCATCGATGACCTCCTCGCCGGAGGCCTTCTCGAGACCCTCGCCGATCTCGCTGATCCTCCCCTCCGTGCAGCGCACGTCGCCGACGTACTGGTCGAGGGCCGTGACGATCTTGCCGTTCTTGATCAGGATGCCCATGGGTGTCTCCGGTTGGCGCAGGTGGGGTCGAGCTTCAGGGCAGGAGCTCGGCCATGTCGCGGTAGGTCTCGGGTCGGCGGTCGCGGTAGAACTGCCAGATGCGGCGCACCTCCTCGATCAGCTCGAGGTCGAGGTCGGCGACGACGAGCTCGTCCTCGTCCTCTGAGCCCTCCGCCAGGAACTCGCCGCGGGGGCTCACGAAGTAGCTCGAGCCGTAGAACTTGCCGATGTTCCAGGGGGGCTCGGTGCCGACGCGGTTGATGCAGCCCATGTAGTAGCCGTTCGCCACCGCATGGGCCGGTTGCTCGAGCTTCCAGAGGTACTGGGAGAGCCCGGCGACCGTCGCAGAGGGATTGAAGACGACCTCGGCGCCGTTGAGCCCGAGCAGGCGGGCGCCCTCGGGGAAGTGGCGGTCGTAGCAGATGTAGACCCCGACCTTTCCGTAGCGCGTTTGGAAGACCGGGTAGCCGAGGTTGCCGGGCTTGAAGAAGTACTTCTCCCAGAAGCCCGAGGTGTGGGGGATGTGCTGCTTGCGGTACTTGCCGAGGTAGGTGCCGTCGGCGTCGATCACAGCGGCCGTGTTGTAGTAGACGCCGGCCTGCTCGCGCTCGTAGATCGGCACGACGATCACCATCTCGTACTTGGCCGCCAGCGGCGCGAGGGCGTCGACCGTGGGCCCGGGCACCGGCTCGGTCGCGTCGTACCAGCGCGCGTCCTGGCTGGGGCAGAAGTAGGGACCGTTGAAGATCTCCTGCAGGCAGAGCATCTGCACGCCCTGCTCACCGGCTGACTCGATGAAGGGCAGGTGCTTCTCGAAGGCCGCCGCTTGGATTTCCGCGACCGGCAGGCTCTCGTCGTTGAGCGGGTTCGAGCACTGGATCAGGCCGCCTTTGACGATTCGGGCCACGCGCGTCTCCTCTGGTTCTTGCTCGCCCGCTACCAGCGGGAGATGAGCACCTTGCGGTCGGTGTAGAAGTCGTAGGCCTCGCGGCCGTGGGCCTTGAGGTCGCCGAAGAACGAGCCCTTCGAGCCCCCGAAGGAGAAGAAGGACATGGGCGCCGCGACGCCGATGTTGACGCCGGCCATCGCGGCGGGGACCTCGTAGCGGAATTGTCGCGCGGCCTTGCCCGAGGTCGTGAAGATCGAGTTGGCGTTCGCCAGGGGCTGGCGGCGCGTCATGTCGAGGGCCGCGTCGAGGTCGGGGGCCTCGAGGAGGCAGAGCACCGGCCCGAAGATCTCCTCGCGGGCGATGGTCATCTCCTCGCGCACCCCGTCGAAGAGCGTCGGCCCGACGAAGTAGCCGTTCCCGGGGACGCCCGGGTCGCGGCCGTCGACGACGAGCTCCGCGCCCTCCGCGATGCCCTCCTCGATGCGAGCCAGGATGCGCGCCTTGTGCTCGGCCGAGATCACGGGGCCCATCGTGACGCCGGGCTGGGAGCCGTCGCCGAGGCGGATCTTCGCCATGCGCTCCGCGAGGCCCGCGCGCAGCTCCTCGCGGCAGCCGCCGATCGCGACGACGTTCGCCGCGGCGAGGCAACGCTCGCCGGCGCAGCCGAAGGCGGACTCGGTCACCGCGTCGAGGGTGAAATCCATGTCCGCGTCGGGCATGACGAGGATGAAGTTCTTCGCGCCGCCGAGCGCCTGCACGCGCTTGAGCTTCTCGCAGCCGCGCTTGTAGACCATCTCCGCCACGGGGCTCGAGCCGACGAAGGAGAGGGCCTTGATGTCCGGGTGATCGACGAAGGCGTTGACCACCTCGTGCGCGCCGTTGACCAGGTTGAGCACGCCCGGCGGGAAGCCGGCCTCGTGGATCAGCTCGAAGATGCGCCGCTGGCTGAAGGGCACGCGCTCGGAGGGCTTGCAGACGAAGGTGTTCCCGCAGGCCACCGCGAAGGGCGCGAACCAGAGCGGCACCATGGCGGGGAAGTTGAAGGGGGCGATGGCCGCCGCCACCCCGAGGGGCTGGCGGATCGACTCGCAGTCGATGCCGCGAGCGATGTCCTCGAGGGCCATCCCCATCATCATCGCGGGCGCGCCGGCGGCCGCCTCCACCATCTGGATGCCGCGCCGCACGCTCCCCATGGACTCGCTCAGCGTCTTGCCGTGCTCACGCGTCACGATCGCGGCGATCTCCTGGGCGTGCTCCTCGAGCAGGGCCTTGAGACGGAAGATCGGCTGGATGCGGTCCTCGACCGGCGTGCGCCGCCACTCGCCGAAGGCGGCCTGGGCGGCGCGCACGGCTCCGTCGACCTCTTCGGCGGTCGAGAAGGGGCACTCCCCGATCAGCTCCCCGGTGGCGGGGTTGTGGACCTCGCCCACCTGCGAGGCGCCGGAGTCGACCCACTCGCCGCCGACGTAGTTCTTCAAGCGCTGCACAGCCATCGAGCGAAACCTGCGTCGAGGTCCAAGGAGGCCCCCCAACGGGGCGGGGGGCTCGTCAGAACCTAGCAGGCCCGTTCGCGGCCGACAATCGGGGCCGCCGAGGAGGCCGCGTGGCCCGCCCCCGGGCGCTCAGAAGCGCACGATGTTCAGCTCGCCGAACACCAGCTCCAGCGGGCGCCGCGCGAGCTCTCGCTGCTCCTCGTCGAAGAGCACGATCTCCCGCACGTCGCCCGAGAGCGAGAGCACCTCGCTCTTGGGCTGCTCGAAGTAATAGCGGTGCGTCGACATGTGTCCACCCGCCGAGAAGACCTGGATCAAGGCCTCCTCGCCTTCGGCGCCCAGGCAGACGAGGCTCCCGCGGCTCGCGAGGGAGGCGGGCACCTCGACCTGCACGTGGAAGCGCAGCTGGCAGCGGAAGTCCACCGCTTCCCACGACGAGCGACCTACGGGCTCGCCGTCCTCTCCGCGACGCAGCTCGAGCTCCTCCGGCAGGATGTCCGGGTGCTTGACGCGCAGCTGGAGCCCCGTCCGCGGCAGGCGCTCGATCCGGTAGCGTCCGTCCTCGTCGGTCACCGCCGTCTCGCCCCCCGAGCCCCACAAGAGGAAGCCCGCCTCACCGTGGGGCATGGTGTAGGTCGTGACCCACGTCTCGATGCTCACGCCGGGGAGCGGCGCGCCATCGGGATCGACGACTCGGCCGGCCACGGGTCCGTAGAGCTCGCCGAGGTCCAGCACGATCTCGAGGTCGTGCCGACCGGCGGCGTAGGTGCCCACGTCCGCGAGCAGGAGCGAGGGTTCGTGGTTCACGCGCAAGGCGTAGTCCCGGTCGAGCAGGCCGCCCAGCACGAAGCGGCCGTCCTCGTCGGTCTCAGCCCAGGGCCATGTGGCGGTCGGGCCTTCGTCCTCGTCCCGCGCGTCCAGGAGACCCAAGGCCAAGCCCTCCGCCGTCACGCCGCGCTGGTCGATGCCGCTGAAGAAGGTCGCGTCGCCGGGCCACAGCCGCCAACCCGCGAGAGGCTCGCCCGCCGCGTCCACCAGCCGGCCGGCGAGCTCGAGGGGCGCGGGCCCCAGCTGCAGGACGACGAAGTCCGGCCACGGCAGGTCCGCGCCGCTCGCGGAGTCCTTCGGCCGCTCCATCACCGCCGGGGTCTGACCCGCGAAGGCCGCGACGAGGCGGTCGAACTCCCCCTCGCGTCCTCGGTCGAGGACGAATCCCCCGTCGGCTTCCGTCTGCACGCACAGGTGCCCCAGGGAGACCCAGGCGCCCTCCACGGCCGATCCCGCGGCGTCGACGACCCGACCGCGGACGACGTCGCCGTCCTCCGCCGGGCGCCGGAGGACGATCTCGAAGCCCCGCGTCGAGACCGCCGGCATCTCGACCTCGAGCAGCTCGTAGCCCTGCGCCTCGACGTAGAGGCTCGTCCCTTCGACCGCGAGCACGTCGGGCAGGAGGAACTCCCCGAGCTCGTTCGCGCGGGTCGTCGGCTCGTGGGAGGTCGAGCTGTCGTGCTGATCGGGGGCCGAGGCCCGCAGGGTCGGGGGCACGGCCACGGCGATGTGAGCGCGGGGCACGAGCTCGCCCGCCTCGCCGCGCACGACGCCTCCGCACTCGATCCAGCGCGCCACGACCAGGGTCGGACCCCGACGCGCCCCGCGCGGCAGGCGACAGCCGAGGGCCGTGCCCCAGACCTCGTCCCGCACTTCGATCAGGCCTAGATCGCGCTCGGGGTCCACCTCGAATCCCCCGTCCGCGCCCGTGACGCCGAGCCGATGATCCTCGCCGCCGCGCGAGCACCAGACCTCGAGGCCGGCCATCGCGGCGCCGTGGGTGTCGACCACGCGTCCCTGGAGGAGGACCGCGGCGGTCTCCTCGACCGGCGTCGCCGCCATCCGGGCGGGCTCCTCGACGGCGCGTCGCGCGCTCTCGGGCTCGGAGGGAGCGCTGGGCTCTTCACGAGTCGCCGGGAGCGATTCCTGGGCGAGGACCTGCTCGGGGACCGCGCCCGCGGGCGGCGGAGCGACGGACTCCTCGGAGGCCGGGAGCAGCAGGTAGGCCGCACCGGCGGCGAGGACGAGGACCGCGACGAGCTGGGGGAGTTTCATGAGGGCGAGCGGGGCGCCGATCCCCGCGAGAGCGGTGGTTGTCCAGGGGGCGAGGGTCTCGGGGTCCCGCACGAGGGGGGCGAGGGCGAGCGCCCAGGCGCGCCGGTCCCCGCCGCTCGCCTCGTCGAGGCGGGCGCGCAGGAGCTCGCGGCCCCGCCTCAGGCGGGAGTTGACCGTCGAGAGGGGCAGCCCGTCGGCCTCGGCGATCTCCGCCAAGGGGAGGCCGTCGAAGTAGCGCCTCAGGATCGTGCGCCGCCAGGGCTCGTCGAGCTCGGCGACGAGCTCGACCAGGTCGCGGTGCAGGTCGAAGCGCCGCGACGGGTCGTCCGTCGCTTCGGGGACCGCAGCGCGGCGCTCGCGCTCCGCCCGCCGTCCCGCGGCGCGCCGGTCCTGGCGCGCGCGGTTGAGGGCCACGCGGGCGAGCCAGCCCCGCAGGCTGCCTCCGGCCTCGGGCGGTCGCCGCAGGGCGGCGACCCAGACGTCCTGGGCGAGGTCTTCCGCGCGCTCGGGACCGACCAGGGCGCGGGCCAGGCGCCGCACCCAGGGGGCGTGAGCGAGCAGGGCTTCGATCGACGGGGAGGGCTCGGGCATCGGGACTCCACCCATCCCCATGCCGCCGGCGCCTCGGATTGTTGCGCTTTCTGGCCGGGATCCGGCCGCCGCGGAGGTCTCGGCGGGCTCAGCGGTCGCCGGTGTGGCGCACGCCGCCGCTGGGGCCGCCACCCTGGGCGCCCCCGCCGCCGCCGGCCTTGCCCCCCGAGCCGCCCGTCCCTTGGGAGAGGCCGCCGCTGACGACCTCGATCTCGCCGGCCTCGATCAGGCTCTGGAGGGGAGGGTGAGAGGCTGCCTTGGGGGCGACCTGGCCCAGCTTGCCGGGGCCGAGGCGGAGCTGCTTGCCCCCGGGCAGGGGGATCTTCAGGGGCCGCTTGGTCTTGTTCCGGATCTCCATGGGCCCAACAGACTAACCCGGGGCGCCGGGCGCCACGATCCCCTCCTCGGGTCTCCCCTGCCCCCCGGCGCGGGCCCCGGGGAGGGTCCGGGGGAGTGGGGCCACAAATGCGAACTCCATTCAGGGTGGGGGCTCCGTCGGTCGATATCGCCCGCGATCCGGCATGATCCGCAGACCCGGCCCCAGCCCAAATGACCCGGAATTCGATCCACACGGCGCCCCGCGTCCTCTCCGCTCTCCTGCTCGTGGCCGCCCCGGCGGCTCTCGCCAGCCGCGTCGCGGCCGACACCGAGGAGGACAAGCTCGTGGCCGCGGACGGCGCCTCGGGCGACCAATTCGGCCGCTCCCTCGCCCTCAGCGGCGACCGAGCGGTGCTCAGCGCCTACGGTGACGACGACAACGGCAGCTTCTCGGGCTCGGCCTACGTCTTCCACTGGGACGGCACGGAATGGGATCAGGAGGACAAGCTCGAGGCCGCGGACGGCGCCTCGGCCGACCTCTTCGGCAACTCCGTCTCGATCAGCGGCGACACCGTCCTCGTCGGGGCGCCCCTCGACGACGACAACGGAAACCTCTCGGGCTCGGCCTACGTCTTCGTGCGCGTCGGCTCGAACTGGGTCCAGCAGGCCAAGCTGCACGCGAATGACGGCGCGGCGGGGGACAACTTCGGCTTCGCGGTGGCCCTCGACGGCGATTATGCGGTCGTGGGAGCCCACGAGAACGACGACGGCGGCTCGGGCGCCGGCTCGGCCTACGTCTTCAAGCGCAACGGCAGCTCCTGGAGTCAACAGGCCGAGCTCAACGCCAGCGACGCCTCCTCCGGCGATTCCTTCGGTTACGCGGTCGCGATCAGCGGCGACACCGTCGCCGTGGGCTCCTACGCCGACGACGACAACGGGCTCAACTCGGGCTCCGTCTATGTATTCAAGCGCAATGGCTCGAGCTGGACTCAGCAGGACAAGGTCAAGCCGACCGACGGCGCCCCCAACGACTTCTTCGGCAACTCTGTCTCGCTGAGCGGCACGAGCCTCTTGGTGGGCGCCCCCGAAGACGACGACAGCGGCAGCGCGACCGGCGCGGGCTACGTCTTCCTGCGCTCGGGCAGCTCCTGGAGCCAGCAGGCCAAGCTCGTCCCCACCGGCGGCGAGGCGAGCCACTACGTGGGCTACTCGGTCTCCCTGCACGGCGACCTGGCGGTCCTCAGCTCCCATGGCGACGACCCGAGCGGCGCCCTCTCCGGCTCCGCCGTGACCTTCCACCGCTCCGGCTCGAGCTGGAGCGAGGGTGAGCGCCTCCTCGCCAGCGACGGCGACCAGCTCGACTACATGAGCTACTCCGTGGCCGCGGGCGACGGCCACGCCCTCGTCGGCGCCTACGGCGACGACGACTCGGGCTCCGACTCCGGCTCGGCCTACGCCTACGAGCTCGAGTCCGTGGGGCCGGTGGAGCCGGGCCAGGCCTACTGCTTCGGCGACGGCAGCGGCGCGAGCTGCCCCTGCGGCCGGCGCGGCGCGGCGGGCCACGGATGCCCCAACACGAACACCAACGGCAACGGCGCCCGGCTCTCGGGCGTGGGGACCGCGAGCTTCGGTGATGACAGCTTCGCTCTGACCGTTTCCGACGGCGCTCCCTCGCGACCGGGCATCGTGATCCAGGGCGGCTCGGCGGTCGCCTACCCCGACGGCAATCCCTCCGTGGCGAACAGCTCGGGCATCCTCTGCGTCAACCCGGCCCTGCGCGGCGACGTCTTCTTCACCAATTCGAACGGCAGCGCCACCGTGCGCGACTTCCACGGTGAGGACTTCGGCCTGAGCGCAGTCGCCGGCGGCCCGACCTACTACCAGTACTGGTACCGCGACGCCTCGAACTCCTGCCAGAACGGCCCCGGCAACGCCGCGGCCTTCAACTTCTCGAACGGCTACCAGGTTTCCTGGACGCCCTGAGGGCGGGCCTGGTCAATCCTCATCACTCAGCGGCGAGCTGCGGACCTCGATCCGCAGCTCGCCGCGCAGTTCCGCGGTCAGGAGCCAGCGAAGGTCGTCGCGGCCGATCGGGCTCATGTCGTATTCGACCTCGAGGAAAGCCTCCAGCTCTCCTCTCAGGTCTAGAGAGTCCGCGCGTCGTGCCTCGAGATCCCAGTAGAGTTCACCTCGCAGGACCGTGGCCTGCTCTAGCTCGGCTCCCCGGACGTAATCCACCCAGCTCCGGGCGCGGCTGCGCCCCTCGGTCAGTCTCTTCAAGCTGTCGTACACGTCCCCATCCCCCTCGACGCGGACTTCAACGTCGATCTGCGCGAATCGGCGACCTTCGTCCGTGACGACCTTGGCGTAGTGCGCGCGCCCGAAGGCGTAGGAATCCCGGTCCATGAAGGTGGCGCTCGTGAGCCAGCCGAGCTCGGCGATGTTCGTGGCCTCGCTGGACTCCTGCTCCTCCACGCGCAACCTCAAGTCGCCGCCCGGCCGCAGGAGCCTCCGAACCGACGCCTCGTCGAGGTGCCAGCGCTCGCCCAACTCCCTCGCCTGGCCATCGAGGAGCCCACGCAGATCGAGCTCCTCGTCGAGCCCCCAGAGCCACTCTTCCTCGACCGACTCGCCCTCGGCCGGCAGGACGCGTGGTTCATCGCCTTCGCCGTCCCGGTCGAAGCGGACCGTGGCCTCCTCGAGGCGGCTCACGGTGAGCAGCTCCTCTTTCCGGGCGTCGACTCCGGTGCTCGTGCCGGAGCCGATCCGCGTGCGAGTGGTCCGCCTCGCGTGGTCGTAGTGTCTTTGCAGTGACTCGAGTCGTTCATCGCTCCGCGCCAGCACCCGGTCGTGGACACGCAGCTCGAGCTCGTCGCGCACGCTTAGCGACAGCCCCACCAGGGGTCCTTGGACTCTCGATCCGAAGGAGGACTGGGCCTCCATGGACATCTCCCCGAGCTCGAGCTTTTGCTCGACGGTCCAGGTCCATTGCACCGAGGTGTCGATCTCCGGTGCCCAGTGGGCCACCGAGTCGCCGGATCCCAGAGCCAGGAGGAGCGGGATGAATCGGAGGGGGGCACACGGAAATGCGAACATCAAGGGCTCCTCGGAAGGGGGGTGGCCTGTGGTCCGGATCGCGAGGCATGCGGCCGCCCATCGGCCCTGTTCGAGTACTCCTGCTGTGCGGGGGGATTAGCGAGGCTGAGTGCCTCCACGTCGCGATTCGGTCGCGGGTGTCCAGGATCTGGGGGAATCCTCGGTCGCCTGCGCGAGCCCTGCTGCTCTCGGCCCTGTAGAGCCGCCCTGGCCGGGCGGAGTCCTGCCGAGGAGGAGGAATCATGGGCGTCCACCAGCGCATCGGGCTCGTCGTGTTGACAGCGCTCCCGTTGGGGGTATCGGCTTGCACAGCTCCGCCCGACGCGGAGCTCGAAGCCCAGTCGGAGTGGGTCGCGATTCGGATCGACCCTGGACTGAGGTTGTCCGACGAGGAGGTCGAGGCCCGCCGACTGGTCGTCGGGCGCGACCAGAGGCTGGGCGTGGCCCAGCTGGACACGCAGGATCCCCTGCTGTTCTACGAGGGGGAGCTCATCGTGGAAGCCGGGAGTGAGGAAGAGCTCGCGGAGCTGCTCCAACGCTACGGTGCGAAGGTCTTGCGCGACGGCAACCGACCCGCTCCTCCGCCCGATCTCCCGTGGGAGCCGAGGCGGAGCGGCTCGGGGAGCAGCGGCAACTACTTGATCAAGCTCGACCTCGCGCGGGTCGACCTGGGTTCGGAAGGCTTCGCCACGGCGCTGGCGCGCCTGGGCCACCGCGGGGAGGTCGTCTTCGGGAGCCAAGGCGCGGCGGCGACCTATTGGGTCTACGCGAGAGAGCGCGCACGGGGTCTACGCGTCGAGCTCGACCACGCCGGCCAGCTCAACGTGCCCGACTGCCCGCAGCTCTCGACCCAGGACCATCCGTACTCGACCTCGGCACCGGATCCCAGCCAGTCCAACGAAGGCTACTCGGACGCCTACGGGGACCCGACCTACTCGGACCCCGAGCTCCAGGTGACGCGGGCGTGGGCCTACACGGGACTCCTCGGGAGAGCCGATCGGACGGTGCCGATCGCCGTCATCGACCTGTGGTACCACCTCAACGAAGACTACCGCGGGTATCCGTCCGTCTGGGGCTACGACTTCCGGGATGGCGAGTACCACGAGGGTGTCCTGACCGACCACGAGTGGCCCCACGGCGCGATGGTCTCCTCGATCGCCACGGCCGTACCGGACAACCGCTTCGGCGTGGCTGGCGTCGGGGGCCAGGTTGGCGTGCCCCTGTGGTTCCGCGTCGGCAACCTCCACAGCTTCATCCAGGCGATCTACACCTCCGTGGACTGGGGCGCCGAGGTCATCAGCATCAGCATGTTCTACTGCTCGAAGGGGGGGAGCAAGCTACAGGACGCTATCGACTACGCGAACCAGAACGGCGTGGTTGTGGTCGTCTCCGCCGGGAACGAAGGGAAGGACCTCGACAAGATCACGCGCCTGCCCGCCAAGTCCCCAGGTGTCATCACTGTGGGCGGCGTCGTGCCCTCGACTCGACGGGCCTTCCGGAAGGCCGATGGATACAAGTGGGGATCGAACTTCGGCAGCCACGTCGACCTCTGGGCGCCGGCGACCGAGCTGTGGATCACGCCGATTCCCTTCTACGACAACGAGGCCGTGCTGTTCGAGAAGCCCGTCGCGGGCACGAGCCTCTCGTCGCCCTTCGTCGCGGGCATCGTCGCCATGATGAAAGCCGCGAGACCCTCCCTCGACCACGCCGAGGCCCTGGGCCTGCTCCAGGCCACTTCGCGCCCGTCGAGCGACCCCCTGGGCGTGACCGGGGAGATCGTGGACGCCTTCGGCGCCCTCGAAGCCACGGCCAAGCTCGCGGGGATCGCCCCCCTCGACCCCTTCGAGGACAACGACACCCTCTTCTACGCGGCTGACGTCGAGGCGGGGGAGGTTCACCATGGGGTGTTGCTCCCGGGGGACGAGGACTTCTTCCAGTGCACCTTCGACGACTTTCGCGAGGTGGAGATCCGGATCACGACGGAAATGCGGAGCTTCGTTCCGAAGCTGAAGGCGCAGGTGTTCGACGGAGAAGGAAAGGCGTTGCTCGCAAGCAGCCTGCCCTACCTCACGGACCGCTTGCGAGAGCTGCAGGTCACCTACCCCACGCCGTTCTACGGTGGCGGACCGGACAGGCAGTACCAGCTGAGGATCTGGAGCGACGATCCGGAGGGGGAGACCTGCTATGGACTTCAGTTCTTGCCCGGAGCGGCTCAAGACCTCGGGCCCGACGACTATGACGACGAGGTGGACGTCTTTGGGTCCCCGGACTGGCCGCGCAACGACAACTTCGCGGACAGGCGCGACCTGGGGCAGCCCACCGACGACGAGCTGCTCGGCGTCTCGAGGACGGTCGACTCCTTGACCTTCGACGACGGGGATGACGTCGACTTCTTCGAGATCCAGCTCCCGCCCGCCATCGACCCCGACACGGGGCAGGACGAGTGCGTCCCTGCCGGGACGCCGCCCCACGGGGAGGCTGGCTTCTACCAGGGCGGCCTCGACTTGTGGGTGACGGCGATCCACCCGGGTGTCCACGAGGACTTCCGTGTGAAGTTGTACGACGCCTCCGGAACCGTCGTCCGGGACGAGGTCGTCGCATCCGGTTCGTTCCTCCGGGTCGACTGTCCCAACGCCGAATTCCCGGACGGCAAGCTGCGCTTCTCGATCGAGAGCGAGCCCGGCCATCGGAACGTCTACCGATTGAAGGTAAAGCACTGGCGCTGGTACCAGCTGTACGATCTTCCGGAGTGGCTCGAAGAGTGGGAGCCCGAGCCGCCCCTCTTCCCGATCGAGGACATCGACGAGGTCGACCCCATCGATCCGCTTGGCCCCCTGATCCAGTTCGCGGACCTCGTCGTGGACCCGCGTCGAAACCCGGTCGATCCCGTCTCGCCGGCGCGCGCCTGGACCGTCATGGACCTGCCCGGTGCTGGTGGCGTGCGCCTGCGCGTCGAGGCGTCGGCGGGGAGCCCGATCGAGGTCGTGCTGCGTGACGCCGAGGGGGGCTTCGTCGCCAGCGCCGTTGCGCTGCCCGTGACCCGAGGAGGACAAGGGTTGCTTGTGGCGGGAGAGCTCGTCGTTCCGGAGCTCCACGGTGGCCGGTACTTCGTCGAGCTGATCGGCGGGGAGGCCGTCCCGGGGGTGCGGCTCGAGGTCGACGTCGGGCCGGGCTCCGGGCCCGGCCGGGACGACCCTTAGCCCGTCTGAACGGCGAGACGAGCGACGGCCCCGTCAGTCCCGGCTCGCCTGCTTGCGGAGCTGCTCCTTCTTCTCCTCGGAGATGACGCCGGCCTGCGCCAGGCGCTTGGCGAGCAGCCGCGTGAAGAGCGGGCGGCCGGTCTTGAGGTGCATGTGGTCGCCGACGTCGAAGTGCTCGAGGCGTAGCTCGGGCTCGCCCTCGAAGTCGATGAAGGTCACCTCCTGTTGACCGAGGTAGGCGTGGAGCTTGCGGATGTAGTCGGGCAGGAGCTCCTCGGCATACTCGGGCAGGCCCCGCTGGGCGATCTGCTCGGGGAGGTCGCGGCGGGAGGGCGCGCGCACGAGGATCAGGTGGACCCCGGCCTCCTCGCACATGTCGATGATCGACGGAAGGAAGCTGCGGTCGATGTGCGCGTCGAAGTCGAGGTAGGGCAAGAACTCGTTCGAGATGCCCGCCACCTCCTCTTCCTGGGTCGCGAGCTCGGGGACCAGCTCGCGTGTCGCGAAGGTGTGGGTCACGGCCTTCCTGACCTTCTTCTCCTCGACGCCGAGGGCGGCCGACAGGAGGTCGTAGCGCGCCCAGTCCTCGACCCGTTCCCGCACCTGATAGCGAGATCGGAAGAGGAACCAGCTGTCGTTCAGGAAGTCGTCGAGGGGGTTGATCGGCGGGTCCAGGACGAGCTCCTCGAGCAAGGGGTCCCCCTCGCCGTAGTAGCGCATCATGGACTGGTAGCGCGGGTCCGTGCGGTAGGTCGGGAAGGTGAGGACGATGTCCCGGAAGAGGATCAACACGTGCTCGGGCTTCTTCTCCCGCTCCAGCACGTCGTACTTCAGGAAGGCGTACCACAGGGCGGATGCCGATCCCGGCATGTAGATGCAGAAGGTGCGCAACCCCGTCTTCTTCTGGAGCATCTTCTGGTCGACGCCCGCCTCGAGGATCGAGTTGCCCACCAGCACGAGCTCGGGGTCGAGCTCATCGAAGCGGCTGTCGCGCTCACGAACCGTGCGCTCCAGGGTCTTCCAGTTCTCCGCCTTCTCCGCCTCGCGGTAGCTGCCCCACTGAGCGCCCACCAGCGCCGTCACGAGGGCGACGACGATCAAGGTGTCGAGGAAGTGGACGGCCCGCAGCTGCTGCATCAGAACTGGAAGTAGATGAAGTCCTGGCTGCTCTCGCGGGCGAAGATCACGATCGCGAGCAGGGAGACGCCGAGCGAGAGGGCGGGCAGGGGGCGCGCGCTCTTGCGGTGCAGCGGCCAGGGCAGCAGCAGTGCCGCGCTGAAGAAGGCCACGGTGATGCCCGAGTAGAGCGAGGCGATCTGCGCCTCCTCGTTCCCGAGCAGGCTCATGCCGTCGAAGGTGCCGACGAGCCACGAGAGGCTGGACGCGCGGAAAATCGCCCAGCCGATCAGCGTGAAGCAGAACATCGACGACCAAGCGGCCGCCTTGCTCCAGGCGGTGGACGGCTTCCAGCGACCGCCGAGGCCCAGCCATCGCCAGGCGAAGAGCAGGAGCGCGTGGTAGATCCCCCAGGCGACGAAGTTCCAGGCGGCCCCGTGCCACAGTCCGCTGAGCCCCATCGACGCGAGCAACACGCCGAGCATGCCGAGCTGGGTCTTCACCCGCGAACCGCCGAGGGGGATGTAGAGGTAGTCGCGGATCCAGGTCGAGAAGGAGATGTGCCAGCGTCGCCAGAAGTCGGAGGGCGAGATCGCGACGTAGGGCGAGTCGAAGTTCTCGATGAGTTCGAAGCCGATCAGCTTGGCGGAGCCCCGGGCGATGTCGGTGTAGGCCGAGAAGTCGGCGTAGATCTGCACCGCGAAGGCCAGGGTCCCCAGGGCCAAGAGGGCGAAGGAGGGGCTCTGGAGCATGAAGACCCTGTCCACGACGACCGCGACGTTGTCCGCGACGACCAGCTTCTTCATGAAGCCGACGATGAGCAGGGGCAGCGCCTGCATGAAGCGTTCCTGGCTCCACTGCCGCGCCCGCTCGACCTGGGGCAAGAAGCGCCGCGCCCGCTCGATGGGGCCTGCAACGAGCTGCGGGAAGAAGGCCACGAAAACGGCGAAGTCGAGGAAGCGCTCCCGAGGCTCGAGCTTCCCGTAGTAGATGTCGATCGTGTAGCTGAGGGTCTGGAAGGTGTAGAAGGAGATCCCGACCGGGAGCAGAATGCGCGTGGTCACCGGGCCCAAGTCGAGGCCGACCTGGCCCAGGACGGCGACCACGTTGTCCGCGAAGAAGTTGAAGTACTTGAAGACGCCGAGCATCCCCAGGTTCACCACGAGGCTCAGCACCAGCCAGCGTTTCTTCTGCTCGGGCCGCCTGCCCATCTGCAGACCGCACGCGTAGTCGACGATCGTCGATGTGGCGATCAGGATGCAGAACCAGGGGTGGATCCACCCGTAGAACAGGTAGCTGCCCCCCAGCAGCAGCAGGTTCTGGACCCGGCGGATTCGAATCGTCCAGTAGAGGACGAACACCAGCGCGAGGAAGGCCGCGTACTCGTAGCTGGTGAAGATCATCGGCGAGCCGGAAGGACGGCGTGCGAGAGGGGGTTGGGGCCGTCCAGATCGGAGCGACGGAATGCAGCAATCCTACGTCCTCGTCCCGGATATGGGCAGAGTCCCCCAGATGGAATCTCGGAGGGCACGGATGTCCCCGCGGGCCGGCCGAAAAGCCAACAGCGGTCTGCCCTGACCGCGACTCCATGCCTCCGATCGAAGTCCACAAGTACGGCGGAACGAGCGTCGGCGACTCGACGCGGATCGTCGCCGTCGCCGAGCGTTGCGTACGTGGCGCGAAGGCCGGCGAGCTCGTCGTCGTGGCCTCGGCCATGGCCGGCGTGACCGACCACCTCGAAGAGCTCTGCGCGCTGGCGGTGGCCGGGGAGCGGGAGGCGGCCCTCGCGATCGTCGAGGCCTTGCGCGAAGGCCACCATCAGGCGGCCGACGAGGTCGCGAGCCAGGACGAGCGGGAGGCCTTGCGCTCGGAGCTCGACGGGCTCCTCGACGAGCTCGCGGAGCTCGCCGCCGCGGTGGCCTGGCTGCACGAGCTCTCCCCGCGCACTCGGGCCACCGTGCTCGCCACCGGCGAGAAGCTCTCCGTGCGCCTGCTCGCCGCCGCAGCCCGCCGCGCCGGCGCCCGGGCCACGGCGGTCGACGCCGACGGCTTCCTGGACACCGAGGGCCACCCCGCCGACGCCTCGCCCTTGCACGGCGTGACCGAGCGCACGATCCGCGCGGCCCTGCGCCCGCGCCTCGAGCGCGGCGAGCTGCCCTTCGTGACCGGCTTCTGTGGTCGCGACGCCGCCGGCTCGACGACCCTCCTCGGGCGTGGCGGCTCGGACTACAGCGCGACGCTGCTCGGCGGGGCCCTCGGCGCGGAGCGGGTCGTGATCTGGACCGACGTCGACGGGGTCTACAGCGCCGACCCCCGCGTCGTCCCCGAAGCGCGGCGCATCGACCAGCTCAACTTCCGCGAGGCGGCGGAGCTCTCCTACTACGGCGCCAAGGTCCTCCACCAGCGCACGATCATCCCCGTCGCCTCGCGCGGGATCCCCGTCCACATCCGCAGCAGTCTCGACCCGGGCAGCCCCGGCACCGTCGTCGACGGCCACTTCACCCCCGGCTCGCATCCGGTCAAGGCGATCTCCGCCGTCCGGGGCCAGGCCCTCGTGTCCGTCGAGGGCAAGGGGATGGCGGGCGTGCCCGGGGTCGCTGCGCGCCTCTTCGGCGCGCTCTTCGAGGCCGGCGTGAGCGTGACGATGATCAGCCAGTCGAGCTCGGAGTCGTCGATCTGTCTCGCCGTGTCCGAGGACGACGCGGTGGCGGCCGAGATCGCCCTCAAGCGCGTCTTCCGCAGCGACGTCTCCCACGGCGACGTCGACGAGGTGCTCGTGCGCCGTGGCGTGGGGCTCGTCGCGGCGGTAGGCCTCGGGATGGCCCACACGCCAGGCGTCGCGCGGCGCGTCTTCGCCGTGCTGGGAGAGCGCGGGATCAACGTGCTCGCCATCGCCCAGGGCTCCTCGGAGCTGAACATCTCCCTGGCGGTGGAGTCCTCGCAGGTGGACGACTGCGTGCGCGCCATCCACGAAGCCTGCGACCTGCACCGCTTCGACACCGGCGAGGAGTCGCCGGACGGCTTCGACCTGCTCCTCGTCGGCTGCGGCGCCGTGGGTCGCGAGCTCGTCGAGCTCGTCCTCGATCGCCAGGAGCACGTGCGGGCGCGCTTCGGCCTGCGACCGAGCTTCGTCGCGCTCTCGGACCGCAGCGGCTACCTCTTCGACGCGCGCGGGCTCGGCGAAGATCGCCTGCGCGCGGCCATCGAGCACAAGCGCAGCGGCGGCCGCCTGGCAGAGCTCGAGGGGGCCGTCCCGGGCCAGCCGCCCACGCAGATGCTGCGCACCGCCCTCGCCTGGCGTCTGCGCCGGCCGCTGGTCGTCGACGTCAGCGACGACGCGGGGGCCGGGGAGGCCTGGCTCGAGGCCTTTGACGGCGGAGCCGACCTCGTGACGGCGAACAAGGGGCCCCTCGCGGGGCCGCGCGAGGCCTTCGACGAGCTGCTCGAGCGCGCCCGCGGGCGAGGGCGGCTGCTGCGCGCCGAGGCGACCGTGGGCGCGGGCCTGCCCGTGCTCGACACCCTCGAGAACCTGCGCGCCTCCGGCGACGAGCTCCTGAGCATCGAAGGTTGCCTCTCCGGCACCCTCGCCTTCCTCACCGACCGGCTTGAGGCGGGGGAGTCCTTCTCGTCCGCCGTCGCCGAGGCGGCCTCGCGCGGCTACACCGAGCCGGACCCGGTGCTCGACCTCTCCGGAATGGACGTGCAGCGCAAGGCGATCATCCTCGGGCGCCTCTCGGGGCTCACCCAGGGGGACCCGAGCGTCACGACCGAGGGGCTCGTCGACGCTTCGTTGCGCGGACTCCCGCGCGAGGAGCTCGTCGCGCGCCTCGCGACGGACTACGACGCGAAGCTCGCCGACCGAATGGCCGCCTGTCGGGAGCGGGGCGAGGTCCTGCGCTACGTCGGTCGCGTGCTGCCGGACTCGATCGAGGTCGGGATGCGTGCGGTGCCGGCGGACTCGCCTCTCGGGCGCCTGGCGGGGACGGACAACATGCTCGTCGTGCGCTCGCAGCGCTACAGCGAGCGGCCCCTGACCGTCGGCGGTCCGGGGGCGGGCGTCGACGTGACGGCCCTGGGCGTGATGAGCGACATCCTCGCGATCGCGGCGGAGCGGGCCTGATGGCGTCGTCCTTCGCAAGCGAAGAGGTCACCGCCTTCGTGCCGGCGACGGTCGCCAACGTCGGTCCGGGCTTCGACGTCCTGGGGCTGGCCCTCGACGGCGCCGGCGACACCGTGCTCGCGCGACGCGCGACCGAGCCCGGCGTGCGCATCGCCGAGATCCAGGGCGACGGTGGCGCGCTCCCGTTGGATGCGGAGGCCAATACGGCGGGCATCGCCGCGCGCCACACCCTGCTGCGCGCGGGGCTCGACGTGGGCGTCGAGCTCTTCGTCGAGAAGGGATTGCCGATCGGCTCGGGCCTGGGCGGCTCCGCGGCGAGCGCCGTGGCGGCGGCCTTCGCCACGAACCTCCTCTTCGGCTCGCCGCTGCGCAAGGTCGAGCTCGTCGGGCCCTGCCTCGAGGCCGAGGCCGCTGTCGCCGGTCGGCACGCGGACAACGTGGCGCCCGCCCTCCTGGGCGGGCTGATCCTCGTGCGCTCCCTCGATCCCCTCGACCTCGTGCGCCTGCCATTGCCCGCGGGCTTGCAGGTCGTCGTCGTCACGCCGGCCTTCGAGCTCGCGACCCGCGCGGCGCGCGAGGCCTTGCCGGCGGAGGTGCCGCTCGCCGCTCTCGTGCGTCAGTCGGCGCAGCTCGGGGCCTTCGTGAGCGCATGTTACTCCGAAGACCTGGGCCTGCTCGCGGAGAGCCTGGTCGACCCCGTCGTCACGCCGTCGCGCATCGGGCTCGTCCCCGGCGGCGAGGCCGCCCTCGCCGCGGCCCGTGCGGCCGGCGCGCTTGGTGCTTCTCTCAGCGGCTCCGGGCCTTCGGTCTTCGCTCTCTGCCATTCGAGGGTCGTGGCGGAGGAAGCGGCGCGCAGCATGTCGGCGGCCTTCGCCGAGGCCGGCCTCGAGAGCCGGAGCCTCGTCTCCCCCGCGGACAACCCCGGCGCCCGGCGCCTGGCCTGAAGGACATGAGTGAGTCGATGCGACTGGAGTGCGTCGAGTGCGGCGCGAGCTACGAGGCGCGGAGCGTCCGCTACCGCTGCGAATGCGGCGACGTGCTCGACGTCGTGCACGACCTCGACGCCCTGCGCGGAGCGCCCCTGCTCGAGACCTTCGACGCTCGCCGGGCCTCGAAGGCCGCCGAGGACCGCTCGGGGGTCTGGCGCTTCCGCGAGCTGATCCTGCCTGGGGCGGAGCCCGTGACCCGCTGGGAGGGCAACACGCGGCTCCATCGATCGCCGCTCGTCGAAGAGTACACCGGCTGCGCCGACGTCGTGCTGAAGCACGAAGGCGACAACCCCACCGGCTCCTTCAAGGACCGCGGGATGACGGTCGGCGTGACCGTCGCGCGCCGCCTCGGCGCGCGACGCGTGGCCTGCGCCTCGACGGGCAACACCTCGGCCTCCATGGCGAGCTACGCGGCGCTCGCGGGCATGGAGGCCGTGGTCTTCATCCCCGATGGCGAGATCGCTTACGGGAAGCTCGCCCAGGCCCTGGCCTTCGGCGCGCGCACGATCCAGATCGCCGGGGACTTCGACGACGCGATGCGCCTCGTCGAGGCCGTCTGCGAGCGCGAGGGCATCTACTTGCTGAACTCGATCAACCCCTTTCGCATCGAGGGGCAGAAGGCGATCGCCTTCGAGCTCCTGCAGGACCTCGACTGGGAGGTGCCGGACTGGCTGGTCCTGCCCGGCGGGAACCTCGGCAACAGCTCGGCCCTCTACAAGGGCCTGGCGGAGCTCGAGGAGCTCGGGCTGATCGACCGCCTGCCGCGCATCGCGGTAGTCCAGGCCCAGGGCGCGAACCCCTTCTACCGCGCCTTCGCCCAAGGCGAGCCCTTGGTGCCCGTCGAGAATGCGCGGACCCTCGCGACCGCCATCCGCATCGGTGCGCCGGTGTCCTGGAAGAAGAGTCTGCGCGGCGTGCTCGCGACCGGCGGCGTCGTGACCGAGGTCGATGACGGCGCGATCCTCGACGCCAAGGCGCGCGTCGACCGCGCGGGGATCGGGGCGGAGCCGGCGTCCTGCGCGACCGTGGCGGGGATCCGTCGTCTGCGCAGCGAGGGCGTGATCGGCGCCGGGGAGCGCGTGGCGGGGATCCTGACGGGCCACGTCCTGAAGGATCCCGACGCGGTGATCGGCTACCACCGCGGGACGCTTCAGGGCACGGACGGCGAGGTCATCCAGGGCGACCTCCGCAACGAGCCCTTGCGCGTCGCCGCGGAGCTCGACGCGGTCCTCGAGGCCCTTGGCGACTGAGGGCGCGGCCTCAGTCCGCCGCGGCGCGCTCCGGCGCTGCAGGCAGGTACTCGAGGAAGAGCTCTCGCAGCTCGCGGGCGTGCTGGCGAACCGTCTCGCGTTCCCACGCCGTCGTGTCGATCGGAGGCAGGAAGTCCGCGCGCACCACGCCGCTGCGCACGAGGAAGGAGCCCATCGGCAGCACCTCCTCGATGCCGCGCATGACTAGCGGCACGACCGGGATGTGCGTCTGGGCCGCGAGGTGGAAGGCGCCGAGCTTGAAGGGCTGCAGGCCACCCAGGCGCGAGCGCGTACCCTCGGGCGCCATGTAGCAGGCGGCGCCCTCTTCGCGCAGTCGCCTGCCCGCCTCGTCGATGCTGGCGATGGCGGAGCCGAGGTCGCCGCGGTCCACGGGGATCATGCCGATCATGCGCATGCCCAGCCCGAGGCCCGGGATCCGGTGCAGTTCGCGCTTGTAAAGGGCGACCATCCGGTCGGGGCAGATGGCCGCGAGGACGTAGAGGTCGAGCAGGCTGACGTGGTTGAACAGGATCAGCTTGGGGCCCGGCCGGTCCCGGTGCTCGAGTCCATGCACCTCGAGACGCACGGCGCAGAGGGCGAGGGGGACGCGCCCCCAGATGCGGACCCAGCGCACGACGCCCTCGCGGCGGAAGGCGGGCCAGACGACGGCGACGAGCGCCACGCACATCGGCACCGCCAACGACCAGAGGACGAGGGGCAGGAAGAAGAGGACACCACGCCAGGCGCTGGCGCGGTGTTCCTGGGTCGAGGACGCAGGAACGCCCGTCATGGAGGGCGAACCCTCATGGGCGCCATCCTAGCCTCGGAGCGGGCTCGCTCCGCTACTCGAGCGCGAGGACGCGCCCCAGTCGCTGGTAGAGATCCTGGGACTGGAGCTCGACGAGGCCGCCGGCGACGGCGATCCGGCGCGACTCGTCACCGTCGCCCTGGGCCATGCGGACGAGGGCGGCGACGAAGGCCAGGGGGATGCGCTCGAGGCGCGAGCAGTCGACGCGCCAGGCTTGGGACGAGCGCATCGAGACGTTCAGCCCCTCCAGGTCGTCCAGCACTCGCTCGAGAGCTCCTGGGGCATCGAGGGGCGGGACCACGACGCGCAACTCCTCTCCCTCTTCGCGGATCCGGAGCCCGCTCGGCAGTCCGTGGTCGGCGTCCTCGAAGCGCAGGGAGCAGGAGTCGAGGACCTCCTGGGAAGGATGCTCGACGCGCTGCACGAGGTCGACCTGCGGGCGCTGGCCGGTGGACCAGGCCTCGAGCTGGTGGCTGCCGTCGAAGAGCACGTCGAGGTCTTCGAGGCTCAGCTCGAGGCCGTCCTCGAGCAGGTCGTCGACGAAGGCCCCGAGGCGCAGGCAGAGGTCGACCGCCTGCTCGCGGTGGCAAGCGGGCGGCCGGTCGGCGACCTCGGCCAAGGCCCGCAGGACCTCCGGGGCCGAGGGGGTCTCTCCACGCTCGAGGGCGTGCAGTTGGTCGGTCAGGCGAGCGAGACCGCGCCGCGGCGCGAGCTCGACGTAGGGTCGGACTAGTTGATTCACGGTGTGGATTCCGAGTGGAGCTCGGTTCTGGACCTTTGAGCACCGGGGAGTCGCGGTGCGGAGTGGGAACCGTGCTGGCGGAACTCGGGGGAAGCCTGGTAGCCGACGCAGTGACGTCGCTGGAAGTCACCACGGGACCACTCGGACAGCTTCCGCAGGCACGCCCGCGGCTCTGATCGCGGGACAGAGGGGTCTATCGGCGGGATCGGCCCGGACCCGCACTGCCAGCCGACCCCAGCCTGGAAAGATCCGAGGGCCCGAACGGATGGCGGAGCCGGGACTAGGGTGAATACCCCATACCATGTCGTGGAAAACCCTCAGGAACGGTCTTGGAAACGGGTCGTACCCCTCTGCAGGGCGAGACACCCGAAATGCGTGCTCCTAGTCGAAAGGATGTTGGATTGCTTCTGCCGCTTCCCCCAGGAACCCACGAGCCGTCCCGGGCATGAGACCGGGAGCCCGCGCCCCGGATAAGGTGAGCCGATGATCTTCTTCTTCGACTTCGCTCGCATCCCGGGATTGGTCCTCTTATCTGCATTCGGAGCCTGGGCGGATAACGAATCGAACTTCGAGTTGCCTCCGGGCCTGGTCTGCGAGACCTGGGCGGAGTCGCCGCAGCTCTTCAACCCCACCGCGATGGACGTGGACGAGCGCGGTCGGCTGTGGGTCACCGAGGCGGTCAACTACCGCAAGTGGGGCGGCCGCAACCCGGGGCGCGAGCACGAGGAGGGCGACCGGGTGCTGGTGCTCGAGGACACCGACGGCGACGGTCGCTGCGACCGCTCGACGGTCTTCGCCCAGGGCCCCGAGCTGGTCTCGCCGCTCGGAATATGCGTGCTCGGGGAGGGGCGCGTGCTCGTCTCCTGCTCCCCGACCGCCTGGCTCTACATCGACGAGGACGGCGATGACGTCGCGGACCGGCGCGAGGTCTTCCTGACCGGCTTCGGCGGGCCGAACCACGACCACGGGCTGCACTCCTTCACGCCCGGTCCGGACGGGAAGCTCTACACCGCGGTCGGGAACGCCGGGCCGCACCTCGTGACGGACCGCGACGGCTGGACCCTGCGCTCGGGCTCGGTCTACGTCGGTGGGGGGGAGCACATCGCGGACAACAAGCCGGGCCTCGTCAGCGACGACGGGCGGGTGTGGGTGGGGGGTCTCGTCCTGCGCGTCGATCCCGACGGCAGCGGCCTCGAGGTGATGGCCCACAACTTCCGCAACCCCTACGAGGTGGCCGTCGACTCCTACGGCGACATGTTCACCGCCGACAACGACGACGACGGCAACCGCAGCTGCCGCACGACCTGGGTCATGGAGGGGGGCAACTACGGCTACTTCTCCGCTGACGGCTCGCGCTTCTGGCAGGCCGATCGACGGCCGGGGCAGTCGATCCAGCGCGCCCACTGGCACCAGGACGACCCGGGCGTCATGCCGGCGGGGACGATCAACGGAGCGGGCGGGCCGACGGGGGTCTGCGTCTATGAGGGAGGGCTGCTGGACGAGTGGGTGGGGGGCGCGGTGCTGAACGCGGACGCCGGCGCGGGCGTCGTCTATGCCCACCGCCCGCGGCTGGAAGGGGCGGGGATCGCCCTCGATCCGGGTTGGTTGGTCCGCGGTCGAGAAGGGAGCGAAGAGAAGGGCGCCCGCTGGTTCCGGCCGAGCGACGTGTGCGTCGGGCTGGACGGCAGCGTCTTCGTCGCCGACTGGTACGACCCGGGCGTCGGCGGGCACCTGGCGGGGGATCGCGAGGCCTACGGGCGCATCCTGCGCATCGCGCCCAAGGGCGCGCAGAATAAGGGAGAGCCGATCGCGCTGGACACGCCGGAGGGGGCGTTGCGCGCGTTCCGCTCGCCGGCGCCGAGCGTGCGGGCGATGGGGGCGAAGAGGTTGTTCGACGGCGGAGAAGAGGAGGCCGAACTCGTGCGGCGAACGCTGGAGTCGGAGGAGGATCCGTTGCTCAAAGCGCGCCTGATCTCCGGCCTTGCGACCTCTGCGCCCGATCTGATGTCGCCGTACTTCGAGGCCGAGGATCCTCGGCTCTGCAGTTCCGCGGTGCGTGCATGGCGGCGCGCGCAGCCAAAGGAACCAGCACCGGTCCTTCGTTTGAGTGCGCACGACTCTCCCTTGGTTCGGAGGGAGGTGTTGACGGGGCTCGGCGCCCAATTCGGCGAGCTGGACGGGCTCTCAACTTGCGATCCGCTCAACGCCCTGCTGCACCTCCTCGGGGGATATGACGGTGAAGACAGGTACTACTTGGAGGCCATCGGTGTGGCTGCTGATGAGAGCGACCCGGTCTCCCAGATGATCAGCCTCGTGATTGGCCGATTCGAGGGTGGTGAGAGAGGCGTGTTGCTGCAGGCCCCCCACCTGCTGGGTGATATCGCTTGGCGCCTGCACGGATCCGAGGTCCTCGAGGATTGCGCGGCGATTGCGCAGGACGATGCTATCTCGCTTCACGAACGTAGACAGGCCCTGGAGACCCTGGCGTTCATTCCGAACCTGGAGGCGGCCAAGGCAACGCTCGACATCGCCCTGCGCGACGACGGCGAGATCGGCCAGTACGCCGCCTGGTGGGTGAAGCACCGCTCGACGAACCTCTGGCGCGACTACGACGTCGGTCGCGAGCTCGCTGCCGGCGACTTCTCCTCCGCCGAGCTCGCCTGGGAGAGCGAGGTGCTGCGCTCCGGCTTCGTCGAGGCGCACGTCGACCTCGAGGGCGCCGAGCGCATCTGGCTCGTGGTGGACGATGGGGGCGACGGCAACTCTTGCGACTGGGCGGACTGGATCCGGCCGCGCTTCCTGTCGCCGGAGGGCGAGACGAAGCTGACCGACCTCGCCTGGGTCTCCGCCGAGTCCTCCTGGGGCGTGACGAGCACCGAGACCAACGCCGGCGGCGGGCCGATGCGCGTCAAGCTCAAGGACGTGCCCTACGGAATCGGCACCCACGCAAAGTCCGTGATCGAGTACCGCGTGCCGCCGGGCACCACCGCCTTCGAGACCCTCGTCGGTCCTGACGACGGGGGGACGGGGCAGAACGGCGGCCAGACGACCTCGGTCCAGTTCCGCGTCTACGTCGAGCGGGCCAGGGACCGCAGTTTGATCCTCTCGGCGGAGGCGCTGCTGTTCGACGACGCGGCTCCGATGGCCTCCCGCGAGGCCGCCGCGGTGACGCTCGCCCAAGACCCCGAAGGCGGGCTCATCCTGATCCGCCGGACCCGGGACGGCGAGCTGCCCGAGGAGCTACGCGTGGCCGTCCAGATGACGATCTTCCTGAACCCCGACATCGCGGTGCGCGCCCTCGCCAGCGAGGTCTTCCCGCGGCCCGGCGAGGAGGCGAACGCCCTGCCGCCGGTGGCGGAGCTGCTCGCCATGGAGGGCGATCCGGCCCGCGGCCGGCGCCTCTACCGCGGCGAGACGGCCCTCTGCTCGACCTGCCACGTCTACGACGGCCTCGGGCGCGAGATCGGCCCGGACCTCACGGAGGTGCGCAAGAAGCTCGACCGCCCCGCCCTCCTCGACGCGATCCTCAACCCCTCGGCGGGCATCGCCTTCGGCTACGAGTCCTGGCTACTCGAGGTCGAGGGGGAGGGCTACATGACCGGTTTCCTGCTCGCCGACGGGGAGGTCGTGGAGCTCAAGGATTCCGCCGGCCTGCACCACATCTTCGCGCGCGAGGAGGTGCTCACCCGCCAGCCCCACGCGACCTCGCTCATGCCCCAGGGCGTGGCCCTCGGCCTCGGCCCCCAGGGGATCGCGGACCTCGTCGCCATGCTGGCGGAGGATCCCGGTGGCGCGCCGGTGCTGGGCGAGCCGATCGCCCTCTTCGACGGCACGAGCCTCGACGCCTGGAGCGCCTGGTCGTCAGACGCCGAGGCGACCCTCGAGGACGTGTGGACGATCGAAGATGGCGGCGTCCTGCGCTGCGCGGGCCAGCCGATCGGCTACCTGCAGACCAAGGAGCTCTTCCAGGACTTCGTCCTCGAGCTCGAGTGGCGCTTCGACCCCGAGGCCGGCCCCGGCAACTCGGGCGTGCTGCTGCGCAAGACCGGCCCCGACGAGATCTGGCCCAGGTCCATCGAGGCTCAGCTCCACCACCGCAACGCCGGCGACATCTGGAACATCGGCGAGGTGCCGATGCTCACCGACCCCGCGCGCACGAACGGCCGCCGGACGACGAAGCTCCTGCCGAGCAACGAGAAGCCGCTCGGGGAGTGGAACCACTACCGCATCACCCTCGACCGCGGCGAGCTCGAGCTCGAGGTCAACGGCGAGGTGCAGAACCGCGCCCGCTGGTGTGACGAGGTCGCGGGCACGATTGGCCTTCAGTCCGAGGGCGCGGTGATCGAGTTCAGGAGGATCATGCTGCGCCCGATCGTCGGGCACGAGTAGCGCGCCCTAGAGCACGTCGTCGACATAGGAGAGCCACCGCTCCTCGAACTCCTCCTCGTCGATCTTGCCCCAGGAGGCCTCCATGGCCGCATCCCAGATCTCCTGCTTGTCGGCGCGGGCGTACTTCCAGGGCTTCTCGACGCGGTCGCGGGCGCCCGCCTCGTGGTCGGGGTCGACGTCCTCGGGGTCCAGCTCCGCGAGCGCGTCGAGGGCCTCCTGGCCCTCCTTGCGGACCTCCTCGTAAGCCGCGTCGAAGCCGGCCTTCAGGGTGGCCATGTAGCTCGGGATGATGTCGGCGTATTCGTCCTTCCAGTACTTGCGCTTGACGTTGCCCTTGGTGCCTTCACGCAGGAAGAAGACCAGGGCGAAGGACTGGGCGTAGCAGGAGACGTTGGATGGACCCTGGTTCTGCCATTGGCCGTGGTCGTAGCGGATGTGCTTCGAGAGGGGCTTGATGTCGTCGTTGCGCATCATCTCCTTGATGACCGGAACGCGGGACAGCCCGCCCTTCATGTCGTCGTCCTGGATCAGCTTCTTGCCCTTCATCTTCCAGGCGCCGTAGTAGTCCCCGTGCCCCTCGTCGAACCAGCGATGGGCCTCGGCGCGGCCGAAGAGGAAGTGGCAATACTGGTGGAAGCCCTCGTGGGCCATCACCGACATGGTCTCGTCCTTGCTCCCGTCGCCGAAGTAGAGCACGAGCTCCTCGGTGCCCGGGTTGAACCAGCCCGCGACGCCGGAGCTCGTTCCGCCATAGGTGTGGAAGTCGCTCTCGGTGGCGCAGACGCGCACGACGGAGATCTGGGTGATCGGCGCTGCCGGGGGGAAGTCCTCCTCGTAGAGCTCGCGAGAGGCCTCGAGGCGCAGGATGACCTCCTTGATGTACTTGTCCTTGTCCTCGTTCGTCTTGATCAGGTACTGCTTCGAAGGCGTCTCGACGAGCCGCCAGCCGGGCGTCTGCTCGACGTCGTTCTGGTGGAAGGTCAGCAGGTCCTCGTAGCTCGAGTCGGAGTTGACGTCCGTGACGTCGACGGTCGTCGCGCCCTCCTTCATGAGCTGGAAGGACTTCATCGACTTCTCCACGGCCTTCGACCACTTGCCGCGCGTCTTCTTGTCGGCCGGGTAGTCCCAGAGGAAGATCACCTTGGCGTGCCCGTGGACGAAGGTGTAGACGTCGAAGACGACCTCGAGGTCGGTCGACTCGTTCCCGAGCGTCATGTCGAGCTTGCCGACGACCTCGGCCCGCTCGCCGGTGATGGTCTTGGAGGCCTTGAGCTCACTGACCTCGACCTCGAGCCCGTCCTCCTTGACGGCGCCGGCGTAGCGGTCCAGCACGAAGTCCTTGGCCGTGCGGCGCTCGTCGACCTCGCGCTCGCCCGAGGCCTCGCCGCTCTCCGGCCCCTCGGGCTTGAGGTAGTAGACGTAGAGGGCGCAGGGGTAGGCGCCGCGCTTGCCGTTGGCGTACTTGGCCTGGGGCCCGCGCTCGCTCTCGAACTGGCCGACGATGCCCTCGGCGGCCAGGCGCCCGCCGACGGGTACGTCCGAGAACTCCTTGAGGGGCTTGAACTCGAAGCCGTAGGCCGGGAACTCGCGGTAGCGGGTGTCGTTCTTCTGCGCCGCGGCGGGGGCGGTGAGGGGTAGGGCGAGGAAGAGGAGGGCGGCGAGCCAGCCGGGGAAGAGGCGCGTGAGGGTGGCGTTCATGGCGGATGGGACGAGCGTCGGCGCGGGGGATTCCGCGGGGAGGGCTTCCAATCTAGCGTCGAGCGTGCGCGCGTGCGGGGAATCGTGTCCATGGCGCCGCCGGGGGCGATGTATGCTCCCGCTCCGCGCCCATTCGGTTGCGCGATCCCGAGACGATGCCCGAGGAACCCACAGCGACCCCCGCGGTCGCCCCCGGCGCGAGCCACCCGAGCCGCCGCCGGGAGCTCGGCTGGCTCCTCGTCCTCCTGCCCCTCGCAGTCTTCCTGTGGGCCGGGGAGGCGGGCGTCGACTTCGGCGAGCACTGGGACGAGGGCCACCGCGTCGTCGACTACTCCCAGGCGGCTCGCACCCAGACCCTCCTGCCCGAGGCCTACAACTACCCCTCGATGACCTTCCTCGTGGGGGTCGCAGCCCTCGCGCCGGAGTTCGCGGCTCGCTACGACCTGGAGGGCGACCCCGACGAATTCAGGAAGGGGATCGCCCAGTACGTGCAGTCCGATCCCTTCCGGATGCGCGCGCGCCGCCACTTCCTGCTCCTGAGCTCCCTGGCGATCTTGTGGGTCTTCGCCGCGGCCCGGGCCTGGGGGCGCAGCTTCGCCGAGGCCCTGGTCGCCGCCGCGCTGCTCGCGGGCTGCTTCGAGCTCGGCTACCACGCCCGCTGGATCGCGCCCGACGCGCTGACGATGCAGTTCGCGGCCTTCACGCTGGTCGCCTTGATCCAGGCGCACCGCAGCCCGCGGGCCTCGCGCTGGTTGACGCTGGCCGCCGTCGGCCTGGGGCTCGCGGCCTCGACCAAGTACCTGGCGGCCGTGCTGGCGATCCCGATCGGCTTGACGCTCCTCCAGCGGCGGGAGGCCTGGACTCGCTACCTGCAGCTGGCGGCGATCAGCGTCGGGACCTTCCTCCTGATCACCCCGGGGGCGGTGATCCAGCCCGTCGCCTTCGTGGAGGACCTTTACTACGAGCAGCTGCACTACCGCCACGGGCACTACGGCTTCACGGTCGACGGGGGCATCGACCATCTCTCGCGGGCGTTGCGCTACCTGCTCGTCGTCGCGCCCTCGCCCCACGCTTGGGCGTCGATCCTCTTCTCGATCCTCGGAGCCGTCGGGCTCGTCGCTCTCTGGCGCGAGTCGCGGCGCCTCGCGCTGGTGGTCTTCTGCGCACCGCTGCTCTACCTCGTCTGGATGTCGACCCAGCGGGTGATGTTCGTGCGCAACCTGCTCTTCCTCCTGCCCTTCGGGGCGTTGGCGAGCGCGCGGGGCTTCGGCTTCCTGTGGGAGCGCTGGCCTGGTCGCCTGCCGCGCGTGGCCGTCGGGGCACTCGTCGGCCTGCCGCTGCTCTTCGGCGCTCAGGCGGTCCTCGCCGCGGGCCGCGCGGTGGGGGAGGACTCGCAGGACGTCCAGGCTTCCGCCCTGCACGAGTACCTCGAGGCGCACCCGGACTCGCGCTACCAGCTCTCGCCGCGGGTGAGCCACAAGCTCGAGCAGGCCGGCCTCGCGCTCCCCGCCAACGCGACGACTTCCCCCGAGGCCGCCGCGCCCTATCTCGCCGTCCTGCGCCCCGAGCTACTCGTGCGCGGCTACTGGCCGAGCAACGAGCCCGGGCTCTTCACGCGCGTCTTCGGCCCGCCATCGGCAAACTACGATTACTACTCGACCTGGCCCCAGCAGGCGATCGTGCTCCTCGACCGCGAACGCGCCCACGAGATCGCCGACCTCGCCCCCCCCGAGGGCATCCAGCGCATTTTCCCCGACATCGACCCCGATCGGGAGCGGCCGGTCCCCGCGAACATGCGGCCCTCACCCCACAGTCGCTTCAAGCCGGGCAATCGCAAGTCGGAGGAGCGGGAGCGCCGCGAGGGCTCGGAGCGGCCCTGAGGCGCCGGCCCGTTCAGAAGCTGAAGACGAAGGCGGCGTAGGGTCCGTTGAAGCGCATCGAGACGTCGATCTCGTCCCCGTCGTCCTCGTAGTCGAGCCCGAGGCTCGTCGTCCTCCAGCCCAGACCGATCGAGCCCGCCAGGCGCTCGTCGCCGCCGAAGAGGCGATAGCGGGCGAGCAGGTCGAGGTCGAAGAAGGAGATCTCGTCGCCGCTCGAGCTGAGCTCGAAGCCCGAGATCAGGCCGACGGCCTCGAAGTCTCCGAGCTGCACGCCGACGTGCCCCGCGATCTGGGGGATGGGCAGGGTCTGGTCGGTGTCCACGCTGTTCGCGCCCTGGGAGACCCTCGCGTCCACGTCGGCCACGGCGACCCCGAGCCCGAGACCCGCGTCCACCCAGTCCGTGGGCACGAAGTCGAAGGTCATCAGGAACTGATGCAGGCCGAGGTCCATCTTCGACTCGACCGGGCCGGGCGCGACGATCGTGCCGCCCGAGGAGATCTCCGCCGTGATCTGACCCGAGCCGTCGTGGGTCGTCTGTTGCGTGGAGAAGGTGAACATGGGCGAGCCGATGTCCAGGTCCACGCGACCCCCGAAGTAACCGTCGTCGTCCCCGAAGCCGGCCGTGGCTAGGTCGTTCACGTTCGGCGCCCCCGGCGCGATGTCCGGGTCGACGATTCCGAAGTGACCGTCGAGGTCGAACTGGCCGTAGCGCGGGATGACGTCCACGGTCGGGATGGCGCAGCTCGAGGCGAACAGGAGCAGGAGCGAGGCGAGGGCGAGCGGGCGGAGAGAGGTCTTCATGCCTCGGGTTTCGGGCTCTCCGGCGCGCGGGCTCAAGCGCCCGTTCGCCCTCTCCCGGCCAATCCCGGCCCGGAGTTCCAGACTTGGGTCGAGCGGGCCGGGAAGTCTCGAATCAGGGAAGGTCTTGCTCCTCCGCGACTCGGGCTGGAGTCGCCGGTTCTCGCCACGCCTCGATCAAGACGTTCGCGAGGGGCGTACCGTCCCAGCTCTCGCTGCGCCGGGTCGTGAGGCCTTCATCGCGCAGCACCGCCTCGATCGAGTCGGCGCGGCGGTAGCAGAGGGTCGCGCCGCGGTTGAAGCCGACCCAGCGACCGATGCGCTCCTGGACGCGCGTCAGCCGAGAGCGCCAGCCCGGGCCCGCGTCGACCTCGCGCAGGAAGAGCCGCCCACCCGGACGGAGGCTCCGCGCCGCGCGGCGCAGCATGGCGTCTTGCACTTCGAGCGGGTTGTAGTGCAGGACGTCGAGCATGAGGAGCGTGCCCGCGGCGGGATAGGCGTCCGTGCGCAGGTCGGCGGCGCAAAAGTCGAGGCGCTCGGCGGCGCCGGCCTCGACGGCGGCCCGGCGCGCGCGCTCGAGCTTCGCCACGTCCCAGTCGAGGCCCAGGACGCGCAGGCCGGGAAAGAGTCTCGTCAGGAGCAGCCCCGTCTGCCCCCGCCCGCAGCCGAGGTCGACGACGGGCTCCGCGAAGGGCGCGCGCTCGACGAGCTGGCGGAAGACCGGGTCGCGCGTGAGCTTGCCGCGCACGTAGCCGGTGGTGAAGCGCCCGAAGGGCGCGTAGCAGGCGGCGCATGCGGCGGCTGCCGCCTCGAAGGGCTCGCTCGCCGGCGCGTCACCGCCCGCGTCGCGCTCCTCCGTCGCGAGCTCGGTCGGGGTCGACATCGCGCCCCAGGGTAGCGCCGGGGCGCGCGTCGGGGGCCGAGCCGGCCCTGTGATATCCTCGCGCGACGATGGGCCGAGCAACGATGGAGCGCTCCGACCTCGCCGGCGCGCAGGGTGGCGAGGAGTCGGGCGAGCGCGGGTCCCGGCCGGGCCTCGCGCGACGCCTCCTGCGCTGGAGCCTGTGGGGTCTGCTCGCCCTCGTCGTAGGATTCGGCGGCTTCCTCGGCTGGGTGCGCGCGACCTGCTTCGCGAGTCCGCCCGAGCTCGACGCTCCGACGGCCATCCTCGCGGAGGAGCTGGTCGAGGAACCCGACGGTCGCCGCCGCCTGGGCGCGAGCTGGTTCCTCGAGCGGCCCGGACACTCCCTCCTCTACCTCGAGGGCGAGCCCTACGACCTGGGCTACGCGAACGCGCGCCTGACCTCCGACTGGATGCGCCAGCAGGAGGAGGCATTGATCTCGACCGTGCGCGGCTTCCTGCCCTCTCAGCTCCAGTTCTGGGGCGTGACCCTGCTCGTCCTGACCAACAACCGCTCGCTCCCGGACTACGTCCCCCGCGAATACCAGCTCGAGATCCGCGGCCTCGCCGAAGGCAGCGAAGACCCCTTCCCCGACTTCGGTCCGCGCTACCACCGGATCCTGAACTATCACGCCGCCCACGACATCTCCCACTGGGTCTGGGACAAGCCCGTCGTCGGCTGCAACGCCCTGGCCGCGGCGGGGGAGTGGACGCCCGACGGACACCTCGTCGTCGGGCGCAACTTCGACTTCGAGGCCGGGCGCCTCTTCGACACCCACAAGATCATCGGGCTCTACCGGCCCGAGTCCGGGCACGCCTTCCTGTCGGTCGCCTGGCCGGGCATGGCCGGCGCCGTGACCGGGATCAACGAGCAGCGCCTCTTCTGTTCTATCAACGGCGCTCACTCCGCGGACCGCGGGCGCATCGGCACGCCCGCCTCCCTGGTCGTGCGCCAGGTGCTGCAGTACGCCGGGACCCTGGAGGAAGCGGTGGCGATCATCCGCGAGGCCCAGGTCTTCGTGGCCGACTCCTACCTCCTGGCCGACGGCAAGAGCGGGCGCGCGGTGGTGGTCGAGAAGACGCCCGCGCGCTCGGGGGTGCGCGAGATGGAGGACGGCTTGCTCCTGCAGTCGAACCACTTCCTGAGCGAGGAGCTCGCGGACGACGCCGGCAACCTCGAGTACATGGAGGTTGGCACCTCCCTCGCGCGGGGCAGGCGCCTGGAGGAGCTGGCCCGCGGCGCGCGCGGTGAGCTCTCGCCCCGGCGCGTGGTCGAGGTCCTGCGCGACCGCCGGGCGGCGGGGGGCGGGGAGCTCTGCTCGGGGAATCGCGCGGCGATCAACGCGATGATCGCGACCCACTCGGTGGTGGCGGACGTCAGCGAGGGCGTCCTGTGGGTCTCGCGCGGGCCGCACCAGCTGGGGGAATACGACGCCTACCGCATCGAGGACTTCGGCGAGCCGGCGGGGGAGACCTTCCCGGCCGACCCGATCCTGAAGGGCGGCTCCTACGAGGACCTCCTCGCGGCTCGGAAGTACCTGGAGAAGGCCCCCCGCTACTTGGAGGAGGAGAAGAACTCCTTTCTCGCGAGACTCGTCGTGGAGAAGGCTCTGGATCTCGTGCCCCGATACCCGGAGGCCTGGACCCTGATGGCCGAGCTCCACGAGGCCGAGGGCGATCTCCCCGCCGCCCTGGACGCCTACCGCAAGGCCCTGGAGGCGGTCCCGCCCTTCCCGCGGGAGCGCCGGGCGATCGAGGCGGCCATCGAGCGGCTCGCCGCACAGGAGCCCGGCTCCGGCGCCGACCGATAGCGCAGGTCACGAGAACTGGAGGGGCCGCGAACGACTCCGCGACTCCCTGCGCTGAAGGCCGTCGAGACTCCTTCTCAGAGGGTCACAATCGCCGAATCGGGCATGACAGGAGAAACCCCCCTGGATAGGATCCGGAGCGGCCTACGCCCGGTCACGACCCCGCCACCCTCAGGACCAGCTCCCGTGGAATCGCCCGACATCATCGCCCTCGTCAATCAGATCATGGTCGACGAGTTCGAGGTCGATCCCGAGGACATCACCGCCGAGGCCCTCCTCGGCGAGGACCTCGGGATGGACAGCCTCGACGGCGTGGACCTCGTGGTCGCCCTGGAGAAGACCTTCTCCTGCCGCATCCCGGAGGACGAGGCGCGCTCGATCAAGACGATGGGCGACATCTACAGCCGGGTCGAGCACGGACTGCAGCGGGCCTGAACGGCGGCTCGCGTCGCCCTCCTCCGCCATGGGGACGCTGGAGCACCCGAACCCTCCCGATCCGCGCTCCCCGATTCACCACCGGGCGCCGATCCTCTGCGTCGATCGCATCGTCGAGGCGAGCGACGACCACGCCCTCTGCGAGTACGACGTGCGCGAGGGGCCGCACCTCCAGGGGGGCCGCATGTGGGAGCCCGGGCTCCTCGAGGGCCTGGCCCAGACGGCTGCCCTCCTCCAGGCCGGCGCGGCCGGGGCGACCCTCCAGGGCGTCGGCATGCTCGTCGGCGTGAAGCGCCTCCGCATCGAACGCCGGCCTCGCGCCGGCGAGCTCGTCCGCTGGCGCGTCGACCTCATCAAGCGCCTCGGGCCCTTCCTGCTGGCCGAGGGCCGCGCGACGGCGGGGGAGGAGCTCCTGGCCTCCGGGGAGCTCAAGTTCTACTGGGAGGCCCGGGCGTGAGGCGCCAACGCTGGGCCCGACCCGGGCCGCGCTACCTCGAGACGACCACGCACCTTCGCGTGCGCTTCCAGGAGGTCGACGCCCTGCGCGTCGTCTGGCACGGCCACTACCTCGCCTACTTCGAGGAGGGCCGGCAGGCCTTCGGGCGCGAGCACGGCATCAGCTACCAGGACATCCTCGACGCCGGCTACGTGGCGCCCCTCGTGCACGCCGAGGTCGACTACTACGCGCCAGCGCGCCTCGACGAGTGGATCACGGTCCACGCGCGGCTGCACGAGGAGCAGGCGGCGCGCATCCCCTTCACCTACGAGCTGCGCTCCGAGGACGGGCGCAAGCTCGCGACGGGCTTCAGCGTGCAGGCCTTCACGGATCCGCAGGGAGAGCTCGTCCTGACGCGGCCCGCCTTCTACGCCGACTTCCAGCGCCGCGTCGAGGCGGGCTCCGACGCCCCTTCCGCGGGGGGCGCGACCGTGACGCGGCCGCGGGAGCCTCGGACTTGAGCGGCGCGGCCGTTCACGTGGCCGGCCGTGGCGCGGTCACTCCCCTCGGAGACGGGACGCGGGGCCTCCTCGACGCGATCTTCGCGGGCGCGAGCGCCTTGCGGCCCCTGGAGCGTCTCGCGGGCACCGACTGCCTGACGCGCGTGGCGGCCGAACACCGGAAGGGGGAGCTCGCGTCCCTCGCCAGCCCGAACGAGCTACCCCGCGTCACGGCCCTGCGCGCGGCGCGCGAGGCCCTGGCCGAGGGTGGCGAGCCCGAGCGTCGCTCCCTGGGCTTCGTGCTCTCGACGACCAAGGGCGACCTCTCCGGCGTGCAGGGCGAGGGCCAGGGCCTCGGCAATCCGGGCGACCTCGCCGAACGCCTCGCGGCGGAGCTCGAGATCGGTGGCCGCCGCATCGCCGTTTCCTGCGCCTGCGCCTCCGGTCTCTCGGCGACCGCCCTCGCAGCGCGCTGGATCGAGTGCGGGGAGCTCGAGCGCGTGCTCGTCGTCGGCGTCGACGCCCTCTCGCCCTTCGTGCTGCGCGGCTTCAGCTCGCTGCTCGCCCTCGACTCGGGGCCCTGCCGTCCCTTCGACGCGCGCCGCAAGGGCCTCTCCCTCGGCGAGGCCGCCGGCGCGTTGCTGCTCTCCGCCGAGCCCGCCGAGGGCATCGGCGTGCGCGTCGTCGGCTGGGGCGAGAGCAACGACGCGAACCACATCACCGGGCCCAGCCGGGACGGAGAGGGTCTCTTCCTCGCTGCCCAGCGCGCTCTCGCCCGCGCGGAACTCGCGGCGGCGGGGGTCGACTACCTGCACCTGCACGGCACGGGGACGGACTACAACGACGCCATGGAGGCCCAGGCCGTGGCGCGCCTCTTCGACGGCCCGAGCGCGCCGGCCTCGGGCACGAAAGCCCAGACCGGCCACACCCTCGGCGCCGCCGGGATCGTCGAGAGCCTGATCGCGATCGAAGCCCTGCGACGCGGGCTGGCGCCGGCCAACGTCGGCCTCGAGGAGGTCGGCGTGCACTCGGCCCTCGACCTCGTTCGCGAACCGCGCCCCCTCGGGTCCGCGCGACATGCCCTCAAGCTCGCCGCCGGTTTCGGCGGCATCAACGCGGCCCTCGTCTTCGAACGATGAGGATGCCGGGCACGAGAGCGGACGTCGTCGTCGTGGGGGCCGCCGCCCTCGACGGGCGAGGGCTCGTCGGCACGGCGCTCGCCTCCCCCTCGCAGCTGGAGGCCCGCTTCGGCCGACACGAGCTCGGCGCGGAGGGACTCGCGAACCTGAAGTGGCGCGACGTCTTCGCCCTCCCCAACCCCGCCTACCGACACCTCGACCGCTTCGGGCGCTGCGTCAGCTTGGTGAGCGAGGCCTGCGGGCTCGGCTCCCTCGACGAGGATCGCCGCCGCGCGACGGCCCTCGTGCTCGCCACGGGATACGGCTGCCTGCAATCGGACCTCGACTTCGCCCACAGCCTCCTCCCGGGGGAGCGCATCCAGCCCGGCCTCTTTCCCTATACCCTGCCGAGCACCTGCCTCGGCGAGGTCGCGATCCGGCACCGGCTTCAGGGGCCGTTGAGCTGCCTGATGGCCGGCCGCGACGCTGGAGGTCGGAGCGCCGCCACGGGCCTCGTCGAAGCGCGACGCCTGGTGGAGCTGGGCGAGGCGCAGGCCGCCCTCGTCGTGCTGGGCGACTGCCTTCTCCCCGAGCGAGCGGAGGAGGTCGGCGTCGAGCCGCGACTCGCGGTGGCCGCCGTGCTCCTCGAACCCGCGGGAGACGTCGAGCCGGGCATCCTCGACTGGCGCGAGCTGCGCGCTCAGGCGCGCCCGGTCGAGTGGGTGCTCGCCCGCTTGCGGGGGGAGGCTCGGGGTGACTGAGCGAGTCGCGATCACCGGCCTCGGCATCGTGGGAGCGCCGGGGGCCGGCGTCTCCGCGACCCTCGACGCCTTGCGCGAGGGACGCAGCGGGCTCGGGCGGCTCGAGCTCTTCGAGTCGAAGCGCTGCGGTCACTTCCCGGTCGGGGAAGCGCGCGGCGCGGTGCTCGACCCCGCGCGCCCCCGCGCCTTGGCCCTGGCCGAGGTCGCCGCGCGCGAGGCCGTCGCTTCCGCAGGCCTCGCGAATCGCGACCCCGAGCTCGCGGCGGAGCTCGGCCTCAGCCTCGGGATCTGCGTCGGCGGCATGCCGGAGAGCGAGGTGGCCATGACGCGCCTCCTGGCCGGAGAGGAGCCCGACCCCGCCGTCTGGGCTCGCCACGAGTGCGGCGCAACGACCGCGGCCCTGGCCGAGGCCCTCGACTTGCGCGGCCCTAGCCTGACCCTCTCCACCGCCTGCTCCTCGGGCGCCCAGGCCATCGCCTGCGGAGCGGAGCTGCTGGCGGCCGGCGGCGCGCGCGCCGTGCTCGCGGGGGGCACGGACGCCCTCTGCCACTTGACCTTGAACGGCTTCGCGGCGCTGCTCGCCATGGACCCCGAGGGTTGCCGGCCCTTCGACCGCGGGCGGGGCGGCATGAGCCTCGGCGAAGGGGCGGCCTTCCTCTTGCTCGAGCGCGAAGCGGACGCCCGCGCCCGGGGGGCACGGCCGCGAGCCTTCCTCGCGGGCGCCGGCAACAGCTGTGACGCTCATCACGCGACCGCGCCCCACCCCGAGGGCGCCGGCGCGGAGGCGGCCATGCGCGCGGCCCTCACCGCGGCGGGCTGGGCGCCGGAGAGCGTGGACTACGTCAACGCCCACGGCACGGGCACGCGGGACAACGACCTGGCGGAGGGTCGCGCCCTGCGGCGCCTCTTCGAGGGCGAGCTGCCGCCGGTCTCGTCGGTCAAGCGTTGCTTCGGCCACACCCTCGGCGCCGCCGGCGCGATCGAGGCCGTCGTCTCCGTGCTCGCCCTCGAGTTGGGCTTCTTGCCCCCCAATCCCGGCTGCGCGGAGGCGGACGAAGAGGCCGGCGTCGACCCCGTGCGCGAGTGCCGCGCCGCGGACGTCACACGCGTGCTCTCGAGCTCCTTCGGCTTCGGGGGGAACAACACGGTGCTCTGTCTCGAAGGAGGGGAGGACGCGTGAAGGTCGACCTGCCGCTCCACGGCCATGCCGTCGCGACGAGCGCGACGGCCGAGCTCCCCCGGGCCTGCGAGTTACCGCCGGCGGGCTTCAAGTCGCGGCGGGCGCGATTGCCGGCCCTCGTGCGCGGTCTCGCGACCTCTCTCCTCGGCGAGCGTGCGCCGGGCGAGGACACCGCCGTGATCGTCGGCACGGCCCTCGGCTGCTTGACCGAGACCGCGGCCTTCGTGGAGAACATGATCGAGGGCGAGGGGGCCGCTCCCAAGCCCCGGGCCTTCACGGCCTCGGTCCACAACGCGATCGCCTCCGAGCTCGCGCGACAACTCGGCGCGCGCGGGGAGTGCCAGACCTTCGTGGGAGGCGAGAGCTCCCTCGTCCAGGCCCTCTTCGCTGCCTGGCGCCTGCGCGCGCGGGGGCACGCCGGGGAGGTGCTGGTGGGCGCCGTCGACGAGTGGACCGAGCACGTCGCCCGCGGTCGCGCGGCCTGCGACGCGAGCCCCGAGCCGGCCGAGGGCGGCGCCCTCTTCCGCGTCGGACCGGCGGGCGAGGCCGCCAGCGCGCGGCTGTGCGGCCTCGCGTGGGGGCGCCCCGAGCAAGGCGCGCGATGGCTGCGTCGAGAGCTGGAGGAGCAGGGCGTCGAGGCGGTGCTCGTCTCACCCGCCTGCAACGCCCTGGTGGGCGAGGACGTCGCCTCCGCGTCCTTCCCGGCAGGCGACTTTCCCTCCGCGGCGGCCGTGGCCCTCGGCTGCCTCGTCGCGCGGCTCTCCGGAGAGCTCGAGGCGCGCGCGCTCGGCCTTCCGCCCGACGCCCGGCGCCTCGCCGTCGCCACGCGCACGCGCCTCGGCGAGCTGAGCCTGATCGTGGTGGAGCCCGCGGCGTGATCCGGCCCTGGATGGTGCTCGTCGCGATGGCGGGCTGCGGGGCAATGACGAGTTGGATCTGGCCGGAGCACCTCGCGCTTCACCTGCCGCTCGTCTTCCTCGCCTTCTTCGCCCTGGGGGCCTGGGGCTCGGTCTCCTTGCGCTCCGGGCTCTGGTGCCGGGCCGTGTGGCGCGCGCGGAGCGGCCGGCCCGAGGTCGCGCTGACCTACGACGATGGCCCGGACCCGGCCTCGACGCCCGCCCTGCTCGACCTCCTCGCGGCGCGCGGCGTGCGGGCGACCTTCTTTTGCGTCGGCGCCAAGGTGCGCGCGGCGCCGGAGCTCGTGCGCCGCATGCGTGACGAAGGTCACGTGCTCGCCAACCACTCCGACGGCCACTCGCTCTGGACGAACCTCTACTCCACCGGCCGCATGACGGAGGAGGTGCGCGCGGCGCAGCACAGCCTCGAGGAGGTCGCCGGCCGACGGCCGCGCTACTTCCGGCCGCCCTTCGGCTACGCGAATCACGCCACCGGCGGCGTGGCCGATGCCTTGGGGCTCGAGGTCGTCGGCTGGGACGTGCGCAGCTTCGACACCTTCATCGCGGACCCGCGGCGCGTGGCCGAGCGCGTTCTGGCCCGCGCGCGGCCGGGGAGCGTGGTCCTGCTGCACGACGGCGGGCTGCCCGCGGAGCGGGTGGTGCCCGCGACCGAGGCCATCCTGGACGGCCTCGAAGCCCGCGGCCTGCGGCCGGTCGGTCTCGAAGAGCTCCTTACCCAGGGCTCTTCAGGTCGCTAGGATTCACCCCTCCCCCCCGGTGCGTCGGAGCCGCGTGGAGCCGGAGCTCCGCCCGACGCCACCGTGGCCGACCGAACGACGATCCGAGAACGAGACTCCATGAAAGCCATCCAAGCCACAGCCCTCGCCTTCCTCTTCTGCCTGCCCATGGCCTGCAAGGGGGGCGAAGCCTCTCACAGCAGCGACGCCGACGCCTTCACCGCGACCGAGTGGGTCTACCTCGACGGCGAGAGCTCCCTCAGCGCCCGCATCACTAAGACCGCCTACAACTCGAAGAAGATCACCGTCGAGATGGTCTTCCAGAACAACGGCGACGCGATGGTGCACTTCCCGCTCGACGGCGTGATCGTCGAGGTCGACGGGATCAACGTCGTCGCCAAGGGCTTCCTCGGGGCCTCGATGGAGAAGGACATCGACCTCCTCCCGGGGACGGCCAAGCCGCGCAAGTACGGCTTCCACACCCTCGAGTTCGGCGCGGGCGCGCCGCATCCGGGCAGCTACACGATGACCGTCCGCAACATCATGGACCACCAGAACGAGCTGATCGGCAAGGACCTGGTGATCCCCTTCGAGGTGCGCTGAGCCCGGCCGCGGCTCGGCGTCCCCCCGGTCCGTGGAGCTCTCCCACGCCTCCCGACCGCAGGTGGCGACGCCGACCCGCAGCCCGAGCCGCTCCCCGGAAGTGAGCGAGACGAGGCGCGGGGGCGCAGAGCTGCGCCCCTGCGTCCTGATTCCGACCTTCGACAACGAGGGCACGATCGCGAAGGTCCTCGCGGGCGCCCTGGCGACGGGGCTCCCGGTCTTCGTCGTCGACGACGGCGCGACCGACGGGACGGCGCGCGTCCTGCGCGAGACCGAGGGCATCCGCCTGCTCGTCCACGAGTCGAACCGGGGCAAGGGAGCGGCCCTCTTGACCGGCTTCCGCGCGGCCGCCGAGGCGGGCTTCACCCACGCCGTGACCCTCGACTCCGACGGCCAGCACGACCCCGGCGAGGTGCCGCGCTTCGTCGAGGCGGCCCGCGCCGACCCCGAGCAGCTCGTGCTCGGTGACCGGGACCTCGTGGGGGGCGGCGCGGGCCGGGGGAGCATCTGGGGCCGGCGCAACTCGAACTTCTGGACCTGGGTCGAGACCGGGCTGCGCCTGGCCGACACGCAGACCGGCTACCGGGTCTATCCCCTCGCCGCGGTCCTCGCGCGCCACTACCGCACGACCGGCTTCGACTTCGAGATCGAGGTGCTCGTCAAGGCTGCCTGGGCGGGCGTCCGGATCCGCTCGATCCCGATCCCCGTGCGCTACTTCCGGGGCGAGGAGCGCGTCTCCCACATGCGGCCGGTGGTGGACTTCCTGCGGATCGCGCGGCTGAACACCCGGCTCGTCACCGCGCGCATCTGCCTGCCGCCGCAGTTCCTCGAGCTCGTCACGCGCCGCGCCTTCCAGGAGCTGCCTCGCAGCGAGCGTTTGCGCGAGAGCTTCCAGGAGCTCTTCGTGCGCGAGCCCGGCTCGAGCGCGCGCATCGGGCTCTCCGCAGGCGTCGGCTTCTTCATGGGGCTCTCGCCTCTTTGGGGATATCAAATCCTCCTGACGCTGCTCGCTTGCCACAAGCTGCGGCTCTCGAAGACGGTGGCCCTGCTGTCGGCGCACATTTCCTTGCCGCCGCTGATCCCCTTCATCCTCTACGCGTCACTGGTGATCGGGCGCACGCTCCTCGGCCAGGAGCCGGGGCAGGCGCCGACCAGCCTCGAGGTCGATGCGCGCGACCTGCCCGCCTGGATCCTCGGGAGCTTCGCCCTGGGGACGGTCGTCGCGGTCGTCGGGGGCTTCGCGATCTACCTCCTCGTCGCCTCTGCCCGGCGCCTGCGCGCGGGCGTCCGGCCCCGCCCGTGACGATGGGGGAGCCGGCGGTGGAGCGGCGGGGACTCCGGATCGCGGCGGGCCTGGTCGCGACCGCCCTGGCGGCGATCCTCGCCGCGCGCGTCCACCTCGACGGCGACGTCGGCCGGCTCCTCCCGGACAGCGACCCGGGCCTGCGCCAGACCTCCGCGGTCGTGGGACGCGCGATGCAGAAGGTCGTGATCGACCTCGGGCTGCCCGACGCGCGTGAGGATCGGCTCGAGCTCCTCATGACGGCGGCCGACCGCTTGGCCGCGGAGATGGAGGCCAGCGAGAACGTCGAGCGCGCACGGGCGACGATGCTCGACGGTGACCTGCTCGAGACGAGCGAGCTGCTGGTCGCGGGAGTGCCGCGTCTGCTCGACCCCGAGCGCCTGGGGGAGGTCGAGGCGCGTCTCGAGCCCACCGCGATCCGCGCCTCCCTCGCGACCCTCGCGCGCCGCGCCCACGAGCCGGACGCGGGATGGCTCCTGAGTGAGGCCCTGCGGGACCCCTTCGGGATCTCCGGCCTCGTGCTGGGAGAGATGGACGGCATGCTCGCCGGATTCCAGGACGTCTCCCTGCACAAGGGCTACATCACGACCGCGGATGGTTCGCACCTCTTGATGTTCGTCGAGCCTGCGGTGCGACCGACGGACACGGAGGGGAGCTTGTCCCTGCTCGCCGAGCTCGACGAGGCCTTCGACCGCTTGCGCGCAACGCCGGAGCTAAAGGGGATCGAGCTGCGTCACCTCGGCGCGCACCGCTCCACCATCGACAACCAGGACTCGATCCGGCGCGACGTCCTGCTCACCTCCTTCCTCGGCGGGATCTTCGTCGCCCTGGTCGCGATCCTGACCCTGGCGCGCACCTGGTGGGGCTTACTCGCGATGCTGCCGGCCGGCTTCGGGGGGCTCGTCGCTCTCGGGGCGGTCTCGCTCGTGCGCGACTCGGTCGCGACCCCCGTTCTGGGCTTCGGCGTGGCGCTGCTCGGCATCAGCGTCGACTACTCGATCCACGTGCTCTATCGCCTCGACGCGCGCGGCTCGCGCTTGCCGGTGCGCGCGCTCTTCATGGGGGCGACGACGACGGCCTTCGCCTTCCTCGCTCTCGGCGTGTCCTCGCTGCCCGCCCTGCGCGAGGTCGGCTGGCTGGGGGCGATCGGGATCGTGGCCGCGGCGGTCTTCGCGGTGGCCGTGCTGCCAGCGCTGGCGGGGAGGCCCGCCGATCGACGCAAGCGCCTCGACCTCAAGCGCCTCCTCGCGCGCGGCGGAGCGCGGCCGGCGCGCGGGACGCTGGTCCTCGCCCTGCTCGCGACCGCCGTCCTGGCGGCGGGCGTGTCGCGCCTGCGCTTCGACGGAGAGGTCTCGCGCCTCAGCAGCCTCTCCCCGGCCGCCGCGGCGGACGAGGCGGCGATCAAGCAGAGCTGGGGCGAGGCCTTCCGCACGGCCCAGGTCGTCGTCGCGGGCGCGAGCTTCCAGGAGGCCCTGGCGCGGGACCGCGAGGTGCTCGAGGTCCTGGAAGAAGCGCGCACGGCCGGCGCCCTGCGCGACTTCAGCTCCCTGAGCTCCCTCCTGCCGACCGTCGCGGAGCAAGAACACCGCCTCGCCAGCTGGCGCGCCTTCTGGAGTATCGAGCGCGTCGAGGCCCTGCGCCGCAACCTCGCGACGGCCTGTGACGAGCTCGGCTTTCAGGTCGCGGCCTTCGAGCCCTTCTTCGCCTGGATCGCGAGCGAGCCGCCTGCCCTCGACTACGTCCCCGGAGACACGGGCCCCCTGGCGAGCTTGGCGGAGGATCGCGTGCTTCCGATGGGAGAAGAGGTGCTCGTGGCGGCCCCGGTCTTCGTCACGGGCTGGGAGCAGGTCGAAGGCTTGCAGCACGAGCTCGCCGCGCGCGTGCCGGGCGCCACCGTCATCAGCAACGAAGCGCTCAGCCGCAAGCTCGCCCAGCTCGTCGTCGGCGAGCTCTGGAAGCTCGGCCTCTGTGCCTTCGCCGCCGTCGTCGTGCTCGTCGCCCTCTGGTTGCGCGCCTGGCGGCCGACCCTCTGGGTCATCGTGCCGCTCCTCGTCTCGAGCGTCTGGACCCTGGGCGCCCTCGGCTGGCTCGGCATCCCGATCAACCTCGCGAATTCCGTCTTCGCCGGCTTCCTCTTCGGCATCGCCGTCGACTACGCGATCTTCATGGTGCAGGCGCGGCTCGAGGGCGGGGGGAGTGACGTCGAAGGCGTGCGCGAGACCGACGCCTCCGTCCTCCTCTGCGCTCTGACGACCTGCATCGCCTTCGGCGCCTTGGCCCTCGCGCGGCACCCGGTACTGTCGAGCATCGGGGCGACGGCGCTGACCGGCGTGCTGGCGGCCTTCCTGGCGACGCGGATCGTGGTGCCGTGGCTGGCTGGAGGGGCAGCCGGGTTTCCGCGGCGTGGTACCTGAGCCGCGAACTGGACGCGGTGACCCCGGAGAGCTCCGCGAGTGCTAGGCTCGATCGGACGCCCGCACGAGGCCCTGCGGTGCGTCCCGAAGCAGGCGGGTCTCCAGTGAGGTGAAGATGAAGTACCTCGTCGTTTTCGAGCGCGGCCCGAAGGGTTGGGGTGCGCACGTCCCGGACCTCCCCGGTTGCGTTGCCGCGGCTCAGACCCGCGACCAAGCACGCAGGCTGATCCGAGGCGCCCTTCCGCTCCACATCGAGGCACTGCAGCAGGCGGGCGAGCAAGTGCCGCGCCCCGTGAGCGAGTGCGAGGTCGTGGAGGTTCAACGGGACTGACGGTCCCGACCTCCCCATGGCTCTCGAGACCCGTCACGGGGCAGCGCGACGAACCGGGCGACTTGGGATCCTCTTCGTGACGCTGCTCTGTGCATGCACCCAGCCCGTCGGACCCTCTGAAGCCTTCGGCGAAGAGGAGTGCCTCGGGTGTCATCTTATTGCCGAGGTGGTGGTGAGCGGGTCGACGCGCACTGTCCGGGGGGTGACTCCAAGCCCGTGCTCACAATGGGTCGAGGAGATGGGCGTGCTCCACGAGCACTCCTGGCGAAGAGTCGGTTGCTGGCAAGACCGTGGCGGCATCGGGAGACTGATGCCACTGCCGATCTGGAGAGGGGACTGGCTCGAGTACATCCGGACGCTCTCTCGCGCGGATCTCGAGGAGCTGATGGTTCGTGACCTGAACGACCCGCTCGTCTGGTCCGAAGTCGAGGGAGACTTCGAGGCCTGGCGAGCCGAGAGCACAGAACACGGCTCTGCGAATGGCGAGTCGCTCTGAGGGCCTGGCGCCACTCATCTTCAGGAGGGTCGCCAGGGGTCTCGCGGCCCTGGGGGTCATGCTGGCCACGGCCGGGAATGCGCTCGTCGGCTGGCTGTTGTACGACACCTACGGAACGCGCCGGCCGCTGGAGGCGCAGGAGGACTTCGGGCTCTACATGGCGGCGCTGAAGCTGTGTGGCTTCGCGATCGCTGTCTCCTCCTTGGTCGTCCTCGGAGCCCGGGCCGGTCTGTATGGCACCGACCTCGACGATGGCGCCCGATGGCGTCGCCGGTTCGTGGTCGTGCTCGCCACCTTCAATGCCCTGGCCGGGGTTGCTGCGATCCTCGGGGCCTATTGGATTCCCAAGATCCGGTGAGCGTACTCAGGGCAAGGATTGTCAATCTTTGACAGGTGGGATAGGCTCGAGCCATGAACGTCAACCTCACCCCGGAACTCGAGAGTCTGATCCAGAATCAGGTCGAGTCGGGCCTCTACAACAACCAGAGCGAGGTCGTGCGCGCGGCGTTGCGGCTGTTCGCGGAGCGGCTGGCGGCTCGGGAGGCTCACCTCGAGGGGCTTCGGCGGAGCCTCGGCCAGGGTCTGGCGGATCTGGAGGGAGGCGAGGTGATGGAAGGATCGAAGGTGGTCGAGCGGCTGAAGGGGGAGCTCGGGGGCGAGAGCGCGGCGGGTTAGGCGGGAACCTTGAAGCCGTACTTCCTCACGCGGACCGCCGCGGAGGGTCTGGAGGCGCTGATCGATACCGTCCGCGCGAGCTTCGGAGTCGAGGTCGCGTGGCGAGTCCTGGGAGAGCTGGAGCGGAGCTTCCAGCAGCTCGCGGACTTCCCCGGCATCGGGCACCGCCGGTCGGACATCACCTCGGACGAGCGTGTTCGATTCTGGGCGGCTCCGCCGAGTCTGATCGCCTACCTCCCGCGGCCGGAGGGCGTCGTCATCCTCTTCGTGGAGCGCGGATCGCGGGACTGGAGCGAGTGGGAGCTCGAGGAGCTGCCCTAGCCCGATGGGGCGCCGTGAAGGCCCGCCTGGCCGGCTGCCCGGCGGAGGTGGGATCGGGTAAGATCCCCGCATCGCGCCCGATCGAGGGCGTTTCGACATGAGCGACTCCAACATGACCGAAGGCGAAGAGCTGATCGCCGAGCTGAAGGCCTGCATCGTCGAGAGCCTGGAGCTCGAGGACGTGACGGCCGAGGAGATCGAGACCGACGCGCCCCTCTTCGTCGAGGGGTTGGGACTCGACTCGATCGACGCGGTGGAGCTGGTGGCGATCCTCGAGAAGGACTACGGGATCCAGGTGACCGAGATGGAGACTGCCCGCAAGGCCTTCGAGACGGTCAGGACCCTGGCGGACTTCGTCACCGCGAACCGACAGAAGGTCTGAGATGGGCGCCGCGTCGGTCGCGCTCGTCCTCGGGTCCGCGCTCGCGGTGGGGGGGGCACTCGGAGCGTGGAGCGGCGCCGCGCCGAGCTCGCAGGAGGAGTCCGCGGCGGAGCCCCGCTGGCTGGCGGGCGAGCCCCTCGACGCCTTCTTCGTCGAGGTCGAGAAGGCCATGGGCGACCTGAAGTCCGTCGCGGCGACCTTCGAGCAGACCAAGCACCTGGCCCTCTTCAAGGAGCCCCTGCGCTCGAACGGCCAAATCCTCTTCGGCGCTCCGGACAAGTTGCGCTGGGAGTTTCGCAAGCCCTTCCGCTCGGTGCTCGTCGTCTCGGCCGACCGCGTGGCGAAGTTCGAGCGCGACGGAGAGCGCTGGAAGAAGCTCGACCAAGGCCGACAGTCCGAAGTCGTGCTCGTCGTCATGGACGAGATCCGCTCCTGGTTCCGCGGCGACTTCGACCGCGAGGGCGGCCGCTTCGAGGTGCGCGGCTCGCGGGAGCCGCGGCCGACGATCCGGCTCGCGCCGAAGGAAGAGCTCCTCGCTCGAAGCCTGAACGAGGTCGAGCTGGCCCTCTCCGAGGACCTCGCCCACGTCGTGCGCGTAACGATCCGCGAGGTCTCCGGGGACCGCACGGTGATGGACTTCACGGCGGTCGAGCGGGGGAAGGAGGCGACCTTGCCCGAGGGACTCTTCTCCCTCGCGACGGTCGAGGAGGTGCGCGTCGAGGAGCTGGCCGAGCCCGAGGGGGCCGGCGAGGAGCCGTGAGCGCCCCCTCCACCAGCGCTCCCCACGCCAGCGCCCCGTCCACGGACGCGCCCCGCTCGGAAGCCGAGCCCGCGCGCGAGGCGCGCCCCGCCGCCGAGCGTCGCTGGGAGGGTCGGCGTCGCGGCGGTCGCTTGGGGAATGCCTTCTTCGCCCGCGCTTCGCGCTCGGCCATCGGCCGGGCGTTGACGCCCTTCTGCCTCTTCTGGACGGTCCTCTACTTCCTCGCCTTCGCCCCGTGCGGCCGGCGCGTGTCCTTCGACCTCGCCCGGCGCGTTGGCCGGGGCGGGAGCCTCCTGGCCGGGCTCCGCTTCTCCTTCCGGCACTTCTACGTCTACGGCGCGATGCTGATCGAGCGCCTGGCGCTGCTCGGCGGCCAGGAGGACTGCTTCCGAATCGACAAGGTCGGCGAGGAAGGCATGCGCGCGGCCCTCGAGGAGGGCAAGGGTCTCCTGCTCCTCACCTGCCACCTGGGCAACTGGGAGGTCATGGCCCAGTGCCTCTCGTGCATTGACGCGCCGGTCACGCTCGTGATGTACGACGGCGTGCAGCCGCGGGTGAAGGCGGCCCTCGAGGAGCTGAGCCAGGCGCGCTCCTTCGACGTGCTCTACACCGACGGCGGTCCGGCGTCGGCGGCGGGGATCCTGGCGGCCCTGCGACGCGGGTCGATCGTCGGCATGATGGCGGATCGCACCCTCGCCGGCCGCGGGGTCGAGCTCGACTTCCTCGGCGGCCGGGCGACCTTCCCGGTCGGGCCCTACACGATCGCGGCCGCCTCGGGCGCGCCGGCCTTCCAGGCCTTCGCCATTCGCCGAGCCCCCTACGCCTACGAGTTCAGCGCCTTCCCCTGGGGCGAGCTGCGCTACACCGACCGGCGCCGCAAGGAAGCGGACCTCGAGCAATGGGCCGGGGTCTTCGCCGAGCGCCTCGAGGACTTCACTCGTCGCCACCCCGAGCAGTGGGGGAATCTCTACGAGTTCTGGCTGGAGCCCAGCGAGTCATGAGCCGCGCGAGCCTCCACTCCCTGCTCGTGCTCGGCCTCCTGGGCCTCGCGTCCTGCGCGAGTACGCCCTTCCCCGAGACGACGCTCCTCGAGTCCGAGGGCACGCGCGCCTTCTTGATCGGAGAGCTGCGCGAGCGCCAGTCCCGCACGCGGCTCGTCGAGCGGGCGACGATCGAGCGCGGGGGCGAGGCCGTCGCGTTGACCCTCTACGCCGACCGCTCCGTCCCCGGGGAGCTGCGGCTGGCGGCCGTCTCGGACCTCGGGGCGACCGTCTTCAGCGCGACCTGGCTGCGCGGCGAGCTGGAGGTGCTGCACGCCTCCGAGGGCTTCCCCGAGGCCTTCCTCGAGCGCCTCGTCCCCGACCAAGCGGTGGGGCTGATCGCGCCGCCGGCGGAGGACGTGGAGCTCGTGCGGCTCGAGGACGGGCGCGCGGCGCTGCACTACGAGCTCTTCGGCTCGGAGGTCTTGGCCTTCGTCGGGGAGGAGCGCGGCGTCCTGGAGCTGCGCCGCGGAGAGGACAGCGAGCTCTTGACGGAGCTCGAGTTGCACGGCGAAGGGGTCGCCGGCGAGCTGCGGCTCTCCGCCAGCGACGGCTCCTACGCGGGACGCTTCACCCTCGCCGACTGGGAGTAGGGCCGCCGTGCGAGAGGAAGTCCGCCGAAGCCTCGTCTCCCTCGAGCCGACCGAGGCCGGCCTGCGGGCGGACTTCCGCTTCGAGCCCGAGCTCTCGGTCTTCGAGGGGCACTTCCCCGGGCGCCCTCTCGTCCCCGGGGCCTACCTGATCGAGGGGGTGCGCCAGGCCGCCGCGAGGCAGCTCGGGCGAGAGCTCGGGGTGGCCGAGGTCGTCGAGGCGCGCTTCACCGCCCCCGCCGGGCCCGGAGACGCGCTCCGCATCGACGTGGAGCTCGCTCCCGACGCCAGCGGGGAGGGCGAGGTCTGGACCGCCCGGGCCCGCGTCGAGTGCCGGGGCGAGGCGGCCGCGAAGCTCCGATTGCGCCTCTTCGCCGAGGTGCCCTAAACTCCCGCCCGCTCGCTGTTCCCGTTCTCCCAGGCCTCTCCTTTCATGTCCCGCGTCGTCGTCACCGGCCTCGGCATCGTCTCCTGCCTCGGGGACGAGCTCGACCAGGTCTCCACCGCCCTCCAGGAAGGCCGCTCGGGGGTCGTCTTCTCCGAGGAGCGCATCGCCAAGGGCTTCCGCTCGGGGCTGACGTCGAAGTTGCCGGAGATCGACTACAAGAAGGAGCTCGACCGCAAGGCGCGCAAGTTCATGCCCGAGCCGGCGCAGTACGTCGCCGTGGCGACGAACCGCGCCCTGGCGAGGAGCGGGCTCACGCCCGACGACTACGCCCGTGACGACGTCGGCATCATCGTCGGGAACGACTCCTCATCGGGGCCCTTGCCGGAACTGATGGCGACCCTCGACGAGTACGGCGAGTCGCACTTCCTCGGCTCGAGCATGGTCATCAAGGTCATGAACTCGACCGTCTCGATGAACCTCGGGCCCTACCTCGGGGCGCGGGGCATCAACCTCACGCTCAGCTCGGCCTGCTCGAGCGGCGCGCACGCGATGGGGCTCGCCTACAACCTGATCCGGAGCGGCGCCCAGCGCATGATCTTCGCAGGCGGCGCCCAGGAGGTGAACTGGCTCTCGATGGTGAGCTTCGACGCCATGAAGAGCTTCAGCGTGCGCCACGACGAGCCGGCGGCGGCCAGCCGTCCCTTCGACAGGTCGCGAGACGGCCTGATCCCAGGTGGCGGCGGCGCGATGGTGATCCTCGAGAGCCTCGAGAGCGCCAAGACCAGGGACGCGGAGATCTTCGGCGAGGTCGTCGGCTACGGCTTCTCCTCCGACGGGGATCATCTGACGACGCCCTCGGGTGACGGCGCCCTGCGCTGCATGCGCAACGTGCTCGAGACGAGTGGCGTGAAGGCGAGCGAGGTCGACTACATCAACGCCCACGCCACCTCGACGCCCCTCGGGGACCAGCGTGAAGCGACCGCCATCCACGAGATCTTCGGACAGGACGGCCCGCCGGTTTCCTCGACGAAGTCGATGACCGGCCACGAGTGCTGGATGGCGGGGGCCTCGGAGGTGGTCTACAGCCTCTTGATGATGCGCGACGGCTTCCTCGCACCGAACATCAACTTCACGGGTTTCGACGAGGAGACGCCGGAGATCAACGTCGTGCGCGAGACCCAGCGCGGCGAGCCGCGAGTGATCCTCTCCAACTCCTTCGGCTTCGGCGGCACGAACGCCTCGCTCCTCTTGCGCCGCTTCGACCAATAGCGCGGGGGACGCGGTGACCGGAGCGGACGTCGTCGTGATCGGGGCCGGGATCAGCGGCCTCGTGGACGCGATCCTGATGGCCGAGACCGGGCGGCGGGTCGTCGTCCTCGAGCAGCACACGATCCCCGGCGGCTTCCTGCAGCAGTTCACGCGCAAGAAGACCGTCTTCGACGTCGGCTTCCACTACATGGGCTCGACCTCGCCTGGCCGACCCATGCGCCAATTCCTCGAGCACCTCGGGGTCTGGGACCGCCTGCGCGTGCTGCCCCTGCCCGAGGACGCGGCGATCGAGGTGCTCCACGGCGAGCGGCGCTTCGGTTACCCCCTGCGTTTCGAGGCCTTCCACGAGAAGGCCCTCGCGACCTGGCCGGGCTCGCGCGAGGTCGTCGAGAAGCTCGTGTCGGACACGGGCGCGGTCTGCCGGGAGTTCAAGTGGTTCGACCTGAAGCGCGGGCGCGAGTACCAGCACCCCCAGGACCTCCCCTTCCCGCCGATCTCCCTGGCGGAGTACCTGGACGGCTTCGTGGAGGACCCCTGGCTGCGGGAGGTGCTCGAGTTCCAGACCTTCAACCTCGGCCTCTTCGCCCCGGAGGCCCCCTGGACCAAGCACCTGCTCGCCTTCCGCTCGAACTTCGACGAGACCTCGCGCGTCGACGGGGGCGGCGGGGCGCTGGTCGACGCGCTCGTCGCGCGGGGCCGCGAGCTCGGCGTCGAGTATCGCTTCCGCACCGACGTCGTGGGCTACGACTGCGAGGGGCGCGAGGTGCGCGCGGCGCAGAGCGCGGCGGGTGAGCGCTTCGAAGCCGACCTCTTCCTCGCCGCCTGCCACCCGAAGGTGGTGCTCGCGAGCCTCTCCGACGAGGACCTCAAGCCCATGTTCAAGGAGCGCGTGCTCTCGATGAAGGACTCGCGCGGCGCCTTCCAGGTCTTCCTGCGCTTGAAGCGCCCCCTGGACTCCCTCGGAAGCCACTGCCTGATGATCACCGACGACGAGGAGCTCGCGGGCGACCCGCCCCTGCCGACGATCCTCGTGGTGAAGCCCCTCGAGGAGGAGCGGGCCGATCGCGGTTCTCCGCGCCTCGAGGCGATGACCTACTTCGACCACGGCCTCTTCGAGGCCTGGGCCGACGAGCCCTTGATGAAGCGCGGCGCGGACTACGAAGCCTTCAAGGCGCGCTTGGCCGACCGCGTCGTGGCCATGATCGCGAAGCAGGCTCCCGAGCTCCCCGAGCTCGTCCTCGACCGCTACAGCGCCACCCCGCTGACCGACGAGTCCTACACCCGCTCCTGGAAGGGTGGGGTCTTCGGCATCAGCCACGACATCGGCCAGCAGGGCCGGCACCGCCCCCAGCCGCGGACCCGCCTGAAGAACCTCTTCTTCACGGGCCACTCGATCATGATGCCCGGCATCTGCGGGGTCTTCATCAACGCCTTCGACACCTGCGAGATGCTCCGGGGGGACGGGAGCCTCTTCGAGTCCGTGTCGACCTGAGGCGGCCGTCAGAGCGCCGCTGAGGCCCCCTGGCGAGGCCCCGGCCCACCTCCGACTCGAATTCCGGCCGAGAGCTGCGACATCTCCGCCCCCACGTCGCTCATCTTCCCGGAGGCCGCCTCGGCCCCCCCGCAGCGAACCCGGACCCCCTTCCCGATATGAGTCTTCGAATCAGCTCGAGCCTGCGGCCCCTGGCGGCCCTGGGCGCTCTCGCCCTCCTCCCGACCCCCCAGCTCTCGGCCCAGACGATCTACCTGGGCGGCATGGACACCCTCTTCATGGAGGGGGATCCGGTGGCCGGCAACTTCCAGTTCCTCGGCGCCTGCGGCGGCCAGATCGCCTGCATGATCGAGAGCTTCGAGGACCTCTACCTCGGGGACGTCGGCGGCCGCGTCTACCAGTACTTCGGGCGCGACAGTCACCCGAACACGGGGGTGACGACCTACCTCTTCGACTCCCCGAACGACTCGACGGCCCTCGCCGACTACGGCGGGACCCTGCTCGTCGGCGGCAGCGACGGCAGCGTGCACAGCATCGACAAGCGCGACGGCTCGGTCGAGGAGAGCTTCGACGCCACGCGGCCCGTCGGCGCCATGCTGCGCATCGGCCGGGACCTCTTCGTCGGCAGCCCGACCTTCGACGTGATGCGGATCGACCTCCAGACCGGGGCGACGAGCCTGCACGGGGTCTGCGGCGGCCAGATCCACGCGATGACCCTCGACGACGACCACTTCGTGTTCGGGACGCCCAGCGGGGTGATCTACCGCATGGACGTCGCGAGCGGCATCGTCGACGCGGCCTTCCTCGTGCCCAACGACGCGACGGCCCTCGCCATGCACGCCGGTGACCTCCTCGTCGGCGGCAGCGACGGCTCGGTCCTGCGCATGAACCCCGTGGACGGGACGCCCCTCGCGACGCTGAACTCCGCCGGCAACGACGTCTCCGCCATGGCCATGGCCCCCGACGTCGCGGCTCCCGGCTGGACCTACTGCTACGGTCTCGACTGCCCCTGCGGCAACGAGGACCCCGTGGGCGGCTGCGCCAACAGCCTCGGTGAGGGTGCCCGGATGCTCGGCTCTGGCACGAACAGCGTCCTGGCTGACGACCTGGTGCTCACGGCGGACCGCCTGCCCCCGAACGTCTCGTCGGTGAATTACATGGGCTCGATCCTGAACGACCTGCCCTTTGGCGACGGCAAGCTCTGCACCGGCGGCGGCTACCCGATCTTCCGCTACCGGCTGCAGAACGCCGGCCCGGAGGGCGTCGTCACCAGCGTTCCGGGGCTCGTCGCCCACAGCAAGGAGAACTTCGCCGGCGGCGGCGGGCAGATCCTCCCGGGCACGACCTGGATCTGGCAGATCTGGTACCGCAACCCGCCGGGCCCCTGCGGTTCGGGCTTCAACACCTCGAACGCCTACCTGGTGAGCTTCGTGCCGTAAGCAATACGGAGTCGCACACCTTGTTGCTGATTGACAGCAAGGAGGTGCCGCACAAGTCCGGTCTCGAGGCGCTCCAGGGGTCCGGACCTGACTTGTACGGCACCTCCTTGCTGTCAATCAGCAACAAGGTGTGCGACTCCGTATTGCGACTCCCGGCTACGCCTCGATGCGGTCGAGCAGGGCCGCGAGGTCCTCGTCGCTCGTGAGCGGGTTGCTCGCCACGAGGCGGAAGGTCGCCGCTCCGTCCAGGGTGGCGTAGTTGACGAGGAAGGAGCCCTCGCGGGCCATCGCGTCGCGAATGGAGAGGGTCGCCTCGTGCTCCGCGCGGTCACGCTTCTCCCCGGATGCATCGCGATGGGTCGGCGGCAGGTAGCGGAAGCAGACGTTGGTGCCCTCCTGCTCGCGGACGAGGCGGAAGCCCTCGCGCTCCTGAATGAGCTTGCGGAAGCGCCCCGCCTGCTCGAAGAGGGTGTCGATGCGCTGCTCGTAGCCCTCGTCGCCCACGACCTGCCAGCTGAACCAGAGCTTGAGGGCGTCCACGCGCCGCCCGCACTGCAAGCTGCGGTCGCCGAGGTTCCAGTCGTCGGAGCCGTCCTCGTGGAAGAGGTAGTCGGCGTTCATCCCGAGGGTCGCGACGAGCGTCCGCGGCTCGCGCACCAGGAGGGCGGCGCAGGCCAGCGGCACGCCCATCATCTTGTGGGGGTTCCAGGCCACCGAGTCGGCGAGCTCGACGCCATCGACGAGGCCACGGTGGCGGCGGGAGAAGAGGACGCTCCCGCCGTAGGAGCCGTCGACGTGCAGCCAGAGCCCATCGCGCCGGGCGATCTCTGCGATGGCGCCCACGGGGTCGAAGGCGCCGGGGACGGTGGTGCCGACCGTGGCGGCGACGAGGAAGGGCGTGCGCCCGGCGGCCTTGGCCTCCGCAATGGCGCGCTCGAGCGCCTCCGGTCGCATGCGTCCGACCTCGTCCACGGGAACCTCGACACAGCCGTCGAGGCCGATGCCGCAGACCATCGCGGCGCGCGCCAGGGAGTAGTGCGCCTCGGCGGAGACGAACATCACGGGGCGGTCCTCGGCGCGCAGGCCCTCGCGCTTCACGTGGGGGAAGCGCGCGTGGCGGGCGCAGAGCACGGCCATCAGGTTCGCGATCGAGCCGCCGGGGGCGAGGACCCCTTCGGCGTCCTTCCAGCCGACGTACTCCGCCAGGCGCTCGAGGATCGCCAGCTCGACGACCGTGCCGACGGGGGCCGCCTCGAAGGTGTACATCGAGGTGTTCGTCAGGGCGCTGATCCACTCGCCGAGGACGGCGGGGGCGTCCGAGCCCCCGAAGAGCTGGTTGAGGAAGCGCGGGTGACCCGTGGCCACGCTGTAGTGCAGGGTCTTGCGCGCCGCCTCGAGAGCGGCCTCGACGCCGCGCGGGCTGCGCGGGAGCTCGAGCTCGATCGTCCGCTTCAGCTCCTCAGGCTCGAGGTGGTGCACCACCGGGTGATCGCGGTCGGCGTTGCGCTCCAGGGTCTCGCGAGCGAGCTTCGCGGCCTCCTGGAACAGGGCTTCGACGGCGGTCAGGGTTTCTGTCATTCTGCTCGTGTGTGGCTCCAGCCGGACCCACTTCGCGGCGCCTCCACCGCTGTGACGTCCAGGCCCGCGGGACGGGCGAAGGACGTGGTGAAAATGCCGGGACGGTGCGAAGGATCCGGGCGCGCGGGTGCACCACTGCGCTGACCCTCGGGGATTATCTCCTCGCCCATGATTCAGATCCAAGACCTTAAGAAGTCCTATGGCGACCTCCAGGCCGTGGGAGGGATCAGCTTCTCCGTGCCCCAGGGGCGGATCTACGGCCTCCTGGGCCCCAACGGCGCCGGCAAGTCGACGACCATCGGCTGCATCTCGGGCTTGATCGAACCCACCGCCGGCAGCGTGCGGGTCGACGGGCACGACCTGGCGCGCGAGCCCGCGGCGGCCAAGCGGAGCCTGGGGGTCGCGCCCCAGGAGCTGGCCCTCTACGAGGACCTCTCGGCCTCGGACAACCTCGCCTACTGGGGCGCCGCCTACGGACTGCGCGGGGCCGCCCTGAAGCAACGCGTACGTGAGGTGCTGGAACGGATCGAGCTCGCCGACCGGGGCAAGGAGCCCGTCAAGAACTTCAGCGGCGGGATGCAGCGTCGCCTGAACTTCGGCTGCGGGATCGTGCACCGGCCGAAGATCCTCCTGCTCGACGAGCCGACGGCCGGCGTGGATCCGCAGAGCCGGCGCAAGCTGCTCGATCTCGTCCGGGAGCTCGCGAGCGAGGGCACCTGCGTGCTGTACACGACGCACTACATGGAGGAGGCCCAGGAGATCTGCGACGAGCTCGGGATCCTCGACCACGGCGAGCTGATCGCGAGCGGGACCCTGGAGGAGCTGCGCGGCATGCTCGGGGAGCGCGACCTCCTGCGGCTCGCCGGGCGCTTCGACGCAGCGCGCGCGGCGGAGGTCCTGGGGGTCTTCGAGGGCCTCGAGCTCGTGGCCGTCGAGGCGAGCTCCTTGACCCTCGCCATGCCCGGCGCCTCGCGCCAGCTGCCCGCCCTCTTCGGCGCCCTGGGCGAGGCGGGGATGGAGGTGGGGGAGACGACCCTCACCCAGCCCAACCTCGAGAGCCTCTTCATCAAGCTCACCGGCCGGGAGCTGCGCGAGTGAAGCTGCGCTTCGTCTGGATCGCGGCCCTCAAGGACTTCCGGCGGCGGCTGAAGGACCCGGTGGCCCTCTTGTTGTGGTTGGGGCTCCCGCTGCTGATCGGCGGCTTGCTCGGGCTCGTCATCGACGGGCCGGGGAGCGGGGCCACTCCGCGGGCGAAGCTCCTGCTCGTCGATCAAGACGAGTCCTTCCTCTCCGAGCTCCTGGTCGGAGCGGGGAGCGGCGCGGGGGAGGACGTCCCGATCGAGATCGTGTCGGTGGAGCTCGAGGAGGGGCTGGCGCAGATCGACGAGGGCGAGGCTTCGGGCCTCGTCGTCCTCCCCGAGGGCTTCGGCGAGGCCCTGCTCGAGGGCACGGCCCTCGAGCTCGAGCTCCTCACGAACCCCGCCCAGCGCATCCTGCCCAAGATCCTCGAGGAGGCGCTGACCATGCTCGTCGACGCCGCCTTCTACCTCCAGCGCGTGCTCGGCGCGGAGCTCCAGGCGCTGGCGGCGGGCCCGCCCGGAGGCGCGAGCTTCTTCACGAACGCGGTCGTCGCCGCCCAGGCCGCCTCGATCAACGACCGCTTGCAGCGCCTCGACGGCGTGCTCTTCCCGCCCCTGCTCGACTTCGAGGTCGAGGTCGTCGGCGAGGAAGAGCCGCAGCCCCTGAACATCGGCCTGCTGCTCTTCCCGGGGATGTTGTTCCTGGCGATGCTCTTCATCGCCCAGGGCACCAGCGGCGACCTGTGGCAGGAGAAGCTGGCCGGGACCCTGCAGCGCAACCTGCAGGCCCCCGTGGGGTTGGCGGCCTACCTCCTCGGCAAGCTCCTCTCCGGCGCGATCCTGATCGCGGCCGTGACCGCCGTCGGCCTCGCCTTCGGCGCCCTGCTCTTCGATTTCCCCGCCGCAGGGCTCTTCCCCGCCTTCCTGTGGGGGAGCTTCGCGGGCCTCGCCCTCCTGCCGCTCTTCTCCTTCCTGCAGATCCTCGGCTCGACCCAGCAGGCGGGGAACGTACTGACGACCGTGTTGCTGTTTCCCTTGATGATGCTCGGAGGCAGCCTCTTCCCCTTCGAGGCGATGCCCGACTGGATGGTGGTCGTCGGCCAATGGACGCCGAACGGCCTCGCCTCGGCACGCTTCCAGGAGCTGCTCGAGGGCGACGTCGATCTCGGCGAGCTCGCGCGCTCCGGCGGGCTGCTGCTCGCCTTCGGGCTCGCGCTCTTCTTCCTCACCTTGCGGCGCGCCGGCGGGCGCTTCCTCGCGAGCTGATGTTTCGCGGCGCCGTCTTCATCGCCAAGCACGACCTCGCGTGCGCCCTGAAGCAGAAGGAGACCCTCCTGTGGGTCTTCGTGATGCCGATCGTGTTCTTCTTCTTCATCGGCACCGTCACCGGCGGCAGCGGCGGAGGCGTGGGGCCGTCGAAGCCGGTGGAGCTCGCGGTGCACCTCCCCGGAGACGGCGGCTTTCTCGTCGAGGAGCTCTTCGCGGCCCTCGAGGAAGAGGACTACACGATCGTGCGCGTCGCGAGCGTCGCGGAGCTCGAGGGGCGGACGCGGCGCCTCGTCCTGCCCGAGCCCGCCCAAGGCCACGCGAACCTCACCGCCTCCCTGCTCGCCGGGAATCCGGCGCTCGTGCGCCTCGAGCGCGAGGGCGGCGGCTCGGTCGCGGACCTCGACGAGCTGCGCCTGGGGCGGGCCGTGTACGGCCTGCTCGCCGACCTCGTCGTGCTCGAGGTCGAGGGGCGCGAGCTCGATCGCGCGGCCCTCGACGAGCTCCAGGCCGCGCCGCGCGCCCTCAGCCTCTCCGTGCGTCCCGCCGGCAAACGCCGCGAGCTGCCCTCGGGCTACTCCCAGACGGTCCCGGGGACGCTCGTGATGTTCACCCTCCTCGTGTTGTTGACGAGCGGATCGATCCTGCTCGTGATCGAGCGCGAGCGCGGGCTCCTGCGGCGGCTGGCCGCGACGCCGATTCGCCGACCGGCGATCGTGCTCGGCAAGTGGCTGGGGAAGATGGCGCTGGCCGCGGTCCAGATCGGCTTCGCGATGCTGGCCGGGACCTGGCTCTTCGGGATGGACTGGGGCGAGGACCTCCCGATGGTCTGCGTCGTGCTCGCGGCCTGGGCGGCTTTCTGCACCTCGGCGGCGATCCTCTGCGCCAACCTCGTCCGCAGCGAGGGGCAGATGGCGGGTCTGGGCGTCCTCTCGACCCTCTTGCTCGCTGCCCTCGGCGGTTGCTGGTGGCCGATCGAGATCACGGCGGACTGGATGCAGGCCCTCGCCGCCTGGCTGCCGACGGGTTGGACCATGGACGCGCTGCACCAGCTGATCCACTTCGGCCACGGGCCCGCCTCGGCCCTGCGCTCGGTCGCCCTGCTCCTCGCCGGCGCCCTCGTGCTCGGCGGGCTGGCGGCGCGCAAGCTGCGCTACGCCTGAGCGCCCCATAGACTGCGGCTCGTGATCGAGGAGAGCCCGACGCCGGGAGCGCGACCGCGCTCCCTCTCGAAGGCGTGCCCCGGCCATCCCTGGGTGCTGCCGCACTTGGCGCTGGCCGCGGGCAGCTTACTGGCCGGCCAGATCCTCCCGGGCGTCCGCATCGAGTACATCAACAGCCCGCCCGAGGTCTACGCGGTGATGGGGGCGGTGATCGACCTGTGGCTCGTGGGAAACCCCTTCCTGGCGGTGATCCTCTTCTGCTTCTCGATCATCTTCCCCACGGCCAAGCTCCTCTTCCTCGGCTGGATCTGGCTGCGACCGATGGACGCGCTGCGCCGCGCGCGCTGGGCGCGGGCCCTGGAAGGGCTGGGCAAGTGGTCGATGCTCGACGCCTTCGTCGTCACGGCCCTCGTCGGCACGGTGCAGCTCTCGAAGGTGGTCACGGCCGCGCGCGCGATGCCGCGCGCGGCGGCCTACTTCTTCTCCGCCGCGATCCTGCTCTCGATGCTCGCCACGCACGTCGTCGCGCGCCTCGCGCGAGAAGGGGTCGCCGAGGACAGTCGGCCCCCGGCGCCGACCCTGGACCGGATCGCGGCTCCTTGGCTGGCAGCGGCCTGCCTCGTCGGGGCGATCGTCGAGCCGATCCTGCGCGTGGAGAAGCGCGTCTTCGAGAACGTCTACGCCCTCCCGAGCTCGCTCACGAGGCTGTGGGGCGAGGGGGAGGTCTACCTCGCTCTCTTGGTCGTGGTCTTCGTCCTCGCCCTCCCCGCCTTGCATCTCTTGGGTCTGGGCCACGTTCACTTCCTGCGCCGGCGGGGCCGCGACGTGCCGCGCGCCCTGGCCTGGGCCGAGGGCCTGGGGCACTGGGCGATGGTCGACGTCTTCTTCCTCGGCGTCCTGCTCGTCTGCTCGAAGGTCGGCAACCTCGCGACCCTCGAGCGTTTGCCGGGCTTCTGGTGGCTGCTCGCTGCCTCCGTCCTCGCCGTCTACAGCGCCGTCCGCGGGCGGCCGGGGGGGGGAAGGGACCCACGCGGGCTGAGCGTCTGCTAGCTTTCGCCCCCCTTCCCCGCCGCTCCGTCCCCGTGCTCCGACCCGCTCCCGTTTCCATGCGCTCCTCCTCCGGCCTGCTCCTCCTCGCGCTCCTCTCGGCTTCCGCCTCGGCCTCGACGTCCCAGGAGCGCGCCCGGCTCGTGGTCCAGATCACCGTCGACCAGCTCCGCGAACAGCAGCTGGAGGAGATGAGCGAGCGCTTCGGTCCCGGAGGCTTTCGCTTCCTCCTCGAGGATGGCGCCCACTATCGCTCGGCCTTCTACGCCCACGCGATCACCGAGACCGCGCCGGGTCACGCGACCCTCTTCACCGGCGCGAACCCCCGCGAGCACGGGATCATCGGCAACGAGTGGTTCGACGCGGAGAGCGGCCAGCGCGTCTACAACTGCGAGGACGAGGGGCACCACGTGCTCGGCGAGGAGGGGCGGCCGGGGGCCGGGACCTCGCCCGCCAAGTTGCTCGCGAGCACCATCGGGGACGAGCTGCGCCTGGCGACCTCCGGTGCGGCGCGAGCCTTCGCGGTCTCGGTCAAGGACCGCGGGGCGATCCTGCCGGCCGGGCACCTCGGGAAGGCCTTCTGGTGGTCGAGCGGCCAAGCAGGCTTCGCGACGAGCAGCTACTACTACGAGGAGCTCCCGGCCTGGGCCCGCGACTGGAACGCTTCGGGCGAGGTCGACGCCGGCCGCGAGCTCGTCTGGGAGCTCTCGCGGCCGATCGAGGAGTACCGCTACCCCGACGAGCGAGTGGGGGAGCGGGGCTACATGCACCTCGGAAAGACCTTCCCCCATCCCTACGCCGGGCCCGAGGGTCGGGGCTACACCAAGGCCCTGCGCTACACGCCTTTGGGGGACGAGCTGGTGGCCTCCTTCGCCATGCAGCTGCTCGAGGCGGAGGAGCTGGGTCGCCGCGGAGCGAGCGACTTCCTCGCGGTCAGCTTCTCCTCCACGGACTACGTGGGGCACGCCTACGGCCCCCTGAGTTTGGAATCGGAGGACAACCTGCTGCGCCTCGACGCGACCCTCGCGCGGCTCTTCGCTCGCATCGACGAGCTCGTGGGCCTCTCGAACACCCTGATCGTGCTCTCCGCGGACCACGGGGCGCCCGACTGCCCCGAGTACCTCGCTTCCCTCGGCGCGCAGGCGGGCTGGATCGACTCGGCGGCGATGGTCCGCAACGCGAGCGCCGCCCTGGCCGAGGAATTCGAGACCGACGAGCCGCTGTTGCGAGCCCACGTCACGCCCTACCTCTGGCTCGACCACGCCAAGATCGCCGAGCTCGGTCTCGACCCCAGGCGCGTCGCGACCCTCGCCGCCGAGGGCGCCGAGCGCACCCCGGGCGTGGCGCGCGCGATCCCGCGCTGGCGGCTCGAGGGCGCCGACCTCCCGCCCTCGCCCATGACCGCGCGCGTGCGCGCCGCCTTCCACGCCGGGCGTGGGGGCGACGTCTACCTCGTGCCCGAACCTCATTGGCTCCTCAGCCCCGGCAAGCCGGAGGCCGTCCTCAGCTCCCTGCACGGCTCGCCCTGGAACTACGACACCCACGTGCCGATCCTGCTCGCCGGGCCCGGGGTCACCGCGGGCAGCTGGTGCCGGCCCGTCGCGCCGCGGGACATCGCGCCGACCCTGGCGCTGTTGCTCGGCACCAAACCGCCGAGCGCGGCGACGGGCGAGCCGCTGCTCGAGGCCCTGGGGGAGTCCGCGCACTGAGTCCGGGGCTTCTCGCCCGCGCTACTCCGAGTCCGCCGCCTCGACGTGGGCCTTGAGGCCCGCCAGGTTGTGCCGGAAGCCGCTCTCCAGAGTGCTCTCCATCAGCGGATGGAAGAGGCGGTGGATCGGCGAGTTGCCGAGGCTGCCGCGGTCGGTCCAGGTCACGCGCGTCTCGCCGCCCTGGGCCTCCAGGAGGATCGCGCCCTTGGCCGTAACCGTGCCCTCGAGGAGCTCGTCGAACCAGACGCCCTTCTCCGGGTCGCTGGCGGTGATCTCCCAGCGCACGGTGGAGTTCGGGCTCGTGGAGATGGCGACGGCGCCGACACCCCGCTCCGCGCCGTCGAACTCGAACTCGAAGGGCGGCGCATCGGGGAGGGGCGTCATCCACTCGGGCCAGCGGGCCAGCTCGTCGACCCAGGGATGGATCTCGGCCGGCGTGGCAGCGATCTCGGTCGAGACCTCCACCTCCCAGCTGTCGGGGAAGAAGAGCCCCACGATGAAGGGCAAGCTCACCAGGACGAGCAGCGGCAGGAGGCAGAACTTGACGATCTTCATCGAAGAGGACTCATGGGCGCAGTCGGTCGCCGACGCGGGTCAGGAGGGAGTAGCCGAGGCGCGCGAGGGCGGCGTCGGGGCGCGTGAGAGGCGTGGCACGATAGCGACCGAGCTTCTCGAGGTGGTAGTCGACCACCGCGTCCTCGATCGCCTCGCCGAGGGGATAGGCGCCACCGCCGGCCGCGAGACGGCGCAGAAGGGCGAGGAAGCCGACGCGCTTCATGCCGTCCATCCAGCGGAAGAGGCCCTCGCCCGGGCCGGCCTGGCCCATGAGCTCGACCTCGGCGGGATCGAGCTCGCGTCGGGCGTCGCCGGCGCGGAAGGCGATGCAGTCGGAGCCCCGCAGCTCGGCGGCGAGGGAGAGCTCGTCGCCGTCGCTGCCCTCGTCGGTGAGCGCGCCCGAGCTCCCCTCGAGCCGCAGGTGCCCGCGCGCGTAGTCGCGCGGGTCGATCACGACCGCCTCGCGGCCGCTCGCGAGCTCGACGCGTCGTTCGCGGCGGTCGGGCGCGAGCCGGCGCTGACGCGCGCGGCGCACGGGACCGCCGCCGAGCAGCGTCTTCGCCATCGCGAGGCCGTGGTAGGCGTAGCCGGAGCGGTCGAGCACGGCCCGCCGCGGCTCGCCGATCGCCCCGCTCGCGACGCACTCCCGCAGGGCGTCGAAGGCGGGCAGGGTCGTGCAGTCCTCGCTGACCCAGGCCGCGCGGAAAGCCTCGAGCAAGGGCCGGTGGCCGAGGTGGCGCACGAGCAGGACGGGCGTCTCGATCAGCAGCTCGACGCCCGAGACGTCGAGCTCGACGAGGCGCCGCAGGACCGCGGGCACGGCGCCCTTGGCGACGACGAGGTAGACCAGGTCGACCCCGCTGAGGCGCTCGCGCGTGAGGGAGTCGAAGCCTCGGACCTCGTGCTCTTCGCCCTCGGAGGCGATCGACTTGGATTTGCGCGACACGACGCCCCCGAGCTCGATTCCCTCCGCGCGGCGGATAGCGGGCAAGGCGGCCTCGCGCACGCGTTGCCCGGAGCCGACGACGAGCAGGCGGCGGCTCATCGAGTGCTCCAATCGGCCGCGAAGACCTCCTCGCGCAAGTGACGCGCGAGGCGGATCGAGAGGGCGACGATCGTGTAGGTGGGATTCGCGCAACCGCTGGTCGGAAAGACCGAGCCGCCCGCCACGAAGAGGTTGTGGACGGAGTGCACGCGCTGGTGGGGATCGACGACCGAGGTCTCCGGGTCCTCGCCCATGCGCGTCGTGCCGAGGTGGTGCGAGGCTTCCTGGTCGATCGGCCAGCGCGCTCCCTCCGCGAGCGCGGCCTCGAGGGAGGTCTCCAGGTGCCCGAAGCCCTGGGCCTCGAGCTCGCGCGCGAGGACGGCGTGCAGCTCCACGAGGGAGCGTCGGTCGAGGGTCGTCGTGTCGTGGCGCACGACGGCGCGCCGCGCGCCGAGGGCGTCGCGCTCCTCGCTGACGATCACGCGGTTCTCGGGGCTCGGCTCCATCTCCATGAAGTTGCGCAGGCGCACGCGCTCGAGGGGCGGCTTCCGGCGCGACAAGAGGCGGTACTTCAGGTAGTGCAGGACCCGCGGCAGGTCGCGGGGGATGGCGAAGAGGAGCGCGAGCCACTCGCCCCAGCTCTTGCGCGCGTTCTGGAGGTCGGAGTCGTCGCCGGTCTCCGAGTAGTCCCGCAACGCCACGACCTCGTCCTTGCGTCCGCGCGTCCAGCGTCGCATCAGGAAGGCGCTGCGCTTCACCAAGAGGACCAGGGCCTCCACCCCTTCGCTGTCGGTCCACGGGAAGAGGGGCTCGAAGCGCACGTAGCTGTTGAGGAGCTCCTTCTCGCGCTGCGTCACCTCGTCGAGGCGCAGGCCCGCGTAGCCGGCGAAGCCCTGGAAGAGGCAGCCGTAGTAGAAGGGCAGATCGCCCCGGGGCCCCGCGAGCCGGACGATCCCGTGGTAGTTCTTGGGGTGGTTCATCAAGTAGCGCCCGACCTGGTCGTGCTCGTTGCCCAGGCCCGCGGGGCTCAGTGCCGTCGAGTTGAGGAGCAGGCGCGCGTTCTCGAGGCCGCCGGTCGCGAGCACGAAGACCTTCGATCGCACCAGGAGCTCGCGCGCGCTGCGCGTCCGCACGCGCGCGGCCTCGATCCGCTCCCCGCCGGCGTCCGGGACGAGCTCGACCACCGTGGCGTCGAGCCAGGCGTCGACATCTTCGCCCTCGAAGACGTGCCGCCACTCGCGCCCGAAGTTCTGGGGCGGCGTGGCGGCGAGGAAGATCTTCTCCTCGAGGCCCTCCCAGCGCGGCCGGAACTCGCCGCGCCGGCGCAGCTCGCCGAACTCGCCGCCCGGGTCGAAGAAGGTCGCCGCGGGGAAGCGGTAGCGCTCCGCCGCCTCCTCCCAGTAGGGCACGAGCTCCGCGCGCGGGATCGGCCAGCTCGAGTGGGCGAGCCAGGGCCGCCGCTCGAAGTCGATCGTGTCCAGGGGCGCGGCGAGGCCCGCCCAGGTCGTCGAGGTGCCCCCGAGTACGCGCTCGCGGCTGTACTCCTTGACGTGGATGCCTTCGCTCTCGACCTCGCGCAAGCGGTCGCCGTGATCGCTCACCTCCAGGCGCCCGCTCTCGAGCACCGCGACCCGGAGTCCCGAGCCGACGAGCTCGGCGGCCAGGGTCGTCCCCGCCGGTCCGGAGCCCACGATGCAGAGGTCGTAGGCCGGGAGCTCTCCCCGGTGCTCGTCGAGGTCGCGGATCATCCGGCCGGGGACTCCTGCGCGCGAGCCCACAGCCCGCCGACGGTCGCGGCCAGCAAGCGGTGGGAGAGCTCCGTGTAGCCGCCGCTCGCGGTCACCACCGTGGCGATCCCACGGCGGCGCGTCTCCGCCAACACGAGCTCGTCGCGGCGCTCGACCGCCTCGGGCTCGACCGCGAGCGAGCCGAGGGGGTCACCCGCGACGACGTCGGTACCGGCGTTGAAGAGCACGAGTTGCGGGTCGAAGTCGTCCAGCGCCCGGGGCAGCTCGCGCTCGACGAGCTCGAGGTAGGCCGCCCCCGACGTGCCCGTGTGGACCGGCAGGTCCCAGCGCAGGCCCCGGCGCGCCGCGGCGTCGCCGGGGAAGACGTCCGCGTTGTAGACGTCGAGGATCGCGACGCCCTCCTCCTCCGCGAGGATGGAGGAGGTGCCGTCTCCCTGGTGGACGTCGAGGTCGACGACGAGCACCCGCGCGAGGCCGTGCTCGCGGCGCGCCACGACGGCGGTCAGGGCGATGTCGTTGAAGAGACAGAAGCCCCCGCCGCGCCCGCGGTGGGCGTGGTGGTAGCCGCCGGAGAGGTTGATCGCGACGCCGCCCTCTAGGGCGTGCCGCAGCGCGAGTAGCGTCCCGCCGGTGGCGAGGAGCTGGGGCCCGGCCACCGCGCGCCAGAGGGGTTCGAAGTCGAGCTCCGCGGCCCGCGGGCTCTCGATCACCTCGGCCAGGGCCGCGGAGCTCTCGAGGCTCGCCAGGTAATCGCGGGAGTGCACCCGCAGGAGCTCGGTCACGCTGACGGCCTCGGGTTCGAGACGCGCGCCCTCGATGGCCGGGTCCCGCGCGAGCGCGAGCTCCCAGGCCCGGCTCGCCCGCCGCCCGTCGAAGAGGTGCAAGCGGCCCAGGTCGTCACCCTCCGCCGTGCGGGGGAGCTCGAAGTCGTAGTCGGGGTGGTGGACGAAGGCGGGTTGCACGATTCGCGGCGGGGCCGCGCGAGTCTAGCGCAATCCACAGCCGCGCACTTTGCTGTCGAACGACAACAAAGTGCGCGGCTCCGTATCGAGGGCGATCGAGCTCGCTCAGGGAGTGAAGGTCACCGTGTAGCCGTCGGAGAGGTCGACCTGGGCGCCACCGGCGCGCGTGTCACGGAACCAGAACTGGAAGTGGAGGGTGTCGCCCGGCTGGACCAGCGTGTTGTTCGGCAGGTTGGGCAAGGCCATGGCTTGGGACTGGACGCCGCCGGTTGCCGGGGCGATGACCGGGAAGCGCCCCGCGACTCCACCCACACAGCGCAGCCCGTTCCCGAGTGGGACGGAGACCGCGTTCGCGCCGAAGAAGAACAGTCCGGAGGTTGGGTCGGGGACGTTCGAGGCGACGAGGGTCAGGTCGCTGGCGCTGATCGAAGTCGTGCCGGTCGCGCTCATCGTGCATGGAGCGCCGGTCGAGTTGGGCCCCGAGTTGCAGTAGCGCGCGCCGGGTCCGGCCTCTTGGGAGCTCAGGACGACCTCCTCCATCAGGTGCCCGTAGTGCGGCGGGGCCACGTCCTCCAGGGGCTGACCGTGGCCGTCCTGGGTCCATTGCTTCGCGTCGACGAGGAAGCGGAAGGCGCGGCGGTAGATCAGGCGCGCCCGGACCTGCACTTCGCCGCTGCCCGGGGGAACGGCGAAGCGATAGCTCGTCTGGTCGGTGGCCAGGGCCGGGATGCGAGTGTCGAAGACGATGCCGGTCGCGTCCGTGAAGAAGGTCGGCCCGTTCCCGTGGCGGTCGTGGTTGTGCTTGGCGTAGAACTTGCCCGGCAGCCCCGCGTAGTAGCCCTGCGCCGGATCACCGACGCCGCCCAGGTCGTGGACGACCTGCGCGCCCAGGTGCTGGAGTTGTGCGCCGTCCTGCACGCGCTCCGCCTCGACCACCAGGATCATGTTGCGCACCGTGACGCCCGTCGGCACGTGGTGGCCGGTCGCGTGGTTGTGGACCGTGACCTCGACGTCGATTCCCGAAGGGTCCCGGGAGGAGTCGACGCTGAGCTCGACCGCGTTCTCGAGGTACTCCGGCGTCGTGCCCAGGATGCTGTGGCTCCGGATCGTCGAGGGGTCCCGCTGGGGAAGGGTGAGGCCGCCGACCTCCGCCGCCTGCGTGGCCCCGAAGGCCGGCATGTGGCAGGTGACGCAGGAGGCGTAGTGCGGGCTCTGCGGGTCCCCGTAGGGGCTGTCCAGCCACTCGAGGTAGGTGGGTTCGCTGATGACGCCGTTGGCTTCCTCGAAGTCGTGGTCCTCGTCCGGGTCGTTCTTGTCCTGGTGGCAGGTTCCGCAGACCTCCGCCGTGAGCTGGGGCTGGAAGGAGGGCCGCATCAGGAAGGGCGAGACGTAGTCCACGTCTCCCAGCACGCCGTACTCCACCTGGTGGTCGACGAGCGGGTCGTCGGGGCGGTTGAAGTTCACGACGCCTTCCCAGATGCCGGGGAAGTTGATCTTGCTCGCGTCGACGTCGGCGATCTTGTGGCAGACCTCACAGGAGATCCCGTGCAGGCTTCCCTGGGAGAGGCTCCCCAGGGGCTCGAGGGCGCTGAAGGGGTTCTCGATCCAGGGCTCCGGCTGGTGGCAGGCCGCGCACTCCGACGCGGGGTTGTCGTCGGCGTAGACCGAGTCCCGCGTGTACACGAAGCCGCCCATGCCACCGGGTGTGCCCGAACCGTCAAAGATGTCGTAGACCCAGGTGTTGGAGCCCGCCTTGGCCATCGGCGAGCCCTCCCACTGGTCCAGCTGATCGGGGTGGCAGGAACCGCAGACGGCCGGTTCCATGAAGGCGTAATTCGGGTTGTGACCCACCGTCACCGGCTCGACCTGCAGGGTGACGCCCGAGGCGGGGCTCGAGGTCGTGAGCGAACCGTGGTAGTAGCCGACCTTGGCGGCCACGACGACCAGCCCCGTGCCGTCCGGCACGCTCAAGGTGAAGGTCCCGTCCGGGGCCGTCTCGACGAAGATCCCCGAGGCCTGGAGCGTAACCCGGGCACCGGGGACTCCCGTACCCGAGTCCGTGTCGATGACCTGACCGGTGATGTCACCGGCACGACCCCAGGGTGCGCAGAGCACCAGGGCCGATGCGACGGAGAGGAAGGTGTGGAGCTGCGGGAAACGTGTCGGCATGGGGGTCTCCTCTTCGAAGGGGACTCGTGGATGAGGGTCCGGGTGGCGCTGCATATTTCAGACCGAGAAGTCTTATTATAGCCCGCTCCCGTGCCGTCCTGCGCGATCCGTCGTAAGAGCTGCCTTCAGGGCCTGCGGCCCAGCGAGCCGCTCAGCCCTTCCTCACGAGGCACACAAATGCCCCCAGGACAAGCGGTTGGGGCTCCGAGGGCCGCCCCGCCGCGAGGGCGCCAGGCCCTCAGTCCGCGACCGGGACCCCGAAGGTCGTCAGCTCGCCGCTCTCGACCGTCAGCTCGAAAGTGCGCTGGCCCTCGACGGCCGGCAGGCTGACGCGGTAGAGGCCGGGGGCGAACTCGAGCTGGATCGGGAGCTCGATGCGTCCCTTCAGGACCGGCATGCTGAAATCGGTGTCCACCGCGGGGCTCACCAGCTCGACGTGCAATTCGACGCAGGCCTCGCGGCGGTAGCTTCCGACGGGGAAGAGGCTCAGGCGTCCGATCGGCGGCAGCTCCACCGTGCCGATGTTCAGGGTGCGCTCGCCGTCCACTACGAGGCGACGGTTGAGGGCCCAGCCACGACCGAGGCGCGGGAAGCGCAGGGCGTAGATGCCTGGCGGCACAGCCGGGGTCTCGAAGTAGCCGCTGTCGGGATCGGGGTGGAAGACGATGCGCTCGTCGTCGCCGACGCGCTGCAGCACCGCGGGGCCGCCGGCGGGGGTGTAGCCGTCCGCCTGGAGGATGCGGCCGCGGATCCTGCTCGCGAACTCGTCGCCCTCGTCGAGCTCAACCTCGGGGATCTCGACGACGCGGTCACGGGTGGGCATGGCGACGCGCTTGGTCGGCATCCCGGCCTGAGCCGCGGGGTGGAAGAAGGTCAGGCGGCCGGCCACGGGCGGCGGCGGGGCCATGACCTGGTACTTGCCGCTCTCGTCGGTGACGGTCGTCTGGGGCATTTCATCGCCCGGGGTCCGGAGCTCGACGCGCCAGCCGGCGAGGGGTTGTCCCTCGTGGTCCGTGAGGCGTCCGCCGACCGACTGGACGGGGCGCAGCACGGGGTTCCACTCGCTCCAGTCGCCGGCCGCGAGCTCGAGCTGGGCGCGGGCGTCGTGGGTGACCTTGTCGCCGCGACGGGCCTCGGCAAGGAGGCGCAGCTCACCGGCGGGCAGTCCGTGGAGCTCGAAGCGCCCCTGGTCGTCGCAGCTCGCGCTCTGGACCTCGCCCGCTTCGCCGCTGAAGGCGTAGACGCGAGTGGAGGGCAGGGGGCGGCCCACCGGACCCAGGATGGCGCCGCGCAGCTTCGCGAGGGGGGCCAGCTCGATGCGCTCCAAGCGTGGTTCCCCGGGCTGCAGCTCGAGGGTCACCCGTCGCGGCCGGAAGCCAGCTGCTTCGGCCAGGAGCACGCGCTTGCCGCACTCCAGGCCATGGAAGGTCACCGCGCCCCAGGCGTCGGTGCGAGCGCTCGGGGGCGGGGTGGGCAGGGCCTGCTGGCCCTCCGCGATCAACACGGCCAAGGACTCTCTGCCCTCCTCCGCGGGCGGGTCGTCGAAGCGCAGCAGGGCGCCGGGCACTGGCCGTCCCTTCGGCGTGCAGACCTCGAGCCGCAAGGAAGCGCCCAGCCCGCGCAGGACGAGCTGCAGCTTTCCCGTCGGGAGCGCGTCGAAGGTCGACACGAGGGAGGGGCCGAGGCGCTCGTCGCGGGCGCCGACGCGCATTGTCTTGCCGGCCTCGAGGCGCGCCTTCCAGGCGTCGGAGTCGTAGGGCAGCTCGAAGCGCCCGTGGCCGTCGCAACGACCCGCGAGGCGCCACTCGCCGTCGTCGACCCAGACCTCGGCGCGCGGGACCGGATTCCAGCCTTCGTCGACCACGGTGCAGGCGAGGGTCGTCGCCCGCTGTTCGTCCCCGGCCAGGGTGGGGGGCGGCGTGCTCAGGTCGAGGCTGTCCTCGGTCAGGACCTGGCGCTCGGAGCCCACCTTCGCGGCGAGGGCCTTCGTCTCGACGGGCACGACCTCGCGCTGGGACTCGGCGGCCATCACCAGGGGCGTGCCGACGCGGTGGACCAGGCGGTTGGGCCAGAAGGTGACGTAGGCGACGAAGAGCGACAGCCCGCACGCCGCGAGGGCGAGGATGACGTGGAAGAGTGGATCGAAGCTGCCCCTGCCCTGACCGTTGCCGAGGCTCTCCGGCGGCAGGGGCGTCGAGTGGGGGTCCACTCCGTTGTTCGAGGGTCGTGCTCCGTGAAGCATTGGGGGGAAGCCCGCCTTCAATGAATCACTTTTGACCCGATTCGCCGGTTCGGGGGGGGTCAATCGGCCTTTTTCTTCCCGCCGCGTCCGGGACTCGGGGACCGCCGCCCCGCTTCCGGCGTCGGCCGGGACTCGCCGTCGCTCGCTCCCGGCCGCGGAGCGCGCACCGCGCGGGCCCGCCCAGTGGCCGTCGGGGGGCCTTTTGCCCTCGGTACGGCTCCGTAGACGCTAACCTGACCGGACGATGGCGACTCCCGACCCTTCTCTCGGCGCTGGCACTCCGGCCGCTACGGGCCTGCGGGTGCCCTTGAAGATGGGGCGCATCTGCCTGGAGAAGGTCTGGGGCGGCCGGGCCCTCGAGCGCGTGCCCGGCATCGAGCTGGACCTCCCCGGGCCCGTGGGGGAGACCTGGGAGCTGGTGGACCGCACCGACCAGAACTCTCGGGTGAGCGGGGGACCCCACGACGGGATCGCCCTGCGCGACCTGATGGCCACCGATCGCGAGGCGCTGCTCGGGAAGGCCGCGCCGACCGCCGACGGGCGCTTCCCCGTGCTGGTGAAGTACCTCTCCGCCTCGAAGCCCCTGAGCGTCCAGGTCCACCCCGACGACGCCACCGCCCGCCGCTTGCACGCCGGCGAGAGCGGCAAGACCGAGTCCTGGTACATCCTCGAGGCGGAGCCCGGCAGCCTCGTGTACCTCGGTCTGCAGGAGGGGGCGGACGTTTCCCAGCTCGGCGTCGTGGCGGCGGGGCGAGGGCTCGTGGACCTCCTGCGTCCCTGGCCCGTGAGCGCCGGGCAATTCGTCCACGTGCCCGCCGGCACCCTGCACGCGATCGGGGAGGGCATCACCCTCGTCGAGGTGCAGCAGAACTCCGACGTGACCTACCGCCTCTACGACTGGGGGCGCGTGGGGCTCGACGGGCAGCCGCGAGAGACTCACCTCGAGCAGGGGCTGCTCGCCATCGACTACGAGCAGCCGATCGAGGGTCCGGTGAGCCCCGAGCTCGAGAACCTCGGCGGGGACAACCGCGGCGCGACCCTCGTCGACGGTGACCACTACGCCTTCGCCGTCCACGAAGTGCAGAGCCACCTCGAGTTCGCGCCCGCGGAGGTCGCGCGCGCGATCGTCGTGCTCGAGGGACCGGCGCGCCTCTGGACCGCCGACGCCGAGGAGCCCTGGACGATGGGACAAGGCGACACATGGCTCGTGCCCGCGATCGTGGAGGGCTTCCGGGTCGAGTGCCCCGACTCCGCCGAGCGCGTGCGATTCCTCCTGATCGAGACCAAGGCCTGAGGATGTCCTACGCCCGCAAGAGGGGAGCGTCCAGAGGGCGCGGGTCCGGCGTCTCCGCCGGACGTGGCCGCGGCCGCAGCACGAGGTCCGCTCGCGCTGCCAAGCCCGCGCGGCGCACGATCGAGTCGCGCGAAGACGGCGTGCGGCTGAACAAGCTCCTGGCCGACCACGGCCTCGCCTCGCGGCGCGGCGCGGACGCGCTCATCGAGGAGGGGCACGTCACCGTCGACGGCGTCCAGGTCGAGGAGCTGGGGCTGCGCGTGGACCCCGAGGTGCAGCGCATCGAAGTCGACGGCGAGCCGCTCGTCCCGGCCAAGGTGGAGCGCAAGCGCTACTACCTGCTCAACAAGCCGCCGGGCGTCGTCTGCACCAACGAGAAGCGCGAGACCCGGCCGCGGGCGATCGACCTGATCACCGATCGCGCCAAGGGTCGCATCTACACGGTCGGTCGCCTCGACGAGGAGAGCAAGGGGCTCGTGATCCTGACCAACGACGGGGAGTTCGCGAACCGCGTGATGCACCCGCGCTACGGCGTCTCGAAGACCTACGCGGTCAAACTCCGCGGACGGATCGGCGACGAGGAACTGCAACGGGTGCGCGAGGGCGTCTACCTCTCGGGTGGTCGCACGCTCCCGGCCCGCGTCGTCATCCGCAAGCGCTCGCGGGAGTACTCGCACCTCCAGGTGACCCTGAACGAGGGCAAGAACCGCGAGATCCGGCGCATGTTCCACGCCGTCGGCTTCCAGGTGGTCGAGCTGCGGCGCTCCCACATCGGCACCCTCACCGACCGCAAGCTCAAGGTGGGGTACTGGCGCTTCCTCGAGGCCGACGAGGTGGCGGAGCTCTTGGCCCTCTCCCAGGAGGGGGAGTCCGGCGGCGCCGATTCACCGTGGGGGCGCGCGGGGCGTGGCCGCCGGGGCGCGGCGGGTCGTGGCCGGCGCGGCGTGGGGCGCGCGGCGCGGCGGGGACGGCGCGGCGCCCGATGAGCGACCGATGAGCCAGGGGACCGCCACGAAGGCCGGAGCGCGCATCGTCGAGCGCCGGCTCCGCAACGGGATGCGCGTGCTCGCAGTCGAGCGCCACGGCGCGCCCGTCGTCTCCGTGCTCTTGTACTACCGCGTCGGTGTGCGCGACGAGCCCGAGCACCAGGCGGGGATCAGCCACTTCCTGGAGCACATGATGTTCAAGGGGACGCCGAAGTACGGCAAGGGTGAGGTCGACCTGCTCACGACGCGCCTCGGCGGCAGCAACAACGCCTTCACGGGCTATGACCACACCGCCTATTGGTTCGAGTTCGCCTCGGATCGCTGGGAGCTCGCCCTCGAGCTTGAGGCGGACCGCATGCGGGGCCTGACCCTCGACCCCGGCGAGTTCGAGGCGGAGAAGGCGGTCGTGCTCGAGGAGCTCGCGATGGGCGAGGACGATCCTTGGCGCGCCCTCACCCGCGAGGTCGCGCTCTCCCTCTTCCCCGCGCACGCCTACGGTCGCCCCGTGATCGGCTACGACCACACGCTGCGCGCGCTCCAGCCCGAAGACATGCGCGCCTACCACGCGCGCCACTACCGCCCCGAGAACGCGCTGCTCGTCGTCTGCGGCGACCTGCGCGAACGCAGCGCCCTGCAGAAGATCCGTCAGCACTTCGGCGAGCTGCCGGGGCCCGCCTCCAGGACCGAGGCGAGCGTGCCGCACTGGCCGGTGGAGGAGCCGCGCTGCGCTAAGCGCGTCACCTGCCGCTGGGACGACGAGGCGCGACGCCTTTGCATGGCCTGGCCGACCGTCCCCGTGGGCTCGCCCGAGGACTGGGTCTTCGACCTCGTCACCGTCGTGCTGGCGAGCGGCAGGCTCTCGCGGCTCTTCCGGCGGCTCGTCCAAGAGGAGGGCCTGGCCACCTCGGTCTCGATGTCGAACGACACGCGGGTGGACGGCGGCGGGCTGTGGCTCTACGCCGAGTGCGCCGCGGGAGTGGAGCCGGACGCCCTCGAAGCAGCGATCGACGAAGAGCTGGAGCGGCTGGCGAGCGAGCTCGTCCCGGCCCGCGAGCTGGCGCGCGCGCGCGCGATCCTGAACGCCTCGCAGGCCCACGAGGCGGAGACCGTGACCGACCTCGCCGAGGACCTCGGCGGCTACGGGATCGACGCCGACTGGCGCCTCTCGGTCGAGGCCAGCGAGCGACTGGCGGGGGTGCGCCCGCGGGACTTGCGCAAGGCCGCGCGACGCTTCCTCGGACCCGAGCGGCGAGTCACGGGCTGGTCCCTGCCCGCGAGCGGAGCGTGATGCGCGAGCGAGGCTCCACGGCGGGTCGGACGCGCGAGGCCCTGCCGACCCTCTCGATCCCCAGCGAGCGCTTCGAGCTGCGCTGCGGGGCGACGCTCCTCGTCTCGGCCCGCGCTGGGATGCCCGTGACCGCGATGGAGGCCCACGTACGTGGTGGGCCCTCCCTCGACCCGGTTGGGCTGGAGGGGTTGGCCTCCCTGACGGGAGGGCTGGCCGACCAGGGGACGCGCCGGCGCGACGAGGCCGCCATCGCGAGTGCCTTGGAGCCCGCTGGAGGTGAAGTGCACGGCGACTCGACGGGGCTCTCGGGCTCCATCGTCAGCTCGGAATGGAAGCTGCTCCTGGGGCTCGTGGCGGAGATGCTCCTCGAGCCGACGTTTCCTGCGGCTCAGGTCCGGCTGCAGAGGGAGCGCTTGCTCCAGCGCCTGCGCAACGAGGCCGCGGATCCCCGGCAACGGGGAGTGCAGGCCTTCCGGCGCATGGTCTACGGCGACCACTGGCTCGGCAGGCCGGCCTACGGGAGCCTCGAGAGCGTCGCACGCATCGAGCCGCGGCACTTGCGCGCGCACCACCGCAAGCATTGGACGGCGGCCCGCGGCGTGCTCGCCGTCTGCGGCGATGTCGACCCTGCTGAGGTGCGTGCCTTCCTCGACCGACGCCTGGCGCGCTGGAAGACCGGCGCGCCCCTTCCGAAGCGCCCGGTCGAGTTCCCCGCGCCCCGCCGAGCGGTCGAGGTGGTTCGGGCCGACCGCAAGCAGGTGCACGTCTACCTCGGCCACCTCGGGATCCGGCGCGCCGACCCGGACTTCGCGACGCTCGTCGTCCTGGACCACGTTCTCGGCCAGGGGCCGGGCTTCACCGACCGCGTCTCGCGTCGATTGCGCGACGAGCTCGGGCTGGCCTACTCGGTCAGCGCGGGGATGACCGCCAGCGCCGGGCTCAGCCCCGGGACCTTCACGGCCTACATCGGGACCTCCCCCGAGCACGTCGAGACGGCGGTGCGGCACTTCCTCCACGAGCTGTGGCGCCTGCAGGACGAGCTCGTCCCGGAAGAGGAGCTGCGCCTGGCCCAGGACTACCTCATCGGTTCCTTTCCCCTGGGCTTCGAGCGTGCCTCGCGGCGCGCGGGCCACCTGGTCGCGGCCGAGGTCCATGGGCATCCGCCCGACCACCTCGAGCGTTTGCCGCGGCTCTTCGCGGCCGTCACGCCGGAGGAGCTGAGGCGCGCGGCTCGCGAGCACCTCTTCCCCGATCGCTGTTGCCTGAGCGCCGCGGGACCCGTTTCGTCCCGTGGGCTCGAGCGGATCCTGGCCGACGGCCGTTGACCCCGGGGCTCAGCTCCCCTTGCGGGTGAACTCGACTTCGACGACTTGGGTGTTCTCCTCGCCGATCGTGAAGTCGTGGACCTCCATGAGGATCTTGTCCTCGTCGACGAAGCGGTAGACGGTCTTCGACATCTTGTCGTGCTGGCCGTCGAGGTACTCGTCGATCGTGCCGTAGAGCAGGAGCACGCTGCCGTCGCGGTTGAGGTCGCCCTCGGTGTGGTTCATCGCCGTGTCCATCGTCGAGACGGTGGTGGCGACGAAGCTCTTCTTGAAGTTGTCGTAGCCCATGAGGGAGGTCCCGTCGATCTTCATGCCCATCATCGGCGAGGTCCAGGAGGTCTGGATCCAGCGCCCTGGGTGGAGCCAGGTCGTCGTCGCCGATCCCTTCGCGCCGGGTGAGGTGGCGCCGCCCATCGTGAAGCGCGTCACCGTGTCCCACTCGCCGACGAAGCGGCCGAGGACCTCGTGGAGCTCGCCCGGCTGCGTGAACTCCATCATCTTCGCCATGGCGGCCTGCATGTCTTGTTCTCCGCCATCCTGGGCGGGGGCTTCCGGAGGCGTCGAGCCGAGCAGGGGCAAGCAGGCGAGCGCGGGCAGGAGGCAGGCGTGGCGGAGGCGGAGCTTCATCGCGGGCAGTGGGGTTCGGGGTCTCGGGAGGAATCAGCGTCCGGCGGCGCGCTCGGCGGCGAGCCGGCCCAGGACGGTGTAGCGCAGTTGCAGGCAGCCGCGGGTCTCCGCGAGCTCCGGCAGCTCGAAGCCGGGCAGGCCCGGCACCTCCAGGGGGAGGGAGGGCGCGGGGCGCAGGCCGCTGAGGATCAGGACCGCGCAGAGGATCCCGCCGGCCACGAGCTGCGCGGGCGCACGGCGCAGGCCTTCGCGCTCGACACGCTCGAGGGCGTCGAGTCGCCGCAGGAGCGAGCCGCGCCGCGCGCGAAAGGCGAGGCCGATCCGCGGGTCCCCCTCGATGAGCGGCCGCGCGAGCTCGAGCAGGGTCGCGCGGTAGCCGTGAACGCGTCCCTCGAGGGCGCGGGCCACCCGGCGGTCGCAGGCGACCTCCCGCAGGGTCGCGAGACGGGCGCGCATCCACCAGGCTCCCGGGTGGAACCAGAAGAGAAGCTGGAGGGCGAGGCAGCCGAGGCTTCGCGCCGGATCGCGGCGCGCGACGTGGGCGAGCTCGTGCAAGAGAACGTGCTCGAGACGCCCGGAACCCGTGTCCGCGGCGAGACCGATCGGCAGGATCACCGTCGGGCGCAGGATGCCGACGACCAGGGGCCCAGATGCCGCGGTCGAAACCTGCAGGGCGGGCAGGCGCCGCAAGCCGACGCGCCGTGCGCAGCGAATGGCCAGGGCGATGACCTGCTCGCCGCGCGGTCCCTGGATGGCCGGGCGAGAGGCTTCGAGCAGGGTGCTGGCTTGTCGCCGGTAGCGGCTAGCGCCCACGGCGAGGAGCAGAAGGAGACCGCTCAGCCAGAGGACGAAGGCTCCGAGGATCCACCCCGATCCGGCGGAGGGGCCCGCCAAAACCGGCGCGCGTCCGGCGAGGAGTCCCGGGGCCTCCACGGTGGCCACGCGTATCGAGGCGCCCAGGTCGGGAGGCAGGAGCAACTCGAGCCCCACGACTCCCCAGAGGGCCGCGCTCGCGGCCGGCCTCAGGCGTCGTCCGCCGAGACGTTCGATCCCCAGGACCACCAGGGCCACGAGGCCGGCGCGCACCGAGACCGGGACGATCCAGCCCCACCAGGCCGAGGCGAGGTCCTGGAGCTCCGCTGGGTTCATCGCTCCTCCTTCTCGTTGCGCTCGAGCAATTCCTGCAGCTCGCGGCGCTCCTCGGGGCTCAGCTCTTCCTCCGCGAGGAGGTGCTGGAAGAGGGACCCGAAGGTCCCGCCGAAGGCGCGGTCGACGAGGGAGGAGACGGCGGTCCGGCGGGCTTGGGGCTCCGTCAGGCGTGGGGCGTAGACACTGGTGTTGGCCCGCTTGCGCTCGCCGAGGGCGCCCTTCTCCACCAGGCGTGTCAGGAGCGTCTTGACCGTGCTGTAGGCCCAAGAGGTCTCATCGACCACCAGCTCGAGGACCTCGCGCGCGCTGACGCCCCGCCGACCGTCCGGGGAGGCCTCCCAGACGGCGCGCATGACGGTCCATTCGGAGTCGGTGAGCTTCATCGCGGTGGCCGCGTTCTCCTACGGCCGTCGAAGAAACTACTACATTTGTAGAAGCTGGCAAGGGGGGAGCGATCCGCCTTCATGCGCCCCTCCTACAAGAGTGGAAGTGCCGGGTAGATGCCCGGCACTTCCTCCCCCTCTGGGATGCAGCAGCGGCGCTGCTTCCCTCCTCCCGGTCAGGGCACGATCTCGATCGTCAGGGCGTCCGAGGTGTTGAAGCCCGCGCCCCCGGCCGCCATGTCGCGGTACCAGGCCTGCACGTGGCGGACCTGGCCGACCTGGAGCTCGGCCTGGATGGCGGGGGCATTCCAGTCGACCTCGTAGACCATCGTGCGCTGGCTGGCTCGCACCGGGGCCAGGCGGCTCTTCTGGCCTCCGACGCAGAGGTAGCCGTCCCCGAAGGGCGTCTGGGTCTGGTCCACGCCGAGGACGAAGAGGCCGAAGGTGTTGGGGGTCGAGTCGGCGATGAAGTTGAGGTCCGCGTCGCGCTCCGAGAGGCTCCCCTCGGCCCGGATCTTCGCCCCGTCGTCGCTGACCGAGTTGCCCAGGGATTCGCAGTAGGTGGGGACGTGGTGCCGGGCCTCGTAGGCGCCGATGTCGAAGGCGTTGCCGCCAAGGCGCGGGTTCCCCGCGAGGTCGCGGGAGACGATCTCGAGGACGTTCCCGTCCTGGTCGACGTCCGCGAGGTCGTTGGGGACCCAATTGAAGTCCGCCTGGTCGCCGCAGGGGGAGCTGATGTTCAGGCGGAAGTCGCCGGCGTCGGCCGCGACGAACTGCGGGTCGTCCTCGACCAGCGTGCCCAGAGCGTTGAGGGTCCCGCCGTCGATCTGCAGGTCGTCGAGCCCCCCCCCGATCGCGCAGTTCCGGACCGTCAAGACGCCCTTGGTGTAGCCCTGGCCCGAGGGTCCGTGGGTCGCGACGTTGCCGTGGAGGATGCTGTTGTGGGCATCCACCACCGAACTGGAGTGGGCCCAGAAGGCGCCGCCGAAGCTGGCTTGGTTATCCACGACCGTGCATTGCTGGAGGGTCGCGGTGGCGAGGATCAGCAGGCCTCCGCCCGCGGAGGTGACGAAACCGCGCGGTCGGGCCCGGTTGCCCGAGATGCGGCACTGGGAGAGGCTCAGGTTGCCGGCCAGGGCGAAGATGCCCCCGCCCTCCTGGGCGACGTTGTCCTCGATCCTCGTGTTGTGGACCTCGATGACCGAGCTCGAGCCCGTGGCGAGGGCCAGGCCCCCGCCCTGCAAGTAGGCCTGGTTCTCGCGCAGGACGCAGTTGGCGATGATGCCGTGCGTGCCTTTCGCGTAGTAGCCGCCTCCCTGCTGCAGGAAGCCTCCCCCATCCGCGTTTCCGGCCTCGACCGTGAAGCCGTTCAAGACGGGCCAGCGCTCGTAGGGGCCCGTTGGGTTGCCCAGGTCGCGGTTGGACACGACGTTGTAGCTGTTGTCCCAGGGCCCGGGGGCGCCGATCTCGCCGGTCAGGATCGAGGCGTGGGCGGGGTCGTGGAGTGGACGGTCGAGGGCGGAGTCCTCGTCGCCCTGGAAGCCGCCCAGGACGGTGACGTCCAGGGCCATCTCGAAGCGGGCGTTGCGGTCGTTCGTGCCGGTCGGGTTCGCCGCGTCCTGGTCGGGACGGTAAGTCCCGGCGGCAACCCAGACCTCCACCGGGCCTTCGCCCGTCTGCAGGTAGTCGCGGGCGGCTTGGAGTCCGTCCTGCAGGTGACGGAATGACTGGGCCCAGGAAGAGCCGTCGCCGCCCGGGGCGGAGGCGTCGACGTGGAAGCGGGGCGCGTCGCCGGCGTGGGCGAGGGAAGCCAGGACGAAGATCGAGGTGCTGCTCAGGATGGATCGATTGACAGTCATAGGAGTTCGGATCGTGTGGGACTCTGGAGGGGCCGCTGCATCGCTTGCCCGTTCAGGCGACCCACGACGCCTTGCCTCCTGAAGGCCGGAGGAATCCCGGAATCTCCTCGATCCGTACCTGGGAGAGCCCATCCGGCTCCCCGCGTGCCTCTTCTTGGACAGAGCCCCCCCGGCGGATACGAGAGAGGGGCCGCCGTCCCGAGAATCGGCAGCCCCTCAGAAAGTCGCAAAGCCCCGACGCCCTTGCGGGGCCGAGGCCTTGCACGCCGGATCGGGGGGAGGGAGGAGAGAGAGTGACCCGGCGCTGGGGGGTCTCCGGGGGGGAGACCCTGCATCCCTACGAGCCGTCTTCAGGAAGTCTGAAATCCGTTCGGGGACTCGTCCGAGCGTCGTGTGAGCCGTGGTCCGCGGCTCGACTCCCAGACACCGGTTCATAAGCGCGGCCCAAGGGGATGTAACCCCTTCCTCAGGGAAACTTGGGGGCCCTTCCCGCGCCGACTCAGCCTTCGGAAACCGCCGGTGACGGGCCCTTGCAGGACTCCACTCGGGGCCCGTAGGGGGCGAGGCGTGTGGCCATGACCTCGACCGCCTCGGGGTTCGAGTCGACCAGCAGGAAGGATCTCCCGTTTCGTGCCGCCGCCTCTCCCGTGGTGCCGCTGCCGGCGAAGGCGTCCAGCACCAGGTCGCCCGGCCGCGAGTGCACCTTCACGAGCCGCTCCAGGACGCCGAGGGGCTTCTGGGTCGGGTAGCCCGTGCGCTCCTTGCCCTGCGGGCTGACGATCGTGTGCCACCAGACGTCGGTCGGCGTCTTGCCGCGCGCCGCCTTCTCCGGGCCGACCAGGCCCGGGGCCATGTAGGGGATGCGGTCCATCGCCTCGAAGTCGAAGACGTAGTCCCGTGGATCCTTCGCGTACCAGAGGATGCTGTCGTGCTTGGGCGACCAGCGCTTCTTGCTGCGGCCGCCGTAGTCGTAGGCCCAGATGATCTCGTTCAGGAAGCTCGCCCGGCCGAAGATCTCGTCGAGGGCGACCTTGCAGTAGTGCACCTCGCGCTGGTCGACGTGCAGGAAGAGGCTGCCATCGGGAGCGAGCAGACGCCGCGCCTCCTCGAGTCGGGGTCGCAGGAAGCCCAGGTAGTCGTCGAACTCGTCGGCGAAGCTCGCCACCCCGAGCTCCCGGCTACGGTAGCGCCGGCCCCCGTAGCCGTTGCGGTCCCCCTCGGGGTCGCGCTCGACCCGCACACGCCGCAGCTCCCGGCGCTTGCCCGTGTTGAAGGGCGGGTCGAGGTAGACGAGGCCAGCGACGTCGTCCGCAAGGGTCGGCAGGAACTCGAGGTTGTCCGCCAGGACGATCCGGTTCTCGGCGGTCATGGACCGAGGCTAGGGAACGTTCCGGGTCGATTCCAGGGCGTCGCGGATCACGAAAGAGCCGCGGCCGCCCCTCTCGAGGAGGGGCGGCCGCGGCGTGGGTCGAGCGCGGGCTTGAGGCGGGGGAGGGTCGCCCGCGGCTCGCGGGTCAGTGCGCGTGGCTGTGGCCGCCGGCGGCGGAGGCCTTCTCCTTCTCCGGCATCTCGCTGACCAGGGCGTCGGTCGTGAGCAGGAGGCTGGCCACCGAGGCGGCGTTCTGCAAGGCGACGCGGACGACCTTCTTGGGGTCGATCACGCCGGACTTGATCAGGTCCTCGTACTCACCGGTGGAGGCGTTGAAGCCGTAGCCCTTGCCCTTGCCGGCGCGCACGTTCTGCAGGATGACCGAGCCGTCCTGGCCCGCGTTGGCCGCGATCTGGCGCATGGGCGCCTCGAGGGCGCGGCGAACGATCATCGCGCCCACGCGCTCGTCGCCCTTCAGGGTGAGGGCCTCGACCGCCGGGATGGCGTTGACGAGGGCCGTGCCGCCGCCGGGGACGATGCCCTCTTCGACGGCAGCGCGCGTGGCGTGCAGGGCGTCCTCGACGCGGGCCTTCTTCTCCTTCATCTCGGCCTCGGTCGCGGCGCCCACGTTGATCTGGGCCACGCCGCCCGAGAGCTTCGCGAGGCGCTCCTGGAGCTTCTCGCGGTCGTAGTCGGACTTGCAGGCCTCGATCTCGCCGCGGATCTGGGCGATGCGGCCCTGGATCGAGTTCTTCTGGCCGGCGCCCTCGATGATGAGGGTGTCGTCCTTCGTGATCACGACCTTCTTGGCCGTACCCAGGTCCGCGACGGTCGTCCCCTCGAGGGAGCCGCCCATGGCCTCGAAGACCGGGTTCGCGCCGGTCAGGACGCCGATGTCCTCCATCATCGCCTTGCGGCGGTCGCCGAAGCCGGGGGCCTTGACGGCGCAGCAGGGGAAGGAACCGCGCAGGCGGTTCACGACGAGAGTCGCGAGGGCCTCGCCCTCGATGTCCTCGGCGATGATCAGGATCGGGCGGCCCTTCTGGGCGACCTGCTCGAGGAGCGGGATCATCTCCTTGACCGACGAGATCTTCTTCTCGTGGATCAGGATGAAGGGGTTCTCGAGCACGCATTCCATCGAGCCGGGGTTGGTGATGAAGTGCGGGGACAGGAAGCCCTTGTCGAACTGCATGCCCTCGACCCACTCGACCTCGGTGTCGAGGGCCTTGCCCTCCTCGACGGTGATCACGCCGTCCTTGCCGACGCGCTCCATCGCCTTGGCGATCATCTCGCCGACCTCGATGTCGTTGTTGCTGGCGATCGTGCCGACCTGGGTGATCTCCGCGTCGGTCTTGATCGGCTTGGCCTCCTTGTCGAGGGAAGCGACCGCGGCGTCGACGCCGGCGTCGATCCCGCGCTTGAGGGCCACCGGGTTGGCGCCGGCGGTCACGTTCTTGAGGCCCTCGAGGAAGATCGCCTCGGCCAGGACCGTGGCGGTCGTCGTCCCGTCACCAGCCTGGTCGTTGGTCTGGGAGGCGACCTGCTTCACGAGCTGCGCGCCCATGTTCTCGTAGGGATCCTCGAGGTCGATCTCCTTGGAGACCGTGACGCCGTCCTTCGTGACCGTCGGGCTCCCGAAGTTCTTCTCGATGATCACGTTGCGGCCGCGGGGGCCGAGGGTCGTCTTCACGGCGCGCGCGAGCTGCGTCACGCCGTTGCGGATGTGTTCGCGCGCGTTCGCGTCGTAGGAAATCTGCTTGGCCATCGTTGGAGCTCCTGGCGGTTTCGGCTGCGGGTACCTGTCCGGATGTCGTGGGAGGTCGGTTGCTCAGCCTTCGATCACGCCGAGGATGTCGCGCTCTTCCATGATGAGGTACTCCTCACCCTCGTACTTGACCTCGGTGCCGCCGTAGGAGGTGAAGAGCACGCGGTCGCGCTTCTTGACCGAGAAGGCGGCGCGCTCGCCGTTGTCGAGCAGCTTGCCGTCGCCGAGGGCGATGACGATCCCCTCCTTGGGCTTCTCCTTGGCGGACTCGGGCAGGATGATCCCACCGGCGCTGGTCGTCTCGGCCTCGACGCGCTTGACGAGGATGCGCTCGCCGAGGGGGCGGATGCCGACGGTGTTGGACTTCTTCTTCGGGGCGGTCTTGGTCTTGGCGGGCATGGGAAGTTCTCGGAAGAGTGAAGAGGTTCGAAAAGGAGTTGGAAGTGGCCGGCGCCGAAGCGCCGGTGGAGGGTCGGGGTCCGTCGCCGCCTCTCGCCGGGCGGCTAGGCCTGGCCGCTGAATCCCATGGTCGGGGGGAGCTCGAGGGCGCGGACGACCTCGCTGCGCAGGCGCGCGGGGAGGACGGGCTTGGTCAGGACCGCGAAGGCACCGGCCTGGCGCGCCAGGATCCCGACCTCGCCGGAGGCGTCGGCCGAGCAAAGGATGGCCGGGACGCCGAGGAGCTCCGCGTGGATCAGCTCGAGGAGCTCGAGTCCGTCGGGGGCGGGCATGCGGTAGTCGAGCAGGGCCAGGTCGAGATCGCCTCCGCGCAGGAGGCGCAGGGCCTCGGCGCCGGTCTCGGCCTGGAGGATCTCCAGCCCGAGGGGGCCGAGCAGGTCGGCCGTCCCCTGGCGGACCTCGGGGTCGTCGTCGGCGATCAGGATGCGGCGGTCGAAGGACATGAGTGGCTACGGGGTCGGGCCCCGTCGGGCCCGGCGAGAGCAAACCGCGTGCCGCCTCCCGGAGGTGCGCGGGGAGGGTGCGGGGCCTCCTGAGCTCCCGGCTCGGCCTGCCACTCTGGCAGCGGGCTCGCCGCCCCCTGGGCCGGCCTGTCAGTGTGACAGTCCTCCGGCTCGGGTCCTGGCCGCAGCCCAGGGGCCCGCGGGTCCCTTTCCTCCTCTTCTCCCTCTGATTGGGCCACAGCCTGACTGATTGGGCCACAGGCTGACCCTGATCAGGGACGATGCTAGAGGCCTGCGACGGCGCGGGAGCCGAAGGAGGAGTGGGGAGCCTGGCTTGGGGCATCCCGACCACTAACGTGGCGGGGTGCCCCAGACCACTCCGCCCGGCGACCCGACCTTCGTCTTCGATGCCCACGTGGACTCGCTCCAGCTGGCGCTCGAGCTGGGTGTCGACCTGGGACGGCGCTCCCCCGGCCAGCTGGACCTGCCCAGGGCCCGCTCGGGAGGGCTGCGAGCCGTCGTCTTCGCGGCCTGGGTCGATCCCCGCCATCTGCGCGAGGAGGGAGCTCGAGGCCGCGGCGGCGCCCGGGATCGGGCGGACAGGCTCTTCGACTGCCTGGACACCCTGCCCGCCGACGGTCCCCCGGGATCTCGGAAAAAGGAGATCCGCAAGATCGAGGACCGCGGGGACTGGGAGCGGTCCCGGTCGGAGGGGAGCCTGGCTGCCGTCGCTGGAATGGAGGGGGCGCACCCGCTGGAGACGAGATCCGGGGCCGGGGACTGGCTGGCGGGCCTCGAGCACTTCTTCGACCGCGGCCTGCGGGTCCTGACCCTCGTCTGGAACAACCACCTGCCCTGGATCCGCTCCTGCCAGGAGGAGCCGGAGGGCCGCGCCCCGACGGGCCTGACGGAGCTCGGCCGGCACATCGTCGCCCGCCTCGACGAGCTGGGGGTCGTGGTCGACCTCTCCCACGCGGGTCGGCAGTCCTTCGAGGACGTCCTGGAGGTCGGCTCTCGGCCCCCGATCGCGAGCCACTCCGGTTGCCGCGCCCTGCATGACCACGCCCGCAACCTCGACGATGCCCAGCTGCGGGCGCTCGCCGAGCGGGGCGGCGTCGTCGGGTTGCCCTTCCTGCCCTCCTTCCTGGACGCGGACGCCCAGCGCCGCGCCGCCGAGCTGCGGGCCACGGCGGACTACCGGCGGCTGCGCGGGGAGTCCGCGGCGGAGCTCGAGCTCGCCCGCACCGACTTCATGGCCAGTCGCCTCGAATCGCTCCCCGTCGACCGCCTGGTCGACCACCTCCTGCACGCCGTCGAGGTCGCGGGGATCGAGCACGTCGGGCTCGGCTCGGACTTCGACGGCATCACGACGACCGTCGCCGGCCTGGAGGACGCGAGCGGCTACCCGCTCCTCGCCGCCGCGCTGCGTCGGCGGGGGCTGGACGAGGCCGCCGTGGAGAAGGTGATGGGGGGGAACTTCGCCCGGGTCCTGGAGGAGGCGCTGCCCGCCTCTCGCTCCCTGGCCAATCGGTGACCCTCGGGGCTCGATGGCCTAGGCCACGCGGAGACTCCCTCCCCTTGGCCCCTCTCCCCGGCCCCAGCGCGCGGGCTCCCGCCCGCGGAGGAACGTGCCATGCCCGCTCTCGCCGCCCTCGCCCTCATCGCCTCGATCGGGAGCTCCGGCTCGCGCATCGATCTCGGCTCGCCGTCCCACGTCGCTGAGGCCCTCCTGACCGAGCCCGTGCTCCAGCTCGACCTCGGCGCCGCGGGAGACATCCGCGCGCGGACCCTCCAGCGACGGTGGACGAGCTCGGGGGCCCTCGTCTGGGCGGGCGCGATCGTGGGGGACGACTCCGCCAGCCTCTGCCTCGCCCTCTCGCGACGCGTGGAAGGTAGCCGCAGCCTGCGCGGCGTGCTGCGACGCGGAGACGACGTGCAGCTCCTCGAGGTGGACGGCGACGGCGAGCTCCGCGTGCACTCCGTCGAGACCGATTCCCTGCCGCTCTGCGGCAACGACGAGCGCCATCGCGTGGAGAGCTCGCCGGCGGGGGAGCTCGACCCGAGCTCGCGGGGCGGCTCGCAGGCTCTCGGCGGCTCCCTCCCCGGTTCGCGCCCGGTGATCGACGTCCTCGTCGTGTACACGCCAGCCGCGCGAGTCGGCGAAGGCGGTGTCGCGGCCATCGAGGCCCTGATCGAGCTCGCCGCCGCGGAGACGAACGCGGCCAACGCCGCCAGCGGCCTCGATCACCGCGTGCGGATCGTGCACATGGCGGAGACGAACTACGTCGAGTCCGGCAACCACTACACCGACCTGACTCGCCTCAACGGCTTCTTCGACGGCCACATGGACGAGGTGCGCGGCCTGCGCGACGCCTACGCGGCCGACTGCCAGATGCTGATCACCGACGGCCTCGACACCTGCGGCAACGGCTACCTCTGGAACGACCCGCCGAACCCGCAATTCTCGCTGTTCGCCTCGAGCGTCGTCTCGCGCCACTGCGCGGTCTCGAACCTCAGCTTCGCCCACGAGCTCGGACACAACTTCGGCTGCGACCACGAGCACGGCGCCGGGACCGGCGGCGCCTACGGCTATTCCCACGGACACCGCACGACATCGGGCTCGCGACGGACGATCATGGCCCTGCCGCCGGGCTTGCGCGTCCCGCGCTTCTCCGACCCCTCCGCGACCTGGGTCGGGGAGAGCCTCGGTGTCCCCGCGGGGCAGCCGCTCGCGGCCGACAACGTCTCCTCCCTGCCGCAGGTCACGCCCCTCGTCGCGGGCTTCCGGGACGCCCTCCCGAATCCGGTGGGTGAGGGCATGACGACCGGGGCCGGGACGGTGCTCGAGCTCGCCCATGCCGGTTCGAACGAGGTGGCCCAGGGCGACTTCCGCCTGCTCGCGAGCGGCGGCGTGCCCATGAGCATCGCCATTCCCTTCTACGGTCACGAGCCGAACGCCGCGCCCTTCTTCGGCGGCACCCTGCTCACACGGGGTCCGCTGCGGCGGCTCCCCCTGCAGCAGCTCGACGGGGCGGGCACCGCGAGCTGGGCCGTGTTGCCCGGCTCGAGCTTCGTCGCCGGCCAGGAGGCCTTCTTCCAGATCTGGAGCCAGGACCCGGCGAGCCCCGCGGGTTTCGGCGTGTCGATGTCGAACGGCTTGCGAGTCGAGTTCCGCTGAGCTTCCCCCGGCAATGCGCGTGACCGTGCGCTTCGCCGGGCGTCCTTCTTGTATCGAGCCGCGAGATCCAGCCAAGGAGGACGGAATGCAGTGGGACTTCGGAGACGTGGACGAGACCGAGGACTTCGCCTCGCTGCCGGCGGGTTGGTACACGGTCAAGGTGGAGGAGGTGCGCGAGGGCACGACCCGCGAGGGGGACGCGCGCTGGGGCCTCAAGCTGGTCGTGGTCGACGGCCCCTTTGCGGGGCGGATCGCGGCCTGGGACGGCGTCGTCTGGAGCGAGCGCGGCTCGCACCGCGCGAAGCGGCTGCTCGAGGCCCTGGCCTTCGACGTGGAGGGCGTGGTGGAGCTCGAGCCCCACGACCTCCTGGGCCGCGGGATCGACGTGCAGCTCTCCCCCGAAGAGTGGGAAAACCCGGTCACCGGCCGGCGCCAACGCCGCAACGTCGTGCCCTACGACGGCTTCGCCCCCGCCGGCAGCGTTCGCGAGCGAGCGGATAGCGAGGGGGAGGGCCTGCCGATGGTGGTCCACGAACGGGGCGCCTGATCCCGCGCGGGAGGGGGGCGGCGAGGAATGCCGAGGCCCGCAGGCCGCCCTCGCCAGCCTGCGCCTGCCCAGGTTGACCCGCGAGGGCGGAGGCCGAATCATGGGCGAATGAGCCCCGGCGAACCCGACTCTCGTGCGCGAGACCTGGAGAAGGCCCTCGACGAGCTGCCCATCGACCGCGATGCGTGGCTCGCGCAGGCGCGCGAGGTGCTCGACCGTGCCTACAGCCCCTACTCGAATGTGCGGGTCGGCGCGGTCCTGGTCGACCGCCAGGGCAGGACCTTCGCGGGCTGCAACGTCGAGAACGCTAGCTACGGGCTGACCGTCTGCGCGGAGCGCAACGCCGTCGGCCGGGCCCTGGCGGAGGGCGCGGGAGAGCTCCTGGCGATCGTCATCGCCACGGACCGCGAGCGGCCGTTGATGCCCTGCGGCGCTTGCCGGCAGGTGCTCGCCGAGCTCGCGCCCGAGCTCGTCCTCCTGGCCGTCGGCGCGGGGGGCACGAGGACTCTGCACCGCTGGAGCGACCTCTTGCCGGAGGCCTTCTCCCCCGGCGACCTCGACGGATGAGCGTCCCGGCCAAGGCGCGCGAGCGCGCGGCGGAGCTCAGGCGTGAGCTCGGTCGGCACGACCGCCTCTATTACGTCGAGAGCTCGCCCGAGGTGTCGGACGCGGAGTACGACGCCCTCTTCCGCGAGCTGGTGGAGCTGGAGACGGCGCACCCCGAGCTCGTCACGCCGGAGAGCCCGACCCAGCGCGTCGGCGCACCCCTCCCCGAGGGCACGAGCTTCGAGAAGGTCGAGCACGTCGAGCCGATGATCTCGATCGACAGCCTCTTCTCGGCGGAGGAGGTGGGGGAGTTCCACGAGCGCATCCAGCGCTTCCTCAAGCTCGAGGAGCTGGCCGGATTGAGCTGGTCCGTGGAGCCGAAGTTCGACGGGGTCAGCGCGGCCCTCGTCTACGAAGACGGCCTCTTCGTGCGCGGGCTGACCCGTGGCGACGGGCGGGTGGGGGAGGACGTGACCCGGAACCTGCGCACCGTCCGCAACGTGCCGATGGCCCTCGACGGCGGGCGGCGGCCCGTGCCGGCGCTGCTCGAGGTGCGTGGCGAGCTCTTGATCGCCCTCTCTCGCTTCGAGGAGCTCAACGCCGCGCGTCGCCGCGACGGCCTCGATGCCTTCGCGAACCCCCGCAACACGACCTCCGGGGCGATCCGTCGCAACGACCCGGCCGAGGTGTCGCGCTACCCCCTCGAGTTCCACACCTACGCACTGGCCCGCTGCGAGGGCGCCGAATTCGAGACCCAGAGCGAAGCCTTCGCCGCCCTCGAGGACTGGGGGCTGCCCTTCTCGCGTCACGCCCGGGTCGTGCAGGGCCTCGACGCCTGTCTCGCCTACCACGCGGAGCTCGAGGAGCGCCGGGACTCGCTGCCCTTCGAGGTCGACGGCGTCGTCGCCAAGCTCGACGACCTCGCGCTGCGCAAGCGCCTGGGCAAGACCGCCCGGGCGCATCGCTGGCAGTACGCTCACAAGTTCGCGCCGCGCGAGGCGACGACGACTCTGCGGGCGATCGAGATCTCCGTGGGGACCAACGGACGCCTCACGCCCCGCGCGCACCTCGAGCCCGTCGAGGTGGGCGGCGTGACCGTGCGCCACACGACCCTGCACAACGTCGAGCACGTCGAGTCCCTCGGCCTCAAGATCGGCGACCGCGTCTTCGTGCACCGCGCCGGCGACGTCATCCCGCAGATCACGGGCGTGGCCAAGGCCGCGAAGGGGCGCGCTCCCGCGGGCTGGAAGGCCTCCCTCCCCGAGTCCTTGGCGGGCGAGGACGGCGAGGTTCGCCCGGGCGTCTTCCACGCCTGGAGTGCGAGGTTCCACGCGCCCGAGGCGTGCCCGGCCTGCGGCACGGCCGCCGTCCAGGACGGGAAGTACTGGCTCTGCCCGAACGCGGAGGGCTGCCGGCCGCAGCTCGTCGGGCGCACCGCCCACCTCGTCGGCCGTCAGGCCTTCGAGATCGACCGGATCGGCGAGAAGCAGCTCACTCAGCTCTTCGACGCCGGCCTGCTCGAGGGACCCGCGGACCTCTTCTTCCTCGACCGGGGCGAGGAGCGGCGCGCGGCCCTCCTGGAGCTCGAGCGCTGGGGAGAGAAGAGCGTCGACAACCTCTTCGCGCAGATCGCCGAGCGCCGGAGCGTGCCCTTCGAGCGTTACCTCGTCGCCCTGAGCATCCCCGAAGTCGGCGCGGTCACCGCGCGCCTGCTCGCTCGGCGCTTCGAGGATCTCGAGGCCCTTCGCGCTGCGGAGGTCGACGAGCTGGTCGAGATCGACGGGATCGGCGAAGAGGTCGCCTCCGAGATCGTCGGCTGGTTCGCGGATCCGACGAAGCGCGCCCTCGTCGAGCGTCTCGCCGAGGGCGGCGTCGAGATCCAGTACGGGGGCGGGGCCGTCGTCGGCGGGGCCTTCGAAGGCAAGATCGTCGTCTTCACCGGGACTCTCGAGGGCATGACCCGGGCGGAAGCCAAGACCGCCGTCGAGTCCCAGGGCGGGCGAGTCTCCTCCTCGGTCAGCGGCAAGACCGACTTCCTGATCGTCGGAGGCAAGCCCGGGAGCAAGGCGAGGAAGGCGGAGGAGAAGGGCGTGAAGGTCCTCCTGGAGGAGGACTTCCTGGCCAGGCTCGGCTGAAGGAGCTCATCGGCGCCATCGTCGCCGGCTTGGTCTTGCCTCTTGACCCTCCGCCACGAACAAGAGCCCGCGAGCACCGGCTTCGTCGGTCCGGTGCTGTTGCTGCGCGGCGTGCTCGGGTGGACCAGCGATCGGCTCACTCGCCGACGAGGCGGGCGGTCTCCACCTGCTCGGGTGTCCCGGGGGTCGTCCAGGCCAGGACCGCCCCGCCCGTCGTCGCGACCATGCGCATGAAGCCGCTCGAGCGCTCCGCGGGGACGTCGGCGATCGCCTCCGACTCGCTCCGGCTCCCGTCCAGCCCCACGCGCCGGACGCGCCACTCCGCCCGGTTTCCTTCCGTGACCTCGAGCCAGGTCACGAAGACGGAGTCCTCGCCGGCGGGGACGACGTCGACGCGTCCCATGGGCCGTCCGTCGTCCACGTCCAAGGGGAAACCGAAGTCCTCGCCGCCCCGCTTCCGGAAGGCGACCCGCACGTCGCCCGCGGCCTGGCCGGCTCCGCTGTACCAGGCGGCCGCCGTCCATTTCGCTCCCGGGGCCAGGCGCGGCCCGTTGACGGGGCAGCCGGGAATCTTCCACCCGTCCTCGTGGACGCTCTCGGGCGAAGACCAGCCCTCGGCCGTGAGGGCGAGGCAGGAGACGTCGCGCACCTCCTCGGCGGTGCGGTCTCGATAGGCGGCCAGCGCTCTCCCCTCGGACGCGGCCACGAGGCTCGTCTGGCAGCAATCGCAGACGCGCGGGTCGAGAACCCGCTCGGGGCCCGCTTCACCCGTGGCGTCCAGCCTCCGGAAGTAGAGGGCCGTCTCGCCCTCACCGTGCTCCACCCCGACGTGCGCACGCCCGTCGAGCCAGATCGCGCCGAAGGCGTCCGGCGCGAGCGGGGCGACCGAAACGAATCCGTGCTCGCAGTCCGAATCGTCGTCGTGCAACCGGCGCGGCGCGCTCCAGCTGCGGCCGCGGTCGACGGAGATCGCGTACTCGGCCGAGTATCCGTGGGGCGAGGAGCCGGCCCGCGGCCAGTGGCCGAGGAGCGTCCCGTCCTGGAGGGCGGCCAGGGAGGGGAAGTCGGCCCAGTTCAGGAAGAGCTCCTCGCTCCTCACGATCTCCCGCGGCGCGCTCCAGCCCTCTTCCTCGAGCTCCGCGAACTGGAGGACAGCCTCCTTGCCTTCGCGACGCTCGACCCAAGTCAGGTAGGCGATACCGTCCGCGCCGCGGACGAGGCTGGGCAGGGAGCTCGACGCTCCCGCTGGCGAGGGCAGGGGCTGCACCTCGAGTCCAAGCGGGGTCTGGGCCGCGAGGAGGAGCAGAGGGGTCAGGAGCATGGGATCCGTCGTCGAGCGGAAATGGGGGGCGGGGGACGGTCCAGCGTCGTATTCCCCCGGGACCTGGTCTAATCTCCCCTGCGCCGCCTCGAATCGCCAGGGGCGGCCCCCCCGGCGGCTCCGGGAGCCTCCCCAGCTCGATGACCGACGAGACCGAACGCCCGGCGGGCGAAGACGACGCCCACGCCGACGAGACGCGTGCCCTCGTGGAGCGCGCTCAGGCCGGCGATGCCGAGGCGCTCAATCAGCTGTTCACGCGCCACTATCAGACGATGCTCGACATGGCGCGCCGGCGCCTGGGGACCAAGCTGCGCAGCAAGGAGGACCCGGTGGACCTCGCCCAGACGACCTTCCGTGAGGCCCACCGCGACTTCTCCACCTACACCTATCGGGGCGAAGGCAGCCTCCTGCGGTGGCTGATCCAGATCCTGCAGAACAAGATCCGGGACCGGGCCGAGTTCTATTCCGCGGGCAAGCGCGACCTGATGAAGGAGCGCTCGATGGAGATCCCGGCGGAGGGCGCGAGCGAGACCAAGCGCATCGAGCCGCCCGCAGAGGACCTGACGGTCACGATGCAGGTGCAACGCGAGGAGGACTTCGAGCTCGTCCGCGAGGCCCTCTCCGAGCTCTCGGCGGACCATCGCACCGCGATCACTCTGGTCTTCTTCCAGGGGATGACCTTGCGCGAGGCGGGCAAGCACATGGACGGTCGCACCGAGGACGCGGTTCGCATGCTCTTGCGCCGAGCCGAGGCTCGCCTCGGGGACATCCTGCGGGGCACCTTCCGCGGGGGAGAAGCGGGCTCCGAGCGCTGAACCAACGGGCCCCGGGCCGGCCCTCCGCGCTCGCCGCCTCCCCTCGATCGCCGGGCGGGGGCTTTCGCGCGTCCCCTCTTGCCACCGCGGGGGGCCGGGCCTAAAGTCTCCGCCCCGCTGGGCGATTAACTCAATTGGTAGAGTGCCATGTTCACAGCGTGGAGGTTACTGGTTCGAGTCCAGTATCGCCCACCAGCGCCCGCGCGAGTGGCCCCTGTCCCGCGCGCGACGAAACGAAGCAGGCTGACGGGTCGAGCTGAACGACCAGCTTGGTTGGAACGGCCAGCTCGATTGAAGCGGCCAGCTCGATTGAAACGGAATGGCCACCGAGACCACCTGGTTCGAAGCGCTCTCTGCCCTGCACGCCGAGGGCAAGCCCTGCGTCGTCGTCGTCGTGACCGATGTGCAGGGCTCGGCGCCGCGCGAGAGCGGCGCGCGCCTGATCGTCGCGGGCGGTGAGCTCGTCTGGGGCACGATTGGCGGGGGCAAGCTCGAGCACCAGGCGATCGAGCACGCGACGCAGCTGCTGACCGAAGGCGGCCGGCGCTCGGAGAGCGTCGACTACCCCCTGGCGGAGAAGACCGGCCAGTGCTGCGGCGGCCAGGTGACCCTCTTCTACGAGACCTACCCCTGGACCCGGCGGCGCGTCGTCGTCTTCGGCGCGGGGCACGTCGCTCAAGCACTGGCGGGGTTGCAGCATTACCTCGCGGCAGACGTGCTCTTGATCGACCCGCGCGAAGAGGCGGAGATCCGCCCGAGCCTGCCGCGCGAGCGCCCGTGGTCCCTGCTCAGCGTCGACGACCCGGAGGAGGAGGTCGACGGTCTCGCGGAGGAGGACCTCGTGCTGATCATGACCCACGACCACGCCCTGGACCTGCGCATCCTCGAGCGGGCACTGGCCCGAGACGGCCTCCGCTACCTCGGCCTGATCGGCTCGGAGCGCAAGTGGGCGCGCTTCCGCAAGCGCCTCGGGGCGCGCGGGGTCACCGACGAGGCGATCGCCCGCGTGCGCTGTCCGATCGGGACCTCCAAGCACTCCAAGGAGCCGACCGCGATCGCGATCTCCGTGGCCGCGGAGTTGCTCGAGGTCCTGAACGCCGTCGAGCCGGCGTAGCCTCTCAGCCCTCGAGGGTCTCGCCGAGCTTCTCCGCGAGGTCCGCGATCTGGCGCTCGAGGCGAGCGACGCGCCGCTCGAGGTCTCCCGTCGAGGAAGCCGTCGGGGCGGCGGGAGTCGAGGGGCTCGTCGTCGTCGAGGGTGCGGGGGCTGCCGGCGCGGAGGCCGCCGGCGGTTCGTCGCCAGCGTGCGCGTGCGCGTCGGGCGCGAGGCACTGCGCGAAGCGTTCCGCACGACTGCCGCTCCCCGGCGGCAAGCGCTTCACGAAGCCGCGCTGGATCAGAGGCTCGATGTTCGCCGCCAGGATCTCGAGGGACTCCACAGGCGTCATGCGCTGCACGCGCGTGCGCAAGTCCCCCCGCGTCTGCGGCCCACGCATCATGAGCTCCGCCAGAATCGCCGCCTTGGTCGGGTCCAGGTCGTAGTGCTCGCAGATGTTGTGTCGAAAGCGCTCCACCCGGCTGCCGGCGGGGTGCACGCGCCCGACCAGGCCGGCGATGACGAGCTTGTCGAGTTGCATCTGCACCTCGACCTCCGAGAGGGACATGACCGGGGAGCGGTTCGACTTCTGGTTGCAGCCCGCGGTCGTCGCGTTGAGCGAGAGCGGGTACTGGTCCGGGGTCGTCAGCTCCTTCTCGATCAGGACGCCCAGGATGCGGGCTTCTTGGGGCTCCAGGGGGACGATCGATTCCATGGTTCCAGTGTGCAGCGGGCGGCGACCCCGCCGCAAGCGGGCCCCTCGGTGGGCGAGCCTCCGCGGGCGAGACTTTCCGCGGCTCGCCGCCCCGGATACGATGATTCCATGGAGACCTCCGGAACCTGCGCCCCCTCCCTCATCGAGCGCCTCGACCTGGCCACCGGCGAAGATTGCTTCCAGGCGATCACGACCTGCGTCAAGGACGCCCTGATCGAGGCCGTCCGCTCCGGAGAGATGCAACTCCCCGAGTCGGTCACCCGCCCGTGCTCCGAAGGATACGGTCGGCGCCTCCTGCACCGGGACCCCGCCGGGCGCTACACCGTCGTCGCGATGATCTGGGGCGAAGGTCAAGGCACGCCCATCCACGACCACGACTCGATGTGGTGCGTCGAGTGCGTCTACAGCGGCGAGATCCTGGTCACCTCCTACGAGCTCTGCCCGAGCTCGAAGGGCGAGGACGTCCAGTTCGACTGTTGCGGTTCGACCCGCGCCGCCCTGGGCCAGGCCGGTGCGTTGATCCCGCCGCACGACTACCACGTGATCGAGAACACCGCCGCGGAGACGGCGGTCACGATCCACGTCTACGGCGGCGAGATGGCCGCGTGCAATGTGTACTTGCCGAACGCGGAGGGGACGGGCTACCGGTTGACGCGCAAGCACCTCACCTACGACGACTGAGCTCCCACCCACGGAGCTGACGGGGCCCCATCCCAGGAGGCGGCCCTGGCCGGGATGAAGACGAGCATGCAGAAGCCCACTTACTGGGACTACCTCGGCCTCGAGCAGCTCCTCTCGCTGCAGGACGGCCTCGGAGGCGAAGAGCCGAGCGCGGACGAGCTGCACTTCATCGTCGTCCACCAGGTCTTCGAGCTGTGGTTCAAGCTGGTCCTGCGCGAGGTCCGGCTCGCGCGCGACCTCGTCTCCGCCGAGATGGTCGCCGAGGAGACCGTCCCGCTCCTCGTCCGGCACCTGCAGCGCGTCTCGAAGATCTTCGAGCACACGATGAGCCAGTGGGCCGTGATGGAGACCCTCACGACCCAGGACTTCCTCGAGTTCCGCGACAAGTTGGTCCCCGCCAGCGGCTTCCAGTCCTTCCAGATGCGCGAGCTCGAGATCGTGCTCGGCCTCGACCCCGAGCAGCGCGCCGCCTCGGGCTTCGGCGACCCCCTGCGGGTCATCAGCGAGCTGGCCGAGGACTCTCCTGGCGGTCGGCTGGCGAAGGGTCGGATCCAGGAGGCCCTCGCGGAGCGCAGCCTAGCCGCGGCCCTGGACGAGTGGCTCTACCGCACGCCGATCCGCGGCTCTTCACCCGCCGAGGCCGGCGACGGGGCGGCGGTCGAGGGCTTCGTCGAGGACTACATCGCCGCCCAGGCGCGGCACCACGAGAGCCAGGCGCGTATCTTCGGCTCCCAGGGAACGGTGTCGGAGGCGGACGCGAGCGCGCGGCTCGCCGAGTCGCTCTCGGAGACGCGCTCCTTCCTCCGTGCGGAGGACGTTTCAGCCGAACGGCGTGCCGAGAAATCCCGCGTGCGTTGCGCGTTGCTGTTCATCGAGTCCTATCGCGAGCTGCCGTTGCTCGCCTGGCCGCGCACCTTGCTGGACGCCATCGTCGACCTCGAGGAGCTGATCCTGCTCTTCCGCACGCGCCACGTCCGCATGGTCGAGCGCGTCATCGGCCGGCGCATGGGCACCGGTGGCTCGAGCGGTGTCGACTATTTGGAGGGCACCCTGAAGTACCGCATCTTCAACGACCTCTGGACCGTGCGCACGATCCTCCTGCCGCGCAGCGCCCTGCCGGCGCTCGCCGACCCCGCCTTCTACGGCTTCCGCACATGAGCGCTCCCTACGACGAGCTGAGCCTCGACGGTCAGCACGCCCTGGTCTGCGGCGCGAGCCGCGGGATCGGTCGCGCGACGGCGAGCTTGCTCGCGGCGCGCGGAGCGCGCGTTACGCTGCTCGCTCGAACGCGCGAGCTCCTGGACGAACTCGTGGCCGAGATCGAGGGCGCCGGCGGGAGCGCGACCGCCCTCGTGGCCGACCTCGACGATCGCGCGGGCCTCGCGTCGACGCTCGATGAGCTCGGTCGGCAGGGACCGCCGGTCACGATCCTCGTCAACAACACGGGGGGGCCTCCGGGCGGGCCGCTGCTCGCCGCCGAGGCCGCGGCCATCGAGGTTGCCCTGGGTCGTCACCTGCTCTGCGCCCAGCTCCTCGTCCAGAAGCTCCTGCCGGGGATGAAAGAGCGCGGCTATGGCCGGATCGTCAACGTGCTCTCGACCTCGGTCCGTGAACCGATCCCGAACCTCGGCGTCAGCAACCTGACCCGCGCCGCCGTCGCCTCCTGGGCCAAGACCCTGGCCGGCGAGCTCCCGCCCGGCGTGACGATCAACAACGTCCTCCCCGGCTTCACGGACACCGAGCGCCTGACCTCCCTCGGCGAGGCCACGGCCGAACGCAGCGGCAAGAGCGTCGACGACGTGCGCGCCGGCTGGCTGGCGCAGATCCCCGAGGGACGCCTCGCGCGCCCCGAGGAGACGGCCCAGGCCATCGCCTTCCTCGCCTCCCCGGCCGCGGCCTACGTGCGCGGTCACTCGCTCCCCGTCGACGGGGGGCGCTTGCGGTCGATCTGAAGTGCAGTACGACGTCTTCTTCAGCATCTGTCACACGCCGGTGGGCGAGGTCCTGCCGAGCGAGGCGCAGATGTTCCGCAACTTCTTCGAGCAGGTGGAGCTGGCCGACGAGCTCGGCTTCGGCACGGCCTGGGTGGCGGAGTCGCACCTCTCCTCCGAGATCCAGAAGCGCAACCGCCGGCCGGTCATCCCGCACTGGAAGGGCGAGGTCGGCCTCAACACCGACATCCTCCAGCTGGCCACGCGGGTGTTCGCCCGCACGAAGCGCATCGAAGTCGGCTCGGCGATCAGCAACATCGTCTGCATGGGCGGCCCGCTCGCCCACGCCGAACGCGTCGCGACCTTCCTCGCCTTGCACGGGATGGACCCGGCGGAGCGCCGGCGGCTGAACTACGGCTTCGCCCTGGGGCGCTTCGAGTTCATGAACTTCGCCAGCGGCATCGTCCCGCGCGACGCGGTGGAGGAGGCCGCCTGGCCGGCGCTCAAGGGGCTGATCCTCAAGGAAGCGGCCGAGATCTTCCTGCGTCTCCTGTCCGGCGAGGTGCTCTGCAGCGACGACGTGCCCGCTCAGAGCTTCACCCGCGCGAACTTTCGCAGCGACGAGGACTGGCAGCGCGTGCAGGCGGCCGCGACCGAGGTGCTCGACCTGGGCGCCGCTCCCGAAGAGGTCCCGGTCAACAAGCGCTGGGTGTTCGAGGAGGTCAAGCTCGTGCCTCAGGAGCTGCGCCGAGAGCTCCTGCAGCCGATCATCGGATCCCACGACCCCGAGCTGCAGGCCTACGCCAACCGCTTCCTGCCGGTGCAGGTCTTCAACCTCTCGATCACGCGCCCCGAGCAGATCGAGGCCACCCACGAGCGCATGCGCGAGGCCTACCACGCGGACGGCGGCGACTGGGACCGCAGCTACATGCCGCGCACGGTCTTCGTCTTCCTCAACGAGGAGGAGGGCCTCAACCCGAGCGAGCGCAGCGCCGCCGCCAAGGAGGAAGCGCGCGCTGCGCTGGGCGAGTACTGGAAGGCCCTCGAGGGCACGATCGACCCGAAGAAGGTCGAGGGGGCCGCGGACAACGCCCTCGTCGGCAACGCCGAGGAAGTCGCCGAGCAGATGCTCGAGCGTTTCCACCCGGAGGACCGCCTGATGCTCTGGTTCGACTTCTTCAACCACGACTCGGCGCGCGTGATGCGCAACATGCGGGCCTTCATGGCCAGCGTCGCGCCGCGCGTGGCCGAGCGGGTCGGGGTGCAGGGATGAGCAAGGACGGGACCAAGCCGACGGTCGTCGGGCCGCCCTCGGCCATCGCTCCCGATCGCCCGGGAGGCGGGATCTACCCGCGCAGCGCCCTCGGCGAGCAGCACGAGGGCATCCCGACGGGCCGCGACGTCGCCTGGGAACCGCTCGTCGACTACCGGCGCAACGACGTTAGCGAGACGACGATCCACGGCGCCGTGGCCTGGGCCTCGGGCGACCGGATCGTGCACTCCTTCGGCGGCAACGTCCTGTGTTATGGCCGCAGCATGATGAAGCCCTTCATGATGAAGGTCTTCGCCGAGGACCTGGACCCGGTCCTGTCGTGGGAGCAGAAGGCCATCGGCTGCGCCAGCCACAACGGCGACACCGAGCACGTCGCCGCCGCGCAATCGATCCTGGACGAGGCCGAACGCAGCCTGATGCTGACGCCCCTCGACGTGCCCCTCGTGCAATTCGGCCGCCAGGTGCGCCGGGCCCGGCGTTGGTATCACTGCTGCTCGGGGGAACACGCGGCCCTGCTGCGCGGCTGCCGCATCAAGGGGTGGAGCCGCGCGGGCTACACCCTGCCCCAGCACCCGGTCTTCGGCGGCTACCTCGACGTCCTGCGTCGGACCCTGGGTTCGGACTGGGAGCCCTTGCGCGTGGCCCGGGACGGCTGTGGGCTGCCGACGACCTCGAACACGGTCAGCGAGCTCGCGCGCCTCTACGCGAGCCTGGTCACGGAGCGGGACCGCGATTGGATCTGGGAGGCGATGGTGCGCCACCCCGACCTCGTCGGCGGCTTCAACCGCCTCGACTCCTCGATCCTCAAGGCCTGCGGCGGCCGCGTGATCGCCAAGGAAGGCGCCGACGGATTGCTCGGCATGGCGATCGAGCACGAGGACTACCCCGAAGGGCTCGGCGTCGTGATCAAGATCGCGCACGGCTGGGACAGCCAGGCGACCTGGTACGTGGCGCGCGCGGTGCTCGGCGTGCTCGGCTTCGACCTGCGCAACCCCTATAAGATGCATCGCCAGAAGGCCTTCATCGTCCCCGGGGTCGTGCCAGAGTCCTTGGTGGACGCGCTCGAAGCGCACCCGACCTGGGACGAGTGGGACCCCGACGACGACCGCTGGTACTACGACGCCGAGGGCTACCGCGAGGGCGGCTTCGGGAGGCTCCAGTGACGGCATTCGCCCTCCTTCCCCATGCGGAGAACGGCCGCGTGCCCAACTACGTCGGCGGCGAGTTCTCCCCGGCCCAGGGCGGCGAGTGGCTCGCGGACGAGGACCCGGCCCGCGCGAAGCGCCTGGCGGAGGTCCCGCGCTCGCGAGCGGTTGACGTCGAGGCCGCGGCGGAGGCTGCCGGCTCCGCGCGGCGCGGTGCCTGGGGGCGGGCGAGCGTCGAGGAGCGCGCCGACCTCCTCGACGCCGTCGCGGACGCCATCGAGGCCCGCCTCGAGGAGTTCGCGCTGCTGGAGTCCCTCGACACCGGCAAGCCCGTCTCGCTCGCCCGCAGCGTCGACATCCCGCGTGCCGTGGCCAACTTCCGCTTCTTCGCGGGGGCCGTGCGGCACCAGAGCACCGACTGCCACGCGATGGAGACGGCGCTCAACTACACCTTGCGTCGGCCGGTTGGGACCTTCGGGCTGATCACGCCCTGGAACCTCCCGCTCTACCTGCTCAGCTGGAAGACGGCGCCGGCACTCGCGATGGGCAACGCGGTGGTCGCCAAGCCGAGCGAGATGACACCGCTCACCGCCGCGGCCCTGGCGGAGGTCTTCGCCGGGCTCGACGCGCCCGCGGGTTGCTTCAACCTCGTACACGGCCTAGGACCGGAGGTCGGCCAGGCGATCGTCGAGCACCCCGCGATCGGCGGGATCTCCTTCACCGGGGGCACGGCCACCGGAAAGGCCGTGGCGGCGACGGCCGCGCCGATGTTCAAGAAGCTCTCCCTCGAGCTCGGCGGCAAGAACCCGTCGGTGGTCTTCGCCGACTGCGACCTCGAAGCGGCCGTCCCCGGCGTCCTGCGGGCCGCCTTCGCGAACCAGGGCCAGGTCTGCCTGTGCGGCTCGCGGGTCCTCGTGGAGCGCGGAGTCTTCGACGAGTTCACGGCGGCCTTCGTCGAGGCCGCCCGCGCCATGCGGCCCGGCGACCCCCAGGCTGCGGGAACGAGCTTCGGTGCGCTGGTCAGCGCCGCGCACCGGGACAAGGTCGAGGGCTACGCGCGCCTCGCCGAGGAGGAGGGGGGCGAGGTCCTCTGCGGCGGCAAGCGTCCCGACCTGGGCGGCGAGCTCGCCGCCGGCGCCTTCTTCGAGCCGACCGTGGTCCGCGGCCTCGCGCCGACGAGCCGCTGCGCCACCGAAGAGATCTTCGGCCCCGTCGTGACCCTGCACCCCTTCGAGGACGAGGCCGAGGCCCTCGCGATCGCCAACGGCGTGCGCTACGGCCTGGCGGCCTCGGTCTGGACGCGCGACCTCTCCCGCGCCCACCGCTTCAGCGAGGCCCTCGAGAGCGGGATGGTGTGGGTCAACACCTGGCTCCTGCGCGACCTGCGCGTGCCCTTCGGCGGTATGAAGGACAGCGGCGTCGGCCGCGAGGGGGGCCGCCACTCCCTCGAGTTCTTCAGCGAGAGCCGCAACATCTGCATCCAGCTCTGAGGTCCGCCTCCGAGATGCCACCTTCGAAGTCAACGCCATGACCGCCGGACGCATCGTCGCGGGCGCGCTCGCGCCCCACCCGCCGCACCTGATCTACGCCGAGAACCCGCCTCAGAACGAGCCCACGGCCGAGTGCGGCTGGGAGACCCTGCGCTGGGGCTACGAGCGGCTGCGGGCGGACCTCGCCGAGCGGGACGTCGACGTGCTCGTCGTGCACTCACCCCACTGGCAGACCTACGTCGGCACGCACCTGCTCGGCGTGCCACACTTCGATTCCATCTCGGTCGACCCGATCTTCCCCAATCTCTTCCGCTACCACTACGAGCTCGACGTCGACGTCGACCTGGCGGAGGCCATCCACGCCGAAGGCGAGCGCGAAGGGCTGGAGATGAAGATGATGCGCAACCCCGACTTCCGCGTCGACTACGGGACCATCGTCAGCTGCCACCTGGCGCGCCCGGACTGGGACCTGCCGATCGTGGGCATCTCCTCGAACCGCTCGTCCTCCTATTACGCAGTCGAGGTCATGCAGGAGATGGCCACCGCGCTCGGGCGAGCCACCCGCAGGGCGATCGAGGCCTCCGGCAAGCGCGCGGCCCTTCTCTGCAGCTCCTCCCTCTCGCACCGCCACTTCACCGACGAGGCGGCCGTCCCTGAGGACATGAGCCGCGAGCACATCACGAGCCACGCGCTCTACCTCTGGGACATGCAGCTGCTCGAGCTCATCCGCAAGGGCGAGACGCGGCAGATGGTGGACATCATGCCGGAGTTCATCACCCAGGCGATCTCGGAGATGGACGCCGGCAGCTTCGCCTGGCTGATGTCGGCCCTCGATTACCCGACGAAGCCTGGCGAGATCTACGCCTACGGGACCGTGATCGGCACCGGCAACGCGGTCGTCGGTTGGTTCCCCGAGGAGGTGGCGGTCTCTTGAGCGCGCCGGAAACGAGCCAAGCGGTCGTCAAGGGGTTGGTCGTCCCCGGCCTTCCCCAGCCCCTGCTCACGCCGGAGGCGAACGAAGGCTACGCCCGGCTGCGCGGCGCCTTCGAGCGAGCTCGGGAGGAGATCCTCGAGAGCGGGGCCGACGTGATCATCGTCTACTCGACGATGTGGCCGTCGATCATCGGCCACCAGGTCCAGGCCCTGGCCCGGCCCAAGTGGGTGCACGTCGACGAGCTCTTCCACGACCTCGGCTCGATCCCCTACGAGTTCCGCATCGACACGGAGCTCGCCGGCGGGATCTGCGACAGCGCCCACGCCCGCGGGCTCACCGCCCGGACGGTGGCCTATGAGGGTTTCCCGATCGACACCGGGTCGGTGGTGGCCTTGCAGCTCCTGAACCCGGGCAACGAGCTCCCGGCGGTCATCCTCTCGAGCAACGTCTACGCCGACCGCAGCGAGACCGTGGTCTTCGGCAAGTCGGTCGTGGACGCCCTCGAGTCCCAGGGCAAAAAGGCGGCCGTCGTCGTCGTCATGACCTTGTCGAATCGCCTCTTCACGCGCTTCATCGACCCGACCGAGGACCGCATCCACTCCGACAAGGACGAGGAGTGGAATCAGAAGCTGCTCGAGTTCTTCGCCGCCGGTCGCCTCGAGGACGTCGCCCAGCTCTCGCGGGAGATCCACAAGCAGATCCGCATCCCGAAGGTCGTGAACTTCAAGCCCATGTGGTGGCTGTCGTCCGTGATGGGGGCGAACAACAACTACGAGGGGAAGGTCCACGGCTACGCGCCCCTCTACGGGACGGGGGGCGCGGTCATCTCCCTGACGCCGGCCGCCGCCGGGGTCGGGATCAAGGAGTTCGACGAGGGCGAGGTCGAGGTCTTCACGGGGAACCGCGACGTGCTGGGTGGAGCGAGCCCCGCTCCCGCCGCGACCGCCACAACCGCGGCCGAACCGAAGGCCGCCCGCCGCGCGGGCGCCGCCCCCGTGCACGAGGTCCCGGCGGGCGAACCGGCGACCGCCCTGCGCACGGATGCCGCCCCCAAACCTGTGGGGGCCTACCCCCACGCGCGCCGCGTCGGCGACCTGCTCTTCCTCTCCGGGGTCGGCCCGCGCCAGGCCGGGGACGACTCGATCCCCGGCGGGCCGATCCACGACGAGCAGGGTCAGCCCCTGGACTACGACGTCTATGCCCAGACCCGGGCCGTGATCGCGAACATCGAGCGCATCCTCGAGTCCTCGGGCTCCAGCATCGACAAGGTGCTCGACGTGACGGTCTTCCTCGTGGACATGGACCGCGACTTCGAGGCCTTCAACCGGGCCTATCGCGAGACCTTCGAGGGAATCGGGGCGACGCGCACGACGATCGCCGTGCGCGCGCTCCCGACGCCGATCGCGGTCGAGTTCAAGGTGCTGGCCGCCGCGGGAGACGCTTGAGCCTTGGCCCGGCTGATCGACATCTCGCCCACGATCTCCGCCCGCATCGCCGTCTGGCCCGGCGACACGCCCTATGGCTACAGCGCGAACCTGCGGATCGCAGAGGGGGCGAACATCGACCTGGGGGAGATCCGCGGCACCGTGCACCTGGGCGCGCACGCCGATTCTTCCAGCCACTACGCCGCCGACGGGGAGGGAGTCGAGCGTCGCTCCCTCGACGCCTACTACGGTGCCTGTCAGGTGGTCGACGTCGACGTGTCGCGCGGCGAGCGAATCCGACCGGATCACCTCCCCGACGGACCCTTCGAGCGGCGGCTCCTGTTCCGCACGGGCACCTACCCCGACCCCGAGAGCTTCAACGAGGACTTCGCGGCATTCTCGCCCGAGCTCCTCGAGCACCTCGCCGATGAGGGCGTGGCCCTGGTCGGCATCGACACGCCCTCGGCCGACCTCTTCGACGACAAGGTGCTGGAGTCGCACCAGGTACTCTTCCGACGAGACCTGGCGATCCTCGAGGGCCTCGTCCTCGGACACGTCGCGCCCGGTCGCTACACGCTGATCGCCCTGCCCCTCAAGCTCGAGGGAGCCGACGCCTCCCCGGTGCGCGCCGCCCTCGTCCCCCTCGACCCCGACCCGAGCTCCCAACCGTGACCCTCGTCGCCTCCCAACCTCTGCTGTTGCACAACCCCCGTTGCTCCAAGAGCCGCGCCGCCAAGGCCTGGCTCGAGCAGGAGCGCATCACCTTCATCGAGCGCCTCTACCTCGAGGACCCGCTCACGGTCGAGGAGCTGCGCGAGCTGCGCCAGCTCCTCGACGAACCCGCGCGCGAGTGGGTGCGCAAGGGCGAGGACGCCTACAAGGCGGCGGGGCTCAGCGCGAACTCGAGCGACGAGGAGCACTTCGCCGCCATCGCCGCCGCCCCGATCCTCCTCGAGCGCCCGATCCTCGTCCACGATGGCCGCGCCGCGATCGGCCGGCCCCTGGAGCGGATCAGCGAGCTCGTCTAGAGCGCGCCGAGCCCGGGCTCAAACAGGATGGGTGGACCTGTCAACTCTGGGGAGTTGACAGGTCCACCCATGTCAGGGCACCCAGTCCAGCTCGACGGCGTTCGAGAGGTTGAAGCCCGTCCCGCACAAGCTCATGAGCGGATCGCGGAACCAGTACTGGTAGCGCTTCCTGTCTCCCGGGGAGACCGAGCCCTTCGCGGCCAGGGGGATCGAGGTCGCGCTGTCCCCCTGGGGGGTGGCCAGCGTCGCTTGCAGCCCGAGCCTCGAGCCGCCGATGCAGCGCAAGCCGTCACCGAGGTGCGTCCCCGCGCCTCCGAGGATCCGGTCGTCGGCCTGGAAGAAGACCCCGATCCCGCTGGGACGCACACCGAAGCAACGCAGGACGACGCTGTCCTCGCTGACGCTGGAGCGTCCCAGGACCGCCAGGCTCGCGCCGCCCGGGAAGGTCCCGTTGGCGCAGCCCGCGTAGCCCGCGTGGCGGCTCCGGTCGTTCTCGTTTGCGCACGGACAGTCGTCGTTGAGGCTCCCGTAGCAGAAGCCGACCGACAGGGAAGGTTCGATCAGCGCGTCGAGAGCATCGTCCAGGGCTCGGAACGCGAGCCGGTCGGGCAGCTCCACGGGCGGGAAGAGGTTCGCGAGCTCCATCGGATCGTCCCGGAGGTCGTAGAGCTCGTCTTCCTCGCCGGCGCGCCGGATCAGCTTGTAGCCCACCTGGTCGCGGGCCGCCGCCTTGGAGAACTGTCCATAGCCCCAACGAGTGCCGTTCGGGGCGAAGTGAAAGGAGAAGGCGATGGGCCGCACCTGGGACTCTTGACCCAGGAGGACGGGAAGCAGAGAGCGTCCATCCGTCCGGTAGGCCTCCCAGTTGGGTAGCGTCGCGTCCGCCATCGTGGCCCAGATGTCCACCGTCGAGCAGATGGCGTCGACGTAGGTGCCGCGAAGCGAGGGGGCGATCCAGCCCGCGAAGGAGATCGCCGGGTGGGCGCTGATCACGAGTGGGACTCCGATTCCCTGCTGGTAGAGCGTGTGTTTCGCGCGCAGAGGGTCGTAGACCTGCGGCGGTTCCGGCGGGCTCGTGGGCGCGCCGACCTCGGGCGCGGGGTCGAGGGCCAAGCCGTTCGTGCCGTTGTCCGCCCTCAGGATGATGATCGTGGTCCTGCGCTGACTCGAGCTCAAGCCGGCGAGGACCTTGCCGATCGCCCGATCGGCCGCCTCGACCATCGCGGTCGTCCGGCGGAGCACGAGGTTGTAGGTGTTGGGGTCGGGATAGGCGGGGTCCTCCTCGTTCGAGCTCGGGGAGTAGGTGTAGGTGTCGCCATCGAACTCGGGGAACTGCTCGTTCCCCCGCATCGTGGCATCGGGGCCGAGCTCGGAGTCGGGCACCACGTCTCCCCAGGGTGCGTGGGCGTAGTGGAACCAGTAGCGCAGGACGAATGGGGTCCCGTCGCTGGGGAGCAAGTCGAGAGCGTCGTCGATCTCCTGGCTCCCCATCCACGCCGTCGAGTGGGGCTGCTGCGTGAAGCCCTCCTCCGTCGCCACCGTGTGCGTGTAGTCGTCGTAGTCCCCCTCGTAGTCGACGCCCTCGTTGCTGTCGTGGCGGTTGGGATTCGTCAGGCAGCCGCGGTACTCGGTCATGCCTCCCGCCTGGATGGGGCTCATCGGGTCGTCCTGCCCGTCTCCCAGGTGCCACTTGCCGACGAGCAAGTGCACGTAGCGGCTCCCCTCGGCCTCGTGAATGAGCGGCAGAGAAGACATCGCCGCGTCCAGCGGCACGTCTTCGTTCAGGTTGACGACGTCACCGATCCCCGTGCCGTAGGTGTGGCTCCGGGAGAGGAGGGCATGGCGACCCGTGAGGGCCGCCGCGCGATCCGCGGAGCAGACGGCGTGCCCCCAGGCATTGCGGAAGGTGACGCCGTTGGCGGCCAGGGCGTCGATGTTCGGCGTGGCCGGGTACTGGAAGCCGGGCGGCCAGGCGTTCTGATCGTCGTAGAGCTCCAGCAGGTCCAGGCCGACGTCGTCGAGCACGAACTCGATGACGTTGAAGGTCTCGAGGGAGTCGGAATCTTCGAGGGGGACCTCGTCTCCGCCTCCGCTTGCGAGGAGCAAGGCGGAGAGCGCGAAGGTGTGAAGCGAGGTGCCCGTCCCGAGCGATAGGGGGCGCATGCGAACGGGTGGGGGGGCGAATCGGAGGGGATCAACGAGGCTACCTGCGGAGCCTGGATTCCGGGAGGTCAAGGCCGGCTTTAGAGCTCGAAGAGCCGCATTCTCGCCTCTACGCGTCCAGCGGCCGGCGTGCCCGTCCAGAGGAGGTGGTAGCCCGCGGGGAGCACGCTCTGCTCTCCTCGCGGCGCCGCGAGCAGCGCCTCCAAGGCCGAGCCGGGTGGCGGTTGTTCCAGCTCCCCGGCGATCCCTGCGCTGTAGCGAGACGCGACCATCGACCAGAGCGCGCTTCGGTCCACGAGAAGGTAGCGGCAGGCGTACTCGTCGCGGAGCAGCCGCCGCAAGTCCTTCGGGCCCCTGTGGTAGAGGTGGTCCCAGAAGATCCGCACGCGTTCGCGCGCCTCGGCGCGCTCCCACTTGGGCTGCAGCAGCACCGGGCGCTCGGTCCACGCCAAGACGGCGGTCGAGCTCATGAAGTCCCCGGCGACCGCTTCTCCGACGGGAACGAAGCGTTCGACCGCCTCGACCGCCTCCGCCAGCTCGCGCGTCGTTCTCTCGGATCCATACCACCCGAGCCGGAAGGTCGAGCGCCAATCCTGGAATAGCACGAGCTGCACCACGAGCAGGCCGCCCGTGACGAAGCTGGCGCTCGCTCGCAGCAGCTCGGTGAGGCTTCGCGGCTCTTCGTCGGGGCGCTCCTCCGCGCCACCGTCGGCGAGTCGGCGCCGCATGGCGACCCAGGCCCAGGCGCAGACCGGCGGGAGCAGGAGCGCCGGCACCACGACGAGGCGCTGCGCGAAGAAGGCCGCGGCGAAGGCCGCGAGGCCCAGGGCGCTCGCGGCCCAGACCGTCGTCCGCCTCGATCCGAGTCCAGCGGCGCAGGCGGCGGCCCCGGCGATCGAGGCGACGCCCAGGAGCTCCCATGCGCGAACGAGGCGCAGGGTCGCGAAGGGCCCCTGCCACATGAGTCGCGCGTCGAAAGAGAGCTGCGACGGGTCTTCGGGGAGCCGGCCGAAGTGGCGTAGCTTGGCCAGGAAGACCTCTCCCACGTGGGCGTAGTTCGCTCCGCCGCGCGCAAGAAGGAGGGCGACCGCGAGGGCGAGGATCGAGAGCCCGAGCGTGGCGAACCGCGGCCGACGCGGGGCCAGGCGTGGCCCGAGCCAGAGGATCAGCACGAGGACGAGCAGGGCCAGGAGCGGTCCGCCCCGAATGGCGGGGACCAGGATCCAGCTCAGGGCGAGGCAGCCGAGGGACCACGGCGCGTGCCGCTCGAAGGGGCTCGAGCCCGAACGCAGGAAGACCGCGAGCAGCACGGCTCCTTCGATCAGCAGCACGAAACCCATCGCGTGCCAGGTGGCCAGGGCGAGGGCGGCGGTCGCGGCCGCGGCGCAAGTCGCGCCGCGCGATCCGACCCGCGCGGCCCGCGCCGCGAGCGCCAGGTGCAGGGCGTAGAGCGGCAGGCTCAGGTCCTCGCGCATGAGCACGAAGCCCGCCGTGCGGTAGCTCGCGGGCAAGGCGAGATAGAGGGCCGCCGCGACGAGCGCCGGCGCTCGCGCCCGGCCGAGCTCGCGGGCCAGGCCCCACACGCCGAGCACGGCCAGGGCGGCGAGGAGCGAGCTCCCGCGGTGGCACCACTCGAGGAGGGAGCCCTCCGGCTCGAAGGCTCGCCAGCTCCAGCCGAGCAGCATTTCGAGCCCCACCGTGTAGTCCGCCGGGACGTCGACGAGCTCGGGGTGGGCGATGCGAGGGTCGGCGCGCCAGTCCGCCGGGAGGAGCCCGGGCGCCTCCGCGACGCGGCGCGTGAGATAGAAGAGCAGGCCGGGATCGCTCTTCATCAAGCCGGCCTCGGGCCCGCGCTCGAGGGCGCCGTCGCGGGCCACGGCCTCGAGGCGCAGGCCGAAGGCCGCCAGCGCCAGGCCGAGGAGGGCGAGGAGCTCGAGGGCCCTCAGCGGGAGCCTCGACTCGTCGCCTGTGGTTCGGAATGCCATGGTCGCCGCGCCGGCATTCTACGAAGCCGCTTCCCGGGGCCCCGCTCCGGGCCCTCGAAGCCGCCCGATGGGCGCCAGGGCCGCTTACAGAGGCTGTACCGCTGATTCCGGGTCTCCGGGAGAAAGGCGGTAGCCAGCTCCTACGGTCTGTAGTACTACGGGCTGTAGGAGATCGTTCCCGACCGAACCCCACCTCCCCACGTCATGAGTCCCCAGTCCCGCCTGGTCAGCGACACCGAGCTCGAGATCCTGAAGGTCCTCTGGGACCTCGGGGAGGCGACGGTGCGCGACGTGCTCGACGCCTCCGCCCAGCAGGGCGAGCGCGCTTGGGCCTACACCACCGCCCAGACCCTCCTCGTGCGCCTGCAGGAGAAGGGCTTCGTCGAGAGCGAGAAGCGCGGCCGCGCCCACCTCTTCCGGCCCACCGTCTCCCGGGACGACCTCTTGGGCCGGAGCCTGGAGGAGCTGGCGGCGCGGGTCTGCGACGGCTCCTCGATGCCGCTCCTGCTCAACCTCGTGCGTTCGGGCCAGTTCAGCAGCGCCGAGGTGGCGCGCTTCCGCGAGCTCCTGAACGAGCTGGAAGGGGACGAGCCGCAAGGGGAGGGCGAGCGATGATCGACTGGATCCTCGGCAACGGCCTCCTGACGCTCTGCGTGATGGGAGTGGTCTCCGCGCTCTGCCTCGTCAACCGCCGGCGCCCCGCGCTCTGTCACTTCCTCTGGGTCCTGGCCTTCGTGTCGTTGGTGCTGCCGCCGATCCCCCTGGCCTCGGCTCCTGGCACCTTCCTGCGCTCGGAGCTCGTGGGCTGGTGGTCGAGCGAGTCCGCGGCCTTGCCGGTCGAGTCGCCGGCTCCCGAGACCGCGCCCACGGCCTCGCCGTGGGTCGACGTCGGTACCGAGGCCGTGCTCGAGAGCGAGCCCCTGGGCCTCGCCGAGGTCTCGAGCGAACCCAGCGCCCTTCAGCGGGTCCTCGCCGAGTTCACGCTCGCGCGCGGCCTCGTCGGCCTCTGGCTCCTCGGCGCCGCGTTGCTCGTCGCCGTCGCCGGGCGTCGCATCCGCGCCTTCCACCACCGGGTGAGAGGCACCACCGCGGCGCCGCAAGACCTCAACGCGACCGTGGCCGAGGTCGCGCGGCGGCTGGGCGTCGCGGCGCCGCCCGTGCGCCTGCTCGAGGGCGTGGGCTCCCCCGCCATCTGGTGCTTCGGGCGTCCCCAGCTCCTTTGGCCCGCGATCGACGGCGCGCCCCTGCGCCACGACGGAGAGCGCTCCCTGATCGCCCACGAGCTGGCCCACCTCGCCCGCGGCGACCACTGGGCCTCACGCCTCGACGTGCTCGCCATCGCCCTCTGCTGGTGGAATCCGCTGTTCTGGATCATCCGCCGCGAGATCCGCCACTACGCCGAACTCTCCTGCGACGCTTGGGCCCTGTGGGCCTACCCGACCCGTCGTCGGGTCTTTGCCGAAGCATTGATCGATGCGCAGGAAAGGACCCTCGCCGCGCCCGTCGCCCTGGAGGGCCTGTGCGCAACCAACTCCGAGTTCAAGAACTTCGAGAGGAGACTGAGCATGATCATGAAGAAAGACGTTTCCCGGCAGGTCTCGAAGGGCGCAGCGACCGCGGCGCTCCTCACGACCCTCCTCGTCCTCCCCGGTTTCAGCGGCGACGGCAAGGAGTGCGCCCAGACCAAGGCGAAGGCCTGCGAGGAGGTCGCCAGCGCCTGCGAGGAGAAGGCCCCCTGCCTCGACGGACTGGTGGAAGCCAAGCGCCGCACCCAGGAGGCGGAGGAGCTCTTCCAGGCGCAGGAGTGGAAGGCCTCCTACAAGGCCTTCGAGCAGGTGCTCGAGCTCGACCCGAAGAACGGCTTGGCGCACGCGCGCCTCGGCTACATGCTCGTGGGCGAGGGGAAGCACGAGGCCGCGCGCAAGCACCTTCGTGTGCAGGCCGAGCTCGGCTTCAAGCCGGCGGTCGCGGTCTACAACCTGGCGTGCGTCGCTTCTCTGAGCGGAGACCTCGATGAAGGCCAGGCCCTGCTAGAGAAGGCCGTCCGGCGCGGCTTCGCCGACCCGGAGCTGATGGCGGGGGACGGTGACCTCGCCAACCTGCGCGAGACCCAGGGCTACACCCGGGCCATGCTGGCCGCCAAGGAGAGCCGGGACCTGCGCGCCAAGCTGAAGCATCACGCGGACGAGCTCTCCTTGGCCAACGCCGTGGTCCTGAACCGCGAGCTGGCGCGCATCGTCACCGAGGACGGCGAGCTGCAGGACCGCACGGGTCTCCTCGCGCTCAAGGCGGGCGACTACGCCGCGGGGCTCGAGGCCTTCCAGCGCCAGGCCGCCGTGGGGCACGAGGTCGCCCGGGCGAACTACAACATCGCCTGCGCTCACGCCCTGTTGGGCGATCAGGAGGCGGCGCTCGACGCCCTCGAGAAGGCGGTGAAGCTGGGCATGAACTACCCGGCCGTCGCGGAGGACGCGGACCTCGCGAACCTGCACGGGAGCGAGCGCTTCCAGGAGCTCGTCGAGCACCTGCGCGCGCCCAAGCTCTTCGACAAGAAGCTCCAGGAAGCGATCGAGAGCGGGGACTACGAGCTGGCCCGGAGCTCCCTGCTGGAGCTGCGCGACAACCCCGAGGTCGCCGCCAAGGCCCGCGCCTGGGCGGCCTACAAGCTGGGGACCCTCCAGCGCGAGCACGAGCCCGAGCGATCGATTGCGACCTTCGAGCGCGCCATGGCCATGGGCTACTCGATCCCCGACGGCGCCTTCCAAATCGGTTGCTCCTACGCGGCCCTCGGCGACTGCGAGCGCGCGGCGCAGCACTTCGAGAAGGCGGTCGTCCTCGGCTTCGCCCAGCCGGCGCAGCTCTCCAAGGCCATGGCGAAGTGCGGCATCGAAGACGAGGAGTCGAGCCGGAAGCTCCTGAAAGCCGCCAAGCTCGCCGCCGAAGAGGCCGAGTACGAGTCCAAGAAGAAGCAGAAGATGGCCGAGTGGTTCGAGCGCCTCGAGAAGGAGGACGCCGCCAAGGCCGCGAAACTGCGCGAGGAGAAGAAGGCCCGCGAGGCGGGCGTCGCCAGCGGCAACTGAGACCTCGGTCCGCCGCCCTGGCTGGGGACGGCGGACCGGAACGAGAGCCCGCCCGGTGCCGGGGAGGCATCGGGCGGGCTCGCCCATTCGTCGCGCAATCCGGAGTCGCAATACGGAGTCGCACACTTTGTTGTCGTTCAGCAACAAGGGGGTGCCAGGCAACGCCTGGCACCCCCTTGTTGCTGAACGACAACAAAGTGTGCGACTCCGTATTGCGACTCCGGATTGCGCGTCAGGGCGCGACGTCGAAGGCCGCGGCGTCCGTCAAGCCGACCTGGAATGAGGCTCCCGGGTCGCGGCTCCAGAATTGGGCGTGCACGCGGTCGCCGGGCTGGAGGCCCTGGGCGGTCATGTAGGCCTGGGAGAAGTGGAAGGCGTAGGTGCCGCTGCAGTCGGTCCCGGCGTTGCCACCGGAGTTCTGGGGCGGCGTGCGCTTCAAGGGGCCCTGGACGCAGAGCGTGCCGCCCATGAAGGGGAAGTCGTTCTGCCCCAGGCCCCAGAACAGGATCCCGTTCTTGTTGCTCAGCACGTTCTCGGCGCGCACGTGCAGACCGTCGGCGATCGTGAGGCTCGCTGTCCCTTCCCAGGAGACCTCCGGGACGCAGCCCTGGCTGTTCACCTTCGGGTAGCAGTAGGTCACGGGCGCGTCGAGGCGCGAGAGGTAGACGTAGGCCTGGCCCTCGCCCACCGGCGCGTCGTTCGCGCCGACGATGACGTCCTCGACGCCGTCCCCGTTGAGGTCGCCGGCCGAGCTCACGGCGCGCCCCATGTGGTCGTTCACGGCGCCGTACCAGTTCGCCAAGGTCAGGCCGCTCGCCCCCGAGACGACCCGCGCCTCTCCGCCGTCGTTGACGCTCGTGTCGTCGTTGGGCGCGCCCGCCAGGAAGTCGTCCGTCCCGTTCCCGTCGAAGTCCCCGAGTCCCGCCAGGGAGAGGCCCAGGTTCGCGCCGGCGGTCGCGCCCGTGACGGAGTACATCCAGGAGGTTCCGGCTCCCGAGTAGACCCGGACGAGCCCGGCGTCGGCGCCGACCCCGAGGATGTCCGCGTAGGGCGCCGCCATCGCATAGTCCTCGACGCCGTCGCCGTTGGCGTCCCCGATCCCGGCCACCGCGGCCCCCAGCCATTCATTGTCCGTCGTCCCTCCGAAGAGGCTCACGGTGTTGCCGAAGCCGTCCAACAGCATCACGAGGCCCCGGTCGATCCCCAGGCCGTTGACGCCCGGGCAGCCGACGATCAGGCGGCTCGTCGCCTGGGAGCCCGTGGCCCGCACGACGTCGAGGGAGAACCCGAGGAACTGGTGGTCGACCGTCCCCTCTTTCGAGAAGAGGAAGTTCGTCCCCGCGCCCGAGTAGAAGGCGATGTAGCCGTTGTCCGTGGCTCCCCCCGTGTCGCGGTAGGGGATGCTGTAGGCGAAGTCGCCGACTCCGTCCCCCGTGATGTCCCCGAGGCCGCGGACGACGTGGCCCAGGCGAGCGTTCAGGGAGTTGAAGGCGAAGGTGGTCATGAAGCCGCCCGTCGCTCCGTTGATCACGTAGGCCTTGCCGCCGTTCGCGTCCCAGGTTCCGTTGTTGTCCCAGAGCGGCGCGCCGACGATGACCTCGCCGTGGCCGTCCCCGTCCAGGTCGCCCACCCCGTCCACGGACCAGCCGAAGGCGTCTCCCGGCCACTCGCCGACGCGGGCCCAGATCAGCTGCCCGGTGCGGCCGGAGTAGGTGAAGACGGCGCCGGTGTTGAAGCCTCCGGGGCTGTCGAAGGGCGCCCCCACGATCACGTCGGGCGTCCCGTCGCCGTCCACGTCACCCGCGTCGGCTACCGAGCGGCCGTAGTCGTCGCCGCTCGTCGCGGTGTCGCCGAGCTGGTAGACGAGGTGCTGGGACAGGGCGGGGGGCGAGGCGAGGGCGAGAGCGAAGAGGCTGATGGCAGTGGCGGGGCGCATGGCGGTGTCTGTCGGGGTCCGGGGTCGGGAGGTCTCGGGGCTCCTCCTCCCGACCGTGCTCCGCGCCCCGGGCCCGCCACCAAAGCCGGGATTCTCCGCCCCGAGTCCACCCGTGGCAGAACCGGCTCTATGCTCGGGGCCCTTGCGCTACTGCGACGCCCCCTTTCCGCCCTACGCCTTCGTCCCGGGAGAGCATCCACACCCGACGCGCGACCCGCGCGGGCACTCCTACAGCGAGCAGCAGGAGGACCCGGTCCCGTCCGTCGACCCGGCCGACTGGCGCAGCTCGGCCGACTACCTCTTCGGCGTCGACCTCTACAACGCGGACTTCCTCTGGGAGGCCCACGAGGCCTGGGAGGGACTCTGGCACGTCTCGAAGCACGACCGCAGCCAGGCCGACTTCCTCCAGGGCCTGATCCAGTGCGCCGCGGGCTGCCTCAAGATCCGCATGGGGCAGCCGCGCGGCATGGAGAAGCTCTTCGAGCAGGGGATCGGGCGCCTGCTCGCGGTGATGCGCAGCGAGGGCCCCGACTACATGGGCCTCGACATCGCGAGCTTCACGACGGAGCTGCTCCAGTTCGCCGCGGGCGCGCCGACGTCGATCGACGGGCGACCGCGGATCGAACTCGAGGACTGAGGGACTCTGTTGTCCCCGGGCCTCAGGCCGTCGCCATCAGCTCCTTCACCGCGGCCGTCAGCGCCGGCAGGACCTCGAAGGCGTCGCCCACGATGCCGTAGTCGGCGACCTTGAAGATGGGGGCGTCGGCGTCCTTGTTCACGGCGACGATGACCTTGGAGGTCTTCATGCCGGCCAGGTGCTGGATCGCGCCGGAGATGCCCACGGCGATGTAGAGGCCCGGCGAGACGACCTTGCCCGTCTGGCCGACCTGCTCGGCGTGCGGACGCCAGCCGGCGTCGACCACGGCGCGGCTCGCGCCGACGGCGGCGTTCCCGAGGGCCTCGGCGAGCTCTTCGACGATCTTGAAGCCCTCGGGCTCCTTCAGCCCTCGGCCGCCGGAGACGACGACGGGGGCCTCGGCCACGTCGAGCTTGCCGCCCTCCTTGGCCGTGACGCTGGTCACGCTCACCTTGCCGCCCGTGGAGGCAGCGCGCTCCACGACCTCGGCACTGCCGCCGGTCTCCTCGGCGGGGAAGGAGTTGACACGCGTGGTGGCGCAGAAGACGGGGCCGCTGGAGCCGCAGTGAGCGATCGCCTTGCCGGCCAACCACGGGCGGGTGACCTGGAAGGTGTCGCCGGCGCCCTCGAAGCCCGTGCAGTCGCTGAACAACACGGAGTCGAGGAGCATCGCCACGCGCGGGGCCAGGTCCTTGCCGTGGCTCGTGGCGGCGGCGAGGAAGGCCTTGGCGCCGATCTCGCCCGCGACCGCCGCCAGGTCCGCGGCGGTGGCGTCGGGGCTGTAGGGCTCCGCGCCCGTGAGGCACACGGCTTTGGTGGCACCGTGGTTCCCGGCCACGGCCGCCGCCTCGGCGGCGCCGGGCCCGGTCAGGACGGCGGTGACCTCGCCGCCGGCTCGCTTGGCGGCGCTGAGGCACTCGAGGGAGGCGCGGCGGGGAGTGCCGCCTTGCTGTTCGACGAAGACGAGGATGCTGGACATGGTTGCGGAGGGGCTCAGAGGACCTTGGCTTCGTTACGCAGGGCTTCGATCAGGGCCGGAACGGCGCCGGGACCTTCGCCGAGGATTCGGCCCTCCTTGCGGGGGGCGGGGAGCTCGAGGCCTTCGACCCGAGCCTGGCTCGGGACGTCCTCGAAGGCGAGCTCCTCGAGCGGCTTCTTCTTGGCGGCCATGATCCCCTTCAGGCCGGCGTAGCGCGGCTCGTTGAGGCCCTTGTCGCAGGTGATGATCGCCGGCAGGCTGAAGCTCAGGGTCTCCACCCCGGCCTCGGTCTCGCGCTTGGCCGTGCCGCCGCCCTCGCTCAGGGAGAGCTCGATCACGTCGGTCACGCAGGCCCAGCCGAGCTTGGTCGCGGTCATGGCTCCCACCGCGTTGTTGTCGCGGTCGGTGGCCACCTTGCCGAAGAAGGCGAGCTCGGCGCCCATGGCGGAGAGCTGGGCGGCCAGGACCTTGGCCGTCGAGAGATTGTCGCGCTGGCTCCAGTCGGCGTCCGTCAGGATCACACCGCCGTCGGCCCCCTTGGCGATGCACTCGCGAACCTCCTTGGAGGCCTCCGAGGGCCCGATCGTGAGCACGGTGACCTCGCCCCCCAGGGCCTCCTTGGTCTTGATCGCCTCCTCGACGGCGATCTCGTCGTAGAAGGAGGTCATGTACTGGAATCCGGAGGCGTCCAGGCTCTTGCCCTCGGCGTCGATCTTGGCTTGCGCGTCCGTCGTGGGCACGCGCTTGATGCAGGCGACGATCTTCATGGGTGGGTTGTCGGGGGTGCGCAGGGGCCCGAAGAGGCCGATTTCGGGGCGAACACCTTAGCCTCGGCCGCCGCCGCCGGCAACGCCCGAGCCCCCTGGCGGGACATCGTTCCCGGCCCAGGGCTGCGTCGCGCTCCCCGATCGGTTATCACCACCCGCGCCGCCCCGTCGTCGATGCCCGATCCCGCGAGTCCCCGCAAGTCGCCGCGCTGGTGGAGCGCCGTCCTGAGGCGCACCCGCCAGCGCCACATGGCGTTCCTGAAGCGCTACCTGGCGTACTTCTTCCTGACGATCGGGATCAGCTCGGCGCTCTTCCACCTGGCGATGCACCTGGAGGGGGACCACCACCCCTGGTACGTCGGCCCCTACTGGACGGTCAGCACGATGACCACCCTGGGGCTCGGGGACGTCTGGTTTGACGAGTGGCCGGGCCTGCTCCTGACCTCGGTCATGGTCCTCGTGGGGCTCGTGTTCATGCTCGTGCTCCTGCCGCTGATGCTGATGCAGTTCCCGCTGTGGGTCGAGGCCCGCAGCGCCTCCCGGGTGAACCGGGAGCTCCCGGCGAGCATGCAGGGGCACGTGGTGCTGACCCACCGCGACCCCATCACGGAGCACCTCGTCGAGCGCCTCCTGCGCTACGGCACTCCCTACGTCCTGATCCTCACGGACTTGGACGAGGCCCTGCGCCTCCAGGAGCTCGGCTGGTCGGTGATGGTCGGAGAGCTCGACAGCCCGGAGACCTACCGCGCGGCGCGCCTGGACCAGGCGGGCCTCTTGGCGGCCACCGGTTCCGACATGCGCAACTCGAATGCGGTCTTCACCGCGCGCAACGTCGCCCCGGAGGTCTCGATCCTGTCCACCGCGGACCGCTCCATCTCCGTGGACGTCTTGCAGCTCGCGGGCAGCACGCGCGTGCTGCAGCTCTCGACGGTCATGGGCCGCAGCCTCGCGCGACGCGTGATCGGAGGCGACGCCCAGGCGCACGTCGTGGGGCGCTTCGGTCAAGTATTGATCGCCGAGGCCAACGCGGCGCGCACGCCGCTGGTCGGCAAGCGGCTCAAGGAGACGAACCTCCGCGAGCTCGTCGACATCAGCGTCGTCGGGACCTGGGAGCGGGGCGAGTTCTCGGTGGCCGGCCCCGAGACCGAGATCAGCCCGCACACGGTGCTGATGCTGGCGGGGACGCGCGAACAGTTGCTCGACTACAGCGCGACCATGGCGATCTACAACGTCTCCGCCGATCCGCTTGTCGTGATCGGAGGCGGGCGCGTCGGGACGGCGACGGCCCGGGCCCTCGAGTCCCGCGGCATCGACTACCGGATCGTCGAACGCGAGCCGTCCCGTTGCCACGGGGGGAAGTACGTCTTGGGCGAGGCGGCAGACCCCGCCGTCCTGGAGGTCGCCGGGATCGAGAAGGCGCCGAGCGTCGTGATCACGACCCACGACGACGACACGAACATCTTCATGACGCTCTATTGCCGGAAGCTCCGCCCGGACGTGCACATCGTCTCCCGGGCGACCTTTCACAAGAACGTCGAGACCCTGCACCGGGCGGGGGCCGACTTCGTCCTCTCCAGCGCCTCGATGGGGGCAGGGGCGATCTTCAACCTGCTCGAGGGGGGCGAGACGGTGACGATCACCGAGGGCCTGGAGATCTTCCAGGTGCCGGTCCCCCAGCGGCTCGCTGGCAAGAGCCTCGCCGAGAGTCGCCTGCGGCAGGAGTCCGGCTGCACCGTCGTGGCGTTGCAGACCGAGGCGGGCATGCAGACCAACCCCGATCCGGACACGCCGATCCCGGAGGGGGCCGAGGTGGTCCTGATCGGCACGCGGGACGCCGAGGCCCGCTTCTTCGAGCGCTTCGTCGACTGAGTCGCAATACGGAGTCGCAATACGGAGTCGCACACCTTGTTGCTGATCGACAGCAAGGGGGTACCGCACAAGTCAGGCCCGGACTCCTGCAACGGTTCGAGACCGGACTTGTGCGGTACCCCCTTGCTGTCGATCAGCAACAAGGTGTGCGACTCCGTATTGAGGTGTGCGACTCCGTATTGCGACGGCCGTTACTGCTCGAAGAGCCCCGCCTCTTCCTGCATCGTCACCTTGTTGACGGTGACCTCGAAGCTCTCGCCCAGGTAGACCCGGCGCACCTCGGGGTCGGTCACGAGCTCGTCGCCCGTGCCCTCGCGGAGGATGTGGCCCTGGTGGATGATGTAGGCCCGATCGGTGCTCTGGAGGGTCTCGCGCACATTGTGGTCGGTGATCAGGATCCCGATGCCGTGCTCCTTGAGCTGGTGGATCAGGAGCTGGATCTCCTGGACGTTGATGGGATCCACGCCGGCAAAGGGCTCGTCGAGGAGCAGGACCGAGGGCCGCGTCGCGAGGGCTCGGCCCAGCTCGAGGCGCCGCCGCTCTCCGCCGGAGAGGGTGGCTGCCTGGTTCTTGCAGAGGTGGTCCAGCTCGAGGTTCTCGAGGATGCGGTGCATCTCCGCGAAGCGCTCCTTGCGCGAGAGCTTCATCGTCTCGAGCACCGCCAGGATGTTGTCCTGTACGTTCATGCGCCGGAAGATGCTCGTGTCCTGGGGCAGGTAGCCCATGCCCAGGCGGGCGCGCTTGAACATCGGCAGTTTGGCGCAGTCCTTGCCCCGCAGGACGACCGAGCCCCCGTCGGGCCGGATCAGGCCGACGACCATGCGGAAGCTCGTGCTCTTGCCCGCTCCGTTCGGGCCGAGCAGCCCCACGATCTCCCCGGCGTGGACCCGAAAGTGAACCCCGTCGACCACGCGGCGGCCCTTGAAGGACTTCTGCAGTCCCTCCACGTCGAGCAGCAGCTCTCCAGCGGTGATGTCGTCGGCGGACCTCATGGCGCGATCCTATCGCCTGCGGCCCGTCGCCCTAACTTCGAAGCCGATGGGGACTTCTGAGCGACGGCGGAAAGCTCCTCGGGGCCCGGGCGGGGCTCCGGCGTGCGTGGGTCGACCGCCCGGAGACCCCTTTCGCTGCTCCCCAGGACGGCGCTTGCCCGGATCAGAGCGTGTGGAAAACGTGGGGAAAGAAATGTTCGGGCCGCGAACGGATCTGCAAGTCGTGAAGCCGGTGCGGTTGCGGGACTTAGGCGCCCGATTCGGACGCTTCCTCCGAAGGGGTGCCGTAAGTCCATGATCAGCCGAGGCTTGCAGAACGATCTCGCATAGATCGGCTCACGGAGCCTCGCTTCCGAGAGGCCGAAATCCCGGGCAAGTCGTGCTTGACAGCTCTCCGGGACGGCCCGTTCCGCGGTCGCTCGACGTGTGGACAACCCCTGGGGAGTGCCCATGGCCTGACATCGGTCCCCGGCGCCCCCTGAGGATCGCGTTAGGGCGCCTAGCGCACCCACTGCAGCCGCCAGAGGCGGTAGCTCATCGAGATGGGCCAGAAGACCACGACGGCGCGCCCGGTGATCAGCTCCCGGGGCACGAAGGGCACTCCCTCGGGCGACAGGGTGCGGGCGTCCGCCAGCCGCCAGTTGTGCAGCTCGCCGTACTCGTCCCGGAACCACTGCATCGCCCCGCCCGGCATCCCCGGCACGGTGCGCGGATTCTCGTCGTTGCCGCGGAAGTTCCCGCGGTAGACGGGGCCGCCCTCGGCGGGGTGCTGGATGCGCGCCAGCATCCACTCCCGCGAGTCGCTCGAGTCCTGGGTGTTGTCTCCCAGCATGACGTAGTGGCCCTCGGGGATCTGCCACTCGGCGCGCTTCATCGAATCGCCAATGTAGTAGATGTCGCGGTAGACCATCAGGTCTTCGAGGTCGGCGCCCTCGCCTTCCACGTGGAGGAAGACCGTGCTGGCCTGGTCGGAGGCGGCCGGGATCTCGAGCTCGAGGAGCGGCTGGCCCTCGACCTCGAAGGTCAGGAGGTCGTCCATGTTCTGGACGGAGAACTCGACGGACTCCCCGGCCTCGAGGCGCCAGGCCGAGTCGCCCTCGGCGACGCGGGGCTGGACGAGGTCGGAGCCGAAGGTGGTCACCATGGCTTCGGCCTCGACCCGCAGGGTCGCGTCCGCCGGCGCGGCGGGGCCGGGGAGGACGAAGCTGTACTTGCGTGAGCCCTCGCGCAGCTCGACGACGACGCGCTCGCAGCCGGCGAGGGCCTCCACCTCGCCCTCGACCCGCAAGTCACCCACGGGCTTCTGGCTCGAGAGCCGGTTGCGCCGGATGTCCTCGCGCACGTTGAGGGGGTAGCCGTGGCGATAGTCGTCCATGACCGAGCCCGAGGGCGGGTAGCGCAAGGAGCCGCTGCCGCGCGCCGCGACCTCCTCCGCCGAGACCTGCCAGGCCTTGGCGTCGCCCAGCGCTTTCCACCCCGGAAGTCCTTCTTGTCCCGGGTAGAGCGGCTTCCAGACCTCCTCCTGGACGGGCTTCGGTCGGCGCAGGATCTGCCACTCGTCGTCGGGGCCGGGCCGATTCCAGAGATCCCCGTTGTGGATCTTCAGTTCCTCGGGGCCGACGCCCACGCAGCGCTTGATGAAGTTCTTGGAGAGGTCGAGGGGGTACTTGAAGACCGTCACCTCCCAGCGCTCGGGGTCGCGAAAGTGATAGCTGAGCTTGTCGACGAGGATGCGGTCCTTGATGCCCGTCTCGTCGTTGCCCATCAACGTCGGCTGCATCGACCCCGTGGGGATCTTGTAGGCCTCGACGATGAAGTACTTCAGCATCACGGCCATGATGATGGCCATCGTGATCGCCTCGATGTTGTCGCGCCACGGGTGGCCCGAGCTCTTCTTCTCGTCCTTCGCCTTCGTGTCTGCCATCGGAGTCGCCGTTACTTGTCGTCGCCGCCGAGCACGGCCAGGAAGGCCTTCTGCGGGATGTCCACGCTACCGACCTGACGCATCCGGCGCTTGCCGGCCTTCTGCTTCTCGAGGAGCTTGCGCTTGCGGGTGATGTCCCCGCCGTAGCACTTGGCGGTCACGTCCTTGCGAAGGGCCGCGATGTTCTCGCGGGCGATGATCTTCGCGCCGATCGCCGCTTGCAGGCGCACCTCGAAGAGGTGGCGGGGGATCTCCTTGCGCAGCTTCTTGAGGATCGCGCGCCCGCGCATCTGGGCCTGGGTCGAGTGGCAGATCGAGGAGAGGGCGTCCACGTCCTCGCCGTTCACGAGCAGGCGCATCTTGACGAGGTCGTCCTCCTTGTAGGCGACGATGTCGTAGTTCAGCGTCCCGAAGCCCCGCGTCGCCGACTTCAGCTTGTCGTAGAAGTCGTAGATGATCTCCGCCAGCGGGATGTCGTAGGTGAGCTGCACGCGCGTCGTCGAGAGGTGCTCCTGGCGAATGAAGATCCCGCGGTGCTCGACGCAGATCTGCATCAGGGCGCCGATGAACTCCACCGGAATCATCATGTTGGCGCGCACGATCGGCTCGAGCAACGCGTCGAACTTGTCGCGCTGGGGGAGCTGGCCAGGCGAGCGGATCTCGCGTTCCTCTCCGTCGTGCTCGCGGATGCGGTAGGTCACCGACGGCGCCGTCTGGATCATGTCCAGGTCGTGCTCCCGCTCCAGCCGCTGCTGGATGATCTCCATGTGCAGCAGCCCGAGGAAGCCGCAGCGGAAGCCGAATCCCAGGGCGTCCGAGGTCTCGGGGAAGAAGGAGAGGGAGGAGTCGGACAGGGAAAGGGTTTCCAGCGCGTCGCGCAGGTGCTCGTAGTCGCCCGGGTTGGTGGGGTAGAAGTCCGCGAAGACCATGTGCCGGGGCTCCTGATAGCCCTCGAGCATCTCCACCTCCGGACCCTTGGCGTGCGTCAGGGTGTCGCCGACGCGTACGTCCCCCAGGCGTTTGATGTTGGAGACGAGGTAGCCGACCTCGCCGGCGACGAGCTCGTCCGTCTTGGTCATCTTGGGCAGGAACTGCCCGATCTCCACCGCCTCGTAGTCCGAGTCCGTGCCGAGCATCTTGACGAGGTCGCGCCGGCGCAGCGTCCCGTCGAAGAGCCGCAGGTAGACGATGATCCCGCGGTACTCGTCGTAGACCGCGTCGAAGATCAAGGCCCGCAGGGGCGCCGCGGGGTCCCCGGACGGCGGCGGGATGCGCTCGACCACGCGGTCGAGCACCTCGCCCACCCCCAGGCCCGTCTTGGCGGAAATGTGCAGGGCGTCGGTGGCCTCGATCGCGAGGCTGTTCTCGATCTCCTCGGCGATCTCGTCGGGGCGCGCGTGGGCGAGGTCGACCTTGTTGAGCACCGGCAGGACCTCGAGGTCCTGCTCGATCGCGAGGTAGGCGTTGGCGACCGTCTGGGCCTCGACGCCCTGGGAGGCGTCGACGAGCAGCACCGCTCCCTCGCAGGCCTGCAGGCTCTTCTCGACCTCGTAGCTGAAGTCCACGTGCCCGGGCGTGTCGATCAGGTTGAGCTGGTAGCGCTCGCCCTGACACTCGTGGTGGATCGTGACCGCGTGGGCCTTGATCGTGATGCCGCGCTCGCGCTCGAGGTCCATGTCGTCGAGCAGCTGGTCACGCATGTCGCGCTTCTGGACCGAGCCGGTCGCCTCGAGCATGCGGTCCGCCAGCGTCGACTTGCCGTGGTCGATGTGGGCGATGATCGAGAAGTTGCGGATGTGCTTGGTGTCCATCTCAGGCGTTCGCCTTCAGCAGTTCCTCGAGCTCCCCGGCCAGGGCGCGCAGCGCCCGCCCGCGGTGGCTGACCTCGGCCTTCTCGCCGGGCTCGATCTCGGCGAAGGCCTTGCCCGTGGCTGCGAAGCCTTCTTCGGCGAACTCGAAGAGCGGGTCGTAGCCGAAGAGGTGGTCCCCGCGGGGCACCTCGAGGATGAGCCCGCGGCTCTCGCCGCGCACCTCGGCCGCGATCGTCCCGTCCGGCCGCGCCAGGGCCAAGGCGCAGACGAAGCGCGCGCCCCGCGCCTCGCGCGGCACACCCGAGAGCTCCTCCAGGAGCTTCGAGTTGTTCGCGTCGTCGTCTCCGTGCGCGCCGGCGTAGCGCGCCGAGCGCACCCCCGGCGCTCCGCCGAGGTGATCCACTTCGAGGCCCGAGTCGTCCGCCAGGGCCCAGCAGCCCTTGGCCAGCGCCGCGCTCGTCGCCTTCTTGGCCGCGTTGCCCGCGAAGTCGGGCCGGTCCTCCACGACCTCCGGCAGCCCGCCGACGTCCGCCGGCAGCGCCAGCTCGATCCCGAGCGGCGCGAGTAGCCGCAGGAGCTCTGCGTGCTTCTTGGGGTTCCCGCTCGCTAGCAGGAGGCGCAGGGTGGAGGTGGTCACGACGCCGCCCGCGCTCGTCACTCGACGCCCAGCGCCGTCTTCTGGGCCTCGAAGATCTGCAGGCAGGCGGCGGCTCCCATCTCGAGCATGGCGTCGAGCGACTGGCGCGAGAAGGGCGCGCCCTCGGCCGAGCCCTGCACCTCGATGAACTCGTGGTCGCCGGTCATGACGAGGTTGAAGTCCACCTCCGCCTGGCTGTCCTCGGAGTAGTCGAGGTCGCAGATCTCCTCGCCGGCCACGCGCCCGACCGAGACCGCGCCGACCTGCCCGACCAGCGGCCAGCCGCGCAGGATGCGCTTGCGATCCATGTCCATGAGCAGGTCGTGCAGCGCAACCCAGGCCCCGCTGATCGCCGTCGTACGCGTTCCACCGTCGGCCTGGATCACGTCGCAGTCGAGCCAGATCGTTCGCTCGCTCATCTGCTTGAAGTCCATCACCGCTCGCAGGCTGCGGCCGATCAGGCGCTGGATCTCCACCGAGCGCCCGTCGACCCGCCCGCTGCGGTCGCGCGGCTTGCGACGGTCGGTGGAGGAGGGGAGCATCGCGTACTCCGCCGTCATCCAGCCCTGTCCCTTGCCCTGCAGGAAGCTCGGGACCCCGTCGGTGAAGGTCGCCGTGCACAGGACGCGGGTCTCGCCGAAGCAGGCCAGCACGGAGCCGGGGGCGTTCTTCGTGAATCCTCGCTGGAAGGCGAGGGGGCGCATGTCGTCAGGCGCGCGTCCGTCCTTTCTGGTCATGTCGGGGGAGGGCGTAGGGAGGCGGCGGGGATTATAGGTGGCGACCCCGCGCTCCCGCTCCGCGCGGCGGGGATTCTGCTCGACCGGGCCGAGTCTCACGCGAGGACGAGGTGGGCATCCATGGTCCGGTCGGCACCGTGTGCGGCCTCGTCCTGCAAGTACCTCTCTCCGGGCCGGACGGGGGGCTCTCCGCCCTGATCTCCCCGTCCCGGCGTTTCGTGTCGCCTCTGCCCCAGCGGCTGTCGGCGGCAGGCGGAGGGGGTCACGCGCCGGTCCGCAACGCGACCGCGGGCAGAGGGCGGAGCCGAACCGATCGCCGCCCCGGCGGTCACTCCACGGACGGCCTTGGCTGGAGCGTCGAGGGGCGAGAAGTGCCGCGCGCGGCGTCGCCTGCGGCTCGCTCCCCGCTACCCCACTGGCCCATCTCGAGATCCTCTCTCGCGGTGGTAGCGGTCGAGGGTGGCCTCCCGGGGGCCCACCTTGACTTCGATTCAAGCTTCCGAATAGTCGGTTGCGTGGGGATGTCCCGATCCCAGCCATTCCGGGAAGGAGTCGAGTGAAGTGATCGGCATCGCGAAGAGAAGACTCTCGAGGCTCGCCGAGCTCCTCGCCGAGCCGCCCGGCGCGCCGCTCGCGCGGAATCTGCGCGCCTTCCGCTTCCTCCTGCTCTTGCACGTCTCCGTGCAGAGTTGGAGCTATGTGATCACACCGATCAGGTCTGCGCACCTGGAGTTTCCCTACGCGGGCTCGATCGTCGTCTCGACGTTGATCTCTGCATGCGCCCTCCTCGCCTTGACGCGCTACGGACGCGTTGCGCCGATCCTGGCCCTGCCCCCGCTGATCTGCCGGCTGGCCTGGTCGGGCCTGTGGACCCCCAACCACACGGTCCTCGCCTTCGCCTGCCTCCTGTTGACGGCGACCCTGGACCCGGACCGGGACGACGAGGGCGTGCTCCTCGTCCAGGGCCTCCGCTGGATTACCCTCGTCGTGCTCTTCTCCACCGGTCTCCAGAAGTTGCTCCACGGATGCTGGTTCCGTGGCGAGTTCCTCGCGTGGATGCTCAGCAAGGGGACGGACGACTGGCGTTCGACCTTCGGGCTGCTCGTGCCCGCGAGCGAGATGGAGCGACTGACCGCGCTCGATTACCGTCCCGGCAGTGGGCCGTATCGCGTCGACTCCGTGCCCTTCATCCTGCTCTCGAACTTCACGTACTTGGCGGAGTTGCTCCTTCCGGTGCTCATTCTCCTTCGGCGTACCCGCGTCGCGGCGACACTCTTCGCGATCGGCTTTCTGCTCGCGATTCAGCTGGCGCCGCGCGAGTTCATGTTCTTCCTGTTGTTCACCAACCTCGTCCTGCTGTTTCTCCCGTGTGGTTGGAGCCGGCGTCTCACGCCGCTGATGGCCTGCGGTTATCTCTATCTGCTTGCCGCTCTGGCGAGACCCGACTTGTTCGGAGACTTCGTCATCAAAGCCAATGGGCGAATATGAAGCGCCGTGCAGTCATCGTATTCCTGGTGTTCTTCACCGCGTGGCCGCTCGTGCACCGAGCCCTCGTGGCTGCGTTCGAGATCAACCCGTGGAAACTCGCTGGCTGGGCGATGTTCTGCGTCCCCAATCCGAGTACCAAGTTGCGCGTGCAGGGGGTCAGGCACGGCCTCGAGGTCCAGGTCGATCTCACGGACCGCGACCGTCTCGAACTCAATGACTACAACCTCCGGCGTGGGATCCTCGGGGCGCTCGAGCCGCGACCGACGGAGCTGGCCGAAGCGATCCTCGCGCGCCACCCGGAGCTCGACGGGGTGGTGCTGTTCCTGAGTCGGTACTCCCTGGATCCGAGGACTGCCCTCCTCGAGTGGGAGGTCGAGGAGACGAGAGCGAGTCGGCCCTGAGCTCGGTCTGGGCTCTGGCCGCCCAGGCCAAGGTCGTGCTCCCTTTCCCCCGAGGGCGCCGCCGCGGCTCGAGCTGATGCTCGAGCCCACCTGCTCGAAACACTCTGCTAACACTTCTCCAGCTGAGTGCGTAGCCCACCTCATGCGAAGACAAGAGGCCATCCGGGGGCTCGCGTTGGCGAGCTCGATCACCCTCTACCTTTCCTGTTGTCGGGCGCCCGAGCCCTCGACGGAGGTCGAGGCCGTCGAGGTCACCACCGTGCAGGAGATCCAAGCTTCCCTCGAGGAAGTCGCGCCCGAAGAGGCTCCACGGCCCTGCCCCAAGCCCCTCGATCAAGACGGGGTCACCTATGTCGCCGCCGACCAGCCCCACTTGCCGTTGGTGCGCTATCGGGACGGTCAGCTCTCCCTCAGCGACTCCTGCGCCGTGCGCGAGGGGAACAAGCTCAATCGCAAGATACCGCCCGCCTACGTGAACGGGCGACCGATCGGATTCTGCTGAGTTCCCTGCCCCGACGTCTTCGTGCAAGACGTCCCGACTTTCCTGCGACAGAAGGATCTGGCGTTCCGGGATTACCTCGATTCCCGCCTGGAAGCCCTCATCGACGCCGAGCACTGCATTCGACTCAACTACGAGGCCTATCTCTTCGGAGACCTCTGGACCCGCGATCGCTTCCTCTCCGATCCGACCCTTTACTGCGGCCTCCTGACCGACCCCGTCAGCCGGGAGCGCTTCCGACCCCGCGAAGACTCTCCCCGCAGTCGCCACGAGGGGATCGTCTACTACTTCCAGAGCGAGGCCCAGCGCGAGCTCTTCGACGAGGACCCGGAGACCTACCGCCTACCTGGCTGGACGATGTGATCCCGTCTTGCCCACGGCGGGCCGTCCGGTGATCCTCGTCCGGAGTGGACACGAAGGCCGAGGAACGCCGAAGCGGCTACTCGCCGGCCTCGGCCGCGTACTGCTCCACCTCCCGCCAGATTCGCAGCGTGTTCCCCGACCAGAGCTTCGTGATCTCCTCCTCGCCGTAGCCCCGCCGGACGAGCTCCAGGGTCACGTTGAAAGTCTGGGACGCGTCCATCCAACCGAGCACGCCCCCGCCGCCGTCGAAGTCGGAGCTGATCGCGACGTGGTCGATGCCGATCAGGTCCACCGCGTAGTCGAGGTGGTCGATCATGTGAGTCACGGAAGCAATCTCGCGGCCCGCCTCGAACTCGCGCACCCGTCGGCGCAGCTCGGCGCGCTTCTCGCGGGCGTTCGTCACGTCGCCTCGGTCGAGGCCGAGCTCGGCGCGGGCCTCCTGGATGAAGGCGTCGCGCTCGGCGTCTCCCATCACGTAGGTCGCGAAGGCGACGATCTGGATCACGCCGCCGTTCTCCTTCAGCGCAAGGAGCTCGCGGTCGCTCAGGTTGCGGCCGTGGGGGAAGACGCCGTCGACGGAGGAGTGCGAGGCGATCACCGGCGCCTTCGACCAGGCGATCGCCTGCATCGTCGTCTCCTCGCCCGCGTGGGAGATGTCGACCAGGATGCCCAGGCGGTTCATCTCCTCGATCGCGCGGCGGCCGAGGTCGGAGAGTCCGCCGTGGATGTCCTCGCCTTCCGGAGTGTTCGAGTCGCCGAGCTGGCTGTGGCGGTTGTGCGTGATGCTCATGTAGCGCGCGCCGCGTCGGTGGAACTCCTCGATCAAGCCGAGGTCCTCACCCATCGCGTAGCCGTTCTCGATGCCGATGCAGGCGACGAGCTTGCCGCTCCTCGAGATGCGCTCGACGTCGTCAGGCGTGCGCGCGAGCTCGATGTGCTCGGGGTAGCGTCGTAGCATGCGCTCGATGGTGTCGAACTTCGACAGCGCGACCTGCTTCGCCTCGGCGAAGCCGGCGGCGTCCAGGGCGCCCTGGGCGACGTATACGATGTAGAAGGCCACGTCGAGCCCGCCCGCGCGCATCTTCGGGAAGTCGACCTGGTTCGTGCCCCAGATGGTCGGGTCCTGCGAGAGGATCGCGTCGCGGCGGGCCTCGGGCTCCTCGGGGAGCTCCTCGGAGGCGAGGGTGAGCGAGATGTCCTTGTGCGTGTCGAGCGTCAGGGTCCGCCAGTGGATCTCGCGGGCCCGCTGGCGCAGCTCGGCCTCGGCGTCGAGCGAGAGGAGCGAGATCTCCTGCGTACCGGGGTCGGATCGGGACGGGCCCTCACGGTCGTCGCGCCATGTGATCGCCTTCGTGACCGGATCGACGCGCGCGAGCCGGGGTCCGGTGCCTGGACTGATGCCAAACCCGAGCACCCACTGGCCGTCCGCGAGCACGCCAATGCGGCTCGCGTCGAGCGACTCCGTCAGGCCGAGGTCCTCGCCCGTGATCGTCGCGACGAGCTCGCCCGTGCCATCGACCTCGAGGATCGAGCCGCCGTCGCCCCAGACGATCAGTGTGTGTCCGTCCTCCTTGCGGAAGGCGTCGGTGCGTCGGCCTCCCGCGCCGTCGGGACCCGGGAGCTCGAAGCCCCACACGACCGCGCCGCTCTCCGGTTCGTACTCTCGAACGCTCGAGTCGCGCCCCTGGCAGACGAGCCAGTTTCCCGAAATCAGGGGAGGCAGGACCCGCGTCAGCCCGGGGCCCTCGTGCCCGGCCTGCCCGAGATCGATCTCACGCAGCACATTGCCCAGCCGGTCGATCTCGACGAGACGCGGTGGGGACGCGACCGCGAGCAGCAGGTTCCCGTGCTCGAGCGGCTGCATGCCCTCGATCCGCGTGCCCTCGCCGAGGCGGGCTCCGTCGAAGTGCCAGACGACGGAGCTCGACCGGCGCTTGAACTCGATCACGCGCTCCTCGCCTTCGAGAAAGATCAGGTTGCCGTTCGCGAGCTCCGAAATCTCTCTCGCGCCCTGTCGAGGCAGCTCCCACTCGATGGTCCCGTCGGCCGCCTGGATCACGATGTGACCGGGGTCCTGATAGACGACGCGGTGCCCGGCGGGGTTCGCGTCGCCCTGAAGGGGCATGACGGCCAGGAGCGTGAGCGGAAGGAGCATGGTCGAGTTCGAGTGCGGTGCGGAGGGGCTGGACGGGTGGCTCGAGGGAGCCGCGCAGCCTACTGTGCGCGAGGATGGCGTGGGCGACGAACCGGAGCAGGGGGGCTGCCGCCGCGTCACCGATGCTCAGTCCCGGAGCTCGATTCCCCGCACCAGCTCGAGCGGCAACACGTGTCCGCGCCCGTCCGCTCCGGCGAGCTCGAGGCCCTCGGTGAGGGAGAGGCCCCGCACCATGCCGGCGTGGCATTCCTTGCCGCAGCGCACGACCACCGGGCGCTCCGCCAGGTCGCTGGCGACGAGGTAATCCTCGGCGAGGCGCCGGTGGTCGCTGCGTACCTGGGCGAGGCGCGGACCGAGGCGCGCGAGCAGGGCCTCTCGAGCGGTTTCGAGGCTCAGGTCGCGCCCTAGCCGCGCGAGGCTCGTCACCGGCTGCTCTTCGAGCAGCTCGTTCGGGAACTGCCGCTGCCGCACGTTGAGGCCGATGCCGAGCACGTAGTGCGGCTGCGCCGGGTCGAGGGCGCGACTCTCCGCGAGCAGGCCGCAGATCTTGGCGCCGCGCACGAGCACGTCGTTGGGCCATTTCAGGCGCGGCGCGTCCTCGGTAAAGGGCGCCAGACCGAGGCTGTTCAAGGCCTCGACCGCCGCCAGCCCCGCGGCGATCGTCAACGCCGCCGGGAGGTAGGGCGGTGGCCCGGGCAGGAGCACGACCGAGAGGTAGAGCCCCTCGTCCACGGGGCTGACCCAGGCGGTCCCGCGCCGGCCGCGCCCCGCGCTCTGCCCGCGCGCCACGTGCACGTCCCCATCCCGCGCATCCCCCGCCGCCAAGGCCGCGAAGGCGCGCTCGGAGGTGGAGTCGACGACGTCGTGGTGGACCAGCCGGAAGCGCACGGGCGAAGTGTAGCAGTCCGTGAGGCGGCCGAACCGCAGGCGGGCTCTCTGCAGTCTGTGGCGAGCCGACTCCTTCAGGACTCCTTGTTCTTCTCGTCCCAGATCATCGGCTCCCAGAGCTCGACCTTGTTCCCGTCCGGATCCATGATCCAGGCGAACTTGCCGTTCTCGTGGGATTCGGGGCCATGGACGATCTCCACGCTCGCTTCCCGAAGCTGCTCCAGCAGCCCGTCGAGGTCGTCGACCCTGTAGTTGACCATGAAGCTCGACTCGCTCGGGCTGAACCACTGTGTGTCGTGGTCCGCCACGTGCCACACCGTGAGGCCCTCATCCTCGGCCTTGTCGTCGGGCCACTTCAGGACCGCGCCGCCCCAGTCCTCCAGCGACATCCCCAGGTGCTCCCGGTACCACGCCGCCAGCGCGGCCTTGTCGCCACGACTCTTGAAGAACACTCCGCCGATTCCGGTGATTCTCGCCATCGTTGATCTCCTACTCTTTCACTCGTCTTGCTCGGAAGCCGCCACTCCGGAGCCGTGCAGTTCGGAGTCGCCGCCAACGCGACGAGCCCGATCGGTATCAAGAGCGATGCGCTCCTCCCAATCTCGAGGAAAGCGCCCTCGCCTGGCGGGCGGCCGCACCCTGGGGGACGAGTCGCGATCGCATCGACGCAGTCTAGCAGCCCCAGCGGCCTCGACGACTCGCTGGTGGGCAGCCTCGGGCCTTCCGCCGTCCTACTTGCGGACCCGGCGGATCCGCTGCGGGGATTCGCCCGCGATCCGCTCGATCTCTCCGATGACCTCCAGATGGAGCTTCACGGTCACCGTGTGCCAGGTGATCGACCCGAGCTCGTCGCGCTCCGACTTGGAGAGCGCCTTGGCCACGAGGGGCGACAGGTCCTTGAAGGCGATCCCCGTCTTGTTCGCGGGCACGACCTTCCGGATCGCCTTGCGGATCGCGTCGTACTTCCACTTCGGGATGCGAGTGCCCTGCTTGCCCTTGGTGGGCGTCTTGCAGAGGACTTTGGTCTCGGTCTCACTGGCCATCGGTGCCCCGTGTCGTTGCGGTGGTTGTCGAGCTGCGTCGCCGGACGATCCCGGCGATGAACACGGCGATCAAGCAGAGCGCCGTCATCGGGAAGACGCAGAATCCCAAGGAAAGTTTCAGCATCGTGACGCCGCTGGCGACCCCCAGCACCCCGGCCTGGGGGTCGGGGAAGCCGGAAACGGCGAGCCCCAGGCATGTGTTCTCGACGAGCTCGAGGAACCCGACCGCGAGGGGGAGGTAGGCCAAGAGCAGAGGTCGGCGACTCGGACCGAACAGGCGCCCCAAGCTGAACGCGAGGACGAGGGTCAAGGCGATCGCGGTCAGAAGTGCGTTGCCGACGTCGAGGAGCTGGAAGGTGCCGTAGGCCGTGCGCCCGTCCGGGCCGATCGACTCGAGCCACTCGTGGGCGTCGGCGGCCGAGTAGCCGAAGCGCTCCTCCAGCAGGCTCGCCTCCTCGCCGGCGCTCTTGATCGAGGCGTAGGGCCCGAGCGCGAAGAAGGCTGCGGAGAGCGCGATCCAAGCGAATACGGCAGCTCCCGCGACGCGGCCCGTGGCGATCCGCTGGAGGCTGGACGGAGTCATCAGCAGAGGGGAAGTGGCTGCACGACGGGTTCGTTTGCAGGGAGCGTTCGCCGCGGTGGTTCGAGTCGCAGCGGCCCGGGTCGACGGAGCCCTCGTGTTCGACATCGTATCCAGGCGTGCGAGGTCGGATCTGGCGGATCCCGCTCCACGGCGGAGGCCGAATCCAAGACTTACCGAAGGGCACGCGGCTCGAACGCGGCGGAAACGCTGGAGTCGCCTCGGAGACTCAGTTCCCTTCGATCAGCTCAGCGGCGTCCCGACTCGGTCGCGTCGACTCGATCCCTCGCGCGGGCCGCAGCCCGAGGTTCTGGTCTCGGTACTGCGGCTCCGCCGCGCCGCGGTGGCTGGAGCGGGCGCTGAATGGCGCGTCGGTGAAGCTGCCGCCGCGGCCCGTGCGGCGGGGCGAACCCTTGTAGAGGCGCTCGCCCGTTCCCTCGGCCACCGGGAGGTCGTAGTTCGCGAAGTCGTCCTTGCACCACTCCCACACGTTGCCGTGGGTGTCGTGCAGGCCGAAGGGATTGGGACCGTAGATGCCCACGGGAGCCGTGGCGATGTAGCCGTCCTCGAAGTCGGGCACGCCGGCCTTGAGGGAAGGCCAGGTCACCTGGGCGCGGGCCGCGGTGCGGTCGACGACGTTGGCGACTCCCTCGAGGCTGGCGGGGTCGTCGCCAGTCCACCAAGGGGTCGTCGTCCCCGCCCGCGCCGCGTACTCCCACTGGGCCTCGGTCGGGAGTTCGAGGCCGAGGCGCGCGAGGACCTCCTCGGCCTCCTCCCAGCTCACCGACTCGACCGGGTGCGAGAGGTCGTTCGGGAGCGCGCCGTGGACCTGGCCGGGCAGGTACTGGCTCGGGTTCTCCCGGGTGAAGCGCAGCCACTGACCCTGGGTCATCTCGTACTTCGAGAGGAAGAAGGGCGCGAGCTCGACCTCGTGCACGGGGCCCTCGCTGTCGATGGCGGCGGCGTCGATGTTGGGGGCGGGGGGCATCCCCTGGGCGATGGGGCGATTGGCGCCCATCCGAAAGCGGCCGCCGGGGACGAGCACGAAGACGAGGCCGGTCTCCTCGTCGATCTCGAGCTCGCCGTCCGCGCCGCGCACGGCGGGCTCGCCGGTCTGGAGATGGGCGAACTCCCACAGTCCGCTCGCGGGGTCGGGGCCGAGCGGGAGCAGGCCGAGCTGGGGCGGGAGCGCGAGGCCGTCGTAGGCCGGGGCGAACATGCGGTCCGCGACCGCCGCGCTGGCCTCTTCCCACTCCGCGCGCGGCTCCTCGATCGTGCGCCGTACGACGCTCTCGGCGAAGGCCAGCCGCTCCTCGATCTGGGCGATCAGGCCCTCCTGGTCCGCGACGAAGTCCTCGAGCTGCTCGACGAGCTCGGCCAGCTTGTCGTGTTGCCAGCGGTCGCGGTCGTCGGTGAAGCGCCAGCTGCGCCGCTCTTCGACGGCGACCTCGAGCTCCGCGAGGCGTCCTTCGGCCCACTCCAGCTCCTCGCCGAGCTCCTCCGGGCCGCCGGCCTCGAGGCGGTGGAGCAGCCCCGCGCGGCGCATCTCGAGGTCGGCGATCTCCTCGGTGGCCGGGTGAGTCTCGCGATCGCGTGTGCGGTCCTCGTCGGTGTAGGGCAGGGCGCGCGCCCTCAGTCGCTGGAGGGCGGCGCGGTGGCCGTCGAGCTGGTCGCCGAGGGTGCGGGCCTTGGCGAGCCAGCGGCGCATGTCGTGCGCGCGCTCGGGCACGGCCGGCCAGAGGCGGTCCACCTCGGCGACGTAGTCCTCGAGGTCCGTCAGGTCGGCCACCTGCATCAGCTGCAACACCTCGGTGGCGCGGCTCGCGGCCAGGGTCGAGGACCAGAGGAGGCCGACGCCGCTCGAGAGGAGGAGCAGGCCCACGGCGACCGCCGTGCCGACCGCCGCGCGGTGCCGCCGCAGGAACTTCCCCGAGCGGTAGCGCCAGGTGTCCCGCTGCGCGCGCACGGGGTGGCCCGCGAGATGGTTCTCCACGTCCTGGCCGAGCTGCTCGGCGGAGGCGTAGCGCGACGCCGGCTCCTTGCGCAAGGCCTGCAGGCAGATCGCGTCTAGGTCGCCGGCGAGCTGCCGGCGCAGGCGCCCCGGGTCCGTCGAGCGGCGGGCCGCGAGCTTCTCGGCGCTGGACCAGTAGCTCGTGACCGAGTCCTCGAGGGAGTCCTGGGGCGGCCGGCCGAGGGCGGTGCTCGGACGCTGGGCCTCCTCCTCGCAGATCGAGAGCTCGAGCTCGTGGGCGAGCTGCGTGCGCTGGCGATAGGGGCGCCGGCCGATCAGGAGCTCGTAGAGCAGCACGCCGAGGGAGTAGACGTCGCTGGCCGTCGTGATCGGCTCGCCGCGCACCTGCTCGGGGCTGGCGTACTCGCGCGTCATCGGGCGCTCGTTGGGGCTCGTCTGGCTCGGCTCGTCGCCCTGGGAGTCGTCGCCCTCCGGCGAGAGGACCTTCGCGATGCCGAAGTCGAGCAGCTTGGGCCTGCCCTCGTCGTCGACCAGGATGTTGCCCGGCTTGATGTCGCGGTGCACGACGAGCTTGCGATGCGCGTCCTGGACCGCGGAGCAGACGGCGCGAAAGAGCCGCAGCCGCTCGGCGACGGTCGCGCGGCGCTCGTCGCACCAGCGGTCGATCGGCTCGCCCTCGATGTACTCCATCACGAGGTAGGGCTGGCCGTCCTCGGTCGCGCCGCCGTCGAGGAGGCGCGCGATGCCGGGGTGGTCGAGGCGCGCGAGGGTCTGGCGCTCGGCGTGGAAGCGCCGCAGGAGCTCCGCGCCGCCAGCGCCCGGACGGATGAGCTTGATCGCGACCGTCTGCTCGAAGTCGTCGACGCGCGTCGCCTCGAAGACCGTCCCCATGCCGCCGCTGGCGATCGCGCGGCGCAGGACGTAGGCGCCGATGCGTGTGCCAGGTCCGGGAGCGGGCGCCAGGTCCGCCGGCACATCCTCCAGGATCTCGGCGAGGGTGGCGGGGGTGGGCGGCGCGGGTAGCGCCTCGGGGCCCTGGTCGGCGCGCAGGAGGCCCTCGACCTGGGTGCGCATGACCTCGTCCCCGGCGCACTCGCGCTCGAGGAAGTCGTGGCGCTCTTCGGGCTCGAGCTCGAGAGCTCGTTCGAAGAGCGTCCGCACCCGCTGCCAGCGTGACGGGTCCATGGTGGGGGAGGGCCCGGCGGCCCCGCCCCATGATGGTCGGCGGGGTCGCGGGCCGCAAACCGGCCGCGCCTCAGGCGCCCTCGGCCCCCAGCTCCTGGCGCAGCCAGGCCCGGGCGCTGCGCCAGTCGCGCTCGATCGTGCGCTCGGAGACCTCGAGCACCCGCGCCGCCTCCGCGCCACTCAGGCCCGCGAAGAAGCGCAGCTCGACGACCTGGGCGGCGCGCTCGTCGAGCTCGGCCAGGCGGTCGAGGGCCCGGTCCAGCTCGACCAGGTCCTCGGCGCGCTCCTCCGTCGGGCCGGCCGCCTCGAAGAGGGTCACGCGCCCGCGATCCCCGCCGCGCTTCTTCGCCGCGCGCTTCTCCGCGTGGTGCACGAGGACCCGGCGCATGGCCGTGGCGGCGAGGGCCAGGAAGTGGCGGCGGTTCTGCCAGTCCTGGCTGCGCTGGTCGACGAGCTTGAGATAGGCCTCGTGGACGAGGGCCGTCGGCTGGAGCGTGTGTCCGGCGCGCTCGCGGTCGAGCTGGCGCCGCGCGAGGCGTCGCAGCTCGGCGTAGACCACCGGGAAGAGGCGCTCGAGGGCCTCGGGGTCGCCCTCGCGACAGAGGGCCAGGAGCTGGGTGACGTCGGCCGGGGCGGTCATGGGAGGGGGCCGAGGGCGATTCTAGCCCGATCCCCTCACCAGCTCCCGCCCCGAGCGGCTCCAACCGGCCGGCTTCACCGGCCTCTCGTCCGCTGGCGGCCCTTTGGCCTGTCGGTCGTCCTCGACGGGGTGTTCAACCCCGCCTCCGGGGACCGACAGGCCGCGGTGTCCCTCGACACAGAATGGCCACCAGCGAACGAGTTGAAACCACTGGGGGCGAAAGCTGGTGAGGGGATCGGGCTAGCCGGCGTGGAGGTTTTCTTCGGATCCCTGTCGGCGGCCGGAGCCAGTTCCGGCGTGGAGGGCTGTCCCGGGGGGGCGAGTCCCCAGCGGCCCCCCGGGACGGACCCCGACCGACCTCCCGACAGATCCTTCCGATGAACTCCCAAGTGCAAACGAGCGTCTCCTCCGCCCTCGCCGGCGCCTTCCTGGCCGCCTTCCTCGCGACCCCCGCAGCCTCCCAGACGGGTCCCGCGACTCTCCCCGGAGGGTCGGCCATCCAGGCTCCGGGCATGCCCTGCTTCCAGCCGGTGCCCAAGCCCGGCCGCGACCCCTCCAGCCAGCGGGACTACAACTGCTACTACTTCGGCAACTACACCTGGAACGACGGTGGCGGGGCCGGCAGCGTCTCGGGCCGCATCTACTGGCCCTCGATCTGCGGCGACGGCACGACCAACCCCCCCGGCGAGTTCGCGCTGCCGACCGTGCTCCTGATGCACGGGGACGGGCACAACTACCTGGACTACGGCTACCTGATGCGCCACCTGGCCTTCAACGGCTTCATCTGCGCGTCGATCGAGAGCAGCGGCACGAACCAGGAGCGCGCGGCTCAGGCCCAGACCTTCCTGGGCTTCATGAAGGACAACTGGACCTATCGCGACTGGGTCGACAATGAAAACCTGGGCTTGATCGGCCACAGCCGAGGCGGTGAGGCCGTCCTGACCTTGGCGCGCAACATCGTCGACCTGGGCCTCGACTTCAACGTCAACGCGATCATCTCCCTCGCCCCGACCGACAACCAGGAGGGCGGCGGGAGCGCAGAGAGCCTGGGAGGCATGGAGAGCGAGGCTTTCCTCGTGATCTACGGAACCCATGACGAGGACGTCACGGGCTACTGCGTCAGCGGCGGCCTGCCGGAGTGCGGGGCGGCCCCGGTCGGCCCGCGGAGCACGGGCTTCGCGCTCTACGACCGCGCGGGCAGCGAGGGCGAGACCGAGCCCTTCCCGCTCTACGACGAGGTCGTGGACAAGGTCCTGCTCTACGTCGAGGGCGCCAACCACAACGGGTGGCGCAGCACCTGCGCCGGCTTCCCGCCCATCGGCCAGCTGAGCTGCAGCGAGCACCAGGAGCTTGCGAAGGGCTGGATGAACTCCTTCTTCCGCTGGCACCTCCGGGACCAGGACATCTACCGCTACTTCTTCACCGGCGACCTGCCCATCCCCGCCGTCGCCGACAACGGCATCGTCGTGCACCACAGCTACTCCCCGGGCTACGACCGCCGCGTCGTCGACAACTTCGAGCAGCCCGGCTGGGGCACGAACACGATCGGCGGCCTCGTGTGGAAGGAGTCGAGCCTGACCGTCGAGAAGGACGGCACCACCTGGGACTACGAGTACTCGAGCCCCCACGACACGCGCAGCCTGACGGTGAGCTGGTCTCCCGGCGGCTTCGCTCCCTGGATCCGCTTCGAGATCCCGAACAACGGCACCATCTGGGGCGGCCCCTATCGCGACGTCTCGCGCTACGAGTTCCTCAGCCTGCGGGCGGGCCAGGTCTACGGTTCGGCCTTCAACACGCCTGGTCAGGGGAAAGACTTCTACGTGCAGCTGCGCGACTCCGGCGGCGGTCAGTCGAACTTCGTCCGCGTCAGCGACTTCGCGAGCCTTCCGTATCCCACCGAGGCTCAGGTCGTGAAGTACCAGCAGATCATCGACGTCGTGACCTCGCCGATGAAGTCCGTGCGCCTCCCGCTCTGCCGCTTCGAAGGCGTGAACAAGCAAGAGATCAGCTCGGTCTGGTTCTTCTTCACGGCCAGCGGCAGCTCCTCGGGCGAGCTCTTCCTCGACAACATCGAGTTCACCCACTGAGAGCTCCCCGCTTCCTCGGGAAGCTCCCCCCTCCCCCCGGCCGCGGCCCCCCCGACGAAACACGGGGTGGGCCGCGGCGCTCGTTCAGCGCTGGGCGGCGGAGATGTGCGGCGAAGAGGGCGATTCTGCTAGAAATACGCCCCCTCGCTCCGCTCCCCAGCGGAGGACGACGGATCGATCCCCCGACCCCCCGAAGGAGACCCCATGAGCGAGATCGTGAGAGGCGAGGACCTGAGCGAGCGGGAGAAGCGCCTGCTCTTCTGGGCCAGCTTCCTGTCCCTGGCGGCCGCGGGCTTCGGCTTCTCCTTCCGTGTGGCGATGATGGAGGACTACGGCGCGGAGCTCGGGCTGACGAACCTCCAGGTCGGCTGGGTCTTCGGCGCGTCGCTGTGGCCGATCGCGATCACGATGATCGGCTTCAGCCTGGTCGTGGACAAGACGGGCTATCGCCTGCCGATGTACGGGGCCTTCCTCTTGCAGGCGGCCTCGGGTGTCGGGACCTACTTCGCCGACAGCTACGGCGCGCTCTACGTCTTTGCCCTCTGCGCGGGCCTCGGTCACGGGATCGTCGAGGCGGTGATCAACCCGATCTGTGCGGCGGTCTACAACCAGGAGAAGACCAAGTGGCTGACGATCCTGCACGCCGCCTGGCCGGCGGGGCTGGTCGCGGGGACGCTGCTGATCATCGGCTCCGATGCGGCCTTCGGCGAGCTGGACTGGCGCGTCCACGCGCTCTGGATCTTGATCCCCGCCGTGGCTTACGCCCTGATGTACGGCCCCTGCAAGTTCCCGGTGGACGAGCGCGTGCAGGCCGGCGTGCCCTACCGCGTGATGCTGCGGCAAGTCGGCTTCCTGGGCGCTGCCCTCGCATCGACCCTCCTGATCTACGAGATCGGCAACCAGGTCGAGCAGCTCAGCGGCTGGGAGAAGCCCGCCGCCTGGTTCAGCACCAGCCTCTACGCCGGCCTCGGCGTGGGCGTCGCCTATGGCCTCCTCGTTCGCGGGGTGGGGCAGGTGGTGTTCTTCCTGATGTGCCTCCTGATGATCCCCGTCGCGACCGCGGAGCTCGGCACCGACGGCTGGATCAAGCAACTCATGACGCCCGTGCTGCAGGACCTCGAGTGGAACCCGGCCATGGCGCTCGTCTTCTCGGCGACGATCATGCTCGTCTTCCGCGTCTTCGCCGGCGGGATCTTGAAGCTCTTCTCGCCGCCGGGCCTCCTGTGCGTGAGCGGGATCTTCTCCGCCGCGGGCCTCTACTGGCTGTCCGGCGCCGCGGGCGCCTCGATCTTCATCGCCTTCACGATCTACGCCCTGGGCCAGACCTTCTACTGGCCCTGCGTCCTCGGCTTCACGGCCGAGCGCTACCCCCAGGGCGGCGCGTTGACCCTGAACACGGTCTCGGCCATCGGTCTGCTCTCGGCGGGCATCGTCGGCACGCCGATCCTCGGCGCGGCCTTCGACCGTTCGACCCACGAGACGGTGGCGGTCGAGGCGCCGGCCCTCGCGGCGGCGGCCACGGAGGAGAAGAGCTTCTTCGGCATGACCCACGACGCGATCCTGCCCGAGAAGAAGGACGCCTACCTCGCGAGCCTCACCGACACCGCCGAACGCGATCGCGTCGAGGCGACCTACGGTGCGGCCGCCAAGCAGGCGGGTCGCGACGTCCTGGCCTACGCCGTGCGCTTCCCGCTGATCCTGGTCGTGGCCTTCGGCCTGATCGCCCTCTGGTTCCGGATGCGCGGCGGCTACAAGCCGGTGCACCTGAGCGACGGAAGCGCAGCGGACGCCTAGTCGTCCCCGACATAGCCAAGCCCGCGCAGGCGCTCGAGGGCATCGCCCTCGAGCTCGACCCGCGTGCCCGAGCCGCGGCGAGCTTTGGCGCGCTCGCGGGCGCGGCCGGCGCTCTCCTGGAGGAATCGACGCAGCGCCTGCTCCATCTCCTTCGCCGCCGGGTCCTGGGAGAGGTCCCGCAGCTCGGCGGGGTCCTCGGTGCGGTCGAAGAGCTCCCAGCCGTCTTCGTCGCGCACGAGGGCTCCTTCGCTGTCCCGCAGAGCGACCACGGCGTCCTTCGCCTCGGCGGGCAGGTACGGCCGTAGCATGCGGGCTCCGCGCACGACCTCGAGCAAGGAGCGACCGGCGCTCGGCGCGTCGGAAGGCGAGTCGAATTCGAGACCGCAGAGCTCGAGCACGGTCGGGGCGATGTCCACGAGGCCCCCGAGGACCTCGAAGCTCGCGGCGCGCGAGTCGGGCGTGCGCACGAGGAGCGGCACGCGCAGGTGCTCGGCGTAGAACTGGGAGTGCAGTCCCTGGCCGTGCTCGTAGAACTCCTCGCCGTGGTCCGAGGTCAGGATCACGACTGTGTCGCGGGTGCGTCCGCTCGACTCGAGGTGGTCGAAGAGGCGCGCCAGGTCGCGGTCGAGGGTGGCGATGCCGGCGTCGTAGAGGTCCGAGAGCCAGGCGCGCTCCTCCGGCCCGAGGACCTCGCCGCGTTCGTTGAGCTGCTGCAGCCAGGCGGAGGCTCCGAGCTCACCGTCGGGGCGCCTTCCGGCGAAGCTCGCCCAATCGGGTCCTGCGAAGCGTTCCAGGTCCTCCGGCGCCGCTTCGTAGGGCAGCTCGCCGAAGTCCGAGTGGGCGTCGTAGCAGTGCAGGAAGGCGAAGAAGGGCGCGTCGCCAGCGGCTTCGACGAGCTCGATCACCTGCTGCACCTTCTCGGCGGCGCCCTGCTCCACGCTGCGGTAGAGCTCGAAGCCGCGCCCCAGCCCGTAGCGCGCGTCCACCCAGGGGCAGTCGTCCACGATCGCCATCGTGCGGTAGCCCGCCGCGCCCATGCGGTCGGCGAGGGTCGGGAGATCGGCGGGGAGCGCGCGCTCCTCGTTCACGCCGTGCACGCTCGGCTCGAAGCCGGTGAGCATCGACACGTGGCAGGTGAGGGTCCAGGCGTCCGGCGCGAGCACGCCCTCGAAGCGCCAGCCCTCCTCGAAGAAGCGCGCGATGTTGGGGCTCGTGTCGCGCTCGTAGCCGTAGCTCGTCAGCCGATCCGGGCGCAGGGTGTCGAGGGAGATCAGGACGACGTTCGGCCGCTCGGGCCAGGCGGCCGCGGGCGGCGCCGAGAGGATGCCGAGGAGGGGCGCGCCGCAAGCGGCGACGGCGGAGGCGACCCCGAGGGTGGCGCTGGCGCGCGGCAGGCGCCGCGGCCGAGCCAGCCAGGCGGCGAGGAGGGCACAGCCGGCGGCGACGAGCTGCACGGACAGGGCGCGCGCTCCTTCCCAGCCCGGCGCGAAGAGGCTCGAGGCCGGCAGGCGATGGGTGACGAAGAGGAAGCCGAGGCCGAAGAGGGCCGCGCGCACGAGCCGCTCCGCCGCTGCGCCCGCGCGCCGATCCACGGCCGCGGCGAGGAGCAGGGCCGCACCGGCCGCGGGGATCGAGAGCCACAACCCGTGCGCCAGGGTGCCGAGGGCCGCCGAGGCCGCGAGCCCGTTCGGCACCGGCGCGAGGTCGCCGAAGCGGGCCAGGACCAGCGCCGCTCGAGGACCGGAGAGCAGGAATCCCACGGCCGCGGCGCGCAGGATCCAGCCCAGCGTGCCCTCGCTGCGTGCCTCGGCGGCCTTCGAGGGTCGATCTCGGTTCGTCACGGGGCGCCAGCCTAGCCCTTCCGCCGGGTCGACGGACAGATCGCGGTCCCCCGGGCGTAGGGAAGGCTAGCTGCCTGCACCGGACTCCGGGAGAATGCATCCCGCCCGCCGCCCCGCTCGAAGCTCCGTTCCCGTGAAGCGCATCCTCCTGATCCTCGTCGGTATCGCCGCCGCCTCGCTCCTCGTTCAGCTCTGGGTCATGGACTTCGAGCTGCCGGCCCTGGAGGGGCCGGCCTCCGCGGAGGCCGCCGACGATTCGGAGCGGGGAGCCCTCTCGCGCGGGGGCGGCGAAGGGGAGAGCGCCCGCGATCCGCAAGAGGCGACGAGCCTCGTGCCCGGCGACGCGAGCGCGGCCCGCCGCGAGGTCGAAGTCCTCGACTTCGACCTGGAGCAGGCGCGCTGGGTCGAGGGGCGCGTCTTGCTGCCTCGGGGAACGCCGAGCGACGAGGAGGCCGTGGTCGTCGCCACGCGCGTGCGCGACGACGCCAGCCCCCTCGGGCTCGGGGACGAGGAGCGCCAGGACGCCCCGCGCCTGCTCTCGCGCGCCCCGGTCGAGGACGATGGTCGCTTCCGCCTGCCCGTCCCCGGCGACCTCGAGGAGGTGCACCTCGGCGTGCGCGGCCGCTACCTCTACAGCGAGTCCTCCCGGGCCTTCGGTCCCGCCGCCGAAGAGGTCGAGCTGCGCGCGACCCTCGGAGCCTGGATTCGCGGTCGCGTCGAGCCCGCGCCCGGGTCCACGGCCGACCTCTCGGGCCTCGAGGCGCGCCTGGTCGTCGATCCCGAGGACAGCACGAACATGTTCGACGGCTCGGCCTGGGAGCAGCGGGTCGTCGCGGCCGAAGGCGGGCGCTTCGAGCTGCGAGGCGTCGCGACCGGCGACCCGTTGCGGGTCTTCGCCCTCTCCGACGTCGTGCCCGCGGCGACCAGTGAAGCCCTCCGCCCCGAGCCCGGCGAGGCCATCGACCTGCGGCTCGTGCCCGCGCCCGGCGGCCGCGTCCGCGGGCGGGTGATCGATCAGGAGGGCGAGCCGGTCGCCGGGGCGGAGGTCTTCGCCCTGGTGGACGCGAACTTCATCGCCGGCCGCCTCGGCCGGCGCGTGCGCGAGGGCGAGAGCGGCGCGGACGGGAGCTTCGACCTCCCCGGTGTGGCGGCGGGTTCCCTCAGCGTGCGCGCGGCCCTGGACGACCACCTCGTGGTCTCCGAGCGCGTCGAGCTCGAGCCCGGGTCGACGGTCGAGGGCGTCGAGCTGGTCCTGACCCGGGGCCGCTCGATCGCCGGCCGAGTCGTCGGCCCGGACGGCGCGCCGCGGGCGGGTTGCGACCTGCGAGCCCTCTTCGACGTCGGCACCATCGGCGGCATGGACGGCATCTACGCCATCCGCGGCAGCTTCCAGCGCAGCCAGAGCGACGAAGAAGGCAACTTCCGTCTCTCCGGCCTCGGGCGCGGGCCCTTCACGGTCTCGGCCAGCTGGGTCCCCGAGGAGCTGCGCGAGCACGAGCCCGGCGACGAGCGGCGGGCTCCCCGCGCCGAGACCGCGCGCATCGACCGCGTGCAGCCGGGGGTAGAGGACCTGGAGTTGCGCCTCTCCGCCCCGATCGCGGTGCGAGGTCGAGTCTTCGACGCCGAGGGCGCGCCGGTGGACGACCTGCGCGTGCGCGCCGAGCGCTCGGCGGAGAGCCTCGTCGCGGGCTTCGGCGCCGAGATCGTCCAGCGCCGCTTCGAGGACTCCGGCGGGAGCTTCGAGCTCTGGGGGCTGCGCGAGGGCAGTTGGTCGCTCGTGGTCTCCTCTCTGGGACACGCGCCCTCGGAGGCGGTCGACGTCCTGCTCCCCGTGGACGAAGACGCGCCGCCCATCGAGTTCCACCTGGAGCCCGAGCTCTGGGTCGCGGGTCGCGTCCTGCGCCCGGACGGGACGCCCGCGGAAGGCGCCGAAGTGAGCGGCTCGAAGAGCTCCCTCGAGCGCATGTCCCAGGCCTTCCACGCCGTCGAGGACGAGGACACGCGCAGCGACGCCCGCGGTGCTTTCCGCGTCGGCGGCCTGCGGGCGGGGCGCCTCTCCCTCGTGGCGCGCGCCGACGGCTACGCCGAGTCCGAGCCCCTCGAGGTCGAGCTCGAGGCCGGCGCGCCCGCGGAGGACCTCGTCCTGCGCCTACGGGCGGCAGCGGTCGTGACCGGCGAGGTCTACGGCGAAGACGGCCGCCTCGCCGTGGGGGACGCGGTCATCGCCCAGGTCCCCGGCTCCCAGGACATGGTCCAGACCTCGACCGACTCCGAAGGTCGCTTCCGCTTCGACGACATGGTCCCGGGCAAGTGGCAGGTCGTCGCCATGCCGAACGAAGACGAGATGGCGAGCGTGCTCGACGAGGAGGACGGAGGCGTGGGCCGCCTGCTCGCGGGCATGCGCATCCAGGTCGTCGACCTCGGCGAGGGCGACGAGGTTCACGTGCTCCTCGGCGAGCCCCTGCCCGACCCGGTGCGGGTCTTCGGCCGAGTCACGATCGACGGCAAGCCAGTGCCGGGTGTCGTGGTCTCCTTCATCGCCGAGGCCGGGCAAGAGGCCAGCGTGCGCTTCGGGAGCGCGGATTCCGCGGGTCGCTACGAGCTCTTGCTACCCGTGGCGGGGCCCTACGTGATGCTCCTGCAGCGCATGGGCCAGGTGATGGCCGAGACCAGCCTCGAGTACCGGGTCCTGATCCCCGAGGCCGAGGAGCACGAGCTGGACGTCGCGATCCCCCTCGGTCGCCTCTCCGGCCGCGTCCTCGGCCCCGACGGCGATCCCCTCGAGGACGCGCGCGTCTCCCTCGTCAGCGAAGGAGGCGAGGGCTCGACCTTCTGGGGCGGGCAGTTCACCGAGATCGGGACCGACGCGGACGGCCGCTACGAGATCGACTGGCTGCGGCCGGGCTCCTACCGGGTGACCGCCGGCGGCGTGCGCTTCGGCGGCCTGCTCGGCGAGCCCTCGCCCTGGGGTCGCGGGCAGGGTCGCGTCGTCGAGGTGGGGGACGGCGAGCACCGGCGGGGTGTCGACTTCCGCCTCAGCATCGGCGGCGGCGTCCGTGGCGTGGTGCGAGACGAGCTCGGCCAGCCCGTGCCCGACGCGGCGATCTACGTCTACGACTCCACCGGCCGCGCGGTCGAGCCCTTGAGCTTCGACCGCAGCGACAGCTCGGGCGAATTCCACGTGCGCAGCCTCGCCCCGGGCGACTACGGCGTCCAGGCGCGCACCGAGTCGCGCGCCGGTCCGCTGAGCGAGCTCGTCGCCGTCCGCAGCCAGGAGACCGCCGAGCTGGACGTCCTGGTCGAGGCCGGGACCGTGCTCGAGGTCGAAGTGCGCGGGCCCGACGGCGAGCCGGTCGAGGCGGCCGTCCAGGTGCTCGACGAGGACGGACGCGACCTCGCCGGCGTGGTCTCCTTCGAGGACGTCGTCGACGCCTTCCAGAGCGGCTCCGCGGCGACCCTCCAGCTCCTCGGTCCCTTCGCGCCGGGACGCTATCGCGTCAGCGCGAAGGTGCCCGGCGTCGGGAGCGACGAGAAGAAGGTGACCTTGCGTGGACGGGCGTCGCGCAAGGTGGTGCTACGGCTCGAGTGAGCGGCTATACGGAGTCGCACACCTTGTTGCTGATTGACAGCAAGGGGGTGCCGTACAAGTCAGGTCCGGGCCCCTGGAGCGTCTCGAGACTGGACTTGTGCGGCACCCCCTTGCTGTCAATCAGCAACAAGGTGTGCGACTCCGTATAGCCGCTCGAAGCCCGCCAGCCCCCGCAGTGACGCGAGGTCGGGGTCCACCGGCAGGTACTCGGCCGGGATGCCCCCGGCGAGGGCGCGCTCGAGGTGGTCGAGGGCCTCCTCGCTGCGGCCCAGGAGGGCGCAGGCGCAGGCGGCGTTGTAGGCGGAGGTCGCGGGGCGGTGGCCGTGGGCGCCGGAGGCCTCGAAGGCCTCGACGGCTGCGGCGAAGTCCCCGAGCCCCATCAGCGCGCGACCGCGCTGCATCCAGGCCTCGCCGTCCGCGGGGTCCGCCGCGAGACGGGCGTCGGCCGCTTCGAGCTGCGTGAGGCAGCGGCTCTCGGGCAGGCCGCTCGGGATGCTCGGCAGGGCGGCGTGGAAGTCGGCCGTGGTGGGGGCGACGAGGCCGGGCAAGGTCAGGACGAGGAGGCCGACGGCCGCGAGCTTCCAGAGGGCGCCAGCTCCCGTTCGTAGAGCCGGGCCGAGGATGCGCTCCACGCGACCAGCGAGCTCGTCACCGCTCCAGCCGATGGCGCGGGCGGCACAGGCGCGCACGCTGTCGTGCGGCGCGGCGCCTTCGAGCTCGCGCTCGAGGGCCTCGATCAGGCAGCGCGCGTAGGCTCCGCGTTCGCCCGGGAAGGCGCGCAGGACCTCGGCGTCGCAGGCGAGCTCGGCCGAGAGCTGGGCGCGGCGTCGGGCGACCCAGGCCAGGGGGTTCCACCAGAAGAGGGCGACCACGACGAGGCCGAGGCGCGCCGCCCAGGGGTCACGGCGACGCAGGTGGACGAGCTCGTGGGCCAGGACCGAGTCCGGCAGGCTCACCTCCTCCGCGGGCACGACGAGGGTGGAGCTTCGCGCGCGGCCGGCGCCCCAGGGCGGGCTCCAGAGGAAGGGGCTGGCGATACCGGGCAGCACTCGCACCGGTGGAGCCGAGACGCCGAGCCGGGAGGCCACCGCGCACAGGCGGCCGACGAGGCCGGCCGATGCGGGGGCGGCGTCTTGGAGGACTCGCCGCAGGCGAAGGGCGTGGAACAGCTCGCGGCCGAGCACCCAGAGCGCGCCGCCGAGCCAGAGGCCCAGGAGGAGGCGCATCAGGCCGACCGACCAGTTGTTCCCGAAGTGCGTGCTCATCCAGGCCACGAGCTCGCGCGCCGTGTTGCTCGTGCCCGAGGCGAAGACCGCGGTCGCGGCGGAGCCCGCGTCTCCCGCGAGCCAGAGGTCCACGGGCGGGAAGAGCAAGCGCAGGAGGGCGCAGCACCAGAGCAGGTGGACGACTCCCGGCGCCGAGCTCGCGCGGCGGCCGAGGAGCCAGGCGAGGAGGAAGAGCGGCAGGCTCGCGAGGGCGTTGTAGAGCAGCCAGGTCATCGCTCAGGCCTCCGGCAGACGGCCGCGGTTCGCCTCCGCGGAATCGAGCAGGTCTCGCAGGCGGCCGAGGTCCCGCTTCGTGAGGCGCTTGCCGCGCACGAGGTTCAAGATCATCGATGACTCGGCGCTCGAGCCCAGCCGTTCGGTCAGGTCGCTCATCTGCTCGTACAGCAATTCGTCGCTCGCGAGCTCGGCGCGGTAGAGCTGTTGCTTGCCGGCGCGCTCGCGGGAGACGTAGCCCTTGTCGTGCAGCCGGTGGAGCAGGGTCTGGACCGTCGTGTAGGCCCAATCGACGCCGTCGGCCTCCAGCCGTTCGCGGAGCTCGCTGGGCCCCGCGGGTCCTCCTTCCCAGAGCTGCTCGAGCACGCGCAGCTCGGCGTCGCTGACGCCGCGCGCGTCTCCCGCTCTTCCCTTCTTGCCTGCCATCGCGTGGGTGCCTCCCGAAGCCGGTTTTACAACGATGTCTTGTAGTTTATCAGGATTGGCCGCCCCCGGGAGGGGGGAGCCGGGTATTTGATGACTACAGAACGTCGTTGTCAGGCGCGCCCCTAGGCGACGCCCCAGCCCCGGACCGAAGCCGATGCTCCTCCCGATCCTCCTCGCCGCCCTCCCGCAGGCTCCCCAGGCCGGCCAAACCGGCCCCCAGGCTCCCATCGCGCCGACCCCCAAGCCCACCGGGACTCTCCTCGTGTCGGGCTTCAACAGTGGCGCCGTGCACGTCTACGACGCTCCTACCGCCGCCTTCGAGGGGCTCGTGCCCTCCGTGGCGGGGGCCCAGTCCATCGTCCGCGGGCCGGACGGCCTGCTCTACGCTTGCGCGGAGGGGGCCAACGAGGTGCTGCGCATCGATCCGGAGTCCCTGACGGTCGTCGACGCCTTCGTCTTCGACGATCTGCTCACGATCCCGGACGAGACCGGGGGGCTCGCCGGTCCCACGAGCGCGGTCTTCGGCCCGGACGGCAACCTCTACGTCGCGAGCTTCAACACGGACGCGATCCTGCGCTACGACGGGGCGACCGGAGCCTTCCTGGACGTCTTCGTCGCCAGCGGGTCGGGCGGGCTCGACGGCCCGGACGCCGGCACGACCTTCGGTCCCGACGGACACCTCTACGTCCCGAGCTTCTGGAACAACCGGGTCTTGCGCTTCGACGGCCGAACCGGCGCGAGCCTGGGAACCTTCATCAGCGCTCAGCCGAGCAACCTCTCGCGACCGCGGGACGTGAAGTTCCACGAGGGCTCGGTCTACGTCGCGAGCTCGGGCAACAACCGCGTGCTGCGTTACGACCTGGCCGGAAACTCGCTCGGGATCTTCGTCACGACCGGCACGCCCTACTCCTTGGCCTTCCATCCCGGCACTGGGAACCTCTACGTCGCGAACCTCGGGCCGAACCGGGTCAACCTGTTCGACGGCACGACGGGGGCGCACATTGGAAGACCCGTGAGCTCGGGCGAGGGCGGCCTCGACGGCGCGACCTGGGTGTACCTGCTGGAGCCGTGAGCCCCGCGCTGGGGCGGGCAATACGGAGTCGGCAATACGGAGTCAGGACAAGAACCACCGCCTATTCGGAGGAGGCGGCTGAGGCCGCCTCCTCCGAATAGGCGGTGGTTCTTGTCCTGACTCCGTATTGCCGACTACATCAACAGGGTGCCCTGCTTCTGCCCCAGGAGCCCCTTGAGACGCCCCATCACGTTGGAGTGGATCTGACAGACGCGGCTCTCGGTCAGGGCCAGCATCTCGCCGATCTCGCGCATCGTGTGGCCGACCTTGTAGTACTGCTCGATGATGAAGCGCTCCTTGTGGGTCAGGGAGCGGGTGATGAAGGTGAGCAGGTCGGCCCGGTTGAGCTCGCGGAAGGGGTCGCAGGCGTTCTGGTCCTCGAGGATGTCGAGCTTCTCAGTGGCGCTGTCGTCGTCGTGGTCCTCCCACTTCTCCGAGAGGGAGAACATCGCCTTCGCGCGGGCCTCGCGGATCTCCTTCGAGAGCTCGCCGTGGTCCATCTCGAGGGCCTCTGCGAGCTCGGTGTGCGTCGGTTCGCGGCCGTACTCGCCGGTCAGGCGCTGCAGTGCCTTCTCGATCTTGCTCGCCTTCAGGCGCACGAGGCGCGGCACCCAGTCCTGCGAGCGTAGCTGGTCGAGGATCGAGCCCCGGATGCGCGTCGAGCAGTAGGTCTTGAACTTGATCCCACGCTCGGGGTCGAAGCCGCGGATGGCGTCCATCAAGCCGAAGAGGCCCGCGCTCACCAGGTCGTCGAGCTCGATCGACTTGGGCAAGGTCTGCAGCAGGCGGTCGGCGATGTAGCGCACCAGGGGGAGGTGGCGCTCCATCAGCTCGTTGCGGATCTCCTCGATGCGCTCCTGGCCCTTCGTCCCCTGCTTGCGGACCTTCTGGTAAAGCGCCCAGAGGTCTTCCGTCGGCGTGTTCTCGTCGATCACCAGCACCTTCTTGCCCGTGGCCTTCTTCGTGGACTTCTGCGGTGCCGCCTTCTTGGAGGCCGCCTTCTTCTGCGTCGATTTGTCTTGGGTCGTCTTGTCTTGGGTCGTCTTCTTCTTGCTCGAGGCGACCTTCTTCTTGGGCGACGCCTTGGAGGTCGTCTTGCCGCTCTTCCCCGTGGAAGCCGACCCGGCCTTCTTCTTGGGCGTCGCCTTGCTGCGCCCGGAGGTCGTGGTCTTCTTCTTGGTCGGGAACTTCTTCGTGGCCATCGAGGTCGTGGAGGTGAGTCGGGCCGCGGCTAGTAGGTGACGAGCGAATGGGCGGGAACGCCGCCCAGCTTCTCCCGTCCCGGGAGGAAGCCCAGCTCGATGACGAAGGCGCAGGCGACCGGCTCCGCGCCGATCCGCCTCACGAGGGTCAGCGCGGCGCCCATCGTTCCCCCGGTGGCGAGCAGGTCGTCGACCATCAAGAAGCGGTTGCCCATGGCGACCGCGTCGACGTGGATCTCGATCGTGTCCTTGCCGTACTCGAGCTCGTAGGACTCGGACTCGGTCTTCCAGGGGAGCTTGCCCGGCTTGCGGATCGGGACGAAGCCCTTGCCGAGCTTCGCCGCGAGGGCCGTCCCGAAGATGAAGCCCCGGGACTCGATGCCGCAGACCACGTCATAGCTGTCCGGGTCGACCGCTTCGGCGAGGCCGTCGATCGAGGCCGCGAGTCCCGCGGGATCCTGCAGTAAGGGCGTGATGTCCTTGAACAGGATCCCCGCCTTCGGGAAGTCTTGTACGTCGCGGATGAAGCGCTCGACCAATGAACTCGGACTCCTCGGGTGCTCGCGTCCTCGGGGCGGTGCTGGGAGACACCGGGAGCCGAGGGAAGTGACGCGCGTCGTTCCTCTTCGGAGCCCGACTCAGGCCCCTTGAGGAAAAAACCTACCGTTCCGCGGGCCGCGCTTCGACGGTCCTCCCGGCCCCTCTCCCAATCCCGAGACAGGGAAGGCGTGCCTTCAGCGGCCGAGGTCGAGCTCGAGGCCGGGGGCGATGAGGTAGGCGAAGCCCCCCCGTCGGAGCCAGACGACCTCCAGCTCGGCGAGGGAGTAGAGGCGCGGCCCCGGCTCTTCCGGAGGGGCGGCGGGGTCCTGGACCCAGGCGTTGCCGCGGCCGTCGAAGCCGCAGAGGACGAGCAGGTGTCCGTCGGTCGAGGCGTAGGGGGCCCCCGTGAGCTGGCTCGCCTCGACGCCGATCGAGATCACGAGCGGGCGCCCGCCCCGCATCAGCGCCTCGGCCTCCGGCCAGCTCCCCACCCGCAGCAGGCGGCCCGGCACCCCGAGCAGATACGCACCCTGTACCGCCCGGTTCCAGTTGCCGTAGATGTCGTGCTCGGGGTCGTAGAGGGTCGCGGCGACCTGCTCCGTGGTCCAGGAGTGACCGTGGTGCTCGAGCACCATCGCGACCGAGGTCGGGCTGCAGACCCGCGCGGCGAGCTCGGGGGCCTCGCTCTTCTGGCTGCGGAAGGGGACCTCGACTCGGGATGCGGTGCGCGGGGGAGGCCCGAAGGACGTCGGGCGACCGGCTGGGTCGCGGGTGAAGCAGCACGCGAGCGCGCGGAGCCGGACGGCTTCACCCGGGCCCAGGCCGCGAGCTCGCACCCTCAGGCGCGCGCGGGTCGCGGGGCGCTCGAGCTTCAACACGTCGACGGCGACCGCGCCCGCCTCGCAGGTCACGGGCGAGCGGTCGCCTGAAGGCCACGACCCCCAGCCACCGAGGTCGAGCCAATGCGTCATCACGCCTTCGCCTTCGACCCGCAAGTCGACGCGGAAGGAGGCGCCCTCCGGCACGTCCACGTTCCACGACGGCAAGAGCTCGTGGAAGGGAGCCCGCGCCTCGATCCAGGGCGACAGCCACTCGCGCTCGACCTGGACCGGTCCCTCGAGCAAGACCGGCCTCAGCTCGTGGGTCGAGTCGACGCGAACCGACGCGCAAGCGCCGAGCAGGAGCCCCGCGATCACCGTCCGCCCTCGCCTGCCCATGGTCCATTGCAGCTCGGTCATGCTCGGGAGCTCAGCCTAGCTTCGAGGCCGTGATTCCGCGCCATCCGCGCGGGAGCTCGCTCCGCCTGGGGAGAAAAGGGTCCAACCCCCGGGCGCCCACGCTATCCTCGGGGAGTCGGGCAAGACCCTTCGATCGACCTGGTCCATGCATCCGCTCCAAGACATCCTCAGCGACGCGCCCCTCGTGACCGTGGCTCCGGCCACCAGCACCTTCGACGCTGCCGAGAAGATGGTGAAGGAGCGCGTCGGTGCCGTGCTCGTCGTCGACGATGCGGGGCACCCCCAGGGGATCTTCACCGAGCGCGACCTGATGCGCCGCGTCGTCGTGCCCGGCAAGGACCCGCGCGAGACGCTCGTCCAGGACGAGATGACCACGGACCTCTTCTGCGCGGAGCCGAGCGAGCGCATCGACGAGACCGCGCGCGAGATGCGCAAGCGTCACATCCGGCACCTGCCGATCGTCGAGGACGGCAAGGTCATCGCCATGTTGAGCTTCCGCGACCTGCTCTCCGCCCACCTGAGCGAGGCCGAGAACGAGGTCGAGGCGATCACCTCCTACATCCAGGGGGGACTGCCGGAGATGCTGGAGGGCGATGCGGCTGAAGAGGAGAGCGAGGGCTAGCTCGCCCAGCTCTCCCACTCTTCGTTCGCCCGGCTGAGCTCGTCCTCGACCTCCGCGATCTCGAACTGGGTCTCGCGCATGCGCGCCGGGTCGCGGTAGACCTCCTCCTTGACGAGCTCCCCGTTGAGGCCCTCGAGGCGCTCCTCGAGCTCCATGATGCGTTTCTCGAGCTTCTCGATCTTGTAGGGGTTCGGGGGGCGACGCTTGCCGTCCTTGCCCTTCCCGCGGCTCTGGCCCTTGGCCTTTCCCTTGGCCTGCGACCGTGAAGAGGCGGCCTGCGCCTTCTTCTTGCGCTGGCTCTCCTCCTCGCGGCGGGCCTCTTCCTTGCGCTGAGCTGTCGCCCGGTTCTTCTCCGCCTGGGCGTCGGCCGTTTCCTGGGCACGCACCTCGCGCCAGAAGCTGTAGTTTCCCCCGAAGCTGCGCGCGCCGTCCGGCTCCACCTCGACGATGCGGTTGCAGAGGTCGTCGAGCAGCTCGCGGTCGTGGCTGATCAGAACGAGCGCGCCGTCGAAACTCGCCAGCATCTCTTCGAGGGCCGTGCGTCCGGCGAGGTCGAGGTGGTTCGTCGGCTCGTCCATGGCGAGCCAGGAGGGCTTCTCCATCACGAGCAGGGACAGCGCCAGGCGCGCGCGCTCACCGCCGGAGAGGGCCGTCACCGGTTTCTCGATCTCCTCGTCGCCGCGGAAGAGGAAGAGGGCCAGGTGCGAACGGATCTGGCCGTCGGTCATCGCCGGGTAGCGCCGGCGGATCTCGCTCATCGGCGTACCGTCGTCGCGGAAGTCGCCAGTTTCCTGGTCGTAGTAACCGCACTCGGCGCCGTGTCCGCGCTCGACCCGACCTTCCATGGGCGTGCCGCGGCCCGCGAGGATCCGAAGCAGCGTCGTCTTGCCGATCCCGTTGCGGCCCACGATCCCGACCCGCTCGCCGCGCCCGACGCGCAGGTCGACGCCCCGCCACACGACGCGATCGCCGTAGCCGGCCGCCAGGCCGTGGGCCTCGAAGACCTTCTCGCCGCCGCGCTTGGCCTCGGGGGCGCGGATGACGGGGCGGCGCACGTCGTGGTAGGGCTGGGGCAGCCGCTCGATGTTGCGCAGCTTCTTGAGGCGGCCCTTGGCCTCGGCCGTGCGCTGGCTGCCCATGTGCTTCTTGATGAAGACCTCCTCCTTGCGGATGAAGTCCTGCTGTACGTCGTAGGCGCGCTTGTCGGCGACGTAGCGCTCCTCCTTGAGCTCGAGGTAGCGCTTGTAGTTGCCGGTGTAGCGGGTGAGCTGCCCGCGCTCGAGCTCGAGGATGACGCCCACGGCGTTGGTCAAGAGCCGGCGGTCGTGGCTGATGACGAGCACCGCGCCGGGCAGGGTCCGGATGTACTCCTCGATCCACTCGATGCCCGGCAGGTCGAGGTGGTTCGTCGGCTCGTCGAGCAAGAGGAGGTCGTGTCCGCCCGCGAGCGCGCGGGCGATGGCGGCGCGCCCCTTCTCGCCGCCCGACAGCGTCGTGGGGTCCCGCTCCCAGAGCTCTTCGCCGAGGCCGATGCCGCTCATGACCTTCTCCACCCGGCGCTCGATCTCCCAGCCGCCGAGGAGCTCGACGCGCTCGGTCAGTCGCCCCTGCTCCTTGAGCAGGAGCTCGAGGCGCTCGCCAGTTGCCTCGCTCATCTCCTCGAGCACGGACTCGAGCTGCGCCACCGCTTGGCGGGCGTGCGCCATGCCGGCCTCGACGTAGCCGCGTACGGTGATCCCGGCCTCGAAGCTCGGCCGCTGCTCGACGAAGCCCACGTCGGTGCCCTTGCGCACGACGATCCGCCCCCAATCCGGGGCCTCGCGCCCCATGATCAGCCGGAACAGCGTCGTCTTGCCCCCGCCGTTGCGCCCGACGATGCCGACCTTCTCCCCCGGGTCGATCTTGAGGCTGGCGCCCGACAAGACCTCCTGGGAGGCGTAGTGCTTCTTGACGTCTTCGAGGCTGAGGAGGCTCATGGCGGCGTGGAGGGCGCGACAGCATAGCCGCTTTCTCCCCGGCCTCGACCCGCCAGGGCGGCGCTCCGTAGGATGACGGTCCGAGGAATCCACCGGCCTCGGTGCTCCATGAGCGACGACATCCGCACGCGTCCCGCCCGGCCCGAGGATGCCTCCGACCTCGCGAGGATCTACGACCCCTTCGTCTGCGGGACGGTCGTGACCTTCGAGGAGGAGAGCGTCCCCGCCGAGGCGATGGCCGAGCGGCTTGCGGAGACCCTGGGCGTCGGGTTGCCCTGGCTCGTCGCGGAGGTGGGGGAGAAGGTGGTCGGCTACGCCCACGCGAGCGCGTGGAAGGGCCGCTGCGCCTACCGGCGCTCGGTCGAGGTGACGGTCTACGTCGACCCCGAGCTCCCGCGGCGCGGGATCGGCTCGCGGCTGTACGGAGCGCTGCTCGAGGAGCTCGCGCGGCTCGGCTACCACACCGCCATCGGCGGCATCGCCCTCCCCAACGATGCGAGCGAGGCCCTGCACGCCAAGCTCGGCTTCGAGAAGGTGGCCCACTTCCGCGAGGTGGGATTCAAGCTCGGTCGCTACGTGGACGTGGCCTACTGGCAGAAGATCCTGGAGAAGACCGAGTGATGTCCGCCGCCCGCGCCACTCAGATCGAGGTCCCCCTGGGAGCCCTCGATCGCGACCCCCGCTGACCCACCCCCTCCGACCATGCTCTCCCTCCTCGCCACCCTCGAAGAGAAGTCGCCCTTCTACGTCGGCTGGGGCACCCTGGCCCTCGTCAACGCCGGCCTCGCCCAGGGCAAGAATCGCAGCGGGGTGAATTGGTTCCTGCTCTCGTTGCTCCTGGGGCCGATCGCGACGCTGATCTTGGTCGCCTTCTGCGAAAAGCTGCCGGAAGAGATCTGAGCGCGCGGCCCGTCCCAGCACTGGATCGAGTCGGGGTCTTCGCGCTGCGATGCACGCTGCGATGCACGCTGCGATCGGCCCCCGGCGGGGTGGCTCGCTGCAAGTGGTCAGCCCCAGCGGATGCTGCTACCCTACCGGGCTAGCCCCCCGCTTCTGGAAGCTCCGGACACCGGATCCATGAATCCTCAGATCGCCGCCCAAATGCCCGCCCCGACCTCGGTTCAGGACCGCATCACCCACCGCGCCTTCGCGCAGATGGTGTGCATGATCCACCTCGCGAACTACGAGCGCGAGACGAAGCCGGGGGATCCCAAGGTCGGCGGGCACCCGGCGAGCTGCGCGAGCTCGATGCACTTGCTGGCGGCCCTGCACCTGGACGTCCGCAACCCGCAGGACTACGTCTGCTGCAAACCCCACGCCTCGCCGACGGACCACGCCCTGCACCACCAGCTCGGGCTCTTCCGCCACAGTCCGAAGGTCGACGCCTTCGCGCCCGAGCCGCGCGAGGGTTGGTTCACGGCAGAAGAGTCGGAGCTGGCGATGACGACCCTGCGCCAGTTCCCGCGCCCCGACTCGCCCTGGGTCTTCCAGAGCTATCACGCCGCCAGCGACCCCGACCATTGGCACTTCCTGCCCAGCGGCACGGTCGGCATTCCGCCGGTCTGCTCGGGCTACCTGGCCCTCGCGCACCGCTACGCCGAGGACCACGGCTGGGAGGTGCCGGCCGACACGCACTTCTGGTCGCTGATCGGCGACTCGGAGTTCCGGGAGGGCTCGTTGCTCGAGGCGATGCCGGACCTCGCGGAGCGAGAGCTCGGCAACGTGACCTGGATCATCGACTACAACCGGCAGAACCTGGACGGGACGCGCATCCCGAACGAGCGCGGCCTCGAGGGGACCGACTGCGATCGCATCGAGCGCACGGCCGTCGCCAACGGCTGGCGCGTGATCCAGCTCCGCCATGGCGCCAAACGCGAGGAGGTCTTCGGGCGGCCGCACGGGGACTGCCTGAAGGACGTCCTCGAGAACGGGATCAGCGACTACGAATTCCAGATGCTCGTGCTGAGCCGCGATCCGCAGCGCATCCGGGACCTCTGGCTCGAGCGTTGCCCAGGGCTCGAGGAGCTCTTGGGCGAGCTCTCCGACGACGAGGTCATCGACGTCATGCTCGATCTCGGCGGCCACGACTACGAGAAGGTCGTCGAGACCCTGGAGGCCTCCAAGGAAGAGCCGCGCGAGCCCTGCCTCGTCATCGCCCACACCCTCAAGGGCTGGAACCTCGAGTGCGCCGCTCACCCCGCCAACCACTCGACCCTGCCCTCCAAGAAGGAGGTCGAGGCGCTCCTCGTGGAGCAGGGCCTGGACTGGGAGCGGCCCTTCGCCCTCTTCGACGAGGACAGTGAGGAAGGCCGCTTGCTCGCCGCTCGGCGCGAGCTCTTCCGCGCCTCCTGGGACGAGCACGAGTCCCTCAAGAAACGCAACCGCGAGCGCATGCGCGACGCGGTCGCGGAGACAGGCGGGATCCCCGACACCTTCCAGATCGACCTGAGCCTCTTCCCGATGGCCCACACCCAGTGGATGTGGGGGCAGATCGCCGCGAAGCTCGCGCGCATCGGCAACCACGGCCTCGACCCGACGGAAGAGAGCGACAAGATCAAGCCCCTGACGGACTGGGAGCGGCGCTGGCAGCCGGCGGCGAAGTTCGCCATGACCCTCTCGCCGGACGTCGGCTCCTCGACGAACATCTCGCCCTCGATGGACTCGAGCGTCTACGGGCCCGCCGACGAGGTGAAGCGTGACCTCGAGGAGGAGCTGGCGCTCAACACGCGCCACCCCGAGCTTCTCGCGAGCACCGACGCCTGGACGCGCCACATCCGCTTCGAGATCGCCGAGGCCAACGCGATGAGCGCCGCGGGCTCCTTCGGGATGATGGGACACCTCGTGGGGCTGCCCTTCGTGCCGATCATGACCGTCTACGACTTCTTCGTGAAGCGCGCCCTGGACCAGCTCTACTACGACGTCTACTGGGGCGCCGAGTTCATCCTGATGGGCACGCCCTCGGGCGTGACGCTCTCATCGGAGGGGGCGCAGCACAGCTGGAAGTCCGACATCCAGATGCCGAACCTCATCACCTGGGAGCCGGCCTTCTGTCTCGAGATGGACTGGATCCTCGCCGACGCGATCCAGCGTCAGGTGGCCGGGGACAACGAGGGGCGCACGGCGGTCTTCGTGCGCGGCGTGACGCGCGCCCTGCCCCAGCGCGAGCTCCTCGAGCGCGTGCGCCGTCACCACACGAGCAAGGCCGCCGCGCCCGCCGCGGCCCTGCGCCCTGCCGGCGACGTCAAGGGCTGGGACCCCGCCGCCACCGACGAGAGCTCCGTGGCGCCGCTGGAAGACGGGACACTCCTCGGCCGGGTGCGTGAGGGCTGCCTCGCCGGCGCCTGGACCCTCGTCGACTATCGCGGCTACGCGGGCTACGAGCCTGGCGAGAACGTCGTGCAGCTCTTCGTCATGGGGGCCCTCGTGCCGGAGGCCCTCGAGGCCAGCGACTCCCTGCTCGAGCTCGGCATCTTCGCCAACGTGCACGTCGTCTCCTCGCCCGAGCTCTTGCTCGGCATCCTCGCGGAGCAGGAGGACTACCGGCTCCTGCGCGATGGCCTCGGCGTCGACGGCGACCTGCACGCGGTCGCGAGCGCCGGTCGCAGCGAGGCGGGGCTGGTGAGCCTCGCGGGGCGGCGCGTGCCCTGCGTCGCGGTCTGCGACGGGGAAGCCGGCCACCTCGACAACATCGGCTCGATCCTCGGCGTGCGCTGCCGGACCCTGGCGGTGCGGCGCTTCAGCAAATGCGGGCGGCCCGACGAGGTCTACGGCTACCAGGGCCTCGACGCCGCGGCGATCCGCGAGGCCTGCGGCCAGGTGCTCAGCCAGACCGCCCTCGAGGACTTCGTCGTCGACCCGGCGCTGCTCGAGCGTTTCGCGACGGGGCAGCGCGTGCCGAAGCCGGACTGGCGCGAGCTCTGGCGTCCCGAGGCATGAGGCCCGGGCGCGCTCGCCGTCTCAGCGCGTGAGGTGCGCGCGGATCAGGCGGTCGACCAGCGCGCCCTCGATGACCGCGACATTCTCCCGCTCCATGCCGCCGGCGAAGGGGCCGCCGGGTCCTTCCAGCTCGTAGAGCTCCACGCCGCCGGCTTGCCGCGAGATCGGGTCCGACCAGCCAATCAGTCGGTAGCGGTCGGTGCGCACCGAGGTGGCGAGCCAGCGGCCGCGGCGCCAGTAGGAGAGGACGGCGTCGTGGTGGCTCGCCTCGGGTCGGGGGAGCAGGGGAGCGAAGCTCTCGCCGGGGAGACCCGCCGGCGTCTCCAGGTCGCAGAGCTCCGTCAGCGTCGGGAAGACATCGAGGGCCTCGACCAGCGCGCGCGTGCTGGTGCCGGCGGTCGTCTCGCCCGGGGCGCGCACGAGCAGCGCGCTGCGCAGGGAGGCCTCGTAGGTCGTGTGCTTGCCGAAGAGCCCCAGGTCGCCGAGGTGCCAGCCGTGATCGCCCCAGACGACGACGATCGTCTCCTCCGCGAGCCCCAGCCGGTCGAGCTCGTCGAGCACGCGACCGACCTGGGCGTCCACGAAGCTGACGCAGGCGAGGTAACCGTGCCGCAGGTGCCGCCGCTCCTCGAGCGACCACTCTCCGTCGTCGAAGCCGGCGCCCGCGTAGTTGCTCGTCACCTCGCCGCTCTGCCCCCAGCCGTTCACCGCGGGCAGATCCTCCGGGATCGAGGGCTGCGGCGAGAGGGGCAGGCGGGCGGGGTCGTAGAGATCCCAGTAGCGCTGCGGGGCCGCGAAGGGCAGGTGGGGCTTGAAGAAGCCGACCGCGAGGAAGAAGGGCCCCTCGGTCGCCGCCAGCTCGCGCAGCTTCGCGACCGCCTGGTCGGCGAGGATCCCGTCCGGGTAGCTCCCGTCCTCCACGTCGGCGGCCTCGCTGATCGGGCTCTTTCCGAGCTCCCGCGCGCGACCGTCGGCGTAGCCGTGGAGGAGGTGCCGCGCTTCCCGCCACGCGCCGGGGTCCGTGGGCAGCTCGTCCCAGGCGCCCGGGAGCTCCGACTCGCCGTCCCGCGCGCGGCCGTCGTGGGAGTGGGAGACCTTGCCCAGGGCCACGGTGCGGTAGCCGGCCGCGCGGAAGACCCCGGGGAGCGTCGCGACGGGCTCATCGGCGGCCGACCTCCCGCGCAGGCTCTCGAAGGCGCCGTTGCCGTAGTGCTCCGGTCGGCTCGGGCGCTGGCCGGTCAGGAAGGAGTAGCGCGAGGCGCCGCAGGTCGGGAACTGGACGTAGTGGCGGTCGAAGCGCAGGGCCGACGCCGCGAAGGCGTCGAGGGCCGGGCTGCGGACGTGCTCCGCGCCGTAGCAGCCGAGCTCCGGGCGCAGGTCGTCGATGCAGATGAGCAGGACGTTGGGGCGCTCGCCCTCGAGCTCCGCTGCCTCCGGTGCGGCCGCGCTCTGGCAGGACCCGAGCAGGACGAGCAGCGTGAGGAGTCGGGGATCGAGGCTCACGGTCGCGCCTCGGCCGGAGCCCGCTTCGTCCCGCCCAGCTTGCTCACCAGGACGAGGGCCAAGATGCTCAGCGCGACCGCCGGCAGGGCCGCGTCGAGGCGCGAGACGAATTCGTGCAGGCCCTCGAGCTCCGTTCGCCCGAGAAGGTCGACGACCCTCGCACCCAGCCAGAACTCCCAGAGGATCGCGGTGACGAGGCCGGTGAACATGGCGGCCATGGCCCCCGCCCCCGTGGCGCCCTTCCAGAAGAAGGCCGCGAGCAGGGCGGGCGTGATGGCGGCGCCGTAGAGGGTGTAGGCGAAGATCGCGACGCTGAAGAACTCGTCGGAGGTGAAGGCCAGTGCGAGGGCGACGAGGCCGAGCACGACGACGATCGCGCGGCCGGCGAAGATCGTCTCGCGGTCTCCGGCGGCGGGCTTCAGGAAGCGCTGGTAGACGTCGCGCACCAGGGAGCTCGCCGGGGAGAGCAGGTAGGAGTCCGCCGTCGAGACGACCACCGCCACGACCGTGGCCGAGAGGACGGCGCCCAGGAAGCTCGGCAGGGCCTCGAAGGCGAGGTGCACGACCGCGTGGCCGGGGTTCTCGGGGGCCGCGATCTCGCCCTGGGCGACGAGGGCCACGCCGCAGAGGGCCACCGCGATGATCAGCCAGTCGAGCAGGAGCACGCCGCAGAACATCCCCGCGGCCGAGCGGCGAGCCGTGCGCTCGTCCTTGGCCGAGAAGAAGCGCTGGTACATGTTCGCGTCGCCGAGGATCAGCAGGAAGGGCGGCAACAAGTAGGAGACGATCCTCGCGGCGCTGTAGCCGAAGAGGTCGCGGTTCGCTGGCGGCAGGCTCTCGAGCACGGCCTCCGCGCCCCCCGCGCGGTCGAGGAGCAGCGGCAGGCAGATCGCGAGGCCCAGGATCATCAGGATCCCGTTGGCGAGGTCGGTGTAGGCCACCGAGAACATCCCCGCGAGGGCCGTGTAGGCGATCACGAAGGCGGCCACCAGGTAGACCGCCGAGTCGTGGGAGAGGTCGGGGAGGACGCGCCCGACGACGGCCGCCCCGGCGCGGTACTGGTAGGAGACGATGATCAGGTAGCCCGAGAGCAACACCACCGTCCCCAGGACGCGCGCGCCGACGCCGAAGCGCTCCTCGAGGATGTCCTGGATCGTGAACTTCTCGAGGCGCCGGATGCGCGCCGCAAGCCAGAAGAGCACGAGGATCCCGAGGGCGCTGGACAAGGGCAGCACGAAGGCCGCCATCCCGTCCTCGAAGGCGCGCTCGGCGTTGCCGAAGATGCTCCCGGTGCCGATCCAGGTGGCGAGCAGGGTGCCGGTCAGGACGGCGCCCGTGAGGCCGCGGCCGGCCAGGCTGAAGTCCTCCTGGGTCTTGACCTGGCGCGCCTTCCAGGCGCCGACGCCGATCAGGATCAGGAGGTAGGCGATCAGGAAGGCCGCGTGCACGGGCGCAGCCTAAGGAGTGCTCCGCGGCGGGACCAACTCAATCGCCGCGGCGCGTGAGGGGACGCCAGCGGAGCTCGAGGACCTCCGCGGATGTCGCGTAGCTCGCGAGGCCCAGGGGCGCGCAGGGCAGCACTTCGGTCCGCAACGAGAGCGCGCGCCCCGTGGCGTCCACGTCGAAGAGCGGCTCGCCCTCGAGCCAGGCCCGCAGGCGGCGATCCTCGACGCGCACGCGCAAGCGATAGGCACGGCCGGGCTCGAAGCCGAGGAAGCGCTTCGTCTCGTTCGAGGAGGCGTCGCGGCCGTCGAGGCAGGAGAGGCCGCAGAGGGCGCCGCCCCAGCCGCCGAGCACGACGGTCGCCCGCTCGCCCGCGACCGGCAGGGTCAGGCCCGCGAAGAAGTCCGTGCCCGAGCGGCGCAGGGCCACGAGCTCGAGCTCGTAGTCGGTCTCGACGCCCAGGCCCTCCGGCCAGCGCACGCCGGTCAGGGGGGAGCCGGTCGGCAGGAGCAGCCGGTCGTCGCGCCATTCCACGGCGCCCTCACCGCCGAAGGGGACGCTCTCCCAGGCGGCGAATTCGCCGCGCAGGAGGTCGCGCCACGGAGCCGCGACCTCTCCGCTCCGTGGCGTGGCGCAGGCGAGCACGAGGAAGAGCAAGGCCAGGGCCCCGCGCCAGCCCGCGCCCCCTTCGCTCCGCGCTGCGCGCCGGGTAGACTCGTCGCCGCGATGCCCGCTCCGCCCGCAGACGCGACCTCCCAGCTCGCCACGGTCACCGCCGTCACGACCTGCGGGGAAGGCGGCGTCCTGATCGAGGTCGTGACCCGCGAGGCCTTCGCGCCCATCGAGGCCGGTCGCTTCTTCATGCTGCGTCGCGCTGACGGCGTCGGCCCGGCGATCCCGCGGCCCTTCTCCCTCTACAAGCAGAAGGGCGCGCGCCTCGAGTTCATGGTCAAGGTGATCGGTCCTGGGACCCGCGCCCTGGCTGCGGCGGCGGTCGGCAGCGAGCTGCGCCTGATCGGCCCCCTCGGCCGCGGCTGGCCGGAGCTCGGGCCCGAACGCCACCGGGTGCTCCTCGCGGGAGGGATCGGCTCCGCTCCCTTCTACCTGGCCATCCAGGGCTGGCTCGCCGCGGGGCAGCCGGCGGACTCGACGACCCTGATCTACGGCGCGGCGACGGCCGACTTCCTGTACGACCTCGAGGCTTTCGAGGCCCTCGGCGCGCGCGTCCTGCCGGCGACCGACGACGGTTCGCGCGGCTTCCACGGAAACGTCCTCGCCTGCCTCGAGGCCGAGTGGGAGGCGGGGCGCCTGCCGCGGGACGCGCGGCTCCTCGCCTGCGGCCCCGAGCCGATGCTCGAGGCCGTCGAGGCCCTCGCCGCCGGGCGCGAGCTCGAGGCCTGGCTCAGCCTCGAGACCTACATGGGCTGCGGCGTCGGCATCTGCAACGGCTGCGTCGTGCCGACCCGTCCCGAGGGTCCGATGGGGGGCTGGCCCAACGCCAAGTGCTGCGTCGAGGGCCCGGTCTTCGACGCTCGCTCGATCGCGCTGACGCACTGAGCCGGTCCTACATGAACGCGCCGCCGTTCATGTCGAGTCCCTGACCCGTGACGCCGCGCGCGTCCTCGGAGATCAGCCAGGCGGTCATGCCCGCCACGTCCTCCGGCGCGCTCATGCGTCCCAGAGGAACATCGCTCATCGCAGCGCGGTGGGCCTCCTCGAAACTCGTGCCCATGCCCGTGGCGATACCCTCGATCCCCTCGCGCGCCATGGCCGTGTCGACCCAGCCCGGACAGATGGCGTTGACCTGGACCTCCTCGGGGGCGAGCTCCATCGCGAGCGAGCGCACGAGCCCGAGGATGCCGGCCTTCGAGGCGCAGTAGCCCGTGTAGCCCGGCACGCCGATGCGGGCCAGGATCGAGGAGACGGCGACGAGGTGGCGCGCGCCCTCGCCGGCTGGCGCGAGGCGCTGCTGGGCCGCGCGGAAGCAGTTGTAGGTGCCGCGCAGGTTCGTGTCGACGAGCTCGTCGAAGCGGTCGTCCGCCCCGTCGGCGTTGGGGCCGCCGGCGCCGGCGTTGGCGACGAAGGCGTGCAGGGGTCCGCGCCCGGCGGTGGCCTGCGCCAGCGCCTCGTCGAGCTGGGCTCGTTCGCGCACGTCGCAGGCGGCCGCCTCGACCTCCGCCCCTGAGGAGACCGCGCGGCAGTCGGCGGCTGCCGCCTCGAGGCGCGCGGCGTCGCGGGCGAGCAGGGTCAGGGCGGCGCCCTCCGCGGCGAGGCGCAGGGCGATGGCGCGTCCGATGCCGGTGCCCGCGCCGGTGACGGCGACGTGGCGGCTGGCGAGGCGGCGGGGGTGGGGGCTGGCGGGCGTCACGATCGAGAGGAGGAAGGGCTGGAGCTTCGAGGGCCGTTCAGGCGAACACGCGAGCCCCGCGAGCGCAAGGCGGTTGCCCCCGCGAGCCGGGATCGGAGAGACTCTGGCCATGCGCAGCCGACGCCAAGCGATCCCGGGCCTCGTGTTCCTCGAGCACGAGCTGGAGGTTCCCCTCGACCACGCCCGACCCGACGGGGAGACGATCACGGTCTTCGCGCGGGAGGTGACGACCCCCGAGAAGGAGGGGCAGGAGCTCCCGCGCCTCTTGTTCCTGCAGGGCGGGCCCGGCTTCCCCTCGCCGCGCCCGGGCGACGGGAGCGGCTGGCTGGGGCGGGCTCTCGAGGAGTATCGCGTCGTCCTCCTCGACCAGCGCGGGACCGGTCGCAGCTCGCCGGTCACCCACGAGACCCTCGGGCGCTTCTCCACACCTACGGAGCAGGCCGCGCACCTGGCGTGCTTCCGCAGCGACTCGATCGTGGCCGACTGCGAGCTGCTGCGGCGCGAGTTGCTCGGGTCCCATGGGCGCTGGACTCTGCTGGGCCAGAGCTATGGAGGCTTCTGCTCCACCCACTACCTCTCCGCCGCTCCGGAGGGCCTGGCGACGGTGTTGATCACGGGCGGCTTGCCCGGGATCACGGCCACGGTGGAGGAGATCTACCGGCTGACTTACGCGCGGCTGCTCGGGAAGAATCGTCGCTACTACGAGCGGTATCCCGGCGACGTCGAGCGCATCCAGGAGATCGCCGCGCGTCTCGTCGAGGAGGACGTGCGCTTGCCTGGCGGCGACCGGTTGAGCTTGCGCGGCTTCCAGACCTTGGGCTTGTCCTTCGGCATGAGCGACGGCTTCGAGAAGCTGCACTACCTCGTCGAGGAGGCCTTCGTCGACACGGCTCGCGGGCGCGCCCTCGGCTATGGGTTCTTGCGTGGCGTGGAGAACTACAACGCCTACGACACGAACCCGATCTTCGCTTTGCTGCACGAGCCGATCTATGCCCAGGGCGCGGCGACGGCATGGTGCGCGGCGCGGCTGCGCCCGGGATTCCCGGCCTTCGACTCGGGCGAGGGTCCGCTCCAGTTCACGTGCGAGATGATCTACCCCTGGATGTTCGAGGATTGGGGGGTGCTGAGGCCGTTGAGGGAGGCGGCGGAGCTGCTCGCGGTGAAGAACGACTGGCCGGCGCTCTACGACCCAGAGCGCCTCGCCCGCAACGAGGTCCCCGTCGCGGCGGCCGTCTACCACGACGACGTCTACGTGCCCGTCGAGCTCTCCCTCGACACCGCCGCGCGCGTCCCGAACGTCCGCACCTGGATCACGAACGAGTACGAGCACAACGGCCTGCGGGCCGACGGGGCGCGGATCCTCGGACGCCTGCTCGACCTCGCTCGCGGATCGGCCTAGCATTCCCGCCATGGAACTCCTCGAAGCCATCCGCGCTCGCCGCGCCGTCAAGAACTATGACCCCGACCACCGTCTGACCGAGGACGAGCTGCGTCACCTCCTGAGCCACGCCGTCCTGGCGCCGAGCTCCTTCAACATGCAGAACTGGCACTTCGTCGTCGTCACCGACAAGGACGTCCAGACCCAGATCTGCGCCGCGGGGTGGAACCAGGCCCAGCTCAAGGAGGCCTCGGCCACAATCGTCCTGTGCGGCGACCTGCAGGGCTACACGGGCCTCGACCGCAAGCTGCGCAACGCTCCCGAAGACATCCAAAAGATGTTCGGAGGCATGATCCCCGGCTTCTACGAGGGCAAGGAGGAGATGTGCCACGACGAGGCCATCCGCTCGATCTCCCTCGCGGCCCAGAACATCATGCTCGTGGCGAAGGAGATGGGCTACGACAGCTGCCCCATGATCGGCTACGACGCGCAGAAGGTGGCCGAGATCGTGGGCACCGACGATCGCCACCCGCCCTTCATGATCGTGTGCGTCGGCAAGGCCCTGCAGCCCGCGCGCCCGCGCATGGGGCTCCTCAGCCTCGAAGAAGTCGTCTCCATCGACCGCTTCGGGAACCACGCGCTGAAGGGAGAAGTGGACGAGAGCTGAGGGCTCGTCCGTTCCGAGGGCGCGCTCCGAGTGGGGAGAACGCTGCTCGAACTCGTGCCGAGACTCACCAGCCTGGGGCTACCGCCCTTCGGCCAGGAGGCGCTTGTAGACGCTGAGCTTGGCCACGTAGGTCATGTGCAGGCGGTGGTTGCTCGGGCAGGCTTCGACGGCGCGGGACTGGACCTCGACCGCCTTGGCCAGGTCCCCGAGATCGGCGTGGGCCCGGGCCAGCGTGGAGATGGGTGAGGGAGCGGTCCATTCCGACAGCTCGCAGGCTCGATTCGCGTAGCGCTTCGCGCGCTCGGGGTCTCTCAATTGCCGTGGCAGGATCTCCAGCAACTCCTTCGCGAATTCAGTGAGCTGTTCGGCGTCCAAGCTCTCGAAGTCGCGCTGCTCGGACTCTCGGGCCAGGCGGGCGTCCACGCTCGTGGTCACCAAGTCCAGGGCGGCGGAGCGCTGCATGGAGGTCAGAGCCCCATCGTCGAGGAGGGCGCGAACGGCGGTTCTCGCGTCGCCTTCTTCCAGGAGACGCGCCACCATGGGCCCAACCAAGGCTCTGGCTCCGCGGTAGGCCTCTCGCCGGTCCACGCGCGTCGCCGCGGGCTCGCTCTCCCAGACCCGCAAGCTGACGTCAGAGGACACGGAGTAGAGCCGCAGTCCGTCCGGAGCAAAGTCGAGGTCCCAGACCCACCACTCGTGGCCCTCGAGGACGGCTAGGGGTTCACAGGTCTCCGCGTCCCAGATGCGCAGGGTCTGATCGGAAGAAGCGGTCGCAAGGCGGGCGCCGTCGGGTGTGAAGCTCACGGCGTTCACGTTGTCCCCGTGATCTTGACGCATCGCCAGTTGGACTCCGCTCGGCAGCTGCCAAAGGCGGAGTGTCCCGTCGGTCGAAGCCGTCGCAAGGCGACTCCCGTCGGGGGAAAAGGCGAGCTGTTTCACTTGGCCCTCGTGCCCACTCAAGACGGTCGGGTTGGACTCCGATCCGAGCGGGAGCACTCGCACGAGTCCATCCTTCGTCCCGCTCGCGAAGAGGCCTCCGTCGGGGGAGACGGCGAGGCAGTCGACCCACCCGTCATACGAGGCGACTGTGGTCATCGACCAATCACGCTGCGCAGCCCAGGCGAGGACTCGTCCATCCTTGGAGCCCGAAAAGAGTGTCCGCCCATCGGGGGACCAGCTCACCGCGAGGACGTCGTCGCCGTGTCCGCGCAAGGCCTGATCGAGCTCACCGAGGAGATGATCCCAGATGCGTATCTCCCCGTCCGTCGATGCCGTGGCGATCCTGGACCCGTCCGGGGACCAGGCCAGGTCGGTGAGGCGATGCGCCGGATCCTCGAGGCTGCACAAGACCTCCCCCGTGATCGCGCTCCAGATGATCAAGCGCCTGTCCATGGAGCCCGTAGCGACGCGCGTTCCGTCCGGCGAGGCTCCGACGCAGTAGACCGGATAGCGATGGCCGAACCATGCAGGGTGCTTCTCCGCGTCGGGGAGGTCCCAAGCCTTGAGGACCTCGTCGAAGGACCACGACCAGAGACGATCGTTCGTCGCGGTGAGTCGCGTGACTCGGTGCTCGTGACCCAGCATCGTCGCAAGGAGCTCACCACTCTCCACGTCCCAGACCTTCAACGACCCGGAGGATCCGGAGACCAGGCGGCTCCCGTCTGGCGTGAAGGCCAGGCTGTGAACGAGCCCTTCTTCGTGGCCCTCCAGGACCAGGATTTCGTCAGCAGTCTCGGCGTCCCGAATGAGGATGCACCTGTCCTGTCGTTCATCCGCGTCCCTAGTGCTCAGCGTGCTCAAGCTGGAGGCGGAGGCGATGGACGATCCGTCGGGGGACCAGGCGAGGAGCGTGAAGGGATTAGTCCCGTGTGCGCGATCCACCTCGGCATCCGCCGTCGGGTCGCTCAGGTCGTAGAGATACAGATCCCCCGAGAGGTTCCCGTAGGCGAGTCGGCACGCGTCCGGAGACAGCGCCGCGACACGCGCTCTCTCGTCCTGCTTCGGGAGCTCGAGCTCTGCCCCCGAACTTGCGTCGAAGAGCCGGAAGCCTTGGACGTAACTCGACCGGAACAGACCCGACCCATCACTCGTGAAGCGCATGTAGGGATAACCGGGCATCGGCGAGGTCTCCGCGATCTGCAGACCGCTCTCGACGTCCCAGATGCGCGCCTCCTGTCCCGCGATCGCGGTCGCCGCGAGGGAACAGTCCGGGGAGAAGACCACCCGGTCGACTCGCTCGTCGTACCCGCGGAATTCGGAGACCACGTTCCTCGACCCGGCGTCGAGGACGCGCACGACGTGGTCCGTAGAGACCGCGGCCAGGAGCTCTCCGTCGGGCGAGACCTCGATCAGGTAGTCGCCCGTGTCGGCGGCGCGCCAGGTCCAGAGGCTCCGATCCACTTGATGCCCCAGGTGGCGCCACTCCCAGTCGCGCAGATCTTCGGGGGCCTGCTCGAGCCAGCGCTTCGCGTTCGCCACCTGACGGTCCCTCACGGCCGCGGCCGCGGCGAAGATGCTCGCCATATAGGAGCGCTCGTCTGCCGTCTCTGCGGATCGCTCGGCGTCCTTTCGAGCTTGGCGCTCCGCGAGCTCCGCCTCCTCCGCCAGCCGCCGCTGATGCTTCTCCGCCTCCTTCGCCTCGCGCTCCCGGAAGAAGCCCAAGCTGGTCCCCGCGAGGCCGAGGAGGCCGACCGTGAGAATCAGGCTGGCCGCGGTCACGGGTCCCCGATTGCGCTGAACGAACTTGCGCAGGCGGTAGGCGTTGGAAGGAGGCGAGGCGAGGACAGGCTCTCGGCCAAGGAAGCGCCCGACGTCCGCGGCCATCTCGTTGGCCGAGTCGTAGCGGCGGGTGCGGTCCTTCTCCAGGGCACGCATGATGATCCAATCGAGGTCGCCCCGGATGAGCAGGCTCAATCGCGCCGGCTCCGTCCCGCGCTGGGCCGCGACTGCGGGGAGGCTCTCGAGACTGGAGACGCGGGTGCTCGGCTTGGGCGGCTCCTGCTCGCGGATCATCCGCCGCAGACCCGCGAAGCCGGCCGCCCGCAACTCGTCCTCGGTGAAGGGGGTAGTCCCCGTCAAGAGCTCGTACAGGAGGACCCCGAGGGAGTAGATGTCCGCGCGCGTGTCGACGTCGAGCCCGCTCAATTCGGCCTGCTCCGGGCTCATGTAGGCGGGGGTGCCGATCAACTGACCCAGCTCGGTGAAGATGGTCTTCTGCGTCAGCTCCGCGCTGGTGGACTTCGCGATGCCGAAGTCGATCACCTTCGGGACGGGGCGGCCGTCGTGTAGGGTCACGAGCACGTTGGAGGGCTTCAGGTCGCGATGGATGATGCCCTTCTGGTGCGCGTGTTGAACCGCTGCGCAGACCTGACGGAACAGGTCCAGCCGTGTCTCGATCGAGAGCTGGTTCTCGTCGCAGTAGCGCGTGATTGGGAGGCCCCGGACGAGCTCCATCACGAAGTAGGGCCGGCCTTGGGCGGTCGTTCCCGCGTCGAAGACCTTGGCGATCCCGACGTGGTCCATCATCGCCAGGGCTTGGCGCTCTGCCTCGAAGCGAGCGATCACCTGGCGCGTGTCCATGCCGAGCTTGATGACCTTGAGGGCCACCTTGCGCTTCACGGGCTCCCGTTGCTCCGCCAGATAGACGACCCCGAAGCCGCCTTCCCCGAGCTCCTGCAGGAGCTTGTAGGCATCCACCCGGCTGCCGATCTCCTCACGAAGGGGGCCCTCGCCATCCTCGCTCAGGGACCGGATCACCGAGCTCGCCTGAACGTCCTGGGCGAGCAAGGCCTCGACCTTGGAGAGGAGGCCGTCGTCACCTACGCAAGCGCCGCGCAGGAAGGCGGCTCTCTCGCCCTCCATCTCGATTTGGCGGGCCTGGTGGTACAGCTCCTCCGGACTCGGTCGATTCAAGCGGTGCTCCAGCGAGCCCTCCTATCCCTCATCCTACAGGGTCGTGCATGGGCGAGCGCGGAGTGGGGCTCGAGCCGAACGCACTTCTCGACCCGACCTCGCGTTGCCGGCTTCGCTCCGGGGTGCTATACCGGCCTGCTCCCAGGGGACCGAATCCGATGCTGCACCGACTCTTCGTCTACGGCACCCTCGCGCCAGGGAAGCCGAACGAGCGCGTCCTGCGGGGGGTCGACGGGAGCTGGGAGGAGGCCAGCGTGCGCGGGACCCTCCACCCCGAGGGCTGGGGCGCGGCGCTGGGCTACCCCGGCGTCGTCCTGCACGAAGACGGCGACGAGGTCCCGGGGCTCTTGTTCACGTCGAGCCGGCTCGGCGAGCACTGGGACCGCCTCGACGCCTTCGAGGGGGAGGGCTACGTGCGCGTCGAGGTCACGGCCCGACTGAGGGACGGTCGAGAGTGCCCGGCCCACGTCTACGCTCTCCGGGAGGTCGGGCCGTGAGCCAACTGCTCCGCTTTGACGGCGCCGCGGTGAACGACCCGGCCATCGAGCCCTGGTTCGACGGCAAGGCGCCCGCGCTAGCGGCGATTGCGAGGGAGTGGTTCGACCGGATGCGAGGGGCCGGCCCGAAGGTCGTCGAGCTCCTTCACGACGGCTTCCCCGTCGTCCTCGTCGAGGACGCGCCCTTCGCCTACGTCGACGCCTTCCGGTCGCACGTGAACGTCGGCTTCTTCCGCGGCGCGGAGCTCCCGGATCCCGCGGGCCTGCTCGAAGGGGCCGGCAAGCTCGGTCGCCACGTCAAGCTGAGGCCGGAGCGGCCGGCGCCGGATGGGGAGGCGCTGAGCGCGCTGATCCACGCCGCCTACGAGAACGTCCGCGAACACCTGCAGCGAGAATCATGAGCACGAACCAGGTCAAGATCCTCGTCCTCTCCGCGCTGGGGCTGCTGCTCGTGGGCGTCCTCGCCGTCGGCGGCTTCGTCTACTTCGGCTGGGGGCTCTTCACCGACCAGGTGCGGGCCGTGCTGGACGCCAACCCGGTCGTCCAAGAGCACGTCGGTGTGGTGGAGGAGCTGGAGTTCGAATTCGAAGCGACCGGTGAGTACGAGGACCCGGACGTGTTCGTGTTTCGCGTCTCGGGTCCCAGGGGCAGCGGCCTCGTGTCCGCGAAGCTCGTCAGCGTGGACGCAGACACCGAGGAGCTCCAGTCGGGCACCCTGCATCTGGATTCCGGAGAGGTCTTCGAGCTCCTGCCGGAGGAGACCCCGCCGGATCCTCCGGACGTCGGCCCGTGATTCGACGTCGAGCTACAACCCGACCCAGCCGAAGATCCGTCGGAAGAAGCTCTTGGGCGGGGTCCCGCCGCGGGTGACGAGCTCGATGCGCCCACCGGCCGCGCCTTCACCGGCGACGGACTCGGCGCGCGGCGGACGGACGTCCAGGCGTTCGTAGGGGACGCCGGCGGCGAGGAGCTTGCGTGAGAGAGCCTCGAGCCGCGCTCGGGCGATCGCGAGCGCGGCGTCGCGCGTGCGCCGGTCGCTGCGCTTCGAAGCCGTGGGGCGCAAGAGGTCGGCGACCACGTCGATGCCGTCCTCGGCGAGGCCCAGGTCGCGGCTCACCTCGACCAGGTGCTGACGCGTCGCGGCGAAGGGCTCCGCCTGGCCGAGCAGGAGCTGGGCGCGGGCCGAGGCGACCAGCTCTTCGCGTTGACGCAGGAGCTCGTCGCGTCGACGCCGCAGGGAGCTCAGCAGGGTCGCGGCTTCCTCGGAGCTGGGAGAGGCCAGGCGCCCGGCGCGCTCGAAGTCGCCTGGCCCGAAGACGTGCAGCGCGCGCAGCTCGAGCAGGTCGTCTTCCTCCATGGCCTCGACGAGCTCCTCCAGGCCCTCCATCGCCGCGGCGTCGATGCGCACCGTCCCCGCGCCGAAGGGGATCGTGGCCGTCAGGCCCGCGCCCTCGGGCCGGGAGTCGCCGCCGCCGAGGAGACCTCCCAGGCCGATCGCGCTGGTGACGCCGTCGACCGTGCGCATGGGTGCGCTCGTGAGTGCCTCGGTGATCAGCTTCAAGAGCGCGGTGGAGGCTTTCGAGGCCATGGTCGCCGTGCTGACGCTGCCGCCCTCACCGAAGTCGAAGCTCAGGGGGATGCGATGCTCGCCATTCTCGTTCTCGAGGGCGAACAGCACTGTGCCGAGAGGCGCGGGGAGGCTCAGGAAGCGCGAGATCGGCCCCCCGTCCGGTTCGGAGATGGACAGGTGGCGAAAGCTCGTGACGGAGTCGAGGCGCCCGCCCGCTTCCCCGTCGAACTTCAGGCGTGCGTTGAGGTCGACCACGCCGTCGTCGATCCGGATCCCGCTCTCGCTCGCGATCCCGCTCAGTCCCTGGAGCTCGAAGCCCGTGACGGAGGTTCGCAGCCAGCCCTCGGGTTGTGGCACGATCGCGAGGTGAGCGCTGACCGTCGCCTCCTGGAGGATCGGACGCTGTTCGAGCTCCACCTGTCCGCTGGAACCGTTCAGGAGGTTCTTCGCCCCCGACGTGATCCCCCCGATCAACGACTGGCCCGGCCGGCGCTTGGGTAGGTCGACGGCGCCGGCTCCCACGGCGGCCGTGAGGCGCAAAGGGATCGGCTCCGAGAAGGCGCGGGTGGTGAAGCCGCGCAGCTCGACCCCCAGGGAGTCGAGGGGCACGACGAGAGGCGGCTCGGCGCTCACGTCCTCGAACAGCACGTCCACGCCGTTCACGACCAGGCTCTCGACGCGTAGCTCTGCCTGGGAGCCGAGCGAGGTCGGCTCTTCCTTCGCTGCGGCCTCGAGGGGGATGGCCGCTTCCTCCTTCACCGGGAGCGCGGAGTCCTCGGGCTCGGCCTCGAGCGCTTCGACATTCGCCTCCGGCCTTGCGTCGGGCAGGCGCAGGAGGACGCCGGCCACTTCGATGCCCTCGTCGGTCTTGCGCAGCCTCGCGCGGGGCGTGTCGATCTCGAGGGAGGTCAAGTGCACGAGGCCCGAGCGCGGGGCGATGCGCCGCGCGCGAAGGTCGAGGACGTCCAGACCCAGCGCGACATCAGCGCCCTCGGCCTGTCGCAGTGCGACGTCGCTCAGGAGGAGGTCGGCACCGAATCCGTTCGAGAGATCGAAGTCGAGGGGACCGCGCCGGCGCCAGGAGAGCTCGGCCGCCAAGCGGGCGTCGAAGCAACCCTCGCGGAGCTCCGTGGGGTCGATCTGGCCAGCCAGCTCCGGCGCGAGCGTGAGCAGGCCCGCGCCGTCGATGCCGCGCAGGGCGACGAGGGCCTCCACCCGCGGCAGCTCGGTGAAGGGGCTCAACTCGAGGTCCACGTCGAGGGAGCCGATCCCGGGCACGAGCCGAGCCTCCAGGTCCAGGCCGAGGGGCGGCGGCTCGTCAAGCTCGCCATCGGGGTCCGGCTCGAAGAGGTAGGGCTCGCGCAGGGCGAGGCGTGCGCCCAGGACGACGGGCTCGACGTCGGGGTAGACCTCGTGCAGGACTCGCAGCTCCTCGAGCTCGAGCGCGAGGCGGTCGACGCGCAGGCGCGGCTCGGCATCGGCGCTGACGAGGCGCGAGCTCCTGCTCTTCGTTCTGCCGGAGCGTCCTTCGACCTCACCAGGCGGCTGAAGCTCCCGCGGCTCGACTCGCAGGCCGAAGGCTTCGACCCCGCCACCCGCCGTGCGCAGGACCTCGGCCCGGGCGCCGGAAGCGCTCAGGTCCTGGACGTCGAGCACGAGCCCCTCGGGGTCGAGGCGGCCCAGCTCAGCCGTCAGTCCCTCGAGGGCTGCGAGGGCCCGCTCCCCATCGCGCAGCTCCGCTCCTGCGATGCGCAGGCTCAGGCGGTGGCCGCCCTCGTCGTTCTCCGCGACGCGCACCTCGAGGTCGGCGCGAGCCGCGCCTTCGCTCAAGGTCAGCGCGACGCCTTGGGGCAGGTAGGGGGCGACGGGCTCGGGGTCGAGGCCGTTCGCCGCGAGGGCGAGGCTCGCGCGCAGGTCCTCGGGGTCGAGGGTCAGGCTACCCCGAGTGGAGAGGGTCCAGTCCTGGATGCGCAGCCCGCCCTCCAGGGTGGTGGGCGGGGCGCCCGGACCCGGAGCGAGATCTGAGAGGCTCAGCTCCCCCTCGAGCTCGACGCGATGCGGTGTCTCGAGTTGGTAGTCGTCGAAGCGCGCGCGGGCAGCGGTGAGCTCGAAGCGATCGAGGCGCAGGAAGGGCGAGCCGACCGGCGTTTCCGGCGCGCTGGGCGCGTGCCCGGCGGGGCCCTCCTCCGAAGGGGAGGGTGCTTCGTCCTCGGCGGACTCTGCGGGGGGCGGGGGCATACGCAGGCCCAGCGCTCCCCAACCGCCGTCCGCGTCTCGTCGCAGCGCGACGCGGGGCGAGTCGATCGTGACCGACGCGACGGCGATCTCATCGCCGAGGCGTAGGTCCTCGATGGCCAGGCGGCCGAGCCCGAGGAGCTCTTCCTCGCCCTCGGTCAAGTGGAGCGGGCCGAGCTCGAGGTCGATGCGCGGCCGGCCCTCGCTGGCCGCGACCTTCAACGACAGCTCGGTGGCGAAGGCGCCCGCGCGCAGCGTCGGCTCGAGGCCCGCGAGCTCGAGCCAGGGGGCGAGGGGCTCGAGGTGCAAGCCGTCCGCTCGCCAAGCGCCGGAGAGCGAGAGGGCCCCCTCGCTCGCCTGGCCGAGGCGCAACTCTGCGCCGACGTCGCGACCGATCGGCGAGCGCCCCTCGAGTCGCAGCGCGTAGGCGCGCGCCTCCCCGGCTGCGAGCTCCGTCGCGCTGAGCTCGACGGTCATCGGGCCGAGCTCCAGGGGCTCCTCGGGTCGGCGTTCGTCGAGCAGGACGACTTGCGTCAACTCCAGCTGCGCACCGGGCAGGTCGAGGATCGGTAGCTCGAAGGGGGCCGGCTCTCCGGAGGGGGCCGGTGCGCTCTCCACCGGCTCGGCGTCCTTCGCCGCGGCCCGCGGGGGAGCCGCGGGCGACCCCCCGACGCGCAGGCCGAGGGCGAGGAGCTCTCCTTCCGCGGTGCGCGTCACATTCAGGCGGGAGCCGCCGACCTCGACTCGCGGCGGACTCCCGGGGACGAGGTCGAGCCGGATCCGGTCGATCGCTCCCAGCTCCTCAGCTCCGTCCCGCAGGCCCAGGCCGCCCAGGGCGAGCTCGATCCCACCGTCCTCGTCTCCGGTGAAGCGAAGGGAGTCGAGGTGCAGGCGCCCGGACTCGAGGGTCGACTCGATGCCGAGCTCCGCGAGGTAGGGCGCGAGGCGCTCGGGCGCGAGGCCGCGCAGGTCGAGGGCCAGCTCGACTGTGGGGATGGGGGCGGAGAAGTCGATCGGACCGCCGAGTTCGATGCGCTCGGCGACGCCAGGGCAGCTCGCCGCGAGCTCGAGGCGCCCGGCGGGCGCGTCATCGGCCGAAGAGAGCGGGCCGAGCCGCAAGTCGTCGAGGCGCGCCTCGAGCTCGATCGGCGTTGCGTAGGAGGCGTCGACGAAGACGATCGCGCCGCCGGTGACCGCGAGCTCGTCGAGGCTCCAGGCGAAGCCGGGGCGCGCCGACGAGTCGAGGGGGCGTGAGGGCTCGGGCTCCGCTTCACCCACCGGCTCGCTCGCCGACGCCGTCGACGGCATGGCGTCGCGTCCGACCCAGGCCACTCCGCCGAGGGCGGCGGAACCGTCGGGCAAGCGCTCGGCGCGCAGTCGAGGGGCCTCCACGATCAGCTCGGAGAGGGCGAGGCCCGCGCCGTCGAGCTCGGCGACCCCGACCCACAGCCAGTCGAGGCCCAGGGCTTCTACGCCGTCGGCGAGCAGCTCGACCCCCGAGAGGTCCAGCTCCGCTGCAACGGCCTCGCGCGCTTCGCCGACGGTCTCGGCCGTGAGCTCGAGCTCGCCGCCGGCGTCGATGCGATCGGCGACCGGGCGGATCCCGAGGGGCTCGAGGAGCGGGGCGAGGGGGCGGAGCCGCAGGCCGGAGAGCTCGACCTGGCTGCGCCAGCTCGCGGCGTTCACCTCGTTCGTCCCCGCGCTCCTCAGCCGGAACAGGTCGAGGAACTGCGGCGAGGTCGCGACCACGTCCAGGCGTCCCGATTTGCCGGGCGTGCCGAGGTCGGTGGCGCTGACCGAGAGCGTCAGGGCCACGTCCACCGGCTCGGAGGAGGACTGGTCGCTCAAGTGGATCGAGACGTCCTGCAGGCGGGCCGCGACGACCTCGACCGGCAGGCGCAGGTCGAAGGGGACGTCGACATCGGCGGGCTCGTCATCGGCGTCTCGAGGTGCCGCTTCGCTCGGGCCGGAAGGGATCAGCGCATCGAAGTTCCAGCGTCCTCGCGCATCGCGCGCCAGCTCGACACGAGCACCGTCGAGCTCGAGCCGTCGCACGCGTAGCACGCCGCCCCAGAGGGCGAGGACGTCGAGGTCGAAGGCCAGCGTGTGAGCCTCGAGCAAGGGTGCCGGCTGCGCTTCGGCCTCCCCGGCGACGGAGGCCTCGAGTCGCCAGACCTCGACGCGCCCCTCGAGGAGCGAGAGGTCGAAACGCTCGAAGTCGAGCTCGACCCCGAGCCCGGAGGCGAGCGCCTTCACGGCCGGTCCCGCGCCGAAGGCGATCGTGATCCGCGCCAGGAGTGCCAGCGCCAGCAGCCAGAGGAGCCGGCGGCGCCAGCGGTGGGGGCGCGCCGGGTTCGCGTTGCTCACTCGATCCCCTCCGCGCTGGCTTCCTGCAAGGCCCAAGCTTCGAGGGCCGCGCGCCGCTCCGCGCGGCCGGCGAGCGGGTCGTAGCCCTCGATGGGTATGCCTTGGGCGCGGAGCCAGTCGTAGGCGCGCACGCGCGCCGCGGGATTCGGTCCCTCGAGGGCGAAGCGGTTCTCGTCGAAGACCTGCAGGTAGAACTCCTCGAGGTCGTCCGCGTCCTCGAGGAACTCCTCGAGGATCGAGGGGTAGCGCCCGGCCTCCCCCGTGTGACGCAGCACCATCCCCACGTACTCCGAGGCCAGCTCGCCCTCGATCAGCTCCTTCGAGAGCAGGGCGAGGGCTGCACGCTCGAGCAACCAGCTCATCGCGGAGCTCTGACCGGCGCAGGCCTGTAGCTCGTCGGACCGGCTCGCGACACCCGACGCGTAGGCCTCGACGATGGCGGCATCGGCGAGGAGCGTGAGCTCCGCTGCGATCGGCGCCGCACCCGCGAGGTCGAGCAGGGCGCCCCGGCGGTGGCTCGGATCGGCGAGGGCGTCGATCGCGTGCAGGTGGCGCAGCCGCAGCTCCTCGTCCGCGAGCAGGCGGCGGCGGCGGTCCGTGCCCAGGCTCGCGATCTCCTGCGCATCCGCGACGGCGGCCGCGACTCGCTCCTCGAGCCCTGCCGCATCTTCGCGGGGCTCGTCGAGGGTGAGGACGAGGAGGTAGCCGAGTCGTTGCTCGGGGTCGAAGCGCGCTCCCGCGTAGATGACGAGGGTCCCCGACGGCGGCTCGAGGAGCGCGTCGAGGACGAGCAGCTCCTCTCTGGGGTGGCGGGTGATGCGCGGCGCCTCGACGGCCAGGTCCTCCAGCGTCTCCACCACGTCGGACATCGTCACCGCGATGGAGAGAGGTGAGTCCGCGGCCTCGCGCCAGACCTCGAGGTCGACACGGCGCTCCGAGGGCCGGTAGCCGGAGAGCTCGATGGCCTGGACGTGAGCCAGGCTGAACTCCGTCGTCATCCCCGGGAGGCAGAGGCCCTCGAGCTCGGCCTCGAGGGAGGCCTCTCGCTCGCCCCGCGTGCGCGCTTCCTCAGCCATGCGCTCGGCGACTGGGCCCGTGGCGAGACCCGTACCCGGCGTGAGCAGAGAGCTCGGGGCCAAGGGTTGGGTGCCGTCCCCGGCGACGATCATGCGCAGGTGTCGCTCGAGGAGCTCCAGCTCGCCCGCCGGTGGCGACGTGAGCAAGAAGACCTCGAGGCGCAATTCGAGGGAGTCCGCGGGATCGACCTCGAGCGCCAGGGCGCGCTCCTCGGGCTCGGGGCCGCCGATCGGGTCCCCGGCGTAGTAACCGACGCGGGCGGCGACCTCTGGGCCCTTGAGGGGGGGCTCGGGAGTGGAGGCGCAGCCCGCGAGGAGCGCGAGCGAGGCGAGCGGCGCGATGTTGGCGCGCATCATCCGAGGTGGTGCACCGGTCCCGAGCCCTCGAGCGCCGCGCGCAGGGTGCGACGGACGTAGACGGGGATCATGCGTCGCCGGTACTCCATGTCCCCCGGGATGTTGTCCAGGGGCTTGCACTGCTTGTGGGCGCGTCGGGCGACCTCGTCGATCGCCTCGGCGAGCTCGTGGCCGTCGCTGGGTTTGCCGGCGAGCAGCTCCGCGACCCGCTTGACGCGCGTCGGTCGCGCCTGGAGAGCGACCAGCACGAGGTCCGCCTCCGTGATCAGCCCGCCCGCGTCGACCTCGAGGCGAACCGCGCAGCCGAGGAGGGGGAAGTCGATCGAACCGCGCTCGCGCAGCTTGCCGTAGGCGCCGCGGTGGCCGGCGTCGCGCAGGGGGACGCGGATCGCGCTCAGGACCTCGCTCGGCTCGTTGCACTTGTTGTCGATCCCGTCCGGGACCCACAGGTCGTCGATGGCGAGGCTCCGCAGGCCGGAGGGCGTCGCGAACTCGAGCTGCGCGCCGACGCTCATGAGGGCGGGCGCGCTGTCGTTGCTCGCCGCGGCCACGCAGCGCTTGCCGCCCTCGACCACGTGGCAGAGCGTGCCGTCCTTCTTGAGGCAGAAGCCGAGCGCCTTGCGCCAGAAGTAGGTCTGGTTGATCCACTGGCAACGCGTGTCGAGCATCACGTTCCCCCCAAGCGTTCCCATCCTCCGGTGCTGGGGGCCGGCGACGAGGGAGGCGGCCTGGGCCAGGGCCGGTGCGTGGCGCCGGACGTCCTCGGAGGCGGCGACCGTCTCGAGGGGGGTGAGGGCTCCGATGCGGAGCTCGTGCCCCTGGACCTCGACGTCCGCGAGCCCGGGGATGCCTCCCAGGGCGACGACGAGGTCGACGTCGTAGAGCCCGTGCTTGAGGTTCGGCAAGAGATCGGTGCCGCCCGCGATGACGCGCGCCCGCTCGCCGTGCTCCGCGAGCAGGGCGCAGGCTTCCTCGAGGGTCGAGGGCCGCGCGAGCTCGAAGTTCGGCAGGCGCAGCATCAGCGCGCGCTCCCCGCCGGCTGCTGAGCCGGCTCCCGGGCGTCGAGGGCGGCGAGCACCTTGGCCGGCGTGAACGGCAGGTGGTGCAGGCGGATGCCGACCGCGTCGTGGACCGCGTTGGCGATGGCGGGGATCACCGAGTGCAGCGGACCCTCTCCGGCTTCCTTGGCGCCGTAAGGCCCCTCGGGGTCGACGCTCTCGACGATCATGGCCTCGATCTCCGGCACGTCGACCGAGGTCGGGATGCGGTAGTCGAGGAGCGAGGGCCCCGCGTGCAGGCCGAAGCGGTTGACGCCGTGCTCCTCCATCACGACCTCGGCTGCGCCCATGTAGACCGAGCCCTCGATCTGGCCCTTGACCAGGATCGGGTTGAGCGCGCGGCCGCAGTCGTGGGCGCACCAGACCTTCTCGCAGGTGATGCGACCGGTCTCGGTGTCGACCACGACCTCGGCGACATGGGTCGTGAAGGAGTAGGCGGGCGAGGCGCCGATCGTCCCCCCACGGTAGTCGCCGCCGAGGGTCGGCGTGTTGTAGGAACCCGTGGCGCCCAGGGTGTCGAAGCGCGCCTCGGCGAGTTGGAAGGCCTCGCGCACCGGCATCGTCTTCTCGGCGTCCGAGAGGCAGAGGGCGAGGCCGCCGCCCAGGCGCACCGCGGCGGGCTCGACCTCCCAGTGCTCGGCGACGGCCTGGCAGACCTGCCCACGCAGCTTGCGGCAGGCGTCGATCGTCGCGTTGCCGACCATGAAGGTCACGCGGCTCGAGTAGGCGCCGAGGTCGACCGGGCAGAGGTCCGTGTCGGCGGCGACGACGCGCACGTCGGCGAGCTCGACGCCCAGCTCCTCGGCCACGATGTAGGCGACGACCGAGCTCGAACCCTGGCCGATGTCGTTGCCGCCCGTGAAGGCCGTCACACGGCCCGAGCGCTCGACCGAGAGCTGGATGCCCGCCTGGGGCATCTTGTTGGGGTAGATCGGGTAGTTCGTGCCCGAGATGTACATCGAGCCCGCCACGCCGAGGCCGCGCCCATGGGGGAGCTTGCGCCAGCGGTCCTTCCACTCGCTGCGCTCCTCGACGAGGTCGAGACACTCGAGGAAGCCGCTCGAGGTGATGCGCTGCCCGTTGACGGTTTTCGTGTGCTCGCCGTGCCAGTTCTTGCGGCGCAGCTCGATCGGGTCCATGTCGAGCTTCTCGGCCAGCTCGTCGAGCTGGACCTCGAAGGCGAAGCGCGGCTGCACGGAGCCGTGGCCCCGCTTGGGGCCGCAGGGGGGCTTGTTCGTGAAGACTCGCGTCGAGTCGAAGCGGTAGGTCGGCATGTCCACCGGCCCGGTGAGCAGCTGACCCGAGTAGTAGGTCGTGACCAGGCCGAAGGAGCTGTAGGAGCCGCCGTCGATCAGGATGCGCGCGTCGGTCCCGGTCAACTTGCCGTCGCGGGTCGCCCCCGTGCGATAGTGCATCTGCATCGGGTGGCGTCCGCGGTGGGCGTAGAAGACCTCCTCCCGCGTCCAGAGCATCTTCACCGGGCGCCCGGTGATCATGGCGAGCTTCGCCACGCAGAACTCGAAGGAGAAGGGGTCGGACTTGCCGCCGAAGGCGCCGCCGAGGCAGGGCTGGACGACGCGGATGCGAGACTCTGGGAGCTCGAGCACCCGCGCGAGGGCGCGCTGCACGTAGTGCGTGATCTGCGTCGAGGACCAGACGCTGAGCAGCCCGTCGGCCGAGTAGGTCGCCACCGCGCAGTGGGGCTCGATCGCCGTGTGCGTCGTCCCGTGGAAGGAGTAGTCCCCCTCGACGACGACGTCCGCGCCGTCGATGGCGGCGTCCACGTCGCCGAACTCGAGGTGCACGTGCTTGGAGACGTTGCCGCGCGGCGTGCCGTCCTTCTTCGGCTTCTGGTCGTGGATCGCGGGCTCCGGGCGCGCGAGGGCCTCCTCCGGCTCGAGGAAGGCGTGCAACGGCTCGTACTCGACCTCGATCAGCTCCAGGGCCCGATTGGCCGTGTCCTCGTCGACGGCCGCGACCGCGGCCACCTCGTCACCGATGAAGCGCACCTTCTCGACCGCGAGGGCGTTCTCGTCCGGCGTCCAGGGGATGACCCCGTAGCGGATCGGCATGTCGGCGCCGGTGATCACCGCGTGCACGCCCTCCAGCTCGAGAGCCTTCGAGACGTCGATCGAGAGGATCTCGGCGTGCGCGTGGGGGCTGCGCAGGGTCTTGGCGTGCAGCATCCCCGGCAGCTGGAGGTCGTCGGCGTAGAGCGCGCGTCCGGTGGCCTTGTCGAGACCGTCGACCTTGCGCTGGGGCTTGCCGACGACCTCGAATTCTTCGCCCCAGGGGGCGCCGCTGCCGTGCTGGTCCCGCGCGGCCATCAGCTCGCCCCCCCCGTGTCACCGGCGCCGGCGGCCTCGGCCACGCAGGTCTCGACGGCCTGAACGATCTGCGTGTAGCCGGTGCAGCGGCAGAGGTTCCCCGAGAGGGCCTCGTGGATCTCGCTCCGGGACGGGCGCGGGTTCTCGTTCAGGAGCGCCCGCGCCGAGAGCATCATCCCCGGCTGACAGAACCCGCACTGCAAGGCGCCGCAGCGGTCGAAGGCATCCTGCACCGGGTCGGCCCCTTCACCGCCGGCGGCCCGGTGGGCGGGCAGCAGGCCCTCGATGGTCGTGATCTCGCGCTCCTCGCAGAGGGCGGCCAGCTCGAGGCAGGCGAGCCGCGGCGCGCCGTCGATCAGCACGGTGCATGCGCCGCAGTCGCCCTTGTCGCAACCCTGCTTGGAGCCCGTGAGGCCCAGCTCGTAGCGCAGGACCTCGAGCAGGCTCCAGTGGGCGGGGGCGGCGACGCGCAGCCGGTCCCCGTTGACGCGCAGGCTCAGGACGTGCATGGCGACATTCTCGCGCGCCCCGCCGGGGGTGACAAGCGCACTCTAGCGGGTCGCGATTCCCGCCGCGTGGGGTCGGATCCAGGGCGGCGCGGCGGCCTTCGGGACGCGGAACTCCTGGGCGTCGACGGAGGCGAAGTCCGCATCCCGCACCTGGCCCGCGACGTCGCGGTCGGTGCGGCAGCCGTCGGCGCAGAAGCGGTGCAGAGGGCAGAGCGCGCGCTGCAGCCCGCGCATCCACGGGCGCTCGGGGTCGCGGACGTGGTCCCAGAAGACGAAGCGGCCGCCCGGCCGCAGGACGCGCCGGACCTCCTCGAGGACCGCGGCCACGTCCGGGACCGAGCAGAGCACGAGGGTCGAGACCACACCGTCGACGCTCGAGTCCTCGAAGGGCAGGCGCTGGGCCTCGAGGAGATGGAGCTCGACCTCGCGGCCGAGCCGCCGCGCCTTCTCGAGCAGCAGGGGGTGCATGTGCTCGTTGGGCTCGACCCCCACCCACTCGACGTCCTGGGGCAGGAGATCGAGGTTGTGACCCGTCCCGGGGCCGAGCTCGACCACCCGGCCAGCGAGCCCCTGGAACAGCTCGCGCTTGCGCGGCCCCAGGAGCTCCTCGTAGCGGGTGGTCGCCCGGTCGTACCAGCCCGCGAAGAGCTTCTTCCTAATCGTGGATCTGCTCCGCGAGGTAGCGTTCCTTGCCGATCTCCTCGATGATCCCGAGTTGGGCCTCGAGGAAGTCGACGGCCTCCTCCTCGTCCGTGAGGATCGAGGCCAGGAGCTCCCGCGTCCCCGCCTCTTCCTTCTGGATGCAGAGGGCGATCGCCTTGTTCAAGCGGGAGACGTTGTCGTACTCGAGCTGGAGGTCGACCTTGTGCTGCTCCACCACGTCCTCGCCCACCGAGACCGGGTTCAGGCGCTGCATGTTGGGGACACCGTCGAAGTAGAGGATGCGCTCGATCACGCTGTCGGCGTGCTTCATCTCCTCGATCGACTCCTCGCGCTTGACGGCGGCCATCTTCTTGTAGCCCCAGTTCTCGCACATCTTGTAGTGCACGTAGTACTGGTTGATGGCGGTCAGCTCGGCGGTGAGGATGTCGTTCAGCGCTTCGATGATTGCGGGATCGCCTTTCATGGTCGGGGAGCTGCAGCTGGAGCGGTGGCGGTGTCGTGAGGTCACCGAGGACCTGGACTCCCCTCATTATTGCATCGCGCGGCCTCGAGGGCTCGCGGGCACGGCGATTCCGGGCTGGTCCGGAGTCTCGGGAGCCGGGTGGAGGCTCAGGAGCGGGCGGCTTCGGTCAGGTCCTTGGCCTGGCCGCTGTTCCGCACCTGCGACACGATCTCACGCACCTTGTCGGCGCAACCGCCGCAGCAGCGGCCGGCGGACGATGCGCACAGGCCGCTCGCCTCTTCCGGCATCGGCCGGGAGGCGGCTTGGCGAATCTCGCGCTCGGTGGCGCCCGTGCAGCAGCAGACGATCATGGTCAGGGCTCTGGGGCTCAGTATCGCCGGGTCAGGATGAGACGCAATCTCAAAACTGGCGAAACTGAGACCTCGTCTCAATGGCGTCCTGGATCGGCACGCGGGGACCGCGAGCTGGAGGAAAGCCCCCTGAGAAGCCAGGAGAGGCCCTGGAGAGGTCGTCAGGGGGTCTGCAAGGCCCGAATCGGCCCCTCGACCCCCCTCAGCGGGCCATTGAACCCTGGAGCCCCCCCATGCGCAGGACCTCACGCCACTCGGCCGCCTTCACCGGCTGAATCGAGAGGCGCTGGCCGCGCTGGACCACCAGCATCTCGCCGAGCTTGGGATTGGCCTTGAGGTCCTGGAGGGTGACGAAGCTCGGGAGCTCCTCCACGGCCCGCAGGTCGAACATCAGCCAGCGTGGGTCGTCGGGGTCGCTGCCCGGGTCGTGGTACTTCGCGGCCGGATCGAACTGGGTCGGGTCGGGGTAGGCCTCCCGCACCACCTCGGCGACCCCCGCGACGCCCGTGGGCTTGGCCACCGAGTGGTAGAAGAGCATGAGGTCCCCGGCGGCGATCTCGTCGCGGATGAAGTTGCGCGCTTGGTAGTTGCGGATCCCGTCCCAGCAGGTCGTGCGCTCCGGAGAGTCGCAGAGGTCCTGCCAGGAGAAGGCGCCTGGTTCCGACTTGACGAGCCAGTGACGCGGTCGCGCGCGCTTCTTGCTGCCTGTCTTGGCCATCGGGTCAGCGGTACTCCCGGTGGCAGGCCTTGCAGGTGTCCTTGATGCCGAGGGCCAGGGAGAGGGTGCGCTGCGCGTCCCGGTCGGCGGCGGCCGTCTCCAGCGCGGCGGCCTGCTCGGCGAGCTGTTCGAAGTAGGCGTCGAAGCCCGCGCCCTTGCCGAACTCGATGCCCTTGGCCGACGTGAGCTGGAGGCGCCGGCCCATGTCGGCGAACTCCGCCCACTGGTCGTCTTCGAGGGTCGCTCCCTCGAGCTCCTCCGCGAGGTCGAAGCGCGGGTCGGCCACGGTGGCCTTGACCCACATGAGCTCTTCGAAGTCGTCGAGGGCGGCGATCTCGTCCGCCGCCATGTCCCGTTCAGGGGCGGCGCAGGCGGCGAAGGCCAGGAAGCAGGCGACGAGGGTGGGCGGCAGAGCGGTGCTGAGCTTCATGCCCGCCATCCTAAGGAGCACCCGGTCACCAGTCGAGGTGGCGGCCGTCGGCGTGGCGGAAGCTCCCGCTCGCCTCCAGATCGAGCTCGTCGAGGCGCGCGAGGAGCCCTCGGACCGACTCCTCGACCGCGATGCCGCGGCGCCCGGTCATCTCGGTCGCGACCATCCCCGGGTGGAGGAGGACCACGGCGATCTCCCGGCTCGCTAGGTCCCGGGCGAGGGAGACGCCGGCGGCGTTCACGGCGGCCTTCGACATGCGGTAGCCGTAGTAGCTCCCCGAGCCGTTGTCCGCCATCGAGCCCATCAGGCTCGTCAGGATGCCGACCTTGGAGCCGCGTCCGAGGTTCCCGAGCAGGGCGCGGGTCACGCGCAGGGGCCCCAGGGAGTTCACCTCGAACTGGCGCCGGAGGGAGTCTTCATCGAGGTCCTCGAGGCCGCCGCGCTCGAGGATGCCGGAGTTGTTGAGGAGAACGTCGAGGTGCAGACCGTCGACCTCGCGCGCCAACTTGGCGACGCCCTCGCTCGTGGCGACGTCCACCCCCTCGACGACGCGTAGGTCGAGGGCGTCGAGCTCCGGGGAGCTGCGGCGGCAGGCGGCGACGACGTCGTCGCCGCGCTCCACGCACTGGCGGGCGAGCTCGAGCCCGATGCCGCGGTTCGCGCCGGTGATCAAGATCGTGGTCACGGCGATCAGAAGCGCTGCACGCGCGCGTGACAGCCGTGTCGGCCCGGGTTGCGCTCGAAGAAGTCCTGGTGGTAGGACTCCGCCGGCCAGAAGATCCCGGCCGGCTCAATGGTGGTCGCGACCGCGAGCCCCTTCTCGCGCAGGATGCCGATCAGGTCCTCGATCGTGCGGCGCTCCTCCTCGTTCTCGACGAAGACCGCCGAGCGATACTGGGTGCCGATGTCCGGGCCCTGGCCGTCGACCTGCGTCGGGTCGTGGATCTCGAAGAAGACCTTGGCCAGGGTCTCGTAGTCGACGCGCTCGGGGTCGTAGGCGACGCGCACGGCCTCCGCGTGGCCCGTGCCCCCCGTGCAGACCTGCTCGTAGGTCGGGTTCGGGGTCTCGCCGCCCATGTAGCCCGAGTCGACGCGCGAGACGCCGTCGATGGACTGCATCAAGTGCTCCACTCCCCAGAAGCAGCCGCCGGCGAAGAAGGCCAGCGCACTGTCGCCTTGCTCGAATTCGATCGAGAGGGAGTTCACGCAGTGCCGAGTGTCGTTGGCGGTCATCCGCTCGCCGCGGAAGACGTGGCCCAGGTGACCGTCGCAGTGCTGGCAGCGGATCTCGACGCGCCGGCCGTCGGCGTCCGGGAGCTCCCGCACGGCTCCGGGGATCGATTCGTCGAAGCTGGGCCAGCCGCAGCCGGAGTCGAACTTCGAGCCGGAGCGGAAGAGGGGCGACTGGCAACGCGCGCAGCTGTAGGTGCCGTCGCCCTTGTGATTCAACAGCGCGCCGGTGCCGGGGGGCTCGGTCGCGCCGTCGACGAGAACGGCGCGCTGGCGGGGGTCGAGATTCTTCCAGGGAGAGGGGTCGGTCATGGCGTCGAGGGGGAGTCGGTCGGTGCCTGGGGAGCGCGCTGTTGTGCTTCGGCGAGGAAGCGCATGGCGTCCTCCTCGCGTCCTGACTGGAGGGCGATCTGGTGCAGCGCGAACCAGGCCTCGGGTCGCTCGGGCGCGAGGTCGCGGGCGATGCCGGCGTGGTGCTCGGCCCTCCCGAGATCCTGAGCGAGGCTGCAGGAGAGTGTCGTCGCGAGCCGCAGATCGTAGCCCTCGGCGCCGTCCGCCAGGGCACGCTCGTACTGCTCGACGCTACGCCCGTAGTCCTCCAGGTCACGCAGGATGCCCGCGAGGCTCAAGCGCGCCTCGAGCGTCCCGGGCTCGTGCTCCAGCACGGCCTCGTACGCGCGCGCAGCCTCGGGCAGACTCCCGCGACCGAGCTCGAGGCCGGCGAGCATCATCCCGGCCTGCAGCTCGACGCCCGGCGTGGACGCGGCCTCTTCCAGTACAGCCAGGGCCTCGTCGGTGCGGCCGGTGGCCAGGAGGTGGTTGCTCCAGTTGGCCCAGACCTCGGGCCGCTCGGGCTCGGCGCGGGTGGCGCGCTCGAACCAACGGTCGGCTTCCTCGGCGCGGCCGGCGGCGGCGTGGAAGTTCGCGAGGCCATCGCAGGCGACGTAGTCGTCGGGTAGGACGTCGGCGGCGCGCTCGAGCTCGAGCTGGAAGCGCTCCTCGTCGCCCTGGAGCAGGTGCAGCCAACCGCTCGTCAGGCAGAGCTCCCACTCTTCGCCGGGGAAGAGGCTGAGGGGCGTGAGCCCGCGGGCGACGCGGGTGTGCTCGAGGGTGTTCGTGACGAGGGTCTGCTCCTCTTCCGAGAGCTCGCGGGGAGCTCGGAACCAGCCCGTGACGACCTCGTTCAGCTCGAGGAAGCCGGCCTCGGCCTGTGCGCGGTGGTAGTGCACGTAGGCGCTCTGGGCCCAGAAGGCGACGAGCACGACCATCGACAAGGCGTAGGTGCGTCCCGCGGTCGTCAGACCCCCGGCGCGCTTGAGGTCGATGCGCTGGAGCTGGACCGCGGGCTTGTAGAAGAGTCGCAGGGTCTGCAGCGCCAGGTAGGCGAGGATGGCGGCGATCGAGAGGGCGAAGAGGAAAGGGATCGTGTTGTAGAGACCTCGGAAGGTGAAGAAGGCGAGAGCGAAGAGCGCGCCGACCGCGATCTCCTCGCCCCAGCCGTAGCTCTTCCAGCGGTTGATCTTCCACCACTCGCTCGCGCGTTTGGGCTTCTTGCTGCGGTGGGGCTTGGAGAAGAGCGCCGGCCGGCCGAAGCCGAAGTAGAGCGCGTCCTTGGGGCAGACGCTGACGCAGTCGAGGCACTTCATGCACTCCTGGTCGACGACCATGCCGTAGTCTCGCACCTCGCTGTGCACGACCACGTTCGAGGTGCAGACTTGCGTGCAGTGCCCGCAGCCCTCGCAGGCGTCGGTCACCCGGATACGCGCGGGAGAGACGCGGTCGGCGACGCCGAAGGCCGCGCCGTAGGGGCAGACATTCGTGCAGAAGCCCTTGGCGCCCAGGAAGTAGACGATCGCGAAGCCGGCCACGAGCAGGGTCGCGACCGCGACGGGCCAGGGGGGGAAGGTGGCCCAGAAGTCCTCGACGATGAACTCCGTGGTCGGCTTCTCGAAGCCGCGCCCCGTCCACAGGCGGTACCCGATGGGGTACAGGAACATGTAGACGCAAGCGATCATCGGGACGACGAGCAGGATCCGCGACTTCATCTGCCGCGGCTTGGGCTTCAGGCCGACCTTCTTGAGCAGCCAGAGGCAAGCGTCCTGCAGGGCCAGCAGGTGGCAGGCCCAGCCGCAGAAGAAGCGGCCGAAGAAGAAGGTCGCGAGGATCGCGACGACGAAGAAGACGAATCCCGGCGAGATCACCGAGTTCTGGGAGAAGGTGATGCCCTCGGAAGGTTCGAGGGGGCCCAGGGTCTCACCCGCGCTCTGCCAGTGCAGGACGTGGAGCACGATCGCGACGTGCACGAGCAGCAGCACCAGGGCGCGCCACCTCGACGCCTTGGAGGGACGCGGCGTCCTGGAGACCGCCGTGCACCCTACTTGACCTGTAGCGGGGCCCCGAGTTTCCGTGGAGGAGGTCATCAAGCCGTCAGCCTAGTCCAAGCCCGAGTCGGCGACCAGCGGGCTGGCTCCGGAGAGACGGGTCAGGAGTCCTGCGACGGAGGAGGCGGTCCCACGGCGCTCTGGGCGCGGATGTTCTCCAACGCGGCGCGGATCACTTCCTCCGCCTTGCTCTTCACCTCCGGGTCCATCGGCTCGGTCTGGAGCAGCTCCAGGGCGCGGGACAGGTAGGGCTCGGCCAGGACGAACTGATTCTGGACGAGCAGGGCCTCGGCGAACTCCATCTGCGCCTGATAGGAGTCCGGCAGCTCGCGCGCGGCGAACTCCAGGTGCTCCAGGGCGGCCGCCTCCTGCTCGAGCTTGCGGAGCAGGAGGCCGTAGATGTAGTGGCTGGGCGCGTGCTCGGGGTGGAGGGTCAGGGCCCTCTCGATCCAGCGCACCGCGGTCGCGACCTCGCCCCGGTCGGCGTCGATCGTGGCCAGGAGAACGAGGCGCTCCAGGTCGTCCTGGTGGATCGAGCCGGCGGCGTCGCTCATGCGCTCGGCGAACTCCGGCGGGCGCACCCGGTAGGCGGCAAAGAAGTAGGGGATGGCGTTATCCGGCTGGTCCGAGGCGAGCAAGAGCACCATCAGGTTGAAGTGGGCCTCGAAGTTCTCCGGCAGGATCTCGCAGGCCCGGACGAGGGCCTTGGCGGCATCCATTCGGCGCTCGAGCTTGAGGAGCACGAGCCCGCGCTGGAGGTGCGCCGCGCCGTAGCTCGGCGCGAGCTCGATGGCTTGGTCGAACCAGACGAGGGCTTGCGCGAGCTCCTCGCGGTTGGCCGCGATCGAGCCCAGGAGCAAGAGCGGGTCGGGGTCGTCCGGGCGCTGCTCTCGCGCCCGGAGCGTGTGGGCGTGGGCCTCCTTCAAGCGACCCGATTCGTAGAGTGCGCGCGCCAGGAACACGCGGTCCTTGTGATTGTCGTTGCGTAGGGAGAGGCTCCGCTCGAACTCCTTCGCGGCCTCGCTCCACTCCTCGACGCGCATCATCAGGACGCCCATGTTGAAGTGCGCCTCGGGCGAGTTCGGGTTGATCTGGATCGCGCGCCGCAGTGCCGTGCCTGCTTCGTTGGGGTCTCCCTCCGCCATCCAGGCCGCCCCCAGCCCGATGTAGCCGCGCTCGCTGTCGGGCTGCACCTGGATGGCGCGCTCGAAGACCTTCCGCACGACCTCGTAGTCGTGGAAGGGGTCGACCTCCGCCTCGCGCAGCAGGGCATGCCCGAGGCCGAGGTGCGTCTGCAGGTGGTCGTCCTGGGTCGCGAAGATGTCGGTCCCCGTCGTCTGAGCCTCCTCGAGAAGGTCCATCGAGGTCTCGAAGCACTTTCGCGATTCGATCAGCTCGTCGGCGAGGCCGCTCGCGCCGTACTTGCCGAGCAAGACGCGTCCCAGGCCCCAGTGGACGTTGGGGTTGCGGGGGTTCTGGGCGACCGCCTCGCGGAACAGGGCCTCTTCGTTCGCCCAGTGGGGGAGCCGGGACCACGTGCGCCAGGCCAGGGCCGCGGCGACGAGGATCAACAGTGTGCTCGCAGCGGGAGCCGGGAGCCGCTTGCGAACCAAGAGCACGAGCAGGGCTGTGAAGCCGAGCACCGGCACGAACAGGAAGCGGTCCGAGAGGGGGAAGGTGCCCAGCGACTCGACGCGCAGCAGGACGGGCGCGAGGCCCGCCGGGATCCAGAGCAGCAGCAGGAGGATCAGGCGCCAGCGGCGCATCCAGGCCAGGGCGACGGCGCCGAGGAGCGCGAGGCTCCCCGCGACTCCGATCCAGAGCGAGGCGGCGCCCGACGGCAACTCGGGCTGGAAGGGTCGGAACAGGTTGAGCTCCGCGGGCCAAAGGAGCAGCCAGGCCGCGCCACCCAGGAGCTCCACTCGCAGGAGCGCGAGCCGCGCGACGCCCACGCCGAAGTCGGTCGTCGTGCGATCGAAGCCGGCCAGGGCATCGCCGAAGACGAGCACGCGCAGCAGGTAGTAGAGCGCGAAGGCCGCGACGAAGGGGATCAGGGCCGCGGTCAGGCGCTGTCTCGTATTCGTCGCCTCGGCCGCCTCTCCCGATGGACGGCAGAGCTCGACGACAAGGGCGACGAAGGGGAAGGCCACCGCGGCATCCTTCGAGAGCAACGCGAGGAAGAACCAGAGGGCGACGGGCCAACCCCGCGCCCCTGGACGCCCCTCCCTCCAGTCCAGGAAGGCGGTCAGCGCGAGGAAGCCGAAGAGGGCGTGCAGCGGGTCGTGCAGGGCGGAGATCCACGCGACGCTCTCGACGTGCAGAGGGTGCACGGCGAAGAGCAAAGCGGCCCAGAAGCCGGCAACCGGGCTCCCGAGGAGCCGAGCGGCGAAACGCCAGGCCGCGCAGCAGGCGAGGGCGTAGACCAGGAGCGAGCCCCAGTGGAAGGCCGCGGGGGCTCCGTCGCCGAGCCAGTAGAGCCCGCTGACGAGGGCCATGGTGAGCGGCCGGTAGTAGCCGACGTGGGAGGCGCCCTCGGCGTCGAGAAAGTCCCAGTAGGAGCCGGCGAAGATGCTCGGCAGGTTCGCGAGGCTCGCGATCTGGGGGTTCTGCTGGATGACCAGCAGGTCGTCGTAGACGAACTCACCGTCGAGGGCCGGGGCGTAGAGCACGAGCACGGCGACTGCGAGCGCGAGCACGCCGCCGAGGAGGTGCCACCTGGAACGGGGACGAGCGAGGGGGGGCGCGGTCATGGCCCCCCTCCTACGCGCTGGGCTCGGTGCGTGCTACCCCCCGGCGCGGAAAGTCGGCGCGGCGGTCAGAGCTGCGCGGGAGGGCACGCGCGCGCGAGCGGAGACCGCACGCCAATAGAAAGGCCGCCCGGGCTGGGGGAAACCCGGGCGGCCACGCGGAGAGTCAGGGGGGATCAGGTCATTCGCACCAGGTGACCTCGAGACCGTCGGAGGTGTTGAAGCCCTCTGGGCCGCCCATCGTGTCGCGGTACCAGAACTGGAAGTTCTTGGTCTCGCCGAGGACGGCCGCGCCATTCCCGAGGACGAAGGGCGGGGAGTTGAGGTCGAGGTCATCCGAGACGGTCCCCAGGATGTCGGCGAACTGGACGTTCATGCGGACAATGTTGCCCTGGACGCACAGCACGCCTTCGCCGAAGAGCGAGGCCGTCTGGTTGTTGCCGTAGAAGAAGATGCCAGCGACGTTCGGGGGGAGCCCGGTGACCGTCAGGGTCAAGTCGTTGGCGGAGAGGCTCGAGCTGCCCGAGTAGCCAATGCTGGCGCCGGAACCCACGGAGTTGGGCTCGCTGGTGCAGTAAGCACTGGGGTCGTCGCACAGGATCGTGTTCTCCGTGTCGAGCGGCCAGGGGTTCGAGAGCCCCGAGTGCGCCGTGCTGTTCTTGCGCACGAGGACGTCGCCCGAGCCCGCGTTGCCGGGCACCGTGACCGTGATGCTCGTGCCGTTGGAGGTCACGCCCGTCACCTTGATGGGGGTGCCGTTGCCGCCGGCGCCAGCCTGGGTGAACCAGACTTCGTTGCTGGAGCCGGAGAAGTTCGTGCCGGTGATCGTGATCTGGCTGCCGTTGATCGACATGCCGTTGATCGTCGGCTTGGTGCCGCTCATCGAGCCGTAGACCGCCTGGACGCCGGCCTGGTCGTCGGAGTTGATGCTGCGGTCACCGGTTCCGCCGCTGTAGAAGGCGGACATCGTCGCACTGTTCACGCCCGAGTGACCCAGCCCGAGGGCGTGCCCGTACTCGTGGCAGGCGACCGACTGCAGGTCCTCCTGGTTGGCGCCGATGCCGCCGGGGCCGTCGGCCCAGTTCCAGTCCTCGTAGTACCGGATCCGCCAGCCGTCGCTGATGGGGGTCTCGCAGTAGGCGAGGGTGCCGCCGCTGCTGCCGGAGATCTGGGAGTGGATGTTCTGGTTGGAGTTCCCGACCGCCGTCGCGCTGCCCTGGAAGCTGGGGTCGAAGTTCGCGCCCCCCGAGCCGATCGTGGTTTGCGTGGGGTCACCCGAGCCGTCGCCGTGGGCGATCGAGCTCCACTCGACGCAGGCCTTCCAGATGGCCATGTCGGCGCCGTAGTAGTTCGGGAACTGGGCGTTGTAGGTCTGGTTGTTGTTGTCGCCGCCGCCGGTGAAGTTGTTGTAGATGCGGAAGTCGCGCTGGCTCTGGCTCAGGCTGCCACCGATGGTGGACCAGCCCCGAGCCTCTTCGGTGCCAGTGAGCAGGAAGGCGGCGCCGGCGCCGAGGGCGACGGCGGGGAGGATCAGTTGGTTCAGCTTCATGGGATCGTGCCTCCTGGGCTACTTGTTGCGACGCTGGGCTTCACGCAACTCGGCGTCGATCCGCGTGATCGACGCGTCGAGCCCGGAGAGCTGGACGTTGTTCGAGACCGCGTAGCCCTCGCCACGCCCCAGGACCACGACGCCCTGCTGGTTCTCCACGGTGCGGTAGAGGCCGCCATGGGCGGCGTAGAGAGCGTGGCCCTTCAGGTCGCCGCCCATGTTCTCGCTCCACTTGTGGAAGACGACGACGCGCTTGCCGATGCGAGTCTCCTCGTCGGTGGGGGCCTCCGAGTTCCAGACCCCGTTCTCCTCGTCGATGAAGCCGCCCGGGTAGGTCACGATCGTCGTGCGGGTCTCCCCGTCGACGAGCGAGCGACCCTCGACCGTGAGGTGCGTGTAGTACAGCTCGGGGCCGTCGACCGGGTGGTCGATGCGAACGACTTCCTTCTTCGTGATCGTGCCGATCAGCGAGTCGTCGGTCTTGGCGACCATCGACTCGAGGGACAGCCGCTCGATCTGGGCCGTGCCGAGGGCGCCGGCGGCGGCCAGGAAGGCCGTCGCGAGAGTCGCCTTCAGGATGCTGGAGGGGAGATTCATGGGTCTGGAGATGCTCAGGGTTTGGCTGGAACGTCTTGGCTGGAACGTTGGGGGGGTCCTCGCCGGGGGCGGGAGGCTGAGGGCGGACCGGCGTGGCCGGGCCCGCCCTGCGGTGGCTCTAGCCCTAGGCCAGAAGACGGGACCGCCCGAGGGCTTGGGTCCCCTTGAGTTCCAGGATTCGGAGTTGTTCAGGAAAGATCGTCGGAGGGGCGTGCGCTTTCGATCTCGAGGGGGGCCTTCCGCATGGATGGCGCAGAAGGGTGAGCGATAGTGCACGGCAGGGCCGCCCGGGTCGTCGAGGGCCCGGACGGCCCTGAATTCGGAGTGGATTGTAGGGAGCGGGGTTCCGTGGGATCGGGTCCGAGGCGCCTCAGTTGCAGAAGGTCACGGACAGGGCGTCGCTGGTGTTGAAGCCCGCGGGGCCGCCCATCGAGTCGCGGTACCAGAACTGGAAGCGCTTCGTCTCTCCCACCACCGCGGCGCCCGCGCCGCTGTCGAAGGGCGGGGTGTCGTAGTCCACGACCTTCTCGGCCGTCCCGCCGAACTGAGCGAACTGGACGTTGAGGCGCACGATGCCGCCCTGCACGCAGAGCAGCCCCTCGCCGAAGGGCGTCGAGGTGGCGTTGTTCCCGTAGAAGAAGATCCCCGCGACGCCGTTCGGCAGGCCGGAGCAAGTGATGGTCAAGTCGTTGGCCAGGATGCTGCCCGTGCCCGTGTAGCTCAACGTGGCGGGCCAGCCCGTGGAGTTCGGCAAGGAGCTGCAGTAGATCGACGGATCGACGCAGTCGGGGCCCTCCAGCAGGGTCGTCGGCCAGGGATTCGAGAGGCCGGAGTGGGCGGTGCTGTTCTTCCGCACCAGGACGTCGCCCGGCCCCGCGTTGCCGGGGATGTTGGCGGTCAGGGTCGTGCCGTTCGAGCTGAGACCGGTCACCTTCACCGGCTCACCGTTGCCGCCGCTGCCCGCCTGGGTGAACCAGATCTGGTTGCCGGAGCCGCTGAAGTCCGTGCCCGTCACCGTGATCTGATTGCCGGAGATCGTGACGCCGGTGATGACCGGCTTGCTGCCGCTCGCGGAGCCGTAGATCGCCTGGACGCCAGCCTGGTCGTCGTTGTTGATCGAGCGCGAACTCTCGTTGCCGGGGCCGATCGAGGGAGTCATCGTCGCTCCACCGTTCCCGCTGTGGCCGAGACCCAGCGCATGGCCGTACTCGTGGCAGGCGACCCCTTGAAGGTCGAACTGGTTGGGGCCGACCTCGAGCGGGCCGTCGCCCCAGTTGATGTTCTCGTAGTAGCGGATGCGCCAGCCGTTGCTGATGGGGGTCTCCGCGAAGGCGAGCACGCCGCCGTTGCCGCCGCTGATCTCGGAGTGGATGTTGTCGTTCGAACCCCCGACGGAGTTCGCCTCGCCCTGGAAGCTCGGGTCGAAGTTCGCGCCTCCCGAGCCGAGGGTGCCCTCGATCGGGTCCCCGCTGCCGTCCCCGTGGGGGAGGGAGCTCCACTCGATGCAGCCCTTCCAGATCGCCTGCACCGCCCCGTAGTAGTTCGGGAAGGCGTAGTGGTAGGTCTGGTTGTTGTTGTCCGAGCCGTCCGAGAAGTTGTTGTAGACCCGGAAGTCCCGCTGGCTCTGACCCAGGTTTCCGCCGATCGTCGACCAGGCATCAGCGCGCTTGGCCGGGAACAGGAGCACGAGGCCCACGGTCAATCCGAGACCCGGGGCGATGAGATGGCTTGCCTTCATGGTGATCTCCTCCTGACTCCTACTTCTTCTCCAGTGCGATCTGCTTGATGCGCGTGTTCAGCGCCTCGAGGGCGATGTTGTGCTGGACGGCGTATCCCTCGCCGCGACCCAGCACGATCGTCCCGTTGCGCCCCTCGACCGTGCGATAGAGGCCGCCGTGGGCGGCGTAGAGGGCGTTGGCCTCGAGGTCGCCGCCCATGTTCTCGGTGTGGGCGTAGAAGGCGACGATCTCGTTGCCGAGCTTCGTGTCCTCGGCGGAGGGCGCCTCGGAGTTCCACACGCCGTTCTCGCGGTCGACGAAGCCGCCGGCGAAGGTGACGACCACCTCCTCGGGGCTGCCGTCGACGAGGGAGCGGCCCTCGACGGTCAGGTGGGTGAAGTAGAGCTCGGGGCCGTCGACCGGATGGTCGATGCGGATCACTTCCGAGCCGATGATGACGCCGACCACGGCGTCGTCGGTCTTGACGACCATCTGCTCCAGGTTCAGGCGCTCGATCTGGGCCTGCCCGAAGGCGGCGGCGCCCAGGAGGGCCAGCGCGGCGAGCCCCAGGCGGATGGGGGTCTTGCGGATCATGGGGGGAGTTCCTTGCGGTGAAGAGAGAGGCGGAGAGGCGGGTCCTGCCGGAGGTCCCGCCGACGGCGGCCGCCGGTGGCCCCAGAGGGCCAGGGCGCCGGGTCGGGCCCGCGGAGAGGCGAGATTCGAGATACGAGGGCAGCCCGGTCGCGCGGTGACCCGAGGGCCTTCGGGCGTACCGAAGCCTACCCTGGACGGGGAGCCCCGGCCGGAGGTGCCCCCCATTCCGGCACTTTCCGGGTCCTTCGACCGCGGAATCCGGGCCGGAGGCCCCTCAGTGGTCATGCCCGGCGTGCGAGTCCGCACCCGGGGGGTGGTAGCCGTTGACCTCGGCCGCGGGGTAGGGGCCGTCTCCCTCGAGGGCCAGGAGCTGGGGGTCCTCGGGCTCGTGCTCGAGGGCCTCGCGCAAGGCCGCCTCCCCCCGGGGGTCGCCCGCCCGGCGCCAGGCGATCGCCAGCCGCCGCTCGAGCTCGGGGTGTCCCGGGGCAAAGGTCAGCGCTCGCTCCAAGCTGCCCGCGGCCTCCGCCGCGCGCCCCAGCTGGTGCTCGGCTTCGGCCTGCATGGCCCAGGTCTCCACCGTGCCGCCCCAGCCCGCATGGGCGCGCTGGACGTGTTCCAAGGCCGTGCCCGGGTCGAGGAGCTCGAGGGCCGCCTGGGCCAGGGCGACCTCGAGGGCCGGCCAGGGCGCGTGCCGCTCCGCCGGGGCGGGGAAGAACTCCTCGATCTCCTCGATCCGGCGCTGGAGGCGGAAGAGGTGGGCCAGGGTCTCGGCCACCTCGACCTCCACCCGCGTGGGGGCTTCCCCGGCGGCCGCCTGGGCGAACAGGCGCGTCGCTTCCTCCGGGAGCTCGATCTTCATCTCCTCGGTCTGGAAGGGGGAGCTGGGCACCTGGGCCTCGAAGAGGATCGCGAGCCCGGTCGCGACCCCGGGCGCCAGCTCCGCCTCCGCGAGGCGGCGCGCGAGGCGGCCCTGGAGCCGGGCCCGGCGCTGGTCCTTGCGGGTCTCGAGGAGCTCGAGGGCGGGCAGTCGCGGGGTCGGCTCCCCGGCGTCGAGCCTCCCCAGGGATCCGAAGCCGCGTTCTGTATCGAGCTCTTCCACCCGCGGACCGTGGACCACGGCCACGTAGAGGTGGGTCAGCCCGGGCGCGGACAGGAGGACGCGCTCACCGAGGTGCTGGGTCTCGATCCCGCCGGCGCCGTCGAACCAGACGACGACGGCCGTCTCCTCGCCGGAGGCCAGGTTGCGCGTGGTCGGCGCCATTCCCGCCCGCGGCGGGACGATCACCAGGTCGTACTCGCCGCGGTCGAGCCGCGCCCGGGCTTCGGTCAGGGAGAGCACCTCCCCCGCGAACCAGCTCGGCCGACCGTCGAAGAGCTCGGCTTCCAGACCCGCCATGGCGCGGTGCCAGCTCGCCGTGCGGTCGATGCGCGCGGCCCCCAGGTCGGAGAGCTGGAGGGCGCGGTCCGGGTCGAGCTGGCCGACGAAGAGCACCTTCGGGCCCTCCTCGGCTCCGTCCTCAGCCGCTCCCGACCTCGGACCGAGCGCCTCGAAGCTCTGTCCGAGCAGCCGGCGGTCGGTGACTCGCGCGTTCGAGGGAGGCGTGATCGCGCGCCGGTCGAGGGTCGCGAAGGGCTCGCCGATGGCGTCGCGCTCGATCGTCAGGAGACCCGCGGGGCCGTCGACGACGAGCAAGGGCTGGGCCTCGCGCCGCTCCCAGGGCGAGAGGATCTGGATCGGCTGGCGCTCCGGAAAGCGGCACAGGGCGACGCCTCCGAAGGCGACCGCGCAGCCGACGAGGCGCGCGACACGGCCCAGCTCGGAGGCCGTGAAGAAGACCAGGAGAGCTCCGCCGGCGGCGACGAGGCCGCCGAAGAGCGCCATCTCCGCGGAGCTCGAGCTCGTGGCGAGCTCGAGCGTCGACTCGTCCCACTCGATGGAGAGCAGCCCCGGAGAGAGCACGAGGCCCGCCGCGGCCCCGAGCAAGAGCGCGGCGAGCTCCAGAGTCCGCCGGTGCAGGCCGACGACCGTGCCGCAGACGAAGGCACAGGCGACGAGCACCGGAGCTGCGACGACGGCGTCGTAGCGCCACATGCCGTGCATCGAGGTGTCCAGCTCCAAGCCGATCCCCTCGAATTGGCGCAGGAAGCCCTCGAGGCCGCGTTGTGAGGAGAGGTTCTCGAGGACCTCGAAGGCTCCCCAAGCGGCGAGACCGCTCGCGGCGGCGAGGGTCGCGCGGGCGAAGAGCGCGGGCCCGCGCGTCGTGAAGAGGCGCGCGAAGGAGAGGGAGCCGAAGGTGGCGAGCCCCAGGAACACGGCGCCGAAGACGCCGTCGTCCTCGGGCAGCCCCTCGCCGAGGAGGCGCAGGTGCCGGGCGAGGCCCTCGCACAGGATGGCGAGCCCGGCCCCGCAGACGGCGATGCCGCTGAGCCCGCCCCGCGGCAGGCGCGAGGCCGGCTCCCCTTCGTCGGTCGCAGCGCCGGCCTCGACGCGGTCGGTCAGCCGGCCGACGCCCACGAGGCAGAAGAGGCCCACCAGCGCGCAGAGCAGCGTACCGCCGTGGCTCTCCGGGCGGCCGATGTCCAGCAGGAGCCAGCCGCCGAGAGCGCAGGCCGCGAGCCCGACCAGCCGTCCCCAGCGCGGGCGCACGTCCGGGCCCCCGCGGTGACCCGCGACGAGCAAGAGCACCAGGAGCAGGCTGAAGACGACCTGAGAGAGGAAGGGGCGCGGGCTGTCGACGAGCTGGGCGTGCAGCGGGAAGCCCACGGCCGCGCCGCACAGGAGGGTCGTCGGCGAGAGCCGCGTCCGCGGGCTGCCGAACCCCAGCACCAGGCCCAAGGCGATGACGAGCAGCGCGGCCGCGCGGTAGGCCATGCTGGCCCCCGGGGTGGTCGCCGGCACCTGGAGGAGCTCGAGTCCCAGGGGCGCGCGCATGGCGGCCAGCAGCAGTCCGGCGAAGAGACCGAGCGAGAAACTGCGCATGTCGGGAAGTGTACGTTCGCCGTGTAGGCGGCGCACCCGGGTCCGCGCCGCACGGCGAACGTCAAAGATCTCGCGGAGCCCCCCCGTCCGCGCGAGGGCGCTTAACATCGGAGCGCCTCGACCCCAGCCCGGAGCCCTCCCCCGTGTCCAGCCGCGTATCCCCCGATCTCTCCCGCCTCATGGCCTGGGCCCTCGTCGCCCTGGCGACCCCGGCCCTCGCCCACGACGACGATCCGAAGATCCTCGACTACCAGGCCCCCTATACCGGTCCCGGCTATCGACCGGGGACCTGGTTGGGAAGCGCCCGGCGGGCGGCCGCGGGAGAGGTGGTGCTCGGTCGCCGGGACTCCAACCCGGCGCTCTCGGAGCTCGACGACTCCCACCTCGAGTACGACTCGAACGGGGTCGAGCTGCTCGCCTGGCTGCCCCTGGAGGAGCTCGCCGCGGGCGCCCTCAGCGGCAACGACTGCTGGGGCTACGTCTCGCCCGGCGGGCGTGAGTACGCCCTGGTCGGGCTCTCCAACGGCACGACCTTCGTCGAGGTCACCCAGCCCTCCGATCCCGTCGTGGTCGACCACGTCTCCGGTCCGAACAGCCTCTGGCGCGACGTCAAGGTCTACGGCGACCACGCCTACGTCGTCAGCGAGGGCGGCGGCGGCATCCAGGTCATCGACCTGGGCGCGATCGACTCGGGCACGGTGAGCCTCGTGAACACGATCACGAGCGGCGGAGTCAGCTCGACGCACAACGTGGCCATCGACGAGGAGTCCGGATACCTCTATCGCTGCGGAGGTGCCAACGGCACGGGTCTGCGGATCTACAGCCTGGCGAACCCGGCCAACCCTGTCTTCGTGGGCTCTTGGAACTCTCGCTACGTGCACGACGTGCAGGTCGTCACCTACACGAGCGGTCCCTTCTCCGGCCGCGAGATCGCCTTCGCCTGCAGCGGCTTCGGCAACGGATCGGGGCAGACGGGGCTGACGATCCTCGACGTCACGAACAAGGGCAACGTCACGGTCCGAGCCCAATTCGAGTACCCCGGCGCCGCCTACTCGCACCAGGCTTGGCTCTCCCCCGATCGCCAATGGTTGTACCTCGACGACGAGCTCGACGAGGACGGTGTCCTGCCGACGACGACCTTCGTGATCGACGTCAGCGACATCGACGACCCCTCCCTGGCCGGGACCTTCAGCAACGGCAACGCCGCGATCGGCCACAACCTCTACACGCAGGGCGACTTGCTCTACGAGGCGAACTACCGCAGCGGTCTGCGCCTCTTCGACGTCTCGACCCCGACCGCAGGGACGGAGGTGGCCTACTTCGACACCTATCCGGGGAGCGACGCGACTCGCTTCAACGGACTCTGGAGCTGCTACCCCTACCTGCCCAGCGGGACGGTGATCGGCAGCGACATGGAGCGCGGGCTCTTCGTGTGGTGGGTCGGCGCACCGGAGCTCGAGCTCGAGCTCCTCGCGGCGGACCACGAGCTCATCGACCCCGCCGGAGCGTCCTTCGACCTGCGCATCACCGAGGCTTCGCCGGGGGACCTCCAGGCCGGCAGCGGCCGGCTCTGGTACGACGCCGGCGCGGGGATCGTCGAGGTGCCCCTCGTGCACCAGGGCGGGGACCTCTACGAAGCGCCCTTCCCGGCCCTCGACTGCGCCTCCGACGTGCACTGGTTCCTGAGCGCCCGCTCGAGCAGCGGCCTCGAGTGGCGCTTCCCGAAGCACGCCCCCTGGAACAACCTCGACTCGCGGGTCGCGGTCGCCGAGGCGGTCGCCTTCGCGGACGACATGGAGGCACCCGGCGGCTGGACCGTGGGCGCTGCGGGGGACACGGCCAACTCAGGCGTCTGGGAGCGCGCCGTTCCCTCCGGGGAGATCGCGGCGCCCCCCGCCGACCGCAGTCCGGACGGCACGATGTGCTGGTTGACGGACAACACGGGGGACGTGAACGGAGGACGCACCACCCTGGTCTCGCCCGTCTTCGACCTCTCGAGCTTCGAGGACCCGATCCTCGACTTCTGGTTGTGGTTCGAGCGTCGTGGCCTCAACTCCCCCCTCGACAACTGCCGCATCGAGGTACGCGAGGGGACGGGCGAGTGGCTGCTCATCGAGCGCATCGAGGAGACCCCGCTGAACCAGACCGGCTCCTGGCGTCACATGCAGTACTCCCTTGCGAACTGGGTCGGCCCCAACTCCGAGGTGCAGCTGCGCTTCCGGGCCCGGGACGCGGAGCTCCCCACGCGGGTCGAGGTCGCCATCGACGACCTCGTCGTACGCGAGTCCCTCTGCGACTGCGCCACGACGAACTACTGCAGCGCGTCGATGAACTCCGCCGGCACCAGCGCGGCGATGGCGGCGACCGGCTCCCTCTCCATCGCGCAGAACGACTTCGGTCTGGCGGTCTCGGGGGCCGTTCCCGGGAGCCTCGGCCTCTTCTTCTACGGACCCGTGCAGATCTCCTCGCCCCTGGGCGAGGGAACCCTCTGCGTGGGCGGCGGGACGGTCGGCATCCAGCGCCTGAGTCCCCCCGTCGCCGCCGACGGGTCCGGGGCCGCGGCGCGCGCCGTCGACTTCCAAGCCCTCCCGTCGCTCCCCTCCGAGGGGGGCATCACCGCTGGATCGACCTGGAACTTCCAGTTCTGGTATCGCGACACGATGGGCGGCCCGGCCGGCTCGAACCTCTCCGACGGCCTGCAGGCGAGCTTCTGCCCCTGAGCGACGCCGGGGGGAGGGCGGATAAGAGGATCGAGGGGTAGAATCGTCTCTAGCCGGAATCCGGCCCCGTCCACGCCAGGGGCACGGAGTCAGAGGAACCCCGGTTTTTCGGGGAGAGTCTGTCGGCACGGCTCTTCGGTGCCCCTTTTCCAAGGGCCCGCTCCAGAGGGTCCCAATCCCGAGGGCAGAGATGCGGTCCAAGCGAACGCCACCCTCCGGCGCGCCGCCACGGCGCCCGGGCACGCCCCAGTTGCCAATCGCGCTGGCCGGCCTCCTCGTCGCCTGCTCGGCGGCGGGCTGCTCCGATGCGCGAGCTCGGTCGGCGACCTCGAAGTCGACGCCGGCCCGAGCTTCATCGACGACCCGGACTGGCGCCGTCGACCCGGTTCCAGCGCAGTCGAACAAGCTCTCGCCCCAACTCACGGCCCACCTCACGCGGCTGGACGACTCGGACTTCGTCTCGGTTGTGATCCACCTCGACCCGGCCTTCGAGCCCACGCGGGAGAAGCGCCAAGAGGTCGTGGCCGACGCCGAGGGGCAGAACCCGCGTGAGCGGCGTGACGACGCGCGCCGGCTGCTCACCGACTTCCTGCGCCAGAACGCGACCAACATGCAGGCCGAGCTGCGGGGCGCGCTCGACGACGGCCGGGACACCGGACTCGTTCGGCGTGTGCACCAGCTCTGGCTCGTCAACGCCCTCGCCTGCGAGTTGCGGAAGGACTTCCTCCTCCAGCTGGTGCAGAACGCGCAGGCCATGCAGCGCGTCGCGGTTCAGGGCATCCGCCACGACCCGCCGCGGGTGGTCGTCGCCGGCGTGCCGGCCGAGCCCGCGGTCGAGCCTCAGGGTTGGGGCATCCAGAAGATCGGGGCGGACTCCCTCTACGCCAGTGGAATCGAGGGCGCCGGAGCACTCGTCGCGGTCATCGACCTGGGCTTCGACATCTACCACCCCGACCTCGTGAGCCGCATCTGGAACAACCTCGGCGAGGACGTGAACGCCGATGGCGTGCTCGACGCGGCGGACGTGGACGGCTTGGACAACGACTCGAACGGCTTCGTCGACGACTTCCACGGCTGGGACTTCGACGGCTTCGTCGCTGGGAGCTCGACGGAGACCGGCGACAACGATCCCGCCGGGACGAACCCCCACGGGACCGCCGTGGCCGGGATCGTCGCGGGGGACGGGGCCGGGGGTTTCCAAACCGGCGTCGCGCCCGAGGCGATGCTGATGCTCCTGAAGGTCGGCGCCAGCGTGGAAGACGCGACCGTGCAGGGGCAGGTCTGGGCCGCGATGCAGTACGCGGCTGCCAACGGCGCCGACGTCATCCACATGAGCCTCAAATGGCGCAAGGGAGACGACCCGGACCTCGTGAGTTGGCGCGAGTACTGCGACCTCTTGGCCTACGAGAAGGAGATCCTCGTGGTCTCGGTCGCGGGCAACGGCGCGGATCTCATCGACGCTCCCCCCTGGAGCATCACGACACCCGGTCGCGTGGCGAGCGTGCTCACGGTGGGCGCTACCGACCAGAATGACGAGCTGTGGTACTCGCCGGGAGGGGCGACCTTCTCGGCTGAGGGAAGCAACACCGGCCCGGTGACCTGGGAGGACGTCGCGGGCTACGACGACTACCCGGATCCGCCCGGGCTCCTCAAGCCCGACGTCGTCGCACCCGGCGTCGAGATCACCTCGACCTATCTCTCTCAGCCGCCGAACCGCTACCGCTCGATGTACACGGCGACCTCCTTCGCCGCCCCCCACGTCTCGGGCCTCGCGGCGCTCTTGCTCCAGCTGAACCCGAGTCTGGGCGGCATCGAGCTGCGCTACCTCCTGGAGGAGTCCGCCCTCGAACTGCCCACGTCCGCGAGCCCCGGGGCGAGCGACCTCGATGGACCGGACCCGGTCTACGGCTGGGGGCGGATCCAGGCCCCGGAGGCCGCGGCCCTCTTGCCGATCCCGTCGGCGCCCTACGACCTCGAGGTCACCCCGAATCCATGGGAGTGGACCTCGACGGACATCTGGGTGGACAACGACCGCGACGGCGTCGAAGACACGCCGGTCGCCGAATCGATCAACCACCTGTACGCACGCGTGCGCAACATCGGCGGCGGCTGCGTCGGCAACGTGCGGCTCGTCTTCTACTTCGCGGACATCGCCACGACCGGGATCGACGACTTCGATCCGAACGGTGACGGCGACCCCGAGGACGGGGTATTCACCTACATCGGCGAGTACGTCGTCCCGCTGCTGGGCCCCGCGGGCTCGAAGCACGAGGCCGCCGAGGGTGTGGTCCAGTGGGTCATTCCCATGCCGACGGAAGGCCACTGGTGCGTCGGCGTCGCGGCCCTCGCCCAGAAGCTCGGAGTCGACGAGGCCGACAAGTCCAACAACCGGGCCTTCCGGAACTTCGTCGAGCTGGTCGTGACGACCTCGGCGAACCTCGAGTTCATGCTCACGCCGCCGGAGGAGGGGGAGGACGGGGACGAAGCGTCGCCGCCCTTCGACCTCGTCATCGAGCGCGTGAAGCTCCCGCAGCGCGTGAAGCTCTCCTTGCGCGTCGACAAGAGCCAGGTCCCGATCTTCGCCGAGGCGGCGGCGGAGGCCGGGCGTTCCTTCCGGCACCCCCGGCGTGACGGCCCGGGCGGCCCGCGCTACCTCAGCCTGAACGGCCTACGCCGGCTCGGGCCGATCCGCGCGCCCGGGGGCGAGCCTTTGCCAGTCGGCCTGACCGTCCGCGTCCCCCCTGACGTCGTTCTACCGCGCGAGGCGCGGGTCGTCCTCAGCGTGCGGGATGCCGAAGGCCGGGTCGGCGGCGGCCTCACCGTTCAGCTCGTCCGGCCCGCAGCGAAGCGTCGCGTCGGTCCCCACGATCCGAACCGGAATCGCTGACCGCAATCACTGACTGCAATCTGTCGAAATCCAAGCAACAGAGAGGAGACATCCCAATGCCTACGCTCACTAGCTCCATCAGCATGACCTACCTGCCCGGGCCCGCCCAGCCCGATGCCTTCGAGGTCGTCTTCACGGTCTACGACACCACCGCGGGCGGAGGCGCCGGCGAGACCTTCGTGACCTGCATTCACATCGACCCCGACAAGGCGGACTACTACACCCTCGCTGCGTCGGGATCCACGGGACTCAAGAACAACAACGGCACCTACACTCGCCATCCTGCGGACATCTACGACCCCGACGGCATCGACGCGACCTGGACCGAGCGCATCAGTGATCAGGCCGGCACGCCCACGCGCTACGTCCTGCGCGCGAAATTCGGCGCCGGGAGCGGGATGATCAGCGTCACAGCCCAGTGCAGCCAGCTGAGCGACCCGTCGAACACCTCCGGGACGGTGGCCATGACCGTGCCGATCGTGCCGACCCAGATCTGAGCTCCTGCGGCTCCCGTGAGGGGGTCATTCGCACTCGTCGAGGTAGGTGTGAACCAAGTCGATGGCTTCCTTGTAGGCCGGCTTGGAGAGCTTCCTTTCGAGTTCGTGGTCCTCGAAGAGTCGGTAGGCCTCGTCGCAGTTCCGAAGCTGCGGGGCAGGGCTCGAGGCGAGAAACTCGACGTAGTTGAGCAACTCGATGTCCAGACAGCTCCGCTCTTCGGCGAGCATCGCGTCGATGTCTCGCCGCGCGGCCGCGCCCTCCTCGATGGCTTCGGGAGTGTTCACGAGGCCCGCGAGACCGAAGGTCCAGATGTGGATTCTGCTCCGTGCTTCGTCCTGCAGTTGTTGCATCCACCGGCCGCCCGCGAGGCGGCGCATCATCGAGCGCGCCTCTTGCAGTTGATGGAACGCTGCCTCGTTTTCCCCGCGGCTGTAGTCCTGGATCGCGACGAAGAAGCGCGGTCGAACGAGGTTGGGATCCAGCTCGATGCAGCTCCGGAAGTAATCCTCCGCGAGGAGCAGATCACCCTGCTGCTTGGCCTCGAAGCCGTAGTAGAGGTCTATCTGGGCCAGGAGCCCGTCGAGGCCCGGGTGGTCCGGGTCGAGGGCGGAGACGTGCTCGGCGACCTCTCGCGCTCGCTCGAAGCGCTCCATCGCGATGTTGGACGGCTTGGACTCGAGTCTCCCCAAAGACACGAGGGCCTCCACGATGATGCTGTGACCGAACGGGAACTTCGGATGCTCGTCGGCGGCGCGCTCACCGTACTCGAGGGCGTTCTCCAGCCATTCGCCGCTTTCTGGCGCTTCCGGGGCGAGCGTTTGGCGCAGGAGCTCGAGCTTGCCGAGGTTGGCCCAGCTGCCCGCATCCGAAGAAACCGCGGTCACGGCGTCACGCAGGTATTGCTCTGCCTTGTCCAGGTAGGGCGGGCTCGCGATCGGATCAAAAGCCTGGCGGCCCAGGGCCACGTAGAGGCGCCCCAGGGTCTTGTCCAGGTGCAAGGCCGCGCGCTGGCCGGACTCGACGACGTCGTTCTCGACCGCTACCAACACATCGATGGCGTCCTGGAAGTTCCCTTCGAGCTCCGCTCGGATCGCGCTGACCACACGGTAGTAGGGATCACCCGTCGGCAGGATCTCTTGAAAGGCCGCAAGGGCCTCGCCTGCGGCCTCCATGCGGCCGAGCTCCTTCTGTACCGAGTAGAGCGGGAAGTAGGCCGCCCGCATGCGGGGGTCGAGACGGATCGCCTCCTCGTAACAGCGAGCGGCTTCGTCCCGCTTGGCCGGGTCACGCTCGATCATGAGCGCCAGCCCGCGCAGGTAGAAGCCCTGTGCGTCTCCGGGCTCGGGGGTGCCAGCGACGAATCCCTTGGCCTCGGCCCGGAGGAACTCCTCCTCCGCCTGTGCGGTCCGCAAGAACTGCGAGTACCCCCGCGCCAGCACGAGGTGCGGAAGGAAGTCGTCCGGGTCCAGCCCTCGGTACTCCGCCATCCTCAGCTCGGCCTCCTCGAGGCGCGCGTTGTCGATGGCGTAGTCCGCCTGGATGACGAGGTTCTGCTTCTTCTGGGTCGTGGCGGCCTGCACCGCCGAGAGCTTGCTGAGCTGCGACCAGTAGACCGCCCCCGCTCCCACGAGGAAGATCAGCGCCGCCGCTGCCAGGGCGGCCGAGGCCAGGCGGTTGCGCTCGACCCACTTGCGCAACTCGACCGCGAGGCCGGTCTCGTGGACCTGCACGACGCGACCTTCGGTGTAGGCCCGCAGCTCCTCGGAGAGCTCCTGGATGGTCGCGAAGCGGCCGGCAATGTCGCGGCGCATCGCCTTCTCGCAGATCGAGATCAGCTCGCCCGGGGCTTGGGGCGCGAGGGTCGCGAGGGAGGGCGGCGGGCCGGCGCGCAGGCGCTTCCAGATCGCCCGGTTGTCCGAGGTGGAGCCCTTCTCCTCGAAGGGGATCTGCCCGCTGAGGAGGTGGTACAGGATCGCCCCGACGGAGTAGACGTCCGAGTGGGGCCCGAGCTCGGCCACGCGCCCCTTGGCCTGCTCGGGGGCCATGTAGGCCGGCGTCCCGACCACGTCGCCATCCATCGTGTAGAGCGGCGAGTCCGGCTCGAGGTCGATGCCGTCGAAGCTGGACTCGGTCGGGTCGAAGTCGGGGGTCGGCGCCTCCTCCACGTCGCGCAGCAGCTTCGCGAGGCCCCAGTCCATCACGTAGACCTCACCGAAGCGCCCGACCATGATGTTGGAGGGCTTGAGGTCGCGGTGGATGACGCCCTTCGCATGGGCGTAGGACATCGCCTCGCAGACCCGCAGGATCACGCCGAGCACGCGCGGCAGGCTCCAGGCGGGGTCCCCCTCGGCGGCGAGCTCGAGCACCTCCTTGAGGGTGCGCCCCTTCACGAGCTTCATCGTGAAGTAGACGCGGCCCTGGGGGTCGAGCCCTAGCTCGTGCACCGGCACGATGCCGGGGTGGTCGAGCTGGCCCGTGACCTGGGCTTCCTCGAGGAAGCGACCGAGGGCTCGCGATCCGCCCTTGGGTGAGACGCCGCCCGCAGGCGAATGCTCGCCCGTGAGCATGACCTTCATCGCCAGGTGCCGCCGCAGGTCCTCGTCCCACACGCGCAAGATCGAGCCCATCCCGCCGCGCGCGACCTCCTTCTTCACCCGGTAGCGTCCGTAGGTGCCGGTGCGGCGCGCGAGGCGGCGCACGACCTCCGACGAGAAGGCCTCGACCTCGGCGGCCTCGGCGGCGGAGCTCGAGCCGTCCCCCTTGGAGCCGAAGCGGCTCTCGAGGGAGCGATTCAGGAGGCCCGACTGCCCGAGCTGGAAGAGCGCGTTCTCGACTCGCTCGTGGGCCTGGTGCAGGCGCCGCAGCTCCTCCTCGAGCTCGGGTTGGCCAGCGCAGAGCTCCTCGATGTCCGCATCCGCGTCCTCGTCCAGGTCGACGAGGTAGCGGGCGTAGATCGAGGCCGCGCGGGCGGAGGGGTCACTCGAACGCGATTCGGAGGGCATGGGAGATCCTCGTGGTGCCACCCGGGCCTGGCGCGGCGGCCGGGGCGGGACACAGGATAGGGCGCCGAGGGGCGCGGGGCCGGCCCCTCTCCCTCTCGAAGCCGCACTCCCGCCCTCCACGGCCTCGGATTCGGGCGGCTTTTCGCGCCTCCGCGGCGCCGGCGGCCCTCGAGGAGGATCGAGCTCGACCTCAGGCCAGGTCCCAGACCACCACGTCCGCGGGCGTGGCCGGGTCGAGGCCGGAGAGCTCGAGGCGGCGGGCCTCCTCGCTGGGGTCGATCGCGACCCCGTCACCCGCCGAGAGCTCCTCGCTCGCGAGGCGCACTCCGCCGCGCGCGACCTGGAGGTAGGTCCGCCGGCCCGGGGCGATCTCGAAGGTCGCGCTCCGGCCCTCCTCGAGCCAGGTCGCGAAGAGGCGGGCGTCCTGATCGATGGCGAGCACCCCGCCGGTCGCTTCGCGAGCGGGCCCCACGAGTTGGGCGAAGCGGCCGCCGCGCTCTTCGACCGGAGACAAGCGCTGCTCCCAGCGCGGCTCGGTTCCGAGATGCGCGGGGAGGATCCACATTTGCAGGAGCTCGACGGCCTCCTCCTGGCTGCCGTTGAGCTCGCTGTGGCGCACGCCGCGCCCGGCGGACATGACCTGGAGCTCACCGGCGCGCAGCGAGCCGCGGTTCCCCATCGAGTCCTCGTGGATCAGCTCGCCGGCTTGGACCCAGGTCACGATCTCCATGTCCTGGTGCCCGTGGGTGGCGAAGCCGCCGCCGGCCTGGACGCGGTCCTGGTTGAGTACGCGCAAGTGCCCGAAGCCCATGCGGTCGGGGTCGTGGTAGTCCGCGAAGGAGAAGGAGTGGTTCGCCTGCAGCCAGCCGTGGTCGGCGTGGCCGCGCTCGTGGGCTCGGAGGATGCGGAGCTCAGCGGCCGTGAGCATTCGTCGGGGGGTCATGCGGGCAGAATGGGACAGGGAATCCCGCTTGCAACCCGGGAAGTCGCGGGCTTGCCGGCGAAGCGGGGGAGGGGGCGGGATTCGGCGGGGCTCCCTTTCGGGCCGGCGATAGGATGAGCCACCGCCTTCGAGGGTCCGTTGGACACGTGGAGGCGGTTCCGAAGCCATGGCCGCCCTCCACACGAGCCCTCCCCTGCCGGTCAGCGTGACCTGGACCCGGATCGGGTCCGGCGCCCGCGGTCCCCATCCCTGGACGGAGACACCAAGGCCTCGCCTGGGATGAGGTCCCGCGATCCCGAGGTCTCGATCCACCGCCGCGCGCGGGTCCCCGACTCGCGCCGGGTCGAGCGCTGCCTGCGCCTGCCCGAGTTCGGTCCGCGCCTCTTCTTCTTCAGCGGGGGCTCGGCCCTGCGGGAGACGAGCCGGGTCCTCAAGCGCTACACCCACAACTCGATCCACCTGATCACGCCCTTCGACTCGGGGGGCAGCTCCGCGGTCCTGCGCCATGCCTTCGACATCCTGGGGGTCGGGGACCTGCGCAACCGGCTGATGGCCCTCGCCGACGAGTCGGCGCTCAGTGAGCCGGACGTGCGCGCCCTCTTCTCCCACCGGCTGCCCGTCGACGGGGCGCCCGAAGAGTTGCGCCGCGAGCTTGACGAGATCATCGAGGGAGCCCACCCCCTCGTTCGGGCGATCAAGACGCCGCTGCGGACGATCATCCTCACGCACCTGCGCAAGTTCGCCAAGAAGATGCCGGTCGACTTCGATCTGCGGGGCGCGAGCATCGGCAACCTCATCCTGGCGGGCGGCTACCTCGTCAACCAGCGCGACATCGAGGCGGTGCTCTACCTCTTCTCTGAGCTCGTCAGCGTGCGGGGCACGGTCCGCCCGACGGTCACGGACGACGCTCACCTCGTGGCCCTGCACGAGAACGGCGCGCGCACCGTCGGCCAGCACCGCATCGGCAAGCCGGGCTCCTTGGCCAACGGGCGCATCGAGGACCTCGCCCTCGTGCGCGACCTCGAGGATGCGGAGCCCGTCGAGCTCGACGCGGACGCCTTCAGCCTCGAGTTGATCGGGACGGCCGACCTGGTCGTCTTCCCCCCGGGCTCCTTCTTCGGGAGCGTCCTGGCCAACCTCCTGCCGCGCGGCGTGGGGCGAGCCGTGCTCGCGAGTGCCTGCCCCAGGGTCTACGTCCCCAACGCCGGCGACGACCCGGAGATGCGTGGCTACAGCGTGGCGGAGTGCGCGGAGAAGGTCGCGAACTTCGTGACCCGTGACGTGGGCGAGGAGCGCCCGGTGGGGGAGGTGCTCGATTTCGTCGTCGTGGACTCGGAGGGTCTCGACTACGGAGCTTCCCTCGATCTGGATGAGCTCCGGGCGCTGGGGGTGCAGGTCCTCGACACCGACCTCGCGGACGACTCGGGGAAGCTCGTCGACCCCCTGAAGCTCACTCGTGTCCTCCTCTCCCTCGCCTGAGGTCCGCCGTGCTGGAGATGCGACCGAACTGCGAGCGCTGCGACCGGGACCTCCCGCCCGAGTCCGAGGGCGCCTACATCTGCTCCTTCGAGTGCACCTTCTGCAGCGATTGCGTCGCCGGCCCGCTGGGGGGCGTGTGCCCCAACTGTGGCGGTGACTTCCAGCCGCGGCCCACGCGCAGCCGCGAGCACCTCGAGCGCTATCCCGCCGCTCCGCGGCGCGATGTGCGGCCCGAGGAGTGAAGGTGGCGCGGCCCGGTACACTCCGGGCATGCGACGCTCCATCACCCGCCCGACGACCTGGATCGCCCTCCTCGTGCTGGGCTCGCCGCTCATCGCCCAGGACGGCGGGGAGCCGGGGACGCCGGTTGCTTCCGGGGACGACGAGTCGACCCGGCCCGTTCCCACCGCCGCCCACGACTTGCCCCTGATCGACCTGGACGCGGATGCGGAGCGCTTCGTCGTCGTCGACCGCGAGCCCGGTCAGTACCTCGGACACGTCTCCACCGAGCTCCTCGAGGACGGCGAGACGATCCTAGCCGTCTATCCCAAGGGCCACGGCAAGGGGCAGATCGTGTACAAGCGCTCGGAGGACGGCGGGCGCAGCTGGTCCGAACGCCTGCCTGTCCCGGAGAGCTGGAGCACGAGCCGCGAGGTCCCGACGATCCACCGCGTCATCGACCCGGAGACGGGGGAGAAGCGCCTGATCCTCTGGTCGGGCTTGTATCCCGCGCGCCTCGCCGTGAGCGAGGACGACGGGGAGAGCTGGAGCGAGCTCGAGCCCGTCGGGGACTGGGGCGGCATCGTCGTCATGGGCTTCGTCGAGCGCCTCGCCGACGGCTCCTACTTGGCGATGTTCCACGACGACGGTCGCTTCATCCGCGCCGGCGGGGAGCGCGCCGACCCGGTCGTCTTCACCCTCTACAAGACCTTCAGCCGCGACGGAGGCCTGAGCTGGAGCGAGCCCGAGGTGGTCTGGTCGGGCTCGGAGGTGCACCTCTGCGAGCCGGGCGTCGTGCGTTCCCCCGACGGCAAGACCCTCGCCGTTCTCCTGCGGGAGAACAGCCGCCGCCGCAACAGCTTCATCATCTTCTCCGAGGACGAGGGCCGGAGCTGGTCGTCGCCGCGCGAGCTCCCCGCGAGCCTCACGGGGGACCGGCACACCGCGGCCTACGGCCCCGACGGCCGGCTCTTCGTCTGCTTCCGCGACACGACCCGCGAGAGCTCGACCCAGGGGGACTGGGCGGGCTGGGTCGGGAGTTGGGAGGACCTCGTGCGGGGCACCTCCGGCCAGTATCGCCTGCGCTTCAAGGACAACCTCCACCGCTGGGACACGACCTACCCGGGCGTCGAGTGCTTGCCCGACGGCACCTTCGTCGTGACGACCTACGGCCACTGGGAGGAGGGCGAGGCGCCCTACATCCTCAGCGCGCGCTTCACCCTGGAAGAGCTCGACGGGCGGGCGCGGGAGCTGGCCCCGAAGTAACGCACGCCCGCGGCTTCACTCGATCCGCGCCGGCTCCCGCTGCTCCGCTCCGGCGAGGTCCCGGTCTCCGAGCTCCGCGCGGGCGCGCGCCGCCAGGGCCTCGAGCTCGACCACGACTTCGGGATGGAGGTCCGCCACGTCGCGACGCTCACCGGGGTCGGCCTCGAGGTCGAAGAGGGCGCGCGATACGCGGCCGGTCGCGGTCGGGCCGGGGTGACCGTGGGAGCCGGGGGTGAGGCGTTCGTAGCTCCGATACTGATGCGGCAGGTGGAGCTTCCACTTCCCGCGGCGAACGGCCTGGAGCTCGACGCCGTAATAGTAGTAGAGCTCCTGCCGCGGGCTCGGCGTGCTCGGGTCCCTCCAGTGAGCCAGCAGGCTCGTACCGTCAATCTCCCGCTCCGGGAGGTGCGCGCCGCAGAGCTCCGCGATCGTGGGCAAGAGGTCGAGGGTCGTCGCGAGGCCCGTCGAGACCACGCCCGCGGGCACGACCCCCGGAAGCCGCAGGATGCAAGGCACGCGCGCGCCTCCCTCCCAAGAGGTTCCCTTACCCTCGCGCAGGGGCAAGGCGCTGCCCGCGTGGTGCCCGTAGTTGAGCCACGGACCGTTGTCGCTCGTGAAGAGCACGAGGGTGCGCTCCGCCACGCCGCTGCGCTCGAGGGCGTCGAGGATCGCGCCGGTCGAGGCGTCGATCTCCTCGATCACGTCGCCGTAGGGGCCGGCCTCGCAGCGCGGGGCGTAGCTCGCGTCCATGCCCAAGGGGACGTGGGGCATGGAGTGCGCCAGCTCGAGGTAGAAAGGGCCCGCGGGGGCGCGCCGCTCGATGAAGTCGACGGCGCGCTCGGTGTAGCGACCCGTCAACGCGCGCTGCTCCGCGTGGGTCTCCACGTGGTCGACGGTCTCGAGGCCCTCGAAGATCGGCAGGGGCGGGTACTTGGTCTTCCAGTGCTCCTCGCCCACGGGTTTCCCGTCGTAGTCCACCGGCCACATGTCGTTCGAGTACGGCAGCCCGAAGCTCTCGTCGTAGCCGTGATTGGCCGGCAGGAATCGCGGCTGGTGCCCGAGGTGCCACTTGCCGACGAAGGCCGTGCGGTAGCCGGCCTCGCGCATGAGCTCGGCCAGGGTCTCCTCCTCCTCGGCGAGCCCCAGCTTCGACCAGGGCATGAAGGCGTGCAGCAGGCCGATGCGGTTCGGGTAGCAGCCCGTGCGGATCGAGGCGCGCGAGGCGCTGCAGACCGCCTGGCTGACGTAGAAGCTCTCGCAGCGCAGGCCCTCGGCGGCCAGGCGGTCGAGCCGCGGCGTCTCGAAGCCCACCGCGCCCTGACAGCCGAGGTCGGCCCAACCCTGGTCGTCGGTGTAGATCAGGACGACGTTGGGGCGCTCGACCGGTGGGTCCTGCGCGTGAACGACGAGCTCGGCGCTGGCGAGCAGGAGCGCCGCGAGGAGGGCTCGCTCAGTCCTCATCGCTCTCGGAGGTCGCGTCGCCGTAGAGCGCATGCAGCCGCCCCAGCCGCCCGGCGAGCTCCTCGGCGAGCTCTTCGAGCCCTTCCTGGCCGTAGAGGTTGTGCAGCTCGTCGGGGTCCGCCTCGAGGTCGTAGAGCTCCCACTGGTCGAGATCGTGGAAGTGGATCAGCTTGTGGCGCGCCGTCCGCACCCCGCGGTGGCGCTCGACCGCGTGGATGCCGCGCTCGAAGTACTCGTAGTAGACCTCGTCGCGCCAATCCGTCGACGCCTCGCCCCGCAGGAGGGGCAGGAGGCTCCGGCCGTGCATCTCCGCGGGCACCTCGACGCCGGCGGCCGCCAGGAAGGTGGGGGCGAAGTCGATGTTCTGGCACAGGTGCTGATCGCGCGAGCCGGCCGCCACGCGCCCGGGCCAGCGCAGGACGAAGGGCATGCGCAGCGACGGCTCGTACATCCAGCGCTTGTCGTACCAGCCGTGCTCGCCGAGGTAGAAGCCCTGGTCCGAGCTGTAGACGACGATCGTGTTCTCCGCGAGGCCCTCCCGCTCGAGGTAATCGAGCAGGCGGCCGACGCTGTCGTCGACGCCCGCCACGCAGCCGAGGTAGTTCTTGATGTAGCGCTGGTACTTCCAGCGCACGAGCTCGCGCCCCTCGAGGCCCGAGGCGCGGAAGGCGGCGTTCTCCGCCTCGAAGGCCTTCCACCAGGCCTCGCGTTGCGCCTCGGTCATGCGGTCGAGAGGTCCGGACGCCCAGCGATCGGGACCCTCGAGCTCGGCGTCGGCGTCCAGGGGCGGGACCTGGAGGTCGTAGTACAGGTACATGTGCCGGTCGATCTCCATCTCCTGCCGGCCCGCCGCGTCGCAGCGCGTCGCGTAGTCGTCGAAGAGCGTCGCCGGCTCGGGGATCGTCTCCCCGTCGCGGTCGTCCACGTGGTCGAGCCCCGGCATCCACGAGCGGTGTGGCGCCTTGTGCTGGCACATCAGGAGGAAGGGCTTCGACTTGTCGCGGCCGTTCTCCAGCCATTCGCGGGCGAGGTCGGTGGTGATCGCCGTCGCGTGGCCGTCGATGCGCCGCGTCCCCTTCGCCGAGCGGAAGTCCGGCTGGTAGTAGTGTCCCTGCCCGGGCAAGACCTCCCAGTGGTCGAAGCCCGTCGGGTCGCTCTTCAGGTGCCACTTGCCGATCAGGGCCGTGGCGTAGCCCGCCTCCCGCAGGAGCTTCGGGAAGGTCGCCTGGGCGCCGTCGAAGCGCGCGCCGTTGTCGCGCACGCCGTTCGCGGGGCTGTGCTTGCCCGTCAGCACGACGGCTCGGCTCGGCGCGCAGATGGAGTTCGTGCAGAACATTCGCTCGAAGGTCATCCCCTCGGTCGCCAGGCGGTCGATGCTCGGCGTCTCGTTGATGCGCGAGCCATAGGCGCCGATGGCCGCGGTCGCGTGGTCGTCGGAGAAGACGAAGAGGATGTTGGGGCGGGAATCCTCCTGGCCCGCCGCGGAAAGGGCGGCGAGACCGAGGAACGCGAGTCCGGTGCCGAGGCGGGGGATCTTCATCGCCTCCGAGGGTAGGCTCGAGCCGCCCGAACCGCGAGGCCAGAGCGTGCGGCCACGAAATAGCGCGCGGCCGCCCTCGAAAGCGCGGAGGACGACCCGAACTCGAAGCCACACGCATGTTCCACGCACGACTCTGCCCCCTCGCTCTCTTGTTCCCGCTCGCCGGGATCGCCGTCCCGCAGGAAGCCGAAACTCCGCAGGTCGGCTTCGGAGGCACCTGGCGCGGCGCGATCACGCTCCCCTTCGATCCCGAGCCCAGCGACGTGCGCCTGGCGCTCGAGGAGGGAGAGGAGGGCGCCTGGAGTGGGGCGCTGGACACGGACTTCGGCGGCCCGGGGCTCGCGACCGGTTTCCTCAAGGACGGGGCCCTGAACCTGCAGTGCGACCTCGGTAGCGGGCCGAACCCGCTGCGGGTCGTGCCGGACGAGGACACGCCCGGGGGTATGAAGGGGCACCTGTTCTATCGCGGCTTCCCGATCACCATCCGCCTCGAGCGCGAGCGAGAGGACTGGGCACCGGAGCTGCGGCTCGAGTTGGAGCTCCCCGAGGAGCGACCCGTCACCGTCCATCACGAGGGCTTGCCCGACTTCTGGCTCGAGGAGATGGTCCCCCTCGTCGAGGCTCGCCTCACGGAGTCGCGGGCCGTCGGACTGGCCCTGGCCGTCGTCGTCGACGGCGAGCTCCTCGACGCGCGCGCCTGGGGCTGGAGCGACCTGCGCGAGGGTCGGCCCGTCGCCGAGGGCACCCTCTTCCGCTGGGCGTCGATCTCGAAGAGCGTGACAGGCGTGGCGGCGACGAAGCTCGCGCTCGCTGGCGACCTCGACCTCGACGCGGACGTCCGCGAGCTCGTGCCGGAGTTCCCCGAGAAGGAGCATGTCGTGACGACCCGCCTGCTCCTCGGTCACCTGGCCGGCATGCCCCACTACCAGCACATGCCGCGGGTCACGCGCGTCGAGGGCGACGTCGACTTCCCCTTCCGCGACCCCGTGCGGGCGATCGACATGTTCAAGGCGGCGCCCCTCGTCCACGCGCCGGGCAGTGCCTACTCCTACAGCACACACGGCTACGCCCTGGTCGGCGCCGTCCTCGAGCGCTGCTCCGAGCGGGGATTCGCGGGTGAGGTCGGGCGGCTCGTGAGCGTGCCCCTGGGCATGGAGAGCTTCGAACCCGACGACCCGGCGGAACCTCGCGCGGCCCGCACGGTCGGCTACCGCGTGACCGCGGACGGACGCGTCTTCGAGAGCGGGGACACGGACATCTCCTGGAAGCTGGCCGGCGGCGGCTTCCAGTCGACCGTGAGCGACCTGGCGCGCTTCGCCGCCGGCCTCTTCGACGAAGAGTACTTCGGCGAGGCCGAACGGGAGCTCGCCTGGACCTCGATGGAGACGGGCGAGGGGGAGGAGACGGGCTACGGCTTCGGCTTCGGTGTCTCGGTCCGCGAAGGGCGACGCGTCGTCTCCCACAGCGGCGGCCAGCGCCGGACGTCGACCTTCCTCCTCTGCTTCCCGGACGAGCGCATCGCCATCGCGCTGATGTGCAACACCGAGGGCACGAGCCTCGGCGACCTGGCCCACGAGCTGGCGGAGGTGCTGTTCGACGAGGGCTGAAGGACGACCAGGGCTGAGGCGGGGTCGGTTCGCAACCGCAGGTGACGGGAGGGTGAGGCCGACGCGCCCTACGACCAGTGCCGGATTGACGCCACGGCCCGGGGAGCTAACGTTGTTCGGCGCCGCGGGCCGCAGCCGGTTCGCGAACGCTGCACCCCCCGATCCCCGGCTTGACGCGTCCGATCCCGAAGCTCCTCGCCCAGGTGGGCTTCTTCGCCCTGTTGACGTGGGTGGCCTGGGAGGGTCGTCGCCCCGAGGGCGGCGTCGAGGGCCCCGCGGAGGGCGCGCCGCTCGCCTTCCGGGAGGCAGCGAAGGAGCTGGGCGTCGAGTTCACCCATCAGCGCACGCGCGTGGACCCGGCGGTCGCCAACCTCGAGGCCCACATCACCGCCGTGGGGGCGGCGGTCTCGGTCTGCGACGCGAACGGGGACGGCCTGCCCGACCTCTACGCCGCCACGAGCGCCGCGGGGGCGAGCAACGCCCTCTACATCAACCGCGGTGACGGGAGCTTCGACGAAGTCGCCGAGCGCGCGGGCCTCGCCGACCTGAACCGCGAGGGCAAGGGTTGCACGATGGGCTCGGTGTGGGCGGACTACGACAACGACGGCGACCAGGACGTCTTCGTCTACAAGTGGGGGATCTGCCAGCTCTTCCGGAACGAAGGCCAGCTCGAGTTCACCGACGTCACCGTGGGCTCCGGCCTCGAGGCCTGGGTCAACTCCAACAACGCCACCTGGTTCGACTACGACCTGGACGGGGTGCTGGACCTCTACGTCGGCTCGTACTTCGACGAGGAGCACGACCTGTGGGACCTCGAGACGACGAGCATCATGCACGACAGCTTCGAGTTCTCGCACAACGCGGGCGCCAACCGCCTCTTCCACGGCAATGGAGACGGGACCTTCGAGGACGTGACCGAGGCGACCGGCACCGGGAGCCGGCGCTGGACCTACGCTGCCGCGGCCGCCGACTTCGACCGGGACGGTTGGCCCGACCTCTACCTCGGGAACGACTACGGGCCTGAGGAGCTCTTCCTCAACCGCGGCGGCGAGCGCTTCGAGCTGGCCGAGGACATCGGCCTCGAGAGCGAGTCCAAGAGCGGCATGTGCGTTGCCCTGGGCGACGTGTTGGGCCAGGGGCGTCCCAGCGTCTACGTCACGAACATCTCCCAGCAGGGCTTCCTGTTCCAGGGCAACAACCTGCGCGTCTCGATGCTCGACCGCGGCGGGCCGATGCTACAGCTCGCCGAAGGCCCCGAGGCCGCCTGCGGCTGGGCCTGGGGGGCGCAATTCGGGGACCTCGACAACGACGGGGACCACGACCTCGTCGTCGTCAACGGCTTCGTCTCGAAGAGCCGGGAACGCGACTACTGGTACCAGATGTCGAAGATCGGCCTCGCCACCGGCGCCGTCATCATGGACGCCGCGAAGTGGCCCGACTTCGAGGACCGCAGCCTCTCGGGCTACGAGCGCACGCGCGTGCTGCTCAGCTCCGGGGGGCGCAGCGTGCGGTACCAAGAAGTCGGACGCGAGGTGGGCATCGACGACGTCTACGACGGGCGCGCCGTCTCCCTCGCGGACCTCGACGGCGACGGGCGGCTGGAGGTCGTCGTCGCGAACCAGCAAGGGCCGCTCCTCGTCTACCGGAACGTCGGCACCGTGGACAACCGCTGGGTCTCCTTCGACCTCGCCGGGACGCGCAGCAACCGCGACGGGATCGGGGCCGAGGTGCTCGTCGAGTACGGGGACCGGCAGCTCATGCAGACGGTCGCCTCCTTCACCGGCTTCGCCTCGCAGAATGATCACCGGCTGCACTTCGGGCTGGGCCCGTCGCCCGGAGCCGTGAAGGTCACGATCCGCTGGCCGTCCGGGCTCGAGCAAGTCTTCGAGGACGTCGAGCCGGGCCGCGTGCACGAGATCGAGGAGCCCGCCCCGTGAGCGTCGACGCCCCCGCCGCCGCCGGCTCCAGAGGGAGCTTCACCGCCTCGCTGACGACGCCCAAGAGCTTGATCACCTTCTTGATCACGCTCCTGATCGTCGTCGCCGAGTGGCGCTACGGCGCCATGGGCGGCTTCCGCAAGCTCGCCATCACCCTGGGCACCTGCGTGGGGACCGAGCTGCTCCTCGGCTACCTCGTGCGGGGCGTACGGCCGCCCCTGCAGAGCGCCTACATCACGGGCATGAGCCTCTCGCTCCTCCTGCGACCCCAGGCAGGTCTGGAGTGGCCCTTCGTCGCCGGGGCGGCCCTCTCGATCGGCTCCAAGTACGTCCTGCGCTACCGCGGCAAGCACCTGTGGAACCCGAGCAATTTCGGGTTGGCGGTGCTCGTCCTTCTAGCGCCCACGCGCGTGGCCCTGCTCTCCCATGAGCTGGGCAACGACATCCTCGGGAACCTCGTGATCTGGACCATCGGGCTGATGGTCGTCTCGCGCGCCAAGGTGCTGCACGTCACCTTGACTTATGCCGCGAGCTTCGTGGTCTTCGCCGTCCTGAGGGCGTGGATCCTCGGCGTGCCGATCTCCTCGGAGGTCGCGCCGCTGACGGGGCCGATGTACCAGCTCCTCTGCTTCTTCATGCTGACCGACCCGCCGACGACGCCGGGGACGGTCAGGAAGCGCATCGCGTCGACCGTCATCGTCGCGGCCGTGGAGTGCGTCTTCCGCCTCGCGAACGACTGGCACTGGCCCGGCGCGGGACTCGTCGCTCCGGCGCCGCCGATCATCGCCCTCTTCCTCGTGGGGCCGATCACCCTCGGCCTCGACCTGAGGGCGCGCTCGAAGGCCGCCTGAGCCCCGGTCTCAGCGCTCGATCTCCCCCGCGATCTCGCGCAGGAAGAGCCGGAAGGTCAGGGCCGGGTCCCGCTCGCGACGTGCGAGGTATTCCTCGAAGTGCAGCTGCTGCCGCAGGCTCGTGCCCGCCGCCGCGGCCTCCGCCTGGCGGCGCTCGCGCTCGGCGATCTCCCGCGCACCTGCGAGGACGGCAGGGATGTGCTCCCGCGCCACGAAGAGCACGCCGTCGTCGTCGGCGAAGACGAAGTCGTCCGGCCCGACGCGGGCCTCGCCCACGAAGGCGTGGTGCATGGCGTCCGGGGCCCGCTCGCGCGCGGCCAGGGGGCCGTTGGCGCGCCCGCCCAGGCTCCAGACCGGGCACTCGAGCTCGCGCAGGAGCCGGGCGTCCCGGTGCGCGCCCCAGACGACCAGGGCCCGCACGCCCGCGGAAAGGGCCTCCATCGCCGTCAGGTCGCCGATGCAGGCCTCGTCCAGACGCCCGCCGTTGTCGATCACCATCACCTCGCCGCCGCGCGCCCGGCCGAAGCCCTCGAGGAAGACGTCGACGCTGCCGAAGTGGCGCACGGGCAGCGCGCGCCCGGCGACTCGTAGCCCCGTTACGAGCGGGCTCATACCGGACGGGGCGCAGCGCAAGGGCAGGCCCTCGCGAACGCAAGCGTCGGCCACGGGGGCCGTCCCGAGGCTCTCGAAGATCGGCTGCAGGTCGTTCATCGCTCTTCCTCCGGGCTCGCCTCCCACTCAGCCGCATCGAGCTGCACGTCCACGGGGTGCTCGCGCCACTCCAGCATACGGCGAACGGTCTCCTCGTCCCCGGGGCCGCCGCGCTCCCGCAGCTCGCGGACGACCCGGGCGTGCACCTCCCGACCGAGATTCTGGCCGACCTTGAACTTTCCACTCACGGCCTCGATCTCGATCGCCACGACGGCGGTCGTGCGCAGGGCCTTCGTGTAGAGCGCGGCCTCGGGGCGGATTTCCTCGTAGCCGCCCTCGGGTTGGAGCTTGCGCATCAAGGCCTCGAGGGCCGCCGCCTTCTCGCCGGGGTCCGAGGCGACCCGGGCTCGGCCCCGCACCATCGCCGAACGGTAGTACTGCGTGGCGGGGCAGGCCGAGCGCGGATGCCTCAGATAGGAGGGGATCAGGGCGCCGGCCCCGAGCACCGTGAATCCGACCCGGGGCTCGGCGGCGATGGCCTCCATCTTCTCTCCGCTCGGGGAGCCGTGGAGGTAGAGACGGGCGCCCAGGTGCACGTAGTTGAGGGGCACGGCCCGGGGCCAGCCGTCCGCCCCGCGAACGGCGAGCAGGCCGTGCTGGGCCTCCGCGAGCAGGTCGAGGACGCTCCTCACTCCGGGGCGGTCGAGTCGGGCGGGCAGGGTCATGGGGCCGATCCTCGCCGCCAAATTGGTCTCTGCTAAGATCCACTTCATGACCGATCGAAGAGTCCAATTCAGCCGCCGATGCCCCTCCTGATCTCCCTGGAGGGCCCCGGGACCCTGGCGCAGCGCGTCTACGCGGGGCTGCGGCGGGCCATCCTCGGCGGGACCCTCCCTCCCGGGCGGCGGCTGCCGTCGAGCCGCGGGCTCGCCCGGGAGCTCGGCGTGGCGCGCACCACGGTGGTCGCGGCCTTCGAGCAGCTCGCCGCCGAGGGCTACGTCGCGGGTCGCCGGGGGGCGGGGACCTTCGTGGCGCGCGAGCTGCCCGAGGCGGCGATGCGAGCGCGAGCCCAGGAGCCGGGCCTCATTCGCGAGGGGCGCCCGCCGCGCCTCTCGACCTTCGGGCGCCGACTCGAGCGCCTCGACCCGATCGGACCGCGCTCCTTGCCCGGGCTGCGCTTCGACTTCTCCTACGGCGCGCCGCCCCTGGAGAGCCGCTCCCACGAGAGCTGGTTGCGGCTCTCGAACCGGATTCAGCGCGAGGCGCCCCACGAGGCCTTTCTCTACGGACAGCCCGAGGGGGACGAGCGCCTGCGCGTCGCCATCGCCGCGCACCTCGAACACAGTCGCGCCCTCCGATGCCGGCCCGAGGAGGTCTTGATCGTCAACGGGACCCAGCAGGCGCTCGACCTGGCGGCACGCGTGCTCCTCGATCCCGGCGACCCCGTCCTCTTGGAGGAGCCCCACTACCTCGGGGCGCGACAGGTCTTCGCCGCAGGTGGGGCGCGGCTCTCGACCCAGCTGGTGGACGAGGCGGGCCTCGACCCCGCGCGCTTGCCGACCTCGGGAGAGACCCCGCGCCTCGTCCACGTCACCCCCTCCCACCAGTTCCCGACCGGGGGCACGATGAGCGTCGCGCGGCGGTTGGCCTTGCTCGAATGGGCCGAGCGCCACGACGCCCTCGTCTTCGAGGACGACTACGACAGCGAGTACCGCTTCGAGGGCCGACCCCTCGAGTCCCTCCAGGGCCTCGACCGCGCCGGGCGTGTGCTCTACGCGGGCACCTTCTCGAAGGTCCTCTTCCCCGGCTTGCGTTGCGGCTATCTCGTCCTGCCCCCGGCCCTGGTCGAGCCCTTTCGCAAGGCCAAGGCCCTGAGCGACCGTCACACGCCGACCCTCGTGCAGCGCACCCTGGCGACCTTCCTCGAGGAAGGGCACTTCGAGCGACGCCTGCGGCGCGAGCGCGCTCGCTTCGCATTGCGGCGGACGGCCCTGCTCGCGGCCCTCGAGGCCGAGCTCGGGGAGCGCGTCGCGGTGCAGGGCGAGAAGGCGGGCATCCACCTCGTCGCCTGGCTCCGCGAGAGCCCTACCGGCGGCCTCGCAGCCGCCCTCGACCGCGCGGCGCGCGCGGGGATCGGCTTGCAGAGCGTCGACCACTGCTACCTCGGCGAGCCGCCGGGCGAAGGCCTGCTCCTGGGTTTCGTCGCGATGGACGAGGAGCGGCTGGCCGCGGGTGTCGCTGCTTTGCGGCGCGCCCTCTGGCCAGGACAACCGAGCCGATGAGCGAGGTACGCTCGGCCGCAGCCCGAGCGGTGGGGCGTGCGCGAGATGGCGACCGCCACACGGGGCCGCTAGGCTTCGATCGTGCTCCGACCCGTCCGGCCAGAAGGCTCGATCGCGACTCGAAGGCTGACTCCGGCCCGCAAGGCGAGCCTGCGCCGGCGGCTAGTCGACTGGTACCGCCGCGAGCGTCGCGATCTGCCCTGGCGCTCGAACCGCGACGCCTATCGCGTCTGGATCAGCGAGGCCATGCTGCAGCAGACGCGGGTCGAGACCGTCGTCGACTACTTCGAGCGCTTCCTCGAGCGCTTCCCACGCCTCGAGGACCTGGCGGCCGCGGACGAAGAGGAGGTCCTCGCCCTCTGGAGCGGGCTGGGCTATTACTCGAGGGCGCGCAAGCTGCGCGCGGCGGCTCGCGCCCTCGTCGAGCGCCACGACGGCGAGTTCCCGCGCACGCGCGAGGCCGCCCTGGCCTTGCCCGGCGTCGGTCCCTACACGGCCGGTGCCGTGCTCTCGATCGCCTACGACCTGCCCGAGCCCCTCGTCGACGGCAACGTGCGGCGCGTGTTCTGCCGCCTCTTCGGGCTCGACGCCCCAGCGGACTCCACGGCGCTGCAGAAGGAGCTCTGGGCCCTGGCGGAGAGCCTCGTCCCGCGGCGCGGGGGCGCCGGGGATTGGAACCAGGGTCTGATGGAGCTCGGCGCGACGGTCTGCACGCCCCGCAGCCCGCGCTGTTCGACCTGTCCCTGGACGCGCTCCTGCGTCGCCCGGCGCGAGGGGCGCACGACGGAGCTCCCGCGCGTCGCCCCGCGCTCCGCGCCGACCCCGGTCGAGGCGCGGATCTTCGTCGCCGAGCGCGGAGGGAGCCTCCTGCTCGAGCGCCGGCCCCGGGACGGGCGGCTGGCGGGGATGTGGCAGTTCCCGACCGTGGAGCACCGAAGGCCGGCCGGCGCGCAGGGGCACCTCTTCCCGACCGAGCTCCCCCGTCACCGCAAGACGCCCGTCCTGAGTCCCGGTGAGGTGGTGGGGGAGCTGCGTCACTCGATCACGCGCTACTCGATCCGCGCCGAGGTCGTCGAGGCCAGTCTGATGGGGGAGCCGCCCCCGTCGTGGAGCTGGTTCGGGGAACACGAGCTCGAGGGCCTCGCCTTGACGGGGATGGCGCGCAAGGTCCTGCGCGCCCGTGAATGACTCGGCCCCGCCGAGCCCGTAGACTCCGCGCGACCGGAGGATCCCCATCGCCGAACCCGAGCTCCACCCCACTTCGGACACCGCAGCACCGCTGAGCGCGCGCGGCGTCACGATCGTCGTCCCGGCCTTCAACGAGGAGAAGGGGATCGAAGGGGTCGTCGAGCGGCTCTGCGGCCTGGAGCTGGGCGTGCCGACGCTGCTGCTCGTCGTGAACGACGGCTCCACCGACGGCACCGGGCTCAAGCTCCAGGAGCTGTCGAAGCGCTTCGACCGCCTGCGGGTGATCGAGCACCGCCGCAACCAGGGCTACGGGGCGGCCCTCAAGACGGGCTTCGCGCGCGCCGAGCACGACATCGTCGTGATCACCGACGCCGACGGAACCTACCCCGAGGCCCGCATCCCCGAGCTCCTGGCCTGCATCGACGCGGGGAACGACATGGCGGTCGGCGCGCGCATCGGGGCCGACGTCCACATCCCCATGGTCCGTCGCCCCGCCAAGGCGGCCCTGCGCCACCTGGCCTCCTTCCTGGCCGGCGCCCCGATCCCCGACCTCAACTCGGGGTTGCGCGCCTTCCGCCGGGACTTCGTCCTCGAGTACCGGCCGATCCTCCCCAACGGCTTCAGCTTCACGACCACGATCACCCTGGCCGCCATGACCAACGGCCACCCCGTTGAGTACGTGACGATCGACTACGCCCACCGGTCGGGGAGCTCGAAGATCAAGCCGATCCGCGACACCCTGGGCTTCGTGTCGCTGATCATCCGCACGGTGCTCTACTTCAACCCGCTCAAGGTCTTCTACCCGCTGACCCTGGGGCTGGTCGTGATCCTGATCGGGTCCCTGGCGGTGGACCTCTCCGCGGAGCCAGAGCCGAACCTGAGCGACAAGACCGTACTGATGTTCGTCGCCTGCGTGCAGACGCTGACGGTCGGCTTGCTCGCGGATCTGATCGAGAAGAAGTCGCGCCTCTGATCATCGGCCCGGAGTCGCAATACGGAGTCGCACACTTTGTTGTCGTTCAGCAACAAGGGGGTGCCAGGCATCGCCTGGCACCCCCTTGTTGCTGAACGACAACAAAGTGTGCGACTCCGTATTGCGACTCCGGGCCGATGATCAGCTCGCCCGCGCGTAGGCCGCGCGCACGATCCGCCGCAGGAAGTGCTCGACCTCCTTCGCGTCGGGGCGCTCGAGGTCGAGGCGGGCGCCGAGCTCCGGCGCCGCGATGCGGCCGAGGCCGTCGCGGCCCAGGGTGACCCCGAAGGAGCTCGAGGCTCCGGGCTCGACCTCGGCGGAGAGGCCGATCTCGAGCCGACCGTCGCTCCACTGGATGCCGAGCACGCGCTGCGCGCCGGAGGGCTCGAGCAGGCTGTAGCGCACGCCCCCTTCGACGGGGTGGTCGAGGGAGAGGCAGCCCGCGACCGTCACGCGCGCTTGGTCCCCGACGTCGATCCCACAAGGCCCGAGGTTCAGGTCCCGGAAGCGCTGGAGGAGTCCGCGGCCTTGGTCGGGGCTGATGCTTCGATTCGGGTGGATCACGCTCGGGTGCTTCAAGGCGGTTTGGCGCGTGGCGCGATTCGTCGGCCGTGCCTTTTCGGGGGAGAAAGGCAGCGAAACGCGCGTGAGAGGGAGTGGGGCAGCGCCTATCGACCACCCGCGCGGCGAAGTTGACAGCCCGGCCCCCCGGCCGTGTCATCTCTGGGTCCGCGTCACCCGCCGAACGCCAACCCCTGGCCGCCATGCACCTCGAGCTCCTCGCCGCCTCCCTGCTCGTCCTCGCCGCCGCGCCCTCCGCGCCCGCTCCCGGCGACCTCGAGGACATCGTCGCGGAGATCGACCGCGATCGTGAAGAGGCCGACCCCGCCCTCCTCGACGAGATCGCGGCCTTCAAGAGCCGCGAGGCCGCCGAGCAGCTGATCGCGCTCTACGACCGCCAGGGGAGCCTCTACATGCGCATGGAGATCCTCAAGCGCCTGTCGGTCTTCGACAGCGTGGGGGAGGCGAACCAGATGGCCCTGCAGAAGCTGGCCGACGTGGCGACGGGGTCCCCGGACCTCGAGCTACGGGAGATCGCGCTCGACACGCTGGACGAGTGCCCGGAGCTCGGCAAGAACTTCCTCGAGCTGATCGTCACCTCTCCGGCGGAGGACGACGTCCGCGAGCGGGCGCTCGATCTGCACATCAGCAAGAAGTCCGAGGGCGACAGCAAGTGGTACCACCAGATCTACGAGACCGAGCTGGGATTGGCCGAGGTCGACAAGAAGTCCAAGCGCAAGAAGAAGAAGAAGGACGACGAGGAGCCCGAGGAGGTCGTCTACCGCCTTCCCACCCTCGCCCACAAGGCCTTCGAGGCCATGGCCCCCGACCTCGACGACGACGACCTGGTCGAGGCCCTCGAGGGCGACCATGGCGCGATCCACGTCATCGCGCTGGACGAATATGTGAAGCGCAGCCCGAAGAAGGCGCAGAAGTACGCCGAGGACTTCTACGACCACCCTGAGACCGGGCTCAAGCTGCGCATCCGCTCGGCCCAGATCCTGTCCGAGGGCTCCTTCAAGAAGATGTCGAAGACCTTTGTCTCCGACGCCGGCAAGTTCGCGACCCCCGACGGCCTGCGCATGGCCCTGGGGGACATCCTGGCGGAGCACAACGAAGGCTCGATCAACAAGAAGCTCGCCCGCGGCCTCGACAAGGGCAAGGCGTACGAGGTGCGCTTCAAGCTGCGAGCGATCGTCAACTACGAGGACGAAGAGCTGAACGAGGAAGTGCGCGAGCTCCTCCAGCACGAGGACGTCGGCGTGCGCTTCGGCGCGGCGCGCTTCCTCGTGCAGCGAGGGGACGCCGAATCGATCGGGGACCTCGAGCAGATGATGGCGAAGCTAGAGGACCCCGTGCGCATCTCCAAGATGCTGGACCTGATGAGCCAGCTCGGTGGGGACAGCTCGGCTTGGGAGGAGCAGCTGCTCGAGTACGCCAAGAGCACCCATGTCGAGGTCCGCAACGCCGCCCTCTACCAGATCGGCAAGGATGGCCGCGGCGAGCACTTCGAGCTGCTCGTCGAGGGCTTGAAGAACCCCGACTGGTCCACGCGCCTCGCCAGCCTGCGCGGGCTCGAGTTGATCCGCGAGGCCCGGGTCGTCGGCCCAATCGTCGAACGGATGCAGGAGGAGACCGGCCGCATCAAGATCGAATTCGCCAACGTGCTCTTCAACCTGACGGGCCAGCCCTTCCGGGGCGCGGAGAAGTCCTGGCTCGCCTGGTGGCGCGACAACGCCGACGGCTTCGAGGTCATCAGCCTGGCGGAGCTCGAGAAGGCGCGGGAGGCGGAGGAGCTGCGACGCCTCAAGCAGGTGACGAACTCGAAGTTCTTCGGCGTCCGGATCGTCAGCGAGCGCGTGATCTTCATCATCGACGTCTCGGGCTCGATGGAGGAGAAGATGGTCACCCCCTACCAGGGAGAGACGAAGCTGACCCGCATGGACGTCGCGCGGCGCGAGCTGATCAACGCCATCAAGAGCATGGCGCGCGGGGCGCTCTTCAACATCATCATCTTCTCCAGCGGCGTGGAGCCCTGGCTCGAGGACGGCGTGGCGGGGGCGAACTCCGTCGAGCGTGACGAGGCCGAGGCCTACGTCGCCCGCCTCAAGCCGGGCGGCGGCACGAACCTCTACGACTCGCTCAAGATGGCCTTCCGCGACGCCGACGTGGACACGATCTTCATCCTCTCGGACGGCGAGCCGACGATGGGCGAGGTGACCGACATCAACCGCATCCGGAAGAACGTCGCGGACTGGAACGAGCACCGCGGCATCGTCATCCACACGATCGGCATCGGCCAGAAGCTCAAGGTGCTCGAGTGGCTGTCGGAGGACTCCGGCGGCAAGCACGTGAAGCTGCGCTGATCGAGAGACCCGCGCTGGCACCACGCCCTGTCCCTGGTTCTACGGGGAGAGGCGCAGTAGCCTGCCTGCGTGCGGACCTCCCTGCGCCTCCTCCTCTCGCTCCTCGTCGCCTCGCTGCTCCTGGCGGCGCTCTTTCGCTGGGGCGGCGTGAGCCTCGAGGAGCTGCTCGAGATCTGGGCCAGCCTGCCGCTCTCCGTCTTCCTGCAGGCGCTCTTCGTGCACCTGGGGGTCTACACGGTGCGCGCGACGCGTTACCGCGTGCTGCTTCCGCCGGAGCAGCGGCCCCCGTTGCCCGCGATGCTCGCGATCGCCTGGGCCCACAACCTCGCGGTCTACGTGCTGCCCGCGAAGACCGGTGAAGGGACGCTCGTGCTCTACTTGCGCAAACTGTGCGCCGTGCCGGCGAAGGTGGGTCTGGCGTCGCTCGTCGTCAGTCGCCTCCTCGACCTCGCGACCCTGGCAGGCTTCCTGGCGCTCGCGACCCTCGTGCTCGCGGCGGCGGGCACCCTGCCCGGGGCCTGGGCTTGGCCCTTCGGAGCGCTGCTCCTCGTCGGGAGCGTCGCCCTCTATGTCGTCTCCGCCCGCGGCGGGTGGCTCGTGTGCTGGTTGACGGCGATCGTGGGATTCCTGCGCCTCGACGGCACGCGCCTCGGCAGGAAGCTGGACTCGGTCGCCAATGAGGTCGCCGACGCCTTGCACGTGGCGGCGGGAGAAGGACGCTTGGGCGCCGCCGCCCTCCTCTCTGCCCTCGTCTGGACCGGCATCTTCGGCTTCTACTTCGTCCTCTCCCATGGCTTCGGCATGAACGGCGACCTCGGCCCGGTCGAGGTCGCCTTCGGCTCGAGCTGGGCCATGCTCGCGAACCTGCTCCCGATCAACGGCTTCGCGGCCGCGGGGACGCAGGAGCTCGGCTGGGTCGTGGGCTTCGAGCAGGTCGGCGTCGATCGAGCCCTCGCCCTCTCGAGCGGCCTCGGCGTCCACCTCGTCCAGCTCGCCAACGTCGTGCTCTTCGGCGTACTGGGGCACGCAGCGATGGCCCTCGTGGGCTCGCGGGCGGCTCCAAACTCGCGCTAGGGTCCGCGAATCGCGTCCTTGGAGTCCCCTTCGTCAGGCCCACGCGAAGTCTTGTATCGAAACAAGCCGTAGATCGCCCCGCCGCTCAGTCCGAGCGTGATCACGAAGTGAACGAGCGGGTTGTCCCACTCGATCTCGCGTGAATCCTCGAGGAGGTAGGCCGTGCTGAAGGTCTCCACTCCGCAGACGAGCGCCCACCACGGGATGATCCAGCGCGTGCCGCGTGGGTCGAGCAGGAAGATCGTCGGCACGAAGACGAACAACCAGCCGAGGAGGACGACGGGAGCCGTCCAAATGACCAGGGCGAAGGCAGTCAAGTCCCAGGCCACGATCGCGAGCTGCGTGTGGGCGATGAGCAGGGCCCAGGCCAGGGCGAAGGCGGCTTGAGAGACTCTCGCCAAGCGTCCCTCGGCGGAGAGCTTCACCGGGCTCGACTTCTCCGAACTCGCACCGCGATCTCCTCGCGCAGATCCAGGTGCGGGTCCCCGCGGTAGACGAAGAAGGTCCAGATCAGGGCGAAGACGACGAGGGACCCGATTCCCGACAGGATCAGCTCCGTCCACCCGCGCACGTCGAGGCCGCGCTCCATCAAGAAGAGGAAGGCGAGGCACGGCAGGGTCCCGAGCGCCGTGCGGCCGAAGACGTGGACGAGCCAACGACCGAGGTCCACTTCGACGACCATGGCCGTGACCGCGACGAGGTAGATCGCGAAGAGCACCTGGGGGATCGCCGTGCCCCAGGCGACGCCGGCGATGCCGTAGCCGAGCTCGACCAGGGTGATCGAGAGACCGAGGTTCAGGAGGGCCATCCCCAGGAACACGGCCGCCGGCCGGCCCGGGCGGCTGACTCCCATCAGGATCGGCAGGGCCACGGCTCGTACCGGGAGGTAGAGGATGAAGGAGGGCGCGAGGATGCGCGTGACCAGGCCCGCACTCTCCTCGTACTCCGGCCCGACCCAGGTGGCGAGGAAGCGCGGGCCGAGCACCGCGAGGTAGAGGCCGATCGGCAGCACCACCGAGAGGGAGACCTTCGACCACTTGAGGAAGATCGTCGGCAGGCCGTCGCGCTCCCCCTGGACGCGCAAGCGCGTGGCCTCGGGCATGACCACCGCGCCGATGCCGTACATCACGGCCGCGAGGGGAGCGAAGAACTTGTTGCCGAAGTCGAAGTCGGTAATCGCCTCCGTGCCGATCCAGCGGCCGATCACGAGGGCGTCGATGTTGTAGGCGATCATGGTGCCGACGTTCAGCACCGCGGCGAAGACCCCGAAGCCCATCAGCTCGCCCACGAGTGTCCGATCGAAGCCCCGCAGACCGAAGCGGATGCCCGGGAAGCGGCGGTGGATCGCCAGGCGGAAGGCGAGGTGCACGAGCACGAACTCGACCACGAAGATCCAGGCCAGGCCGACGAGCGACGGCGCGCTGTAGAGCAGGACGACCACCGCCACCGCCCGGCCCAGGATGCCGGCGTTCTGGATCGCGTTCTTCGTGACGAAGTCACGCTTGGAGTCGAAGACCGCGGTCGGATAGCGCAGGGCGAGGGCCGCGGCGCAGCGCAGGGCCGTGACGAGGTAGGCCGTGCGCGCCGCGGCGAGGGTCTCGGCCGGCGTGTCGCGCCAGAGCTCGTTCTCCACGAGGCCGCGCTCGAAGGGCAGGAAGATCAGGGCGCCCAGCGCGGCGCCCGCCACACCGAGCAGCAGCGTGATCCCGTAGCCCGTGGCGATCGTCCGGTTCGTGCGCTCGAGGTCCCCGGCGCTCACGGCCTCGGAGATGTGTCGCACCGACGCCATCGGCACGCCCAGGGCGAGCAGCTCGAGGAAGCCCGTGGCCGCGATGATCGCGATCCAGATCCCGTAGCCGTCGCGACCCAGCTCCTGCTCCATCAACGGAGCCAGCACGAGCATGACCAGGATCTGGAGCAGGATCCGGGACCAGTTGGAGGCGATGTGCTTGAACACCTGAGCAGCCGGGGGCGAGGCGCGCCGAGCCTACGGAGCGGGCCCTCGAAAGCGAGCGGCGGCCCGCAGCCCGGGGGGGTGACCTGCGGGCTCGGCCGAGTCGCGGTCGAGGAGGCCGCGAACACGGGCCGGGTCTTCTCAGATCACCGCGTCGGGCCGAGCCAGCGGCTCGGCGAGCTCGACATCGCTCCGAGGCGGGCCAGCGAATGGGCAGCGAAGGGCTCCGCCCGTCGACTCCTGGTATGTGCCTAACTGCCTTTGCAGTCGAGAGTTGTGTTGAGCTGCCGCGCCACCGACCGGCGGCCGGCGACCTCCCCGGCTGCCCGTGCGAAGGGCTGCGATCCACGAATCGCCCCTCGGGCGACTGGGCCAGGCACCCGTTTGGGGGCCGTCAATCAGGAAGTCTCTTCCGCCTCCGGGTGGACCGAGATTGTCAAATCTCGATCTTCTCCAGGGAAATCTCTGCCTGCGCGCTGGCGAGGCTCCACGGGCGCCCAAACGGACATATACTTCTTGGCTCGACCCTCCGCACCCCGGCGATCGGCCCGCGGGACGAAGGCCCGACTTCTCCAGCTTCTCCGAGCGACTCGACGAGGAATCCATGAGACTTAGTAACTTGCTTTCCGCCGCCGGCGCCGTTGCCGCGACGGCCGCCCTCGCTACTGCCCAGGGCGACATGACCGTTCACCGCATGGGCTACAACCCCGGCAACAACCCGAACGGCTTTGCTTCCTACGGCACGGACAGCGGGATCGCGGCCTACTCGGTCGCCTCGCAGTCCTGCAACATCGGCAACGTCGACCTCGTCTGGACGAGCGGCTCGGGTCAGCAGCACCCGGTCATCTCCAGCAACGTTTACCGCCTGAAGGGCCGTCGCTTCGAGCAACTCGGCCAGTCCTGGCTGAAGCACGGCTTCTGCGCCCTCTGTGAGAGCGGCTGCGGTCCCGGCGTCGGCGGCGGTTGCGCCTCCGTCCTGCGCGTCGGCTGCGCCGACACCTATAGCGCCGGTCTCAACGACGGCTCTGGCGGCGGCCCCAAGTTCACCGTCGACGCGGTGAGCGGCGACCACCTTCACCCCGACCCGAACCCCACGGGCCCCGCCACGATCCGCGGTCGCCTTCAGTGCGCCATCGCCGACGTGGATCCCGCCCAGAACGCGGGCGCGACCTACTTCGTGGAAGGCATGTACGTCCACTACGTGGACCATCAGAACGGCTTCGCCCGCAACAACGCCACCTGGCGTGAGATCACCTTTGCCGGCGCGCCCAACTACAACATGCTGAGCGGCAGCACGGTCAACCACAGCACCGAGACGATCGTCGAGGCGTGGAAGTCCGAAGACGCCGCCGTCGAGTGGGTCGACGTCGAGAACACCGACGAAGGCGGCTCCGGCATCCACGGCTACTACCAAGTCGCCTACCGCACCTGGGACAACGGTGACGGGACCTGGGAATACCACTACCTGGTCAACAACCAGAACTCGTCGCAGGGCTGCGGCTCCTTCGTGATCCCGACCGGCAACGGCGTGACGCTGTCGGACATCTGGTTCAACGACGTCGACTACCACAGCGGCGAGCCCCAGGACGGTACTGACTGGAGCATGACCCAGAACGCCAACGACATCACCTGGGAGTGCACCGAGACCTTCCTCCAGAACCCGGACGCCAACGCCATCAACTGGTGCACGGCCTACAGCTTCGGCTTCACCGCCAACGCGGCTCCGGTCTCCGACTCGGGCACGATCACCATGTTCGAGCCCGGCGTGGGAACGAGCCTCGTCTTCCCGATGGACGCCCCCGGTGACGGTGACGAGAACAGCGGCACCCCGTACTGCTTTGGCGACGGCACCGGCGTGTCCTGCCCCAGCGGCCTGACCGGCGACCCCGGCCACGGTTGCCCGAACTCGAAGGCGAGCGGCCGCGGCGCCGAGCTCGTCGGCATGGGCAACGCCCAGTTCTCCGACGACACCTTCTCCCTGTTCGTGGACGAAGCGGCTCAGGTCAAGCCCGGTCTGCTGATCATGGGCGACAGCGCCCTGAGCGCCAACGGCGTCCCGGACTCGGCCGGTATCCTCTGCGTCAACTCCAGCCTGCGCGGCAACGTCGTCTTCACGGACGGCGCTGGTGAGGTCACCATGCCGGACTTCCAGGGCCAGCCCTTCGGCGCGACCGCCTTCCCCGCCGGCTCGACGACCTACTACCAGTTCTGGTTCCGCGATCCGGGCTACCCCGGCGCCAACCCCGGCCCCAACGCCGAGTTCAACTTCTCGAACGGCGTGGCCGTCGACTGGATCAACTAGGCTGACGCTCTGATCGTCGCGACCTTCAGGACGCGGCGACTCGAGAATGCAGGGAGGCCCCGGCTCGCGCCGGGGCCTCCCTCGCATTTGCCCGCCTGCTGCTCAGGCGCCGCGGCCGTCGCTCTCCGGCTCTTCGGCCGCGGCCCGGTCGGCCGTGCGCCGTCCTTCGACGCCCACCGTCTCGATCCCTTCGAGAGCGAGGAGCGCCGCGGTCACGCCCGGCCCCTCGACAACACGGTTCTCGACGTGGGTGCAGGCGACGCCGCAGGAAGGAGAGCGTTCCTTGAGGTAGGCGCGCCGCACGCCATGGGCCCGGCAGCGCTCGAGGGCTCCTCGCGCTCCGCGCTGGAAGGCCTCGGTCACGTCGTCGCCTTCCTCGGTCACGATGCGATCGGTTCCGTCGAGGACCTTGGCGGCGCCCCTCGCCTCGATCCAGGCCGGCGGGCGCGGAGTCCCGAGGCCCCCTTCCTCCTCGGGGCAGTAGGGGACGGCGACCTCGCCTCGCTCGGCGAGCTCCCGCTCGAGGGCTCCGTCGAGGTTGTGGCGGCCGTCGTAGCGACAGGCGCGGCCGAGCAGGCAGGCGGAGACCAGGACCGGACGAGGTGCGCTCACGGGCTGCTAGGATAACGCCCTTTCCCGATCACCCCTGCGGGCCTGATTCGGCCAGGAGGAGACCCATGAGTGCGGAGAAGGTGCTGGTGCCCTTGGCGGAGGGCTTCGAGGAGACCGAGGCGGTCGCGATCGTGGACGTCCTGCGACGCGCGGGTCTGGACGTCGTGACGGCCTCTCTCGGCGATCGAAGCGTGCGGGGAGCCCACGGCATCGTCGTCGAGGCCGATCGGCGCTTGGCCGAGGTGGACGGCGGAGGGATCACCGCCCTCGTGCTCCCCGGTGGGCTGCCCGGCACGACGAACCTGCGGGACGACCCGCGGGTGATCGAGCTGGCCCAGCGGCTGGCGGGCGAGGGGCGGCTGACCGCCGCCGTCTGCGCCGCTCCCCAGGTGCTGGCGGCCGCGGGGCTGCTCGACGGCGGTGTGGAGTTCACCTGCTACCCAGGAGCCGCCGCCGAGCTCGAGGGCCTCACGCCCGTCGAGGGCCGGCGCGTGGTCCGCAGCGGCTCGGTGATCACGAGCCAGGGGCCGGGAACGGCGATCGAATTCGCGCTCGAGGTCGTCGCCGCGCTCGCGGGCGAGTCGAAGGCCGCCGAGGTGGGCGAGGCCATGCTCGTCCGCGGCGGAAGCTGAGGGCCGGGCGAACCGGCCGCCCCGCGGCGCGTTGACAGCTCCCGAGCCCCGGTCCTATCCTCTTCGGCCCGAAATCCGGCCCGGCGAAGCCCTCCCAACGCCAGGAACCTCGAGCCCGTTACCCACGGCGGGTAACAAGCGGTAGGTCCTTCGGTAAGGCGGCCGACACCCCCGACCCCGACGCCATGAGAACCCTAGCCCTGCGCCGTGGACTGGCCTGCGCGGCCCTCGCCCTGAGCGCTGTCCACGCCCCGGCCGACACCATCTACCTCCTCGACGGCACCTCCTTGCCCTCGGTGACCGTCGGTGAGGAGAACTTCAAGGAGATCTCCTACAAGGACGGTTCGAAGACGAGGTCCGTGAATACGGACGAGGTCCTGCGGATCGAGTTCGACAAGAAGTCGCCTCTGGTCGACCGTGCCGACACGGCCGTGGTCGATGGGATGTTCCTCGCGGCCATCGACGACCTCAAGGTCTACGTCGACAGCCGTCTGAAGAGTGAACGGCCTCCGCGCTTCAAGTGGGAGCTCGCCTACGCCATGTACCGGATCGTCGAGCTGAACGGCATGGTCGGCGACGTCCAGGCGCTGATCCGCGCCGCCGACCAGCTGATCGAGAAGGCGCCCGAGTCGCGCTTCGTGCCCGAGGCCTTCCTGGCCAAGGCCGAGGCCCAGTTCCGCGCTGGAAACGAGGCCGCGGCGCAGAAGACCCTCAAGGACTTCCTGGCCCTCGTCCAGGGCAAGTCCCTCTCCAGGCGCTGGCAGCTCGAGCAGAAGCTGGCGAGCTACCTGTACGACTCCTCCCTGAAGGGGAAGGCCCGCCGCGACAAGCTCGACAGCATCTCCGACCAGGCGGGAGAGGAGTACCCGACCGTGGCCAATCGAGCCGACGTGGCCGTGGCCGAGTCCTTCTTGGAGGGCAAGAAGTTCAAGGACGCCGAGGACATCTTCACCGACGTCACCAACAACCCCCGAGCGGACCCCCGCACTCTCGCCGCGGCCTACACGGGGCTCGGCGACTGCCTCTTCAAGCGCGCCGTCGGCACCTCCGACACGACGAAGAAGCAGGACCTGATCGTCCAGGCCGCGACGGCCTACATGCGCGTGGTCGTCGTCTACAAGGACCAGACCCTCTACGCCCCCAAGGCGATGTTCTGGGCCGGGCGCGTCTTCGACGAGTCGAGCGCCGAGGGCGACAAGGAGAAGGCCCAGAAGCTCTACACCCAGGTGATCCGCGAGTACCAGGGGTCCCACTGGGCCGAGGAGGCCAACGCCTTCCGCAAGCGCTAGGGATAGCGCGGGGCTACCGGGCGGCGGAGCGGCGGGGCGAGGACGCCCGGCGCTCCGCCGCCCGGGCTTTTCGGTCGGGCTTTCTCGGCGAGAGCGAGATGTCCGAAGGTCGGTCCGGGCGCGTCCCCGCGCCGAGCCATGAGGCTGTGGTGCCGGGATCGGGGGGGCCTCCTGCTCAGGTAGCCGTTCCCGAACAGCCGATCGATGGCGGCCGGCCCGCCGGTCGGACTCGACGTCGGTTCTCTCGCCGTCGTGGTTCTCCAGCACTCCTCAGCCGCCCGGCCCTCGAACGCGGACTTCGGCCCACGGCGACGTCCTGCTCCCTACCGGCGAACGACCCCGCGGGGCCGTGGCGGCCCCCCGCCGGCAGGGAGGAGACAGACGATGGTGAGGAAGGCGCCCGACGTCGGAGACTGGAGTGGACTCTGCGAGCTGAGGAGAGATGTCGAGCGAAGCCTGGCTTCGTCCTGCCGGGATCGGAGCGAGCTCGACGACTTGGTCCAGGAGACCCTCCTGAGGGCCGCTCGCTTCAGGACCACCCTCCAGGACGGGAGCCGCCTGCGCTCCTGGCTGCTACGGATCGGCTGGAACGTGATGCGCGACCACTTGCGGCGCGAGCGTCGCGCGCGCAGCAACGAGGTGGGGGAGGACGAGCTGCTCGAGATCGAGGGGCGGGAGGAGTCCCCCGGCGCGGCGCCGCTCTTCGACCCCGTGGCCATCGGTGGGCGGGAGTTCGACCGTGAGGATCTGCTCGGGCTCTTGCGGGCCCTGGTCCCCGAGCTGCCGGAGTCCGACCGCGCGCTCCTCGACGCCTACTATGGCCGTGGGCTCGGCTGCCAGGGAACGGCCCTGTGCCTGGGGATCTCCACCCAGACCATCAAGATGAGGCTCTTCCGCATGCGCCGGCGTCTGCGGCGTGAGCTGCAGCGTCGCGCGATGCTCTCCCTGCCGAGCTCGCGCGGGCAGGAGGCCGTGGCGTGAGTCTCGCCGGCGGAGTCGTTTTCCTGCTCCTTGGGCTCTCCCTCTCCGTCCCCGGCCGGGCTGAGGGGCCCTCGCCCGAGCCTCCGGTCCCGCGTCGGCCGAGCGCGGCAGCACAGCTCGAGCACGCCCTGGAGTGCAAGCGCGCCCTGCGCGGCACCCGGGGCGAGGCTCGGCGCGCGGCGCGACGAGTGGCGGTGGAGGCCTACCGCGCCGTCCGCCGCTACTTCCCGGGGGAGCGTGAGCTGGGGGCCGAGGCCGCCTTTCGGGCGGGGGAGCTCCTGCGCTCGGCGCGGGAGGCAGACCTGGCCGTGGTCGAGTTTCAGTACGCCTACCGCGTGGGGCGCGAGAGCGAGTTCGGCGCCCGCGGCGGCCTGGAGATCGGCCACATCGAGCGTCGGCGCCGGCGGCTCAACGACGCCCTGGCGAGCTACGAGGCCGTCGAAGCTCTGGGGGAGGAGCACGCCGAGGAGCGGGACCTCGCGGCCTACTGGTCGGGGCGCGTGCACGCGCAGCTCGGGCGCCCCCGGGACGCCCGCCGTTGTTACGAGCGAGCGGCGCGGCGTGGCGTCGATCCGGTCCAACGCGTGCGGGCCTTCGACGCCTGGGCCCAGAGCCTGGTCGACGGCGGGGACCTCGAGGGCGCGGCGGGCGTGATCGAGCTCTGCCGCGGCTCGGTCGCCGCCTACGCTGAAGAGGAGTCCGAGCTCGGCCTGCGCGTGCGAGCCGCCCTGGAGCGTATGCGCTCCGTGGAGAGTGTGCGGCGCGAGGTCGAGCGCAGGCGCAGCGAGGGAGGGGAGGGGGGCGAGCCGCGGAGGTGCACCGATCCGCCGCTCAACGGCCGGCGATGCTCCTCAACTCCCGGTGGCGCCCTTCGACAACCGGCGGCTCCCCTCAGCAGCCGACGGCGTAGTACTGGAAGCCCATTTCCTCCAGCACGCCGCGCGAGTAGATGTTGCGACCGTCGAAGATCACGGCGTGCTCCAGGGAATCCCGGATGGCCTCGAAGTCCGGCCGGCGGAATTCGTTCCACTCCGTGACGAGGATCAGCGCGTCGGCGCCGTCTAGGGCGTCCATGGGCTTCTCGGAGTACTTCACCGTGTCGCCGAGGTAGTGGCGCTTGGACTCCTCGATGGCCTCGGGGTCGTAGGCGGCGACCGTGGCTCCGGCCTCGACGAGCTGATTGCAGAGCACGACCGAGGGCGCCTCGCGCATGTCGTCGGTGTTGGGCTTGAAGGCGAGTCCCCAGACCGCGAAGTGCTTGCCCGCCAGCTGGCCCTCGAAGTGGTCGTGGACCATCTGGAAGAGGAGCTTCTTCTGCTCCTCGTTCACGGACTCGACGGCCTTCAGGATCTTGAAGTCGTAGCCGTACTCCTCGGCCGTCTTGACGATGGCCTGGACGTCCTTGGGAAAGCATGAGCCGCCGTAGCCGCAGCCGCTGAACAGGAAGCGCGAACCGATGCGCGCGTCGGTGCCGATCCCCTGGCGCACATGGTTGACGTTGGCCCCGACTCGGTTGCAGATGTTGGCGATCTCGTTCATGAACGAGATGCGCGTGGCCAGCATCGCGTTGGCGGCGTACTTGGTCAGCTCGGCCGACTCGATGTCGGTATGGATGATCGGGTTGCCGGTGCGGACGAAGGGCGCGTAGAGCTCGTCCATGATGCGCTTGGCGCGCTCGTCCTCGCTGCCGATCACGACCCGGTCCGGCTTCAGGAAGTCGTCGATGGCGGCCCCTTCCTTCAGGAACTCCGGGTTCGAGACGACGGCGTAGGGGTGGTCGGTGGTCTGGCCGACGACCTCGTTCACCTTGCGGGCGGTGCCGACGGGCACCGTCGACTTGTCCACGATGACCGTGAAGCCCGTCATGTGCTCCGCAATCGAGCGGGCGGCGGACAGGACGTACTTGAGGTCCGCGCTGCCGTCCTCGCCGGGGGGCGTGCCGACGGCGATGAAGACGACCTCGGCGCCCGGGATCCCATCGGCGTACTCCGTCGTGAAGCTCAGTCGCCCGTCGTGGACGTTGCGCCGCATCAGCTCCTCGAGGCCCGGTTCGTAGATCGGCACCACCCCGTCCCGCAGCCCGCGGATCTTGGCCTCGTCGACGTCGATGCAGGTGACGTTGTTGCCGCTCTCGGCAAAGCAGGTTCCGGCCACGAGGCCGACGTATCCGGATCCGACGACAGCGATGCGCATGGGGGGGGCGAGGGAGGGTTGGGGGCGTCCCGGGCGTCTCGGAGGAGCCGGGATGGCGGTGGGGAAGCGAGCAGGATACCGTGTCGTCCCGGATCTGGAACGCGGGCGATTAACTCAGTGGCTAGAGTGCCTCCCTTACAAGGAGGGGGTCGGGGGTTCGAGTCCCTCATCGCCCACCAGCTCCGCCTCCGCGCCTCCGGCGGCAGCTTCCTGGCCCCGGGGATCCTCGACGAGGTAGGCCCGGTGGCCCGGGTCGAGGCGCGCGACCACCAGTCGCCCCCGCCGGCTGCCGCGGCCCCGCAAGCGCCGGGCCAGGGCCTCCGCCGAGTCGGGGTGCCCGCGCCGGCTGACGTCGAGGGGCCCGACGTCGAAGGAAGCGAGCATGGCCCGCACGCGGCGCGGGTCGAGGGCGCAGGTGGCGAGGACCCGCCAGGGGCGCAGGAAGGGGCTGCTGGGGCGCCCGGGACCCCCCAGGAAGGCGATCCGAGCCGCCAGGGGCGCCATTCCCTCTTCGCGGGCCAAGCGGCCGAGCAGCCCCGAACGGAGCAGGGCCGGGTCCGGATCGGCGATCCAGGCCACCTCCCGGGCCTCCTGGGCCGAGAGGGGCGGGGCGGTCTCGGGGGCGCCCTCGAAGACCGCCCGCCCGCCTCCCCGGGGCAGGAGCACCGCTCGCCGTGGGGGAGCACCCTCCTCCGCCAGGACACCGGTCCACAGGCAAACCTCCGCCAGCTCGCCCGCGTGGCTCCACCACTCGCGGTTGCGGGGTTGCTCGCGCGGAAGCGCGGCGCGCTCCGCCTCGAGCAGGAGCGCCGCGTCGAGGGAGGGAGCGAGCTTCAGGCAGGCGCCCTCGTGGCGTGCCGCCGTCGCGAGGGCGGCCGCGAGGCTCGGTGACCAGGTGCGCGGGTCGAGCGAGCGCTTTCCGCCCGCGCGGCGGTCGGGATCGATCGTCACGAGCTCCGCGCGGACGGCGCCCGCGCGCGCGTCCGCGCGCACGACGCGCGGCGCATAACCCGCGGCCTCGAGGTTGGCGCGGGTGAAGAGTGCGCACTCGGGGTCGAGGTCACCGCAAGAGACGTGCGCGCCTGCCTGCGCGAGTGCGCTGGCGTCGGCCCCGATGCCGCAAGTCGCGTCGTGGACTCGACGTCCTTCCCCGGCTTCGGTGATGCGCGTGGCTCGCTCACGCGCCACCCGCTCCGCGCTCGCTTGCGCGAGTCCCTTCTCGTTGAGGTAGGGCAAGCGCAAAGAGGGGAATCTCCGCGCAGAACGAACTTGCAAATCGTGCAAGGAGGCGCCGAGTCGCGCGAGATCGGAAGGAAGACTTTGCCTCAGCTTTTTGCTAACCCTAAGACTCGACATGTCGGCCGTGAGTCCAGCCATGGCTTCGTGCAACCGCGCGTCGAATATGGGGTGCATGCCCGTTCCATCGGGGCCCAGCTCAGGCGGGCCGGGCTCGCTCGCGAGACGCTCGCTGATCTGTCGACCTCAGCCGTTCCTTCCGACCTCCTCCCATGAGCCGCATCCTTGTCATCGATGACGACCCGGGCAACCGGTTGATCGTGAAAAGCCGCCTCTCCGATCTCGGGTACGAGGTCGTCCTGGCGGACACCGGCGCTGGTGGCCTCGTCGAGGCGAGGAACGTCTCCCTGGACCTCTTCCTCGTCGCCGCGGGCCTGGGGTCCGGCATCGACGCCATCGAGGTCTGCCGGAGGCTGAAGGCCCTGCCCGAGACCTCGAACGTGCCGGTCTGCCTCTACAGCAACCTGCCGGCCAACCAGGAGGAGCTGGCGCGGGCCTACACCGCGGGCTGCGACGCCTTCGTGCCCAAGAACGAGATGCCCGTCCTGGACCACGTGGTGAAGGTCCAGCTGCGCAACAAGGCCACGATCGAGGACCTCACGGAGCAGAACCGGGTCCTCGACCAGCACAACCGGCGCCTCAAGGAGGAGGGGCAACGGGAGGCCGATCGCGAGGCCTCGCGGGGGGAGAGCGGGGAGCACGCCCTGATCCTGCGCGAGCTGGCCGCGAACCGCCCGGACGGCGTCCTGCTGGTCGACGGGGAGGGCTTCGTGCGCTCCGCCGACCGCGGCGCCTGCGAGATCTTCGGCAACCGCATCGAGGGCAAGAACCTCGGCTTCCTCGCGCCGGCGAGCGGCCTCGAGGCCTTCGTGCGCGACGCCCGCCACGAGGCCCGCGACGGCTTCCGCTTCGACATCACCGCCATCGGCGGCCGCGCGGCGCGCTCCCTGACCGCCTCGGTCGTGCCGCTACTCGGCAAGGCGGACACCGAGAGCACGCTGCTCAAGATCGTCTTCCTGCTCGACTCGGCCAAGCGCAAGATCGCGGCGGAGATGTTGCGCGTCGCCGAGCCCGGAGCGCCGCGCCAGCAGATGGGCGCCCTGCTCGACGCGGCGCGCTCGAACTACTGCCTGGAGATGTTCGTCGGCGAGAGCGCCGGCGTGATCCGCGCGCGCGAGCTCGTCCAGGACTACCACAAGAACCGCAAGCCGATGCTCTTCGTCGGCGAGCGCGGCGTGGGCAAGACGCGCGCCGCGCGCACCGCGCACTACTCCGGCCCCTTCTCCGGTCCCTTCCTGCAGCTCTCCTGCTCGGGGCTCGAGGAGGACAACCTCGAGCGCGAGCTCTTCGGCTACGTGAAGGGGGCCTTCAAGGACGCGCTCAGCGACCGCCCGGGGCTCTTCCAGCTCGCCGCCGACGGAACCCTCTTCCTCGAGGACGTCGGCGTGCTCAGCATGCGACTCCAGAAGCGCCTCCTGGAGGCGATCGACGAAGGAGTCGTGCGTCGCGTGGGGTCGGAGCGGCCCGAGAAGATCAACGTCGGGGTCATCGCCTCCTCGCGGCTGCCCCTGCAGGCCGCCGTCAAGGAGGGGGCCTTCCGCAAGGACCTCCTCGAGCGCTTCGACGAGCGCACGGCGCAGCTCGCGCCCCTCGCGGGTCGCCCGGAGGACGTCCTCGCCCTGGCGGGGCTCTACGTCACGCAGTTCGGCCGCCTCTACGGCGTGCGCATGATCGACGAGGACGCCGTCGACACCCTGCTGCGCTACGAGTGGCCGGGGAACGTCGCCGAATTCGAGAGCTGCATCCTCGCCGCCTGCGCGCGGGCGGCCGACGACCAGATCACCCCGGCCCAGCTCCCGCCGGCCCTGCTCGACGAGGGCGACAACCTGCCCACCCACGAGGTCGTCCCCCGTCCGCGGCGCGACGCCACCGGCCGCAGCGTGGGCAGCATCGCCCCCGTCCCCTCCGCCAGCGGCGGAGGCATGCGGCGCCGCCAGCCCTGGGACATCTCCGAGGACGACCCGATCAGCCTCGACTTCTACGAGAAGAAGGCCCTGTTGCGCGCGCTCGACCACGTCGGTGGCGACAAGCTGGCGGCGGCCAAGCTCCTCAAGGTCGGCAAAAGCACGCTCTACCGGAAGCTCAAGCGCTTCGAGATCGAGTAGGGGGTCTGGGGCGCGCGGTGCGCAGCTCGATCCTCACCCCTACCCCGGCAACTCGACGACGACCTCCTCCGCGATTCGTTGCGAAGGGGAGTCCTCCGTCGCCTCCGGATTGAGCAAGGTCACGCGCAGCTGGACGAGCTCGTCGGGGATCCCGCGCAAGGCGAAGCGCCCCAGCTGCACCCGCCGCTCACCGGTCTCCGTCAGGAGCAGGTTCGGCCGCACGAGGGTCGGCTTGCCCCGGGAGAAGCGCCCCTGGGGATTCATGTGCCAGATCTCGCCGCGCTCGTCGACGCCGCGCACGGCGAGGTCGCCGAGCTGGTAGTGACCGCGGTGCTCGAGCTGGACCTCGAGCACGTCATCCTCGATGTGGGCGGCGACCACGGGCGCCTCGTCCAGGGCTCGCTTGCGGAGGAGATAGGTGCGGCCGAGCTCCTTCGCGTCGGAGCGGGTGAGCGGCACCGCGACGACCTCGTAGCGCGCGAAGGCCTCGCGCACCGCCAGCCCGCGGCCTTCCTCGCCGTGATGCAGGTCGAGGGCCTCGGACCACTGGTCGGCGAGCTGGTCGGTCGTCGGGCAGCGCGTCTGTTCGCGCCAGAGGGGCACGATGTAGTCCGGCTCGAGCTCGAGCGCCCCGAGGAGGTCGACGCGCCGCTGCCAGGGGGCGAAGGAGGTGCGCTCGTAGGGCGGGATGGGCGTGGCGCGACCGAGCAGGTCGACGACCGGCAGGCTCGAGAGGTAGGCGATCGAGCCCGGCCAGGGCGTGAGCACGCTGCGCCGCGGGTCGACCTGGTCCCGCATGAAGAGCGCGATGTCGCGCAGCACGCTGGTGGCCTGCGCCTCCTCGTCGAGTCCCAGGCGCCCCAGCTGGTCCTCGAAGCCGAAGCGCGGCGCGGCCTCCGGTCGCATCCAGTCCGCTTGCAGCTGGACGAGGAGCTCCGGTCCCTGCTGCGAGCGGCGGAAGCTCGCGAGGGTCGACAGGCTCACGGCGACGAGAAAGCTCGCCCAGGCGAGGACCCGCACCGGCGCCTTGAGGCTGTTGAGGGCCGTGATCAGTCCCTCCTGCCCCGCGATCAGGATCAGCGGCAGGACGGGCACCATCGACTCCGAGAAGGGAGTGCTCCCGCCGCCCTGGAGGGTGACGAGCGCCGTCCAGACCAGGAAGAGCACCAGGGCCCGCACCCCGGTGCGCGACAGGTTGCGCCGCAGGACGTACCACAGGGCGTAGACGACGAGCGCCGGGCTCGCGCTGGAGACGAAGAAGTCGCGCACGTAGGCGGCGCCGTTGCGCAGCTCCCCCTCGCGCAGCTCGACGAGGTCGGCGAGCCAGGGCGGCAGGAGGTAGCCGTTCAAGTGGAAGCGCAGGGCCGTGAGCCCCAGGAGCCCGGCCAGGGGCGCGAGGAAGGGCTTCAAGGTGGAGCCCTCGACGCCCCGCGCCCGCTCCCAGAGGCGCATCGCGAGGAAGGCGAGCACGAGCACCCAGCCCTCGCCGCGCGTCAGGCCGCAGAGCAGGAGGGCGAATCCGAGGAAGCGCTCGCGGCGCCGCTCGTAGGCCAGGAAGGCGACCGTGACCAGGGCCGTGAAGATCGCCGTCTCCGTGCCGTTGACCGCCGCCGCCGCCATGGCGCCGCTGATCGCGAGCAGCATGGGCGTGATCAAGCTCGCGACCCGGTCCGGGTGGAAGCGCGTGGCGACGATGAAGGAGCTGGCCGTGGCGAGCACGCCGATGGCGCGCACAACGATGTTGATCGGCAGGTTCAACCGCTCGATCACCGTGCAGACGAGGACCCAGAGCGTCGAGGGGTAGGCGTCGAAGCCCGACTGCCCCGGCGACCAGGACCAATCCCCTTCGAAGACCAGGTTGCGCGCGATCCGGAAGGCGACGAAGGCCTGGTCGTAGGGCGGCGCGAGGGCGCCCCCCACGTCGGTCCGAATCGCCAGGCTGTGGGCGACGAGGACCGTCAGCGCGACGAAGATGACGATGCCGCGGTTCATGGGCGCCGTGAGTTTGAAGCGCGTCGCCTCCGGAGGGAAGCGCCGGCCGGGCCCTTCAGGCGTCGCCGGCGATGTCGATGCGCTCGGTGCCCTCGAGGGCCCGCTCGACCAGCGCCTCGACCCCCAGCTCCGCCTCGGCCTCCTCGCAGGCCTCGACGCGCCCGTGGATGATCGGGCGCGAGGGCATGAAGACCGTGCAGCAGTCGGGCTCGGGCAGGATCGAGAGGTCGTAGGTGCCGATGCGCTGGGCGAGGTTGATCGCCTCTTCCTTGTCGAAGGTCAGCAAGGGGCGCAGGACCGGCAGGGCCGCGGCGGCCTCGATGCAGGTCATGTTCTCCAGCGTCTGGCTCGCCACCTGGCCCAGGCTCTCCCCCGTGAGCAGGGCCTTGCAGTGGTCTCGGTGGGCGAGGCGGGACGCGAGGCGCTGCATGAAGCGCCGGTAGAGCACCGTCCTGTACGGCTCGGGCGCGCGGTCGCGGATGGTGGTCTGGATCTCGGTGAAGGGCACGACGAAGACGCGGCTGCGCGGCTGGTAGCGCGACAACCGCCGCACGAGGTCGAGCACCTTCTTCTTCGAGGCCTCCCCGATGTAGGGGTAGGAGTGGAAGGTCACGTAGGAGACCTGGCAGCCGCGCTTCATCGCCAGGTAGGCCGCCACCGGGGAGTCGATTCCCCCCGAGAGCAGGCACATCGCCCGGCCCAGCGTGCCGACGGGCAGCCCGCCGGGCCCCGGGAAGCGCTGGACGAAGACGTAGGCACGCTCGGGTCGCACCTCGATCTCGAGCCGCATCGCGGGCTGGCTCAGGTCGACGCGCATGCGCTCGAGTCCTGGGAGCGCCCGCTCGGCCACGTAGCGGTCGAGCTCCGTCGACGTCATGGGGAAGCGCTTGTCCGCGCGCGAGGTCTTCACGCGGAAGCTCGTCTCCTCGTCGGCCGGTCTGTCGCGCAGGGCCTCGTGCAGCACCTGCCGCGCGAGCTCGGCGATGGCCTCGGGCTCCGCCTCGCAGCCCCAGGCCGGGGACACGCTCTTGATGCCGGGCACGTCCTGCAGGCGCCGGGCGACCTCGGCCACGCGGGCCTCGGCGAAGACCGCCATGCGCCCGCGCTTGCGCTCGACCCGCACCTCCGCGATCGGCTTCGCGGCCGCGCGCATGTTGCGGATCAACGCGTGCTCGAAGGAGCCGCGGTTCTTGCCCTTCAGGCCGAGCTCCCCGTAGCGAACGAGGACCATCTCGGGGGCGCTGAGGCTCGCGAGGGGTTTCATGGCTCCATCCTCGTCCCGGCGCCCGCGCCCTACAAGGTCGCCAGCTCCGCGGCGACCTCCTCCAGGGCCGCGATCGCGCGCGCGACCTCCTCTTCGGTGTTCGCGCCCGAGAGCGACAGCCGCAGCACGCGCCGGGCGCGATCCTCGGAGAGGCCCGCGGCGGCGAAGGCGGGGCTCGTCTCGCGCTTGTTCGCCTGACAGGCGCTGCCGACGCCGACCACCACGCCGCGGGCGTCGAGGTGATGCAGCCAGACCTCGGCGGGGGCACCCGGCACCAAGACGGCCAGGATCCCCGGCTGCTGCCGATCGGGATCGCCGAGCTCGAGCAGCTCGAGTCCCTCGATCCTCTCCAGGCCCGCGCGCAGGGCGCGACGCAGCTCGCTCAGGCGCTCGAAGGTGCGCGCCCGCTCGCTCTCCGCGAGCTCGAGGGCCTTGCCCAGGCCGACCGCGCCCGCGAGGTTCTCGGTCCCCGAGCGCAGTCCGCCCTCCTGTCCGCCGCCGTGGATCAGCGGTTCGAGAGGCAGCTCGCGAGCCAGAACGAGGGCGCCGATCCCCTGGGGTCCTCCGATCTTGTGGGCCGAGAGGCTCAGGCTGTCGGCGCCGAGCTCGAAGAGCGAGAGGGCGAGCTTGCCCGCGGCCTGCACCGCGTCGACGTGCAGGAGTGCGTGAGGGGCCCGGGCGCGCACCAGGGCGGCGGCCCGCGGCAAGTCGTAGATCGTGCCGAACTCGTTGCTGACCAGGAGCTGGGCGACGAGGGCCGTGCCCTCGTCGAGGTCTCCCTCGAGCCGCGCCAGGTCGAGGTCGCCGCGCGCGTCGAGCTGACCTCGGCGGAGCTCCAGGCCATCGCCCGCCAACGCCTCGGCGCAGGCGCGCACCGAGGCGTGCTCGGTGGGGCCGATCCAGATCGAGCGCGCTTCGCGGCGCCGCGTCAGCCCGCGCAGGGCGAGGTTGTTGGCCTCCGTTCCGCCCGAGGTAAAGACGACGTGCTCCGGTCGCGCGCCGACCGTCCGCGCCACCCGCTCCCGGGCCCGGTCGAGGAGCTCGCGCGCCGCGACCCCGCGCCGGTGCCGCGAAGAGGCGTTGCCCCAGCGCTCGGCGAAGACGGCCTCCATCTCCGCCCGCACCTCTCGCCGCAGGGGCGTGGTGGCGGCGTTGTCGAGATAGACGGTCGACATGGCACCTGACCCGGAGCAGGCCGAGCCCGATCTTAGGGTCGGCGCCCGCCTCGACGGCCGCGGCGTCGGCCTCCGCGTCCACCGCGGCCACCGCCGCGACCGAAGCCGCCACCTTGGAAGGAGCCACCTCCGTGGGAGGAGCCGCCACCGTGGCCTCCGCCATAGCCGCCGCCTCCGTGGCCGAAACCACCGCCACCACCGCCGCCGCTGTAGCCACCGCCGCCGCCGTAGCCACCACCGCCGCCGTAGCCACCACCGCCGCCGCCGCTGCGGCCGTAGCCACCGCCACCGCCGCCACCGCCGCGGCCGTAGCCACCGCCACCACCGCCGTAGCCGCCGCCGTGACCGGAGCCGCTACCGTGGCGCGGGCCTCCGCCCTGACCGGACTCGCCGCCGTACCCCGAACCACCGCCGCGCGAGAAGCCGCCGCCGCGCGCGGAGCTTCCACGACGACCGAAGCCGCCGCCACGCCGGGAGCCTCCGCGACGGGCGAAGCCGCCGCCCCGCGAGAAGCCTCCACCGCGTCGGCCCGGTCCGCGTCGACCCGGGCGGCGCCCTTCGAAGCCCGCACCACCGCGGGAGCGGCCGATGCGCGTGAGGCGCAGCTCGCGTCCGCGAATCTGCACGCGCTCGAGGAGCTCGAAGATCTCGCGCGGCATGCGCTCGGGGAGGTCGACGGTGCTGAAGTCCTCGTAGAGCTCGATGCGGCCGATGTCGCGCCCCTCGAGGCCCGACTCACCGGCGATGGTTGCGACGATGGAGCCGGGACGGACGCCGTCGCGCTGGCCGACCTCGATGCGGTAGCGCTCCATGCCGGGCTCGACGGGCCGCTCGAGGGGGTGGGGCTGCGGGGACTCGTCGCGGTCCCGGAGCTGTGCGCGGCCCGAGACCGAACGCTGGGGCGCGGCCTCTTCGTCGGGCGCCTGCACCGCAGCGGGCTGTGCCGCGGCGGGCCGCGCTTCCTCGCTCGCCGCGAGCCGCGCGAGGGCGGCCGCCAGCTCGAGGGGATCCTTGCCGAGCTCCGTCGCCCATTGCTCGATGAGCTCGCGGTAGGCGGGTTGCTCCGGCTGGCCCAGGGCGTCGACGAGGCGCTCCTTGAGCCGCTCCACGATCTGCGCGTCGAGGGCTTCGGTCGTCGGGTTCTCGGTCTCGCTCATCGGGCAGTGGCCTCCGGCGCGTGGGGGGTCGAGGGGTCCGCCGGGACCTGATCGGGCCGGTCGGAGCCCCACAGCTTAGCGTCTTCGAGCCTCCGCGGGCTCAGGACCCGCCGCCAACCGCCAAGGGAGGCAAGTCCACGACCGAAGTGGTGCCGGCCTGGACCTCGACGACGTGCTCGAGGTCGGCCTCGCCTGCGGTCACCCGCAGGCGATAGTCGCCCGGCGGCAGGTCCGCCACGAGGAAGGCGCCCTCCTCGTCCGAGCCCTGCGGGAGCCAGGGGCGGCTCGGGTCTCCCACCGGCTCGACCTGGACCAGGGCGCCCGCCACGAACTCTCCCTCGGCGTCGATCAGGCGCCCCGCGATCTCACCTGCCCGCAGCTTGAGCTCGAGGCGCCGAACGGAGGGTCCGTGGACGAGCTCGGCCCGCGCGGGGTCGACGACGTCGGGCCAGCTCCCGCCCCGGGCCCAGGGGGGCAGGACGCGCACGCGGTAGGTCCCGTGCAGGAGGCCCTCGAAGCGGAATGTGCGGTCCGCGCCCACCTCGGCCCGCACCGGGATCGGCGCGCCCAAGGTCTCGGGGGCGTCCCGCGGCAGGAGTTGAACCTCGTATCCGAGCAGGACCCGGCCGGCGATGGCGGCCGCGACCTCCCCCTCGAGGTCGCTCTCCCCGATCGCCGGGAGGCTGGGGGGCTCCGGGACGGGCTCGTCGAGGACGAGCAGGAGGTCCAGGCTCCCGCCGAGGGCGGAGTGCTGCAGGGGGGCGAACTTGCGCGCCACGACCCGCAGCTGCAGCTCGCCGGCGGGGACGCGCTCGAGGGCGAAGTAGCCCTGCTCGTCGGTGTAGGCCCATAGGAGCTCGTCCCCACTCTCGGCCAACACCAGAGCTTCGGCGATCCCCGCCCCTGCTTCGTCCACCACGCGCCCGGCGAGCCGCTCGCTGGCCACGGCCAAGACCTCGCGCGGCAGGTCCACACTCGGGGGCCGCGGGAACTCGGGCAGGTCGAGGCCCTCCGCCCGAAAGCCGCGCACCAGGACGGCGACCGCGAGGAGCGCGAGCCCGAGGTAGGGCAACCAGGTCAGGGCGCGTCTCACGAGCCGATGGTAGCAGGCCCGGGTCGCGGGCTCAGAAGCCGTCGCTGATCGTCAGGAACAGCTGCGCGCCGCCGACCTCGAGGCGCCCCAGGTCGTCGTCGAGCGAGAGGCTCGACTCGACCCAGCGCAGGCCGAAGCCGAGGATCACGTCGTTGGGCGCGATGACCTCGATCCCCGTCCGGGCGTAGAGGCCGATCCCGATCCCCTGACCCTCGCGGTCGATCTCCTCACTCGACACCGGGTCCGTGCCCTCCTGGGCGTAGTCCGCGAGCTGCAGGAGCGGGCCCGCGCCGGCGTAGATCCGCGCACGCTCCCCGAGGGGCATGCTGAGGAAGCCGCCCCCCGAGACGTCGATCAGGAGCAGGTCCACGTCGACCTCCACCGGTCCGCCGCCGTGCTCGGAGTCGACGCGGTCGTGCCCGTTGCGATAACCGAGGCCGAGCCCCGCCTCGAGCCCCCAGTCGAGCTCCTCGCCGCCGAAGACCTGCTGCCACATGCCGGAGGCGACGGGCATGGTCTCGAGGTCGCCGACGCTCCCCGACCGGGAGGGATTGGCCCCGCCGCGGTGCTCCACGCGCTCGAAGAATGCGACGCCGAGCAGGCCCTGGGCGACGATCTGGCCCTCCACGAGGTCGGGGCCGAAGTGCGCCGGGTCCTTCGGCCGCGTGGGGCTCACGCAGGAAGCGGCGAGGAGGGCCAGGAGCAGGGCCCGGGACGGCGTCGCGATCAACGCTCCGACCCCTCCTCCCCTTCCCCGTCGCCGACCTCCGTCATGCGTGAGACGGACGCCTCCAGGAGCCGGGACGCGCGCCGCGGCGCCTCGAGGACGAGCAGAGCCATGGCGGTCGTGCGCACCGCACCCCGCTCGGGCGCGAAGCCCACGGCGGGCCAGGAGCCGGCGGCGCTGCCCCCGGCGAGCTGGTTCGCGAAGAGCATGCGCACGGCCTCCTCGTGCCAGCCGTCCGCGCCCGGGTTGCGCAGGAGCTCGAGGCCCAGGGTCCCCGCGCACCAACCCTCGAGGTCCTCCTGCTCCCAGTCCGGCCGGGCCTCGGGACGCAGGAGCCGGCGGGCCTGGGCCTCGAGGCGCGGCGCCCGGGAGACGAGGGGCGCGAGCAGGACGCGGGGCGGCAGGCAGACCGCGGCGCCGTGGGCGGGGGCGCCGGAGTTCGTCTCGACCGGCACGTGACCCGTGTCGTCCACGCGCTCCTCGAACCAAGCTTCGAGAACCGTGAGCTCATCGAGCGCCAAATCGACTCCGGCGGCCCGTGCCGAGAGCAGGCCGAGGGTGCACCAGCTCGTCACCACTTCGTCGGAGAGGTCGCCCTCCGCCGCGCTCCAGGCCTTCTGAACGTTGCGGGCCGCGAGCAGGGCTGCGACTCGCTGGCGCAGGTCCCCGAGCTCGGCGGCCTCGGGATCTCGCCGACGGGCCTCCGCCAGGGCGTGGAGCACGAGACCCTGACTGCGCACGTCGAGATTGATCGGTGGCCGCTTCGCGAGCCAGCCGGCCGCGCGTCGGGCGGGCTCGCCGGCCGGGCCCTCCTCTCCGGGATCGGCGGCACCGAGGAGGGCGAGGAGTGCCAAGGAGGTCGCGGGAATGGAGCCCGCGCCCGAGTCGCCGTCGACCGTCCAGAAGCCCTCGCTCGTCTGGTGCTCGCGTAGCCACCGGAGGCCGCCCGCGAGGCTGCGCTCGAGCGCCTCGGCCTGGAGCGGCGCCGGGCGCTGCGTCTGGACAGGGGGCTCGACCGCCGTCGCCAGGCTCAAGAGCGCGGCGCCGGCCAGCCCGGGGAAGGGGGCGGAGCTCATCGAGCGATTCTTCGGCCCGAGGCCTCGTCCAAGGCGCCGAGCAGCTCGCGATGGAATTCCGCCGCCGCCTCGAACTCCCCGCAGTCGATCGCACGCACCGTGGCCTCGAAGTCCTCGAGGCCGCGCGCGCCCGAGCGGAGGTAGGCGAGCAGGCGCAGACCGAGCTGCAGGCGGTCGCAGAGGCGGGTGAAGCGCGCCTCCCGGGACTCGATCGCCTGGACCTCGCGGTAGCGGGCCAGGGCCGTCGCGTGGCAAGGGCCGAGGATCTCCTCCGCGGCCCGGGCCTCGGCCTCCTGCTTGGCCCCCACGGGCAAGTGGCGGGATCCCGAGCGGGGCAGATCCCCGAGCAGGGCCTCGCCCGCGTCGTGCACCAGCGCCAGGGTCACCACGCGGTCGACGTCCAGGGCCGGCTCGACCCGCGGGGCGAGGGCCAGGGCCAGGTGGGCGACCCCGACCAGGTGCCCGGCGACGGTCTCGGGCACCGTAACGCCGTGCTGGACCCAGCCGGTGCGGGGCAGCCGGTCGAGGGGCACGAGCTTGAGCAGGGCTTCGAGGGTCGCGCGCATGCGAGGCGAGGGGGGCGGGGCCGCGATTGCCGGCGGCGGCGCCCCACCCTATACTGCCGCGTTCGTTTTGCCCCCGGCCTTCCCTTCCGGGCCCCTCCGGGGCCTCGAAGCGCCAGCTTCCTCCTGCCCGGGCCCCCGCCCCGGGCGATCGCGCGTCCCCGCCCCACTCCCTTCCCTCCGAGCGCCGTGAGAACCCCCTACCTGGCCGGCAACTGGAAGATGAACCTCGACCGGCGCGCGGCCCTCGACCTCGTCGGCGCCCTGCGCGAGGCGGTCGGGGATCGGCGCGACGTGGACGTCGCGGTCTTCCCGCCCTTCGTCTACCTCGACGAGGTCGCGCGCGCCCTGGCCGGCTCTCCGATCCGGGTCGGCGCCCAGAACTGTTGCGACGAGGAGTCGGGCGCCTACACGGGCGAGGTCTCGGTCGCGATGTTGAAGGACGTGGGCGCCGACTCGGTGATCCTCGGCCACTCCGAGCGCCGGCACATCTACGGCGAGGCGGACGAGCTCGTGAATCGCAAGGCGCAGCGGGCCCTGGCCGCGGGCCTCGAGATCGTGCTCTGCGTCGGCGAGCTCCTCGAGGAGCGCCAGGCCGGCCGCACCGAGGAGGTCGTGCGGACCCAGCTCCAGGCCGGGCTCGCGGGGGTGAGCGGCGCCGACATGGCCCGCGTGACGATCGCCTACGAGCCCGTCTGGGCCATCGGCACGGGCGTCGTCGCCACCGTCGAGCAGGCGGGCGAGGTCCACGCCTACCTGCGCGGGCTCCTGGGGGGCCTCTACACCGAAGGGGTCGCCCAGGCGACCCGCATCCAGTACGGCGGCAGCGTCAAGCCCGATAACGTGGGCGCCCTGATGGCCGTCCAGGACGTGGACGGGGCCCTGGTGGGCGGCGCCTCCTTGAAGCCCGAGTCCTTCCTCCCGATCATCGACTTCGCCCGCTGAGCGCCCTTCCCGCCGGCGCTCCGCCCCGGCAATCCAGGGAAACAGCCCAGAGATCAGCCCCGAATCGCTCCCATGGCTCTCCTCCAGACCCTGCTGTACATCATCTTCGTCCTGTCGTCGATCGTGCTGGTCGTCGTCATCCTGCTCCAGGAGGGCAAGGGTGGCGGCTTCGGCGGGGCCCTCGGCGCCGCCGGTCAGCAGACCTTCGGGGTTCAGACCAAGGGCATCCAGACCTTCACGGGCATCGTGGCGGCGGTCTTCCTCGTCAGCGCGGTGACGATCCACATCGTCGTGAGCCAGACGAGCGCGACCTCGCTCGTCGACGGACAGCCCGCGCTGGACGCGCCGGCGGAGTCCGGAGCGGGGGCCGGCGCCGCGGGCGGCGGCGATCAAAGGGACGGCTAGGACGAGCGGGACGCGCGTCATGGAATCGGCCCAGGTCCTCGACCACTTCCGCGCGAGCGGCGCCCTGCTCGAGGGGCACTTCCAGCTCTCCTCGGGGCTGCACTCCGACCGCTACTTCCAGTGCGCCCTGGTGCTCAGCGAGCCGCGCCGCGCCCGGGCCCTGGCCGAGGCCTTCGCCGAGCGCGTGCCGGTCGAGGTCGACTGCGTCGTCGGGCCGGCCCTCGGGGCGGTGGTCTGGGGGCAGGAGGTCGGCCACGCTCTGGACAAGCGCGCCCTCTTCACCGAGCGCAAGGACGGGGTCATGTGCCTGCGCCGCGGCTTCGCCTTCGAGCCCGGCGAGCGCGTGCTGCTCGTCGAGGACGTGCTGACGACCGGCGGCTCGGCCCGCGAGGTGATCGAGGTCCTCGAGCGCCACGGAGCGAAGGTCGTCGCCTGCGGCTGCTTGCTCAATCGCTCGGGCGGGAACCCCTTCGAGGACCTGGGCCTGCCGCTCGTCGAGCTCGTTCGCGCCGAGGCACAGGTCTTCGAGCCCGACGCCTGCCCGATGTGCGCCGCGGGGGACGCGCCCACGAAGCCGGGCAGCCGGACCGCCGCCGAAGCGGGGGGTTGAGCGCTTGATCCGCTCCATGACCGGCTTCGGGCTGGGGGAGGCGGAGGTTCCCGGGCTCTCCCTGCGGGTCGAGGTGCGCTCGGTCAACCACCGCTTCCTGCAGGCGCGCTACAAGCTGCCCTCGGAGTTCACCGACCTCGAGCCCAAGGTCGACCAGCTCGTCAAGAAGAAGCTCTCCCGCGGCGCCGTGACCCTGAGCGTGTTCGCCGACCGCGCCGCCGCGCCGAGCACGGTCGTCGTCGACGAGGAGGTCGCGGCCCGCTACAAGCGCCTGCTCACGAAAGCGGCCAAGGGCCTCTCCATCGAGAACGACCTGAGCCTCTCGACCCTGATCGGCCTCCCGGGCGTGATCGGCACCGCCCCCGACCCCAAGGCCCACCAGCGCGAGGGCAAGGCCCTCCTGAAGGGCGTCGCGGACGCCATCGAGGCCCTGCTCGCCATGCGCGAGACCGAGGGCGCCAGCATGGCGGCGGACGTCCGCAAGCAGTGCAAGGCGATCGAGCGGCTGCGAGCCTCGATCGAGAAGCGCATGCCGGCGATCGTGCGCGGGCACTTCGAGGGCATGCGTCAGCGGGCGGAGGCCCTGCTCGGCGGCGAGGGGGCCTTCGAGGAGCGCGAGCTCGCCCGGGAGCTGGCCCTGCTCGCGGAGCGCAGCGACGTCTCCGAGGAGCTCTCGCGTCTCGACAGCCACCTCGCCCAGCTGGACGGGATCCTCGAGAAGGGCGGGGAGGTCGGGCGCAAGTTGGACTTCCTCGTGCAGGAGCTCCACCGCGAGGTGAACACGATCGGCTCCAAGGCCAGCGACGCCAAGGTGGCCCACTCGGTCGTGGAGCTGAAGACGCACATCGAGCGAATCCGCGAGCAGGTGCAGAATGTCGAGTAGGAGCGGGGGCCAGTAGAGCGGAGGCCGCGGGATGGGAGCCGACGGAAGGATGGTGGTGATCTCCGGGCCCTCGGGGGCAGGCAAGAGCACGGTCTGCCGCCGTCTGCTCGAGGACCCGCGGGTCGAGTTCTCGATCTCCGCCACGACGCGCGGCAAGCGCCAGGGCGAGGTCGACGGCCGGGACTATTACTTCCTCGACCAGGAGGAATTCCGCCAGCGCGTCGAGAGCGGGGACTTCATCGAATACGCCAACGTCCACGGCAACATGTACGGCACCCTGCGGGAGCCGATGCGCGCGGCCCTGGAGGCGGGGCGCGTCTACCTGCTCGAGATCGACGTGCAGGGCGCGCTGCAGATCAAGGACCAGGGCTGGCCGGGCCTCTACCTCTTCATCGCGCCGCCCGACTTCGAGGAGCTGCGCCGCAGGCTCGTCGGGCGGGGCACCGAGGCCCCCGAGGTCATCGAGCGACGCCTGCAGAAGGCCGAGGACGAGTACCGCGAGCGCGTGCGCTACGACCACGTGATCGTCAACGACGACTTCGAGACCTGCCTGGCCGAGGTGCGGGACCTGATCGGTCTCGACCGCGACCGGGTCGGGGGCGTGGAGGGCCAGCCGTGAGCCGCTTGCTCCTCGGCGCCTGCGCCTCCGCGGCGATCCACAAGGCCTGCGACCTGGCCTCGAAGCTGACCCAGGAGGGGCACGAAGTGCGGACGGTTCTCACCGAGCGCGCGGCCGAGCTGGTCTCCCCTCAACTCTTCGAGGCCCTCACGGGTGAGGCGGCCCGCACGAGCGAATTCGGGGCCGCGCGGGAGGGGGGCATGGACCACATCGAGCTCGCGCGCTGGGCCGAGCTCCTGGTCGTGGCCCCCGCCACCGCGGGGACCGTCGGCCGCCTGGCACAAGGCCTCGCCGACGACCTCCTCTCCACGCTGGCCCTGGCCCTCGAGCCCGCGGTTCCGCGCCTGCTCTGTCCGGCCATGAACCCCGTCATGTACGCCCACCCCGCCGTGCGCCGCAACCTCGAGCAGCTCGTCGAGGACGGCTGGCAGCTCCTCGAGCCGGAGGCCGGGCGCCTGGCCTGCGAGGAGCACGGCCAGGGGCGCCTGCCCGAGGTGTCCCGGATCCAGGAACGGATCCGCGAGCTGCTCCCGGGATGACCCCCCGGCGAAAGCGTGGCACAGGGCGCCGGGTGGTGGTGACCGCCGGCCCGACGCGAGAGCACGTCGACCCCGTCCGCTACCTCTCGAACGAGTCCAGCGGCCGCATGGGCTTCGCCATCGCCGAGGCCGCGGCCCGCGCTGGCGACCGCGTGACCCTGATCGCCGGGCCCGTCTCGCTCCCCACCCCCGATGGCGTCCAGCGGATCGACGTCGTCTCGGCCCGAGACATGCTCGCCGCCGTGCGCGCGGCCTTCCGGGAGGCCGACGCGCTCTTCATGAGCGCTGCCGTCTCGGATTGGAGACCCAAGCGAAAACTCGCCGGGAAGTGGCGAAAAAAGGACGACGGCGAGGATGCCGCTTGCTTGGAGTTGGTCCGCAACCCCGATATTCTGGCCAGCGTAGCGCGGAAGAAGGGCGATCGACTCGTGGTCGGCTTCGCCCTGGAGACCGGAGACGGGATCCGCCGTGCGCAGGCCAAGATGAGACGCAAGGGAACGGACTTCGTGGTGTTGAACGACGCTACGGCCCTGTCCTCCTCCCGGGCGAGCGTGACGATCCTCGGGGCGGACGGGAGCGTGCGAGAGCTCGCCGGCTGCACCAAGCGTCGGATCGCGGAGGTCCTCGTGGGCCTCTCCCGTCCGGCCTGAGATCGAAGATCGAAGGTGAGCCGGTAGCGACGACCGCGAGGTCGCGGAGGGGAAGGAACGCATGGCCCGTCGGGGCGGCCGCAAGAAGGGCAAGTCGAGGAAGAAGGCGCAACCGACGAGCTTGCTCGAGCGCCTGCGATCGGTCGCCTCCGGCTTCCTCTTCGGCAGCCCGGTCGACGAGGGCACGTCGGATCGGCTGCAGGAGATCAAGGGACTCTCCCTGATCGGCCTCTCCCTCTGGCTGCTCGTCTCGATGGTCAGCCACTACGCCCCCCCGGGGGACGTCGAGGCCCAGGGGCACAACTGGGGCGGCCAGGCCGGCTATTACCTCGCCAACGGGGCCTTCATCATCGCCGGCTGGGGGGGCTACCTGGTCGGCGTCCTGGGCGTGGCCTGGGGCTTCGTGATCGTGGGGCGCAAGGAGGTCTCCTGGCCCGCGATGCGCCTCTTCGGGGCCCTCTGCTTCGTGCTCTCGGTCAGCTTCATGCTCGAGCTGGGCCTGGCGCCCGACCCCGACGCGCGCCCCGGCAGCCTGGGGGAGGCCAGCCCGCGCATGCCCTACGGGCCCGGAGGCTGGCTCGCGCACGAGATGGTGAGCGAGATGCTCGTGCCGAAGTTCGGCGAGGTCGGCCTCTGGATCCTGCTCGGCCTGCTGACGGTCGTCTCCTTCATGCTCGCGACCGAGATGGCCTTCTACCCCGCCATCGCCGCCGCGGGGGAGTGGCTCGACGAGCGCCGCGAGGATCGGGACGAGAGCCTCGCCAAATCGATGTTGCTGTGGTTCGGCGGCGTGCTCGCCGGCCTGTGGGACTTCCTGCGCGGCGCGGACCTGGTCGCCGCCGAGGAAGCGGCCGCGGCCGCCAAGCCCAAGGCCAGCCGTGCGAAGCGCTCCAAGCCCAAGGCCACCCGCGCCAAGCCCCGCGCCGCCGTCGTCGAGGAGGAGGACGAGGACGACGAAGAGGAGTGGGAGCTCGAGGACGAGGAGGAAGACGAGGGCGACGAGGAAGAGTGGGAGCTCGAGGACGACGAGGGCGAGGACGAGGAATGGGAGTACGAGGACGGCGACGAGGACGACGAGGAGGAGGAGTGGGAGGCCGAGCCCGAAGAGGAAGAGGAGTGGGAAGAGGAAGAGGGCGAGGAAGACGAGGAGGAGGCTGAGGACGAGGTCGTGCTCGCGCCGGCCGCGGCCAAGAAGGCGGCCGCGAAGTCTCCCCCCAAGCCGTCCAAGTCCGTGGTCAAGTCCGTCGCCCAGGAGGCCCCCAGCTTCGAGACCCCCCAGCCCCCGCCCGGCCCCTGGACCTTCCCGCCCCTGGACATCCTGGCCGACCCCGAGGGCGGACGCGGGGTCGAGGACAAGGTCCTCGAGAGCCTGGCGAAGAAGCTCGAGACGGCCCTGAACAGCTTCCGCGTCGAGGCCGAGGTGATCTCCGCCCAGGTCGGGCCCGCGGTGACCCTCTTCGAGCTGACCGTCACCCAGGGCACGCGCATGAACAAGGTGACGGCCCTCAGCCAGGAGATCGCCGCCGCCCTCAAGGCCCGCAGCGTGCGCATCATCGCGCCCATTCCGGGGCGCTCGACCATCGGCGTCGAGGTCCCGAACAAGTCGCGGCGCGTCGTGCGCCTGCGCGAGCTGATCAACAAGCGAGCCTACGACAAGGCGCACATGGGCCTGCCGATGTTCATCGGCATGGACGCCGAGGGCAACCCGGTGGTCGAGGACCTGGCGAAGATGCCGCACCTGCTCATCGCCGGCACGACGGGCTCGGGCAAGTCGGTGTGCATCAACACCATCCTCTCGAGCCTCCTGCTCACGCGCTCGCCGCACGACGTGAAGATGGTCCTGGTCGACCCGAAGATGGTCGAGCTGATGACCTTCGCGAAGGTGCCGCACCTGATGCTGCCCGTCGTGACCGACGCGCGCCAGGCGACTCGCGTGCTCGAGTTCTTGTGCGAGCGCATGGAGGGTCGCTACGAGCTGATGAAGGACGCCAAGGTGCGCAACATCAAGTCCTACAACAAGCTCGGCGAGGACGCCCTGCGCGAGCGCCTCGGGGACCTCTTCAACGAGGAGCGCACCCCGCGCCACCTGCCCTACATCGTCGTCGTCATCGACGAGATGGCGGACCTGATGATGGTCTCCAAGAAGGAAGCCGAGGCGGCGATCACGCGCCTGGCGCAGAAGTCGCGCGCCGTGGGCATCCACGTCGTCGTCGCGACCCAACGCCCCTCGACCGACGTCATCACCGGGGTCCTCAAGGGCAATCTGCCGACGCGCATCGCCTTCCGCGTGGCGAGCAAGATCGACAGCCGCGTGATCCTCGACACCATGGGGGCGGAGAAGCTTCTCGGGGGCGGTGACATGCTCTATACGCCGCCGGGCTCCTCCTCGATCAACCGCGTCCAGGGCGCCTTCCTCGAGGACGAGGAGCTGAACAGCATCGTCGAGTTCGTCTGCAAGGAGTCGGCGCCGACCTTCAACCAAGAGCTCGTGCAGACCGCCACGGGCACCGGCCCCGCCGGGCAGCTCGCCAAGCAGAGCGGTCCCGACGACCCTCTCTGGCACGAGGCCGTGCGGGTCGTGCTCCAGTCCAAGCGAGGCTCGGCGAGCCTCCTGCAGCGCGCCCTCGCCGTGGGCTACACGCGGGCCTCGCGCCTGATCGACCTCATGACCGAGGAGGGCATCCTCGGGCCGCACATCGGCAGCAAGTCGCGGGAGATCCTCGTCAGCCTCGAGGACTGGGAGGCCGCCCACGGGGACCCCGCATTGCAAGGTGTGCCGGAAGACGACGGGACCTCCTCCTCACCGGGAGCTCGAGATGAATGACAAGCCGCGCCAAGGCGCCTCGCGAGCCGACATCGTCGGCCCCCTCCTCTTCACCCTCTCCTCGATCGTCGGGGTCTCCGTCCTGATCGCCCTCTGGAAGGGCACGCCCGCCGAAGGCGCGCGGGGGATCGGGGCCGTCGCCCGGTCGGTGGTCCTGGCCGTGGGGCACACCCCCGCGCTGATCGCCGCGGCCGGAGGCGCCTACCTGGGGGCGCGAGTCTTCCTGCGGGGAGACTTCCAGGGCCTCGGACGGGACCTCTCGGGCGTTGCCGGCGCATGCGCCGGGCTCGCGATCCTGCTGGGAGCTCTCTCGGAGACGGCCGGCGGTTCCCTCGGGGCGGCCACCGGTGGGCTCCTGAGTCGCTACCTGACGACCGTCGTCGGCGCGCCCGTGGGGCTCGCGGCCTTCCTGGCGCCCATCTGGTTGACCTGGATCCGGGACAGCGCCTGGCTCGGCGGCGGAAGTGCCCGCGAAGATGCCCTCTCCCTGGCGCGCGGACACGGAATCGGCTCGTCTCCCGAGGCCTCGGAGGACGATGACGGGAGCGCGGTGACCGCCGCCGAGGCGCAGGCCCTCCTGCCCGACGCTGAGGAGCCTCCGCTCCCCGAGCTGCGCAAGCCGAGGGTCGAGGAGATCCTGACCGCCGAGGTCCCGGACTGGGCCCTCAAGAACGAATCGACCAACCCCTACCCCGACGACCCCCGCCGAGTCGGGGAGATCCCCTCGGGCACGCGCCCGCTCGCCAGCTCCGATGCAGCCCAACGATCCACAGCGACTGAAGTCGAGCCCGCCGACGGGGGAGACGAAGGCTTCGAAGCCGGTGGAGGGACCGCTGGAGAGTCCGACCCCCGGCGCTGGACCCCTGGAGCTGGGTCGGCTGCCGTCGACGCCCCTGACGAAGATCTGGCTGGGGCTGCGGCCTGCGATGCGGGAGAGCCGGAACCGGCTCTGGGGGCTTCGGCCGTCCGGGACGGGCTCTCCGCCGATGGGGGGAGCGAACCCGCCGCCCCCCACGCGTCCCTGACCGCGACTCCGCCGGCAGAGCCCGAAGTCGAGCCGGTCGCCGCGCCCGAAAGGGCCTCGTCCAACGATTCCGGGGCCCGGGTCGTCCCCGTCGAGCGCGTCGCGCCGCGCCCGAGCTGGGAGGTCGCCGAGGCGCAGAAAGAGCAGGAAGAGAAAGTCGTCGAGCCCGAGGCGAGCGCCACCGACTCACTCTGGAAGCCCGGCTCCAAGACGGCGGAGGATGTCGACGTCGCCGCCGCGACCGAGGTCGAGCCTGCCAGCGCGCTTCCCACCGAGGCCGCGAAGCCGGCCCAGGAGGAGGAGCCGTCGGTCGCCGAGCTCGAGGTCATCGAGGAGCTCGAGGACGAAGAGGTGGAGCCCGAGGAGCTCGATGAGGAGGAGCTGGAGGCCGAGGAGGCCGAAGACGAGGAATTCGAGGAGGAGGAGCCGGAGGACGACGAGGAGTGGGAGGCTGCCGAGGACGAGGAGGACGCTGAGGCCGTCGAAGAGGAAGAAGACGACGAGGAGTACGAGTACGTCGAGCTGGCCGAGGGCGAGGAGCCCGAGGAAGACGAGGAGGGCGTCGAGTACGTCTACGTCGAGGTCGACGAGGATGGCGAGGCCGTCGAGGAAGGGGACGAGGACGACGAGGAGTACGAGTACGAGTACGTCGAGGTCGACGAGGACGGCAACGAGATCGAGGAGGAGGGCGAGGACGACGAGGTCGAGGAGCCCGAGCTCGCCGCCGAGCTGGACGAGGACGAGGAATCAGAGGAGCCCCAGGCCGTGACGGCGGAGGCCTCCAAGGAGGAGCAGGAAGCCGAGGACACCGAGCCCGTCCAGATGGACCTCTTCGACGACCCGGCGGAGGAGCCGGCTGCTGCGACCGCGGCCGGGGCGTCGGTCGCGGAGGGCGGAGGCGACGCGGAAGGCTCCGACGAAGAGGGTGCGGAGGAGGAGGGCTCGGAGGAGCCCGTCGTCGTCCTGCAGCCCCAGGCCTCGCCGGCCTCCGCCAACGCACTCCGCGCGGCCGACGTGATCCTGTCCGAGTCGCGGGTGGCCGTCTCGCTCCTGCAGCGCAACATCGGCCTGGACTTCAAGGACTCCTGCGCCGTGCTCGACGAGCTCCAGGAGCTGGGCTTCATCGGCCCGTACGTCGAGGGCAAGCCCAGGGATATACTCATGGACCGCGAGGAGTGGCTCTGTGCGGTCGGCTCCGAGTGAGCCAGCCCTGACCGACTGAGAGAGCCCAGCCCGGGCCGCTCCCCGACCCCCCGCGCCCCGTGAGCGACCCCAAGACCGTCTCCCTCATCCACCTCGGCTGCGCGCGGAACCTGATCGACTCCGAGCTGATCCTGGGGCGCATGGCCGAGGAAGGGCTGCTCGTCGCGGGCGACCTCGACGGCGCGGGGACGGTGGTGATCAACACCTGCTCCTTCATCGGTCCCGCCGAGCAGGAGTCGAGCGGTGCGATCCGGGCCCAGCTCGAGCGCAAGGCGCGCGGCGAGCTCGAGCGCGTCGTCGTCGCCGGCTGCCTCGTGCAGCGCTACCGCAAGCGCTTGCGCGAGCGCTTCCCTCAGGTCGACCTCTTCGCGGAGATCTCGGACTACCGTGAGCTGGCCGGCGCGATCCGTCGGCTGGCGGAAGGAGAGCGCGTCCCCGGCTACCTCGAGGGCCCGGTGGAGCGCGGCCCGGAGCGCGAGGGCGCGCGCTTGCTCGCGACCCCGAGCTCCTACGCCTACCTGCGCATCTCCCACGGCTGCGACCACAAGTGCACCTTCTGCACCATCCCTTCGATCCGCGGTGCCCATCGCTCGAAGACGATCGAGTCCCTGCGGTCGGAGGCGGAGGAGCTCGTCGCCGCCGGGGCGCGCGAGCTCGTGCTCGTCGCGGAGGACTCGACGGCCTGGGGTCGTGACATCGGCAAGCGGCTCCCCGATCTCGTGGAGTCCCTGGCCGAGACGCCGGGTCTGCACTGGCTGCGGATCATGTACGCCTACCCCAACGACTTCCCCTGGGAGCTGACGAGCCTGTTGCGCGAGCACGAGCGCGTCGCGACCTATCTGGACATTCCGGTGCAGCACGCGGCGACCGGCGTCCTGCGCGGGATGGCGCGGGCGGGGACGGGGGACCAGGTCCGGCGCTTGCTCGGGCGCTTGCAGGAAGAGGTCCCGGACATCACCCTGCGCACGACGCTCTTGATGGGCTTCCCCGGGGAGCGGGATGAGGACGTCGACGAGGTGCTCGACCTCTTGCGCAGGTTCCGCCTGACGCGCGTCGGCGCCTTCGTCTACTCCCCCGAGCCCGGGACCCCGAGCTACGAGCTCGAGGGGCGAGTCCCGGAGGATGTGGCGCTCGCCCGGCACGCCCGCGTGCTCGACCTCCGGGACGAGCTCCTGGCCGAGGAGCAGGAGCGCCTCGTGGGTCGCGAGGTCGAGGTGCTCGTCGACGAGAGCACGCCCCATGGCGGCGTGATCGGCCGCGGCGAGCGCGACGCCCCCGAGGTCGACCTCGTCGTGCGCGTCGAGGGGGCCGATGCCCAGCCGGGCGACCTCCTGACTTGCCGGGTCGAGGGCCTGGACTCCGAGCTCAACCTCGTGGCCGTCGGCGGCGCCCGTGAGGACGGGGGGGGCGCGTGAAGGGCGTCTTCGCGCACTGGCCCAACCGCATCACGGCGTTGCGCTTCGTCGGCGCGGCCCTCCTGTTCGTCGTCCTGACGCTGACCGAGGGCTACGAGCCCCACGAGGAGGTCGAGCTGGTCGGCGGGGGCGTCCTGATGCGCCAGGTGATCCAGCTCTGCTTCTGGCTCTTCGTCGTCCTGGCCGCGACCGACTTCCTCGACGGCTACCTCGCCCGACAGGGCGGCCACGTCAGCGCCTTCGGCCGCATCGCCGACCCCTTCGTCGACAAGGTCCTGGTCGTCGGGACCCTGATCTTCCTGGCGGTCATGCCCTGGTCTCGGGAGCGCATCCCGGCCTGGTTCGCCGTCGTGATCCTCGCCCGCGAGTTCCTCGTCACCGGTCTGCGCGGCTACGTCGAGAGCATCGGTGAGGAGTTCGCGGCCGACCGCTTCGGCAAGATCAAGATGGTGGTGCAGTGCTGCGCGGTCGGCGGCGTCATGTGGATCCCGGCCTACCCGTGGTCGGAGGCCTGGCTCGCCTTCTGGGAGCCCCTCGTGGGCCTCTTGATCGTCGTCACCCTGGTGGCGACCGTCGGCTCGGGGGTGTCCTACGTGCTGCGGACCCGGGACATCCTGCGGAGAGAAAGCTGATGGATCGGCTGAAGCTCGGCCTCGCGACCTGCGGCTTCCTCGGCAAGGCGCCCGTGGCGCCCGGTACCTTCGGGACCCTGGGGGGCGTCGCGATCGCGTGGGCCCTGGCCCCGACCGAGTGGTTCGGCTTGTGGGTCCTCTTGGCGGCCGCCGGCGTCTACTTCCTCGGCCGCGCCCTGGGCGGTTGGGCCGAGGCCTACGCCGGGCGCAAGGACCCCGGCTGGTTCGTCCTGGACGAGGTCGCGGGTTACCTGGTGACCGTCGCCTGGACGGCGGGCCCGAGCCCCTTGGCGCTCCTGACCGCCTTCTGCGCCTTCCGCTTCTTCGACATCACCAAACCGCCCCCCGTCCGCCGTTTCGAGCGCATCGGCGGCGGAGACGGCATCATGTTGGACGACGTGGTCGCCGGCTCCTACGGGTGGCTCCTGGTGATGCTGCCCCTGCGACTCTGGGTCGACGCCCCCTGGACCATGGAGATCGGGACATGACGAACCGGCGCGCGGGCGCCCCGACGGGCGGCGGGATCTCTCTGCGCCTGCGGTTCAGCCTGGCGATGTCGATCGCGTTGGCGCTCGTCATGGCGGTCGCCGGCTATCTCCTGAACCGCGAGGTGACGAAGGCGGCCGCGGCCGCCTTCGACCGCCGCGTGGGCGAGGCGGTCACCCTGACCGCGACCGAGGGTCGCAAGGGCAACTACGAGCAGGTCGGGGATGAGGCCATCGTCGTCCCCGGGACGGGCGTGATGCGGTTCTCGGCGCGCTACGGCTTGCTCGACGGTCGCAGCGAGCCGGCGGAGATCTACTCGGGCAAGAGCGCCGACGGCGAGACCGTGATGCACCTGCTCGTGCCCGACGACAGCGGGCGCTCGGGGCGCGGGCTCTTCGACCTCGTGCTGGGCATCACGGCCCTCGTCATCGCCGTCGGCGCCTTCGTCTCCTTGATCGTCGCGGGCTCGGTCGCCAAGCCGATCGAGGCCTTGGTCGACGACGTGCGCCAGGTCGCCCGGGGCAACTTCATGCACCGCACGCACGTCAAGGTCGGTGGGGAGGTGCGAGCTCTCGCCCGGGAGATCGACAAGATGGCGGCCAACTTGAAGGACGCCCAGGACGCGGAGCTCGACCTCCTCGCCAAGGAGCGCGAGATGCAGGTCGCCGACGAGGTACGCGAGTCCCTCTTGCCCGAGGGCACGCCCGACGTCGTGGGCTACGACCTGCAGGCCCTGCAGGTCGGTTGTCCGACGCCGGGCGGCGACTTCTACGACGTCTTCGAGTACGAGGACGGGCGCGTCGGGCTGCTCCTGTGCGAGGTGAGCGGCTCGGGCATCCCCGGCGCCTTGATCGGAGCGGCCGCCCGGGCCTATCTGACCTCGATCCTGCCCCTCAGCGCGGACGTGACCGAGGGCTTGCGCGTCATCAACCGCCACCTCGCGAAAGGCGTGCGGCGGGGGATGTACGTCACCGCGATGTACGCGCTCCTGGACCCGAAGAGCGGCGAGATCGAGCTCGCCTGCGCCGGCCACCGCGTTCCCGCCCTGCACTTCGTGGCCGCGGACGGCAAGCTCCGCACATCCCAGCCCGAGGGCATCGCCCTGGGCTTCGACCGCGGCCCAGTCTTCGACCGGACCCTGCAGACCAGCGAGCTGAACCTCGCGCCCGGAGACCGCCTCGTGCTCTCGAACACGGGCCCGCTCCAGGTTCAGGACGACGAGGGCAATGAGCTGGGGGAGAAGGGGCTTTACCGGCTGCTCGCCAAGCGGGCCTTCGAGTCGAGCGACGAGCTCCTGGGGACCCTCGACGGGGCACTCGACGCCTACGCCGGGGAGCGGGACTTCCCCCACGACATCTCCGTCATCACCATCCGGCGCGAAGGACAGGAGGCGTGAGCATGAGCATCCAGGAGTTCCAGGCGCTGATCGAAGCGATCTACCTCCAGCGCGACTCGGCCCGTGGGCTGGAGGGCACCCACATGTGGTTCTGCGAGGAGGTCGGCGAGCTCACGCGTGCCCTGCGCCGCGGTCAGACCGACGAGCTCGAGGGGGAGTTCGCGGACGTCCTGGCCTGGCTCTCGACCCTGGCCTCGATGTCGGGCATCGACCTGGCCGAGGCCGCGCAGAAGAAGTACGCGCGGGGCTGCCCGCGTTGCGAGCGGACTCCCTGCGCCTGCGCCTGAGCGGGGGAGCAGCGTGGCATCCCGATCCAGGCAGGAGTCGTCGCTCTTTGGCGAGCTCGAAGGGGGCACGGCGCCCGCGGGACCCTTCGTCCAAGTCGCCCTGCGCAAGCCCTTGCGCCGGGAGTTCACCTACATCGTCCCACGAGAGCTCGCCGAGCGCGTGCGCGAGGGGGCACGCGTCGCCGTCCCCTTCGGGTCGCGCCGGGAGGTCGGTGTGGTCGTCGGCCTCGCGGATTCCTGCGACCTTGACGCTCGGAAGCTGAAGCCGGTCGCCGCCCTCCTCGACGAGGAGCCCGTGATCGACGCCGAGCTCCTCGAGCTGACGCGCTGGATGGCGGGCTACTACGCCTGTTCCTGGGGCGAGGCCCTCGGCGCGGTGTTGCCCTCCTCGCTCAAGCGCGAGCGCGGCACGCGCAAGCGGCTGGTCGTCGAGGCGCGCGACGGGGTGGGGGAGTCGGAGCTCGAGGAGATCCTGGATCGCTTCCCCAAGCAGCACCGCCTGCTGCGCACCCTGCTCGAGATCGACGAGCCCATCGGGCTGCGCGAGATCACCCGTCAGCTCAATCTCTCCGAGGCTCCCGCGCGCTCCCTGGAGCGTCGCGGCTGGGTCCGGATCGAGCGCGTCGAGTGCGCCCCCGATCCCCTGCTCGGCCCGCCGGTCGAGCGGACGCGGCCCGAGAAGCTCTCCACGGGCCAGGCCGACGCGATCGAGGCGATCTCGGCGGCGGTCGAGGCGCGGCGCTACGAGACCTTCCTGCTCCAGGGCGTGACCGGCAGCGGCAAGACGGAGGTCTACCTGCGCGTCATCGAAGGGGCCCTCGCCCTCGGGCGCGGCGCGATCGTGCTCGTCCCCGAGATCGCGCTGACGCCCCAGACCGTGGGCTGGTTCCGCTCACGTTTCGGCGATGTCTCGGTCATGCACTCGCGGATGAGCGACGCCCAGCGCCTGAATGCTTGGCAGCGCGTTCGCCGCGGCGAGGTGAGGGTCGTGGTCGGTGCGCGCTCCGCCGTCTTCGCGCCGATGCCCGACCTCGGCGTGATCGTCGTGGACGAGGAGCACGAGCCCTCCTTCAAGCAGGGCAACTCGCCGCGCTACTCCGCCCGGGACATCGCGGTCTTCCGCGCCGAGCAGGCCGGGGCCGCCTGCATCCTCGGCTCGGCGACGCCCTCCCTCGAGACCTGGCGCAACGCCGCCGAAGGCCGTTACACGGCGCTTCGGCTGGACGAGCGAGTGGGCGGCGGGCGCCTGCCGCGGGTCGAGATCGTCGACATGTGCCTGGAGAAGGGGACGTCGGAGGGGCCCAAGCTCTTCTCGCATCGCCTCGAGCAGCTCCTGCGCGACCGCTTCGCCAAGCGCGAGCAGTCGATCCTCTTCCTCAACCGCCGCGGCTTCGCCCCCGTCCTGTGGTGCCCCGGTTGCCGCGAGACGCTGAAGTGCGAGCATTGTGACGTTGCCCTGACCTTCCACCGGGGAATCGGGCGCGCCGTCTGCCACAGCTGCTGCGAGGAGCTCACTCCGCCGGCGGCCTGTCCCGCCTGCACGCGCCCGGGCCTGCGCTACCTCGGCCTCGGCAGCGAGCGGATCGAGCGCTCGCTGGCTGAACTCCTCCCCGAGGCGAAGGTGGCGCGCATGGACTCGGATTCGATGCGCCGGCCGGAGGACTACGAGCGTGTGCTCCACGCCTTCGGGCGCGGCGAGCTCGACGTGCTCGTGGGTACGCAGATGATCGCCAAGGGCCTCGACTTCCCTCGCGTCACGCTGGTCGGGATCGTCGCGGCAGACGCGGCCTTGCACTTGCCGGACTTCCGCGCATCCGAACGCAGCTTCCAGCTCCTGGCCCAGGTCGCCGGCCGCGCGGGGCGCGGAGAGGTGGAGGGGGAGATCGTCATCCAGACCCGCGCGCCCGAGCACCCGGCCATCCGGCTGGCCGCCGAGCACGATTTCGAGGGCTTCGCGCGCGGGGAGATCGCCCTGCGGAGGGAGCTCGGGTATCCACCCTATGGGCGCCTGATCCGGGCGATCTTCGAGGACCACGACGAAGAGCTCTGCGCCGAGGCCGCGCGCGACTGCGCCGCCGCGCTCCGGGCCGAGGTCCCCCCGGCCGAAGTGGGCGTCCTGGGGCCGGCAGCGCCCTCGATCGCCCGCCTGCGGGGTCGCCACCGGCGGCACCTGCTCCTCAAGGCACCGGGCCTCACCCCCGGGCTCTCGCGGGCGCGAGCCATCCTGGCGCGTTTCGGGGAGGCACGACCTCGGCCTCGGCTGGCGATCGACGTGGACCCGATCACCATGCTGTAGGGCGGGTGCCGGGCTCCGATTCCCGGGTCGCCCCCCACAAATCCCGGAAGGCCGCTAGGATCGAGGGTTATTCGTGCCTTTTCGGGCACGCCAGCGACCACTCCCTCGGACGTGGGACCACTTCAATGGGTGCTTCTCAATCCATGCGACCGCTCTCCACACTCATCTCCATGGGCCTCCTCGCGGTGGCTCTCCTCACGAATCCTCTCGCCAATGGGAGCCCGGCGGCACCGGCCCTACTCGCCTCGCCGGCCTTGGTCGATGATGCGATCTGTGCGCCCAGCTTCTCGTCGACCAACTTGCCTTGCTGCCTGGACGCGCAGGGCGAGCCCGACATGTGCTCCGCATCGGTGACGGTGACCCCCTCGAGCATCCCCACCTGCCAGCCCTGCAGCTTCACCTACACGGTGGAGATCTCCTGCGCCACCTGCGGCTCGATCGAGATGAGCGGGCAGTCGGGGATCTCCTGCGCCCATCGCGAAGGGCACACCTTCTCCTGTCCGGACGGTGAGGGGAACGGACTTCACCTCCAGTTCCGCTGCGGATACTGCGAGTTGGACCTCGAGCAGCAGTAGTCCACGACAGAGAGAGATTCAGACGGAATGGTCGCCGAGAGACGAGATTTGAGATCGCTCCTGATCGGAGTCCTGATCGGCTGTGGGGCCACGGTCCTCTTCTGGCCGAAGGGCGAAGAGCCCTCGGATGCGATGCAGCCGCGGCCTCAGACCGAGGTCGCCCTGCTCGGGCCCGACCTGCCGCGCCAGGACCCCGTCCGGGAGCTGCCCGTGGCGCGGACCGTACTCGAGAGCGAGACGATGGCGCCCGAAGAGCAAGCGGAGGAAGACGAGGCCGCGGAGCTCGAAGGCTTCGTCGACATCCTGCCGGCTGCGCTCCCCTCTGAAGCCGAGCTCATGCGCCGCTACGGGAGGATGAATCTCCAAGAGCTGATCGGCGCCGAGAAGAGCCTCAACTACGTCGTCCACACCGAAGCCCGTGCCTTCCTCGAGCAGAAGATGGAGCGGGGGATCTTCCAGACCCACGTCATCACTGTCGGGACTCCCCTCGACCAAGAAGGCACCTTCCCCGACGGCCAGCCGCGCTCGGTGATGACGAAGTACTACCCCCTGGGAGACGGCCTGCAAGAGGTCCGGCTGGCGGAGATCCACCCCGCCGAGCAGCCGATCCTGGCCGCCCGCCACGCCGAGATCGCCTGGGTCAGCAACCGACGCCAGCAGCTCTCGCAAGGGCTCCAAGACTAGGCCAGGCCCGCGAGAGAGAGGGGTTCAGCTCGAGGCCTGGAGCTCCGTCGCCACCAGGTCGTAGAAGCGTCGGAAGAGGTGCGAAGAGTCCAGGGGCCCCGGCGCGGCCTCCGGGTGGTACTGGACGCTGAAGATCGGCAGCGTCTTGTGGCGCATACCCTCCACCGTGTGATCGTTGAGGTTGAGGTGCGTCAACTCGAGGTGGTCGGGCAAGCTCTCCTGGACGACGGCGAAGGAGTGGTTCTGCGAGGTGATCTCGATCTTGCCGGTCGTCATGTCGCGCACGGGGTGGTTCGCCCCGTGGTGGCCGAAGGGCATCTTCTCCGTCTTCGCGCCGAGCACGATCGAGAGGATCTGGTGCCCGAGGCAGATGCCGAAGATCGGCAGCTCGCCCACCAGCTGACCGACCGCCTCGATCGCCGTGGTCACGGCCGCGGGGTCGCCGGGGCCGTTGGAGAGGAAGATCGCCTGAGGGTCGTGGGCCCGGATGTCGTCCGCGCTGGAGGTGCAGGGGACGACGGTCGTGTCGAAGCCGCAGTGGTGGAGGCTGCGCAGGATGTTCCGCTTGGCGCCGAGGTCGATCGCCACGCAGCGAAAGCGCTCGCCCTCGGCGGTCGCGATCTCCGTGGGGTAGGACTCGTCGTAGCCCGCCGTCCAATCGTAGGCCTCCTCACAGGTCACGACCGTCGCCAGGTCTCGGCCGTCGGTCGAGGCGGCCGCCTTGGCCTTCTTCACGAGGGACTCGGGCGAGCTGTCAGTGGTCGAGACCACGCAGCGCAGGGATCCCTCCTCGCGTGTCATCTTGGTCAGGCGCCGGGTGTCCACGCCGTCGATCGCGACCACGCCGCGCTCGCGGAGCCAGGACTCGAGGGAGCTCGTGGAGCGCTGGTTGTTGTGGCGCGAGGCCATCTCCTTCATGACGAAGGCCTCCGCCCAGCCGCGGTGGCTCTCGTCGTCTTCCTCGGCGGCTCCGTAGTTGCCGATCAAGGGGTAGGTCATGATGACCACCTGACCGCAGTAGGAGGGGTCCGTCAGGATCTCCTGATAGCCGGTCATGGCCGTGTTGAACACGAGGTCCCCCGTGGCCTCGCCCGGAGCGCCCACCGAGCGCCCCTGCAGCACGACCCCGTTCTCGATCCCGATCCAGGCCTTGGCTTCAGTCATCGCGCTCGACCGTTGGTGGTGGCAGTTGTGACGTCTCGCTCCGCGCCTGCCGGCTGCGCTGCCGGGCCGCGGTTGATGAGGGCGGCCTGATAGCCGGCCCCGAATCCGTTGTCGATGTTCACGACGGAGATCCCCGCCGCGCAGGAGTTGAGCATGCCGAGCAGTGCGGCGAGTCCGCCCAGGGAGGCGCCATAGCCCACCGACGTCGGCACGGCGATCACCGGCCGCTCGACGAGGCCGGCGACCACGCTCGGGAGGGCGCCCTCCATACCCGCCACGACCACCAGGGCCCGGGCGGCCCGCAAGCGATCGGTCGTCTCCAGAATGCGGTGCAGGCCGGCGACGCCGACGTCCGCGACGAGCTCCGTCCGGGCGCCGAGGAGGCGCGCGCTGAGCTCCGCTTCCTCGGCCACGGGCAGGTCAGAAGTGCCGGCGCAGACGACGAGGACGAAGCCCTCGCCCTCGCCTCGCGCGGGCAGGCCCGAGGTCAGCGCGCGGCTCGCGGGGTGGTGCACGACTTCGGGCAGGGCCTCCCGCACCGCGGCGGCGCCCTCGTCGGTCGCGCGGGTGATGAGCAGGCGACCGTGATCGGAGATCAGTGCGCGGGAGATCTCGACGAGCTGCTCCGGCGTCTTGCCGGCGCCGTAGACGACCTCCGGGTGTCCGCAACGCAGCTCGCGGTGTCGATCGAGGCGGCTGTGGCCCAGATCGTTCACAGGCGAGGCGCTCAGCAGGCGGATCCCCTCGTCCACGGGGACGCGCTGGGCGCGGATCTCGTTCAAGATGTGTCTCAGCTGGGCGGAGTTCACGGCGTCGTGCGCGCAGGAGCGGCCGACAGTCTATCCCGCCCCCCTCGCAGCGGAAGTCCCCATCGTGCCGGGCCCGTCGGGCTACCCTGGAGGCGACGCCAACGGCCGTGATCGGCCAGGAGAGGAACCCATGGCGAGCCCGACCAGTCTCCTCCTCGTGGCGGCCCTGCTGCCGCTTACCTCCGCGCCTCACCAGCTCCAGGATCTCCACCCGCGGGAGCGCCTGTTCTGCGCCAGCGCCAACGCTGGCGCCCTCGGTGAGCTGCTCGACATTCGGGGTGGTCCGCCGTGGAACGTGCAGTCGGTCGGCTTGACCGACGGCGGGCGACGGCTGCGGCGCTTCGGGCGGCAGCTCTACGTCGTGCACACGACCGGGAGCACCATCTCCCGCTTCGCGCCGGGCGTGGGTCAGCAGGTCTACGACCTCGGCCACGGGAGCGAGCCCCAGGACATCCTCGACCCGGCCCCCGCGGCCAGCTTCGCGCCGCTGGCCTTCGTGACCCGACGAGAGAACCCGAACCTCCACAGGCTCAACCTCGTCACGGGCGTCGGTGTCGACGTCCTCGACCTCAGCCCGGTGGGGGGCGGCGACCCGATCGCCCTCGGCACGATGGCGCGGGACGGCAACCGCCTGTTCGTCCAGGTCCGCGTCTTCCGCGGCAAGAGCGAGGCCGAGGAGATGGACGCCGGCGTGCTGGCGGTCGTCGACCTCCCGTCCCTCTCCCTCGTCGACGTCGAGCCTCTCACGCCCGGCGTCCAGGGCGTGGCCCTGCAGGGCGCGCCGCCCCACTTGAAGATGCAGGTCGTCCAGGAGACGCGCACGCTCTTCGTCAGCACGACCGACGGCATCCTCGACAACCGCGGCGGGATCGAGATGGTCGACCTCGACGGCCTGACGTCCGTGGGCTATGCCCTCTCCGAGGCGCAGAGCGCGGACCTCGGGGGCTTCGTGATGATCACGCCGACGACGGGCTACTTCGTGTTCCATACCGACCTCCTGGCTTCGACGCACCTCAAGCGCTTCACGATCGCGGGCGGTCCGGACCCGGGCCCCGAGATCATCGTGCTGCTCGGCGCGGTGGTCGACGTCCTGGAGTACGACCCGCGCCTCGACCGGATCTTCCTGCCCACGGGAGACGCGGGCGGGCCCCAGGGGATCTACGTCTTCGACGCGATCACCAAGCAGCAGATCGGCCCCGGACCGATCGCGACGCCGATGCGCCCGCACGACCTGGTCGTCGCGCGCTGATCCTCCTGTCGAACAGGGGAGGGAGGGCGCCTCAGCGAGCGAGGGCGTCGAGCTCGAGGCCCGCGACTCGGCCGGCGCGCAGGAGCTCGAAGCCCAGCCCCGCGATCATCACCGCGTTGTCGGTGCAGTAGGCGGGGCTGGGGAAGGAGGCCTCGATCCCCGCCGCCGCCGCGCGCTCGCCCAGCTCCCGGCGCAGGCGGCCGTTGCAGGCCACGCCGCCGCCCACGAGCACGCGCTCGAGCCCCTCTTGCCGGCAGGCTTGCAGGGTCTGCTCCACGAGCACGTCCACGACCGCCGCCTCGAATGCGGCGGCCACGTCGGCCCGGTCCTCGATTGCCTCGGGCTCCGGCGTCGCGGCCAGGGCGTCGCCGCCCCGGAGGTGGTAGAGGACGGCGGTCTTCAAGCCGCTGAAGGAGAAGCCGAGCTCACCCTTCTGCGGTCGGTAACGCGGGAATCGGACGCGCGTCGCGTCACCCTCCCGGGCCAGGGCGCTGACCGCGGGGCCCCCGGGGTAGCCGCAGCCGAGCAGCCACGAGACCTTGTCGAAGGCCTCGCCGGCGGCGTCGTCGAGGGTCGTCGCGAGGCGACTCATCGCGAGGGGGGACTCGGCTCGGTAGAGGGCGGTGTGGCCGCCGGAGACGACCAAGGCCACGCACGGCCAAGGCCTCTCCTCGCACTCCATGCTCGCGGAGTGCACGTGGGCCTCGATGTGGTGCACCGGCACGAGCGGCAGGCCGCGCGTGAAGGCGAGGGCCTTGGCGACGGAGACCCCCACGAGCAAGGAGCCGATCAGACCGGGCCGCTGCGTGACGGCCACGGCGTCGATCCCGTCGAGTCCGAGGCCCGCCTCCTCCAGGGCGGCGTCGACGACCGGCAGGATCTTTCGCAGGTGCGAGCGTCCGGCGATCTCGGGGACGACCCCGCCGTAGACCGCGTGCTCGTCGATCTGGGAGTGCACCTTCGAGGAGAGGACCTCGAGGCCGCCGCGCACGACGGCGGCTGCCGTCTCGTCGCAGGAGGACTCGATCCCGAGCACGAGGGCCTCGGAGGGAGCCGGGTGCGAGGTCAACGCACCTCCCGGAAGAGCTCGCCCGCGAAGATCGCGAGTGCCGCGTCCAGTTGCTCGTCCGCGGGGGGCTCGACGATGAGCTCCTCGCCGCTCTCCTGCTCCCAGGCCTCGAGGGCCGGGAGGGCCTCCTGCGGCGGCTCGAAGGTGCCGTGCAGGTAGCGGTAGACCTCCAGGCGGGCGTCCTGGTCGATCTCGACGCTGAGCTCCGGGAGGAGGCCCCAGTCGTGTCCCTCGGTCCCGCGCTGCAGGCAGCGCTCGGCGGGGGTGAAGTAGTAGGAGGTCGTCAGCTTGGCGATCGCACGACGCTCGGGGTAGCGCGTGATCGTCTGCACGACGCCCTTGCCGTAGGTCGGCTCACCGACGAGGACGGCAACGCGGTGGTCCTGCAGGGCGCCCGCCAGCACCTCGCTGGCGCTCGCGGAGCTGCCGTCGACCAGGAGGACGAGCGGGAGCTCGGCGTACCAGGCGAACTCCGGATCGGCGCGCTCGACGTTGGGCTCTCCCCGCCCGCGCGTGGACGTCAGGACGCCTTCCGTCACGAAGCGTCGCGCGATGTCGACGGCGGAGGCCAGCACGCCTCCCTGGTTCCCGCGCAGGTCCAGGACCAGGGCCCGCATTCCATCCGCGAGGAGCCGGTCCACGGCCTCGTCGAACTCCTCGACCGAACGGTTGGTGAAGGAGGTCAAGGCGATGTAGCCCACGTCTCGCTCGTCGTCGAGCAATCGCACGCGACGCACCGACGGCAAGGGCATCTCGCGGCGCTCGACCTCGTGCTCCCGCTCACGTCCGTCGAGACCTCGGACCCGGAGCACCACGGAGGTCCCCGCTTCACCCTGGATCAGGTCATTGAGGTCGCTGGACTCGAGCCCCGCGGTCTCGTTGCCGTCGATGGCCAGGATCTCGTCACCGACCCGCAGGCCAGCTTCCCGGGCGGGTGAGCCGGAGAGGGGGAAGAGGACCTGGGGGGCGTCCCGGTAGCGAAGGATGACGCCGATCCCGATCGTCTGCCCGCTCGTGTCGCGATCGATCTCGTCGACCTCCTCGCTGACGTAATAGTCGGAATAGGCGTCGAGGCCGCCCAGCATGCCCTCCAGCGCGTGCTCGAGGAGGTCGGCCTCCTCCACGTCGCCGACGTAGGTCGTGGTGACCAGGTCACGCACCTCGCGGTAGTGCTCGACGTCCGTCTCCTCACCGGGGCCCCAGAGGTCGAGGATCGCGAGCATCAACCCCATGCCGAAGAAGGTCCCGAGCAGGAACGCGATCTTCGTGGCGCCGACGGGCTCGCCCGTCTCGGACGGGCGAAGCGGAGGCATGTCTCGGGGGTCGCTCGGGGGCATGGTTGCGGAGGTCGGGTCCGAGCCATCCTACCCGACGCGGGCCGTCCACACCGATGCGGGCGGCCGCTCGGGTCCGAGCCGCACGGAGCCCGAAGGCTCTGCTCAGGCCCCGAGCTCGGCCAACGCCGCTGCTGCCTGCTCGTCGTCGGGAGCGACGCCGTGCCAGCCGGCCTGGTCCTCCATGAAGGAGACGCCCTTGCCGAGGGTCGTGTGGCAGATGAGAGCGCTGGGTCGGTCGCCGACCTCCTTCGCCTCGCAGAGCGCGGCGTCGATGGCGTCGACGTCATGGCCATCGACGTCGAGGGCGTGCCAGCCGAAGGCCTCGTACTTGGTCCGTAGGTCGCGCACGTCCATCACCTCGCGCATGACCCCGTCGATCTGGATGTTGTTGAAGTCCACGAGCACCGTCAGGTTGCTCAGGCCGTAGTGGGCCGCGCTGGTTGCGGCCTCCCAGATCTGCCCTTCCTGGCTCTCGCCGTCGGAGGAGGTGGCGTAGACCCGAGTGTCGTTCCAGCCGTTGAGCTTCGCGGCGAGTGCCATGCCCTGGGCGGTGGAGAGTCCGTTGCCGAGGCTCCCCGTGCTCATGTCGATCCCCATCTCGGGCGCGCGGTGGGGGTGACCCTGCAGGCGCGAACCGAGCTTGCGGAAGCTCAGCAGCTCCTCACGCGGGAGGATCCCCTTCTGGGCGAGCAGGGAGTAAAGGGCGGCGCAGGTGTGACCATTGCCGAGCACGAAGCGGTCGCGCGCCGGGTCGTGGAGGTTGTCCGGGGAGATGTTCAAATGCGCGAACCACAGGGTCGCCAGGAAGTCCGCCATCCCGAGCGGCCCTCCGGGGTGGCCGCATGTGGCGGCGTGCACCATCTGGATGGCGTCGACGCGCAGCTGATGGGCCGCGACCTGGATCCGTTCGCGTTGTTCGTCGCTGAGGCTCATGCCCGTCCCTCCTGCTTGCGGCGCAGCAGGCCGCGTGCCCGCTCGGCGATGCTCGCGGCGTCCAGGCCGTACTTCGCCAACAGCTCGTCCGCCGTTCCGCTCTCTCCGAAGGTCCCCTCGACGCCGACGATCTCCATCGGCACGGGGCAGGTGGTGGCGAGGCACTCCGCCACGGCGCTCCCGAGGCCTCCGGCGACCTGGTGTTCCTCCGCGGTCAGGACCGCTCCGCACTCGCGTGCTGCCTGCTCGACGAGCTGGCGGTCGAGGGGCTTGATCGTCGCCATGTTGATGACGCGTGCCTCGACTCCTGCGGCCGCCAGGAGCTCGGCGGCTCCGAGGGCCGCGGAGACCTCCACGCCGCAGGCGATGATGGCCAGATCCTTGCCGTCCCGGAGGAGGTTGCCCTTGCCGATCTCGAAGCGGTAGGCGTCGTCGAAGACGACCGGGGTCTTCGCCCGCGAGAGGCGCACGTACATCGGCCCGGCTTGCTCAGCGGCGGCCTCGATCACCCGTCGGGTCTCGACCTCGTCGGCGGGGACGATCACGGTCATCCCGGGCAGGACGCGCATCAGCGCCAGGTCCTCGAGCATCTGGTGGGACTTGCCGTCCTCGCCGACCGTCAGTCCGGCGTGGGTGGCGCAGATCTTGACGTTGAGGTGCGGCACGCAAATCGTCTGGCGCACCTGCTCCCAGGCCTTGCCCGCGGCGAACATCGCGAAGGAGCTGATGAAGACCGTCTTGCCGCTGGCGGCGAGGCCCGCGGCCGTCCCGGCCATGTTGGCCTCGGCCACCCCCATGTTGAAGAAGCGCTCGGGGTGGGCCTTGGAGAAGGCCTTCGTGCGGGTCGAACCCGAGAGGTCGGCGTCGAGGACGACGATGTCGGTGTTGCGACCACCGACCTCGAGCAGGGCTTTCCCGTAGGCGTCGCGGGTCGCGGCCCGGGCGGTGGGGGGGGACTCCAATTCTTGGCTCACGGGTGACGGGGTACTTCGAGGAGCGCCCGGGCGGGGCGCCGGAGGGGCGCGCCCGAGCTGGGTGGCGAAGGAAGCCCGCGAATCCGGGACATCCGGCGCTCACGGAGCTCGGGGGCCTCGCGGCGCCCGCGCAGGCTTTGTACTCGGGAGACCCCTCCCCTTCAATCGGCGGCACGCGTTTGACTCCTCCGCCCGAGGGCACGCCGGTGTCCCCTCGAGAGGACGGGCGCAGCGCGCCCCCTGGCGATGACCGCCGGGCTAAACCGGCGGGGGGTAGCGACTTAGCCCGCTCCGGCCCTTCTGGGTCGAGACGGCACGGCAATCGCAAAGGTCATGCGTCGAACACCCGTCCTGGACCTCCCCCCCGGAGTGACCGAGCGAGGCAGACCATGAACCGCATCTTCCCGATCCCGATCTTCCTCCTGTTCCTGCTGTTCCTGTCCCGGGAGGCGCAGGGCCAGCGCCGGACGAGCCCGCACCTCTCCCGCGCCGAGAACACTTTCCGGGTCGCGGACGCCGATCGCAGCGGCCTCCTCGAGGCGGCCGAGCTGGCCCGGGCCCAGATCTCCGCGGAGTCGGTGCGCACCTGGGATGCGGACGGCGACGGTCGGCTCTCCCGTGACGAGTTCGTCGTCCTCTATCGCTATCTGCTCGTCCAGTCCGGCCAGGTCCCGGGCTCGGGGCTGGAGGCAGAAGCCCAGCGCATCGAGGGAGCCCGCGCGGTGGAGGCTCGCCTCGAGGCCCAACGAGCGGGCAAGGACGCCGCCAAGGGCGCGCGGGAGGCCGAGGCCCGAGGACCCTCGACGGCCGAGATCTACCGCCGAGCTCGGGCCGCCCTGGACGAGCGCTTGAAGCGGAACGAAGGGAGGAGCTCGCCCTCCCGATCCGCCGCGGGGCCCGCCGAGTCGCTGCGCTCGAGCCTCGGTCGCGCGCGTTCGGTCGTCCACGAGAAGGCGGTCGAGGCCGGCGCGAGCCGCGCCCGGGTCCAGCACACCCAGGACTCCCTGAATCGCCGTGCGCGCCAGGTCCTGGGAGACTCCTATCCGACCACGCTGAGCCCGAAGGAGGCGGAGGGCGTGACGGCGAGCCTGCGCGAGCGCCTCGAGGAGAAGCTCCGGGCGCTCCGGGATCGAGCCCGGGCCGCGGGCTGGAGCGTCGAGCAGTACTCGGTCGAGCGCCGGCGCATGTTGAAGCGCGCCAAGGCGGCTCACCTCGACGCCCAGCAAGGCGAGCAGGAGTCGGGCGAGGGCCCGAAGCCCGGCCCCGGCAAAGGGAAGGAGGCTGTCGAGAAGGAGCAGAGTACGACTGGCGAAGAGCGCCCGAGGGAGAGCGCGACGGGAGCGGAGGGCCAAGGCGCCGAAGGCTGAACCCCCGTGACCGACCCGCGTCGAGGCAGCGCGGCCCGCAGGAGACTGGGGGCCGCGCTGCTTCCTTTCCCGGGGCGGGGTCGGTGGCTCCGGCTGCACGGCAACGCGTCGAGTCGGCGAGCACCGAGGACGAGGATCCTTCGAGCCACGATCGCTCTCTCGGGCGACGAAGTCCGGGGGGGCCGCGCAGCCGAGCCGCGCGGCGATGCAGACCCTACCCGGGCGCCGGCCCGCGGGACGTGAAGAGACCTCGCCACGCCGGTCGGCGTGGCGAGGTCTCCTCGCGAGACTCGGTGGGCGCGGCGCTCAGCCGTCGATCATGCTGTACAGCCGCGTGTCTCCGAGGGTGTGAACGTGCGAGTCGCCGGGCCGCCAGCTGTAACCGCCTTCCAGGTTGCCGTCGCGGCCGGGGATGAGGACCGTGGTCGGGTCCGTGGCGTCGACGCTGCAACCGAGCTGCGACAGCTCACGCTCGGCCAGTCGGACCTCGCGCTTTTGGTTCGCGATCTCCGCGCGGAGGCAATCCACCTGGTGTCGGAGCTCGCGCCCGGAGAGGCGCCGTCGGGAGGCCCGCAGCTTGCGGATCTGGCGGCTCGCGCCGCGAATGGCCTCGCTTCGCTCCTGAATCTCCCTGTTCAAGACTCGAAGCAGGGGGACCAAGCTCTCGGCCCCATCGTAGTCGTAGGACTTCTTCATCGCTTGTTGCTCCTTGTGGGTCAGGGTCGGGTCGCTTCCACCAGGCGAAAGCGCTCGTACTTCGTTCGTGGCATCCGATTCTTGAAGGTCGATTCGAAGATCTCTTGCGCCCGGGTTTGCCGAATCGCGAATGCTCGGTGTCCAATGGGGGTTTCGCGGCCCCTGCCCCGACCGAACGGCGAATCCGGGACATTTTCCCCCGGGGGAAGGGCTCCTGACCGCCCGTGACCCAGCCCCCCAGATCGATGACGACTCCCGAGCTCGAGCTCACCCACGCCCAGGAGTTCTCGGCTGCTCACCGCCTCCACGATCCACGCCTCAGCGACGAGGAAAACGCGCGTCTCTACGGTCCGTGCAACAACCCCAACGGCCACGGGCACACCTACCGCTACGAAGTGACCGTGCGCGGAGTCGTGCCGGCTTCGGGCATGGTGATCGACCTCAACGTCCTGCGGGGGATCATGACCGAGGAGATCTTCAGCTGCGTGGACCACAAGCACCTGGACCTCGACGTCGACTTCCTCGCGGGCCGGATCTCGACGGCCGAGAACCTGGCGATCGCCTTCTGGGAGCGCCTCGCGCCCCGGATCGAGGACCACGGGGGCGGGCGGCTGCACCGCCTGCGCGTCTACGAGGGGCCCGACAGCTTCGTCGACTACTACGGTCCGCGGGGCTGAACCCGCGAAGGAGGTGCGGCGCGCAGGCGGACCGCCGCGCGAGTGCGCAGGGTCCGGGTATGAAAATGCGACGAGCCGCGCTCGACGACTCGCCGCAAGATCATCCTCCGATCGACCGACCGCGTCAGCCGAAGGGAGCCAGGGGGCAGGGCGGCTTAGCCATTCGTCGCCACGCTACCCGTGCCCCTGATCCGAGTCTCAGCCGATACCTCCGAGGTGAAGGATCCTGAGCAGGGCCAGGGGCCTGTTGGGTTTATGACTGTCGATTTTGATCACCTCCTTTGTATCTGGATGAGCCTCCGTAATCTTGCGGCTAGCTCAGGGGCGGGAGTCCCAATCGCCCCGGTCGAGCTCGAATTCCACTGTACACGAGGTCGGGGATCTGAGAAGTCCCGGCGCGGTTTCGAGGCCGTCGATCCCGGCCGTGGGATCTCGGCACCGCCGTCTCCGGTGACGCCGGGTGCAGGCAGCCGTCGCGTGAGGCGAGAGCTGCCCGCGATCCGCTCGCGCGAGTCGTCCTTCAGAAGGAGGCGGTCAGGCCGAGCCCGATCAGGAGGTCGTGCAGGCCGTCCGCAGCGCCCCCCTTGTGGGCGGCGGCGACATTGAGCTGCCACTTGAGCTCATGACCCTCGACGTAGCGGTTGAGGCCCGCCGTGAAGGTCCGCCGGTCGAAGTCCATGGGGCTGGAGACGTCGTCGAAGTCGTCGTAGCGCAGGGCGACCTCGTACTTGTGAGGCACCAGCATGTAGCTCGTCGTGACGCTCCACGGGGAGGTGTCCCCACGCTGCTCCATGTCCACCAGGCTGTAGTCGCTGCTGTAATCCAGCCACTCCGCCTGGAGGCTGAAGCGGTCGTCGACGAAGTAGGCCTCGATCGCGACGGCCGTGCCGTGGCTGGTCGTGTCGTCGTTGGAGACGCCGGCCCCCAGGGTGAGGCGCGTCGTGTCTCCGGCCCCGTAGGCGCCCTCGTGGGCCATGGGGGGTTCTCCGATGAGGTTGACCTCGGTGTGAATGGTGGTCAGCTGGCGATCGAAGGTGCTGTCGGCGCCGTTGTGGGCGGCCAGACGCCAGTGGAAGCGGCCGTGGTCGCCGTTCAGCATCACGCCTTGGTCGCGCTGCGAGTAGAAGATGCCGTTGCGCGTACGGGCGATGAAGAGCAGGTCCGAGGCCTCGATGAGTCCCGAGCGGAGGAACGGAACCCTGAACTGTCCGATGGTGAAGTCGAGCTCCTCACCGAGGTTGGTCGTCAACCAGGCGTCCAGGAGCTCGAGCCGCCCCGAGGCGAGCTCACTGGTCAAGCGGTAGCCGTAGCCCGCGACCTCACCTACGAGGTTGAGCCGCAGGTTGTCCAGGTTCAGCCCGGCCGAGTGCTCGGGTTGATCTTGGTAGTAGACGGTCGAGCGCAGGTAGCCCCAGAGCTCGGCCACCGGCACGTAGTCGAAGCCGAGGGCGGCCAGCCCTTGGATCTCCTGGTCGAGCTCCGCCCACTCGTCGATGGGGTCCTCGGCTTCGGCCGTCGTACCCTCGGCGGCTGAGGCGTCCTGCGCCCCCTCGTCCTGCGCTGCGTCGGCCAGGACGTCCGCCCCTTGGGCGAGGCCGGAGGGTGAGAGGAGCGCCAGGAGGAGGAGGTGGGGGAGTCCTGTGGATCTCTTCATGGCGAGGGCGCGCTGGGAAGAAATGGAGCAGGGCCCCGCGACGCGCGCGGGGCCCTGCTTGGTTCGTGAGTCCTGTCCGCGGCGCGCGCGAGGCGAGGACTCTCTCGCGGTCGGCTCAGAAACCGGCGGCGATGCCGAGAGCGAGGACGTCGTTCTCGGTGTCACCGTTGGTGGTGTCGTCGCTGCCGGTGGAGAAGTTGAGCTGCCACTTGAGGTCGTGGCCGTCGATGTAGCGGTTGATGCCGACGTTCATGCGGGTCGTGTTGATCGGCCCGTTGTCGAAATCGTCGTAGCGGAAGGCGACCTCGTAGTTCTCGTTGAAGAGATACGCGACCCCGGCGCTCCACGGCGTGGCACCCGAGCCCGTCGGGCCCACGTAGCCGGCGCCGGTGGCGTCGTTGTCCTGGTCGACCATCTCGCCCCAGACCGTGAAGCCACCCGTGGTGAGGGTCGCGTTCGCGGCCAGCAGCACGGCGTCTCGCGACGTGCCGAGGGCGAGGACCGAGCCCGTACCGTCACCGCCGGCGAGCAGGTCGTCGTTGCTGGTGGTGTCGGAGGTGTCGTCGGCATAGGTGACGCCGACGTTCAGGTTCGTTCCTTCCGTCGCACCGAAGGCGCCCTCGTTACCCGAGTTGCCGCCGATGATGTCGATGTCGATGTGGGCGCTGTAGCCGAACTCGTCCGTCGACCCACTGTGACCATTCGTAGCCGTGACTTCCCAGTTCACGCGATCGAAGTTGCCGCTCAGGGCGACACCCGCGTCACGAGAGGCGTACATGGCCCCCAGGTAGCTACGATTGATGAAGATCGTCTGGTTGCGCTGGATGTTGGCGCTGCGGATGAACTGACGCCGGAAAGCGCCGACCGTCAGGTCGAGTCCGTCCGCGATGCCAACGGCGACGTAGGCGTCCGTCAGACCCCCGAACCCCGCGTTGGAGCTCGTGAAGGTGCCGGTGCCCGAGTCGAAGGAGGAGCCGATCGGCATGCCCCGCGGCGCGTAGAGCTCACCGGTGTCGGTGAAGTCCCACCCGAGCACGAACGAGTAGTTCGACCCCAGGTTGCCGCTCAGGTTGACACGCGAAGCGGCCACACCCGTGCTCAGCTCGTCGTTGACGCTGTCGGTCGGCGTGTCGTCGGAGGTGATCGCACCGATCAACCAGCCGGAGACATGCAGACCCTCATGGTTTTCCAGGGACAGCGGCGCGTTGTTGAGCGCTGCGAGTTCCCTGTCGAGCTCCGGCCAAGCTGTGTCGTTGGCGAAGCCAGTCGCGCTGATCGCAGGTAGTGCCAGCGCGCCGAAAACAAACTTGTTCATTTGGTATGCACTCCAAAGAGAGAGACCACCGAGTGAAAGGGGATGGGGTCGGAAGGCGACAGGGAGCGCCGCGCTTCGCCGGCCGGCCAGGGGCTCGGCCGATGGTTTTCACTAAGAGACCGTCAGGCACCATCGGCGGGCCGCGCGAGTCTCGGTCCTCCAAACCGGACCGGGAGGGGGTGCGAGCACCTAAGCCTCTCAGTGGAAACGGTTTGTGAGCGGAGGTCGGCCCCCGGGGGAGAGGGCGCGGGCCGCGCGCCGGCCGGGCCGACCCTCGGACTAGGGCCCCCTAAACCATTGCAGGTCAATGGTTTGTGTGCCTGGATGGGGGCCGGCTCCGGTGCGGCGCGGAGCGATCCGCCCCACCACCGTGAGTTGAGCGGAAAGCGGCGGGAAGCGGCGCCAGGCGCTCGAATTCCCAATTGCGGGTCCCTCCAGGGGAGGGACCGGGCACTTGGCGTGCCTCAGTCGCCTTCCTGCGCGGCGCCGCGGTCCAGATAGGGGGCGAGGCGGGCGTCGGCGGCGGCCACCTGATCCAGGAGGCTCTCGGGCACTCGCCAGTCGAGCAGCTCGCAGGCCCGCAGCCGCTGCTCGAGCCGCTCCCGAGCTGCGATCGTATATGCGAAATCATAGCTCGGGAGTTCGAGGTAGCGGGGGTCCACGCTGTGCACGTGCTCCGCCACGGCGAGGGAGAGCTCGGACTCGAGCGCCTGCTCCCAGGCCTCCCCGTGTCCCTCGGCCGCCTCCCGCAGCTCCCGGGCCCGGCCACGCGCCCCGGATTCGCCCTCCGTCAGGGCCAGGCGGCCCAGGGCCAGCAGCAAGGCGCGCACGAGCTGCCGATCGGGCACCTCCTTGGCCTTCGCGCGCCGCCCGAGCTCGGCCAGGCCGCCTTGCAGCACTTCCAAGGGCGTCGTCATCCCGCGCGGCCCTCCCGCCTCTCGCGCTTGAGCTGCCCACGCCGCCGCTTGGACTCGAGCCTCCTCTTCTGTGAGGCCCTCGTCGGTCGAGTGCGCTTGCGCTTCTTGGGGACGGTCAGACCCTCGCGCAGGAGGCCGGCCAGGCGCTCCCGGGCGTCCTCCACGTTGCGCGCCTGCTCGCGGTGCCGCGAGGCGTGGATCACGAGCTCGCCCTCCCCGCTGATGCGCCCCGCCAGGCGCTGGAGGATCAGGTGCCGCTGGCCCTCCGAGAGGGCCTGGCTGCGGCGCACGGAGAAGCGCAGGACCGCCTTGCTCGACACCTTGTTCACGTTCTGGCCCCCGGGCCCGCCGGAGCGGGCGAAGGAGAGCTCGAGCTCCTGCGGCGGCAGCGTCAGCCGGCTCGTCACCGGGAGGGCCTCCATCGCCGCTAACCCAGCGTGCCCTCGTCCGCCAGGCGACGCAGGGCCTCGAAGGTGAAGATCCCCGTCGAGTGACCGTCGGAGAAGGTCATGCTGATGGCGTAGTTGCCGATCAGAGCCAGGTCGCTCTGCTCGAGGTCGTCGGGCACCGTCGCCGGATCGTGGGTGCGGATGCCGGTCGCCTCGCTGACGCAGCCCGCGCAGGGGCAGACGCGCCGCAGCTCGGCGGCGGAGAAGACGCTCGTCACGCCGTCCGCCCACTCGATCGTGACCTGCGCCGGGAGGCTGCGTTCGATGACCTTGGGCTGCGTCGAGAGCATCGGAGCGGCTCAGCGTGGACGAGGAGGACCCTGCTCGGCTCGGAGACTCCGAGCTCGGCACGGAAAGGGACGAAGGGCCGGCCGCGGCGAAGGCTCGGCGGCCGGGATGGTGGGCGGGACCGGACTTGAACCGGTGACCCCTTGATTTTCAGTCAAGTGCTCTACCAACTGAGCTACCCGCCCATCGGCGCAAGGCTCGAGGGGGTCCCTGCCGCGCCGAGGAGGGCGGATCATGCCGCCCGGGGCCGCGGAGGTCAATTCGCGGCGTTCATTAACAGTGGGGGCGTTGACGAGTGGGAGCGGTGACGGCGGGTCGGGCGCTCGACACGCGGAGCGAGCCGCCCGGCGCCGGAGCCGTCGAGCTCAGGCCGGCGCTTCGGAGCCCAGCTCGCCGAAGAGCTTCCGGGCCGCGGCCACGTCCCGCTCGATCTGGGCGCGCAGGGCGTCGAGGCCCGCGAACTTCTGCTCGCCGCGCAGGCAGCGCACGAACTCGACCTCCAGCCGCCGGCCGTAGAGCTCTCCCTGGAAGTCGAGCAGGTGGACTTCCACCAGGGGCAGGGCCGGCCGCTCGCCGTCCACCGTGGGCCGAAAGCCGATGTTGGCGACGGCCGGGTGACGGCTCTCGACGGCGCTCCGGGAGGCGTCCTCCAGGAGGCTGGCCTGGCAGGCGTAGACCCCCACCGGCGGGTGGAGCTCGTGGTGGAGGTCGAGGTTCGCGGTCGGGAATCCGAGCTCGTGGCCCAGGCGGTTGCCGTGCACCACCTCGCCGAGGACCGAGACCCGCCGCCCCAGCATGCGCTGGGCCCCCTCGAGGTCGCCCAGCTCCACGGCCTCGCGGATCGCCGTGCTCGAGACCCCGCGCTTGGCGATGACCACCATCGGGACGACGGTCACCGGGTGCCCGAGCCCGCGCAGGAAGTCGGCGTCGCCCTCGCGGCCGACCCCGAACTTGCTGTCGAAGCCCAGGACGAAGTGTCGCGTCCGGAGCCTCTCCACGAGGAGCTCCTCCGCGAAGGTCTGGGCGGGGGTGCGGCGCACCTCCTCGTCGAAGGGCAGGACCAGGGTGTGCTCGATCCCGGCCCGCTCGAAGTGCTCCAGGCGGTGGTCGAGGGTCGTGAGGGTGCGCGGCGCGCGCCCCAGGAGGACCGCCTTGGGGTGGGAGCTGAAGGTCACCACAGTGGGCTCGGCCCCCAGCTCTCGGGCCAGCTCGACGTTCCTCGCCAGGATCGCCTGGTGACCCAGGTGGACGCCGTCGAAGACCCCGAGGGAGGTCACCGCTCCGCTGGGGGAGGGCTCCCTCAGGTCGCCGCGGCCGCGGGTGATCCTCATCCCCGCCAAGGGGCTACTCGGCGGCCTTGGCGAGCCCGCTCTTGTAGGTCTCGACCAGCTCGTCGAAGGCCGCCTTGTTGCGCAGCTTGTCGGCGGGGGACATGCGGTCGATCAGCAGCACGCCCTCGAGGTGGTCCATCTCGTGCTGGATGATGCGCGAGACGAAGCCCTCGTAGACCTCCTCCAGGGGCTCCCCCTGGGGGGTCCGGGCCTCGACGCGCACCTTGTCCGGGCGGGAGACCTCCCCGTAGATGCCCGGGAAGGAGAGGCAGCCCTCTTCCGACAGGCTGCGTTCGCCCCAGAGCTTCAGGATGCGAGGATTGACCAGGGCCAGGTCGTCCCCGGGCTCCCCCGTGGGGTTGAGCACGAGGATCTGCTGCTTCAGGCCCACCTGAGGCGCTGCGAGGCCCACCCCGTGGCTCTCGCGCATGCGGGTGAACATGGCCGCCACGGTGTCCTCCAGGTCCTGGTCGAAGTTCTCCACCGGCTCGGCGGGCTTGCGCAGCACCGGAGCGGGGTAGATCGAGATCTCGAATTCGAGGGTCTTTCCCATGCGGGACGTCTCTCGTGGGGAGGGGGGGTGGCGGCGATGACCCCCTCGGAGTCAGCGCCGCTGGGCCAGCCCCGGAGCATAATGGGTCGCATTGACGGCCGCGGGGGCCCCCCCTAAGATTTTCCGCCCGCTCCGCCGCCGGGACCCCCTTTGGAGACGCTCCGAGAACGTCGCCGAGGGGCTCCGTCGTGGGGTCGCGGGGCCCGCGCGCAGCGATGGACTACTCCAAGCACATCCAGAAGGCCGAGGAAGCGGCCCGCCGGAAGAACTACGACTTCGCGGTCGAGCTCTACCAGCAGCTCCTCGAGCTCGATCCGGACCAGGGCGAGGCCCGGGCCGGGTTGCGGCGTGCGCTGCGGCTGCGCCAGGAGAAGAAGAAGGGCGGCAAACTCCTGCGCGCCCTCTCGGGGGCGGGGCCCCTGGCGATGGCCAAGACGTTGCGCAAGGCGGGCAAGCTCGACGCCTGCATCAAGGCCGCCGAGCAGTACCTCGCCACCAACCCCCTCGACGTCGACGCCAACCTCTTCCTCGGGGAGGCCCTCGAGGGCGGCGAGTACTACAAGTCCGCCGCGGCGGTCTACGAGTTCATCGCGGAGATCGCTCCGCGCAACCCCGAGGGCCTCAAGCGCGCCGGGGCGATGATGTACAAGCTCGGCGAGCACGCCCAGGCCCTCGGCTATTACGAGCGGGCCCTCGATGCCGACCCGCGCGACCAGGAGGCCCTCAAGCAGCGCAAGAACCTCGCCGCCGAGACGGCCTTGACGGAGCGCGAGACGGCCGGCGCCGGCCACAGCCGCGACCAGATCAAGGACAAGGACCAGGCCCGTGACCTGGAGCGCCGGGGTCGGATTCACCGCACCCAGGAGGAGTGGCAAGAGGAGCTCGAGCGCCTCGAGGAGCGCTACGCCGACGCCCCCAGCGACCCCGACCTGATGATCGCGATGGCGGAGGCCTGCGAGAAGCTCAAGGACCCCGAGGCGGCCTTCGACTGGCTCTCGCGGGCCTGCGACTACCGCAAGGACGCCGCCGATCTCCGGGGCCGGCGCGACGTCCTGCGCGAGAAGGTCCTCAAGAAGCAGCTCTCCCGCGCGGACGCCGCCGGGGAGACCGAGAAGGCGAATCGCCTCGAGCAGGAGCTGCGGAGCTTCCAGCTCGAGTCCCTGCGCGACCAGGTGCGGACCCGCCCCTCGGACGCCGGCCTGCGCATCAAGCTCGCCCAGCAGCTCCTCCGCCTGGAGGAGGTCGACGAGGCCGTCGGCGAGCTCCAGAAGGCCGTCGACGACCCCCGCCTGGGGCGCGAAGCGAACTTCTTCCTCGGCACGGCCTTCCAGAAGAAGGGCTTCGCCGACCTGGCCCGCAAGAACTTCGAGCGGGCCCTGGAGGGCTGCTCGGGCTCCGACGAGCGCTCGAAGGAGATCCTGTACAGCCTCGGCGCCATCGCCGAGGGGGAAGGACAGCCCGAGGAGGCCCGGACCCTCTTCGGACGGATTTTCGAGATCGACATCGGCTACCGTGACGTGGCCGACAAAATGGAACAGTACCGGTAGACCCAGCTAGACCATGCCGAACAACAAGCAGCAGAAGAAGCGCCTCAAGACCGACGAGGAGCGCCGCCAGCGGAACAAGACCTTCAAGAGCGTCATGCGCAGCTCGATGCGCAAGGTGCTCGAGGCCCCGACCAAGGAGGAGGCCCTGGCCGCCACCCCCGAGGCGATGAAGCGCATCGACAAGGCCGCCAAGCGCAACGCCATCCACGACAACACCGCGGCGCGCATGAAGAGCCGCCTGGCGCGCTCCACGGCCTCCAAGTAGGCCGATCGGGGGGAGAGGGCGGCCCCGTCCGGCCGCCGCCATTCCTCCTGAAACATTCAGGGGGCGGATCCGGAGTACCATCCTGTCATGGTCTCGCGCCTCGATCGTCCCCTCATCCGCCTGCGCCGCAAGCTGATCCTGGCCGTCTGGCTCGGGAGGCTGGCGAGGCAGGGTGCCGCGGTGCTCGTCCTGGCGGGCTCGGCCATCCTGCTCGGGCGCGTGGCCTTCGAGCTCGAGCTCGAGCAGGGGCTGTGGCTGCTCGCGCCCCTGGCCGTCGTCCCCTTCAGCGCCTGGCGCGGCGTGCGGCGTCGCGTCCCGAGCCGAGCGGGCGCGGCGGCCTGGCTCGACCTGCGCTCGGGAGCCCAGGGCCTCCTGCTCGCCGACTTCGAACGCCACGACGGTCGCTGGACGGGGAAACTCGAGCGCCAGCTCGACCGCCTGCCCGAGCTGCCCGCGCTGAGGCTGACCGCCTTCACGCGCCTCCTGCTGCCCGCCGCGGCTTTCTGCGCCCTCGCGCTCTTCGTGCCGCTCAGCCGCGCCGAGCCCGCCGCGCCCACGGCCTACTACGACCGGGCGATCGAGGGCCTCGCCGACCAGCTCGAGGTCCTCGAGGAAGTGGCCGAGCTCGACCCGGAGACCTCGCAGGAGCTCGAGGAGCGCCTGCGTCAGCTCGCCGAGAACGTCGACCCCTCCCAGCCCGAAGCGATGCTCGAGGCGATCGACTCCCTGCGCCGCGAGCTGGGACTCGAGGGGCAGGAAGCCGCCGAGCTGGCCCAGGACCTCCTCGAGCGCTTCGGCGCGATCGGGGCGGAGGCCCTGGGCGAGAGCACCCTCGCCCAGGAGCTGATGTTCGGGCAGCTCAACGAGATGCTCGAGTCGGGCCTGATGACGCACCTGCTGGAGAACATGGACGAGCTCGGGCCCGAGCTGCTCGATCTGGCGCAGCGCTCCGCGGGTGAGGGGGGACCCCTGCGGCTCCCCGAGGGCTTCCAGCTCGACCCCGAGCAGATGCGCGCCCTGAGCCGCGCGATGCAGTCCGAGCTGCGGCACCTCATCGGTGAGCTCGACCTCGCCGGCCTGGTCGACATGGGCGAGCTCGCGGGCCTCGCGAACCCCGACGCCCTCTCGAAGCTGCTCGAGCGCTTCCACGAGCACGACGACGCCTGCGCGGCGAGCGGCGAGTGCCGTGGGCAGGGCGCAGGAGCCCTGGGTGCCCTCGGTGGACTGGGGCTCTCCGCACTCTCCGGGCTGAACCTCGGCGGCCCCTCTCGCGAGGGCGGCTCGACCGGAGTCCAGTGGGGGGACGAGAGCGCGGGCGACCCGTCTCGCTTCGCTTCGCGCCTGCTCTCGCCTTCGCGCTTCGCCGACCTCGCCGAGAGCGAGACGATCGGCCTCGGCGTCGACGCTCCCGAGGTGGCTCCCGAGGGCCAGGGCGCTGGCCTGCTGGACGTCCAGGGCGCCGAGGGAGAGGTCAGCTGGCGTCGACGCCTCTCGCCGCGACACCGCGACGCCGTGCGCGAGTTCTTCCAACCCGAATAGACCGCCCGCGAAGGGAAGCCGACGAGGAGAGACGGATGAGCGAAGCGAAGGATGCGGGCCTGCTCTCGCCCGAGGAGGTCGAGGCAGGACAGCGGCGAGCCGTCGCGATCCTGGAGGGTCTCGATTGCGCGATCCTCGGCCAAGGCGAATTGACGCGCTTGCTCCTGACCTCCTTCCTGGCGCGCGGACACGTCCTGCTCGAGGGGCTCCCCGGCCTCGGCAAGACGGAGCTGGTCAAGGCCCTCTCGCGCTTGCTCGGCCTCGAGTTCAAGCGCCTGCAATTCACCCCCGACCTCCTGCCGGGCGACGTCACCGGCGGCCACATCCTCGAAGAGGGCGGCGACGGCCGGAAGCTCGTCTTCCACCCGGGGCCCGTCTTCACGAATCTCCTGCTCGCCGACGAGATCAACCGCGCCTCCCCCAAGACCCAATCGGCCTTGCTCGAGGCGATGCAGGAGCGGCACGTCACCGTCCTCGGCGAGACGCGGGCGCTCGAGACTCCCTTCTGCGTGCTCGCCACCCAGAACCCGATCGAGCTCGAGGGCACCTACCCGCTGCCGGAGGCCCAGCTCGATCGATTCCTCTTCAAGCTCGAGGTCGCGCACCTCGACCGCGGGACGGTGGAGACGATCATCCGCGAGCGCCGCGGGGGCGCGCCGCCCGAGCTCGAGGTGGTCACCGACGCCGCGGGCCTGCGCGAGCTCTTCGGCCTCGTCGACCGGATCTTCCTGCCCAAGGCGGTCGCGACCTACGTCGCGCGCCTCGTCGACGCCACGCACCCCGCGAGCGACCTCGCGCCGGACTGCGTGCGCGAGTACGTGCGCTTCGGCGCCTCCCCGCGGGCCGCCATCGCGATCGCGGAGGCCGTGCGCGCGCACGCCCTGCTCGCCGGCAAGCCCGGCGCGGGCTTCGACGACGTCTACGCCGTGGCCGTGCCCGCGGTCGCCCACCGCGTGGTCCTCGACTATCGCGCCAAGCTCGACGGCTACGACGGGCCGCGCGTCATCCGCGAGGTGCTCGAGAAGGTCGGCGAGCTCGACGAGGGGCTGCCCAAGGAGGTCGACGACGTTGCCTAGTTCCCTCGCGCGCGGGGGGCTCGCACTCGTCGCGCTGCTCGCGCTCCTCGTCCTCCTCGCGTCCCCGGCGAGCTCGGCGCCGCTCGGCGAGCAGAGCGGCGACGTCCAGGGCGTGCGCTGCACCACGCGCTACGCCTGGCCCTCCAGCCTCGGCGGCGGCTTCTTCCCGGTGAAGGTGGAGCTCCACAACACCCTCGACGAGGAGACTTCCGTCGCCCTCGAGGCGGAGCAGACCTGGTATCCCGAGGACCGCGTCACGCGCCGCCTGTCCCTGGCGGCGGGGGAGCGGGTCCGCTTCGAGGCGCTCCTGCGCGCGCGGGCGCAGGGCACGAACAACTACAAGTTCGTGTTCACGAGCCGCGGCAAGGAGCTCGACATGAGCGGCGTGGGCCCGACCGAGTTCGGCCACGGTCGTGGGGGCCGCACGATTCTCTACGTCGCCAACGAGAGCGTCGCCGCCGGCGTCGAGGAGAGCTGGAGCGAGGAGTGGACGCAGGCCAACGCCAAGCTCGGCACCTCGAGCTCGGGCATGCAGATGGTCGTGACCTGTGTGAGATTCGACGACCTCTCGCCGAGCTGGCAGGCCTACACCTCGGTCGACTGCGTCCTCCTGGATCTCGGAAGCGAGCAGCCGGCTCCTGAGGACCTCGAAGCCTTGCTCGCCTGGTGTCGCTCCGGGGGCAAGCTGATCGTGCTGGGGAAGACGACCTCCTACCTCGACGCGGACGAACGCTTCGGGCCGCTCATCGAGCCTCGCCTTCGAGTCCAGCCGAGCGGCGAACACGGGTCCTTCATCGCCCACGGCCTGGAGGCCTTCCGCTGCGGCTTCGGCGTGCTCGTCGCCCCGCAGTACCTCGCCTCGGGGCCGGAGCCCCCAGAGGGCTCGCACGCGGTCGAGCACCAGCCCACGGCCTTCGTGGCCGACTCGACCCAATTCGTCCCCTCGTGGACGCGCTCCTCCCACTGGCGGACGTCGCGGCTCTCCTCGGCCCTCGCGGAGCTCGAGGAGTTCGACAACCTGCCGTTGCGCGCGCTGATGCTGCTCATGATCGGCTTCGCGATCCTGATGGGCCCGGTGAACTTCACCTGGGTCAAGCGGATGCGCAAGCCGCTCATGATCCTCGTCACCGTGCCGGTCATCGCCGTGGTCACCTCGGTCGCCCTGCTGCTCTACGGCGTGCTATCCCAGGGCCTCGACATCAAGGCGATCCGCCGTAGTTGGGCCTTCCTCGACCAGCGCACGGGCCAGGGCACGACCGTCGAGGCGCGCCACGTCTTCGCGGGAAGCGCGCCGGGCGAGGGGCTGCGACCCGGGGCGGGGACCCTCGTCTACCCCGGACCCGACCAGTGGATGGGCGGCTTCCGGGACGGTCGCCTCTTCGTCCAGGATCTCGACGACGGGCGCCTGATGAGCGGCGACTTCTTCCCCATCCGCGAACCGGTCGGGCAGATGATCGTGACCGACCGCGCCGTGCGCCTGCGCCTCGACGTGCGCCTGGATGGCGAGAGCGTCGTCGTGACGAACGCCCTCGGGGTCGAGGTGCAGGAGCTGCTCCTGCGCGACCCCCTGGGGGACTACCACTACCTCGACGGGCGCCTGGGTGAAGGCGAGGAGCGCCGCCTCGAGGCCGGCGGTTCCTCGGCCAAGTCCGTCGAATGGAGCCGCGAGCTGCGCTGGTACTGGGGCGAAACGGGCGAGCGCCTCGTGCCGGGGAGCTACGCCGTGCGCCTCGGCACCTCGCCGTTGACCGACGACTGCGGGGTCGAGGTGAACGAGATCGAGGGTGCCCACGCGCTGGTGGGGCTGCTCGACGCCTCCGTGGAGAGCTGGCGGTGAGCGTCGCCCTGCACGTGGACGGCCTGACGCGCCGCTTCGGTTCGGTGCTCGCCGTCGACAACGCCACCTTCGAGGTGCGGCGCGGGGAGATCCTGGGCTTCATCGGGCCCAACGGCGCGGGCAAGACGACGACCATGCGAATCTGCGCCAGCCTCGACCTTCCGGACGAGGGAGACGTGCGGATCGACGGCGTGTCCGTGCTCGACGACCCGCGCGCGGTGCGCCAACGCCTGGGCTTCATGCCCGACGCCTACGGCGCCTACGTGCACACGACAATCTCCGAGTACCTGGACTTCTTTGCCCGGGCCTACGGCCTGCGCGGCCGCAACCGCACGCGCATGCTCGACTACGTGAAGGAATTCACGGGCCTCGAGCCCCTCGAGGAGAAGCTGATCACGGCCCTGTCGAAGGGCATGAAGCAGCGCCTCTGCCTCGCGAAGACCCTGCTGCACGACCCCGCGATCCTGATCCTCGACGAGCCCGCGGCGGGCCTCGACCCCCACGCGCGCGTCGAGTTGCGGGAGCTCGTGAAGGCCCTGGCCGAGCTCGACAAGGCGGTCATGATCTCCTCGCACATCCTGACCGAGCTCTCGCAGATCTGCACCTCGGTGGCGGTCATCGAGGCCGGCCGCATCCGCGCCAGCGGGAGCGTCGCCGAGGTCTTGCGCGGCGCGCGCGCCAAGCACAGCCAGGTCTTCCTGCGCACCCTCGCGCCCCACGAGACCGTGCACAAGGCCCTGCTCGAGGAGGCCGGTGTCGAGTCGGTGCGGCCCCACAAGGGCGGGCTGATGGTGGAGCTCCTCGGGGAGGAAGAGGCCCAGGCGCGCCTCCTGCAGACCCTCGTGCGACGTGGATTCGACCCGGTCGAGTTCACGCCCGACACGGTCGACCTCGAGGACGTCTTCCTCTCCTTGACCGAGGGGAGGGTCCAATGAGCGATGTTGTCGAGAGCGGAACCGTCGAGCACGGTGCCGTCGATCCCGGAGGCGCCGACGTCCTCTCACGGGCCGAGCGCATGACCGACCGCCTGAACCCGATCCTCCTGAAGGAGGTGCGCCAGGCGATGCGCGGGCGCTACTTCAAGATCTCCTTCTGGATCACGCTGACCATCGCGACCCTCGTCGGTCTCGGGGTGCTCCTCGTCTTCATCGTCGAGGGGGAGCAGGACGTCATCGGGCAGGCCTTCTTCGTCGCCATGTTCGCCTGCCTCGTGCTCGCGGCGCAGGTCTTCGTTCCGTTCTCCTCCTTCCTGTCGATGGGGGGGGAGTGGGACGAGAACACCTGGGACTTGCTCGTGCTCTCGAACTTGCGGCCGCGGCAGATCGTGCTGGGCAAGGTGCTCTCCTCCTTCGTGCAGGCTCTCCTGTACTACTGCACCTTCGGCCCCTTCCTCGTCTTCGCCTTCCTGCTGCGGGGCATCGACCTGGCCGCCTTGCTCGTGGCCCTCGCGCTGTCGATGATCCTGTCGTTCCTCTTGTCGTGCTTCTCCGTGGCGATGAGCAGCTTCAGTCGTGGCCGCTTCGCGCGCGTCGTCTTGATGGTGCTCCTGACCGCGATCCTGGTCGGGGCCTCCTTCGGGACCGTGGGCTTCGCCGCCCAGTTGATGTTCCGGCCCGGGCAGCTCTACGACTCCGAGACGCAGCAGGTCATCGCCGCCTTCCTCTCGATCTTCACCGCCGTCGCCGCCTTCTTCTTCGCCGCCACCTGCGCGCGCCTGGCGCACCCCGAGGAGAACCGCTCGACCGGCCTGCGCCTGACCTCCCTGGCGATCGTGGCCTGCGGCCTGGCCTGGGCGACCTTCATCATGGGGCGGCGGCCCGACGACGATCCGATCCTGATCCTGACCTGCCTCGCGATCGCTTTCCTCGCGGTGACTTCGATCTTCTACTCCACCGAGCCCGAGCGCCTGGGCCGGCGCGTGATCGCGACCCTGCCCCGACGCTCCTCCCTCGCCTGGCTGGCGACGCCCCTGCTCCCCGGCGGCGCCCGCGGTCTGCTGTTCTTCCTCGTCGCCGGCCTGCTCGTGACGGGCTGGACCTTCATCTACCCGCTCCTGGCCGACCCGAGCTTCAGCTTCAGGAACGGGCAAGCCTGGATCCCCTTCGTCCTCCTCGTCTACGGCTTCGTATACCTCGGCCTGCCCTCGGGGATCTTCTCCCGCGGCGCGGATCACATGGGCATCCGCATCCTGGCGCGGGTCTCCGTCCTGGTCCTCTTCGTCGCCACGATCCTGCTCCCGTCCTTGATCGGCTTCCTGCTCGGGATCGACTCCCTCGAGAGCTTCGAGCACGCGGGCAACGTCTTCCTGGTCGTGGACCACCTCTTCAGCCACGACCTCGACGAGCTCGGACAGGCGACCCTGGTCACCGTGGTCTTCCTCGGGGTCCTCGGCCTCAACGCGCCGCGGCTCATCGGCCAGGCCCGGGAGCTGCAGCGGGCCCTCGCCTCGCGCGCGAAGGGCACGGACGCGTCGTGATCGTCCGGGCGAGCGAGGCCGCCCTGCGGGCCGCCCAGAGCTGGAAGCTCGCCTGGGTCCCGGCGCCGCCCCGCGGCCAGGCCGGCGAGCACCTCGGACGTGGCACGGGCTCCTCCCTCGAATTCCAGGACCGACGCACCTACCAGGCCGGCGACGACGTGCGCCACCTCGACTGGCGCAGCTTCGCGCGCACGGGGGAGCTGACGGTGAAGCTCTACCGCGAGGAGCTCCTGCCCCGCCTCGACCTCCTCGTCGACACCTCCGCCTCGATGGCCGTCGACGAGCCGAAGGCGCAGCTCGCAGCGGACTTCGCGACCTTCCTGGCCCTCGCCGCGCGGCGCCAGGGCTTCGCGGTGCGCCTGGTCGAACTCTCGGACGCTCCGCAGCGCCTCGACCTCGACGCCCTGGAGAGCCGGGGCCTCGACTTCGCCGGCCGCCTGCCGCTCTCCGCCACCTTCGAGGGCGGGCTCGCGGCCCTGCGCCCCGGGACCCTGCGCGTGCTCGTCAGCGACTTTCTCTGTCCCCACGACGCGGCGACCGTCGTGCGCTCCCTCGCGGCCCGGGCCGGCGGCCTCGCTCTCGTGCAGCTGCTCTCGCCCGCCGACGTCGAGCCCGAGGTCGGCAGCGCCCTGCGCATGGAGGACGCCGAGACCGGCGCCCTGCGCGAGGTCGTGCTGGACCCGGCGACCGTCGGCGACTACCTCGCGCGCCTTGCGCGCCTGACCGAGGTCCTCGAGCTCGAGTGCCGTCGCGCCGGGGCGCGCTTCCAGCGGCTCGTCGCCGGCCGCCCCTTCGACGAGCTCTGCCGCGAGGAGCTCGCGCGCGCGGCCTGGGTCGTGCCGGGCTGAGCGGCCGCGCGGGCCCAGGCCCGCCGTGCTCCCGCCTCGGCGGGACGCTATGCTGGCCGCACCTCCAGCCCCGCGCTCCGCGATGATCGAGTTCCTCCCCCAGAACGACGGCAAGCTCGTCGCCCTCAACTTCGACGGCAAGATCTCCCACGAGGAGTTCGAGGCCCTCGCGCCGATGATCGACGCGCAGATCGAGAAGGACGGCGGCGAGATCTGCCTCCTGCTCGACCTGGTGGACTTCGAGGGCTACGAGGACCTGCACGCCCTCTGGGAGCACTTCGTGATCGTCAAGAACCACCACAAGTCGGTGCGACGCATCGCGATCGTCGGCGACGAGGAATGGGAGCGACGCTTCGCGCAGCTGGCCAACCAGTTCTCCCTGGCCGAGGTGGGCTACTACGCCTCGGGGGAGATGGCGGCGGCGGTGAACTGGCTGGCCGGGGTCTGAGCGAGCGCCCCGGCGGGGTTCACTCTCCCTTCGCCGCCTCGGCTTTGGCGCGCAGCGAGTTCACGAAGGTCCGGTGAGCCTCGTCTCCCTTGGCCCTCGCTGCTGCGTCCTTGGCCTTCACCTCCTCGTCGGTGTGCCCCGCCAGCCGGCCGAGCATGACGACCGAGTAGGTCGCGTGTCCGACCGAGTGCCAGAGGGCCATCTCGGCCAGGGCGGGGATCGAGGCCTCGCGTAACTGGGCCAGGAGCTCGGGGTCGCGGCCCTCGCTGAGGCGGTACAGCAGGGCCGCGCCCTTGTTGCGGTCGGTCCACTGGAGGGACTCGAGCATCGCGAGAGCGGGCCCCGGGTCGAGCTCCACGCGGAAGTCGTCCTGCCCGTTGGCCCACTGGGCCAGCACCGAGAGAGCGCGCACGGCGTTGTTGCGCACGCTCGGGTCGGGGTCGGTCATGGCGTGGCCCAGAGCCTCGACGACGAGCTGCTTGTCGTCCAGGTAGGAGGCGGCCTTGGCCGCCGCCGTGCGCTGGGTGGCGTCGCGGGACTCGTGCAGGACGCGCAGCAGCTCGTCGGGCCGGTCGAAGGCCAGCTCGGCCAGGAAGTGCTCGAGCTCGCGTACGGGCTCGTACTCGGAGAAGGAGTGGCCGTCCACGATCTCCTCACCGCTGACGCCCTTCATCATTCCTTCGTAGCCGAGGTCCATGGCCTTCGTGTAGGCCTCGACCAGACCCTCGGGGCAGGGGACCTCGCCCTCGGGCTGCGGACGCAGCTCGAGCTCGGCGGCGCCGTCCTCCTGGATACCCACCAGCAGCGTGACGCTCCCGGGAATGCGCATGCCGATCACGACAGCGTCGCGCACGCCCTCGATCGCGATGAGGCGGCCGCGCACGGCCTCCTTGTCCACCTCGGAGGGATCACCGACCTCGAATCCGAGCGCCCCCTCGATCTCGACCGGGTCCACCGTGCGGATCCCGTAGAAGTCGACGTGGTCGATGGTCAGGTCCGCGCCCCCCGGCGCGCCGGCTTGCGGGACGAGGAAGAGGGGCAGGCTCGCGAGGAGAGTGTTCATGCGCTCGAATCGGGGTCGGGGATCGGCTTGGAGGTCGTGGAGTGCGTCCACGAACCGCCTCCTTCCAGCTGGGGTCCGAAGTACGTCGGCGACTCTTCGGAGTTGGGGGCCTCGCCAGCCGCCTCAACGCCCGCTCTCGCGCCGCGCGCGGCTGCGGGCGCGCTCCATGGCGTCGGCGAGCTTGGCGTGGCCGCTGAGGGCGGCGGTCTTGCGGCGGGGCGCTTCGCCCCGGGCAGGGATCTCCGGGGCCGGGTCGACGGGGATCCCGTGGGCGTCGCGGGCCGCGGCCTCCAGCGCGCGCTCCTCGCGGCTGGCTCGCTTGCGCCAGGCGCCCCAGTCGACGCCGCTCCAGAGCGCCAGCCGCCGGAAGGCGATCTCGAGCAGGGCGAGCAGCAGGGCGGCGAGCAAGAGCTCGCGGGTGATCGCGCGCCAGGCGCTGCCCACGCGCTCGCCGCGGAAGAGCGTCGAGGCCGCCGGCGCCACCTCGCCGCCCGAGGCCGCCGCGATCGCGCGCATGCGTCGCTCGCCGGCGCCGGGGTCGGGGTTCGGCTCGTGCTCCGGGGAGTAGGGGAGGGCCAGGGGCGCGAGGCGTACGGCCCGGCGCTCGTCGAGTTTCAGGGTCGGAAGGGCGATGCCCTCCTCCTCGAGGGGAAAGCGCGCCTCGTAGGTGCTCGCGGAGAGCCGCAGGAAGCTCCGCCGTTCCGCGTCGGCATCGGCCTTGCCGAGCAGGGCCTCCAGACCGCCGAGATCCGCCGCGGTTTCGCCCTGGGGGTCGACCTCGACGCGCACGACCGCTTCGCGCCCCTCGCGGTAGACCGTGCCGTGCACGTCGCTCGGCGGCTCCTGGCCGATCAGCCAGCGCGCGACCGTGACGAAGAAAGCCGCGAAGTCCGGCCACTCGACGACCGTGGCGCCATAGGTACCGCCGATCTGCCCCGTGTAGGCCGCCGCGCGGCCGAGCCCGCCGTGGTGGAAGGCGAAGATCGGCGACTGGAATCGGTCCTTCGCCACCAGGCCGGCGGTCGCGCCGGGGCGCAGGTAGCAGAGGTTGTAGCCGCCGATCGTCGGGAACTCCTCGACCGGGAGGTTGCCGAGGCCGTAGAGGTCGGGGGCGACCACGACCTCCGTCTCCTCATCGACGAAGGTCGCGCGGGTGGCGGTCAGGGTGTCCTGGGCGAAGAGGCGCGGTAGGTCCTCGGATTGCGTCGTGAAGTAGGCCTCGCCACCGCCGAGCTCCGCCAGACGCTTCAGGAAGGGGGCGTGGGGGTCGCCGGGGGTGCCGAGGGCGATGACCGAGATCGTGACCCCGGCGCCGTAGAGCTCGGTCGCGAAGTCCCAGCAGCCCTCCTGCTCGTTCGCGTCGGCGGCGTCGGCGAATAGCGTGATGTGCTTCGTCTGCTGGTCGGCTTCGTTCAGTTCCGCCGCCGCCGCGACCAGGGCGGTGAAGGTGTTGATACCTCCGCCGCCGGGGGAGATGCGTAGCACGCGCTCGACGAGGGGTGCGGCATCGCTGACCCGCGTCATCTCCTGCACGACGTCTGGGGCCGTGTCGACGGCGATGACCGCGACGGAGTCGAGCTCGCTCAAGAGCTCGATGGCCGCGGCGCTGCCCATGTTCGCCAGGTCCATCTTGGTCCCGCCGGCGACCTGGGCGCCCATGGAGCCCGAGCGGTCCATGGCGATGGCGAGGGCGATGCCCTGCTCGCGCTGCTCCTTGCGCAGCTCCATTGACACGGGCAAGACCTCGTCGAGGGGCGAGAGGTAGTAGCCGCCAATGCCGAAGCTCGCCCGGCCGCCGGTCACGAGCAGCCCGCCGCCGCGCTCGACGACGAAGCGCTCGAGGTCGCGCATGCGGCTCCCGATCCGACTGGCGGCGACGTTCTCGAGGATCACGGCCCGGTAGGCCTCCAGACCGACGCGGTCGAGAGGGGCGCTCTCGGGGGCGGCGCAGGCGACGCGCAGGCCCGAGCGGCGCAGCGCGCGCACCAGGCTGTCCTCCTGGCCGTCGTGATTGACCACCAGCAGCTGACGCGGCCCGTCGATGCGCAGGGCCCCGAGCCCCGAGTCGTTCTCCGGCACCCGGTCCTCGAGATCCAGGACGTGCAGGCGGTAGGTCGCTACGCCGACCTCGTCGACGACGTCCCGGAACACGAGCCGCGTGCGGCCGCGGCCGAAGCGACGCTCGCCCCGCGCGATCACCTCGCCGCCGCGCTCGAGCTCGTAGCGCGCGTCGAAGACCTCGTCGCTGTGGATCCAGGCGCTGAACTGGAAGGGCTCGCCGCTGGCCGCGGCCTCGGGCAGGTCGAGGGACTCCACCGCGAGGTCGCCGCTGCCCTCGCGGGTGAAGCTGCGAACGTCGATGCGCACGTCGCGGGCGAAGGCTCGGCGGGCCACCGGCAAGGGATCGCGTCCCCGCAGCTCGCCGTCGGAGAGCAAGAGGATCGAGCCCCGCCGCTCTTCGGGCAGGATCTCGAGAGCCGTCTCGAGGGCCGCCGCGAGGTCCGAGCCGTCGGGGAGCACGTGGCGCGCGAAGCCGTCGAAGCGACCGTCTTCGGAGAGCGGCCGCTCCACCGCTGCCCGCGTCCCGAAGGTGACGATCGCGACGCGGTCGCCGGGGCTGCGCGCCTCCTCCGCGAGCCGAAGGAGCTCCGCCGTAGCATCCTCCGCGCCCTCGGGCATCGAGCGCGAGCGATCGACGACGACGACGAGGTCGCGCCCCGGCGAGTCGAGGCGCAGGTAGGGACCGGCGAGCGCCAGCACCAGGACCAGGAGGGTCAGCGCGCGCAAGACGCGCGTGCCGAGCTCGCCGTCGCGCGTCCGCCACCACAGCCAGGCCGCGGGGAGGAGCAGGAGGAAGAGCTCGGGACGCTGCAGGCCCATCAGCTCGCCTTCCGGGTGGGCAGCGGGATCCAGTCTCGCGCGGGCCGCGCGCGCAGGAACCACCAGTCGAGGAGCAGGGCCGCGAGCGCCAGTGTGCCGAGCAGGAGGACCACCCAGGAGGAGCCGCTCTCCTCTTCCGCGAGCTCGACCGCGGAGGGGCGCTCGCCTCGGCTCGCGCCGCGCAAGTCGCTCTCGGCGTCGTCGCCGAAGTGTACGGCGATCTCCGTGACCTGAACGCCCTCGCGCTCGAGGCGATAGCGGCCGACCTCGTCGAGTCCCTCGACGGCCAGCGCGCCCTGGGCGCGGAGCTCGCGGGTCTTCCCGGGTCCGGAGAGGCGGTAGGTCGCGGGCTCGCGGGCCTGGAAGTGCAGGGTCTCGCCCAGGGCGAGGTTCGTGCTGCGCGGGCCGTCGAGCTCGTCGCGGCGCAGGCGCGCGAGGTTGTCGAGCAGGATCGGCCAGTCTGCCGAGGTCTGAAGGGAGGAGCGGCTCCAGTCGACGTTCAGGTGGAAGAGCCGGCGCGCGCCGCGGCGCTCCTCGGTGAGCAGTGGCAGCTCTCCCGCGCTCAGGAGGGGCAGCCCGGGGAGTCGCGCTTCGGTTGACGCGCTCCAGACCACGCCGTCGAGCTCGACCCCTTCGAGCAACGGATGACGGCGCTCGAGCAGGAAGCCGCCGAAGAGGTCGGCGCGCTCCGTGCCCGGCGCCTGGAGCAGCAGGCACCAGGTCTCGGGTCCGCCACCCTCTTCGTGGGCGACGAGGAGGTGGGCTTCCTCGGCGGTCGCGCTCCTGCTGCGGGGAACGAGTCGGCGCCAGCGACCGAGGGGCTCGCCTCCCGCGCGTTCGAGCCCGAGGAAGACGGCCTCCCCCTCAGCCAGTTGCGCGGCGAGGGCGAGCTCGCGTCGGGGAGTGGGGAGGAGCAGGACTTCGTCGTCGAGCGGAAAGGCGTCCGCCTCGAGGCGCGCGACGACCTCAGCGGTCTCGGGCGGCAGCTCGAAGCGCAAGTGAACGCGCTCCCCCGGATCGAGGACGAGCTCCTCGCGGGCCAACGGCCCCGCCTCGCCCGAGAGCAAGACGTAGGTCGTGCGTCGCCGGCCCGAGAGATTCGCGATCGTGAGGAGCACCTCCTCATCGCCCTGGGTGGACTCCTCCGCCAGGCTGCGCAGCGCGCGCACGATGGCGAGGTTCTCGCGCGGGCTGCCGAGGGCGACGACGCCGACCGACTCCGGGAAGGCCTCGGGGGTGAAGCGGTCGGTGTAGAGGGTCACGGCGCCCTCGCCCGCGACCTCGAGGGCCAGGGCGACCGCCGGGCCGAGGTCGTGGCGCCCGGCGCTCGGGCGAAGTTCGGTGAGTCGCGCGCCGGCCTCGGCCGGGAAGGCGGCGGGGCCGATCGCGATGCGGGGCAGGACGCCGCTCTCGACCACCGTCACCCGCGAGCCGCTGGGGAGCTCGTCGATGCGCGTGCGGAGCTCGGCGAGGGCCTCTTCGATCGGGCTCGCCGTGCCCTCTGTGCCCTCCGTGCCCGCGCCCGCCGCCATCGAGGCCGAGCCGTCGAGCACGACCACCAGGTGCCGCGCCTCGAGGGTGCCGCAGGCCCGCGGGCCGGCGAAGGCGAGGCCCAGGAGCAGGGCGAGCAAGAGCTCGCTCCAGAAGGAGGGCGAGCGCAGCAGGCGCTCTCGTCGCCGCCCGCTGAGGGAGGTCGTGCTGCGGGCCTCCCACAGGAAGAGGGCGCTGACCCGCCGGCGCTGGAAGCGGCGGCGGAAGAGGTGCAGGGCCACGACGGCCGGCACGCCGAAGAGGGCCAGGAGTCCGAGGGGGTTCAAGAACATGGGGCGGCCCGATCTTCGTGTCTGGGCCCTGGGAATTGCAGCCAAAAGGAAGGTCGCCCCGGGCTCGGCCGGCGGAGCTAACCTCGTGACCGCCACGAGCGCTCCAACCGTGCCCGAATTCCCCCACGTCACCGTCTACCGCGAGTGCCTCGAGGCGTCCTTCGCCGGTCGCGCACTGGAGGGGGTGCGCCTCGGGAGCCCCTTCTTGCTGCGCAGCGTGGACCCGCCCCTCGATGCCTTCACCGGCCGGCGCCTCGTGGGCGTGCGCACGATCGGCAAGCGCCTCGTGTTCGACTTCGGTGAGGAGCTCTTCTTCGTGTTGCACCTGATGATCGCGGGGAGACTGCACCGCAAGGCTCCGGGGGCCGCCATTGGCGGCAAGGCCACACTCGCGAGCTTCGACTTCGCGGGCGGGGCCCTGGTCCTGACCGAGGCCGGCTCGAAGCGCCGGGCGTCCCTGACCGCCGTGGAGGGCGAGGCGGTGCTGGAGGAGCTCGACCCGCGGGGGCTCGACGTCTTCGAGGTCGACGCGGAGAGCTTCCGCGAGGCGATGACCCGCAAGAACCACACCCTCAAGCGCGCCCTGACCGACCCGCGCATCCTGAGCGGCATCGGCAACGCCTTCTCGGACGAGATCCTGCACGCCGCGCGCCTGTCGCCGGTGCAGCTCACCTCGAACTTGAAAGAGGAGGAGTGGCAGCGCCTGCGGACGAGCACGCGGGAGGTGCTCGAGACGTGGGTCGAGCGGCTGCGGAGCGAGCTGAGGGACGGCTGGCCCGCCAAGGTCAGCGCCTTCCACCCGGCGATGGCCGTCCACGGGCGTTATCGCGAGCCCTGCCCGGACTGCGGGAGTCCGGTGCAGCGCATCGTCTACGCGAGCCGCGAGACGAATTACTGCCCCGCCTGCCAGACGGGAGGGCGCCTGCTAGCCGACCGGGCCCTCTCCCGCCTCCTGAAGTCCGACTGGCCCCGAACCCTCGAGGAGCTCGAGGAGCGCGCCTGATTTCATGCCCGAGCTCCCCGAGGTCGAGACCGTTACGCGCCTGATCCGTCCGGGGGTCGAGGGGCGCCGCGTACGCGGCATCGAAGTGAGCTGGGAGCGCACGACCGGCGGCGCGAGCCCCGTGCAGCTCGCGGAGCGCCTGCGCGGCGCGCGCATCGAGCGCGTCTGGCGGCGGGCGAAGTACATCGTCCTCGACCTCGAGCGCCGGGGGCGGAGCGCCGGTCAGCTGCTCGTGCACCTGCGCATGACCGGCCGCCTGCACGTGGTCGAGTCGGGCGCCGATCCCGATCCCTACGAGCGCGTTCGGCTCCAGCTCGAGGGGCGTCGGGCCCTGACCTTCATCGACGTGCGCAAGTTCGGGCGCTTCCTCTGGTGCGAGGACGTCGCTCCGATCCTCGATCGCCTCGGCCCCGAGCCGCTGGGGGAGGAGTTCACGAGCGCATGGCTGCGCGGCGCCCTACGTGCGCGGCGCCGGGCCCTCAAGCCCCTGCTCCTCGACCAGGAATTCCTGGCGGGGATCGGGAACATCTACGCCGACGAGGCGCTCTTCCGCGCGCGCCTGCACCCCTTGCGGCGCTCCGACAGCTTGCGGGCGCCCCAGGTGGATCGCCTGCACGCCGAGATCCGGACCGTCCTCGAGGAGGCGATCGAGCGCGAGGGCTCCTCCTTCGACACTTTCTACCGCACGCCCGAGGGGCAGCCCGGGAGCTACCAGCACCAGTTCCAGGTCTACGGTCGCGGGGGGATGGCCTGCCGCGCCTGCGGTGCTACCCTGCGCAAGCTGGTCGTTGCCCAGCGCGGAACCCACGTCTGTCTTCGTTGTCAGCGGCCTCCTCGAAAGGCGCGCCGCACCGCAGTTTCTGGCCAATAGTCCCCGGCCATTGATCCCCGCCCGATGATCGACACCAGCAACCTCAAGAAAGGGGTGTGCATCGTCTACAAGGATGCCCCCATGATCGTGCAGCACGTGGCCACCTCGACGCCCACGGCGCGCGGGGGGAACACGATCACGAAGACCAAGCTGAAGAACCTGCTCACGGGCCAGGTCCTGAACGAGTCCTTCCGCGGCGGCGAAAAGTTCGACGAGGCCGACCTCGAGCACCACGACTGCGGCTTCATGTACTCGGACGGTTCCGAGTGGCACTTCATCGACAACGTCACCTTCGAGCAGTTCGCCTTCGGGCCGGACGAGCTGGGCGACGACGCCGGCTACCTCAAGGACGGAATCGAGGGCCTGCAGGCGATGGTGATCGACGGCAAGGTCGTCAGCGTCAAGCTGCCGCTCTCGGTGGACCTGCTCGTCACCGAGTGCGACCCGGCGATCAAGGGCGCCACGGCCAAGGCGCAGCTCAAGAGCGCCACGACCGAGACTGGCCTCGAGGTGATGGTCCCCGCCTACCTCAGCTCCGGCGAGACGATCCGCGTGGATACGCGGGATGGGCACTTTATTGAGCGCGTCAAGTGACGGGCCGATACGGCGATACGGAGTCAGGACCGAAACCAACGCCTGAACGGGGGTCCGGCTTTGCCGGACCCCCGTTCAGGCGTTGGTTTCGGTCCTGACTCCGTATCGCCGCTCAGCCGACGCGAGCCTTCCAGCTGTCCTGGATCTCCGTCACCTGGGGCCACTGCTCGGCGCAGATCGAGAGATAGAGGGTGACGTCGTCCTTCCCGAACTCCCCGTCGAGCTCGGCGACGGCCGAGCTCACCTTGGAGCCCTCCGGACGCGCCTCTTCGACGTTCTGGATCATGCCGTCCTCGTGGGCGACGCCGGTCAGGTCGAGGAAGCGCGTGACGAGCTCCTTGCACTCCTTCATCAGGTAGCCGCCGAAGAGCTCGTAGCACAGCTCCGCGTTGGAGGCGCTCTGCAGGAGCTGCCGAGCCTTGCGCGCCCGACGCTCGAAGGGGAGCTTCTTGATCGCGTGCGGGCGGAACTTCATCGCCTTCGCGACCTCGCTGTCCAGGGGGCCGAAGCCCTGCTGCTCGAGCGCTGAGTAGATCGCGAGGAAGCGCTCGTCGTCCATCTGCTTGAGCTGCTCGATGACTTGCATGGCGGGTCGGCGGTCGGGGGCTCGATGGGAGGTGGGCGGCGGAGTCTAGCAATCCCCGGAGCTGCGGGGGAGGCTGGGCTCGCCGGGCCGCGCGCCGCTAGAATGTGCGCCGTCCGCCCCGCCCGCTTCCCGCCCCGAGCCCCATGTCCGACGAGCCCCGGCCCCCCGCGATCGACCACGCCTTCCCCTACCTGCGCGCGCGGGACGCGGCGGCGGCGATCGAGTACTACGGCCGCGCCTTCGGGGCGCGCGAGACCTTCCGCCTGAGCGAGCCCTCGGGCAAGGTCGCCCACGCGGAGCTCGACTTCGGCGGCCACACGATTCTGATCTCGGACGAGTATCCCGACTTCGGCATCCAGGGACCGGACGGCGAACACGGGCCAGGCCTCGGGATCCACCTGCACGTGGACGACGTCGACGCTCTCCACGCGCGGGCCCTGGAGGCCGGCGGCGAGGAGCTGCTGGCGCCGAGCGACCAGTTCTGGGGGGAACGCATCAGCAAGCTGCGCGACCCCTTCGGGCACGAGTGGCTGCTCGGGCACGAGATCGAGAAGGTCAGCCAAGAGGAAATGCAGCGCCGCTTCGCGGAGCTGTGCAAGGGCTGAAGGCAGGGCCGAAGCCGAGGAGATTTCATGCAGCTCGACCACTACCGCCTGCTCCGCGAAGCGGAGGACAAGAAGGAGACCTTCCGCGAGCTCGTGAAGGACGTCGAGTACGAGCCCAAGGGGGTCCTCTACTCGGAGATGTTCTTCCTCTCCCTCGCCGTCTCGCAGTTCGAACCCCTGCGCATCCTCGAGTCCGGGCGGGCCCGTGGACAGAGCACCGAGCTGCTCGCGCGCCTCTTCCCGGACATGCCGATCATCAGCGTCGAGTACGACCGGAACTCGCCCGACGTCGAGGTCGCGGAGAAGCGGCTGGCGCCCTACTCCAACGTCGAGCTCCAGTTCGGGGACGCGCGCGAGATCCTGCCCAGCATCAGCAAGGCGGGCGACATCGTCCTGATCGACGGCCCCAAGGCCTGGCGCGGGATGAAGCTCTTGATGAAGCTGCTCGCGACCCGGCGCTTCGAGCTGGCCTTCATCCACGACGTCACCGTCGGTACGCCGGACCGCGCCTTCCTCGAGAAGCACCTGCCGTCGACGAACTACAGCGACGACCCCGAGCTGGCGGAGATCTGCCACGACCTCGACGAGCGGGCCGCCGACCAGCTCCCCTCGGAGCTCTCCTTCGAGGCCACGCGCGGCAAGTTCGGCTACGGCTGGAGCCTCGGTTGCCTGCCCTACGACGCGCGCATCCGCTACGACTCCCTGTGGCGCAAGGCGGGCATCGCGAGCATGAAGGCGAACCTGGCCAGAGCCCTCGGGAAGAAGAGCTAGGCGAGCCGGTCCTGCGGAGCCCTAGGGCTGCCAGATCACCGACCAGGCGTTCGTCGAGTTGAAGCCCTGGCCCGAGCAGCCGTTGGCCGGGTCGCGGTACCAGAACTGGTAGTTCACGACCTGGAAGGCGCCGTAGCTCGCCGCGCCGAAGGGGGCGCCGTGGAAGTCGGTGAAGCTCGTCGCGCCGTCCGCGGTGAGCTGGACGTGGGAGCGCGCGCTCTCGCCGATCGAGCACAGGAGGCCGTCGGCGAGCTGGACGCCGAGGCCGCCGCCTGGCTGGCTCGCGCCGCGCAGGAGGAGCCCGGGCCGCGCGCCCGGCACGCCCAGCACATCCAGCCGGAAGCTATCCGACGTGAGGGATGCGTGGCCGTCCCCGACGAGGCGCGCGCCGCCGCCGCTGGAGCTCGCGCAGCCTCCGCCGGAGTCCCCGTGGTTCGAGCAGGGGCAGATGCCGCCCGTTCCGTCTCCGAAGCAGCTCGCCCAGCCGCTGTTCTCCTCCTCGGGCACGTCGAAGAAGTAGGCCGTGCCGCGGTTCAGGCTGAGGGCGTGGTAGGCGCCCGCGATGACCCGACCTCCATCGAGGTCCACGCTGAAGCCGAGCCAGTCCCCAGGCGTGCTGTCGCTGGCCTGGAGCTCCGCCAGGAGCGCCCCGCTCGACAGCTCGTAGAGGAAGGCCTCACCGGCCTCGTTGCCCAGGGCGTCGGAGCCGTACATGCCGACCACGAGGACGCCGCCGTCGACGGCAACGTCGTAGCCGAAGAAGTGATCGATGGCGTTGCTCTCCGAGTCGAGCTTGTAGAGCTGCTTGCCGGTCGAGGCCTGGAAGACGTAGACCGAGCCCGAGTTCGTCGCTTGTGCGTCGTCGAAGTGGGCGCCGACGACCGCGTAGTCCCCTTCGAGGGCGACCGAGGTGCCGAAGAGAGAGCTGGACTCGCCGTCGTCGGGAAGGAGCTTGCGCAGCTGGACGCCCGTCGCCACGTCGAAGACGTAGGCCGAGCCCGACGCTCCGCCGTTGTCGTCGTCGCCCGGCGCGCCGACCAGGCACAACCCGCCGTCGATGGCCGACGAGCGGCCGAAGTGGTCGTTCGGCGCTCCGTCGTCGGGAACGAGCTTCTGGAGCTGCTGGAGGGAGGAGAAGTCGAAGAGGTAGGCGCTGCCCGACCGCTCGCCGTTCACCGGGTCGCCGGCCGCTCCGACGATCACGGTCCCGTCGCCGATCGCGATGCTGCGCCCGAACTCGTGGTCGGCCACGCCGTCGTCCGGGTAGAGCTTCCCGAGCTCGATGCCGGTCAACGCATCGTAGCGGTAGATCGAGCCGGAGTCGGTGCCGTTGTCGTCGTCGTGGTAGGCGGTGATCCAGGCCGTGGTGCCTTGCAGGGCGAGGTAGCGCCCGAAGGAGTCGTTCGTCTGCGGGTCCGAGGGGACGAGGGCGTGGAGCTGATCGCCCGTCGTCGAGTCGAAGAGGTAGGCGGCCCCTCCCTGGTTGACGGTCGTGAACTTCCCCGGGGCGCCGACGAGGGCGAGGGGGCCCTCGACGTCGACCGAGTAGCCGAAGAGATCGAAGGCGGCCGCGTCGTCCGGGGTGATCCTGAAGTCCTCGTTCAGGGTCGGCGGGGGGTCGCCCGCGGAGGCGAGGAGGAAGGCGGCGGGGAGCAGGGCGAGGGTCGTCGAGAGGCGTCGCATCGATCCGAGCCTACCCCGGGTCGGGCTCTCTTGGGGCCGAAACCCCGCCGCGCGGGCTCGCGCGCGCCCTACTTCTTCGGCTGCTCGACCAGGAAGCCCCCGATCGCCAGGACGTCCAGCCGTCCGTCCAGGAAGGCGCGGATCGCGTCCTCCGGCGTGCACACGATCGGCTCCTCGTGCATGTTGAAGCTCGTGTTGATCAGGCTCGAGAGGCCCGAGAGCTTCTGGTACTCGCTGAGGATGTCGTAGTAGCCGGGGTTCAGCTCGCGCTTGATCAGCTGCGGCCGCGCCGTGCCGTCGACGTGCACGGCGGCGGGGCAGCTCTGCTTCATGTGATCGGTGCAGTCGAAGGTGATCGTCATGAACTGCGCCGTGTACTCCGCCCCGGAGAGGCCGAGGTAGTTCTCGTGCCGCTTCTCCCACAGGGTCACCGGGGCGAAGGGCATGAACTCCGTGCGGCCGAGGCGCTGGTTGAGCCACTGGTTCACCTCGGGCTCGCGGCCGTGATAGAGGATCGAGCGGTTGCCCAGGGCCCGCGGGCCGTACTCCATGCGGCCGTCGAAGCGCGCGACGACCTTGCCCGAGTGAATGCGCTCGGCGACGGCCTTGGCCACGTTGGCGGGGCGCTCATAGGCGAGGCCGGCGGCGTCGAGGGCGGTCTTGATCTCGTCGTCGCTGAAGTCGGGGCCGAGGTAGGCGCTCGGGAAGGGGTCGTGGACGCCGCCCGGCCAGCTCGCGTGCATCGCGATGCCGCTCCCGCAGCCGCCGTCGCCCATGTTCGGATAGACGAAGATCCCGCGCACGCCCTCCAGCTCGTGGATGCGCTGGTTCATCTTGACGTTGGCGGTCACGCCGCCGGAGAGCACGACGTTTTCGCAGTCCAGGGTTTTCGCCCAGTAGGCGACGAGCTCCCCGGCCACCTGCTCCAGCACCCACTGCCAGGCCGCGGCCACGTCGATCATCGGGAAGCGCACGGCGACGTCGCGGGCGAAGAAGGAGTTCAGGTTGTCGTAGATCCGAAAGCTCCCCTCTTCGCGGTGAAAGCGCGAGAGGATCGCTTCGCCCAGGATCTCGGGGTCGCCGTAGGCGGCGAGCCCCACGATCTTCCCCGCGTGCCGGTCGGGGGTGAAGCCCAGCGCCCCCGTGACCGTCTCGTAGAAGGTGCCGAGGGAGTGGGGGAAGAGCAGGCGCTGCTTGCGCGAGAGCGAGCCGCCCTCGCCCAGGCTGATCGAGCCGGCCAGCCCCGTGCCGTAGCCGTCGAGGGTCACGACGACCGCGCGGTCGAAGCCGCTCGCGAGGTAGGCGTTGGCCGCGTGGGAGAGGTGGTGGTCGTAGCGCTTCGCCTTCGCCGACAGCCCGAGCTCGTCCATGCCGCGGGCCAAGTCCTCGTTCCAGCGACGGTGCGCCTCGGTCGCGCGCCGCCCCCAGGCCGCCGACTCTTTCAGGCTGACCCGATGGCTGTAGCTCGACACGCCCCAAAGCCGGTAGGCCAGCCGCTTGTGCAGCGGCTTCTCCATACGCTGGTTGGGAAAGGCGAGGCCGTGCACGGGCTGGCTGCGCTCGGGGACCCGCTTCTCCGCCGCCCTGAGGAGCGTGGCGAAGTCGGGCCGCGGCGCCTCGGCGTAGAACTGACGCTCCGCGGCGAACGCCTTCTGGATGTGCTCACCCTCCTCCCGCCACTGCAGGAAGGGGTAGGCGACCTCGTCGAGCTCGTCCACCGAGGTCCCCGTGGCGTCGAGGGCCGCGCGGATCGCCTGGGCGGGGAAGCCCGCGTGCTGCTTCTTGCGCGAGTAGCGCTCCTCGCCCGAAGCGAAGAGGATTCGACCGTCCTCCACGAGGGAGGCGCTGGCGTCCTTGTCGAGGGGGGAGATTCCGAGGACTTTCACGCGGGGGGCTCGCTCAGCCGGCGGGGGAGTGGGAGGCGGGGGGATCGATCAGCACGTCGCGCAGCTCCAGGGCGCCCATGGTCGCGCCCCCGAGCTCCCCGAGGAAGAACTCGAAGTAGTGTCGGCAGGTCGCGAGGAAATCCTTCAGGTCGGCCTCGTTTCGGACGTAGGGGGTGTGCCCGGGGGCCATCGAGGGGCTGTGGAAGGAGAAGGTGAGGACCCTCACCCCCCGCGCCAGGAGGGTCCGGGTGAGGTGCTTCAGGTGGCCGAGCTCGTAGCCCTCCGGCGACAGCAGGAGCCGCTCGAGGGCCCCGAGCCGAGAGAGGATCCCCGGCGTCCGCGCCCAGCGCAGGGGCGGCCGCTGGGAGGCGCGGTAGAGCCCCGGAGCGAAAGAAGACAGCCAGCCGACGAAGCCGCCGGTGGTGGGGAAGCCCACGAGCTCCCCCGACTCGCCGAAGCGGTAGGGGAGCGGGGAGAAGCCCGACCAGTCCGGCCCGCCGTCCCCGCCCAGGTCGAAGCCGGCGCAGGGGGAGCAGTCGATCTGGAAGCCCAGGCGCTCGAGGGTGCGCGTGGTGTTTGGCCCGAAGCCGTAGCGCCCCGCCTTGTAGATCGTCGGCCGCAGCCCGAAGTTCGCCTCGATCGTCTCGACGAGCCCCTCGAGCTTGCGCGCCTCGAGGTCCGCGGGGAGGTTGCCCGGGTAGGAGTTGTGAGAGTTCACCTCCTCCTCGAAGGGCGGCGAGACCCAGGGGTGCAGGTGCGCGCCGATCTGCGCGCGGCCGGCCGCGGCGTACTCGCGCAGCAGCTCGTAGCCCGTCGGCTGGGAGGCGACGGGGTGGTCGACGACGTAGATCGGCCGGATGCCGAAGTCGTCGAAGACCTCCTGGGCGCGCCCGACGTGGCGCATGGCCTCGACCGAGGTGTTGGCCCGGTCGAAGGGCTCGTGCCAGTCGAACTCCTCCTCCGTGTCGATCACCACGAGCAGCACCGGCGGGTGGTCCTCGGGGAGGGCCAGGGGGCGGCGCTGGGGGACGAGCTCGGAAGGCATGGGGGGCGCAGCCTAGCCCTCGGGGGAGGGCGGTCCAGAGCTGCCTTGGCTGATCCGCTCGCCACGATGACAGGGCCACGAGCACCCCAGGGGCATTTATTGGGCCTCGGGCGGTCGGGGTCGCTCGTAATTCAGCTTTCGGGCTTGGTTATCTGGATATCCTAGACTGAGTTGTCGGGATACCTTGGAGGGAAACGAGTGGCGCCGGCTTGCAGCCGCGTCCCTTGTCCAGGCACCCGGCCCGAGGGAATCCATCCCGGCGGCGCCGGCTCGAACAACGCGCGAGCGCGCGGAGGATTCCATGGCCACGAGAGGTCTCTTCATCATCGCCGCCCTTGTCTTCGGTGGCCTCGCCAACGCTCAGGGGAACGACTGGGACGGCCTGATCAGTCAGGCGCCCGAGGCCGAGTTCTCCGGCGTCTACCACGTCGCCACCCGAAACTGGGACTATGGCCATCGACCCGACGGCTCGGGTGACGACCTTCTCTTCAACCAGTCGGCGCTGATGAACGCTTACATCAGTGCGATGGCGGACGGGAATACCTACGTCGACGAAGGACGCGTTCCGAGCCTCACTTCCGTGACGCCCGTCGGCACCCAGGACAGCTACACGATCACGGGGTTCGAGATCGCTTACTGTACCAGCGAGCAAGACGCCTCGTTCGGCGGCCCCGGCGCGCGCTTCATCCTCGGCTTCTACGACAAGTACGGCCCTGGGTGCGCCGGGCTCGACGAGACGACTCCGGCGACGGTTCTGATCGAGGTGGTTGGCGCCCCCGGGAGCCCTACGCCCGGGTCGACGAGCTGCCACTTCATCTTCATCGACATGGCCGGCTTCGAGTTCTGCCTCTCGGCGGACGGGGAGGGTCGCTTCGACGGGGAGGACCTCTTCGGCTTCAGCTTCCAGATGCTCGACGCGGTCTCAGGGGCCGCCGGCGCCATGATCGCGGGAGATCCCGACAACGTCTCGGATGACACGGTCTTCACAACGGGAGGAGCTGGCGTCGGTAGCGGGCTAGGGGCGGTCGACCAGATCCGCCGCGAGCCGGACGGCGCCTCTGGGGCCGCCTGCATCGTCTTCGGCTACCCTGGGAACAACTTCGCGAGCATGTACCTCAAGCTCGAGGGTCTTGCCAACGGCATGCCGTGTGCCGGCTGTCCGGGCGACGATAGGTTCGACTACACCTTTCCCACCATCGGAGACGACTGTGCGGATCCTGTCGCGCTGTCCGGCCCCATGATGATCGAGAACCTCACCGCCAACGGCCCGGATCAGGACTACTTCAGCTTGACGGTTCCAGCCGGATCAGTGATCGGCGCGTCGGCCCTGTTTAGCCACGCTCAGGCAGACATCGACCTGCGCCTCCACGACGTTGGCTGCGGTAATACGTTGGACTTCTCGGTCTCCGTCACGGACGACGAGCACGTCGCCTGGCAAAACACGAGCGGGAGCCCGATCGACGTCATCTTGCAGGTGTACACATACCCGCCCGGATCCCCGGGCGAGTGCGGCGACTACGCCCTCGACGTGTCCATCGGTCCCGCGGGTGGATACTGTTCGCCCACCACCAACTCGACCGGGTCCGCGGCGCTCATCTCGATGTCGGGCTCGTTCTCGATCGCGGACAACGACTTCACGCTGTCGGCTGGCCCGGTGCCCAACTCGCCGTATCTGTACTTCTTCGGTCCGAATCAGATCACTCTTCCCTTCGGCAACGGAGTCCGTTGCGTGGGCGGCGGCATCACGCGAGTCAGGCCGGCTCAAGTCGCGAGCGGGAACATGGCTACCCGTGCAATCAACCTGCAGACCCCGGCCATCGAACCGGGGGTCCTGAACTTCCAGTGCTGGTTCCGGGACCTCCCGGCGGGAGGGTCTCAGTTCAACCTCTCCAACGGCTTCGAGGCGTTCATCGTCCCTTGACGCCACGAGGGCTGGCCCACGGGGTTCTCCATGCGAAGGGAGAGCCGCCGGGCTCGAACGAGGCCGCCGCAGGACCGGAGGAGTCCCGCGGCGGCCTCATGCATTGGTGCCGCGTGTCCGGATTCCGTATCCGCGGCAGGCCGTCTTCCCCGCTCCCGCGACTACCGGCTACCATCCTCGCCCCATCGACCCCGACTCTCAGCCCGTGAAAACGCTCCTCTCTCGATCCGCCATCTTGGCGATCTGCTGCCTCTTCTCTGCCGCCGTTCCGAGCGTCGCCGCTTGCGCCGGCACCGCCGAAGCCTCCCCCGCCGTCCAGGTCGAAGAGGAGACCCTGCTCCTCCAGCAGCCGACGATCTCTGCCGAGCACATCGTCTTCCGCTACGCCGACGACCTCTGGATCGTCCCGCGCGAAGGCGGCGACGCGGCGCGGCTGACGAGCAGCCCGGGGCGCGAGTCCTCGCCCCAGCTCAGCCCCGACGGGCGCTGGGTCGCCTTCAGCGGGCAGTACGAGGGGAACACCGACGTCTACCTGATTTCGATCGACGGCGGCGTGCCGCGGCGGATGACCTGGCATCCCGCCGGCGACTTCGTGCTCGACTGGACGCCCGACGGGCAGGGGATCGTGTTCGGCAGCAGCCGGGATGCCGGCACGCGCACCGGGCGCGCCTACGAGGTCCGCGTCGACGGCGGCACGCCGACGGCGCTCGAGCTGCCCAAGTCCTTCCACGTCGCCGTCGACGGCGACGCCTCCCACTTCGCCTACACGCCGATCGCCGACGCTTTCGGGACCTGGAAGCGCTATCGCGGCGGGCGGCTGGCTCAGATCTGGATCTTCGACCGCGAGACGCGCGAGGTCGAGGTCGTCCCGGGCGAGGGCGTCAACAACAGCTTCCCGCGCTGGCTCGACGGGGTCGTCTACTTCGCCTCGGATCGCGACGGCGTGATGAACCTCTACCGCTACTGGCCGGGCTCCGGCGCGCCGGTGCAGCTCACGAAGTTCGACGACTTCCACATCCGCAGCCTCGACGCCGGGGCCGGGGGCGTGGTCTTCGAGCAAGCCGGGGGCCTGCACCTCTTCGACCCCGAGAGCGGCGAGGATCGGAGGTTGCGGATCCGCGTCCGCAACGACGGCTTGGCGGCCGTTCCGCGCTGGCAGGAGGTCGAAGGGCACGTGCGCGACGCCTCGATCGCCCCCAACGGCAAGCGCGCGGTCTTCGAGGCCCGCGGCGAGATCATCACCGTGCCCAAGGAGCACGGTGACCCGCGCAACCTCTCGAGCTCGCCTGGAGTCCACGACCGGAGCCCGATCTGGTCGCCGGACGGCGAGGAGATCGCCTGGCTCTGCGACGAGGGCGGCGAGTACCGGCTGGTGGTCCAGGACCGCCTGGGGCGGGAGGAGCGCCGCAGCTTCGACCTCGGCGGTGCCGGCTTCTACTACGGCCCGAGCTGGAGCCCCGACGGCGAGCACGTGCTCTTCTTCGACAAGGCCAACCGCATCGCCTACCTGACCCTCGAGAGCGGGGAGGTGACCGAGGTCGCGACCGTCCAGGGTTCGCTCGGAGTCGTCTTCCCCACGGCGGTCTGGTCGCCGGACTCGAAGTGGATCGCCTTCGAGAACCGCAACCCGCGCACGCTCTACGACCACGTGGCGCTCTTCGAGCTGGAGACGGGCGAGGTCACATCGGTCACCGACGACTTCGCGGCCTCGAGCAGCCCGGCCTTCTCCGGAGACGGTGAGCACCTCTACTTCTTCGCCTCCGTCAACCGCGGCCCGCGCCTGATGGGGCTCAACATGACCACCTCGGCGAGCCGCGACTGGGACGGCAATCTCTACGTCGCCGTCCTGAAGGCCGACGGCGAGAACCCCCTCTTCCCCAAGAGCGACGACGCGGTCGAGGAGGAGGACGGCGAAGAGGAGGAGCCCGAAGAGGACGAGGAATCCGAGGAGGACGGGAGCGAGGAGACCATCGCCCAGGAGAGTGGGGAGCCGGGGACGGGGGAGGACGCCGGCCAGGAGCCCGGCGACGAGTCGGCCGAGGATGAAGAACCGGAGGAAGAGGAGGATCCCGAGCCCTCCATCGACCTCGAGGGCCTGCACCAGCGGGTCTTGGCGCTTCCCACCCCGAGCGGGAACTACTACGGGCTCGAGTGCTCGAAGGACACGCTCTACTTCATCGAGCGCGGCGACGGGGGCGACCGCGTCCTGAAGAGCTTCGACTTCGACGAGCGCGAGGCGAAGACCGTCAAGGAGGGCGTGCGCGGCTTCCAGCTCTCCGCCGACGGCAAGTCGATCCTCCTGCGAACCAGCGGCTACGCCATCAGCGACGCCAAGGGCAAGGACGCGGAGTCCCTGGCTATCGACTCGGTCAAGGTGCGGGTCGACCCGGGCCAGGAGTGGCCGCAGATCCTGCGCGAGGTCTGGCGCATCCAGCGCGACTACTTCTACGACGCCCAGATGCACGGCGTGGATTGGCCTGCCATGTGGTCGCGCTGGGAAGCCTTCTTGCCCCACGTGCGCCACCGCAGCGACCTGACCCTCTTGATCCGCGAGCTGATCGGTGAGCTCGCCTGCGGGCACGAGTACGTGGGCGGCGGCGAGAGCGCCGACCCGCCCGAGGGCGTCTCGGTGGGGCTCCTCGGGGCCGACGTCGAGGTGACCGGAGGGCGCTACCGCCTGGCGCGCATCCTCGAGGGCCAGAACTGGAACCCGGGCCAGCGCGCGCCCCTCACCGAGCCGGGCGTCGAAGCCGAGGCAGGGGACTTCGTCCTGGCCGTGAACGGCCGGCCTCTGACGGCGGAGGAGAACTTCTACGAGGCCTTCGCGAACACGGCCGGCAAGCAGGTGGACCTGACGCTCTCGGCCGACGCGGCGGGCACCGAGACCCGCACCGTGACGGTCGTGCCGATCCGAAGCGAGCGCAGCCTGCGCGTCAACTCCTGGATCGAGGACAACCGCCGGCGCGTGGACGAGCTCTCCGAGGGGCGCCTCGCCTACGTCTACATGCCCAACACCGCCGGCGCGGGGCAGGCGGCCTTCGACCGCGACTTCTACAGCCAGCTCGACAAGCAGGGCATCATCATCGACGAACGCTACAACGGCGGCGGCCAGGTCGCGGACTACGTCATCGAGACTCTCTCGCGCGACCTCCTGACGCTCTGGCGCAACCGCGAGGAGTGGCTCGGCTACTCGCCGTCGGGCGTGATGCAGGGACCCAAGGTGATGGTCGTCAACGAGTACGCCGGCTCGGGCGGCGACTGGATGCCCTACGCCTTCCAGAAGCAGGGCATCGGCCCCCTGGTCGGCACCCGCACCTGGGGCGGCCTCGTCGGCATCTCGGGCTACCCGACTCTGATGGACGGCGGCAGCGTGACCGCGGCCAACTTCGGCGTGCTCGACACGAACGGCGAGTGGATCGTCGAGAACGTCGGCGTGAGCCCCGACCACGAGGTGATTGAATGGCCCGCGGAGATCCTCGCGGGCCGCGACCCGCAGCTCGAGAAGGCGGTCGAGCTAGCCCTCGAGGCCCTCGAGCGAGAGCCCCTGCCCGATCCCCCGGCCTTCCACCCGCCGGCGGCGCGTTGAGCCTCCCCGTCGCGGGTCAGCCGGAGCTCGTTCCGGCCCGGCTCGCGACGACGAGCGTCCCGAGCATCGCCGCCCCAAAGACGAGGGCGGCGAGCTCCAGGGACTGGCGCAGCATGGCCGCGCTGGCCAGCACGGCGTCGCCCTCCTCGAGGCCGGCGCGCAGATAGAGGTAGCGCGGCCCGAAGACGTAGCCGAGAAAAACGCCCAGCGGGAGGGCCAAGGCGAGGGAGACGGCGAGCGTGCGCTTCCAGAAGCGCCCGCGCTCCTCGCCGCGGCAGACCTCCACGAGCCAGGGGCCGAAGCGAGGGACCACGAGCACCAGGACCACGCCGCCCAGGAGCCCGGCCACGGCCAGGCTCCCGAGCAGGGCCTGGAGGCTCGGGTTCACGGCAGCTGGCCGTGCGGCTCGCCTCCCCGCAGGCGTGCCGCTTCACGGGCCGCGCGGTCGGCGCCGGCCATGAACACGAGCACGGCGAGGGAGACGCAGCCGAGGGCGATGAAGAGCCCGAGCAAGGTCCCGCGCAATTGACCGGCGAGGGCGAAGAAGCCCCGGTCCGCCGCCAGCTCGCCTTCGGAGCCGTAGCGCGAGGTCCCCGTGCCGGCCCACACGCCGAGCAGGAGCATCGAGACCGCGCCCGCCGCGGCCCAGTAGGCGGCTCGGGCCCGGCTGGACCAGAGCTCCTCGAGGAGGTCAACGAGGCTGCCGCGCAGGAGCCGGACGAGGATGGCCGAGAGCAGGACGCTCGCGGCGGCGCCGATCAGGTAGAGGTGGAGAGCGGTCATGCTTCGCTCCGGGTCAATGAAGGGGTGGGCGAGTCGTCGCGCGGCGGCGGCGCTCGTATTCGAGGATGTGCTTCAGCAGCAGGGTGGCGACGAGGCCCAGTCCCGCGAGCAGGGAGCCTCCGGCGCCGAGCAGCTGGCGAGCCGCGTTTCCGGCGAGGGCAGCGGGGCTCGCCGCCTCGGGGTCGATCCAGCCGGTGGGGAGGAGGCTCCCCGCTAGGGTGGCGGCCGCGAGCAGGGCCAGGAGCGCGCGCTGGAAGAATCGCGCCCGCCGCGGGCTGCCCAGGAGATCACCGAGGACGCTCTCGAAGGGCCGCGCGAGGAAGGCGGCCGCAAGAATGAAGACTCCGACTGCCAGGAGAGAGCCCGCGAAGTACGCCTGGCTGGCCGCGCTCATCCCTTCTCCCGCTTCGCAGCGCGCTTCTTGAGGCGTCGCCGCGTCTTGTTCAGCAAGAGCTCGAGCCCCAGGTTCTGGACCACTCCGCCGGCGAGGAAGGAGGCGGCCATCTCGTCCACCGCGCCGATCACGGTCTGGATCTCCTCCAGGCGCTCGCGCAGGACCTGGGCCTCCTTCGAGCGCTGGCCCTTCAGGCGCGGCAGCCAGGTGTCGAGGTGCTGGAGCATCGGGTCCCACTCGCGCCGCTTGCGGGTCTGGATGATGTTCCGGATGACCCGGTCGATCTCGGTCTCGGGGTGATACAGCAGGCGGCGGGACCCGGGGACCCGCTCGACGCGGACCAGGCCCCAGTCGGAGAGCTCCTTCAGGGCCATGCTGACGGCCCCGCGGCTCATGCCCAGCTCGGAGGCCAGGGTCTCCCCGTCGGCGGGCTCGGCCTGGCCGATCAGCCAGCCCACGACCCGCCCGGCGGCCGGTGTGATACCCCAGAAGCCCGCCAAGTGGCCCCAGAGCTGGACGAACTCCTCTCGGATCTCCTCGGTCGCACCCATGGGGGGAAGCCTAGCGACAGCTTCACATACGTTCAGAACTTTCTGAATATAATTGCGTGGAGGGCTCCGGGCTGGGCGAGAAAGTCCCTCCTCGTGAGTTCGGCTCGCCTCCCCCTTGCCGCTCCCACCCAACGATCCAGGGGAGGTGTGGTCCATCCGTCCCCGACTTCCAGCTCGTGAGCGTTCCCGGTCGGCGGGCGTTCGGGTATCAAGTCGGGGACTGCGCCGCCCCCACGGCGATCGAAGGAGAGAGAGGCGACGAGCCCAGGAGGGATCGCATGGGGGAGTGCGTGGTCATCGACCATGAAGTCCAGCGCAACGACGAGCCGGGGTGGGTCCCCAGTTCATTGAAGACCTTCGGCCACTACCAGCTGCTGCGGGAGCTCGGGCGCGGGGCCCAGGGCGTCGTCTACCTGGCAGAGGACACGGTCCTCAAGCGCCAGGTGGCCCTCAAGATGCTCTCGGCCGCCGGTGCCCAGTCCGAGGACAGCCGCACCCGCTTCCACCGCGAGGCCGAGCTCGCCTCGAAGCTCAGCCACCCCGGGATCTGCGGGGTGCACGAATTCGGCGTCCACGAGGACGTGCCCTTCATCGCCATGCAGTTCCTGGAGGGGACGACGCTGGCGGAGATGATCGAGACGGCCAAGGGCGGGGAGGCCGCGGACGAGAAGGACCAGACGGCCAGCCGGGGCGCCATCAGCAAGAGCTTGATCTCCAAGCGCGAGTTGCACGTGCTCCTGCGGATCTTCGAGAAGATCGCCCGCGCCCTGCACGCCGCCCACGAGGTGGGCCTCGTCCACCGCGACGTCAAGCCCGCCAACGTCATCGTGACCCCCGAGGGCGACCCGGTCATCCTCGACTTCGGGTTGGCGCGGGACCAGGGGGACGCGGGGCACACCCTCACCCAGAGCGGGCAGATCATGGGCACGCCGGCCTACATGGCCGCCGAGCAGCTCCGGGCGCAGCGCGAGAAGGTCGACCGCCGGGCGGATGTCTACGCCTTGGCCGTCACTCTCTACGAGTGCTTGACCCTCAAGCGCCCCTACGAGGCGGACACCTTCGAGGCGCTCTACAACCTGATCCTCCAGGGGGCGCCGGCGAACCCCCGCAAGCACGCTCCCCAGCTCCCCAAGGACCTCGGCGTCGTGGTCGAGGTGGCCATGGACCGCGAGATCGGGCGGCGCTACCAGACGGCCGAGGAGTTCGCGGAGGACCTACGCCGCGTGCGCTCCTTCGAGCCGATCCAGGCCAAGGCAGCGAACACCCTCACCCGCACGATCAAGTGGACGCGGCGCAACCCCGCCCCCGCGGTGGGGATCTCGGCCGTGGCCCTCTTCGGCCTCTTCGCCGTCGGGGCCGTCGTGAAGGGCGACCTCGACCGCAGGTCCGAGGCTGCGCGGCAAGTCGTGGTCGCGCGCGACGCTCTGGCGGCGGGGGAGGAGATCGAGGCGACCGAAGCCCTGGCGCGCGTCCGCGATCGCGACCCGGACTCCCGCGAGGTGCTCGAGCTCGAGGTCCAGCTGGAAGACCTGCGCGAACGGCTCGATGGCGAACGACGGGAGCGGGAGGCCCAGACCGCGGCGGCCGCCGCGCGCCAGGAGGCCGAGGCGTTGCAAGAACAGTATGCGGAGAAGCGCGCCGCGGCGGATCGCTTGCGCAACTCCCTGGAGGAGGCGCGCCCCGAGGTCCAGGGACAGTTCGCGCCGATCGACGCCCGCCTCGCCTTCGCCGGGGAGGAGGACGAGCTGCGCGCCCTCGAGATGGAGTCCGAGCGCCTCCTAGCGCAGGCCCGCGAGGCCCTCGAGCGCGCCGCGCGCCTCGTGGCTCCGTGGGGGGAGAGCGCCGAGAACCGAACCGCTTTCGCCAGCTTCTACCTGGGCCGTTGGTTCGAGGCGACCGAGGAGGGCGACCCGGACCGCGCCGAGATCTATCGCGCGGCGGTGGAACGCTTCGACGACCGCGGGCACTTCGCCAGCCAGCTCTTGGGGTACGGGACGCTCGCCATCGGCATGGAGTCTCCCGAGGCGTCGCTGCACCTCTTCCGCTACGAGCCCTACGAGGACCTGCGCCCGGGGCGGGCCGTGCCGCGCCTCGTGCCCGTGCCCACCTCGGGCGTCGGGCCCTGCCGTGAAGGGGAGTGGGTCGAGGGATTCGGTCCGGGCGACCCCTGCCTCGTGGTCGACTTCGTGATCGAGGGCACGCCCGCCCACGAGGCCGGGCTCACGCCAGGCGACCTGGTCCTCGCCATCGACGGCGCGCCAGCGGCTCAGAGCCTGTTCTGCGTGGACTTCCTCGACGCGACCCCCGAGGTCCTGCCGGGGCGGATCGAGGCCCTCAACGACCGAGGCATTCGGGACCACTCGGACTGGTTCCTCGCCATCGGACCCGGGGATCAGGCGGACCGCCTCAGCCTGCACTCGGTCGGGGCGGGGCTCGAGGTCGACGCCTCCTCGCTCCCGATCGCGACCGGCACCGACCTCCTGGAGTGGGGCTGCGACACGGCCCCGATGAGCCTCTCCTGCTTGCGGGGAGGAGAGCCCTTGATGCTCGAGCTGGAGGTCGAGGAAGTCTCCGGGCTCGTCTGCACTCAGACGGCTTATCCCCTGATCCTGGCCGCGCAGAATCGACTGGCCGCCGGCTCGACCTCGACCTTGGAGCCGGGTTCCTACCTGCTCCATGCCTCTCAGTCGGGTCGCGACGACCTGCGCATCCCCTTCGTCCTCCCGCGACTGGGGATCGTCGAGCTCTCGGTCGAGCTCGAGCTCGCCGGCTCCGCGCCGCCGGGATTCGTCCGCATCCCCGCGGGCAAGTTCTTGAGCGGGGGTGATGAGCGCGCCGTCAACGCCCAGTCCGTTCGTGTCGCGCGCCTCGACGACTACTACATCTCCCGCCTCGAGTTGACCAACGCCGAGTGGGACGAGTTCTTGGCGGACCCGGAGATCGCTGCCCGGGTCGAGGAGAGCGGAGGTCGCCGCTACCTGCCTCGGGAGCAGCAAACCGGCCCCATGCCGCGCGAGAACCTCGGTGGGCAAAACGTGCCGGTCATGGGCATCACCTACGAGGACCTCGTCGACTACCTCGACTGGCGCAACGAGAAGGCGGAGCTCGATGGGGAGCCTTGGATCTACGACCTCCCGAGCGAGCTCGAGTGGGAGAAGGCGGCGCGGGGCGCCGACGGGCGGCAGTTCCCGTGGGGTTCGCGCTTCGACTTCGCCGCGACGACGGGAATGCACTCCCGGGCCTCCTTCCTGCACGACCTGCCCGGAGGCTACGAGTTGCGCGACGAGTCACCTTACGGCCTTAGGGACGCGGGGGGGCATCGTCGCGAGTGGACGAGGGATCCCTATCCGCCGACCCCCGAGGCGCCGCCCATCTTCTGGCTGCGCGGTGGCTCGTGGCGTCACGACCGGGTCCAGGACTTCCGGGCCGCTTCTAGGTTCTACATCCCGCACGACTACGCGGTTGCGACGGCGGGCGCCCGACTCATCGCGAGACGCTGGGAGTAGACGCCTCGGCGGCGCGTGGAGGTTCCTCCAGCCCCGCTCAATGCTCGCAGTCCGGCCCGTGCACGTGCCGGCCGGCGAGCTCGGTCTCCGAGGCTTCGTGGGACTCTCGCACCTTCACCGTGTAGGTGATGGTCTTGCCCGCCAGGGGGTGGTTGGCGTCGAGCACGACGCTCTCGTCGTTGACCTCGACCACTCGCATCTCGAGCTCGTAGCCGTCTTCGCCTTCGTCGGCGTCCTCAGCGTCCTCGAGCTGGACCTCGACCTGGATCCACTGGTCCTGCTCGAGCTCGGCGTCGGCCGGAAACTCCGCGCGGGGGACGGTGGTCAGCGCCTCGAGGTCGTACTCCCCGAAGGCCTCCTCGGGGGCGAGGGTCAGCTCGAGCTCCGCGCCGGTGTCGAGGCCGTCGAGGGCCTTCTCCAGGCGCTCCGGGATCTCTCCGTTGCCGTGGAGGTACTGGAGGGGGCCTTCTTCCTGGCTCGACTCGACGACGTCGCCGTCTTGAACGCGCAGGGTGTAGTCGAGCTCGACGAGGTGTCCGTTGGTGATGGTCATGGTCTGGGCCCCTCAAGATCAGGGCAGGGGTTGGGGCTGGGTCCGGGCCGGGGCGCCGGTGGGCGCGTTGTCCCGGGAGAGGTAGGTGTAGCCGCTGAGCGCGGACTCGAAGCGCTTCCAGACGAGGGCGGACTCCTCGTAGGTGAGCAGGCCCGCCTCCAGCGACTCCTCGAGGTGACGGCGCATGTCGCGCAAGAGGTCCTTCTCGAAGTATTCGACGTAGGAGAGCACGTCCTGGACGCGGTCCCCGCGGACGACGTGGTGGAGCCGCGGCCGGCCGCGCTCGTCCACGTCGACGTGCACGATGTTCGTGTCCCCGAAGAGGTTGTGCATGTCCCCGAGGATCTCCTGGTAGGCGCCGATCAGGAAGAAGCCCAGGTAGTAGGGCTCCCCCGGCCGCACCGGGTGCAGCTCGAGGGTCCTCTTGACGTCGCGCAAGCTGATGAAGCGGTCGACCTTGCCGTCCGAGTCGCAGGTGATGTCCGCGAGCACGGCGCGCTGGGTCGGGCGCTCGTCGAGCCGGTGCAGGGGCAGGACGGGGAATAGCTGCTGGATCGCCCAGGAATCGGGGACCGACTGGAAGAGCGAGAAGTTGAGGAAGTAGGTGTCCGCCAGGTCCCTCTCCAAGCTCCGCAGCTCGTCGGGCACGTAGTCCAGGCCCCGCGTCACGCGCTGCACCCGGGCGAGCCCGAACCAATAGAAGGCCTCGAAGCGCGCCCGAGCCCGCATGTCGAGCTGGCTCGTGTTGAACAGCATCCGCGCGCGCTCGCGGAGCTCCCCGAGGTCGTGGTACGCCTCCTGGAAGTTCTTCTCCGTGATCCCGCCGGCCACCTCGGCGATATCGAGGACGAGCTCGTGGTCGCACTCCTCCGTCGGCGCCGGGGGTGCCTCGCGTCGCGGACCGGAGGTGCCCAGCACCTCGGTCACCAGCACCGCGTGGTGGGCGCAGAGGGCCCGGCCCGACTCGGTCAGGAGCGTCGGCGCCTCGATCTCCGCCTCGCGGCAAGCCTCGCCGACGTGATAGACGACGTCGTTGGCGTACTCCTGCAGCGAGTAGTTCATCGACGAGTCGAAGTTCGTGCTCGAGCCGTCGTAGTCGATGCCCAGCCCGCCGCCGACGTCGAACCACTCGATGCGCGCGCCCATCGCCGCCAGGCCCGTCAGGGTCTGGGTGGCCTCCCGCAGCCCCTGCTTGAGGGAGCGGATGTTCGTGATCTGGCTCCCGAGGTGGAAGTGCAGGAGGCGCAGGCAGTCCAGCATCCCGCGCTGCTTCAGGCGGTCCACGACGGCCACGATCTCCTCGGTCGTCAGCCCGAACTTCGAGCGGTGCCCGCCGGATTCCCGCCAGCGGCCCGATCCGCGATAGGCGAGCTTCGTGCGCACCCCGATCACCGGGCGGATCTCGAGCTCGGCCGACTTGCGCAGGACCGTCTCCAGCTCCGTGAACTTCTCGATCACGATCACCGGCGTGATGCCGAGCTTGTGGGAGAGCAGCGCCAGCTCGACGTACTCCTCGTCCTTGTAGCCGTTGCAGATGACGAGGCTGTCGTCGGCGCCTCCACGCAGGGTCATGACGGCGACGAGCTCGGGCTTGCTCCCGATCTCGAGGCCCATGCCCCGCGGCCGCCCCTCCTGGAGCAGGGCCTCGACCACCTCGCGCTCCTGGTTGACCTTGATCGGGTAGACGAGGCGATAGGAGCCGGGGTACTCAAATTCCTCACGCGCCCGGTCGAAGGCCTCGAAGAGGGCCCGGACCCGCGCCCGCAGCACGCCGTCGAAGCGCAGCAGGATCGGCGAGGCCACGCCGCGCCGGGCGAGCTGATCGATCAGCTCACGCAGGTCGATGCGGTCGCTCGTCCCGTTCGGCGTCGCCTCGACGTTGCCGGCCGAGTTGATGCCGAAGTGCCCCAGGCCCCAGTTGTCGACGTTGTAGAGGCTCTGGCTGTCTTGGACGGTCCAATCTCGCATGATCGCTCCGGAAAAGCGGCGGAGCATTCTATAGGTCGCCGGGCCGGCGCGGGGTCAACCCCGGCTCGAAAGCAGGTCGGGGCGGCTCGCCCCCGCCGGGGCGTCCAGGGCTGCCTCCAGCCGCTGGAAGAGGCGCTCGGGGTCGGCCTCCGAGAGCCACTCCCGGCGTCGGTCCCCGACGAGCTCCCCGGCGCTCCAATGGCGCAGCAGCTGCTTGACGCGCCCCGCCCGACCCTTGGCGGACATGCCGTGGCGCTCCCGGAGCAGCTTGGAGTACTCCAGCAGGAAGCGCGCCGCCTCCGCCGCGTCGACCCGGCGCCCCGAGAAGATCCAGGGATCGCCCAGGGCCCCCTGGCCGACCATGACGAAGGCGCAGCCGGTCTCGCGGCGCATGCGCTCGAGGTCGTCGTGGGTCCCCACGCCTCCGTTGCCGCAGACGGGGATCGAGACCGCTTCGACGGCGCGGGCGATGCGCGTCCAGTCGACTCCCGGGCAGTAGTGCTCCACGCGCGTGCGGCAGTGGACGGTCAGGAGGGCGGCGCCGCCGGCCTCGGCGGCGCGGGCGATCTCCTCGAGGCGCCCCGCGTCCTCGTCGCCGGCGCGCACCTTGGCGCTGACCGGCACGGCCGCCTCGACCCCGCGCACGCAGGTGGCGACGACGCGCTCCAGCTGCCTCGGATCGCGCAGGATCGCGGAGCCCGCGCAGCCCCTCAAGGCGCCCTTGGCGGGGCAGCCGAAGTTGAGGTCGACCAGGGGCGCGCCGATCTCCACCGCGCGCGCGGCCGTCGCCTCGAGCGCCGCGAGGTCGGCGCCCATCAACTGCAGTCCCACCGGCGCCTCGAAGCGCTCCGGCCCCAGGTGGGCCAGGAGGACGCGGCGGGACATGGGGTGGTCGACAACGCGCACGAACTCGGTGAAGGCGCCCCCCAGGAGGTGGGCCGGGTTGCGCGCGAGCACGAGGTCGCGGAAGCAGGGCTCGGTCACCCCCTCCATGGGGGCCAGGAGCCAGGGGCCGGTGAAGGGGAGCTGCACGCCCTACAAGCTAGCCGGCGCCCCGAGCCCTGTGCAGCCCCGCGCCCCGCCGGCTGCTTCGAATCGACCCCGCGCTCCGGGACCGGGTCGCGTCGCGTTGAGTATCATCTGCGCCCCATTCTCCACCCATGAGCACCACGATCCCCCCCCGATTCCGGACGCGCGCCCTCGGCGGGCTCCTCGTCTACGCCGCCCTCACGGCCTGCGGGGGCGAGGGCGCCGAGCCCGCGACAGGGCCGAACTTGCTGCTGGTCGTCGTCGACACCCTGCGGGCCGACCACCTCGGCACCTACGGGCACGGCGAGGACACCTCCCCGCGCATCGACGAGCTCGCGGGCCAGGGCGTCGTCTTCGAGCGCATGTACAGCCAGGCGCCCTGGACCAAGCCGTCGGTCGCCTCGCTCTTCACCTCGCTCTACCCGCCGCAGCACCAGGTCCTCGAGGAGGGCACGGACAACCGCCTCGCGAGCTCCTTGACCACCTTGGCGGAGGTGCTCGCCGACGCGGGCTACCGCACGGGGGCCGTGTCCCAGAACCCCCACATCCAGGCGAACACCGGCTTCGACCAGGGCTTCGGGGAGTTCCACGGGCTCTCGGGCTACGTCTCCGGCGTCGACGAGATGCTGGACGCGGGGCGGGGCTTCCTCGATCGCGAGGCGGGGCGACCCTTCTTCCTCTACATGCACTTCCTCGACCCCCACGGTCCCTACGCGCCGCCGCCCAAGCTGCGCAAGCGCTTCCTGGGGGAGCGCGAGACGAAGAAGGCGCGCGTCGTGTCCGGGCGCGTGGGCAAGATGCTCGAAGGCGAGGAGCTGTCGATCGAGCTCGAGGCGGGGGACCTCGACTACCTCGAGGCCCTCTACGACGCCGAGATCCGCTGGGTGGACGTAGCCGTCGGGCGGCTCCTCGACCACCTCGAGGAGCGCGGGCTCGCCGACGACACCGTCGTCCTCCTGACCGCGGACCATGGGGAGGAATTCATGGACCACGGCACCCTCAAGCACGGCTACCAGCTCTACGAAGAGTCGGTGCACGTGCCCCTGATCGTGCGCGCGCCGGGCGTCGAGCCGCGGCGCGTGGATCGGATGGTGGCGCAGCACGTCGATCTCGCCCCGACCGTGCTCGACCTGCTCGGCCAGCCGGTGCCGTCCGCGGCCCAAGGTCGGAGCCTGCGGCCCTGGCTCGAAGGCCGCGAGACCGCGGGTCCCGAGACGGCGCTCCTGGGCACGAGCTGGCGCGAGATCGACCGCTTCGCGGTGCGCGAGGGGAGCTGGAAGCTCGTGCGCCACGCCGACCAGGGCCGCACCGAGCTCTATGACCTCGCGAGCGACCCCACGGAGCGCAAGAACGTCGCGGGAGACCACCCGGACGTCGTCGAGCGCTTGAGCCAGGCCTACACCGACGCCACGAGCCCGATCGACGGCGTGACCCCCGACGATGCCTTCGGCGCCCGAGACCCCGAGCTCGAGCGCCGCTTGCGGGCCATCGGCTACACGGGGGGCGAGGAGGACGAGCATGAGCACTGAGCGCCTCCTCCTCGCCATGACGCTGCTCCTGGCCGCCGGCTGCGCGGGTGAGGAGCCGGAGCCGACGGACTTCCCGCTGGGGATCCGCAACGTGCTCCTGATCTCGATCGACACCCTGCGGGCGGACCACCTGGGTTGCTACGGGAACGACGTCGTCCAGTCGCCGAACCTCGATGCCCTGGCCGCCGAAGGCGTCGTCTTCGAGCGCTGCATCAGCGCGGCGCCGACGACCCTCGCCTCGCACACCTCGCTGTTCACGGGCAAGTACCCCCACACCCACGGGATCCCGCGCAACGGCTTCGTCGTCCACGAGGACAACCGCATGTTGCCCGAGATCCTCGTCGACCTGGGCTTCAGGACGGCCGGCTTCGCGGGCGCGGCTCCCCTCGACACGGAGGTCAACTTCCACCAGGGCTTCGAGCACTACGACGCGAACTTCACGGTCACCGAGGGCGTTCGCGAGGGCGTCTACATGAGGCCCGCGAACGTGGTGACCGAAGCCGGTCTCGCCTGGCTCGACGAGCTCCCGAGCCCGGAGGACCAGCGCTTCTTCCTCTTCCTGCACTACTTCGACGTCCACGCGCCCTACGAGAGCCCGGCGCCCTTCGCCGGGATGTACGCCAAGAACGGCAAGGCCGCCGGCGGCTCCTTCGACGACCTCACGCGGGTGCGCGGCTTGCTCGCCCAGGAGGGTCGGGCGCCTGAACAGGCCAAGGACCGGGTGGGCCGGGCCCGCGAAGAGGGCTTCCAGCGCCGCCTCCAGGAAGCGAACGGTCCGGGGCTCCGCCAGGCGCGGGCGCTCGCGGCCGAGTACGCGGCGGGGGTGACCTGGACGGACCACAACCTCGGCCTGCTGTTCGACGGGCTCCGGGAGCGAGGCATCCTCGAGCAGACCCTGGTCGTCATCGTCGCCGACCACGGGGAGACCCTCTTCGACCACTCGAACACCTTCAACCACGGCGTGAGCGTCTTCGACTCGGAGACGCACGTGCCGTGGATCCTGCGCCTTCCCGGCGGGCGTCACGCGGGGACGCGCGTCGGCGACGTCGTCTCGAACGTGGACGTGCTCCCGACCCTCCTGCGGCTGATGGAGATCCCCGCGCCGGCGGAGGTCGAGGGGCGTGACGTCTCCGCGACCCTCCAGGGCGAGAGCCTGCCGCCCCGCCCGGTCTTCTCCGAGGCGACCAAGCCCTTCGGGCGACCGAAGTACAACGACCACCCGGTGTGGGCGAACAACCTGAAGTTCCAGGGCGTTCGACTGGGGGACCACAAGTACATGTTCCGCCTGCCCGACGACACCTTCCGCCTCTACGACCTGGGCGAGGACCCCAGCGAGGTGGAGAACTTGCTCAAGGGGGACGGGGCCTTCGACGAGCAGCTGCGCGCCGAGCTGGATCGCACCCTGCGGGCGTGGCAGGAGAGCGCCGATCCGCTGAAGACGGGCGTGACCGACTCGCGTGAGCAGCTGAAGGCGCTCCAGGCCTTGGGCTACACGGGCGACGAGGAGGAGTGACCGCGTTGGGGGCGCGGCCGGACGCCGAGGATCGAGGCCTGGCCGCGGGCGAGCTTCGGGGGGCGCTGACTCCCGCCGGTCGCGCGGCCTTCGCATTCGCGCTGCTGTGGCTCGGCTACGCCGCGCTGGTGCGGCGCTTCTGGTTCGTCTCGGACGACGCCTACATCAGCTTCCGCTTCGCGCGCAACTGGGCCGAGGGGATCGGTCTGCGCTACAACCAGCTCGGCGGGCCGCCTGAGGAGGGCTTCAGCAACTTCCTCTTCGTCGTGCTGGGCGCCTTCGTCGAGTCGCTGGGCCTCTCGATCGAGCTGTGGCTGCCGCTCGTGGGATTCGCCAGCGGCTCGCTCTTGCTGTTGCTCTTCTTCCGTCTCGCCCTGCGGCGCTTCGGCGCGTCGTTGCCGATCGCGTGGCTGGCGACGGCGACCCTGGGAGCAGCGGCGCCCTTCGCCGTGTGGTCGAGCTCGGGGCTGGAGACGATGCTCTACGCCTTGCTGATCTTCGCCGTGTTCGAGCGTCTGATCCTGCGCGAGAAAGGAGCGGACGGCCTGACCGCGGGCGTCCTCGCTGCCCTGGCGGCGCTGACGCGGGTGGAGGGTGTCTATTGGATGCTGCTGCTCGTCCCGCTCGCGGCCTGGTCGAGGCGGATGCGGGGTCAGAGCGTCGTGCGACCGCTGGGCGTCTACGCTGTGCTCCTCCTCGTCGCCTACGGCGGCTGGTTCCTGTGGAAGTACCAGGTCTACGGCCACGCCTTCGCAGCGACGGTGCACTCGAAGATGGGCTTCAGCGGCGACCGCTTGCTGCGGGGCCTGCAGTACGTGGGGACGCAGTACCTGGAGTCGCCGTGGACGCTGATCTGGCTACCCGGGCTCTTCGTGGCGCTCCGCCCCGAGCGGCGGGCGGTGGGGGTCCCAGTGGCGCTGATGCCGCTCGGCTTCGCGGCCCTCGCCGTCGTGATCAGCGGCGACTTCATGACCTTCGGGCGCTTCCTCGTGCCGGGGTTGCCTTTCACGGCGCTCCTCTTGCTCTGGACGATGCAGGACCTGTGCGCGCGCGGAATCGTCGCCCGCTTCGCCGCGCCGGCCCTCGGTCTCGGATGCCTGGTGCTCGCGATCCTGCCTGGCTGGAACGTCTGGCTCTTCCCGCAGTCCTTCCGCGAGGCGCTCCACTTCCGCCGGCGGACGGGCGTCGTCCGTAGCGAGTACGAGGTTTGGCGCGCTATGCGTATGAACGCGATCGTCTGGGGGATCCAGGGGCGGGCCCTGGGCGAGTTGTTCGCGCCGGAGGATTCGATCGTGATGTCTACCATCGGCGTCGCGGGCTACGAGTGCCGGATGAACATCCTCGACCGTCACGGCTTCGTCAGCCCGGTCGTGGCGATGCGGGAGTTGACCCCGGAGGAGCTGGCGCAGCCCTTGCGCTCGCCAGGACACGACCACCCGGTCTCACCGCTCTACTTCCTGGATCGGGGCTTCGAGCCCGCTGTCCTCACCACCTGGTTCGTCATCACCGACAAGCCGCGCCATATCGTGCAGCAGCTCGACGAGTTCCGTCGCTCGTGCCTCGAGCGCTTCGGCAGGGAGCTGCCCTACGGGCTCGACTTCCACGAGGTCCCCTTCGAGCACGAGTCGGGCAAGCGCCTCTTCTTCCTGCTCTGGAAGCGCTTCGAGGTCGGGGCGGACCCGCTCGCCGTGCGAGCGAGGATCGATGGCCGCGTGGAGGCCTTCAAGACTCGCGGCTCCATCCATCTCCTGGCGCTCGAGCCGCAGCCTTGGCGGCTGCCCGGGCTCCCGGCCTGGCTCGCGCCCGAGGTGCCGATGCCGATTCGATTCGCTGGGTAGGAGGATCGCGAGGCGTGAAGATGTGTGAGGATCTCGGGCGTGACTTCGATGACGAGGCAGCGAGCTGAGGTCGATCGCCGTGGCTGAGGACCGAACTCCCGCCGAGACCGGCGGGGTGAGCCCGTCCAGTCGGGCGGCGCTGGCCTTCTCCGTGCTGTGGCTCGTCTACGGCGCGCTGGTGCGGCGCTTCTGGTTCGTCTCGGACGACGCCTACATCAGCTTCCGCTTCGCGCGCAACTGGGCCGAGGGGATCGGTCTGCGCTACAACCAGCTCGGCGGTCCGCCGGAGGAGGGCTTCAGCAACTTCCTCTACGTGGTGATCGGCGCCCTCGTCGAGTCGCTGGGACTCTCGATCGAACTGTGGCTGCCGCTCGTGGGATTCGCCAGCGGCTCGCTCTTGCTGTTGCTCTTCTTCCGTCTCGCCCTGCGGCGCTTCGGCGCGCCGCTGCCGATCGCGTGGCTGGCGACGGCGACCCTCGGGGCGGCGGCGCCCTTCGCCGTGTGGTCGAGCTCGGGGCTGGAGACGATGCTCTACGCCCTGCTGGTCTTCGCGACCTTCGAGCGGCTGATCCTGCGCGAGGAAGGGGCAGACGGCGTGACGGCAGGCGCGCTCGCGGCCCTCGCGGCGCTGACACGGGTGGAGGGCGTGTACTGGATGCTGCTGCTGCTCCCGCTGGCGGCCTTCTCGCGGCGGATGCGGGGCCAAGCCATCCTGCGTCCGCTGGGGGTCTACGCGACGCTGCTGCTCGTCGCCTACGGCGGCTGGTTCCTGTGGAAGTACCAGGTCTACGGTCACGCCTTCGCGGCGACCGTGCACTCGAAGATGGGCTTCAGCGGCGACCGCCTGCTGCGGGGGCTGCAGTACGTGGGGACGCAGTACCTGGAGTCGCCCTGGCTCTTCGTGTGGATCCCGGGTCTCCTCGCTGCCCTGCGCAAGGAGCGTCGGGCGGTGGGTGTGCCGGTGGCGCTGATGCCGCTCGGCTTCGCGGCGCTCGCCGTCGTGATCAGCGGCGACTTCATGACCTTCGGGCGCTTCCTGGTCCCCGGGCTGCCCTTCACGGCGCTGCTCCTGCTCTGGATCCTGCAAGACCTCTGCAGACGGGGCGGCCTCGCGCGCTCCCTCGCCCCCGTCCTCGGCGTCGCCTGCGTCACGCTGGCCGCCTTGCCCGGCTGGAACGTCTGGATCTGGCCGACCTCCCTCCGAGAGGCGGTCCACTTTCGCCGCAGGACGATCGTCATCCGCAGCGAGTACGACGTCTGGCACAGCATGCGCCAGAACGCGGTCATGTGGGCCATCCGGGGTCGCATCCTGCGGGAGTTGTTCGCGCCGGAGGACGCGATCGTCATGTCCGCCATCGGTGCAGCCGGCTACGAGAGCCGGATGAACATCCTCGACCGCCACGGTTTCGTCAGCCCGGTGGTGGCGATGCGAGAGCTGACCCCGGAGGAGCTGGCGGAGCCGCTGCGCTCGCCCGGACACGACCACCCCGTGGCGGCCAGCTTCTTCCTCGAGCAGGGCCTGGAGCCGGTGGCCCTCCGCACCATGCTGATCTTCAGCGACGATCCCCGGCGGGTCGCCGCACACCTCCACGTGTTCAGCGACGAGTGCCGCGACACCATGGGGGACGCGATTCCCTACGGCCTGGACTTCCTCGAGGTTCCCTTCGAGCACGAGTCCGGCATGCGCTTGTTCTTCCTGGCCTGGCGCCGGCTCGAGGATGGAGTCGATCTCGACGCCGAGCAGAAGCGCGTGGCGCAGCGGATTCGGGAGTTCCGTCGCTTCGGCGAGATCGAGCGGGTCGAGATCGAGACCCAGCGCTGGCACCTGGCCGGTCTCCCGTCGTGGCTGGCGGCCGACGTGCCCCTGCCTCCTCGCTTCACCGAGTAGCTCCATAGGAGGACGTGCGGATGTTCGAGCTCTTCGGGAACGCCTTCGACCTCCGCCGGCCGCGCCTCAAGAACTACCTGCTGCACGGGCTGCACCGATTGAGGCTCCTGCGCTTCGTCGAGGAGACGCGCGAGGTCGAGGGCGGGCTGCGCGTACGGTTGCGCCCCGGAACCCACGACGAGACGATCCTGCGCGAGGTGCTCGAGGAGCGGATCTATCCCGTCGACGACCTCGAGCTCGAGGACGGGGACCGCGTCGTCGACGTCGGCGCGCAGATCGGGACCTTCAGCCTGTTGGCCGCTTCCCGCGGAGCGCGGGTCGTCGCGGTCGAGCCGAGCCCAATGAACCTCGAGCTCCTGCGGCACAACGTCGCGCTCAACGGCTTCGAGGAGCGCGTCGGCGTCGTCGAGGCCGCGGTCTGGCGCCCGGGGGAGCCCAAACGGACCCTCTTCCACTCCTACACGAACCTCGGCGGCCACAGCCTGCTCGGCTGGGTCGGCCCGGCCCGCGAGGTGGCTTGCCTCTCGCTCGCGGAGCTCTTCGAGCGGGCGGGGGTCGAGCGCTGCCGCGTGCTCAAGGTCGACGCCGAGGGTGCGGAGTGTCCGATCCTCTACTCTGCGGGCCGGAGTCTCCTGGCACGCGTCGAGCGGGTCTACGCCGAGGTCATCGACCACCCAGGGCTCGAGGCGCTGCGGAGACCGGAGGAGCCCCCCTGGGACCACGACGGTCTGATGGAGTTCCTCGCCGGCGCGGGCTTCGCGGTCGACTACGACGCGCGCAACAAGATCGTCGTCGGCCGCCGTGAGGGGGGCGGGTAGAGTATCGCCATGTTCGACCACATCGACATCGACGCGGCGGCCGCCCGCCTCGAGGGCGTCGTCCGTCGCACGCCGCTCGAGCCATTCGCGAGCGGCGACGAGCGCGTCGAGCTGCGCCTCAAGCTCGAGAACCGCCAGCTCACGGGCTCCTTCAAGTGCCGCGGCGCCTGGAACCAACTGAGTCAGCTCGGCGAAGCCGAGCGCGCGGCCGGCGTGATCGCGACGAGCTCGGGGAACCACGGCCGGGCGCTCGCCTGGGCGGCGAAGGAGGCGGGCGTCGCGGCGACCATCGTCATGCCCGCGGACGCCTACCCCAACAAGATCGCCGCCTGCCGCGAGCTCGGGGCCGAGGTCGTCCTAGGCGAAGACCGTGCCGCGGCCGAGGCGATCTGTCGCGAGCGGGTCGATGCCGGTGCGGTCCTGATCCACCCCTTCGACGCCGAGCGCACGATCCAGGGGGCGGGGACCGTCGGCCTCGAGATCGCGCGGGACTGGCCCGAGGTCGAGGTCGTCGTCCTCCCTGTGGGGGGCGGCGGGCTGATCGCCGGCTCCTCCCTCGCCCTGCGGCGCGAGCTCGGCGACCGCGTGCGCGTCTTCGGCGTGGAGCCGAGCGGGGCTCCCTCGATGAGCCTCGGCCTCGAGGCCGGCGGACCGGTCGTCCTCGAGCGGATCACGACCGAGGTCCAGGGGCTCTGCCCGCTCTCATCGGGCGTTCTCAACATCCAGATCTGCAGGGAGACCCTCGACGGCGTGCTGCACGTCGAGGACGAGCAGGTCTTCGCGGCCCAACGCCAACTCGTCGCCGCCGGAGAGGTGGTCGAACCCGCCGGGGCGGCGGCCGCGGCCCTCGTGTTCGAGGGCCGACTCCCCTTGGAGCTCGTCGCCTCGCGCGGCCCCGAGGATCCGCTGCGCGTCGCCGCCGTCGTCTCGGGCGGCAACCCCGCGCCGGACCAGCTGGCCGCCATCCGGGGGGACGCTTGATGTCGCGGTCCTCGCGCTGGGCCATCCTCTTCCTGGGGCTCGCGCTCACGAGCTGCGCGCCTCGCGAATCCGAGGCGCGAACCGTCGTGCTGTGCGTCTGGGAGGGAGTCGACGCCCAGGCGCTGGAGCTCGAGGAGAGCGCGACTCCCGCCCTGGCGGAGCTCGCGGTCGGCGGCGAGTTGCTGCGCGACTTCATGCCCCCGACGCGCTCGGCGACGGCCGCCTTCGGCTCCTGGCTGACGGGGCTTCCGCCGGAGGAGCACGGCCTGCGCTCGATCCACGAGCTGGGGGCCAACCAACTCCGTGGCGACGTGCCGACCCTGGCCGAGTCCCTTCGCGAGCAAGGCTGGAAGACCCTCGCCTCGGTCTCGCAGGCGCACTTCAGTTTGGGGGGCCTCGAGCGAGGATTCGACGTGTGGCACGAGCCCGAGCGGAGCGAGCCGCGGCGTTCACGCGAGGCCAGCGAGGTCGCCGATGCCGTCGCCCGCGACCTGGAGGAGGCCCTCGACTCCGATCAGGACGTCCTCCTCGTCCTCCATCTCTCCGACTTGCGAGGGCGCGACTGGCAGAGCCTCGACCCCTCCGAGGAGCTCCTCGAGCGACACCTCGCGAAGTGGCGCGGTCAGGGCGGCGTGATCGACGAGGCCTTTGCCGCGGTCGACGCCGAGAAGAGCCTGGGGCGCCGGCTCGCGGACACCCTGCTCCGTCGCGCCGAGGACCCGCGCCGCTTGGCGATGCTCCGCGCTCTCTACGCGGAGGGCCTCGTGCGCCTGGACGCAGAGCTTCGTGCGATCATTCGTTCCGTCGCGGACAGCGGGCGTCTCTCGAAGGCGACCTTCGTCGTCGCTGGCGGCGCAGCGGGAGATCATGAAGGGGAGGAGCCCGGGACACGGGCGCGCGCTCCCCTCCTGCGCCACGGCGCCGGAGTGGAGTGGTCGAAGTGGATCGACACGCGGCGGGTCTCCCTCGGCGCCGAGGGCGAGGCCCCCGAGCGCAGCCGCTCGGTCCGGGTCACCCTGCCGACCAAGGGCTATGGCGGGATGCGCGTCACGGCCACGAGCCCGAGCGCGCGCCTCGTGCCTGCGGGTGAGCTCGAGCTGGCCTATCCCGACGACTCCGCCCAGCGAGTCGAGTTCGTCCTGGCGGGCGAGGACTCCGGCGGCTTCGACGTGCGTGGCGCGAGCGGCGCGTTCTTCCTGCGCTTGCACCACCCCAAGATCTTCACCATGCGGGCCATCTCCCTCGGCCTGGGGAGGACGGTCTTGGACAAGTGCAGCGTGCCCGTGATGCTCGCCCCGACGTCGATGGAGTGGCCTGAGGACGCCATGCAGGACCCCAACCTCGACCTGCAGCCGGCGGGCGGCCGTCGCCTGGCGGGGACCATTCGCGCCGGCATGCGCGACCGCGTCCAGATCCTGGTCGAGTACTTCCCCGCCGACCCCCACCTCGCGGACGGCATCGAGGTCGAGTCGGGCGGGGTCGAACGCCACGCGCAGCGCCCTGGCGCGGCCTGGATCCGAGGCAACGGGTTCATGAGCTTCGTTCTTCCTCCGCAGCCGCCTTCCTCGCGCTTGGGCCTGGCCCTGTGGGTCGCCGGCGAGCGAGTCGGGGGCTCGCGGATCCGTTACATCGACCGCACCTTCACCGCTCCGGACGTCCTCGAGCTGGGCTTCTCCGACGGAGCCTGGCTGGACCTCGACTTCGTGGGGGAGGGCGAGCCGATGTTCCGCCCGCGCGTCGCCCTGAGCCTCGTCGACACCGACCCACCCCCGGCCGGAGTTCGGGTACCCTCGCCCGAGGCGCTCGAGTACCTGAGCCGCCTGGGCGAGTTCGAATGAAGCGCGCGATCCTGGTCAGGCCCGCCGGGCCCCGCAACGTCGGCATGGCGCTGCGAATCTGCGACAACTTCGGGCCCTGCGAGCTCGTGATCGTGCGCCCCGAGCGGCCGGGGATCCTCGTCCACCCCGAGTTCGAGCAGATGTCCCACGGCGTCGACGACGTCGAGCTCAAGCTCCGCATCGTCGACTCGCTCCCGGAGGCCTTGGCGGACTGCACCTGGGCCGTCGGATTCACCGCGCGCGTGCGGGACAACCTGGTCCGCGAGGAGTGGGGCGGCGTTGTCGAGCGTCTGCGGGGGCTAGGGGACGACGGGGAGGAGCGCCTCGCCCTGGTCTTCGGCGCGGAGTCCACGGGCCTCGACGCGACCGAGGCCGCCCTCTGCCAGGAGCTGGTCCACGTCCGGACCTCGCCCGAGCACACCTCGATCAACCTCGCCGTCTGCGTCGGCATCGTGCTCCAGAGCCTCTACACCGGCTCCGAGGTCCACCAGCGAGAGCCCGGGGGCGTCGGCCTGTCGGGCGCCGAGCGAGACTTCCTGCGCGAGAATCTGAAGTACGTCTTCACGGAGAAGGTCGCGCGCTCTCGCGAGGCGGCGCGCGTGATCGCCCTCTCGATCGACCGGGTCTTCACCAGCGCGCGGCTGACCACCAGCGACGCGCGCTCCTGGCACATGATGGCCCGCGCCCTGGGCAGCGAGAAGATCCCCAGCGACTTCGGCCTCGAGCCCCAACGATCCACCCGCAAGAGTCAAATCCGGACGAAGGGGGGCGCCGAAGAGGCCTCCTGAGAACATGGTCCACCTCAACCGCATCTACACGCGCTCGGGAGACGACGGGGAGACCTCCCTCGGCGACGGATCGCGCGTCCCCAAGCACCACGAGAGAATCGCCGCCTACGGGACGACCGACGAGCTCTCGAGCTACCTGGGCCTCGCGCTCAGCCAAGGGCTCGGTGATCCCTACGCCACTTGGGTGCGCTCGATCCAGAACGACCTCTTCGACCTCGGCTCGGACCTGTGTCGCCCGGACATGTCCCAGGACTCCTCGCGGGTCACCGACGTCTACACGAAGCAGCTCGAGGCCTGGATCGACGAGGTCAACGAGGAGCTCGAGCCCCTCAGCTCCTTCGTCCTCCCGGGCGGAGAGCCCCTCGCGGGGTGGATGCACGTCGCCCGAACGGTCTGCCGACGCGCCGAGCGCCACGTCGACGCCCTGCTCGCCGATCCCGCCGAGGAGGGCCGCGTCAACCCGGAGGTCTTGCGCTACCTGAACCGGCTGTCGGATCTCTTCTTCGTCCTGGCGAGGCGGCTCAACGACGGGGGGAAGGCGGACGTGCTCTGGGTCCCGGCTCAGCGCCAGGGAGGAGAGCCGACGCAATGAGCTCCCCCGAGCTGCGCTGGGCCACTCCGGTGGAGTGGGTCGAGCGGGTCGAGGAGCGGCCCCTCGAGCTCTTGAGCGACCACGCCCACAACGAGCTCAAGGCCGCCGCCACCGCCCAGGCCTGGCTCCTCAAGTGTCCGGACGACCCGGCGCTCGTGCTCGAGCTCGCGAAGCTCGCGGCGGAGGAGGTCGAGCACTTCGAGCGCGTCGTGCGCTTGCTCTACGCGCGAGGAGGGCGCCTCCAGCCCATCGACAACAACGCCTACGCCGAGGCCCTGCTCGCCGCGTCGGCGCGCTCGCGCAAGAAGACCTTCGTCGACCGCCTGCTCGTCGCCGCGTTGATCGAGGCCCGCTCTTGCGAGCGCTTCGAGCTCTTGGCCGAGCACATGCGAGATCGCGAGCTGGCCTGTCTGTACGGCGGGCTCCTCGAGAGCGAGCGCGGGCACGCCGCCCTCTTCGTGGACCTCGTGCGCCGAAGCCTTCCGGAGGGGGAGGCCGTCGAGCGCATCGACGCGCTCTTCGCCCTCGAGGCCGAGGTGATGGAGGGCCTCCCCTTCGCCTACCGCATGCACTCGGGAATGGCTTGAGGGGATGTTCGGGCGCAAGAAGGAGCCGCGAGCGAGCGTCGAGGCCCGTCACGGCTTCGTCTCCGGGCGCGTGCAGTCGGTGGCCTTCCGCTTCTACACCCGCCAGGAGGCGGTCCAGCTGCGATTGAAGGGCTGGGTCCGCAACCTCGAGGACGGGCGGGTGGAGTTCCACGTGCAAGGGAGCCCGGAGCGCGTGGAAGAGTTCATGCGGTGGGTCGCCGGAGGTCCGCCCCTGGCGCGCGTGACCTCGGTCGAGGCTGCGACCTGTGACCCCGAGGCCCTCGAGGCCTTCGACATTCTCTGACCCCGTCGCCCTGGAGACGTGCTCGCGCGCATTCGACTCTTCCCGTCGCGGTTCCTGCCGCTCCTGTCCCTCGCCTTCACCCTTCCGGGCCTCCCGAGCTGCGCGAGCCTCGCGCCGACCGAGGATCCGGCGCCGGTCGTGCGCGGGCCCTTCCCGACGCGCCAGCAGCAACCGATGGCCCTGACCTTCATGGCCTTCCGTCCCCGGCGCGCCGCGACGCAGGCCGAGGGGACTTGGGCGGGCGGCGTGCAGCTCGCTTGGTCGAACATCGAGGAGATCCGCCGCTATCAGGAAGAGAGCCCGGCGGAGTCCGTGTCCTTCGACGGCGAGACCGTGAGGACGACGCTCCGTGGGCGCTGCGGCCTGACGAGCAGCGTCGACCTCGAGCTCGAGCTGCCCTTCCTGTGGGCCGGTGCCGGGGGCATGGACCAGTTCATCGCCGAATTCCACGAGCTCTTCGACCTGCCGGACGGCGCCCGCGACGAGTTCCCCGACGACCAGTACGAGATGCGCGTCGAGTCCCACGGGGACACGCTCTACGAGCTGGAGGGGAACGAGATCGGCCTGCAGGACGTGCCCCTCTTCCTGACCTGGAACCTGGTGGGAGAGCGGCAAGGTCGACCCGGGCTCGCCGTCCGCGCGGGCGTCGAGTTCCCGACCGGCTCCGAGGAGCGCGGCTTCGGCAACGGGGCCTTCGACTACGGCGCGGGGCTCGTGGCCGAGAAGTCGCTGGGGCGCTGGACCATCGCCGGGGGCTTCGACTGGATCTTCCCGGGGCAGCCCGATCGCATGCGAGAGGCCTCGGGGGACCACCACATCGACCCGATGCTGGCGCTGCACCTCTCCGGCGAGTGCCGCTGGAACGACTCCCTGTCGGTGATCGCTGGGACGACCTGGACCTCGCGCATGCTCCACTCGGTGAACCTCGAGGAGGTCAACCGCGAGGTCTTCGACCTGGGCCTTGGTCTGGCCTGGGACTTGGGGCGCGCGGGACGGATGGCCTTCTCGCTCCACGAGGACCTCGTGGCCGCGACGGGCTCCGACCTCGCGGCCCAGCTGGGGTGGGTCTGGGGTTACTGAGCCCGAGGGCTCGGCATCAGCGCAGCTCGACGGTCGACGACACGTCGACGCCTTTCTCACCGGACCAGCCGACGGTCAGCTCTCCGCTCCCTCGAACGAACCAGCGCACGCGGACCTCTCCGAGGCTCCCGATCCCGGACTCCGCCAGGAGCCGGTGCGGCTCCCGCTCGGCGAGGTCGATGCGCTCGGGGCGCCAGCGGTCGCGGCGGAAGCCCCCTGCGAGGACCTCGAGGTCCTCGCCCTCGATCGTGAAAAGGTCGGGGCTGCCGATGTGCTCCTTCGCGGCGCGGGCCGTGCGCGTGGGAATCGCGCGGGTGTTCCGGAAGACGGCGTCGACGGTGAAGACGCCCTCCGAGACCGGCTCGATCGAGATCTGCTCGACCTCGACCTCGGGCATGGCCTCGGCGTGCTTGATGCAGAAGAGGGCGTTGCGGTGGACCATCTCCTCGATGAGGAAGGTCGGCGGGACGCGGCCCACGTCCTTGCGGAAGCCGCCGACCTCGATGTCGCCGTAGAGCGGGTGCTCCACGGGCTGCCAGGGGACCGAGCCGCCGCCGGAGAGCAGGTTGTCGTCGAAGAAGAGCCGGTCTTCGCGGTCGGGACGCCCCTCCTCGTCGGGGAACTGACGTGAGCCCGTCCAGAGCTCGTTGGTGAAGGAGATGATCCCGAGCCCCTCGTAGGCCCAGGTTGCGAAGCCGCCGAAGACCGAGTAGAGGTCCTTCCAGATCACCATGTAGCGGTAGAAGGGCAGCATGCGCTCCCCATCCCGTCCCAGGCGGTCGAATGCGCGCAGGTCCGCACGCTCGTACTCGCCGAAGGCCTCGGCGCCGGGGCCGCGCAGGATCATGCCGCCCGAATTGTGGAAGGACTGCACGGCCGCGACGTTCGGGTGCTCGTAGAGGAAGTCCGCGATGCAGCGCGCCTCCGGCCAGCAGAGCGGGTAGGGACCCGCGCCGTATTGCGTGTGCTCGGGCCGCCAGAAGGACGGCCAGGAGCGGTTCATGTCGTAGCCGCCGGCCCCGTCCTCGTTGACCCGGCCGTCCCCGTCGTTGTCGTAGCCCTCGTAGCCCAGCATCACCCAGTCCCCGCGGATGCCCTTGTCGTTTTCGGGGACGCGCTCCATGAGCCGGGGCTCGTCGGGGTCGAGGCGGTGGGTGCCCTCGCCGGGGACGTACTTGCGCATCATCGTGATGTGCCCGTCGCCGTTGAGGTCGTCGTAGTCGTCCTCGTCGAAGAGCCCGTCGCGGTCGTTGTCCGTGGGCTTCTTGCCCGTGCGGGAGGAGTGCGGCGAATGGGCTTCCTTGAACCAGCTCGAGCGGCCGTCGGGATTGACCATCGGCAAGACGTAGAAGACCGAGCGGTCCACCAGCTCGGAGACGCGCTCGTTCGCCCCGTAGTTCTCGAGCAGGTACCAGAGGAGATAGAGGGTCGCCTCGGAGCCCTGGACCTCGTTGCCGTGGACGTTGGCGTCGATCCACATGCCGGGCTTGGCCTCGTGGGGGCCGGTCGCCGGGTTGTTGAGGGTGTAGACGCGCAGCTCGCGCCCCTGGCTGCTGTGCCCGATGACCTCCATCGACAGGAATTCGGGCCAGGCGCGCTGGAGCGAGTCGAAGTGCTCGTGGATCTCCTCGTAGTCGTAGAGGCGGTTCCAGTGGATCTCGACGTGCCGCGGGCGCTTGAGGGCGGCGCCGTCGAAGCCGTCCTGGGTGGCGAAGGCCGGCGTTCCGGCGAGGAAGGCGAGGGCGAGGCTGAGGCTTCGGGAGATCATCGTTCCACCTCCACGGCCACCGAGGCCGCTCCGGCATTGTCGGTGTCGAAGGCGACGCGCAGGGTGGCGCTCTCGCCCACCCCGGACACGAGCCAGCGCAGCTCGAGGCGGCCGCCGGAGCCCTCGAGGTCGTCGACGAGCTGCTGGGGCGATCCCCCGGCGAGCTCGGCGCCACCGGAGAGCTCGAGCCGCACCCGCGCCGGGCGCTGGCTGCGAGCCAGGCGGGCGGCGCGCGTCATCTGCGGCAGGAGAGCGTCGTTCTCCAGGACCGCGGTCACCTCGACCAGGCCGTCGCCGAGGGCGACTCCCTCGACCTCGACCAGCTCGAGGCGCGGCAGGTCCGCCCCGAGGCCGAGCAGGAACTGGAAGTGCTCCGCCGCGAGTTCGGGCAGCAGCGCGGCGGGCGGCTCGACGAGGACGTAGGGTGCGAAGCCACCGATCTCCACCGGACCGAGCTGGGGGTGATCGAAGGCGGCCCAGGGCAGGAAGGCTCCTTCGCGGTGCTGGTCGAGCCAGATCAACCGCTTGGCGTCGTCGCCCGGCTCGGGGGCGGGCTCCGCTTCCTCGGAGGCCTGCTTCTCGTCGGCTTCCTCTTCGGTCTCTTCTTCGGCGGCCTCCTCCGGAGGCTCGGCGTCCAGGGGCACCGACCAGGGGTCGATGCTCAGGGTCCACAGTCCCCGATGGTGGTAGGCGAAGGCCTGGAAGGAGCCGGGTTGCTCGCCCAGCCCTTCGGTGTCGTTCTCCGTGAGCTCGCGGTAGCGCTCGCCGAGGGTCTCGAGGAAGGGGAGGTCGCTCTCGTAGACGCCGGTCTTCACGTCGCCCCGCTTCGCGCCAGCGTCGGGCTGGCTAGCGGGCTTCTTGACGAGGTTGCCCTCGTCGCCGTAGCAGAGCACCAGGGCGACGTCGGGGTGGGCGAGGAGGAACTCCACGAGCCCCAGGGCGCCGGGTTCGTCGGTGGGGTAGCGTCCCGAGGCCGGCGAGTGCTCGCGCCAGTCGCGCGGGAAGTTCCGGTTGGCGACCGCGTCGTGGAGGGGGTCCTCCGCGACCTCCTCGTCGCCGTCCGAGTCGAGGCCCTCCGTGAGGAGCTCCCAGCGGCCGCGCTGGCCGGCGCTGCGGTCGGCGCGGACCATCGCCCGCGGATCGGCGGCGTCCTCGATCCACTCGCCGTCGGGAGCGACGCGCCGCATGGAGGTCACGTTGCCGTCGCCGTTCACGTCGCTCGGGCCGTCCTCGCCCGCGCGGCCGTCGCGGTCGTCGTCGACGCCACGTCCCGTTCCCTCGACCTCGGCGAGGGGCGACTCGAAGCGCGCCTCGCAGGCGTCCACGTCGAAGCGGGGGAGGACGTAGACCGTCGTCGAGTCGAGCAGCGCGGTCACGGACTCGTCGTTCCCGTAGTCCTCGGCCAGGCGCTCGGCGTGGTGGAGCGCGAGCGAGCTCGTGTAGGCCCGCGGTCCGTCGAGGCCGGCGACCAGCAGGATGGCCGGGCGACCCGGGGGCGGCTCCTCGCCGGAGCCCAGGCGCAGGCCGTCGATCGCGCGCCCGGCGCGCGACTCGGCGATCGTGAAGCGCTGCACGCGGCCCGGGTGCTCGGTGGCGAGGGCCTGCATCGCCGCCTGCAGCGCGGCGTGGTCGTGGAGCTCGAGGGCACGGGGCTCTTCCTGGCCCAGGGCGAGGGCCAGGACCGCGAGGCCGTGCGGACCGAAGGGGATCATGGGGTCCGGGGCTGGGGAGGTGGGGCCGGAGAGTCTAGTGCCTCGCCGCGGCGCGCGCCGCCGCGGGCCGGCGCCTTACCCGAAGATGACGTGCTGGCGTCCTCAGCTCTCCTCGCGCAGGAATTCCGCCAGCTCCTCCGCCCGGGCCTCCGCGTCCCGCTCTCCGATCTCGATCAGCTTGCTCAGGTAGTCGTGCTGGAACATCACGAGGCTGAGCAGGTCGCTGGAGCGCGCCTCCTTCGTCCCCAGGCGCCGCGTCAGAAAGCGGAAGAGGCCCGGGAGCTTGGGCTCGTAGTCGGAAGCTAGCTCGCCCAGGTCGACGGACGGCCGCATGACGAAGAGCTCGATCTGGTGCAAGTGACCGAGGCGTCTCTCCGGCAAGCCCTCGAGGAGCTCGTTGATGCGCTGGAGGTGCGCCGCGTCCTGGTCGAGCAGGTCGAGGAAGATGGCGTTCATCAAGAGGCCGGCGACCTTCGCGGGGGAGGGGTAGCCTCTCCCGTCGGGGACCTGCGCTTCCTCGATCGTGCGCGTGTAGTGGGTGGAGACCGCGAGCACGCGCCGGGCGCCCAGATGGATGGCCGGCGCCAGGGGCGAGTGCAACCGAATGCCGCCGTCGCCGTACCAGCCGTCCTCGACCTGCACCGCGGGGAAGAAGAGGGGCAGAGCCGCCGAGGCCATCACGTGGTCGACCGTCAACTGCGTCGGGAGTCCCTTGCGCTGGGGGCGCTCCCAGTACTCGAACTCCCGCCCTTGAATCCAGGAGATCGTGCGGCCCGTCGAGTAGCTCGTCGTCGCCAGGGCGACCGAGTTCAGGGCGCCCCGGCGCAGGTTCTCCTCGATCCCGCACAGGACCTCGCCGTCGCAGGCGTAGGCATCGAGCAGGAAGCGGCGCAGGGGCGCCGTGTCGACGAAGCCCCGCACCCGCGGACCGTGTTTGCGTCCCCCCAGGAGCGTCAGCTGGAAGGCCCACTTCAGGAGGGCCTGGAGAAGAGCCGGCGTGTCTACGCGGAAGACTTGCTCGACGCTGAGCGAAGTCCACAGCCGGACGAGGTCCTCGATCTTCTCGCCGAAGTTCCCCGTGTGGTTGGCGAGGTGTGAGGCGTTGATGCCGCCGGCCGAAACGCCGGTCACCATCGGCACGTGGAGTTCGGGGTAGCGCTTCGCGAGGTACCGCAGGACCCCGACCTGGTAGGCCCCGCGTGCACCGCCGCCGCCCAGGGCGAAGCAGAGGTCCTCACGCTCCGCGTCCATCGCCCCTCAGGAGGCGCGCAGCTGGAGCGACATGTGGCGGTCCGTGTCGACCACGAGCTCGGCGTGGGACAAGCCACTCTCGTCGGCGAGCGCGCGCAGCTCCTCGGGAGTGAAGGCCGCGTGGAGGCTGGCCGCGAAGAGGCCGCGTTGGTAGTCGTCGCTGTCCACGGCGTGGAGGGCGACTAGCTCTTCGACGCGCTCGGCGGACTCTGGGCGGAACAGGTCGCGGATCAAGAGGGCGCCTCCGGGCCGAAGGAGTCGCGCCGCCTCTCTCAAGAAGGGCCGGGGGTCGGGGATGTGGTGCAGGATCGTGTTCGAGTACACGACGTCGAAGCTCGCGTCCTCGAGCCCGAGGTCCTTGGCGTCTCCGTGGCGCAGCTCGACGCGGTCGCCCAGCCCACTCTGCTCGACGTTGCGCGCGGCGACGCGGAGCATGTGGTGGGCCAAGTCCACGCCCATCACTCGCGCATCGGCGACGCGCCCGCAGATGGTGATCGGGATGTGCGCCGGGCCCGTCCCGAGGTCGAGCATGCTCCCCCGCGCTCCCAACTCGACGAGGCGCTGAACGAAGGCCTCGTTGGCCTCCGTGTGGTCCATGGCGTCGTAGCCCTCGGCCTCTTCGGCCGTGTCCATGGCCTCGGGTTCCAGGACGCGCTTCATGGAGTCGGGCGCTGGTCGCTCAGCGGACCTCGGCGTTCAACAACTCCGCGCGGGCGATGAGCTCGGCCAGGGGCTCGACTCCCATGGCCGCGCGCTCCTCGTCGCTGGTCGCCGGGTCGACCGGGTAGAGCCGCCACTCCTGGATGACCTCGACGTAGTAGTACTGCGTGCCGTAGCGCTGGTTCTCCCCGCGGTGCATGTGGAGCTTGTCGATCGCCTCGGCGGCGACGCGAAAGCCCCGGTCGTCCCCGAGCTCCGCGGCCTTCAGCCCGCAGGCCGAGGCGGCGATCAGGTCGTCCTCGAAGCCCGAGTTCGCGAGCAAGGCGCCGGCGTAGAGATAGTCGAGGGCGCTCTCGAGTTGCTCCTCCTTGACGTAGCCGCGCACGCGCTCCAGTCGGTTCTCCAGGCGCGACTGGTACGCGTCGCCGAGCGTGTAGAAGGAGTCCCCCTCCACTCGGTCCCGGATGTTGTTGCCGTACATGTTCTTCAGGCTCTCCGAGGGAGTGCGGCAACCGAGGAGGAGGAGCGCTGCGACGAGGGCGAGCTTCTCGAGGCGGGAGATCACGGTGGGAGGGGGGCTCGAAGAGGGGGTGTTGCGGGCCGGATCGGCGCCCCGAGGGTGCCGTCGTCCGGATCGCGGCCGAGCACTTTACCCGACTTTGACCTCGAGGGCCCCGCCCCCGGAGACCCGCTGAAAGCCCCGGGCGCCGGCTCGCTGGCCCTCCGGACTCCCCAGCCAGGACTCGACTCGCCCCCTCAGGAGGGGCTGCTGGCTGTGGTTTCCGAGCCCCTTGCCCGTGATCACGAGCAATCGGGGCGCTCCGCGGACCCTCGCGGTGTGCAGGGCGCGTTCCAGGCGCCGCAGCGCCTCGACCGGCCTGCAGCCGTGGAGATCGACCTCCGGGAGTGGAGCAGGGGGGCTCAAGACGAGGAAAACAGGGCAGAACGGGTCCCAAGGCGACCGATGTTCTCGTTACTCTAGCCCGGTCCGTGGTGGGCTCAGGCTCACCTCGGACACCTTCTTATCAGCGAACCCGATTGCCGCGTCCAGCGGTGTCCCCTCAAAAAGAACCATCGTCCCCATGAAGAAAATCGTTCTGGGCATCGCCCTCGTCGGCCTCGCCGTCGCCTGCAAGAACACCGAGAACACCCAGGTCTCCGACCCCTCCACCGCCGCGGCCCCCGAGGCCTGCGCCACCGACTGCGAGACCGAGTGCGCGACGGCTTGTGAGGAAAAGGCCGCCTCCTGCGAGAAGGCCTCGTCCTGCGACTCCGAGAAGGTCTGCCCCGTCACCGGCAAGCCCATCGAGAACTAGTCCACCGAGATCTGGTTCGAAAGTCCCGCCCGGGGCCTTGGAGTCCCGGGCCGGCGAGACCAGGAGAGGCGTGCTACCCTTCGTAGTGCGCCTCTCCTCTTCTTTGTCTGCCGAGTTGCGTCTGCCGAGTTTCGTCTGCCGAGTTTCGTCTGCCGAGTCTCCGCCCCTGAGGCACGCCAATCCCATGAATCGAGCTCTCCGCCGCGGCGCCCTGCCCGTTGTCCTCGCTCTCGCCGCCCCCGCGCTCCAGGCGGACCTCGTCGAGGTCGTCAGCGACCGCGACAACACCTTGTACGAGCAGAGCGTCGGCTTGACCTCGAACGGAGCCGGAGACCACTTCTTCTCGGGCAAGACGAACATCGGCCTCCTGCGACGCGCGGTCCTGCACTTCGACGTGGCCGGCGCCGTGCCGGCCGGGTCGACGATCCACTCCGCGACCCTGCGCTTCGAGATGACCAAGACGGCCGTGGGCAGCCAGCAGCTCGCGGTTCATCGGCTCACGGCGGACTGGGGCGAGGAGAGCTCGCACTCCCCCGGCGACGAAGGGGGTGGCGACCTCGCCGCAGCCGGCGACGCGACCTGGATCCACCGCTTCAGCCCGACGGAGCTCTGGACGAGCTGGGGCGGCGACTTCGAGCCCGTCGCGAGCGCGACGACCTCGGTCGGGGGCCTCGGCAGCTACTCGTGGAGCTCGGCCGCCCTGGCCGCCGACGCCCAGGACATGCTGGACGCTCCCGCGTCGAACTTCGGCTGGATCCTCAAGAACGTGAACGAAGGACCGGACAAGACGACCAAGCGCTTCAACACGCGCGAGCACCCGCAGTCGAGCACCTGGCCGACCTTGATCCTCGACTACACGCCTCCCGCGCCCTGCACGGCTACGAACTATTGCTCCTCGACGCCCAACTCGACGGGGCAGGCGGCGTTGATCAGCCAGACGGGCAGCTGTTCGATCGCGGACAACAGCTTCACGCTCGTCGCCTCCCCCGTGCCCAACACGATCGGGATCTTCTTCTACTCGATGGGGCAGACGAACGGCGGGGCGGGGATTCCCTTCGGCAACGGTCTGCGCTGCGCCGGCAATCCCCAGAACGCCGTCGTCCGCCGTCGGCCCACCTCGATCAGCGGGAACCAGCAGGTCGACGCCGTCGACTTCACGGACCTGCCTGCGCACGGCCTGATCTCGCCGGGGCAGACCTGGAACTTTCAGGCCTGGTTCCGAGATCCTCCCGGCGGCGGAGGGAGCTTCGACCTCTCGGACGGCCTCGAGGTGACCTTCACGCCGTGACCGGCGGGTTGGGGACTCAGCGAGTCTCCTGACTCCGTATCACCGGATCTCCAGCAGCCAGATCTCGAACACGAGGGTCTCGTTGGGGGGCACGAGGCCCTCGACGCCCGCCTCGCCGTAGGCGAGCTCCGGCGGGATCGAGACGTGTCGGCGCCCGCCGGCGCGCATGCCGAGCAGGGCCTCGTTCCACCCCGGGAGGGGCGCGTCGCCGAGCACGAAGTCGAGGGTCAGGCCACGCTCCAGGCTCGAGTCGAAGACGGAGCCGTCGGCGAGGTAGCCCGTGTAGTCGATCGTGACCGCCTGGCCCGTCTCCAGCGGAGGGCCCTGGCCCATGACGATCTCCCGGTAGTGGACCCCGCTCTCGAGGACGTGGAGGGGATGGTCCACTTCGACCTTGCTGGTGATGCCGAAGAGCGCGCAGCTGGGCAGGAGGAGGCAGGCGAGGGTCGCGAGGAGGAGCGTGGGTCGCATCGGAGAGTCGGGCTCAGGCGGAGAGCACGGAGGCGATCGCGGCCACGTGCACGACGTCCTCGGCGGTGCAGCCGCGGCTGAGGTCCATGTAGGGCTTCGCGAGCCCCTGCACCAGAGGGCCGAGCGCCGTGGCCCCGGCCAGGCGCTGGGTCAGCTTGTAAGCGATGTTGCCCGAATCGAGGTCGGGGAAGACGAGCACGTTGGCCCGACCCGCGAGGGGAGAGCGCGGCGCCTTCTTGGCCGCAACCTCCGGGTCGATGGCGGCGTCGACCTGGAGCTCGGCGTCGCAGCAGAGGTCGGGGACGCGGCGGGCGAGGAGCTCGCCGGCGCGCACGATCTTCTCGACCCGCGGGTGCTCCGCCGAGCCCTTGGTCGAGAAGGAGAGCAGTGCCACGCGCGGCGTCTGCCCCGTCAAGCGGCGGTGGCTCTCCGCCGAGGCGAGGGCGATGTCGACCAGCTGCTCCGCCGTCGGCTCCGGCACCACGCCGCAGTCGGCGTAGGTGAAGCAGCGGTCCTCGAGGATCATCAGGAAGCAGGAGGAGACGGTGGAGATCCCCGCGGCGGGACCGATGACGTGGATCCCCGCGCGCAGCACCTGGGCCGTCGCTGCCTCGCTGCCCGCCACGGCGCCGTGGCAGTCTCCCGAGCGCAGGAGGAAGGCGGCGAAGAAGAGGGGGTCGCGGACGAGGTCGCGGGCGGCCTCGAGCGTGAGGCCCTTGTGCTTGCGCAGCTCGAAGAGCTCCTCGGCGAAGCGCTCGAGGCGGGGGTCGCTCGCGGGGCGTAGGACCTCGACGCCGCTCGGGGCCGCGGCCATCTGGCCGCCGTCGAGCAAGACCGGCTCGCACAGCCCGCGCGAGTGCAGGGTCGCGGCGGCCTGGCAGACGCGAGCGTCCTGGGACTCCGGGAGGACGATGCGGCGGCCGAGGCGGCGGGCCTTCTCCTCGAGCTCCAGGACGAGATCCACGCCCTCAGTCCCTCCCGTCCGCTCCTCGCACGGAGTCCAGCACCTCCTGCGGGACGTTCATCTCGAGGCGCAGCACGGCCAGGCCGTGTGTCTTGCCCTGGGCGTCCGTCTTGAGGGAGGCGGAGCCGCCGCCGCCGAGGCTGTCCTCGAGGAGGAAGTTCAGCACCTTCATGTTGTCCGCGCTGAAGCGCTTGACCCCGCCGTGGTTGATCTCGCTCAGGTGACGGCGCACGACGTCCGGCGTCAGCGCCTCCTTGAGGAAGGCGTAGGCCGCGTCGCTGCGGGCGATCACGCCGACGTTGGAGCCCTCGCCCTTGTCGCCCGAGCGGGCGAAGGCGATGGTCGAGAGGGGCACGTTGGGCATGGGGTGCGGGGGAATGCGGCGCTCAGGTGGTGAAGACGGTGACCCGCGGCTGGACGAGCTCCTTGCGCAGGAGCGCCGGCCAGTAGCCGATGATCTCGGTGGCCTTGGGGCGCCCGCCCGCGAAGCCGGTGACGCCGGGCGGGCCGCTCGTGACCAGGGGCACGAGCTCGGGGCCGAAGCGATCCACCTTGGCGCGGTCCGGCCCCTTCACGCCCATGCGCAGCACGACCTCCGCCGGCTCCTCTGCGCCGGGGATCGCGATCCCTTCGTGGCAGACGTTCGCGCCGACGATCTCGACCATGCGCTCCTCGGCCGTGTACTCGAAGCCGTCGAGGGCGAGGCGCTGCCAGACGACCTGGGCGCAGAGCTCGGCCTTGGCGACAGCGTCGGGGCCGGAGATCGTGAGCTGACCGACCGCCTTCCAGCCGTCGTGGTAGCTCATCGAGACCTTGTAGGTCGGCGTGGCCGCGCCGCCCTTCACGCCGCTGACGCGCACGCGGTTGGGGCCCTCCTGCTCCATCGAGAAGCTCGTGAAGTCCGCGACGCCGTCGGGCGTGATGTAGGCGGAGGGGTCGCCCATCTCGTAGGCCAGCTGGTGCGCGACGGTCGGGATCGTGACCATGCCGCCGGTGCGCTCGTGCTTGGTGACGACGAAGGTCCCGTCGCGGTAGGCCTCGATCACTGGGTACCCGATGCGCGCCAGGTCGGGGACCTCGCGCCAGTCGGTGTAGTTCCCGCCCGTGCACTGGGCGCCGCACTCGACGATGTGGCCGGCCACCGTCCCCGCGGCGATCTGATCGTGGTCCTCAGGCTTCCAGTCGAACTCGTGGATCAGCGGGCCGATGACGAGCCCGGGGTCGGTGCCGCGGCCGGTGATGACGATCTGGGCGCCCTGGTCGAGGGCCTCGGCGATCGGGAAGGCGCCGAGGTAGACGTTGGCGCTCGTGACCCGGTCGCGGACCGTCGAGAGGGGCTCGCCGGTGTCCATGTTGCGGAACTCCTCTCCGGCCTCCATCAACTCGTCGAGCTGGTCGAGGATGTCGTCGCCCTCGACGATCGCGACCTTGAGCCCTTCGCAGCCGTGCTTGCGGACGACTTCCATCACGGCGTCCTTGCAGGCCACCGGGTTCACGCCGCCGGCGTTCGCCACGACCTTGATGTCCTTCTCCACGAGCTGGGGCAGCACGCGGTCGACGAGGCGCACGAAGTCGGTCGCGTAGCCCATCTCCGGACGGCGCGACTTGAGCTTCTGCATGATGCTCATCGTCACCTCGGCCAGGTAGTCGAGGGTCAGGTAGTCCAGGGGCCCCTCGTTGACGAGGCGCACGGGCCCCAGGATCGAATCGCCCCAGAAGCCCTGTCCGTTGGCGATCAGGACCTTCTCGTCGGGGCGGCTGGCTTGCGTCATGGAGGGGCTCGGAGGGGCGCGGCGGGGGTCGGGGCGGGCAGTCTAAACGGCCGCCCAGGCGGCGGCCAGCCTCGCGGCCGGCCCCCGCGACCGCGTTGGACCGTGCTCCCGCCGGGCGCCCAGATTCGCCCGGAAGGGCCCGCCCGGCCCCATGGAGGCTGCCAGAATCGACGGAGCAGCCGGTCGCCGTTGCTTTCGAGCGATTGCCGAAACGAATTCGCGCCCCGCGGCACCCTCGATGTAGACGCCGAACCCGAATGGAATCCAGAGCCGCACAGAGTCCCGCCGAGTTGATGGAGCACACCCGCTGGCTGCGCTCCCTCGCCCGGCAACTCGTGTCCGACGCCAACACGGCGGACGACGTCGTCCAGGCGACGTTGGTGGCGGCCCTGGCCTGGGGTGAGCGGCCCAGAGAGGGACTGCGTAGCTGGTTGGCTGGCGTGGCTCGCAACGTCGCGCGCCAGATCGGCCGGGGGGAGACGCGCCGCAAGCGGCGCGAGCTTCGAGGCGCGGTCTCCGAGGCCCTGCCCTCCGCGGGAGAGATGGTCGAGCTGGTGGAGACCCAGCGCCGGCTGGCGACCGCCGTGCTCGGGCTCGCGGAGCACTACCGCTCGACCATCATCCTGCGATTCTTCGAGGAGCTGACGCCGACCCAGATCGCGCAACAGCTCGACATTCCCGCTTCGACGGTGCGAGTTCGGTTGAAGCGTGGCCTCGAGCAGCTCCGCGAGCGGCTCGAGGCCGAATACAGGGACGACGACCGCCACTGGAGCCTCGTGATCCTGCCCCTGGCTCTGCCGCCTCGCGGCGCGACCCTGGGGCCGGCGTCTTCCGCCTCTTCCGAGGCGGGGGCGGGTGGGATCGCGACCGAGACTGGGCTCCGAACCGGGCTGGGTTCTCAAACCGGAATGGGCATTCAGGTTGGGCTCACGGTTGCGGTCGTCGCCCTGGCTCTAACGGCCGGGTGGTTGGCTCTCTCCGACGAGGCTCCGGCGCCCGAGCGCGGGCTCGTCCAGGAGCCGGCGCCGGCCGTCGGGAGCGACGCGTCCGAAGTCGACGTCGCTCGCGGCGATCCCGCCGCCCCGCAGCGCGCCTCCCTCGCGCCGCTCCCCGACCCGACGACGGCCGTGGCCGGTCCTGCCATCGTCGGGCGCGTCCTCGACGAGCGGGGCCGAGGGGTCCCAGGGGCGCGCGTCGAGGCCGTCGACGCCCGGGCGCGTGCCCCCCAGATCCTCGAGCTCGAGCCCGAGGTCGCCCCCTCCGCGGAGGCCACGACCGACGGCGACGGACGCTTTCGCCTCGAGGTGCGCGCGGACCAGCCCTACGTCCTGCGCGCCAGCCACTCGGAATTCGCGCCCGCGGAGTCTCGGCGCACCTTCGCCGGGGAGTCCCGCGAGCTCGCCCTCGCCCGCGGCGGCGAGCTGCGGTTCTCCGTCACGAGTCTCGCCCAGGGCGCGCCGCTCACCGGGGTCCAGCTCGTGTTCGAGAGCGTCCACGGATTCGGAGTGTCCCCCGCGTGGTCGGTCGCTGCGACCACCGACGAGGCCGGAGAGGCCCACGTGTCCCATGTCCCCCGGGGCGAGCTCCGCGCGCTCGCTCGACTCGATGGATACGCCTCTTCCGAACTCAGGGTGGAGTCCCCCGGTGAGGGGACTCTCGAGCACCAGCTGTCCTTGAGGGAGGCAGTGTCCCTCGACGGCGAGGTGCTCGACGCAGCGACCGGCCGGCCCGTCCCCGGCGCGGAGCTCGTGGGGCCCGCGGGGACCGCCGTCAGCGACCACCTCGGGCGCTTCCGGCTCGGCGGCTTCGCGAGTCCCTCCGAGGAGCCGCAGTCGGTCGTCGTCGTCGCCGAGGGCTTCGCGCCCCGCGCGGAGTACGTCGGCCTCGAGGGCGAGGGGCCGCGGCCCTTCCTGCGTCTGCGGCTCGAGCCGCCCACGCGCGTGACGGGCCGCGTGACGGACCGCGGCGGCTTGCCCGTCGCCGGGGCCGACGTGGCCTTTCGTGGTCGCTTCTCCTCGAGCCCGCGCCACGCGGAGCGCCACGCGGGGCGAGTCGTCAGCGACGAGCTCGGTCGCTTCGAGCTCGACCTCCACCCCGTGTCCGGCTACACGATCGGCGCCCAGGCCCGCGGCCTGCCGATGGTCTCGACCCGGATCGACCTGACGCGGGACGGACCCGGGCAGCTGGACCTGGGCGAGCTCGTGCTGATGGAGGGCGGCGTCCTCCGCGGAGCCGTCCAGCGCCGCGACGGCGAGGAGAGCGACACGGTCGAGCTCTTCCAGCTCGTCGAAGGCGGCATCGCTGAGCACCGCCAGCTCCTGCGCGTCCGCTACCCGGCGCCCGACGGCTCCTTCGGCTTCGACGACATCGCCCCGGGCAGCTACGAGCTGCGGCTGCGCGGCGTCCACGGCGAAGGCCGTCCCGTCGTCCTGGCGCGACGCTCTTGCCGACTCGCCTCCGGGGAGGAGGTCGAGGACCTCGTCCTGCGCCCCTCGCCCCCGATCAGCGGCACGGTCCGCCTCGAGGACGGGCGCGCGCCCGAGCGCGTCCGGGTGGGCCTCCGCAAGGCCGGCGCGAGCTCCGCGCTCGCGTCCGTGCGCGCCAGACCGGATGGGAGCTTCCAGATCCTGCCGCCGGAGGACGGTCCCTTCCTCCTCATCGCACGCGATCCCGCCTTGCTGCACGACCCGGCGACCCTCGAGGGCGTCGAGGCCGGAGCCAGCGGGATCGAGCTCGTCCTCCGGCCCCGGGTGTCGGACCACACGGTCCGCGGTCGGGTCGTCGATGTGCACGGCAACCCTGTTGGGGGAGTGAAGATCCAGTTCACCAACGCCGAGACTCGTGCCATCGTGACCCGCGTCGCGGAACCGGACGCCCGGGGTCGGTTCTCTCTCTCGAACCTCGAGGACTGCGCCTACGACTTGCGCGTGATCGACGACGCCGGTCGCTTCGAGGCGGTGACGCGCCTGGGTGTTCGGCCGGGCGGGGACGAGGTCGAGATCCGACTGCGCTCTCTGGGAGACTAGGGACTGCAGGCGGGCCCCTCTCCTGCCCGCCGGATAGGATGCGGCTCCCATGGGAGAAACGCGGGAGCGGACACCGGCGCGCTGCGCCTTCTTGACCCTTTCCGAGCGCGGCGACTTCGTGATCGACGACGAGTTGGCCGTCGCGCCGGCGCGGCAGCTCGGTCTGGAGGTCGAGGAGATCGCCTGGGATGACCCCGGTCGGAATTGGGACGACTACGAGCTCGTCGTCGTGCGTTCCACTTGGGACTACATGGAGCGGCCGGCGGAGTTCCTCGAGGTCCTGGAGCGGATCGATGCCAGCGATGCGCGCCTGGAGAACTCGCTCGAGCTGATGCGCTGGAACCTGGACAAGGGGTACCTGCGCGAGCTCGCCGCCGCGGGCGTGCCGACCATCCCGACCCTGTGGCGGGATGGCCTCGAGCCGGGCGGGCTGGCGGAGCTGTTCGACGAACTGGGGGCGGAGGCCCTCGTGGTCAAGCAGGTGGTCGGCGCCGGCGCCATCGGTAGCTGGCGCGTCGAGCGTGGTGAATTGGAGCGGCTCGCCCCCGAGATCGCGGCGCACTACGCCGACCGCGCGTTGATGGCGCAGCCCTTCGTTCCCTCGGTGCTCCGAGAGGGCGAGTTCTCGATCATCTACATCGACGGCGAAGCGAGCCACGCACTCTCGAAGACGCCCAAGCCGGGGGACTACCGCTCCCAGGAGGAGTACGGCTCGGAGCTGCGCTCGGTGGAGGTGGAGGGGGTGTTGCGTCAGGCGGCGGACGAGGTCCTCGCTCGCTTGCCGGAGACACCCCTCTACGCCCGCGTCGACTTTCTGCGCGTCGAGGGCGACCTCGCCCTGATCGAGCTCGAGTTGGTCGAGCCCGCGCTCTATCTGCGCATGGACGCCGGGGCGCCGGAGCGCTTCGCGCGTGCGCTGGCCCGCAGGCAAGGCCACGTGGCCGAGGCCCCCTGATGTTCTCCTGGCGACTCGGCTCCTGCAAGGTCCCGCGCGGAGCTGCGCTCTTCCTCCTCGTCCTCCTCTTGACCGGATGCGCGCGCACCGACGACGAGTGGCGGCGCGACCTCGCGAGCGAGGATCCTTTCGTACGCGCTCTCGGGGCGATCGGCCTCGGCGTCGAGGCTCCGCGCGAGGCCGGAGCGGCCGTGCCGGAGCTGCTGCTGACGATCGACCGCCCGGACCTCGGCCTCGAGCGAGAGGCGGCGTGGGTCCTCGTGCACGTCGGTCCGCACCATGTCCCGCTGCTGCTGGAGGAGCTCGTGACGAACCCACTCATGTCCGACGATCGACGGGGGGCGATCCTGAACGCCTTGCAAGCGGCCGGGCCCGCGGTGGCACCGAAGCTCGTCGCCTGCCTGCGGGGGCCGGGACCCTTCCTCGCCGGGGAGCTGGGGGAGGTGCTGGTCGCTCTGGGCGAGCCCGCGGTTCCCGCGATCGCAAGCATGCTCGACGAGGAGGAGGACGTGCGCCTGCGCCTCTTCGCGGCCTTCCTCCTCGGGCGCCTGGGCCCCCTGGCGGGCAGTGGATTGCCCGCGCTTCGGCGCGCGGCCGAGTCCTCCGACCCCGAACTTCGGGAGGCCGCCCGCGTGGCGATCGCGGCGGTCGCCGGGGGCTGAATGGTGGAGGGAAGGAGGAGCTTCCCTGGGAGCGCGGCCGCCCTGCGGCTCGGAGCGGGGGTCTTCGGCATCTTTCTCGTGGGCCGTGCTCTGCACGCGAGCCTGAGCCGGCGAGCCGCCCTCGAGGTCGTCCTCGGGCCGCGCTTCTCGCTGCTCGGCGTCGGCCTCGTCGCGAGCCTCGTGCTGCTCCTCGCGTGGAGCTGGCGTGAGCTGCGGGCGCGCGACGAGGCGACGACCACGGCCTCGCTCCTGCGCTGGGGCTGGGTGGCGGTCGTCATCGTCTGGGGCGGCTTCTTGTTCCTCGTCGATCCTTACCAACGGCTCTGGCTCGAGCTGGCCCTGGGACTCGCGCCGGGACTCGCCTGCGCCGCGCTCCTCGGCGCTCGCCGCTGGCCGCGGTTCCTGCGCGGCGTCGAGTTCGCGCTCTTCAGCCTCGCGATCGCCGCCCCCGGTCTCGAGCTGGGACTGCGAAGCTGGGCGGCGATGCGGCCCTCGCCCATGCTTGCGCGCGTGGGGGCCGGCCCCGCCGAGCTCGTCGAGCGCTTTCGCCTCGAGCCCGGCGAGCTGCGCCTCGGCTACCCGGCGAACAGCCGGGGCTTCTACGACGAGGAGCCCGTTCGGGGGCGAGGGGGGGAGGAGCCGCGCATCGTCGTCATCGGCGACTCCTTCAGCGTCGGGATGGTCCCTCACGCCTGGCACTACACGACCGTCTGCGAGGAGCTCCTCGCCGCGCGCGTCGAGAACCTCGGCGCGATGGGCATCGGGCCACCGGAGTACCTGCACCTCCTCGTCGAGGAGGCCTTGCCGCTCGAGCCGGACCTCGTCGTCGTGGCGCTCTTCGTCGGCAACGACCTGGACGTGTTTGACTCCCTCGTCGACCTGCCCGACCCGGCGTTGCGGTCCTGGTTCCAGCGTGACCAAGTGCTCTTGCACGTCCTCCCCGCGCGGATGGCTCGGCTGCGGGCCGAGGGGCGCAGGCTCGCGGAGGACGCCCGCTCGCGCGCGCCGGTTCCGGGTCGGCTCGACCGGCAGGAGGCCCTGCGGACCTACCCCTGGTTGGGCGATCCGAGTCTGGAGGAGGGCTCCCTCTCCCCCGAGGCATTCATCGACCTGGAGCTGGAGCGCGCCCTCACCCTGTGCGCGCAGGAGCCGCCTTCCCTCGACTTGTGCCAGGAGGTCCTGCTCGCGGCTCGCCGAGCGGCGGGCGAGATCCCCTTGCGCGTGCTCCTGATCCCGGACGAGTTCCAGGTCGAGGACGCGCTCTGGGCCGACCTCGGCGCGCGGGCCGGTCGCCCACTCGAGCGGGATCGGCCCCAGCGCCTGCTCATCGCGTGGCTCGAGCGCGAGGGCTTCGGCTACCTGGACCTCCTGCCCATCTTGCGCGGAGTCGACGTCCTCGCCGACGGCTCGCGGCACCTCTACCACCGTCACGACACCCACTTCAACGCCCGCGGCAACGAGGTCGCGGGTCGGGCCCTGGCGGCCTTCCTGGGCGCGGAGGTCGAAGCCTTGCGGGCCGAGTAGGGCGCGACCTCGTTCGGAGCGCTATGGTCGAGCCGGAGGGGAGAACGATGCCGATCGATCCCGAGACTCGACGCGCGCCGAACTGGCTCCTGCTGTCCATCCTGATCGCGCTCCTGCCCTGGAGCTGGGTCGTGAACATCTGGTTCGTGGATGGCAGGTACTACGAGCCGCTCCTGCACGCCTCGCGCGGCTTGCTGCACCCTTCGATGCAGGTCTGCCTGCCGACGATCTTGGCGCTGCTGCTGCTGTTCCGGGTCGCGGGCCTCGCGCCGCGGGACGTCGGGCTGAAGGCGTCAAAGCTCCCGGCCGGTGTTCTCGCCACACTCCTGCTGTGGCTCGCGGTCAACGCGGTCGCGCTGGCCTCCACCGGCGGCGAGCTCGTCTGGAGTGACCACGAGGGGAGGTCCGGACCGCTCGTCCTCGGGCACCTGCTCGGCCAGTTCCTCGGGAACGCCTTCTTCGAGGAGCTCGTCTATCGCGGCCTCTTCCTCGCCCAGCTCGTCCTGCTCCTGCGCTCCCGCGGTCGAGGCGCGACGCGCGCCGCTTGGACGGCGGCCCTCTTGTCGGCGGTGATCTTCGCGGTGCCCCACATCCCCAACCGGATCATGAAGGAAGCCTACGACGGCCCCCTGAGCGTGGTCGCCGACCAGGGGCGCCTCGTCGCCTCCGGCTTGCTCCTCGCCTGGATCTACCTGCGGACGCAGAACCTCTGGTGGGCGATCGGCCTGCACGGCCTGGCGAACTACCCCACGGTGCTGCTCGACTGGGACTACCGCGCCTCGCCCAAAGAGGTCGTCGTGCTCTTCACCCTCGTCATGACCCTCGTCTGGCCGTGGGTGGCGCGGCGTGACGACAGGGGGGGACGCGTTCCAGCGGACTAGCCTCCACTCCCAGCCTCACCGAGACCGATCCCTCCACGACCACGACCGCCTCGGGTGAGCGCGTTCCAGGGCCGACTACCCTCGCTACCGCGCAGGACCCATGACGCCTCGAATCCGATGACCACCGGACGCCTCTCGCTGCTCCTCTCCCTGATCCTCGCCTCCTTCGCCACCGCCGAGCCGGAGCCGACGGCCCAGGACCCCGAGCGGCGCGGTGACCAAGACCCCGAGCTCGTCCTCACGCGCCTCCTGCGGCGCTTCGACGCGGACCGCGACCGGCGCATCAGCAGCGAAGAGTTTCCGGGCCCCGCCAATCGCTTCAGGCGCCTCGATCGCAACGGCGACGGCTACCTCGACCGGAACGATCTACCGCGGGAGGAGGCGCCGGCTCCGGGCGAGCCCAGCGGGGACGTCGCCGCGGAAGTCGACGCCGAGGAAGCCGAGCGCTTCTTCGAGGAGCGCATCCGCCCGGTGCTGGTCGAGTCCTGCTATCGCTGCCACTCGACCCAGGGGGACCGCATCCGCGGAGGCCTGGTGCTCGACGCCCGCGAGACCCTCCTCGCCGGCGGAGACTCGGGGCCGTCGGTCTTCCCGGGAGATCCCGACGCGAGCCTCCTCGTGCAGGCGATCCGATGGACCGACCCGCTGCTCGAGATGCCCCCCAAGGAGCGCCTCGACGCCGCGGTCGTGCGGGACTTCGAGGCCTGGGTCCGGATGGGAGCGCCCTGGCCGGGCGTCGAGTCGAGCCCCGCGCCCCTGCCCGCGGTCACGGAGGCGGAGCTCGAAGCCGGCCGCGAGTGGTGGGCCTTCCAGTTGCCCGAACGTGCCGAGCTGCCCGCCGTCGACGACGAAGGCTGGGCCTGGACGGAGATCGACCGCTTCCTGCTCGCCGCGATGGAGGAGCGCGCCCTCGAGCCCGTCGCCGACGCCGGCGACCGCGAGTGGTTGCGGCGCGTGAGCCTCGACCTGGTCGGCCTGCCGCCGACCCCCGAGGAGCTCGAGGCCTTCGAGCGCGACGCATCGCCCGCCCGCTACGAGGAGGCCGTCGACCGCCTGCTCGCCTCGCCCCGCTTCGGCGAGCGCTGGGGGCGGCACTGGCTCGACGTCGCGCGCTACGCCGAGTCGAGCGGCCGCGAGACGAATGTCGTCTATCCTCACGCCTGGCGTTATCGGGACTGGGTGATCGAGGCCTTCGACCGCGACCTCCCCTACGACCGCCTTCTCGTCGAGCAGATCGCCGGCGACCTCCTCCCCGCGGAGGACGCCACCGAGCGGGCCCGCCTCGACGTCGCCACGGGCTTCCTCGCGATCGGATCGAAGAGCCACTCGACGCGCGACCCGCGGCAATTCCAGGCGGACCTGGCGGACGAGCAGGTGGACGCCCTGACCCAGGGTGCTCTCGGCGTGACCCTCGCCTGCGCCCGCTGCCACGACCACAAGTTCGATCCCTTCTCCCAGGCGGACTACTACGCCATGGCGGGGATCCTGCGCAGCAGCGAGACCCTCTACGGCACTCTCGGGCAGATCCGGAACCGCCACCCCGCGGGCCTCGTCGAGCTCCCCGCGGAGGCCGAGCTCCCGGACGGTCCGCGCATGGACCCGAGCGTCCTGCGCTTCACCCGGGGGCAGCGCGAGCGCATCACCGGCGAGCTCGAGGACCTGCCCGAGCCGGAAGGGGACGGCCGGCGCCGGCGCGGGAGGGGGACGATGGACGAGGACGCGGAAGGTGCCAGCGACGAGATGCGGGCCAGCCGCGTGCGGCGGCGGATCCTCACCACCGGCCTCGAGATCGTGGAGGAGGTCCTCTCGCGCTTCGACGACGAGGGCCGTCCGACCGAGGCCAATCGCGTCGCGATGGGGATGCGTGAGGGCCGCCCGGCCGACGCGCCCTTGCTGGTGCGCGGCGACGTCGAGTCCCCGGGGCCCCTCGTCCCGCGCGGCGTGCCCCAGGTGCTCTCCGTCGAGGGCGTGGACATCCCCGAGGGCGCGAGCGGTCGCCTCGAGCTCGCGCACTGGGTCGCCTCGCCGGAAAACCCCCTGACGGCTCGCGTCTGGGTCAATCGCGTCTGGCTGCACCTCTTCGGCAGCGGCATCGTCACGACGCCGAACAACTTCGGCAGGAGCGGCCAGCCGCCCTCGCATCCCGAGCTCCTCGACTGGCTGGCGGCGACCTTCGTGGAGGAGGACGGCTGGTCGACGAAGGCCCTGGTCAAGCGCCTCGTGCTGAGCCACACCTACCGCCTCTCGAGCGCGCCGAGCCCGCGCAACGAGCGCGTGGACCCCGAGGCCGTCTACCTCTGGCACATGCCGGACCGGCGCCTGGACGCCGAGGTGATCCGCGACTCGATGCTCTACGCGGCGGGGACCCTCGAGCTCGAGCGGCCCGTCGGCTCCATCGTCAACAGCCTCGAGGGTCAGCCGCGCCGTGAGCGCTACCTCGAGTTCCTCCTCCGGCCCTCGAAGTCGCGCTCGGTCTTCCTGCCCGTCCTGCGCGACCGGGTCCCCGAGGCCCTCGAGGTCTTCGACGTCGCCGACCCGGCCTTCGTCGCCGGCGACCGCCAGGAGACCTCCGTGGCGACCCAGGCACTCTTCCTGATGAACGACGAGGAAGTCTTGGCCGCCGCGGACGCCCTGGCGGGGCGCGTCCTCGCCGAAGAGGCGGAAGAGCGGCGGCGCATCGACCGGGCCTTCGAGCTGGTCCTCGGTCGCGCGCCGAGCTCCGCCGAGTCCCGGGCCGTGCGCTCCTTCCTCGAGGACTACGCCCAGCTGCCCGTGCCGGACGCCGAGCCCGAGCGTCGCCGGGAGCCGCGCGGGCGCGGGCCACGCGGGCGTCAGCGACGTGGCGAGCCGGAAGCCCGGACGACCGGCGAGCGCGAGGCCTGGTCCGCCTTCGTGCAGACCCTCTTCCTGTGTCCCGAGTTCCGCTACGCCGGCTGAGGAGCCTCGATCCGATGAAGAACAACGACATGCACGAGCTCCCTTCCTTCTCACGCCGCGACGCCCTGCGGGCCACGACCGCCGGCTTCGGTTGGCTCGCCTTCCGCGGAATCGCGGCAACGGCTCCGCGCGGGCTCGCGGCCGCCGGACCGAGGCCCGTCGCTCCGGTCGCCCGCGCCCAGCGGGTCATCTTCCTCTGCATGGCCGGCGCCCCCTCCCACGTCGACACCTTCGACTACAAGCCGCAACTCCAGCGGGACGACGGAGGTCCCGCGCCCGGGGACTACCGACGGGGCGCGCGCTTGCTCGGTTCACCCTGGGAATTCGCGCAGCACGGCGAGAGCGGCCTCTGGATCAGCGAGCTCTTCCCACAGCTCGCCAAGCAAACGGATCGGCTCTGCATGCTGCACGGCATGCACACGGATGTTCCGGCCCACCCCCAGGCCTTCGTGCGTCTGCACACGGGGAGCTCCCAGTTCGTGCGCCCGTCGATGGGGTCTTGGATCCACTACGGGCTCGGCAGCGCGGACGAGAACCTGCCGGCCTTCGTGACCCTCAACCCGCCCTCCGCCCAGGGGGGCGCGCAGAACTACGGCAGCGCCTTCCTGCCCGCGCGCACCCAGGGCTTGCCCATCGGCGTCGAGCGCGAGAGCCGGGCCTTTCGGCGTGACGGGGGAGGGGACGAGGTCGCGAACCTCTCGAACCCGCGCCGTTCGCGCGAGGCGCAGCGGCGACAGCTCGAGTTGCTCGAGCAGCTCCAGAAGGGCCGCGCGGACGCTGAGGACGACGCCGTGCAGGCGGTGGTCGAGTCCTACGAGCTCGCCTTCCAGATGCAGGCGGAGCTCCCCGGCCTGCTGGATCTCTCGAAGGAGTCCAAGAGCACGCTCTCCCTCTACGGCATCGGGGAGGAGGCCACCGACGGCTTCGGCCGTCAGTGCCTGATCGCCCGCAACCTGGCGGCCGCGGGCGTTCGCTTCATCGAGGTCAACCAGGGAGGTTGGGATCACCACCGAAACATGCGCGAGGAGCTGCCGCGCTCCTGCAGCGCCGTGGATCGGCCGATCGCCGCCCTGCTGGAGGACCTCGCGCGCTCGGGCCTGCTCGAGGACACCCTCGTGCTCTGGGGCGGCGAGTTCGGCCGCACGCCCTACGGTCAGGGCACCGACGGCCGCGATCACAACAACCGCGGCTTCACGACCTGGATGGCCGGCGGCGGCGTGCGGGGCGGCCTCGCTTACGGCTCGACGGACGAGTACGGCATCGAGGCGGCCGAGGGCCGCGTCTCGATCCACGACTGGCACGCGACGATCCTGCACCTGCTCGGCCTCGACCACGAGGCGCTGACCTTCCAGCACGCGGGTCGGGACTTCCGCCTGACGGACGTGAGCGGAACGGTCGTCGAGGAGATCCTGGGCTGAGGATGGCCCGGGGCTCCCTTTGGCTCAGTTCGTGAGCTGGACCTCGACGGCGTTCGAGGTGTTGAAGTCGTCGACGCAGGGCGCAACGGACTGGTCGCGGTACCAGAGCTGGAGGTAGCGGGTCTCGCCGGAGTTCCAGCCGGCCTGACTGATCACTCCCGGGCCCCAGGAGGCGTCTCCGCTCCCGTCAGCGACGCGAACGCCGAGTCGCTGGACGAAGCCTCCCGCACAGCGGAGGCCGTCGCCGAAGTGGACGCCCTGGCCCGCGCCTGCGATCGTCGTGCCCGAGAAGAGCAAGCCGGGCTTGCCCGGGGGCAGCTGGCTGGCATGGAGGGACAGGGTGTCGGAGCCGACGCTCGTCCCGCCCGTGGCCGCCAGGATCGCGCCGCTGCCCGCGGAGTTCTCGCAGCCCTCGCCCGCTCCGCCGGGATTCGAGCAGGGGCAAGCGGTGCCGCTGCCGTCCCCGAAGCACAGGGGAGTCCCGGTGGGCTCGACGGTGATCCTCGCGTTGTCCATCCCGACGTCCCACTGGTCGAAGATGTAGAAGAAGGTCGGGTCCCCGTAGAAGACGAGCACCTCGGTGACGCCGGTCATGACCGTGTTCCAGGCCGTGTCGGGGTCGGTGCAGCTCCCGAAGGGCGTCCAGCCGGCCGGCATCGTCGTGCTGGCGGAATCCACGACGAAGTCGAAGGAGCCCCATCCCGCCCCGGGCTGCGGCACGAGCTCCGTCCCGAGCCAGTACACGGTGCAGTCGCCGTTCGAGAGCATCAGCGTCACTTCACGCTGGAATGGAAACTGGGTCGAGTGGGTGAAAAGGTCGACTCCGAAGCCGTCGACGCCCATCGCGCGCCAGTTCCCGTGGAAGGGGTTCGCGCCGGGTGCGGTGAACACCATCGGGGCGAAGGTGTCCGTGAGGGTGTTGCGCAGGTAGGCCCCCGGGTTCCCGCCGCTGGTCTCGATGACGTTGAAGATGCTGGCGTAGCCCCAGCCCCCGGCGTTCGTGCCTCCGTCGAAGGTCTCGACGTAGCCTTGGGCGGCGGCGGGGGCGGCGAGGAACAGGGAGAGGAGCAGGCTCGAGAATCGGGTCATGCCGAGTGGGGGGTCAGGAGCGGGACGTCGCAGCCTGGATCATAGCCGGACCCTCGCGCGCGGGGTCGCGGGACTTCGGTCGCCGCGGCGGCGTCAGGGCTCCCGCGTCTCCAGCTCGCGCAGCCTCCCGCTGAGAAAGCGCCGCTCCGCCGCGTTGTCGGCCAGCTCGATCGCGCGGTGGTAGGCCGCGCGTGCCTCCGCCGCGTGCCCAAGCCGTCTCAGCAGGTCGGCGCGTGTCGCGTGGAGGTAGAGGAAGTCGTCGAGCTCGCCGCTCGCTCCTAGCGCCTCGACCTCGGCCAGGCCGCGTCCGAGGTCACCCGCCATGGCGACGGCCACCGCGCGGTTGAGACGCACGACCGGGGAGCCGCTCATCTCGAGCAGCCTGTCGTAGAGGAGGACGATCTGCTCCCAGTCGGTCGCCCTGGAGTCGAGGGAGTCGGCGTGCACGGCGGCGATGGCGGCTTGGAGCTGATAGGGCCCCGGCGGGCCCCGACGCAGGGCGGCCTCGACCGCCGCGCGCCCCTCTTCGATCGCCTCGCGGTCCCAGAGCGAGCGGTCCTGATCTTCGAGCAAGACGAGGGAGCCGTCGAGGTCGACGCGCGCCAGGCGCCGCGAGTCCTGGAGGCGCATCAAGGCGAAGAGCCCGCGCACCTCAGGCTCCTCGGGGAGCAGCTCGAGCAGCAGCCGGGCCAGTCGTAGCCCCTCCGCGCAGAGGTCCTGTCGCACGAGGGCGTCCCCTCCGCTGGCGGCGTAGCCCTCGTTGAAGATCAGGTAGAGGACGTCGAGGACCGCGGGGAGCCGCGCCTCGAGCTCCTCGGGCGGAGGGACGCGGTAGGGGATCCCGGCCGTGCGGATCTTGCGTTTGGCCCGCACGAGCCGCTGGGACATGGTCGCCTCGCGCGTCAGGAAGGCGCGCGCGATCTCGACGGCGCGCAGGCCGCCGAGGGTGTTCAAGGTCAGGGCGACCTGCGCCTGGTGGGCGAGGGCGGGGTGGCAGCAGGTGAAGATCAGGCGCAGGCGGTCGTCGGGGACCTCGTCGTAGTGCACGTCGTCTTCCTCCGTTCCCGCGATCTGCAGATCCTCCTCGTCGATGCGCAGGTGATCTCGCTCGCGTCCGCCCCGTCGCTGGGCGTCGACGAGGCGCCGCTGGGCGACGGACTGGATCCAGGCCGCGGGCTCGTCAGGAGCTCCTTGCTCCGGCCAGCGCCGCAAGGCGACCGCGAGGGCCTCGGAGAGGGCCTCCTCGGCCAGCTCGAAGTCTCCGCGGGCGCGACGGATGAGGGTGGCGAGGATCGCGCCGTGCTCCCGACGGAACACGGCCTCGACCGCTCGCCGCGCCTCTTCGCCGCCGGGCTGCTCGGAGCTCGGCCTCACGCTCGAGTCGCGCCGGTCACTCGCAGTCCATCTCCCAGATGGGACGCACCTCGACCGAGCCGTAGTTCGCGCTCGGGATCTTCTCGGCCCAGGCGATGGCCGCGTCGAGATCCGGGGCCTCGATCAGGTAGTAGCCGCCGAGCTGCTCCTTGGTCTCGGCGAAGGGCCCGTCGGTCGTCGCCCGATCGCCGTTGCGCACGCGCACGGTCGTCGCGTCCGAGACGGGGCGCAGGCGAAAGCTGTCGACGAGGGCGCCTGAGGAGGCGATCTCCTCGTGGAAGGCGCCGTAGGCGGCCATCAGCTGGCCCATCGCCTGCTCGTCCATGGCGTTCTCTTCGCGCTCGGCGCTGTAGATCAAGAGCAGGTACTTCATGTCGGGTCCTCCAGGGGGTGAGGGTCCTCCGGGGAGGACCGGGCTCGGGAGCGCGGGGGCGACGTGCCGTCCGCACCCCTCCCGTCGATCGCGCAGACGCCATTCGACAGGGAAGTCGACTTTTCTCCAAGCCCCCGGCGAAACCGTGCTTACGTGCACTCTACGAGCCTCGCGTCTAGGCTGGGGCGCGGACCGTAGGTCCCGCCCCACCCATGCCCACCTACGTCAGCCTCCTGCGGGGGATCAACGTCAGCGGCCACAAGAAGGTCGAGATGGCCCGCCTTCGGGCCTGCGTCGAGGCGGCGGGCTTCGACAGCGTGCGCAGCTACATCCAGAGCGGGAACCTCGTGCTGCGCTCATCGCTGCGTAGCCCGGCGAAGGTCTCGGCGCGCCTGGAGTCGGCCATCGCGGAGGAGTTCGGTTTCGAGGTGCCGGTGGTGAGCCGGAGCCTCGCCGCCTGGCGCCGGGTCTACGAGTCGTGCCCCTTCAGCGATCTGGACTCCATCGACCCGGCGCGCCTCTCGGTCGTCTACTTCTCCGGTCGCCCGCAGGCGGCCGGCCTCGAGCAGCTCGACGACCGGCGTGCTCCGGGGGACGAGCTGGAGCTCGTGGGCACCGAGCTGTACCTGCACCTCCCCGCCGGTGCGGGGACGTCGAAGCTCGACCTCAACGCGATCGAGCGGGTCCTCGGCGCGCGCGCGACCGGGCGCAACTGGCGGACGATCGGGAAGCTGCTCGAGATGGCGGAGGCCGCCGGCTGAGCTGCATGCCTCGCCCGCTGCGGGGGCCGTTTCGTAGGCTGACGGGATGAAGAGAGTCCACCTCGGCGTCACGCTCGCGGCCTCCTGGCTCTGCATCGCTTGTTCCGGCGAGTCGGTCGGAGGTCTCCCCGCCCCTTCCCGCGACGGGTGGGCGCCGGAATCGGCCTGGCCGGGCTTCACCCTCGTCGCCCCCGACTCGCACGTCGTCCGCCTCGTCGACATGTCCGGGACGGCGGTGCACCAGTGGGCCTCGGAGGACTACCCCGGGGCCCTGTACCTGACCGAGCGGGGGACCTTGCTCTGCACCCTCGAGGGGGACGGCTACCCCGTCTTCGGGAGTCGAGGCGGTGCCAGCGGCGGGATCGAGGAGCTCGACTGGGACGGGACGCGCCTGTGGCTGTTTCGGTGGGCGTCGGAGCGTGGGATGAGCCACCACGACATCGCGGAGCTGCCGAACGGCAACATGCTGTTCATCGCTTGGGACCGGAAGTCGCGGGAGGAGGCGCTGGCGGCCGGGCGCGATCCGGAGCTCTTGGGTGAGGGCGAGCTCTGGCCCGACGCCGTCTACGAGGTGCGCCCCACTCGACCGGAGGGCGGGGAGATCGTCTGGTCGTGGCACTCCTGGGACCACCTGGTGCAGGACTTCGATCCATCGGCGCCGAATTTCGCCGACCCGGCGACGCGCCCCGAGCGCATCGACGTCAACGGCGACCGCGACCTCCGCCAGAAGACTCCCGATGAGGAAGCGGCCGTGGACGCCCGCCTCGCCGCCCTCGGCTACGCCGGCGACGTGAGCGCCGCCGACGTGAAGGCCGCCGACGAGGGCGTGCCCGACGAGAAAGAAGAGGCCGAGCGAGCCGCCAAGGCGGCGGCGCGCTCGGCGGACTGGATGCACTCGAACGGGATCGACTACAACGCGGAGCTCGACCAAATCGCGATCAGCGTCCGCCGCTACGACGAGGTCTGGATCATCGACCACTCGACCACCAGCGCGGAGGCCGCGAGTTCGAGCGGCGGGCGCTCGGGCAAGGGCGGCGACTTGCTGTACCGCTGGGGCAACCCCTTCGCCTACGGCATGGGGGAGTGGGAAGAACGCCCCCTGCTCGGCCAGCACAACGTGCAGTGGATTCCCGCTGGGCGGCTCGGCGCCGGAAACCTCCTCGTCTACGACAACGGAACGGACGACGACCGGCCCTGGTCCATGATCCGAGAGTGGTGGGCGCCGCGGGACGCGGAAGGGAACTACTTGCGCGCCGAGGGTGAGCCCTTCGGCCCCTCCGAAATGGAGTGGAGCTACACGGCCCCCGAGCCGGAGGACTTCTACTCCGACTTCATCTCCGGAGTGCAGCGGCTCCCCAACGGCAACACGCTGATCTGCTGTGGCGCCCCGGGTTGGGTCTTCGAGGTCACGCCCGCCGGCCGGATGGTCTGGGACTGGCGCAACCCCTACACGAAGGACCCCGAATTCGACGAGATCGAAGAAGAGGACGAACCCAGCAAGTTCCCATTCCGCCTGTTCCGCGCCGAACGCTACGGGCCGGACCACCCGGGAATCGTCGCGCTTCGAACGAAGGGGGCGCCCGTGCCGATGGACCCCGGCAGCGGGCCGGCGACGAACAACCGACCGGCGGAGGAGGACTCGGAGGACTAGGATCCGCGCCCGCCGATGACCGGCAGCCCCCGCGTGCGGTGGCGGTAGCCGAAGGTCTTCAGCATGGCGGGCAGGAGCACCACGTCGCACAGGAGTGCGGCGGCGAGGGTGAAGCAGACCATCGCCGCGAAGAGGCGGTTGCGGGGGAAGTCGCTGGTCAGCACCGAGGAGTAACCGACGACCAGGACTACGGTCGTCATCACGAGGGCCTTGCCCACCCGCACGACGGTCCGACGGACCGCCTCCTCGAGGTCCTCGTCCTTGGCGTACTCGTGCCGGAAGCGCGTCAGGAAGTGGATCGTGTCGTCCACGGCGATGCCGAGACTCATGACGAAGGCCGTGGCACCCGCCATGGGCAGGCCGAAGAGCACGAGAGCCGAGGCCGTCATCGCCAGGGGGAAGACGTTGGGGAGGACACTGATCAGGCCCAGGCGCAAGGAGCGGAAGGCGATGGTCATGACGAGGAAGATCGTCACCCCCGCGAGCAGGAGGCTGTGCATCAGGTCCTCGGTGAACTGCCCGTAGATCCGCCCCGAGAGCACGGCTTGCCCCGCGAGCTGGAAGTCGAAGCCTGGGAAGTCCTCACGCAGCGCCCCCATGCGCTCCTCCAATCGCAGGAACATCGGCTCGAAGTAGCGCGTGCCTCGGTCCGGGAGGAGCAGGTCGATCGAGGCCGCGCGGACCTCCGGCCGCCAGAGACGTTCGCGCAGGCTCTCCGGCAAGAGCGCGAGGGTCGCCAGCGCCGCCTCCGGCTCGGCGGAGTCGCCCGCCAGGAGACCGACCACGTCCGTCAGGTCGAAGGGGTCACTGCGGTCCTCTTCGGCCTCGACGGCCGCGCGCGCCGCGCGAACGGCGGCGAGGATCCCGCCCGCTTCCCCCTCGCGCTCGGCGTCCCAGGAGACGACGACCTTGAAGGGCACCGAGCCGCCGAAGGACTGGTCGATGCGGGCCAGGGCGCGGGTCGCGGGGCTCGACTCGGGGATGTCGGCCGCGACGCGACTCTCGGTCTCGATCCCCGCGCCGTGCACGAGGGCTGCCGCCGTCAAGAGGCAGCCGAGGGCCGTGACGGTTCGCGCGTAACGCAGGACGAGGCCGAACAGGCGCGTCCCCAGGGGAGTGAAGCTCTGGGTGATGACGTTCCTCTCTCGCTCGCGCAGGTGCCGTCCGAGGGCCGAGCTCGCGAAGTAGGGCAGGAAGCTCATCACCGACAGGAAGGTGAGCGTGACCCCCAGGGCGCAGGCCAGGCCGAAGTTGCGCACGAGCTCCGAGCGCGCCACGAGCAGGGAGGCGAAGCCCAGCCCCGTCGTGAGGGTCGTCAGGAAACAGGGTTGGAACAGCCGCCGCAGGGCGGAACGCGTCGCCTCGCGCGGCGACTGGCCTTCGGAGCGCGCGCGGCGCAGGTGGACCAGCACGTGCACGCTGTCGGTGAAGCCGATCATCATGATCATGATCGGCATCAGGATCCGGGCCAGGCTGCTGAGCTCGAGACCCAGGAGCTCGACCCAGCCGAAGGTCCACAGCACGCCGAGGATCGGTCCGCCCCCGGCGAGCACGACGCCGACGAAGCCGCGGAACATCAGCGTGGCGAGGACCGCGGCCAGGACGTAGGCGGCGCCGTGGTAGAGGAGCTGCTCGCGGTCGAAGGTCTCTTGCGTGTCGTGGGCCATCACCAGCGTGCCCGTGAGCTCGGCGCGCATGCCCGCCGGTAGCGCGACGGAGGCGACCGCGGCGCGCAGCTCCGCCACGCGGTCGACTTCTTCGCCCGCGGCGAGGCGTTCTTCGTGGCGCTGGACGTCGAGCAGCACCGGCAGTACCCAGGTCGTGCCGTCGAGGGAGGCGAGCTGCTGTCCGATCCAGGGGTGGGCCAGCGCTCGTTCGCGTGCTTCGACGAAGCTCTTCGCGGACGCCCCGTCGCGGGGCAGCACCGAGGCCGGCAGCGGCGGACGGGCGGGGACGTCGTCCAGAGACAGCACGTCGGCCACCCCGTCGACACCCTCGACGGCCGCGACGACACGCCGCGCCGAGGCGACCGCCACTGGGCGAAAGAGGTCCTCTCCCTCGACGACGAGCAGGCAGTCGTCGAGGGAGTAGCCGAACTCGTAGAGCAGCTCCTCGATCAATCCCTCGTCGGGCCCGCCGAAGGAACGACGGACCCGATGCTCTCCGAGGAGTCCCCAGAGCGCGAGGGCCGTCATCCCGACCAGGAAAGCCAGGAGCCAGGCCCGCCGGTCGAGGGGGATCACGGCGGAGGGGCCTCGAGGACGGGGCCTAGGCCTCGGCGGGCGGCGGACCCGCGGGCTCCGCGGTCGGCTTGCTCTTCACCTGACCGAGGACCTGAGGCAGCTCGATGCCGGCTTGCTCGGCGAGGTCGTGCACCGCGGGCAGGGAACCGATCAGCCCGGAGAGGAAGCCGGCGGTGCTGCTGCCCTGGCCGCCCGCGCCGCCACCGGAGTCCCAGACCGTGATCTTGTCGATCTTCAGGTTCTGGATGGCCTTGACCTGCTCGGTGACGAGCTGTGGCAGCTGCTCGATCATGAGCAAGGTCGGCGCGATGTCGGGGTTGCCCGCGCAGGCGGCGACGAGCTCGCGGTAGCCCTCGGCCTTGGCCTCGAGCACCTTGCGCACGCCCTCCGCCTCGGCGTTGTACCTCGCGACGATGGCGTCCGCGTCGCCGCGGGCCTCGCGGCGATTCCGCTCGGCCTCGGCCTCGGCGGCGATCTCGATGCGCTGCTTTTCGACCTCTTGCTCGGCCAGGATCTCCTTGCCGAGGCGCGCGAGCTCCTGCTCGCGCTCGGCGATCAGGATCGCCTCGCGGGCCTTGGCCGAGGCCACTTCAGCGCGCTGGCGGGCGCCCGCCTGGACCTCGATCAGTTTGGCGTTCGCCTCGGCCACCTGGGCCTTGGAGAGGTTCTCGCCCTCGACGGCCGTCGCCTCGGCCTGGGCTACCTGGATGCGCTGCTCTTGCTCGGCGTTCTTCTCGCCGGCGATGGCCTCGGCCTCCTGGGCCGCGACGGTCACCCGCTGGCGGCGCTCGGCGTGCTTCTGGCCCTCGATGGCCGTGGCGCTCTCCTCGGAGACGCGCACGGTCTGCTCGCGCTCGGCCGTGGCCTGGCCGATCGCGCCGTCGCGGTCCTGCATGGCCACGTCCACCTTGGCTTGGTTGATCGCCTCCGCCGCGGCGCGCTGGCCGATGGCCTGGATGTAGCCGCTCTCGTCCGTGATATCGCGGACGTTTACATTGATCAGGTCGAGGCCGATCTTGTTGATCTCCTGGGCCACGTTCTCGTTGATCAGCGCCATGAACTTCTCGCGGTCCTTGTTGATCTCCTCGATCGAGAGGGTCGCGATCACGAGGCGCAGCTGCCCGAGGATGATGTCCTGGGCCTGTTCGCGAATCTTCTGGTCCGGCAGGCCGAGCAATCGCTCGGCGGCGTTGTTCATCAGCACGCCGTCCGTCGAGACGCCCACCGTGAAGGTCGCCGGGACGTTGACTCGGATGTTGTTCAAGCTGAGGGCGCCCTCCAGCGGGATGTCGATCACCTGGGGCTCGAGGCTCAGGTATTCGTAGTCCTGGATCAGGGGCACGACGAAGGCGCCGCCGCCGTGCAGACAGCGGGCGGCCTGGGAGCTGCCGACCTTGCCGTAGATCACGAGCACGCGGTTCGACGGGCAGCGCTTGTACTGCTTGATGACGAAGGCCGCGATGAACAGGAAGAGCAGCAGCAGGGCGCCGATCAGCCCGAACCACCACAGAGGGTTCGTTTCGGCGGTCTGGAACAGGAGGAGGTTCATCGGTGTCTCGTGTTGGGGTGGACGGGCGCGGTCGGTCAGACCGAGCTCACGGTGAGGCTGTTGTCGTCGTTCACGGCCACGACGCGGACCTGCGCGTTCGTCCCGAGCTCGGGTCCATTCGACACGGCGTTGTAGATCCGCTGGCGGTTGGAGAGCACGACGCGCACTTGCCCCTTGCCCTCACCGCTCGCGGGAACGCGTGCGTAGACCTCGCCGGTCTTGCCGAGGGCTTCCTGGATGTTCACGTTTCCGCTGCTCGCGAGCCCGCGCACGGCGCCCAGGGTGTTGCCCAAGATCCAGACCAGGAGCATGCCGCCGAGGAAGCCCGTGCCGAAGGAGACCGTCGGGCTCCAACCGGCGCCGAGCAGGGAGCCGATGCCGACCCAGCCGAAGCCCATCAGGAAGGCCGAGGCCCCCTGGATGGACAGGATCTCGAAGGCGCCGCTCGAGTCGTGGCCCTCCATGTCGAACTCGACGTCTCCCGCGTCACCGCCGAAGTCGTCGGCCCCGTCTCCTCCGATGAGCATCATGAGGATCCGGAGGATGAACATCCCGGACCCGAAGAGGGCGGGGATAGAGAACCAGAGCGCTTGGCCTTCGAAGAGCGCGTCGAACATGGGTGGAGCCTCCTTGAGGCGCCAGTCTACGGCGCGCCGGGGATGGAATTCACTCCCGCTGAGATTCCGCTCACGAGAGAGTCTGCACTGCCGCCCGGGATCACCTGCGCTTGTCGCCTCTCGGGGCCGCTGATAGGCTCGTCCGGCTCCCGGCACCCCTCGCCAGACCTCCACTCAGCACCATGCGCCTCCGCCTTCTCCCCGCTCCCGCGGCGCGTCACGGAGGCGCGCTGCTGCGCATCCTGGTCGTCCTCTTCGTCGCCGGACTCGTGGCGGCCGGGCTCGTGGCTCGCTGGTACTTCGGGCGTCGCGCGCATCTGACCTCCGAGTGGCGCGAGGCGATCGGGGAGCGCGGCGCGGCCGTCTCCCTCGAGGGCGCCGTGTCGGTCGCGGACACGCCGCCGATCGAGCTCCCCGAGGAGCACGTCCTGATGCGGATCTCCGGGGACTCTTCCGGAGACTACTTCGGCTGGTCGGTCGCGGGCCTGGGCGACGTGAGCGGCGACGGCACCCCGGACTTCGCGGTGGGGGCCATCCAGCTGGACAACGACGCGCCGCGCCCGAGCTTCGACATCCCGAGCGGCTACGCGCGCGTCTTCAGCGGCAAGGACGGCAGCGAGCTGTACACCCTTCACCCCGAAGGGAGCTTGCACGTCGACAGCTCCGACGACATGTTCGGCGTGTCCCTGGCGGGCCTCGACGACGTGGACGGTGACGGTGCGCCCGACCTCGCTGTCGGCTCCTTCCTCTACGACTTCGAGGACCCCGACGAGTCCGAGGTCGACGAGAACACCGGCGCCACCTTCGTCTTCTCCGGCCGCAGCGGCGAGCGGCTGCGGCTCTTGGGGGGTGAGCGCTGGGGGGACCGCTTCGGCTTCTCGCTCGCCGCCTTCCCCGACCACGATGGGGACGGCAAGGGCGATCTGCTGGTCGGCGTCGAGAAGGGCGAGACCACCGAAGCCGTCAAGAACGCCGGGCGCGCGGAGGTCTGGTCGACCGGCAGCTGGGAGCGGCTCGTCGTCGCCAACGGCCCGGGCTTCGAGGGGCGCATGGGGCACAGCGTGGTCGCCCTGCCCGACCTCGACGGCGACGGCGTCGCCGAGCTCGCCAGCGGCGCCTACATGTACGGCGCCCGCGAGAAGAGCGAGATGCAGCGCGGCGCGGTCGGCCTCTTCTCCGGGGCCGACGGCAGCCTCCTGCGCGCCTTCGAGGGGGAGGCGATGGTGGACAACTTGGGCAAGGCCCTGGCGGCGCTCGGCGACGGCCAGCTCGCGATCGGCGCCCCCCAGAGCGGCCTCGAGGCGGAGTTCACCGGGCAGTACTTCGGCCCCGGCTACGTCCGCCTGCACTCCGCCGCCGACGGCTCCCTGAAGGCCGCGGCCCGCGGCGCCGAGCTCGGCGACCAATTCGGCTGGTCCCTGGCCGACGTCGGCGATCGCGACGGGGACGGCAAAGCGGATCTCCTGGTCGGCGCCCCGACCGGCATGAGCTTCCTGCCCGAGAAGCAGGGGCGGCCCGGTCGCGTGTACCTCTTGTCGGGCGCGGACCTGAGCGTGCTCGCCGCTTACACCGGCCAGAACGTGGACGACCAGTTCGGAATGTCCCTCGCCTCGATCGGCGACCTGGACGGCGACGGCCTGGGAGAGATCCTGATCGGAGCGCCCTCCAACGACGCCGAGCAGACGAAGCCGGGGCACTCGTTGGTCGTCTCGGGGCGCGCCTTCGCCGTCGAGTAGGGGCGGCTCAGGGGCCGGCTGGGCGCACGGAGACGTCGATCCGTGTCCGCTCCCCGAGCGTGAGCTCGAACTCCAGGTGAGGGTATCCCCTTCTTAGGGCCACCGAGAGCGGTTCCACTCATCATGAGCGTCGCGTCAGTCTGAGACGGGGCCCATTCCCAGAAACACGTTGACTCTCGGATGCTGCCACAGGGACTCAGGGAAGGACGAGCCGCTTGCCGAGGCTTTCCCCATCTCCGAGGCGCAATGACCCAGAGGCGCCTTCAATCATCCAGCGGTACTCGCCATGGGGGATCTCAGTCACTACGAGTCGCCCGGAAGAATCGGTCCAAAGAGACCCCTCGGCTCCAGCGATCAGCCCTCGGGCGACCCAATCCGACGAATTCTCCTGCAAGTCCAAGCACTCGAGTTCAACCGCCGTGTTCGCGAGCGCTGATCCATCCGCCCGCAGAAACTCCAGGTCGATGCTCCCGGTGCTTCGAATCTCGACGGCCTGCTCACTCGCCTCAGACTCCGCATTCACCCGCCGGCTCACGGGCCAATATCCCGGCCCGTCCACACGCAGCATGTAGGCCCCTGGGGAGAGCCTCTCGATCCTCAGTCGCCCCTCGCTGTCCGGGGACTGCCCACTGGCTACGAGAGTGTGCCCATCGAGGTCCCATAGCCGACAGGTGACACCGGACTGCGGGGTTCCGGTATCGAGAACGCGAATCGAGACAAGTGCGCTGCTATCAAGTGTGATCTCGACAATCTGATCCGGAGACGCAGGGAGTTCGATCGGGATGCCGTTGTGCTTGCCGCCAGCACTCGATGTCAAATCGACGCTGTCTACTTCTGCGGGTACGCCGTCGATCGTTGTCAGGCCATCCGCGTCCGTGACTCCCTGACCCAACCAAACCTCGGGCTGTAGAGTTGAGCGCAGGAGGACCAGGGTGCCTGATACTGGCTTGCCCATCGTGTCCACGACCCGGAAGCGCCGGTAAAACTCACCCAATTGGACGCGCAGGACGATTTCATCAGGGTCACTGTTTGCGACTCCATGGACAGTGGATCCGCTGAGCTTTTGTCCTCCAACTTGCGCTACGACGTTGACGACAACTGGGCCTGGTCCTACTCCGCCCGGGATGTGCAGTTCACCGCTGTCGTCCAGATTGAGTGCGTTGCTGGTCAGGCTCCCGTCTACGCCGAAGTAGCGAAGCTGGGCAAAACCCATGTGAATATCGCGGGAGTCGACATCCGTCACTTCGATCGCGAGGCTTCGACCTCCAACAAGGTCGAAGACGAGATGCCACTCCTCCCCTGAACGCAACCACTGGAATTGTCGAGTCAAGACTGTACCAAGACCCTCGATATCGCGTACCTCGAAGTTCCACGCGCCCTCGCTCGCAGATTCGACCCGTAGCATCCCTTCTGAGTCGAATGGCGTCGGAAGGATCGACCCGATTCCGTTCGCAGTGAGGATCCACTGGGTTGGATCATGGCCCTCTGGAAGGTGAATCTCGGCCGTGAGAGGCTGCGCTGCCACCAGCACGATGGCCCCAAGGTCTATGTCTCCTTGATCCGGCGCGTAGACCTTCAACTCTCGGTCGGAGAATCCTCGCGCCTGAATCGAGATGATATTGAGCCCTGGAGCCAAGCGAGCCAGTTCGAACTCTCCCGCATGGTTGCTCTCTATGGGCGGGCCGATCGGGTCCAGTTCGTCATAGATGTGGCTCGAGAAGGCGGTCACCCGCGCACCCGGGATCGGAGTGTGAGTTGCAGCATCGAGGACCATCCCTTTGGCCAACCGAGGAGGAGTCAATTGGAGCAGGACCTCGGGATCCGGTGTGTGGGCCAGGTCAATCGTGATCGGTACGCTTCGCTCGAAAGTCGGTGAAATGGCCGTCAGGGCCATCCTCGCGGACGCCAACGAGTCCAGGGCAAAGGTCCCATCCTCGCTATTGGTCACGGACATGCGGCCCCGTGCAGGGCGGTCATCGACTGCCCAATAGCGAACTTCGAAGTCGCGAGCAGGTTCAAGTCCCCGGAAGCAGCGACCCTCAATCTTGAAGCCACGGGGCATCGTCACGTTGTATGTCCATAGAGGATCCTCTGGAATCACGATCGGGTCGATCGGTTGGGTCGCGTATCCGGCAGCGCTCATCGTTCCCGAGAGAAAGCCGGCCGGTATCCCGATCGCTAGTACGTAGCCGTCCTCGCGCCCCCGATACTCCCTCTCCATGACTGTTCCGTTGCGCTCCCATTCGGCATGGAGGATTGCATTAGGAATGGGGGCCCCAGCCTCATCGACGGTCATGAACCACTTGACGTGGCCAATCTCGGCTTCGAACTGAATGAACAGCTCGTCTCCCGGTCGAGGTCTTGGGAGCTCTTCCTCCTGCATTACGTAGGCATTTCCATCGAGTCTTGCGGCGTATCGACCAGAATCTACGAGCGCGATAGCGGCTGGGCCGAAGGAGCCATCCAGATTCAAGGGGATCGATTCGACCTCCTCGCACAGTGGCCCTCTGTAGCGGACAACCTGAATCCGAGCGCGTCCCCAGTCCTCATCGAACTCGTCTGGGAGAGCTACGACCCCGGATAGCTCGAAAGTGAGGCCAAGCTGGAGTCTCACGTGCTGTCCGGAGGGTCCCTCCCATGGGGCTGAGCAAAGTTCCTCGGACCTGGCTACTAGATGCTGCTGCGATTCCAGTCCCGGAACTCGGGCACGTCCTCGATCGCTGGTGCCAAGTGTTCTCAGATAAGTGAGTTGCGCTTTAGGGGCGTATTCCTGAGGGGCGTAACGGCACCAGGGGTCTTGGGGCAAACGTATCCGCTGTACAACTTCTGCGCCCTTCACGCGCTTGTCCCCGAGAGCAACGATGACCGAAGAGGGTGTCCCCGAGCCAAGCGAGATGCTCAGCTCATCGTTTGGCGAGTCCGAATCAGGGAAGAGCTCTGCGAACTGTGCGGTGTGCCCAACACTTGTTGCCCAAAAGTAGCTTGGCTGGCCTGAGAACAGAACGGGCGCATCGGTGAAGCGAAATGAGCCATCGCTCCCAGTAGCTGTCTCTACCGTCCTGTTGCGAATCTTGCTTGCGGGAATCGGGACGCCAGCGGAAACGAATCCCAGGAATTCGGGGTCCCAAGCAGTCCAAGTAATCGTGGCACCCACGATCCCAATGCCATCCTGATCCTGCACCTGCCCATGGACATAAGTGGCGGCCGTGTCAGAAGGGATGAGGTTGCGCCCGTCCGCGGGTGCCAGAGAGGAGAGTGGCGGATGTCCAGGTCCTTCGATGTGATCCTCGAGCGAGCTAGCAATGTTCGCTGCCTCTAATTGCGGCGAGAGGTCAGTGGAGAGCGCGGTACTTCGACCCTTGTCTGGTACGGTGGCCTCTGCCTGAGGGCGAGCTCTGTCGAAGGCGAACCAAAGACCGCCGACGAATACAACAGCACAAGTCGCGATGATGAGCTTGGTGCGCCTTGTCCTGGGCGAGGGTCCTCCAACCACCAGGAGTCCTCGTCAGGGATGTCCACTTGGATCGATGCCGGAATTCGATGCTCTTGTGCGCGATTTCGCGCCTACAGGCGGCGTATGGCCCCCTCCTCCAAGCGCTGCGGATGGATTGTTGACCAAAGTGGTGGTACTGGCGCCACCCTGGACGAAGCCGCAAGGCATGCACAGCGCCGCACAAAGTAGCCATGAGAGGACTACACAGTGGGGGCGGCGGCTACCGGAAGAGATTGAACACACTCGAAGCATGATCTGAAGATGGCGTGAGTGATTCGATGATCCTGGAGGCAGCAGGTGTAGGGCTCCAATCGCCACCAAGTCTGTTCGCGCGTACGCGCACGACGTAAGCCGAAACAGTCGGGTCCTTTGAGTCGACGGAATCTCGAAGGACTGCGGAAGCTCTTTCGACCAGTGCCCTGTTGCCAAGTTGTATCGCTGAGAACAAGAATGCGAGCGCTCCAACTGGGTACGGGGCTCGACTCTCGGAAGAACGCTGGTACCAAGTCGTCGCGTCGCCGTAAGCGCCGGACTCCAGAGCAATGAGTCCTAGGGTTGCAGCGGCACCGACTCCGTTCTCGAAGTGGGTAGGGGATGTCAGAATCCTCTGCAGGATTTCGGTTGCCTCCGAAGCCTTTCCATCAGCTGCAAGTCCCTTGGCCCTGTACATGGACAGGGGTTCGGAGGGAGTAATCAGTTGGCCAGCTCTCGCTACTTCCGTGAGTGACAGCGAAGACTTGGAGCCTCGCAGGAATAGCGCGCTCAAGATGGTTGCGGGCTCGACGGGAATCGCCCCCGACAGTCTGCGCGACTGAAGCGCCGCAGCCTTGGCGCGCAAGTCTGCATGGCTCGGAGGCCAGAGCGCATCGCCCAGCTCATCTCTTCTCGGGTAAAGGGTCTTCTTGAGCTTCTTGTGCTCAAGGAGCAGCCGGAAGCAGGCGTCGGTCAACAACCGCCCCAGGTCCTCCCGGTGCGCCTCGAGCAGCTCTTGCTCCAATCTCGACAATCCCGTCACCCTCGGCGAGATCGGCTCCGGGGCCGCGTAGAAGTTTCGCCGCAAGTTCGGGAGCGCTGACTTCAGGAGGACGCGATCCTCCTGATCGACGAGCTCGGTCAAGAGACCGAGGAGCTCCAAGTCGTCGTTGGGCTCGCGGGAGCTCATCCCTGTTCCTCTTCCTTCCTCCCGAAGTCCCGCGGCTTGTCGAGCAGGACCTCCAAGGCTGTCAATGTATCGTCCTTGAGCTGCTCCGGCGTGTCCCAGCCGTTGCCCACGAGGTCGTCAAGCTCGATGTTCTTGATTGCGATGGCGAAGAACGCCTGGCGGACGGGGTCGGGGAGTGCGTTGAAGCGGACGACTCTGGCGCGGGCCTTCTCCTCGTCGATGCCCAGACCTTCGACCACGAACCCCAGGTCTTCGCTGCCAGGGATGCGGTCCAGTGCGTCGCTGGAGAGCCTCTCAGCGTCGCGGCGCAACAGGTCGCGCAGGGCATCATCGATCCGGGTCTCCAGCCACTCCGAGGTGAGCCCGGACTCGGGCAGGGTGTACAAGCTCAAGGCGACGAGGCTGAGGAGGTGCTCCTGGAATCGTTCGGCGTCGATGAAGAGCGCTTGCTCTCGCAGCGTCTCGGCGCACTTCTGGTCCAGTCCTGCGCCTCCGTCACCCAACCACTTGATCAGAATCGCACGAGTCTGCTCCAGAGACGGGGGATTGAAGTCTGTAGGAGGGGACGGGAGTTCTTGGGTCGTCTCGCTACGCGGCTCTCCTGCTCCCTCGGCCATGACCGTCTCAGAATAGGTGACGGTAATCCGAATGGGCAAGCACAACGTATGCAGAGGGCCGTGCCAAGGTCGACCTCAAGAACTAGAGGGCCAAGTGCCTGGGTGTTGGGGCAGGCTTGTCCCCTCGAGCCTTAGGATGTTTCAAGGCCTCAAGGGAACGGGTCCAGAGCACTTCGACATGCCTAAGCTCGGTACTCCTTTCCGGGACCTCCGGAAGCCTCAGCGCGGCCGGCGGTAGGTCTTCGGCTTGCGCGTGAAGCGCTCGAGCTCTGCGAGGAAGTCGACGCCGGTCTCGCGGTCGAGGATGGCGAGGCCCTCGTCGGCGGGGATCTCGTAGTCCGGGATCACGGTCCAGGAGCCGTCGGTGGAGGTCATGCGGCCGTCCTTCTCGCGCAGCTCGCGGTAGGCGACGAGGATCCGCGCGAGCTCCTCGGGATAGTGCTTCGCGAGCAGGCGGGCGGCGCCCCAGGCGAGGAAGGCGCGGGCCTCGTCCCAGCTGTTCCGGGGCCAGCCGAAGAGGTCCGCGGCGGCGAGCGGGCGCTCGCCGCGGGCCTCCATCAGCTCCGGCAGGCGTCGGGGCCAGCTCCTGTGCTCCTTCTTGGAGACGAAGCCCTGGCGGTAAGGGAAGCAGTAGACGTCCTTGCAGACCTCGATCTCGAGCTGCCAGGCGAGGCCCTGAGCGAGCCAGTGCGGCTGGCGGCCGAAGCGCTCGATCGTGAGCAGGCGGGCGAGGCGATTCGCGAGCTCGTTCTCGACGCTCCAGACTTCGTTCTCCGGCACGTGGAGCAGCCAGCCGGCGACGAGCGGCTCATCGAGGAGGAAGCCGACGCCCTTCGGCGCCGCCTGGGCCCAGCCTCCCAGCCGCGGCACGAGCTCGGCGGCGCGGGTCGTGATCGCCGCGAAGCTCTCGCGACCGGCGAGGGGGAAGAGGAGCGCCGTGCGCGGCGCTGGCGCACCCTCCTCGCGGCTCGCGGGGTCGAAGAGCTCGTCGAAGGCGGCCACCGTCTTCGCCGCTCCGCTCTTCAGCTTGCTCTTGCTGGCGCCCTTGGGGTAGGCGATCCAGACGCGACCGTCGGCCACCTCCATGGTCGAGTAGTCCTTCTCGACCTTCCGGCCGGTGAGGGCCTCGTCGACCCACCCCTCCCAAGCTTCCACGTCGGTCGCCGCCTCTCCCTGGCTGGCTCGAGCGGTGGAGGAGGGGAATCCGGCCAGCAGCGTGAAAGCGAGGATGGAGGACGTCATGATTCCTCGCCGCGCATCGCGCTGCCCGCGACGAAGTTTCACGAACGGAAGACCCTGGACCATGGCCAACGAAGGATATCACGAGCCCATCGACGAGCTCTCGGACGCGACCCGCGACATGCACCGCGCGATCACCTCCCTGATGGAGGAGCTCGAGGCGGTGGACTGGTACAACCAGCGCGTCGACGCCTGCAAGGACCCGGCGCTGAAGTCGATCCTGGCCCACAACCGCGACGAGGAGAAGGAGCACGCCGCCATGGTCCTCGAGTGGATCCGGCGTCAGGACCCGACCATGGACAAGGAGCTGCGCGACTACTTGTTCACGGACAAGGACATCGCGCACTGAGGCTCGGTCCGGGGAACGCTCAGGGGCGCGCCTCTCGCCCCAGGCGCCCCCCCAGCTCACGCACGACCTCGACGAAGGCGTCGACGTCCTCTTCCCGCGTGCGCCAGTTGGAGAGGGCCGGGCGCAGGGCCACACGACCGCGGAAGGTCGTCGACCCGACGTAGAAGCGGCCGTCCTCGATCAGCGCGCGGCCGAGAGCGGCGTTGAGGCGGTCCAGCTCCTCTTCCGTGCTCCCGCCCGGGTCGTAGCGGAAGCAGACGACGTTCAGGGTCACGTCGGCCAAGCGCTCGAGATCGGGGGCCTCGTCCACGAGGCGGGCCATCCTGCGCGCGAGGGCGCAGTGTCGCGTCACCAGCTCGCGGTAGCCCTCCCTGCCGTAGGCTCGCAGCGTCGCCCAGACGCTCAGCGCGCGCGCCCGGCGCGAGCTCTCGGGGCCGAGCTGTCCTAGCACGGGCTCGTCCTCCACGTCGTCGGGGAGGTACTCGGCCTGGTAGCGGAAGGACTTCCCGAGCCACTGGCGATCGCGCACGAAGCCGAAGCCGCAGTCGTAGGGCACGTTCAGCCACTTGTGGCCGTCCACGGCCACCGAGTCGGCGTGCTCCACGCCGCGCACGAGCTCCGCGGTGGTCGGGTCGAGGCGCGCGAAGAGGCCGAAGGCGCCGTCGACGTGGAGCCAGGCCCGGCGCCCGCGGAGCAGCTCGGCGACCTCCGCGATGGGGTCGAATTCGCCGGCGTTCGGGTCGCCGGCGGTCGTCATCACGATCGCGGGCCGGTCGCCCAGCTCGTCCAGCGCGCGCTCCAGCCTGCTGACGTCGAGGATGTTCGATCCTTCGCGAGCGAGCACCTCCGGGGTGGCGCGACCCAGGCCGAGCATGCCCAGGCACTTGGTCGCGCTGGCGTGGACGATGCGGCTGCAGAAGATCGGCACGGGTGGAGCGCCCGCCAGGCCCGTCTCGAAGGCGTCGAGGCCCATCTCCTCACTCCACCACTGGCGCGCCGAGGCGAGGCCGACGAAGTTCGCCATCGTGGCGCCGGTCGTCATCACGCCGGAGAAGGAAGCGGGCAGCTCGAAGAGCTCGAGCAGCCAGGCCAGGGCCACGCGCTCCAGCTCGACGGAGAGGGGCGAGGAAACCCAGGCGTAGGCGATCTGATCCAGAGCGCTCGTCCACCAATCGGCCGCGAGGGCCGCGGGCGTCGCGCCGCCGATCACGAAGTGGAAGCAGCGCGGGCCGCTCGAGGCGACGGTGGCGTCGAGGCCCTGGTCGATCAGCTCGCGTAGGGCCTGGCTCGCTCCGCTGCCGTGCTCGGGGAGCGCGCGGTTGAAGGCCTCCAGGGCCTCTCGGGTGCGTGGGCTACGGACGGGGCGGTCGTCGACGGAGGCCACGTAGCTTCGCGCCTCCTGGGCGACGAGCTCGAGGACCTCCTCGAGCTCGTCGCGGTCGGGGAAGGTCATCGTCGTTCTCCGTCGGGTCGTGATTCCGGGGGGCCTCGCTGCGCGACGACTCGCCAACGGCCGACGTCGTCTCGCGCCATCTCGAGGGAGAGGGCGCGCTCGCAGCCAACGAGCGTCATCTTGAGGGCGGGGGAGTCCCTGTAGATCGACACCTGCGTCTCGAGGGACCAATCCTCGGGGGGACCGGTCCAGCTGCGGCGGTGGAGGCTCCGCAGCCACTCTTCGCGCTCGACCCGCTCCATCAGGACGAGCGGTCCCTCGTTGGCGGGCACGAAGACCTCCTCCTGGCAGAAGGCGGCGAGGCCCGAGAGGTCACCCCGACGCCAGGCTCGCGCGATGCCGCCCGCGATCGCCTCGCCCTCCGCGAGCTCCTGACCCTCCTCCCGCGGGAAGGCAGGGTCCACTTCGAAGGCGAGGAAGTGCTGCCAGGGCAGGCCGTCGTACTCCCGCGCGAAGCGGAAGCCGTTGGCGGCCATTTCGCCCAAGACCTGAGCCTTGGACATCTTGTGCAGGAGCTTGATCGGAACATCGGGGTCCTCGAGGCGGAACTCGACCAGGACGAGCTCGCCTCCGGGCGCGAGGGCGGCGCGCGAGCGGGCGAGGACCGAGACGGGGTGACTCAGCTCGTGGTAGACGTCCACCATCAGGACGAGGTCGCAGCTCTTCGGCGCGAGCCCGGGGTCCCGCAGGGAGCCGAGGACCGACGTGACGTTCTCGAGCTCGCGCTCCGCGACCCGGGCATCGAGCAGGCGCAGCATCTCGGGCTGGACATCGACCGCGAAGACCTTCCCCTCGGCCCCGACCCGCTCCGCGATCGGCAGGCTGTGGAAGCCGTTCCCGCAGCCGAGGTCGGCGACACGGTCGCCCGGCTCGAGCTGGAGCTCCTCGAGGAGGAGCGAGGCTCTCTCCTCGTCCTCCCGCTCCTCCCGTAGCAGCCACTCCGCCCCGCTCCAGTGCATGGTGCGGGCGATCGTGCGGCCCATGTAGGACTCACGACCGCCATCGCTCAGCTCGGGATCTTGCGCGGTGGGCGCTCGCTGCAGCAAGGTGCCAGGCGCCAGGAACAGCAAGAGGCAGAGCGCCGGTCGGGCGGAGGAGAGCATGGCTATCATCTGACCCGAGATCCCCGCCACCGCGCAACCACAGCTCCCCCCATCGACCGGGCTCCGACCATGACCAAGTCGCTCACCCTTCACGAGATCACAGGCTCCCCGAACAACGTCAAGGTCCGCATCGCCCTCGGCATCAAGGGCTTGGACTACGAGCGCGTGCCCCTCGCCATCGACACCTTCCCGGGCGACCGCAGCTTGCCCCTCGCGATCTCCGGGCAACCCCGTCTGCCGGTGCTGAAGCACGGAGAGACGGTGATCTTCGACTCGCGCGGCATCCTGCGCTACCTCGATGCGAACTTCCGGGACACCCACCCCCTCTACAGCGAGGACTATGAGGCGATGGGGGAGATCGAAGGCTGGGAGCTCTTCTCGATGACGGCCTTGAGCGGTCCGGTGAGCGCGATGTTCGGGCAGGTCATGTCCGGCTCCCCCGACCCCAAGGCCTGCGCGGAGGCCTCGAACATGCTCAACGCGCAGACGGACAGGATCGAGTCGGCCCTCGAGTCCCGCCCCTACCTGATGGGCGACGAGATCAAGGCCCCGGACGTCGTCTGCGCTCCGAGCGTCATCCTCGGCATGCTGCCGGAAGCGGCCGCCGCGGCCGGGCCGATCCACGCCGCCTTCCAGCACTTCTTCAAGCTGGGCGAGCGCCGCGAGCGCACCCGGGACTGGGCCCGGCGGGTGATCTCCCACGATCCGATCAGCCGGGAGTGGTTCTAGCGTGGGGACGACGCGCAAGCTCTGCACGCTGAACCTGAACGGCATCCGGGCAGCCGAGCGGCGGGGCTTCGGGGCCTGGCTCGAGCGCTCGCAGCCAGACTACCTCTGCCTGCAAGAGCTCCGCGCGCAGCCCGAGCAGGTCCCCGACGAGCTCCGCTCTCCGCCCGGCTACAACAGCCGCTGGCTCTGCGCCGAGCGCAAGGGCTACTCGGGCGTCGCCCTCTACACGCGGAGCCCCGTGGACGCTTACGCCGAGGGCAGCGGTCTCGATTGGGCGGACGCGGAAGGACGCATCCTGCGGGCCGAGGTCGACGGGATGACCCTCGTGAGCGCCTACGTCCCCGCGGGCTCCTCCTCCGAGGAGCGGCTGGCGCTCAAGTTCGCCTTCATGGAGCACTTCCCCGCCTACGCGGCCAAGCTCGTGAAGAAGCGCCACCCCGTCGCGATCTGCGGCGACGTCAACATCGCCCACACCGAGCTCGACATCCACGCCCCCAAGAGCAACGAGAAGAACTCGGGCTTTCTCCCCGAGGAGCGCGCCTGGCTGACGCAGTTCCTCGAGCAGGGCTGGACGGACGTCCTACGGGCCCAGCATCCGGGCGTGCCCGGGCTCTACTCCTGGTGGTCGGCCCGCGGCAAGGCCCGCGAGAAGGACCTCGGTTGGCGCCTCGACTACGTCCTCGGCAACCCGGCCTTCGCGAAGCGCGTCACCGGCGCCTGGATCGAGAAGGAAGCGGGACTCTCCGACCACGCCCCGGTGTGGGTGGAGCTCGAGGGCGTCGACTGAGCCTCAAATCTCCTGGGGCTCCGCGAAGTCCACCAGCGCGTAGTCGCCGATCACCTGGTAGCCGAGTCCCTGATAGCAGCGCTGTGCCGGGAGGTTGTCCTCTTCGGTGAACAGGATGGAGCGCGTCGCGCCGGCGGCCCGGGCGTGCAAGAGGCTCCCCGCCACGACCGAGCGCGCGTAGCCCCTCGACCGCAGCGGCGGCGGGGTCCAGACTCCCCCGACCTGCACGCAGTCCGGGGTCTTCGTGTTGAAGCGCGTCATCGCCACGCGCTCGCCTCCAGCCTCGAGCAGGAAGAGCGAGCCGTCGCGCGCCGCCGGAAGAAAGGTCTCGGGCATCACCTGCTCCCGGGCTTGCTCGCGCGTGCGTCCCAGGGCCTCGACGAAGTAGCCCCGCTGCCACTCCGTCAGGAGCTCGACGTCGCCCTCGTCGGGGATGCGGCAGGGGTGCTCGCCGGTCTCCAGCTGTCGCGGGACTCGCAAGGCGTCGAGCTCGAGGCGGTAGAGGATCTCGCGGCTGTCCAGGATGGTGTCGATGCTCGACCAACCGAAGGCGTCGCGGGCCGCGTCCACCTGCGCGCAGGCGCCGATCAAGCCCGTCACTTTGCGACCGCTCGCCTCGACGGCGGCGCGGATCAAGTCCTCGACGAGGGGCGGCGGCGCTTCGAGGATGAAGGAGTCGCGCCAGGTGTGCGCCGTGACGCCGACGACCTCCTCGCCCTCGAGGGCGGCCATGTAGACGGCCTGGAATCGCTCGCCTTGGTACTCCAGGCCGGCGCGACGGGAATTCCCCCGCAGGAACATCGTCGTGTCGGCGTGCGCGAGCAGGAAGCGCTCGAGGCGCTCTTCGTCCCCGGCTCGGAGGACGCGGTGCTCTCGGGGAGGCGGGGTCAAGGCCGTCGCCTCCTCAGGACTCGAGCTTGCTCTGGATCGTCATCGCCAGCCCGCCGGGCGCCAGCAAGTAGTAGAGCTTCTCCCCGTGCGCGATCATCGGCCCGCGCGGGTCGAGGCCGTTGGCCCGCGCGTGCTCGGCGACGGCGTCCGCGTCCTCGACGACCACCTGCAGCATCACGCCCGCCGGCATCTGCTCGCCCTCGGGCCAGATCTCGATCCAGCTGTCCCCGGCCTCGAAGATGCCGCCCGTCACGGCGTCAGGCTCCTCGCTCAGGGGTTTGGCGACGCAAGGAAACCCCAGGCCCAGGCCGAGGAACTCGACGAGCTGGTCGGCTTCGGGGGTGATGGCGCAGAAACGGATGGAGAGGGGGGTCGTCGACATGGGCTTGGATGCGTCAGGGCTGGATGGTGGGTCTCACTCGCTCGCCAGCTCTTCGAGGAGCAGGCGCGTCTCCTCCATCTTGAGGGGAGCGCGGTGCCGTTCCGCCTTCGCGCGCGCGGCGGCCGAGCCCTGCGCCCGGTGATCGAGCCAGTGGGCGACGCGCTCGGCGAGCTCGTCAGCGTCCGCGCTCTCCGAGAGCACGCTGCCGTCCACGCCCTCTTCGATCAGCTCGTGCCCGCCGTTCGTGAGGGTCGTGATGGTGGGCAAGCCGCTGGCGAGGGCCTCGACCGTGGAGTTCGCGAAGGGGTCGTAGCGTGTGGGGAGGGCGTAGACGTCGGCGGCGGCGTAGCAGACCTCCGCGTCGCGGCGACCGCCGAGGAAGCGCGTGCGCCCCGCGATACCGAGCTCCGCCGCGCGGGCCTCGAAGCTCGCCCGACCCGAGTCGTGGCCGACGACGAGCAGGCGCAGGGCGGGACGCTCGAGAGCGAGGAGGGCGGTCGCCTCGAGGACGCGGTCGAGGCCCTTGCGGCCGTAGCCGGTGCCCAGGAAGAGCAGGACCTCTTCGGCCTCGCTCCAGCCGAGGGAGGCGCGCAGCTCGCGGCCCGCGCCGTCGCGCAAGCGGGGGTGGAAGCGCTCGGTGTCCGCGCCGTTGTGGATCACGCTCACGAGCTCCTCGGGGATCGCGTAGCGCGCAATCGCGTCGCGCTTGGTCATCTCCGAGTTGGTGATGACGCGGCGGTAGGCCCCCGGGGCCAAGCCGCGGGCCTCGAGCTCGAGAGTCGCGCGGTGCTTGGCCGCGCCTCCGCGCATGAGGCGAGCGATGGGGGAGCGCGTCGCCTCGTGCGCCAGCTCCAGGTAGGTCGCGTGGCAGCCGCCACCCAGGCGGATCACGTCGTGACCCGTCGTGCGGCCGAGGGCGTAGACGAGGTCGTAGTCGTTCACGCGCAGGTGGGCCTCCACGGCGCCCGCGAAGTTCCGCATGCGCGCCGTCGGGCCGATCGAGAGCGGCCGCAGCCGGACTGCTTCCGCGCCGGGCGGCAGGGGCTCCTCGTAGCTGCGGCAGACGACGACGGGCCGGTGTCCGGCCTCGGCCAGGTGCGTGGCGAGGAGGTTCAGGTAACGCTCGACCCCGCCGCTGTGGGCGTGGCGGATGTGGACCAGGGCGATGCGCACCGGGGTGCGGGTCGTTACGCCAGGATCTTGCGCACGGCCTCGATCACGCTGTCCGCGTCGCGGTCGGAGACCTTGGGCGAGAGCGGCAGGCTCAGCGTCTGCCAGCCGATGCGGCTGGCGTTGGGGGCGTCCTCCGCCTTCCAGCCGAATCGATCCTGGTAGTAGGGGTGCTCGGTCGCGGCGACGTAGTGGACGCCGACGCCGATGTTCTCGCGCGTGATGGCCTCGAGGAAGCGGTCGCGGGACATCCCGGCCTGTTCCTCGTCGATCAGGAGCGTGTAGAGGTGCAGGGCGTGGCGGGTGTCCGCCTCGGCGGGGGCGGGGCAGGTGACCGGCAGGTCGGCGAAGGCCTCGTCGTAGCGTTTCCAGAGCTCCTGGCGCCGGAGCCAGCCCTTCTCGACCCGCGCGAGCTGGTGGATGCCCAGGGCCGCCTGCAGGTCCATCATGTTGTACTTGAAGCCGCACTCGACGACGAAGTAGTGCTTGTAGCCCTCGTCGCCGTAGCGGTGCCAGGCGTCCTTGCTCATGCCGTGCAGCGCGAGCGTCTTGAGGCGACCGGAGTCCTCCGGGCGCTTCGTCAGCACCATCCCGCCCTCGCCGCAGGTCACGTTCTTCGTGGCGTAGAAGCTGAAGCAACCGAAGTCGCCGAAGGTGCCCGCCTTGCGACCCTTGTACTCCGTCTCGATGGCGTGGGCGCAGTCCTCGATCAGCTTGAGGTCGTGGGTGTCCGCCAGGGCGCAGAGGGCGTCCATGTCGCAGGGACGACCCGCGAAGTGCACCGGGATGACGGCCTTGGTGCGCTCGGTGATGGCGGCCTCGACCTGGGCGGGGTCGATGTTCATCGTCACCGGGTCGACGTCGGCCAGCACCGGAGTCGCCCCCGCGTGCAGGATCGAGTTGATCGTCGCGCAGAAGGTCAGGGGCGTCGTGATCACCTCGTCGCCCGGCCCGACGCCGGCGACGAGCATCGACAGGTGCAGGGCCGCCGTGCAGGAGTTGAGGGCCACCGCGCGGTCCGCGTCCTTGTAGCGCGCGAAGTCCTCCTCGAAGCGCTGCACCTTCGGGCCGGTGCCGAGCCAGCCGCTGCGCACGCTGGCCACGATCTCCTCGACCTCGGCCTCCTCCATGAGCGGGGCGCCGAAGATGAGGAAGTCCTCCTTGGCGCGGACGGGCTTGAAGCCCGCGTCGGTGTCTGCTGTAGTGGCCCGTTCCATGGCTCTCAATCTATCCGATCCGCCAGTGCCGAGGACAGTGGCGAGGACAGTGCCTGGGGAGGGCGGTTGAGTCATGGCCGGCGCGAGCACGAGCCCGGGCCCGAGAGCGGGAAGCACACGGGGCGACCTCCCGGTCGTCGGGCACTCCGTGAACCCGTACCTGCCGAAGTCCGGCAGCTGGATCCACTCCCAGATCGCCGGGCTCGAGCGCTATCGCCCCGTCGTCGTGACCAAGCGCGTCGAAAACCTCGACTCCTTTCCGGTCGACACGCTCTACACCCGCGAGGAGCTCTCGGCGCCGAATCGCCTGTACCAGCGCCTCGCCAAGCGCTGGGGGAGACCCTACTTCCCCTTCTACCGTGACGCCCTGGCGAAGGAGGGGGCGGCGCTCCTGCACTCGCACTTCGGCAACTGGGGCTACGAGGACATCGAGCTGGCCCAGGACCTGGGCATCCCGCAGGTGACCTCCTTCTACGGCGCCGACATCTGGCGCGACTCCCAGGACCCCGAGTGGCGTGCGCGCTACCACCGCTACTTCGCCGAGAGCCAGCTCTTCCTCGTGGAGGGCAACGCGATGCGGAAGAAGGTCATGGAGCTCGGCTGCCCGTCCGAGAAGGTCGTCGTCCAGCACCTCGGCGTTCCCCTGGAGCGCATCGGCTTCGAGCCCCGCGCTCTCGCCTCGCCGCAGGACCCGGTGCGCTACCTCGTCGCCGGCCGGATCATGGAGAAGAAGGGGCACGACATGGCGATCCGTGCCTTTGGGCGGGTGCACCGCGAGAACCCGCGCACGCACCTGCACCTGATGCTGATCCGTCCGGAGCGCCGTGTGGAAGAGGTCCTCGGCCCCCTCGAGCGCTTGATCGCCGAATCCGGCGCCGCCGACGCGATCACCCTGCACGACGCGATGCCCTACCAGGAGTACCTGGACGCGCTGCGGAGCTTCCACGTCTTCCTCGCTCCCAGCCGCCACGCGGCGGACGGGGACGCCGAGGGCGGGGCGCCGGTCACGATCATCGAGATGTCGGCCTCGGGCATGCCCGTGATCGCCTCCAGCCACTGCGACCTGCCCGAGGTCGTCGTGAACGGGGAGACGGGCCTCGTCTTCCCCGAGGGAGACGAGGACGCGCTCGTGGGCGCGATGCTCGAGTTCGCCGCGGAGCCCGAGCGTTGGCCGGGTTTCGCCCAGGCGGGGCGCGCCTACGTCGAGGCCGAGTACAACGCCCGCACCCAGGCCCGTCGGCTGGAGGAGATCTACGACGGCCTCCTCGCCCGCTGAGGGCTCCGTCCGCGATGATCCGCATCCGGCCCTTCGAGGCGAGCGACTGGCCGGCCGTCTGGGGGATCCTCGAGCCGGTCTTCCGCGCCGGCGAGACCTACGCCGTGCCGCGCGACCTCTCGGAGGAGGAAGCGCGCCGTTTCTGGACCGGTGAGGAGAGGGAGGCCTTCGTCGCCGACGAGGGCGCGGGCGAGGGGCTCCTCGGGACCTACTTTCTCAAGGCGAACCAGGCGGGACCGGGGGACCACGTCTGCAACTGCGGTTACGCCGTCGCGGTCGAGGCCCGGGGCCGGGGGCTCGGCGCCCGGCTCTGCGAGCATTCCCAGCAGATGGCCGTCGAACGGGGCTTTCGGGCGATGCAGTTCAACCTCGTCGTCGCGACCAACGCGGGGGCCGTGGCGCTCTGGGAACGCCTGGGCTTCGCCGTCGTCGGGACCTTGCCCGGGGCCTTCCTGCACCCCGAGCTCGGCTTCGTGGACGCCCACGTGATGTACAAGGACTTGGGCCCGGGGTCCTGACGGTCGATCTCGATCGCGGCGACCCGCCCAGAAGGGAGACGAGACATGGACGAAGCGGAAGGCCGAGAGCTCTTGACCGCGCTCCTCGACGCTTGGCGCCGCCGCCCCTACGCCGAGCTCGCCGCTCTCGTCGACGGCGAACCGGCGACCGGAGAGCTGCAGGGACCGAGAGAGTGCGTCTACGGCTACGAGGTCCAGGTGTTCTGGGACAGCCACGCCGGAGGCGACCTGCGGGTGATCGGCTCGATCGATGACGGGGGTCTGCGGGCCCTCCTGCCGTTGACCGACGGCTTCATCCTCACCCCGGAAGGGACCTTCGTCGGCGAGGAGGAATCCTGATGTCCTGGAGGGACGGAAGGCCGGAGAGCCACGGCCCCGGGGTCGGAATCCCCCGCGGACTCAGGGGAATACCCACGCGTCGAGCGCGCAGGTGGCGGAGAGAGGGGAGCTGAGCCCGCAGATGAGCGAACGCCAATCGCAGCAACAGGAGCCTCGAGAGCGAGGAGAGAAGCCGGTCACGAGCTTCCTTCCCCTCGGGATCGCCTTCGGCGCCGGGATCGGTACCGCCCTGGGCGCGGCCTACGGCAACGTGGGGATCGGGGTCGCGATGGGCGCCGGTGTCGGCGTCGCCATCGGCATCAGCCTGGACATGACCCGGCGCGAGCGCGGTTGAAGGACCCGGGGCTCTTCCCGGTCCTCGAGGAGTCCTTCAGAAGGCGTAACCCAGGCGCATCAGATACTGCCAGGCGTCGGCTTCCGTCTCGCTGCCCAGGAATTTGATGTCGTGGTCGACCGTCTTGCGCAAGCTGGCGCCGAAGTGCCACCCCGCGCCGAAGTGGTAGTCGGCGCCCAGCGCGGCGTAGTAGCCCAGGTCCGAGTCGTGGCCCGAGGAGCTGCTCTCCTCGCGACTGCGCAGGCGCAGCTCGGTCAGGCCCGCGGCGAGGTAAGGGCTCCAGTCCCCGAGTCGCCATTCGTAGCGTCCGCCGGCGTAGTACTCGTAGGACTCCGTCGTGACTCCGATACCCGAGGCCGTGCCGTTGTCCTGGCCGTAGCGGGCGCCGAGCTCGAAGCCGAGGCCTCCACGCCTCGGACCGCTGGAGATCTCGAGGCCACCGGACACTTGTTCTTCCGCGGGGCTCAGGTTGGAGCCCAGGTCGTTCTTTCCGCCGACCGCCATGATCCGCGTCGTGGTCGTGCTGCAGGAGGCGAGCAGGAAGAGCAGGGGGACGAGGTGCTTCATCGAGCGATTCGGGGCCAGGGCGATTCGGGTCGGGCCAGGGTCGGAGGGCGCTGGCGGTGGGCCGCGCTCGCTTCCGAGGGGGGGGCCCGCAGGGGGGCCGGATTCATGGATATTCGTAGGAAGAGCCTAACAAAGCTCCCCTGGAGCGGGGGTTCGCCGGCGCTCCAGGCACCTCGATAGACTTGGCGAGCCCCCTCGCACGCGTTCTCGTCCACTCCGCCTCGCAACTCGCGCCGGTCGCGCTTCCCGCTCGCCGGCCAAGGAGATCAAGAGCATGAAGCCCATCCTCCTCCTCGCGTTCTGCCTGTCTCTTCCTCTGGCCGTCCCGGTCGACGACGACCTGGAGACGCTCGAACGGCGGCTGGAGGACGCGCCCGAGGACGCCGCGCTCCTCGAGGCTTGCGGGCTCGCCGCCCTCGAGGAAGGAGAGACCGATCTGGGGGTCTGGTACTTGACGCTGGCGACCGAGGCAGCGCCCGGGGACACGGAGCTGCTCGGGCGCGTGGCCACCGAGCTCACCACCTTCGAGTACCCCCTGACCGAGGGGGAGGCCTTGCTCGCGGACTACACGGAGAGCCTCTTCAAGGTGTCCAAGGCCTGCGCTTCCAAGAAGCTCTACGCCAACGCCGTCGACCTCTTGCTGCGCTGCGAGGGGACGCGATTCGAGGAGGCGGCCCAGGAACGCCTCGAGAAGATCTACGCCAAGAGCAAGGCGGTCGAGGCCCTGCTCGCCTCGGGCATCGACATCCCCACCCAGTCGAAACAGCGGCTGAAGCCCGAGGAGATCGCGCGCATCGACGCCAAGCACGCGGACTGGGAGAGCGCCCTCGAGGTCGAGGGCAAGTACTACAAGGTCAAGACCGACATGGGCTACGAGATGGCCCATGCCATGGCGGGCGCCATGGACCAGATCAACGCCTTCTACCGCGAGGTCTTCAACTACAAGACGCGCGGCCAGAGCATGCGCAGCTGCGGGATCCGCGTGTACAAGACGCGCGAGGAGTTCGACAAGCACCACGACGACGTGGGGGCCACGACCAAAGGCTTCTACCGGCCGCTCGACAACGACGTCACGACCTACGACCCTCGCACGGACCCGCGCCCGGGGACTCTGAATGACCTGTGGGAGACGCTCTTCCACGAGGCCTCCCACCAGTTCACCCGCGCCGTGTGGCCGATCGACATCCCTACCTGGCTCAACGAGGGGACGGCCTCCTACTTCGAGGGCTCACGCATCGAGCGCGGGGGCAAGATCAGCTTCAACGGGATCCCCGACGGGCGGCTCAGGAACCTCGTGGCCTTGATGGAGATCGGCAGTCCCACGGTGGAGGACGTGATCACCCACTTCGAGCCCGGCTCCTACGACGGCTCCTACTACCCCTTCGGCTGGGGCCTCGTCTACTTCATGCGCAACTACGAGGACGAGAGCTCCGAGCGGGTCTACATGCCCGTCTTCGAGGAGTTCATGGAGACCTACAAGAGCGGGGAGAAGCACGACGTCAAGGCGCGCTTCGTGGAGTATTTCGTGGAGGAGGCCAAGCAGCCCGGGATCGAGACCTTCGATGACTTCGTGGCGCGCTTCGAGGCCTGGATCCAGAACCTCCACCACCTGCACTTCGGCGCGCGAGACGTGGCGGACGAGTTGCTCGCCCGCGCCCGCGGGCAGCTCGCGAACGAGAAGCCCGAGTACGCCATCGAGAGCTACAAGTGGGCGCTGCGCAAGCGGCCCGGCGACCCGGCCGCGCTCCTGGAGCTGGCCGACGTCCTCGCCGAGCAGAAGCAGAAGGACGCGGCGCTCTACTTCTACCGCAAGCTCGCTGAGCGCGCCCGTAGCCACGACGACCCCGAGGGCGCCTTCGAAGGCCTCCCGGACCTCACGACGGGGGAGCTCCTCGCGCGCGCGCTCGAGGGCGTGGCGGGCATCGACCGCACCATCGCCAAGAACCTGGGTGAGGCGGACTCGGCCATCGTGGAGGGAACGGTGCAGCTCGCCGGTCGCTGCGTGGAAGCCGGGCTCGAGCGCAGCGCCATGCGCTTCATCGACACGACCCGCGCCGTCATGAGCGGTGACGGCGAGCTCACCCGCATGGCGGGGGAGCTGGGCGAGGACCTGGACATGCGCCTCTGGCGGCGCATCCAGGTCCAGGACGACCTCCAGGGCTGGTACCACGGCGACGACTGGTCCGCGGCGGGGGGCGACGTCCGGGTCGAGACGAAGGCGCTGACCCTGGCGACCTGCCGGCGCGACACGCCGAGAAGCTTCCTCTACGAGGTCGAGGTCGAGGTCCTCGACCACGACAAGATCTGGCTGTACGGGCTCCTCTTCGGCTCGAGCCCGACCTCCGGTGAGAAGCTCTTCGCCGTCCTGCCGCCGGGCAGGACCATCGGCGTCGTCGAGTTCGTCGAGGGCACGCCGAAGTTCGTCGAGGAGTTCGACGCGAAGCTCGACTGGAGCGCCGAGACGGTCCTCCTGGCCTTGGAGATCCTCCCCGGGCGCGTCGACTTCTACTTCGACGGCGAGAAGGTCGGCTCCCTCGAAGGCGGGGAGGAGCTCCAGGGGCGGGTCGGCCTCTTCGTGCAGGACGCGGAGGTTCGCTTCAGCAACCTGCGCCTCAAGTACTGAGCGCCAGGCTTACTCCCCGCCCGCGGATCGAGGGGCGTGGATCGCGAGCCCGGAGCCCGCGATCGGCCCCTCGGAGCTCTCGCGGGCGAAGCTGACCATCTCGCGGGTGGCCTCGAGGGCCCGATGCGGCGCGAGGCCCCGCACGAGGACCAGCTCGAGGAAGGTGAAGTCGACGACGGCGCTCCCCGCCCAGTCCGCAGGGCGGGTGAAGCCCGAGATCGGGAAGCGGGCCGCACCTTCGCGCGCGTCCGTGATCCTCGTGGGGATCTCGCCGCCCATGACCGAGCAGCTCCCGAAGTGCAGGAGTTCGAGGTCCGGGAGGTCGGCGAGGGCCGCGATCAGCTCCTCGGCCCCGGCCTCCTCCACACCGAGAGAGATCCCCTCCTCGGTGCCGTGGCTGGAGAGGTAGAGCACGACCGGCTCCGCGAGGTAGACGACCTCGGCGCACCAGCGACGCAGGTCGGCCAGATCGCTGACGAAGCGATGCCGGACCGCGACCTTCGGCTCGCGCGTGAAGAAGGAGCGCAACATCTCGCCATAGGAGTACTCGGCTTCGTGCAGGCCGCCCTCCCAGTTGGCCTCGAGCACGACGAGCCAGCGACGCCCGGCCTCGGGCAGGACGCGCGTCCCCCGCCAGGGGCCCCCGCGGCCGCCGCGTGACGTCCAGCTCCCGTCGAAGGAGTCGCCGTCCACCCCCAGCCGGAACACGCCTTCGCCGACCTCCCCGTCCGGCTGCTCGTAGGTGAAGTGGAGCTCACCCTCCGTGACCTCTCCTCTCAAGCGGGATTGACCTGCGTAGGCGTAGGTCCCCCGGATGCGCGGGCCGTCGGCCGAGAGTCGCATGCGGCCGTAGCGAGTCTCCCACAGGCCCGTGAAGTCCTGGGCCGTGGCCGTCTTCGTGGTCGCGGCGGGTGCTTCCCGAGGCTCGGGAGGACCGCCGGAGGCTCGCAGGAGCGGGGTGCAGCTCGCGTGGCGCTCCGGGAGGGAAGGAGCGAGCGCGTTCGAGGGACGAGTGGCGCAGGCCTGGAGGCAGCCGAGGGCCAAGAGGACGGCGGTGATGAGCGGGGTGCGCATGACGTACGGTGTCGCGGGGAAGGCTCCGGACGAAATCAACCCCCGGGGGCGGGCGCCAGGATCGCCAGCACGGTCAGGGACCCCTCGCCCGTGTTGCGGATCCCGTGCGGGACGCCGGCCGGCGCGACGAGCAGCTGGCCGGCTTCGAGGGGCTCCTCGCGGCCCTCGAGCAGGAAGAGGCCTTCGCCCTCGAGGACCTGATAGACCTTGTCCATGCCCTCGTGGGCGTGGAGGGCGTGCTGTTGACCCGGCCGGAAGCAATTCAAGCCGACGAGCAAGCGCGGGGAGTCGAAGAGCGTGACCTTGGCCATCTTCTCCTCCGAGAAGCGGGCCAGCTCGAGGGGGCGAATGGGGGTCGGGTCGTCCATGCCCGGATCCTACCTCCGAGGGAGCTCGCGGAGGGGTCCCGAGGCCGGGGGGGAGGTCGCGCCGGAAAGTCTTTCCAGGCTCGCCCAGGATGGCCGCCGAGACCTTTCCGAAGGCCTGGCGGACTTGACGAACTCCCGAACCTGGGGGAGGATTTAGCGCCCGTACCGCCGTTTTTTGCGCCGCGACCGCCACCGCTCCCTGATCCCGTCACTATTCATGGCTCTCACGAATTCGCTCAGAATCACGGGAATCCTCGCCGTCGCCGCGGCCGGGACCCTCGCCTACGCCCTCGGCACGGGTGGAACCCAGCTCCCGACCACCCTCGAGGACTGGGTCATGCCGGGAACCCAGGAGCTCGAGCTCAACGTCAACCTGGCGTCGGGAGACTCCTGCTCGACCTGCCACGGCTACTACGACGCCACGATCGAGCCCTTCCAGAACTGGGCGGCGAGCATGATGGGGCAGGCCACGCGTGACCCGATCTGGTTCGCGGCGATGGCGATCGCCAACCAGGACGCGGACTTCGCTGGCGACCTCTGCCTGCGTTGCCACACCCCGAACGGTTGGCTGCACGGCAAGAGCGTGCCGACCGACGGCTCGGCGCTCGACGTCTTCAACGGCGACGTGGACGGCGTCGGCTGTCACTTCTGCCACCGCATGGTCGACCCGGTCGCCGACGCGGCCAACCCCGTGGAGGACGGCGGCATTCTCGCCGGGCTGACCACCGGGATCCCGACCGAGCCGCACTCGGCCCAGTACATCGTCGATCCCGAGGACAACCGTCGCGGCCCCTACAACCTGGGCGCCGGCTTCGGCTACCACGAGTGGCGTCAGTCGCCCTTCCATCGCGAGGCGCTGATGTGCGGCACCTGCCACGACGTCAGCAACCCGGCCTTCACGAAGCAGATGGACGGGACCTACGCCCTCAACACGGTCAACGCACAGCACCCGACCCACGACAAGCGGGACTGCTTCCCCCTCGAGCGCACCTACAGCGAGTGGGAGTTCAGCCAGTTCGCCAAGGAGGAGATCGACATGGGCGGCCTCTTCGGAGGCAACCAGCAGGAAGTCGCGACTTGCCAGGACTGCCACATGCCCGACGTCTCGGGTGAGGCCGCCGCGCCTCAGTGGGGGGCGACCTTCCGCACCGACATGGGGTTGCACTCCTTCGCCGGGGCCAACTCCTGGGTGATGCGGGCGATCAAGTCGCTCTATCCGGACTTCGAGACGGGCCTCACCTGGCCGACCGTCAACACCTCGATCGCTCGCAACGAGCAGATGCTCCAGAACGCCGCCGAGGTCTACCCCTTCGTGCGGGGCGACAGCCTGATCGTCCGCGTGCTCAATAACTCGGGTCACAAGCTCCCCACGGGCTACCCCGAGGGTCGGCGCATGTGGATCAACGTCCTCTACAAGGACGCCGGGAACAACGTCATCGGCGAGCGCGGGAACTACAACGAGAACTCCGCGGTCCTGGCCACGCACAGCACCACGGTCTTCGAGGCCAAGCTGGGTCTGGACGACGACGTCTCCGCCGCGACGGGCATCCCCGCGGGCGAGAGCTTCCACTTCGCGCTCAACAACTACTACCTCAAGGACAACCGCATCCCGCCGCGCGGCTACTGGGCCGCCGGCTTCGAGGAGGCCCAAGCTCTGCCAGTCGGCGAGGACTATCTCGACGAGCAGTTCTGGCACGACACCAAGTTCGCGATCCCGGTCGGGACGGTGGACATCGAGGTTCGCCTCTTCCACCAGACGACCTCGAAGGAGTACATCGAGTTCCTGCGGGACGTGAACACGACGGACGACCTCGGCGAGACGGCCTACCGCGCCTGGGAGACCTTCGGCAAGAGCGCACCGGTGGAGATGGACCTGGAGACGATCCAGTACGCCACGCCTCCCTGCCCGCCGCCGATCGAGTACGGCTTCGTCGAGGAGAACTCCTCGGGGAACAAGATGCGGCTCTCCTGGAGCGGGACGCCGAGCGTGGCCGCCGGGAACTTCCAGCTCGAGATCACGGGCGGCAAGCCGAACGCAATGATGGGCGTCTTCGTCGGCAAGGAGTCGCGTCACCTGCAGCTGTTGTCGGGGCTCTTCCTGGTCGGCGGCGACCTGACTCGCGTGCCCCCGGTTCAGCTCGATGGCTCCGGCAACGCCAGCGTCCCGGTCACCATCGATCCCTCGTTGGTCGGCAAGGAGCGCTACTTCATGGCGATCTGCCGCGACGTCGGGGAGCCGGGTGACCTGGCCTTCTCCAACGGCCTGCACGTTGACTTCTGCGATTAGCGGGGACTTCTGCGATTAGCGGGACTCGCTGAGGGTCTCGGCCGGCATCCGACCGGCCGGGCACGAAAAGGGCGGGGGCGCCGAGCCAAGGCTCGGCGCCCCCGCCGCTTCTCAAGTCTGGAGAGCTCGCGGGCTCAGTCGCACCAGACGACCTCGAGGCCGTCGCTGGTGTTGTAGCCGGCCGGGCCGCCGGCCGTGTCGCGGTACCAGAACTGGAAGTTGTGGGTCTCGCCGGGGAGCGCCTGGCCGGAGCCGCTGCTGAAGGGCATGACCGTGACGTCCATGTGGCGCGTGACCGTGCCGAGAGCGTCGGTGAACTGGACGCCCAGGCGCTTGATGTCGGTGACCGCGCAGAGCAGGCCCTCCCCGAAGGGCAGGCTGTTCTGGGCGTCCCCGTAGAAGAAGATCCCCGGCTTGTTCGACGGGGCGCCGCTGCAGGTGATCATCAGATCGTTGGTCGCGATGCTGGTCGAGCCGGAGTAGCTCAGCGTGGCGCCCGGGCCGGCCGAGTTGGGCAGCCCCGAGCAGTAGTTCGCCGGCGGCGGGCACGAGGCATCCACGAGGTCCGTGGGCCAGGCGTTCGAGAGGTGGATGTGTCCACCGCCGTCGCGGCGCACGAGGACGTCGCCGGGGCCGGCGCCGCCGGGGATCGCCGCCGAGAGCTCCGTGCCGTTGGAGGAGAGCCCCGCCACCTTGATCGGGTTGCCCGTCCCGCCGGCGCCGGCCTGGGTGAACCAGATCTCGTTGTCCTGGGCGTCGAAGTTGAAGCCCGTGATCTCGATCGTGCTGCCCGAGATCTCGACGTTCGTGATCTCGGGTTTGTTCAGGTCGATCACGCCATAGGCGGCCTGGACGCCAGCCTGGTCGTCGTGGTTGATCGAGCGCGCGCCGACACCCGACCCCGCGATCGAGGGGCGCATCGTCGCGCCGTTGACTCCCGAGTGGCCGAGGCCGAGGGCGTGACCGTACTCGTGGACGGCGACGCCCTGGAGGTCGACGTGGTTGAGCGGAATGCCGGTGTTGGGACCGTCGTTCCAGGTCCAGGTGCTCAAGTAGCGGATGCGCCAGCCGCTCGAGTCGGGGGACTCGGTGTAGGCGAGCGTTCCGCCCTGCGAGCCGTTGATCTCGGAGTGGATGTTGTCGTTGAGGCCGCCCACTCCCGTGGCTTCACCCTGGTAGGAGGGGTCGAAGTTCGCGCCCCCCGAGCCGAGGCCGAAGGGCTGGTGGGGGTCACCGTCGCCGTCGCCATGCAGCACCGACTGCCACTCCACGCAGCCCTTCCAGATCGCCATCACCGCGCCTTGGGCGCCGGGGAAGTTCGGATCGGGGGTCTGGTTGTTGTTTGCCTGGGTGTCGGTGAAGTTGTTGTAGATGCGGAAGTCGCGCTGTCCTTGGTTCAGCGTGAAGCCCGAGAGCGCGTAGGCCGTGGCGTCCTTGCCGGGAAGGAACACGGCCGCGCCGAGGCCGAGGGCGACGGCGGGGAGGATCAGTTGGTTCAGCTTCATGGGATCGTGCCTCCTGGGCTACTTGTTGCGACGCTGGGCTTCACGCAACTCGGCGTCGATCCGCGTGATCGACGCGTCGAGCCCG